>Ga0208124_100001_pt1 | contig 984136 bp, 951 predicted proteins | sample LakWasM104_HOW12_2_FD_183922 | JGI IMG/M metagenome (GOLD analysis project Ga0208124, IMG submission 183922) | Freshwater sediment methanotrophic microbial communities from Lake Washington under simulated oxygen tension - Sediment Metagenome... | ecosystem: Environmental > Aquatic > Freshwater...
TCTCAGCGTTTTGTTTCACGGTAGAGGCTAACTCTTCCATGCTCGCCGCGGTTTGCTCCAGGCTGGATGCCTGTTGCTCGGTACGCGCTGACAAGTCAGAGTTACCACTGGAGATTTCATTCGCTGCAGTGGTAATCGTTTCAACCGCTTCTGACACTGCCATAATCGGTTCGACAATCAGATCGAGGGTACTGTTGATGCCATGAATGATATCGCTAAAGCCACCCGGATGGCGGCTGGCATCAGCGCGCACTGTAATACGGCCATCTTTTGCAGCATCAGCCAGCATCAAAGTATCGTCATTCAACGCCTTCAAATTGCTACGGATCTGCTCAATCGCCACATTAATAAAGGCTTTCTTGCGTGGGAACTGCTCTAATGGCGTATCAAAATTACCTTCACCCAAGCCACTGACACAAGCAATCGCTTTTTTCTTGGTGTTGATATGTTCTTCAACCATTTCATTCACGCCTTCAGCCATCACACGATAGGCACCATCGAATTTGGCAGCATTAATCCGCACGTCAATTTCACCAATATCGTGCTCTGAACTCATATGGCTCATTTCTGAAATCAATGTATTGATGGCATCGATACATTGATTCAGGTTGTTTTTAATCGTATTGAAATCACCATTGTAATGGTCACTGATTTTGGCCGGAATTTCGCCTTTTGAAATATCTGCAATATAACGTGCAGTCATGTTCAATGGCGTAATCAACGCATCCAGTGTGTTGTTCATGCCTTCGACAATGGTGCGGAAATCACCATGGTATTTGCTGGCATCCGCGCGAGCAGACAAATTGCCTTCAACCGCGCCATGTGCCAATGCATCCACATCACTCACCAATGCCTTGATATTCGTTCTGACTTGCTCAATCGCTTCATTCACAAAGGCTTTTTTGCCTGGGAATTTCTGTAGTGGTACGTCCAGATTACCTTCACCAAACGCTTTTACCACTTCAATCGCGCTACGGTTCATCGCAATATGGCCAGCCACCATTTTATTGATGCCTGCGGCCATTTCAGAGTAACCGCCTTTAAAGCGTGTTTGATCAACATTGCAATCAATATCACCTTCATCATGCTGCTGGCTGACGTAATTCAAGGATTGCACCAGGCCATCCAGTGTGCGTTGCAGACCGACAATAGAATAGGCAACACTGGACTTATCGTTTTCTGCCAGCTTGATTTTCTGGTTCAAGTTCCCTTCGACCAGATTGTGGGCAATCTGACTTAACTCACCCGGCTCTACGCCAAGTTGTGCACGCAGGCGTTTAGTAATCAACATGCCAAATGCCACAATCGCAGCCAAACACAGTAAAGCGATCGCTGAGGATTGCCATACAGCACTCTGTTTGATGCTGGCGGCATGCGCAGCAAGCTCCAGACTGGTTTTCTGGTTGTAAACCATATGCTCGTCTAGTTTATCGGCGACTTCAATCGCCAATTTATCAGCCTGTTTTAAGGCCTCTGGTGCTTCAGGGGCACTCACTTCTGACAAACGCAATACCGCTGTCATTTGTACAAAGTAGCGGTTCAGCATCTCTTTTTCAGCGGAGAGCAATGCCTGGTCTTGGTCGCTAGACACCAGGTCCTGGTAATGCGTCAGGGATTCCTCGACAATCTTTTTACGGTCCTGAATTTGCGCGGCCAGTTTGTCTTTCTCGGCAGGCGTGGTCACGCTCACGTGGCGCAACACATTCAGGCGCAATCTTTGATAGTAATTCTGCGCTTTGGACAGTTCAAGAATACTGGGGATGGTATTGACGTTGGCCTGATTGGTCGTGTCATACACTTTAACGATTTCATTTAAAGTGACCCCGATAAGAACCACCATCGCTAACGCGCAAGTGGCAATCAAAAGATACATGCGTTTTGCAATTGTCATCATGGATTCCTAGATAAATACAGCTGGATAAATATAGATTTAAAAATTACTTTTTCACGCTCTGATTATGGCAAAAACGGTTCAAATGATATGTGGAAATAAAACGGGGAATTACTGTCTTATTCATGCTTACACCATAAAAAAACCGGCTGAATAAGCAGCCGGTTTTTTATATTAAAGCTAGTTAAAACTCTTCCCAATCACTATCATCGGTACCGGTTTTGGCAGAGATCTTAGGCGCTGGCGTCGCATGCGGTTTGGGGGCCGCCACCGGTCGCCCGGACGATCCGCCGCCGAAGCTACTGGACACTGGCGGTGGTGCCGCATGGGTATGGGTGCTGGCTTTAAACCCGCCCGATTGACTGCTGTGGCCAAAACCACCGCCAACACGGCCCTCGAGTTTAAACTGGCTAATCGCATCGGCCAATTGGTTGGCCTGATCGACCAGGGATTCAGCTGCTGCCGCTGCCTCTTCTACCAAGGCCGCATTCTGCTGCGTGGTTTCATCCATGCTGGTCACGGCCTGGTTCACTTGATCAATACCCGTCGTTTGCTCGGTAGATGCCGCGGAGATCTCGCTGATGATGTCGGCCACACGTTGTACTGAAGATACTACTTCATCCATGGTGTTACCTGCATTCTCTACCAGCTTGGTGCCTTCTGTGGTTTTATTCACAGAGTCTGTGATCAGCTCTTTAATCTCTTTCGCTGCACTCGCTGAGCGTTGGGCAAGGTTACGTACTTCACCCGCGACTACCGCAAAGCCACGGCCCTGCTCACCCGCTCTTGCTGCTTCTACCGCTGCGTTCAGTGCCAGGATGTTGGTCTGGAACGCAATACCGTCAATCACCGAGATGATGTCCTCGATCTTTTTAGCACTTTCGTTGATCGCACTCATGGTGGCGACCACTTCGTTCACTACTTCACCGCCTTTGACAGCAACACCTGAAGCAGTCAGTGCCAGCTGGTTCGCCTGTTTGGCGTTCTCAGCGTTTTGTTTCACGGTAGAGGCTAACTCTTCCATGCTCGCCGCGGTTTGCTCCAGGCTGGATGCCTGTTGCTCGGTACGCGCTGACAAGTCAGAGTTACCACTGGAGATTTCATTCGCTGCGGTGGTAATCGTTTCAACCGCTTCTGATACCGCAATAATCGGTTCTACGATCATATCCAGGGTGTTGTTCACACCTTCGATAATCTTGCGGAAATCACCATTGTGTTTATCAACATCAGCTCGCACCGTAATGCGGCCTTCTTTAGACGCTTTGGTTAAAGCATTCACATCCGCAATCAGGGTTTTCAGATTGTGCCGGACCTGCTCCACGATATCGTTTATCTCAGCTTTTTTGCCAGGCCAGCGCGCAAGTGGAAGATCAAAATTCCCCTCGCCGAAGCCTTTCACGACGGCCATAGACTGTTGATTCATCTCCAGCAAGCCACTCACCATGCCATTCACAGACTTAGCCAGCGTACTGAAATCCCCCTTGAACGTCTCATGACGCAGCAAGGTTTCAATTTCCCCCTGCTGATGCGCATGACTCACCGCGTGGATGGCATCAATCAAGCCTTTCAAGTTGTCGCCAATGTTTTTGACACTCTTGTTGATAAAGGCTTTTTCTCCAGGATAGTCCTTGATCGTGGCAGAAAAATCACCGTGGCCAAACTGCAGGATACAATCGGTGACCGTTTTGTTCTCGTCGATATACTCTTTGACCATCTCATTCACGCCGTGCGCTAATAACTGATAGTCCCCCGCAAATTTGCCAGGCGCCATAAACACGCCTATCTGGCCGGATTGATGCGACTCTGCCATCAAACGCATATCAGCAATTAAGGTGCCGACGTTGTAACGCAGCCCCTCCACACCGGCATTAACCAGTGCAAACTTACCTGGAAACGGCTCCAGTGTTGCGCTCATATCGCCTTCAGCCAGCGCGTTGATGCACTGCGTGGACTTGGTGATCACCTCAATATGGTGTGCAACCATACGATTAATGCCTGTGGCCATCTCGCGGTAAGCGCCTGTAAATTGGCTGACATCCATCTTGACGTCAATCTCACCGGCTTTGTGCGCAGCTTCCATGCGTGCCATTTCACTGTCGATCTGTTTAAGCCGTTCAACCGCCAGATATAGCGCCCCAATTACACTGCTATCCTCAATATTGCGCAGTTGATGAACTTGCGTAAAGTCACCTTCGGCAATTTGTGTCGCCACCTTTGATGCCTGTGAGGCTTCACCGCCTAACTGCCGGATCACGCGGCCGACCACCGCCGTCAACGCAACTAAGGTCAGCACCAGTGCCACTAATGCAAATAACAGTGTTTGGGTTTGCGCTGCAGCAACCATGCCAGAGACCTTGCCCTCGGTTTGCTGATAAGCGGCGTCATTTACGGCGACCAATTCATCTACCGCGGCTCTGTGCTGCTGATAGTAGCCTTGCAAATGTGCTAATGCACGGCCGATTCTGGCTTCGTCCTGTGACAAAATGGCCGGGATAAACTCTTGATCACGGCTGTCAATGAATGCCTGGCCGCTACGCAGCAGCTTATCGTTCACCACAGTGCGCAGTGCAGGCTTTTGCTTAAGCCAGAACGCACCGCGCGCGTTGAAATCTTTGGCCAGTTGATTACCTTTGTCTATCAAAGGCTGTAATGGCTGGTTTTTGATCGCAGCCATTTGCAAAGCCAATTGCCATGACTCAATCAGGTAAAATGGCGGTGGCAAGATATCTGCTGCCAGATCTTTATGATCAACCAGTTCTTCATACACACTGCCCTTGACGATCACGCGCTGATAACTCTGATAAGCCAGCGCCCCTGCCAGTACAAAGCCTATGGTCATCACCGCCAGCAACAATATCAGTTGCGTCTTTAATTTGAGTTTGTAAAACTCGATTAGCATTTTTTTCATTTTTATCCTCTGTCTACCCTGAAATCATGCGTCTCTTGCGAGACAGCGCCCAATCTAAAACTTATATTTAATTAATAAGTGTTTACATGATTATCATGACAGTTAACACTTGTCTGGATGCGAGAATAAAAGCCCCAAAGCCCTCTCTTTTTAAAACTGTTACGGCCAACTGTAAACGCAAAAAAGCTGACACAAGGTCAGCTTTTTTGCAACGTACGCACCAGGTCTTATCGCGACTGGCCTAGCTTGGATTCATCATACTTCACAGCGGATAACCAATCACCGCCGATGCCCACAACAAAAAACCTTCAACCAGGGCACTCACCACTTTCAGAAAGACATTTGTCATGGGCTTTTCCTCTCACAGAAACAAGCAGACACATTGTTAAATCATTGCGTTAAAACTCTTCCCACTCAGTATCATCCGTGCCGGTTTTAGCAGCTTTGCCTGGTTGATAACTATTGGTATGTGCAGCAGCTGGTTTAGGCTTGCTCACTGGCGCAGACGCCGCCGGACGGCTGGCAACTGCAACACGTGGCGCCGCAGAACGAGTGGCTTGTGTTGCACCGCCACGCACTTTAAATCTGTTCACGGTATCCATCAGGTTAGAAGCCTGCTCAACCAATGACTCAGCAGCGGCCGCAGCTTCTTCCACCAGCGCGGCGTTTTGCTGGGTCACTTCATCCATATGGTTAACGGCATCGTTGACCTGGTTAATGCCTGAGCTCTGTTCAGCAGAAGCCGCTGTAATTTCACTCATGATATCAGTCACACGCTGCACCGAGGTCACCACTTCATGCATGGTTTCACCAGCAGTTTCTACCAGTTTAGTGCCATCAGCGGTTTTATTCACAGAGTCAGTGATCAGTTCTTTAATTTCTTTTGCAGCACTGGCTGAACGTTGTGCCAGGTTACGTACCTCACCTGCCACCACCGCAAAGCCTCTACCCTGCTCACCTGCACGCGCAGCTTCTACCGCCGCGTTCAGTGCCAGAATATTGGTTTGGAAAGCAATGCCATCAATGACAGAAATAATATCTTCAATCTTACGGGCGCTTTCATTGATCGCACTCATGGTGGTCACCACGTTACCAACGACTTCACCACCACGAATCGCCACTTGTGACGCGGCTTCAGCCATTTGATTGGCCTGGCGTGCATTTTCGGCATTTTGTTTCACGGTAGACGCCAGTTGCTCCATGCTGGAGGCAGTTTCTTCCAGGTTAGACGCCTGTTGCTCGGTGCGGCTGGACAAATCGTTGTTACCGCTGGAGATTTCATGTGCGGCTGTATTAATGGTTTCGCCTGCTTCACGCACGTTCACCAGAATATCGTTCATGATATCCAGCAACTGGTTGATGGAGTTCATGGTCTCAACTGCAGCGCCTTTGGCAATCGAGCTGTCCAGTCGATAGGTCACATCACCGTCAACGGCTGATTTCAGGGCTTCTTTGATCTGATTTTCTACGCGCTTGTCTTGCGTTTGGTCTACCCATTCAATCACGGTGCCCAGACGTTCGCCATCATTATCGAAAATCGGGTTTGCTGTCAGGCGGAAGAACATATCGCCGACACCAATTTCGGTTTGATGTTTGCCAGTCAGTCCACCTAGCAGGTTACGCTGATGCGACGGATTTTTATGAAATACATCATAGCTTTGACCAATCAGTTTCTCTGCATCAAAGTGCGGAAATAACTGTTTGAATGTTTTGCTGGATTCGCGCATCAACTCCAGCGCAGCCGGGTTCATATAAGTAATGACGCCGTCTTTGTCGGCCATCATCAAACTATTCGATGAAGCCTCCAAAGCATTTTTGATCATGGTCGCTTCACGGGTTTTCACCTTCTGCGCCTGATCCGCCAATACCGCACTGGTAATGTCTGTAGCGAATTTAACCACTTTCACCGGCTTGCCATCCAGGCCGATAATCGGGTTATAAGAAGCCTGCAAGTAAATATCCTTACCTTGTTTACCATAGCGATGATAAACACCGACATCTGACTCGCCGCGGTTCAACTTAGCCCAAAACTCTTTGTATTCCTGGCTATTTTTAAAACGTTCACTGACAAACATACTGTGATGCTTTCCTTGAATTTCATCCAGCGCATAGCCGGTGAGATCAAGAAAGTTTTTGTTGGCGGTCAGCACATGGCCACTCATATCCAGCTGAATGACGCCTTGTGAGTTATTCACAGCGAATATCTGGCCTTCAAAGTCCAGTTGACGCTGTTTTTCCTGGGTAATGCAATAAGAGTAGACTTTTACTTTAAGCACTGAGCCATCTGCGCCGACAATCGGCACATAGCTGGTGCTAAACCAGTATTCGTTACCATTTTTGGCGACGCGACAGATTTCGAGCTTGGCGTTCTCGCCTTTATTCAACTTCTCCCAAAGTTGCTTATATTCAGCACTTTGGGCTGTATTTGCTTTTAACAGTATCGAAATATGCTTACCAATCACTTCACTGTGTTGATAACCCAGCGGCTTCAGGAACACATCGTTGCATTCAAGAATATTGCCTTTCAGGTCACATTCCATCACCCCAAAAGACTGATTCAAGGCTTTTTCTTCTTCTTGCAGCGCCAGATTACGCTTTTTATCCGCCGTCACATCAGTCAGATAAGCCACCACTTTACGTAGTTGCGAGCCTTGCATCACAGGCGCGTAATAGCCCTGGAACCAAACCTCATGCCCCTCTTTGTTATTCAGTTTGAAGCTACCACCTTGAGATTTACCGCCCTGCAAAGCATTCCAGAACTGTTCGTAGTCCGGCTTGCCAGCGTCTTCACGCGTCAGTAAAGCACGGTGATGCTGGCCGACCAGCTCTTTTGCGCTGTAGCCTAGCGATTGGCACAAATTGTCGTTGACCTGGCTGATATCCCCCTTGGCATTCAGCTCAACAATCGCTCTTGCTTTGTTGATTTCAGACTTCAGCGCGCTGAATTCAGCCACCTGATCCAGATTGTTACGATAATCCCGAGTCCCTGCCGCCAGCTTGTTCACGATGGTAGAAAACATAATTTTATCCTTGGAAAATATCTCTGTTTAGAGTAATCGCGCTTATGTTTTTGCTGTTGTGCACGTTTTTATAATGTTAGTTAATGTACAGCCGCTTCCATCAATTGCATCTCATCGCTGGTCATCAGTTTATCGATGTCCACCAGGATCAGCATTTCTTGCTCAATGGTCGCCAGGCCGACGATATATTTGGTGTCAATGCGGGTCACCAATGATGGCACTTCACGCAGGTGCTCTTCACGCAGCTCACGCACATCAGACACGCCATCGACCACAATGCCGACAATACGCCCGTTGAGGTTGAGAATAATCACCACGGTGAATTCGTTATATTCGACCTTGCCCAGGTTGAATTTGATGCGCAAATCGACGATAGGCACGATCTTGCCACGCAGGTTAATCACCCCTTTAATAAAGGATGGCATGTTGGCAATTTGGGTCACCGCGTCATAGCCGCGAATTTCCTGCACCTTAAGAATCTCGATGCCGTATTGCTCGCTGCCCAAGACAAAGGTCAGGTATTCACCCGCCGCTGTTTTCAAGCCATTGCCTGCGTTGCCGCTTAAGGAATTGCTCATTTCTGTGCTTGTACTCATTGCATATGCTCCTTATGCATTGATGGTATTTTGTGAAGTTAAATAATTCTGGTTGGAAAACGCCATGCCACCAGTCACGTAGTTTGTGGTTTGCCCCATTTGGATAATGGCTGGCACATCCAGAATCAATGCCACCGACCCGTCGCCCATAATGGTGGCGCCAGAGACGCCAGGAATGCGCTTGAAGTTGGTTTCCAGGCTCTTGATCACCACTTGCTGCTGGCCAACCAAACGGTCGACAAACAAAGCGGATTTCTTACCATCGGCTTCCAGGATCAATAACACACCGTCAGTCGGGGTGGTGATCTGGGTCGGATGGTTAAACAAGGCATGCAAGGCGATAATCGGCAGATATTCGCCACGCACATGCACCATCAATCCTTCGCCGGTCACTGTTTTCAGGTCTTCGGCACGGGGTTGCAGTGTTTCTACAATCAGGTTCAATGGCACTACATAAACGCTCTTGCCCAACGACACAGACATGCCGTCCAAAATCGCCAGGGTGAGTGGCAGTGAAATCGAAATCGTTGTGCCATAGCCTAATGCAGAGCGAATCTCGATATGACCGCCCATGGAGGTAATATTCCGTTTCACCACGTCCATGCCCACACCGCGGCCAGACACATCGGTGACCACTTCAGCCGTAGAGAAGCCTGGTGCAAAAATCAGGCTAAACACTTCGTTATCGGTCATGCTTTCATTCACTGGCAAACCATTTGAGGCCGCTTTGGCCAGAATTCTGTCACGGTTCAAGCCACCGCCATCATCAGTCACTTCAATCACGATGCTGCCGCCTTTATGTGCAGCAGACAAGGTTAAAGTACCGCTTTCCGGCTTGCCCATTTCACGGCGGACTTCAGGCTTTTCAATACCATGGTCAACACTGTTACGTACCAAATGGGTCAATGGATCGACAATACGCTCAATCAAACTCTTATCAAGCTCAGTGGTGGCACCACTGGTGACAAATTCTACTTTTTTGCCCAACTTGCCAGCCAGGTCACGTACCATACGTGGGAAGCGCGAGAACACAAAGTCCATCGGCATCATACGAATCGACATCACGGACTCTTGCAGGTCGCGCGTGTTGCGGGTCAACTGGCTGACGCTATTAATTAAGGCTTCGTTATCCACCGGGTCGAGGGCATTCACACGCTGCTCAATCATGGCTTGTGTAATGACCAGCTCGCCAACCAGGTTAATCAACTGATCAACCTTCTCGATGCCAACACGAATCGAAGTGCTTTCTGCGCTTTGTGCGGCAGCAGGTTTATCAGTCTCACGACGCCCCTGTTGACGACGCTCTTCTTTAGGTGCGGCCTCGGCAGGCGTGGCAACAGCGGTTGCAGCGGCCTCTGCTTTGGCTTTTGCCATTGCAGCGGCAGCATTATCATCACCGATCATTTGTGCTTTAGGCGCATCCGGATGTGGTTTAAACGGTGCAAAGAAACCGTAACCCTCTTCCTGCTGCTCTTCTCCGTTGCTGGCGAACAGGCCATAGCCCATTTCTTCAGCGACTTGCACCCTGCCATCGTCAGCTTTTGTTTCAGTTTTGATAATCGGATCATTATCAAAGAAACCATAACCCGCCTCTGCCGCAGGTGCTGCCTCAACTGGCGCAGCCGCTGTTGCAGCTTCGGCTGGCTTAGCGGCTGGTTCACTGGCAGCATCGCCCGCTACCTGGATGACCAGGGCATCGGCGTCAACAATAAATGAACAGATAGACACAATGTCATCGGCACTGGAGTCCGTTTTAATCAACACAGCATGTACATTCTCGCTGCGCTGATAAACCTCGACGTCACCCAACAAGGCCAGCTCATCTTTCAGGTTAGCCAGGTCTTTTTCAGTGACGGTTGGCAAACCAACGTCATACAGGGTCATGCCTTTTGCTTTTTCTTCAGCGGTAATCGTCAATGCAGTTTTCGCCACTTCTGCGGCAGCCGTAGCGGCTGGCGTTGCAGCAGGTGCAGCCTCAGCGCTGGCAGCGGCCACCACAGGCTCAGCCGCGACGGCGGCTTTACCTTCTGAAAGTGATTTCAGCATCATGGCCACATCGCTCACTTGCTCAGCATTCACATCTGAACCATGGCGATGACCATCGACTTGCATCTTGATCACATCCTTCGCAGCCAAAAACGCATCGACGTGTTCGGTCGTCAACGCCATCTCGTTTTTGCGAATTTTATCGAGCAGGTTTTCCAGCACATGCGTAATTTCTGTCATGTCCATAAAACCAAAGGTCGCAGCACCGCCTTTAATAGAGTGTGCCGCCCTGAAAATAGCGTTTAATTGCTCAACATCTGGCGATTCCACATCGATACCAAGCAACAGGTGCTCTGCTTCAGCCAACAACTCCTCGGCTTCGTCAAAGAACACCTCGTAAAACTGGCTCATATCCACTGTCATTGTTTACTCCAGTTCCTTTACCAGCGGCGCTTAGGCACCGATTACTTTTTGGACAACTTCAATCAGGCGCTTTGGATCAAAAGGCTTCACCAGCCAGCCATTGGCACCTGCGGCTTTACCTTTTGCTTTCATTTCGTCAGAAGACTCTGTCGTCAACATCAGAATAGGCACTCTTTGATAGGAAGCAAGCGTACGCAAATTGGTGATCAGTGTCAGGCCATCCATCACCGGCATGTTTTGATCGGTCAATACCAGATCCACCGTTTTCTCTTTGGCTTTATTAAGGCCGTCTTGACCATCTACGGCCTGCACGACATCATAGCCAGCAGCTTTCAGACTAAAAGCCACCATCTGACGCAATGATCCGGAGTCGTCTACTGTTAAAATTGTTTTCGCCATGTTTGATTCGCCTTTTTCACTAATTTCGTTAAACGCCGCTGTATTAAAATAAGTCTATGTCACCGGTAGCCAAATTTTTCTGATCCACTGACTTGCGTAAATTGCCGGTCAGATGCTGGCTACCCTGATCAAAATTCTGGTTAAGCTGCATGATGAAGCGTCTGATTTCTTCATGCTCGTCATCAGCAGCCATCGGAAACTGATGACTGGACAGCTCATGTAACAAATCTTTTAAGCCATGCACGCGGTTGATGGTGCGCTGCAACAACTGGTTGGTCATGTCCTGAAACTGCATGCCAGTCACTACTTTGTTCACTTCCTGGCCAATGTTGTCCTGAAACACCTGCAATTGCTGCATCTCTTCAGGCTGCAACTTACCAGCCTCAACCAGCAACTGCACCGCTGCCTGCTGCTCCATTAACTGGGCATATACCGTCATAAAACTGGCACCCAGCTTTTCAATCGCTTCATTCAGTAAAAAGGCGGTTTGCTGCAAATCGGTTTCGATTTCGAGCAGATGCCAGTCACCGTGACGCGAGACCGCGGCCAGTAATTCTCTTAACTCTTCTATGGGCAATGTTTTCATAGTGGTCCTATCTTGCCTGATTTCCCTGTTTTTCAATCAAGAAATAAACAATGTAAAAATGACTTATTTCTTGTACGCTTTAACCGCCAACCTCTTCACCCATTTTCCCTGTCCTTCTTCAGGGCGCAGGCTTTTCCGCTTTATTCTGCAATGCTTCTACTTGCGTTTTATCATGCTCACTGACAGAAATCTGTTCGTTATCCTTGAGTAAATCCTCTTCGGTTTCCTTGTTCATCACAATTAAACTGATGCGGCGGTTAATCGGATTAAACGGATTCTCTTTATCCATCATGATGGCAGAGCCCAGGCCCACCACGCGCATCAGCTTGGTTTCATCCATACCCCCCGCAATTAGCTCACGCCGTGAAGCATTGGCGCGGTCAGCAGACAACTCCCAGTTACTGTAACCATGATCGCCATTGGCATAACCCGCGGCATCGGTATGGCCGGATAAACTGATTTTGTTATCCACGCCATTCAGCGTTTTGCCAATCTCACGCAAAATCGTTTTGGCATAAGGCTGTAACTCGGCTTTGGCATTTTCAAACATGGGCCGGTTCTGTTCATCAATAATCTGCACCCTCAGGCCTTCACTGGTAATATCCAGCTTGAGCTGAGACTTAAATTGTTGCAGCGTCGGGTTGTCTTCGATGGCCTGCTCAATCTTGGCTTTTAATGCCTCCAGTTTGACTTTTTCGGCCTGTTTCAAGACTTCTTTAACATCTTCCAGCTTGACCGTCTTCAGCTTGCCTGGATCGCCTTCTACCGGCTTGACCTGACCCTGTTTTTTGGTGACATCTTTACCTCCGGTATTTTTCAAGGCCGAATCACTCTGGCCGAGTGAAGGCCCCATCAACACCATATGCAAAGGCGTTTGAAAATACTCGGCAATGCCTTCTTTTTGCGCTTTCGAGGTAGACCCCAGCAACCACATCAACAGGAAAAACGCCATCATCGCTGTCACAAAGTCAGCATAAGCAATTTTCCAGGCACCACCGTGATGGCCACCGCCACCCTTTTTGATCTTTTTAACAATAATCGGGGCAATATGTTCTTCTGCCATGACGCTCTCCCGGCGGTCTTAATCTTGCACTTATTTGGATTTAGCCTGTTTGACGTGCTCTTCCAGCTCGGTAAAGCCAGGACGCTCGGTCGAATACAGGACTTTACGGCCGAACTCAACCGCAATCGGCGGTGCATAACCATTCAGGCTAGCCAGCAACACCACTTTGACGGTTTGAAAGCTCTTGCTGGATTCTTCCAGCTTTTGCTCCAGCAAACCTGAGAGCGGGCCAACAAAGCCATACGCCAGCAAAATACCGAGAAAAGTCCCCACCAGCGCGTGCGCAATCAGGATCCCCAGCTCAGCCGGTGGCAAAGCCACGTTTTCCATGGTGTGCACCACGCCCATCACCGCCGCCACAATACCAAACGCCGGCAAGCCGTCGCCTAGTTTGGCAATACAATGTGCAGGCACGTGGCCTTCCATATGGTGGGTTTCCAGCTCGTTATCCATCAGGTTCTCGACCTGAAAAGCATCCATATTGCCGGACACCATCAGGCGCAGGTAATCGCAGATAAACTCGACCAGGTGATGGTCGTGCACAATGGAGGGATACTTAGTGAATAAGGCACTGGACTCAGGGTCTTCAATGTCTTTTTCAATCGACATCAGGCCGTCTTTGCGGATTTTGGTGAGAATTTCAAACAACAAGGCCAGCAAGTCCATATACAACTGCTTGTTGTACTTAGACCCCTTAAACAAGGTGGGCACAGCTTTCATAGTAGCTTTAATGGCCTTGGTATCATTACCCACAATAAAGGCCCCAAATGCGCCGCCAAAAATCATCATGACTTCCAGTGGCTGCCATAAGGCGCCCAAATGGCCGCCAGCGAGTGCATAGCCCCCAAAGACCATGCCACAAACGACTACATACCCAATGATCACAAACATGCTTTGACTCCACTTTTAGCAGTTAACTGTGGAAAGCATAACAATGCACGCCCCGATTCATTTTTTTAAATAAAAGGCATTTAGCCAGTTAAATCACACCGGTGACAATGGAAACGTCTGTCGTTTCAATGGGGTTAATACCGAATAAGGCCATCAGCGATGGCGGTCGAGGCAAAGTGACAGCGTGATAACACTATTTTTTGAGATAAACGTACAAGGCTGGCGAATTGGCACTGGGGAACACAATATGCTCGGCTTGAATGTCAGGCACCGGAAACTCCGAGGTGACAAACAGGCAGCCTGGTCGCATTTCCTGTTGCACTTTTTGCCAGACGTCTTGCATCACAGCTGGAGACAGATAGGCAAATATCACGTCTAAACTGGCAAAATCAATGGCGCGGTAATCACCGAGGGTAAATTTGACACTGGTGCCGGAAAACAAGGCGCGCACGGCGCTCACCGCCCAGGGTAACGGGGCAATTTCAATGCCGGACACTTCATCGTGTATGCGCTGTTTGGCTAAAAACATTGCAATATCACCGATACCGCTACCGATATCGAGCACTTTCAATGATTGGTCACCGGCATGTTGCTCGAGAATGCGTTGCAGAGCACGCCAAGTCGCAGGAAAAGAGGGGTAAAACGGGACGCGCGTATTGTACACAGACCAGTAAAGCGCCAATGTCATCACAAATCCGGCAAAATAAACACTGGCCGGTAACGCAACCTGCTGCATGAAAACAACGGCCACCGGGAAAGCGACATGTATCCAGCGCCACCAGACAGGCATGCGCGCGGCTCTCGCCAATACGCTGACGACGCATAAATGCGGCAATAACCAGAACCAGATGGAATCCAGCTGAATACCCAGACTACGCAATTCAAACGCAAATACACTGTTGATCACGCCAGGCGCGAGGCCCGTCATCAACAGCATACTCACACACTGGATTAGCAATGCCTGACACCATAATCGTTTTGGCAAGAGACGCTGTACCCAAGGTTGGGATGGCAACGCCTCTGCCGGCAATTTTATCGAGTGCATGCTAAATCCTTCATTTCACAGGCAATATCAAACACCTGTTTGCAACCAGTTAAGCAGTCATTGAAACCAGTTTGTAGCTGAGTTCTTTGGCTTTTTTGGTTTTACCGGCACGTGAAGGCACGTGGCACAGGTTACATACATAATTCTGGTTCAAATCGTAGCTGTTGACGATGTATTGACCACCGCAGCAATGGCAAACTTTAGTTGTCAGCATTTTGCTTTCGATGAAACGCACCAGTGTCCAGGCACGAGTCAATGACAAGACTGGCTCATCTTGTTGTGCAGCATCCGGATTTTGAACTTGCTGCATGTAGAGCGTATAGGCTTTGATAATCGCCTGGATACCATCTACGCCAGCATAATCCACCATAAAGCGGTAGATATTATAGAAAATGGAAGAATGAATGTTTGGCTGCCAGGTCAAGAACCAGTCGGTAGAGAATGGCAACATGCCTTTAGGAGGAGAAACGCCTTTCATTTCCTTGTACAACTTGATCAAACGCTCGCGTGACAACGTCGTTTGGGATTCCAGCAATTGCAGGCGTGCGCCCAGCGAGATCATTTGCATTGCCAGTTGAATTTGTTCTGCTTCGTTTACTACACTCTTCTTTTGCATGATAACCCTCTTTTCTATTTCTTATCGACAGATGGAAACGTCTACACTGTTATACAGTGGAGTCGGCAGCCTGGGCAGACATCAGTACTGCAGTATGCAGATGTGCTTGCGCTGGGTCTTTGGAGTAGCTGGTCAACATGCCCAGGATTTCGCTGTCATCAAAACGGAAGCGAGTCAGCAACATATTGGTATTACAGAGTTTCAGCAATTGCAGGTTGGTCAGGTTTTCCAGCAGGTCTGCAATTTCCTTATTAATACCAAGGCGGAAAATCGCAGTGGCTTTGTCAGCGCGGATCAGTTGTTGGGCCAACATCAGATAGTTCAGGTTGGCATCTTTGATTTCAGCGAGTAAATCGTTTTGCATGTTCATGATCTTGTCTCCGTTTTTTTAGCGTTAATTTAAGTCCGCCTGAGCGTTAGGCGTACTTTGCGCGCAATCATGAAGAGCAACAATCAGGGTTTGTCGGTTTCTTTTGTAAGACAGACGAAAACAGCCACGTAGGTGTTTGTCTTACAAACCCCTACATGGCAATCACCACAACTATAAATATCAATGAGTTATGGCGTAATTTTAATGTTACACCGCAACAAGTTTACGTCTATGTTCGCAGCATTGTTCTGATTCCAATTCAAAAAATAATTAAAGTTTTCCTGTTGTATTCCGTAAACAACTGTTTTTTGTCTGTTTAGTCTGCTTTTCAAGCTTTCATAAAAACTATTTGTGCTATCCCGGTTAACGACAGCACAAACTAAAACTTTAGGGTTACGCCTCAAAAAAACCCAACAAACCTCATAACATATTGTTTTAAAAAGAATAATAATTTTATTATTTGCACTCCTTAACATCCAGCAAGCCGCAACTGATAGAAAGCGGTCAATAAGCCCTTTTATTCCAGACATAAAAAAGCGTTTTTCTAGCCAATAATCACTCACAGGAAATACAACTTGTGTGTTGTATCTGTGAAACGAAAGAGTCGAGGACATGGCAGCTGAAGACAGCGATATGGAAAAAACCGAAGACGCGTCCCCCAAGCGATTGGAGAAGGCACGCGAAGACGGCGATATTCCCCGCTCTCGCGAACTGGCTGCGTGTGCGGTGCTGTTTACCACTGGTATGGCCATCATGATGTTGAGCCGCCCGCTGGGTGAAGCCATGAAGAATGTGTTGAGACAAGGCTTGAGCATTGACCATGCCATGGCCTTTGAGCCGCAACTGTTGATCGTGCACATGATGAAAGTGGTTGAGCAAGCCTTGTGGGCATTTTTGCCACTGGCCGTGATTATTGTCTCAGTAGCCGTGGCGGCACCGATCCTGGTCGGTGGCTGGGTGATGTCACAAAAATCACTGGTGCCTAATTTTGGCAAGCTCAATCCGATTAAAGGCCTGGCTAATCTGTTTTCCAAAAACTCGCTGGTCGAGTTACTGAAATCGATTGCCAAAACAATTCTGGTGGCGTCTGTGGGCTACACCATCGTTAAAAAAGATTTGCAGCCTATGCTGAGCTTGTCGCAGATGCCTCTTGCCGCCGGGATCAGCACTGTGAGTGACTATATGGTGACCGGCTTTCTGACCATTGCCTCTGCGCTGGTGTTGATTGCCGTGATTGATGTGCCCTACCAGCTCTATCAATATGCGCAGAAACACAAAATGACCAAACAAGAGCTGAAGGATGAAGCTAAAGAGTCAGAAGGTAGTCCTGAGATTAAAGGCCGTATCCGTCAGCAACAACGTGAGATGGCACGCAGAAGAATGATGAGCAATGTGCCGCAGGCAGATGTGGTGATTACCAACCCAACCCACTATGCGGTGGCGATTCGCTATAAAGAAGGTGAAAACGGCGCACCGATTGTGGTCGCTAAAGGTGCAGATGTGATTGCACAAAAGATCAAGGAAATCGCCGCGGAACATGAAGTCATGACCTTGGAATCGCCAAAACTGGCACGTGCCTTATATGCACATGCCGAACTGGAGCGCGAGATTCCACAAACGCTTTATGCCGCAGTGGCCGAGATTCTGGCTTACGTGTTCCAACTGCGTGTGTTTAAACAGCATGGTGGCGTGCGTCCTGCGATGCCAGCCAACGTGCCAGTACCAGACGCGCTGGATCCACATGCGTTAAATGCCGCGCCAGCAAGTGCGGCAGAAATTGAATAATTGCAGGCTTAGGAGTTTACGATGAACAATTGGCAACAATGGATGGGAAAAATGGACGGACGAGCAATCGCCGCGCCACTCATTATTGTATTGCTGCTGGCCATGATGATCCTGCCGTTACCGGCCATCATGCTCGATGTATTCTTCACCTTTAATATTGCACTGTCTATTCTGGTCTTGATGATAGGCCTGCAAACCACCAAGCCGCTGGACTTTATCGCCTTCCCTACCGTGCTGCTGATGACCACCATGCTGCGCCTGGCGCTTAACGTGGCCTCTACCCGCGTCGTACTGACGGAAGGCCATGCTGGCCCGGATGCGGCCGGTAAAGTGATTGAAGCCTTTGGCCACTTTTTGATTGGCGGTAACTACGCTGTCGGTATTGTGGTGTTTGTGATCCTGACTATTATTAACTTTACCGTCATCACCAAAGGTGCTGGCCGTATTGCTGAAGTCGGCGCCCGTTTCACCTTGGATGCGATGCCTGGTAAACAAATGGCGATTGACGCCGACCTGAACGCAGGCCTGATTGGCGAAGACGAAGCCCGCCGCCGCCGTAAAGAAGTTGGCCAGGAATCAGAATTCTACGGCGCGATGGACGGTGCCAGTAAATATGTGCGTGGTGATGCCATTGCCGGTATTTTGATCATCATCATCAATATTGTTGGCGGCCTGATTGTCGGCATGGTGCAACATGACCTCGCCTTTGATGAAGCGGTTAAAAACTACACCATGCTGGCGATTGGTGATGGCCTGGTGGCACAGATCCCTTCACTGGTGATCTCAATCGCTGCCGGTGTGGTGGTTTCCCGCGTGGCCAACAACGAAGATATTGGCGGCCAACTGATTAGCCAACTGTTTGAAAATCCACGCGTGCTGACCGTGACCGCCGGCATTATCGGCGGTATCGGCCTGATCCCAGGCATGCCACACCTGGCTTTCCTGGGTCTGGGTGGTTTGCTGGGTGGCCTGGCTTATAACGTGAAACAAAAGCAGGAAAAAGCCAAACAACAAGCGGTGCTGGAACCACAGCCAGAAGACAAACTGGCGCCAGCCAGCGAGGCTGAAGAAGCGACATGGAATGATGTACTGCCAGTCGACACCATCGGCTTGGAAGTCGGTTACAGACTGATTCCTCTGGTGGATAAAGGCCAGGGCGGCGAACTGCTCAAGCGTATCAAAGGCATCCGCAAGAAATTTGCCCAGGAAATTGGCTTTTTGGCGCCAACGGTGCATATCCGCGACAACCTGACCCTGAAACCAAACGCCTATCGCATCACTATGAAAGGTGTAGAAATGGCCAGTGGTGAGTCTAACTTCAGCCAGATGCTGGCGATTGACCCAGGTGCTGTCACCGGCGAGCTTGATGGCGCGAAAACAACCGACCCGGCATTTGGCCTGCCAGCGGTATGGATTGAGCCAGACCGTAAAGAATATGCCCAAAGCCTGGGCTATACCGTGGTCGACGCAGGCACGGTGATTGCCACCCACCTCAACCATATTATTTCACTGAATGCAGGCGAACTGCTGGGCCGTCAGGAAGTACAACAGTTGCTGGACCATATGGGCAAAGATTCCAGCAAGCTGATTGAAGAAATCGTGCCAAAAATGATTACGCTGTCCAGCCTGCAAAAAGTATTGCAAAACCTGCTTAACGAAGGCGTGCATATCCGCGATATGCGCTCCATCCTTGAAACACTGGCTGACCATGCACAATACACCCAGGACACCAATGACCTGACGTCCATGGTGCGTATCAAACTCGGCCGCGCCATTGTGCAGGACCTGTTCCCATACAGTAATGAAATTACCGCCATGACGCTGGATGGCCAACTGGAAAGACTGTTGTTGCAAGCCTTGCAAAACAATCAGTCCAACCAGAGCGTGATTGAGCCTGGCATTGCAGAAAGACTGTCGCAACAAACTGAAGTCGCTGCCAGACAACAAGAGCAAATGGGCCTGACACCCGTTCTGCTGGTCGCTGCCCCGCTACGCCAGGCTTTATCCAGATTTTTAAGAAGAACCGTCCCGCATCTCAGAGTGCTGTCGCATGACGAGCTGCCAGATAACAAATCCATTCGTGTCACCAGTTTAATCGGAGCGCAATAATATGAACATCAGAAGATTTTTTGGCAAAAATGCACGTGAAGCATTGGCGCAAGTCAAACAGGCATTAGGGGACGATGCCATTATTGTCGCGAACCGTAGTGTCAATGGCGGCACCGAAATCATGGCTATGCTGGAAACGGATATTGCATCCAACGCCAGCTCAGCGCCTACCGATATGGGCACGGATCAATCTCGCAGCTTGCTGGACTTTGTGAATGCACAAGGCCAGCCGACTCGCCAGGCAGCGCCGCAAGCGGCGATGTCTGCACCTGGCGTGCAAAATAACACGCCAGTGGCTGAAGAGCCCACCGCCAATGAAGGTGCCATCATGGATATGCTGAAACTGCATAGCGAGCAACAAGAACAGGCTTATCAGGTGGCGACGCAAACACTGGAAGACAAAATGATGGGCATGATGCAGGAAATGCGTCAGATGCGTAGCCATTTTGAAACCCAGATGAGCGCGATGACCTGGCAGCATCACTTGCAACACAGCCCAGCCAAATCGAAAGTGCTGAGCACCCTGCTCTCAGCAAACTTCAGCGCCTCACTGTCGCGCCAGATTGCTGAAAAAATGCCCCAGCATATTGATGTCAACAAAGCACCAATGTGGGCCAAAGAAGTGATTAGCCGTAACCTGCATACACTGGACGACGAAGATGCATTGCTGGATCGCGGTGGCATCTATGCGCTGGTTGGCCCGACAGGTGTGGGTAAAACCACCACCACAGCCAAACTGGCCGCACGTTATGTGATGAAACACGGCACCCAGAACCTGGGCCTGATCACCACCGACAGTTACCGTATCGGCGGTTACGAACAACTGCGTATCTACGGCAAGATCCTGGGCGTGATGGTGCATGCCGTCAAAGACGAAGAAGACCTGAAAATTGCACTGAATGAGCTGAAAAACAAACATATGATCCTGGTAGACACGGTGGGTGTCAGCCAGCGTGATCAAGCCGTGACTGAGCAGCTTTCCATGCTGAGCCGTGCCGATAGCCCAATTCAGAAATTGTTGTGCCTGAATGCCACCTCTACCGGTGACACGCTGACCGATGTGATGCGTAGCTACAAAAAACATGATATCGCCGGTTGTATCGTCACCAAGCTGGACGAAGCCGCGGCGATTGGCAACGTGCTGGATGTATTGATCCGCGAACGCATGCGCTTGTTCTACACCACCAGTGGCCAACGCGTGCCTGAAGATATTGAAGTGGCTGACAAACCAGCACTGATCGAACGCGTGCTGACGCCGCATCAGGCCAGTTTGCCTTACCAGTACCTGGACGAAGAGTTGCCGCTGGTGATTTCCAGCATGATGCAAACGGCTGGCCAGGAGCAGCAACATGTTTAATTACCGCGACCAGGCAGATGGTTTGCGCCGCATTATGGCCAAGACGTCGGCACGGATTATCAGTGTGATCGGCGCCAATGGCCAGCCAGCCACGCCATGGATGCGCAATCTGGCACTGGGCATGCTTGCCCCTGAGCAACGCTTGCTGTTGATACACGCGAACCGCCAGCCAGCACTCGCGCACTCATTACAGTCGATTGTGACGCACAACAGTGCACTCAAACGCGCCATTCTCAAACATCCGCAAGGCTATGACCTGACCTGTTTGGCTGAAAATGACCTGTTAACCTCGCCTTTATCTCAAGATTTAAAAGTGCAACTGGACGGTATAGTGAAGCAACTTTCGTACGATTACGATACCGTCATGATAGAAGCACAGCTGGATACACAAGACCACAGCTTGATGATGCCATTGATTGCCGAGCATGAACTGGTGATTCAAATGGACAGATCTGAAGCGGCCATTAAAGCCGCCTATACGACGATCAAGCATATCAGCCAGCAATATGGCCAGATTCCTTTGGGTGTGGTTGTCACAGGGGCCAATCATGATCAGGGTCAACAATACTTTATGCGTTTGAACCAGGTATGCAAACAGTTTCTGGGCGTCACCCTGGACTTTATCGGCGCGATGCCGCTAGAAGAGCCAGCGGGTGCCGTGCAGAAAAAAACAGGCAATGCCAAGACAGAGGTCGCCAAGGCTGGACAGACCGCATTGGCGTTTAAATCAGTGGCACATCGTCTCGAAAAACAACGGATCACCACGCCATCGCTGGCTGTTGCCTAAAGTAAAAAGAGGAAAAACATGTATACCGCTAAAGGCAAGACTCAAAATACAGATCAAATGCTGAAACAGCATAGCGGCTTGGTCAAAAAAATGGCTTATCAGTTAAAAGCCAAGCTGCCCTCCTGTGTCGAGCTCGATGACTTGGTGCAAGCTGGCATGATCGGCCTGATGGATGCGATTCAGCGTTACGAAGATAATCACGGCGCACAATTTGAAACCTATGCGTCACAGCGCGTGCGCGGTGCCATGCTGGATGAGTTGCGCGGTGCTGACTGGCTGCCACGCGGCATTCGCAAAAATATGCGCGATATCGAAGTCGCCGTACAGCAACTGGAACAAAAGTTTGGCCGTCCGCCGACCGAGTCTGAGATTGCCAAGCATATGAACTTCACGCTGGATGACTACTATGATGTCTTGAGCGATTGCCAGGGCCACCAGCTGATTTACTACGAAGATTTTCAGGACGACGATGGCGGCGAGCACTTTCTTGACCGTTATGTCGATGACGATACCAGTGACCCAGTCAAATCATTGCTGGAGAGTGATTTCCGCGAAGCATTGATCGACTCGATCGACCACTTGCCCGAGCGCGAAAAAATGCTCATGGGCTTGTATTACGAGCAAGAGCTCAACCTGAAAGAGATCGGCGCCATTATGAGCGTTTCAGAATCACGCGTCTGCCAGTTGCATAGCCAGGCAGTGGCGCGCTTGCGTGCGTCTATGCGCGATAAATCCTGGACCGGAGTGGCCTAATGGATTGGGGCAGTATCGCCGGGCTGGTCATCGCCCTCGCCGGACTGGTAGTTGGTCAAGTCATCGACGGCGGCCACCTTAACTCGCTGATGCAGCCCGCAGCGTTTGTCGTCGTCATTCTCGGCACGACTGGCGCGGTGTTGCTGCAAACCGAATTCAAGCAATTCCTCAAAGGCATGCGCATGCTACGCCTGGTGTTTGTGCACCCACAGGACGATAGAAAAAAACTCGCCATTAAAATCAATCAATGGAGCTTGCAGGCGCGCAAGGAAAGCGTGTTGTCGCTGGAAAGTTATATCAAGCGCGAGCAAGATCCTTTCGTACGCAAAGGCTTGCAATTGCTGGTTGACGGTACGCCCGCTGACCGTATTCGCGAAGTGTGTGCCATTGATATGTATTACTATGAATTACAGGAACGCGAAGCCGTCAAAATCTGGTCGGCTGCTGGCGGTTATGCGCCAACAGTCGGCATTCTGGGCGCTGTACTGGGCCTGATTCACGTCATGGAAAACCTGTCTGACCCGGCCAAGATTGGTAGTGGCATTGCGGTTGCCTTTGTGGCCACCATTTATGGTGTGGCCCTGGCTAACCTGGTATTTTTGCCGATTTCAAATAAATTAAAAGGCCATGTCCAGCACGAAATGTCCAGGCGTGAGATGTTGCTCAATGCCTGGGTATCGATTGCCCGCGGTGATAACCCTAAACTGGTCACTGAGCGCCTTGAGTCCTACCTGCACCTGCGGGAGTCTTGATGTACAGACGCCAGAAGCTGGACGAGGATGATGAAAGCCACGAACGCTGGCTGATTTCTTACGCCGATTTTATCACCCTGCTATTTGCCTTTTTTGTGGTGATGTACGCGACCTCGACCATCAACCTGAATAAATACCGCGCACTCTCCAGTGCCGTGGTCACTGCGTTTCAAGGCAAACCGGGGCAAACGGATGCGCCTGAAGCACAGACACAAACCACGTTGCAGAACCAGAGCTCCGTGCTCAAGCCCTTACCATTAAGCTATTTATATCAAGAGAAAAAGCTGCGCGACCAGGAGAAGGTACGCGCGATCGGCCAGCAAGTGGCGAATGCACTCACGCCATGGATAGAACAGAAACTGATCACGGTGTACCAGTCTGAACTCGGGATTGAGGTTGATATTCAAAGCAACCTGCTGTTTAACAACAATCAGACGAGCTATAGCGCACAAGCACCAGCGATCTTGAATGCACTGAGTGCGCAGCTAAAAAACGAATACCGCACCATACAGGTCGAAGGCCATAGCGATAAACAACTGTTTAGTGGTCAGGCAGATGCAGAAACCAAGCGTTGGGAATTAACGGCAGCACAAGCCGCGCATATCACCGCCAGCCTGGTCGCGCAAGGCATTGCCAGCAAACAACTGACCGCCATCGGCATGGCAGAGACCAAACCTGTGTCGAGCAGTGACAATGCGCTGGCACAAGCAATGAATACGCGCATGACTATCCGTATTTTAACGGCTGAAAGCAGTGCCCAGCAAACCAGCAATGTGGCTAACAGGCAAGAGATACAGGCTGGTGCAGTGGATGCCACATCGCCGTCAACAGAAGCCGCGCCTATTTCAGCACCGGCACAAGAAACAAGCCAAGAGACAACAACCAGCGCAGCAACACCATCGGTCCGCTAAATCAGCGCTTCCTGCAACCAGTCGTTAAACTGTTCAATCGGCATCGGCCTACCGAATAAAAAGCCCTGATAGCGGCGGCAGCCGTTATTCAATAGCAACTCCATCTGCTCTTGTGTTTCTACGCCCTCAGCGATCACACTGAGGTACATACTTTGTGCCATGGCAATAATCGTCCGCACAATCGTACGATCATGGCTATCGGTGACAATATCATTCACAAACGAGCGGTCGATTTTAAGTTGATACAGCGGTAACTTCTTCAAATACTGTAGCGACGAATAACCAGTACCAAAGTCATCCAGCGAAAATTGAATCCCCAGTTGGCTCAGTTCGGCCATGATACGCACGGCGTCATCCACGTTTTCCAGCAAGACGCTTTCTGTGAGCTCCAGGCGCAATGCATTGGGGTTAATCTGATGGCGCTGAATACAGGCTTTGACCATCGCCACAAAATTGGCCTGGCAAAATTGGCGCGCGCTGATATTGACCGATAAACTCAGCTCGCGGGTATTTAATGACCGTTGCCAGAGCGCAACTTGGGCGCAAGCCTGGTCTAGCACCCACATGCCGATTTCGATAATCAGGCCGCTGGTTTCGGCCACAGCAATAAATTGCAATGGTGAAATCAAGCCCCGCTGCGGATGCAGCCACCTTAACAAGACTTCTGCACCAAACGGGCGACCGGTATGATCGACCTGCACCTGGTAATGCAAGCGCAACTGTTGCTGGGCGATGGCTTCACGCAGCTCTGTTTCAAGCATGACCTGCGTCGCAATTTCAGTCTGCATGCCTGGCTGATACACACAGGCATGGTTACGTCCGCCCTGCTTGGCTTTATGCATAGCAATATCGGCGGCTTTCACATAATCGGTGTCGCCCGTGCTGATATCGTTAAAGCTGCATAAGCCCATGCTGGCCGTAATCGGCAATTTTTGGCCACTGACTTTAAACGGGCGTTCAAACACCTTTTGCAGTTTACGCTGCATCGATAATAGCTGCTGCAACGCTTTATCCGCGGATGCCGCCAGGCCTGAAAGCAAGACCAGAAACTCGTCGCCACCCATGCAAGCAGTAAAGTGCGGCTCGGCTACTTTTTGCAACCGTTCTGCTACTTGCTGTAACAAGCTATTGCCTGCGGCATGGCCATGCGCCTCATTAATCCATTTAAAGTGATCGAGGTCGATATATACCACGCCCCAATGCGCATCGGTAGCAGGCTGCGCACGTAATTGCTGCAGCACCTCATAAGCCCTTTTGCGGTTGGGCAAACCAGTGACAGGCTCCAGGTAGGCCAGGCTTTGAATCGACTCTTGTGACAAGTGGCGATCAACCACCAGGCTCATCAGTTTGGTCGCCTGCTCTATCATGGACTGCTCAAGCGCACTTGGCGTTTGTGGCTGGCGATAATAGATGGCAAACGCCCCCAGTACCTCACCATCTGCATTTAAAATAGGCTCAGACCACCCTGCCTGCACGCCTGAGGCCAATGCAGCCTCCCGGTGATTGCCCCAATAAGGGTGCGTCATCACATTTTCGACAATCACCCGCTGCTTGATTGCGATGGCAGTTGCCAGCGAGCCATTACCGGCTTCAAGCTGCAACTGGCGCAAGGTTTGCAACAAGGCTTGCGGTAAGGAGGGGGCAATCACGGTTTGTACCAGTTTGCCCAGATTTTTTGTCAGCACCAGCGCGCAATACACATCGGCGTGCATCGCTTCAATATCACGCACCATTTTTTCTAAAATCCTGACCGCATCCTGCTCTTTTAGGATCAACTCCAGAATAGAAAATTGAAAGCGTTCATAGGCAATCGCGCGTAACTTCTCTTGTTGAAACGCCAAAGCAGACTGCTGTTCATTGGTAATCTCCCGCACCAGCAACAGGCTGCGCGGTTCACCAGTCTCCAGGCTAAAGTAATGGGCACTGCATTCCAGCCAGCGGTTTTGGCTGTCATGGCAGGCAATCTGTATCGTACGCTGAGTAATTTCTGGCGCAGGCTGCGCCAGGATGGATTTAATCGGGTCATGTGTGATCAGTGGCAGGCAAGCCCACAAGTCACAACCCGACTCAAGTGTATGGCAGACCATAACCGAGCGGCAATTGCCGAGAGAATCGGTCTCTGCTGCAATATAAAAACCGGAATAATCGACCAGTGAGCGCCACTGATCAAAGGCGTGACTTACGCCAAAAGAAGCGCCAAGGCCAAAAGAAGCGTTCAAGCGCGCTGAAGCCTCCGAACTGCGTGACGCACTCAAGACCTGACCTGCCAATACCACTGCATTTGGCTCGATATTTACTATAGACATCGCATACTTTCACAACCGCAGTGCAAAATCTAACTGCCGACAACTAGGCACCCTCTGCCCGTCGGTTGTTAAGATGACACACCCCCGAAGAATTTTAGTTGGGAGTCAATCCAGCATTGATTGCTCCCTTTTATATTTACGATGATGTGTCAAAAAGCAAATTGATGTCAAGACAAATTCATGGCTAAGGCCAGACATTAACAACTGTCATCGGCGACCGTCACATAGATGTGACAACAAGCGGTCAAAACTCCATTTTCCGGCCCCTTGCGTCACCAGAGGCAACAGCATTAACAGGTAAATCAGCGGCAGTTTGTAGTTACCAAAACCATCCCCTTCCACGTCCTCAAAACGGTAACCGTTGAATAAATCCGCCATACTGCTCCAATGCTCTGGCCAATGCACGCTGGCAATCGCTACCACGGTCAACACCATCAGGCTGAGGCTGAAAAAACGCGTAAACAGCCCCAGTAATAGTGCAGCAGCGCCGACTAATTCAAAGGTCATGGCAATATTCCAATTGACCTCCGCGGGCAACAAATCAAACGGGAAAGGAAATTGCAAGTCTGCAAACCAGTTTTGACCGTGCAGCTTGGCCCACCCTGCTTCACCGAACTCCCAGGCCAAGATCAGGCGTAAGAGCAAACCCGGTAGCCAGTCATTCACCGTGTGGAGCGTTAAAATCAGGGATTGATATTGACGAATGAAATATTGAAACATGAGCGGCTGCCTTTCTAGGATTGAAGTAGTATTACTTAGTCTTCAATCTAGAAAACACCTTACATATTACCGCTAACTTTTTCTATTATTTGAGAAAGGTAGCCAACGAAGTGCTATCAACAGCGCAAATACCAGACTGTAAATCACAGGCTCAGTCACATCTTTTTTCACCAGCCACCAAAAGTGTAGCAACACCAGTACGCCAATCACATACACCAGCTTATGCAAGATTTTCCAGCGTTGCTTGAGTGCTTTTATCGCGCGCTGGTTAGACGTTGCTGCCAGGGGCAAGGTCAGCAACAAAGCAGCAGCCCCCACCAGCACGTAAGGGTGCTTGACGATATCTTTCACAATATCGGCCCAGTCAAACTGGTAATCCAACCAGAGATATGTCGTCACGTGCAGGCAGGCATAAGCAAACATCCATAGCCCCAGCAAGCGACGCACCGCAATCAGCCAGGCTTGTTGCGTGAGATGCCTGAGCGGCGTGATGCTGAGCGAGAGCAGTAAAAACACCAATGCCCAGGTGCCGGTAGAGCGCTCAATAAACTCGACCGGGTTGGCGCCAAGACCATCGGTAACACCCAGGTAAATCAAGCGCGAAACAGGGATAAGTGCACCCAGCCAGATCAGGCATTTAAGATATTTGATTGCTGCCTTTGCTGACCATGCAGAGAACCATTGCGGCATAGTCATGCTAGAAATTTTTCTGTAAATCCATACCGGCATATAACTGCCCTACTTCATCATAGCCATTAAACAATCTGGTTTTAATGCGCCCGGCAAACAAGCCTGCGCCGATGCGCTTTTCGGAAGACTGTGTCCAGCGCGGATGATCCACCTGCGGATTCACATTGGCGTAAAAACCATACTCGCGTGCACTCGCCTTCATCCAGGAGGTATTCGGCATCTGCTCAACAAAACGAATCGTACTAATGGCCTTGGCCCCTTTAAAACCATACTTCCATGGCACCACCAGGCGCACAGGCGCCCCATTCTGGTTAGGCAACACTTTGCCATACAAACCAACCGCCAGAATCGTTAATGGCTGCATGGCTTCATCCATGCGCAAACCCTCGTTATAAGGCCAATCCAGCACCGGAATACGTGCTCCAGGCATATGGCGTGGATCGTTATAAGAAATAAACTCAATATATTTGGCATTGCCGGTTGGCTGCGCCCAGTCGATAAGCGCTTTGAGCGGCAACCCGACCCACGGAATCACCATAGACCAACCTTCCACGCAACGCATACGGTAAATGCGCTCCTCCAGTGGTGCCAGTTTCATCAGTTGCTCAATACTGATGGTCTTCGCCTGCTTCACCGCGCCTTCAATCCTGATCGTCCACGGCGTCGGTTTAAACAACACCGCCTCGCGGGCCGGGTCTTCCTTGCCTGTGCCAAACTCGTAATAATTGTTATAGCTGGTCACATCTTCAACGCTGGTCAGCTTCTCTTCTTTGCCGTAAGCTGTTTTATGGAAATCCAGCGTTTGTGCCGCGTGCGCCTGCGTAGGGAGTAAAAGACTGGCTGCCGCCACGCCCGCCGCTTTTAATACAGTACGGCGCTGCTCAAACACGGCTTGTGGCGTGATTTCTGAAGGCAAAATACCGCTAGGATTGCGGCGATTGTTATCCAGTAGCATAAAATTTCCTGTCTGCCTGATTGTGTATGCTTATTTGTCGCATATGACAGGGAAACCTTACAGGGGATTCCAGCAAAAAGGTAAATCTTTTGCAAGTGAGGCGCTAGGACGAGAGAACGGGCTTTCAAAAACAAAAAAGGCGCCTAAAGCGCCTTTTTCACTGCGTAGCTAAGCGAATTAAGCGCGCTTGCGTTGCACTAAAGAAACAACTGCCAGGCCTGCCAGCAAAAAGCCTAAAGTATCTGGTTCAGGCACGACACTGTTGCTCACACTCGCCTCTGTATTCACACCTAATGCAATAGAACCCAGACCGCCCGGCACTTCATTTTTCACAACCAGTGCCAGCGAATTGAATTCGCCAGAGATCGCAGCAAAGGTATAGCTCAAATATGTCAGGCCGGTACCACTGGTGCTTGTCCATGACCAATCGCCTACATCAACACCATTGACCAGTACATCCCAATCTACTGACGCGCCTTGTGACAGCACATTCTGAGTGACATTCAATTCCAGTTCCAGGCTGGTCGCGCCGAACAGGCCGGATCCGCTAAACGTTTCACTCACTTGATCACCACGTGAAACAGACCAGAAATAGCCGATATCTGTTGCAGACAGAGAGCCGACAGAACTCACCACATTGGAAGTGTAGCTTGGAAAATTAAAGTTGTATGTGGCGGCATGTACCATGTTTGTGCCTGCCAGCATAAATGCAGACAATGCCGCACCTACGATGCTTTTCATAGCGATCGCTTTCATTGAAAATCTCCCCTTATATATACATTAATTAAATTGATGCCGGCGAAATGCTAGTGCATTTTAATGGCAATGTCGAGTGACACTCAGACTAGGTCATCTTTAGTCATTGCTCATGGATCAAGATGCAGACATCACGGCGTTGATTGTTACGCGTAACCTATTTGGTTTTCGCCAGCAATTCATCCAATTCAGCATCTTTAAACTTGGCAGCAATCGTCTCAGCCTGTTGTATTAATTGCTGCGCGCCAGCCACATCGCCTTGCGCACGTTTGTTTTCTGCCCAATAAATCGCCGTTTTCGCTTCATAAAACTCGCCACCATTGTCATGAGCATACTCCATCAGGCGTTGATAGGTTTTATCTGCGCTTGCATAGTCTTTTTTGGCGGCAAACAGTTTACCTAGCGCCAGGCTGGCTTCTGCGTATTGGTCAGGAGTGCCGGACTTGCGCAGCATCATGACGCCTTTTAGTTGATGCTCGATGGCTTTATCTACTTGTTGCAGTTGCTGGTAGGCCATGGCTTCGTGGATGAAACTATCAGCGCGCTCGTCGTCGTTCATGGCGAGTTTTTCGCCGACTTCAAATGACTTGAGTGATTCAGCGTATTGGCCAATCTCGAAATAAGCTTCGCCAATCAGGTTGTGTGCAATACGTGCATAGCGGCGCATATTTTGCTGCTCGCTGAATTTGAGGGCTTGCTGGTAGCTTTCGAGCGCGGCGTCATGCACTTTAGCTTCAAGCTGTGCGTTACCAAGCAACATATGAGCAGAAATCAAGTCCAGCCCAGTCGGCTTCAGACTGATGGCTTGTTTAAAGCTTTGTTGCGCAGCGGCATTTTGGGCCAGCCCGGATTGTGCACGGCCTTTACACAGCCAGAACTCTGCCTGGCTGGCGTGTTGCTCGGCGACCTGGATGGCTTGCGCATACTGCTGTTTTTTTACTGCGCTATCGCAAGTTTCCAACGCAGCATCTTTAGCCATTGATTCATTAATAATCAATAAATTAAACAATACTATTAAAGTTAATTTTGAATTCATATCAAAACAAATCCGATTGTGTGAGTGAGGTTTCTGAGAGTGTTAACGCAGGTGCTTCAATTAAGTCTGTCGGCGTTGCAGAGGGTTGCAACATCGCAAGTAAAGCAGATTCATCCAGCACGGGGATATTCAGCTGCTGCGCCTTTTCCAGCTTACTGCCTGCCTCGGCGCCAGCCACCACATAACTGGTTTTGGCTGAAACGCTACCGCTAACTTTACCGCCAACCGCTTCAATCATCGCCTGCGCCTGATCGCGTTTGAGCGTGGGCAAGGTGCCGGTGAGTACAAAGGTTTTTCCGGCAAATGTGGCTGATGTGGTTGTTTTAGCAATATCGGCCCACTGCACGCCAAGTGCACGCATCTCGGCAATGACTTCCCGGTTGTGTGGTTCCTGGAAAAACTGGTAAGCGGCTTCAGCCACAATCGGGCCGACATCGTTGACCTGCATCAACGCTTCCACATCAGCGGCCATCAAGGCTTCAAGATTACCGAAATGCTGCGCCAGATCCTTGGCTGTCGCTTCACCGACATTGCGTATGCCTAGCGCGTAAATAAAACGTGGCAACGTGGCCTGTTTGCTTTTTTCAATGGCTGCCAGCACATTCTGCGCAGACTTCTCGGCCATGCGCTCCAATTCGCTCAATACGGGCAAGTTCAGGCGATAAACATCGTCGAGATGATGCACCAGGTCGCGTTCAACTAATTGATCCACCAGTTTTTCACCCAGGCCTTCAATATCCATGGCGCGGCGGGAGGCAAAGTGCGTAATCGCCTGCTTGCGCTGCGCCGGGCAAATCAGGCCGCCGGTACAACGTGCCACGGCTTCGTCTTGCGGCCGTACGACGTGTGACCCGCACTCCGGGCATATGGATGGCATGATAAACACGCGTGCGTCTGCCGGTCGTAATTCAGGCTTGGCAGCCACCACTTCAGGAATCACATCACCTGCCCGCCGCACAATCACTGTGTCGCCGATATGAATATCTTTACGGCGTAACTCGTCCTCATTATGCAAAGTGGCATTAGTCACGGTGACGCCACCGACAAATACAGGCTTCAGGCGCGCCACTGGTGTAATCGCGCCAGTGCGCCCTACTTGCACGGTAATATCTTCCACCACCGTGACAGCCTCTTCGGCGGGAAATTTATGGGCGATTGCCCAGCGTGGTGCACGTGAGACAAAACCGAGCGCATCCTGCAGGCTAAAAGCGTTCACCTTGTAGACCACGCCATCAATATCAAATGGCAGGCTACTGCGTTTGGTGCCAATCTCGGCATAATAGTCACGTAGGCCTTGCGCACCAGTTTTAACGCCACGCAACTCAGAGACCGGGAAGCGTAAATCAGCCAGGTATTGCATGGCCTCGGCATGCGAATGCAACGCAGGTACGCCTTCACTAGCCCCCAGGCCATAAGCAAAGAAATGCAATGGCCGTTTAGCTGCAATATTAGAGTCCAGCTGGCGCAGGCTACCTGCCGCGGCATTGCGCGGATTGGCAAATAGTTTGCCACCGGCAGACGCTTGTTGCTGGTTTAGCTTTTCGAAGTCTTTTTTCAGCATGAGCACTTCACCACGCACTTCAAGCAATGCCGGTGGATGCGCAATATTCAGGCGACTGGGGATGGCACGGATGGTTTTCAGGTTATGTGTCACATTCTCGCCGGTATACCCATCGCCACGCGTCGCACCTTGTACAAACACGCCATGTTCGTAAGTCAGCGTGATCGCCAGACCATCGAATTTGGGTTCCACTGCGTAGTCTACTTGCGACTGGTCTGCGCCTTCACGTACACGCCGGTCAAATGCCTCTAGCTCTTCGTCACTAAAGGCGTTATTGAGCGACAGCATGGCCTGCCGGTGCTGCACACTGTCGAATGCAGACAGCGCCAGACCACCTACACGCTGGCTGGGCGAATCTGCCGTAATCAGTTCGGGATATTGCTGCTCGAGATCAAGCAGCTGTCGATAAATGCCATCATATTCATTATCACTGACCAGCGGCGCATCAAGCACATAGTAGTGATAATCGTATTCGGCAATGCGCTGCTTAAGCTGTTGTAAAAGCAGCGCAGCTTCTTGAGCTGGCATATTAAGAGAACAGGCGTTTGGCGTGGCTGCTGCCAGGAGTGATCCCCTGCGCAGCCATGGCATTGGAGATATTTTTCAGTTGCTGGCGGATTTTATCCAGTTGTGCATCGCCGATGGCCTTACGATTCACATCAATCATGCTGGCACTTAAACTGCTCGCCATGCTTGCAGCAATATCCACCATATGGTCAAACACACGCAAGCTATTTGGCGTGGTCGGGATATCCAGCTGGAAGGTGACACCAGTCATGACGGCGGTTTTCAGCATATCCGCTGAAAACGGTTTACCTTCATAGTTACGCACAGAAAACTCCAGCTGGCCTTCTGTGTTGAATGACTCAAAGCGGCCATCGACACTCAGTTGCATACCACAAGCCTCGGCCAGGCCGCGTAACTTGGTCGCGTGGAACATGCCCTGATTAGCCAGCACATGAAATTCGACTGCTTTATCAACTTCAATACAAAATGTGTCAATAGATTGCGATTGTTGTGACGGCTCGTAACCGCCTTGCCAGTGCACAGTGAGCCCCAGCGCACGCGCCAGGGTTTCCATGGACTTCTGGAATCGTTTAAGGGTTTCTTCATCCACCGGGCCACCGCGGTCGGCCAACTGCAAACTACAGGCAACCTGGCTGGCGGGTGTCTGGTCTTGCAGAGCTTTAGCATCCAGTGCCAGCACATCTTGCCAGTCGCCAGTAGTCGAGCTTTGTGCCCACAACGTTGCATGCTGCGGAAAGGTCCTGACTTCAGCTTGCATGTCTTCGAGCTCTGCCAGCATCACGCCCAGCGGTGCATCGATCAGCCCAACCCAATCCATGGAAGTGTGTACGGCTGCTGGCAGCACAGACTCTTCAATGTGCGCAGTCAGGACTGAGTCATCTTCATCGTCTACTGAAGACTCTTCAGGAAAATCTAAAGTGGGCTGTTCAAAGGCTGGTGGCTGGATGTCATCAAAAGATTGCGCGACGGGGGCGCTTGCCTCAGGCTTGGCTGAAATAACGGGTTCTACCTTCACAGGCTCAACCCTGGCAGGCTCTGTCTTGGCTGGCGTCACTTTTGACGACGCAGCGACTGCTGCTTCACCAGGCTGCTTGTTTAAATTCAAGCCATTTTTATCGAAACTTGCCGTTGTCGCTGCATTAATTCTGGCTTTAGCGGACTCACCTACCGTGAAGTCAGGTTCAACTTTGGCAGACTGGCGCACGCGTGGCTCAGACATCCAGCCTTCGACGTCTTCTGAAACCACATGTTTATCCGTGTTGGCTTTTTTAAGTGGCTCTTTTTTCAAGCCATCTGCTTTAGCAGCATCACTGGTTTTCACAGAAGAAGTGTCGCTATCCAGCACATCACCACGGGTATGGCTAAAACGATATTCAACATCTCTACGATATTTTTTTTCCTGCCACCAGTTAAAAACTACCACTGCCAGAACGATGCTGACCCCAAGCAACACCAATATCATCCACAAATCAGACATGTGACCTTACAATCCTTAATAACGCTTGCATAATAATACAACAAAACTGGCATTAAGCCGCATGCATGCGTATCGCTTCATCGATATCAACATCGACAATTCGCGATACACCAGACTCCTGCATCGTGACCCCAATCAACTGTTGTGACATCTCCATCGTGATTTTGTTGTGCGACACAAACAGGAATTGCGTTTTTTCTGACATCACACGTACCAGCTGGCAAAAACGCTCGGTATTACTGTCATCCAGCGGCGCATCCACTTCATCCATCAGGCAAAATGGGGCCGGATTTAATCTGAATAAAGCAAACACCAGCGCCATCGCCGTCAGCGCTTTTTCGCCGCCGGAAAGTAGTTGTATCGTCGTGTTTTTTTTGCCTGGCGGCTGCGCAAACACCTGTACACCAGTATCCAGGATCTCGTCACCAAGTAATTCAAGTTTGGCATTGCCGCCATTGAACAAGGTCTGGAACAATTCGCCAAAATTGCGGTTGGCTTCATCGAAGGTCGCACGCAGCTTGCCGCGCGTTTCCCTGTCGATTTTCTGAATGGCCTCTTCCAGCGTTTCACTGGCAGTCAGCAAATCTTTTAACTGGCTATCCAGGTAACCTTTGCGCTCTTTCTCCACCGATAGCTCTTCAATCGCCGCCATATTCACTGGCCCCAGTTGCTGTATCTGTTGCTGTAGCTTCTGGGTATTTTGCGCCAAGGCCTGCACCTGGCTATCCAAGTCCAGGCCTTGCTGAATCAGCGCCTCATCCAGCCCGCTTTCAGCCAAGGCGGACTGGCATTGCTCCACTTGCAGGCGGCACTCCTGCTGCTTAAGGCGGCGTTGCTCTACGGCATCCCGTAGCGGATGCAATTGCTGCTCGATTTGCAAGCGATGTCGCTCTTGCGCCTGCAATGCACTTTCCTGCTCTGCAGACTGGTTTCGCGCTTGCGCAAGTGCCTGTTCACACGTGTGCTGCTGCGTCAACGCGTGGGCCAGATTGGCCTTGAGCGCTTCCATATTGCTAATCGCCAATGCCTGCTCAGTCTCAAGCAGGCGATGCTGCAAGTGCTGGCTTTCCTGTTCGTTCTGCGTCAATCGCTGTTGTAAATCACCCACAGCATTTTTAAGCAGTGTTTGCTCAAACACTTGTGACTGATGTGCTTTTTCAGCCTGCTGTACAGTATCACGCAAATTAAAATAAGTTTGCTCGGCCTGCTGTTTTTGTGCCTGCGTTTCACGCGCGGTTTGCTCTAGCTCGGCAAATTGTGCTTGATGTTTGGCAATCGTTGCCTGCGTCTGTGCAACTTCAGCATTCAGTCCAGCCTGGCGGCTTTCAGCCTGTGCAATATCTTGTTGCAAGGCGGTCTGGCGGCGCAAGGCATTATCATGCGCCTGTTGCAGGCGTGATACCTGCAGTTGCGCTTCATGCATACTGCTCGTTAGCTGCTTAATACGCTGGTGGCTTTGCTGTTGTTGCTGGCGCGTTGTCTGCAAACTGGTTTCCAGCAATTGCACTTGCTGCTGCGCAGCTGTGACGTCGTCTTGCGACTGGCCCAAACCTGCCTGCAATGTATCCAATTGCTGCTGACGCTCTAGCACGCCTTGCATTTGATTTTGGCGTCCATGAAAAACGGCACTATATCGCTGGTAAACATCGCCATTTTTGGTCAGCAAGCTTACCCCTGCTGGCAATCTGGCTTGATAATGCGAAAGTTGCTGCACGTCATCTAGCACATAAACCCCAGCCAGCCAGTGCTGCAAGGCCGCAGAGGCTTCTGCTTGCTTGATCGTCAATAAACTATACAGACTAGGCAAACCATGCCATTGCTCTGGCAATATTTCAGTCGCGATCGCCGCTTGGGCAACTGCCAAAGCCGCTTGCGGATGCGGCAATTGCGACCAGTCAGGGTGATTTTCCGGTAATACCGCATTTAATTTATGCCCCAGGAATACCTCCAGGGCGGGCTGCCACTGGCTATCAAGCTGTATCGCCTGCCACAAGCGCGGCGCTGATTGCATGCCTGTTTTTTGCAGCCACGGTCCTAATTGCTGATCCTGCTTCATACTTTGCTGCAATTTTTGCAGCGACTGAATCTCGGCTTCTAATTGATGCAGCGCGCGTTGGGCCTGTTGCCAGTCATGGCGCGCCTGCTGCAAGGCCTGTTGCTGCGTATTTTCTTCTGTACGCAAATGCGCCAATTGCAGATCGTCGTGCTGCAAGGCAGCTTGCTGCTCAGCCAACTGCTGCTGATGCGCGCCCAAGGCCTGCATGTCCGGCAAGGCCCACTGCCCCAGTTCATTCTGCAACTGCTGTAAACGTTGTGCGACTTCAGCCAGGTTACGCTGGATAAAATTCACATTATTTTGTTCCAGTTGCATGTGCTGGCGGCTTTGCTGTACGGCTTGCTGTGCCTGATTTGCAGCTTGCTGAACCACCTGCAATTGGCTCGCTTGCTCTGGCAAGCCTTGCTGCATGCTGTTCAAATCAAGTGCATGCTGCGCTACCGAGCTTTCGCTTGTGGTCAGTGCACTATTTTTTTCTACCAGCTGCATTTGCAGCTGTTTGTGCTGCTGCGCCCTGTGCTCCATCTGCCGCAATAATTGCTGCTGTTCTTGCAATAAGCGATCCCGCGCCTCTTCAGATTGCTTCACCTGCAGTCCAAGGGTGGAGACCTGCGAATTCGCCTCATAAAATGCGGCTTGTGCGGTATGTAACTGATTGGAAGTTTCCTGATGTTGCTGGCGTAACTGCTCAAGCTGCAGCTCGTGATTGCGCAAGCTGGCCATTTGCGCCTCTAAGGCATTCACGGCTTGCTCAACCGCTTGTGAGGCCGTTTCATGTGCTAACACGGCGTCGCGTTTACGTAGCCACCACCATTGCGCCTCGGCTAATTGATGTGCCTGTTGCAAAGCCTGAAATTTTTGCGTCACTAACGCCTGCGCTTCCAGCTTGATAATTTGCTTGTTCATTTCACGCGAAATATCTTCTACGCGTTCAAGATTTTCACGCGTATCCCGCAAACGCAGCTCAGTCTCACGCCGGCGCTCTTTATATTTGCTGATGCCGGCGGCCTCTTCCAGAAATACACGCAACTCTTCTGGCCTGGCTTCTACAATCCGTGAAATGGTGTTTTGACCGATAATGGCATAAGCACGCCCGCCCAGGCCAGTGCCTAAAAACAAATCAGCGACATCGCGTCGACGCACCGCAATATTATTGATGTAATAGGTCGAGCCCTTATCGCGCTCAATCACCCGTTTGACGGAGATTTCGGCATATTGGCTCCATTCGCCATTGGCGCCACCCAGGCTATTGTCAAAAATCAACTCAACACTGGCCCGAGAGATCGGTTTTCGATTGGACGATCCATTAAAAATAACGGCATCCATGGCGTCGGCACGCATCTCCTTGGCAGACGACTCTCCCAGCACCCAGCGCACCGACTCCATGACATTCGATTTGCCACAGCCATTGGGGCCAACCACGCCCACGCGTTGCCCATGCAGATGTATGGTGGTCGGATCGACAAAAGACTTGAACCCCGCCAGTTTTAAATGAGTCAGACGCAAAGTAAGAAAACCGCTTATAAGAATTTGAATGGTTGCTTAAGCGGTATAATACCTATTTTTATCAAGAAACAATCAACAAACATGAGTGCAATGAATGAACATTTACTCGGTGGCAAGCCAACAGCCCAAGCGGCAAAGACGCTGGAGACTTTTGATAATCCGAATCCTAACCGCGATTTTCATATTCATATGGAAGTGCCGGAATTTACCTGCCTGTGCCCGAAAACCGGCCAGCCTGACTTCGCGGTGATTTACCTGGACTATATTCCTAACAAATTGTGCGTGGAATTAAAGAGCCTCAAACTGTATATGTGGTCATTCCGTGACGAAGGCTGTTTTCATGAAGCCGTTACCAACCAGATTCTGGATGACCTGGTCAGCGCGATCGATCCGAAATTCATGCGCGTGACTGCCAAGTTTTATGTGCGTGGCGGAATTTTCACCAATGTGGTGGCAGAACACCGCGCAGCGGGCTGGCAGCCTCAGCCATATGTAGAGTTATCGCAATTTTCTGCGCAAAGTAATATTCGCGGATAAAAGCTAAAGCGAAAAAATCTCAAGCCCGGCCTGCCGGGTTTTTTATCGCCATGTGATATCACACAAGAATCTCACATCTCTTTTATGCGTTCAGGCGTATCTTCGCAACACTAATACGCATAAAAAAGCCCCACATTAAGTGAGGCCTTTTATTTCAGCGGACAACTCAGGACTATTTTTTTCTAGCCACGATCACGCCAATCAGCCCTAAACCCATGGCAATTAAGCTCATGCTTTCGGGTTCTGGTACAGAGAGTGGCTCAGAGGCTGCATAAGCCACCGTTGAAATCAGCAGCCCCGCAAGTAAGGTTATTTTCGATAGCATATTTATTTCCTTCTATTTTTATGAATGCCGAATCCCATCATGGGTGCACGTTAATAGCATTAACGTTCGATAAGCCTTAAATCTTTAGCGCCGATTCAATGATTTTCTGGGGGCCAGCTTGAGATATAACTTACCCTGACAGCGCAGTACGAATAATTTATCTCGCACGTAGAAATCCTGAGGATTTTTCGTATGATCTTGCTAGTGAGAGTGTATTAAGAAATAAAACAGATTTTTCGCATATGTGCGATACATCAGCACATATGGATTTTCTACATAATTGAATTTACTGCTAGAAATCACTAAGTGATTTTTGGCGTCCCCACGGGGATTCGAACCCCGGTCGCCTCCGTGAAAGGGAGGTGTCCTAGGCCTCTAGACGATGGGGACCTAAGAAATTTAACAACCTGCGCATTATACCAGTTTTTCAAATAATTGAAATATTTATTTTTAAAAAAATTCAATATTTTCAATCACTTGGTGGAGATAAGCGGGATCGAACCGCTGACCTCTTGCATGCCATGCAAGCGCTCTCCCAGCTGAGCTATACCCCCGAATCTCTGGTATTGCAGTTCTTTGTTTTGCAGTGCAATTCAAAGAAGGCGCCATATTAATGATGGCTAGAAGTCTTGTCAACGGCTTTCAACATAAATCTTTAAAAAAACTGCATATCGTTTTGTTTACAGCGCTGACCTGCTGAAAAAATCAGCAAATCAGCCCGCGATGACGGAAACTATTTGAGGTAGGGCTTGATCTTGCTCATGATCTCTTCGCTCTCTGGCCGCGTCATGCTATTAAATGAATACACTTTTTGGCCACCAGGCAGAATGACATATTTATAAAAATTCCATTGCGGTGCCTGCCCGGTTTGCTTGATTAACTGTTGATACAAAGAATTAGCACTACTGCCGGTGACGCTGGATTTTTCAACCATGGGGAATTTGACAGAATAAGTCAGCTTACAAAAGTCACCAATTTGCTTGTTATTGCCTGGCTCTTGCCTGAAGTCGTTAGACGGAAAGCCAATGATGACCAGGCCTTTGTCCTTATATTGGTCATATAAAGACTCCAGTGCTTCAAATTGTGGCGTGAAGCCGCACTTGCTGGCCGTGTTCACAATCAGGATAGGTTTGTCCTGGAATTGACAAAAATCGACAGTTTGCCCTTGCAGGGTCTTAAATTGGTGTTGATATATTGGCAGACAGTCAGCCTGCGCCAATGAATAGCCTCCCAAGCCCAACAACATGAATATCACACCTCGCATTGCATCTCTCCTGAAACTTTTGTTTATGTTATGCCTTTACAGACAGTCAGTTAGCTTGATTGTTCTGTATGAATGGCGCATATTTTACTTTTTTTAATAGTTGCCGTTAATAAAATTGTAAGGAACAAAAATGATCATTGGCATAGTCTATGCTAATGCATTATTAAGAACAGTAAGGACTGACATGTTTGAGTAAATTAACGATGTACTGGGAGACCACCATGTTACAAAAAGCAACGCCTACCGACAAATTTAAAAAAATTGATCAAATGCTGGAAGATTTTGCCGGCGATGAAGTCGATGATTTCGAGTCTAGCTATGGCAGCTATGAGAAGAGCCACAAGCACTACTCTGCTGACGAAGATGCTTTAATGAATATTGACGATCTGTATTAATCTGCCCGAAGCATGAATGCAGGCGCTAATGCCTGATCAATCATCACGCACAGCGTGCACCATTGCTGACTGATATCACGGTGGTTACTGATTATAGTTGCCTGATATAATGCCGGGATGGAAATTACTACACGCTTGGAATTCGATGCCGGACATCGTATTCCTGATCATAAAAGTCAATGCCGCAATCTGCACGGCCACCGTTACGCCATAGAGATTACCCTCTCGGGGGACATCATCCACGCTGAACACGCTTCAGAAAACGGAATGGTGATGGACTTTGCCGACGTCAAACGCATTGCCCGTGAAACCATCGTTGACCGCTGGGACCATGCCTTCCTCGTCTACCAGGGAGATGCCACCGTTCTGGACTTTCTCAACAGCCTGCCAAATCACAAAACCATTGTATTCCCGACTATTCCAACGGCCGAGAATATGGCTGCAGAGGCCTTCAGATTGCTCAAAGCGCAATACAGGGACACTTTTGGCAACCATCTGAAACTGATGAAAGTCAGGCTCTACGAAACGCCGAATAGCTGGACCGATGCGTTTGACCTGGTTTAACCAGGTTCAAACGCCCTAGGTTAAATCGAATTAGTCATTCAAAACAGGTTAATCAGTCGCGCCGACGGCCAACTCAGCCATCACCTGATTTAAGGCGATTGACCATTCCGGCAAGGTCACACCAAACGTTTGCTCAAGCTTGGCGGTTGAGAGCCTTGAGTTTGCCGGGCGTTTAGCTGGCGTAGGATATTCGGCTGTGGCAATAGGCTGCACCGCTTTCACGGCTAAAGCTGGCCAGCCGCGTACACTCTCTAATGCGTGATACTGCGCCACGATTTCACTGGCAAAACCAAACCAGGATGTTTCTCCGCTATTCACCAGATGATACACACCACTTTGTGTCATATCTTCCTGATGCCAGCGTGTGACTAATTCTGTCACTGCTTTGGCAATGGCAGCATCTGATGTCGGTGCGCCGTACTGGTCTGCCACAATGCGCAAGTTTTCGCGCTCTTTGGCTAAGCGAATAATGGTTTTTAGAAAGTTTTTACCATAGCTGCCATAAACCCAGCTGGTACGTAAAACCAGGTGCGGCAGCCCAACTTGGCGAATCGCCTCTTCACCGGCCAGTTTGCTAGCGCCATAGATGCTGACCGGGTTAACGGTATCGCTTTCTACATAAGCAGAGTGCTTTGTGCCGTCATAGACATAATCGGTTGAAAAATGAATCAGCCCAGCGTTGAGCCTGGCGGCTTCTTCCGCCAATACACCTGGCGCAATCGCATTAATGGCATAGGCCAATTCACGCTCAGACTCCGCTTTATCCACCGCCGTATACGCCGCCGGATTAATGATCAAATCTGGTGCAATTTCCCGCACGATGCCCCTGATATGATCAGGCTGTGTTAAATCCAGCTGTTGGCGATCACAGGCCACCACCTGCCACTCATTGGCTAACTCTAAAGCCAATTGTTGCTGTAATGCGTGACCCACTTGACCGCTGACACCGGTTAACAGAATTTTTTTCATAGCTCAATCAACTGGTCAAATGGCATCAAATTTAGGTGCATCTGCCCAGGATAAGCCCTGCTGGTCTTTGGCCGACAGGCTAGGCGCCTGAGCCAAGGGCCAGTCTACGCCCACAGTGGCATCATCCCATCTCAGGCAAGCCTCATGCTGAGGCGCATAATAGTCGGTGGTTTTATACAAAAAGTCTGCCGTCTCAGACAACACGACAAAGCCATGCGCAAACCCGGCAGGCACCCAAAATTGACGGTGATTTTCTGCACTTAAATGAACGCCAGCCCATTGGCCAAAGGTCGGCGAGTCACTGCGCATATCCACCGCGACATCAAATACCTCGCCCTGCACCACCCGCACCAGCTTGCCCTGCGGTTGCTGTATCTGATAATGCAGGCCGCGTAACACACCCTTACCTGAGCGTGAGTGGTTATCTTGTACAAATTGCACATCCAGCCCGGTGCAGTCTTTAAAGGTGTTGGCGTTAAAGCTTTCCAGGAAAAAGCCACGGGCATCGCCAAATACTTTAGGCTCCAGAATCAATACTTCTGGAATGTTTGTTGCCACCACTTGCATTAAAACACCTGCTCTTTAAGTATTTGTTTCAGATATTGGCCATAGCCGTTCTTGGCATATTTATCAGCCAATTTATCCAATTGCTCGGCATTGATAAAATCCTGGCGGTAGGCAATTTCTTCCAGGCAGGAGATTTTCAAGCCCTGGCGCTTTTCAATGGTTTGAATAAAGCCACTGGCTTCAAGCAGAGACTCATGCGTGCCGGTATCCAGCCAGGCCATGCCACGGCCCATGACTTCAACGTTGAGCTCACCCCAGGCCAGGTATTGCTTATTGACATCGGTAATTTCAAGCTCACCGCGTGGCGAGGGTTTGAGGTTTTTGGCAATTTCGACCACGCGCTGATCGTAAAAATACAAACCCGTCACTGCATAGCGGGATTTCGGCTGTGCCGGTTTTTCTTCCAGGCTAATCGCCGTTCCATCAGCATCGAATTCCACTACGCCATAACGCTCGGGATCATTCACCGGGTAAGCAAACACAGTCGCGCCCTGCTCGCGCTGACCAGCGGCCATGGCCATTTCACCTAACTCGTGCCCATAAAAAATGTTGTCGCCTAGTACCAGCGCACTGGTATCGTTGCCGATGAAGGACTCACCAAGGATAAACGCCTGCGCCAGGCCATCTGGAGACGACTGCACCTGATATTCAATACGCATGCCCCACTGGCTGCCATCACCCAGCAGTTCTTTAAAACGCGGCGTGTCCATAGGCGTGGAAATAATCAGCACCTCGCGTATGCCTGCCAGCATCAGGGCCGACAAAGGATAGTAAATCATGGGCTTGTCATACACGGGCAACAGCTGCTTGGAAACCACTTGCGTTACCGGGTACAAGCGTGTGCCGGAGCCACCGGCCAGTACAATGCCTTTTCTTGCCATTATGCGAGCTCCTCTCCACGTTCGTGGTAATTCTTGTTCAGCCAATGCTGGTATTCACCGCTGGTGACACGCGCCACCCACGCATGATGCTCCAAATACCAGCGCACGGTTTTACGGATGCCGGTTTCAAAGGTTTCCTCTGGCTTCCAGCCCAGCTCTTGCTCAATCTTGCTGGCATCAATCGCGTAACGCGCATCATGGCCCGGCCGGTCTTTGACAAAAGTCATCTGGTCACGGTAACTGCCTTGCGCTTTTGGTCGCTCCTGATCGAGGATATCGCACAAGGTATGCACCACATCGAGGTTGGTTTTTTCATTCCAGCCACCGATGTTATAGGTTTCCCCTACTTTGCCTTTGGCCAATACCTCGCGAATCGCACTGCAATGGTCTTCGACATACAACCAGTCGCGAATATTGCTGCCGTTACCATAAATAGGTAATGATTTACCAGACAAGGCATTGTGTATCACCAGCGGAATCAGTTTTTCCGGAAAGTGATACGGACCATAATTGTTGGAACAGTTGGTGGTCAGCGTCGGTAAGCCATAAGTGTGGTGATAGGCACGCACCAGGTGGTCAGAGGCCGCTTTTGAAGCTGAGTATGGGCTATTCGGCTGATAAGTATTGGTTTCCTTAAACGCCGGATCATTTGGCCCTAGCGAACCGTAGACTTCGTCAGTGGACACATGCAGGAAGCGGAACTGCTGTTGCTCATCCACCGGCAACGCTTGCCAGTAGGCGCGTACTTCCTCCAGCAAATTAAAAGTACCCACGACATTGGTTTGAATAAAAGCATCCGGCCCATGGATAGAACGGTCCACGTGGCTCTCGGCCGCGAAATTGAGTACCGCACGCGGCCGATGCGTTTCCAGCAACGCTTTAACCGCCACACGATCGCCAATATCCGCATGCACAAAAATATGGTGAGGATTTTGGCTGATACCGGCCAGGTTTTCCATATTGCCGGCATAGGTCAACTTATCCAGATTGATCACTGTCCCCAACTTGTGCCTGACCCAGGCATTGACAAAGTTGCTGCCAATAAAACCGGCGCCGCCGGTAACTACGATTGTTTCTGTAAGCATAAAAGACCTAAATCCAGAAGAGTTTTACCAATTGATACCTACTACATATTAGCTTATGGCGTCTTATCTCAAATGCCCGATAAGCAGCCATGACATCTTGTTAATGCTGTCGCTACCATGAAGTTGCACCGGCCTTGGCAAGACCGGTGATGTATTGTTGATGCGCGTCCAACTCTTCTGCATCTGCCGTGACCAGCTTTAATGCAGAAAAATCTACTGCCAGATGCGTATGCGTCGTTTGCTCTACCGGGCTGGATAACTCCATCAGCAAGCTTTCCTGGCCACGCGTCATGGCAATATAGACTTCAGCCAGCAACTCCGCATCCAGCAAAGCGCCGTGTAAGGTACGCTGCGAGTTATCAATGCCAAAGTGGCGACACAAGGCATCCAGGTTATTACGCTGCCCTGGCCGCATTTCCTTGGCCATTTTCAAGGTGTCGATAATGCCGCTGACATAGGTCTCCAGCTTGTCCTGGCCGAGTTTAGCGAGCTCCATATTAAGAAAGCCAATATCGAACGGCGCATTATGGATAATTAACTCGGCACCCCGGATAAACTCGACAAACTCTGCAGCAATACTTTCGAACAAAGGTTTGTCCTGCAAGAACTCCAGAGAAATACCATGCACTTCTTGCGCGCCTGGATCGATCTCGCGTTCTGGATTGATGTAGATGTGGAAATGGCGCTGGGTCGGCCTGCGGTTAAAGATTTCTACTGCCGCAATTTCAATAATGCGATGGCCCTGGTCCGGATATAAACCGGTGGTTTCCGTATCGAGAAAAATCTGTCTCATGCAATCCCCCTGTTAACCCGCTGCAACCGTCAGCACGCCCTGATTGGCCAGTGCATCTGCGCGCTCATTGCCTTCATTACCGGCATGTCCTTTGACCCAGATCCACTCGATCTGGTGCGGAACTGCCAGCGCGTCCAGCATTTGCCACAAGTCGGCATTTTTGACCGGCTTTTTATCTGCTGTTCGCCACTGTTTCTTTTTCCAGCCTGCCAGCCACTCTGTCATGCCTTTTTGCACATAGCTGGAGTCGGTATACACCTTCACCTGAGAGGGCTTTTTCAATGCTTGCAGCCCTTGAATCACCGCCATCATCTCCATGCGGTTATTCGTGGTCAGCGCTTCGCCCCCAAACAGTGACTTTTCATGCTCACCTGCTTTGAGCCATACGCCCCAGCCCCCGACGCCAGGATTGCCTTTGCAGGCACCATCAGCGTACATTTCTATCCATTGTTGTGTCGACATCCGCGCATTCTAACTGTTTTTGTGCCTGTTTTTGTATGCTGGACTGGCCTTTTCGCACTTGCAAAGCATGGTTGAGCGGAGATTTTTTCCATTCAGGTTTCAGCAAGCGCACATTCAATACCCTTTTTTTGGCAATCAGGAAATACACACCACCTGTCATGCCACAAGTGTGCCGCCCCCAGCGCTCAAGGCAAGATTGCCGCGCCAGCCACAACGGGTCATTCACCGGCAAGGCATGCACCAGGCTACCGCTATGCACCACTTCAAATCCCAGCACGTTGAGCCAATCGCGTATACGCCAGGCAGTGAACAAGCGCTGAAATCGTCCAGCCTGCTTAAACTGGCCGACCCGGGCGCGCAGCCCTAACCCACTCAGCGGTGTGATGCCCGTCAGTATCAGCGAGCCTTCAGGTACCAACACGCGGAATACTTCACGTAGCGTCTGTTGCGGGTCGGCACACTGTTCCAGCACATGCGGCATACACACCAGGTCTACTGACTGTTCGGCAAAAGGCAAAAACTCACTTTCACACAGCAATGAAGCCGTTGGTGTCGCAGCGAGCTGTAAAGAATGTTTGTAGGGGATGCGACATTGCTCAAGCAAGTCATGCGTCGGCCAGCCGATCTGCAAGGCATGAAAGCCAAACACATCAGCGACCGTTTGCGCATAGAGCGGAATCTCACGCTGCGCGATGTAGCTGCCCAAAGCCATGGCTTCAAAAGCCGTTGTATTCAAAGTAGCAGGCTGGCTGGATTGCAAGGTAGACTCCCCAAAATGCCAGAGTTAAAACAAAGCGAACAAATAAGCGCTTAAACACGATTGTGCCTTGACAATCATGACCATTTTTTCAATGATGCGGGATGCACGTCACTTCTGCAAGCATAGAGATCACCGCACTGCCCGCTTTTAGCGATAATTATTTATGGCTGATTCACTGTGGTCAACATGCGCTGGTGGTCGACCCTGGTGATGCCGAGGTCGTAGCACAAGCGCTACAGGCTCGCCAGTTGCAGCTTGATGGTATCTTGCTGACCCACCACCATGCAGATCATGTTGGTGGGGCCGCAGCGCTACAGCAGCGCTGGCAATGCCCGGTCTATGCACCGGACAGCGACCACCCGGCTTATCAGTCATTGCAGGCCAAGCGTGTTAAACAAGGTGATCACCTCACATTTGCACACTTTGGCAACTTAACTGGCACTGGCACATTAACTTGCGATGTGCTGGCCTTGCCAGGGCATACCCTGGACCATGTAGCTTACTACCTCAACCACCAGCACCTGTTTAGTGGCGACGTATTGTTTGGCGCAGGCTGTGGCCGGTTGTTTGAAGGGACTCCTGCACAAATGTATGCCTCACTGCAACATATCGCGGCACTGCCAGCAGACACGCTGATTTATCCGGCGCATGAATATACGGCCCACAATATCGCTTTTGCACAAACAGTGGACCCCGACAATCCGGACTTACAGCAACGTGCGCAAAATACCGCGAATTTACGCGCGCAAAACTTGCCTACCTTACCGACTACGCTAGCCCTGGAATTAGCGACCAACCCGTTTCTGCGCTGCGAAGCCTTGTCAAAACAAATAGCCTTTCAGCACTGGTCGCCGATTGATGTGTTTACCGAACTGCGCGCCCGGCGCAACCACTTCTGATGCAGATCGTCTGTGCAGACATAAAGACTTGTCTCACTGAAAAATTAACGTAGAATGATGTCCTCCTTAAAGCGCTTGTATGCGTTACGTCAATCACGTGCTGGTTGGCATGGCCACCTGGCCGCCCGGTTTCATCAATGCATGCGCAAGTTTTTTCGTGTATCCGCTTGCGCGACAGTCTCAGGATTAAGTATTACCGTCATGCGTTTTAAAAAATTACTGCTATGTGCCGCCCTTTCAGCCTTTCCATTATTGGCATTGGCTGAATACGTAGAGCCAGCCAGCATGTCGGATGACAACGGCAGTTATGATGAAAGTTATGGCGGCCCGGAATCAGAAAACTATAATTCCAGTTACCAGTTTGAAGACTCGTTAACCCTGCAAGATAGCCTGTGGGATCGCGTACGTGATGGCTTTAACATGCCTGACATAGATTCCACCTATACCAACAAGCACGAGCAGTGGTATGCCTCACGCCCGGACTATGTGTCACGCATGCTGGAGCGCAGCAAGAAGTACCTTTACCATATTGTGGTTGAAGTCGAAAAAAGAGGCATGCCGACTGAAATCGCGCTATTGCCCATGATTGAAAGCGGCTTTAACCCGAAAGCGCTCTCTACCAGCAAAGCCTCGGGTATCTGGCAATTTATCCCCTCTACCGGCAAAGACTTTGGCCTCAAGCAAAACTACTGGAAAGATTCACGTAAAGACGTCACCGCTGCGACCCAGGCTGCGCTTAACTACCTGCAAAAACTCTACACCATGTTTGGCGCCTGGGACCTGGCGCTTGCTGCTTACAATGCTGGCGAAGGCACGGTGGCACGTGCGATTGAACGCAACCGCCAGTTAGGCTTGCCAACCGACTACCAGCATTTGTCTTTGCCTGACGAAACGCGTAATTACGTACCAAAATTGCAGGCGATTAAAAACATTATTTTCCGCCCTGAAAACTATGGTTTAACGCTTAATGAAATCCCCAACAAACCATATTTCACCACGGTGCAAGCCCCTAACAAAATCGATGCCAAGCTGGCGGCTGAACTGGCAGGGATTTCACTGGAAGAATTTAACGCGTTGAATCCCAGTTTTACGCGCCCGGTGCTGATTACTGAAAACAGCCATCAAAAACTATTGTTACCTACCTGGGCTGCCAGCAATTTCACCAACAACCTCAGTGGTTACAATCGGCCATTATCTAACTGGCACAGCTACCAGCCTAAGCGCGGCGAGCGACTAGGCGCGATTGCCAGCCAGTTTGGTATCAGCATTTATGAGTTGAGCGCCACCAATAACCTAAAGCCTAACCGCAACCTGATTGTGCGCAGACCACTGTTGGTCCCTGCCAGTGTGCAATCCGGCCTGACGCGCCCCATTGATGTCGCCGCGATGGCACAATTACCGATTGAGATACCAGTTGAAAGAGAATCTTCAAGCAAATCCGTATCCATCTCGCATAAGGTGAAACAAGGTGATACATTGGCAAAACTAGCCAAACGTTATGGCATCACTAGCAAACAAATCATGCAACAAAACCACCTGAAATCGAAAAATCTGGCCGTTGGCCAGGTATTGCAGTTCGAAAAGCAGGAAGAGAAAACAAATAACACTACTAGCCAGTCACGCGGGTCAAAAACAAGCGGGAAACCTAGTCACAAAAAAACAACGGCCTCTACTAAAACGCGCACGAGTACATCCTCTGCCGCACATAAAAAAACGACCACAACCCATAGTAAAAAAACTAAATCGACACACTGACACGGCCCCAAACCATGACAAATCAACCATTGTCCGGCATGCATGACATTCGCACCAAGCGGCATGGGTCTACAGGTCAACGATTTGCAGTTAGCCTATTGTGTAGCTGGCTGATCGCTTGCAGTTCAGATCAACCGGATAAAAACACCCCAACCCTTAACCAGACTTACCCGGCGCAGCCTGGCGGCACCATGATCAGCGCCATGCCCTCAGACCCGAGCAGTATGATAGGTATGGTTGCAGGTGAATCTGCCTCTCTGGCGATTGGCGCTTACCTGTTTAACTCAGTGCTCAAGTATGACCAGAATCTGGATCTAACCGGTGAGCTGGCTGAGTCATGGCAAGTGGCCGATGACAAGAAAACCATTACCTTTAAATTGAAACCGGGCTTGCAATGGGCGGATGGCAAACCACTTACTAGCGCGGATATCCTCTTCACCTGGCAACTGATTACGGATGAAAATACGCATAGTCCGTATGCCTCAGACTACCAGCTCGTGACCAAAGCCGAAGCACCGGATGCACGCACGTTTATCGTGCATTATTCACAATCGTTTGCGCCAGCACTCGAGAGTTGGGCCAGCTTGCAAGTATTGCCCAAACATAAACTGGCAGGACAGGATATCCGCACCACCAGTTTTGCGCAAAAACCGTTAAGCAGCCATTATTACCAGTTAAAAGAATGGCGACATGGTGAATATATCAAACTGGAAAAGAATCCTAAATCCGTGTTAGGCCCGGCCAACATTGACCATTTGATTGAGCGCATTATCCCCGACCCGGCGGCACAATTTCTGGAGTTGATGGCGGATAACATTGACAGCATGAATATGGACCCGATTACCTATGCGCGCATCATTCCATCGCGCCCGGCTTTGCAAGCCAGGCTAAATCAGTATAAAGAGCTGGGCAATAGCTACACCTATCTTGGCTTTAACCTTAAACGCAAACCATTTGATGATGTACGCGTCCGTAAAGCAATCAATTACGCCATAGACAAGCAAGAAATTATTGACGGCGTTTACTTAGGCTTGGGCATTGCCATTGCCTCCCCTTACAAGCCCGGCACCCGCTGGAGCAATCCACAACTGACGCCCTACCCATTTGACCCAGCGAAAGCAAAACAACTGCTGGCAGAAGCAGGCTACCAAGACAGTGACGGTGACGGCATTGTGGAACGCAACGGCAAAAAATTATCGTTTGAAGTGCTGACTAACCTCGGCAATAAACAGCGTGAAAAAACAGCGGTGATTATCCAGCGCCGCTTGAAAGAAGTCGGCATTGAAACGCATATCCGCACCCTGGAATGGGCCAGCCTGCTGACCAACTTTATTAAACCAGGCGACTTTGACGCGGTCGTCATGGGCTGGGGCTTGGGGTTAGATCCGGATCAATACACCATCTGGCACTCCAGCCAGCAAAAGCCTGGGCAATTCAACTTTATTGGCTATAACAATCCAGCCGTGGATAAATTACTAGAGCAAGGTCGCCTGGAGTTTGACCCGGAAAAGCGCATGCAGATTTATCATGATTTTGCCAAGGTGCTTTATGATGATAGCCCACTGGTGTATTTATCTGCAGGCTACGGCCTGACGGCCATCCATAAGCGCATACAAGGTATTATGAATCCGGTACCACCTGCAGGCGTCGGCTACGACTCACAAAAATGGTATCTCCCTGAGCCACTTAGGCGCACGCAAATACAGGCAGAATAAGCATGCTTAATTATTTGATCAGGCGCGTATTGTGGATGATTCCGATGTTGATCGGCATCAGCCTGATTTCCTTTTTTATCATGCACCTGGCACCTGGCGATATCACCAGCAGCGAAGCGGCGTTTGATCCCAAATCATCTGAAGAATCGCGCCAAAAGCTGCGCGAACTGTATCATTTAGACAAACCCATCATCGTGCAATATGGCTTGTGGCTGGAGCGCATGGTGCATCTGGACTTTGGCCACTCGTTTGCCAGCCATCAAAAACCAGTGTTTTGGGCAGAAACCGATAAAGAAGGAAACACCACGCCTGGCATGATTCAAGAGGCGTTACCTATCACGCTGCTGATGAATATCGTCGGCTTGTTGTTGACTCTGACACTGGCCGTGCCGCTGGGCGTCATTGCGGCCAAGAAGTATGGGCAGTGGCCAGACCGTAGCATCACACTATTTAACTTTATTGGTTTCTCTATTCCCGGTTTTTGGCTGTCTTTATTATTGATGTATTGGCTAGGCGTGATTCACCCATGGTTTCCCATTTCTGGCCTGCATAGCCTCAACTACGCCCAGCTCGACGCCTGGCAAAAATGCCAGGATCTGTTTATGCATTTATTTCTGCCCGTGGTGATTCCAGCCATCACAGGCCTCGCCGGTGTCACCATGTTTGTTAAAAACGGTATGCTGGATGTACTCAGCCAGGATTTCGTCACCACCGCGAGGGCAAAAGGCCTCAGTGATCGTACCGTCACTTACCGCCATGCCTTGCGCAACGCGCTATTGCCGCTGATTACCCTGATCGGCTTATCCCTGCCCGGCCTGATTGGCGGCTCGGTGATTGCCGAAACCATTTTCGCCATCCCCGGCATGGGTAAATTATTTTATGAAGCCGTCATGATGCGTGACTTTCCCGTTGTCATGGGTATTTTGACCATAGGCTCCGCCCTCACCCTGATGGGCAATTTGCTAGCCGACCTCGCTTACGCCTGGGCAGATCCACGCTTGCGTAGAGGCGTCATGCCGCAACGCTAAAATAGAGAACGATAAGCAGAGAACATACAATGCAAAGAATCCTGCAAAATCCGTTGGCGCTGACCGGGCTCTGCTTAATCGGCGCCATTCTGCTGCTTGCGCTGCTCGCGCCATTCATCGCGCCCTATGACCCGGACGCGATCCAAGTCAAACAAATCCTGGTTGCGCCTTCAGCCGAACACTGGATGGGCACCGACGGCCTTGGCCGTGATGTCTGGAGCCGCATGCTGTTTGGCGGCCGCGTATCTTTACTGGTCGGCTTAGTTGCCGTGGGTATTTCGACCGTGATTGGCGTCATTCTCGGCGCCCTGGCTGGTTACTACCGCGGCTGGGTAGACACCGCCATCATGCGCCTAGTCGACATCATGCTCTCCATCCCCAGTTTTTTCCTGATTCTGGCGGTGATTGCCTTTTTAAGTCCTTCGATTACCAACGTCATGATCGTGATTGGCCTCACCTCATGGATGAGCGTCACACGCCTGGTCAGGGCCGAGTTCCTGAGTCTGACCCAGCGCGAATTCGTCACCGCTTCAACCGCCTTAGGCGCACAAGACTGGCGTGTCATTTTTAAACATTGCCTGCCTAATAGCCTCACGCCTGTTTTAGTCAGTGTGGTGTTAGGCATTGCCAGTGCGGTATTGCTCGAATCTGGCCTGAGCTTTCTGGGCCTCGGTGTGCAACCGCCACAAGCGTCATGGGGCAACATTCTCACCGATGGCAAAGAGTATATCCAGTTTGCCTGGTGGCTCTCGCTCTACCCCGGACTTGCCATATTAATTACCGTGTTAGGGTATAATCTGCTCGGCGAAGGTTTGCGTGATGTGTTTGACCCGCGTTCTCACACCCGCTAACCCAATTAACTGAACCAAATTACCAAACAGGAACAAGCATGGCATTTCTTGCTGGAAAAAAAATTCTGATTGCCGGTTTGCTGAGCAATCGTTCAATCGCTTATGGCATTGCAGCCGCAATGAAGCGTGAAGGCGCTGAGCTGGCCTTTACCTATCAGGTCGACAAACACGAAAAGCGTGTGCGCGACCTGGCTGCTGACTTCGAGTCCGACATCGTTTTACCCTGTGACGTGGCTGAAGATGCGCAAATCGACAACCTGTTCGTAGAGCTGGCCAAAGTCTGGGACGGCCTCGATGGCTTGATACACTCTATCGCCTTCGTGCCTAAAGTCGCCCTTGATGGTGACTACCTGGACAATATCAGCCGCGAATACTTTCATATCGCGCACGATATCAGCTCCTACAGCTTCTCCGCCATGGCTAAAGCAGCGTACCCAATGATGCAAGGCCGCAACGGCAGCCTGCTCACACTGAGCTACCTGGGCGCAGAGCGCACCATGCCTAACTACAACGTCATGGGCGTGGCTAAAGCCAGCCTGGAAGCCAACGTCCGCTACCTAGCACAAAGCCTGGGCCCACGTGGCATCCGCGTTAACGCAGTCTCTGCCGGCCCGATCAAAACGCTGGCTGCTTCAGGCATCGCCGACTTCGACAAAATGATCGGCTTTAACGAAAAACACGCCGCCCTGCGCCGCAACGTCACGATTGAAGAAGTCGGTAACGTTGCCGCCTTCTTATCCAGCGACCTGGCATCTGGTGTGACTGGTGAAATCACTTATGTTGATGGTGGTATGAATATTACCGCAGCGGGTCAAATCGACTAAATCGCCAACAAACAAAAAACGCCTGCACTGTAAAAAGTCAGGCGTTTTTTTACAGCTCAATGCTGAGCACTTGCATGATTTAACAATAATGCAGTAAATTACTTAGAGCTTATTCGTTGCTATCAAAACGGTAAGCAAAGACAAGGTGCACTAAAATATAAATAGAATTAAAAGTGGTGCACGAAAAAATAGTAACTATATGATTATTAAAAAATAATGAATAACTTTATGTTTATATACACTATCCCCAATAAAATATTAAGTTCGCTTTTGGTGTCTAATTAACGTTAGAGCTAAATATGATTCGCTGGGGTTTATTTCTGCTAGCTGTAATTTCCAATTTGGTTTGGGTGGTTGCATCTGTTGGTGCTGGGTTTGTTACTTGGGCTCAAGTTGTTCCCAAAGACATATCCTGTTCTAGCTGCTCACAGCCCGAAGTTCAGAGTGCTCTCATTCAAGCTGCTACTTTTGGTCGCTCACAAGTATTAAATCAGTTGCCTGGTGTTTGGTTTGTTTCTGGCTTAGCATTATTTAATATTTTGGTTATTGGGTTGCTGCTATTTAAGTTTCGCTCTAACCAATCATTCAAGCGGGACGCCTAACGGCGCCCCTTACTTCAAACGTTAGGCAATTAACAAGGGGAAAGAAATATGCAAAATGAAATTGAAAAACGAGAGAAGGCAGCTATTACTGCTATACGAGCTGCATTTGGCACAGAAGAAGATGAATCTGGCGCCACATTATTCGTTGAACATCACTTAGAAGAAATCGAAGGCGAATATTGGCAAACACACCTTGGCACTGCAAAACCTGAACCAATTAACGTACTCGGCATACTTGTACTTCGTGAACATTGGGGAGGCGATGATGAAATTGAAACATTTGACTTTACGTTACCTGAAGACGTAACGGATTATGTCATTAGCGTGCGCTTTGATGAGTCTGGGCAAGTTGAAGAAATATCAATGGAGAGCTAAGTGATATACACATTGCCTAACCTATCCATCAAGTGGGACGCGCTAAAGCGCGCCCCTTATGTCAAACGTTAGGGCTCAGGGAGAAATACGTTGCAACAGCAAGCAACACCAAAGCGTCAAGCCCTGCTAATTTCACTATTGGCTTGCCCCATAATTCTGCTCATTCTTACACCGGTTCTCTCCCCATTGCGCTCGTTGTATGGCACAGCAGCTGAGAAGATTATTCTTGCCTCAATCGTTGCGCTCCCTTTTATCGGCATTTTTGGGATTAGCCAATTCACAGAAACTGGCCCATGGGCGAAAGCTGCTTGGTCACTGACTTATTTCATGGCAATGTTCATACCAAAGCCCCTCAATTCCGACGTTAGGCTTCTATATGCACAGAGGTAAGTCAGCCATCTTTGTTCTAATGATGTTTGCATGTACTGCAAATGCCGCAATCAAATCTGAAACCGAAGCATGCACCGTGTTGACTGATGCTGCCAAGAAAAAGCACCTTTCAGCCATGGAAGACCCAGAAGGCAAATACTATTGTTGGCTCTATTCCACTTCAAAAAAATATTTTGTTTTTCAATTGCATTACCACTTTGACGTGCCAAGAGATTGGGTTGGAAGTGACCTTGTTGGGTACTATGCCGTACGCAAAAATGATGCTGCAATTTTCGAATGGAATCTAGGCGATGATTCGCTAGGAAATAACTTAAACAAGTTCAAGGTAAAGAAATAATAAATGAGGCAGCTTCAGCCTAACCCATCATTCAAGCGGGACCAGCTAAAGCTGGCCCCTTAACTCCAACGTTAGATGCCAAATGACCGACTTACCATCCATCTCACAAAATCAATTTCTTAAGTCTGCCTATTCTGGGAAATTGCAACTTTGGAAAGTTTTTTGGCTGCTTTACTCCCCAGTTTTATTAGGCTATGTAGCTTTATGTGCCTCAGTTCTGTGGCTTTTGTTTAATACCGACATATATCCACAGTTTAATTTAAAGGCCTTTTTAGTCCTGTTTCTTGTTGTTGCATTTTTTATAACAATCACCATCACATCTTTAGTTTGGCTCTGTGCTAAAAACACCAAAACAATCTTTTGGGCATACCTAGCCAAGGCATTCATATTGTTTGTTGTTACATCACTAGGTGTTTTTGTGTGTTTTTTTATCCCACTTATTTTAGGATTTGAAACTCATGGCATCTAACCTATCATTCAAGCGGGATGGGCTTAAGCGCTCCTTATATAAACGTTATGCACTAAGGAGAAATGCATGAGTATTGTGGCTTACTACGGTCGTTTACACCTACCCAGATAGAAGAATGTGCTGCCACGCCTGAAGCATTGTCCACTGGATCTACTGGTCATCTTGCAGGTGCTGAAGTAATTGATATAGACCGTTCATACGAGCCAATGGCATGGTTACTTTCTCCATGCAAACGAGCAGAAGACGAACATAATGCCTTAATGATGCAAGAATATTTGCATAAACAACACGCACCAAAACCTTCATTATTATCAAGGGTCGCAGGATTTTTTGCAAAAAAACCTGAAACAATTCAAGAACCACGGCTTGCAAAAAAAATTGAGGAGTTACCTCTTGATGCACCACTTATTGCGATTGAGGGTAGAACCGAAAAGCGTGACGAACGATTCGATTTCGGATTAGGGCTGCTGCTGTATTTTCTCCCGAAGAAGTGATGGTGCTAAACGACGCCTTGGCATCTCTTACAAAAGAAAACCTCGAACAGCACTACAACCCCAAAATAAAATATATTTCCAGGACAGTGGCTTGAAGAAGGGCGTGACCTCATGGAAACTTACGTTTACCAAATTTTCTACAGCTCCAGTCTTTTTATTCAAATGCTGCAAAAAACAATCAAGCTGTTCTAATTTGGTACATTTAGGGCATAACCCATCATTCAACAGGGACTCGCAGCCCCTTATCTCAAACGTTAGGCAATTAGCTCATGAGCTCACAACAAATAGAATCATCAATTAAGCTGGCCCACCCAGGAAAACGGTTTCAAGGGCAATTCATAGATGGGCTGGTTTCTTATTTGCTCGGAATAATAGTGTTCTACGTATCTGATTTCTTTATCAGCAGAGAGCCCGCCGTATATTTTGGCTTTGCTGTTGGTTTCTTGTACTTCCTGTTATCAGACGCTTTACCTAATGGTCAAAGTGTTGGTAAACGGCTTCTAAATATTCGGGTAATTCACAAGGAAACGAAGCTTCCCTGCTCTTTGTTTCAATCATTTCTACGAAACGCTACGTTTCCGCTAGGCATCCTTGATTGGGCACTAATATTTTTTGGCGCACATCGCAGACTAGGCGACGTCATTGCGTCCACGATAGTTGTTAAAAATGATAGCAAATCGACCTAACCCATCCATCAAGGGAACGCGCTAAAGCGCACTTCGCAACCAAACCTTACCAAACTAGATGCGAACATAAGATCCACTATAGTATTCACAAGCGCTCCACTGTCAAAATAGCCAAAGTTAATTTGACAGACGAGCCATAGATTTAAAAATGTTAGGTAATCGTGTTATGCGCTATCAAGGCAGAGTCACCTCTTGGAAAGACGAACAAGGTTTTGGTTTTATCACGCCGCATGGTGGTGGCAACCAGATGTTTGTTCATATTACGGCTTTTACGAACCGTTATCGCCGACCGATGAATAATGACATTGTGACTTACACAGTCAAAAAGGCTGCAAATGGAAAACTGCAGGCTGAACGCGTTAAATACATTGATGATGCAGTACCATCCAAAGATGGTACCTTTCTGTTACTTTTTGCCATTGTTTTTCTTGCCTGCATGGCTACCGCGGTTTTTTTGAGCAAACTACAGCCACTTATCTTTTACCTTTATATCGCAGCAAGCCTTTTGTCGCTGATCGTCTATCAGCGAGATAAATCAGCAGCCAAGCGAAATCTGAGACGCACACCAGAAACTACATTACATATACTGGCATTGATTGGTGGCTGGCCGGGCGCAATCCTGGCACAAAGGTGGTTTCGCCACAAATCGAAAAAGCTTTCTTTCCAACGCTTATTCTGGATGACGATTACTCTTAACTGTGCCGCGCTTGCCTGGTTGCTTTCATCTGGTAGTACAACCGCTTTGAGTTTTCTTGCCAGTTCGCAATAAAAACCTCTCTATACAAAATAAAAAAGGAGGGCAACGCCCTCCTTTCTTTACTTCAGCTCGCTAAATTATTCGTTACCTTTTGATAACAATACTTTCGCATTGAACTGAATATCTTTCTTGGCTTTGAGTGAGCCGACATAAGCGTGGGACATCTCATCGCCCAATGCCGCCTGATAGGCTTTAAACGCTCTGTCAGCCACGTCTGGCTGGTCTTTGAGCTTCTGGTTAACCGCAATCACTTTAATCACGGTGTAGCCCTTATTCGCTTCATTAAAACCATAGTAGGCTGGCAAGGCATGCGTATTCACCTTAAACACATTCCTCATCACGCCATCGCTTAAACCTTGTGCATTTCTGCGATCAATCGTCACCGGGGTAATCCAGTCAGTGTCCGCCGCTTTACCTGCTTTAAGGTCTGCCAGCAGTGCCTCACCTTTTTGTTGTGCAAGTTTGCCTGCGGCTTCTGCTTTCAACAGTGCCTCAATACCGCCTTTTACTTCATCAAAGCTACGTGGTGCTTCTGGCGCATACTCGACCACACGTCCGGCGATCAAGTTGTTTGGCGACACTTCAACCGCTTCGGTATTGCGCTTTTCTTTCAGTACTTCATCAGAAAATACCAAGGTTGCAAAACGATCACTCTTAAAGAATTTAGAGATTTCGTCTTTGCTCATCGCCGGAGAGGTTTGTACTTGTACATTAAACTTCTTGGCGACCGGGTCCAGGCTGCCGGATTGCTCGTAGACAGTGTTACCGAAGTCATCGGCCAGTTCTGCATATTTGGCTTGTGCTTTCTGGAACAGCAATTCTGCTTTCAGTTTGAGTTTGACAGAGTCAAAGTCAGAAGACTCACCAGTAATGCCAGTCAGCTTGATAATGTGGTAACCAAACTCGGACTCAACCAGGTCACTGATATCGCCGACCTTCATCGAGAAGGCTGCGTCTTCAAACGGTTTCACCATGGCGCCACGACCAAAGCTACCCAGGTCGCCACCCTTACCGGCAGAACCAGTGTCTTGTGAGTTTTCAATTGCCAGCTTTTCAAAGCTCTTGGGGTTGGCTTTGACTTGTTTAAGAATAGTCTCTGCTTTCTCTTTGGCGGCTGCTTTTTCAGCTGGCGTTGCTGTGCTGCTGAAGCCAATCAGGATATGACTGGCTTGACGCTGTTCGTCGCCTTGCAATTTAGCCGCATTTTCGTCGTAGAACTGCTTCAACTCTGCATCCGTCACACTTACCTGCCCCATCAAGCCAGCGGCCGTCAGCAAAGCAAATTGCAGCTTCACCTTGGCTGGCGCGATGAACTTGGTTTTATGCTGATTGTAATAGGCTTGCACTTGCTCTGGTGTGACGTTGACCTGATTGACGAAATCAGACACTTTAACGTCAACCACAGTGACTTCACGTTGCTCAAACTCTGACATGAGTGATTGCTCAGCCACTTTTTTCGGCATAAACACCAGGTTAGTCAAACCATCACGCACCTGCTGTACAGCCAGGTCCTTACGTACGCTTTGTTCAAACTTGGCTGGGGTCAGTTTATTTTGCGTCAGCAGCTGATTATAAGTCTCTTCAGAAAACTTACCGTTGCTCTGAAATTCTGGCATCCCTAATACGTGTTGGCTCAATTGCTCATCACTGATTTTGAAGCGATAGTCCTGAACTGCGCCTTCTACCAAACGGCGGGTAATAATGCCATCCAGCACGGACTGCTTGAATGCCGGGCTTTCCAGCATGGCTGGATCAACTTTTTGCCCTTGTGATTGCATGTAGTTACGTGCATTCTCAACGGCGTTAGAGAACTCCTGTAAAGAGATCTTTTGGCCATCTACTTTGGCCACAGCGACTTGACCACCGGCCTGATTTAAATAGGAGTCGATCCCAAACAATGCAAATGGCACCACAATCAGCGCCAGAATGATTTTTGCCATCCATCCTTGTGTATGTTTTCTTAGTGCTTCCAACATTTTATAGTTTCCATTACCTGATTTTTGCAACGGTAAACTATACCATAAACCCGCCAATATAGCCGGATTCCAGCACGGTGTTCATACTTTGACAGCTGCCTTATTGGCAGGAAACAAGTGGGCGCATCAGTACGGGATGCTTAGAGTGAAGCATTATTAAATGTGCATGCCGAAAGCTTGAGATCCATGCATGACGCAATGCAAAAAATATCGATTTAAATATTCAATCTAAATTGAAATGCAAAGCTGAAAGGCGGATATGAATAGCAAAGAGATGACAGAAATGCAGAAAAGAAAAAAGCCCTGAATAATCAGGGCTTTTTATTTGGCGGAGCGGACGGGACTCGAACCCGCGACCCCCGGCGTGACAGGCCGGTATTCTAACCAACTGAACTACCGCTCCCGGTAATCGTTAAGCTGAAATTATAACATCGTTTTTTATAAAATCAACAACTATTTTTTAATTATTAATCAGTACTTAGCTTCACTAATTAAAGTAACTTCTCAAGTACTGCGTCACTCAAAAAATTAAGAGCGCATACTTCGCACTCTTAATTTTAATTGTTTGGTGGGTGCTAACGGGGTCGAACCGCTGACATTCGCCTTGTAAGGGCGACGCTCTACCAACTGAGCTAAGCACCCGTAACAACCACTTGTGTTGCTACTGCTGGCAGAGCAACTAACGCTGCTCAACCAAAGAATGCTAGTTTACAGCATCTTTAAGGCCTTTACCAGCCCTAAATTTAGGAGATTTTGCAGCTTTGATATTAATTGTTGCGCCGGTACGAGGATTACGGCCAGAACGGGCAGAACGCTCACCTACATAGAATGTACCAAAACCAATCAAGGTTACCAGATCACCTTTTTTCAATGCGCCGGAAATAGCCTCAGTTGTTGCATCCAGAGCACGAGCCGCAGCGGCTTTAGAAATACCAGCAGCACTTGCAATATGATCTATCAATTCTGATTTATTCACGTGTTTCCCCTAATAACTAGTTAAAAAGACAGGTACATCCTGTACCGTCTTTATATCAAGCCGCAAAACGAGCTGTCAAGCGCTAATCCGGCCTTTTGACAATAATTCGCATCAATTTTACTAATGCGTGACAGCTTGCTCCGAATTCGCGTCGCCAGAAGCGACAATCTCAACAGCTGGCGCATCGACCACCAAAGGTTGCGGCGCACTTTCGAGAGCCAAATCCAGCACCTGATCGATCCATTTTACGCAATGAATCTCCAGATCCTTCTTGATATTGGCCGGAATTTCGACCAGATCTTTTTCGTTGGCAGAAGGAATTAGCACTGTTTTAATCCCACCTCTATGGGCGGCTAACAGTTTCTCTTTCAATCCGCCAATCGGCAAGACTTCGCCACGTAGCGTAATTTCACCTGTCATCGCGACATCAGCACGCGCTGGAATGCCAGTGAGCACCGATACAATCGCTGTGGTGAGGCCAATACCAGCACTTGGGCCATCTTTAGGGGTCGCCCCTTCTGGCAAGTGAATATGGATGTCCTTCTTCTCGTAGAAGTCGGTGGGGATGCCCAAACCTTCTGAACGGCTACGCACAACGCTCATCGCAGCGGTCACAGACTCTTGCATCACATCACCCAGCTTACCAGTGGTAATGGTTTTGCCTTTACCTGGCAAAGTCACCGCTTCAATGGTCAGCAGCTCGCCACCGACTGAAGTCCAGGCCAGCCCTGTCACCTGCCCTACCTGGTTTTCTTTGGCAGCAACGCCAAAGTCGTAGCGCTTCACGCCCAGATATTGCTCAATGTTTTTGCTGGTGATATTGACCTTCTTAACCGTTTTGCTTTTACCTTTAGCCAGCAATTGCTCCTTAACGGCTTTACGGCAAATTTTGGCGATCTCTTGCTCCAGACGGCGCACACCGGCCTCACGCGTGTAATAACGCACGATATCGCGCAATACACTCTCGGCCACAGAAATATCTGTGGTTTTCAGCGCGTGCGCTTTTAATTGCTTAGGCAGCAGATAACGCTGAGCGATATTGATCTTTTCGTCTTCGGTGTAGCCGGACAGGCGAATGATTTCCATACGATCCAGCAATGGCTCAGGAATATTCATACTGTTAGCCGTTGCCACAAACATGACATCGCTCAGGTCATAGTCCACTTCAACATAGTGATCGGCAAAAGTATGGTTTTGCTCTGGGTCCAACACCTCCAGCAACGCTGAGGATGGATCACCACGCATGTCTTGCCCCATCTTGTCGACTTCGTCGAGCAGGAATAAAGGGTTTTTCACGCCAACCTTGGTCATGCTCTGCAGCACTTTACCTGGCATGGAGCCAATGTAGGTACGACGGTGGCCTCGAATTTCGGCTTCATCACGCACGCCGCCCAAGGCCATACGCACAAACTTGCGGTTCACGGCTTTAGCGATGCTCTGCCCCAGCGAGGTTTTACCTACCCCTGGCGGGCCCACCAGGCACAAGATGGGGGCCTTGAGCTTGCCTACGCGTTGTTGTACCGCCAGATACTCCACAATCCGCTCTTTGACTTTATCCAGGCCGTAATGGTCTGCATCCAGAATCTCTTCTGCGGTTTGCAGGTCTTTGCTGATTTTGGTTTTCTTTTTCCAAGGCAGGTTGAGCAAGGTATCAATATAGTTGCGCACCACAGAAGCTTCAGCTGACATCGGGGACATCAATTTGAGTTTCTTGAACTCGGCACTGACCTTAGCCAAGGCTTCTTTAGGCATGGCCGCATTTTTGATGCGCTGCTCAAGCTCTTCCATCTCGGCATTTTCGTCTTGCTCGCCCAACTCTTTCTGAATCGCTTTGACTTGCTCATTCAGATAGTACTCACGCTGGCTTTTCTCCATTTGGCGTTTCACACGGCCACGGATGCGTTTCTCTACCTGCAAGATGTCAATTTCAGACTCCATCAGGAACAGCAAGTGCTCTAAACGCTCGATGACACTGAGCATTTCCAGCACTTTTTGCTTTTCCTCGAGCTTGAGGGTCAGATGTGCAGAAATGGTGTCCGCCAAGCGGCCTGGCTCGTTAATCGTCGCCAATGAGGTCAGGATTTCAGGGGGAATCTTTTTGTTCAGTTTGACGTATTGGTCAAACTGGGTCATAACGGTACGCATCAAGGCTTCAGCCTCTTTGTCGTCCTGGTCGGTTTGCTCAACCTCTACGCCTAATGCCATGAAGCAATCATCGGTTTCCATAAAGTCGGAAACACGCACACGATGCAGACCTTCAACCAACACTTTCACGGTACCGTCAGGCAACTTCAGCATTTGTAATACGGTTGCCAGCGTCCCGATTTCGTACAGGTCTTCTGCCGTCGGATCGTCTTTGTTGGCCGATTTCTGGGCCACCAGCAAAATCTTTTTATCGCCTTCTGAGGCGCGTTCCAGCGCTTTAACCGACTTGGTGCGGCCAACAAACAGCGGAATCACTAAATGCGGGTAGACAACGACATCGCGCAATGGCAATAACGGGATTAAAGCGTTTTCTTCGGGTATCTCGGAGTCAAGCAAAGTGTGTTCTGTCATAGCGTCTTTCAAAAAGTGTCAAAGGAGCCAGTCCTTTGCATTTAGATGGGAACATTCTTTGAGAATTCAAGAGAGCAGGCATCTAATGTTGTAGATGCTATCTTGCAATAGCCGGGTGGCTATTGCAAGGGGGATTTAGTTTGCGTTTTCAACGCGTTTTTGCGCATCCTGATAAATCAGAATTGGTTCGGAAGTGTGTTCAATCACGCCAGCATCTACAATCACCTTAGCCAGGCCCTTGAGTGATGGCAATTCATACATGAGGTCAAGTAATGAATGTTCCATGATAGAACGCAAACCACGTGCACCGGTTTTACGCTCAAGCGCTTTTTTAGCGATCAAAAGCAGTGCGGAATCTTCAAACTCCAGCTCCACACCTTCCATCTTGAACAACTTCATATACTGTTTGGTCAATGCATTTTTCGGCTCAACCAAAATCGTCATCAAAGCCGCCTCATCCAGAGACTCCAGCGTTGCCACCACTGGCAAACGACCAATAAACTCAGGAATCAGGCCAAACTTGATCAGATCTTCTGGCTCAACTTCGCGCAGGACTTCGCCAACAGCACGCACATCTTCTTTACTCTTCACTTCAGCGCCAAAACCAATGCCGCCTTTTTCCGAGCGATGACGAATGACTTTTTCCAGACCATCAAATGCACCGCCGCAAATGAACAGGATGTTAGTCGTGTCCAGTTGCACAAATTCCTGGTTAGGATGTTTGCGGCCACCTTGTGGTGGTACAGAAGCAATCGTGCCTTCGATCAGTTTCAGCAAGGCCTGCTGCACGCCTTCACCTGACACATCACGCGTAATAGATGGGTTGTCAGATTTACGGGAAATCTTGTCAACTTCATCGATATAGACAATACCGCGCTGCGCTTTCTCAACGTCGTAGTCACACTTTTGCAGCAATTTCTGCATGATGTTTTCAACGTCTTCACCCACATAACCAGCTTCAGTCAACGTGGTGGCATCGGCCATGACGAATGGCACATCCAGCAGGCGTGCTAACGTTTGTGCCAGCAAAGTTTTACCTGAACCCGTTGGCCCGATCAGCAAAATATTGCTTTTTTGCACTTCGATGTCATCTTTACCGGTCTGATTGGCGTCAGACAACGGGTTGTAACCCAGGCGCTTGTAGTGGTTGTATACCGCCACGGCCAGATTCTTTTTCGCCTGTACCTGACCAATAACGTATTGATCCAGAATCAGGCAGATTTCTTGTGGTGTCGGCAGTTTTTTATCTGCGGACTTGATTTCGTTCAGGCTCTGGATTTCTTCGCGGATAATGTCGTTGCACAAATCAACGCATTCATCGCAAATGAATACAGAGGGGCCAGCAATCAGTTTTTTGACTTCGTGCTGGCTTTTGCCACAAAACGAGCAATATAAAAGCTTTTCGCTATCAGATTTGTTTGCCATGCTATTCCCCTGCTGGTTGCTCGCTGATTAAACAGCGCTACGTGCGGCAATCACCTGGTCTACCAGACCATAAGCCTTGGCAGCGTCAGCACTCATAAAATTGTCACGATCGGTATCGTTGGCAATAGTTTCAATATTTTGACCCGTATGATGAGCCATGATGCCATTCAATTTGTCTTTGAGGTACAAAATCTCTTTGGCGTGAATCGCGATATCAGACGCCTGGCCCTGGAAACCGCCCAGTGGCTGGTGAATCATCACGCGAGAGTTAGGCAGGCAAAAACGCTTGCCCTTGGCGCCTGCAGTCAGCAAAAATGCACCCATGCTGGCCGCCTGGCCAATACACAAAGTGCTCACGTCCGGCTTGATAAACTGCATGGTGTCATAAATTGACATACCGGCAGTCACAGAGCCGCCTGGAGAGTTAATGTATAAGGAAATATCCTTGTCTGGATTTTCTGCCTCAAGGAACAACAGCTGCGCCACTACCAGGTTGGCTGTCATATCATTGACAGGACCCACCAGGAAAATGACGCGCTCTTTGAGTAATCTTGAATAGATGTCATACGAACGCTCACCGCGGCCACTTTGCTCAATGACCATTGGGATATAGCCAAGCCCTTGCGGCTCCATTCTTTGTTGCATCATGCCCTCGTTCGCGTTCATATAATTCATGGTTTAAGCACCTGCCATCATCAATTCATCAAATTTAATTTTTTTGTTAGTGACTTTGGCTTTATCCAGCACCCAAGCCACTACATTCTCTTCTGTTGCCAAGGCTGCAGGCTCATCCAGACGTTTAACATCTGCATAATACCAGCTGACCAGCTCATCAGGCTTCTCAAAGCTTTGCGCAAAGCTATCAACCATCGCACGTACTTGATCAGCTGACGCTTGCAAGTTATTAGTATTCACCAACTCAGTCAATACCATGCGCAATTTGGCGTTACGTTGCGCCTGTGTTTCAAACACAGAAGGCTCCATCGGCACTTGCGCTGGATCTACACCACGTTGGCGCAGGTTTTGTGCCGCTACTTGCATCAGGCGGTTGGTTTCAGCGGACACAATCGCTTTTGGCAATTCGAAGCTGGTTTCATCCACCAGGGCCTGGAATACAGACTCTTTGACACGCGCTTTGATACGCTTGTCAACTTCTTGCTCCAGACTTTGTTTGATTTCAGACTTCATGGTGTCAAGGTTACCGTCTTCCACGCCCAGGTTTTTAGCAAACTCAGCGTCGATTTCAGGATAAACCGGTTGTGACACGGACACAAACTTCACGTCATAAGTCACTGTTTTACCTGCCAATTGTGCAGGATTGTGATCAGCCGGGTAAGTAATATCGAATGATTTCTCAGTACCAGCTTTACCACCGATCAAGGCATCATCAAACTCTTTGACGCGGCCTGGCTCACCAATCACCAGGTCAATACCACGATCGCCTGTGCTTTCAACCTGTTGACCATCGATAGAAGCCGCCAATGTGATATTAATACGATCCGCTTTTTTAGACGCACGTTTCACAGGCTCGTAACTGACGCGCTGCTTCACCAATACATCCAGTGTTTTTTCTACGTCAGCATCAGACAATTCCAGTGCCGGGCGCTCGATTTTCACTTTGCTCAGATCACCCACGGCTACTTCCGGGAAAATCTCAAAAGTAGCGATGTATTCAAACTCTTCTGCAGCATCTTTAAATGGCAGGTGTTCAATATTCGGGAAGCCAGCAACACGCAGCTTGTTCTGCTCAACAGCATCGCCAAAGCTGGTCTCAACCGCTTTGGAGTAAACCTCGTCACGCACCTGATCACCATAGTGCTGATTAACCAGGCCAATAGGCGCTTTGCCCGGACGGAAACCAGAAAATTTGGCTGTACGAGAAATTTGCTGTAAACGTTGTCTGATTTGCCCTTCCAGCGGAGCTAAAGGGACTTTGATAGTCATGCGACGTTCCAAGTTGCTGACTGTTTCAACAGATACTGCTGCCATGCTGAACTTCCTGTAAAAATCGTTTTAATAACGATGGGTTATGTAAGTAGACGCCTGCTTGTGCGTCTTAATAAATGTTTAAACACAACCTGACCACACTCTAAAGGCTTTTAATGGCGATCAAATTATGAAAAAAGAGCCTAAAAATATAACACAAGTCTCAATTGAAATAAACTTCAAGCCGATGCCTATGCAATAAGCGTATCACTTCGCTTCATCAAATAGAACGAAGCTCGCCAAAAAGCCTGTGTTTAAGTGTTATATGGCGCCAGAAAAACAGACTTCAAGCACCACTTGCCAGCATTATTTTAAAGCAACAATAGCTTCAATTTCCACCAATACATCGCGTGGCAACTTGGCCACTTGCACAGTAGAGCGCGCAGGCGTATGTGTCACAAACGCTTCAGCGTAAATCTGGTTCATCGCAGCAAAATCATCCAGATTTTTAAGAAACACCGTTGTTTTAACCACTTGCTGCAAGCTACCGCCCGCGGCTTCAATAATTGCTTGCAGATTTGCCAACACCTGGCGGGTTTGTGTCACGATGTCACCATCATTCAAACTGCCGTCCGGACGCAATGCAATCTGGCCAGAGGTATAAAGAATATTACCGACGACAACCCCTTGCGCATAAGGGCCAATCGCAGCGGGTGCATTTGGTGTTTGTACAATATTCATATGTCATCTCTTTCTGCTCATTATCCAACGCTAAAAACAATAAAGGCCTCCTGCAACGGAAGCCTGTTATTTCGTTCATGCACCACCCGATTATATAAGGTGGTGCGAAAGGAGAGACTCGAACTCTCACGCCTCGCGGCGCTGGAACCTAAATCCAGTGCGTCTACCAATTCCGCCACTTTCGCATCTTGCCAGCCAACACCGACAATTCGCTATTATAGCCCATTTTTAAGCGATTCCACAAACTTGGGGCGTTCACATTGACAAGCCTGACGTTCAACTGCAAGATGCTGGATTAAAGATCATAAAGAAGTTGTTGATGGGACAGGATATGCATTCAGCCGAAGAAAATATGCTTAGAGCGGAACTTGAGCTTTTAATGCGAGAGCGTGAGATTTTGCTCAAAATTACTGGTGTGGCTGCCGGTTTAATCGCAGAACTCAATACAACCGACTTACCGATTCGCACAGTCGAAGCAGCGGATTTGCTGGCAACCACCATCAATCAGTTGCCAGAAGAACTGTTGCAAGACGCGCTGGATGCTGTCCACGCGACCATCGTCGAATAAATTCTCGCCGGGTGCTGGTGTGTGTGCACCAGCCCTGCAAACGCCATGCGTCTGCTCGCCTACCTTTCCCCGCTGCTGTTAACGGCGTGCGGCATTGCCTTTCAGGCCAAGCCTATTCCACAGCAACAGAATATTGATGCCATTCAACAGGCAACGCCTGCTGCAGATGGTTTTAAAACCTTTATTGAATCTCAATCGCCACCCATGCCGTGGCCGATTAATGCGTGGGATCTGGATAGCCTGACGCTGTCAGCGCTCTACTTTCACCCTGCCCTCAAAGTCGCCAAATCTGACTATGCCGTGGCCTTGGCAGGGATTACCAGCGCTGGTTTGCGCCCGCAAGTCGGCCTGAATGGCCAGTTATCGCACAGCAACCGTGCCAATGGTGATATTAATCCTTGGTCTTACGGTTTGCAGGTGGATCTCCCGGTGATTACCGCCAACAAGCGGCAGATCAATATCGACATTGCACAATACCAGGCCGACATTGCCAAAATAATGATTTCGGAAACTGCCTGGACTTTACGGCAGCAACTGAGCCTGGACTTAATTTTGCTGGCTGAGCAACAAGCCATGCAAGGCAACCTGAGCAGATTGCAGAAAGCCCAGCAGACACTGCTTGCCGCCTACCAGAAGCGGCTGGACTATGGTGTAGCGGGCAAATCAGATGTACTGCCCATCCGCCTGCAACATGACCAATCCGCCTGGCAATTACAGCAACTGACCTTGCAAATCAGGCAAACCGAGCAAAAGATTCTGCATGATGCCGGCCTGACCGAGCAACATAATCTGCCACTTAATATCGCCCCACTTCAGTTGTCGCAGATATTGAAAGCACGCTTTGCACAGTCGCAGGCCTACGCAGATGCGTCCACCATCCAGAATACCGCTTTAACCAACCGCATGGATATCCAGCGCGGGCTGGCGCAATATGCAAAAGCAGAATCACAACTCCGATTGGAAATGGCCAAGCGTTACCCGGACCTGTCACTCAACCCGGGTATGATTTACGAGTATGGTGACAAAATCTGGTCTTTGGGTATCGGCACTATGCTTAACCTGCTCAATAAATCTTCTGACCTGTGGGCACATGCCGAGCAGGTGCGACAGAATGAAGCGGTTCGCTTTTATGCCTTACAACACCAGGTCATCCAGCTTTCCGAGCAGACCTTTATCAAGTATCGCGACGCTGCCAAGCTGTTGGTAACATTAACCCATGAATATGAACAGCAATCAGGTCGCAAAGTGCAACTGGAAAAACAGTGGCATCAAGGGCTGATCGATAAAACAGAATACCTGCAAATAGAAATTCAGTTTTATAGTGCACAACAGCGCCTGATCACGCAACAGGCCAATGTCATGCGTGCATTGCAGGAGATTGAAAATGTGATGCAAAAACCGATTGCACTATCACAACGCGCAACGGCTTCTGCCAACCAGCAACAAGAGGCGCCAGCAAAATGAATAAAAAAGCACTCTGGATCATCGGGGCCCAGATTATTTTAATTGTCATTCTGATTTGGGCCATCGTGTTTGTCGGCCGCGATGAATATGAGTCGATTCAAGATGACACCGAAGAAGAAATTGAAGGACCGGTGCGCGTCACTGAGCAAAACGGCCTGCAAGTGGTGCAACTCAATCTGGCGACACAAAAAAACAGCGGCATCAGTGTGCAACCATTACAGCCCTATGATTACCACGGCAATATCAAAGTGCTGGGTTCTGTGATGTCAATTCAAACCTTGGTCGACTACAACAGCCAATATCAATTACTTAAATCACAACTGGCGCTGGCTGAAAGTGTGCTTCCCAACCACCAGTTGCAATATCAACGCTATAAACATCTGAATGAAGACGACAAGAACGTCTCTGATAAAGCCGTGCAGGAAGCACAGGCATTGGTGATTAACGACCAGACCCAGATCAAAACCGCACAGGCACAGCTGAAAGCACTCACCGACACCATTATTGCGCAATGGGGCCAACCACTGGCCATGCTGGTGACGCAGCACCCGTCACCCGGCCCACTGCATGAGTTGCTAATGCAAAAGAAAGTGTTGGTGCAGGTCAGCTTCCCGCTCAACTTCAAGGCGCCGGAGGGCAACTCCAGCCTGTATATTTCACCTATTCAAGATGAAATTGCGCCGATTAAAGCCGATTATGTGTCGCAATCCATCCAGACCGACATCAGCAATATTGGTAAAACCTACTTCTATAGTGCGCCAGCAGACTATTTGCGCGTCGGTATGCGTGTCAATGTCGTGCCAGCACAATCTTCTTCAGCCACCATGAAAGGTGTCATTGTGCCTAACCAGGCCATTGCCTGGCATGGCGGCATGGCCTGGATTTACGTTAAAACCAAGCCGGATACCTTTTTGCGCAAACCAGTCGCCTCTGATATTGAGCTGGACAATGGCTGGTTTGATAACAGTATCGCGCCAGGCACTGAAGTGGTGACCCGTGGCGCACAGCTATTGTTGTCAGAAGAATTCAAGTTTCAGATCAAAAATGAAAATGAAGACTAAGCTGAGAATGCGAATAAACCATAGAGGCCTGCAAACATGATGGCGGCACTGGTCAGGTTTGCCATCCGCTTTTACGGCGTGATGATCGGACTCGCCCTGCTGGTCATTGTTTATGGCGCCTACAGCCTGACACAGAGCGACCTCAACGTATTCCCGGAGTTTGCCCCAACGCAGGTGGTGATTCAAACCGAGTCGCCAGGACTCTCGGCTAGCTTGGTCGAGAAACTGGTCACGCAGCCGATTGAAAATGTCATTTCGGGAGCGATCGGTATTAAAAGCCTGCGCTCGCAGTCGATCCCTGGTCTGTCTATTATTACGGTGATTTTTCAGGATAAATCAGACATTTACCGTAACCGGCAAATCGTCGCCGAACACCTGAATATGCTGGGCAGCCAGTTGCCGCCCGGCATTGTGCCCAATATCACCCCGCTCACCTCCTCGGCCAGCACGGTGATGGGCATCGGCGTCACGTCGGACAAGTTGTCACTGATGCAGCTACGCACGCTGGTGGATTGGCATTTAACACCACACTTAATGGCGATTCCCGGCGTCGCTGATATCAACGTCTACGGCGGCGAAGTGCGCCAGTTCCAGATCAAGATTGATCCGCGTAAACTGATGTTGTATCAATTGAATGTGCAAGACGTCGTCAATGCGGCCAGCCGTGCCACCGGCGTACGTGGCGCAGGCTATATTCAAAACGACAACCAGCGCATTATCCTCAACAGCCAGGGCCAAACGACAACACCACAGCAATTGGCTAATATCACGCTTCTGCGTAAACTGGGCCGTACCATCCGCATCAGTGATGTGGCAGAGGTCGCCGAAGGGGCTGCCCCTTCTATCAGCGCAGCGGCCATCAATGGCCATCCCGCGGTCTATTTATCAGTACAAGGCCAACTGGGCGCCAATGTCTATGCGTTGACCAAGCTGCTGGAACGCAAACTGGCAGATATCAAACCCAGCCTGACCGCGCAAAAAATCACCCTGCAGGAAGGCTTGTTCCGTCCGGCCAACTTTATTGAAACCGCCATACACAGCTTGCGCACGGATATTTTAATCGGCTCATTCCTGGTGGTGCTGGTGCTGTTTGCATTCCTGTTTAACGTGCGTACTGCAGTCATTTCAGCAACAGCGATTCCATTGTCGTTGCTGACCGCGATTGTGGTGCTGTATCAATACGGCGTTGGGCTGAACATTATGGTATTGGGCGGCCTGGCCATTGCCTTGGGCGAAGTGGTCGACGATGCCATTATTGATACGGAAAATATTTTCCGCCGCCTGCGCGAAAACCGTTTACTGGCGCAACCGCTGCCTGCGGCGCAAGTCGTGTTCCGTGCTTCCATGGAGGTCCGCAGCTCCGTGGTCTATGCCACCATTATCGTGGCACTGGTCTTTTTACCATTGCTGACCTTGTCTGGCGTGGCGGGCAAATTATTTGCCCCTTTGGGCTACGCGTATATTTCAGCCATCCTGGCCTCACTGGTGGTTGCCCTCACCCTCACGCCCGCGCTTTGCTACGCCTTGCTGGCCAACGCACCATTGCAAAATGAAGACTCACCGGTGTTGCGCTGGCTGAAACAGCGCTACGTGAAACTGCTGCACCAGATTGAACATCGCTACCAGTTGATCCTGATGACCAGCTTCGTTTGTATCGCGCTGGGCCTCGCGATTCTGCCTTTATTCAGAAGCCAGTTTATCCCGGCGCTGCGCGAAGGCCACTATATCCTGCATATGACAACGGTGCCTGGCACCTCGGAAATACAATCACTCAAGCTGGGCAACCAGGTCACCAAAGTACTGCTGGAGATTCCTGGCGTGAAAAGTGTGGCGCAATGGGTAGGCCGCGCGCCTAATGCCGCCGATACGTTTGGCACGCATTACAGTGAGTTTGAAGTCGAAATTGGCACCGTATCCGGCAAAGAGCAAGAGCGTATTTTTCACGATATTCGCGAAGAACTTGCCGGCGAAACAGAGGATGACGATGATGATGGCAAAGTCGAACTGGGCTTTGTCGGTGCCAACTTTGCCATTAATACCTTTTTAACCGAGCGCATTGAAGAAACCATTTCAGGCTACGCCGCAGGCCTGGTGATTAATATTTTTGGCCAGGACCTGGATGCGCTGGACAGGGATGCCCAGAAAGTTGCCAACCTGCTTGGCAGCATCCGTGGCGTGCGCGATGTCATGGTGCAATCGCCGCCAGAAACGCCTGAGATTGTGATTCGCCTCAAACAGGAAAAACTGGCACTATGGGGTTTGCAACCCTTGGACGTGCTGGACACGGTCAAGGCCTGTTATGAAGGTGTCCCGGTCAATCATGTGTTTATGGGCAACCGCTCCATCGGCGTCAGCGTACTGCTTAATGATGCCTCGCGCGACGATATTGCAGACATGCGCAATATCCCGATCTTCAACCCTGAAGGCCAAATGCTCAAATTGTCCGATGTCGCCTATGTGGCGCAAGAAGGTGGCCGCTCCAAGATTCTGCACTCGGGTGCCAAACGTATTCAAACTATCACGGCCAATATTGTTGGTCGCGACCAGGGCTTATTGCTCGAAGACATACGCAGTACTTTGCATAAAAAACTGCAATTAAACAGCGGCAACTACCTCGAGTTTTCTGGTGAAGCAGAAGCCAATGCGCAATCGCGGCAAGACTTGATTATTCACTCGCTGGTGGCTGGCGTGGCGATTTTTCTTATGCTATATATCGCCTTCGGCCGCTTGCGTAACCTGATGCTCACGTTCGCCAACCTGCCGTTTGCGCTGATTGGCGGCGTGGTAGCCACCTTCTTTACCGGTGGCTGGATTTCGGTCGGCACACTGGTGGGCTTTGTGACCTTATTCGGCATCACGCTGCGCAACTCCATTATGATGGTGTCGCACTTTCAGCACCTGGTGGATGTAGAGGGCTATGAGTGGAATCTTGATACCTGCATCCGTGGTGCCTCTGAGCGCTTGCCATCAGTATTGATGACGGCATTGGTGACAGCCTTGGGTCTGTTACCGCTGGCGATTGGCAGTGGGGAACCGGGACGGGAAATTGAAGGGCCGATGGCGACGATTATTGTCGGTGGCCTGATTTCTTCCACCATCCTCAACTTGCTGATTTTACCGACCATCATGCTGCATTTTGGCCGTTTCGAGAAAAGTGATGCAACAGTCTCCTGAGGTGGTTAAATAAGCACTTTAAGCGAGCTTGTTACTCGCTTTGCAAGAGGCGGTCTTTTAACAGCTTGGCCATTAAGGCTCCCCCGGCAAACCCCTGCTCAAACAGCGCATACTCGCTTTGATGCACCACATAAGTCTGGAATTTAGCCTCTGCGAGCAAGCCAGATAAGCCCTGATCAACAATATCCATGGACTGCAACGCTTGCAGCCCTAGAGGCATCTGCCCATCTAGCAATCTGTCGTCTGATTTGACCAGCAATACATATTGCGCCTCCAATTGCCAGGCGAGCCATGCAGCCAGGCTATCAGAGGTCACATCCCAACTTTCTGCCAGCACATGTTCATTGGCAAACGTGGTATTTAGCGCCATCTCGCTAGGCAGCCAGACCAGTCCGCGATGCTGCCAGCCGCTTTCTGCAATTTCAAGTGGATTTCGTACCAGCGCAAGCTCAGGCACCATGGCCACCAGGCTGCGCGCCATTTGATCCATGGCATAGATGGCCAGTGCATGCGCTTGCTGATCATCGATATGGCCGTCCGGGTGTACTGCCCGCATACGCTGAAAATCACGCACGGCATCAGCATACAAGCCGCCGCCAGGCACAATAATGACTTTGCCATCGCCCCAACGGACAACCAGTCGCAGCCACTGTACCAGGCTGTCGTAGTGTGTCACGCTACCCCCTAGCTTGATCACCCACATAGGCACGTTCCCGAATATTATTTTGTCATTTTAAAGTGTGCTACCAACTTGAAAAATTGCGAGGCTTTATCAAATGTTTCCTGATATTCCCTGGCGCAATCCGAATCAGCCACCACACCGCCGCCGGCAAAAAAAGTCATTTTTTCGTTACCTATCACGGCGGTTCTTATTGCGATATTCGTATCCATACTACCATCAAAACCAATATAGCCAATGCTGCCACAGTAAATACCACGTCGGTGCGGTTCCAGCTCTTCGATAATCTCCATGGCACGCAACTTGGGTGCACCGGTAATGGAACCGCCGGGAAAGCAACCACGCAATAAATCCAGCGCATGAAACTTTGGCGCCAGCAAGCCGCGCACAATACTCACCAGATGATGCACATTGGTAAACCGCTGCAATTTAAACAAGGCATCGACTTTAACCGACCCTATTTCGCACACCTTGCCAATATCATTGCGCAATAAATCCACAATCATCAGATTCTCGGCGCGATCTTTGACGCTATGCGCTAACTCCTCTGCGGCTTGCGCATCCGCAATGGCGTCCTGGTGCCGTGGACGTGTGCCTTTAATCGGCCGCGTTTCAACTTTGCGATCAATGACCTGCAAGAACCGCTCCGGCGACATAGACAAAACCACCAGGGGCTTACCTGCGCCATCTTCTACTTGCAGATAAGCCATAAATGGCGCGCGGCTCAATTGACGGAAATGGTCATAAGCCTCGCAAGCATCTCCTGCCACATCCACCGCAAAACGCTGTGCGAGATTGATCTGATAGCAATCGCCCGCGCGGATATAGTCTTTTACTTTTTGGAAGGCGCTGGCATAGGCCGCTTGATCCATATTCGGCTGAATCTCGCCAGTGACCTTAAACGCCGCTTCGTGCTGCGCAATGGATGGTTGTAATAGCTGTTGATGCAATGCCTGCAGGGCCTGCTGGTCGGTGAAACGAGCGTGCGATACCAGCTTGCTGATACCCAAATGGTGATCGACGATCACCGCCCAATCATAGATACCAACCAGTAATTCAGGCAGCGGCATATCCTCAGCGGCCAACGTTGGCAAGGTTTCGATACTGCGCCCCAGATCATAGGCAAAGTAACCCAGCGCACCGCCTGCAAATGGAATATCAGCGATACGTTCAACCGCATGCGGCAACAACCATTGCTGGATAAGCTGGAAAGGATCCTGCTGCGATTTTTCTATGATGGTCTGGTTCGTTTGGGCCTGCTGCGTATGTACTTCAGTATCAGGGTGGCGATGTATGATTTTGGCCACGGGCGCAGCCACCACAATATCAAAACGGGCACCCAGGCTGATTTCCTCATCTACACTTGTTTGCAGCTGGGACTGGCTGGCTTCCACACGGCCGCTTTCCAGCAGCATCGGCCATGGCAGATGCCTGACTTGCCGCAGCCAGTGCATGCCCTCTGCATAAGGTAAATCAAGTTGAATTAATGCCATGCTTGCCATAACCTCGCCACCGCATAGGCTGGAAAACAGACCTCTGCATCTTGTTTTAATTGTAAATTGCCTGCGGACATCCATGCCGTGGCCGGCTGATAAGCCAGGCCCAGACGCTGCGCCAGCGCTGCCACCAGGAAACTGCCCGCCCCCAGCCCGACCATGATCTGAGGTGACCTTGGCACCTGCGCCATGATTGATTGTATGGCCTGTTGCAAGTGATTCAATTGCGCGGCTTTAAACGCAAGCGCCAGCGACTGCCAGACATCGTCCGTTTGATCTTCAACATCATGCCCAACCATCCGTGCCAGGCGGCGCATACTGTCAACCATAGCGCGCCCTTGACCGTCCGCAGTCTCGGCCAGGTCATAATCAGGGGGTAACTCACCCAGCACACGATAGACATCCGCAGTCGTGGCAAAATATTCTGCGGCGATATGGCGCGGCTCAGGCTGCGCCTGCCCGGGCGCTAACCAAGTGATCAACGGTCCCAGCGCCATCAGCGGCGTGCGCACGACGCCGGTATAAAATAAACCCAGCTTAGCCATACGCTCCGCGTCAGACCAGCCCACAGGCACGACCTGCCGCTGCTCACACAGCGTGATATCACAAGTCGTGCTACCAATATCCACCACCAACATAGCGGCATCTGTCATGCTGGTCGCCAGGCATTGGGCCGATGCATGCCAGTTCATGGAGGCAATGTGCGCCTCCTGCCCTGCTACGCTGGCCGTAAAGCCCGCGCCTTGCGCCGCTGAGGCCAGGTAGAACTCGGCGTGTGGCAAATAGTCCTGCACCGTCTCGGCAATCGCTCGTACGCCCTGCAAACGGTTATCAAACAAATCGACCAGTTCACCGGTCATGGTGACCGCATGGTCACAAGCCTCTGCCTCCATTTGCCAGTGATGCAACACATATTTGATGGCATCTTCCAGTAACGGCAGGCCTTTCCATAAGGCGCAGGCTTGCTGTAATACGCGCACAATCTCACCTTGCCCATCCAGCATCACCGCTTTCACATGCGCACCACCGATATCCCACCCTATCACCGCGCGTTTCATGCTGACAATACCTCGGTATGGCTTTTTGTCGCCAAGGACAAAGTACACGATGCCTGTGCTTGAGCAGCACTCAATTTATTTTCTAAAATAGCATCCAGGATCATGGCGGCAGGATTTTCTGTGAGTAATGGCGATAAGGCGATATAAGGCGTGGTGAGGCGCGGATTCACTTCAACCAGCATCAATTGATCGTCTGGGGTCAAAATCATGTCTGCGCCCCAGTAGCCTAGCAGGCCAGGAATCGCACCGTGTATCTGTTCAGCCAATGTCTGCATTGCGGGCAGATAGGCGACAGCCTCGTTCACGCCAGCGCCATCAAAATGAAAACATCCCTGCTGGATATCTATCCGTTGCCTATGCCCGGCAATCACCTGTACACGCTCTTGTGTCGATAACACCGACATGCTCAGCGCCAAGCCTGGCACATAAGGCTGCAGTAAAATCTTAGCGAACAACAAAGGATTTTCAATTGATGTTTTTAATTTAAAATCAATAAGTTCATTGATATTTTTAAAGTAATAAGTGAATTCACAACCTGCGCCATCATCGGGCTTTACCACCCAACCAGACGTAGCAGCCGCATGGTACCAGTTCAGGCTTTCCAAGGCATCGGCTTGCGCTAAAAACACATGCGGCAATACTGAAATCCCAGCCTGCTGGCAAATCTCAGCCATGATTGATTTGGCACTGGTCTGCGCGATCGCGTCGGCACGACAGCCTATCCAGACTTTGCCAGCGGTTTGTACCAATTGCTGCATATGCTGCAAAATGCCTCCTGTTTCAGGCGCAATTACCCAGCAAGCATCTACGTCATCAGATGATAATTGCTGGCGCCAAAGCGCATCAGCATCCTCACCGGGATGTAATGGCAGGCTATGGGCATGGAGGGGAGCTGCAACGCGGCTATCGTGGCTAGTGATACAATCAACGCCCAGCGCTGACAAGTCTGCCAGCAAGGCATCGCGCATCAGTAAGCCTTCTTGCAACAAGCTGGCAGGCAATCCTTCAGAGGCCAGGCCACCAGCGCTGACATATTCACAGACCCAGATTTTCAAGCGAGATTTATTGTGCATATTATTCCCGTCATCGATTTGATGCATGGCCAGGTAGTGCAAGCCATACAAGGGCAACGCCAGCACTACCGTGCGATCCAATCGCAGTTAACCGATAGCCATGCCCTGCTCGATGTCATCACTGCTATTTTACAAGTTTATGCGTTTGACTGCGTGTATATTGCCGATTTAAATGCAATCACTGGCCAGGATGACATGCCCAATCACCTACCGCTGATTAAACAGGTCATGACTGCCTTCCCGAACCTGCAATGGTGGGTGGATGCCGGACTCAATAGCACCGAAGCACTCAAGCCCTGGCTGGACGCTGGTATCCGCCCGATCATTGCCAGTGAAACCTTAACGGATATCGAAACCTATCAAGCCATGCGTGAAATAACGGCGCATAGTATTTTATCGCTGGATTTCTTTCAGGATGGCTTTCATGGCCCTGCTCGCCTACTGGCTGAAACCAGCCTGTGGAGCCAGCCGACCATCTTGATGAGCTTACCCAAAGTAGGCGCCAATCAAGGCCCAGAGGTCGAAAAAATCAGTTCCTTGAAAAACCAGCACCCACAACAGGCCATCTATGCCGCAGGCGGCGTCAGGCACGTCGCAGATATACAGGCACTGGCGCAAGCAGGTGCAGATGGCGTATTGATCGCCAGCGCACTGCACCAGAAACAGCTCACCGCCAGCGACCTCGCAATATTCGCGCAATAAAAAAACCGGCCTGATGGCCGGTTTTTTGACAGCAAAGCTTCGTAAGAAACTTATGCCACTGACACTTACTCCAGGTTTGCGTGCAATGCGCGCATGCCTTCTTCTGTCAGGCCTTTAGCGTGGATCAATTCAGAAATGGCGCCTTCCAGGAATACCAGGGTAGACAATTCAAATTGACCGCCCATAGGCATGCCTTTAACCAATGGGAAGCTGTCATCTTGACCGACTTGAACAACCAGGTCAGCCACATCAGCCATGGCTGAAGTTTTCTTCATGGAAATAACCACCAGTTTGGCACCGACTTCCTTGGCTTTTTTCACGAATGGCAACAAGGTTGCTGTACCGCCGGAACCTGAAACCAGGATCAGCAGATCACCTTTTTTGATCGCTGGTGTCACCACTTCGCCGATCATGTAAACGCTGTAGCCAGAGTGTACCAAACGCATTGCAAAGAAGCGTGATACCAGCAGTGAACGACCTGCGCCACCGATAAATGTTGAACCAGCCTCTTCAACCAGTTTCAGCAATTCAGCCGCTTTTGACTTGTCAGTCACGTCCAGAATACGCTTTAAGTTGTCCAGAATAAATTGTTGATGATCCATGTTTTGTCCTGTATTCAAAAAGTTTAATAAAAAACCCGACTCATTGCTGGGTCGGGTTTTTTGTCTCGCTGATCAATAATTACTTATTGATACTTAACTGAATTAAGCGTGAGCGATAGCAGTGATTTCTGCAGCAGCAGCAGCTGGGTCAGCAGCGCCGTAGATAGCAGCACCAGCAACGATGATAGTCGCGCCAGCGTCACGTACTTGACCTGCAGTAGCGGCTTTAACACCACCAGCAACAGAGATCTCAACGCCCAGGTTCAAACCAGCAACAGCAGCCAGGTCAGCAAAAGGAGTTTGACCAGCAGCTTGTTGGTCCAAACCAGTGTGGATACCGATGATGTGAGCACCAGCAGCAGCAACTTCTTTAGTTTTAGCAACTTTGTCTTCAACGCTGATCAGGTCAACTTGAGCTTTTTTGCCGTATTTGTTAGCAGCTTTGATTACGCCTTTGATTGTACCGATGTCGGATACGCCCAAAACTACGCAGATGTCAGCACCGGCTTTGTAGAATGGCTCAGACTCGTACTCGCCTGCATCCATAGTTTTCAGGTCAACCAGGATCTTGTTGTTTGGGAACTTAGCGCGCAAAGTTTCCAGCAATTTGATACCGTTGTGCTTGATGCATGGTGTACCGATTTCCAGAATGTCAACGTGTGGAGCAACTTTTTCTGCCAAAGCGATAGTTGCGTCGAAATCCAATGAGTCTAATGCCATTTGTGTTAATGCCATGTTTTTCTCCAAAAATTAAAATTTAAATGCTATTACTAGCGTACTACCAATTCAAGCTGGTCGCTCATAGTAAGCTGGCAGCCAAAATAAGTCAATGTTGCAGGCCGATTTATGCCTGACTTAAAAGCCAAACGGGCAGGTCCCTGCCCGTTTGCATTATCGCATGGCGATATTACAGTTTTGCGGCTAATGCAGCTTCCAGTTTATTCTGGTCAGCCACGAAACCACGGATACCTTCAGCCAACTTCTCAGTGGCCATTGGATCCTGATTTAGTTCAAAACGGAACTCTTCTTCTGTCAATTTAGCTGGCAACTCTTTGGTTTTGCCGCTATCTTTCAATACTTGAACCAAAGTACCTTCAGTTGCAGCCAGGTCTTGCAGCAAGTTTGGAGAAACGGTCAAACGGTCACAACCAGCCAAAGCAATCAGCTCGCCAGTGTTACGGAAAGAAGCACCCATCACAACAGTTTTGTAACCGTGCTCTTTGTAGTATTGGTAGATCGCGCGTACAGAAACCACACCTGGGTCTGTTTCTTGTGTGTACTCAGTACCTGGGTTTTTCGCTTTGTACCAGTCAAGGATACGGCCCACGAATGGAGAAATCAGGAATACGCCAGCTTCAGCACAAGCACGTGCCTGGCCAAAACCGAACAACAATGTCAGGTTACACTGAACGCCTTCTTTTTCCAGGATCTCGCCGGCTTTAATACCTTCCCAGGTAGAAGCCAGTTTGATCAACACGCGGTCTTTGCTGATGCCAGACTCTTGGTACAGGCTGATCAGTTTACGGCCTTTAGCGACCATCGCGTCGATATTGAAAGACAGACGTGCATCTACTTCTGTAGAAATACGGCCTGGAACCACTTTAGTGATTTCAGCGCCAATCAACACAGCCAGTTTGTCAGCTGCGTTTTCAATTTGTTGCTCTTTAGAACCACCTTGTGCTTTTGCGTAAGCAATGGCAGTGTCAATCAATGGCGCGTATTCTGGGATTTGGCTAGCCTTCAATACCAGAGATGGGTTTGTGGTTGCGTCCACAGGTTTAACACTTTTGATTGCTTCAACGTCACCAGTGTCAGCCACGATGGTTGTGATTGCTTTCAACTGATCTAATAAATTTGCCATGCGATTGCTCCTATAAATTGCAATAATCGTTTACGTATAGTTATACATAGAAACCTTCAACATTATAACTGAATTTATTCGAGTTAGTTAAGCGTCCTTTGCACATTCCAGCGTGTCCACTGCTTGCATCCAGCCGTCAGCCGATGCAGTTTTATTGATTAGAATCAAACAATTGCTGCCGCTTCACCAGGCACTTTTGCCTGTTTCGTCTTTTCAATATGCCCCTTTTCGGGCACAATTCACCTTTTTTGCAAGTGATTAATCAGTTAGGCATATGGGTTCTGTCACCTCTTTAAATAAAGAACAAAACCAGACTCGCTTCGCACAACTCCCTGCTGACTGGTATCTGCATCCGGATGTGTATGCGCTGGAGCAAACGCATTTGTTCTCTCTGCTGCCGCAATATCTGGGGCATGAACGCATGGTTCCCAACCCGGGCGACTATCGCGCCCTGGACTGGATGCACAATGCCACCGCCCTGGTGAATCAACATGGCCAGCCACAACTGATCAGCAATATCTGCCGCCACCGGCAAGCGGTGATGCTCAACGGCCAAGGCAACACGCAGCATATTGTCTGCCCGCTACACCGCTGGACCTATGATTTGAACGGCCAGTTACTGGGCGCCCCGCATTTTGAACAAAACCCGTGCCTGCACCTGGAGAAACAACCCCTGACTGCATGGCAAGGCCTGCTGTTTAAAGGCAGTGCGACATCCAAACAAAAAGGCCTGGACATCGCCCAGCTGCTCAAGCAACTGGGCTGCAAGCAGGACTTTGACTTTACCGGCTATCACTTTGAGTCAGCCATTGTTGACCATTACGATTTCAACTGGAAGACCTTTATCGAAGTCTATCTGGAAGACTACCATGTTGGCCCGTTCCACCCTGGCCTCAACCAGTTTGTTGACTGCGGCGAATTGAATTGGGAATTTGCTGAGCATTACAGCGTGCAAACGGTTGGTTACAAACCGCTACCGGACTACAGCCTGTCACCCGTTTACAAGCAATGGCAACAAGCCGTTACCGATTACCAGCAAGGCACACCACCCAAGTATGGCGCTATCTGGTTTGTACTCTACCCATTCCTCATGATCGAATGGTACCCCAACGTACTGGTCGTTTCGCACATTATCCCGACCGGCACAGAGTCTTGCCAGAATGTGGTCGAATTTTACTACCCGGAAGACATTGCCCTGTTTGAGCGTGAATATATCCAGGCACAGCAAGCGGCTTATTTTGAAACTGCGGTTGAAGACAAAGAAATTTGTCAGCGCATGCAAGACGGCCGCAAAGGCTTGTTTATGCTAGGTAAAGATGAGCGCGGCCCTTACCAGCACCCGATGGAAACCGGCCTGGAACACTTCCACCGCTGGTATCGCAGACAGATGGAAGCACATCTGCCTGAACATTTGCAGCGCTAGGCAAGTTTCTTTTGTTCAAACATCACTATGCTGCCTTCCGGCATCCCAAACACTGGCAGCTGGGCAGCTACTGGATGCTGCTGGCAGGCCTGGGCTTTGCCGTGATGGGCGCGTGCGTTAAAGCCGGGGCAGCGCGGTTTACCGCAAGTGAACTGGTATTCTATCGTTCAGCCTTTGGCTTGCTCATGATTGCTGCCATTGTCTGCTGGCATGGCAAACCCTTAAAAACACCATTATTAGCCATGCAAATGCGTCGTGCCGCCGTTGGGTTTACGGCCCTATTGCTGTTTTTCTATGCTATCGCGCACTTACCGCTGGCCACCGCGATCACGCTCAACTACACCTCGCCCATGTTTTTAGCACTGCTGTCGCCATGGCTGCTTAAAGCAGAAAGGCCACTCAGCCGCCAGCAACGCTGGAGACTGAACCTGTGCGTCATCGGTGGCTTCGCCGGGGTATGCCTGTTGTTGCAGCCCGCATTCAATAGCAATCAATTACTGGCGGGCGGCGTAGGCTTGCTGTCCGGCATAGGTGCCGCTTTCGCTTATGTGCACGTCAAACAACTAGGCATTGAAGGCGAACCTGACTGGCGCACCGTGTTTTACTTTACCCTGGTATGCACCATCGCCAGTGGTGGCTGGATGCTGATTGACCATATGACAGTGTTGCGCTGGCAAGACTTACCGCTACTATGCGGATTAGGATTATCCGCCACCTTTAGCCAACTGGCCCTGACGCGCGCCTACCGTACAGGCAACACCTTAACCGTTGCCAGCCTGGCATATAGCACCGTAGTGTTTGCGACCTTGATAGGCGTCATCATTTGGGGTGAGACGCTAAGCACACACGAGATTGCTGGCATGTTGCTGATTGTGGCGTTTGGCATATTAAGCTCACGCAGTGCAAGATAAAACGATTAATCCCAATAAAAAAAGCCATTCTTGCAAGAATGGCTTTTTTATTTCATCCAGCTAACTTATGGCTCAAGCAGCCCACAACGCATGGCAATCAGCGCAATTTCCGCCGAGTTTTGCGCATTGAGTTTTTGTTTAATATTGTACAAATGCGTGCCTACCGTGCGTGGGCTCAGGAACAAGGTTTCAGCAATCTCGTTGGTAGACTTACCGCGAGCCAATGACATAAACACCTCAAACTCACGCTCACTGAGCACATCCACCGGATTTTGCTCACCGGACAATTGCTGGATCGCCATTTGCTGTGCCACGCTGGCCTCGATGTATTTTTTACCCTGCGCCACACTGCGAATGGCTTTAATCAACTCTTCAGCGGCGCTGCGCTTGGTGACATAGCCCATGGCACCGGCATTGAGCACGCGTTTGGGATGCACGGAATCTTCATGGGCAGACAACACCAGGATGCGGGCATGATTGTCTTTGGCCAGAATACGTTCTATGGCCTCCATGCCACCAATCCCTGGCATGGTGATATCCATGACCACTACTTGCGGATGGTGCTCGACATAGGCCTTAATCGCGGCCTCACCACTTTCAGCCTCCGCAATGACCTTAATGTCCTGGTCTGACTCGAGCAGCATTTTAAAGCCCATCCTGACCACTGCATGGTCATCTACCAGCATTACACTTATCACGCTTGTTTCTCCCTTGATTTATGCTGATTGTATAGGCAATCGAATTTCCAATGTGGTTCCACGCCCAGCCTCTGGTTGCGAAACCACTTTAAATTGCCCATGCAAGGCCTGTACGCGCTCGCGCATACCGAGCAACCCAAAATGTTTGCTCTGATCCACCGCATCCAGTTGCATGCCTACGCCGTCGTCACAAATCATCAGGCGCAAGCCTTGCGCATCAGTCAGCATGTGCACATTGATACATTGCGCATGCGCATGTTTGATGGCGTTATTGACGGCCTCTTGCACCATACGATAGATATTGATATTGACGTTTTCACCCATGGGCTGGAATTCGCCTGATAAGTGCAACTGAATATTCAATTCAGGATGTTGCACCTGGTAACCTGACACCATATCACGCAAGGTTTCCACCAAACCCATATTATCCATGGCTGCCGGACGCAACTGGCGGATAATATTATGCATGCCGTCGTAAATATGGTTGGCGGCAGCCACGATGGTTTGCGCATTCGCAGCAATATCTGGCGTGCTTTCTTTGGTTTTATTCACAATGGCCACGGCAAAGGTCTTAATCGCGGTCACATACTGTCCCAGTTCATCGTGCAACTCACGTGCCAGACTGCGTCGCTCGTCTTCAATGTGCTGCTGAATCAGTTGCGTCAACTGGCGGTTTTGCTCCAACTGGCGTTCGGCATCCAGCGATAAGGCCATCTGGTTTAAGCTGAGGCCGATTTTGTCAAACTCTGGCACTGAAAAACGCTCCAGTCGCGTGGTCAAATCGCCCTGCTCTATGCGGTTAATGGCATGCAAAATATGTCGGACCGGGCGCAAAGCGTGGCTGAGCAAGCCATACACCAACAAGTTGAGCAAGACAAAAAAACCAACGCCCATCACTATTAACTGCAGAAAGCCTGACCAAGCCTCGCGGATAGAGCCTTCGGCATTAGAGCTAATGGTCAACACGCCATAGCGCACACGCCGTGTCACGGTTTCCACCTTGGGCGCGACCAGTTTGGTAAACCACTCCGGCGGGTTGATTTCAGACTTGAAAGTTGAAGTCGGCGAAATATATAAAGGGTTATTGGCGTAATCGTAGAGCTCAATGCGGCTACTGCGCACATAGCCCAGCGAACGCAGGAAATCTTGCAGCACGTAATGGGTTGGGCCCAGGCTGGGATTCATCGCCGAACTGACAATCACCGTATCCAGCAATTGCACCGTCACCCGCGTGGCGGCCTCTACCCGTTCACGGATGCTGTCTTTGGTATCGCGCACCAACACCACCGCGGCAGCCACCAGAAAGGCCAGCGACAGCATGGTGACTAACAAGTTGAGTCGAAAGCGTAAGCTCATGTTTTAATCGAGAATGAAAACCCAGCGTTATTAAACTGTAATACGGCCATCTATACACAGCGTAAAATCATTAAATTCACGTGTCTATGACTAATCTCTACGATTAATCTTTAATCGTGAGCTGATCCCACTCGTTGGGCTTGGCTGGATACGCCAGCGGCAATTGATTCAAACTCTCCAGCAAAATCTGGGAAACCAATAAATTACGGTTGGTTTTAGAGTCGGCAGGAATCACATACCAGGGCGCATATTTAGTAGACGTCTCTTTCAGCGCCAGTTCGTAAGCGTCCATATAGCGGTCCCATAAGGCACGCTCATCAAGATCCTTCGGGTTAAATTTCCAATGCTTGGTTGGATCATCCAGACGCTCTTGCAAGCGCTCTTTTTGCTCGTCTTTGGAGATATGCAGAAAGCATTTAATGATAGTGGTGCCGGTTTCGCTGAGCATGCGCTCGAAGTCATTGATTTGCTGGTAACGACGTTTGCATTCTGCGTCGTCTATCCAGTCATGCACTTTCACAATTAATACATCTTCATAATGACTGCGATTAAAAATAGTCAACTCACCCTTGGTCGGCACCTGGTGATGCACGCGCCACAAATAATCATGCGCCAGTTCATCTGCGCTGGGCGCCTTAAAGCTGGCCAGGCGAATACCCAAAGGATCGCAGGCGCTAAACACATGCTTGACCGTGCCATCTTTACCGCTGGTATCCATGCCCTGCAAAATCAGCAAAACCTTATGCTTTGCCTCTGCATGCAAAATATCCTGCCTGAGGTTAATTTGATGGGTTAATTCGGCCAACAAACTGGCATCACTTGCTTTATCACCTGTGCGGGCAGACCGGTCGTCTGGCTTGAATTGCTTTAAGGAAAATTTTTTCGGATTAACACGGTACTGCTCTAGTGTAACGGTCATAGACATGATCTGGTAATGGCTTGTTGGCAAGTGTATCGCAGTTAAATTGCAAACACCAAGGTAGCTTAACAAACCGATAAACCGCCGCCCGGAACACCGATATAAAAAAACAGCCTCTGACGAGGCTGTTATTAGGGGAGATTTCTTAACTTAAAGATTAACTGCGGCCAAACAGCAGCCCAAACACACCACCAGACAATACACCGGAGAGCGCAGAAACAACGGCCGGACCTGACGGGCCATTTAACACCTGGCCCAGCGTTGTTGCGACACCGCCAATACCGCCGACTGCGGCAATCAACACATTACCAGCAGCCACGGTTTCTTCAGGCATGCCAAAAAAACCAATGCCAGCACCAAAACCACCAGACACCACATCCACCTCAACTACATTTAATTCACACATTGCCATTACATTTCTCCTTAATTGATATTAAAAATAAATTTTTCACGGCGTTAACTCAGATCGGCTAGCCAGCCACCAATGTGTTAACTTTAGTTATTTTATATGTTAATTATATCAATTATTAACATATGTGAGAATTAAATAATATTAAAAAACTAACAGGATGTTGCAGGCAATAAAAAAGCCAGCTTCTGCTGGCTTTTTTACCGATCAATCCTAATTACTTGCTGGAACGTTTACGCTCATGCTCCAACAGGAAGCGTTTACGCAGGCGAATTGTTTTTGGTGTGATCTCGACCAATTCGTCATCATCAATAAATTCCACAGCACTTTCCAGGCTGATAGAGATAGGCGGCACCAAACGCACCGCTTCATCAGTACCGGAGGCGCGCACGTTGGTTAACTGTTTACCCTTGATCGGGTTAACCACCAGGTCATTGTCACGGCTATGGATACCGATAATCATGCCTTCATACAAACGGTCACCCGGGCTGGAGAACATTTTGCCGCGGTCTTGCAGTTTCCATAAAGCATAAGCCACCGCTTCACCCTGCTCGGCTGAAATCAGCACGCCATTACGGCGGCCTGGCATATCGGCTTTCAATGGTGCGTATTCATCAAAAATATGCGCCATCAAACCAGTACCACGGGTCAGTGTCAAAAACTCGCCCTGGAAACCGATCAGGCCACGCGCTGGAATACGGTATTCCAAACGTGTACGGCCATTACCGTCAGATTCCATATTTGACATCTCACCACGGCGACGACCCAACTCCTCCATCACTGCACCCTGGTTTTCGTCTTCCAGGTCCACAGTCAGGATTTCATATGGCTCACATTTTTCACCATTGATTTCTCTGAATACTACACGTGGTTTACCCACGGCGATTTCAAAACCTTCGCGGCGCATGTTTTCCAGCAAGATTGTCAGGTGCAATTCACCACGACCTGAAACACGGAATACATCGGTGTCTTCAGTATCTTCAACACGCAAAGCCACGTTAACCAGTAATTCTTTAGTCAATCGGTCACGGATCTGACGTGAGGTAATAAATTTACCTTCTGTACCAGCCAATGGTGAAGTGTTGACCATAAAGTCCATGGTCAAGGTTGGCTCATCTACACCCAAGTGTGGCAAACCAACTGGCTTGTCGCGATCACAGATCGTAAAACCGATACCGATTTCTTCAATACCTGAAATGATGACAATGTCACCTGCTTCAGCCTCGTCTACCGGCACGCGCTCCAGGCCTTTAAAACCCAGCACCTGGTTGATACGGCCTTGTGCTACTTGTTCATCTTCGCGCATCACGGCGACGACCTGGCCTGGCTTGATACGGCCATTGGTCACACGGCCAACGCCCAGGCGACCAGTATAAGTAGAATAATCCAAGGCAGAAATTTGTAGTTGCAATGGCGCGTCGCTATCACCTTTAGGTGGCTCAACATGGCTTAAAATGGTGTCAAACAAAGCACGCATGTTGTCTGAAGGTTTGCTCATGTCTAACGTGGCAAAACCATTTAAGGCTGAGGCATAAACCACCGGAAAATCCAGTTGCTCATCAGTGGCACCCAGGTTAGCAAACAAATCAAACGTATGGTTAATCACCCAATCAGGACGTGCACTTGGACGGTCCACTTTGTTAATCACCACAATTGGCTTCAAGCCCAGGGCCAGTGCTTTTTTGGTCACAAAACGCGTTTGTGGCATTGGGCCATCTACGGCATCCACCAACAACAATACGCCATCCACCATGCCTAATACGCGCTCTACCTCGCCACCGAAGTCGGCGTGGCCCGGTGTGTCGACGATATTAATATGTGTGCCTTCGTAGGTTAAGGCAGTGTTTTTGGCCAGAATCGTAATGCCGCGTTCTTTTTCCAGATCATTGCTATCCATCACACGCTCAGTCACCGCTTGGTGTGAGGCAAAAGTACCTGACTGTTGAAGTAGCTTGTCAACCATGGTTGTTTTACCGTGGTCAACGTGGGCGATAATTGCGATATTTCTAAGGTTGCGTGCCATGTGAACTGCCATCTGTTTGGAAAGGGCGCGATTTTATCACAAATCAACTTAAATATTTGACTTTTAAAATAAAGTGGCTATACTGCGAGCAACTTTAAAACACGGCTGGTACTAGACCCGCCACATTTGTTTTAAATTCATTGCCCTGACCTGTCGATAACTCGCGAAATTTTGAGGTTATCATCTTTAGATGAAGTCTTAATGACACCATCTTCTTTTATCGGTTAGTGGCCATGCCCAAGCGCCGGTAAAAGCATCCAATCTTAAATGTTGCTTTGGCTTAGTTGATATTGCACCACTCGCATTCTTGAGTGCCATGCTGCTTCATTGGCTTTGCTTTATTGCTTTACTTGCGCCCTTTTTAATTGTTGATGAAAGGGACATTCCTTGTCTTTTGCAGATTTAAATCTCGACCCCTCCATTTTGCGCGCATTGACCGACGCAGGCTATGAAAACCCAACACCAATTCAGGCGCAATCCATTCCTGAAGCTTTGCAAGGCCGTGACATCATGGCCTCTGCCCAAACCGGCACTGGTAAAACGGCTGCCTTTACCTTACCAGCATTAAACCTGCTGGCGACACAACATCCTGTTCGCAGCCGTGGGCCACGTATTCTGGTACTGACACCGACACGCGAACTGGCAGCCCAGGTAAATGATGCTGCACGTAAATACGGTAAGTTCTTGCGCGCACGTTGCATCAGCATCGTTGGTGGCATGCCTTACCCATTGCAAAATAAACTGCTGTCACAGCCACTGGACATTCTGGTTGCAACGCCAGGCCGTTTTATTGACCACCTGGAACGCGGCCGTATTGATTTGAGCCGTTTGCAAATGCTGGTACTGGATGAAGCTGACCGTATGCTGGACATGGGCTTTATGCCTGATGTTGAGCGCATTTGTGAAGCATTGCCTGCCGAGCGCCAAACCTTGCTGTTCTCAGCGACACTGGATGGCATTATGGATATCGGCAAACGCTTCTTGCGCGACCCACTGACAATCCAGGTGGCTGGCCAGAAAGAAAGACACGCCAACATTGAGCAACGTTTGCACTTTGTGGATGACATGAACCACAAAAACAAACTGCTGGAACACTTGTTGATTGCACCAGATGTCAACCAAACCATTATTTTCACCAGCACCAAGCGTCACGCTGACTTGCTGGCTGAAGATTTGTATGCCGCTGGCCACAGCACAGCAGCCCTGCATGGTGACATGACGCAAGGTGCACGTAACCGCACTTTGACCAAACTGCGCCATGGTGACGTGAAAGTACTGGTTGCAACCGATGTTGCTGCACGCGGTATCGACGTTCAAGGGATCTCACACGTCATTAACTACGACCTGCCGAAATTTGCAGAAGACTATGTACACCGTATTGGCCGTACCGGCCGCGCCAACAACACTGGCGTAGCGATTTCATTTGCCTCTAACGCTGACCGTCACCTGTTGCGCAAAATTGAGCAATACACTGGCCAAAAGCTGCAAGCTGAAGTGATTGCAGGTTTTGAACCAAAACGTGCTGCGCGTATGGATGATGGTGGTGATGGCAAACGTGGCGGCAGACGCAACGGCAAACCACAGGGCAAAGGCGGTTTCCGTCGTGACGACAGACCAGGCCAGAACAAATCATTTGGTGAGCGCGTCGCCCGAGAAGGCAACCGCGAGAACAATCGCGATGCACAGGCCAACAAGCCACGTGCACCACGTACAACCGAGCCAAAACAGGACAAAGAAGTTAACGGTAACAGCAAGCACTACAACAAAGATACCGACTTCCAGTTTGCACGCGCATTGGCTGACGAATTTGGTCAACGCCGTCCACGTCCGGCAGGCAACAACCAGGAGCGTTTTGGCAACCCTAACGGTAGCCGTGGCAATAACAAACCACGTCCGGCAGGCAAGTCATTTGGCGACAATGGTGGTGCCAAACGCCCACGTTCATTTGCCTAAGACTCGCCTATGTCTGAGCAAACCACAGTAGATTTTCGTGCGCTCGGCCTGGCCGAGCCGCTGTTAAAAGCGATTGATGAGTCTGGCTATACCACACCAACGCCGATTCAAGCGCAGGCCATTCCGCTGGCTTTACAGCGTATGGACTTGATGGCAGGTGCGCAAACGGGTACCGGCAAAACGGCAGCATTTTCTTTGCCGATTTTGCATACCCTGCTGCCGCTTTCCAGCAGCAGTACTTCGCCTGCCAAGCACCCTATCCGGGCGCTGGTATTGGCCCCTACGCGTGAATTAGCGATACAGGTCTATGACAACATCAAAACCTACGCCAAACACACGCATTTGCGTAGCCTGGTGGTGTATGGCGGCGTGGATATCAAAACACAAACGCCTATCCTGAAAACAGGCGTGGAAATTTTGGTGGCCACACCTGGCCGCTTGCTGGACCATGTTGAGCAAAAAACCTTGTCTTTGAGCCAGGTGCAGTTTCTGGTGCTGGACGAAGCAGATCGCATGCTGGACATGGGCTTTATGCCTGACTTGAAACGCATTCTGGCATTGCTGCCTAAACAGCGTCAAAACCTGATGTTCTCAGCGACTTTTTCTGATGAAATCAAAAAACTGGCGGATGCCTTTTTGAATAACCCGACCTTGATCGAAGTGGCGCGCAGCAATGCGACCAATGACAATGTCGAGCAAAAAGCGTATCTGGTGAATAGCGACCAGAAACAGCGCTTCCTGGTGCAGCTACTCAAGCAGTACGCCAACCAGCAAGTGATTGTATTCACGAAAACTAAGCTCTCGGCCAGCAAGCTGGCGCGTGCGCTTGAACGTGACCAGATTCCATGCAGTGCGATTCATGGGGATAAGTCCCAAAAAGAACGTATTGAAGCCCTGGACGCGTTTAAAGCAGGCACTATTCACGCGCTGGTTGCCACCGATGTGGCGGCACGCGGACTGGATATCAGTGACTTGCCACTGGTAATTAACTATGAAATCTCGACTGCACCGGAAGACTATGTGCACCGAATTGGTCGTACCGGCCGCGCAGGCGCCAAAGGCATTGCCATCTCGCTGATCGACGAAGATGAAACCAAATACTTCGACGACATCGAGAAGTTGATTAAAAAGCAGATTCCAAAAGAAAAAGCCACGATCAACACCGCTAGCCGACCACGCGCGTCAAAAGCCACAAGCGCAGACGAAGGCTGGTTCCAGCAACCTTATCAACCTGCGGCAGCGGCAGCACCAAAAGAAGTGCCAGCCAAGCCCTCTACTGCCAAGCGTAAAGTAGTTGCAGCCCTGCTAGGAGGCTTTGGTTTTAAAGCCACACCGCAGACACGCAATCAGGCCAAGCGCGGCGCAGGGAATAAACCGCGGCAGAAAGCCCAGGCTAGCGACATTGCCCAGGCTGAAGCCGTAGAAGCAATCAGCGCACAGTCGTAAAAAAAGCCCCGTTCGCGGGGCTTTCTTTATTGTGCAACGAAATGCGCAAGCAATATAACGATGAGGCGATCAAGGCCGCTAGCCTTCGCGATTACGCATAAAGTCGGCCACGCCGTAGAGCTGGTTGGCAATATGCTTCATGAGCGACTCTTCAAACTGCAGCGTATGCATGGCTTTAATCATACAGTACATCCATTGATCGCGCGCCGACTCGTCAATCGGGAATGGCATATGCCGCGCCCGCAAGCGCGGATGGCCATAGCGCTCAATATATAACTGCGGGCCGCCGGTCCAACCCATTAAAAACATAAACAGCTTCTCTCTGGCCTCGGTTAAATCCGGCTGATGAATGGCGCGTAAACCAGCCGCTTTAGGGTCTGTATCCATGGTGTCGTAAAAGGTCTCGACCAGGTTGCGTATGGTTTCAGCGCCCTTTTCAGCCCCGCCCAGCCATTCAAACAAAGATTGTTTGGCCGCATTAGGCTCTTGTATCTCTAATGCCATGCTGATTAGCCTGCAACTTTTGGCGTCACCAAGGCAGCCGCTTGCTTGGCCAACTCACGCGCCGCTTCGGTATTGTCTGCTGTTGCCAGCGCAACCCCCATGCGGCGGCGCACAAACGACTCTGGTTTGCCAAACAGGCGAACTTCACTATTGGGCACAGACATCGCAGCTTCCAGGCCATGATACTCCAGCGCCTGTGCATCTGCACCGCCATAAATCACGGCGCTGGCCCCAGCTTCACGCTGCGCCACATCTACCGGCAAGCCAAGAATCGCACGTGCGTGCAATTCAAATTCATTCAGACGCTGCGTACACATAGTCACCATCCCCGTGTCATGCGGGCGCGGGCTAACCTCGGAGAACCAGACCTGCTCCCCTTTGACAAACAACTCGACGCCAAACAGGCCTTGTCCGCCCAAAGCATCGGTTACTTTTTTGGCAACGTCTTGTGCATTTTTTAACGCTTGCGGATGCATGGCTTGTGGCTGCCAGCTTTCTACATAATCGCCCTGCTTCTGCACATGACCAATCGGCGCACAGAAGTGTGTTTCAATCTGGCCGGATACATTTTTAGCTCGCACCGTTAACAAGGTGATTTCATAATCAAAGTCAATCTGGCCTTCTACAATCACCACGCCCTGATTCACGCGGCCGCCACTGGCGGCATATTCCCAGGCAGTGTTCACCTCAGAGGCTTGCGTAATGCGAGACTGGCCTTTGCCTGATGAAGACATGGTGGGTTTGATAAAACACGGATAGCCAATACCGCCGTCAATCGCGGCCTGTAGCTCGGCTTCTGAGCGTGCAAAAGCATACGGCGACGTTGGTAAACCTAATTCTTCAGCCGCCAGTCGACGGATACCTTCACGGTTCATGGTCAATTGCACCGCACGCACCGTAGGCACCACAGTCACACCCGTCGCTTCGATTTCAGCCAATGCCTGCGTATTCAATGCCTCGATTTCAGGCACAATATAATGTGGCTTCACCTGATTCACCAGGGCTTTCAAAGCCGTGGCATCCGTCATGTCAATGGCATAAGCATGATGCGCAACCTGATGTCCCGGTGCATGTGCATAACGATCCACCGCAATGACTTCCACCCCCAAACGCTGCAAGGCAATAATCACCTCTTTACCAAGCTCACCACTGCCTAACAACATGACTTTGGTCGCATTTGCGCTCAACGGGGTACCAATCATTTTCAGCTCCACTGTAAAAGTGCAATGATACCATGGGCGATTTCGCTGGCGCCTGATCAGGATTGATTTATGTCATGAGACAGTCACGCGGCGAAGCCCAGGCCAATAACAAAAAACCTCGCTAAAGCGAGGTTTTAAATACAGTAACATGCCATTAACGCGACTTACGTTTTGCCAATAGGCTGATCGCCGCCAAACCGGCAAACAACATGGCGGCATTTTCAGGCTCAGGCACGGTCGTCACATTGACCGCAATCTTGCCGGCATTGTCGCCGAAATTTGAATCCCAGTAATACAACTTCAGCACGCCACTCTCAGCCGCAACGCCACTATAACTGGTGCCTAGCGCGATATAAGTACTGCCGATGCGGCCAACCAGCTGGCCGAAATTGGCTGTAAAGCCATCCATCGTCACTGGGCCATAGTTAATTCCGATCAACGTACCCACCGCCTCACCGGAATCATCTGTTGCTGTCGCATACAAATTACCATTCAAGCCATCGGCAGTAGAAAATCTTGGTAATGCACCAGCACTCCACAAATCGTCTACACTCACAGAAATATTAAACACATCGCCTGCGTTCAGGGTAATCGTATCCAGGCCACTGCCTACACCTTGAGCAATGCTGTTGTCATAAGCATCCACATTGTAAGTGGCTGCATACGCCTGATGACTAACTGTTAATGCGAGCAACAATGCACTACATAATCGACTGACTGACATACCCCGCTCCTCATCAAATATTATAGAAATGTTTGATGACGTTATGCTCAATCCTGAGCGTTGTCAATAGCCCATCAAAACCGGGCTATGACAACTAAGTCATTGAGCAAAAAAAGGATTCTGCGATGAAGGCGGATGCTTACTTATACTGAGATACCATGCTTATCCATACGGTAACGCATGGTCATTCTGGTAATGCCCAACAGCCTGGCTGCTTTGGAAACATTGTGGCGTGATTGTTCCAGCGCATTCAACAGCATGGCTTTTTCTGCATCATCCAGCGTGACTTGTGCCTCGCCTTGCATTGACGAGTTTGTATTGACGGCCGCCATCTGCGGCAGGCCCAAGTCATGCTCTGAAATCATCGCCTGCGTACACATCAACACGGCACGACTGATCTGATGACGCATTTCACGTACATTACCAGGCCAGTGATAGCCTTGTATCGCCATTAATGCCATCGCGCTAAATTCATGATGTGGCAATGCATAGCGCTTCTCGGTCATCTGCCTGAAGTAATTTGCCAGCAGCAACACATCCTGGCCACGGTCACGCAGCGGCGGCATCTGCATGGTGATGACGTTTAAACGGTAATAGAGGTCAGAGCGGAAACGTCCTTCACTGGACATCTGGTACAAATCACGATTGGTGGCCGCAATAATACGCGCCTGCACCGGGCGCTCTTTGGTTGAACCCAGGCGTCGCACCATTCTGCGCTCCAGCACATTCAGCAACTTAGCCTGCAAACCCAGTGGCAATTCGCCAATTTCATCCAGGAACAAGGTGCCATCTTCGGCAGACTCAATCAAGCCCGGACGTGAAGCCACAGCATTGGTAAATGCGCCCTTCTCATGACCAAACAACTCGCTTTCAATCAGCTCAGCTGGCAATGAAGCACAATCGACATGCACAAACGGTTTGTCATGATTGGCACAACTGGCGTGCAAGTAGCGCGCGACCACATCTTTTCCGGTACCGGTTTCGCCGGTAATCAACACCGTAGGCTGTACGGCATCACTGAGTGCGCTCAACTGCGCAATACGGGTAATCTGCTGTCGCACGCTTTGCATGGCGGCACTTTCACCGATTAGCTGCACAGACTCATTGACGATAGTATCGCGCTGCCTGGAGTAGTCCAGACTGGTTTGTAAATCAGTGGTTTTCTCATTCTTTTGAATAATGAGCAGTAATTCTTCAAGGTCGATAGGCTTTTTCAAGTAGTCTATCGCACCCATTTTGATCGCATTGACCGCATCAGTCACATCGCCAAAAGCGGTCATGACGATGGTATTGATATTCTTGGCGACAAAGTCTGATAACAAATCCAGGCCATTGCCATCGGGCAGGCGCATATCCAGCAGCGCCATATCCGGTTCAAACTGTTTCACCAGCAATCTGGCATCATGCAAAGACTCTGCGTGCTCACACTCAAATCCGGCTTTTTGCAGGCGTTTAACCACCGCCTTGGCAAACAGCACTTCGTCTTCTACCAACAGAATTTTTTTCTTGAATGGTAAAAAAACCGATTTATCCGTGGATGATGAAATTTGTGAAAGCACGCGTTGTCCTTACTTAGTCTTTGTCATAGCTAACCGCTGATTTCTTTGCACCAAAATCATAGCGGGCACCAATCCAGCCAGCGCGCGGTGCGCCAGGTGAATAGAACGGATCATTGACAGAGTTGCCCGTGAAAGCACCAGTCGTTGGATCAATCGGATTCTGGCCAAGCATGCCCAGGCTATAGTATTCGCGATCAAAAACGTTATTCACTCGTGCAAAAATATTCCAGCCATTTTCGAAACGATAGTTAGTGAACAGGTTGACTACGTTATAGCCGCGTACTTTGGCCCCAGAGCTGGTATCTTTGTTATTCTCATTGCCGCGGGAATACTGGCTTGAAAATGCAACAATGTTACTGCCTACGTTCCATTGTGATGTGACGTCGTAGCCCAGGCCCAATTTGAACTGATGCTTGGGAATACCGGCTAGGTAGTCACCTTTTTTCACCTGAATAAAGCTGTTTCCTGAGACAGGATCTATTTCAGCACTCGTGTTAACCTCATTAGCAATCGCAAAAGAAGACTGGTAAGTGGCTTGAACGTAGCTATAACCCAGGTTCCATGAAAAAGCGTCAACCTTGCCAAACAAACTTGCATCAATACCCTGGCGACGGGTTTTACCAATGTTGGAGAAGAAACCGGAGCCGTTATTCAACGCTGTGGCAGAGGTAATAAACTGGATATCATCCGTGTTCATTGTGTGGTAAGCCCCCAGGCTCCAGCCCATCTCTTGCGTCAGCATGCCACGCAAACCACCCTCATACGTTTTACTAACCACTTGTTTGAGCGGAGGATCTCCCGCCATTGCGTTAGGCAATTTACAAGGGTTATTTTCATCGGCACACCCCAGTTCAACCGTCGTCGGTGCACGGCTGCTCTCACTATAAGACGCATAAGCAGTCAACAGTTTGGTTGGTGTAAAGTTGATGCCCAAAGATGGGTTCAAACGGTTATAGGAGTGCGTACCACTCAATGAACCAGAACCGCTAGGTAAAATTTTGTCGTTGTTGTCAATTTTAGTGGTGTTGTAACGCGCGGAAGCCGTCACATGCCAGTATGGGTTCAATGACAAGGTATCGGTTGCGAATATACTCCAGGTACGGTTTGTACCACTCAATTTAACCTGCTCATCCAACTCGTTCAGCTCACCAGTACCGTCAATGCCGCGGTAACCGTTTAACAATCCAAATTCAGTATTTTGAGAAAAATCTGTTTTGCCTCGGTTATAACCCAACCCACTGATAAACTGGTTTTTCAAACCAAACATATCTTGAGAAAAGGTAAGCTGAGACGTAAAGCCATAACTCTTCTGAGTGAGTTTTGTTCTATTAATCGCACCTGAACAGTTCTCATCTGAATCTGTGCCGGCAAGACAGTTAGCGTTAGCAGCAGCCAGCTCACCTGCGTCAATGTTTCCACTTGCATCAGCATCTACAGTAGCAGTGTCAAAATCATCATTTAAGTCGCCGTTAAATGTCGCAGTACGAACATGCCTGTAGTAGACATTTCCACTTAACTGAATATCGTCAGTAAAATAATGGCTTAAGTTCAAGTTCAAAAAAGCCATTTTATTTTTGGTCTGGTCAGGCACCGTAAAATTACTCTTGTAACCTAAACCATCAATCAAACTTGCAGCCTGCATCCCATTGCCGCGCATTTTGTTATCTGCGAGCGACAAGCTCAAATTCAGTGAGGTTTTTTCATTCTGCCAGCCAGCTTTGGTAAACAGCTGTTTCACACGTGAGGCGGAAAAACTGCGCCAGCCATCCTCCTCAAAACTGTTACCAGAAATAAAGAAGTCTTTAGAACCATCTTCAGACAATGCGCCATATTCAGCATTGATAACATGACGTCCCCAAGAGCCGGTGTAAGCCTCGACAGCGCCACCCTGATTAGTACGGCCGCTCTTGGTTTGTACTGAAATGGCCCCCCCTAACGTATTTAAACCAAACAAAGGGTTGGAGCCAGGAATCAGGGTCATTTGATTAATCGCATTCATTGGAATGAGATCCCAATTAACCACGTCGCCAAATGCCTCGTTCACTCGAACGCCATCAACATATACAGATAAGCCTTGTGGCGTTCCCAGCAAAGGAGATGCTGTAAACCCATGATAATTCACATCGGGTTGATATGGGTTATTTTGTGTTTCATTGACATTGACCCCGACCATGTTTTGATTCATGTAGTCGCCCAAAGTCAGGTTTTTTTGTTTAGTTAAATCTTTTTGTTTAACTTGCTGCACGTTCGCAGGTACTTTTTCCAGCGGTAAGCCAACGCCAGGTAACGGTGTTGTTCCTATCACTTCAACCTTTTCCAACTTCACGTCTTCAGCATGCACTGCCATCGCCTGCGCTGCATAGGCAGACACAATCGCGAGCAGCAATGGCTTGATAGTATTTTTATTCATAACGAATGATCCTTTTTCCCGAGAATACTTTTATTGAATAACTTTTTACTTAAAAGTACTTATTAACAGCAATAACTGTTCCGTTTATGCCCACTGAAAAAAGATCATTTAAATCAATTAAATAGGGGTTTCTTGGTGGATATAAACCATAAAAATGGTTCATTAAAACCAATTTTATGGTTTAAATTGGTTTATTACAACCAATTTTAATTTAGCGAGGCTGAAGGAAGATTTCGAGGCCGTAAGCATTACGGCCAGGGCGCCAGGCTTCATCGACTGCAATGGCAGCGAGAGCAACCAGCGTTTGTGATGTGCTAGGCTGAGTAGTGGTGACTTGAACCACGGGGTAAAAAGCACGTTGCCAGGGTGGAATCCCCAGCATTTGAAAAATCACTTTTAATTCACGTCTTGGACGTTTTGCATCGGGCTGCAACGCTTCACCGCCCGTTCTGGGTGAAACTAACAGCGCCAGCCCCTCTGGCAATGGAATCGGCTGGCCATAACGCTTGTTTAGCGTGATGGCGGCGGGAGAAATCCCCAGCCTGGCCAATGCGATCCCGCGCCCTTTACTGACTTTAAACTGCACTTGCCAGTCACCCCAGGTTTGCGTTTGATGTCCCTGCCAAACAAGGGGCGTTTGCGGCAATGCGGCCGGTTTGGCGACACAATACAGGCGCTGCTGATAATGATGCAGATAAGCGCGATGATCCGCAGCCTGGCCTTGTAAGGGCAAATGTAAATAACGGTGCGGCTTCACTGAGGAAAGCTGTTTCCAGTAATCGTGCAGTTGTTCTGTATTCGGCATACGCAGTTGGCGTTGCTGAAACCAGAAGCGCAACAGGTTTTTTGCACGCACGTCGCCCAGCGTGTGCAGATGCGGGATAGCGATCGACTGTCCCAGCCACTCCTCCCGCACATCGCATTGCAGCAAGTCTTGCTGCGCGAGCGTGTCTAGTAAAATTTGGGCATCTGCAAGATGACTGGCACTACGCAGCAAGGCGCTATCCAGTTGCGGGTAGCGCTCACGCAATACAGGCATGGCTTTTTGGCGCATGAAATTGCGGTCATAGCTAATGTCGGCATTGCTTTCGTCTTCTACCCATTTTAGCTGTTGGATCGTCGCATATTGCAGTAGCTCAGCCTTGGGCACTGTTAACAGCGGCCTGAGCAAATAACGCTCCGCATCCCAATGGCTCATGGCGCTGAGGCCTTTTACCCCGGCACCACGCATGAGCTGCAACAATAAGGTTTCTGCCTGGTCTTGCATGTGATGGGCCGTGACAATCGCATCCGCAGCCAATTGCTGGCGTACTCGCTCTAATGCCTGGTAACGCGCGTCGCGTGCAGCGGCCTCAACGCCCAAGCCGCTTTGCAAATCAACATGCACTTTTTCACTATAAAAAGGGATGCTGTTATCAACGCAAAGTTGTTCGCACATCTGTAGCCAGGCGTCAGCATGCGGGCTGAGACCATGGTGTACATGCATGGCAGACAAGGTAAACGATAACGGGGTCGTCAGTTGTGACAAGGTGTGCAGCAGCACAATGGAATCTACACCACCACTAAGCGCAAGCAATAAATGGGGTGGCTGAGAATGCGGGGCAGACTCCCCAGCTAGAAAGGTCTTAATGACATTTTCTAACTGAGATAGTAAAGACATGCTATTTTTCACTGCTGGTTTTAAATTTACCGTAACTCATCAAACGCTGGTAGCGCGACTCGAGCAGCTGCGGTACTTTTTTAGCTTGTAACGTTTTGAGTTGCTGGCCAATGGCCTGGCCAATACGCTCCATCACTTCTTCGTAGTTACGATGGGCGCCCCCCAATGGTTCACTGATAATATTATCGACCAGGCCCAGAGATTTCAGGCGGTCTGCAGTGATGCCCAAGGTTTCGGCAGCGTCAGGTGCCCTGCTCGCACTCTTCCACAAAATAGAAGCACAGCCTTCAGGCGAGATGACTGAATAAGTCGAATATTGCAGCATGTTCAAATGATCCACGACGCCCAAAGCCAGCGCGCCACCTGAACCGCCCTCGCCGATGACTACGCCGATAATCGGCGTTTTAAGCTCAGCCATCACATATAGGTTACGTGCAATCGCTTCGGATTGGCCACGCTCTTCGGCACCGATACCAGGATAAGCGCCCGGGGTATCGATAAAGGTAATAATTGGCAGATGGAATTTTTCGGCCAGGCGGAATAAGCGCAAGGCTTTACGATAGCCCTCAGGACGCGGCATGCCAAAGTTGCGGTATTGACGCTCTTTGATATCACGGCCTTTTTGGTGGCCCATGACCATGACAGGAATGCCTTTGAAACGGGCAATGCCACCGACAATCGCCGGGTCATCAGCAAAGGCACGGTCACCGTGCAACTCTTGAAAGTCAGTAAACAAGGCGCTGATGTAATCAATGGTATAAGGGCGTTGTGGATGACGCGCGACCTGGGAAATTTGCCAGGCAGTCAAGTTCTGGTAAGTATCTTGCAGCAGCTTGGTATTTTTCTTTTGCAGCAAGTCCAACTCTTTGGAGATATCCAGCGAGTCATGTTCATCGTGTGAAACTTGCAAAGCTTCAATACGCTTTTCGAGGGCAGCAATGGGCTGCTCGAAATCGAGATAAGTCAGTTTACTAGGCGTGAGACGTTTTGCACTCATAATGAATTCCAGTGTGAATTCTTAGAAAAAAAGTTTAGGCATTATAAAGGATTTTGACGTTTTCTTTTGACAACCAGCCCTGCAAATTCTGCAACAGGTCGTCATGCAGCACGACTTGCCAGTCATCGCTCAGCATCAGGCTCACTTGCGCCGACTGGTTATGGTAGTCCACCTTAATCGGGCAGCGCTTTTGCTCTTCGCCCGCGTAACGGTAAGGCGTCAGCACATTCATCAACCTTTGCACATCAGAAGTGCCATTGCAATTCAGGGTGAGCATTTGCGCAAAGCGGTTGCGCACGGCCGCCAGGTCATAGAGTTTTCTGGCACTGACACGAATACCGCCTGAGAACTCATCATTGCTGATACGGCCTTCTACCACCAGCAATTGGTCATCTTTAATCCATTGTGCGTGTTGCATGAGCAGCTCTGAGCCAACCACCACATCCACCCTACCCACAGCATCATCCAGCGTGACGATCGCCATCTTGCCGCGCTGGGTCATGCGTACGCGCACGCCCATCACCACACCCGCCAGTAATTTGGGCTGATCCTGCGGTGCCAGTTCGCTGAGATTACCTTTAATAAACGGGCCTAATTGCGGTTTGTAGCTCAAATACGGGTGACCACTCAGGTAAAAACCAAGCGCCACTTTCTCTTCTATCAATGCCTGTTCCGGGCTCCAGGGGGCGATGCCAGGCAAAGCGTGACGAGTTTCAACCACGCCGCCAAACAAGCAATCCTGCCCGGCATGCGCCGCACTTTGTTCGGCGACACTAATCGCTGTATCCAGCCCGGCCAGCAACGCGGCCCGATTTTGCTCCAGCTTGTCGAAAGCCCCGGCGCGAATCAGTGATTCAATCACCCGGCGATTGACTTTGCGCAGATCCAAACGCTGGCAAAAATCAAAGATATCCTTGAATGGCCCTTGTGCCTGGCGTGAGGCCATGATCAGCTCGATCGCTGCCAAACCAGTGCCTTTAATGGCGCCCAGCCCATACAATACTTGCTGTGCACTCAGCGGCTTAAACTGGTAAATACTGGCGTTCACATCCGGCGGCAGCACATCAACATGGTTGCCCCCGCAGTCATCAAAAAACGTATGCACGTTATCGGTGTTGTTCATGTCCGCCGACATAGTCGCAGCCAAGAATGCAGCCGGATAATGCGCTTTAAGGTAAGCGGTATGATAAGCAACCAGCGCATAGGCCGCCGCGTGTGACTTGTTAAAGCCATAGCCGGCAAATTTTTCCAGCAAGTCGAACAGATCGTTAGACTGCTGCAGGGTTAAGCCATTTTTCTGCGCGCCTTCGTTGAAAATTTCGCGCTGTTGCACCATTTCTTCAGGCTTTTTCTTACCCATGGCGCGCCGCAGCAAGTCAGCGCCACCCAGGCTATAACCGGCCACCACCTGCGCGATCTGCATCACCTGCTCCTGATACACGGCAATGCCGTAGGTTTCTTTCAGGATAGACTCGGTGGACGCATGCGGATACTCCACACGCTGCGTACCATGTTTACGGCGGCAGAAGTCAGGAATCAGGTCCATAGGACCCGGTCGGTACAACGCTACCAGGGCAATAATATCTTCAAACAAGTCCGGCTTGGCCTGCTTGAGCATGTCTTTCATGCCGCGCGATTCCAGCTGGAATACCGCCGTGGTATTGGCCGTTTTCAGCAAGTGGTAACTGCGTTTATCGTCTAGCGGGATGGTCTCAAAACTCAGCGGTGGCAACTCTTCTTGCGCGCGCTGGGCGTTGGCATTTTCCAGCGCCATATTGAGAATGGTCAGCGTACGTAAGCCCAAAAAGTCGAACTTAACCAGGCCAACGGCTTCCACATCGTCTTTATCGTATTGACTGACCAGGCTATCACCATTCGGTTGGCAATACACCGGTGAAAAATCAGAAATCTTGCCTGGAGCAATCAACACGCCACCAGCGTGCATACCGATATTACGCACCAGGCCCTCAAGGCGGAGCGCCAAGGAAAGTAACTCTGCGACTTCTTCCTCTTTTTCGCGTCGCTCTTGTAACTGCGGCTCTTTTTCCAACGCTGATTCCAGCGTGATGCCCAACTCCAGCGGGATCAGCTTAGCGATGCCATCGACGAAGTTAAACGGTAAATCCAGCACGCGGCCCACATCGCGGATTACCGCTTTGGCCGCCATGGTACCGAAGGTGGCGATCTGCGACACCGACGCCAAGCCATATTTATGCTTGACGTAATCGATGACACGATCTCGTCCTTCCATACAGAAGTCAATATCGAAGTCGGGCATGGAGACCCGCTCAGGGTTGAGAAAACGCTCAAACAGCAAGTTGTATTTGAGTGGATCCAGATCGGTAATCCCCAGGCTGTAAGCGACTAGTGAGCCCGCACCCGAGCCCCTGCCTGGCCCGACTGGCACGCCATTATTTTTGGCCCAGTTAATAAAATCAGCCACGATGAGGAAGTAGCCAGGGAAGCCCATCTGCACAATGATGTTGCACTCGAACTGCAAGCGGTCTTCGTATTCCTGGCGCTTGGCTTCGCGCTGCTGCTCATCCGGATATAAATAGGCCAGGCGGTGCTCCAGCCCCAGTTTTGACTGGTCCACCAGGTACGCATCCAGGCTTTCGCCATTCGGCGTCGGAAAGTCTGGCAAATAGTTTTTACCCAGTGTCAGCGTCAGGTTGCAACGCTTGGCAATCTCCACCGAGTTCTGTAACGCCAATGGCATATCGGCAAACAAGGCCTGCATCTCGGCCTGCGTTTTCACATATTGGGTCGCGACAAACTTGCGTGGACGCCGTTTATCGGCCAGCACATAGCCTTCAGCAATACAGGTACGCGCCTCATGCGCCATATAGTCATCTGCTGTTTGAAATTGCACCGGGTGCGTCGCTACCACCGGCAGATCCAGTTGCTGCGCCACCAGCACGGTTTGCTGTATCAGTTGCTCTTGCGCGTAAGCTTCAGGCGTGCCAGCTTCATGCACGCGCTGCACTTCAAGATAATAGCGGCCAGCAAATACCTGCGCCCATTGCTGCGCATATTGCAAAGCCACCGCCTGATTGCCTGCCTGCAAGGCGAGTCCAACATCGCCTGCCGCAAAACCTGAAAGCACTAACAAGCCGGCATTTTTCTCCACCAACCACTCGGCCTTGATTTCTGCGCGTTCGCGATACTGGTTTTCGAGATAAGCACGGGATAGTAATTCGCATAAATGGCGATAGCCTTGCTGGTTTTGCACCAGCAATAGCAAACGCTGCGGTTGATCGCGCTGTACCGTATTTTCAATCCAGACATCGCAGCCAAGCACAGGCTTCAAGCCTTTGCCACGGGCGGCTTTATAGAATTTGACTGCGCCAAACAGATTGGAGAGATCAGTCAGTGCGATAGCGGGCATCGCATCGTTTTTGGCGGCTTTGACATAGTCGTCAATGCGCACTGTGCCATCCACAATGGAATACTCACTGTGACAGCGCAGATGAATAAATGCTGGTTGAATGGTGGGAATTTCAGACGCTTCCATGGCTTTATTTTAACCGCCAACGCACTTTTTTGTACCTATGACGGGTGCAAATAATCTGGTTGACAGCGTTAAAATTCCAACGAAGGAAAGGATAAGACTGTGGCAGCGCAAACAATAAAAAATTTAATCCGCCAGGCATAATGCTCTATGATGTCAGGCGTTTTCGTGAATAGATGACTGATCATGCCTAATGCCACCGCTTTACTGGATGACCCGATACTGGTTGAAGATGACTTGCCCAGCCTTGGCCAAACTCTGCCGTTCTTTCAACTGGTGAACCATGCGCTGGAAGATGTTTCATTAGACACCTTTCGCGGCCAGCGTAAAATCCTGCATTTTTTCCCAGGCATAGACACCTCTACCAGCGCCAATAGCGTACGCAGGCTGGACGGCATCGGAGCAAGCCTGGAGAATACCGTCATTCTGCACATCTCGCCTGATTTACCCTTCACCATGACACGTTTCTGCAGCGCAGAAAATCTGTCTGCAGGCATTCATTTATCCACCATGCGTGGCCGTGACATGCTTAAGAACTACGGTGTGCTGATGATGACCAGCAAACTGGCCGGATTACCTGCGCGTGTGCTGATGGTCGCTGACGAACATGACCGCGTATTGCATGTGGAACTGGTCAAAGAATTAACCAGTGAGCCCGACTACGATGCTGCCCTGGCTGCCCTGCAAAAATGATTCCCTTACTTTTTATGTGGTTGATTGACATTGGCTGACAAGTTAAAGTGCTCGTTTAACACTCATTCATCATGTTTTGGAGAAGATTATGGCAAGCGTAACGCTTAAAGGTAACCCGGTCGCCGTTGGCGGTAAATTTTTGGCTGCAGGCGACGCTGCCCCGGCTTTTCAACTGGCAGATGCCAAACGCAATCTGGTTGGCCTGGATGCCTACGCCGGCAAGCGTAAAGTACTGAACATTTTCCCTAGCATTGATACACCAACTTGCGCGACTTCAGTACGCACGTTCAACAAAGAAGCCAGCAGCGTGAACAATACCGTTGTATTGTGTGTATCTGCTGACTTGCCGTTTGCACAAAGCCGTTTCTGCGGCGCAGAAGGTCTGGAAAACGTAGTCACCCTGTCCACTTTCCGTGATACTGCAAAATTTGCCACTGACTACGGCGTATTCATCACTGACAGCAGCCTGGCTGGCTTAACTGCACGTGCGGTTGTAGTGCTGGATGAAAACAATCAAGTATTGCATAGCGAACTGGTGGGCGAAATCGCTGACGAGCCAAACTATGCTGCTGCGCTGGCTGTATTGAAATAAGCAATTAGCACGCAATAAAAAAGCCAGCAGATGCTGGCTTTTTTATTTGGCTAAGACGACGCTTAAACGCGCTTGAACAACAGGCTGCCGTTAGTGCCGCCAAAACCGAAGTTGTTTTTCAGGGCATATTCGATCTGTAGATCACGTGCGGTGTTGGCACAGTAATCCAGATCGCACTCCGGATCCTGATTAAACAAATTAATAGTAGGCGGCGAAATCTGATTGTAAATAGACAATACAGTAAATACAGACTCCAAACCACCAGCGCCACCCAACAAGTGACCTGTCATAGACTTGGTGGAGTTCACCACCAGTTTATAAGCGTGGTCACCAAACGTCGCTTTAATCGCGTTGGTTTCGTTGGCATCACCCAACGGCGTCGATGTGCCATGTGCATTCATAAACTGCACTTGATCAGGGTTAACGCCTGCATTTTTCAGAGCGTTTACCATGGATCGACGTGGGCCATCCATATTTGGCGCGGTCATGTGATAGGCATCAGCACTTAAACCATAGCCAGCCAGTTCAGCATAAATTCTGGCACCACGGGCTTTGGCGTGCTCATACTCCTCAAGCACCATCACCCCGGCACCTTCACCAATAACAAAGCCATCACGGTCTTTATCCCAGGGACGACTGGCCGTTGCCGGATCATCGTTGCGATTAGACAAGGCGCGCGCAGAGGCAAAGCCACCAACACTCAGCTCGGTAATCGCTGCTTCAGCGCCACCAGCCACCATCACATCGGCATCGCCGTACTCAATCATGCGTGCTGCTTCACCAATGCTGTGCGTGCCTGTGGTACAGGCCGTCACCACGGCGATATTCGGGCCTTTTAAGCCCAGCATGATCGACAGGTTGCCAGAAATCATATTGATAATGGTACCAGGAATAAAGAATGGCGAGATCTTGCGTGGGCCACCTTCGTCATAACTGTCGTTAGTGGACTCAATCAAGCCCAAACCACCAATCCCGGAACCGATGGTGACACCGATGCGCTCGGCATTGGCGTCAGTCACCTCCAGGCCAGAATCACGGAAGGCTTCCAGGCCAGCTGCCAGGCCATACTGGATAAAGGTATCCATACGGCGGGCATCTTTGGCCGGAATAAAATCTTCAGCGTTAAAGCCTTTTACTTCGCCTGCAATTTGCGAGGCGAATGGTGTGGGATCAAATTTGGTGATGCGGGTAATGCCTGATTGACCAGCAACCAGATTGTCCCAAGCGGTTTGGGTACCAATCCCTACTGGAGACACCACGCCCAAGCCAGTTACTACTACTCTGCGTTTCGTCATAATAGAAAATCAGCCCTCTTGCGAGGGCTGATTGAAGAATGAAGTCAATGAATTACTTGAGGTTTGCGTTGACGTAGTCAATCGCTTGCTGCACGGTTGTGATTTTTTCTGCTTCGTCGTCAGGAATTTCGCAATCGAATTCTTCTTCCAAAGCCATCACCAATTCTACGGTGTCCAGAGAATCTGCACCCAGATCATCTACGAAAGATGATGTGTTTTTAACGTCAGCTTCGTTTGCACCCAGTTGTTCACAAACGATTTTCTTTACGCGTTGTTCGATGTCGGACATCTAAAATACCCCTTTGTTGATAAGTGTCGTGTTCAATAAACCGGTATTCTAGCAAAACTTGCCCAGAATACCAAAGAAACTATATATTAAGCGCAGTACATCCCACCATTGACATGGATGGTTTCACCAGTAATGTAAGCAGCCGCAGGCGACGCCAGGAAAGCAACCGTGGCGGCGATTTCATCGACCTGACCCAAACGGCCAACCGCAATGCGCTCCAGCATTTTGGCTTTAATCTCTTCTGGTAGTTCAGCCGTCATGTCGGTTTCAATAAAACCAGGCGCGACACAGTTCACTGTAATGCCACGGCTACCAACCTCTTGCGCCATGGACTTGGTAAAACCGGTCATCCCTGCTTTCGCGGCAGCATAATTCACTTGCCCGGCATTGCCCATATGGCCGACCACGCTGGAAATATTGATAATGCGGCCCTGGCGCGCCTTCATCATCGGACGCAACACCGCCTGGCTCATACGGAACACGGACTTCAGGTTGGTGTTCAATACAGCATCCCAGTCTTCATCCTTCATGCGCATCAGCAAGGTATCTTTGGTGATGCCAGCATTGTTGACCAGAATAGAAACTTCACCGTACTGTTCCGCTATCTGCTTTAAAACGGCTTCGATTTGTTCGGGCTGGGTCACATCCAGCGCCAAACCAACGCCATTCACACCGGCAGCCTGCAGGTGGGCAGTAATCGCTTCTGCCCCGCTGGCCGAAGTCGCCGTACCAATCACGGTTGCGCCCTGCTTACCCAAGGTCTGCGCAATCGCTGCGCCAATGCCACGGCTTGCGCCAGTCACCAATGCTACTTGTTGATTCAACATATCCACTCCTTATTGCGCAACAAATGCTTGCACAGATTCATCATTGACCAGTGCGACACAAGTCATGTCAGCCACAATGCGCTTGGCTAAACCAGCCAGCACCTTGCCCGGGCCACATTCGGCAGCACTCAACACCTCTTGCGAGGCTAATTGTTGCACGGTCTCTACCCAGCGGACCGGGCTATGCAACTGGCGCACCAGTGCGTCTTTAATTTGCGCGGCATCGCTATATGCCACCACGTCCGCATTGTGCAATACTGGCACCACAGGCGCTTGCACATCCACGTTTTGTAAATATTCACGCAGTTTATCCGCCGCAGGCTTCATCAGCTCACAGTGCGATGGCACGCTGACAGGTAACGGCAAAGCACGTTTAGCACCTTTAGCTTTGGCCAACTCCATGCCGCGCTCAACCGCGGCTTTGTCACCGGCAATCACCACCTGGCCGGGTGAATTAAAATTCACGGCCTGCACCACCTGGCCTTGGGCCGCTTCGGTGCACACGGCACGCACAGTATCATCATCCAGGCCCAAAATAGCGGCCATGGCGCCCTGACCTTCCGGCACTGCTTGCTGCATGACCTGGGCGCGAAACTTGACCAATGGCAAGGCATCTGCAAATGAAATCGCACCGGCAGCCACCAACGCAGTATATTCACCCAGACTGTGACCAGCCATAGCTGTTGGCAGCTTGCCACCAAGTGCTTGGTAGACGCGCCAGGTAGCAACCCCTGCAGTGAGCATGATAGGTTGCGTATTTTCGGTCAGGTTAATTTCGTCATTGGCTTCTGTCGCCATTTTCCAGAAATCGACACCCAGTACAGAAGAAGCCTCATCAAAAGTTTGCTTGACGATGGCATGTGCCTCCAAGCCCTGCATCATGCCAACAGACTGTGAGCCCTGGCCTGGAAAGAAAAAAGCAAATTTAGACATAATGTTTGATCGCGTATTGACTAAAAAATAGGCAGGTCATCACATACATGACGCCTGCACACAGAAATTGCATTGGTTTAATACTTGACCAGCGCCGAACCCCAGGTAAATCCACCACCAAACGCCTCCATGAGCAGAATCTGTCCGCGTTGGATGCGGCCATCACGCACGGCAGTGTCCAGCGCCAAGGGAATAGACGCTGCAGAAGTATTACCGTGTCTATCTACCGTGATCACCACTTTTTCCATAGGCAAATCCAGTTTTTTGGCGGTTGCTTGCAGAATGCGGATATTGGCCTGGTGCGGCACCAGCCAGTCAATGTCAGACTTTTGCATATTGTTCGCTGCCAGCGTCTCATCCACAATCTGGTCCAGCGTATTCACCGCCATTTTAAACACAGCATTACCTTCCATCACCACGGTATCCGGACCATCCGCATTACGTGGCACATGCAGGTAAGTTTCGTAATTACCATCGGCATGGATATGCGTAGAAAGCACCCCTGGTTGCTCGCTGGCTTGCAGAATCACCGCACCAGCGCCATCACCCCATAAGATACAGTTGCTACGATCGGTGTAATCAGTGATGCGGGTAAACGTATCTGCACCGATGACCAGCACGTTGCGGTACTGACCTGACTTGATAAATTGATGGGCGGTGGTCAGCGCATAGACGAAGCCGCTACAGACGGCCTGCACGTCAAATGCCGGACAGCCGCTGATGCCTAACTTGCGTTGCACCATCGTCGCTACGCTGGGGAAGATTTTGTCTGGTGTGGTCGTCGCCACAATAATCAGGTCAATATCCTGCGCCTGAATGCCTGCGGCCTCAATGGCATTGCGTGCCGCATGCGTAGCCAAATCACTGGTGCGCTCATCCGTGACACGATGGCGTTGCTTGATACCGGTCCGGGCAAAAATCCACTCATCGGTGGTATCGACCATCTTTTCCAGATCGGCGTTGGTTAAAATAGTGGGTGGCAGATAGCTGCCAGTGCCTGCGATGCGTGCGTTAATCATCCGTACGATTATGCCTTAATTGGGTCAAATTACCTAGCCGAATGCAGCTCAGGACTGCTCGGAAGTCGTCAGGTGCTCGATCTCAAGCTGTGCCTGAATACGCTTCAAAATACCGCTCTGCGCCTCTTCCATGGCGACATGAATCGCATGGTAAAAACCGACGCTGTCCGCTCCACCATGGCTTTTCACCACAATACCGCGCAAGCCTAAAAAGCTGGCGCCATTATAGCGACGCGGATCCAGGCGTTTTTTGAACGCTTTTAATACCGGGAAAGCACCGAGCGCCATCAACTTGGTCAACCAGTTGCGCTTGAATTCCTGCGTCAGGAACTTGCCCATCATGTGTGCCAGGCCCTCAGTCGTTTTCAACGCCACATTACCGACAAAACCATCGCAGACCACGACATCGGTCGTGCCTTTGAAAATATCATCGCCTTCAACGTTACCGTAAAAGTTCAAATGGCTACCACGCAGCAACTCCGCCGCCTGCTTGGCCACTTCATTGCCCTTAATATCTTCAGAGCCAATATTAAGCAGGCCAACAGTAGGATTAGGTTTATTGCTGATACAGCTCACCACCATCGCGCCCATAATGGCAAACTGGTACAGGTGCTCTGGGGTACAGTCAGCATTGGCACCGAGGTCGAGCATAAACGTACTGCCATTTTCAGAAGGCAAAGTTGAGGCAATGGCCGGACGGTCAATACCAGGCAAGGTTTTAAGCACAAAACGTGCGGTTGCCATGAGGGCGCCGGTATTGCCCGCGCTGACGCAGGCCTGCGCCTCACCGGTTTTGACCATATTGATGGCCACGCGCATGGAAGAATCTTTTTTATTTTTCATCGCGCTTTGCGGCGATTCATCCATCAACACCACTTCGCTGGCATGGTGCACACGCAAACGCGGATTAGGCGAGACATGCAATGCTTTTAATTCGGCCTCAACCGCATCTTGCAAGCCAACCAGAATAATATTGAGATTAGGATTTTCGTTTAAAATACGCACTGCCGCAGGCACAGTCACATGTGGACCGTGATCTCCCCCCATGGCATCAATGGCAATCACTACTTCTTGTGAATGCACGTGTTGACCAGTTGTCATGTCATTTCCCAAATTTACTTTCCATGCACGGCACCTGTTATTAAAACACAGTGCTCAATTACTCAGATGCAGGCAAGTGCAGGCTTACGCCAGATACACAAACGCCGCGCATTTTAGTGCGCGGCGTGTTTTAAAGCTTGACGCTTTAATGCAGCGATTATTCGCCTTTAGCTGGCATCACTTTACGGCCACGGTAAAAACCGTTAGGGCTCACGTGATGACGCAAATGTACTTCACCAGTCGTTGGCTCAATCGCCAAAGGTGGGTTTGTCAAAAAGTCGTGTGAACGGTGCATACCACGCTTGGACGGTGTCTTTTTGTTTTGCTGAACTGCCATTTATATACTCCAAAATCAAACCGCCACACCTCAGAGAATGAAGTTAAAGGGCAGTTATAAATAAACTTAAAATGCTACCTAATCCGCAATTATAAAATATTCCAGAGACAACTGCAAATAAATCCTGCAAATATCGCTTTTGATTTGCTTTTTTGCATTTTCAGCATGCACAAACCAAACGCTCAGCGATCATTTATCCAGCTTTAACTGCTTGAGCGCCGCAAACGGATTAGGTTTTTCACCGGCAGATTGCTGCAAACTGACGCACGCTTCTTCATGCATCACCGCAATTGGCAAAGCCATCAACAACTCATCCTCAACCAACGACTCAATGGTCGTTTCGTCACCCTCTTCCAGCCAGTCCACGTACTCATCTTCAAGTAGCGCTTCCGGTGGCTCATCGCACAATGCAAACTCAAATTGCAAATCAAGCGCCTGTGGCAACGCGGCAAAACAACGCTGGCACACCAACGGCAACGCCGCCTGCACCGCTAAGGACAACATAGGCAAGGCAGTCTCGCTAAAAAAACGCGACGGCAACCCTTGTAATTGATAATGCACGCGCAACGCGCCCAATGCGTCAGCATCAGTGACGCCCAATGCTTGCAAGGCTTCTTGCAAGCGCGGCAAAGATGACAGTGCCAACTCACCTTCACTGTTTTTTTGCTGCCGGGCCAGCTCCTGAAATCGCGTCATAAGCTAAGAAAACTCTAAATATAAACAAGCATGACACTATAGCAAACTCGGCCGATCTTGACGACCAGCCATGCAGCAGACACGGCCAAAAATGACGTTCTACTTTTTAAGACCTCGGTTTGTTGTTATAATGACGTCGCATCACGCGGCGCTCTTTATCAAGGGCGCACTCATGGTGCCGGTTTGCATAATCGGCCATCCGCTCAGGCGGCCTTGTTAGTGCAAAACCACAACCAAACCAACTCAAAGCGCTTTAAATACAAGCAGTTGCTAACTAAATAAACGGTTGAGTTACTAAAAGACTCTGTCCTTTTTTCTTGCTTTAAGGGTAATGTGTGTTTAAGAAAATTTTAGTCGCGAATCGCGGTGAAATTGCGGTACGTATTGTGCGCGCCTGTTCAGAAATGGGCATCAAGTCGGTGGCCATTTACGCGGATGCCGACCGTCATGCCTTGCATGTCAAGAAAGCTGACGAAGCCTATAATATTGGCTCTGACCCGGTGGCAGGCTACCTGAACGCACACAACATCGTGAACATTGCTGTGGCTGCAGGCTGTGATGCCTTGCATCCTGGCTATGGCTTCCTGTCTGAAAATCCTGAGCTGGCTGAGGTCTGTGCCCGCCGCGGTATTAAGTTTATCGGCCCTGAAGCTGACGTGATTCGCCAGATGGGTGACAAGATTCAGGCGCGTAACGCCATGATCAATGCGGGTATTCCTTGCGTGCCGGGTAGCGATGGCAACCTGGAATCTCTAGATGCCGCTGTGCAACTGGCTAAAAAGATTGGCTATCCGGTGATGTTAAAAGCCACCAATGGTGGTGGTGGCCGCGGCATTCGTCGTTGCGATAGCGAAAAAGAACTATTAAGTAATTACGACCGCGTCATTTCCGAAGCCAGCAAAGCCTTTGGCAAGCCTGAAGTCTTCCTGGAAAAATGTGTCGTACATCCTCGCCATATTGAAGTACAGATTTTGGCCGATGCGCATGGCAATGTCATCCACTTGTTTGAACGCGACTGTTCTATCCAGCGCCGTAACCAGAAACTGATTGAAATTGCACCTTCGCCACAACTGTCGCAAGCTCAGCGCGATTACATTGGCGGCCTGGGCGTCAAGGCCGCGAAAGCCGTCGGTTATGAAAATGCCGGCACAGTCGAGTTCTTGCTCGATTCAGACAATAATTTCTACTTCATGGAAATGAACACCCGCTTGCAGGTGGAACATACCGTGACTGAAACCATTACCGGTGTTGATATCGTACAACAACAGATTCGTGTCGCTGCCGGCTTGCCACTGCAGTACAAGCAAAGCGAAATTGCTTTCCGTGGTTTTGCCATGGAATACCGTATCAATGCCGAAGATCCACAAAAGGATTTTCTGCCCAGCTTTGGCAAGATCACGCGCTACTATGCACCCGGCGGCCCCGGTGTGCGTATGGATGCAGCAATTTACAGCGGCTATGTCATTCCGCCCTACTACGACTCCATGTGCGCCAAACTAACAGTTTGGGCTTTGGACTGGGAAGGTGTGATTGAGCGCGGTCGCCGTGCGCTGAACGACATGGTGGTGTATGGCGTCAAAACGACGATCCCTTACTACCAGCAAATCATGCTACACCCAGATTTCCGGGCAGCCGATTTCAATACCAGCTTTGTGGAACAACATCCCGAGCTGACAGAATATGATGTCGGATTACCGAAAGAGTTGATGGCCGCAGCAATTGCTGCCGCGATTGCTGCCCACGAAGGCATTTGATTAACCGTATTGCAGATATTAATTTAGATCGACAAGATTATGAGCAAAATACATGTCACCGAACTCGTTTTAAGAGATGGACACCAATCCCTGATCGCGACGCGCATGCGTACCGAAGATATGCTGCCGATTGCCAGCAAACTGGATGAGATTGGTTTCTGGTCCCTGGAAGCCTGGGGCGGTGCCACCTTTGACGCCTGCGTGCGCTTTCTGAAAGAAGATCCATGGGAGCGCTTGCGCAGCCTGCGTAAAGCATTACCTAATACACCTATCAACATGCTGTTGCGTGGCCAGAACTTGCTGGGCTACCGTCACTACTCTGACGATGTCGTGCATGCCTTCGTCAAACAGGCGGCTGACACTGGTGTAGATGTGTTCCGCATTTTTGATGCAATGAACGACATCCGCAACCTGAAAACAGCGATTGAAGCCGTTAAAAACGTTAAAAAACACGCGATTGGTACCCTCTCATTTACTACCAGCCCGGTGCATGACATCAATTACTTCGTCAACATGGCCAAAGAGCTTGAGGGCCTGGGTTGTGACAGTATTGGTGTCAAAGACATGGCAGGTTTGCTGACACCAACCCTGGCGGGCGATCTGGTAAAAGCATTGAAAGCCGCCGTCAGCGTACCGGTTCACATGCATAGCCACGCCACCTCTGGTTTGGCCAGCATGGTCATGCTGAAGAGCGTTGAAAACGGCGTGGATATTATTGATACCTGTAATTCATCCTTCTCTGAAGGTGCCAGCCATCCGACCACTGAGAGCCTGGTGGCCGCATTAAAAGGTACGGAGTACGACACCGGCCTCGATTTGGGCAAACTGCAGGAAATCACCGCTTACTTTAAAGAAGTACGCAAGAAATACTGGCAGTTCGAAAGCGAATTCACTGGCGTAGATACCCGTGTCCTGGTTAACCAGGTGCCAGGCGGCATGATCTCCAACCTGTCTAACCAGCTGAAAGAACAAGGCGCACTCAACCGTATGGATGAAGTGCTGGCTGAGATTCCGCGTGTACGCCAGGACCTGGGCTACCCTCCGTTGGTCACACCGACCTCACAAATCGTGGGTACGCAGGCTGTATTAAACGTATTGACCGGTGGCCGTTACAAGTCCATCACCAACGAAGTGAAGAACTACTTGTTGGGCCAATATGGTAAAGCGCCTGCTGCTGTGAATGCAGACGTACGCAAACAGGCGGTAGGCGATGCAGAAGTCATCACTTGCCGTCCGGCAGACTTGCTGCAACCAGAACTGGCAAGACTGCAATCTGAAGCTGAGCGTTTCGCCAACAATGAGCAAGATGTACTGACCTACGCCATGTTCCCGGATATTGGCCAGACCTTCTTGCAAGAACGCAATGCCGGTTCATTGACACCAGAACCGCTGCTGAGCAAAGACGCCGTGACTCAGCAAACCGCTGCCGCACGCTACGCGCCTAACGAATTTAACATCACACTGCACGGTGAAACCTACCATATCAAACTGACAGGTAGTGGTCATGCTGGTGAAGAGCGCAAGCCTTACTACGTTAAAGTCGATGGCATTTCGGAAGAGGTGTTTGTAGAAACGCTGAGCGAGATGGAAGTCAGTGGTGGTGCGAATAATGGCTCTGCTGGCGGCAAGAAAAAAGCGTCTGTGGCGGCCAGCGGCCGCCCACGCCCTAGCCACCCAGGTTGCGTCACCACCGCCATGCCAGGCACCATTGTTACTGTCAAAGTCAATGTCGGCGACAAGGTCAACGCAGGTGATGGCGTGCTGGTGATTGAGGCGATGAAAATGGAAAACGAAATCCAGGCCAGCAAATCAGGCACTGTGGTTGCGATCCATGTCGCCAAAGGTGACAGCGTCACCCCGGATGAAACACTGATTGAAATTCAACCGGAATAATCCAGTGCACAAAAATCCCTGAAGCAATTCAGGGATTTTTGCTTTTAGCCATGACAAAATCTATCATTCTCGCCTCTTCTTCTCGTTACCGCCGCGAAGTGCTGCAAAAGCTGCATATCCCGTTTGAGTGCATCTCGCCCGAAATTGATGAAACCCCGCTTGATGGCGAAAGCCCTGAGCACACCTCGTTACGCCTGGCTGAGAGCAAGGCACGCAAAGTAGCCGAGAGCCAACCTCATGCGCTGATTATTGGCTGCGACCAGGTGGCAACAGTCGATGGCTTGCAGATAGGCAAACCTGGCAACCACGAGAATGCGGTCAAACAACTGACCATGCTTAGTGGTAAAGAGGTGATTTTTCATAGTGCGCTGTGTTTGTACGATAGTAGCAGCCAGTACATGCAATCGACTAATGTGCCCTACTTTGTTAAATTCAAAGCATTAACGGCCCTGCAAATTGAAACCTACTTGCGGCTGGAGCAACCCTACGACTGCGCAGGCAGCGCGAAGTCTGAGGGCATGGGCATCGCGCTGCTAGACTATATGCGCGGTGACGACCCCAATGCGCTGATTGGCCTGCCAGTCATCGCACTGGTCAATATGCTGCAACAAGCCGGCGTTGATGTCTTGTCCACCTCCAGGATTTAACCCCGCTACCTCTGGCGCCGAATAAAATCGTGTGTTAACTTTTGAACGGCTGTTGCGTTAAGGCAGTCTCAAGCGTATACGCTTATATACAAAAAACGAGAGGATATTCATGCGATTCAGCTCCCTGCTGTTTTTTTCCCTGGGTAGTGTTTCATTGTGCAGCAGTTCATTAGCACAAGCAGAAATGACGACGACCAGTCCGCAATCAGACCAGACCAGCGTCGCGGTGACCATCTACAACGAAGACCTGGCGCTGGTTAAAGATAGCCGTAAACTCAGTTTGAATAATGGCTTATCTGCCTTGTCATTCCGTGATGTCAGTGCGCAAATCAAACCCGAAACGGCCTTGTTGCGTAGCCTGTTGCCCAATACCAGCCTGCAAGTGTTGGAGCAGAACTTTGACTTTGACCTGCTCACCCCACAAAAACTGCTGGAGAAACACGTAGGCCAGCAAGTCACGATTATCCGTACTAACCCAAGCACAGGTGCCGAGACGCAAGAAACCGCTACTGTACTGTCGGCACAAGATGGCGTTGTGCTTAAAATAGGCAACCGTATTGAGACCGGCATGCCTGGCCGCCTCGTTTACCCTAACGTGCCTGGGCAACTCAAGGATCGCCCGACCCTGACCACCCAGGTGCAATACAAAGGGAACGATCAATCTAAAGACAGTGGGCAATCCAGCCTCGAATTAAGCTACCTCACCGGCGGCCTGCAATGGAAAGCCGACTACGTAGCCGAACTCAGCAGCAAAGAAGATGCCATTGACCTCTCCGGCTGGGTCACACTCACCAATACCAGTGGCACGGCTTATCCTAATGCCAAAGTGCAACTGGTGGCAGGTGACGTTAACCGTGTGCGCGAAACTATCCGCCCCAAAACCATGATGATGCGCTCTGAAGCCATGATGGCTGATGCAGCCATGCCCAGCGAGCAAGGGCTGCTTGAATATCACCTGTATACGCTACCACGCACGACGACCATAGGCGAGAACCAGACCAAACAAGTCGCCCTGCTTTCTGCCCAGCGTATTCCTGCACGTAAAGAGCTGGTATTAACGGGCGCCGATTATTACTATCAGGGCCAGTATCGCGACGTTGAGAAAAAACAAAAGGTGCAAGTGTTTGTCGAGTTTGAAAATAAAGAAAGCAGCAAGCTAGGCCTACCTTTACCTAAAGGCACCATGCGGGTGTATAAAAAAGATAATGATGGCACCGCACAATTTGTCGGGGAAGACCAGATCGACCATACGCCGAAAAACGATACCGTACGCCTGAAACTCGGCAACGCGTTTGATGTTACCGCCGACCGCGTGCAAACCGACTTTAAAAACCTCAGCAAACCAAACCAGACGCAACTTTATGAAAGCGCTTATGCCATCACCCTGCATAACGCTAAAAAAGAAGCCGTGACAGTGACGGTGCAAGAGCCGATCAATGGCGACTGGAAAATCCTCAATGAATCACAAGCGCATAAGAAAACCAGCGCGCACCAAGCCACCTGGCAAGTCAATGTGCCTGCTGAAGGTGATGTGACGCTTAAATATCGTGTACAAGTGAAGTATTAATCTCGCGCCATCCAAGCAGTCTCAGAAAAAGCATTCTTGCAAAAGAATGCTTTTTTTATGCCCTGCATGGGATAATCCGGCTTTTAAAAACCTATCGATCATATTATGGCTGCCGGCACTTTATACTTTATCCCCGTCCCTCTCGCTGAAGGCACCACCCCGCAACAAGTGCTCCCGCCAGAAGTCGTGCAACGCATGCACAGCCTGCGCCACTTTATTGTCGAAAATGAAAAAACTGCGCGCCAGTTCCTAGCCGCCAGCGGCCATCCGGTGCCTATCCGCGAATTAAACCTGTCAGTGCTCACTAAAGATACACCGAGTAAAGACCTGGCTAAATTATTGCAACCCATACAGCAAGGCACTGACGTAGGGTTAATGAGCGAAGCTGGCTGCCCGGGCATTGCTGACCCTGGCGCCGCATTAGCTGCGGTTGCACATCACAAAGGCATACGTGTAGTGCCTTTAATCGGCCCTAGCAGTTTGTTACTGAGCTTGATGGCCAGCGGCCTCAATGGTCAGCGGTTTACGTTTTTAGGCTATTTGCCCAGCGATAAAAACGAGCGTATCAAAACCATCAAAGGCATTGAGTTTGACTCCAGAAAACAACAGGCCACACAGCTGTTTATCGAAACGCCTTACCGCAACCAGCATGTGCTGGAAGACCTGGTTGCCAACCTGCAACCGCTCACTCTGCTATGCGTGGCATGCAATATAACGGCACAAGATGAATTGATTGTGACCAAAACCATCGCCGACTGGAAAAAATCAGCGTTGCCGGATGTGCATAAGAAACCCACCGTGTTTTTGCTACTCGCATAATGAATAATTAAGTGCAGAAAAAAGCCCCGCATCAAGCGGGGCTTTTCATAGCCAGCGATCAATCAGACTGAGCGACGTCTAACAACAGAGGCCATCAGGCCAAATCCTGCCAGCAACATGCTAAAAGTGTCAGCTTCGGGGACCGGTATCGTTGGCGTCATGGTTACCCAATAAACGCCCAACCCATTGTTTTGATAAGCCTGAAAAAATGGAAAAGTCACTAATACCTTGCCATAGTTACCTGCATCCGTTTTAACCGCAAATACTGAGTTAGCCGTGAGCAAATTCCCGACATCGCCACCGCTAATCCCTGTAGAAGAATACGTCAACGCCTCAAGATCACTCACCGTCAATGCATTAAAACTCAAACCACCAACACCTACTTGGCCGACATAAGCGAGTTGAGCCGTTGAATAAGGCATCAATACGCGGCTCGTTGACGTAATTTGCTCCCACCACACATCTGCACCAGGACCAGTTGTTAATGACCCGGTATCAAAATCGAATAAATAAGTACCCGGAATCACCGTGACGCCTTCTGAAACAGACGCGGCCTGTGCACTGGTGGCAACACCGCTCGCCATCACCAAAGCTAATAATGCAGTGGCTATGCAACGCTTGTATGCATGTTTAAACAATCTCATCTCAGCTCTCCAAATTAATATAAAAGTCCACTATTATTAACTTATTTTAACTTAATTTGCAACAGGTTAAATTGAAACATCACCCTCACATCCATATGATTTTCAGGCACGGCCTGATAAAAGCGGGTGATAAATTCACAAATAATGTGGCATCCTTACACGCAATCAATATTAAAGGCCAGAGATGCATCCTCGCATAACTCAACACGCGCTCGTATGGACGGCCCTTTTCTGTCTCCAGAACGGACATGCGGCTGAAGGGTTGATCGAAATAGAAGGTCATGGCTGGCATATTGCCATCACGCCTGAACAACTGGCCCTGGTTGGCAACAAACAAGACCTCACCACCTTCAAATTAATCCAGGCCATCATCGCGGGCGAAGAGCAGTCTACTTTTCTGGCAAAAACGCTACAAGCCACCTACCCGGAACGTCAGCTATTTTATGATTACGTAACCAACCGGCGCGGGAACCCCGCCAACAACCCTCATATCCTATTTACCCAAAAGCCGTCTTTGCTTGCGCTGGAGATACAAGACTCCCCCGCATACATGCTGATAGGCACGCATGAGGCTGATTATCTGGCAGGAGATGAACGCGATAACTGGCTCGCTGGACTTGCGGGCATTGATAGCTATGACGCGGGCACAGGAGACGACATACTGTTGGTGGAAAATCCTGAGTCACATATAAAAGGCGGTGAAGGCATAGATAGCGTGGTCTTTACCTCACCACAAAGCAATGTCTTGAATCTGGCACAGTCAGACATTGAAATTGCATTTGGCCATCGTGGCAATGATATTTTAATTGGCGGCGGTAGAAGCTCCGTCTACATCAACGCAGGTGCAGGCGATGATATCGTGATCGGCGGAGCCGCCAATGATGTACTGGTCGGAGACGTGGGCAGTGACCTGGTAGATGGTGGCGCCGGCAATGACCTGATATATGGCGGGGAAGGCCAGGACCAGCTACTCGGCGGGACTGGAGATGATATTCTGCTTGGGCAGCAAGGTGACGATAAGCTCAACGGTAGTACAGGCAACGATGTACTGGAAGGTGGCGCTGGCGACGATACGCTGGAGGGTAGCGAAGGAGTGGACATGGCCGCTTTTACCGGCAACCTGGAAGAATACCGCTTACAAAAACTCAACGACGCCAGCTGGCGCATCAGCGACCGAATAAATGCGCGTGACGGGAGCGATATACTCGTCAATATCGAAACGCTGTACTTCAAGAACACCGGCTGGGTGGACCTGACCATCCCTGAGCCTATCCCAGTCGCGGATGCGATCACTTTGCATGACGGTGACTTTCAGATCATGAAACCGTTTGGCAATCCAACCAAGGTCATGGTCATAGATGCGAATCGCCTGACAAATAATGACTTCAGCATGCAACCTGGACGACTGAAAATACAAGCCATTACAGACAAATATGGTAAAGAAATCCGCTTGGACAATATGGGAGATATTGACGCAGGCAGCATTATGCTCACATCTGACAACAAGATTGTGTTTTCGCCTACCATCGCTAACAACTTTTCCTTTAACTTCAAATACATACTTAAGGCTGTAAACCCAGAAAAACCAAGAACCATTTACCATCTGCTGTACAAACAATCCCACCGCATGGCTGCAAAAGTCACGCTTTCAATGGACGGCCCTTCCCGCACAGCAGAAACGTCTACGAGCTTTACATGCGAACAACATTGCGTACTGCCTGAGGCGTTTAAAAAGCTTCAATTATTAGGAAACCGCCACATCAACGGCAATGGCAATTCACTAGATAATCTCCTGATCGGCAACCCGGCAAATAACATACTGGATGGCGCTGAGGGGGAAGACATCATGATAGGTGGTGCTGGTAACGATACCTACTATGTCGACCATGCACATGATATGGTTAAAGAAAATGCAAACGATGGCAATGATACGGTCTACAGCAGTACAGACCAATATCAGCTACCTGAACACGTTGAAAATCTGATATTGCTGCCAGATGGCACAGATGGCAACGGCAATCAACTGGATAATATTATCTTTGGCAATGCCAGAGATAATACACTCACAGGCGCAGAGGGAAACGATATCCTCGACGGCCAAGAAGGCAACAATACGCTGGTTGGCGGAAGAGGCAACGACCATCTCATCGCCCTCAAAGGCAAAACGCACATCATTTTCACCCGTGGTGATGGACAAGACAGCGTACAGCAAAATAACCAGTCACAACTCACGCTAGCGCTCGGGCAAGATATTCCAGCCAGTGAAGTGTCTCTCGCGCGCAACAACCAAAATCTACACATCAGGCTTGCACACAGCAACGACGAAATCACATTCCTAAATTGGTTTGAGAGCAAAGGTAGCCTCACAATCCAAAGCGGTGATGCAAAACAGTTAAACAACGTGCAATTGGATGACCTTTTCAATCCATCTGACTTGAAACTTCAGGGACTATCTGAAGAGCCTACCGAAGAAAAAGAGCGTTACCAAGAAAAACTCAATGCGCTATGGCTTAAGTTAGCGCTATAAGTCCATTTTACTGCCCGCGCATAAACATCTTGTCCAAATCATTCAGACTCACCTGAAACCAGGTCGGTCTGCCATGATTACACTGCCCGCTGCGCTCTGTCGCTTCCATATCCCGAAGTAAGGCATTCATTTCAGTAATCGTCAGTTGTCTATTTGCACGCACCGCTGCGTGGCAGGCCATCGTACCCAGCACCTCGTTCTGACGTTCCAACAACACACGACTGACACCGTATTCGTTCAGGTCGCGCAATACCGCGCGCGCCAACGCCACGGCATCTGCACCTTGCAGCATGGTCGGTATGGCGCGGATCGCAATCGTGGTTGGTGATAATGTGGCTAGATCAAAACCCAGCTGCTGCAAAGTATCGCTACCTTGCAGGCTTTGCAGGGTGGCGACTTCGACTTTCTCAGCGTAAAAGCTGATCGGAATCAGCAAGGGTTGCGTAGCGATCGCCTGTTCACTAAGCGCATTTTTCAGGCGCTCATACATAATGCGCTCGTGTGCGGCGTGCATATCAACCACCACCATGCCTTGCGTGTTTTGAGCAAGGATATAAATGCCATGCAACTGTCCCAACGCAAAGCCCAGAGGATATTGTTGTGGCGCTTCGCTTGTTGCTTGAATTAACTCGGCTATGGGCATTTCCTGCAAACCGACAGAAGAATGACTTTCTTCCATATTCCCAGCTGTTGTTGCAGGTTTTAAATCCCCATAGAGCTGGCCGTAAAACTGCTGCGCCAGCGCAGCGCCATTGCTCACACTTGGTTGGTAATTGCCACCAAACGCCGGGCGACTTTGCAAAGGCATTTCAACCTGTTCACGTGGCATGTTAAAAGCTGGCGCATTGCCAGGCCGAAACGGGTTAAACGGCGCTTGCACGGGCTGGCTAGCCTGAATTTCGGCCGAGGTTTTACCCAAGGCTTTATGCAGGCTATGGAAAATAAAACGATGCACGGCTTGCGACTCGCGGAAGCGGACTTCGGTTTTGGCCGGGTGTACGTTGACATCCACCAGCGATGGATCGAGCTCTAAAAACAGCACAAACGCGGGATGTTTGTCTCCATGCAGCACATCCTGATAGGCTTGTTTAATGGCGTGGGCAATCAGTTTGTCGCGTACGAAACGGCCATTCACAAACACATATTGGCTATCGCGGCTGTGACGCTGGTAAGTCGGCGACGCAGTCATGCCCCACAGGCGCAAGCCACCGCTCTCTTCTTCCAGCCAGACGCTTTGCGAGGCAAACTCACTGCCCAGCACGTCGGTGATGCGTTGTTGCGGCGTATTCGCCGCCAGACGCGTCATCGCCTTACCATTATGCTGCAATAAGAAGCCGACATTGGGCCGTGACAAAGCGACACGGGTAAACGCACCTTCGCAATGACCGAATTCAGTGTTTTCAGTTTTCAAAAACTTGCGCCTGGCCGGCGTGTTAAAGTACAAATCATGCACCTCAACGATCGTGCCTGCATCCAGTGCGGCCGGGCTCACGGTTTGTCCTTGCGTGCCCTCGGCGGCAATTTGCCAGGCATGGCTAGCCGCTTGCTGACGACTAGTGAGCACCGTGCGTGAAATGGAGGCGATACTCGCCAGCGCTTCGCCGCGGAAGCCTAAACTGCCGACTTGCTCCAGGTCTTCCAGGCTTTGAATTTTGCTGGTGGCGTGCCGCGTCAGCGCAAGCTCTAGCTCGTCTTTGGCAATACCATGGCCATTGTCGGTCACTTTGAGTAACTTCATGCCACCTTGCTGTAAGGCCACCTGCACTTGCGTACTGCCTGCGTCAACGCTGTTTTCCAGCAATTCTTTCAGCGCCGAGGCTGGGCGCTCGACCACTTCTCCAGCAGCAATTTGTGAAATGAGTTGGTCAGGCAGTAGTTGGATTTTCATCCTGCCATTTTAAACCGTTTGGTAGAATGACTGCATGTTCGCCAACGAATTTCAGCAATATTTATCCCGCTTTACGCTCGCCCGCCAGTTGGGTCGCCAGCATCACTTTTACGTGGGCCCGACCAATTCCGGCAAAACCTACCAGGCACTTGAGACCTTACGCCAGGCTGCGTCTGGCGTTTACCTGGCGCCATTACGCTTACTGGCGATGGAAGTGCGCGACCGCCTGATGCAGGCTGGCGTACCGTGTAACCTGGTCACTGGCGAAGAACGCGTGATGGTGCCTGGCGCCAAACATACAGCCTCGACCATTGAAATGTTGCGGCCAGATCTGGCGGTAGACGTCGCTGTGATTGATGAAATCCAGATGCTGATGGATCCGGATCGTGGCAGCGCCTGGACGGCCGCACTGGTTGGCGTGCCTGCCAAGCAGGTATTTATTTGTGGTGCCAATAGCGTGACAGAAAGCTGTACGCGTGTGCTGGACGCCTTAAATGAGCCTTACACCCTCACCCACTTGCAACGTATGACACCCTTGCTGATTGAAGATCACAGCATTTGCGGTGCACGCTACCACGCGGCCAAATTACATAAAGCCCTGCAACCCGGCGACGCGATTATCGCCTTTAGCCGCAAAGATGTGCTGACACTCGCAGTACGCATTCGTCAATGGGGCTTAAGCGTCGCCACCATTTACGGCGCGCTATCGCCAGAAGTCCGTCGTGGCGAATCTGCCCGCTTTGCCAATGGAGAAGCACAAATACTGGTGGCAACAGACGCCATTGGCATGGGCCTCAACCTGCCTATCCGTCGCGTGATCTTTGCCAATATTCATAAATTTGACGGTGTCGCCCCACGCCCGCTCAACGCCACCGAAATGCGCCAGATTGCGGGTCGTGCCGGCCGTCACGGACTTTATGACACTGGCTATGTAACGGTATTGGAAGATGACGAGCAATGGCATTTGCAAGCCATGCTGCAAGTCGACGATACCGTGCCACCGTTTGCGCTACCCATTGCGCTAGGCGGTGGTGATATTGAAACTTTAAGCCAGCAAATCCCGACTTGGCGGCTGGCTGAGTGTGTAGAGTATTTGCATAACCAATACGCCAGGCAACACGACCAACAGCACTTGCAATGGCAAGTCACCGCATTGCAATATCAACAAGCCTTACTCATAGATGAAGTCGCGCCCACACTCAGCATGCGCGACAAATACCGCCTCATGTGCGCGCCGCTGGCAATACAAGTGCCGATTGCAAGGGATTATTTTATGCAATGTGTCACCGCTGTCGCCACGCAGCAACCCCGCTCATTACCAAATATGCCGGATTGGCTGAATGGACAGCAAGCGCAACACCTGGAACAAGCTGAGTTGATTTGCCAGCATTTGAGTTTGTATAGCTGGCTGTCGTATCAATATCCTCGGGTTTTCCCGGATAGAGCGCTGATTGATGATGCGAGGAAAAAGCTGAATGCGTATATCAGCAGAGCGTTGCGGGTACAGGCGGGATATGGGAAGACGCAGCGGGAAGCGGAGTTAGCGCAGTATCGTTAAAAAATGGCAGCATACTGTCAGGTTGCTTTTCGCTTTCACAGCGAGTTACTTTTCTTTGCTTGCACAAAGAATAAGTAACCAAAAGAAATGCCCCCCAGCTTCCGCTTGATTCCTGTGCTACTCGGTTTGCCGGGCGTCCATCGAAACTCGCCCTGACAAGCCACACAGAACGTGGCTTGTTGCGGAACTCGGACAGCCGATGGCCGAAAGCTCCCACCAACCCTGCGTTGCTCGGCGCGGCAGATGGGGACCCCGAACACCAAATGAGTGCCATCATTTAGCGGTTTTAATAAAAGAATCTGTTTTATGAACCATCCAGACTTCTACGATGTGAGTTTGGCGAGACAAATCCCATCCCATCACGCTGAGTAGCAGAGACAAAGTGGGGGTAGTCGGCCATCGGCTGTTCGAGTTCCGCGGTGGCTTGCGGGGTGTGCAAGCCGCTAGGGCGAGTTTCGATGGACGCCCACTTTGTTGAGCAACGCAAGGAAGCCGAAGGCCGTGATGGCTGGGTGCCCTCCTCTTTGGTTACTTTCTGAGGGGCAAGCATCAGAAAGTGACTCGCCTAGAGGCGAAAAAGCACCGATCAATGCAAGAATTACTTTTTAGCAAACGAAGGATTCGTCGCCACGTACGACTTCACGCCCGATAAAATCGCATTCACCAACTTATCCTGGTAACCATCATCATTCAACCTCGACTCTTCATCTGGGTTACTGATAAACGCCGTTTCTACCAGAATGGACGGAATATCCGGTGATTTCAACACCGCAAACGCGGCTTGTTCTACGTATTTGGAATGCAACGTATTAATTTTAGCAATGCGCCCCAGCACGGCCTTGCCCATACGGATACTGTCGTGAATGGTCGCGGTTTGTGATAAATCGAGTAGCGTACGCGCCAGATCCATATCGCGTGTATCCAGCGAGACACCGCCAATCAAGTCCACCGCGTTTTCCTTTTTCGCCAGATAACGCGCACCAGCACTGGTGGCGCCACGTTCAGATAACGCAAACACCGATGAGCCTTTGGCCGTGCTATTAACGAAAGAGTCGGCGTGGATGGAAATAAACAGGTCAGCTTTGGCGGCACGGGCTTTTTTCACGCGATCACCCAGCGGCACGAAATAGTCACCATCACGGATTAAAATCGCCTGCATATTGTCTTCGGCGTCTATCTGCTGCTTGAGTTTGCGCGCAATCGCCAACGTGATGTTTTTTTCATGGCTGCCATTGGCGCCCCTGGCACCAGGGTCTTCGCCACCATGGCCGGCATCAACAGCAATGGTAATCAGCTTTTGGCCGGGCTTGGCTTGTTTCGGTTTATCAGCGACAACAGGTTTGTCTGCTGGCTTTTCGCTATTCGCCGTAGCGGCTGACGTTTCACTCGCAGGCTCTTTGATGGCAGATGGTGCTGGTGTAGATTCAGCCGGCTTTTCATCAGTATTGGCTGGCGGAACCTCTTGTAACTGTTTTGAGGGCGTCAACGCAGGTGTCGCAACTGCAGGTTCTGCGCTACCGGTTGCTGGCGCAATGCTAATGGCCAAGCGTTGTTGCGAGCTGCCTGCATTCATATCAGTCACCAATGGCTTGATGTCGGACTTGATATCGAATACCAGGCGGGTAGTATGCTCAGTAAATGGTGCAATGCGGATTTTGGATAAATAAGGATGCTGCGCATCCAGTTGAAATGGCAAGGCTTTGAGTGTGGGGCTGATCGCCACTGCATCCATATCAATGACCACGCGGAACGGGTTATCCAGTGTGAATACGCGGTATTTGACTTGCTGGTCTAGCAGTAACTCTACCTGCACCTGGCTGCCATGTTGTTGCAGGTTAGCCAGAATCACTTCGGCGGCGTGCGCCACGCCAATAAGAGAACACACGGCTGTGAGCAGCCATAAGGTTAAAATCTTGCGCATTACTGGCATAGTCCTTCCAACGCCAGCGCGTGCTGACTGGTGATATGCAGCACGCGGCCGTGCGGCAAAATATCAAATCGAATCTCTATATCGGCTTGTGGCAATACCTGCTCCGCACGCTCAGGCCACTCAACCAGGCAAATACTGTCGGCATTGAAATAATCGCGGAATCCGGCAGCTTCCCACTCCTCGGGGTCCTGAAAGCGGTACAGGTCAAAATGGTAACATGCAGCGATGGCCAGATTGTATGGCTCGACAATGGTATAAGTCGGACTCTTGACCTTGCCGATGTGACCCAGCGCGTGCAAAATGCCGCGCACCAGCGTCGTCTTGCCCGCACCAAGGTCGCCATGCAGGTAAATCACCTGCCCCGGTCTCAATTGCGTTGCCAGCACTTCTGCGGCATGCACAGTCGCTGCTTCGTCTTTTAAAATCTGTGTAGAATACGTTTCTGTCATGTCACATCAATCACATCCCGTCCCCATTCAATTGCCTGATGATCAAGCCGCCGCACAGATGGCAGCGACCATCAAAGGCTGGGCGCGAGAATTGGGGTTTGGCAGCATCGGCATCACCGATACTGACTTATCTGCCGCTGAGCCCGAGTTTTTAAACTGGCTGGACAAACAATACCACGGCGACATGGATTATATGGCAAAACATGGCACCAAGCGAAGCCGTCCGGCAGAATTGGTGCCTGGCACACTGCGGGTAATCTCGGTCAACCTGAATTATTTGCCTGAAAATGCAGCTGACGGCTGGCAGGTGCTAGAGAATCCGGACAAAGCTTATGTTGCCCGCTACGCCATGGGCCGTGATTACCATAAGGTGATGCGGCAAAAGTTGCAGCAACTGTGTACGCGCATCACCGAGACTTATGGCAGTTTTGAATACCGTGTGTTTGCTGACAGCGCGCCGGTACTCGAAGTGGCATTGGCCACTAAAGCTGGCGTTGGCTGGCGTGGTAAACATACTTTGTTGCTCAACCGGCAACAGGGTTCATGGTTCTTTCTGGGCGAAATTTATACCAACCTGCCCTTGCCCATCGACCCGCCAACGAGCGCGCATTGCGGCAGTTGCTCAGCCTGCATAGAGATCTGCCCTACCCGCGCCATTGTGGCGCCTTATGAGCTGGACGCCAGGCGCTGCATTTCTTACCTCACCATTGAATACCAGGGCAGCATTCCACTGGAACTACGGCCACTGATTGGCAACCGCGTTTATGGCTGTGATGACTGCCAGCTGATTTGCCCATGGAACAAATTTGCCGTGAAGAGCCAGGAAAGTGATTTTGCCGTCAGACATGGGTTGGACAGCAGTGATTTGGTCGATTGCTTTGCCTGGACAGAGGCCGAATTTCAAGCGCGCATGGCGGGGAGTGCCATTTACCGTATCGGCTACGTGCAATGGTTGCGCAATATCGCTATCGGGCTGGGCAATGCGACGAGTTCTTCAGCCGTCGTTGCCGCCTTAGAGACACGGCAAGACGATAGCAATGCACTTATCAGGGAGCATGTTGCCTGGGCATTGGCACAACACCAGAAAAAAGCGGGTTAAACCGCCAATAGTGTTGTCGCCAGCAATGCAGCACCCAGCATGCCCGCAACGTCGCCCGAGCGCGTAGTATGTATCTGGATTTTACCGCGCAGCACCGGAATCAAGTCGTGTTCCAAGCGTTGATGAAATGCGGCTGACATCAATGACCAGGCAGCCACCACACCACCACCGATCAATACATTTTCCACATCGACCACTTTCAGCACACTGGCCAGCATTTGCGCCAGTTTACTGCCAGCATCTGCATAGACTGCCTGAGCATGACTATCGCCTTGATCAGCGGCCACAGCAATCGCCTGGGCAGTCATTGTCTGGCCAGTGAGGTCAGCATAGGCCTGGCTGATGCCTGTGGCAGAAGCATATTGTTCGACGCAGCCCTGATTACCGCAACCACATAAACGCCCCTCTGGCACGACAATAATATGGCCCGCCTCTAGCGCATAGCCATGATGCCCGGCCCACACTTTGCCATTCACCACCAATCCGGCGCCCACACCTGTGCCCATGCCGATGTAAAGCAGGCCACCCGCTGGTTGGCCTAATTGGCCATACTCGCCATAGGCAGCCGCATTAGCGTCGTTTTCAACGCGGACTTTGATCCCCAGCAAGTCCGTCAGGTCATGGCCTAGATTGACATCCCGCAACCCTGGCAAATTGGGTGATTGCGCCAGTATGCCGGTTTGCGGGTTAATAAACCCGGGAAAACCGATGCCTATGGACTGAATGGCTGGATATTTGTTTAGCAAGGGGCGAATGGCATCTGCCGTCACCTGCAAAATGGTTTGCCAGGCTTGCGCTGGCGGATATTGTTTGCAAATGGCAGAATAATTGGCCTGAAAGCGTGTTTCTTCAACCAGCGCCAGGTCAAAAAATACGCCCAGGCGTAAATTCGTCCCGCCTACATCCAAGCCCAAACGATACACAGCATTTGCTTCAGGCATGCACGCGGTCACTTTCTTCTACTAATTGTCTGAAAGAGTGCAGTTTATCATCGCTTAACTGCGCCCATTGCATGCGCCAGGCCCAATTGCCCTCTATGGTGCCCGGCGTATTCATACGTGACTGGCTGTCTAGTGCCAGAATATCCTGCATGGGCACAATAGCCAGGTTAGCCACACTATTAAACGTAAGTTGTATCAGCGCTGTTGGCATGTCAGGCTGTTCTTGATTTAAATGCTGGCTTAAATAGTGATGCAAGTGGGTGCGTACATGTTCTGGCGCAGCCTGATACCAGCCTAACGTGGTGTCGTTATCGTGAGTGCCGGTATAAGCAACACTGTTTGCTTCGATATTCTCTGGCAAATAGGGATTATCCTCATCGCCACCAAAAGCAAATTGCAAAATTTTCATACCAGGCAACTCAAACGCATGTCGTAAAGCATCGACTTCGTCAGTAATGATGCCCAGGTCTTCAGCAACCAGGCTAAGTTGTGGAAAGGTCTCGGTAATAGCTTGCAACAACGCATGCCCAGGGGCATCCTGCCAGGTGCCGTTGATCGCGGTAGGCTCCAGTGCAGGAATCTCCCAGGCGGCTTGCAAACCACGGAAATGGTCAATACGCAGTACATCAAACAATTGCGCCTGGGTATCAATGCGGCCCAGCCACCAGGCAAACCCATCGGCTTGCATCACTTGCCAGTCATAGTGTGGGTTACCCCAGCGCTGGCCGGTTTCAGAGAAGTAATCAGGCGGCACGCCAGCCACTACCGTCATATTCAGCTCGGCATCCAATTTGAACCACTCAGGATGTGCCCAAACATCGACACTGTCGTAGGCAACAAAAATCGGGATATCGCCAAATAACTTGATGCCGCGCTGGTTGGCATACAGTTTAAGTTGCGCCCATTGCTGAAAAAACACGTATTGCGTGAATTTAATCAGCGTCAGTTGCTCCTGGTGTGCAGCGGTAAAGGCCTGCAGGGCCAGTACATCATGCAACCTGTAAGCCTCCGGCCATTGCTGCCAGCTTTGCTGCGCATGCTGCTCGCGCAAGCTCAAAAACAAGGCAAAGTCTTCCAGCCAGTAATGTTGTGTCTGGCAAAACCGGGCAAAACCCGACCAGGTAAAGCCGCGGCCATCCGCTTTAGACGGTGCGCTGCCAGACTGCACACGTAACATGATTTTAGCGATTAACGCGGGTAATGGCAGCTCAGCCTCCTCAGGCTGGCACCAGCCCTCTTGCAGCAACTGCCTGGGACTGATCATGCCGGTATGCCCGGCATGCGCCGACACGCTTTGGTAAGGCGACTGGTCACCGTGTGGCTGGTTGACTGGCAAGGTTTGCCAGACGGCCACCCCCATTTCCACCAGTTTATCGACGAAACGATAGGCATCCGGCCCAAGATTGCCTTCAGGTAATGAAGTGATGTGCAGCAACACACCTGCTTGTCTAGCTTGTGTCATGAGATTGGCATTCAGAAAAAATAAAATCGGTCAGGATTGCCCGCGACGCATGGTGCCGGCATTCTCGGCGTCACCGCCACCCAGGCTAATGGGCTGAGACAAATGCGCTGGCGGCACCAGGCCCAGCAACTGATAGAGGTTGCTCAAATTGCGGCGGTATAGCTGGTCAAAACTTTGCACGCTTTGCGCATTGTTGTAGTCGCCAAACCACCAAAACCAGTCAGAGCCTTCACAAAGCGCCAATTGTTGCTGGCATTTCTGTTTGGCAGTCGCAGATAACTCATGCACATGCTGGTCATATTGCCGTTTGGCTTCACACAGCAAATCCCAGGCACGGTTTTTCGCCGGTTCGCCGATCCAGGTGCTAAAGGTGCCATAAACCCAGCTACCGGCACAAATATCATTCAACAACTTGGGCTCCGGCAGTTGCTTGGCTTGCTGCATGGCCAGCACATCACTAAACGTGGTCATCTGGATATCAGCATGCGTCGCCAGGGCGTGATATAGCTCCTGCAAAAAGTAAAAACCGTTGTATGGGTAATACTCCCAGGCATTTTCGCCATCCAGAATCACACTGACCACCGGCGTTTCATCTTCGCTGTGGGCAAGAATGTGCTCCAGCGACTGCACAAAATCATGTACAGCTTCGCTGGCATATTGCTTGGAGTACTCAAAACCGATTTTGTCAGACAGGTGATCGTCGCGGAAAAAGCAGACGATATCTTGCTGGCCATTGGTGATTTTGTATGGCTGATAGAGGTAATCTTGCGGCTGCTCATGCGGCAGGCCCAATTTGCGCAAACTATTGGCCAGCACACCCTGTCCGGTCGCGGCCCAAGCGACACCTTGTTCGGCTAATAACGACAATGCCGCATGCGAAACAGCGCCTTCGGCTGGCCACATGCCAAGCGCCTTTTGGTGAAAGATTTTTTCATGATAGTGCTGGGCGGCCTCTACATGGGCAATGGCCCGTGTATACCCATCAGGATAATTCGCCGAATGTGGCAAAGGCGCCTCCGGCATGGCATCGCGTGTGCTCTTCAAATCGATGAGCAAGGGCAAAATCGGATGGTAGTAAGGCGTGGTAGACATCTCGATCTGCCCTTTTGCCAACAAGGCCTGGTAGCGCGGCAAAATGCCCTGTAAGGTTTCGCTGATCACACCCAGCAATGCCTGGCGGTCTTTGAGCGTAAACAGCAAGCCCTTTTGCATCAGTGCCTGCACAGTTTTGTTTTTGCGCCGCAATCCCTCGCCCGTCCACGCCAGGTGGTACCAGACCAGCAAGTCCGCTTTATATTGCGCTGATAGATAATGAAACTGCCCGTTTTGCATGATGGGCGCTACCAGTTCGTACAATTTCAGCAGGCGCTGGTAATGCGGAAACGGGCTCAGCATCTTTTCATGATGCGCCTTGAAGCAACTGTCTACAATGAGCTGGCATTCGGCATCGGTAATATTGTCCAGATCCGGGTTCGCCAGCAAGCGCAACAAGGGGTCACGCCATTCACCTGTGCGCGACTGGTCAGCGTAATCCTGTAACTGCTCAACCAGAATCGGCACAAAATTGAAACTCACTCTGGCTGCCGCATTCTGCTCCAGGTGATAGGCCATATCGCTATAGTCTTTGAGTGCGTGCAGGTAGGTCCACGGCAGCACATACTCGCCGGTGACCAGGTCGCGATAGTCAGGTTGATGCATGTGCCAATACAGATTCAACAGCAATTTTTTATCGGACATCCCTCAACCTCTTTTCCATCGTTACCTCATCTCAATTGATATTACTTCACACGGTACAAATCCTGTCCCAGCATATCTGGCGTTACCAGGACAATGCCTTTTTCAGACACATAAAAACGCTTTCTGTCACGCTCAAGATCGACGCCAATATGCATCCCGGCCGGAATCTCGCAACCACGGTCAATCACGGCATTACGCATGACCACGCCTTCATTGATCTTGACTTTTGGTAGTACGACCGCACCATCCAGATCGGAATAATCAGCGACATGCACGCCTGAAAATAATACCGAGTTAGAGACACATGAGCCGCTGATCAGGCAACCGCCAGACACCAGTGAATCCGTTGCCTTACCAGTACGTCCTTCGTCTTTAAACACAAACTTGGCCGGTGGCAATTGCTCCTGATAAGTCCAGATCGGCCAGTCACTGTCATACAGGTTCAGCTCCGGAATCACTTTGGTCAGCTCCATATTGGCTTCCCAGTAAGCATCGATCGTACCGACATCGCGCCAGTAATAATTATCGCTTTGCGCACCGACACAACTATCGACAAAGCGGTGTGCCTGCACTTTATATTTCTTGATGATATAGGGAATAATATCCTGGCCGAAATCGTGGTTGGACTTACGGTCGTAAGCATCCCGGATCAACTGTTCATAGAGGAATTTGGCGTTAAACACATAAATACCCATGCTGGCAAACGCCACCTCTGGGTTATTGGGCGTCGGCTTGGGATGCGCCGGTTTTTCATCAAACGCCACCACCCTGTCCGTACTATCTACCTCCAGCACGCCAAAGCCTTTGGCATCCTCCAGTGGCACATTAATGCAGGCAATCGTCATATCCGCATTGCTGCGCGCATGTGTGGCCAACATTTTGCCGTAGTCCATTTTATAAATATGGTCACCAGCCAGCACCAGAATATATTCGCCACCATTCTCGCGCAACAAGTCGATATTTTGGTATACGGCATCTGCCGTACCTTTGTACCACTCTTCGCCTAAGCGCTGCTGTGCCGGGATGATGTTGACGTACTCGTTAAACTCGCCACGCAAGAAGCCCCAGCCACGCTGCACGTGCTGAATCAGGCTCTGCGCCTTGTATTGTGTGGCGACATTAATGCGGCGGATGCCAGAGTTAATGCAATTAGATAGCGGGAAATCGATAATACGGAACTTGCCGCCAAACTGCACTGCCGGCTTCGCTCGCCAATCAGTCAGGTTTTTCAATCGGCTACCACGGCCACCGGCCAGGATAATCGCGACGGTATTTTTTGTCAGGTTACTGATAAAGCGGTCAGAAGGACGTTCTTGCCGCCGGTTGCTTTTACGACGTTCGATAAACTCTGCTGCTTGAGACATGATGCTGTTCCTGTTTTTCTGATCCTGAAAATCAGCCCGAAGTCATGCGCAGCGATGTGCGTTCCGGTAGAGACGACACAACGCTTGGTAACCGCAGGTCCGACACCCACAGTCTGCATGATAATTCGGGTAAAGACAACGATATTTTCAGCGATAAATGACGTAAATCTTAACTTTTTTTGATAGGATTGAGGCTAGTCAAATGGACATTGCTAGCATGACAGTCAAACCTTCAGCCACTCCCCATCCCGACACCTTGCATCTGCAACGTATTTTAGACGCGACACATCACAACCCTTTTGAATACTTGGGTGTACATGCAGATAGCCAGCAAGGCCCATGGCATGTACGTGTTTTTCTGCCGAATGCCGACAAGGTTTGGGTGAAGGTCGATGATGCCTGGCAAGCCATGACACTCAGCCATCCGCAAGGCCTGTTTCTTTACAAGTCAGCCACAGTTGTCAATACGCCGGTTGCACTCAAAATACAATTGCATAAGCAGGCATCCAGCTATGAAACGTTCGACACCTACAGCTTAGGCAGCACCCTGTCAGCAGACGACTTGCACCTGTTTGCCGAAGGCAAATTATTTGAGGCCTACAACACACTTGGCGCCATCCCCATGACGGTCAATGCTGTGCCTGGCGTCAGGTTTGCAGTATGGGCCCCGAATGCTGAGCGTGTCAGCGTCGTTGGCAGCTTTAACCAGTGGGATGGCCGCGTACATGCCATGCGCGTACTCGGTAGCAGTGGCGTGTGGGAATTATTTATTCCACATTTGACCGAGCACGATTTATATAAATTTGAAATCCGCAATCGCGAACATGGCCATATCATGGTCAAGGCCGACCCCTATGGCAAAGCCTTTGAAGCCAGGCCAGGCACCGCCAACCGTATCTGCGAGAGCCACTACACCTGGCAAGATGACAGCTGGCAGGAACAACGCCAGCAGCGTGACTGGTTACATGCGCCTTTTAACTGCTATGAGGTGCATCTCGGCAGCTGGCAACGCGACCACAATGGCCACTTCCTGAGCTATCGCGCCATGGCAGATGCGCTGATTCCGCATTTAACTGACATGGGTTACACCCACATTGAATTATTGCCCATTGCCGAGCATCCACTCAATGAATCATGGGGCTATCAAGTCACAGGATACTTTGCCCCCACCCAACGCTATGGCAATCCGGATGATTTGAAATATTTTATTGATCGCTGCCACGCGGCCAATATCGGCGTCATCCTTGATTGGGTGCCAGGACACTTCCCCAAGGATGACTGGGCACTGGCGCGTTTTGATGGTACGGCCCTCTATGAGCATGCCGACCCCAGGCTGGGCGAGCATATGGACTGGGGCACCTATATCTTCAATTATGGCCGCAATGAAGTGCGCTGCTTTTTGCTCAGCAACGCCTACTATTGGCTAAAAGAGTTCCATGTTGACGGCTTCCGCGTGGACGCAGTCGCCTCCATGCTCTATCTCGACTACTCACGCAAAGACGGCGAGTGGTTGCCAAATGCTTATGGTGGCCGCGAAAACCTTGATGTCATTGAATTCCTGAAGCAACTCAACATGATGGTTGGCGAGCGTTTTCCTGGTGTGCTTACCATTGCTGAAGAGTCTACTGCCTGGCCGGCGGTATCCCGCCCGGTGTATGCAGGCGGCCTCGGATTCAGTATGAAATGGAATATGGGCTGGATGAACGACATCTTGACCTATATGCAACTGGATCCGGTATACCGCCAATATCATCACAATCGGCTGACTTTTGGGCAGATGTATGCTTACTCCGAGAACTTTGTGCTGCCGTTCTCGCATGATGAAGTGGTGCATGGCAAAAAGTCCTTGCTGGAGAAAATGCCCGGGGATGCCTGGCAAAAATTCTCTAATTTGCGGCTGTTACAAACCATGCAAATGACCATGCCAGGCAAGAAATTGAACTTTATGGGTAACGAATTTGGTCAAAGCCGCGAGTGGAGCGTCAACCAGAGCCTGGATTGGCATTTGCTCGAAGCATCAACTCCTGACCATGCCTTGCATGGAGGCATACAGGCATTAAACCGCGACCTGAACGCACTTTATCGCCAGCATCCTGCCCTGCATGCGCATGATTTTGACGCGCAAGGCTTTCAGTGGATAGATTGCGAGGATGCTACCCAGTCAATATTGAGCTACATCAGACGCGGCAATGACCATAGTTTTGTTATAATAGTGTTAAATTTCACACCAGTACCGCGCCATCAATATCGTTTGGGCGTACCACAATCGGGTTACTATCAGGAAGTGTTAAACAGTGATGCCGCTTGTTATGGTGGCAGCAATTTCGGTAATGGTCATGGCTGTCAAAGCGATTCCGTCCCATGGATGGAACATCCGGCCTCTATCAGCCTTAACTTGCCGCCGCTGGCTGGTGTCATACTTCAGTTACAATAGCTGGTTAAACTGGCTAAAAATGCAAGCTTGCAGTAAAGATTTTGGCAGCGCAGACTGAATGTTTGCGCGCCCTATAAAATTAATTGACTTGAAAACGATAGCAACAACATAACATGGCAAAACTAACCACACACCCGAGCTGGCACGCGCTGAACCAGCATCAAATTGAAATGCGCGATATTCAAATGCGCGACCTGTTCAAACAAAATCCAAAACGCTTTGAAGAGTTCAGCTTAACCGTCGAAGATATCCTGCTCGACTACTCGAAACACCGCATCACCAAAGAAACGCTGGCACAACTGTTCCAGTTGGCGCGTGACTCCAATATCGAGCAATGGCGAAGCCGCATGTTCAGTGGTGAAAAAATCAACATCACTGAAAACCGTGCCGTATTGCACACTGCCCTGCGCAACCGCAGCAACACGCCTGTATTGGTCGACGGCAAGGATGTGATGCCTGACGTCAATGCCGTGCTGGCACAAATGCGCAGCTTTACCGAGCAAGTACGTGGCGGTCAATGGACTGGCTACACTGGCAAACGCATCACTGACGTGGTGAATATCGGCATTGGCGGCTCAGATCTCGGCCCGGTCATGGCTTGCGATGCATTGAAGCCTTATGCCAGCCCGGACTTGAAAGCACATTTTGTCTCCAACATTGATGGCGCGCACCTGATGCGTGTGCTGGAGAACTGCAACCCTGAGACCACGCTATTTATTGTGGCGTCTAAAACCTTTACCACCCAGGAAACCATGACGAATGCACACTCTGCACGTCGCTGGTTCCTCAATGCAGCCAAACAAGACCAACACGTGGCCAAGCACTTTGTGGCGCTGTCTACCAACGCTACCGCTGTGCAAGCCTTCGGCATCGATACCAACAACATGTTCGCTTTCTGGGATTGGGTTGGCGGTCGCTACTCCCTGTGGTCTGCGATTGGTTTATCCATTGCGCTGTATGTCGGCATGGACAACTTTGAACAGTTACTGGCTGGTGGTCACGCCATGGACCAGCACTTCCAGACTGCACCGCTGGAACAAAACATGCCAGTCATCATGGCCCTCCTCGGTGTCTGGTATAACAACTTTTTCCACGTCGATACACACGCTATCCTGCCTTACGACCAGGGTATGTCACGCTTTGCAGCTTATCTGCAACAGGCAGACATGGAAAGTAATGGCAAATTCATTTGCCGTGATGGCAGCCGTGTCAGCTACAAAACCGGCCCGGTCATCTGGGGCGAAGCAGGTACTAATGGCCAGCACGCGTTTTACCAGTTGATCCACCAGGGTACGCAAATGGTGCCAGCGGACTTTTTGATGCCAGCTAACAGCCATTACAAAATTGGCAGCCCGGATGACCAGCACCACAAAATTTTGCTGGCTAACTTCCTGGCACAAACCCAGGCACTGATGCTGGGTAAAACGCGTGAAGAAGCTCGTGCCGAGTTGGAAAAACAAGGCCTGAGTGGCGAAGCGCTGGAAGATCTGCTGCCTCACAAAGTATTCGAAGGTAACCGCCCAACGACGTCCATCGTGTTCAAGCAATTAACGCCTTACACTTTAGGTAAGCTGATCGCGCTGTATGAACACAAAATTTTCGTACAAGGCATCATCTGGGACATTAACAGCTATGACCAGTGGGGCGTGGAATACGGCAAACAAATTGCCAGCCAGATCCTGCCACAGTTGACCACACCGGATGCGGTGACCAGCTTTGACAGCTCAACCAACGGCTTAATCAATTACGCGAAGAAAATATCCTAGTAATTTGATTAATAAATAAAAAAGGCCTCTTAATGAGGCCTTTTTTTATTGCGTTTTAACCATGCTTTAAACGACTAGACCAGCTGATTCTTAATTGCATAATGCGTGATATCCGCATTGTGCTTCAGGTGCATTTTTTCAAGCAAACGCGTGCGATACATACTCACCGTTTTTACTGACAAAGCAAGTTTATCCGCAATTTCACTCACAGAGTTACCGGAAGCAATCAGCCGCATGACCTGAAACTCACGGTCTGACAAGGCTTCATGTGGCGCCACGGCATGGTCATTCCCCACCTGCTCCGCCAGTATTTCCGCCACGTTGGGTGTAATGTATTTTTTGCCTTTAGCCAGCGTGTGAATCGCGGTCAGCAATTCCTCAGAAGCCGTATGCTTGCACAAATACCCCGAAGCACCAGAGCGTATCGAACGCACGGCATATTGTTCTTCCATATACATGGACAACATAAGGATATTCAGCGCGGCATTTTCACGTTTAATCAGCTTCAGCGCCTCAATGCCTGTTTTGTCCGGCAAAGAGATATCGAGCAGCATGACATCGGCCGCGAGCTCACGGACACATTTAATCGCCTGCGCCACATTTTCTGCCTCACCAACGACCTCAATATCGCCACTGGCGATCAATATCTGCTTGATCCCAGAACGTAAAATAGCATGGTCATCCACAATAATGACTTTAATTTTTTGTATATCCACCCTGATCCCTCTAATTCGCTCGCACGGCTGTCATGTCATGCATGATCTAATTGATTGTAAATCGGATACGCACTTCTGTCACGAAGCAACCGTGACCAATGGCGCGCGCACATGAATGCAGGTACCTGGCCCAGTGGCAGAAGCGTCGATATGGCATTCTCCACCCAATGCCGCCGCCCGCTCTTGCATACCGCGCAGGCCGAACGAATTCGGTTTGATTTTATCCGCAGGTGCAATGCCAATGCCGTTATCAACAATACGCATCAACAGCACATCTTTTTCCAGTGACAACTCGACTGACACCTGATCTGCCTGCGCGTATTTGGCGATATTGGAAAGGGCCTCCTGGCAAATGCGGAACAAGGCCATGGACTGATCGGCATCACATTCCAGGTCATGGCAGTTAGTGACAAACTTCGCTGTCACGCCCAACTGCTTTTTAAACTGGCTGACTTGCCATTCCAGCGCATCCACCAGGCCCAGGTCCAGAATATTCGGGCGCAAGTTACCAGAGATTCTATGCACGGCATCAAAGGTCTGATTGATAATGGCCTGTAACATGGTGGCCTGCTCCAGGTTCACGGGCAAGCCGCCTTCAATCTGCTGGATAATGGTAGACAGCCCCAGCTTCATCGCCGTCAGATTGCCGCCCAGATCATCATGAATCTCGCGCGCAATACTGACGCGCTCTTGCTCCTTGACCTGGTGAATGTGCGCCGTAAGCGCCTGCAAATCACGCCTGGCCTGTTCAATTTCATGCTTCTCATGTTTGCTCTGGCTAATATTCAGCATAATGCCGTCCCATTGCACGGCACCATGGCCTAAATCCTGCACGGTGGCACGAATATTGACCCACTTCATATCCTGCCAGTCAGCGATCCAGATTTTGCCCTCCCAATCCAGCCGTTTATGCTGCCTGGCCGACTTTTGCAGGTTATGCCTGAATTGACTGGCTGAATGCTCTTCCATCGCATTAAACAGCGTTTGTGCGTCTTTTAACAACGCCGCTGCCGGGATACCCAGCAAGGCCTCACAGCCCTCACTCAAGTAAGTAAAGACCACTTGCGCATCGGCAGTCATATGCATTTGGAACACCAAGCCGGGGATGCTGGACACAATCGCAGAAAATCTGCGCTCGCTTTCATGCAAAGCATCTTTGACACTATCGGCAGGTGAATTGGCGCCAGCGGGGCTGACGGCAGCAGAATGGATGGCAGGAGTGGACACTTGGCACCTCGCTTAAGATGCCGATTAGCATATCATGCCCACGCCAGGCTGGGTATGTCTGTCATGACTGGCGTATCCGGCCAGTCACGAGGTTCGTTAAGGATTTGCTTGCAGGTCGATTTCCGTCATGACGCGATTCTTACCGCGTTTTTTAGCCAGGTACATGGCCTGGTCGGCGCGCGCCAGAATCGAATTAACGTCATCTTCAGTTTTAAACAAGGCCACACCTGCACTAAAGGTAATCAGCAACTTCTGATTATTACCAAGGAAATATTCTTTGGTGAGCGCACGCTGTAAGCGGCTCATCGTCACGACGGCCTCCTCCAGGTTGGTATTCGGCAAGATCACGACAAACTCTTCCCCGCCCATCCTGGTCACGATATCGGTCGGGCGGACGGCGCGCTTGACTACACCCGCCAGATGTTTGAGTGCAGAGTCCCCTGCCGCATGCCCATGTTGGTCATTCAGCATTTTAAAGTTATCAATATCCAGCAAAGCAATACTCAGCAATTCGCCACTGCGGCGATAGCGGGCAATTTCAGTACTAAACGCCTCATCCATACCGCGGCGGTTGAGTACACCAGTGAGTTGGTCAATACGGACAACCTCACTTAACTGTTGTAACTCTTCCTGCAGTTTCTCCATGCGTTGCTGGGTATCGGTCGCCACCCGTTGCTGGTTCAGCAAATCATCATGTGAACGCATGATATCCGTCTGCATCACAGAAGTATCTCGCATCAAGTGATTGACCAGCTCATTAATTTTAATCAGGTCATCGGTCTGCGAAAGCTCCTGGGCATAACTTTCAATTTTGCCGCTATAGAGTTCACTCGCCTCACCCATGTATTTCAGCTTATCAATAAAAGTACTAATCAAGGTTTTAAACGAGTTTCTTGCTTCCACCAGGCTATGCTTAACCAGGCCCTGCTTGTAGACCACCTCTTTCAGGCTTTTTTCTGCCTGCTTGAGTTTGGCACGATCCAGCGGGCCGCTGATAATTGATTGCACGGCATAGACCTGGCCGCTCAGCCAGCTATCCTCCGCCACCAGTTCACCAATATTGGAGAGCAGCAAATGCAACAAATCAATAATGTCACCACGCACATCATCCTCTTTGGCACCAATCACTTCCACACGCATCAACAAGGCTTTGAGTGACTTGGCCAGCGCCTCCCACTCTTTAACCTTTTTAGCGCGTTCGGTGCTTTCCTGCAATGCAACCGCCTCTGTTTGCAAGTCAGGATAGCCTTCCAGGCGCGGAATCAATCCGAGCTGCAAGGTTTGTTTTAGCGAGGTTTGCAAGATGGTAAATGCACCATGAAACTGCTGCACATCACTCGGCAAACCTTCAGTACTGGCAGGCTCAACCGCAGCTACGGGTGCCGCAGTGTCTGTGCCATCGGTTAAAGGAATGCCGTCACCGCCGGCATCAGACGGCAGCCAGTGATTCGCCATACCGATCAGTTTGTCAGACAGTGACTCGTCGTTACCAAAGTTGATCAGCACGCGCTCCAGGGTTTCGCGCTTTCTGGCGATATCAACCCCGCTACGCTTGTCGTCCCAGGCTTGCAGCAGTGTACGTATGGCTTTGGGCCATTTGGTCGAATGACTTAATTGTTGCTGCATGGACTCAGTAAGCAACTCACCCAACCCTTGCCAGTTATCTTGTTTGAGCAGTTTTTCCCAACGGTTGATCCAGTTGGTCTGCTCCAGGGAATCATGCGGCAGTTGTTTAAGCGCTTTGCGCAATGCGCCAACGGCATCTTCTTTAACCGGCTTGCCGGCAACCTCAAAATAAATTTGAGTGTAATTGTCCGGGGTCGGCTCTACGCGGCGAACGGCCATTTGTTTAATGGTTTCGCGGGCAATTTCCGACGCGGTCATGGAGGGTCCGTTGGCTGCCATAGTCTTAAGTCACATCCTTGAATCACATCATAAATGAATGAAAAATATGCCTCATTATGCAGTGAAAAATCGGGGCGTTATGCCACTATAAGAAGGTAGATTATTGGTCATTTCCACTGCTTGAAAAAGCAGCGCATGTCATGGCCAATTTAAAAAGAAGCTTATGCCAAATAGTTTTTGCGTTACAATAGCAGCCGCGGGCCTCCCCGCATTGTAAGGTAGCCAACCTGGTCAGGTGCGGAAGCAAGCAGCCACAACTATCAAGCAAGTGCCGGGGGTTGGGCTCGCCCCTTCCCATATTGCCCTTTGATTGACCTACACCAGACACGCATTCATTTAGCGCGCATTAATTTAGTTGGTATCGAGTCAAGCATGAGCAGGCAATTTAAGCTAAAGTACGGGTTTGCCTTATAGCATTTAATCAGTAGAGTGCGCGATGTCTTACCAAGTATTGGCGCGTAAATGGCGCCCAAAATCCTTTAGTAGTCTGGTCGGACAAGACCATGTGGTTCAGGCCTTAAGCAACGCCCTGAGCCAGCAACGTCTGCACCATGCCTATTTATTTACCGGCACGCGAGGTGTCGGTAAAACCACGCTGTCACGTATCCTGGCCAAATCCCTCAACTGTGTGACTGGTATCACGGCCACCCCCTGTGGTGAGTGCGAAGCCTGCCGTGCCATTGATATTGGCCGCTATGTCGACTACGTGGAGATGGATGCGGCGTCTAACCGCGGTATTGCCGACATGGTCAGCCTGCTCGAACAGGCGATTTATGCGCCCTCTTCCGGCCGCTTCAAAGTCTATATGATTGATGAAGTGCATATGCTGACCAAGGAAGCGTTTAATGCCATGCTGAAAACGCTGGAAGAGCCACCTGCGCACGTCAAATTTATCCTGGCGACCACTGATCCGCAAAAAGTACCGGTCACGATTCTGTCACGCTGTTTGCAGTTTAACTTGCGCCAAATGGCTAGTAGCACGATCACTGCACATTTGCAGGATATTCTCGGCCAGGAGCAACTGCCGTTTGAACCACCAGCATTACAACTGATTGCACGTGCCGCCAATGGCAGTATGCGTGATGCCTTGTCGCTCACCGACCAGGCGATTGCTTACGGTAATCAATCTGTGCGCGAAAGTGATGTACGCAGCATGCTGGGCGCAATTGACCAGAGCTATTTATACGAACTGCTACGCGCGCTGATTGCCAATGATGCGGTAAGTTTGCTTGGCATTGCCCAGCAGATGGAGTCACGTAGCATTGGCTTTGAAAGTGCCTTGAATGACCTGGCGGCCTTGCTGCATTTACTCGCTGTGGCGCAATACAGCCCGCAAGCCATTGCCGATGATCATCCAGAGCGCCAGACATTGCTAGATCTGGCCTCGCAGCTCACGGCGGAAATGCTGCAACTGTATTACCAGATTTGTATTCTAGGCCACCGCGACATTGGCCTGGCACCTGACGCTTACGCCGGCTTTACCATGACCTTGCTGCGGCTGCTAGCGTTTAAAGCAGACGCCATGACACCATCAGCCGCACCCGCCACTGGCGGCAGCGCACCCACAGAAGGCACGCCTCGTGGCAATGCAGGCGGTGGCGCCCGCGCAGCACTGGCACAAAGCCGCCAGATGAGTGCTGCAAGTGAGCCTACTCAGGCAGTTGCACCGCCAGTCACACCCGCTACACCGAATATGGCAGCGCCTGCGTTGAAAGCAGAAACGTTTACGGCTCCGGTACCCGCTGCAGCGCCAGAAGCTATGACGACGCATGTAGCAGACATGCCTGAGCAAGCGATACCTGATATCGAACAGACTCCACAACAAGCCTTTTCACAACCGGTAGTCACTCAGAGTGACTCAGCCTCACTCGCATGGGATGGCAACTGGCGTGCGCTGGTTGAAAACCACCTGAGCAAGTTGGGGCTGGTGCGTGCACTGGCGCAGAACTGCGAACTGGTGAGCTACGATGCAGACAATATGACCTTGCGTATCGGTGAAGCCCATAAACATCTGGCCAGTGCCAATTACCTGGAAAAACTTAACAGCGCGTTAAGCAGCCATTTTGGCCGCCGCCTGAAGTTGAATATTGTCACTGGGCAAGAAGCGAATACGCCTGCCAGGCAATTAGCCGTTGAGCGTGCCGAATTGCAGGATCAAGCCACAGAAGCCATTATGGCTGACCGCTTTGTGCAAGGCCTGATGCAGGAAATGGGCGCGACTATCGTGCCAAACTCAATAAAACCCTTACATTAACCACAACACTTTAGGAGCAGACAATGATGAAAGGTGGCATGGGCAACATGATGAAGCAGGCCCAGATGATGCAGGCCAATATGCAGAAAGCACAAGCCGAACTCGCAAACACTGAAGTCGAAGGTATCGCCAGTAACGGCATGGTCAAAATCACCATGACCTGTAGCAATGATGTCAAACGCGTGCAAATTGATGACGCCGCGATGGATGACAAAGAAACACTGGAAGACCTGATTCTCATCGCACTCAAAGATGCCAGAACCAAGGCCGAAGCAACCAGCACAGCCAAAATGGGCAACGTGATGCCCGCTGGCTTCAAACTGCCGTTCTAAACGCAGGAAACCCCGCTTGAACAATCCCGCCGTACTTGAACAGCTGATTGGTGCCTTGCGCTGCTTGCCGGGCGTCGGCCCCAAGTCGTCTACGCGTATGGCCTATCACCTGTTGCAGCGGGATAGAGAAGGCGCACAAAAACTGGCGGCCAGTTTGCAGCAAGCCTTGGACAAACTGGCCCATTGCGATTACTGCAACAACTTTAGCGAACATAGTGTATGTAGCCTGTGCCAGGATAGCAGCCGCGACAAATCCATTTTATGCGTGGTGGAAATGCCTACCGATCTCATGATGCTGGAAAATACTCGCAGCTACCAGGGCCAATATTTTGTATTAATGGGCAAACTCTCGCCCATGGATGGCATAGGCCCTAAAGATATTCACCTCGACACCCTGCTCAAGCGCGCACAAGACAGCGCGATTCACGAAGTGATCGTCGCCACCAACTTCACCTCCGAGGGTGAAGCCACTGCCCACTACATTGGCCAGATGCTCAAATCGCGCGGCATCCGCGTTAGCCGTATCGCGCGCGGTTTGCCGATGGGTGGTGAAATTGAGTATGTCGACAGCGGCACCTTATCCACGGCTTTGCTGGAACGTAAGTCAGTCACTTAAACAACTCACCCAGCCGTTTCCATCCCAAGCAACAGCGTTTCATCTGCACACGGCCTAATACGCGTGCGCTTTCCGCACCAATTTGATGCAGACAATTAGATTGTTTCGTGGCTTTTATGCCCGCTCTTCACGCAAATAAACTCCATCCCCTGTCGTTATAGTAGTGATGCGACCTGTCATAGAACCAGCGCAGTATTTGCCTGACTCTGTAAGGTCTAGCCATAAGCAAGCCTGCACCCAACTTCTCACAAGCAAAGTGATTTTTCATGGAACTATTTCTGCATATTTTCGATGCCAACAGTCATGCCAACATGGAAAGCCCGCGCTTTTCAGGGCAGAATCAAACATCGTTGCGTTATCACACTGAAGCTGAACTATTGCAGATATTAGATCAGATGATTGCCGAGGAATCCGCGCATACGCTTAAGGACACCTGGGTGCTGGTTTCTGAGGACAACCAGCCTATCGGCCCGATGCAAGCGTTACAGGCCACCATGCCGTTTAATACCTTTTACGCACGGCACAAATATCCGTGGTTATTGTCTGAGCTTGAGCCGCATGTGCAAATGCATTACCAGCCGATTGTCGATTTTGGCCAAGGCGGCAAAGTATTCGGCTTTGAAGCGTTGTGCCGCCTTAAAACACCAGAAGGCAAGTGGCTCAACGGCATGGAAGCATTTGCATTGGCCGCCGAGGTCAAGCGCACCCACGAGTTAGACCTGGCTTGCCAGCGTCTGGCCTTGATTGGTAAGTCACAATCCATTTCTGCGGAAAAACCCATTTTTATTAATGTGTTGCCACAAACCATTATGAGTCCTGGCTGGCTCGATTTCATCTTACAAATTCTGCTACAGCAAAACATTGATAAACGTGATGTCGTCATAGAAATTGTCGAAAGCGAGAAAACCAACCCTGAGGTACTGGCACGCTACTGCGATGAAATTCGCATGCATGGCCTGCGCATTGCCCTGGACGATATGGGGTCAGGCTTTAACGGGCTGCGCATTCTGGCAGAAGTCCGCGCTGATTTCATTAAAATAGACCGTGCAATTGTGCATGAAGCACAAGGTAGCCGCGTGAGAACCGTGCTGCTGGAAGCGATTATTTCCATGGCTCAACGTTTGGGCTGCACCATTATTGCAGAAGGCCTGGAGCGCGTAGAAGATATTACCTACTGCCAGGACTTAGGCTTACATTACGCACAAGGCCATTATTTTGCCCATCCGCAAAGCATCCCCAGCGACCAGGTAGCCGCGCTGCCTGCACGTGACGAATCGCATCGCTCGCACGTGCCGGATGACTTTCACATTGGCGAGTTCATTAGTCACGGCCTGACCATTGATGTCAGCAATTCAATCGCTGAAGCCAGAAGTTTATTTAATATCCATATTGATGTCGCTATCGCCGTCGTTCTTGATGGGAAAACACCACTTGGCGTATTACGACGTGGCAAGGTATTCTCCAAAAAAGTCACCGGACTAGGCGCATGCTGCGATCCTCTGCCTAAGGTGATTAATCACCTCATCCCCTCTTCTGTGCTTGCACGACTGTTTTATCTCGATCGCGCCAATACTGATATATGGATTACGGTGAACGAAGAAGGTGCCTATGTCGGCATCCTGCAACCCATGGAAATCATGGCCCAGTTGATCAGCCGTAAAGCCTCCACCGGCAATCTACACCCGCTGAGCCACCTCACTACCGGGCCGACCTTAAGACAGACCCTGGACAATAGCTTGCGTAACAACCCCAATACGCAGTTAGTGTATATCGACCTGGATCACTTTAAAGCTTACAACGATCGCTACGGCTTCATCCGTGGCGATGCCATGATCCGATTATTGTCTGAAATCATCCGCCAGGAATTTCAAGACAAAACCGGCGTCATGGTCGGTCATATTGGCGGCGATGATTTTGTGCTGATTTACGATCACAATGCCCCGACACTCACCGATATCCTGCTGCACATTATTAGCCAGTTCCAGGCCTTAGCGGTTCACCTGTACGATGCCAGTGATCTTGAGCGTGGATTTTTCACGACCGAAGATGGTAAAGACCACCCTGTCGCCAGCGTGTCTATCGCGGTGGTGAATGGCAAACAAGGCTTGCTGGAGAATAGCGTCATGGCTGCCGAGCGCGCGGCCGTGCTGAAGAAAATCGGCAAAGCCAATCTTGGCAGTATCGTAGTGGTAGAAGATACCCCGCCACAAACCATATTACCTAAAAAAGAGTTTTACTCTGACTGGCAACAGAGAGCCTTATCCGCCCTGCAATCGTTATTGAAAATCCAGCGCTCAACAGGGTCACATGATCTGGATAGCTGCTTTGCTGAATTCCCTTATTTTGAAGTGATCTTTGAGCTCGAACCGAATGGCGTGCAGCGTTACGCCAACTGGATCAACCCGAATATGTATGGAAAAATCAAGGCAGGCGGTGCTGGCATAGACCGCAGCCAGCAAGCGTATTACCAAAGAGTGGCTGAGTCACATGCGCCTTATATTTCCACCATTTACCTGTCTACGGCGACTGAAGACTTCTGCCTCACGGTATCATTACCAATTATCAATGAACAAGGCACGCTGGAAAGCATCCTGGTCGCGGATATTAATATTGCGGCCATGGCTGTGCTGAGCAGCGCACGCAAGTAAGGTGCAGATCAGCGATTATAAATACGCGAGCAAATCCTGAGGCTGCTGGATGCAGCCATCGGCACCCCACGCCTGTGGGTTGTCAGTGCTTGCCAAATAGCCAAACAAGGCCACCAGCGTCTTCATGCCTGCCGCCTGGCCAGCCTGTATATCACGCTCGGCATCACCAATATACAACACGGTTTGCGGATCTATATTCATACGCTCGCAAGCCAGCAGCAGGGTTTGTGGTGAGGGTTTGGGTTGTGGCGCATCATCGCCACTGATCACGGCCCCGGCACGGACATCCAGCCCCATGTGGGCCACCATCGGCATGGTAAAACGGCGTGGTTTATTGGTGACGATGCCCCAACGCAAGCCGCGTTGCTCAATCGCCTGCAAGGCCTCGGCCATGCCGTCAAACAATACAGGCTGACGCGTCATCACTTGCGTATACAAGTCCAGATATTCCGTACGCATGGCTTCAAAATGAGCATCGGTAGGCAATAAACCAAAGCCGATTTCAAGCAAGCCACGTGAACCATGTGAGGCATACGGGCGTATGGTGGCATCCGCTAAAAAATCCAGGCCATGACGTTCCCGTTGCAAATTCAGGGCGTAACCCAAATCCGGGGCGGTATCAACCAGCGTCCCGTCCAAATCAAACAAAACAGCTTGCATTTAACTTCCTGTCAGACTTCTTTAATCGCATGCAACATGTAATTCACGCTGGTATCCAGCGTCAGCGCATATTGTTTGCTGAACGGGTGGTAAGTCACACCGGTTTGGTGTTGTAATTCCAGCCCGGATTGACGCATCCATGCCGCTAATTCGGAAGGTTTGATAAACTTGCTGTAATCATGTGTGCCTTTGGGCAGCAAATTCAGCACATATTCTGCACCAACCACCGCCATCAAATAGGCCTTGGCATTACGGTTTAAGGTCGAGAAGAAAACATGACCACCTGGCTTCACCAAGGCAGCACAGGCACGCACAACACTGGCAGGGTCCGGTACATGTTCCAGCATTTCCATGCAGGTCACTACATCAAAAGCCTGCGGCTTTTCTTGCGCCAGAATTTCAACTGCGACATTGCGATACTCAAGCGTCACACCTGCTTCCAAGGCATGTAGTTGCGCCACCTGCAGAGACTTCTCTGCCAAGTCGATACCGGTGACCTGTGCGCCGCGCAGTGCCATAGACTCGCTTAAAATACCACCGCCACAGCCCACATCCAGTACTTGTTTACCTGCGAGGTGCGCGCGACTATCGATATAATCCAGGCGCAAAGGATTCAGTTGATGCAATGGTTTGAATACTCCTTGCATATCCCACCACTGATGCGCCAACTCTGCAAACTTGTTTACCTCTGCAGCTTCTACATTCGCCATGCTCACTCCTTTTGCTTGATCTTTATTTGCTGCGATTAGCTATGCGCGGATTGCAGCTTAAGTTGCCACTGCAATGCAATAGACCGTAATTCTTCAGTTTCCATGCCTGCAAACTGGCTTTGACCGTCCACGGTGCGCTGATAACGTAATGCACCACCTACCCAGGTGTGGGTAACCTGCTCGCGCCCCGCAACATAAACCAAATGCGAAATGGGATCAAAGCAAGGCAAACTGTTTAAATCGTCCAGCCTTACTGCCACCAGGTCAGCCTGTTTACCGACTGCAATACTACCAATCTTGTCTTGCAAGCCCAAAGCACGTGCACCATGCAGGGTAGCCATTTCCAATGCCTGATAAGCAGGCAAGGCTTCTGCATTCTGATCTGCGACTTTGGCAAGTAATGCCGCCGTGCGCATTTCTTGCCACATATCGACGCGGTTATTACTGGCGGCACCATCCGTGCCCAAACCGACATTGATACCAGCCCTTAATGCAGCGGCGACCGGCGCAATGCCGCTGGCCAATTTAAGATTTGAACTCGGGCAATGGGCGATATGTGCACCTAATGTCGATAATGATTCGAGCTCTTGTGTTTCAAGATGCACACCATGCGCCAATACAGTGGCCGGGCCAATCACACCCAGTGCTCGCAAACGTTGCAATGGCCTCACGCCATATTGTTCCAGGCTTTGCGCGATCTCGGCCTGCGTTTCGTGCAAGTGGGTATGAATACCGAGGTTTAGCTGTTCAGACAGGGTTGAGATTTGCTCAAATGTCTGGTCACTCACGGTATAAGGGGCATGTGGCGCAAACGAGAAGCTGATATACGGATCGGCTTTATATTGGTCCCGTACCTCGGTGCCTAGCCGGATGTAATCATTAGCTGTTGCTGCATAATTGGTCGGAAAATCTAATACGGTCAGGCCAATATGGGCACGCATGCCTGCTCGCTTCACCGCCTCAATCGTAGCTTGCGGGAAGAAATACATGTCATTGAAGGTGGTCACACCGCCACTCAACATTTCTGCACTGGCCAGCAAGCTACCATCATGCACAAACGATTTAGATACCCACTGCTTTTCTGCCGGCCAGATATGCTCATTGAGCCAGGGCATCAGTGCATAATCGTCAGCATATCCCTTTAACAGGTTCATGCTGCTGTGTGCGTGTAGATTAATCAACCCTGGAATCAATACATGCTGGGAGCAGTCAACCACTGGCCAATCAGCTGCCCATGCCGGGATATCAGTCTTGGGCACAATGGCTTTAATTTGCCCGGCTTCCACCAACACTGCATGCTGCTCTAAGAGGGTATGGTTCGCGTCTACGTTCGCATCTATGGGAATCACCCAGCGTGCTTTAATAATAAAGTGTGTATCAACCATTGCAGAATTATAACTGAGCCAGTCATGCAAAAGGCTGACTCAAAACAACCGGCATAAAAAAAGCCACGCTGACGCGTGGCTTTTTATTCAGAAGCTAGTTCTGATTATTGGCAACCAACTTGTTTGGTGCCTTCAGCGCGGATGTCAACGCGGCGGTTTGGTTGCAAGCAAGAAATCAATTTTTTGCTTACTTTTTTGCCATCGCATTGAACCACTGGCTCAGTTTTACCTTTACCTTCAGAAGTGATGATATTGCTATCAACACCTTGAGCGATCAGGTAATCAGCTACTTGCTTAGCACGACGCTCAGACAACTTTTGGTTGTAAGCGTCAGAACCGATACGGTCTGTGTGGCCTGTAACGATCACAGCAGTAATTTCTGGGTTAGCCTTGATCTTGGCAGCTGTTTCTTCCAGAACTTTACGGCCTTCTTCACGCAGGTTAGCTTTGTCGAAACCAAACAGTTTTTCAGCGCTTACGGTTACTGTTTCGTTTTGTGGCTTACATACTGGAGCAGGTGCCACTGGAGCAGGCGCTGGTGCCGGTGCTGGCTCAACCGCAGCCAATGGTGCTGGTGTTGGCTCTGGTGTTGGCTCTGCAACCACTGGTGCTGGTGCGCCAAAGCGGAAGATACCGCCCAAGTTAAACAAAGTATTACCAATCGTTTCTGTGTCGCTACCTACGCCAGCGATATCAACTTTTGCACGGCTCCACTGGTGACGCAAATCAGCTTGAATACCGAACTTATCGTTAAACAAGTATTGAGCACCCAAACCTACATTGGCCATCCAGGAATTTTTCTTACCATCAATATCGGCACCAGGAGCAGAGTAATCAACATCATTACGTGCTGCGCCAAGACCTGCCAACAGGAATGGACGGAATTTTTCGCGGCTGAATACATACAATGCATCCAGACCTAAAGCTGTTTGTTTGTATTTACCACTCACACCGGCAAGATCATTATCAGCACGGTTGTAGCCCAAACGACCTTGAATGTCCCAGTGCTCGCTCAGCTCTTTACCGATAGACAGAAAACCGCCACGGCCATTGTCAGCTTCGAGATCATTGTCAGTGTTCATGTAGGTTGCACCTGGAACAACATACCAAGCTCCACGGTACATGTCTTCAGCTTGTGCAACTTGCGATGCAAACACAAATGCAGAAGCAATTGCCAAGCCTAAAAAACTTTTTTTCATTCATCGACTCCTTCGTTATTGGGCTTTTTTGCCACATCTTTGAAAAAACTTACAAATTGAACTATACGCAAAGGTCGCTACAGACGCAACCCTAAGCGCCATCTCAAAGGCGTATTTATTAGGTTTGAGACCAATTATTCAACAAATTTCTGACACTCTTGCAATCAGCTTGTGCACGCGCTCTGCCAATAAGCCTTGTGCTCTTTGTGCGCCTTCGCACAAACCACTGCGAAATCCCAGATAATCTGGCGCCAATGTAGACAGCGGCTCGATATGCGCCAGCAATAATCCGCCAGCTATGCCGACGAATAAGCGTGCTGATTTTGCGGCCTGCACAAAATCAGCGAGCGCAGCGATAGGTACGATCTCTAGCAATGCGCGTGATTTTTGTGTCGTATCCACCATCACGCCCCAGTACCCTTGTTGCGCCAAAGTCTGTAGTCGCTCTTGCATATTGGCAGCCATCAGGCTGTCAGGATGCATCACAGCAATTAATTTAAGGCCCTGCGCAAGCAAGGCAACAATTGTTGGCTGATAGAGAGATTCAGCCCAGATAGCTTCTGGCAACTTGATCACCTCAACCCCGATTTGCAGGCGGCTTGTAATCATCTGCGTAAGGTCATCAACCGTGCCACCATGATCGCCCGCCGTTGCGCTGATGACAATATCTGTCGCCGCAGTTTGTTGCCTATGCTGGAGAATCGCCTCAATAATCGCAGTTGAACGATCTATATCCAATGCCGCCAATGCACCATGACTGGTGTCTTTGAGATCGATTAATGGCACTCCGGCAGACAGCACGAGCTGTGCCTCGGCAACGGAATTCACACTCACGAGTACTTGCATAGACTGACTCACGCTTGTTGCATGCCGCTTTGTTGCGCCAAGTGGTTGTTGACACAATCGACCAGCCATTGCCAGGCTTCTTGCTCGCGTGGCCCGGCCGTTTTATCAATGGCGATTTGCAGGTACTGCATTTCCTGGCTGATTTTTTCAACCGGTAACATATGCAAACGGCTGACCAGCACGGCCAACTCAATCACCGCTGCCTGCGCGCGGTTAAATCCCATAAATGGTGCGTGCGATACACTTTCCACTACTTGCATCCACAGTTTTGGACGCAAATCATCCTCTTCAATCTGCTGCAAACTGAGTACATGATGCGCCAAACAATCTTTGAGCCTGACGCCTTGACCGCTAGCGATCGCCTCGGTAGCAAAGGCGGTTTTCCTGGCAATTGCCGCAGCAAACACGCGTACGTCGTCAGTTAAATTCAAAACGGCAAAGCCGGTCTGCAAGATATTCTGCAAAGTAGTAGACGGTTTAAAAGGCATGATGAGTACTCTACCCTCATGCCATTGAATACCAAATGGTGCGACATGCACATCACCATCCACCGAACAGCTAGTCACTATCGTTTCATAAATCATGAAAATTATTCCGTGCCCGATGTAGGGCTATCAGGCGTTGTATTGTCATTAGATTTGGGGCGCGCGTTCTCCAGACGTTCCTGGATAGAGGCCTCGCGGTGGGCTACTTTGGCTTTCTTGTTTTGTTGCAACGAGGCCACGCCCCATTCCAGCAATTCGTCTTGTACATAGCGCTTTTTCAACTGCCAGGCGATTTGCGCGCGCGCCAGTTCAACGCCCAGGTAAAACGCGTGCGATGCGTCATCCTGCACGTTTAATGTCGGGTAAAAACGGTATGGATCCGTGTCGTGCTGAATGCCATCCCGATTATAAACATGCACGCCCTGCTCGCTCACCATAATGCGAAAGCTGGGGTCTTTGATCTGGCTCGCCATTGCCATGATTTCTTCAGCACTATAAGGGAACGGCTTGCGGTCATGTAAGCCAAGCAAACCATTCGAATAGCCGCGCGGCAGGCGCTTATCCTGGCTGGCACGATACATGACGCGGCGCGCCACATCTGCCTCAGCCACTGCTTCGCTGGCATGTGGACTCACTGACGTTGCCAGTACGGCGTTGATATTCAACTCACTGATCATGCCAAACAACAAGGCATTGACGCCGGTAGTATCGGCATCGGTCAACTCGGTGAGGTTACCAACCCCCATCATGATGGCAATATCAGGGTATTTTTTGCGCAATTTGTGATAGCGCACAATGGAGTCAGTCAGACCAAAATGAATAGGATCCAGAATCGGGTCAGCAATAAAACGTCGGCCGCGCTTTAAGCAATGCTCAATCGCACGTTGCAAGCTGGCAAAACTGCCAGGTACTGCCGGAATTAAGATCGGCGTGGCCGCGACTTCATCAGCAATCCACAAATTCTTTTCATGCAAACTGAGCAGGTAATCGGCACCCGCCTTCCCCGCCGCCAGTAAGTCCTCATCGCGCATGGAATCTACACTGACCTGAAAACCTTGCGTTTTCAGTGCCTGTACTGCGTCTGTCATATGGGCAAAGGCTTTACCCGGCAGACAGCCCAGGTCGATCACGTCCGCACCCTGTTGCTGAAAATGGCTGGCCTTAGCCACAATTTGCGCAACAGTGAGGTCTGGTGCATCGACAATTTCAGCAAAAATGGTGACGCTATGTTGCGTCAGGTCTGGCGCTTTACCTTGCTGGCCAAAGTATTGTGGCAAATCTTTCAAGTCTTTTGGTCCTCGTTCCACCGGCACGCCCCATTGCGCCTCAAGCAGTGCCAAATCGCCTTGGCATAAGCCAGGCAAAATGACCTTGTCTATATTCTCCACTTTTGCCAGACGTCGTGCAATTAAAGGCGGCGTCATCAAAGCAGCAACAGACACGCCAATTTGTTTGACTTCATACTCGAAAGGAGACTGTTTACTGTCAGCCTGAATGGACTGCAATATTTGGCGCAGACTGTGTTCTGCCAGTTTTCCGGTGAGGAACAGCAGCCGTGTCATGGGTTTACTCTGTGAGCGTATCTAGCACCTGTATGCCATCGTGCAAATGCAGATCATGGCATGCAGCCAATCGCTGCATAATGGCATTTTGCAAAGCAGCCATATCCTCGACCACCGTGGTATCAGCAAACTGCTTTAACTTAGCCACGTTGTCGAGGTCAATCTGGCGCGGGAATACTTTTACGACATGATCGCGCGGCGCTTCAGATTCCAGCTCTGGGGCAGTATCACAAGCAAACAAAATGCTGTGTACACGTGTTTTACCCGCTTGCGCGAACAGGTTGGTCACCAGGCTGTCAGAAAATCCGTAGGCCATTTTGGCGATGGTATTAGAGGTCGCTGGCGAAACCACCAGTGTGTGATACACACCTTCATAAAAGCGCTCGACTGGCACACTGCTGGCCGTTTTGTCCTGATAGACCTTGTGACCCGTGGCTTCCAACGCGGATTGGAACCCGTATTGCTGGATGATTTCAGACGCAGCGCGACTGAGATAGATATCCACATCCTGCAAGGTTTGCAGAATGGCCAATGATTCACGCAAGTAGTGGCCAGAACCCGTAATTGCCCAGGCCAGTCGTTGTGCACTCATATCAACGGACTCTTATGCTTAAGCAAAAGGATGTTGCAGGACAATGGTTTCGTCACGCTCAGGGCCGGTAGACACAATCGCAATCGGCACACCGCATACAGCTTCCAAACGCTTGAGGTAATGCTGTGCATTTTTAGGCAGTGCATCCCAGGTTTTTGCGCCAAAAGTCGTTTCAGTCCAGCCCGGTACAGTTTCGTAGATAGGCTCACAACGCGCGACATCATCAGCGCCAACTGGCAGCATGTCAACGATTTTGCCATCCAGTTTGTACCCGGTGCAAATATCCAGTGACTCAATGCCATCAAGCACATCCAGCTTGGTAATACACAAGCCGGTTAAACCGTTGATACGGGCTGAGCGACGCAAAGCGGCGGCATCAAACCAGCCACAACGACGCTTGCGACGTGTCACGGTACCGATTTCCTGGCCTTTGTTAGACATCTGGTGACCAGGCGCGCCTTCGGTATCGATATCCAGCTCACTCGGGAACGGACCGCCACCCACACGGGTAGTGTAGGCTTTGGTAATCCCCAATACGTAATGCAACATATTGGCGCCGACACCGGTACCCGCTGAGGCTTGGCCAGCGATACAGTTACTGGATGTCACATAAGGATACGTACCATGGTCAACGTCGAGCAAGGTGCCCTGCGCACCTTCAAACAACAGGTGTTCGCCGCGCGCATTGGCGTCGTACAGAGCTGCTGAAATATCGGCCACCATAGGTTTCAACGCGACTGCGTGTTGCATACTGGCATCATATTGCTGTTGAAAGTCGACAGCCGCTGCACCCAGGTAATTAGTCAATACGAAGTTATGGTAGTCCATGACTTCACGTAATTTTTCGGCAAAGCGTTCCGGATGGAACAAGTCGTACACACGCAAAGCACGTCTCGCAACTTTGTCTTCATAAGCAGGGCCGATGCCTTTACCGGTGGTGCCGATCTTTTTCTCGGCGCTACGCTTGGCTTCACGTGCCAAGTCAACAGCAACGTGATGTGACAGAATCAATGGGCAGCCAGGGCTGACTTTCAGGCGGTTTTTAACATCCAGGCCGCCTTGCTCCAAGGTAGAAATCTCATGCAGCAAATGCGTAGTATCGAGCACCACGCCATTACCGATATAGCAATTGACGCCATCACGCACAATGCCTGAAGGCACCAGGTTGAGCTTGTACACTTTTTGTGCAGCGCCCTGACCAACGACCAAGGTATGACCGGCGTTATGACCGCCCTGAAAGCGCACCACGCCCTGGGCGTGATCCGTCAACCAGTCTACGATTTTACCTTTACCTTCGTCGCCCCATTGGGTGCCAATCACAACGACGTTTTTTGCTTGCTTAAATTGTGTCATGTTCAATCAATATCTTGTAAAAACAAAAAAGGGTGCGCTGTGTTACACAGCCACCACTTGCCAGTGGCCATCTACTTTTTGCAAAGTGCGGTCACAAGCCAATTCAGAATAGTTCACAGGCATATCGGGCAATGCTTCCACCACAATCTGCCCCTGAGAACGTAAGGTATCTATCAGTGACAATAATTCGGGTTCTGTAGCCACCGGCGCCAGAATCCCTTTATGCAATGTTGCCGGGCCCAATGCTTGCAATGCGCCACGCAAATCCAGGCTAAATCCGGTTGCCGGACGCGCACGCCCAAATGCCGCGCCTACTTCGTCATAACGCCCGCCCAATGCGATCGGGCCTGCATAGCCTTTGGCGTATGCCGCAAACACCATGCCGCTGTGATAGTGATAACCACGCAACTCGCTCAAATCAATGGTGACGGTGACATCATCCGTGGTCAGCGTTTTAGCCACGGCTTCCAACTCACGTAAAGCCTGTTCAATCTCTTCAGATTCTGGCAACACATCACGCGCTTGATCCAGCACCTCAATACCACCGTTCAACTGCGTCAGCGCAACAAAAGCCTGACGGAATTTTTCAGGCAAACTAATGACTAGCTGCTCTACCAGGGTAATGTCTTTTGCCTGTAAAGCCGCCTGCAACGCCTGCTCCTGCTGTACACCTAACTGTGCCATATGCGACAGGCTGGCAAAAACCGCTGCGTGACTCAGGTCTACGAACAAAGTGCGCATGCCTAACAACTGCAAAGCTTTCACCATCAGTCGCTGCACTTCAATATCGCTCTCAATCCCGGCGTGACCATACAGCTCAGCGCCCAATTGCAGTGGCTCACGTGTGCGTGCCAAACCATCAGGCTTGGTGCGCAGCACCGTACCGGCATAGCACAGGCGCGAAACGCCTTGATGGTTCAACATATGCGCATCGATGCGCGCGGCTTGCGGTGTCGTATCCGCGCGCAAACCCATCAGGCGCCCGGTTAACTGGTCGACCACTTTAAAGGTCGCAATGTCCAGATCATGGCCAGTGCCGGTCAATAAAGACTCCACGTATTCCATCATCGGCGGCACCACATATTGGTAACCATGGACGCGGAACAAGTCCAGCAATTGTCGGCGATAAGACTCAAGACGCGCCGCTTCAGCAGGCAATACGTCTTCAATATATTCAGGAAGTAACCAATTATGCATCCCGCCATTATACCCGCAAACCCCTATCTAAAGCACGGCTTTAGCAATGGCGATCTTCAGGTCTTGCGTAGAAAACCAATAAAAAAGCACGCCATCATGCGTGCTTTTTTACTTCAAGCTGGTATTTAGCGGTTCAGCCACAAAATAAGCAGGCCGATCGCCGCAGAGGCAAAACCAACAAAGCGTATCTGGCCATCTTGCAACTGCAATAGCTTTTCAAATGTTTGACGCCATGCGCGCGTAAACAGCAGTGGCATCAAGCCTTCAATCAGCAATACCCCACCAATCAGCCACCACCAGTTCATCGACAAGTCAGCTAAGCAGCCACAGGCAAGAAATTACTTCTTGCCACTGCTACGCATATATTTAAAGAAGTCAGAGCTTTGATCGATTACCATCACGTCAGACTTGCTCTTGAAGCTGTTTTTATACGCTTCCTGACTGCGGTAAAAAGCATAGAACTCGGGATTTTTACCGAATGCCTGTGCGTAGACTTCAGACGCCTTGGCATCGCCCTCGCCCTTGACCTTTTGCGCATCACGGTAAGCTTCGGCAATAATCACTTCACGCTGTCTGTCGGCATCCGCACGGATTTTTTCAGCCGCTGCGGCACCTTGTGAACGCAACTCGTTGGCCACCGACTTACGCTCGGCTTCCATACGCTGATACACAGACTCACTCACCTCTTTTGGCAAGTCGACACGGCGCAAACGTACATCCAGAATCTGGATACCCATCTGACGGCTTTCTTTGTCGGCACGCTGACGCAGAATCTCCATGATTTCAGAACGCTCGCCAGATACCACATCATGAATCGTGCGCTTACCAAACTCGGCACGCAAACCATCATTCACCATTTGTGACAGGCGACGCTCAGCTTGCACTTCGTCACCACGCACAGACACATAGTATTTGGACGGATCAACAATGCGCCATTTTACAAATGAATCCACCAAGACGTTTTTCTTCTCGCTGGTAATAAAGCGGTCTGGCTCTTCCCAGTTCAGCGTCAGAATACGTTTATCGTAATAGCGGATATTTTCCACCATTGGCATCTTAAAGTAGAGGCCAGGCTCGCTCTTGACGGACACGATCTCACCCAGGCGGAACACCAGTGCGTATTCACGCTGGTCAACGGTATAGGCCGAAGAGGTAATGATCACCAGCAGGACAAACACCCCGATTAACAGACTTCCAATATTTCTCATATGTATATTCCTTCAGGGCAATCTAGCGATATTCACGATCGCGGCTTCTCATCGCATCACGCGAGCGATCCGAGGTGCTTGCGTCGGCTTGTGGTTCCTGCACCGGCTTGTCAGCCGTTGTCGCAGGTGCAGATGCCGCATTATTGCCTGCACCACTCATGCTCATGAGTTTATCCAGCGGCAAATACAGCAGGCTATTGCCACCCTTCTGGTCTACCAGCACTTTGCTGGTATTGGCTAATATATGCTCTTGCGCATCCAGATACAGACGCTGGCGTGTCACTTCCGGCGCTTTGTTATATTGCGACAGCACCTGCTCGAATCGGTCAGCATTACCTTTGGCTTCGTTTTCTACACGCAACTTATACCCTGCCGCCTCTTCGGTCAAACGAGAGGCAGTCCCTCGCGCCTTAGGAATTACGTCATTCGCATAGGCCTGGCCTTCATTCTTCTGCCGCTCCAGATCCTGTTTGGCTTTCACTGCATCGTCAAACGCGGCTTGCACCTGCTCTGGTGGTTGCGCATTCTGCATGGTCACGTTAACCACATTGATGCCAGATTTATACCTGTCCAGCATGTCCTGCATCAGCTTTTTGGCTTTAGCAGCCACATCATCACGGCCTTCATATAGCACAAAGTCCATTTTGCTTTTACCGACGATTTCACGAATCGCGGTTTCTGCTACGCCACGTACGCTTTCTTCAGTCGAACGGTTGCTAAACTGGTAATCCTCAACAGACTTCAGGTTATATTGCACCGCAACTTGCAAGTCGATGATGTTTTCATCATCGGTCAGCATCAAAGACTCTCTGAGCTCTTTGCTGCGGCCAGACTCACCTTCAAATGAGCGATAGCCCATTTCAATGGTACGCACCTGCTCCAGGTTAACGTTTTCGATGGTTTCAATCGGGAACGGCAAATGCCAGCGAGGACCAGGCATGGTGGTCTCAACATGTTGGCCGAAACGCAATACCACACCACGCGAACCCTGATCAACAATATAAAAGCCAGAGCCCAGCCAAATGAGCGCGACCAGGCCTAAAATAGGCGCCACTGGCAATGGTTGCGGTGCAGGTGAGGTGCCACGTGGGCCACCCTGTCCGCCTTTGTTGCCAAACAAACGATTCAGCTTTTGATTCAAATCCTTGAATACCTCATCCAGGTCAGGCGGGCCTTCGTTATTCTTATTCCAAAAGCCGGGGAATTTTCTCATGCTAGTACTCCGTGTTTTTTTTGATCTTTTAAACATAAGCACGCTCTTCAGTGCTCAGTTTTTTCAAATATTGCTGATGCTCCAACAACGCCTGGCGTAAATCATCAATACCAGTGCCTTCTCTAGCCGAGACGCGCACTGTACGGATGTTACCATACTCGTCTCTATCAATTCCTGGCGCCATGCCCATGCGGTCTATCTGGTTCAACACCAGAACCTGTGGGACATTGGCGGCACCAATCTCGTTCAGCACAATGTTGACCTGCTCAATTTGATTATCGCGGTTAGGGCTGGCGACATCGACAATGTGCAGCAATAAATCTGCTTGTGCCGCTTCTTCCAGCGTCGCACCAAATGCTTCAATCAGTGTGGTGGGCAAATGCTTGATAAAACCAACCGTGTCTGAAAGCACCACGGGATAGCCATCAGGCAGATGCATTTTGCGTGAAGTGGTATCAAGCGTGGCAAATAGCTGATCTGCCGCATAGACGCCAGAATGCGTTAAACGGTTAAACAAGGTCGATTTACCAGCGTTGGTATAGCCGACCAAAGACACGGTCATCAGGTTGGAGCGTTTGCGTGCACGCCGCTGCATCCCGCGCTGCTGTTTGAGTTTGTCCAGTTTTTCACGCAGTTGCTTGACGCGTACGCGCAGCATACGTCTATCCAGCTCCAACTGCGTTTCACCTGGACCGCCGCGCACACCGATACCACCTTTTTGCCGTTCAAGGTGGGTCCAGCCACGCACCAGCCGTGTAGACAGATGCTCCAGCTGCGCCAGCTCTACCTGCAACTTACCCTCGTGCGACTGCGCACGCTGGGCAAAAATATCCAGGATGAGACCGGTGCGATCAACAACGCGTGCTTCGAGCAGTTTTTCGAGGTTGCGCTGCTGCGACGGGCTCAAATCATGGTTAAAGGCAGCCACTTTGCTATCGTGCGCTGCCAACAATGCCTTGAGCTCATCTGCCTTACCAGAGCCGATAAAATATTTGGGATCGGGTGCCTGACGCTTGCCTTCCAGCGTCGCTGAGATATTCAATCCGGCAGTGCCGGCGAGGTGGCGGAGTTCTTGCAAACTTTCTTCGTAGTCAGCATCACCAAAATTGACGCTGACCAGAACGACGGCATCTCCGCCGCTTGGCCTATCAAACATGCATTAAGATTCTTGTGCTGTTTCGTGTGGCGCCAAACTGACTGGACGCGCTGGAACGATGGTTGAAATCGCGTGCTTGTAAACCATTTGGGTCACTGTATTTTTTAACAAAATCACATATTGGTCAAAAGAGTCAACCTGACCTTGCAACTTGATACCATTAACCAGATAAATAGACACTTGCACGTGTTCTTTTCTTAAGGCGTTCAGAAAAGGGTCTTGTAACATTTGGCCTTTATTATTCATAGAATTGCTCCTTGTTTGTTTTAATCGTATTGGAGTTTTATTATCTTGAACACCAATCCCTCATAATGACTATGATTGTACTAATTTGTTCCAATTTCAATCCCCGCACCTTATTTTTTTGGAAATAATGCGCGAATACGCTGCAAACAGGCCTCTTTACCCAATATCGACATCACCTGATCAATGCTGGGCGACTGTGCAATCCCGATTAAAGCCACCCGTAATGGCATGGCCAATTTGGGAAATTTAATCTGTTGCTCAGCCACGACCTGATTTAGCGCATCGTGTAAGTTATCGGCAGTCCAGGCAGAATCTTGAGTCTTTTGCAAAAAGCTTTCGATATACGCAGACGTTTCTTCCTGGATATGTTTGGTCGCATCTGCTTCATTGATCGCTGGCACCTGGTAGAAGAACGCAATTTCCTTTGCCAGTTGATTCAGGTTGTTAGCCCGCTCACGGTATAAATTCAGCACCGCCAGCAAATCCGGCGATTGCGTTTCCGTGATACCCAGCGCAGCCAGGCGCGGCTTCACTTCGTCCGCAATTTGCGCTAGTGGCAAGCTTTTAATGTAGTGCGCATTAAGCCAGTTGAGTTTTTCGGTATTAAACTGCGCAGCCGATGGCGTGATATGGTCAAGATCAAACCATGCACAGAACTGCTCCATGCTGAATACTTCATCATCACCATGTGACCAGCCCAAGCGTGCCAGGTAGTTAAGCACCGCTTCACGCAGATAACCGTCTTCGTGATACTGCATCACACTCACGGCGCCATGGCGCTTAGATAATTTCTGTCCATCATCACCGAGGATCATGGACAAATGCGCATATTGAGGCACTTGCGCGCCCAAAGCCAGCAACATATTGATCTGGCGCGGCGTGTTATTGACGTGGTCATCACCACGGATCACCTGCGTCACGCCCATTTCCCAGTCATCGACGACCACACAGAAGTTATAAGTGGGCGTGCCGTCAGCACGCGCAATAATCAGGTCATCCAGCTCGGCATTGGCAATCTCGATACGGCCTTTGACCATATCGTCCCATGCAACCACGCCAGTAGTCGGGTTTTTAAAGCGCACGACAGGCGGCACATCTTTGGGCGCATCAGGCAAGACCTTGCCTGTTTCCGGGCGCCAACGGCCATCATAGCGCGGCTTTACGCCCTGCTGCATTTGCGTTTCACGCAAGGCATCCAGTTCTTCTTTGCTGCAATAGCAATAATAAGCATGGCCTTCATCCAGCATTTTCTGGATAATTTTCTTGTAAGTATCCATGCGCTGCATCTGGTAAAACGGACCTTCATCATGATCCAGTTGCAACCAGGCCATGCCATCCAGAATCGCCTGCACCGCTTCTGGCGTTGAACGCGCGACATCGGTATCTTCAATACGCAGGATAAATTGCCCGCCATGGCGCTTGGCATATGCCCATGAAAACAAGGCAGTACGTGCGCCGCCAATATGAAGGTATCCGGTAGGGCTGGGTGCAAAACGGGTTTTAACAGCTGGTGACATGATGACTCTCTGAACGCTCAAGCCTGCCATTTTAACATGGCAGCCGCACTCCTGCCTGACTCCTAAGCTTGGTGCAAAATGGCCGCAACCAGATTGAAGCCAGCAGGCAAACGCGATATGATGCAGCCATGACGCAATCCCCTACTTTCAGCAACGATATTCATGTCGGCGAGCTTTATGGCAAACCTGCCGCACCTGGCCAGACCAGTGCGATTTATCATGTGGTCGCCGTGCACAAGCTAGGCATTACCTTGCAAAATATGGATAACCCGTTGAGCCAGTTTGAAACCACGGCCAGCAAATTGCTGCAATCCGGCTATGTGCGTTTAAGCCAAACGCCTTATGTCAATCTGCAACAGGCTGGCAAACGCAAAACAGCGCAACAAAAACTCAAGCGCTGCCCGTTTACGCTAGATGTATTTGCCGAGCGCGCCGATTGCGAACGACCGGCAGTGATTGCCTAAGCGACATCTACAATAAAAAATGCCGCAATAGCGGCATTTTTTACGACTTGATTCAGCGGATAACATCCTGGCTGATTAATCCTCTGGCGGCGCACCGATCAAATCATGCCCTTGCGAGTCGACAATCTGCACATCGACAAAATCACCTGGATTCAAGCCATCGGCATCCTGCAAGTAAACAATGCCATCAATTTCCGGCGCATCACTTTTCGTCCGCGCGATAGCAATGACATTGCCTTCGTCGTCTTCAGTCAGCTCATCCACCAGCACGGTTTGCAGGCTACCGATCTTGGCAGCCACTTTGGCCGCGCTGATACGCTCTTGCACCTCCATAAAGCGGCTTAAACGTTCCTGCTTGATTTCTTCAGCCACCTGATCCGGCAAGGCATTCGCCACTGCACCATCGACGGCAGAATAGGCAAAACAACCCACACGGTCCAGCTGCGCCTCTTCCATAAAGTCGAGCAGCATTTTAAAGTCGTCTTCGGTTTCACCCGGGAAGCCAACAATAAAAGTACTACGGATGGCAATTTCAGGGCAGATATCGCGCCAAGCCTTGATGCGCGCCAGGTTATTTTCGCTACTGGCCGGGCGTTTCATGGACTTGAGAATGCGCGGACTGGCGTGTTGCAGCGGCACATCCAGATACGGCAAAATCGCCCCCTCCGCCATCAGCGGAATTACATCATCCACATGCGGGTATGGATAGACATAATGCAAGCGCACCCACACACCCAGCTCACCCAGTGATTTACTGAGTTCAGTCATATGGGTCCTGACCGGACGGCCGTTCCAGAAGCCTTTACGGAACTTCATATCCACGCCATACGCTGACGTATCTTGTGAAATCACCAGGATTTCGGACACACCGGCGTTGACCAGGCTTTCGGCTTCGTTGAGTACATCACCAATCGGACGACTGACCAGGTCACCACGCATACTCGGGATAATGCAGAAGCTGCAACGGTGGTTACAGCCCTCAGAAATCTTGAGGTAAGCATAGTGCTTGGGCGTCAGGCGGATGCCTTGTGGCGGCACCAGGTCAACATAAGGATCATGTGGCTTGGGCAGATGTGTGTGGACGTGGCCCATGACTTCTTCGAGCGCATGCGGGCCAGTCACCGCCAGTACGCTGGGGTGCGCACCGGTGACGACGTCTTTTTTGGCGCCCAGACAGCCAGTCACAATCACTTTACCGTTCTTGTTGAGTGCTTCACCAATCGCATCCAGTGATTCCTGCACGGCAGAATCAATAAAGCCACAAGTGTTGACCACCACCAGGTCAGACTGCTCATAGCTATTACTAATTTCATAACCCTCAGCACGCAGCTGGGTCAAAATGCGCTCGGAATCAGACCCTGCTTTTGGGCAACCCAGGGAGACAAAACCGACTTTAGGCGAACTTTGCATAATGATTCTCTCTTAACCTTCTACCAACCATTTGGTGACAGCGACCGACGCCACACCCAACACAATTAACAATAACTGACTCAGGGTATCGCGTAACGCTGTGCGTTTATGCAAGCCCGGGATCAAATCGGCCACGGCCACATACAGCATGCTGGCGGCAGCCAAACTGAGGATATACGGCACCCATTGCTGCACCAGGTTTAAGGCCAGATAGGCCAGCAAACCACCTGCCAGAGTTGCCAGACTGGAGCCTATATTAAACAAGAATGCTTTTTTCTTGCTGTAGCCGGAGTGCAGCAAAATCAGGAAATCGCCCACCTCTTGTGGAATCTCATGCGCAATAATCGCCAATGCCGTCACCAACCCGACTTGCATATCAACCATAAAGGCCGCACAAATCAGGATGCCATCGACAAAATTATGAAAGGTATCGCCAACCATGATCATCAAGCCACTGCGGCCGCCATCGTGGGCATGGGCATGATGATGTCCGACGACCTGCGCTGGCTGAGCCTGTGGCAATTTAAATTTGATCGCCCCTTGTGGCTTCTTGCCCGCCTGCTGTTCCGGGTGCAACTCAGGGCAATGCGCTTCATCATGCATGGCATGCATTTCACAATGCTCACCATGGCAATGGCGCCATAACACCAGTTTTTCCAGGGTAAAGAACAACAACACGCCAAACAGCATGGTGGCGGTCATGGCTTCTATATTGGGGCTGGTTTCAATCGCATGCGGCAAGATTTCGAGAAACACCGCAGCCAGCAAGGCACCAATGGCGTAACTTACCAACAAAGGCACCCAATGTTTTTTGGCATTGAGCGCAAAGATCGCTGCGACACAGACGCTTAAAACTCCGCCCAGCAAACAAGCCAGCACCATGCCGGTAAAGGGTGAAATGTCAGAAAGTAATGTGGTCAAGGCAATCATGCAGTGTTTATCGCTGGAAGGCGCGCATTATACGTGAGTTATCAAAAAAACAAAGCATAAACAAATAGTTAACCTTTACCAGAACCAAGGTTTTAGCAGGCTATCAAGCCTTAAATAAACTGCGCCACGATATAGCCAATGACAATACCGATCAATAAGGCCATGGTCAGCCCGCGATAAGTCAGCACATCACGTGAATAGCCGCGGCGGATCGCGACATAAGAAACCAGATAACCCATCGCATTCAGCAACCAGATAAAACCGAAACTCAACACTTTCACGATAATGGGACCAATCAGTGGTACCAGGCCGATCAGGCCTACCAGCCATACAAACAACCCAGATACCAATCCCACCAGCACAGCCATCCCCGCCAGTACACGCGCATCCCAATCGAGATAAATGCCCGTCGCGATTAACGCCGCCAAGGCCATCGCCAGCAACAACATATTTGGCCAGGCACGCTGACCACTCAACAGTGTCTCCGTACCTGTGCCGGCAGCTGCCGGATGTCGGCGCGCACGTAATCGTTTAATCATCAGCAGAACCTATAGCGTTGAGATTAAACCAGCAAGGTCCTGCACCTTGGCGCAGTTTTGCCAGTGTGGTTTACGCATGCCGACATCGCCCGCATAACCCCAGCTCACCAGCGCAAAATCCATCTGGTTCGCATCAGCTGACATGCCGTCTTCCAGACGGTCGCCAATATACAAACAATCGTCTACCACCAACCCGTTGTCTGCCACCACGCGCCCGATCATTTCAGCTTTGGATTTAAGTGGCGGGTTAAAATAATCCAGCGCATACACGCCGGTGAAAAACGCCTGCCAGCCAAGATGGGCCATGATTCTTTCGGTCGGGTAAAAGCGCTTATTAGTCGCAATATATAACTGGTAGCCCTGTGCTTTCAGTTGCTGCAACATGGCAGGCACACCGTCAAACACCACTGACTGCAAACAGCCCGTGCTGTCGTAATGCTGCTTGAAAGCAGTTGCCAGTGTGTTTAATAAGGTAGCATCATCGCTACCTGAAAGCCGCTTCAGCGTTTCCATCAGCGGCGGGCCGATCACATCATGCGTCAACGGTGCTGCCAAAGGCGTATTGGTGGTGCTGAACGCCAAGCCAAAACAATGCAGGATGCTTGGCGCAGAATCAATCAATGTGCCGTCTAAATCAAAAATTAAATGCTGTTTCATAAATACTGTGAGTGAATCGTAAGAATGACTTTTTTATTATTTAGCCACAGAGGTCGCAGAGAACACAGAGGAAAACCTAAAGACCATCTTTATGGTGGCCTCTCCTAGGCAGCTTCAGTAAAAGTGCTTTTCTCTGTGCGCTCTGTGGCAAGAAATTTACTCGAGCCAGATAAAGCTACCCATGCGGCCGGTATCCCCATCGCGCCTGAAGCTGAAGAAAGTCTCAGGCTCGCTAAATGTGCAGCGTCCGCCACCATATACCTGCGTGACGCCTAATGTTTGCAAACGCTGCTTGGCAATGGTGTATAAATCGCCCAGCCACTTATCGCCTTTGGCTTTAAACGCAGACTCAGCTTGAGTATCTTGCGCCATAAACTGCGCCCGCACTTCACCGCCCACTTCAAACGCATCTGGTCCAATGGCGGGCCCCAGCCAGGCCATGAGTTGACCAGCCGACACCGGCATGGCAGCGATGGTCGCTTCAATCACGCCATCGCACAAACTTCGCCAACCTGCATGAATGGCCGCCACGGCCGTTCCGGCCTGGTCACAGAGCAACACTGGCAGGCAATCTGCGGTCATGGTCACACACACCACCTGCTGGCGACCGGTAAAACTGGCATCTGCACTTTCCAGGCAAGAGGACAAAGCGGCGTCAATCACCCGCACACCGTGCACCTGGTTCAACCATACCGGTTCGCTGGGCATATAAGCGCTCAATAATTGCCGATTGGCCGCCACATGCTGTGGCTGGTCTTTGACATGATCGCCTAAATTCAAACTGGCATACACGCCCATGCTCACCCCACCATTGCGTGTAGTTTGCAAGGCTTTCACATTGGCAGGCGCGGGCCAGTCAGGCGTGATGAATGCTAAGCCAGTCATTATTCGTCCTCGTCGCCCCAGTCTTCGCCCATATCATCATCGGACTCATCATCAAAGTCGTCGTCGCCCCAATCTTCGTCATCGTCCCCGACAAACAGGCCGTTTTCATCGACATTAAAATCCGGGGGCGGCAGTTCTTCCACCGGCTTGACCACGCGCATGGCTTCCAGCAACTCACGCATATCGTCGGCCAATTCAATCTGCCATTCCATCGGCTCATTGGTCACCGGGTGTATCAAGCCCAATTTAATAGCGTGTAACGCCTGGCGTTTAAAGTTGCCAATCACCTCGCGCAGTTCTGGCGTCATCATTTTGTGCGGAATAATATTGCCGATACCATACATCGGATCCCCCACCATAGGTGCTTTCAGATGCTGCAAATGCACGCGGATCTGGTGCGTACGGCCGGTTTCGAGGTTACAGCGCAGATAAGTATTGGTGCCAAAGCGCTCGAGGATTTCGTAATGCGTGATGGCCGGACGGCCGCGACGGATCACAGCCATCTTGGTACGGTGATGCGGGTGACGGCCAACCGGCTGATCAACCTTGCCGTTGCGCCACAACTGCCCCCACACAATCGCGCGGTATTCGCGCTTGACCGTACGTGCCTGCAACTGGCGCACCAGGCTGGTTTGCGCTTCCAGCGTTTTGGCAACAACCAGCAAGCCGCTGGTATCTTTATCCAGCCTGTGCACAATACCTGCCCGCGGCACTTCTTTGAGTGACGGCCAGTGAAACAGCAAAGCGTTGAGCAGCGTGCCGCTCCAGTTACCGGCAGCCGGATGCACCACCAAGCCGGCTGGCTTGTTAATAATAATCAGGGTATCGTCTTCGTAAACGACGTCCAATGGGATATCTTCAGGTTCAAACGCGTTTTCCTGCGCGTTTTTAGGCGGCGTGACTAGCAATTGCTCACCGCCCCAGACTTTGGTTTTAGCCGTTGGTGCTTTGCCATCCAGCAAAACCAGCCCTTCTTTGATCCAAGCCTGTAATCGGCTGCGAGAATGATCCGGCAACATTTGCTGCAAAGCCAGATCGAGACGCTGCCCGCCAAGATTGCCAGGAACGACCAGATGTAAGGAGGCGCTTTCTTTCATATTTTCAAACAGCATCAGTTATAATGCCCTGAGTTTCCTTTGATAAAACAACATTAAACAACATGCTTCGCATTTTACCGCTTAACACCCTGTTCACGCGTGCTTTTATTTTGATCACCGCGCTGGCTTTGAGTGCTTGTGCCATTTTCGGCAATCCGAATCCGCCAGATGAGACCAAGGGCTGGGCAGAACAACGCCTCTACGCTGCAGGTCAGGAGAAAATGGCTGACAAAAACTACGACAAGGCCATTGAGTATTTCCAGAAACTGGAAGCACGCTATCCGCATGGCGCCTATGCCACGCAAGCGCAGCTGGAAGTGGCTTATGCCTACTATAAAAAATCTGAGCCGGTGCTGTGCTTATCCGCCGTTGATCGTTTTATCAAGCTGCATCCTAATCACCCCAACCTCGATTACGCCTATTACCTCAAAGGCCTGGCGACATTTAACGAGCGCGGCATTATGGAGAAATACACCAAGCAGGAAATCAACGACCGCGACCCGAAAACCTTGCGCGTCTCATTTAACGCATTCAAAGAACTGGTTGAGCGTTTTCCGACCAGCCGTTATGCCAAAGACTCAACCCAGCGCATGGTGTACCTGGTAAACACGCTGGCCATGCATGAAATGCACGTGGCACGTTACTATATGCAACGCAAAGCCTATGTCGCAGCACTCAACCGCTCCAGATACGTCTTGGAAACCTACCCGAACTCTAGCTCGGTGGAGGATGCCCTGGTGACCATGATTAGCGCCTACGATGCGATGGATATGGCTGACCTGAAAGGCGACACACTGCGTATTTTGAAAACCAATTACCCTGAAAATCCGATGATCACCGGTAAAATTAATGAAGATGAAAAGATCTGGTGGAAATTCTGGGAAAGTTTGTACTAAACCTGTCTATTATTTAGTTGCTTATTTAGCACCCAAAAAACGCCAGTCAAGCTGGCGTTTTTTTATTACGTCAAACAACACTACTCAACCCCTTTTTGATCACAAGCAAAACCTTCCGCGCGCTCTGCCGCAAAAGCTTCTCTCTCAAACGGATGATCATAGTAAGCATGTCGGCCACACAATAGCTGCCACAATCCTGCCAGCAAATAAGCTGGAATAAACAATATCCCCCAGCGCTCAGCTTGCTTGACATGCACATGTTCGTGCGTGCGCAACTGATCCAATACGCCAGGCGAACAGCCGATAATCACATGCCCCAAGGCCATGGCAGCGAATCCACCCAGGTGCAACATACACGTTGCCATCCGACCACCATGCACCTCAACCACGCCATGGCTGATGCGTACCTTCGCCCCTAATAATAGCCACAGCAGACCAGCAGCTAGGCCTATCAAGGTCGTTGGTAATGTCCACAGAAAAACAAGCATGCGTATCATCATAGATGCCAATCATACAGAATGCCTGTCACCCGTGCTTGGTTGACAGTCGTATGCTCCATGCATATCATATGAGAATAGTTATCATTACATCAACAAGCCCTCATGCCCGCAGCGGATGCTACTCCTCAACAAGCGCTACGCACTTTTTATCATGCGCACCACACTTGGCTGGTCAATTGGTTAAAACGACGTCTTGGCTGCGTTCATCATGCGAATGATCTTGCACATGATACGTTCCTGAAGCTGGTTGCCAAACCATCCACATTGACGCACATTCAGGAGCCACGGGCTTTTTTGAGCACCGTGGCGCATGGGCTGATGGTGGATCAATTTCGCAAAAGCGCATTAGAACAAGCCTATCTGGACGCGATCAGGCATTTACCAGTATCCTTGGCGCCCTCCCCAGAAGATCATCTTGCCATGCTTGAAATCCTGCTACAGATAGATCTCTTATTCCGTGGACTAAAACCGAATGTGCGCAATGCTTTTTTACTGTCGAAACTGGAAGGGCTGACCTATCCTGAAATTGCAATGCGACTCGGTATTTCCTTGCGTACGGTTGAAACTTACATGGCCGAGGCACTACGCCACCTATTAACCGTGCCGCGCGCTTAATACATCCAAAGCAAACTACGCCCCATGTCTACACTCAACGCTCGCCCAATCAGTACATCTGCCAGCATCCCCCCTGACATTATGGATGAATTGATCGCCTGGTCAGTCAAGTTAAATTCAGGCACCGCAAGCGATGTTGACCAGCAGCGTTTTCAGGAATGGCGGGCTTTTGATCCCATGCATGAACACGCCTGGCAAACACTGCATGCCATGGAGCAAAATTTCACAGCTATTCCAGCACACGCCAGGCAGCTTGTCGCGAACACCATTACGCGTGCTGATGCACAAACTATCACGGCAAGGCCGCGCAAACCTAAACTCAAAGCGTTGGCGATGACGACGGTCACACTGCTTGCAGCCGCCTTCCTGATCAATCAAGTTTCGCCATGGCAACAGCCAATACACTATGCCACCCACATTGGTCAGCGCGCGACGTTCCAACTGGCAGATGGCACGCAACTCATGCTGAATACCAACTCCAGTGTAGATGTGCGCTACACCCTGTTGAAACGTGAAATTGTGCTCAACCACGGTGAAGTTTATCTCATCACGGGCCATGATACTGACGCGTTGTTTGGACGTCGCCACTTCTGGGTCAATACGGCGCAGGCAAAACTTGAAGCCATAGGCACCCGCTTTTCGGTATATCAGCAAGCAAATACCACTCAACTGCATGTGGCCGAGGGGATTGTGGCCATGCATGTCGCGCAGCAGCCAGAAGTCAGAGCATACGCCAATGACACCTACCGCATGCAAGGGGCAAGCGCTTTACCAATTAAAGCTGAGACACCGCATTCTGATCCAATGGCTTGGGTAGATGGCGTCATTATCGCCAAACAAATGCGCTTGGAGCACTTGATGACCGAGCTCTCACGTTATCAGGCGCTGCCACTCAGCTATGAAGACAATACCGGCAACCTGGTTGTATCTGGCGTATTTCAGCTCAATCGTAATGACCCGGCCGAACATGCTTTACAAACATTGGGCCACACCTTGCCTATCCGCATCACCCGGCAGCACGGGCAATTGCTTATCAGAAAAAAATAATTCCAATAAATCTGCGGGTTTTTGCCCAGTTATTCGGCATAGGGTTATTTCTCTCATTTACACAGAGGTTTAACGCAATGCCCGGGCAATCACATCAACAAAAACCATTTTTCCGCAAACATATTTCAACCGCCTTGCATGCGGCATTGATTGCAAGTGTGAGTGCTGGTTTCACCGCCACCTACTCCAACGCGGCCTATGCCGAAGAGAACCAGGTGTTTGACTTCAAATTACCGGCAGGCAAGCTTGAAGATGCTCTCAATGCCTTAGCAAAACAATCAGCAATTACCCTGACCTTTGATGCAAACCAGGTCAAAGGCAAAACGGTGCGTGCCATCAAAAAATTGTTAACGCGCGAGCAAGCCCTGCAACAATTGCTGAAAGATACCGCTTTAGAAGCCAAAGCCACGAATGGCGCCATCATTATTGTGCCAAGGCCAATCGCTGCACACACCGACACCTTACCCGAAGTCAGTGTCAGCGCAAGCCGCTCACGCGCCACTAACACCCTGTCTCAGCCCTTTGCAGGCGGCCAAGTGGCAAAAGCCAGCCGTATGGGTATTCTTGGCAATGTCGATATTTTTGATACCCCATTTAGCACACAAAGCTACACCGAAGAATTCGTGCTTGACCAACAAGCAAGACGCCTGGCTGATATTATTGCTGCAGATCCTTCTACCCGCAGCGCCATGGCGGAATATGGCGACAGTGAAACCTACCATATTCGCGGATTTCCTTTATTTACCAACCAGGTGGGTATTAATGGTTTATATGGCATGACCGACCTGCGCCGTATTGCGCCTGACTTCTATGAACGGGTCGATGTATTAAAAGGCCCTGCTTCCATGCTCAATGGCAGCAGCCCATTTGGCGTCACGGGTGGCAATATCAACCTGGTCTCCAAGCGTGCGGGCGACACGCCGCTTAATCGTTTTACTGCCAGTTACATTTCAGACAGCCAGTTTGGCGGACACCTTGATCTGGGTCGCCGATTTGGTGAAGACAATGCCTGGGGCGTACGCCTGAATCTGCTGGCACGTGATGGCGATACCCCGATCAGCCGCCAGTCAGACCGCATGCATATCGGCTCTCTGGCCGTAGATTATCGCGGTGAAAAACTCACCGCCAGCTTTGACCTGGCAAGCCAGGATCGCTTAACCAGAGGCTATTCAGCCAACATCACTTACGGTTCTGGCTTTGCACTCCCACGTGCACCGCAAAATGATAAAAACTTTGTCAATGACTGGGAGTTTTTTAAAGGCGACTCGCATTACTGGATGACAAAAGTCGAATACGAATTCACGCCCGCCTTCACCGCTTACATTAACTACGGGCAAGCCAAAGGCAATGAAGAATATTTTTATGCGGGCTCACAAGGACGCCGCATCATCAACAGTGCAGGCGACTTCACCGCACGTGTCGGTGGTTATCGAGGCTGGTATGAGGTTGACACCTACGAGGTAGGTTTGCGTGGTTTTAAGCAACTGGGCAGTGTCAGCAACAATTATGCACTTGTCTACAACGACTTTAACCGTACCGCTGGGGGTGCCGTCGCACATGCCACGGCGCCATACACCGGCAATATCTATCAAAGCCCTAATCTGCCTAAACCCACGGTCAATTTTGGCGTGATTCCACAAAACGGCGACTTGCAATTAAACAGCATTGGGCTCATCAACACCTTCGGTTTTGTCCAAGACAATGTGTTACTCACCTTGGGTGCACGTCAGCAAACACTTTACAGCGGGATTTTTAACAACGGCTCTAAAGTAAATGCTTATGATGAGAGCAAAGTCACACCAACGACTGCGCTGCTGGTTAAACTCGGCAATTACTCTTTGTATGGCAATTACAGTGAAGGCTTATCTCAAGGAGCCATTGCACCCAGCACAGCGTCCAACCCTAACGAACAGTTGCCGCCATTTGTCGCCAAGCAACATGAGGTTGGAGTGAAATATAATGCGGGAACCTTTGGTGTCACTGCCGCCGTTTTCCAGATTACGCAACCCAATGTCTTTACCACTACAGCCGGCCGTCTGGTCGATGACGGCGAACAGCGCAACCGTGGTCTGGAACTGTCAACCTTTGGTCAACCCTTGAGTGGACTACGCCTACTTGGCGGCGTCACTTTTATTGATGCAGAACAAACAAAAACACTCAACGGCATCAACAATGGCAAAGATGCGATTGGCGTACCTAAAGTCAATGTGGTGATCAATGGCGAATATGATATTTATGCGCTCCCCGGTTTAACGCTGACTGGCCGAATTTCCAGCTTTAGCGAAGCACAAGCGGATAATGCCAATACACAAAGCATTCCCGGCTGGACGACCTTTGATGCAGGTGCACGTTATGTCACACACTTCTCGGGCAACAAAGTGACGTTACGCGCCAACGTAATGAACCTGGCAGATAAAAACTACTGGAACTCAGTATCGCGCAGCTTTATTACCATGGGTGCCCCACGCACGGCCCTGCTTTCAGCAACAATAGACTTTTAATGCCTCACAAAGGCCTGCTGAGCAGGCCTTTGATTATCTGGCCTGGCATTGAATAGGCAGCATGCGGCCAATCTCTACCGTCAAGGCATTGCCTTTACCGCGGATGGTATTCGGCCCGTTGCTGTAGATAAATCCTGAACCGCTGGGCTGCTGTGGCAGGCTGATTTCACTTTGCGCACGCATGAGCACCGCACTGGCAGGCTCAGCCACAAAGCGCACACGCAATACTTCGCCATTCTGGCAATCAAACACCACAGCCTCAGAGCTCACTACCGGTGCCTTGGCAGCACACCCCGCAAGTACCGAGGCAACACATGCACTGCGCAGCAAAATCATCGCCAAACTCATACTGGCCTCGGCGCAAACATGATAATAGCCATACCCAACATGGCGACTGCCACCCCCAGCATATCCCAGCCGGAAGGTTTGATACCATCCACCAGCCACAACCAGATAATCGCCACGCCGATATAGACACCGCCGTAAGCGGCATAGACACGGCCAGCCGCCGTTGGGTGCAGCGTCAGCAACCAGGCGAACAATGCCAGGCTGAGTGCAGCGGGTACTAATAGCCAGGCACTTTTACCAGCCCTTAACCACAAATAAGGCAAATAACAGCCAACAATTTCAGCCACAGCGGTCAGTGCAAATAGAAATAGTGTTTTCAGCAAAAGAATTCTTTTCCAGAAGATGAATGGAGCAGCTAAATGACCACGCGGCCTTTATGCACACCCTGCCGCATCGGGTATGCCCTTTGCAAAGCGCCTGTATTGCAGCCAATAAAGTAATACGCCAGCCGCAAGATTAAACACCGCCTGCAATAAGGGCAAAAACAGAAAAATCAGCCCTTCCTGCGCATCGGGATACATGAGCAAGGTCTGGCCATATACCCATGCAACGACCAGCACTTCGAACACGGCAAACCTTAACCATTGTTTCTGGATATCACAGCGGTGAAAGAAATACCTGCCAGCAAACAGAATGACATAAGGCATCACAGTCCACAAAGTGATGAGTAACCCTGCGCGCTGGCTTAAAAAACGTAAACTGCTGGCGGCAATAATCTCAAAGCAAACCGCCAATATGGCGCCAGACAAGGCCACCAGCGATAGTTTTTGCGTAGGTTTCATCTCACGTTCAAGAAATTTGCAGCCATCGGTAGTTGCTGATTTTGCCTGGAGGCAAATCAAATGAGCGCGCACCGGACAGGGTAAATGAGGCGCCAAAAGAAACAGAAACAGGCGCATCCAGCACGGCGGTTGGCCGGGTTTTATCCACCACGAGCACCTCCACCTCACTCGGCTCGGACTGGTTACCTGCGTCGTCTTCAACCACCAGGCGGAAGCGATGCCGCCCCGGTGGCAGAGGGTTCGTCGCATCTACCGTGACTTCAATGCTGGCCGTGTTGGTTCTGATTTCCTGCCCTGGGATAAACTTTGCCATACCACCCTCCCCTTTGTCGCAAAAGACGTGTGAACTTAACTGCCTCACAATGTATGACAGATTTCATGCACGGGCAAGGGACAGTTTTGCAAGCAGCGGCGCAAGCCGAATTACTCCTGCTCTGAAATCAGCAGTTGATTATGGTCAGTCTTGAGGTAAAACGTGCCGTTCTGGTCAATCTGGATCGCACGTATACGATAGCCGCTCAATACCGGCTCGGCATAGACCAGCGAAGTCCCCTCTTTGCGCACACGGTACAAAGTGGTATTGCCCATGCCTGCAACAAATAAATCGTTATCCCAGAAGTCATTGCGGCCGGTGGATGGATATTTCACCAAGGGACCAATACCGATCGAAGGCACAAACGTCATTGCTGGTTTTTCGTAGCCTTCATGGCTATTAAACTTGTTACCATAATAGCCGCTCATGCCATCGCGCTCGTAGATGGTGCCATAACTGACAATCGGCCAGCCATAGTTTTTGCCACGTTTAATCAGGTTAATTTCATCGCCGCCACGTGGCCCATGATCAGTGAGCCATAGCTCATTGCTTTCACGGTCAAAATACAAACCGCCTGAAGGCGAGCGGAAACCGGAAGCATAGACTTCAGCATTCAGGCGCTGCAAATCAATACGCACCACTTTGCCCAAGGAGGTCGTTTTGTCCTGCACACGGTCTGGCTTGGAAAAATCGCCGAGGCTAAGGTATAAAGTACGCTCATTCTCACCCAGCGCCAACTTGCCGCCTACTTGATGGCCTAAAATTGGCTCTTTAATGGCTGGGCGGCTGATATAAATCTCACGGTCAAAACTGACCTCACTATTCTCGACATCGACCTCAAATTCACTCACGGCCAGCCGCACACCATTACTTGCCTCATCCCAGGCGGTATAAGCCACATAGAGGGTTTTCCCCACCAGCAAAGAGTCTTTCACGCCAGACAATTCCCGGCAATACACCAGTTGTTTGCTGCTGCTTTCGTCAGCCGAGGTTTCGCCGCCAGGGATAAACTTAGCCAAGGCTTTGCCTGGCTTCACCAACTCCATGCTGTCGTTCTGGCGCACGAAAAACACTTCGCCACACTTGCTGATAAACAGGAATAGTTTTTTATCCAGCCGCTCAAAAGGACCGGACGGATACTGATCTTCAAAGGGTAGTTTGTATTCCTTGAGGGTTTGCGTGCCAAACACTGAACTGATCCTGGGTGGCTCGGGGGCTTTGTTGGCTTCTTTGTCAGCCTCAGCCGCCTCGCTTCCAGATAGCAACAACCTGGGTACCACATCTTCACCGGCCAACGTAGTGACTGGCAATACACAACTTAAACACAGAGCAACAATGACACTGAATGCCCCAAGGGCAGAGGTCGCGATTGAACATCGCTGATTAGAATAATGCAAAACAAGACTCTCCGTTAGCTAGCTTCTTTTCGAGTCCCCCATCCCAAAAAAGTTTATACAGCCTTAAAAATGTGAATTTAAAACAATTAAAATCAATACGTTATTTATTTTTATTAATGTAATTTGTCACTAAAATTTTTAATAACAAAGCAGAAATCATCACGCCCCAGGCGGCTAATGTCAACTTGATAAACGCTGCAAAGGCATCCTGCTGACAAACTGCTTGCAAGAAAGAAAATGTATCCTCACAGCCAAAGGCCACCACTGCAAAAGCGAAGCCAGGCCCCAGATGCAAAATACTTAAACCATAAATCAAACCACGTAACAACTCAGACTCCAAGCACAAAAATTTAAAACGCTTTATCCTTAAGACAATATGCCTCTGGGCAACAGTGACTTACTGCATGCCTTTAAATATCTGGTAAGTGCCACCCGTGTAATTACCTTGAAATGAACTGGCCCTGACGCCCGCAGCCACTTCCATTTCGAACGGCACGCGCTCATAAGAATAAAAATAGCGCCCTTTTTGCACGCAACGATCACAAGGGCTATTGTCGTAACTATACACGTCAACCTGTGCATCGCCGACCCCTTGAATGCGCTGTTGGTGATACCCGGCAAGAATCACTTTTTCTATCACCACGCCAGGCGTGGTGTTAACCTGCCAGGTCACGCCTTCATAAGCCATCAGGCCCAAAATAATCGGCGTCGTCTCATCACTGACATTCACGGTAATCGTGCGCTGATCTCGTCCAGGATTCAACAATGCCTGGCACGTATTCACAGCGGAAGGTTCTGATTTACCTGCGGCCTCGTTCATCGCCTGGCACTGTGCCCACCATGGTCGCTTATCCGCGGTTTCCGGCAGCTGCCCCTGGTAAACGCCTACCACATGCAAAGCCGCTTGTGAGGCGGATTTGGGCTTCACAACAGGCGCCTGGGTGATCGTGCTAGGCACTGTGCTGCAACAACTAGCTACCAGCAGTGGCAGGCAGGCAACAAGTAGATAAGCCATTAATTGACGCTGATTCGTCATTCTTACTCTTTCTGGTCTGCGAAAACAGATCACTCATTCAAAGTGATTGATATCATAAAAAAAGCCCCTGGCGGGGCCACATGGTTTGCAATAGCCAACCCTGTTTATAAATGAATCTCCCAGCTTTGCAATAGCCAGTTTGAGCTATGCCTGTGTGAATGTGTCGCTAACGTTTGATTGCCAGCACCAGCACACCGACCGCCACCAGCGCTAAGCCCAGCCACTCACGTGCATTTAAGCGCTCGCCCAAAAACAGGCAGGCAAACACCGCGACCAGCACCAGGCTCAACTTATCCACCGGCGCGACCTTGGAGGCTTCGCCCAGTTGCAGCGCACGAAAATAGCAAATCCACGAGCCTCCAGTGGCCAAAGCGGATAAGCTGAGAAAAACCAGTGAACGGCCGGGTAGCGTGAATGGATTACTCCATTTACCCGCCAGCCAGACGAACGGGGCCAGCACCAGCGTAATCAGCACCGTACGAATCAAGGTGGCAAAATCAGAGTCTATGCCTTGAATACCGATTTTGGCAAAAATGGCCGTCAGTGCAGCAAAGCAGGCCGACAGCAGCGCCCAGAACAACCATTGACTCACCATAAATGCAACTCCCGAGTTTTGTAAGAGACCAGTATATCAAGTGCGCTCATGGCTGTTAAAGAGATGACGTTTGCATAGAAATAAAAAAGACCGGCCGTAGCCAGTCTTTTTAACTAAAATGAGATTAGGCTTTCTCGCTACCGATAAAACGGTAAATGACCGCCCCTAACACTGCACCTACAATCGGCGCCAGCCAGAATAACCAGAGCTGTGAAATCGCCCAGCCATCAACAAACACGGCCACGCCAGTGCTGCGCGCAGGGTTCACCGAAGTATTGGTAACCGGGATAGAGATCAAATGTATCAAGGTTAAGCACAAGCCAATCGCAATCGGTGCGAAGCCTTGTGGCGCGCGCTTGTCGGTGGCACCCATAATCACCACCAGAAACATCATGGTCATGACCACCTCAGTGACAAACGCCGCCAGCAGGCTGTAGCCGCCAGGCGAATGCGCATCATAGCCATTAGAGGCAAAGCCTGCGGTCACATCGAAGCCCGCCTTGCCGCTGGCGATCACATACAATACGCCACCGGCCACAATCGCGCCCAATACCTGCGAAACAATATACGGCAGCAATTCTTTGGCCTGAAAACGGCCACCCGCCCACAACCCGATAGACACGGCCGGATTCAAGTGACAGCCAGAAATATGACCAATGGCAAAAGCCATGGTCAGCACAGTCAAACCAAACGCCAGAGATACCCCCAGCAAGCCGATCCCTACATCAGGAAAAGCCGCTGCCAATACGGCACTACCACAGCCCCCTATCACCAACCAGAATGTGCCAAAAAACTCCGCGACATATTTTTTCATTGCGCCCTCTCCTTTTTTAAATAGCCGATGGTTTACTCAACATGCCCGTGTGTTGACTCGACACCTGGTACCCACTCACAGCACGTTGTGCGCTCAATATAGCAAACTATCGCCCCTGCAGATGCGATCTGTTAAAAAATATTAAATAGCACTATCCTAATATCACATGCCAGGCATCTCACACGCTCAAAATAAAAAAGGCCGGCAACTGCCGACCCTTCAAAATCCCCTTAACCCTCATATGGTTAATGATCAATCCACATTTTGCCCAATGCGCCACAGCACGCCGGATGGGTCGGCAATACAAAAATCGCGCATGCCCCAGCTTTGCAGCTGAATCGGCCATACTTTGACACCGTAGGTCTGAATAATGCCGCTCTCTTGTATTTTGTCCCACCAGGCGTCGACATCATGCACGAGCAAATGCATCATGAAATTCTCGGCCAGGTTATCCGCACAAAAATCCTGCAACAGAAAGCTCACATGCGCATAATGAAAATAAGCCACGCCGCCGCCTTCTGACGCCATGGTAAAACCCATGTCTTTATAAAACTGCTTGGAAAGCTCGAAATTTTTGGAAGGAACGAAGGCTTTGATTTCTGTGACGGTGAGATTAGACATGATTAGATTTCCCAGTTTTTTGATTATTAGCCCGCGCGTTTGAACGAATTCTATTTTAAAAAAATTATGCCACCTCAACAACCCAGGCCGGGTTCCAGACCACTTCCCAGACATGCCCGTCCGGATCCTGAAAGTAACCCGCATATCCGCCCCAGAACGTCTCGTGTGCTGGTTTGATCACTCTGGCACCAGCCGTTAACGCTTGCACCATGACATGATCTACCTCTTGTGCCGAAGCCACATTATGCCCCAGCGTAAACGCAGTCGCGCTGGCAGGCGTCAAAGCCAGTCCGGTATCATGGCTAATGCTCTTGCGTGGCCACAGCGCCAGTTTTAAACCAGAAGCAAGCTGAATAAACACCACGGCACCATATTCATACTCCTGACCAATAATGCCTTCGGTTTTAAAGCCCAGTCCCTCTCGATAAAACCGTAATGACCGCTCAAGATCCTCTACGCCCAGCGTAATCACGCTAATATGCGGCCTCATTGCCATGGCCTAGTGCTTGCGCTCATACTGGCGGCTCACCTGTTGGCAAAACGCAGCGGTTTTCGAAGTATCTTCAGGCTCGATATCCGCTTCAAACGCATCCAATTTATTCAGAATCTCTTTTCTGCCCTGATATTTACGCCTGAGTTTGGCGAGCTTGTCGTCCGTCCCTACACAAGACTGGCACACCGCATGATCAATATCGGCTTGCCGTTCTTCATCGTAGCCATATTCTCCGCGCCAATGGTCACAAGCCTCGCGTTGTTCAACAAACAGCGTGACGTCTTTGGGTAATGCATTGCCTGCACTTGCTGCGCCGCAGAAACACAGCAATACAAGTGAATAAATGCTTAAAGTATTAGCCATCAACAGGATGCTCCGGTGTATCCAGAATATATTGATAAAAGCCCAAGTCCAGCCAGCGCCCAAATTTGAACCCCGCTTGCCTGATGGTACCGGCATGGGTGAAACCAAGCCGCTTGTGGAGCGCAATACTACCTGCATTTTCTACATCTATGCCACCCACCATCACATGTACCTGTTGATCTGAGGCCGCTGCCATCAACTGCTGCATCAGGGCCAGCCCCACTCCTTTGCCGCGATGCGCCGGATGTACATAGACTGAATGTTCTACCGTATATTTATACGCAGGCCAGACACGGAAGGTGCCATAGCTGGCAAACCCTAGCAGCACACCCTCATGATTCACCGCGCCAATCACCGGAAAACCATTTAAGGCTTTAGCCTCAAACCACGGCAGCATGGCATCAAACACACGAGTTTTGTAATCATACAGCGCCGTCGAATGCAGAATCGCGTCATTGAAAATATCAAGGATTTGCTGCGCATGCGCCTCATGATTGCAAGCAACAAACTGCAAGTGGCTCTCCCAAATGACACCAGCGCATGTGCGCTGGTTATTTTTGAATCACAGGGAGCGTATCTCGCCCCCTTCAATAAAGCTTACACAGGCGTTGCAAACTTCAAGCCGATAATGCCGGCCACAATCAACGCCAGGCTGATCAGCCGTAAAGGATGTGCCGACTCACCTAGCAGCACAATGCCAAGGATCACTGTGCCAACCGCGCCTACTCCTACCCAAATTGCATAAGCCGTGCCCATGGGTAGCGACTTCATCGCCACCCCCAGCAAACCAAGGCTAATCACCATAGAAAGCACCGTGCCCACCGTCGGCCATACACGCGTAAACCCTTCGGTGTACTTCAGCCCCACTGCCCAGCCAATTTCAAACAATCCTGCAACCACAAGAATGACCCAGTTCATACATACCTCACAATGACATAGGGCCGTCCCCAATTGAAGAAAGCAGTGAGGTCGTCCCCACGCCATGCAAAGAATATCACCTCAAACTGCATAGGCGAAGTGCGCTTATGCTAGCTTGCTCAGCGCGCGCGTCAATCTATCCAGATTTTGTTCATTGGCTGGCACGACAATATGCCTTACAGCTTCAGCAGTCTCAACATCCGCAAACGCTTGCGCCCAATTCACCTCAGTGCCATTGGCTACGGCAGTCAGCTTCACGTTCAGTGTAAATAATGGCGCACAAACATGCTCAATCACGATCTTGCTATTCGGCTCAAGCGCAGCAAACACACTTTCATTCGGATAACGCTTACCATCCGGGCCATGCATCACAAACTTCCATTGCCCGCCTGCCTTAAACTCGAACACCTCAAATATATTAATGAACCCTTCCGGTCCCCACCATTCAGCAAGCAACTCTGGAGATGAAAAAGCAGCGTAAATAGCTGCTGGGGAGAATGGCAAAACCCTGGAAGTAAAAATGACGCTTTCTTCAACTGGCATACGATCACTCCGAACTTATCAAAACTCGTGAAGCTTAACCTTTGACATAATGGTAGATGTACTTCCACGCAGCGCCCCGTTTGATAGAGGGGTTAGGTCTATTAAGCACGACCTGGCTGCCATTCTGAATAAGCAGGAATTTCTCCATCATACTTAAGCCATGAAACTTCGTGAGACTTGAAAATATGAAATTCGGGGGTTTGTTGAGGAGACTCATCCAATGTTGCTACACGTAAAACTACATGCTCTTGCTCTGCGCGTTGGGCAATTAAATGAGTACCACAATTTGAACAAAAGAAACGGAGTTTGCCCTTCGACGACTCAAATGACTTTAATAATTCCTGACCACGCACCCAGCGAAAGTTTGAGTGTTTAACACCCGCGGCAGTATTAAAAGCTGCGGCATGAGCTTTTCTGCACGTTTGACAAGAGCAATGACTGATTGGAGTGTCAAGCTGTGACACTTCATATATAACGCCACCGCAAAGACAACTACCTTTCATATGCATCTTTCACTTTCACACCTAACGTTTTGAATTAAGGGGCTAGCTTTAGCCAGTCCCGCTTGATGGAGGGGTTAGGTCTACACTGCATCGTTTTCCGCAATCCACAACAATATAGCTGTATCTGCACCGCCAATTTCGACGGTACGAGTGCCATGCATCAGAACGCCAAGGCCGTGCTCATCATCCCAAGTACAGCCTAGTTCAAAACCAATGTATGGAACTCCATGCTTTAGTATCGGGTGAATGTTTATAGTATGTAGCCCGATTAAACCTCGTAAGTCATCTACAGATTGAATATCGGGCATGTATTTTATTTTCTCATTCCCAGAATAGCCGTATTGTTCTTGGAGTGATGGATAGCTTTCTAGAATTGATGCAAGTACTACTGTTGTTAATTCTGCTTCATGTTCAATTACCCAACCAATCGCTGATAATTCAATATCATTTAATGGTTCGTTTCCTCGGCCCTCAGGGGCAAATACAACCTTAACGTGCCCATCAGAAGGAATGGCAGAACTTTGTGCACCATAAGCCCCGCTTCTATTCTGGAAGCCTTTCCATGAGGGGAATAATGCATTGGCAACCCACCATATGTCATCTTCAAGTTTAAAATCTAGTTGTACATTTGACATGTTTCTGAAGACCTAACGTTAATTAGACCCAAAAAACGAACTTAATTTTTTATTTAATCCAGGGGCTATAAAATTTATAAAATGACTTGTCATAATTAAATCAACATTTAGAATATTTATATTACACCTAAACTTAGAGGTGACGCTATGGATAACACACCTGAGGTAAAACCGGCGCTTAAGTTATTTCCTTTAATCATTGAGCGCTTGCGGGTGGAGCATTACAGCAAGCGCACTGAGGCGTCTTATATAGCGTGGATTAAACGCTATATCCTGTTCCATGACAAGCGGCACCCACGTGACATGGGTGCGATTGAAGTAGCCGCATTTTTAAGCCATTTGGCGACCGATAAACAGGTGGCAGCCAGCACGCAAAGCCAGGCGAAAAGCGCCCTGTTGTTTTTGTATGACGAGGTGCTGGGGCAAACATTGCCAACGCTTGAAAATGTCACCAAAGTGGTGGCAAAAAAGCAATTGCCGGTGGCGCTAAGCACACAAGAAGTACAGGCGATACTTTCACGGCTGGATGGCAATATGTGGTTATTGGTAAGTTTGCTGTATGGCAGCGGTTTGCGGGTGATGGAGTGTTTGCGCTTACGGGTCGCGGATATTGATTTTGCCAAACAGGAATTTTTTGTACGCGATGCACAAGGCCACAAAAACCGTATCACGCTCTTGCCCGCTAGTTTGGTGAATCCTTTAAAAGCGCATCTACAGTCTGTCGAGGCGTTGCATATAGCCGATGTCGCCAAAGGCTTTGGTGAAGTATGGCTGCCCACCAGCCTGGCAAAAAAATATCCGGATGCAAGCAAAGACTGGACGTGGCAGTATGTGTTTCCATCAAGCAGGTTGTCGGTCGAGCAACAGTCCGGCGTGGTATATCGCCATCACGCCGATGAAAAGCCGATACAGCGTGCGGTGAAAAAAGCGGCTACGCAGGCTGGCATTAAGAAGGAGGTGTCGCCCAACACCTTGCGCCATAGTTTTGCGACGCATCTGCTGGAGGGCGGCTATGATATTCGCACAGTGCAAGCGCTACTTGGACATGCAGATGTCTCAACTACCATGATTTACACGCATGTACTTAACAAGGGCGGGCGGGCCGTGAGTAGCCCGCTAGATGTGATTTAAAACCAGTATTTGGGGTAGCTCCCCTCACGCGTGAGGTTGTTATATACCAGCGCGACAACGGTGATGACAATGGCGCCAAACAGGGTGGGAAACCACAAAAACTGCCAGCTCAGGGCACCCTGGCTGGCGATCAACCAGACGATGACTGGATTGGAGCCTGCGGGAGGATGCACGGTCCGTGTGAACATCATGGCCGCAATCGCAAGGCCTACCGCAATCCCTAGCGCCCACCAACCAACCCCCAGTTGCGACACCACCAGCAGACCGATCAACGAACTTAAAAAATGGCCACCAATCACATTGCGTGGCTGGGCAAACGGTGCATCCGGGTAAGCAAACAAAATGACACATGACGCGCCAAATGACCCCAGCACCAGCAACTGATCTAGCCGTGCACTCATCAGCGCGGCAATACTGATGGCAATCATGCCGCCCAACCCAGCCATGAGGATGGCTTTGCCAGTGAACTTTGGTGGCAATGCCGCGTGCTCACCGGCAAGTTTATCTAACAATTTCATTTCTCTCTCCCTGAGATATTGTAGTCGACCATTCGTCCGCAATGTTGCCAGAAAGAGAGCCTGCCCGGCAAGGCTTAGGTTAAGCCGCCGATGAATATTGATTGAGTCCGATCAGTTGCGCAAACTGACTTGCAGGCATAGGCTTGCCAAACAACTCGCCCTGCCCCTCTTCACAGCGTTTGGCACGTAGATACTCGTATTGCTGCTGGGTCTCTATGCCTTCTGCAATGGCTTGCAAATCGAAAGCATGCGCGATATCCAGCGTCGCACTGACTACAGAATCATCCTTCTTCTGCTCCAGCATGCCTTGCACAAAGCTACGGTCAATTTTAATACGCGTGAGTGGATAGGTTTTGAGCTGACTGAGCGATGCGTATCCGGTGCCAAAATCATCAAACGCAATACCAACGCCATAGGCTTTCAGCCTGTGCAAAATATTCAGCACCACTTCATCGCCATCGAGCGCAATATTTTCTGTGACTTCCAGCTCCAGGGCAGAAGGCGGCAGACCATGCCTCGCCAGCGTGGAGACCACCTCTGCATATAAATCCCCCGCCTGGAACTGCGCGCCAAACAGGTTGACGCCGATACGCAAATCAGCGCCTGTATGCCTGCGCCAATAAGACACTTGCGCACAGGCCTCATCCAGCACCCAGGCACCGACGGTGGCAGCCAGCGTGCCATTTTCGAGGGCAGGTAAAAATGAAATCGGTGCCAGAATGCCGCGTTTGGGATGGCGCCAGCGTATCAACGCCTCCGCCCCGGTCACGGTGCCGGTGGTCAGGTTAACCTGTGGCTGGTAATAGAGCAAAAACTCGCCTTCATTGACTGCGCGGTACAACTCCATGGCATACAGGCGCCTGGCGACAGCCTCCAGGCGCAATACCGGGCTGAACACGCAGGCGCGCCCACGCCCCATGGCTTTGGCTTTAAACAGGGCCAAATCAGCATCGCTGACCAGTTCCAGCGTTTCGTGGGCATGAATAGGCGCCAGCGCCACACCGCAGCTTGCAATTACACGCACTTCATCTTCACGTATCACCATCGGCTGGGCAATTAAATTAATGGCCTGCTCCGCAAGCGCCAACGCGTACTCCGGGCTGGCTACATCAAGCAGCACAATCGCAAACTCGTCGCCACCTATACGTGCCACCACGCCTGCTGCACCCACCATCTGGCTCAGGCGATGAGCCATTTCCTTAAGAATACTATCCCCACAGGCGTGCCCCAGAGTGTCATTGATATCTTTAAAGCTATCAAAATCAATCATGAGTACCGCAATCGGGATATTGGCAATAATCGCGTCTTCGACGACTCGGTAATATCTGGCGCGGTTAGCCAAACCAGTGAGCGGATCCAGCGTATTTTGCTGGTCAGTCACAGGCGCTGTCAGTCGCTGGGCCGTAATGTCTTTCAGGATGACTTCAAAACGCATTTCACCTTCGGCTTTCCAGCCGAACAGCGAGAAGCCGAGTTGAAACTCGCTGCCGCCTTTACGTAAACCGCGCGCTTCAAAAGACATATCAAGGTCATCAAGGGATCCGGCAGCCACGGCGCGAGAAACCATGTCGCGGAAAGTCGCGCGGTCACGCTCGACCAGCAGCATTTCAACCGGCTGGCCGATACCTTCTGCCAGACTGTAGCCATGAGATTGCGCGGCAGCCGTGTTCCAGGCGGTGATTTGGCCGTGGTCATTAAACCAGACCACGGGTGTAGAAGAATGCCCCGCATAAGAGGCAAAGTCGGGTCGGGAGCGATTGGTATGGGTTTCGATGCGCTTAAGCTCCAGCCGGTCAGAAACCATCTGTGCCAGTTCCTGTAAGCGGCGTTGATCATCAGGAGAAAAATCGAAATGTGGCTGGTTATCCACCACACATAAGGCCCCCAATGCCAGGCCATCGGGTGAAAGCAAGCGGACACCGGCATAAAACCGCAATTGCGCCTCGCCAGTGACTAGCGGATTATCATGGAAGCGCTCATCCTGCGTGGCATCGGGCACCACCATTACTTCCATCTGATTGATAGCATGCGCGCAAAAAGACACGTCGCGACGCATATCGACTTCACCGACGCCGGTGACCGCGGCAAAAAAGACATGGTCACTGCCTATCATATTGACAGCAGCCACTGGCATGTCAAACATACGGGCAGCAATTTGAACCACGGGGTCCAGGCTTTTCACTAAACCTTCATTATTCAAACCATGGTCATACAAGGCTTGCAACCTTGATTGCTCATTGGCCAGTATTACAGGGCACTTCATCACAATCTCCTTATTTGAGAGCTTTTGACTGATGTCTTGGCGGTTTAATTTAGCATAAATATAATTATTTTAAATGATGCCCTACAAAAAAAGCCGCAGCGGATGCCTCAGCGTGATGTTAGTCGTGATGCTTTTGCACATCCCCAATGTGGCTCTGGCCGCGTAATCTGGCCAGTTTGACTTGCTTCTGGCGTTCACGCAGCGACTCTTTTTTGTCTGCCGATAACTTATCGAAACAATAAGGGCAAGAGATACCTGCTTCATATTGTTCGCTTTGCATTTCTTCCTGGGTCAATGGCATGCGGCAGGCATAGCATTGGTCATGGTCGCCCACTTCCAGGCCATGTTTGACGGCCACGCGCTGGTCAAACACAAAACAATCCCCTTCCCACAGGCTTTGCTCTTGAGGAATGGTTTCCAGGTATTTGAGGATGCCACCTTGCAGGTGATACACCTCTTCAAACCCCTGCTGTTTCATAAAAGAAGACGCTTTTTCACAGCGGATGCCGCCAGTGCAGAACATAGCCACTTTTTTGTGTTTGTTTTTATCCAGGTTGTCGGCCACATATTGTGGAAACTCACGGAAAGTCGTTGTTTTCGGATCGATGGCGCCCTTGAAGGTACCGATATGCACTTCGTAATCATTGCGCGTATCCAGCACAATCACGTCCGGGTCGGAAATAATGGCGTTCCAGTCTTCAGGCTTCACATACGTGCCCACCACGTCATTCGGATCTACGCCCTGCACGCCCATGGTGACAATTTCTTTTTTCAGCTTGACCTTCATGCGGTAAAACGGATGACTATCCGCCCATGACTCTTTATGCTCCAAATCCACCAACCGTGGATCCTGGCGTAAATGCGCCAGAATGGCACGGATATCCTCAGGCGCACCGGCAATAGTGCCGTTAATGCCTTCATTTGCCAGCAGTAAGGTGCCTTTGATATGCAGCTTTTGGCAAGCCTCTAAAATCGGTTGTTGCAGGTCTTTGTAATCATTCAGGGTGACGAATTTGTAGAGGGCGGCAGTGAGAAATTGGCTCATGTGAGAATGTGGTTCATTGCAAAAACGCGATTTTACCACTGTAACTCTATGATGCAAAAAGAAAAACGGGCGCAAGGCCCGTTCATCAAACATCGCAAAAACAGCTTATCAGGGCTGGATCACCAGGATTTCAGCTTTGCCAAGGCCACCCATATCGCCCATCCAGCGCTGCACGCGTTGGCTGCTGACCTGTGCAAAGCGGCTATCCAACCGCTTGAAAGACTTATACAAGATATTGAGGAAAGGCAGTATGTGAAAACCGCAGTCTATCCAGGTCGCTTGCGCGGCTGGTGTGTTCGCCAATAACAAGGTACCACGCTTCATGCCATAGCCCAGGTATGCGCCCGTTGTACCCAGTACACCCAGCGTGCCAGCCATCATGTCAGAAGCACAATAATCACCGGCGTTGCCTTCAATCAGCAACATGCCACGACGCATACGGTCGCCTGCGCGGGCGCCGGCGTTACCTTTGCAAATCAACACACCGTTTTGCAGTTGCGCACCTAAAAAATCTCCGGCATCCCCTGTCACGTTAATTTGTCCGCTGGTCATGCCAAAGCCGATATATTGATGGGCAGAAGTGGTGTTTTTAAATGTCACGGCCGGGGCTTCTGAAGCCGTGTCGACATTGACTTCAAACACATCCGCCACGCTTAAGTTTGCAGCCAGTTTCATGGCTGTAATCTCAGCCACGGTTTTACCTTGTAAGGCTTGTGGCAACAAAGTGCGGCAATCGACACTGCGAGAGACAGCTTTCGCCGTTAAAGTGATGTGACTCATGCGGTGACCTCCCCGCTTAAAATTGGCCGCAGTTTAAAGTGATGTTGACCTAACTTGCCGCCGTAATTACCGGCAGAAACACGAAAAATGCCGTTCTCCTTGCCCAAGCGACAGGCCGCTTCAATACCTGCTTTCATGGAAAGCGCAATATCTTCAAACGTCAGGCCGTTGACCACAATTTCCATCACGCTTTCGACGCGCGGATCGAGCTCGCTTTTCACGACGCCTTTGAGCGTCGGGCAGAATGCATCATTGGTACTGGCGAACATTTTCGGGTATTTACTACCTACCTTGGAACCAGAGCGCACCACGCCGCCTGGGAACGGCATAATCACGTTAGGCAGTTTACGCATGGCATCGATCGCTGCCTCACAGGCAGTGAGCACTTGTGCCTGGCTGGCGCCCAACACCAGGAAGTTGCCGCCGCCAATGGCACGTACCATACCGGTGGTTTCTTCGGTTAAAAACTCACCATCCATGACCGGGATACGCCAGTAGCGCTTGAGTTTGCCCGAGGCATCCGGGATTTGTTTGGACACCTGGTGGCCATCGCCAAAAAAGCGTAAATGCTTGCCCAGGCTGATCATGTCTTCAGACTCAATGCCAGCAAACGCAGCCGCTGTCGGGCAAGTCAAAATACATTGTCCCATGCGCGTTTCCAGTTGCTGCATCAGCACCTTGCTGCCCATGGCGAACATCAGCACGCTAAGGCCTGGACGGCCATCCGGCGTTTCGTCTGCAGTCAATTCACGCTCGATGCCCGCCTCTACGCCGCAGCCAATCACACTGGTGGCAAAACCAGTCATGGCATTGGCGGCGTTATACGCCCAGCGCAGATTTTGCGCGGTAATCAGGATACGCGTACCGCGCATATTGAATGCTTCGGCAAAGGTATCGTCAATCTCTACTCCGTTAATAACCATCATGACCCCTGCGTATGGTTAATGACATGGTTGCGGCCATCTTCCGCAATCTGGTCATTGGAAATTTTAAAATTATTCATTTGCATGGTGTGGTAGCGGTCAAAATACTGCTTGATGTCTTTTTCAACGCCCACATCAAACGAAGGCTTGGCGGTATGCGTTGCGCCCCATACTACTTTCACCACTTTGCCCTCTTTTACCACCAGTTCGCCGTCTTTAAACACCAGGTCAGGTTTGGCAAACATGGCTTCTTTATCGGCCTGATCGGTATACACCGTAATATCTGCCGCTGCGCCTATGCCCAGATGACCGCGGTCTTGCAGGCCAATCAATTTGGCTGGTGCTGAACGTGTCATGGTGGCGATTTCATACAAACTGTACTCACGATCCAATGACTTTAGGTTGCTCATGGCTTGCGCATCCAGGTTGAGCTTATCAAAAGCATCATTACGGAAGGTTTTATCCATCAGCAAGCGGATCAGGTGTGGATAGCTGGTAAACGGTGCGCCATTCGGGTGATCGGTAGTCAGGAACACGCGCCAAGGATCATCGACACTCAAGAACACTTCGAGGCCAATTGCCCATTGCAAGGCATTGACGTAGTTTTCATCGCGGTATTTAAATGGCACGACACCACAGCCAGCATCGCACTCAATGTCCATAATCACCGACTTTTTCGGATTGGCAACTTTGGCGTTTAAATGCTGCATCATATTGTCACCAGACGCGGTGACCGTTTGCCCAAACAGGATCTGGCCGACATCGGCGGTAATGTGTTTGTTGCTATTGATCGCCTCTGCAATATTGGCCGCAGCAGAAGAAAACTTTTTGTCACCCTCTGTACCATAGCTGTGAAACTGGATATGCGTCAAATGCATGGGCAAGCCATCGCTAGCCCCCATGGTATCCAGCGTAGTCTGGAAGTTACCGGCCACGCCCAGGTTGTTACAGTGCACATGCAAGGGCTTGGCAATGCCAATCTCGTTCACGGCGCGGCTCAAGGCCTGCAAGATACGGCGCGGCGTAATGTGGTAATAGCTATGTTGCTGGTCTAAATCCTGGCGACGCTCATTAAACTTGAAAGCAGAAATACCGCCCGGGTTGACCACTTTAATACCGATGGTTTGCGTCGCGTGCAAGGTCCACGCCACGTAGTCGTTAATGGTTTTCTGGTCGGCGTTCTGGCTCAGCAGGCGCAACAAATAATCATCGTTGCCCAGCATGGCGTAACCGCCTTTATCGATCATGGGCGTATCACCCATCTCCATATGCGCCTGACGTGCATTCACCGCCAGAATTGCCGGTTCAAACGCCGCGGTGTAGCCCATCTCAATATAACGCATGCCGGTATCAGTGGTATTCGGCGTCGCGTGATGGCTACAGTTGGCACCACAAATATGTGCTTCAGGTTCGTCCAGTTTGCGCATGGCCTGATATTCCGGCAGCAGCATACGTGCGATATTGACCTTACCGCCGCCAATATGACTATGCATATCAATGGCACCGGCCATGACAATCTTGCCATTGAGGTCGTGCACCTGGCCGATCTTTTCACTGTCAGCCGGTTTGGCGATAATACGGCCATCGCGGATATAAATATCCTGTACCACGCCATCTTTGTGGTGGGCAGGATCAATCACTTTGGCATTTTTGAGTAGCGTAATCATGCCAAATCTCCTTTTAATTGGGCTTCTATCAGGGCCACTACTTGCGACAAAGTTGGCAAGTCAGAAGGCTTGGCTGCAGTCAGTGGCAAAGTCACCGAACCGTCGACACGAAATTGTTGGCCATTACAATCCAGGCCTGGCGTCGCCACCGGGATAAACACGGCAGGTGCCGTGTCAAATGTGCTGTCAGCCGCGCCCAGTACAATCACTGGGGCTGTGCCTGCAGGCGGCATGGCATTGGGGCTGTAGCTATTCACCCACACGACTGCATCATGACTTTCCCATTCCGGCGCATCAATAATGACGCCGTTGAGCCAGGTATGCGCATAATTCACACTGGTGTCACCATCACTACCTCCCATGGATAGGCCCATAGCGCGGCTCTTCTGGTTTAGCGCAACCACAGTTTCAGTCATATTTTCAATCGTGAGTTCAGCGTGCGCGTAATGCAGGTCTTTGGATACCCACACCAGCGTCGCATATTTGGCGGTTTTCAACGTGTCCGCCAGTGATTTCAAACTGCTCACCGCCACACCGGCGACGGTTTCAGCCGTCACGGGCTTGCCCATCACCAGCGCGCGCAAGGTGGCGACGACTTCTGGCAAAGACTCAGCAGCACAGGCAATCACCTCAGGGGCACGACCATCCGGCGCAACGCCAGGCTTGGTATTTAGCTTATCGCCGCCCAGGTAAATAATCTTGCGCGCAGCTGGTTCGGTAAACATGGCTTCATCCACCCACACCACACGTTCAAAGAAACGGGTGTTATGGCTGACGACATCCGTGCCTATCATCAGAATCACATCAGCGCGGTTGCGTACTTCTGTCAGCGTCGTCGTCTGCCAGCCGCGATGTTGCAACACCTTCATATTGCGCAAAGTGCTGCTGGCGTTGATATGCGTCATGGCCGCACCGGTCGCATGAGACAGGCTGACCAGTGCGCGTGCCCCATGGACATCAGTACTGCTGCCCGCCACCAGTGGTGCGCTTGCCTGCTTGAGCAAAGCCGCTGCCGACTTCACTGCTTCCGTCAGTGACGCAGCACGGCCACCCACCGCTGGCGCTGCACCTGCGCTCACCCGCGCATAGAATTTTGCTGCCTTACCACACGAAAACTGCTGTCTGGCAATGGCATCCCCCGAAATATCGTCACATAGCAAGCCACAGGCCGGGCATGCATGCATGATGTCTTGTTGATTTGTCATGGCTTATAGGTCTCTCGTTTTGATCGTCCATCTCAATGGCGAATATGCACGTGATCGTTAGAAACCATCACATCATAAAACAACTCGCTTAGCACATCATAAAACAACTCACTGGGATAGATAAAAAAAATAAAGCAATGAATGCCTGCTATTTAAAGCAATAAACGGATACAAGTCATCACTTAGGTGTGTGAATACGACTTAGGTGCATGAATGCGGTTTATCAATCACGTTAAAAATAGTAGAATAGTCGTTTGTTTTTCTTGTTAATTAATTATTTGGAGTTCTCATGGCTTTAGAGCGCACACTCAGCATTATCAAACCAGACGCAGTTGCAAAAAACGTGATTGGTCAAATCTACACCCGTTTTGAAAACGCCGGTTTGAAAATCGTGGCTGCTAAATTCGCACAATTGACACAAGCAGAAGCTGAAGGCTTTTACGCTGTGCACAAAGAGCGTCCTTTCTTCAACGACCTGGTGAAGTTCATGATTTCCGGTCCAGTGATGATCCAAGCGCTGGAAGGCGAAAACGCAGTATTGAAACACCGCGAACTGATGGGTGCAACTAACCCTAAAGATGCAGCGCCAGGCACTATCCGTGCTGACTTCGCTGAAAGCATTGATGCTAACGCTGTGCACGGTTCCGATTCATTGGAAAATGCAGCGATCGAAATCAAATACTTCTTCGGCTAATCACAATTTTCGTCAGTGATTGACGTTTAAATGAATACCGAACTAGGAAATACACTTGGTTAACTTACTCAACTTTAACCAACCGCAACTCGCCGAGTACTTTGCAAGCCTCGGCGAGAAGCCTTTTCGCGCCAAGCAATTGATGCGCTGGATGCATCATTTCGGGATTCTTGATCTCGAACAGATGACCGATATTGCCAAAACCCTGCGCGAAAAACTGCGCCAGGAAACCGAATTCAAGTTGCCGGACATTCAGTTGGAGCAAGTGTCTGATGATGGCACACGCAAATGGCTGGTCGGCACCAACAACCTTAAAGACGGCACCAGCAATAGTGTGGAAACCGTTTTTATCCCAGAAGATGATCGTGGCACGCTGTGTATTTCCAGCCAGGTGGGCTGTGCATTGGAATGCACCTTCTGCAGCACCGGTCGTCAGGGCTTTAACCGCAACCTCAATGTGTCCGAAATCATCGGCCAGTTGTGGATTGCCAACCATGCCTTGCGCCAGGCACCAGGCTACGACTTATTGCCACCCGGCGAGCGCATTATCTCCAACGTGGTGATGATGGGCATGGGTGAGCCGTTGGCCAACTATGACAACGTGGTCACCGCCATGCAGATCATGCTGGATGACAGCGCCTATGGCCTTAGCCGCCGTCGCGTGACACTCTCGACCAGCGGCATGGTGCCAGCGATGGATCGCTTGAAAGAAGACTGCCCGGTCGCTTTGGCTGTTTCCCTGCATGCGCCTAACGACGCCTTGCGCGACGAGATTGTACCCATCAATAAGAAATACCCGATCAAAGACCTGATGGCTGCCTGTGAGCGTTACCTGGTCAAAGCACCACGTGACTTTGTGACGTTTGAATATGTGATGCTGGATGGCGTGAATGACACGCTGGAACATGCCAAGCAATTGATTAATATTGTGCGCAATGTGCCGTGCAAATTTAACCTGATTCCTTTTAACCCGTTCCCTAACAGCGGTTACGGCACGTCCAAACCGATGCAGGTGCGCGCGTTTCGTGATATGTTAATGCAGGCAGGGTTTGTCGTGACTGTGCGCAAAACACGCGGCGATGATATTGATGCTGCCTGCGGACAACTTGCTGGCAAGGTGCTGGACAAAACCCGACGTACAGAAAAAACCATTGCGATTCATCCGGAACAGTAAGCCATGAAAACAACCTTCTTCACGCCATCCGCGGTCATGCTTACCCTGGCCTCTGCGCTGTGGCTGACAGGTTGTGCACAAAACCCATCGTCGAATAGCAATAACTCACCGTATGAACAGCAACCCATAGGCCGCGAAACCGGCGATGTGGAATCTGCACGCGTGCACACAGAATTAGGCGCAGAATATTTTCGCCTCAGACGTTATGAAGTAGCCCTGGAAGAATTCAACACGGCTGTTGAGCGTAGCCCCAACTATGCACTTGCTTACAATGGCCTTGGCCTGGTATACGCCGCCCTTGGCGAACAAGGCCGCGCTGAAGAAGCGTTTAAACGCGCTATCCAGCTACAACCGGCAAACTCTGAATCGCATAATAACTATGGTCGTTTTTTGTGCGACCAGGGCAAATATGACGCCTCACAAAAAGAATTTATGCAGGCGGTGAAAAACCCTCTGTATAAAACACCACAAATTGCGCTTTACAATGCGGGCGTCTGTGCCTTGCGTGCACAACAGAAAACCCAGGCAGAGAACTATTTCTTTCACGCCTTGCAAGTCGATCCATTGGCGCATGCCAGTGCTTATCAACTGGCCAATCTGCAATTTTCACGTGGCGAACCAGCACTGGCGTTGAATACCTTGCAAAATAGTGTGAACGTTGCCCCCACACCAGAGTCATTATTTTTGGCAGTACGCATTTGCCGGGCATTGCAAATGCCGGATGATGCCAGCTACTACAGCGTTCAATTGCATAAATTGTTCCCCAATGCCAACGAAACCAAACAATTGCTGAAAATGGAGTAAATGCACGTGACGTCAGAAGACAAAACCAACGTCAATCCTGTACCGGCAGAGGCAACAGATAAGCCTAAACGCGGTCGTAAACGCAAGGCAGAGACCGACCAGCTATCTGGTCAGGCCTACCAGGTGGCCATGGAGAGTCAGCAGGGACAAGCCAGTGATGAATTTACCCAGGCGACAACGCCTGCCGAACACGCGACGGCATCTGATGCCCCTGAAGAATATGGTGCTGCGATGGCATTAGAGAGCGCCCCACAACAAGCCAATGCCCCCCTGGCCTATGGTTCAGGTTGCGGCAACGTGCTGAAAGCAGCGCGTGAAGCACAAGGCCTGAGCATACATGAGGTGTGCAGCCAACTGAGACTGGGCATCAAACAGATTCAGGCGATTGAACAAGATGACTTTGAGAAATTGCCACAGCCAAGCATTGTGCGTGGCTTTATTCGCAATTATGCGCGCTTGCTCAATATCGACGTCAATCCGATTCTTGAAGCCTATCAGCGCATCGTGCCCAACAAAGCACCGTTGCCACTGAGCGTACGCTCTAATGCCAGCCGATCAGTGATCGATAAGCCGGTACCTGTGTTTCGCCCGCAACGGCTGTTAACATTCCTGATCTTCCTGATTCTGGCAGGCATTGCGGCCTATTTTTATATCAACCATATCAAGCCACAAGCCTTGAAAGATGCGGCTTTGGCACTTGATGTGGATGAAATCGGTGAAACCACCGGACAGGAAATTGCCATCCCGGCACCTGAAGCGGCGCCCGCGCCAGCCACAACAACAGTTGCTCCAGTCACAGAAAATGTAGATGCCAGCACGACAACGACTGTCGACAATGCAGTGCCGGCAGCAACAGTGACTGGCAATGACGCAACAAGCAATGCAGCCAATACACTATCTGCGAACAATGCCATTGCCAATAACACCATTGTGAGCACGCCTACGCCAGCCACCACGCAGGCCGCAGAAAGTACCACCCTGCAAGCCAGCGAGCCGCAAAAAGCCAGCCTGGTGTTTAAAGTCAATGAAGACTCCTGGGTTCGTATTGAGGATATGCAAGGCAAGAAAGTATTTAGCGAAGTAATGCCTGCGGGTTCTGAGCGTCAGGTCACAACCGAAAAACCGGTCAATATCACGGTTGGTCATGCCAGTGGCACCCAGCTGACGATTGATAACCAGCCTTATGATTTAACGCAGGCTACCCGTGGCCGCGTTGCACGCATTCAATTGAAATAACCATGATATCCCGTAGAAACAGCCTTCAGGTCATGGTTGGACACGTTGCGGTTGGCGGTGGCCTGCAAGGCTCGTCCACCGCATCCGTGGTGGTGCAAAGCATGACCAACACTGACACGGCAGATGCCGCAGGCACGATCGCCCAGGTTTATGAACTATGGCAAGCCGGCTCAGAAGTAGTCCGTATTACCGTCAACAGCGCCGAAGCGGCGGCACAAGTGGCAACCATTCGTAAGGGCCTGGATGCACTTGGCTGCAATGTGCCGCTGGTAGGCGACTTTCACTTTAACGGCCACAAACTGTTGCAAGCCTATCCCGACTGCGCAGAAGCACTGGCAAAATACCGCATCAACCCAGGTAATGTCGGCAAAGGCAGCAAGCGCGACGAACAGTTTGCCGCCATGATTGAAGCTGCCATCCACTATAAAAAAGCAGTGCGTATTGGCGTGAACTGGGGCAGTCTGGACCAGGCCAAAATGGCACAGATGATGGATGATAATGGCAAAGCCGCCAATCCCTTATCCGCCGATGCCCTCATGCGTGAAGCACTGATTCAATCTGCACTGGAAAGCGCGCAACAAGCAGTTGACTTAGGCTTAAGCCCGAATCAAATCATTATTTCTTGCAAAGTGAGCAATGTGCAAGACTTGGTGCTGGTGTATCAGGAGTTGGGCAAACGTTGTGATTACCCTTTGCATTTAGGCCTGACTGAAGCCGGCATGGGCTCTAAAGGCATTGTTGCATCTACCGCAGCGTTAGCCATTTTGTTACAGCAAGGCATAGGCGACACCATACGCGTGTCATTAACGCCTGAACCGACCGAATCCCGTACCAAAGAGGTGGTGGTTGCGCAGGAAATTCTGCAAACCATGGGCATACGCTCATTTACACCATTAGTCACGGCCTGCCCTGGCTGCGGCCGCACCACCAGCACTTACTTTCAGGAATTGGCATTGAAAATCCAGACCTGGTTACGTAATCAGATGCCAGTCTGGCGCGCCCAATACCCGGGGGTGGAAACCCTGAATGTGGCCGTCATGGGCTGCGTCGTCAACGGCCCCGGTGAATCCAAGTTGGCCAATATCGGCATCAGCTTACCTGGCACGGGCGAAGTCCCCGTCGCGCCAGTGTTTGTCGATGGTGAAAAAACCGTCACCCTCAAAGGTGACCATATCGCCGAAGAATTTCAACAAATTGTGGACGAATACGTCCGCACACATTACGCCGATGGTGGCAAGCTGCGCGCTGCCAAATCCAGCATCATTCCCATCGTCGCACTCTAGAATAATCGCACTTTAGTATCTCATGACACAAAAATTTCAATCGATTAAAGGCTTTTACGACATTCTGCCGGAGGCCACACCGCTCTGGTTCAAACTGGAAGATACCGCACGCCGTATCCTGGGCCAGTATGGTTACAACAACATCCGCATGCCGCTGGTCGAACCCACCGAGTTGTTTGTGCGCAGCGTTGGTGAGCACACCGATATTGTTGAAAAAGAAATGTATGCCTGGGAAGACAAGCTCAATGGCGACAAACTGACCCTGCGTCCGGAAGGCACTGCTGGCTGTGTACGCGCGGTGGTAGAACACAACCTCACCTACAATGGCCCACAGCGCCTGTGGTATATGGGCCCGATGTTCCGCCATGAAAACGTGCAAAAAGGCCGCCAGCGCCAATTTCACCAGATTGGTGTTGAAGCATTTGGCTTTGAAGGCCCGGATGTCGATGCCGAGCAAATTGTATTGTTAGCACGGCTATGGCAAGCGCTTGGTATTGCCGACGTTGAATTACAGTTAAATAGTATCGGTGATGCAGATGAGCGCGCGCAATATCGCCAAACACTGATTGCTTATTTTGAGCAGCACGCAGACCTGCTGGATGAAGATGCCAAGCGCCGCCTGCAAAGTAATCCTTTGCGTATCCTGGATACTAAGAATCCACGCATGCAGGCCATGTGCGAAGCAGCGCCTAAATTGATGGATTGCCTGGGCGACACCTCCAAACTGCACTTTGCACGTCTGTGCGCCCTGCTCGACCAAGCTGGCATTGCTTATACCATTAATCATAGGCTGGTGCGCGGGCTCGATTACTACAACCGCACCGTGTTCGAGTGGGTCACCACCAAACTGGGCGCCCAGGGCACGATTGCCGGTGGAGGCCGCTACGATACCCTGGTAGAACGCATCGGCGGTAGCGCAACGCCTGCCTGTGGTTTTGGCATCGGCCTGGAGCGTGTTTTCCTGCTCATGCAAGAATACGGCGTCACTGCAAGCAACCAGGCAGATATCTATCTGGTCAATGTCGGCGCACTGGCCGAGCAGAAAGCCTTTACCGTCGCCGAAAGTCTGCGTAGCATGGGCTTGAATGTCGTGCTGCACGCCGGTGGTGGCAGCTTCAAATCGCAGATGAAAAAAGCGGATCGCAGTGGTGCCAGATTTGCGGCCATTTTAGGCGATGACGAAGCGGCAGCCAATGAGCTCAGCCTGAAACCCATGCTGGGACAAGGCGAACAAGCACGTGTGAGTCTTGATCAGGTATTGAACATCGTACAATCCAGTTAATTGTTTCATGCCATAGGAGGCCGGATGTCAGAGCAAAAACACTTTTTTAATGCCATGACGGCATTAGGCCTGCTTCTGGCAGTGGGCATGGCGTCCGCAGCATTTATTCTTGGCGTGCAGGCAAAACATGCCGTCTCCAGCCAGCAATCCATCACCGTCAAAGGCCTGGCAGAAAAACCAGTCAAAGCTGACCGCGCGCAATGGACCATCAATATCGGCGTGGTAGCGCCTACCCAGGCAGAAACCCTGCAGGCGATTGATCGTGAGCGTGCCGTACTGGCAAACTTTTTAGACCTGCAAGGCCTGGATTCCAGTATGCGTACCGTGGATGTACAAACGCTGGGGCCGCATTACGAAGAAGAATATGTACATGACAGCCCGCGCCAGGTACAACGTGGCTTTGAGGGCTACCAAAGTGTGCATATCAGTACCAAAGACCTCAAAAAAATCGCGGCCGCCAACCAGGCTATTTTAAGTTTGCGTGCAGACAATCACCCTGTCACTTCACAACCGCCAGAATTCCTGGTCAGCAATCTGGAAACCGTCAAAATGTCACTGATTGCCGATGCCACTAAAAATGCACGCACGCGGGCGACCGAGTTTGTTAAACAGGATGGCGTCAAGGTAGGCGTCATGAAGTCTGCCAGCCAGGGCGCGTTTTATATTTTGCCTGCCACCGGCGGTGAAGACAGCGACAACAGCTATGGTGGCATTTACGATAAATCCACTGTAGATAAAATTGCGCGCGTGGTCGTGACTGTGGTCTATAACATCGAATGACAGAAATCCTGCGCATCCATCAACTCAGTATTAGCCCAGCGCAATCACCTGAGCGCAAGCTGGTCAACCAGGTATCACTGACCCTGGCACGTGGCAAAACCACCTGCATCGTCGGTGAATCTGGTAGCGGTAAAAGTCTGACTGCACTGAGTGTAATGAAATTACTTTCACCGCAATTGCGCATGCAAGGACAAGTGTTTTTTCAGGGTCAGGATATCGGCCAGCTCAATGAAACCGCCATGCAGCACCTTCGTGGCAGACAAATGGGCATGATTTTCCAGGAGCCGATGACTTCACTGAATCCGGTGCTGACCATTGGCTTTCAAATCGGCGAACCGTTGCAAACACACTTGGGCCTCAAAGGTCAGGCGCTCAAACAAAAAGTAGCCGCATTGCTGGAGCAAGTGGGTATAGATCCCACGCGGGCAGACAGTTATCCGGATGAGCTTTCTGGCGGCCAGCGCCAACGCGTGATGATTGCCATGAGTATTGCCTGCGAACCTGTTTTACTGATTGCGGATGAGCCCACCACGGCCCTGGATGTCACAGTACAGGCGCAAGTATTACGCTTGCTGGACGATTTAAAAAACCGCCTGCAGATGGCCATGTTGTTCATCACACATGATTTCGGTGTGGTCGCCGATATTGCCGATGAAGTCATCGTCATGTTCCGCGGTGAAATTGTCGAATCCGGCAGCGTGACGCAAGTGCTGCAATCGCCACAACACCCTTATACACGCGCCCTGCTTGCCTGCGTACCAGATGCCGAAGGCAAAAAAGTGTTGCAGCCCATGACCTATGACTGGCTGACGCCAGCCTGATGGAACCACCATGACTGATATTTTGCTGCAAGTACGCCATCTGCATAAAACCTATCGCCAGCGCACCGGCACCTTGGGCCTTAACGCGCATACCATACACGCGCTAGACGATGTCAGCCTGCAACTCAAACAAGGCTCGACCCTGGCAGTGGTTGGTGAATCCGGCAGTGGCAAATCTACTCTGGCACGCGGCATCTTGCGCTTATTACCGTTGGATAGCGGTGAAGTCATTTTCGACGGCCAGGACTTCCTGGCCCTGGATAAATCGGCATTACGCACAGCGCGCCGCCATATTCAAATGGTGTTTCAGGACCCGTTTGCTTCACTCAACCCCAGAATGCGGGTCGGCGAAATTATTGCAGAAGGCCTGGTCATCCATGGCATCGGCAATACACAGCAACAGCATGACAGCGTCGTGCAGATGCTGAAAAAAGTCGGTTTGCAAGCTGAGGATGCACACAAATATCCGCATCAGTTCTCTGGCGGCCAACGCCAGCGTATCGGCATTGCCCGCGCCCTGATACTACAACCAAAATTATTGATTTGTGACGAGCCAGTATCCGCACTGGATGTGTCGGTACAAGCGCAGATATTGCTGCTACTCAAGCAATTACAGCAGGAAATGGGGCTCAGTTATTTGTTTATCACCCATGATTTACGCGTGGTCAGGCATATTGCAGACGAGGTACTGGTGATGCAAAAAGGCAAAGTAATTGAGCAAGGAAGCGTAGAAACCATTTATAATGCTCCCCAGCAAAAATATACACAACAGTTACTTAGCGCGATTCCCGGCCATGGGTTACGTGCAATAACCGCTTAATCTCACCTTCATTCAATAAGAACACGCAGGAACATTGCAATGGCATACGATTTGGAAGAACAGGAACAACTGGACGAGTTTAGAGCCTGGTGGAACAAACATGGAAAACTGGCCACTCGCCTGGTGATTGCCGCCGCAGTGGCATATGGTGGCTGGCAAGGCTACCAATCCTGGATGAACAGCAAGGCTACCGCTGCATCCACCGCTTACCAAACCCTGGTCAGCACATCGCTGCTGGATGTTGACAGCAAAAAAGCCGAGCAAATCAGTAAAGATGCGCAAGCCATTGAAGCAGACTACAGCATGACGCCATACGCTGGCCGTGCTGCGCTGTTTGCTGCCCGTGCATTGCATGAAGCCAAGCAATCAGACGCTGCAGAAAAGCAACTGCGCTGGGCCTTGGCTGAAGCTAAAGAGCCAGCCATCAAACAGATGGCCGCGGTTGAAATTGCCGGTTTGCAAATTGAACGTAACGCGTTGGATGACGCCAAAAAAACCTTGTCCGCCATTGACGACAAAGGCTTTGATGGCATCAAAAACGCCTTGCTTGGCGATATTTACATTGCTAACAAGCAAGAGAAAGAAGCCAAAGACGCTTACAACAAAGCCCTGCAAGGCCTGGACCCAGAAGGCAAACTGTTTTACCTGACCCAGCAAAAGCTGGATGCCTTGGGATAATTGCCAATGAGGTCTCTCTTACCTGCTCTGCGCAACCAGCCGCACTCACTTAAACATGCCACGCTCGCCGCCTTGTTTTTACTCGGTAGCGGGCTGTCTGCATGCACGGCATTCAATGATGTTAAAACCAATATCAGTGAAAGCATTTTTGGCGCAGAACCGGCCAACCCGCCTGTCGAGCTGGAAGAGATCAAGTCCTCTTATGAAACACGCATTCAGTGGTCAGTGGATGTAGGTTCACCCGGGCGCTTCACTTATACGCCAGTGCTGGCAGACAACCTGATTTACACCGTCAACGCTGAAGGCAGCGTAATGCAATTGTCGGCTGAAACCGGCAAAACAATCTGGGAAACCGAACTTGGCGAACCCATTAGCAGTGGCGCAGGGCTGGGTGGTGGGCTGGTATTGGTCGGCACCAGCAAGGGACACTTATTTGCTTTAAACGTCAATGGTAAAAAGCTTTGGAGTGCCGTACTCAGTAGCGAAGTACAAGGACAACCCCGTTATTACGATGGTACGGTAATTGTGCGCACCAGCGACCACCATATTTACGGCATTGACGCCGCAGATGGTCGTCGCAAGTGGTCTTATGAGCGCGCCACCCCTTCCCTCTCACTCAAAACACAAGCGGGCATTGTGGTTGATAGCGGCGCAGTCTATGCAGGTTTCCCTGGCGGGAAACTGGTCGCGATTCGTGCTGATAATGGCAAACTGGTATGGGAAGCAACCGTTGCCCAACCTAAAGGCGTGACAGAAATCGAGCGTATTGCCGACATCACCAGCCTGCCATTTGTCGATGGACCATTAGTCTATGTGGTCGCCTACCAAGGAAAAGTGGCCGCCGTTGACCGCCAGCGTGGCCAGGTGGTGTGGAACCGTGACATTTCCAGCTATGTCGGCCTGACCGCAGAAAATAACAAAATCTACCTAAGCCATACCATGGGTTCAGTCTATTCACTGGACAGCACCAATGGTAAAACCTTCTGGCGCCAGGGCAACCTGGGCTACCGCCATTTGACAGTGCCGCTGCCTTTGAGCAATGTGGTCGCTGTCGGCGATCTCGAAGGTTATATCCACTTACTCAGCCAGGATGATGGCAGTTTTGTTGGCCGACTACAATTGGGTTCCAAACCCCTGATGTCGCTGATTGCAGGCAGCAATGCCAATCAGTTCTTTGCGCAGTCGCGTGACGGCCACCTTTACGCAGTCACATACAAATAATGCTACCTACCATCGTACTTGTTGGCCGGCCTAACGTCGGCAAATCCACCTTATTTAATCGTTTAACCAGATCGCGTGATGCACTGGTTGCCGATTTACCTGGCCTGACGCGTGATCGTCACTATGGCCGCGGCCTGGGTGCCAGCCAACCTTACCTGGTGATTGATACCGGCGGCTTTGAGCCAACCGCAGACACTGGCATTCTGAAGGAAATGGCCAAGCAAACTCTGCTGGCGATCGACGAAGCCGATGTCATTATCTTTTTGGTTGATGCGCGTGCTGGCCTGACGCCACAGGAATTCACCATTGCGCAAACCTTGCGCAAAGCGCAGCGCCCTATCCTACTTGCCGTCAACAAAACCGAAGGCATGCGCAAAGCCATCGTCAGTGCAGACTTTCATGAACTGGGCATGGGCGATCCTTTATCCATTTCATCTGCCCACGGCGAAGGTGTGCGCGACCTGATCGAACTGGCCCTGGAAACCATCAGCGAAAAAGAACCCGAAGCCGCTGAGCCAGTCAATCATGACACGCCAAGAATTGCGATTGTTGGCCGCCCTAACGTCGGCAAATCCACACTGGTCAATGCCCTGTTAGGTGAGGATCGCGTGATTGCGTTTGACCAGCCGGGCACCACACGTGACTCTATCGAAATCGCGCTCGAGAAGAATGGCAAGCAATACACCATTATTGATACTGCCGGTGTACGCAAACGCGGCAAAGTGTTTGAGGCCGTTGAAAAATTCTCTGTCATTAAAACCATGCAGGCAATTGAAGACGCCAATGTGGCTATTCTGGTGGTGGATGCCAAGGATGGCATTACCGAACAAGATGCGCATGTGGCCGCTTATATTGTTGATGCCGGACGCGCACTAGTAGTTGCCATTAACAAATGGGATGGCCTGCAAGATGATGAGCGCGAGTGGATCAAGCGCGAAATTGACCGTAAATTGCAGTTCCTCGACTTTGCCAAGTTTCACTATATTTCAGCGCTACGCAAAAAAGGCCTCAATGAGTTACTGGCTTCAGTAGACGTTGCCTTTAAGGCCGCCATGATCGATCTGGCCACGCCGCAGTTAACGCGTGTATTAGGCGAAGCAACAACGCAACATCAACCACCAATTAGCCGCGGCATTCGCCCCAAGTTACGTTATGCGCACCAGGGCGGCTCAAACCCACCTATCGTGGTGATACATGGCAACCATATTGATGGCATTAAAGCCAGTTATACGCGCTATCTTGAAGGTATTTTCCGCAAGGCTTTCCAATTAGTGGGTACGCCTTTACGCGTGCAATACAACCAGGGTGAAAACCCGTTTGACAAAGAAGAAGAGCGCAAAAAAGGTGAAGGCCTGGTGACCATGCGTCGTCGCAAAAACGAGATGCGCGCCAAGCTGAAACAGCGTAACGAGCAAAATAAAACTAAAAAATAATACTGATGTGGTGAGCAGTCGCCCTGCTCACTCATCTTGGTATCAATTTAATATCGGCAATTTAATTTCATAAGTCTGCCAATGCGTGTGTTCAGCCAGCTTGTCATAACAGGCTCTTGCACGCAGGTTATTTTCTGCAGTCATCCAGCGAATCACTGACCATTTATTTTCCCGTCCAATCTGGGCAACTGCCTGAATCAATTGCTGCGCAACACCTTGCCCCCTGGCTTCCGGCACGACAAACAAATCATCCACATAAGCGCCCAGTGACGCCGCTAATGGCCGCACAAATACGCGGTAATGTAAAAAACCTAATACCTGCCCCTCAACATTCTCCGCGACCAGCGCATAAATCACGGGTGGAGATTGTTGCAGCCATTGCCAAACCTGGTCGCGCATGGCGGAGGTTTGCCTGACGGCATAAAACTCCGCATAAGCGGCATATAACAGGCACCAGCTTTCATAGTCTTCTAACGCGATTGGTCTAACTGTCACGAGTGGTTGTTTAAGCATCTCTATTTTCGCCTGGTAATAATTAAAGATATGAGCAATAAAAAAGGGACCACGAGGTCCCTTTTAAATATATTGCTCAGGTTATCGCAGTGTCGGTAACAGGTTCTTGGCGCTCACGCCCAGCTCCTGCGCCATGCTGGCACCCAGCTTCTTGGCAAAACGGTCAACCACGGTTTCCTGATAAGTGAAATCTACAATATCAGACTCTTTAATGACCTCACGCGCGACATATTCAGCGCTACCCTGTGCATCTGCCAGGCCCAATTTGATACTTTCTTCGCCGTTCCAGAACAAACCACTAAAGGTTTCTTCATTTTCTTTCAGGCGGCTGCCACGACCTTCACGCACCACCGTAATAAACTGTTGGTGAATCTGATCCAGCATGCTTTGTGCAAAAGCCTGTTGCTTAGGATTCACGGGGGAAAACGGATCCAGCATGCCTTTATTAGCACCAGCCGTCATCAGGCGGCGCTCAACGCCGACTTTTTTCATGACTTCGGTAAACCCATACCCATCCATCAGCACGCCGATAGATCCCACGATACTGGCTTTATCGACAAAAATTTTATCAGCGGCGACAGCGATGTAGTAACCACCAGATGCACAAATGTCTTCCACCACCGCATACACCGGAATTTCCGGGTGTAATTTACGTTGACGGTGAATTTCGTCATTAATAATACCGGCCTGAACCGGACTGCCACCCGGGCTATTGATACGCAAAATAATGCCTTTGGTGCCTTTGTTATCATAGGCATCATTCAGGCTGCTGATCACCGCATCAGCATTGACCTGGCCACCTGCCTCGATCACGCCGGAAAGGTCAATCAAGGCCGTATGCGCAGTAGAGGCATTTTTGTTTTGGCCCACCCAGCCCAGAAACGTCATGAGCAGGAAAAACAGGTAGATAAAGGTCAGTGACTTGAACAATACCGACCAGCGTCTGGCGGACTTTTGCTCTTGCAGCCCGGCCAGCGCAATTTTCTCCACCGTACGAATGGCCCAGTCCGGCGATTGATTCGCTTGTTTCGGGTCAGATGACTGCTGATTTTCTTCTTGCATAACTCAACTTTCGTCAATAAATTTTAGCTATTCTAACAACTTTTAGCGGTTTGCCAGGATTCTATTTTTAATCCCGAAACAACCCACTAGAATTGATCCAGGTGCACCTTAATCACACCCGCTTCCTCTGTCACCGGTATGGCAGATAAACGCTTGCCCTGGCAAGGACCGACCACACAGTGCCCGGTTTGTGGCGCATACATCGCGCCATGCGTGGCACAAATAATCCACTCCTGCGTCATATTAAAAAACTTGCCATGTTCCCAGTCCAGTTCGACCGGCACATGGGCACAGCGATTGACATAGGCATAGGCCTTGCCTTCAAAACGCACCAGAAAACCGGTCGCATGCGGCCCTAACATGGGCATGGCAAACCGCAGGCCATCGCCTTTTTCCTGCAAGGTATCGCTGTTAAACGTTAACGCGGTCTCACTCATGCTTGTTCCAGCAACCAGGCGCTTAATGTTGCCACATCGTGAAACAGGTAATCTGGCGAATACTGCTGTAAATGGCTGGCTGTTTGCGAGCCATAACTGACTGCAGCTGTGATGACGCCAGCATTTTTACCCATTTGCATATCATATTGCGAGTCGCCTATCATCAACGTACGCTCAGGCATCACCACCAGATCGTCCATGAGTTCATCCAGCATTTGCGGATGTGGCTTTGAAAAGCATTCATCGACAGTTTTCGTTGCATTAAAAAATTTGGACAGCCCTGACTGCTGCAACGCGGTGTTTAATCCACGCCGCCCTTTGCCAGTCGCCACCGCTTGCTTGCAACCTTTACGGTCTAAGGTGGCAATCGTGTCTGCAATACCAGCAAACAATAAAATATTGTTTTCGTTGGCGTAATAAAGACGCTGGTAGTTGTTTGCTAACGCCTGCGCCTGGAACTCGGGGATATCGCCATACAGCACCTCGATCGACTCCCGTAAACCGAGGCCAATGATGCTACGGGCGCGCTCTTCGCTCAGTGCGGGCAACCCGGCCTCATCAGCCGCTTTGATCAATGCCTGCGTAATCATGCCAGTCGAGTCGGCAATGGTGCCATCCCAATCCCAAACCACTAAATCAAACTGTTTCACTGCGTTATTTTCCTAATATACTTTACGGGCAACACTGGCCACTTTGTCGCCTATCGCGAACGATTACTTTACTGACTTAAGTTGACGTTGTTGTTGCAGAAAATGTTCCAGTTCTGCTGGCAATGGTGCGACCAGGTGCAAAGGTTCTCCGGTTAACGGATGGGCAATACGTGTTTCACTGGAATGCAAAAACATCCTTTTTAAGCCCTGCTTGCTTAACAACTTGTTCAAGGCAAAATCACCATATTTGTCATCGCCCAAAATCGGGAATCCCAAATGCGATAATTGCACGCGCAACTGATGCGTGCGGCCAGTGATTAACTTGGCTTGCAAAAAGCTGCATTGCCCCAGCACCTCCTGCAAATAAAACCAGGTTTCAGAGGTCTGCGTTTCTACCTCAAACTTGCCTTTGGCAGCATGGCGTTTGGCAACCAGGCCACTTGCTTTGAGTGATTTTCTGCCGCCGGGTTCTGCATTGAGCAAGGGCTCATCAACCACTTGTACGCGACGCTCGCCACTTTCCGTCACGTATTTTTGCAAATCCAGCGTGACTTTCTTTTTGGCCTCTTGCCATTGCCCCTGTACCAATATCAGGTAACGTTTATCCATGTGGTGATGACGCATGGCTTCATGCAGTGCAGTCAACGCCGAGCGTTTTTTTGCAATCATCAATACGCCTGAGGTTTCACGGTCCAGCCTGTGCACCAGTTCCAGGAACTTGGCTTGTGGCCGCTCCAAACGCAATTGCTCAATCACGCCCAGGCTGATGCCGCTACCACCATGTACGGCCATGCCAGACGGTTTATTCAACGCCAGCATGGCGTCATCTTCATAAATCACTTGCTCAGCCAGTTTAGCTTTAATCGCAGGTGCATCCGGTTTTGCAGCGGCTTCAGCCGTGCGGATAGGCGGCACCCTGACTTCATCTCCCAGTTGCAAACGATGTTCGGCGTCGACACGCTTTTTATTCACGCGCACTTCACCACTACGCAAAATACGGTAGATATGACTCTTGGGCACACCTTTGAGCACTTTGGCTAAAAAGTTATCCACGCGCTGTGTTTCCGAGGCTTCATCCACCAGCAAGTAAGTGACACGATCACTGGCGGGTCCAGCCTCAGAACCAAGGCTGGAAGCCGTTTCCGCAGATGGTAATGACGAGGGTCGAAATTGTGAGCTCATAGTTGCAGGTCGTGCTTTGCTTTATCAGGACTTATAGATATACTGTCGAGATTCTGAATCATCGCTCTTTCAGGCGATAGCGGTCATATATACATGCAGGCTATCGTCATCACTGACATCCAATCCCAGCGTTTTCAGGGCCCAGATTTTAAAAGCCAGGTTTTCCTGGCTAGTCAGCGCATTCAGAATCAAAAAAATTTTGGTGAATACCGCTCGCCATCAAGTAGCGATAATTAATTAGAAATGATTTAACGCGAAGCTCACGCAGAATAAACAAAGAAATGAGCTCGGCGTTTGCCAAACCCGAATTTTAACGAAATTACCCTCTGTTTAGGGTTTTATTTTTGCAGTCAATCGCGGTGGATAATACAGGTGACAACCTACCTGCCACGCACTCACTGCACCCTTGCAGAAACCGAGTATCCAGCGGGCAGTCACACACTGCGCTTTGACACTCAAACGTGTGCATATTGATGCCTGTCATGCTGTGCTGAGACCCAGACACTAGCATCGCAAAAGCCATTGCACACACCTCCTCGTTAAGTTCTGGTGGTTAATTCATAACCACGGCCCGCCCTGCGCTCATGTCTATTCTGTAGCTTCGATTAGGAGCCTTACATGAAAAGAATGTTGTTTAACGCAACGCAATCAGAAGAATTGCGCGTTGCGATTGTTGATGGACAAAAACTCATCGACCTCGATATTGAACACGCTGGCAAAGAACAGCGCAAAAGCAATATCTACAAAGGCGTGATCACACGCATCGAACCCTCACTGGAAGCCGCATTTGTCGACTATGGTACCGACAGACACGGCTTTTTGCCTTTTAAGGAAATCGCCCGCAGTTACTTTCAGGACAAGCCTGAAGGTCGCGCCCGCATTCAGGATGTGATCAAGGAAGGCCAGGAAGTCATTGTCCAGGTAGACAAAGACGAACGCGGCAGCAAAGGCGCGGCACTGACCACCTTTATCTCACTGGCTGGCCGTTACTTGGTGCTGATGCCAAACAATCCACGCGGAGGCGGTGTTTCCCGTCGCGTGGAAGGCGAAGAGCGCAACGAATTGCGCGACACCATGGCACAACTGGACGTGCCTAACGGCATGAGCATTATTGCGCGTACCGCTGGCATTGGCCGTAACGCAGAAGAGTTGCAATGGGACTTGAACTACTTGTCACAATTATGGCAAGCGATTGAAGATGCTTCTAATTTCCAGCCTGGCGCCTACCTGATTTACCAGGAAAGCAGCCTGGTGATTCGTGCCATTCGCGATTACTTCAGCGCGGATATTGGCGAGATCCTGATCGACACTGCTGACGTGCATGAGCAAGCCTTGCAGTTTATGAATCACGTCATGCCGGGCAACGTCACCCGTGTCAAACTGTACCAGGACGAAATTCCGCTGTTCTCTCGCTTCCAGATCGAACATCAAATCGAATCTGCATTTGCGCGTGAAGTACGTTTACCTTCCGGTGGCGCCATTGTGATTGACCATACCGAAGCCCTGGTGTCTATCGACGTCAACTCCGGTCGCTCCATTAAAGGGGCTGATATTGAACAAACGGCGTTCAACACCAACCTGGAAGCTGCTGAAGAAGTCGCGCGTCAAATGCGCTTGCGCGACCTGGGTGGCCTGGTAGTCATCGACTTTATTGATATGGAAAACCAGCGCAACCAGCGTGACGTCGAGAACGCCTTGCGTGATGCCCTGCATCATGACCGTGCACGTGTCCAAATGGGCAAAATCTCTCGCTTTGGCCTGCTCGAAATGTCTCGCCAGCGCTTGCGCCCAAGCCTGGGTGAAACCAACCACATGACCTGCCCACGTTGTAACGGCACAGGCCATATCCGTGGCATTGAATCTACTGCATTGCATATTCTGCGCATCACGCAAGAAGAAGCCATGAAAGACAACAGCGCCATTATTCAAGTGCAGTTGCCAGTGGAAGCTGCGACCTTCCTGCTGAATGAAAAACGTGCCGACATCCACAAAATCGAGCAACGTACCGGCGTTGAAGTGGTGCTGATTCCAAACATTCACCTGGAAACCCCGAATTACAACATCTTGCGCATTCGCCTGGACGATGTGAATGAAGACACCATGCAGGCCAGCTACAAAATGGTAGACCTGCCTAGCGAGTCCGATTACCAGCACAGCCTGCAACAAGCCGCTGCGCCAGCTAAGGCTGAGGCCGTCGTAAAAGGTATTACGCCCGCCACTGCCGCACCGATTGTTGAAGAAAAACCTGCTGCGGCCCCAGTGACCGAGCAGAAAAAGTCATTCTTTGGCGTGATTAAATCCTGGTTGGGCCTGGAAGAAAAAGAAGCCGTGCAAGAAGTTGCAAAACCAGCACGCGAAACCAAAGAGCCTGGTCGTGATCGTAACAAGAATCGCAACCGCCAGCGTGATCGCCAGCGCGAGCGCCAGCAAGACCGTACCGATCGCCCAACAGGTGAGCGTCAACCTAAAGAACAGCAGGAAAACGCGTCTAACAAGCCTCGCCAGGAACGTCAGCAACAGGAAAGACCAGCGCAGAAAGAAAGACAGGACCGTCAACAGCAACAGTCACAGGAAGTGAAAGCAGATGCCAATCAACCGGCATTAACTTCACCAACTGGCGAAAACAAACAGGAGCGTGGTGAACGCAGCAATCGTCGTAACCGTCATGGCCGCCGTGATCGCCGTCAACGTGAAGATGCGCCAAACCAGGCAAATGCTGAAGCGGCAGTCAACACCACAGCCACTGAGGCAGTTGCACCAAGCAATGCAGCCCCGGTGGTGGTCGCGGAAACTGCAGCGCCAGTAGCTAAAACAGAAGCCAAACAGGCCGCCGCTGAACCAGTGGTAAAAGCAGAGGTTGTACCAGCCAGCACTGAAGCTGTTGATACACCAAACACGGCTAAAACGGATGCGCCTCAAGCTGATGAAGCTGCCGCAGAAAAAACACCACGCGGCCGTTCACGTGGTGGGAAAACCAGCAAAGCACGCGGTAAACGCGCGCCAGAAGGCAGTGATGCGCCAGCGATCGAACTGGTTGAAACTGCGGCAGCAGCCGTTGTAGAGACTGAAGCAACGGCAGAGACTGCACAGAAAAAACCTGCGCGCAAACGCAAAGCCACCACCAAGGCAACTGCTGCAAGCACCAATGAAGGTGCCACAGATGCAGGCATTCAATTGGTAGAAACCAAGTCTGAGCCTGTCGCAGCTTCAGCAGAAACCGCAGCCAAAGCGAAAAAACCACGTAACGCTGCCAAGTGGAAGAAAGACGAAAAAGCGTCCGAAGAACCAAGCCTGGTGATGGTTGAAACCCAGAAGTAACCAGTCTCTGGACTAGTCGCCATAAAAAAGAGGGCCTGATGGCCCTCTTTTTTTACACCATCGATGGGCTTATGCTGCTTGCCAGCGCATGACGCACCAATAGCCGATAATCGTCAGCAATACAGACACCACAACATGCGTGAAGATATGCAACCCAACCCACACATAAGCTTGTTTTTGCAGTAACACAAATGCTTGTGCCGAGAATGTAGAAAAAGTAGTTAAGCCACCTAAAAAACCCATTGCAATAAACAAGCGCCACTCATGGCTTAATTGTGGCATGGTCTGAAAAAGCGCTAACGCAATGCCCATTAAAAAACCACCGATGGCATTTGCCATCAAGGTACCTAAGGGAATCATGCCTATCGAATTGAGCCAGATAGAGAGCCCCCAACGTGCCCATGCACCCAATGCCGAACCTAATCCGACCATCAACCAAGATTTCATTTTATTGCCCTTCTAAAACGTTAGCAGGCAATGTATCATAAGTTTTAAAGCATTCAGCTCCCACCGCCTGTTGATTTAAAGAGATTCCCTTGCGTTTACTATTTGTTACCTCAGAAATTTTCCCATTAATCAAAACAGGCGGTTTGGCAGATGTCAGTGGTGCACTCCCAGCAGCCTTGGCCACTACGGGCCTGGATGTTCAAATTTTGCTGCCCGCCTACCGCGGCATCCTGGCACAGTGTGATGCGCCGCGCTTGCTTGGTTCACTACAGGCCTTTCACGATATACGCTGCGAGCTCTACCAAACCACCCTGCCCGGTACTGACATCCCGCTGCTATTAATTGACTACCCGGCACTGTATGACCGAGAAGGCGGCCCTTACCACCACCCGCAACATGGCGAGTGGCAAGACAACCCCTTGCGTTTTGGTTTGCTATCAAAGGTGGCCGCCATGCTGTCCGTCCCCAATATGCTACAGCCATGGCTACCAGACCTGGTGCATTGCAACGACTGGCAAAGCGGACTGACGCCCTACTACTTGCAGCAACTGGCCAGCCCGGCCAAATCGTTGTTTAGCATTCATAATCTGGCGTTTCAAGGTAATTTTCATGCTGACTGGCGGCATAGACTCATGCTCAGCGAGCAAGACTTTCAGCCCGCAGGTTATGAGTTTTATGGACATCTGTCATTTATGAAAGCCGGACTATATTATGCAGATGCGCTTGCCACCGTGAGCCCAACCTACGCCAAAGAAATCCAAACCGAGCAGTTTGGCTTTGGTTTTCAGGGTTTGTTACAGCACAGAACCGACGATTTAACCGGCATACTGAATGGGATAGATACCCAAGTGTGGGATCCCGCAAGCGATCCTTATTTACCGGCGCATTACACCAGCAGCGCCTTAGCCAATAAAAAACTGGTTAAACAGGCCTTGCAAGCAGAGCTAGGATTGCATCAGGACGCCACTGGCCCATTGCTTGGTGTCGTCAGCCGACTCACGCACCAGAAGGGTCTGGATATGCTGGCCGACATCGCGCACGAGCTGCTAGCCAGCGGCTGTCAGCTAGCAGTGCTTGGTAGCGGCGAGCCCGCGCTGGAGCAGCAATATCTGGCATTGATGCGACAATATCCCGGGCAAGTGGTCGTCACCATCGGCTACAACGAACCGCTGTCACATCGCATCATGGCCGGGACAGATATTTTTGTCATGCCTTCGCGCTTTGAACCTTGTGGATTGAACCAGATGTATGGTTTGCGTTACGGCACGATTCCGCTGGTCGCCAATACTGGCGGCCTGGCAGATTCTGTGCACGGCGGCGCCGTCATGGCTGATGGCACATTACCTGAAACGATGACAGGATTGGTAATGCCGGAAAATAATCCATCGACACTTTTGGTCACATTAAGGCAAGCCGTACATATTTATGCCAATTCTGGTCAGTGGCAACAGCTGCAAAAACAGGCAATGCGACAGGATGTCAGCTGGGAAACGAGTGCAAAACACTACTTTGAGCTATACCAGGACTTGTTAGATATTTAAAAACAATTACTTACAGATATTGACGAAAAGGTGAAGAAAAGTTGGCACAGAAGCTGCTAATTACTAATCAAGCTTCTCCAAAGCTAACTTCTCCTCCCTCAAGACGCCAAATAGGCGTCTTTTTTTTCGCTGTGTTTTTTGCTGAATGCAGATTTTTTGAATCGTTACTCAGCCTTGGCTGGCGGTGTCATATTCAAAAAGTGTTCACGGTAATACTTCAGCTCATCAATCGACTCATAAATATCAGCCAATGCTTCATGACGGCTGGCCTTTTTAAACCCGGCATAGATATCCGGGCGCCAGCGGCGGGATAACTCTTTGAAAACACTCACATCTAGATTGCGATAGTGAAAAAATGCTTCCAGACGCGGCATATAACGCGCCATAAAACGCCTGTCCTGACAGATAGAATTACCACACATCGGCGATTTTCCTGCAGGCACATGCTCTTTTAAAAATGCCAACATGGCATCGGTTGCGGCCTCTTCATCCAAAGTGGACGCCTTGACTTTATCAATCAAGCCACTGCGGCCGTGTGTGCCTTTGTTCCAGGCATCCATGCCATCCAGTACAGCATCCGATTGATGGACGACCAGCACCGGAGACTCTGCAATCACATTCAGTTGCGCATCGGTGACGACGGCGGCCAGTTCGAGAATGCGGTCTGTGTCAGGCAGCAAACCACTCATTTCCATATCCAGCCAGATTAAATTGTCCTGATTACTTGCCAATTGTGTGCCTCTCGTCATGATTTCCATTAAAATGAAACATTATATTCAGTTCAGTGAACAAGGTGGATATAAATCCATCAAAATAGCTAACCGTCACCACTCACAAATCACCCATTGCCATGTCCGCACTCTTTACTCAAATTTTTGTCGCTGTGATTGTCGTTAGCCTTGCTATCCGTGTCTGGCTGGGGCTGCGCCATATCCGCCACATTCAGCAACATCGTCAACAAGTGCCCGCAGCATTCGATCAAACCATCAGCCTGGAGGCCCATCAGCGCGCAGCTGATTACACCACAGCCAAGGTCAAATTACGTTTGAATGAAACAGTGGTGGAATCTGTTATTTTACTGGCCCTGACACTGGGCGGCGTATTGCAGATGCTCGACCAGGCCTGGCAACAATGGTTACCAGCGCACGAGATCATTCGCGGCGCATTGGTCATTTGCTCCGCCATGTTAATTTCTGGCGCAGCTACTCTGCCATTCGACTACATCCAGACCTTTAACGTAGATGAAAAATTCGGCTTTAATAAAATGTCACGCGGCATGTTTTTTGGTGACCTGGTAAAACATACCATTGTTGGCCTGCTGCTTGGTGGCCCTATCCTCTTTATTGCGCTGTGGCTCATGCAAGGGGCTGGCGACTGGTGGTGGCTCTATCTGTGGCTGATCTGGAGCGCATTTAACCTGTTTATGCTGGCAGTTTACCCGATCTGGATCGCGCCCTTGTTTAACAAGTTTACGCCCATGCAAGATCAATCCCTGAAGGCGCGCATTGAAGCCTTGTTGCAAAAATGTGGTTTTGCCAGCCAGGGCTTGTTTGTGATGGATGGCTCAACACGTTCAGGTCACGGCAATGCCTACTTCACTGGCTTTGGCAAAAACAAGCGCGTGGTGTTTTTTGATACGCTGCTGGAAAAACTCAGCGCCGACGAAATCGAAGCCGTACTTGCACATGAATTGGGCCACTTCAAGCATCAGCATGTGATTAAACGCATCATCATGATGTTTGGCCTGAGTCTGCTAGGCCTGGCGCTGCTGGGTTACCTGATCCAGCAAGAGTGGTTCTTTACCGGCCTGGGCGTGGCAGAGGCCAGTAACCATATGGCATTGCTGTTGTTTGTGCTGGTTTCGCCTGTGTTTATGTTCATTTTGCGCCCGGTGTTAGCCGCTTATTCGCGCACCAACGAATTTGAGGCTGACCACTATGCGGCACAACAATCCCGACCACAATTTTTGATTGATGCACTGGTCAAACTGTATCGCGACAATGCTTCTACGCTGACACCTGATCCATTACACTCAGCGTTCTACGACTCGCATCCACCTGCCAGCCTGCGCATTGCCAAACTGCAAACTTACGCATGAAACACATCCTGCTGATCAGCCTGCTCCCGGCGCTTGCCAGTTTCAACGCAAGCGCTGCGGATAGCCCGCTGCAAGCAGGTAAAAAACTGGTAGACGCACATTGTATCAGTTGCCACGCCAGCAGTTATGGCGGAGATGGCAGTGGTATTTACACACGCGATTACCGTAAAGTGCGCTCACTGAATGGCCTAAAAGCCCAAGTCACCAACTGTAATACCATGCTTAACCTGAAATGGTTTGATGATGAAGAGCAGCAAGTGGTACAGTACTTAAATCACTCCTACTATCATTTCTAGCATGTCTCAAGAAGGTCTCATTGTCGCTGCCTATGGCAAGCGCTATAACGTTGAATTGCCAGATGGCCGCATTCTCAGTTGCGTCACCCGCGGCAAAAAAGTCGATAACGCGGCAGGCGACAGGGTCACAGTGACCTTAACGGCTGATAAGGAAGGCGTGATCGAAAAAACCGCAGAACGCAATACCCTGCTCTACCGCAGCAACGCCTTCAAAAGCAAAATTCTGGCGGCTAACGTCACGCAAATCCTGATTGTATTGGCCACCCAGCCCAGCTTCTATGAGGACCTGCTGAATCGTTGCCTGGTCGCGGCTGAGGCCGCAGGCATACGCGCGGTGATTATCCTCAACAAATGTGATTTACCTAATCCGCAAGCCATGCAAAAGCTGGCGCAATATGCAGCGCTGGGTTATCACACCCTGCAACTCAATGCCAAAGAGTCTGTAGACAGCTTAAAACCTTTACTGAGTGGTCACACCAGTGTACTGGTCGGCCAGTCTGGCATGGGCAAGTCGACCATCATTAACAGCCTCTTACCTGAGGCACGTAGTAAAACGCAGGAAATCAGTGCCACCCTCGATAGCGGCAAACATACCACCACGGCGACGCATTTGTATCATCTGGATAGTGAAAGTGCCATTATTGACTCACCCGGATTACAGGAGTTTGGCCTCTACCATATCGATGAAGCTGACCTGGAGTATGCATTTGTCGAATTCCGGCCATTGATTGGCCATTGTAAATTCAATAATTGTACGCACACCCATGAGCCGGAGTGCGTTATTTTGCAAGCACTAGCATCGGGCAACATCGCGCCTGAACGCTTGCAGATTTTCCAGCAAATCCGCGCTGAAAACACCGTACAAATCTACGGCTAAACGCCACACTGCTATTTTTTATCAGCTTGCGCACAAAAAAAACACCCTGCCGAAGCAGGGTGTTTTTTGAGTACACGTATTGCTACGTGTGAGCTTACTGTCGCATTACAGTGAGAAAACGTTCAGTGCACCGCCGCCAGGCGCAGCGTTGTACTTAGTCAACTCTTTGTAACCACCAGCAGCACCCAGTGCATCGGTGTCAGTGGTCATACCCAAATTCATCGCAACGCCAGCCCAACCACCGATACCAGACAAGATACCGACGTATTGCTTACCTTTGTTGCCATAGGTGAAGGCGTTACCAATCGCACCAGAACCAACCTGGAATTTCCACAGTTCTTTACCTGTTTGTGCGTCAACCGCTTTGAACCAGCGATCCAAGGTACCATAGAACACAATGTTAGAAGCTGTCGTCAGCGCACCACTCCAGGCAGAGAACTTCTCTTTGTTGTACCAGACTTTTTTGTTGGTCATTGGGTCATAAGCAGCAAAACCGCCCATCACACCGTCTGGACCGGCAAACATGGTCAATGTCGCACCAACCCATGGTTGACCAGCAACGTATTTGGACTCAACTGGCTCGTATGTCATACATACGTGGTTCAGTGGAGAATACATCAAACCTGTTTTTGGAGAGTAAGCAGCAGGCTGTTGGTCTTTAGTACCCAAAGCCGCTGGGCAAATGCCTTTAGCGTTGTAGTCCTGGTGCGTAGAGGCTGCAGCCAGTTTGTCAGGCACGCCTGTTTTCAGGTCAACGTTATTGGCCCAGTTAACAAATGGATGTACTTTTTCAGCAGCGATCAATGAACCAGTGTTTGCGTTCCATGTGTATGCAAAACCGTTACGGTCATGGTGCCATGCGTAAGTTTTACCAGCCTTATCGAACAGGATCACTTCGTTTACGCCATCATAGTCCCACTCATCGTGTGGCGTCATTTGCATCGCCCATTTAGCGACACCAGTGTCCAGATCACGTGCAGTCACGGTCATAGACCATTTGTTGTCGCCTGGACGTACGTCTGGGTTCCAAACAGATGGGTTACCTGCACCGTAGTAAACCAGATTTGTACGTGCATCATATGGCCACCAGCCCCATACGGAACCGCCACCATGTTGCCAGCCGTCTTTGATCGCTTGTGGTTTCAACCAAGTACGTGTACCCAGCTCTTTTTCGCCACCTTTGATCTGGTCAGCAGACAGGCGTTTGAAAGAACCACCCTCTTTGTTACCACCGTTCACGTCTTGGTAAACGGACAAAGCGTTGTACAAAGGATTGTCTTTGTTGGTGTTAGCATCATGCAATGTTTCAGCATCCGGGCCAGTTGAATAGGCCTTCCATGCCAAAGAACCATCTTTTGCATTGTATGCAGCGATAAAGCAACGTACGCCGAACTCAGCACCTGAGCAGCCGGTCAATACTTTGTCTTTGATCACGTGTGGCGCGTTAGTGTTAGTTGCACCCACTTTAGGATCAGTGTTTTTCACTTCCCATACTTTTTTACCATCTTTGGCATCCAAAGCAACCAGCAAGCCATCGTTCTGTTGCAGATAGATTTTGCCATCGCCGAAACCCAGGCCACGTGTCACGTTGTCACAGCACAGCACTGCTTGCACGCTTGGGTCTTGTTTCGGGAAATAGGACCAAACGATTTTTTGATTGTCGTTCAGATCCAGCGCGTATACGTTGTTAGGGAAAGCAGTCACGATGTACATCATGTTGCCAACCACAATTGGAGAACCTTCGTGACCACGGTTAACACCGGTTGCGAATGTCCAGGCCATTTTCAGGTTTTTGATATTGCCTTTGTTGATTTGTGCCAGTGCGCTATAACCCTGGTTATTGTGCTGACCACGTGGATGTGCCCAGTTGTTTGAGTCTTTCATTGCAGCTTCCTGGTCAGCAGCAGCATAAGCCATTGCTGGCAAGGCAAGCGCGACGCTGGCTGCAATACCAAAAGCAGTTTTCATTTTGATCATAGTTATATCTCCGGAAGAAAAATCCCAAAAGGATCCATCACAAATTGCAATTAAAAATTGCGCTGTGCTTAAAGTTGCCGCTGGCACTAGGATTTCCAGAGCTGTTACTTATCCCGTGAAGGATAGATGTCACTTGATTAAGCGCTTGTAACTGTAATATAAATAGCCCCCCGAAACAGCCAGCCAGTTTTGGGTTTTATTCATGGGCCAGATAAGGAATTTTTCCGAAAACTTTATAGAATTGCTTTTTTTTTGTATCATTTTGCTATCGAAGGCCATGTCCTAGTGTGCCCTTCAGGTAATGGTGTCGCCCAATGTGAATGGCGGCGCCTGCTTACTTGATTATGAAGGTAGACACTGACTGTGCTGAGACCCTGGCATTACTCACTGGTATTGGACAAAGCTTCCCCGCATTCCATCCACCAGCAACTCATAGAACATTTCCGCGCCATGATAGAAGGCGGTGCCTGGCTAGGCGGCAGCGCCCTGCCCAGCTCACGCGACATCGCGCAACGTTTGGGCATCAACCGGAAAACGGTTTCGCGGGTGTATGAAGAGCTTTCTGCACAAGGGCTGATTTATACCCAGCCCAAGCGTGGTACCTTTGTCTCGCAGACACCACGTTCTGAAACACCTGGCCCACCGCGTCCGCGCACATTAATACATGCGCGACCAGAACTCGACAGTGCCTCCAGCAGTATTTATCAATTAATCCAAAAAACCACGGTGCACCATATTCGCCGGGTGGCCTTGCACATGCACAAATTACGCCCGCACGACTACGACGTGACTGGCTTATTCAATCTCAAGCATATGCTGGCCAACCTGCTCGCACACGAAAGACGCTACCTGGTTTCACCTGACCATATCACCTGTGGCACCTGGCCGGTATTGCAGACAGCACTGATGCATCACCTGAGCCTGACAGACGGATGCCTGTTATTAGACCATCGCGCAAGCATAGAGCTGGAAAGAAGCCTGGTAAAACATGGCATACAGGTACTGCGCCTGCCTGACATCGCAGACGGCCAGGCACACGGTTTTATAGAGCAAGTTGAAAAATATTGCATCAACTATCCAGTGTCCGCATTATGGTGCGACACATCGACATTTTTCGAGGCGCAGACCATAGAAAGTGTACAGGCACTGGTTGCACAAAAACTGGCCGATTATCGCTTGCTGCTGATTGACGATCAGCGCTCACAACTGCCGTTTGTGCAACAACATCAACCGCTATCCAGCAGATACGCCAAAAGCATATTGCTTGGCAGCTTGTATGGAGAGTGTTGTGACATGTTTAACTTATGCTACCTGGCCAGTAACCTTGGTTTTTCAAGCGATTTTATTAACGAACTCAATGTGCAGCAACAGCAATCATCCCTACTCAATATGCTGGCGCAAAGCGAACTCATTAAACGCGGAGAATATAAAAAGTTGCTGACGACCATTCATCGCTTTTTACAGCAAACTTAAGCTGAGGGCAAAAAGATTGCCGGCTCACAGCATTCACATAACAACCAATCTGGCTTATATCAACCACCTAAAACTCAGGAAAAACTCCTATGTACATCAAAAATAGGCTTTTTAATCATTCAGTTAAATTTTGTTCGCGGCGTGGCACGTTAAATGCTAAACAGTGAATGGGAGTGAGCTATCACTAGGACCGATACCAGCAGACTGCATATCAGCTGGTATCGGGGTAGACACTCCCTCACTTGCATATTGATCTCATGCAAAAAAGGCACCGCAATTGCGGTGCCTTTTCATTGGCAACAAACAGAGGAATCAGAGATTACTCTTGGCCGATTTGATACACTTCGTAGCTGGTTTCCACGATTTTGCCGGTGGTTGCATCCACTTCTACTTTAACTTCTTCGTTGTCAGCTTCCAGGATGTCAAATTCGTAAGAAGCTTTGCCGTCTGGCTCTAACTCATACTCAACTTCAACCACTTTGCCTGGATGTGCAGCCAATGCCGTCGCTTTGGCATCTGCTTCAGAAACTTTGGCCAAAGCCTTGAATCTTTCGTCATCTGCAGTCACTTCTTCTTCTACTTCAGTGATTTTGCCTGTTTTCGCATCGCACTCGATGTCCCAAGCTTTACCATCGTTGGATTGCACGTCAAACTCGTACACCAAGTGCTTGCGCTCAGATTTGGCTTCAAGCTTAACGATTTTACCGTCGTGCTTGGACAATGCCGCTTTTACGCACTTGCCCAGGCTGTCGTAAGCTTTTGGTTTAATGGTTTCGTGGTCGGCGAATGCTTGACCGGATAACACACCGCATAACGCGGCTGCTAGTAATGACGCTTTCATTTGCATAATGATCTCCTTGTTTAAAGTCATGAATGAAAAACGCGAAACACGCGCTAGGGACGCATGCTTCGTGAATTCATAACGCGAAAAGGATATCAAAAACGCAGTAAGCTTTTTAAAATATTACACCTTGTTAACAAAATGGCTACAAACAGCCGTTTAATAAGCAAGCAGCCCACTGGCCTACACCGCGACTGGCGCCTTAATGGCCGGATACGGGTCGTAATTTTCCAAGCTGAAATCTTCAAACTTGAAGGCGAAAAGATCTTTCACCTCAGGGTTAATGCGCATGTTAGGCAAGGCGCGCGGCGTACGCGACAATTGCTCTTTAACCTGCTCCATATGGTTGCTGTAAATATGCGCATCGCCCAGGGTATGCACAAAATCGCCTAGCTGCAAGTCACATACCTGCGCCACCATCATGGTCAACAAGGCATAAGACGCGATATTGAATGGCACGCCCAGGAAAATATCTGCGCTGCGCTGATACAACTGGCAGCTCAGTTTGCCATCCGCCACATAGAATTGGAAAAATGCATGGCAAGGTGGCAACTTCATGCGCTCGACGTCCGCCACGTTCCAGGCGGAAACGATTAAACGGCGCGAATCAGGCGTGTTCTTGATCTGGTTAACCACTTGTGTGATCTGATCAATGTGCGTGCCGTCCGGCTTGGGCCAGTTGCGCCATTGATAGCCATACACCGGACCCAAGTTGCCTTGTTCGTCTGCCCATTCATCCCAGATTTTAACGCCATGCTCTTTGAGGTAAGCAATATTGGTGCTGCCCTGCAAGAACCATAACAGTTCGTGGATAATCGATTTCAAATGGACTTTTTTGGTTGTCAGCAGCGGGAAGCCTTCAGCCAGGTTAAAGCGCATTTGGTAGCCGAATACCGAAGTGGTGCCAGTGCCCGTACGATCCGTTTTCACATGACCATGCGCAAGTACGTGGTTCAATAAATCATGATACTGCTGCATAGACCGGCTCCCGCTAAGCGTTAAGTATTGGCGATGATAAAGGCTTTAATGGCATCGACACTGACATCCATTACCGTTGAGGTTTGTGGCAAGTCTTCCAGGCCCGCCAGGCTGGCAGGACGCTCAGGCACTTCGCCCAAAGCCTCGACAATGGCATCTTCAAACTTGGCCGGCAACGCGGTTTCCAGTACCAGCATAGGCACATCTGTTTTGCGATGCTCCAGCGCTACTTTCAGGCCATCTGCCGTGTGCGTATCAATGGTCACGCCATACTTTTCCTTGGTCGCGCGTATGGTTTGCATGCGACTGGCGTGATTGCTATGGCCAGATACAAAACCAAAACCAGCCACCTTGGCAAAATAACCTTGCGCATTTAAATCAAACTTGCCGCCAGCATCCACCGCAGACCATAACTCGCGCACTTTATCACCATCCTGGCCGACCAAATCATAGACAAAACGCTCGAAGTTAGAGGCTTTGCTGATATCCATGGACGGGCTGGAAGTATGGTAAGTATTGGCTGAGCCACGCGGTGCATAAACGCCGGTATTAAAGAACTCGTCCAATACATCATTTTCGTTGGTGGCCACCACTAACTGGTCAATTGGCAACCCCATCATGCGCGCAATATGTCCGGCGCAAATATTACCGAAGTTGCCGCTAGGCACGGTAAAGCTGACCTTTTGGCTGTTATTAGTAGTCACAGCCAGATAGCCTTTGAAGTAGTACACAATCTGCGCCGCAATACGGCCCCAGTTGATAGAGTTCACGGCACCGATTTTATATTGCGCCTTGAACGCGTGGTCATTGGACACAGCTTTCACCATATCCTGCGCATCATCGAACACGCCCTTCACAGCAATATTGAAAATATTGTCGTCTTGCAGGCTGAACATCTGCGCGGTCTGGAAACGGCTCATTTTCTGGTATGGCGACAACATAAAGACGCGCACGCCTTGTTTGCCACGCATGGCGTATTCAGCGGCGGAACCAGTATCACCTGAAGTCGCGCCCAGGATATTGGTGGTCTGGCCGGTTTTAGCCAACACGTATTCAAACAGGTTACCCAGCAACTGCATGGCCATGTCTTTAAACGCCAATGTTGGGCCGTTGGACAGGCTTAACAGGTAGAGATTATCTTCCAGCTTGAGCGTAGGCGTAATGTCTGCAGCGTTTTGGCCGGCACGTGCGTATTGATAGACTTCGGCACGATAGGTTTTATCAATGATCGCGTTCAGGTCTGTATGCGGAATATCGCTGTCGTCCACCAGGCGCGACAGGATGGCAAAGGCCAGTTCACGGTAATTCATACCGCGCATGGCGTTCAGATCAGCATCACTGAACTGCGGATATTGCTCGGGCAGGTACAAACCACCGTCTGGTGCCAGGCCGCCCAGCAAAATTTCACTAAATGTTAAAGCAGGCGATTGCCCGCGGGTACTGATATATTTCATTGCATTTAACCTATGGCATAAAACATGGCATCAAAAATGTCAGTTAGCGTGACAGTGCTTCCATGCGGATTTTCGTCACACCAGCTGCGATGGCAGGCAGCGCCTCAATATTGGCAATCGCTGTATCCATGATTTTCTCTTGCGTGGTGTGCGTCAGAATCACGATATCCGCTTCTGACTCGCCCTCGGCAGGCTCTTTTTGCAGCATGGCATCAATCGAGATTTGCAGATCCGCCAGCACCTTGGTGATATCTGCCATCACGCCTGGTTTGTCAGAAGCACGCAAGCGCAGGTAGTAGGCTGAATGCACTTCGGCAATCGGCAAAATCGGCAACACTTGCTGCTGGTCTAACTGATAGCCCAAATAAGCCACACGCTGCTCAGCCTTGGTGCCTTGCAAACGCGCAATATCCACCAGGTCAGCCACTACCGCACTAGCGGTCGGCTCAGCCCCGGCACCGGCACCGTAATACAACGTTGGGCCAACTGCATCGCCTTTAACCACAACAGCGTTCATTGCGCCATCTACGTTAGCAATCAGGCGCTTTTCAGGAATCAGCGTCGGATGCACGCGCAATTCAACACCGGCTTCAGCTTTTTTACTGATGCCCAGCAATTTCACGCGGTAACCCAATTCCTGCGCATACTGGATATCTTTAATGGTGAGCTTGGTAATACCTTCGGTATACGCATGCTCAAACTGCATCGGCATGCCAAAAGCAATGCTGGCCATAATCGTCAGCTTATGCGCGGCATCGATCCCTTCCACGTCAAAGGTCGGATCTGCCTCGGCATAGCCCAGACGTTGCGCTTCTTTCAGCACATCGGCAAAAGCCAGGCCTTTGTCACGCATTTCAGTCAGGATAAAGTTGGTCGTGCCATTGATAATGCCCGCCACCCATTCGATTTTGTTGGCACTTAAGCCCTCACGCAAAGCCTTGATGATAGGAATACCACCGGCTACCGCCGCTTCAAAGGCGACGATCACGCCTTTGTCAGCCGCGGCTTTAAAAATCTCGTTGCCATGCACAGCCAGCAAGGCCTTGTTAGCGGTCACCACGTGCTTGCCATTGGCAATCGCGGTTAACACCAACTCTTTAGCCACGGTGTAGCCGCCAATCAACTCGACGACGACATCGATTTCCGGGTTATTCACCACCGCGAAGGCATCGTCAGTCACGGCCACCTGGCCGCCAGTCACTTGCTTTGCCAGCTCAAGATTGCGGTCAGCCACTTGCACAATACGGATATTGCCACCAAGACGGCGTACGATATCTGCCTGGTTACGCGTGATCACGGTATAGGTACCGCCACCCACTGTGCCTATGCCCAACAACCCTACTTTTAATTCTTTCATACTCATACTCACCATTAATGGCTTGCGCGCACGCTTACCTATATTTTGAATGTTTCTTTATTTTGCATGCTTCTTGCGATAGCTATCCAGATAGCGGCCTATGCGCGTCATCGCTTCAGTCAAGTCGTCTACATTGGGTAAGAAAACCACCCTGAAATGATCAGGTGTTTTCCAGTTAAAGCCGGTGCCCTGCACCAGCAACACTTTCTCTTCCAGCAACAGATCGAGAATAAACTGCTGGTCATCTTCAATCGGATACATCTCCGGATCCAGCTTGGGGAACAGATACATGGCCGCCGCCGGTTTGACACAGGTCACACCCGGCATGGCGGTCAACATGTCATAGGCCAAATCACGCTGCTTGCACAAGCGACCGCTAGGTGCCACCAGGTCGTTAATACTCTGGTAACCACCAAGCGCAGTTTGAATGGCCAACTGCCCCGGCACATTGGCACACAAGCGCATGGAGGCCAACATGTTTAAGCCTTCGATATAATCTTTGGCATCTTTTTTATCGCCGGAGATAATCATCCAGCCTGAGCGATAGCCACAGGCGCGATAGTTTTTAGACAAGCCGTTAAAAGTCACAAACAGCACATCATCGGCCAGTGAGGCGATAGAGGTATGTGTATTGCCGTCGTACAGCACTTTGTCATAAATTTCGTCAGCAAAAATCACCAGGCCATGGTGACGCGCGATCTCGATAATGCCTTCCAGTGTTTCCTTGGGGTATAAGGCACCAGTCGGGTTATTCGGGTTGATAATCACGATGCCTTTGGTATTGGCCGTGATCTTGTTTTCAATATCAGCCAAGTCAGGCAACCAGCCGGATTGCTCGTCACAGACATAATGCCGCGCCGTGCCGCCCGCCAGGTTCACCGCTGCCGTCCATAAAGGGTAATCCGGCATAGGCACCAGAATCTGGTCGCCATTATTGAGCAGGCCCTGCATGGCCATCACAATCAGCTCGGATACACCGTTACCGATGATGATGTCGTCTATGGTCACGCCCGCAATATTCTTTTGCTGGGTGTAATGCATGATGGCTTTGCGCGCCGCGAACAAACCTTTGGAATCCGTATAGCCTGAGGCGTGATCCATATTGTGGATCACGTCCTGAACGATTTCTTCTGGCGCATTAAAGCCGAATGGCATCGGGTTACCGATGTTCAGCTTGATAATGCGCTGTCCGTCTTCTTCCATCTGGCGCGCGCGTTGCAATACCGGGCCGCGGATGTCGTAACAGACATTACTGAGTTTGCTGGATTTATTGACTGGCTTCATCGCTGGTTAACAAACACATCTGGCGTGTGTTAAGCTCTTAAAGTAAAACTTTCATTCTACCTGCAAACCCTTGCTACATCAATGAACCTTAGGCCTTTGCCAGACTCTGAATCGGTAGATTTAAACGGAATTTTCATCACGGGCAATTTGCAGGCGCGTCACGATTACAGCTTATGAAACTACACCTACATACCAGCGAACAGCAATATCAAATTAATGGCGTCGATAGCGACGCGGTGATCATTAATCGCCAGCGCTATGCGCAGCCAGTGATTGTCAGCGAACAGGCCTTAAGTACAGATTGGTTTCAGGGGGCATGGGAATCACTGGATGCACAGCAATTAGCGGCGATACTGGATTTTAGTCCGGAGGTGGTATTGCTAGGTACGGGCGATAAACAGCGTTTTATTCATCCTCGGCATACACAGGCATTCCTGTCAGCGCACATCGCCGTAGAATGCATGACCACGGCTGCGGCCTGCCGCACCTTCAACATCCTGACCGCTGAAGGCCGCAAGGTAGTTGCGGCCCTGCTACTGGAATCCCACCTGGCAGAATCCGTATAAACGCCTGACTACTGCGGCTTGAGCGTCACCTGTAAACCATCAGCCGTCACTTGCAAATCCGTTGGCTGATATTGACGCCCCGCGTAGCTTAAATCCTCAGGCTTGACTTCATATAACACCAGCTGGTTCAGCCACTTTCCACTCAGGCTTTGCGCCAATTGCTGCACCAGGCCATTCCACTCGCTATTGGCGCCATCCAGCTTGAAGGAATCCACGGCAGGCTGGTCAAGCACAACCGCATTGCGTGCCTGGTCAAACTTGACCAAACCCGATACACCCAGTTTGCCGGTGGTGGCGCTGGATAACAAATCACTTTGCACACTGGCATCCATCAAGGTATGAATTCTGCCCGATGCCGGATCCAGTGAAACCAGCGCATTAGACAGCTGGACATGAAACACCTTCATCACAGTCAGCGGCTTTGCCAGCTTGTGATTGAGTTTTTGCTGTAACTGGGCGGTGTTCATTTTCACTGTACGATCGCCCATACTCACACAGTGAGTCAGCAATAATCCTAGCAAAACTACACTACAGAAGCCTTTTAAAAGACGCATTTGTAAGCCTTATTTAACACTTGCAACATTCGACAAAAATTGACAATCATGCAGACTGCATACGATAAGATCGCGTGCAATGAAAAAAATTTCACACACCCAATCTGGTTTTACGCTGATCGAAATGATCGTCGTCATGCTGATTCTATCAGCGCTAGCGGTGACTGCCTATGCACGCATCTCGCAGATTGATACACAAGCCAGGCTGGCAGCCTTGCAATCGTTCAAAGCCACTGTGCTGTCGGTCGCGACGATGGCCAAGGGTGTGTGCATGTCAGACCCGCAATGTGACGGCAACCAGACTACACCATCGGCCGTCATCGCAGGCAATACGATCTATTTTAGTCACGGCTACCCGGTCGGCTGGCTGGGCAATGAAGATGGCGTTGGCAGCTTGTCTCAACTGGTGGATGCTGGCAAATTCTCGGTGCAAGCAGCGCTGTCTGATACCAATCGCGCCACCTACACCCTGCAAGGCGCCAGGGATAGCAATCACTGCAAACTGGAATACATTATTTCCACAGGGTCAGCCAACACGGCCGGTCTAAGTGTCTCCATAGACAGCACTGGCTGTTAACGAACCAAGCCTACAAAAAGAAAGGCAGCGTGTTTTATCAACACACTGCCTGTTCAATGCTTGCAGAGACTTTACAGATTTTTGGTCGATAAAGTCAGTGTGGCATTGGTGCCGCCAAAACCAAAACTGTTAGACAATGCAGTTTGAATCCGCGCCGAAGCAATCGGGCTACGCACGATATTCAAGCCTTCTGCTGCCGGATCCAGCGTTTCAATATTGGCAGACGCCGCAATAAAACCGTGTTGCATCATCAGCAAGGTATAAATGGCCTCATTCACGCCAGCTGCGCCTAAAGCGTGGCCGGATAAGGATTTTGTTGAGGCAATTGCTGTCTTGCTGTTATCACCAAACACCGCACGAATCGCTTCCAGCTCCTTGGTGTCGCCCACCGGCGTGCTGGTGCCATGCGTATTGATGTAATCAATCTCTTCAGGATTAATGCCCTGCAATGCCTGTTGCATGCAGCGCACAGCGCCTTCACCACTTGGTGCCACCATATCGTAACCGTCTGAGGTTGCACCATAACCAATCACTTCGGCATAGATCTGTGCGCCACGTGCTTTGGCGTGCTCATACTCTTCCAGTATAACGATACCGCCGCCGCCAGAAATCACAAAACCATCACGATCGGCATCGTAGGTACGCGATGCTTTTTCAGGCGTTTCGTTATATTTACTCGACAATGCACCCATGGCATCAAACAGATAGCTCATGGTCCAGTGTTCTTCTTCACCACCGCCAGCAAACACGATATCCTGTTTGCCCAGTTGAATTTGCTCAACACCCGCGCCAATACAGTGCGCACTGGTTGAACAGGCAGAACTGATACCGTAATTCACACCCTTGATTTTAGCGCCCGTCGCCAGGCAAGCGGCAATTCCGCTGCTCATGGTTTTAGTCACCATATAAGGGCCAACACGACGAATGCCTTTTTCTGCCAGCGTATTGGTGCCGTCCAGCATACTTTCAGTAGACGTACCACCTGCACCGACGATCAGACCGGTACGTACATTTGAAACCAGCTCTTCCGGCAGGTTTGCATCAGCAATCGCTTCCTGCATCGCCAGCCAGGCGTAAGCATGACCCTTGGCCATAAAACGCAATAGCTTGCGATCAATCAAGGCTTCAACATCCAGATTTTTGATCGAGCCTGCCACATGCGAACGCAAACCGCGCTCGGCATATTCAGGTTGATAAGTAATACCGGAACGGCCTGCTTTGAGGCTATCCAGTACTTCCTGTTTGTTATTACCAAGACTTGATACGATACCAAATCCTGTAATCACTACGCGACGCATTGCGCCTCCCATTCACTTCAAAAACTGTAAAGACGACTAGAAATTGTCCGTGCTGGTAAACAAACCGACACGCAAATCACTGGCATTATAAATCTCGCGGCCATCCACTTCCATACGTGCATCGGCAATACCCATCACCAGCTTGCGCATGATCACACGTTTTAAATCAATGTGGTAGCGTACCAGCTTGGCTGATGGCAATACCTGGCCGGTAAACTTCACTTCACCAGAACCCAGGGCACGGCCGCGGCCAGGACCGCCTTTCCAGCCCAGGAAGAAGCCAACCAGTTGCCACATGGCATCCAGGCCCAAACAGCCAGGCATCACCGGGTCACCGGTAAAATGGCATTCAAAAAACCACAAATCAGGACGAATATCGAGCTCTGCAATAATTTCGCCCTGGCCGTATTTCCCACCCTCGTCAGAAATCTTTACGATACGGTCAAACATCAGCATTGGTGGTAATGGCAATTGTGCGTTACCTTCGCCGAACATTTCGCCGCGGCCGCACGCCAACAAATCCTCTTTGCTGAAACTACTTTTTCTAGTCATGTATTTTTAGATTTTTAGTATAAAACAATATTTTCGCCGGAAATTGCGTTTAGTGAAAGCTTTTTGTCATCCAATAACTATACCGACCTGTATACTTTTTAGAAGAATATAGGTAGTATTCACTAAATTGTTACTGAATTTTACAACTTGATAATGACCAGCCTGTCAGGCTTTAAAGGATAATTTCGCATCATCAAGCCGTTTTCAATTACAAATTAGTTACAATTCAGCGCAATCTATACATTCAACCTTATCAGGAAATCAGGCATGCAAGATCAACAACTAAACGATTGGCGTACCCATGCGCTCACATTAGAGTCGGAAGTTAACAAAGTCGTCGTCGGTCAGGAAAATCCAGTACGCCTGATCACCACTGCCGTATTTGCACGCGGCCATGTGTTGCTTGAAGGCGATGTCGGCGTGGGTAAAACCACTTTGCTGCGCGCCTTTACGCGCGGCATTGGCGGCGGTTACCAGCGGATTGAAGGTACGATTGACCTGATGCCGAATGACCTGGTGTATCACACCTATCTCGGGGAAGATGGCAAACCGCATGTGAGTCCGGGCCCATTATTAATGTCTGGCCAGGATTTATCGATTTTCTTTTTTAACGAAATCAACCGTGCCCGCCCGCAGGTACACTCGCTGATGCTGCGCGTGATGGCAGAGCGCACGTTGACTGCCTTTAATAAAGAACACTACTTCCCGCACATGCTGGTATTTGCTGACCGCAATCAGGTGGAGCGTGAAGAAACCTTTGATATCCCGTCTGCAGCGCGTGACCGCTTCATGATGGAAATTCCGATTGTGGTGCCGCCTGCGCATGACATTATGGAATCATTGATTTTTGATACGCGCTTTCATGATGTGGACCAGTTGATTTCCAATGTGCCCGCCGATGTCCTCAAATTTGACCAATTGAATAGCTTTGCCAAGGTCATCCAGGAAAATATCCAGGCCAGCCCTGCCCTGCGTAAATATGCGCTGGACTTGTGGCTGGCGACTAAAGACCCGGTGGCTTATGGCGTCAAAGTATCCAATGTCGATATGAAACGCCTGGTACTGAGTGGCGCCAGCCCGCGTGGCATGGGCATGTTGCTGCGCGCCGCCCGTGTCAACGCCTGGCTCAATAATCGCCAGGCCGTGGTGCCAGAAGACATTCACGCCGTGTTCCACGAAACAATCGCACACCGCCTGGTATTTAGTCCGGTCTACGAAATGCGTCGTACCGAAATCGCACGCGAATTGCTGACTGGCATTACCAATGCCGTCGCCGCGCCTTAAGTTTTTGTTGCTGGAACGTTATGGAAACCATTAAGGAATTCAGCTACCACATTGGCTGGCGTTCCCGCTCGCGTCGTCCAGGCCGCCATAAAAGCAATCAGCGCGGCATGGGCATGGAGTTTCGTGGTCACACCACGTTGCTGTCATACCCTGACCCGCGCCGGATCGATATTCGCCAGACCATCCGTGACCCGATGGAACAGGTCTATGTGCGTATTTTCAACCAGAAAAGTGCCACGCCGGTGTTTGTGATGTGCGATATGTCAGGCTCTATGCAATATGGTACACCGCACACAAAGTTGGTCACCGCCGCCCATATCACGCGTTCGGTGGCACAATCCGCCAGCCGCAATACGGATCCGGTTGGATTTATCGGCTTTGATGATGATGTACATGACGAATGGCTGAGCACGCTCTCGTTGCGTCCTCATACCATGTTCGACCTGGCGGACCGCCTGGAAAACCATCTGCCGAATGAAGTCGGTGCCGGTGCCTTGCTTGAAAGCGTACGCCTGCTGCCACGCGAGCGAGCGTTGATCTTCCTGGTATCCGACTTTCATATGCCACTGGAGCAACTGGAAGAGGCGCTATTACTGATGCTGCGCCACCATATTGTGCCTGTCATTCTGTGGAATAGCACTGAATACAAACAGTTGCCGGAATTTGGCATTACCAGTATCAACGACCCGGAAACCGGCGAGCGCCGCACCTTGTTTCTGCGTGCTTCCTATCGTGAACGCATACTGGAAGCATTTGCTGCGAGACGCCGGGCGATTGAAGATATTTTTATGAGATTTGATATGCAGCCATTTTTTGTGGAAGACACGTTTGATGCAGACCTGCTCACCGATTACTTTCACCAATATGTGCCTGCCTAAGGAAAGCGACCGATGAAAGCGCGCAACCATTTATTGTCATTATTTCTCGCATCGACCTTGCTCTGCACTAACTTGAGCACCTCCGCCGATGTGGTTCTGCCTTCGGTAGACAGCAAGTTTGTCAGCGTCAAGGAAATCAACCCCAGCCGTGATGCCGGTTATGTGGTGGGCGACAAACTGCAGCGCACCATGATACTCAGCGTTAAACAACCTTATGAGTTGATTAAGGAGTCGTTGCCGATTGTCGGTTACGAACACAGATACCGCGGCCAGGTATCGGGCATTGAGTTAACCGCGATTGACGTAAAAGAGCGGCATGAAAGCAAGCAATCCGTGTATACCATCCACCTTGAATACCAGGTGTTTAAAAGCGGCCGCGTCGCCAAACCCGCCATTTTAAGAGGCGAGATTGTCAAACTGCGTCAGCAAGGCAGCAAAGACATCAAACAATTCCGCATGCCGTCGTTTAACTTCCGCACCTCACCGCTTTCGGTGTATGGCGAAGTGAACCTCAAAAATGAAATGAGCCCCTATGTCGCACCGCTGAAACTGCATGCAGACAAAGAGCAATTAGCCCTGAAAATCGCCACAGGCGTGTTGGCGGCCAGCCTATTGGCCTTGCTATATATATTGGGTGCGCGCACCTGGTTGCCCTATATGGGAGGTGCTTTTGCCAAGGCTTACCGCAAAATCGGCAAGCTGCCTGAAGATGCACAAGGTTTACAGCAGGCCATTTCAACTGTGCATGAAGCCTTGCATCAAGTGGCAGGCCATAGCGTGTTTGGGAATGGCGTTGAGCGACTGCTGCAAGAAAAACCTGCTTTCGCTGTCGCTAAACCAGAAATCGAACGCTTTTTTGCTCTGTCGCGCCAGGTGTTTTTCGATGCCAAAACGCCGCTGGACTTAGGCATGCCGCCCAAACAATGGCTGAAAAAATTCTGTCGCCACATGCGTGACTGCGAGCGCGGCTTACGCCCAGAGGTGCAAACATAATGGCATTCACACATCCCTGGCTGTTATGGGCGCTGCCATTGGCGCTGCTGCCGCTATTGCTGGAGCGTGCGCACAGCAAGCATTATTCATGGATAGGTTTGCTGCCACCGGATCCGCTGTCCAGCATGATCGGTTTTTTGCTCAAAGTGCTTGCGGTGCTCAGTATCGTCTTTATCATTTTGGGCCTGGCCGGACCACATAGCCTGGAACAGCAAATCGAGCGTACCGGTATCGGTGCACAGATCGGCCTGGTACTGGACCGCAGCGCCAGTATGGACGACCCGTTTGCGGGCGACAAAGATGGCCATGTCGGCGAAACCAAGTCTGTGGCCGCGGCGCGCATCATGACCCAGTTTTTACAACACCGTAACAACGACATGATGGGGCTGATTACATTCAGCAACTCAGCCATGTACGTGTTGCCATTGACCGAAAACAAAGAAGCCATGCTATCCGCCATTCAGGCCACGGCTGGCAACTCCCTGTTTCAAACCAATATTGGTGGCGGCTTAACCAGCGCGGTTGAATTATTTAAAGATGTGCCGGACTCCGGTTCACGTGTGATTATCCTGATTTCGGATGGTGCTGGCCGTGTCAGCGATATGGTGCAGCAAAAACTGCGTGACTGGCTGCAACGCTACAACATCGGCCTGTACTGGATTGTGCTGCGCCAGCCTGGCGGCGTCACCATCTTTGACCCCAAATACGCTGAAAGTAGCTACGCCGGCCCTATGCCGAGTGAAGTGTTGCTATATCAGTTTTTTCAGACGTTGCGCACCCCGTTTAGTGCTTATGAAGCGGCGGATCCAAAATCACTCGAAGCCGCCATTGCCGACATTAACAGCAAAGAGAAAAAACCGATTCAATACCTGGAAAAGATCCCTGGCCATGATTACACCAATGTGTGTTACTGGATTGCATTTGTCATGATTGCCTTCCTGCTGGCTGTTAAATATCTGGAGATACACACATGGCGCTCAGCGTAAATAAACTGGTAACCGGCCTGCTGGTCGTGGCAGTCGCATCTCTCGCCACTATGGCTTATAGCTGGCAACGCATACAGCAAGTAGAAGCCTTTAATGAAGCAGTGGCATCCGCCAAAAGCCCACAAACCGACCAACAAAGTTTTGAGGCAAAATTTGCCGTGGCCTATTGGCTGGGCAAAAACGAGCGCTATAAAGAGTCTACCTTGCTGTTTACCAAGCTGATAGACCAGGCCAATGCCAGCCAGCGCGCGGCCATTTTGCACAATGTAGGCAATATGTTCTTTTTGCGCGCGATCCAGCTGACGGGCGGTAACGACAACAGCACGCGTGACGAACTCGAATACCTGCTGTCGCAAGCAGCTACCTCTTACAAAACGGCCCTCAAGGCAGATAACAGCAATTGGGGGACGCGCCGTAACTTTGATCGCGTACTGGGCCTGCTACCTGAAAAACCAACACCGGGCGTCGGCGAATCAGACAACCCGGGGCTGATCATGGGCAATATCCCTAACGGCTTGCCATAACAAGTGTGTGTAATACGTGAATCATTTGACTGAATATTATTGACTGGCACTCCATGAAGATCTGGCTAAGACACTTTATCAAGCACCGTGACACCGCCCTGCTCGGACTGGCCCTGCTATGCTTGCTGGGCGCCATTCTGCGGCCCAGTATCCCGTTCAAGCATAATATCTACGCTTACTTTTTGATCGCAGATATTTCGCAAAGCATGAATGCTGAAGACATGACACTCAACGGCAAAAAGGTCACGCGCATGGCCTATATGCAGAATATGATGCATGAAGTCGTCGCCTCCCTGCCCTGTGGCACCAAAGTCAGTATCGGCATGTTCGCCGGCAACTCGGTAGCCGCCATGTACTCACCGATTGAGGTATGCAGTAACTTTGCCGCCATTCAGGATACGATTGCACACCTGGACTGGCGTATGGCCTGGTCGGGCAATAGCCGCGTACGCGAGAGCCTGTTTGTGACGGCCAAAGTGGTACGCGCTATGCCTGAGCCCGCGCAAGTGCTGTATTTTACTGACGGCGAAGAAGCGCCAAAATTGCACGCGTTTAATACCAAAAACCTGGAAGAGTTTCAGGGCGGTGATGAGTGGTTGTTTGTCGGCATTGGCTCAGAAGAAGGCGTGGCCATTCCAAAACTCAGCCCGGAGAATCAGGTGATTGGTTACTGGTCTAACGAGAGCTTTGCCATGCAGCCCGGCATTGCCCAGATTTCAGAAAGCACCTTGGGTGTGCGCGATGACAATATTGCCTATGGGGATAACGACAGATTCATTTCGAAATTGTCGACAGAATATCTGGAAAGCCTGACCAAAGAGATTGGGGCAAAATATATCAAAGGCGACAGCACATACAACGTGCTACAAGCCATGAAGGCGCAGAAACCTGCCCGCCACGATATTGCCCCGCTACCGCTCAGCTGGCTGTTTGCCATACTGGCAGGGCTATGTATATTGGGCACCTATGCCAGTCGCCACCCATGGCGTCAAATCAAACAGAACCTGCATCTATACCACAACCAGATTCGCTCAAAATTCTCGGTACGCGCAGAATCTGTGGCGCACGACAATCACTTTCAATAATTCGCTCAATTAACCTAGCGATTATTCGCGTAAACCCCACTTTAACCAGACACGCAAGGCCTGCAAAGCTTGCGTGTCTGCCTGATCGGGCAGGATTAACAAACGATTAGGCCTAAGCAAGCGCGTCATCAGCGCTGAAGGTGTTTTAACCAAGTTAAGCTCGTCCTCTTGTGGCACTAAGGCTGTGAGATGTAAAACGATACAAGCCGGATGTACCACCGAGTCAGGCAACACGGCAAACGACCAGGTCTGGCCGCGCTTATCAGTTAAAGTCATCTGTCCAAACACATCGACTCTTAATGACTGCACGCTCCATGGCCAACGCGTGGCGGGTAATTGTGTCCATTGCCAAACACATACCAATATATAGGCCAATATAGCCAGCGCAGCCCATAGCAATGGCAGGCTATAGACAAGGCTAAACACCACCAGCATTGAAAAAAGCCATCCCCACCCCCATAAAAATTTAGAGGGTCTGAGACGCAGACCGATTTCACTTGATAGAATAGCTTTTTTCATCGCAATCATACGGGCAGCCCATACAAGCTTGTCCCGCCCCGGAAGGAACCGCTTTTTATGTCCAGCCCAGCAAACGCCTGGCAATCTTTTTTGACCTCACAAGGCGCACAATTCAATGCACTGGGTGAAGCCACATTCCCAGCCACGGCAGCCAATGCACAATTGTTTGACCTTTCCAGCCATGGGCTGATTGCCATCAGTGGCGCAGACAGTCAGACCTTTTTGCAAGGGCAAGTGACTAACGATATTAAACTGCTCGCCCAAGGCGCGCAATTCAATGGTTACTGCACGCCTAAAGGCCGTTTACTGGCACTGTTCTTCAGTTTCACGATAGATGACGTCATTTACCTGCAATGCCCGCGTGACTTGATCCCTGATTTGGTCAAACGCTTGCGCATGTACGTGCTGCGTAGCAAAGTGCTGGTGGAGGATGCCAGTGAGCGACTCGTGGCTTTAGGACTGGCCAGTGACACACTGGCGGCAACCATTGAAACGTTACCTGTCACGCCATACCAACAAGCGCAGACGCCTCACGGCACGCTGATACGTCTGGCCGATGCAGGCGCGCAACAACGTGCTTTATTAGTCGTTGCTGGCGAGCAGGCACCAACCAGTTGGCAATCACTGTCTGCCACCTTCACACCAAGCAGCACCTCGCAGTGGGAAGCGCTGGAAATCCAGGCAGGTATTCCACAAGTGTATGCAGCAACCAAAGAGCAATTTGTGCCGCAAATGGTGAATCTGGATGCGCTCAATGGCATCAACTTTAAAAAGGGCTGCTATACCGGCCAGGAAATCGTAGCGCGCACGCACTATCTGGGCAAGGTCAAACGTCGCACACTACTGGCACAACTCACTGGCGGGCAAGTGCCACACGCTGGTGATGTATTACATGATGCCCAGCAGCAGGAAGCCGGGCAACTGGTACGCGTAGCACCAACGGCCAACAATGGCTGGTGGGTATTGGCCGAATGCCGACTGGAAGCCAAAGAAGCTGGTGCCATCAACTGGCAAGGCCAGACGCTAGACTTTAAAGCATTACCTTATGTCCTGCCGTAACAAGTTTCAGCAATAAAAAAGGCGCCCTAGGCGCCTTTTTTATTGGTCAGGTTTTACATCGGCATCTACTGGCTTCACATCCAGCGGTTTAGCCTCTAGTTGCTTTTCCGCCGTTGGCTTCGCTTCCAGTGGTGAGCTTGGTTTGTTCGTCACGGGCTGCTTATTCTGGATCACCTGGAAAAATACTTCATCCTGCTTGACCAGTCCCAGCTCGCTACGCGCACGCTCTTCAATCGCTGATTGACCTTGCTTCAGGTCGCGTACTTCTTCACGCAAAGTGTCGTTACGCTGCCGATAATATTCGTTGCGTTTTTCATGCGCCTCAATCTGCTGCGAATACTGCCAGACACGCAACCAGCTGCCTTTGCCCAGCCACAATGGATATTGCAGCAGGACAATCAGGACCACCAATACGACCGTCAGTTTACGCACGTTGACCTATCAGTGACCTGACTTCACTCAGCTTACTTGAACAACTGGTAGAACGCAGACAAACCTGCGTAGCTAGTGGCATCGCCCAATTCTTCTTCAATACGCAGCAACTGGTTGTACTTGGCCACGCGCTCTGAGCGGCACAGGGAACCGGTTTTGATCTGCAACGCATTGGTAGCCACAGAGATATCCGCAATGGTGGTATCTTCAGTTTCACCGGAGCGGTGTGAAACCACCGCCGTGTAGTTGGCACGTTTAGCCATCTCGATAGTCTGGAAAGTCTCGGTCAAAGTACCAATCTGGTTCACTTTGATCAGCACAGAGTTGGCCACGCCTTTCTGGATGCCTTCACGCAAGATTTTCGGGTTGGTGACGAACAGGTCGTCGCCCACCAGCTGCGTGGTTTTACCCAGGCGCTGCGTCAGCAGATCCCAGCCATCCCAGTCAAACTCGTCCATACCATCTTCAATGGTGATGATAGGATATTTGCCTGCCAAGGTCGCCAGGTAGTCGCAGAATTGCGCAGAAGTCAGTGCAGCACCTTCTGACTCCAGATGATATTTACCATCTTTGTAAAACTCGGTACTGGCGCAATCCAGGCCCAGGTAGATGTCTTTACCTGGCTCGTAACCTGCTGCCTCGATTGATTCCATGATCAATTGTAAGGCAGATTCGTTGGATGGCAGGTTAGGTGCAAAACCACCTTCGTCACCTACTGTGGTTGCCAGACCTTTGGCATGCAATGTTTTCTTCAGGGCATGGAACACTTCCGCACCCGCGCGCAAAGCCTCGCGGAAGGTTGGCAAACCGGCTGGCACAATCATGAACTCTTGAATATCCACGGAGTTATCTGCATGCGCACCACCATTAATGATGTTCATCATTGGGGTTGGCAATTGCATGAATGCTGAGCCGCCCAGGTAGCGATACAAAGGCAAACCGCTTTCTTCAGCCGCCGCACGTGCACAGGCCATAGACACGCCCAAAATAGCATTCGCGCCCAAGCGGTCCTTGTTGTCAGTACCATCCAGCTCAATCAGGGTTTTGTCGATAAAGCTTTGCTCTTCAGCGTCCAGGCCGATAATCGCTTCAGTGATTTCGGTGTTAACGTTTTCAATCGCATTCAACACGCCTTTGCCCAGGTAACGGCTCTTGTCACCATCACGCAGCTCCATGGCTTCCTTGGCCCCAGTAGAAGCACCTGAAGGTACTGCAGCACGGCCAATGACACCACTTTCCAGCAAGACATCGACTTCAACGGTCGGGTTGCCACGTGAATCCATAATTTCGCGGGCGATAATATCTACAATAGCGCTCATGATTTATCCTTATCTTAAGATGTCAAAAAATTATAGGGTTTGTTCTGCGAAACCGGCTTTTTTCACCAGTCTGTCGAGATCGACCAGCAGATGCAACAAATCTTCCATTTTGCCCAAAGGCCAGGCGTTCGGGCCGTCTGACAAGGCTTTGCTTGGATCGGGATGCGTTTCCATAAACACACCGGCGATCCCGCTAGCCACCGCCGCGCGTGCCAGCACCGGCACAAACTCACGTTGACCGCCGCTCTTATCGCCTTGCCCACCAGGTTGCTGTACCGAGTGTGTGGCATCAAACACCACCGGGCAATGGGTTTCACGCATAATGGCCAGACCGCGCATATCAGACACCAGCGTGTTATAGCCAAAAGAAGCGCCGCGCTCGCAGACCATAATATTGTCGATACCGCCGTTGGCTTCTTTCGCCTTGTTAACCACCTGTTTCATATCACCAGGCGCCAAAAACTGGCCTTTTTTGATATTCACCGGTTTGCCGGACTGGGCACAAGCCACGATAAAGTCGGTCTGGCGGCACAGAAAAGCCGGTGTTTGTAACACATCGACCACTGCTGCCACATGCGGCACCTGTTCTTCAGTATGCACATCGGTCAAAATCGGCACGCCGATCTGGGCACGCACTTCGTCCAGAATCTTCAGGCCCTCTTCCAAGCCAAACCCTCTAAAGGTTTTGGTGGAGCTACGGTTGGCTTTATCGTAAGACGATTTGTAAATAAACGGCACGCCAATACGCGCGGCCATTTCTTTTAACTGGCCAGCGGTATCAATCGCCATTTGTTTAGACTCAATGACGCAAGGACCCGCGATTAAAAATAGCGGATGTTCAATGCCAACGTCAAAACCACATAACTTCATGAGAATTCCTTACTTTTTAGTCGCTTTTTGCGCCAGGGCTGCCTGCACATAGGCTTTAAATAATGGATGGCCGCTACGTGGGTTAGAGGTAAATTCCGGGTGGAACTGGCAAGCCACAAACCATGGATGTTCTGTTTGCGGCAGCTCAATCATTTCACACAGTTCTTCACGCGGCGTACGTGCAGAAATCACCAAACCAGCGGCTTTCAATTGCTCCACATAATGGTTATTGACTTCATAACGGTGACGATGACGCTCATTCACTTCATTGCCATAAATGCTGGCTGCCAGGGTATTGGGCACGATAGGACAGCTTTGAGCGCCTAAACGCATGGTGCCGCCGAGGTCAGAATGCTCGTCACGTTTCTCGATCTTGCCGGAAGCATCTTGCCACTCATCAATCAGGCCAATGAGCTTGTGCTCAGTTTTCGGGTTGAACTCGGTACTGTTAGCATCTTTCAGCCCAGCCACATTGCGCGCATATTCAATCACAGCCAGTTGCATGCCCAGGCAAATCCCCAGGTAAGGCACTTTGCTTTCACGTGCATAACGAATCGCAGCAATCTTGCCTTCGGTCCCGCGCACGCCAAAGCCACCAGGAATCAGAATCGCATCCATACCATTCAGGCCATTGGTACCATTCTTTTCAATATCTTCACTATCAATATAATGAATTTTGACTTTGGACTCGGTATGGATACCGGCATGGATCAGGGCTTCAGTCAGTGACTTGTAAGACTCGGTCAGGTCAACATATTTACCAACAAAGGCAATATCAACGATTTCTTTTGGATTGGCCTGCGCGTGGGTAATTTTTTGCCAGGCAGACAAATCGGCCGCTTTGGCCAGAATATTCAGTTTATGGCAGACGATTTCATCCATCATTTGCTCATGCAGCAAGCCTGGAATCTTGTAAATAGAATCGCTATCGATGGCGCTAATCACAGCCTCAAAAGGCACGTTGGTGAATAAGGCAATCTTGCGTTTTTCATCTTCCGGGATTTCACGCTCGGCACGACACAACAGGATGTCTGGCTGGATACCAATCTCGCGCAACTCTTTGACCGAGTGCTGCGTCGGCTTGGTTTTCAACTCGCCAGCGGTCGGAATCCATGGTAACAGGGTGAGATGTACATAGCAGGCGTTATTTCGGCCTTCTTCAAAGCCCATCTGGCGGATGGCTTCCAGAAACGGTAATGACTCAATATCACCTACCGTGCCGCCGACTTCAACAATCGCTACATCTGCGCCTTCGGCACCACGTTTGACGTGTGCCTTGATTTCATCGGTAATATGCGGGATCACCTGCACGGTTTTACCCAGATATTCACCGCGACGCTCTTTTTTGATCACGGTTTCGTAAATCTGGCCGGTCGTGAAGTTATTGCGCTTGGACATCTTGCTGCTGATAAAGCGCTCGTAATGGCCAAGGTCAAGGTCGGTTTCGGCGCCATCGTCGGTGACAAACACTTCACCGTGCTGGAACGGTGACATGGTGCCGGGGTCGACGTTAATATAGGGGTCGAGTTTCAACATGGTGACTTTAATGCCACGGGACTCGAGAATCGCGCCAAGACTGGCGGCTGCGATACCTTTTCCAAGAGAAGAAACAACACCGCCGGTTACGAATACATATTTGGTCATGGATAAGGTACTTAGAGATTGTTACAGACGGGAGAACATTTTACCGTAAAGCCCCTTCGCCGACAATGAACACGAGGGATAAAATCTTGCGTGGGCTCGCCAATCTGACATCACAAGCATACAATTCATCCATGCCCGACCCTCTACTCAACACGCCAGCACATTGGCAACACTTACTCCCCCAGCCGGATGCCCGTAGCCACAAATACAATCGCGGCTATGTCCTGATTCAAGGCGGTTATCCAGTCACGGGTGCAGCCAGGCTGGCCGCACTGGCTGCAGCACGCGCAGGCGCAGGTATGACCGCCATTGCCGTGCCCGACAGCGCCTTGCCTATATATGCCAGCCAATGCCTTAGCATTATGGTGAAACCCTACACCCAGCCAGATGAACTCTACGCGCTGATTGCAGACCAGCGCGTCAGCGCCTGCCTGATTGGCCCCGGTGCTGGCGTAAGCGAACAAACACTGGCAACAACCCTCAACATGCTGGCCAGTGGCAAACCGGTAGTGATAGATGCAGATGCTATTAGCGGCCTCAATGGCCAGGTTGATCTACTCAAAAATAACATCCAATCTACTTGCGTGCTGACTCCGCATGATGGTGAATTCGCGCGACTATTTGGCCAACGGCCAGATGAATCACTACTCACCCGCCTCAAACAAGCACACGAAGCCGCCCGACTCAGCCAGGCCATCGTGCTCCTCAAAGGCGCCCACACGATTATTGCCAACCCGGATGGCAGGCTAATCGTCAATGACAACGCCCCAGCCACCCTGGCCACCGCTGGCGCAGGGGATGTGCTGGCAGGCATGATCACGAGCCTGCTGGCGCAAAGCATGCCCGCCTTTGAAGCCTGTGCCGCTGCCACCTGGCTACATGGCGCAGCAGCCAGCCTGTTTGGTGTAGGCTTAATTGCTGATGATCTGCCGGATCTCATTCCGGCTGCACTACGCAGTGCCATGGCCACGCCTGCAGCCAATTAGTCTTTAATGTTGCCAACAAAAAACCTCACCGCGGTGAGGTTTTTTAGATTGCCGTCACGCCGGGTGATTAAACCAGCTGGCGACGGCGCAGCACGGCACCCATCAAGCCCAGGCCCACCAGTATCAGGCCACTACTTTCAGGCTCGGGCACGGTAGTCACATGATATTTCATCGCAGATGCAAAATTTGCAGCAACTACCGTATCTATGTCGGTACCATCCCTAATAGTCGCCTGCCCGACCAGGCTGTTGTCCCGCCCCGCGTTTGTCGCAAAGCCAAAAGAACCGATCTGCCAGCGCTGAGGTGCTGCACGGGTATTGGTCAACTGTTGATTGACGGTATCAAAGTTAAAAATGAAGTCGACCCTCGATTGCAAATCAGACAGCACATAACCGAAAAGCGGCGTCGCAGGATCCGCTTTGGCAAACACATCATACTTAAAACTGAGTAACTCAGTCTTATCCACCATGGTACCGGCCGTAGCCGCATCGTAGCTAAAGTTACCTGCCAGGTTAAACAAGGTCGAACCAGTGTAGTTAAAGTTGACGGTCATCACTGCGGCCTGCGTACCGAGGCTGGCCAGGCTGAGGCTCAAGCCTAGAAAAAGCGTTTTGATTGTTTTATTGATAGCCACGTGAGCGTTCCTCTCATGCAAGTTTTTTATTTGAATTAATCGTTACCGTGATAACGATTTGCGAATTATAGTGGAGGATATTTAAAGGGCAATGGCCCTAAAGCACTATCGCAAAAACCCTACCGCAGCGCACAAACGCAACGCATTTACCAGCAATTCTGAAGCACACTCACAGCAATAAAAAAAGCGCCATTACATCAGATGCAATGGCGCTCTCTTTTACAGCTTAAATTTAGAATGGACGTGGTGTCGCAATGCCCAATGCTTCGTTCAAGCCCAGTGCCAGGTTAGTACCGGCAACGGCAATGATGTAACCAGCGCCAGTCAGGATAGTAGCGATACCGCCTACCAGACCCAAGGATGTTGGATACTCAGGAATAATGGAAAAACCACCAGAAACCACTTCAACTTCAGTCATTGTTAATTCACGCATAACTTCTTCCTTATTTAAATTGTTAATGAAAATAGTTGGGCCTTAAAACAAGTGAATCTCCTCCACTCAAAGCGGCACCAACCAATTTAGATTAACACAATTTAATTACATTAAAACAACTTTTATTAATAAAAATTAACATTTAAGTTTGCAAGTGAAAAATTCCATTCATTGAAAATGGATGGAGAGCAAATACAAAAAAGTTGAAAACGCACGCATCAGCACGAACGGACAAGTGCAGGGAAAAGTCCGTAGAGAATAAAATGAAAACGCACCATGAATGATGGTGCGAGTAACAGAGACTGACCTGGATTTAACGATTGCGTTGCTTGTTTTTTAACAGCTGATTCTGCTCACGCTTCCAGTCACGTTCTTTTTCAGTATCGCGCTTGTCGTGTTGCTTTTTACCCTTGGCCAGGCCAATCTGGATCTTGATGCGGCCACGTGTAAAGTGCATGTCCAGCGGCACAATGGTGTAACCGGCGCGCTCGACTTTACCAATCAGCTTGTCAATTTCTTCGCGGTGCAACAACAATTTACGTGTACGGATAGCATCAGGACGGATATGGGTGGAGGCAGCACCCAGCGGCGTCACATGGCAGCCAATCAGATATAATTCGCCGCGCATGACCACCACGTAAGCCTCTTTGAGGTTGGTACGGTTATCGCGTATAGCTTTGACTTCCCAGCCTTCAAGCACAAGGCCGGCTTCGTATTTTTCTTCGATAAAGTAATCAAAAAACGCTTTTTTGTTTTGCGCGATGCTCATAACGCTGGTGTGCAGACTTAAATCACTTAAAATAGCATTTTAACTCAAAACCCAATTCCGTTCTGGAACCATCGCTGAAATGGCTTAACTCAATGGCGCAAGTAGAAAAAACCGTTTTAGTCATGCACTCTTGTGCCGCCATGTTTCAATTGGTGGATGCGGTGGAGGATTATCCGCAATTTTTGCCCTGGTGTGGCGGCAGTGAACTCATAGAGCGCACAGAGCTGGTGACGCAAGCGACGATTCATATTCGCTACCATGGCATTCAGCAACACTTCACTACGCGCAACCACAAACAAGCGCCGCATCATATGGATATCACCCTGGTCGATGGCCCGTTCAAGCACCTCACCGGCCACTGGCACTTTATCGCCCTGCGGGAAGATGCCTGCAAAATTGAATTCAAACTGGAATATGTGTTTGCCAACAGCCTGGTCGAACGCATTATCGCGCCGGTATTTAGCCACATTGCCAATACCTTTGTGGATAGCTTTGTCAAACAGGCCGACAAACTGCATTTGAAATAGCACGAATGCCAAACACGCAAGCCGAGATGATGACTGTGGAAGTTGCCTACGCCTTACCACAGGCGCAAACGATTATTGCATTGACAGTGAGCCCGGGCACGACTGCACTGGAAGCCGTCATCCAATCAGGCATTGCACAACAATACCCTGATATTTCGCTGGATCACTTAGTGCTGGGGATTTTTGGCAAGAAGACGAAACACGGGACGATACTGAAAGCCATGGACCGGGTAGAGATTTACCGGCCATTGCTGGCGAATCCTAAAGAAGCGCGCAGGCAACGCGCAGCTGCCAAAAATGGGAAGTAAAAACGCCAGCTTTGAATAAAAGCGAACGCTTTTGGTTACTCAACTGGACAATTTTCGTCAATTTCCTGCTGCGCCCTGGCCTGGCCTTCTCTGATTTGATCATCCGTCAGATACTCTTTCTGGCCATTTTCATTGACATTTTGCATGCGGCCGCCAACGGCATAGTTACGGTAGTTAGACCTTGCGGCAGCACAGTTCTGTGCCTTCAAGCGCTCTTGCATGGCTTTAAGCGCCTCAGCTTCGGCTGACTGCCCATTTCCGGCAGCCTCACGGTTATCAGGTGATCTTTTGCTGTTGGACGCGCCTTCTTCGCGCTGATAAGCATCCGAGCGCGTCAGCGGAATATCATTAGGCACCGTGGCGGCCTTGATTTTTTGCGTACTATTGGCCCCTGCCTGTGGTGGCACATCAGAATAATTCATCACGCCTTTTTCATCGCGCCATTTATAGATTTCAGCCCCTGCTTGCAAGCTGCACAGCAGACATCCCGCCAAAATCAGTTTCAAGATCATCTTCATCACTCACGCCCTGCTCTTAATTAAAAAACATCCATGCACAAACCATGCCAAACACTACCAGCATCCCGGCAAAAAATGCAAAACGCTTTGTCAAGGCAAAACGAAATCGGTATAATTATATTTTGGAGATAAGGAATTCACATGCGTTTGTTGCAACAAGCCCTGACCTTTGATGACGTTTTACTCGTTCCAGCCCATTCGAATGTCATGCCTCGCGAGGTCAACCTAAGTACCAAGCTGACCAAAAGCATCACTTTAAATATCCCGCTGTTATCTGCTGCGATGGATACTGTTACCGAAGCACGCATGGCAATTGCGCTGGCACAACTGGGCGGCATGGGCATCATTCACAAAAACATGACGATTGAGATGCAGGCTTCCCGTGTCTCCCGCGTAAAACGTTTCGAATCTGGGGTCGTGATTGACCCGGTGACCATCCACCCCGCCATGAGCGTGCGTGAAGTGATGGACATCACCAAACAACAAAAAATCTCCGGCCTGCCAGTCTTGCAAGATGGCAAAGTCGTCGGCATTGTCACCAACCGTGACCTGCGCTTTGAAACCAACCTGGATCAAGCCGTCAGCAATGTCATGACACCGCAAGACCGTTTGGTCACGGTGCCAGAAGGCGCCAGCCGTGAAGAAATCATGGGCCTGCTGCACAAGCACCGCCTGGAGCGCCTGCTGGTCGTCGGTCAAAACTACGAACTCAAAGGCCTGATCACCGTCAAGGATATTCAAAAATCGCACGATCACCCCTTAGCTTGTAAAGATGAAAAAGGCCGTTTGCGCGTCGCCGCAGCGGTGGGCGTGGGCGAAGGCACTGACGAGCGGATTGATGCGTTGGTTGAAGCTGGCGTAGACGCCATTGTCGTCGACACCGCACATGGCCACTCGCAAGGCGTGCTGGACCGCGTGCAATGGGCGAAAACCAAATATCCAAAACTACAAGTCATTGGTGGCAACATTGCCACCGCTGAAGCCGCACTGGCTTTGGTAGACCACGGTGCTGACTGCGTGAAAGTCGGCATTGGCCCAGGCTCTATCTGTACTACCCGTATTGTCGCTGGTGTCGGTGTGCCACAAATTACGGCCATCAGCAACGTGGCTAAAGCACTGGAAAAATCCGGCGTGCCATTTATCGCTGACGGCGGCATTCGTTTCTCTGGTGATATTTCAAAAGCCATCGCAGCCGGCGCATACAGCGTCATGCTGGGCGGCATGTTTGCCGGTACCGAAGAAGCGCCGGGTGAAGTCGAACTGTTCCAGGGCCGTTCTTACAAGTCTTACCGCGGTATGGGTTCTATCGGCGCCATGCAAAAAGGCTCTTCTGACCGCTACTTCCAGGACAACACCGCGAACGCAGACAAACTGGTGCCAGAAGGTATTGAAGGCCGTGTACCTTATAAAGGCAGCGTGTTGGCCGTGGTACACCAGTTGATGGGTGGTTTGCGTGCCTCCATGGGTTATGTCGGTTGTGCCACCATTGAAGACATGCGCAATAAAGCCGAGTTTGTACAAATCACCAGTGCCGGTATGCGTGAATCGCATGTGCATGATGTACAGATTACTAAAGAAGCACCTAACTATCGCGTAGATTAAGTCTCACTGACCATTATTAAACCAGCCACAGAGGACACAGAGGACGCAGAGATTCATCTCTCAACCCTCTGTGTCCTCTGTGCACTCTGTGGCTAAAAAAATGTCTCACTCAAAAATCCTCATTCTAGACTTCGGTTCACAAGTTACCCAGCTCATCGCCCGCCGCGTGCGTGAAGCGCATGTGTATTGCGAAATCCACCCTTGCGATGTGTCTGACGAGTTTGTCAAAAACTTCGATGCCGACGGCATTATCCTCAGCGGCAGCCATGCCAGCGTGTATGAAGAAGAAACCGACAAGGCACCGCAAGCGGTATTTGAACTGGGCGTGCCGGTGATGGGCATTTGCTACGGCATGCAAACCATGGCACAACAACTGGGTGGCAAGGTAGAAGCAGGCACCAAGCGTGAGTTTGGCTATGCGCAGGTGCGCGCACGCGGCCACTCTGCCCTGTTCCGCGATATCCAGGACGCCACCAACGCTGAAGGTCATGGCCTGATTGACGTCTGGATGAGCCACGGTGACAAAGTCACCGAGCTGCCAACAGGCTTTAAAGTCATCGCCAGCAACGACACGACGCCGATTGCCGCCATGGCCGATGAAGATCGCAGATTCTACGCCGTACAGTTCCACCCTGAAGTCACGCACACCAAGCAAGGCCAGGCCATGCTGGAACGCTTTGTATTGGATATCTGTGCGGCGAAGCCAGACTGGATCATGGGTGACTACATCAGCGAAGCAGTGGCCAAGATCAAAGCCCAGGTTGGCGACGAAGAAGTCATTTTAGGCTTGTCCGGCGGCGTCGATTCATCCGTCGCGGCCGCCTTGATTCATCGCGCGATTGGTGACCAGCTGACCTGCGTGTTTGTTGACCACGGCCTGTTACGCCTGAATGAAGGCGATATGGTGATGGAAATGTTCGCTGGCCGCCTGCATGCCAATGTGATCCGCGTGGACGCCACTGAGCAATTTATGGGCAAACTGGCTGGCGTCAGTGACCCGGAAGCCAAACGTAAAATCATCGGTGCCGAGTTTGTGGAAGTATTTAAAGCTGAAGCGGCCAAGCTGAAAGCCAGCGGCGCTGGCCACAAAGGCGCGACTTTCCTGGCGCAAGGCACGATTTACCCGGATGTGATTGAATCCGGTGGCGCTAAGTCTAAAAAAGCGGTCACCATCAAGAGCCACCACAACGTCGGTGGCTTGCCTGAACAATTGGGCCTGAAACTGCTGGAGCCATTGCGCGATCTGTTTAAGGACGAAGTACGCGAACTCGGCGTCGCACTCGGCTTGCCGCGCGACATGGTCTATCGCCACCCGTTCCCAGGCCCGGGCCTGGGTGTACGTATTTTAGGTGAAGTGAAAAGTGAGTTTGCCTTATTGCTGCAACGCGCAGATGCTATCTTTATTGAAGAGCTGCGCAACACCGTAGACGCTGCCACAGGTAAAACCTGGTACGACCTCACCAGCCAGGCATTTACCGTGTTTTTGCCGGTGAAGTCAGTCGGCGTGATGGGCGATGGCCGCACCTATGACTATGTGGTTGCATTGCGTGCTGTCGTCACCAGCGACTTTATGACCGCGCACTGGGCAGAGTTGCCGTATAGCTTGCTGGGCAAAGTCTCCAACCGCATCATTAACGAAGTGCGCGGCATTAACCGCGTGGTGTACGACATTTCCGGCAAACCGCCTGCCACCATCGAGTGGGAATAACCTTCATTCACTAACCAATCTCAGACCGATTAGAGCACAATACGATGAGCACACAATCCATTATCCTGACTGGCGATCGCCCGACTGGCCCGTTGCACCTGGGGCATTTTGTTGGCAGCTTGCGTAACCGCGTCAAATACCAGCATGAATACAAGCAATATGTGATGCTGGCCGACGCGCAAGCGCTGACCGACAATATGGATGATATCGATAAAGTGCACCGCAATGTGGTGGAAGTGGCGCTGGATTACCTGGCCGTCGGCATAGATCCTAAGCTGTCGACCATTTTTATCCAGTCACAGGTGCCTGAACTGACTGAGCTGGCGTTTTATTACCTGAACTTAGTCACAGTAGCGCGCCTGGAACGTAACCCGACTGTGAAAGAAGAAATTCGCCTGCGTGATTTTGAACGTGATATTCCGGCGGGTTTCCTCACCTACCCTGTCAGCCAGGCCGCGGACATTACCGCATTTAAAGCCACGCTGGTGCCGGTGGGTGAAGACCAGATTCCGATGATTGAGCAAACCAACGAAATCGTGCGCCGCTTTAACCGCACCTATAAAAACGCCAGTACCAAACAGGAAATTCTGGTTGAAACCAAAGCGCTGGTGCCAGAACTGGGCCGCTTGCCTGGCATTGATGGCAAAGCCAAAATGAGCAAATCACTGGGTAACGTGATTAACCTCGGCGCAACGGCTGACGAAGTGACCAAGGCCGTCAAGCGCGTTTACACGGACCCGCTGCATTTGAAGATTGAAGACCCAGGCCACGTTGAAGGCAATATCGCTTTCACCTACCTGGATGCGTTTGATACTGACAAAGCCGCCGTCGCTGAGCTCAAAGCACACTATACACGTGGCGGCCTAGCGGACAGCATCGTTAAAAAACGCCTCGAAGCCGTGTTGCAGGAAATGCTGGAACCGATTCGCAGCCGTCGCGCCGAACTGGCAAACGACAAGGGCTATATTTTGCAATTGCTGCGTGAAGGCACAGAACAGGCACGCGAAGTCGCGGCAAACACCATGAGTGAAGTGCGGGCTGCGCTGGGGCTGACGTACTTCTAAGCGTTGCAACTTTTAGGCGATACAACACACAGCATGAGTCGCGGTTTTGTCAAAGAAGATGATCTGGAACTGGCGGGGACGGATTTACCGGAGCGTCCGCTGAGTCCGCATGCTAACTATGTCACGCCAGAAGGTTTGCAAACATTACAGCACACCGTCAAAACACTGGAAACAGCACGCAACCAATATGTTGCCCGCAAAGAAGACCCAAGCGCCCAGCAAAAGCTGGCTGAAATTGACCGCGATCTGCGCTACTTTGTCGCCAGACTGGAATCTGCGCAATTGGTAGATCCCGCGCAGCAACCACGGCACACCGTATTATTTGGTGCCAAAGTGCTGGTAGAAGATGAAACCGGCGAACAATCCGTTTTCCAGATCGTCGGCGAAGATGAGGCAGATATTGCGCGGCAAAAAGTCAGTTACGTGTCGCCAGTATCCAAAGCACTGCTGGGTCGTAAAGCTGGTGACAGCACCGTTTGGCAACGTCCGGCCGGCCCTTTGCAGCTGGATATTTTAACTATTGAGTATGAATAAACACACATCATGAACGTATCACAAGCCATCCAGGAACGTCGCTCGATCAAAGCTTATGATCCTACCCATCGCATGACAGACGCTGAAATCCAGCAACTGTTCTCGCTGGCCATGCTGTCGCCGACTGCTTTCAACATTCAGCACTGGCGGTTTGTGGTGGTGACTGATCCGGTGTTACGTCATCAAATCCGCGCGGTGAGCTGGAACCAGGCACAAGTGACTGATGCCTCGTTGCTGGTTGTCCTGACGGCAGACCTCAAAGCCTGGGCGAAAGACCCGGCGCGCTATTGGGTCAATGCGCCGCAACAAGTGAGCGACTACCTGGTGAAGGCGATTCACGACTATTACACCGATCACACGCAGGCAGAACGTGATGAAGGCATGCGCTCAGGCGGTATGGCCGCCATGACGCTGATGCTGGCAGCCAAGGAAATGGGCTATGACACCTGCCCCATGGATGGCTTCGATTTTGACGCTGTGGCAAAGCTCATCAATCTGCCTGCCGACCATGTGCCAGTGATGTTTGTCGTCGTCGGCAAAGCGATGGAAGAAGCCAAAGCACGTGGTGGCCAGTTGCCTATGGATGAAGTCGTCATCTACAACACCTTTTAAACCACCGGCACGCCGCAGTTTGCGTGCCCTGTATTTTTGAAGCATTTATTTATCCGCATTCAACCGCGGCAAAACTTTTTGAAAGTTGTTCATGTTAATTGCAAACAATATCACCATGCAGTTTGGCTCCAAGCCGCTGTTTGAAAATGTCTCTGTCAAATTTGGCGACGGTAATCGTTATGGCCTGATTGGCGCCAACGGCTGCGGTAAATCTACCTTCATGAAAATTCTGGCCGGCGTGCTGGAGCCAACCAGCGGCAACGTCAGCCTGGACCCCAATGAGCGCATGGCGTTCTTGAAACAGGACCAGTTTGCCTACGAAGATCAGCGCGTGCTGGACGTAGTGATGATGGGCCACGAACAAATGTGGAAGGCCATGCAGGAACGTGACGCCATTTATGCCAACCTCGAAGCCACGGAAGACGACTATATGCGTGCGGCTGAGCTGGAAGGCGTATTTGCCGAGTATGACGGTTATACCGCCGAAGCGCGTGCGGGCGAATTGCTGCTGGGTGTAGGTATTCCGCTGGAACAACATACCGGTCCGATGAGTGCAGTTGCACCAGGCTGGAAGCTACGTGTATTGCTGGTACAAGCCCTGTTTGCCAATCCAGACGTATTACTGCTGGATGAACCGACCAACAACCTGGATATCAACACCATCCGCTGGCTGGAAGACGTGGTCAATAATCGTGACTGCACCATGGTCATCATTTCGCATGACCGCCATTTCTTAAACCAGGTATGTACGCATACTTGTGATATGGACTACGGCAAGATCACCTCTTATCCTGGCAACTACGATGATTACATGGAAGCCAGCATTGCCGCACGTAACCAGCAAGCCAAAGACAACGCCAAAGCCAAACAGCAAATTGCCGACTTGCAGGACTTTGTGCGCCGCTTCTCGGCTAACGCTTCTAAAGCCAAACAAGCGACCAGCCGTGCCAAGCAGATTGATAAAATCAAGGTGGAAGAATTCAAGCCTTCCAGTCGCCAATATCCGTTTATCCGCTTTGAATTTGACGATAGAGAAAAATTGCACCGCAATGCCGTGGAACTCAAAAAACTCAGCCATGGCTTTGACAAGACCTTATTCAACGATATAGAACTGATGTTTGAAGCCGGTGAAAAAGTTGCCATTATTGGTGAAAACGGTATCGGTAAAACCACGTTCCTGCGCTGCCTGGCCGGTGATCTCGCACCTAAACACGGTGAAGTCAAATGGGCAGAAAAAGCCAAGCTGGGCTACTTTGCGCAAGACCATGAATACGAATTCGAAAAAGGCGAAGACCTGTTTGAATGGATGACCGCGCAGCGCCAACAAGGCGATGATGACAACACCGTACGTAGTATGCTCGGCCGTTTACTGTTCCCGACCGAAGCGACCAGAAAATCAGTCAAAGTGCTCTCAGGTGGTGAAAAAGGCCGCATGCTGTATGGCAAACTGATGCTGGCAAAAACCAATGTGTTACTCATGGATGAGCCAACCAACCACATGGACATGGAATCGATCGAAGCGCTGAACACTGCGCTGGATAAATACAAAGGTACCTTATTCTTTGTCAGCCATGACCGTGAATTCGTCAGCTCGATTGCCACCCGTATTATCGAAATCAAAGCTAACGGCATTGTCGACTTTACTGGCAACTATGAGGATTACCTCGCCAGCCAGGGCATCGAATAAGCAGATACACTCTGTTACATAGCCAGTTTCATCAGACAAACACCCGATACATTCGGGTGTTTTAATGTCAACATTGCAATTTCGCAATAATGATTAAAGGATACATCATGAAACTGAAAAAACTGGCATTCGCAGGTCTTCTGGTTTTGGTGTGCGGCACCGCCTTTGCCGAACCCGGCCATGGTTGCGACAAAGGTAAATTTGACAAAACCAACTGGCAGGAACACCGCCTGGAGCATTTTGAAAAGCACCAGGAAAAATTGCACACCATTTTGCAACTGACCAGTGTCCAGGAAAACGCCTGGAAAAACTATCAGGCGCAAATCAAGCCACAAGACAAATCTGAGCATCCGGATGTGGCCGAGTTAAGCAAACTCAATACGCTGCAACGTCTGGATAAAATGGAAGCCTGGGACAAAGAGCGTGATACGCGTCAGGCTGAACGTGCTAAAGCAGTGCGTACTTTTTATGCGCAATTGAACGATGCGCAGAAGAAAGCATTTGATGAAAATGCCTTTCCTCAACATGAAGGACCACATCACGGTGGTCCACGTCATGAAAAATAAAACCATCCTGATTTAATGTGCAAAACCGGCCACAATGGCCGGTTTTTGTGCTCAAATATTCAATCTTGTAAGCCCGAGACTTTGTTTATGACTGACGGCCATCCCGACACACATGTACTGGTAGTAGATGACGATGATGCGATTCGTGATTTGCTGTGTGATTTTCTGCAAGACAATCAACTGATCACCCATCAGGCAGCCAATCACGCACAAATGTGGCAAGCGCTAGAGCGGCAACTACCAGACGTCATTATCCTCGATATCAATATGCCGCAACGCAGCGGGATCGAGCTGTGTCGTGAGTTGCGTGAATCGCCCAAATATCGCTTGCTACCTATTATTATGCTGACGGCGCGCACCAGTTCGCTGGATACGATTATGGGCCTGGAAACCGGTGCTGACGATTACGTGGCCAAACCGTTCGAACCGCTGGAGCTGTTATCACGTATCCGCAGCGTCATCCGCCGTTCGCGCATGCATGCAGAAAACCCTGGCAAGGCGCATCATGAAGAACCTGCTGACAGCGGTATTTTGCGCTTTATTGGCTTTAACGAATGGACACTGGATATCCAGAACCGTACCTTGATCGACCAAAGCAACACCAGCATTCCGCTGTCCAATGCCGAGTTCAAGTTCTTGCGTTTTATGCTGCTGCACGCCAACCGCACCTTGAGCCGCGATCAGTTGATGGAAGAAATGCATGGCCGAGAAGCAGGCCCATTTGATAGATCAATAGACTTACAAATCAGTAGATTAAGACAGAAACTTGAAGTGGATACTAAGAGTCCATCCATGATCAAAACGCTACGTAATGAAGGCTATCTGCTCACCGCAGACGTCCGTTATCTTAAATAAAAAAGCACCTGACTATAAAGAGCACAAGAGTGATGATAAAGAAATTGCTGGGCACCATGTCGGTCCGTATCTTCCTGATTACCGTCATTGGTATTCTGCTCACCGCGACGGTAGTGAGCATGCTGGGGCAACGCGACTCACGCGAAAATGAAACGCGCCTGCGCGACCAGTTCGCATTTGACCGCATTGAAAGCATGATCCGCATCCTCGAAGCGACCGTGCCCGAAAAACGCTCCGAGATTCAGGACGTGTTTAAACGCATGGGCAGCCATGTCACGCTGGGCGTAGAACCGCCGCAAAATGCGCCGCTGTTGCCTGCAGAATTAGCTAACCTCAACAACTTGCTGGTGCCTGAAGTGGCAGACTTTATCAGCCTGTCCAAGCCCAGCCATTGCGCGCCGCGCCGCCCTCCGCCACCACCGCCCGGCTTTGGTGCACCACCGCCGCATCCTCATGGTCAATGCCTGGCGGTTTACACGCACCTTGAAGACAATACATCTGTGTTGATCGAATTGCACTACGGCGGTCGTCGCCCACCAGCCGGGCCACCGCATGAACGCAACCCGCTCACCATTGTGCTGGCACTCTTTGGCTTGATCAGTATTATCTGGTCTGTCGCTTCTGTTGCCACTCAGCCATTGCGCAAACTGGCAAACGCCGCCTTACAACTGGCACACAATATTGAGCACGCACCTTTGCCTGAAAATGAAGGCTCCACCGAGGTGCGCCATGCTGCCAAAGCCTTTAACGAAATGCAGCGCAGCATCCTCAAGCATATTCAGGAGCGTGGCTTTATTCTGGGTGCGATTGCACACGATCTGCAAACCCCTCTCACGCGCTTGCGTTTGCGCCTGGAAAAAGTCAAAGACCAGGAGTTAAAACAAGGCTTGATCAAAGACCTCACCGCCACCCAGGCCATGGTGCGCGAAGGCCTGGACTTTGCCCGCCTGTGCGGTGAAAACATCCATAAAAGCAAAGTCGACCTGACCGCGCTGGCAACCGCCGTATGCGATGACTTTGAAGATACTGGCCATGCCATCGCCAGCAGCCTGCCCACACAGTCCATTACCATCCTCGGCTCGGCACACTTGTTAACACGTTGCCTGACCAACTTGCTGAATAACGCAATTGCCTATGCGCAAACCCCGGCCTTATCACTGCACGCAGAAGGCAAACAGGTCATTTTCGTGATCTCTGACGACGGTCCCGGTATCCCGCCCCAAGAACTGAGCAATGTACTGGAACCATTCCGCAGATTGGAAGATTCCCGCTCACGCCAAACAGGCGGCACCGGCCTCGGCCTTGCCATCGCCCGCATGATTGTTGAAAAACATGGCGGCAAACTATCCATCAGTAACAAACCAGTACCCGCTTCTGGCCTGGTAATCCAAATCGTGCTGCCGCTGCAATAATCGACCAATAAGAGTTATTAGATTTTTGTTGAACAGCACGCGCGCCACAGTGTAGACTAATCGCCCAGCAACCTTTTGGAGTGTCAAAAGGTTGCAAAACATCCCGGAGAAGTGGCAGAGCTGGTTGAATGTACCTGACTCGAAATCAGGCATACGTGAAAGCGTATCGAGGGTTCGAATCCCTCCTTCTCCGCCAACAAGCCTTAACCCTATGAAATTATCAGCATCGATCACCGCTTTATTCGCCCTGTTACTCATCGCTCTATGCGCTCAAAGTGCTGAAGAGTTTGGTGCTGAGCAAAGAGTGAAGAGCCCAGCTAAGATTCCCTCCTCCATCATTGCTCAGCTAAGCAAAAAAATTGCTACAGACGGCATAAACGCTTGCCAAGATACTAAGCCCAATGACTTATTTGAAGCACAGTTAGTGGGTTTGAGCAAATCCACAAAGGCGTATTTGGTGAAACCTGCGCACGCCTGTTTATGTAGTGCACATGACTGCCCTATGTGGCTATTTAAAGTGAACAAAACGACGGCAAAGCTGATATGGGATACGGCAACCAGTTTGTTAGAGATCATGGATAAGAAGTTGAATGGCTATAGCAAACTAAGAGAAGTGAGTGCGCTTGATGGTCAAGGGCATGAAACCATCTGGGCATGGAATATCTCTAGTTATACAGAAATTTATCACAATGTATGGGTGTTGGATGCCGACAAGAAGTGTCGCTTGGGAGAAGAAACGACACAACTCATGGATGGAAAAATGGTACAACATACAAAAACCTGTATTCAAGATTAACCTATCCCAGCTCCCCCTCTGCCGCCAGCGTTCTGGCTTTAGTTTTCACAAGCAGGCCTAAACATGATAGATTTTTAAAAAATATAAAAATCTATCATGTCCATGCAAGCAGTCTCTCCTGTTCCACGCGGTCTCAATCAACGCATTCTTTTTCTATTAGCCATCGCCATTAGCAAAACGGCAATTGCAGAAGAGGATGTGTACGAGATCGAATTACCCGATGTTGAAGTCACTGCCGTCAAAAGAAATGCCGCGGCGCATCTCACGCCATTAATGGCGGAGGTAATTGCAGACGACAGCTTGCAAAATGCACATGTGAGCCAGCTATCTCAGCTGAACACCTTGCTGCCCAACTTTTCCATACAGCAATATGGCGTCTATAAAAGTGCGTATATTCGCGGCGTGGGTGGTGGTGGCAGAAATGCCGGTTTTGATGCACGTACTGCGATATATGTGGATGGCGTGAATGTTGGCCCTACAATGTCGCTGGAAAGCCTGCTGTTTGATATTGATGCAGTGGAGATTGCCAAAGGCCCTCAGGGGTATACACATGGCAATCAATCCGATACCGGGGCGATCCGCATCACAACACAAGAAGCCACAGCCACACCCCAGGCACAGATCAAGTTTGGGGTTGGTCATCTGGATTATCGCGAAACCACAGCGGTCTTGAATATGCCTCTCGCAGAGCATATCAACAGCCGTATCGCGATCAGAAAAGAAACGCGTGACGGCTATGTCGAGAATGGCCATACCAGTCAATCGCTGAAAGATCAGGACAATACATCCGCCCGGGCCCAGTTGCAGATACAAACCAGTGAGCAACATCGCTTGAAGTTGTATGCAGACTATGCAGACCTCAACAACCAGAACTTTCTGGCCCAGCCACTCACCGGTATGTTTGGTCAACCAGCGCAAAGTGGCAATTCATTCTCACGCGTGTTTGTAAATACGCAGCCCGTTTCACACACCTTGGCGCAAGGATTCAGCATCCAGAGTGAGCGGCAGTTGGCCAACCTCGTGCAACTGGAGGTGATCGTGGCGGCCAGGGACCACAGACATGACCGGCAAACGGATAATGACTATAGCGGCAATGATGTATTGGCAACCTACTATAAAGACCGCCAGCAATTGACCAGCCAAGAGTTTCGTTACAGCTCGGATGCACAGGCGACGCTACGCTACGTAGCTGGCCTGTATTTCTCGCAGGAAGAGCAATCAAATGACAGACGGGCGGTTTTTGGCAACGATATGGCAACGCTGGTGAAACGGCCATCAGCCACTGTACTCACCCCATTTGGTGCCACTTTTGGCGTGACGGCAGGCGCTGTGGTGCCGCTGCAGGCCAAGGTAAACACACAAACCCAAGCCTTATATGCCAATGCCAGTTACGATCTGGATCCTTTCACGCTGCACATAGGTGGCCGCTACCAGTGGGAGCAAAAGCAGCTGGATTTCAGCCTGGATGGTTCACAAAGTGGCGCTTTTCGTATCGGCACCTTGAACCAGCAAAAGCAAGCCATGGCTAACCACTTTTTCTCCCCACTGCTAGCGGTGAGCCTTCATCCCAATCAAAGAAATACCTTGTTAGCCAAATTTGCACGAACCTATAAAAATGGGGGCTGGAATGTAGATTTTCTGAATCGGGCACAAGTGCAGGATGGCTATGCGTTCGCACCTGAGTCTGTAGATAGTCTGGAGCTGGGCTGGCATTACCAGCACAGGGTGTTTGATTTCAACACGGCACTGTTTGTGAATCATTACGACAACTACCAGGTGTTCCAGTTTTCCCGGCTAGGCGCAAACACGCAAGTATTGCAGTTGCGCAATGCCGCCAGTGTGCGAACACAAGGGCTGGAGTTCAGCGCGCTAGTCCCGATTAGCCAGACATGGCACATCAACTCAACACTGGCTTACCTGGATGCCAGCTACCTGCGTTTTCCCAGTGGTGGTGCCAATGGCACCGATGCCTCTGGCCAGGCGCTACCCGACGCGCCACGCTGGAGCATGGCCAACACGCTAAATTATGGTTTTCACTCAGGCATGCTAAAAGGCAAGCTCGAAGCCAGCCTGCAGCACTATTATCAATCAGCCACTTATAGCGGTATCAGTAATGAGCCAGAAACCAGCCAGCTTGCCAGGAGAAATTTGCTCAACAGTTGCCTCAACTACACTACGGATGACCAGCACTGGCTGTGGAGCTTGTGGGTAAGAAACCTGACCAACCAGCAATTTGCCGTGGCCAAGGGAAAAGACTTTTTAGGTAATCAGATCGCGATTTATAACGAACCCCGGCTATGGGGTGTCAGTGGCGAATATCGATTTTGAGGTTGAAGTGCCTGAATAACGCCAGCACTGGCATGTCAACCCTAGGATTGCAACGCGCGGATTTCTGGCAGATTCCGCCACCAGCTATACACATCCATGCCACAGCCAAACACATAGCGGTTAGGCACGGTGAGTCCGACAATATCGGCCTGCAGTGGTTTTTGCAGGCCGTTGTCTTTTTCGGTGAGCACTGCTGTCAGTACGCGGCTAGCGCCCGCTTGTTGGCAATACGCCACCACCGCAGCCAGCGTAATGCCCTCATCCAGAATATCATCCACCACCACCACGGTTTGCCCGGCCAAATCCAGTTCTGGCTGCTTGCTCCAGACGATTTCTTGCCCGGCAGTGCCGTGATAGCGATTGGCTTGCAGGTAATCCAGCCGGGCTGGCAATGGCAAACGGCTCATTAACTGGCCTGCCAGATACAAACCGCCACGCATCACACACAGCAAGATCGCAGGCTGGCCGGATAACTGATCACGCAACTGCTCAGCCATGCGATCAATGGCAAGGCTGACTTCTGCCGCTGTAAATACGACATCCGAATGGGCGATCCAGAAATCTGGCGACTGAGCTTGTGCCGCGAGCATGCCTGATTAGATTGCCAGTGATTTCAAATAGCTTCTGAAGCTATCGGCGATTTCAGGATGCTTTAACCCCAGCTCAACGTTAGCCTGCATAAAGCCCAGTTTGCTACCGCAATCATAGCGCTTACCTTTGTAGCGATAAGCCATCACTTTTTCGTATTCCATCAATGCAGAAATACCGTCCGTGAGTTGAATTTCGCCGCCTTTGCCAGGTTTGACATGCTCCAGGCAATCAAAAATACGTGGGCTCAACACATAACGGCCAACCACTGCCAGGTTAGAAGGCGCTTCTTCTGGTTTAGGTTTCTCCACCATGCCTTTTACTTCGAGCAAATCATCTGTTTTAGCAATCGCATCGACCACGCCATAGCTGCTGGTTTCTTCCGGCGCCACGGTTTCAATGCCCAGTACTGAGCATTGTTGCTCGGCATAGACATCTACCATTTGCTTGGTGATAGAGACATCACCCACCAGCAAATCATCTGCCAGCAATACGGCAAATGGCTCGTTACCCACTACCGGCTTAGCACACAATACCGCATGGCCAAGACCCAGTGCTTGTGATTGACGGATAAACACGCAGCTCACGCCTTTTGGCAAAATGCTGTGCACGATATCGAGTAGTTTTTGTTTGCCCGCAGCTTCCAGCTCGGCTTCCAGTTCATAGGCCTTGTCAAAATGGTCGGCAATCGAACGCTTGTTACGGCCCGTAATAAAAATCAGCTCAGTCGCACCAGCGGCGATGGCTTCTTCGGCCGCATACTGAATCAGCGGTTTATCAACAACAGGCAGCATTTCTTTTGGGCTGGCCTTGGTCGCCGGCAAGAAGCGGGTGCCTAACCCCGCCACCGGAAAAACGGCTTTTGTAATTTTTTTCATGGTCGTATCCTAAACAAAATAATTATAAAAATAATCAACAATCAATCTTAATTTAACGGCTTAATACAGATTTTAATTTTAACCAAAGAACGACGCCAGCCAGTATCGCGGTGATCGCATTGGCAATGATCACAGGCCAATCCTGTCTCAATATGCCGTAGATCATCCATAACAATACGCCGGTCGTAAATATCGTATACATTGGCAGTGATATCCCGCTTAAATCCCTGGTACGCCATGATTTAATCACCTGCGGCACAAATGCTATCGTAGTGCACACAGCGGCAATCGAACCAATACACAGATTTAACGTGGTCATTTCAAATCTTCTACTTCGGCACCAAACGCCTGTAACTTAAGCTTCTTCAACTGGTCACGATATTGGGCCGCTTTTTCAAATTCCAGGTTCTTGGCCGCATCATGCATGGCTTTTTCAACCCGCTTGAGCTCTTTGGTCAAGGTTTTCTCGCTCATGTTTTCATAGCTGGCCTGCTCTTGGGCGGCTTTGCGTTCACGTTGTGCTTCGTCTTTATCATAAACGCCGTCAATAATATCTTTAATGCGCTTGGTCACACCCCTAGGCGTGATGCCATGTTCGGCATTAAACGCCAGTTGGATTTTGCGTCTGCGATCGGCTTCGTCCATCGCCAGCTTCATGCTGCGGGTAATTTTGTTGCCGTAAAAAATCACCGTACCATTGAGGTTACGCGCTGCACGGCCCGCGGTTTGAATCAATGAGCGTTCAGAACGCAAGAAGCCTTCTTTATCAGCATCCAGTACGGCGACCAATGACACTTCAGGAATATCCAGGCCTTCGCGCAGCAGGTTAATGCCCACCAGCACATCAAACTCGCCCAGGCGCAAGTCACGGATAATTTCGACGCGTTCTACCGTATCAATATCACTGTGCAAGTAGCGTACTTTGACGCCATGCTCGCTGAGGTAATCGGTCAAATCTTCCGACATGCGCTTGGTCAACGTCGTCGCCAGCACGCGCTCGCCCACGGCCACGCGTAGTTTAATTTCACCCAGCAAATCATCGACCTGCGTATCGGCCGGTTTCACCGTAATTTCAGGATCGACCAGACCTGTCGGACGCGCAATCATTTCCACCACTTGCTGCTGGTGATTTTTTTCGTAATCCGCCGGGGTCGCCGACACAAATACACACTGGCGCATAATGCGCTCAAACTCTTCAAACTTGAGTGGCCGGTTATCCATGGCCGATGGCAGGCGCCAGCCATAATCCACCAGGTTAGATTTACGCGAACGGTCGCCCAAATACATGCCGCCGACCTGCGGCACGGTGACGTGGCTTTCATCAATAATCATCAACGCCTGCTCAGGCAGATAATCAATCAATGTTGGCGGCGGATCACCTGGATTGCGCCGTGTTAAATGGCGGCTATAGTTTTCAATGCCTTTGCAAAAGCCAATTTCATTCAGCATTTCGAGGTCAAACCGCGTACGTTGTTCAATACGCTGCGCTTCAACCAATTTGTTTTCGCTGAGAAAAAAGCTCACGCGCTGGCGTAACTCTTCTTTAATCGTATCCATCGCCCGCACCGTGGCTTCACGCGCGGTCACATAATGGCTGGATGGAAAAATACGGAAGTTATGGATCTTGTTAAATACCTGCCCGGTGAGCGGGTCAAACAACTGGATACTATCAATCTCATCATCAAACAGACTGATGCGTACCGCTGTTTCACTGTTTTCCGCCGGGAACACATCGATAATATCGCCACGCACGCGAAAGCAACCGCGGCTAAAATCAAAGTCGTTACGGTCATACTGCATATTGATCAGTTGCGTCACGATGTCTTTTTGCGCAACCTTTTTACCCTGATGGATATGCAGCACCATGCCATGGTACTCACCGGGGTCGCCAATACCGTAAATGGCCGACACAGTCGCCACAATGATCGTATCTTCACGCTCCAGAATGGCTTTAGTCGCCGACAAGCGCATTTGCTCAATATGCTCGTTAATGCTGGAATCTTTTTCGATAAACAAATCGCGCGAAGGCACGTAGGCTTCTGGCTGGTAATAGTCGTAATAGCTGACGAAATACTCCACGGCATTATTCGGAAAAAATTCCCTGAATTCGCTATAGAGTTGCGCAGCCAGTGTCTTGTTCGGTGCCATAACAATGGCCGGTTTGCCAGTGCGGGCAATCACATTGGCCATGGTATAGGTTTTGCCAGAGCCCGTCACACCGAGCAAGGTCTGAAATTTCAGGCCATCATCAATGCCTTGCGTCAGCTTTTCAATCGCCTGTGGCTGATCGCCAGCAGGTGGAAACGGCTGGTGCAATTCGTATTTACTGCCAGGGAAAGTGACGATCACAAGAACAATCTGGAGACAAGAATGGTATAAATCATATTTTAACTGTTTTTGCGGCCACAGGCGCAGGATTTACAATTTTCAGAGATGCCTTTCGCCCGAACTTTTATCGCAAGAATCAGTCACTTCAAACACATCAAAACAGGCACCAGGGGGATTCCGTGAAACACTTGTTTTTAGCATGCCTATTACTCGGCACATCCGTTGCCAATGCTTATAACCAGCAAGCATTGATGGAGGCCTATTTTGGTGTCGTCATGATCCGCGGCTACAACCTGGATGGTGGCATGGCCTATGGTTCCGGCGTGGTGGTTGCTGATAATAGCGTCGTCACCAACTGCCATGTATTACGCGCCACCAAACAGCCTTGGGTGTCACGCGGCGAAGACAGTTACCCGATCACCAGCGTACGCGCCGATGCCTGGCACGACCTCTGCCTGGTCACCACCCACAATATGCCCTTCAAGCCCGTCCTTCGCGGCAATAGCCACGATCTGGTACGCGGCCAGGAAATCACCGCCATCGGCCACTCCAATGGCGTACCGGCACCCATCACCTCTGTGGGTGAAATTCAGGGCCTCTACCCCACGCAACCTGGCAATATGATACGCAGCAGTGCCAAGTTTTTAATGGGCGCCAGCGGTAGCGGCCTGTTTGACATGGAAGGCAGGCTGGTCGGCATCAATACCTTCAAAACCGCAGGCAATGGCGGCAGCATCCACTTTGCACTGCCGGTCGAATGGCTGGATACACTGGAGAAAATGCCCGCCACCACCGAATTCCCGGTGCATGGCAAAGCCCTGTGGGAAGAAGACGAAGATAAAAAGCCTTTTTATATGCGCGCAGCAGTGCCTGAGTCCCGTCAAGACTGGGCAGCCCTGCAAAAAGTGAGCAGCTTATGGACGCAGCAAGAGCCCACCAGCGCAGATGCCTGGTTTAGCCTCGGCCTGGCTAACCTCTCGTTAAAACAATTCGCATTGGCCGCCAGCGCGTTTGATCAAGCCGTCAGTCTGGATAAACAATTCGTCGAAGCCTGGTTCAGACGTGGAGAAGTCGCGCAACAACTCGGCGACCAGCAAACCGTGCACCAGATCGAGACCCAATTGCAGCAAATTGACCCCTTATTGGTTTCCGTCTACCAGGCTTATCTCGGCTGCGAACAACACTGCCAGAAATAACGGCTTGATTTTTTTAGAAAAACCGCTCGCGCAAGCTTCCACAGCCGTGGTTTTTTGCGTAAAATATTGCGTTTTTCAATTTTTTGCAGGTCGCACCCGGCGGCCTGTTTGAGCATAGTCGACCCAACAAGGAAGCAATCTTGAGCCAAGCTGCCGCCAACGTGCTGTCTGCACGCGTGTTATCCATTAAAGAATCTCCAACTTTGGCCATTACTGCCAAAGCTGCCAAATATAAATCCGAAGGTCGCCCGATTATTGGCCTGGCCGCCGGTGAACCAGACTTTGATACGCCGCAGCATATTAAAGATGCAGCCAAGGCAGCGATTGATGCCGGTTACACCAAATACACGCCGGTCAGCGGCATTCCAGCGCTGAAAAAAGCCATCGTGAATAAATTCAAAAATGAAAACGGTTTTGACTACGCCTTAAACGAAGTCATCGTCGGTGTTGGCGGCAAGCAAACCATTTTCAACCTGTGCCTGGCCGTGTTAAACCCGCACGATGAAGTGATTATTCCAGCCCCTTACTGGGTCAGCTACGCCGACATCGCCATGGTGGCCGAGGCCAAGCCAGTGATTCTCGAATGCGGTATCGAGCAAGGCTTTAAGCTGCTGCCAGCACAACTGGAAGCGGCCATTAACGCCAAAACCAAACTGGTGATGTTCAACTCTCCTTCCAACCCAACCGGCGCGGTCTACACGCTGGACGAGTTAAAAGCATTGGGTGAAGTATTGCTGAAGCATCCACATGTATTAATCGCCACCGATGATATGTATGAACACGTCAACCTGACGGGCGACAAATTCCATAACATCCTCAATGCAGCGCCAGGCCTTAAAGACCGCTGCATCGTATTGAATGGCGTATCCAAAGCCTACTCCATGACCGGCTGGCGTATTGGTTACGCCGCAGGCCCGGCTTATATCATCAAAGCCATGGAAATCCTGCAAAGCCAATCCACCAGCAACCCAACCTCGATTTCACAATATGCCGCCGAAGCAGCCTTGAGTGGTTCACAAGACTGTATCAAGCCGATGGTGGCCGCGTTCCGCGAGCGTCACAAATATGTGGTTGACCGTTTCAACGCCATGCCAGGCCTGAGCTGTTTAATGGCAGGCGGCGCATTCTATGCTTTCCCGGATGCACGCCAGGCTATCGCAAGCCTGCACCAGGCTGGCAAAATCAAAGACGCGTCAGATATGGCGCTGGCTGAATACTTGCTGGAAGAGCACAATGTGGCTGTGGTGCCAGGCTCTGCCTTTGGTGCCGAAGGCTACTTCCGTATCTCGTTCGCCACCAGCATGGAAAACCTGCGCGAAGCACTGGATCGCATTGAAAAAGCGCTCAACTAAATAGCATTCGCCTGAAAAGAAAAAGCGCCCAAGGGCGCTTTTTCTTTTCTGCATTCAAGGTTAATCCTTGATGAAATCCTTGAGTAGGCTCTGCTGCAAAGCCACCTCACTCGGCAAACTGGTACTTGCCATCAAATCCACCGCACCAGCACCTAAACCAGACGGCTGGCTGGCTGCATGATCCTGAATCAGGTCATCAATATGAAGAGCGGCGGTCACTTCATCAGGCAATACTGTCGCTGCAAATGCAGAAAATGTGTTTTCTACAGGCAACTCCGCCAATAACCCAGCGATATCCAGCACGTCCTCGCCGGACTGCACTGAAGCCAGCACATGCTGCAACAACCACGGGTGTATCGCGTCATCACTCGCATCTGCAACGTATTGAGCGGTAAGTTGCGTTGTCATGGTAATGGTTTGCTGCCCATTAAACTGAATCAGCTCACCCGTCATTGCCTCCAGTGCCAATGTTGCACCTGAAGCCGTCACTACCTGATCGCCTTCTCGCAACAAATCACCCGCGACCAGCGCGCGGTGCTGCCCACGGGCATCAATCACTTCTGCCACGCCATCCACACTCGCAATTTTTCCAACCATGGTTCGCATCGTATTCTCCTGACACATATTATAAGTCAGCACCCTGACAAACCCGCCGCTGTCAAGGATCAGTGGCGCGAATATTACAAAAATTTGCGTAAAAATAGCCACGGATCACGCATTTTGTTTAGGTCATTCACCCGCCACAAAAAATATAAAATATTTCGCAAAAAGTAGTTGACCAAGGGGCGAGGCCTCAGTAATATAGCGCCTTCAAACGACGTACCGATTCCTCAATAGCTCAGTCGGTAGAGCGCCGGACTGTTAATCCGTAGGTCCCTGGTTCGAGCCCAGGTTGAGGAGCCAAATAGAATAAGGCTTTGCAGAGATGCAAGGCCTTTTTTGCGTCCTAAAATTATTGCGAAGCGCTTCGCAATGCTTGGTTCAATATGTCAAAAAATCCTTTTAGAATAAGGATTGACTGCCGGATTTTCGCTTCGCAACTAGTTTTTCGATCATTACTGATATATCTAAGTATCCTCCCTTATTAAATATGTGAAGCTAGAGTAGTAAACTATTCAAACTTCATTGATAACTAAGGTATGTTCGTGAATGTATTCCTGCCTCATAACTTCAACCCAGTAAATAAAATTACAGTTGAAATTACAAACTTAGATGATCGAGGCTTTGGCTTGGATGGCTCACTTACTCGTCGCGAGTGGCGACAGCTATGTCTTGAGATGTTCCTTGCGGGTAAGTCAGTATTTAATAGCTGGCAACAGACATTTCCACATCCAGACAGTCATAAACTCCCGCCCGTAAACTTTGATATATCAGTTATTAATAATGAGGACAGTAGTCAAAGCATAAGATTAGGTTGGAGTGGGCAAAATTCCAACTTCATAATTGATTTAACTAACCAAGAGTTTGATTCGGATTTATTTCTTGCTGGTTATGTTTTTTATTATGGCGTCATGTTCAGCGGCTCAAAGTTCAAAGCTTTAGCCTCATTTGATAATACAGTCTTTCACGAAGATGCATATTTCATAGCCACGACAATTACGTCAGGTGTTTTTACGGGTGCCACTTTTCATAAAGGAGCGCTTTTCGACGATTCAATTTTTGGTAGTAATTTTAGTACCTATGCCCGTTTTAACGCTGTAGCGAGTTTCAAGCGCGTTCAGTTCTCGTCTTTTGCATTATTCCAAGGGACCCATTTCAATTGGGCAAGTTTTGATAACGCTACATTTATTGGAAATGCAGACTTTTCAGGAAACACAACTAACAATAGATTTGGACCCATGTCGTTCGCTGGTTCCGTATTTAACGGAAAGGCAGATTTTAGTAATAGAGTTTTTGAGGGGGCTACAAATTTTGGAAAGCAAAATGGTCTATCTACGGAGTTTCATATTGTTCCGCTGTTTCATAACTGCGAGCTGCATCAAGATACCACTTTTGAATCTGCTAAATTCCCTGAGCCAAGCGGAAAAGATGAGACCGACGTAAGAGCTTATAACACTCTACGGCTAGCGATGAGTAAAAACCAGCATTTGTTAGCCGAAAAAGCTTTCTCAAGATATGTGTTGGAATCAGAGAGAGTGCTGGCTAGTGGCAATGACTATTGTTTTTTTACAATTTACAAATTTGTTTCGAATTATGGTTATTCATTTTGGAAACCATTTCTATTTCTAATTTTAACCCCCGTATTCATAGCAGCCATAATTTATGGGTTGATCGATAGTAGTAAAGAAAACTGCTTACTTTGGAATGAAAGCTGTTCTATTGATCTAGTCTTATTCACAAACTCATTGAAATTCTCAATCCTTCAAAGCCTGCCATTAGGCGTAGATAAAACAAGCGAATCTTTAATGAATGAATATTTCCCAGTCTCAAAAAGCCAATATTCTTTTATCACATTAGTTTTGCTTCAAAAAATACTGGCATTAATTGGATGGTTTTTAGTAGGCTTGGCTATTAGAAATCTATTCAAAATCAAATAAACTTTATTAACTAATTCCGCTTCGCAATTCGCTTCGCACTCCGCATGTTTATTGGGTCTAAAATGCCTTTATTAGATCTAATTGCGAAGCAAAAAACCGACTCAAACCCTCATAGAATATAGATAGCGGGCACGGACTGTTAATCCGTAGGTCCCTGGTTCGAGCCCAGGTTGAGGAGCCAAATAAAAAAGGCCTTGCAGAAATGCAAGGCCTTTTGCTTTATTCGCCGTACTGAATAATGGTTTTCTAAAAAGACCACCTTTACCCCAGCTTCACGCAACCTACTCCGCGTGAATAAAAGCCATCTGCCGATCCAAACACTGCTGCACTCTTTTCATCAGCACATCACTGCCGCCTAACCTTTCAACAGTAGGCAATAACTGTTGACGCGTTTTATCTTCAATATCGTCAATGATTGCTTTGGCAATATTTTCGTTAATACCGAAATGTGAAGCCGCACGTATGGCCAAGCTGAGCTTGGAAAGATTGTTGCCGGGGAAAATAGCCAGCGCCTGGTAATGCACGTTCGTCAGTTGCATGACGACGTCAAACGCGGGAGAAAGCTGATATTGATTGCCTTTGACATGCAGCATGCCATGGTTTTTGACATGGTCATCGGTATTGTCGATGATGAGGTTAAATACCATTCTGCGGTATAACTGCTTTAAATCGTGCTCGGGTTGGGCTGAAATCTTTCTGATCACCTGCGCGAATTCAATATAACTGCCGCCATTTGAGTTGTAGGAGACATTAAGTAACGCAGATGCCGAGAGGTAATGTATGCGCGTTTCGTCATCCACAGTGCCAGCCCGGTCAAAACGCTGCACTAACAAGGCATGCCCGCGATGTATGGGCGCAAGTGTGTGCGGGGAGACGTCTATGCCACACAGTCCGGCTAACGCTAGCACGGCGGCCTCAAGCAACTCTACATCGTGGTCATCGCTGCTTGCCGGGAATTTCGCAATCCACCTTTTATTATCGTGGATGAAATCCGCTTTGGGCCTGGCCCCACCTAGGCTGCCACCTTTATTGAGCAGTCGACGCAGGTGCAACGGTATCTCCATGGCGACCTCTAGTCGCTTGACCGCCTCAGCCATTTCATCAAGTGAAAACAGTTCACTGTCGGCTGCTTGCAGTTGAATCGGCAAGGTCTCGGCGAAAGTCATTGCGCCAACGCGATTGGCGTTGGTGAGTAGCAATACATCAATATTATCCAGGGTACGGCCCTGCTGGGACTCCAGCACTTTGCGCCCCCAGGCATCCGGCAACGCGTCACACAAAGTCAAAGGTAACGCGCCGCCGTCACGCACGCGACGCTCGGCCACGCTGACGACTTCATTTTTAAGCGGTAGATGTAGCGGATTTAGTGCAAAGGCATCAGGCGCCGCCAAAAATCCGGTGCCATAAGCCAATTGGCTGGACTCAATCACGCCTCTGCGCGCAAGTTTCAAAATCGCCGCGGGCCTGACATCGGTATCGAACCTGGCAGCCAGGCCTATATAAATGGTGCGATTAGAAATCACGCTCGTCCTCTGAAATGAATGCGGCATCGGTTACGCCAGGTTTTTTTCTGGCGCGAATAGACGCACTAGCACTCACGGAGACAGGCGCAACAGCCTCCAGATTGTCCAATTGGCCAAACAGCCACAGTGCATTGGCAATAATGCCCACACTCGCGCTAGGCTTGCCAGCCTCAATCGCCCGGTAAGTATTCTGTGAACAGAGCAAGCGGGTTGACATCTCCTTCACTGTCCAGCCCAAAGCCACGCGGTTGGCACGCAGGCGCAAGCCTAGCGTTTCTAATGCCTTTAGCACATCCGGGTTAGCACTCGCTAGTGAATTTGTTTTTTTAGACATCAATAAATTAATATTTAATAGACTTAAAGTTCATTATATTGCGTTTTAATACGAAATCAATTCATTTTTAAGCAGCGTGATTAGGCCGCATTTTGCATCATTCACAGGAATAGCCAGCTCGCCCGTAAAACTTATTGCCAGCAATACGAGTCAACGCTGATAATATTCCTCGGCGAGTTAATATTTCCTGGCGAGTAATTTCCACGCAAGTGAGCGCAAGCACGTGACGTCACGCCTATGCGAATATTGCCAGTGATGTAAAAGGATAAGCATGTCTGATTTGGCATTGACCTTGGCAAGAATCCAGTTCGGGTTCACCATTTCTTTTCATATCGTGTTTCCGGCGATTACCATCGGCCTGGCCAGTTACCTGGCCGTGCTGGAGGCGAGCTGGTTAAAAACCAGAAATACCGTCTACCTCGACTTATATCATTTTTGGGTCAAGTTATTTTCACTCTGTTTTGGCATGGGCGTGGTGTCTGGCCTGGTCATGGCCTATCAATTCGGCACCAACTGGTCTGGTTTCTCCAGCGTTGCGGGCAGCGTCACCGGGCCACTGCTGGCTTATGAGGTGCTAACGGCCTTTTTTCTTGAGGCGGGTTTTTTGGGCGTGATGTTGTTTGGCTGGAACAAGGTCGGGCCCACGCTACACTTTGCGGCCACCGTCATGGTGGCCATCGGCACACTGGTGTCGGCAACCTGGATATTGGCGTCGAATAGCTGGATGCACACGCCGCAGGGCTTTGAACTGATTGACGGCAAAGTGATTCCGGTAGACTGGTTCAAGATTATATTTAACCCGTCGTTTCCATACCGCTTAGTCCATATGGTGATAGGCGCCTATCTGGCGACTGCGCTATTTGTGGTCGCATCGGGGGCATGGCAGTTGCTGCAAGGAAAAGACAATGCCAGCGTACGCAAAATGCTGTCTATGGGACTGTGGTTGATATTGTTGCTGGCGCCATTGCAAGTGGTGGTGGGCGACATGCATGGCTTAAACACCCTGAAATACCAGCCAGCAAAAATTGCCGCCATTGAAGCGCACTGGGAGAATAAAGGCGATGAAGCCACACCGTTAATACTATTAGCCTGGCCGGACATGGCGCAAGAAAAGAATCACTTTGCTTTAGAGATCCCCGTGCTGGGCAGTTTGATTTTGCGTCACTCTTTCACTGAGCAGATTCCGGCACTGAAAGACTTCCCGCCACAAGACCGCCCCAATGCCACTATTATTTTCTGGACCTTCCGCATCATGGTTGGTTTGGGCATGCTGATGATATTGCTGGCCGCCACCTCATTGTGGTTACGTTACAAAAAACAGCTATACCAACATAATCCTTTCCTCACATTTGCCACCACCATGGGCCCTGCCGGGGTGATTGCCATTCTGGCGGGCTGGTTTACCACAGAAATCGGGCGCCAGCCGTGGGTGGTGTATGGTGTGTTACGCACCGCGGATGCCGTGACACCGCATACCGCCAGCGAAGTTGGCCTGACGTTGGCATTGTTTGTCATTATCTACCTGGCTGTATTTGGCATGGGCACGCTGTATGTCTTGCGGCTGGTGAATATCGGGCCAAAAACGGATGAAGCGCTGCAAGGGGATGCCATCTCGGTGAACCCGGGCGACGTGGATGCATTTGCACTGGCACCCGAGTTTCATCCGGATGCCAAGTCACCGGCTAACACCAAAGATCAATAAAGGGGCGACGCAATGGACTTATCACTGGTGTGGGCCATCATTATCCTGTTCGGTATCATGATGTACATCATCATGGATGGCTTTGACCTTGGCATAGGCATACTCTACCTGTTCTTTAAAGAGAAAGAGGACCGAGACCTGATGATGAATACGGTCGCCCCGGTATGGGACGGTAACGAAACCTGGCTGGTATTAGGTGGCGCTGGCTTGCTGGCGGCATTCCCTCTCGCTTATTCGGTGATTCTAAGCGCCCTCTCCCTGCCCTTGCTGTTTATGCTGATGGCCTTAATTTTTCGCGGTGTGGCGTTTGAATTCCGCTTCAGGGCGCATGATGCAGAACGCCACTTTTGGGACAAAGCCTTTTTATGCGGCTCTATCGCCGCCACCTTTTTTCAGGGCGTGACGCTGGGCGCCTATTTGCAAGGCATTAAAATGGTAAACCAAGCCTACGCAGGCGGGCCACTGGACTGGATTTCACCGTTCTCGCTCTTTACCGGGCTAGGTTTATTAGTCACGTATGCCTTGCTAGGCAGCACCTGGCTGATTTTCAAAACCACAAGCGAACTGCAAACCACCTGTTACAAGCTGTCACAAGGTATTTCTATCGCATTGCTAGTGATTATTGCAGTCATCAGCCTGTGGACGCCATGGATGGACAGCCGCATCGCCGAACGCTGGTTCAGCTTGCCCAACCTGCTGTGGTTATCGCCTGTGCCCTTGCTGGTGATATTTTTCTTTTACAAATTGCAACGCGCACTCAAGGCCAAGGTCGAAACCAGCCCGTTTCTTTATACGCTGGGCCTGGTATTACTTGGCTATGCAGGCCTAGGCATCAGCATCTGGCCTAATATCATCCCGCCGGAAATGAGCATAGATGCTGCCGCGGCCCCACCACAAAGCCAACAATTCGCCCTGATCGGCGCCGTAATTATTATTCCGATTATTCTGATTTATACCGCCTGGGGCTATTATGTGTTTCGCGGCAAAGTGAACAAGGACGAGGCTTACCATTAATGACACATACGCCCAAAAACACCCTGAAACGTCTGGGCTGGTTTTTCCTGATCTGGCTAGCCAGTATTGCAGCCCTGGCGATCGTCAGCATGTTACTCAAGGGATTGATGATGGCAGCAGGCTGGCATACTTAAACGCACGCCATAAAAAAAGGAGCCTCGAGGCCCCTTTTTAACTAAACGCCGTTAATGCCGCCCAGCCAACCCTAATTTGGCCCGTAACTGCTGCGGCACAACCTCCCCGGCAGAATTACACAACTCCTTCATCAACACCTGTTTGCGTCGACTTAATGTGACACCCATCTCTTTCAAGTTGAGCTTTTTCGACTCGCGTACCATGGGAAACATTTCGGTTTCCTCTTCCTCCACATGGTGGGCAATATATTCGCCCAACACCTTGACCTTGGCATCGTACATCTCATCTTTAGGATCCATACTCTGAATCTGCCCAATCAGGTCTCTCGCACTATCATGCTCGACATTGGCTTCATTGAGCATATCGTCATCATGCGTGGCCTCGCGGGCAGCCGGATAAAAGACTTCCTCCTCCGCCGTCGTGTGCGCAATCAACTCGGCACAGATTTGATTGGCGATCTTAACTTTGCCTTGAATATCCTCTTGTTTCGCCAGCTTTTCATATTGGCTAAACATTTTCTTCACCGCCGCATGGTCTTGCTTAAGCAGCACGATCACGTCATGTTTCGCCGTGCTTGCATTGGCTCGCTTGGTCGTTGCCTGTTTGTTTGATTTCAAGTGAGTCTCGGTTCTCATAACCTTCTCCAACAATGGATAGAAAGCATGATAATGTCTCGAAATGCATGATGCATATAGGCAGGATTGACTGATAATTTTGTCAGATTCGCTTTACGTATTTGCTTATTCATCGCAGTAACGTACTCGCGCTAAAGTGATGATCGACGCATGGTTTAGATCAACTGCGCCCAGGCCATCATGGAATTTTTCTTGCGCGTTCAAATCCAACCCGTTTACCATGCTTATGAAAAGCCCACCCAAACAGTCAGGTCAATCCATTCTTTATCCATCCGCATGACGACCCAGCAAAATACAAAATGGCGAAGATTGCGTGCCTGTCGTGCTTGCGACATGGTCAGTGCAATCCCGGTGCTGCGCCCAGGTGAACACGCCAGTTGCCCGCGCTGCGGGCATGTATTGGCCAGGCGCCATTTGCATCCGGTTCAACGCAGTATTGCGCTGGCTATCAGTGCATTGCTGACCTTGCTCATTGCGGTCGCTTTCCCGTTTATTAGCATGGATACCAATGGCCTGGATACGCAGATTGAATTGCCGCAGACGGCGGTGACGCTGGTCGATGTGCATCAACCATTGGTGGCACTCATCGTCAGCTGTACGGCGTTCGTATTGCCCGCTTTATACCTGGTCGGTGTGATCCTGATGCAGGCCAATGTCTTACGCCGGGTGCCGCGTGCCTATAGCGATGTGATTGCACGCCTGTTCTCACGCCTGCACCCCTGGATGATGGCCGATGTGTTCATGATTGCAGCGCTGGTGAGCCTGGTGAAACTCACCGAAATTGGCGAGGTGCAGTTGGGTGCTTCGTTCTGGGCCTATTGCGTGTTTGCCGTCCTGCTGCTCATGACCACGCGCTCAGTCGATATCGACTGGTTATGGTACAGGTTAGCTGGCGAGCCGCCACCCGATACCAGCATCCGTTGCGGCATCAATGCAGCAGATCAACATGCCACGGGCTGCGCCACCTGCGGCCTGGTCAACACCATTTCGGCCGCTGTGGCCAGCCATGAATGTGGCCGTTGCGGTAGCGCCTTGCATATGCGTAAACCCAACAGCCTGGAATTTACCTGGGCCTTGTTAATCACCGCAGCCGTGCTTTATATTCCGGCCAATGCTTACCCGATGATGATTACCACCTCATTGGGTCAAACACACGCCTCTACCATTATTGGCGGCATGCTCGAGTTATGGCAGCATGGCTCAGAACCGATTGCGGTGGTCATTTTTGTCGCCAGCGTACTGGTACCTATTATCAAGATGCTGATACTGGTGGTGCTTTCATTGCTGGCAAAATACCCTGGCCCGTTAACGGCACAGCAAAAAACCAGGCTGTATCGGCTCACAGAGTTGATTGGCCGCTGGTCCATGGTCGATGTGTTTGTCGTCGCCATCATGGTCGCGCTGATACAATCGGGCAACCTGATGTCAGTATTGCCCGGCCCGGCAGCGCTGGCATTCTGTGCTGTGGTGATTACCACCATGCTGGCCGCCATGGCCTTTGACCCGCGCCTGCTATGGGATACCCAAGGAAACACGCATGACAGAGAATAATCAAGACAACAATCAATTGCTGGCCAAAGTCAGCAAGCAAGCCCGGCTGTCGCCGATCTGGATCGTGCCTATTGTCGCTCTGCTGATTGGGCTGTGGCTGATTTATGACAACTACACCAAAGCGGGCAAGCAAATCACCCTCTCCCTCACCAATGCCGAAGGCATAGAGGCCGGTAAAACCAAAATCAAGGTGCATAGCGTGGATATCGGCCTGGTGGAGCAAGTCACGCTGTCTGAAGACCTGACGCATATTGAAGTATTGGCGCGCATCACCCCCAAAGCGCAACCCATGCTGGTGCAGGATACGCAATTATGGGTGGTCAAACCACGTATCGGGCTGGAAGGCATCAGCGGCCTGAATACGGTGATTTCCGGCGCCTATATTCAATTACAACCAGGCAAAAGCCTGGAAGAATCGGACCAGTTCACCGTGCTGGATCAAGCGCCCATCTCACTCAATGGCGCCCAGGGTGTGCATGTGAACCTCATCGGTAAAGTCGGTAATTCTTTGCGTGTGGGGGATCCGGTCAGCTACCAGGGCCTACGCGTGGGCAGGGTCGTCAGCGCCGTATTCGACCCCAAACAACGCCAGATGCAGCATGAGTTATTTGTTGAACACCCTTATGACGTACTGGTCACTGAGAACACGCGTTTTTGGACGACCGTAGGCATTGATGTCAAACTGGACTCGGAAGGATTCAAGGCCAATATTCCCACCGTCGAATCCCTGATCGCAGGCGGCGTCAGCTTTGGCCATGTCGATGACAGGCCGATGGGGCAACCGGTACGCTCCGAAGCTACCTTTGAACTGTTTGCCAATGAAGATGCCGCACGCCAGCAAACCTACGATCAATACCTGGAATATGTGCTACTGGTGGATGATACCGTGCGTGGCTTGTCCAAAGGCGCGCCGGTAGAATTCCGTGGTTTGCGCGTGGGTACGGTGATCAATGTGCCATGGAAATTCAACTCGCCGGAACGCAAAAAAGATTTCCGTTACGCCATCCCGGTATTGATTCATTTGGAACCCGGCCGCCTGGCAGATAATGGCAAGGCTGACCTGGAAGAGTGGAAAAGCCGCATTGCGCAGATGTTGCAACGCGGCCTGCACGCGACGCTTAAATCCGGCAACCTGATCACAGGCTCCGTGTTTGTCGACCTGAATATGGACCAGCATGCGCACAAAACCTATCAACGCGAGCGTTTTGAAGGTTTACCAGTGATGCCGACCACCGCGACTAACCTGGCGCAGATTGAACAGAAACTGTCTGACCTGCTGGATAAACTCAATGGTTTGAAAGTGGAGCCTGTGTTGTCCGGCCTGGATAAAAACCTGCAGCAGTCAGAAAAAACCATGCAGGAAATCCGCGCCTTGAGCCAGCAAGTGAATCAGTTACTCAGCCAGCCTGACCTGCAACAGATGCCTGCCAATATCAACCAAACCATGCAGGAGTTGCGTACGACATTAAAAGGTCTATCACCCGAGTCGCCAGCTTATCAGGAGCTGACAACGACCTTGCAACGCCTGGATAAAGCCTTGCGCGATATCCAGCCATTGGCGCGTACCTTAAATGAGCAACCCAATGCCATCCTGTTTGACCGCAAGCCTGGCAATGACCCGATACCGATGGCACCGGCCAACCCGTAAGGAACCTGACGCATGATGATCGAGAAAAAACAATTAAGGGTTGGTCTGGCTTTATTGCTGGGGCTCAGCCTGACCGGCTGCTTCAAATCGAACCCGCCAGTCAAAACTGAGCGTTACAGCCTGCCGGAAGTGACGACATCATCGCCTTCAACGGCGCAGACACGCACACTAATCTTAAACCGTATCCAGTTGGCGGATTACCTGGATACAGACCGCATCGTCATCCAGACCGACGACATCACCATGCAAGCAGCGCGTGACCATCTTTGGGTAGACAATCTGGCGCAGGAGTTGCGGCGCGGCCTGCGCGCACGCCTGGCCAGTCGGCTCAACAATACAATCGTGGTCGACCCGCAGCCTGGATTACCTGCTGCCAACACCCTGCACCTGACCATAGAACAATTTCACGGCCAGATGCGTGGTTATGCCGTGCTGAGTGGTCAATGGCAACTGATTGGCGCGAACCATGTGGCAGGCGCCAGCCAGTCATTCAAGTTCAGCACACCTTTGGCTGAAAATGGCTACCCCGCGCTGGTGCGAGCCTTGGGCCTGAATCTTGACTTGCTCAGTGACCAAATTGCCAGCCAATTACAAACTTTGCCATAACGGCCACATTTTTAATGCCAATAGGTAGTGACCGCGTCGCCAATTTGCTATGATGAAATTTCTTTTCATAAAATAACAAGTCAGGAGCAAGCGATGGGATTATTTTCTTTTATTAAAGAAGCAGGTGAAAAACTGTTTGGTGCCGGAGAAGCCAAAGCCGCGCAAGAAACAGCAAGCAAAGCCCCGACCCCGGTCAATGTAGACGCAGCAAACGCGGCGGCAGCCAAGGCCATTCAAACCTATATCGCTAAAAACAACTTACCGACGACCGGTTATGACGTGAAATTTGATGGCGCCAGCGGTACCGTCATCGTGCAAGGCAATATCGACACGCAAGAGAACAAAGAAAAAATTCTGCTGTGCTGTGGCAATGTGGCGGGCGTTGAAGCGGTGCAAGACCAGTTGCACGTCCCTAGCCCTGAGCCTGAAGCAAAGTTTTATACCGTAGTCAAAGGCGATACCTTGTCTAAAGTAGCCAAAGAAATGTACGGCAATGCCAATAGCTATATGAAGATCTTTGAGGCAAATCGTCCCATGCTGAGCCATCCTGACAAAATCTACCCAGGCCAGGTACTGCGCATTCCGGAATAAGCGTTACACACAATAATAGCCAACCACTCATCTAACAAAGGACACGACTATGTCATCATTCATTCGTTTATTACTGATCGCCACCTTGAGCAGCACCCTGCTTGTCGCTTGTGGTGAAAAAGAGCCGCAGATTGAACAAGCGGTCGAATCTGCACAAGAACATGCCGAAGCCGCTGCCAGCGAAGCCAAAGATGCTGCCGCTGATGCAGTGCAAGCCGCAAAAGAAGCTGCAGCAACCGCTGAGCAACAGGCAGCAGAAACCGCCGACGCCGCTAAAGCCGCGGTTGAAAACAAATAATTGTTTTCCTAACACAAAAACCCGCATTTATGCGGGTTTTTTATCGGCTATTTTCTACACTTTATTAGTAATTCTTTGCCTTCTTTAATGCGTTAGCCTAAGCGTTCCACGGAATGTTTCATGTAAACTGCGTCGAGATTCGACATTTTCACTGGATAATTAGGCTTGCAACGTTTCTTCTTCTGGATGCTGATCTCGTTATGGGTTGCACTGATGCCGCAGGCCTCAGCGACCCCGACTTTGCTCGGCACCACCTGCATGAACAGCAAGGGTGTGGTAATTGCCAGCATCCCGTTGCAAGGCGGCAAATTCGTCTGCCAGAGCGTGCTCAAAATCTCGCATGCAGACCAGTATGTGATCGACTTCAAAAACACATCGACCATTGCGCATTTTCAGCACGAAATCACAGATAGCAAGCAGCAAACCAGCATTATCAAAGGTGGCTTAAGCAGCCAGGAGAATGATCCCTTGCTACTGAGGCACGGCCGTATTATCCACCTGGAACCTGGCACTTATCGATTGGCCACCTGGTTGCAATCGCCCTACTACCTGGCGCAACCTGAGATTTTCGTCTCCGAGCTAAGCACCTACCAGCAGCAAACCAACCGCACCACGGCTGCCAGCTTGCTGTTACTGGGCGTCTTGTTCGGCATATTCACCTATTACGCTGCCATTGGCATGACGCCTGGACACACCACCGAACGCATGTATGCGTTATTTATTTTGGGCAACCTGATTTTCCAGAGCGCTGCGCTAGGGGTATTTAAACAATTATTTGCATGGCACTGGTTTTACCTGACCAGCTTGCCCATCCTGCTCTCCAACCTGGCCTATATTAGCTTTGTCTGCCACTTGCTGGGCATCAACCCGTTACATCATGCCAAGCTCTATTACTTGTCTATGGTGGCACGCACGGTCCTGGTGGCATTGCTGGTGTTTGCCATGATCTTCCCCAACTGGATGCTGGAAATGGACAGGTTTGGCGTCGCCGTTTTCCTCATGTTCGGCCTGGCCTGCGGCATCCGCCTCAGCCTGCAAAAAAATCGTATCGCCCAGCTTTACCTGTTTGCGATCTCGGTATTTGGTATCCTGGGCGGCTTATCTATCACGGCTGAGCGCTTGACCTCTAATGCCTGGACCATCGAGCAATTCGGTTTGATCGCGGTGGCGGTAGAGGCCATCTTGCTTTCGCTGCTGGTTGCCTATCAAATGAACCGCCTGCATAAAGAAAAAGAGCATATGCTGGTCGAGCTGCAAAGCACGCGTTCCATTGCCATGACAGACCGGCTGACCGGCGTGCCTAACCGCCATGCGCTCGAAAATCAAATGGTGCAGTTCCCCGAGCATGGTTGCATGATGTTTCTTGATATGGACAACCTGAAATACGTCAACGACCACTTTGGTCATGACGCAGGCGATCACCTGTTAAAAAGCTTCAGTCAGATTCTGTCCAAAAAACTGGATACCAGTGGCCAGCTTTACCGGCTGGGTGGTGATGAATTTGCCATTCTGTGTCATGAAGATGATGTAGAGTGGTGCCAGCACCAGCTGGAATATACGCATTTGCAGATGGAAAAAGAAGGCTCCGTCAGCACGGGTGCCAGTGTAGGCATCGTCTTTGCGCATGAGGCCAGTGAGACAGAAGAACTCATGCGCATTGCCGATAAACGCATGTATGCCAACAAACGCAGCCGTAAAAATCGCAAAGAAATGATGCAAGTGCTTGCCAATTAATGGCGGGCAGACGGCTCCCCCTCCTCAGCACAACAGTACCAAGCTAATTTGCAAGCAAGCATGTCACTATTGGCACAAATGCATTACACTGCAAATAATCATACATACAAGAATGTATTTTTACTGTATGTTAAGTTTGACCGATAGATCCATCTGACGCAGGCAGCTGTCATGTGAAAAAAACCAAGAGAACATCATGCCGTTACTGACTACCTTGCTTATCCTCATCGTCACCGCCCGCCTGCTAGGCCAAGTATTCAGCCGTTTTAACCAACCCGCTATTATTGGTGAAATGCTGGCAGGGGTGATTTTAGGCCCAAGTATTTTCAACCTGATTTCACCGACGCCTGCGCTGTCGGGCATTTCAGAGTTCGCTGTATTTCTGATCGTATTGTCTGCCGGTTTGGAGATGAACTTCAAAGAGGTGATCGACTCCATGCGTGGCAAGGGCGTCGTCATCGCGCTGCTGGGCTTTTTGTTACCGCTCACCGGCGGCATTCTGGTCGGCGTAGGTTTTGGCCTCGATGTCAGCCGCACGATTTTCCTTGGCCTGTGCGTATCGATTACCGCATTGCCCGTCACCGTCAGCATCCTGCAAAGCTTTAAGCTGCTGGACTCCAACATTGCACGCTATTCAGTCGCGACTGCCATTTTTAACGATATCGCGGCCCTGCTGGTCTTGGGCGTGATTCTTAACCTGCCAGAACAAAAATCCTACCAGGCCGTCGGGAGCGCTATTTTTCATGCCAGCTGGAAACTGATTTTGCTGATTGTATTGATCGTCAGCGTTAGCCTGATCATCAAAAAAGTGATTGAAAAAGGCATCAGCATAGACCAGTGGTCAGAGAAACTGGTTGATTTGATTGGCAATGAAGCCCTGTTCGGCCTGCTGCTATTGCTGGTACTCATCTTTGGCTCAGTCAGCGCAGCACTTGGTTTTCATTTTGTCATCGGCGCATTTTTTGGCGCCTTGCTCATAGACCGCAAGTTTTTTCTGCCCTCACGCTACAAAGAACTCGAGCTCACCTTGAGTTCGATTACCGGCGGCTTTCTGGCACCGGTATTTTTTGCCTACCTCGGCTTGGAATTCAAAGTTCAAGTCATCGACTCCTTCTGGTTTGTTGCCGTGGTACTGGTGGTGTCTATCCTGACCAAGATCCTCGCCGGGTGGGTGGGCGGACGGCTTATCGGTCTCTCCAAAAGTGATTCACTGGGCATCGGCTTTATTCTTAATGGTCGCGGCGTGATGGAGCTGGTGATTGCCAGCATTGCCTATGACCGCGGCTTTATTGGCCAGGACTTGTTCTCGGTACTGGTGCTGATGGGGGTAGTGACCACCATGATTACGCCACTGATGTTCCGCAAATGGGTGATGCCGCAGCTGGAAAAGCAGGCCAGCTAGTTTAAGGACTATTGACATCAATTGACAAAAGAGGAACACTGATTAGCAAACGAACCATTCTCTAAAAGACTGGACACCCCCTTGAGCGCACACCCTACTGTTTCAGCGTCATCGGTTCTAACGCCCCCCCGCATAGACAGCGGGCCGCTGTCTATTGAAGAACAAAACCAGTTGCTCACCCTGCAACGTGCCATTCTGGAGTCAGTGGCGCGTGGTGCCGATCACATGGAAGTGATCAACCAGATCTGCCGCCTGGCAGAAAACCTGCTCACCAACGCCTTCAGTTCCGTCATGCTGATGGACGAGAACAACGAACTGCTCAATGTCTATGCTGCGCCCAGCCTGACTCCCGTACAAATCCAGAAAATCAACGGTTTGCGGCCCAGCCCGGGGGGCGGTTCCTGCGGCAATGTCATCTACCAGCAAAAAGTCCAATATGTCAGCAATACCTTTACCGACGAGCGCTGGCATGACATTCGCCATCTGGCCTATGAATTCAACGTCAAATCCTGCTGGTCTATCCCGATTTTTTCTGCCGAAAACAGGGTGATCGGCACCTTTGCCCTCTCCAGCTTTGAGCACCGCGAGTCCAGCCAGTTTCACCGCATGCTGCTTGAAATCGGCTCAGCCATTATCGGCATCGCGCTCAACCGCAATAAATACCAGGAAAGCCTGCGCCAGTTTGAAAAAGTGTTCGAAGGCAGCGAACAAGGCATTATGGTGACCGATGTTCACCATGTGATTTTGTCTGTGAATCCGGCATTCACCAAGATGCAAGGCTTTACCATCGACGACATTAAAGGCAAAACGCCTAAAGTCCTCTCCTCTGGCCTGCACGATGCAGGCTTTTATCGCAACCTGTGGGAAAGTGTCACCAACTTTGGCCATTGGCGCGGTGAAATCTGGAACCGGCGTAAAAACGGAGAAGTGTTCCCCGAATGGCTGTCTATCACTGAAGTCAAAAATACCGTCGGCGAAGTCACGCACTATGTTGGCACCTTCAGTGATCTCAGTGACCTGAAGTCGGCGCAAAAAGAGATCCAGTACCTCTCCTCGCACGACGCCCTCACTGGCCTGCCGGATATTACATTGTTTAGAGACCGGCTGGAAAATGCAGTCTCTATTGCCGCAGCGGCTAACAGCAAAATCGGCCTGCTTGCGCTCAACCTGGATAACTTCAAGTTCCTCAATGATTCATTAGGCTATGCCTCGGGCGACAAGCTGCTGCGGCTATTTGCCGAGCGCCTCAAAGCCTGTTTGCGTGAAACAGACAGCATCTGCCGCCATGGCGGGGATGAGTTCATTATCCTGCTCAACAATATGCACGATGATGAATCCATCAGCTATATCGTCGATACCCTGCTCAACGAAATCTCATCACCATTTGCCTTTGCCGGTAACAATATTTCCACCTCCTGCTCAGTCGGCGTCGCCGTTTACCCCACCGATGGCAACGACTTTGAAAAACTGTTTGGCCGCGCGCGCAAAGCCATGTCGCAAGCCAAAGAAGAAGGCCGTAACACGGCCCGTTTCTTTACCGAAAAGCTCAACAACGATAGCCTGCACTATTTGAATATCGCCTATGGCCTGCGCGAAGCCCTAGCGCATCGCCAGTTTGAACTGCACTACCAGCCGCAAATCAACCTTAGCAGCGCGCAAGTGATCGGCGCCGAAGCACTTATACGCTGGCATCATCCGCAAAATGGCCTGCAACCCCCAGCGCAATTTATCGCCATTGCCGAGCAAACCGGCCTTATTGTCGATATCGGCGAATGGGTGATAGAAGAAGCCTGCCGCCAGGCGATGGAATGGCAAAAAAATGATCTGCCGCCACTCAGGATTGCTGTTAACGTCTCTGCCGTGCAATTCCGTCGCGGCAATTTAGACAAGGTAATTATTAAAGCGCTCGAAAAAACCGGCCTCGAGCCGCGCCTGCTGGAACTAGAGCTCACCGAATCCATCCTGCTCGAAGACATAGACCACCTGCTCGCCCAGCTCGACACCCTCAAACAGCTAGGCGTCAAACTCGCCATCGACGACTTCGGCACTGGCTACTCCAGCCTCGCCTACCTCAAAAAATTTAATATCGACCGCCTCAAAATCGATCAATCTTTTGTGCGCGATATCAACACTGACCCCAATGACGCCGCCATCGTCCGCGCCATTGTGCAAATGGCGCACACCTTGAATCTGGATGTGATTGCCGAAGGCGTGGAAGACGAAGCCATGCTCAAGCATTTACGTGAATCTGGCTGCGATGAAGTGCAAGGGTATCTGTTCTCGAAGCCGCTGCCAGCGGCAGATTTCGCAAAGCTTATCCAACATGACTAGAAAAAATCCTCTTCGCGCTGGTGCCTTACAGCAACAATGGTGATTGTTTGGTTGTCCTCAATCTCAAACAAAGCGACATAACCATAAGCGCCAAAATGAATGACAAGCTCTCTTAAAAATGGATTATCACCTAAGGCTTTGCGGCAGGTATAGGGGAAAAACTTGACGGCCTCAATGGCCTGATGAATGGCTTTTAACGCTTGCCTGGCAGCCTGCCGGTCTTTATTTAATAAAAAAGCATACAAGCGCTTTAAATCTTCACGCGCCTCTTTAGTAAAGCGTATGCGGTACATCAAGGTTTTGCCGTATCCAGCATCGCCTGCAACTCATCCAGCACACTCTCCGCACTGTAATATTCCTGATTTTGCCTGGCGATAGCTGCAGACTCTAAGCCACGTGCAATAAATGCCTGCTGGTGCTGCCTGCGCGTGATATTCGCCTTAAGCGCCTCCTCCATGAAACTTGAGAGCGTTTCTCCTTCAGCCAATACGCCCTCCACCGCATCACGTAATTGCGGCTCTACCCGTAAAGCCGGAATGGTCGCAGTTTTCATCAAGCACCTCACATGTAATTCATTTGTAATACAATCTTAATGAAACCCGATAATGATTGCAACGCATATCTAAAAGCCACGGCTATCAGGTATGCGAACAAAAACAATAGTAATGACCCATTAGCCAGAAAATGCCTTGCGATAACTTGCCGGTGAGAATCGTGCGGTAAGCAAGGTGATGAAGAAGACTGCCACAAACACGCCTATCCATGCCCATGACAAGTGCGTAAATTCGCGCTTCACCCAACCCGCCAGAAATGGCATTAAACTGGCGATCATATAACCGCCACCTTGCACAAAAGCCGCCAGGTCACCAGAGAACCTGGGATCATCCCAATGATCCATCGCCAAAATCAGTGACAGTGGGAATAACGCCCCAACCCCCAGCCCTAGCAACACCATGGCCACGAATGCAAGGCTGATGGGGGCCACAATCATCACCGCCAGCCCGGCCAGCGTGCAACCCAAAGCGGTAAAAAGCAATGGGCGGCGATCATGATATTTGCCCACCACGCCCGACACAATCATTCCCGCCATGACTTCGGTCAATGTCAAACCCGCCAGTAAATCTCCGGCCAATTGGCGGCTTTGACCAAGCTCGACATAGAACGGCGGCAACCAGGCAAGAATCAGCGTATATACGCCGGTGCCAATACCGAAAAACAGCATCAGTGACCAGGCCCTGCTATAGCGCCAAAACTGGGGCGCTTGTTGCGTTTGAATCACTGCTGGTTGTTGACGTTGCGCAGAGGCGGTTATCCAGACAATCAATGCCAATAATGCTGGCAACGCCCACAAGGCCAATGTGTGCTGCCAACCCAGTGTTTCATTCAGCCGGGCAGCACTTGCAGCAGCCACGGCAGCGCCACCCATAATGCCGGTGGTATACAAACCCATCATGCGGCCCGTGGCCGCCCCAAAGTGTTCTTTGATCAAGCCGGGCAATAATGCTTGTACCAACGCAACCCCTACCCCCACCACCGCAGCACTGGTTAACATCGCCAACGCTGAACCCCAATAACCGCGGGCGGCACAAGCCAGCATAATCAATACCACCCCTAAGGTAACACCGTTCACCTCACCCAGTTTTTGACGTAAAGACTGCGACAGTAAGGCGCCCAGGCCCATTAAAAATACAGGCAATGTGGTCAGCAAACCTGCCCCTGTCGCATCCAGGCCAGTGCTGTGTTGAATCAAATCCAGCAACGGGCCAAATGCCGCCATCGCCGGGCGTAAATTGACGGCGACTAACAGAATTGCAACCATCAGCCACCAGCGCCCTGCTTTCATCACACACGTCTCCCACAGTAGGTTAATATCACACATATCTTGAGTTCAAGATATATTCAGACTACGGTTAATTTATCTTGAAGTCAAGATAAATGCAGGAGCAAACATGAGCAAAAAAGAAGATGCTGTCGACCACATCATGAACCAATGGCGACGCGAACGCCCCGACCTAGACCCAAGTCCCATGGGTTTGATTGGCCGCCTCGCACGCTGCGAAATGCTACTCAGGCGCAAGCTAGATGAGACCTTTGAAAGCTTTGGCATGACCAGTTGGGAGTTTGATGTTCTCGCGACCTTAAGGCGCGCGGGGCACCCTTACAGCCTGGCCCCAACTGCCCTCTACTCCTCACTCATGGTCACCTCAGGCACCATGACGCATAGGCTACAACGGCTGGAAAAAGTCGGGCTGGTGGAGCGCGTGAAAAGCAGTGAAGACCTGCGCAGCATGCTTGTGCAACTGACCGAAGCTGGACTAAAACTGATCAATCAAGCTGTTGAAGCCCATATTGCCAATGAGCAAGCCATACTCTACTTATTACCCGCTGAATCTCGTAAGCAATTGGACAAGCATTTGGTTACGATGCTATCGGTACTGGAAGCGTCGATGGATGAGCCAGCAACATAAACGCTTTCAACCGGCAGAACCCGAAGAAGAAAAACTCACCAAGCACTCCTTCTACCTCCGACTCCTCACTGCAGACGCCACCAGCATAGATGTCAGCCAGCCTGGCGTTTATGGATGTGAATATATTGATTACTGCTGCAGCGATTGGTTTTGCTACTTTTACGATGGTGACAATTGGGGTGATGCTTGGGCGGTTGTTGGGGTTAATGTTTGGGAAGTGTTCAGAGATTGTTGGTGGATTAGTGCTGATATACGATTGGTTCGTATATGCTTTATGATTTAAAAGAGTATTCTGACACATATAAATCCCTGCTTTTATTGTGTTAGCAAAATAATCCAATAGCTTAACTTACTGAAGTTAGAAAAATTAAATAAAAAACTAATCGAAATATGAATATTCAGATTTCAGATTTTTTGAATCCAACAGGTAATTTCTACCTGTATGGATATCCAATCATCAGTTCAATTTTTTCAGGCTTTATCTTCTGGCTAATTTTTTCATATCTACCAGAAAGAAAACGAAAGCAAAGCTTTGGATTAGGGGTTTTGAATGATCTTCGTACGTTGAACATGCACATATTTCACTATTTTGACTACCTATTACGTCATAGAGATAATTCTCCATCTTATTTTCAAGACAAAATTCAAGCCTGTTCACTCACCTATGATGAATTAACCGTTGGCCTAAAAAATAAGGTAATTAGCAGCGACTATTTATATGACTCTGCTGTTGCAGACAACTTTTTATTAGTTGGTGAAGAACTAGTTAGAAAAGTAAGTGAAATTGATATTGTTATTAATCGTTTGTACTCATTTAATTACTTTTTAAGCCCGAACGAAGTTACTTTGATTAGAAGTATTTATGCAAACTTGCATAAATATATGCCTTATATTGAAAGTAGTTTCACACGCGGGAAATACTACCCAGCAGATCCAACCGTTTCATTCTTAGCACACTCTGCAAAAGACTTACAGGAAGACTTTAAGAAATTAAGAGGTATTATTTTCGCCAATAAATTAAAGGATAAAGATTTCTTAGTCGCTAAAATTTTGCAATTGTTTCACTCCGAAAATTACACGGCTTGCATCAAAGAATGCAAAAAAGGAATTAAGATATTTAAAGCTGAATCTCCCTTTTATGAAATGCTGCTGATTCGTTGCTATGTATGTTCTGATAAAAGTCAAAAGGCTTATGAATTATTGAATCACTTCAACTTCAAAGACTCGGACTTAGTCTCATACAGGCACATGATAAATCCGCTTTTAAGCGATCCACATATCGAAAGTATTATTCTTAATAAAACTAGTTTAGAAGCTCTCACTAAAATGAAATCTGTAACTCAGCGAGAATATGAAGACAAAGAGAACTTTCTAAAGCAAAACAACCTTCTTAAGGAGCGCTATTCTATTGAAAGTCATTTAGGTAAGAAGTAAACTCAACTTAAGGTTTTTATTTAACTACCATATTAAATAGAAATTTGAGATTCGTTTTGATTAAAATCCATTTTACTTTCTATCCACTTGTGATTAATTCTATAACCTCCATATAACTCGAAACACTTAGCAATCCCAATAACCATCCGCGTTAAAATAACGCCACACTCGTTTTATTAGAATTTATATGGATAAACGTATCCCCGTCACGCTGCTCACTGGTTTTTTGGGCAGTGGCAAAACCACCCTACTCAACAAGCTGCTGCATAACCCGGCGATGAAAGACACGGCCGTGATCATTAATGAGCTCGGTGAAGCAGGCCTGGACCAGATTTTTGCCAATAGCCAGATTTCGCAAACCATTGAGAGCGAGCATATTGCCGATAACACGGTGTTGTTGAGTTCTGGCTGTTTGTGCTGCTCACTCAAAAACGAGCTGGCCGACACCATGCGCGATTTGTTTTTTAAGCGCTCATTACAAGCAGTGCCGGAATTTAACCGCCTGGTGATTGAAACCACGGGCATGGCTGACCCTGGCCCGATTTTAGCCAACCTGATGAATGAGCCGGTGATTGAGTCGGTGTATCGCCTGGATGCGGTGGTAGTGACGATTGATGCGGCTTACGGCTTACATCAGATTGCAGAGCAGAAAGAAGCACTTAAGCAAGCTGCCGTCGCAGATGTGTTGCTGATTACCAAGTCTGACACGGCGACGCCTGAACAGATCAGCGCATTGCAAGCCAAGCTGAGCGAGATCAACCCGAATGCGACGCAGCAGTTTGTGTTGCATGGCGAAATCGACCCAATGCAGATTATTGACGTCGGGTTGTTTGACTTCGCCAGCAAGCAGGCGAATCCGCAACGCTGGTTACGCGCACCCGCCAGCGGTTTTAGCGCGGGTAAGAAAGGCACACTACCTAAAGCGCCTGCACATGATGATGTGAACACATTTACCGTCTACTTACCCAAGCCGATGACGTGGTCTGACTTTAAAGGTGTGATTCTTAAACTGTGCCAGACGCACGGTGAAAAATTGCTGCGTTTAAAAGGCATTTTGCACGTGGAAGACGCTCCTGCGCCATTAGCAATACACGCGGTGCATTTCACGCCCTACCCGCCTACGCTGCTTGAAGGTTGGGACGAAGAAGAACCGATTAGCCGGATTGTGATTATTGGCAAGCGGATTGATGAGGAAGCTGTGCGCGAGATGCTCACGCAATTCTAGTGCACATCAATCATCGTTGCGCTTGAAATGAACGCTGCAATCATGGCGGCGTCATAGTAGGTCAGCATACTGATGCTGGAAAATAGTGATATGTGCATTAGCGCAGTGTTTTAATTTGGAGTTTGTATGGGACGTTATTTAGAAAAGATTTTAGAGGGCTGGATTTTCCAAAGCCGCTGGTTAATGGCGCCGATGTATCTGGGCCTGGTGGGTGGCTTGTTTATTTTGCTGGTGAAATTTGGCCAGGAGTTCTTTCATATCGCCGTACACTTGGCTAGCTTCTCCGAACAGGAAACCGTGCTTTCCCTGCTGGCATTAGTAGATATCACCCTAGTGGGCAACTTGCTGATTATGGTGATTTTCAGCGGTTACGAAAACTTTGTCTCGCGCATTGATACTGCGGATAGCGAAGACCGCCCGGAGTGGATGGGTAAAGTTGATTACTCCGGCCTGAAACTGAAGTTGATCGGCTCTATCGTTGCGATTTCCGCCATCGACTTGCTGAAAGCCTTTGTGCACCAGAGCTCAGGCACGGCCAGTTTCACCACCGAACAAATGGCATGGCTGGTTGGCATCCACCTGACCTTTATCATCACCGGCGTGTTGTTTGCCTGGATGGATAGAATTGCCGGACATGGCAGTAGCGACCACTAATGCTATTTTTTATCGCAGAACCCGCCACTGGCGGGTTTTTTATTGCCTATTGCATTGGTTGATTACAACCAACTTCGCAATAAAAGGTAAATCTCGGCTGCTTATTCAAGAAATGGCCCTAAAACACTGTTTTCTTTCATCAATTATATTGCCGACAATCTTGATTTAATGCAGGAAGATAATTGTCACGATACCTATTTAATTGTTGCAGTACCCGGAGAAAAAAACCATGCGCCTGGCCATACTGAATAAACTGAAGAGCACCTCATCGACCGAGCAACGACAGCCAACGAGTGACCTACGTGGGCAAATTGAAGCCATTAGCAAAGTCATGGGCGTGATTGAGTTTGACCTCAAAGGCAACATCACTGCCGTTAACGATAATTTTGCTGCCGCCACTGGCTACAGCAAACAAGAGATCATTGGCCAGCATCACAGTATGTTTGTCACCGCGGCTGATAAAAGCAGCCAGGAGTACAAACAGTTCTGGGACAATTTAGGCCGTGGCGAACCTAACGAAGGCCAATATAAGCGTCTGGGTAAAGGCGGTAAAGAAGTCTGGTTACAAGCCAGCTATAACCCGATTTTTGATGCCGAAGGCAAGCCATTTAAAGTCGTCAAATATGCGACTGACATCACGGCTGACAAACGCAGAAATGCCAACTTTTCCGGGCAAATTGACGCTATTAGCAAAGTCATGGGCGTGATTGAATTTGACCTCACAGGCAAGATCACTGACGTCAATGATAACTTTGCCGCTGTCACTGGTTATAGCACACAGGAAATCATCGGCCAGCATCATAGTATGTTTGTCGAAGCCGCTGACAAAAACAGCCAGTCATACAAACTGTTTTGGGAAAAACTGGGCAGCGGCAAAGCCGACGAAGGCCAATATAAACGCATAGGCAAAGGCGGCAATGAAATCTGGCTGCAAGCCAGCTATAACCCTATTTTTGATGCCGAAGGCAAGCCATTCAAAGTGGTCAAATATGCCACTGACATTACTGCCGAGAAACGCCGGAATGCGGACTTTGCCGGGCAAATCAGTGCCATTAGCAAAGTCATGGGCGTGATTGAATTTGACCTCACGGGCAAAATCACTGACGTGAATGACAACTTTGCCGCTGTGACTGGTTACAGCAAACAGGAAATCATTGGCCAGCATCACCAGATGTTTGTTGAAGCGGCCTATAGAAACAACCCTGAATACAGAAAGTTCTGGGACAAGCTGGGTCGCGGTGAAGCAGATGAAGGCCAATATAAACGTGTAGGCAAAGGCAGCAAGGAAATCTGGCTGCAAGCCAGTTATAACCCGATTTTTGATGCCGAAGGCAAGCCATTCAAAGTGGTCAAATATGCGACTGACATTACTGTCGAAAAACTGAGAAATGCAGACTTTGCCGGGCAGATCAGTGCTATCAGTAAAGTCATGGGCGTGATTGAGTTTGACCTCACAGGCAAGATCACTGCCGTGAACGATAACTTTGCCGCTGTCACCGGCTACAGCAAACAGGACATCATTGGCCAGCATCACCAGATGTTTGTTGAAGCTGCTTATAAAGGCAGCCCGGAATACAAACAGTTTTGGGATCAACTGGGCCGCGGCGAAGCCGACGATGGCCAATATAAACGCGTAGGTAAAGGCGGCAAGGAAATCTGGCTGCAAGCCAGTTATAACCCGATTTTTAATGACGAAGGCAAACCATTCAAAGTGGTGAAATATGCCACCGACATTAGCGCCAAAGTGGCTGAAGCCCAGGCGATGTCACAAGCGGTACACGAAACGGCCGAAGTGGTCGCAGCGACCAAGGCACATGACCTGACCCAACGTATTGCGACCGCTAACAAGCAAGGCGAAATCAAGCTGCTCTGTGAAGGCGTCAACGAGATTGTCGACACCATGAGCAACATCTTGTCGACCATTAAAGCGGCTGGCGAAACCATCAACTCGGCAGCGTCAGAAATCTCACTTGGTAATAATGATTTGTCACAGCGCACCGAAGAGCAAGCCAGCTCGCTGGAAGAAACCGCCTCCAGCATGGAGGAAATTGCCACCAATGTGAAAAATAATGCCGAGAATGCCAAACTGGCGCATGGCATGACAGACCAGGCCAACGACATTGCCACCAAAGGCGGCGAAGTGTTTGGCAAAGTGGTGGCCACCATGACCGAAATCACTGAAAGCTCCTCACGCATTGAAGAAATTATTTCGGTGATTGACGGCATTGCCTTCCAGACCAATATTCTGGCGTTGAATGCCGCCGTAGAAGCTGCCCGCGCGGGTGAGCAAGGCCGTGGCTTTGCTGTGGTCGCCAGCGAGGTGCGCAACCTGGCACAACGCTCCGCCAGCGCCGCCAAGGAAATCAAGGTATTGATTAATGATTCGGCTGAAAAAGTCGCCAACGGTTCACAGTACGTAGAACAGGCAAGTGGCACGATGGAAGAACTTGTCAGCGTCATCAGCAAATTTTCACAGCTGATCGGTGAAATTACCGTCGCATCCGTTGAACAAAGCAGTGGTATCGAGCAGATCAACCTGGCGGTGTCGCAAATGGATGAAGTCACCCAGCAAAATGCGGCACTGGTGGAAGAAGCGGCTGCAGCGGCCATGTCTCTAGTGACACAGGCGGAGAAGCTGCAAGACACCGTCAACCAATACCAGTTACTGGAGACTGACACTATCAGCCGGGCACCGCAACAGCGCGTCAGCCTGGGTAGAACTGGCACGGATAATTACTAAACGCAGCCTGTTAATAAAAAAACCCGCCAACTGGCGGGTTTTCTTTTGATGCTTAAACGCACGCCATTGGCATGCGTATTTATATCTGCACGCGGCTACCCAATTCAATGACGCTATTGGCCGGAATATTAAAATACTCGACTGCACTGCTGGCATTGCGTGACATTACGGAAAACAGTTGGTCACGCCAGCGTGGCATGGCACCACCCACGTCTGGCACGATAATATCGCGACTCAGGAAGTAGGAGTTGGTAAACGGGTCCAGTGTTTTCCCATCCAAATCCAGTTGCAATAAGGCTTGCGGAATATCGGCATGCTGCATAAAACCATAACGCAATTGCACTTGCCAGAAACCATCGGCCAAGCGCTTGGTGGTGATGCGCTCAGCGGTATTCATAAACGGTACGTCTTCAAACGACACATTCACAAACAGGTTACGCTGATGCAGCACCTGGTTATGCTTGAGGTTATGCATCAAAGCCTGTGGCACTGTGTCGAGGTTAGACACCATATATACCGCCGTTCTCTGCACTTGCGGCAGTGTGCTGCTGGCGAGGGTGGCGAGTAATGGCTCCAGTTTAGGGTCCGTCTCAGCCATGCTATTCAGCAGTGTATAGCGGCCCTTTTTCCAGGTGGTCATCAGCACAATCAACAGTATGCTCAACGCAATCGGGAACCAGCCACCCTGCAAAAACTTCATGGAGGCTGAGCTAAACAATACGGCATCCACCACGCCCAAGGCACCGGTCAATAGCCAAGCCAACCAAGCCGGAAACTGCCAGCGATGACGCATAACAACAAACAACAAAATAGTAGTAATGAACATGGTGCCGGTGACGGCGATACCATAGGCAGACGCCAGCGCCGACGAGCTTTGGAACGCCAGGCAGACGATAATGACGGCCAGCAGCAATGCCCAGTTCACTGCGGGAATATAAATCTGCCCGGATTCACTGGCAGAGGTATGGATAATGCGCATACGCGGCAAAAAACCTAATTGAATCGCCTGGCGTGTCATGGAGAATGCGCCGGAAATCACCGCTTGCGACGCAATAATGGTCGCCAGTGTGGCCAGAATCACGGCTGGAATCAGCAAGGGTTGTGGAAACGATAAATAGAACGGATTGCTAACCGCGTCAGGATGTTGCAGCAGCAACGCGCCCTGCCCCAGGTAATTTAACGCCAGACAGGGGAACACCAGACCCAGCCAGGCCAGTTGTATCGCGCGGCGGCCAAAGTGGCCCATATCGGCATACAGCGCCTCGGCGCCAGTCACTGCCAGCAATATCGCGCCGATAGCGATAAACACACCGGCACCTCGCGCTTGCAAGAACTGCCAGGCGTACTGCGGATGCAGTGCCTGCAACACTTGCGGTGCTTGTGCAATTTGCCACACGCCTATCGCCGCCAGCGCCAGAAACCAGACGATCACAATCGGGCCAAAAAACCGGCCAACGGCATGCGTGCCATGTCGCTGAAACCAGAACAGGCCGATAAGTATGCCTATCGTAATCGGCAGAATCTGCGCGGCCAGCGCAGGAGAAGCCACTTGCAGGCCTTCGACCGCGGACAGTACGGAAATGGCTGGCGTGAGCACGCTGTCACCATAAAACAAGGCCGCGCCGAGCACGCCCAGTAATAGCAAACCACCGGTGCGCTTATCTTGCGGCCGCAAACTGGACACCGCCAGTGACAGCAAGGCCATCACACCACCCTCGCCTTTGTTGTGTGCGCGTAACACCAGTAGCACATATTTAAAAGTCACCACGAACATCAGCAACCAGAAAATAGACGAGATCGCGCCCAGAATATTGGCCTGATTGAGCGGCACGCCGGTGCTCTCGCTAAAAATAACTTGTACGGTATAGAGCGGGCTGGTGCCGATATCGCCGTAGACGACGCCTATCGCCCCCAGCGCCAGCGCAGCCAAACTGCTTTTTTGTATGGAAAGATTGTCCATCACATCCCCTTATGGTTGATTGATGGAGGCAGTGTGAGGCTAACGGTATATCAATCGCATAAACAAGAATGGCTGACTCAGGCAAGTCGATAGCCGATGCCGAGCTCAGTCAGAACGGTTTGCGGTGCAGAGGGATGGTCTTCGAGTTTGGCGCGTAAACGGCCAATATGGATACGCAGGTAATGCGTGTCGTCGATATAATCCGGCCCCCACACCTGCGCCAATAGCTGGCTATGGGTAAAAATGGTGCCGGGTTTGCTGGCCAGCAACATCAGCAAGGCATGCTCAATCGGGCTCAAATGCAACTGCTCGCCATGTTTGGTCACCAGGCCGCTGGCACGGTTAATCACTAATGACTGATGTTGATAAACGTGGTCACGCATCTGCATGATGGCTGTGCGCCGCAGTGCCACCTGTATCCTCGCCAGCAACTCCTGTAAACCAAATGGCTTCATCAGGTAATCATCTGCGCCCAGGTTCAGGCAATGCACTTTATCCAGTTCATCCTGGCGGGCAGACAGTACCAGGATCGGCACATCCGAATAAGCACGCAGCTGCGGGATAAATTGCTCGCCCTGCCCATCAGGCAAACCCAGGTCGAGAATGACCATGGCAAACCCGCTGGCTTCGCGCGCTTGTGCGAGGTCCCGCGCATGTTGTACGCGATAGCCGTGCGCAGACAATGCAGGTAACAGAAACTGGTACACGCCAGGGTCGTCCTCCACCAATAACAAGGTTGCCTGCTGGCTCATATGTCGGCCTTGATTAAGTCTGCCGCGTATACAAACGGGAACAACAGGCGCACCTCCGTGCGATGGTCAGCACTAGTGCCCAGCTGTACTTGCCCGCCATGCAGTTGCATCACGGTATCCACAATCGATAAACCCAGCCCAAAGCCACGCACACCTGCCATCGCTGGTGTGTGCGCATCAAAAGCGGAGATCACAAAGCCTGGTGGAAAACCCAGCCCCTGATTGAGCACCGACAATACCAGCGACGAGGATTCTATGTACATGGCAATTTCAATGGCGCTAGCAGCCTCTCGCCATTGCAAGGCGTTATCGATCAAATTGGCTAATGCATGCGCCACCAATACCGCATCTGCTTTAAACAGTATTTCTTGCTGCGAATCGGCCTCAGGCAATGTCACTTGCAACAACACCGCAGGCGTACGTTGCAAATAGCGTTGCACGACATGCTGAATAATTTCCTGGGGCGACGCCCAGTCCAGGTGCAAGCTGCTGCTACCTGCATCCAGCTTCACCAGTGTCAGGATGTTTTCCGTGGCCTGCGTTAAATAGCTGGCTTCAGCCTGTATGCTATGTAGTAACTGCGCAGACTGCGCCGGCGCCAATACAATCTGGCGATCCGCCAACACATTGACGGCACCGAGGATGGCGGTCAGTGGTGTGCGCATATCATGCGACAAGGCGGTCAGCAGCGTCTTTTTGAAATTTGCCTCACTGGCATCGCGCGCAGCGTGTGCCAGGGCCATTTGTTGGTGTAACTTCATCGTCGCTTGTGCGCATTGATGGGTCAGCAAGCGTAAAAAATGCAGGTCAGATGCCGCATGGCTTGCCACCACCAGCACTTCGCGTTGCGGAACGCCAAACGGCAACAGGCAGACGCCCAGATTTGGCCAGTCTGCGGTGCCCGCACCAATCGCGCGCTGGTAATCCAAGGCCCATTGCAGACTTGAGGCTTCAAGGGTCGCCACCGGTGCACCCGCCAAATATGTTAATGCACCGGCATCAGACACTTGAACCACACTGACTTGCCAACCAAACACATCTTGCACATGCTGGCAGGCGGCTTGCAACAAGTCCTCAACACTGGACTGCATGGCTAGCAACTCGGCCAATGACTGGAAAAACCGCGACTGTAAGGCTGCCTGTTGCGCCTGTTGCCTTTGCTGCTTGAGTTGCTGCATGGCGCGACTCACCATCAGCGCCAGCGCCGCAAATACTGACAACATCAGCCAGGATTGCAGGCTAGCGATACCAAAGGTGTAACGGGGGTCGATAAAAAGGTAATTGATCAGCAGTACGGCGATAACCGCCGTCAGCAAGGCATGAAAAAAGTGCAGAAAATAAGCCGCCCACAGCACGCACAATAAATACAGCAGCGTGATGACTGCCACCCCCAGTGCGGAAAAATAATACAAGCCTATGCCTGAGACCAGTGCCAACCCTGCAATCAAGGCGGCATAGCTTTGCCAGTGTGACGGTTTCGATAAAACAGGATGATCGAAGTTGCCTGGCATGATCACTGAAAATGACTAGCGTCCGTAAATATCCAGGTTTTTATAATTGGGCCCGAAGAATTCCTTCATCATAAAATCTTCGAGGAAAGCATTATCTGCTGGTCTTGCCGACAGTGAGATCGTGCGCCCCAGGCGGTTGGATATCCAGTCGAAATCACCATTGTAGTGCTCACGGATAATCGCAATCATGCGCCGCATCATGACCAGCCGGATATCCTCACCATTGCGCGCCTCGACTTCGTAATACTGTGTATTGGCCGAGGTGTAATCGTTGACCCAGCCTTTAAAGCTGAAGGTCGCGTTATACGGGTCCATGCGCCGGATCTGGAATAAACCATTGGTGCCGAACTTGAGGTTATTCATGATATTTTTGGTACGGCGCTCATCTTCTGAGGGCCCACGCTCGGCAGCCGCAGCGGCATCATTGATCTGCTTGGCCGCCATTTCGTCCGAATTACGGTCTGACTGCCTGCGTTTGATCATGCTCGAGAAGTCCTCCACCGGCGGCGGTGGCACAGGCGGTGTTGGCTCAGGCCGGTTCTGCGGCTTGGGCTCAGGCAATTTGAACGGGCTATCTGGCCGTTGTGATTGAATGACTTTTTTCGGTAATTTTGGCTCAGCCTTGGGCTGTGGTTTAGGCCTTGGCTGAGGCGGTGGCTCCGGTGGCATTTCTGGCGGCGGCGACACTTTAGGTGTTTTAGGCGCAGGCACCCCAAGATCCAGCACAATATTCAAGGGCTCTTGCGCAGGTTCTTCGAGTGGATTGAGCAAGTCGAGTAAAAATCCCCAGAACAAAATCGCGTGAAATACCAGCGACAGCAATACGGCCCACATCAGGCGAGCCGGGATACGCAACACGCGATCGCGCTGCTTTGGCTTTAGCCAGTTTGGCGTACTAAAGGGTTCAAAAGGAGAAGGCTGCATCAACTGAATGAATTAAAAATAGCGGACGTCACGCATCACGATTGTATTTCGAGCCAGAGTTTTTCAAGACGTTTGATTGAGACAGGATAAGGTGTCCTTAATTCCTGCGCAAATAATGATACACGTAACTCTTGCAACTGCCACGTAAAGTCTTGTAACTGGCTTGTTACAGGCAAATGCGCCTTGCGTAACTGCTCAACTTTCTGCTGCCAGCGCTGCTCCAGTTGGAGCAATGCCTGCGCATGTCGGCCATCACGTTCGATGCTGGTTGGGTATTTATCCACACGCATTTTAATCGCCTTGAGGTAACGCGGCAGATGCGGCAATTGCTCCCACGGCGTCTGGCTGAAAAAGCCATGGTAAAGCATGCCTTGCAACTGCTGCTCGCACTCACGTTTGATTTTTTGCGTGACCGGCGTCATTTTTTGCAGTAGCGCCGCCAATACCTGGTATTCATTGGCGATCAATTGCGCTTGCCGCGTTAAGGCCTCGGTCACGGCTGGCAGGCGCGTACGCGCACGCGCTTTCAACTGCATAAACGCGGCATTGGTACGCGGCAATTCATCCTCGGCAATAAAGGCACGGTCGGCAATACATTGCAGCATATCTTCGCGCAGTTGATCGGGGTTCATCACCGCGCGCAACAACAAGGCATACTGGTTAAAGCCCGGCAGGCCTTTCTCCAGTTGCTTGATTTGCTCTTTCAGCTCAAAACGCATCAGGCGACACACGCCTTTGCGGTGCGAAACCGCTGCCGCTTCCGGTGTATCAAATAGCTTGATGGCGACGCTATCGCTATTATCTTCAAGACCCGGATAACCCGTCAATTGGCGGCCATCTTTGCTAAAGGTGAGCGTTTGCGGCAAATCGCCAAAATCCCATTGCTTGAGGCCAGATTTTTCAATACCGGGCGAACCTGTCCGGAATGTCAGTTGTGCCGCCGAGCCCAGTTGTTTTTTAAGCAGGTGCCAGTCCCGGCCCATGCCCAATTCACGGCCTTTTTCGTCGACGACGCTAAAATTCATTAAATGATGCGGATCCAGGCCAGCCAGGTCAAACTCTTCCGGCTTCAACTTGAGTCCGGTCTTGTGCTGAATAAACTCAGCCAGTGCGGGCAACAATGACTGCTGCGCATTTTTTGCTTCCAGAAACCCGGTCACAAACTCCGGCACTGGCACACAAACACGACGCAGGGTCTTGGGCAAGGCTTTAATCAGCGCGGTGACCTTGTCACGCACCATGCCTGGCACCAGCCATTCGGTCACTGTGGCGTCCAGCTGGTTTAGCAAGGCCAGGGGGATCGTCGCTGTCACGCCATCCAGCACATGCCCAGGCTCAAAACGGTATTTGAGCGGTACTGTTTCACCGTCTATCACCATATGCTCCGGGAACTGCACCTCGGTAATCGCACTGGCACCATGGCGCATAAGTGACTCACGCGTCAGGTGCAGCACTTTGGGATTCACTTTCTCCGCATCCTGCCGCCATTTTTCAAACGCGGCACCGTTATAAATGCGATAAGGCTCTTGATGACCAGGCTCCGTAATCTGTGGCACAACCTTGTCGTAGAACACAAATAACTGGTATTCATCGACCAGTACATCCTGGCGGCGCGCCTTGTGCTCCAGCGCTTCAACTTCGGCGATTAGGCGGCGATTAGCCTCAAAAAATGGCGCCCGCGTGTCAAATTCCATATTTGCCAGGGCTTCACGGATAAAAATCTCACGTGACTCCGCCGGGTTAATTGGCCCGTAATGCACGCGCCGCTTGGGCACAATGGTCAGGCCATATAAGCTCACGCGCTCCCAGGCCACTACTTGCGCGGTTTTTCTATCCCAGCGCGGGTCGGTATAGTCACTTTGCGTCAGGTCGCGGCTGCCACCCTCATTCGCAATCGGTTCTATCCAGTCCGGATCAATTTTTGCGACAACGCGCGCATACAGCTTGGTCGTGTCTACCAGTTCAGCAGCAATCACCCATTTCGGCCGATTTTTCTTCAGCGCCGAGCCCGGCGCAATGGTAAAGCGGATACCGCGCGCGCCAGCATAGGTCTCGCTGTCACCATCCTTAAAGCCGATATTCCCCAGCAAACCAGATAGCAATGCGCGATGTACCTGCTCATAGCTGGCTTCCTTATCGCTGCGCTTGAAGTCCATCTCCTCCACCATCTCCAGCAGTTGCTGATGCAACTCACGCCACTCTTTCAAGCGCAAGAAAGACAGGAAATTCTGGTGGCATTGATTCAGCAAGTCGCGATTGGACTTTTTAGTCTTTAATGCCTGCTCATACCAGTCCCACAACTTGAGATAGCTCATAAAGTCGGAATCATCCGCTTTGAACTTGGCATGTGCGCTATCTGCCGCTTCGCGCTTGTCCATGGGGCGCTCGCGTGGATCCTGCATGCTCAAGACACTGGCAATAATCAGGATTTCACGTAAACAGCTTTCTTTTTTCGCAGCCAGAATCATGCGTGCCACACGCGGATCCAACGGCAAGCGCGCCATCTGACGGCCCAGCTCGGTGATTTCTCGGCGCTCGGTCACAGCGCCCAGCTCTTGCAACAACTGATAACCATCGCTGATCAGCCGTGATGAAGGCGCTTCAATAAACGGGAACTCGGCGACATCGCCCAGGCGCAAATCGGCCATACGCAAAATCACGCTGGCCAGTGAACTACGCAGGATTTCAGGATCGGTAAAGGCCGGACGCTGGTTAAAATCTTCTTCGGAATACAAGCGTACACAGATACCGTTAGACACGCGGCCGCAACGCCCTGCCCGCTGCTTGGCAGCCGCCTGCGAGATTTTCTCTATCTGTAACTGCTCTACCTTGGCACGAGGGCTGTAGCGGTTAACGCGTGCCAGGCCGGCATCGATCACATATTTAATGCCAGGCACCGTCAATGAAGTCTCTGCGACGTTGGTCGCCAGCACAATGCGGCGTTGGCCGCCTGGGCGGAAGATTTTCTGCTGGTCTTCAATGCTCAGTCGCGCAAACAGCGGCAGTATCTCTATCGATTTGAGTTTGGGCGAACGTCCCTGGTATTTACGCAAATGATCTGCTGTATCGCGGATTTCACGCTCACCAGGCAAAAACACCAGAATATCGCCATCGCCTAAACGCAGCAAATCCTCAGCCGTATCGAGGATGGCATCTTCCATCACCTCCTCTTCGTCATCCTCTTCCAGCCAACGTGTCTCGGTGCGCGGTGGCTTGCGTTTGATGCCCATCAAGTCCTGCGCAAAACGGTCAATATCGTCCAGACCATCATCCACCGGCACCTCAACCGCCACCATGGTGGTTTTATTACCCAGTGGGCGGTAACGAATCTCAACCGGATAAGTACGGCCACTCACCTCAATCACCGGCGCACCGTTAAAGTGATTGGAGAAGCGATCAGCATCAATCGTCGCCGACGTGACAATGATTTTTAAATCTGGCCGTTTCGGCAATAACTGCTTGAGGTAGCCCAACAAGAAATCAATATTCAGGCTGCGCTCGTGCGCCTCATCGATAATGATGGTGTCATAACCGTTGAGGAATTTATCACTCTGCGTCTCCGCCAGTAAAATACCGTCGGTCATTAATTTGACATAAGTGCGCTCCGACAATTTGTCATTAAAACGCACCTTGTAACCCACCACCTCACCCAGCGGGCTCTGCAGCTCCTGCGCAATCCGCGAAGCCACCGAACGCGCCGCAATCCGGCGAGGCTGTGTGTGGCCAATCAAGCCGGAAACACCGCGCCCCAGCTCCAGGCAAATCTTGGGCAACTGCGTGGTTTTACCAGAACCCGTTTCACCACAGACAATCACCACCTGATGCTTGGCAATCGCCGCTGCGATCTCGTCTTTTTTACCACTAACGGGTAACTCTTCGGGATATTGCGGCTTGGGTAATGCGGCTAATCTGGCTTGCAAACGCTGCTGGGATGCTTGGACTTTATGGGCAATATCAACCAGCGCTTTATCAACCGGCTTATTTTGTTTCAAGGCATCGCGTAACTGCTGCAAACGGCGTTTAAGCGGAAAGCGATCTGCCAGCATGCACTGGGCAAGTTGTTTTTCAAGCTGGGCAATGAGTTGTACAGGAGAGGCGGCAGTCATAGGGAGGAGATTTTAACATGGCAGGCGAAATGACATGCACTCTCGCAGCTTACATATAGCTTAAGTTTGTCTTGCTTGATACGTTGTTTTTCGCCTTGTTGGCGAGTCACTTTCTGGTGCTTGTCCCCCAGAAAGTAACCAAAGAGGAAGACACGCAGCCATCACGGCCTAAAGGCTTCCTTGCGTTGCTCAAATTAGGACTTTCGTCCGTTGCTTTGCCGGACTTAAGCATAAGCCAGTCACGAAACTCAACCTAGCGGGCTGCACACTATGCAGCCCACCTTGGGATTCGGACAGTCGCTCCCTCTAATCTTATTTTGTCTCCGTTACCCAGCGTGATGGGATGGGGATTTATCTCGCCAAACAACCATTAGTGAAGATTTAACGGAAGCATAATTCTTCTGGTTTATTGATAACAACTACTAACGTTGGCGCTCGCATGGTGTTCGGGGCCCCCATCTGCCGCGCCGAGCAACGCAGGGTTGACGGGAGTCTTCGGCCATCGGCTGTCTGAGCTCCGCAACAAGCCACGTTCTGTGTGGCTTGTCAGGGCGAGTTTCGATGGACGCCCGGCAAACCGAGTAGCGCCAGGAAGAAGCGGAGGTTGGGGTGTCTTGCTCTTTGCCTTCTTTCTTATGGACAAGCATAAGAAAGAATGGTCGCCGAGAGGCGAAATAGATCGATCATAGAATAGTCTTCGCTTTGGGCAAGCAAAGAAAAGTAACTCGCTGAAAAAGCGAAAAGCAATCTCTCACATCCTAGTCAACGCTGAGAAAACAAAAGAATTACTTTCTTACACACTCCTCCACCCCTGTATTCCCATCCTTAAACCCAGGTTCAAAATAAAACTTCCTGAAGCTCAACTGCCCTTTGGCATTTTTCTTAAACTCGGCAATGCCAGTGCCAAAATCATGCGTCTTGCCACCATATTCGCCATTCTCTGTTGGTAAGGCAAAATGCATGGCAGCATGCATACCATGCGCCGCTGCGTGGCCTTTATAAACGCCATAATCCGGCACTTCAAGCTGGAAGTCATAACTGGCATCTGCGCCTTTGCTATGTTCCGGACGTAATTTCATGGTCACTGTGCCGGTATATTTGCCTTCATGCGCATCATTACCTGTGCAAGCATAAACGCCGCTTAAATCAAGCGCATAGGCGTTTGCAGCCATCCAGCAACTTAACAATCCTGCGAACCACTTCATATGATTTCCTTTCACTATTCAGGCGAACGTATGCGTAAAAAACTGGCAAACTTGGGTTTACCTGTTTTGGTCACATCACGGTAAGTATAAGTGACCTGGCAGCCTATCGGCGGTGGATGCGCGCGCTCCGCGTCGCTGAATCCGGTGCCCAGTTTAAATTGGATACCTTCCGGGGTTTCCACTAACAGCGCGCCCATTTTACCTTGGTATTTGCCTTTGCCGGGCACATGGGCGATCACTTTCGCTTCGGCATCCAGCTGTGGCTTGAGCTTGAGCAAGACATGGCTACGGCCTGTGAGATATGGCGCGTCAGCGCGGTGCAGCATCAGGCCTTCACCACGCTGAGCCACAATGTGACCCAGCGTTTTTTTAAGCACTTGCCTGTCTTTAACACGGAATTGCGGCAGACTTTTGAGATAAGGGCTATGCGCTTGCCGGGCGATGTGCACGATTTGCTGCGCTCTCTGGGCGAAATCACCGTTGGCGTTTGGCAACTCAAACACATAATAGGCGACTTGCCGCCAGGCAGCATCATCCGGGTGTACTTGTCTGACAGTGGATGAAAGCTTTTCGAATTGGCCGCGGCTTATCCATAACTCCCCATCCAGTGGCCGTGGCGGAAAGTCTTTAGTAAACCAGGCTGGCGCATGAATAGGATGACCCTGGCGGCTGGTGAATTGCTGGCCATCCCAGATGGCACGGATACCATCCAGTTTTTCGCTGACCAGATACTCTTGCACCAGGATATCGTCATGGTAAATCTGCGCCAGCAAAATGTCAGGCGCTTGAGCGTAGCTATGCGCAATCAGCAACGACAAGAAAACAAACAGTAGATACCGCGTTGGCCCAAGCATGACGCCCCCAATTGTTAAATTAAATTAACAATTGAAAGTTACCGAATGCCTGGGATAAAAGCAATGTTTAGAGGAGTTGGCACCACAATTTGTCGTGATGCATGACGTCCATCCATAAAGCGACCACGCTGAGAGCGATGAGCAATACGCCACTCAGGCGCATCCCCGTCGACTCTTTAAACCAGCCGGGCATGGATTGCTGGCTGGCGCGCCATAGGACAGGTGCCAGCGCCAGCACGGTAGCTGAACCACAGGCAAAGGCCATCATGACCAACGCCCCTTGTAACCATTGCGATTGCAACGAGGCCAGCATCACCGCTGAATAGAGCAAACCACACGGCAACAAAGCCCAGATCATGCCCGTGAGTAAATAGCCGAATTTGGCGTGTTCGGTACGCTGTTTAATCCAGGCCCAGACTTGTTGTGCCCGCTGCACGGCCCATTGTGGTTGTTGGCCGGTGACCACTAATAGCACGCCCCAGGCAAAGATCAGCGTATGAGAGAACGTCCACAATGGCTGGAACACATGACTCTGGTTGGACAACCAGGCCAGGCCACGCAGGGTTTCTGCCGCAACCGCGCCCAATATGCCGTAACCCAGCATGCGCCCGAGGTAAAAACTCCAGGGAATAGTTTTGATGACACGTAGCGGAATCGAACGAAATTGGCTGGTGGTGTGAGGGGGAGACTGCATGGCGCCGCAAGCTGCACCACACATGGCAATGCAATGCGGGCCGCCTGCCAGCCCCATGACAAAAGCGGTCAGGAGTAAGCTGGCTAACATGCCGAGAGTTTAAAGGATTTTGGAAAACCTTGCACGATTGGCATCGTGCTGCAAATAACGGTCAAACACCATGGCGATAGCACGCACAAAATACCAGCCCATTTCAGTCACTTTCAGGCCGTCTTCTTCCAGCACCACCAGGCCTTGCTTTTCTTTATCTGCAAGTTGTTGAATCTCTGATTTAAAGTAATCCCTGAAATTCACCATGTAAGAGAGCTCTATTGACTCATAGCTAAGCTCACCGTGGCACATGATGGCCATAATCACTGCGCGGCGGATCAGGTCATCACGGCTAAGCGCTAGCCCGCGCACAATCGGCAACTGGCCCTGGTCCAGAAAGTCGTAATACTCTTCCAGCGTTTTGGCATTCTGGCTATAGGTCGCGCCCATTTTGCCAATAGCAGAGACGCCCAGCGCCAGAATATCCTGGTCAGCCATGGTACTGTAACCCTGAAAGTTGCGGTGCAACCTGCCCTGCTGTTTGGCAATCGCCAGCGCATCGTTTGGCAAAGCAAAATGGTCCATGCCGATATACACATATCCCGCCTGCATCAATTGCTGAATAGCCTCTGACAGCATCTGGATTTTGTCTACGGCATTGGGCAACTCATCTTGCAGAATACGGCGCTGCGGCTTGAAGCGTGATGGCAAATGTGCATAGCCATACAGGGCAATGCGGTCTGGGCGCAATGTGGTAATTTTAGCGATTGTTTCGCGGAAGGTTGCCGGAGTTTGCTTGGGCAGGCCATAAATCAGGTCGGCATTGATAGACTGGTAGCCCATCTCGCGCGCTTGTTGCATCAGCGTTTCCACTTGCGTATAAGACTGCACTCGATGCACTGCTTGCTGCACATCGGCATCAAAGTCTTGCACACCAAAACTCAGGCGGTTAAAGCCCAGGTCGCGCAAATGCTGCAAGCGTTGCTGGTTCACCGTACGCGGATCAATCTCAATCGAGTATTCACCCTCCTGGTTAAACACAAAGGCTTTTTTCAGCATCTCCACCAGGCGGGTTAACTCTTCATCGTTGAGAAAGGTCGGTGTGCCGCCGCCTAAATGCAGCTGGTTCACGGCCTGCGCTTGCGAAAACTTGTCCAGATGCAGATTGAGTTCGCGTTGCAGATAGTTGAGGTAAATGGCGCTCTGCTCATAACGCTTGGTGACGATTTTGTTGCAGGCACAATAAAAACACAGCGACGCGCAAAACGGGATATGTACATACACCGACAACGGTTGTGTCCAGTTGCTGATATTGCGCTGCTCTGCAGCCTTGACATAGGCCGCCGCATCAAACGCCTCGACAAAGCGGTCAGCAGTGGGGTAAGAGGTATACCGCGGCCCCGAAACATCATAGCGCTCGATGTGCTCTTGAGTAATCGTCAACGGTTGTTTCATGGTATCTAGCAAATGCTTTCCTGTCTGCACATGTGAGACATCTCGTCCCGGGAGTCATTGACGGCTACTTTGCCATAAAGCAAACCATGACTTCTTGATGCATATCAAATAGTCCGGTCAGCTACGCGTGCATAATGCAACGCACTATAATAGGGAAGAGTAAAAGCATCATGTTAAATGCCATTGCAGCACATGAAGTCGCCACGGATGAAATCACCACCCATGAAATCAAGGCGCAGGAGGCGTATAATCAGTCGCAAGATCAACGACTGCCAAGGACATCTCCCATGCAAGCCGAATCCAGTTTCAAGGTGGCCTGCTCTAACTGCAACCTGCGTGAGCTGTGTCTGCCCATAGGTTTAAGCACGGACGAGATGAGCCAGTTGGATGGCATGGTCGCCACCAGAAAGAAAGTCAAACAAGGGGGGCACCTGTTTAGCAGCGGCGACCCATTCACCACTTTGTATGCGATTCGTACCGGTTTTTTTAAAACCTGTGTGGTATCTGAGGATGGCCGCGAACAAGTCACCGGCTTTCAAATGGCGGGTGAAATCATGGGTCTGGATGGCATCGTCAGTGACAAGCACAATTGCAATGCCATCGCTCTGGAAGATGCCGAAGTCTGCGTGATGCCATTTAACCACGTCGAAGACCTGTCACGTCAAATCCCCATGCTGCAACGCCATGTGCACAAAATCATGAGCCGCGAAATTGTGCGCGAAAATGGCGTCATGATGTTGCTGGCCAATATGCGCGCCGAAGAACGCCTGGCGGCTTTCCTGCTCAATCTGCTGCAACGTTTGCACGCACGCGGTTACTCGAAAAGTGAATTAATTTTACGCATGACCCGCGAAGAAATCGGCAGCTATCTGGGCATGAAACTGGAAACCGTGAGCCGTACCTTCTCTAAATTTAGCGACGAAGGCATTATTGAAGTAAAACAAAAGAATATCCGCATTCTTGATCACGATAAACTGAAGACCATTTTTAACGCCAGCACTTGCTAGTCCAAGCCCACCGTTAACGCTTATCACGGCGGCGTACAAATGCAGACCTCTGCCCTCTTTGAGGCCTTAAGCGAATTTGCGGCCACTCGCGCATGGCGCTATATTTACCCGGTGTGGTCACGTCGCGCGCAAGGCATTTCCATCGGCATCAACCTGCACCCCAATCATTGCTGTAACTGGCGCTGTGTGTACTGCCAGGTGCCCGGTTTACAACGCGGCCCTTCGCCCGTCATTGATAGCCAGCTTCTGCAACAAGAGCTGACAGACTGCCTGGGCTGGCTCACGCACCATATCCACGACACCATTTACAGCCTGCATGACTGCGTACAGGATATTGCCTTTGCGGGTGATGGCGAACCCACCACATCTCCGCAGTTTGCAGACATCCTCGATATGGTTGCCAACCTGATGCAGCAACGCAAACCACATGACCGCCCGGCTTGCCTGCGGCTCATCACCAATGGCAGCCAGTTGCAGCATGCGCATATACAGCATGCACTCAAACGCTTACACGAGATGGGCGGAGAGGTATGGTTCAAACTGGATGCAGGTAATGATGGCGAGATGCTGGCTGTCAACGATACGCATTTGCCTCTGGCGTTACATTTGCAGCGCCTGCAAACCTGCTGCACGCTTTGCCCAACCTGGGTACAGACGGCGATTTTCAGTAGATCACTACACGGGGAGACCGTGACCACGCCAACGCTGCCAGGCTATATGGAAGCTTTATTGCCATTGAAACAGCGCATCAGCGGCATCCTGCTATACGGCATTGCCAGACCCAGCCAGCAAGACCTACGCGGCTGCATTCAGGCCACTTCAGAGAAAATATTAGAGAAATATGCCAGCACATTGCGCACGCAGGGATTTCGCGTGCGCATGTTCGTCTAGGCGGTAACGTTAAGCGGCTATTCTTCAGCTGGTTTAAGGCCGGTTTGTGCATGGTTACGCGCCTGAATGGCAGGCGCCATGGCTTCGTCCTGTACATCATGGCCCTGCGCATCCAGTGTTTTATTGATTTCTATGCCCTTGCGGTAATAGTCATCAATGGCCGGATCCGGATGCGTAATGGCCAGGTACAAGGTGATAAAAGACGCCACCACGACCAGGGACGGACCGCCAATAATCAGCCAGACATACGCATTCTGGTACCATTTTTGTGTTTCAACCATCTGTGTTCCTTTATCTATGCTGCTTTGTGCCACCTTGCGCTAGGCCATGCCTTAACCGCTAATTACTGGGGACAATAAAGACAGATTTTTCCTTAATTGTTTCTTTGGCCTCAATGTCAGTCAACTCAAAGAAAATCTTGTGCGATCCGGCACGCGTTTCAGCTTCAGGCACCTGTATCTCGACTATGACATTACGCTTTTCAAAAGGTTTGAGTGCTTTGAGCTGCTGACTGTTATTGTCTGAAAAATGGACGGCGAGCGCGGGTAAACCCGTGACTTGCAAATCATAATCGCGCACAGATTCGGTCTCATTTTCCAGCTTGAGATTGTAAACATTCTCAATATTGCCATCGTTGGTGTAACGCGCCATCACCGAGCGATCACGCAACACATCGAGCCTGAAGTCAGGCTTAAAGTAGATACCGACCACCATACCGACCACCATGATCACCAAAATGGTCGAATAAATCAGCACGCGTGGCCTGAGCAAACGCGCAAGCATCTGCTGACGGGTCCAGCGATTTTCCATGCCATTTTGCGTTGTATATTTAATCAGGCCTTTGGCATAGCCCATCTTATCCATCACATCGTCACAGGCATCAATACAGGCACCACAGCCGATGCACTCGTATTGCAAGCCATCACGGATATCGATGCCGGTCGGGCATACTTGTACGCAAATGCTGCAATCAATGCAACTGCCCAATCCATTGGCATTCTCACCCGCTTTTTTAGAGCGGGAACCGCGTGGTTCGCCACGTGCTTCGTCGTAAGTCACAGTCATGGTGTCGCCGTCAAACATGGCGCTCTGGAAGCGTGCATACGGGCACATGTATTTACAGACCTGCTCACGCATGTAACCTGCGTTGCCATAGGTCGCAAAGCCATAAAAACATACCCAGAAGGTTTCCCAGCCACCGGCCTGAAATTGCAGCAAGCTAGGAACCAGTTCGCGCATGGGTGTAAAGTAGCCGACAAACGTCACACCGGTCCATAAACCAAATCCGATCCAGGCCAACTGTTTCAGGGATTTACGTGTGACTTTGTTCAGGTTCCACTTGCTGTCATCAAGACGCATGCGAGCGATACGATCACCTTCTATCTTCTGCTCCATCCACATATAGATTTCGGTATATACCGTTTGCGGACAGGTGTAACCACACCACAAGCGCCCGGCAATCGCCGTAAACAGGAACAGGGAAAGTGCAGAGACAATCAACAGGAATGCCAGGTAAATCAGGTCCTGCGGATGGAAGATCAGGCCAAACACATAAAACCGCATGCCTTCCAGGTCAAACAGCATGGCCTGTCGACCATCCCATTGCAACCACGGCACACCGTAGAAGAACAGCTGCGTTGCCCACACCATGACCCATCGCCAGTTATTAAATAAACCAGAGACATGGCGGGCATAAATCTTATCTTCGGACTTATAAAGTGACAAAACCACCTCCTGTTCACGGATGGTGGTTTTGTTCACAGCGCTTTGTTTAGTATCGCTCATGTATTTATCTGCATTCGCTTACTTGTTGGAGAGGCCCCAAACATAAGCGGTCAGCAAATGAATTTGCTCCGGGCTGAATTTCTCTTGCCAGGCTGGCATCTGGTTGGTTTTACCTTCGTGAATACGCTTGATAATCGCCGCTTCACCCTGGCCATGCAACCAGGTGTTGTCTGACAGGTTAGGTGCACCAATCATCTGGTTACCTTTGCCTTCAGGGCCGTGGCAAGCTGCACACACGACAAATTTGTCTTTACCGGCATTGGCACGACCAGAGTCATGAATACTGCCAGACAGACTTAACACATAGTTAGCCACGTTTTTCACGTCTTCTTCATTACCGACAGCGGCTGCCATCGGCGGCATCATGCCGATACGGCCACCCGTAATGGTTTCTTTAATACGCTCTGGGCTACCGCCATACAACCAGTCGGTATCCGTCAGGTTAGGGAAACCACGGCTACCCTTGGCATCTGAACCATGGCAAGCGGCACAGTTGTTGAGGAAAATACGCTTGCCAATATCACGGGCTTCCGGGATTTTGGCCACGTCTTCAACCGGCATCGCCGCATATTTGGCATACAGCGGTGCAATTTTTTCGTTGTTTTTGGCTACTTCAACTTCGTACTGCTTGACGCCTGTCCAGCCGAATTTACCATTGTAAGTACCCAAGCCAGGGAACAGGTACAAATAAGTCAGGCCAAAAATAACGGTGATGATAAACAAACCTACCCACCACATTGGCAGCGGATTGTTCATTTCTTTAATGCCGTCCCACTCGTGACCATTGGTATTGTCACTATCCAGAGGCACTTTGACGCGGCTTGCGAAAATCAGCAAACCGACACAAAAAGCGATCCCACCCAAGGTAATGGTCGAAATCCAGATCGGCCAAAATCCATTTACAAAATCATTCATGATGTTTTCCTTAACATGTCCGCACAAATATTAGTCTTGATCGAACGGCAGGTTCTGCGCGTCCTTGAATTGTGCGGAGTGACGATTGCGCCATGCCCAAACCAGGATTGCGATAAACAGGACAAAACTCAGTACTGTAAACAATATGCGTAACAGGTTGATGATATCCATGGCGCGTCTCCTTATTTCAGGTGTGTACCCAGTACTTGCAGGTATGAAACCAGTGCATCCATCTCGGTTTTACCCTTGATATCTGCGCCAGCAGCCTTGATCTGCTCATCGGTGTAAGGCACGCCCACTTTACGCAGCGCAACCATATGGTCACCAATCGTTTCATCGTTCACCAGGTTTTCATTCAACCATGGGTACGCTGGCATGATGGACTCTGGTACAACGTCACGCGGCTGGTTCAAGTGCACACGATGCCAGTCGTCACTGTATTTGCCACCGACACGGTGCAAGTCAGGACCGGTACGCTTGCTGCCCCACTGGAACGGGTGGTCATACACGTACTCACCCGCTACAGAGTAGTGGCCATAACGTAATGTTTCAGCATGGAACGGACGGATCATCTGTGAGTGGCAGTTGTAGCAACCTTCACGCAGGTAAATGTCACGACCAGCCAATTGCAGCGCAGTGTATGGCTCCAACCCACGGATAGGTTCAGTCAGGGATTTTTGGAAAAACAAAGGCACGATTTCAACCAAACCACCAAAGGAGATCGTAATAAAGGTCAGTACGATCAACAGGAAGTTATTGGTTTCAATCTTTTCGTGCAGATTGCCACTATTATTTTGATGCGTTGCCATAGTGAGCTCCTTAAGCGTGTGCAACAACAGCTGGTACTTCTACCGTTGCTGGTTTGCCATTAGTTGCTGTTTTATATGTGTTCCACAACATGATCACCAAACCGCTCATATACAGGAAACCACCCAATGCACGTGTGAAATAGTATGGGAACTTGGCTTTCACACTCTCAACGAAGGTATAAGCCAATGTACCGTCAGCGTTCATTGCACGCCACATCAAGCCTTCCATCACGCCAGAGATCCACAACGCAGCGATGTACAACACCACGCCAATGGTTGCCATCCAGAAGTGCACTTCAATCGCTTTCACGCTGTACATGGTCTTCTGACCGAACAAACGTGGAATCAGGAAGTACAGGGAACCGATAGAAATAAAACCAACCCAGCCCAGAGCACCAGAGTGCACGTGACCTACGGTCCAGTCAGTGTAGTGAGACAAAGCGTTCACAGTCTTGATCGCCATCATCGGGCCTTCAAAGGTACTCATACCGTAGAAAGACAGGGAAACGATCAGGAAGCGCAAGATAGGGTCAGTGCGCAGTTTGTGCCATGCGCCGGACAAGGTCATGATACCGTTGATCATACCGCCCCAGCTTGGTGCAAACAGAATTAAAGACAACACCATACCCAAGGACTGTGTCCAGTCAGGCAAAGCGGTGTAATGCAGATGGTGAGGACCCGCCCACATGTAAGTGAAAATCAGTGCCCAGAAGTGCACGATAGACAAGCTGTAAGAGTACACAGGACGCTCAGCTTGTTTAGGCACAAAGTAGTACATCATGCCGAGGAAGCCTGCTGTCAGGAAGAAACCTACTGCGTTGTGACCATACCACCACTGCACCATCGCATCTTGCACACCTGCGTAAGCAGAGTAAGACTTGAACCAGCCAGCCGGGATTGCAGCACTCTCAACGATGTGCAACAAGGCCACGGCCAGAATAAAGGCACCGTAGAACCAGTTAGCTACGTAGATATGCTTGACCTTGCGGATACCGATCGTACCGAAGAACACAACCGCGTAAGAAATCCATACGATCGCAATCAGGATATCAATTGGCCACTCCAGTTCGCCGTACTCTTTACCCTGGGTATAACCCAATGGCAAGGAGATCGCTGCGGCGACAATCACGGCTTGCCAGCCCCAGAAAGTAAAACTGGCCAGTTTGTCGCTAAACAAACGGGTCTGGCAGGTACGTTGCACGACATAGTATGAGGTAGCAAATAAAGCACAGCCACCAAATGCGAAAATCACTGCATTGGTATGCAGTGGTCGTAAACGGCCAAAAGAGGTATACGGCAAGCCCAGGTTAAGCTCTGGCCACACCAGCTGAGACGCGATAATCACGCCCATCAATGTACCAACAACACCCCAGACCACTGCCATGATGGCAAACTGGCGGACCACGGTATCGTTATAGGTCGCAGCCTTCACGGTTGCATTTTGCATGGATTTCTCCCAATGATTAAAACAAACACCCAACACTAAAAAAATTCTAAAAAATTTAGTTGTTCAACCCGATCATCTCAGACTCGTCACACATCTGATTTGACACATATCAATCCTGTTCAAAAATTCTTAATCCTGCTCAAGAATTCGGGAACCTTCTTCTTCCAGGTCTTCAAACTGCCCGGTCTGGATTGCCCACCAGAGGCCACCCAGAATCACAAACACCAGCAACACTGCCAGCGGGATCAACAAAAATGCAATTTCCATAACGCTATGCCTGACCTTTCTGCCAGTCCGACTTATTCCAGTCGGTCAAACGTAATGCATTCAGCAATACCAAGAGCGAACTGGCCGCCATGCCCAACCCGGCTAACCAGGCAGGCAATAAGCCCATAATCGCCAATGGCACACCAGCTGCGTTATACAACGCAGCCCACAACAAATTCTGTTTTACGATGAGAATGGTTTTTTGACAATGCGAAATGAGCGAAACCAGCACACCGATATCATTACCCAACACCACCATATCGGCCTGTGCCTGCGTCAAAGGGACGCCGGAACCCATTGCAATAGAAGTATGCGCTGCTGCAATGACAGGGCCGTCATTCAAACCATCACCAACCATTAATACTTTCCGCCCCTGTTGTTGCAACAACTTTACATGCTGCAGCTTATCTGCTGCTTTTTGTAACCCGAATGCGCGCTGGATTCCCAGTTGCGCTGCGAGGTTTTTAACGGGCGCTATTCTATCACCAGATAACAGTTGAATATCAAGCCCATTTGCAATTAATTGTGAAATCGCTGCCTTGGCATGTGGTTTTACCTGCTCAGACAACGTCAGTCGCACCAGCGTGATTTCGCCTATGGTGACATACACCTGACGCAGCGCTTCGCCCTCCGCCTCATCCCTTACACCACAAAATTCTGCATTGCCTAGTTTCACCGGCAGTAATGTGCCGTTTGGTGCATGAAATGTAGCAGACATGCCGCCACCGACAATCTCTTGCCAATCCTGCATAGGCAGTTGATCTTGCGCATCATGCTGCAAGGCAAAGCCATGCAAGGCCTGAGCCACCGGATGCAAGGAATCCCGGCTCATACTGGCAATCACATCAAGTAGCCATTGCGAATCCCAATCGGCGTGACTGTCTGCCAATGTCACTTGCTGCACATTCTCAGTCAGGGTGCCGGTTTTATCAAACACAACGGTGTCCACTTCACTGATTGCCTGTATCGCTTGCAAACGGCGGATCAGCACACCGCCTTTGGCAAAAGTACCAGCACTGGCCAGCATGGCCGCGGGCGTTGCCAGGGATAATGCACATGGACAAGTCACGACAAGTACAGCCACGGCCGACATAATCGCCTTGGCAGGATCGGTGTTCCACCAGTAAAAAACGGCATAAATGGCCGCTAATAATACGGCCCACAAGAATGGTTGCGCGACTTTATCTGCCAGCAAAGCAATGCCGGGCTTTTCAGTGGAGGCCGAAGCCATGAGGTTGACCAGCGCATGGTATTGCGTGCCCTCGCCTACCTGCTCCACCTGCATTTCAATGGCAGACGTTAAATTGCCGGAGCCAGCAATGACCTTTGCGCCTGCGGGTTTCATCACTGGCTCGGACTCACCAGTCAACATGGACTCATCAGCACTTGTGCTGCCACCCAAGATCAGGCCATCGGCCGCAAACACTTCGCCGGGACGCACATAAAGCACATCTCCGACATTGATATTAGTCGCGGCGATTTGCACCCACTCACCGGCGGCATTTTTCTTAAGCACCGCATGTGGCAAGCGGCGCATCATGTTTTCCAGGGCACCAGCCGTGCGGTTGCGCAATTTGACATCCAGCCAGCGACCAATCAGCAGAAAGCTGACAAACATGGTCAGCGAGTCATAATAAACCACGTCACCCCACCAGCCGCCTGGCGCAAACGTGGCCAGTGTGCTCATCACAAACGCTGCCAGAATACCCAGCGACACCGGTACATCCATACCCAACTGGCGTTGCTTGATGCTTGCCCAGGCCTGGGACAAAAACGGTGTGGCTGAAAACAGCATGACCGGCAGGGTCAGCACCCAGGAGGCCCATTTCATGAGCTGCACCATATCTGGCGCCATATCATTGCTATCAGACCAATAAGTCGGATAGGCATACATCATGACCTGCATCATGCAGAACACGGCCACGACCAGGCGCCATAGCATCTTGCGTTGCTGGACAGTACGATCCGAAATCGCGCTGTATTCGTTAAGGGGTAATGCCGGGTAACCAATCTCGTTTAAATTGGCAAACCAGTGAGAAGGGGAAGTTTGTTTCGCATCCCAGACCACGCGGACGCGTTTGGAAGCGGCGCTGGCTTGTACGGCAAGCACACCGCGCTGTTGTTTGATGGTTTGCTCAATACGCCCACTGCAAGCGGCGCAATGCATATTATCGACCCATACATGAGAGGTCCATACCTCAGCAGAGGATGCATCGCGCTGACTAAATCGCTCCCACTCAGACTGGATATCCAGCCCTTGCCAGGGATTCGCACTGCTTGCTGCTAAAGGTTTTGCCATTGGGTGATGGACCGTCCGTCAACAATATATAACTTTATATTATATGATTGAATATAATATAAATCAATGTGTTAGCCGTTTTGTGAAAAGCGCCCCGCTCTTTCAAGGTGCCACACTTTGCTCAAATATGATTAGAACAGCCAACTGCCGATGAAGCTTTGATATAGCACAATAAACGACGCGCAAAAAGAAGAGAAGTGCCAGCACAAACTCGCGCCAGCACCACTTACTTTTATATTCGCCTTACTTCACGCGCATGCCTGCTTGCGCCCCACTGTCTGGCGACAGAATATAAGGACCGCCACGCTCATCGCTGGCCGCCAGCACCATGCCTTCGCTCATGCCAAACTTCATCTTGCGCGGCGCCAGGTTAGCCACCATGACAGTTAAACGCCCTACCAGCGTGGCCGGGTCATAGGCAGACTTAATACCGGCAAATACCTGACGCGGTTTTTCTTCGCCGATATCCAGCAGCAATTTAAGTAATTTTTCAGCCCCTTCCACATGTTCGGCGCTGACGATCTTGGCAATACGTAAATCGACCTTGGTAAAATCATCAATCGAAATATACGCGCCCTCTTCTACCGCTGGCGTATCTGCTTTCGCCTCACTCTTGGCCAATGTTTTCGCAGCCGATTCCGTTTTAGCCTGCGTAGACGCCGCTTGAAAGCTATCTTTATTCGCTTCCACCATGGCTTCGATCTGCTTGCCTTCTAGGCGCGTCACCATATGATTATAAGGTTGTATCGTTTGCGCGCCCAAGCCCTGGCCAACATCGGACCACTGCAATGGCTGTACATTCAGGAACGCTTCCACGGCCACGGCAATATTTGGCAACACTGGTTTCAGGTAAATCGTCAGCAAACGGAACATCTCCAATGCATTGCTGCAAATAGTATGCAACTCAGCCGCTTTACTGTCATCTTTGGCAACTACCCAGGGCGCAGCTTCGGCTACATAAGCATTGGCAGCATCCGTCAGCTTCATGATCTCACGCAACGCACGCGCGAAGTCACGGGCGGCATATGCCTCGGCAATTGCAGGGGCTGCAGCGCGCATCTCATCAATCACCGCATGCTGGGCATCAATCAGCTTGTTATCAAACTTTTTAGTCACGAAACCGGCCGTGCGACTGGCAATATTAATGTATTTACCGACCAGATCACTGTTGACGCGGGCGACAAAATCTTCGAGGTTGAGGTCAATGTCTTCCATACTGCCATTCAATTTGGCCGCATAGTAATAACGTAAATATTCCGGATTCTTCACATGTTCCAGATAGCTACGCGCGGTGATAAACGTGCCACGCGACTTGGACATTTTCTCGCCATTCACGGTCAAAAAGCCATGTGCAAACACTTGTGTTGGCGTACGGTGACCGGAATATTCCAGTGTCGCAGGCCAGAACAAGGCATGGAAATACAGGATATCCTTGCCGATAAAGTGATACAACTCTGTCGTCGAATCCTTTTTCCAGTATTCATCAAAGTCTATGTCCGCTTTGGCACACAAGTTCTTAAAGCTGGCCATATAACCAATCGGCGCATCCAGCCAGACATAGAAGTACTTACCTGGCGCATCCGGAATTTCGAAACCGAAATAAGGCGCATCGCGCGAAATATCCCAGTCAGAGAGTTTATTCTCGCCTGCTTCGCCAACCCACTCACTCATTTTATTGGCAGCTTCGGCCTGCAAGGTGCCTGAACGGGTCCAGTCACGCAAGAAGTCTGCACACTCACTGAGTTTAAAGAAGTAGTGCTCGGTTTCCTTACGCACCGGCGTCGCGCCAGACACGGCCGAGAACGGGCTAATCAACTCCGTCGGGCTATAAGTCGTGCCACAGACTTCGCAGTTATCGCCGTACTGGTCTTTGGCATGGCATTTCGGGCATTCGCCCTTGATAAAACGATCCGGCAAGAACATGTTTTTGACCGGGTCAAAATATTGCTCTATGGTTTTGGTCGCGATTTTGCCGTTGGCCTTGAGCGCACGATAAATATTGCCGGACAACTGGCGATTTTCTTCCGAGTTGGTCGAATAGTAGTTATCGAACTGCACTAAAAATTCGGCAAAGTCCTGGCTGTGCTCGGCATGCACTTTTTCAATCAATGCTTCAGGCGTGATGCCCTCTTTTTCTGCACGCAGCATGATAGGCGTACCGTGGGTGTCGTCCGCGCAGACATAGTGCACAGTATGGCCCTGCATTTTCTGAAAACGCACCCAGATATCGGTTTGAATATACTCAACCAGATGCCCCAAATGAATGCTGCCGTTGGCATATGGCAAGGCGGACGTCACCAGAAGTTTGCGTGTCATGAAAACAAGACCAAGATAAAAACCGCTATTTTAGCAAACCCCTTGCAGTTTCAACGAATCTTTATCTTTAATCATTGGTAAAACGTGTGAACAGGTCCTACATTCTGAAAACACTGTGAGACCGATGCAATTTGTTGCCCGGCCTCACCAGCACTTTCCTGATTAACTTTTAGGCATCAGCACGGCACTCACCGTATGAATCACACCGTTATCGGCATTAATTTCATCGCCAACCACTTTCACATTATTCACTTTGACGCCATCGGTGACGGATAGCTGCAAATCAGCGCCCTCCAATGACTTCACCTTACCCGCGCTCACATCTGCCTGGGTAATTTTGCCAGGATAAACATGATAGGAAAGTACTTTCTTGAGCGCCTCGCTATTGGACATGAGTGCATTCAGCTTGGCTTTGGGCAACTTGGCAAACGCAGCATCATTGGGCGCGAACAAGGTAATCGGGCCGCTGCCATTGAGTGCGCCTTCAAGGCCGGCCACTTTAACCGCTTTGGCAAAGGTCTGAAAGCTACCATCTTGCTGTACTGTTTGTAGCAAAGTATCTGCACTAGCCGCACCAGAAAAACTGATGGCTAACAGCGTAAATGCGAGAATTTTCTTCATATGATGTCTCCTGATAAATGTAAAAACTAAATGTCCGGTTTAAAACCACGACTACCGACCTGCTTACACTATCTGCTCAGGCTTACGCCTAGCTTACCCAAGCGCGCCCGCAGCTTACAGCCAACTTACCAATCGCATGATGGATACCGCCCAGCGACAAATCCCCCGCAGATAACATGACGAAGAGGGTCTGTTGGAGTAGAATTCCTGATTCATTTAGTCAGGCATTTCTGCAGGAACCTCAAGCATGGCCATTAGCGAATTAATCATTCAAAGCACCTTAAAACTGTGCATAGACCCCAATACCGGCAAAGACTTCGTCAGCACGAAGTCGATCAAGAACATTCAGATCAATGGCAACGATGTCAGCCTGGATGTGGTGCTGGGCTATCCGGCAAAGAGCCAGCTGGAGCCGATTCGCCAGCAAGTGACAGACGCACTGAAAAGCATTGATGGCATCGGAAAAATCGCTATCAATGTTGGCAGCCGCATCGTGGCGCATGGCGTACAACGTGGCGTCAATTTATTACCGAACGTGAAAAATGTAATTGCCGTGGCCTCGGGCAAAGGTGGCGTCGGCAAATCCACTACCTCAGTAAACCTGGCGCTGGCACTGGCCGCAGAAGGAGCGACCGTGGGTTTGCTGGATGCGGATATTTACGGCCCTAGCCAGCCACAGATGCTGGGCATTTCCGGCCGCCCGGACAGTGCCGATGGCAAAAGCATAGAACCTATGCGTGCGCATGGCATCCAGGCCATGAGCATAGGCTTTCTGGTCGACACCGATACCCCTATGGTATGGCGCGGCCCGATGGTCACTGGTGCGTTAGAGCAATTATTACGCGACACACGCTGGCAAGACCTGGACTACCTGGTGATTGACCTGCCACCGGGCACTGGCGATATCCAGCTGACTCTGGCACAAAAAATCCCGGTGACCGGCGCCATTATCGTCACCACCCCGCAAGATATTGCCCTGCTTGATGCGCGCAAAGGCCTGAAAATGTTTGAGAAAGTCGGCATCCCGATTTTAGGCATCGTCGAAAATATGAGCACGCATATCTGCTCCAACTGCGGCCACGAAGAACATATCTTTGGCACGGGCGGCGGCGCTCTGATGGCCAGTGATTACAATATAGATTTACTGGGCAGCCTGCCGCTGGATATTAATATCCGCATGCAGGCCGATGGTGGCCAGCCCACTGTCGTCGCCTCACCTGACAGTGCCGTTGCGCAAAGCTATAAAGAAATCGCGCGCAAAGCCGCGAGTAAAATTGCCATCGCCAGTCTCGACCACAGCGCAAAATTCCCTAATATCGTCATTCAAAAAACCTGATCACCTAATTAAGCCTAACCACCGAAGGACGTTGCGTATGACAACCCGCAAGCACCATATTGCAGAAGGCCTGATGGGCGCGCAGTACGAGGCCATGGATGAACATATGCAACGTGTCGCCCGGCATATGACCGAGCGCCATCCGGTTTCGCGCAACCTGGCCGTGCATCACACCCACGAAACGCCCAGTCGTGGCCAACGTGCGGCTGATGCCATGGCGCGCTTTGGCGGCTCCTGGTCATTTATTTTCATTTTTATGCTGATTCTGGTGAGCTGGGTGATTCTGAATTCGGTCATTCTGCTGCACTACGACCGCGCATTCGACCCCTATCCCTATATTCTGCTCAACCTGTTTTTATCCATGCTGGCGTCCATTCAGGCACCCATTATCCTAATGTCGCAAAACCGGCAGTCAGAAGTTGACAGACGCCAGGCCGAGCACGACTACGAAGTGAATTTAAAAGCAGAATTAGAGATTTTGCTGCTCCATGAAAAACTGGACGGTTTGCGTGAGCAACAGTGGCAGGAACTGATTCAGTTGCAACAACAGCAAATCAGCTTGCTTGAAAAGCTATTAGCCGAAAAAAATTAAAAAAATATCATCAGCCACAGAGTTCACAGAGTGAATAAAAAAGCCACAAAGATTTTTCTCTGTGGCCTCTGTGTGCTCTGTGGCTTAAAAAATACTAACTCAACGCCACACCAAAGCAATAGACATCGACACCGTTCGGCGATTGAATCAAGGTCGCCGGAATAGCCACACCATTACGCCAGTTGTCGACAGCCTCTTGCTTACCCGCACCCGTCACCAGGAACATGACTTCATGCGTATTATTCAGGCGGTCCTGGCTAATTGTAATGCGGTCTGCCGGTGGCTTGGGAGAGTTGAATACCGGCACGGCATCGGCGGTGTTATTCACCACCTGACCCGGGAACAGGCTGGCAGTATGGCCATCTTCACCCAGGCCTAAAATCACCAGGTCAAACGTACGCACACCTTTAAGCGTTTCCGCATACGCCTTGGCGCCTTCAATATTACCCAATTCAGCCGGAATATCGTGAATCTGGCTTTCGGGAATCGCCACATGACTTAACCAGGCATCGCGCGCCATCTTGCTGTTACGCTCGACATGATCGGCTGGCAGGCAGCGGTCATCATTATGATACACATGCCAGTTAGCCCAGTCGGCATTTGCCTTGGCTAATAATTGATAAACAGCTTTGGGGGTGCTGCCACCCGCCAGTACAACCAGAAAACTACCATGTTTGGCGATGGCTGCATCCGCTGCTGCCAGCACTCTATTGAGTGCTGCCTGGTTAATTTCTTCCTGAGATTGAAACGAGTGCCAACGAGTTTGAGAATTCAAAGACATAGAAAACCTGTAAAAAACAATACAAAAAAGCGTGCGCAGCCTTTTAGTGCGTGACTGCATTTGCTATAATTATATCTGACTCGACATGATAATTCTGCAAAATTATCCGAAGCACTGATCGAGTTCATGCCATCCAAAAGATGGGTGTCTCTTAAAACTATCCTCACACCATAGGAAAATCCGAATGAAATTAGCAATGATTGGCTTGGGCAAAATGGGCGGCAACATGGCTGCACGCTTGCTGCGTCACAAAATTAACGTGGTTGGTTTTGACTTCAATACCGAATTCGTTAACAGACTCGTAAAAGAAGAAGGTCTGGAAGCAGCAACCTCAGTCGCTGATGCAGTCAGCAAACTCGAAGGCCAAAAAATTGTCTGGTTGATGTTACCAGCTGGTGAAATCACCGAAAATCAAATCAAAGATTTGATCCCTCTGCTGAACAAAGGCGACATCATCGTCGACGGCGGCAACTCAAACTACAAACACAGTCAGCGCCGTGGCGCAATGTTAGCTGAACATGGTATCGGCTTTATTGACTGTGGTACTTCCGGTGGCGTTTGGGGCCTGGACAACGGTTACTGCCTGATGTACGGCGGCGACAAGCAATACGCAGACGTATTGGCACCTTATGCACAAGCACTGACACACGCTGACCGCGGTTGGGCGCACGTGGGTCCAGTAGGTTCCGGTCACTTCACCAAAATGATCCATAACGGTATCGAATACGGCATGATGCAAGCATTTGCCGAAGGTTTGGACCTGATCAAAGGTAAAGAAGACTTCAACCTGGATCTGGCACAAATCACTGAATTGTGGCGCCATGGTTCCGTGGTACGTAGCTGGTTGCTGGACCTGACAGCCGAAGCATTGAAAGGTGATCAGACACTGGAAGGCATCGCACCTTATGTTGCTGACTCCGGCGAAGGTCGTTGGACAGTAGTTGAAGCCGTTGAGCAAGGCGTTGCAGCACCAGTGCTGACAGTCGCACTGCAAGCGCGCTTCCGCAGCCAGGATGCAGATGGTTATAGCTACAAGCTGTTGTCCCTGATGCGTAATGCATTTGGCGGTCACGCAGTAAAATCATCTAAGTAATCAATATGAGCCTCTCGTAACGAGAGGCTTTTTGCTTATTATTTAGAGCGACTGTGAGCACTCATAGAGTGAGAACTTACGGTAGCAAATATATGGGAAAGGCTTGCCCTTTCCCGTTTACATTTTTATCTTAAGGTTAGAAATGACGAATAAAATTGATCCATGCACACTGGTGCTGTTTGGCGCTAGTGGCAACCTGGCCCGCGTAAAACTTTATCCTGGCCTGTTCAGACTGGACTCACTGGGCCGCTTGCCAGCAGACCTGAAAATTGTAGGCGTTGGCCGCCAAGTGGTTGACCTGGAAGCCTGGCGTGCAGACATCAAAAGCATGCTGGATGCCAAATTTAAAAAAGGCTATGACCAGGCTGTGTTTGAGCGCTTTATCGCGCGTAACTTCTACCACGCCAACCCACCGACTGACCCGGATGCATTTAGCAAACTGAAAGCCACCCTCAGCGACGAAAGCGTTTTCCCGCAAAACCTGGCTTACTTCCTGTCCGTGCGTCCAGTTGACTTCGCCCCAGTGGTGGAATCATTGGCCAATGTTGGCCTGACACAAGAAGACAAATACTGGCGCCGTGTGGTGATCGAGAAACCATTTGGTACCGATCTGCCATCTGCGAAAGAACTGCAAGCTGCAATCACCAAGCATCTTAAAGAAAGCCAGATCTACCGTATCGACCACTACCTGGGCAAGTCTGCACTGCAAAACATTTTGCTGCAACGCTTTACCAATACCGTGTTAGAGCCAATCTGGAACAACCAGTACATTGATCACGTACAAATCACCAACACCGAAATGCTGGGGGTAGGCGACCGTACGCAGTTCTACGACAGCACTGGCGCATTGCGCGACATGTTGCAAAGCCACATTCTGCAAACATTGGCACTGACCGCCATGGAACAGCCGAAAGACCTGTCCCCCGAAGGCGTGCGCGATGCAAAAATCAAACTGCTGGAAGAAATTCGCCCGATCCCGGTGAGCGAGCTGGAAAAACATGCTTTCCGTGCGCAATATGCTGCCGGTGAAATCAATGGCGAAAAAGTGCCTGGTTACCTGGAAGAGCTGGGCAACAATGACAGCGTGGTTGAAACCTATGCCGCACTGAAATTGTTTATCGACAATCCACGCTGGAAAGGTGTGCCGTTTTACATCCGCACCGCCAAGCGCCTGCACGAAGCCGATACCCGTATTTCTATCCGCTTCAAAAAAGCACCGCTGCAGATCAATGACCAGGACCAAAACTGGCTCATCATTGGTATCCAGCCACGCGAGTGTATTAAGCTGGAAGTGCAATCCAAGATTCCAGGCCTGGATGTACAAACCCGTACCATTCAGCTGGATGCGGCCAACCGTTGGGATAGCGACGACTCCGTAGATGCATACGAAGCCCTGTTGCTGAACCTGATGCAAGGTGACAACTCCAACTACCTGCACATTTCTGAAGCCGAAGCACAATGGCGCCTAGTGGATCCAGTGGTCAAAGCCTGGGCTGAAGACAAGAAGCCGGTACACCAGTACCCAGCTGGCAGCCGTGACCCTGAAGCCTCAAAAGTTATTTTTGAAGCTGAAGATCAGTTCTGGCGTTACAGCATTGAATTAGGCGGCGACAAATAATAGCTGGCGGCTGCAAATGCCGCTGGTGAAATAAATCGCCAAAAATTCATAAAAAGTTTGCGAAACTGACGACATTTGTTGTTATTATTTGCACTCATTAAAAGCGGAGTTTAAACTCCGCTTTTTTCTCTTTATTGCAAGCAATCTTGCACAGATAAGCAACGCTAAGACTGGATAAGGCAATGAGCATTAAGTCGGACAAATGGATACGCAGAATGGCTGAACAACACGGCATGATTGAGCCGTTTTCACCGACGCTGGTGCGTGAAACCAATGGCGAAAAAATCGTGTCTTATGGTACGTCCTCTTACGGTTACGATATCCGCTGTGCTGACGAATTCCGCGTGTTTACCAATATCAACAGCACCATTGTTGACCCTAAACAGTTCGACCCGCAATCTTTCGTTGAAGTCTCAGGCAAAGGCTATTGCGTGATTCCGCCCAACTCGTTTGCATTAGCCCGTACGGTTGAATATTTCCGCATTCCGCGCTCAGTGCTGACCATCTGTTTAGGTAAGTCCACCTACGCACGCTGCGGCATCATCGTCAACGTCACGCCGTTTGAACCAGAGTGGGAAGGTTATGTCACACTGGAGTTCAGTAACACAACGCCCTTGCCTGCCAAGATTTACGCCGGCGAAGGCTGTGCCCAAGTACTGTTTTTTGAATCTGATGAAGTTTGCGAAACCAGCTATAAAGACCGCGGTGGCAAATACCAGGGCCAGGTTGGCGTGACTTTGCCAAAAATATAGCCTCACCCAGAATTGAAAAACGACCCATTTCACCACAAAGGCACCGAGTAAAAGCATGGCTTTCTCAGTGCCTTTGCACTTTGAGTTACACGTTTCAGTGACAAGTTAAGGATTCATTGAATGAAATTTAGATTTCCCGTCGTCATTATTGACGAAGACTTCCGCTCCGAGAACTCTTCTGGCCTCGGCATCCGCGTATTAGCCAAGGCCATCGAGGATGAAGGCGTTGAAGTGCTGGGCGTGACCAGTTATGGTGACCTGACGTCGTTCGCACAACAACAAAGCCGCGCTTCGGCGTTTATCTTATCTATTGACGATGAAGAAATCGTCGAGGAAAAACCTGAAGCAATTGAGCAATTGCGCAACTTTGTGGCCGAAATCCGCTACCGCAATGAGGAAATTCCTATTTTCCTGCACGGTGAAACGCGTACTAGCCGCCATATCCCGAATGATGTGCTGCGCGAATTACACGGCTTCATTCACATGAACGAAGACACGCCAGAATTTGTCGCGCGCCTGATTATCCGTGAAGCGAAAGCTTACCTGGATAGCCTGCCACCGCCGTTCTTTAAAGCACTGACCCACTACGCAGCTGACGGCTCCTACTCCTGGCACTGCCCTGGCCACTCCGGCGGCGTCGCTTTCCTGAAATCGCCAGTGGGCCAAATGTTCCACCAGTTTTTTGGCGAGAATATGTTACGTGCCGACGTCTGTAACGCGGTCGACGAATTAGGCCAGCTGCTAGACCATACCGGCCCGGTCGCTGCCTCCGAGCGCAACGCAGCCCGTATTTACAACTGCGACCACTTATACTTTGTCACCAACGGCACCTCGACGTCCAACAAAATTGTCTGGAACTCCACAGTGGCGCCCGGTGACATCGTCGTCGTTGACCGTAACTGCCACAAGTCCGTGTTGCACTCGATCATCATGACCGGTGCGATTCCTGTTTTCCTGATGCCGACACGTAACCACTTCGGCATTATCGGACCAATCCCGAAGAGCGAATTTGCCTGGGAAAACATCCAGAAGAAAATTGAACGCAACCCGTTTGCCAGCGACAAAAATGCCAAGCCACGTGTCTTGACCATCACGCAGTCCACTTATGACGGCGTGCTGTATAACGTCGAAGAAATCAAGGAAATGCTGGATGGCAAAATTGACACCCTGCACTTTGACGAAGCCTGGTTGCCACATGCCACCTTCCATGACTTCTACGGCGACTATCACGCCATTGGTGCGGATCGTCCGCGTTGTAAAGAATCCATGGTGTTCTCTACCCAGTCTACACATAAACTGCTGGCTGGTTTGAGCCAGGCCTCACAGATCCTGGTGCAAGACGCACAAGATAACCATCTGGATAGAGACTTGTTTAACGAAGCCTACCTGATGCATACCTCCACCAGCCCGCAATACTCGATTATTGCCAGCTGCGACGTAGCTGCAGCCATGATGGAAGCCCCTGGCGGCACGGCACTGGTGGAAGAGTCACTCAAAGAAGCGCTGGACTTTCGCCGCGCCATGCGCAAAGTGGATGAAGAATGGGGCACCGACTGGTGGTTTAAAGTTTGGGGGCCGACAGATCTTTCCGAGGACGGCCTGGAAGAGCGTGATGCCTGGATGCTCAAAGCTAACGAACGCTGGCACGGTTTCGGCAACCTGGCCGAAGGCTTCAACATGCTGGACCCAATCAAAGCCACCATCATCACACCAGGGCTGGATGTGGATGGTGAGTTTTCTGAGGAATTCGGCATCCCCGCCGCCATTGTGACCAAGTATTTGGCTGAACACGGCGTGATTGTTGAAAAAACAGGCCTCTATTCGTTCTTTATCATGTTCACCATCGGCATTACCAAAGGCCGCTGGAACACCATGGTCGCGGCTTTGCAGCAGTTTAAAGACGACTACGACAAGAACCAGCCCTTATGGAAAGTATTGCCTGAGTTCGTACAGAAACACCCACGCTATGAACGCATTGGCCTGAAAGACTTATCTACACAAATCCATGAAGTGTATAAAGCCAATGACGTGGCGCGCCTGACCACTGAAATGTACCTGTCAGACATGGTGCCTGCCATGAAGCCAACCGATGCCTTCTCCAAAATGGCACACCGTAAGATTGAACGTGTTGCGATTGATGAGTTGGAAGGTCGCGTGACTGCGGTATTGTTAACGCCCTACCCGCCGGGCATCCCATTGCTGATTCCTGGCGAACGCTTTAACAAGGTGATTGTGAATTACCTCAAGTTTGCGCGTGAATTTAACGAGAAATTCCCGGGCTTTGAAACCGATAACCATGGTTTGGTGAAACAAATTGTGGATGGTAAAGCGGTGTATTACGTGGATTGTGTGAAGCAAGAAGATTAGTTTCTGTAATCTTGTACAAGGGAAACGCATGGCTGTATAGCAAAGCGTTTCCCTTTTTTGTTTTTAAGGCCATTGCTGACATTACTGGCTTAACGCAACTCGTTGTCATCGGTGTAACTTCTACAAAGAATCTTATCGCCACATATTCATTCCGACGTAAAGTGGGCATTGTGGTTGCATGCATTCTTGCTTTTCGCCTCTCGGCGAGTCACTTTCTGGTGCTTGTCCCCCAGAAAGTAACCAAAGAGGACGACACCCAGCCATCACGGCCTAAAGGCTCCCTTGCGTTGCTCAACAAAATAAGACGGTCACGAAACTCAACCTAGCGGGCTGCACACGACGCAGCCCACCGCGGGATTCGGACAGTCGCTCCCTCTACTCTTATTTTGTCTCCGCTACTCAGCGTGATGGAATGGGATTTATCTCGCCAAACTTACATCGTAGCAATTTGGAAAGTTAGAAAACCAAATTCATTTCTTACAATCACCTGCCGTTGCGCTCATTAGATGTTCGGGGTCCCCATCTGCCGCGCCGAGCAACGCAGGCTTGGCGGGAGTCTTCGGCCATCGGCTGTTTGAGCTCCGCAACAAGCCACGATGTGTGTGGCTTGTCAGGGCGAGTTTCGATGGACGCCCGGCAAGCCGAGTAGCACAGGAAACAAGCGGAAGTTGGGATGCACTTTCTTTTGGTTACTTGTTCTTTGTGCAAGCAAAGAAAAGTAACTCGCCAAAAAGGCGAAAAGCAATCCCCCAACCTTACGATGAAAGAATGACCTTCCCAAAGGCTCCCTTAATCAACTCATCCAAATCAGCGCCGCTGATAAACCATATCACTATAATGCAAGCCATTCACCGAGGTATGCCCCTCTTCGCTCACCAACGCCCAATCATGCATCTCCATCTCAGGAAAAAACGCATCGCCGCCGACATGCGCATACACGCGCGTAATGTATAGCCGCGTGACATAAGGCAAACCTTGGACGTACATCTCTGCCCCGCCAATCAAAAATGGCTCATCATCGCCTGCGCACGCCGCCAACGCTTCCGGCAATGAGTGAACGACTTTCGCGCCTTCAACCACATATTCAGTATCGCGCGTCACAATCACGGTAGTGCGCCCCGGCAGCAGCCGTCCCAGCGATTCATAGGTTTTACGGCCCATAATAATATGATGCCCCATGGTGAGTTGCTTGAAGCGTTTGAGGTCTTCTGGCAAGTGCCAGGGCAACTGGTTATTGTGGCCAATCACCCGGTTGTCGGCATGGGCGACGATGAGGGAAAGTGCTTGCATAAAAACCTCTTAAAATGCGGATAACCGTTTGAGGTCATCAATAATGGCTTGGCTGTGTCCATCCGGATTGACGTTGCTATAGGTCTGCGCAACCATGCCTTGCGGATCGATAATAAAGGTCATGCGTTTGGCGGCCTGCAATATGCCCAGGTTAAACAACGCGCCATAGGCATCTGCCACCTGGCCATTGGTGTCGGCCAGCAAGGGAAACGATAAACGGTGTTTTTGTGCAAACTCGGCATGGCTGGCAACAGTGTCTACGCTCACGCCAACGACTTCCGCCCCCATGGCATGGATTTGCTGGATATCATCACGAAAATGGCAGGCTTCGCGCGTGCAGCCTGGCGTATCATCTCTGGGATAAAAGTACAGAATCAACCACTTGCCTTGCCAGTCAGCCAGCCGTCGCGTATTACCTTGCGCATCCGGCAACTTGAAATCCGGCGCTTTCATGCCGACACTGACGCGGTTTGAGGGCTGCTGATACTGGCGATAACCCCAGATGGCCAACCATAATATCAGTCCGTACATGATCAGTTTGATGAGCATTGCTTGATTTCCCCTTTAGACGTAAATGACTTAAAAGTGAGCCTGATGACCGTTTGGCCGTTGACGCTTTAAGCCGCTTATTGTACCTTAATCCGCCATCTGTCATTTTAAGGTCATACGCAAACGTTTGAAGTGTTGCAGTCTCTCCCATGAATAATGAAGCCATTGCAAAACTGCTCAAACTAATTGCTGACGACCCGCTGCGCTGGGACGCATACCAGAAACTGGCTGGCCTGATGTTAAAGAATCAGGAGTTTCATGCCGCTGAGCAGTATTTACTGCAAGCGATTAGCCTGCAGCCCAAAATACTCGAGTTGCATGTGCAACTGGCCAATCTGCATATGCGCACGCAGCAATTTAAAGCGGCGCATGAATGTTATAAACAAGCGATTGCCCTGGATGCAAAACAGGCACAACTGTATTCTCTCGACGCCCGCGCACTGAAAAATATGGGGCGCACGCAAGAAGCGATTTTACGCCTGCGTACTGCAACCAAGTTAGATCCACAACAATCACAGGCATTCAGCGAATGTGTCGACTTGATGCTGCAAGCACAACAGCTGGAACCAGCGGCCAATATGCTCAGGCAAGCGGTAGCCGCGCATCCTGAACACGCACACTTTCACTATCGCCTGGGTGTGTTATGCCAGCAGTTGCATGCAACCGATGAGGCCCTGCAATGCATGCAGCAGGCGATCAATATCCAGCCGGACTTTGCTGAGGCCTATCATCAGCGCGCCCTGATGCTGCAACTCCAGGGTAAAACACAAGCCGCGCTGGATAGCTTTAACGATGCGATTACCTACCAGCCGAATTTGCCGGTGCCGTATAACAACCGTGGCGTGGTGCTTTGTCAGCTTGGCCAATATCCAGCGGCCATCGCCGATTTCAGGCAAGCGCTGCAATTGAACCCAGGCTATGCTTCGTCTTACTGCAACCTGGGGCTGGCCTTATATGAAAATGGCGATGCGGACGAAGCCTATACCTGCCTCGAAACGGCTTTGCAGCATGCGCCTCAACACGCACAAGCACGCTATTACCTGAGTATGCTCAAACTGGCCAGGGGCGAATATGAGACTGGCTGGCCCATGTATGCCTCGCGCTTTGAGGTACTCCCTGACAAACAGCGACCAAACACAGACTTGTTATGGCGCGAAACCGGCTCGCTGGTGGGCAAAACCATCCTTATCCTGGCTGAAATGACGCTGAGCGACACCTTGCAATACTGTCGCTATATCCCGCTGATCAAGGTCTTCAAAGCTAACCAGATGATTATCGCGGTGCCCGAGGCCTTGTTTGATCTGTTAAATGAGTTTTGGGCGCAGGATGCCGGTATTCTGGTGATTCGCCAGGATGGCCGTCCTTTACCGCATTTTGATGTGTATTGCCCGATGCTCAGCCTGCCAGCGGTCTTTAAAACCCTGATCGACACGGTGCCTGCCAACCTGCCCTATCTCGCCATTCACGAGCGGCATAGCCAGCCGTGGCAACAATTGCTGGGGCCGACCAGACGTTTGCGTATCGGCCTCAACTGGTGTGGCGATGTGGATAATAAATATGACAAGCTACGCAGTATTCCGCTCTACCTGATGGCGCCATTACTGCAAATGGAAGTCGAATGGCACAGTATGCAAAAAGAGTTCCGGCGTGAAGATCACATCATGCTCAAGCGTTTTCCGATGCTGGAATGCCATCACCCCGCACTGACTGATTTTACACAGACGGCCGGGCTAATCATGCAAATGGATCTGGTCATTACGGTGGATACAGCGGTCGCGCATCTGGCAGCGGCACTGGGTAAACCGGTCTGGTTATTGTTGCCACACCAGGCGCATTTCCGCTGGCTGCAACAGCGTGAAGATAGCCCCTGGTATCCAGGCATGCGTCTATTCAGGCAAAGCGCTGCAGAGCCGTGGGAGAATGTGATTGACCAGGTGCATCAGGCGATTACCGACCTGCTGGCAAAACGCGCCGCAGATGCCTGATCAAGTTTTGGGAATACTAGTGCGACAGCGCTGGGAATATTAGTGCGGCACGCCCACAATATGCATTACCCGCTCCACATCCACATGTAGTAACTGGGCAATCTCTTTGTAGTCATCTGGCAGGGCCGCATTGGCCCAACCATCAGCAGAATGCCTGGCCAGGTTGACGGCCAGTTGCACATTGCGCACCCTGGGCAGATGCGCACGCTGTTCATCCATTAAATCGTTTAACAGCGATGGCAGGTTAAATGCCTGCACCAGTTCCGCCTGCAACTCCAGGATACGGAAACCAAGTACTTCTTGCTGCACGACACGACTGCGCAAGGTTTTATCGGCGGCCTGGCGCTTGCTGATTTCACCCATGGCTTCTGGATTAAAACACCACATCAGCATTTCGGCAAAGTCATATAATGAGGCCGCCACACGCAACTCTTCTGCGTGCAAATCCATCAAATGTGAGGCAAATTCGGCCGCAAAATAACCGGCACGGTGTGCACGTATCATGAGTTTAAGCAAATCCACCAAGGCAGGCACATGCTGGTTCAACACATCCTCGACATGCGGCACGGCAGGAATTTCGGCAAAAAAGGTGCTGGTGCCCATCATGATAATTGCCTGCTCCACCTGCACCAGGTCTTGCAACTGGTGGCGGCTGCGGTGATTGTTGGCATAGGTCAGCACTTTAAACATCATCAGCGGGTCATTAATCACCACGCGTGTAATGTCACGTGCTCCCGTGTCGTCCCCTCGCTCTTGCAGCGCAGTCAGTTCCCTGGCGGTTTGCCGCAATACCGGAATATCCGCCTGCTTTAAAAAAGCGACCCAGCCATTCACGGTCCGGTGTTGCCTTGCTTCGGTGAGTGTCACCATCTGTTCGCTCCAGCTTGATTCATGCGCCCGAGTATAAAACATTGCCACCGCATGCGATGTTGCAATCAATCGCACAAATCAGCGCCTGTTTGTTTTTAGGGCATATCCATTTGAATGCAATCATTAAGTTTAACGCCACAAAAGGCATGTTTCTTTAGTCGTGACTGATAAATGCCTATGTTAGAATGACATTTTAGTTATTGATTCCCAAGCCGGATCCTGAAAAATCCGGTTTTGTAAGGTCATCAGCATATGGCAATCATTCTGCACACCCCCGAAGAAATCGAAAAAATGCGCATCGCCGGTCGACTGGCCTCCGAGGTGCTCGACTACATTACGCCGTTTGTTGTGGCTGGCGTGACGACCAATAAGCTGGACCAGTTGTGTCACGATTACATCGTCAACGTGCAACAGGCGATTCCTGCCCCGCTCAACTATGCGCCGGATGGTCATACGCCCTATCCCAAATCAATCTGCACCTCCATTAACCAGCAAATTTGCCATGGTGTGCCCAGCGAAAAAGAGCTAAAACAAGGTGATATCGTCAACCTCGACATTACCGTTATCAAAGACGGTTATCACGGCGACACCTCACGCATGTTTACGGTAGGTGGCGTGACGCCACAAGCCAAACGCTTGTGCGAACTGACCTACCAGGCCATGTGGCGCGGCATTGAGAAAGTAAAACCCGGCAACACGCTGGGTGATATCGGCTACGCCATTCAATCGTTTGCCGAAAAGAATGGTTACAGTATCGTGCGCGAATTCTGCGGTCATGGCATTGGTAAAAAATTCCATTGCGAACCGCAAGTACTGCACTACGGCAAACCTGGGGCTGGCCTGACACTCAAACCAGGCATGATCTTTACCATAGAGCCCATGATTAATGCCGGACGCCGTGACATCAAATTCATGTCAGATGGCTGGACGGTGGTCACCAAAGACCGCAGTCTGTCAGCGCAATGGGAGCACACCGTACTGGTCACCGAAGATGGCTTTGAAATCATGACCGTGTCTGCCGGTACGCCACCGCGCCCAGCCCTGTAAACACCTGACGATGGTGACCATTGCTACATGACAATGATTAGCAAGGAACAGCTCAAACACTGGCGCGAGTCGCTCCAACTGGCGCGCCAGCAGATTGCCGATGCCTACCAGGCCAATCCGCAAGCAAAAACCTTACTGCAACAACATAGCCGTGTGCTGGACCAACTGCTGCGAGATCTCTGGCGCAGTTATGCCTTACCGGCCAGTGTCAGCCTGATTGCCGTTGGCGGTTATGGCCGTGGCGACATGTTTCCCCAATCCGATATTGACCTGCTGATCCTGATGCCGGAAAACAGCGACAGCCAGCTTCAGACAGCTGTCGAATCGCTGATTGGCACCTTATGGGATATTGGCCTGAATATAGGCCACAGTGTGCGTACCTTGCAAGAATGCCTGGACGAAGCCAAGCTGGACGTGACCATCATGACCAACCTGCTGGAAGCACGCTGGCTGACCGGTCAGCGCCAAACCTTCAGCGGCCTGATGCAGTCATTGCACACGCAATTGGACCAAGCGCGTTTCTTTGCCGAAAAACTGCGTGAACAACAAATTCGCCACGCCAAGTTTCACGATACAGCTTACAACCTAGAACCCAATATCAAGGAAAGTCCGGGCGGACTGCGTGATCTGCATATGATTTTGTGGGTCGCACAAAGCCAGGGGCTGGGCAATGACTGGAACGACCTGGTACATGCTGGCCTGCTCAACCGCAGCCAGGCCAGCCAGCTCAAGCGACACGAGCGCTTGCTGCAAAACCTGCGCATCCGCTTGCATCTACTGGCCAAACGCCGCGAAGACCGCCTGGTATTTGATTTTCAAAATACCCTGGCCGAGCAAATGGGCTATAAAACCACGGCACAAAAACGCGCCAGTGAACAACTGATGCAAGGCTTTTACCGCAGCGCCAGGGCGATCATGATTGAGAATGAAGTACTGCTCAAACGCATGCACGCGCGTGTGAGCCCGCCCACCGAAGCGCCCAGCGTGATAGACCAGGATTTCACATTGTCACAAGGCCTGTTGAACGCACAAATGCCAGACTTGTTCCAGCGCAAGCCTGAAGCCATCTTGCGCTGTTTTCAGCTATTACAGCAACACCCGGCCATCACCGGCTTTAGCGCCACACTGGTAAGAGCCTTGCAGGATGCGCAACCACTGATCGACCGCAGCTTCCGGCAGAATGCTGCACATAAAGCCTTGTTCCTGCAGATACTGCAAAGCCGTGAAGGCGTACACCGCAGCCTGCGCCGTATGAACCGTTACGGCATCCTTGGCCGCTATATCCCGGTATTTGGTCGCGTCATTGCGCAAATGCAGCATGACTTGTTTCATGTCTACACCGTTGATGAACATACGCTCAATGTATTGCGTAATTTGCGCCGCTTTGCCAAGCCAGACCTGCGCCATGAGTTTCCGCTATGCAGCCAGCTGTTTAATGAATTCAGCCAGCCGCATTTGCTATATTTAGCCGCAATTTTTCACGACATTGCCAAAGGCCGTGGCGGTGATCACTCACAATTGGGCACCATTGATGCCAGACGCTTCTGCCAAAAGCTGGGGCTACCCAAAGCCGATACCGAATTGGTGGCCTGGCTGGTCGAAGCGCATTTAAAACTATCGAGTACGGCGCAGAAAAGTGATTTGTCCGACCCGGATGTGATTGAAGCGTTTGCACAGATGGTCGGCTCGGAATATCGCCTGACCGCCTTGTATTTACTCACGGTGGCCGATATCCGCGGCACCAGCCCGAACGTGTGGAATGCCTGGAAAGCCAAGTTACTGGAAAGCCTGTTTTTGCAAACACGCCGCGTATTGCAGCAATCACTCAATACCGAAGCGCAACTGAGTTTGCGCAAGCAGGAAGTGCTACAAAAACTCAGTAGTTTCAACCTGAAAGAAGCTTCAGTACAACCGTTGTGGCAAGCCTTTGGCAGCGGCTATTTCAGCCGCTTTGAGAGTGACGAAATCGCCTGGCAAAGCCGCTTGCTGATCCCGCACCTGCGTGCTGAAAAACCGATTGTGCGGGCCCGGCTCAGCCCGAAAGGTGACGGTATACAAGTCATGATTTACAGTCGCGACCAAAAAGAGATTTTTGCCCGTATCTGCCACTTTTTTGACAGCATGCAATACAACATTGTGCAGGCCAAGATTTACACCACGGCGCATAGCTACGCGCTGGATAACTTTATCGTGCTGGAACCAGACACACGCCAGATCAGTTATAACGGACTGCTTAAGCATATTGAACAAGGCCTCAACGACCAACTGCTCAGTGATCAGGCTATGCCCGACCCGATACGCGGACGTGTCAGCCGCCAGGTCAAACACATGCCCATCCCGACACAAGTCAACCTGCGCCCGGTAGAGGCGCATCCGGCGTCAGGCCAGGTGGCATTTCAACAACTGGACGTTATTGCTAACGATAGGCCAGGCTTGCTGGCAAGCATGGCGCTGGTGTTTCTCAACCATGGCATCGAACTACACAATGCAAAAATCAACACCTTGGGCAACCGTGTAGAAGACAGTTTCCTGATTTCTGCCTGCCATGGCCAAACCATAGACGACGCACAAACTGCCGCGCTCACACAGGCCCTGAGTGAGCTCTAAGCAAACAAGCTACTCAAAATGATAATGTTTGCGTAGCTGTTTTTTTACTTCCCACACGCAATCCAGGCCACTGGCAAACGTCACCAGATCCCCTGCCGCAAAACTCACCGGTGCGCCATTGGCTGGCGTCACCGTCACTTCGCCTTCGAGAATATAGGCAATTTCAGTGCTGCTGTATTGCCAGGTAAAGGTCGACACTTCTTTCGACCAGGTTGGCCATTGCTTCACCCCCAAAGCAGCCAGGGTCATGGCACTCGGTTTTTCTACTTTGATCTGGCTCATAGCGGCTCCTTTGTCATGGGATAAACATGCAGACGATGCTTGGGAAAAATACATGGCACTGCAGCTTCTTGCTGGCAACATCATGCCAGCTCTTATTTTTGCGGATTATGCGTCACAGTTCAATCTTTTTAACACATGTCTGACCTCTGATTTAAATCAGTGAAAGCGACTATTTCTTATCAAATCTTTTCACTTCTCCCATCTTAATCCACATTGATTATGCGATTTCTAAAGCACATAATGCGATTAACACACGTAAAGAAATTCCTGTTTCTTGCCGAAAAAGAATAAAGACGTGTGTCATGCCATACAAAAATGACTACGAACAGTATTGGGGGTAGTTATGATCAATCAGGTATCCGGGGCCTTGCCCCAATATTCCATCCTGGACGATATTGATGTGCCCGAAAAGGTACTGCAGAGCTGGCAAATCACCACAGACTTGCTCGCTTATATTGCCCATATTCCTGCAGCGCTGATCATGCGCGCGCATGCGCACGAGATAGAAGTGTTTGTATCCAGCCATAGCGAAGGTAATGTTTATCATCAAGGTGAACATGCCAGTTTAAATACAGGCCTCTATTGTGAAAATGTGATCAGTAATCACCAGGCACTGCTGATCCAGAATGCGCTGACCAGCCCTGGCTGGGAGCAAAATCCAGATGTCGCCCTGGGCATGATTTCTTATTATGGGTTACCGCTTAACTGGCCGAATGGCGAGGTGTTTGGCACCATTTGCATTCTGGACACCAAGGAAAACCATTATGACCAGGTGGTGAAAGAGCTGATTGGCCAGTTCCGCGACAGCATCCAGCTCAGCCTCTACCATATTTACCACTCCAGCCTGGCCACCGAGCAAAGAGACCAGGCCAGGGAAGCACTGCGGGATAGCGAGGCCTTATTCCGGGCGGTGTTTGAACACGCTGCGATTGGCATTGCACAAGTGGATTTATCTGGCCGCTTTTTGCAAATCAACCGCGAATTTTGCCGCATCATCGGTTACAGCCAGGACGACATCCTGTTGCAACACATGACTTACCAGCAAATTACGCTACCTGATGACCTGATCAAGGAAGCGGAAACCATTGCGCATTTGTTAAACGGCGACATTGACCAATATATTGTAGAGAAACGCTACCTGCATAAAATGGGGCAAGTGGTGTGGGTGAATCTGTCAGTGCATTTATTACGCGATGATCAACAGCAACCCCTGTATTACATCAGCGCGGTGCAAGACATCAGCGAAAGAAAACTGGCAGAAGAAGAGCTGAAGCTGGCGGGCCTGGTCTATAACAACAGCAGTGAGGCGATGGCCATCACAGATGCCTATGGCGCGGTTTTGGCGATCAACCCCGCATTTACTAAAATGACGGGCTATGCGCTGGAGGAAATCAAGGGGCAATCCATCACCCTCTTGCGCTCCGATCAGCACGATGCCCCTTTTTATGCCGCGCAAAGCCAGGCCATTCAGGCCTGTGGGCAATGGCAAGGTGAAGTCTGGAGCAAACGTAAGAATGGCGCTATTTTCCCTACCTGGCTAACGATCAACACCTCTTACCAGGCTGACGGCGCAGTACATAGACGCGTCGGCCTGTTTTCTGATATTTCTGCCATCAAAGATGCAGAGGCGTTAATACTCAAACAGGCCAATTTTGACCAGCTGACCAAGCTGCCTAACCGGCAATTATTCCAGGACCGCCTGGAACAGACCCTTAAAATGACGCAACGGGAACACCAGAAATGCGCCCTGCTCTTCATTGATCTCGACCGCTTTAAAGAGATTAATGATACGCACGGCCACAATGTCGGCGACACGTTGCTGATTGAAGCCGCTGCCCGCATCGTTGCTTGTGTGCGCAAATCCGATACCGTCGCCCGCCTCGGCGGCGATGAGTTCACCGTGATTCTGAGTGATACCCACGACAATATGATGATTGCGCATATTGCACAAAACATTATCAATCACTTGTCAGAGCCATTTATCACGGTGAAAAAAGAAGCTTTTATCTCGGCGAGTGTCGGCATTGCTATTTACCCTGAAGATGCCACCGATGCGCAACAACTGCTCAAAATCGCAGACCAGGCCATGTATGTGGCCAAGAATGCCGGACGTGGCTGCTATCGCTTTTTCACCAAGCTGATGCAGCAGGAGTCAGATTTCCGCATTCGCCTGTCTACCGATTTGCGCCAGGCATTGTCACGCAAACAGTTTTCTGTGCACTACCAGCCCATTATTGAGCTCTCCAGCGGCCGCATTAATAAAGCAGAAGCTTTGCTACGCTGGAAACATCCGGAACTGGGGTATATCAGCCCGGATATTTTTATCCCCATTTGCGAACACTACGGCACTATCCATGAAATTGGTAACTGGGTATTTATAGAAGCCGTCAAACAAGGCGCCAGATTTAAACAACTGCTGGGGCGCGACTTTGAAATTGCCGTCAATAAATCGCCGGTGCAATTCAAAGCGAATGAAGAAATGATGCATAACTGGATTAGTCTGCTGGATCATATTCACTTCCCGACCAAGTGCGTCGTGATTGAAATTACCGAAGGCGTGCTGATGGACCTGGTCGGCAATATTGAAGAGAAACTGATGGGATTTCACAATGCCGGCATTCATATCGCCATTGATGACTTTGGCACCGGTTACTCTTCTTTATCCTACCTGAAAAAATTCAACGTCGACTATTTGAAGATTGATCGTTCATTCACGGCCAACCTGGCGCCAGACTCCAGCGAACTGGCGATTTGTGAAGCCATTATTGAGATGGCGCATAGACTGAAGATTAAAGTCATTGCGGAAGGCATAGAAACTGAGGCGCAATTGCATTTGCTGCAAGAAATACATTGCGACTTTGGTCAGGGCTATTTATTCGCCAAACCAATGCCAGCGGATGCATTCGAGAAGTTACTGATTGATTTAGGCTAAAGGTCTCACCTTACTGCCCTGTCACGGCTGCGACCTTCAGGAGATAGGCGAATCACGATGATCAGATGATTTAAACCGTCTGATGATTTAAAATGACTCGCTTAAATGTTTACCTATCCCCTACTCACTCCCGCCGAACAAGCCAGTTTGCCTACACTGGTTGCCGAGCCTAATCCCATCCAAGCCAAGTTTGAGGATAGCACGCACCAGCTGTTTTATTGCCAAACGACGGATGGCGAAATGGTGCTGAAAGTGTGTCATGAAGCGACCATTAGAAGCTCTCACTTCTGGCTAGGTGCAAACCATTTATTTGCAGCCAACTTCCCTGACAGCCTGGGCGATATCCATCTAACGCATCATTTTTTGCAGAAAAACGGTGCACTGACAGTGCCTGGTTTTGTCGCCGCCAATGCTCAACGATTTGTGCTTACCCGTTTTTTAGCCGGCAAGGATTTAGATGCTGAACTTATTGCTGATGATTGGGTAATACAGTTAGCCGAGCATATTGTAAAACTGCATCAATGCACTTACACCAGCTGGGGCCAGCTGCATGCGCCAAAGTTGCCTGCCATTGAATGGTCCGGCCGTTTGCACCAAACAATTACTTGTCTGGCCAAACAACAAGGCACGCCGATTGATAAAACGTTATTGGCTGAAGTATTAGCCAACGCAGAAAATATCCGCGAAACCGAATTCGTGCCGATGATGCTGGATTTACGTTGGGATCAATTCCGTTCAGGCACCAATGATTTGGCTTTGATTGATCTGGATGCATTTTTCATCGCACCACGCGCGCTGGATCTAGTGCTGCTTGAATATGCATTAACACCCACGCAGTTGGCTTTATTCAAACGGCACTATATTCAAACACACAACTGGCCCGAGCATGGAGCATACAAATGCTGCTATCAGTTGCTGTTGTTTTTGATGAATATATTAGGTGAGACTGATTTGGCAAAATGGATGCAGCAAATATAAATGCTGCAATCCGTTTACCATCATGATGGGTGTTTAAGCTTTTTGTTGCCGATAAAGCTTCACCCAGCTGATAAAACCGACAATCGCCAGAATCGTATTCAGCACAAATAAAGCCGCCGTAGCGTAATAGCCTGTTTGCACATACAAGAGCGTGGCAGCACCATCAATCACCGCCCAATATAGCCAGTTTTCCAATACCTTCCTGGCAATCAGCCAGGTGTTCATCACAGAAAAAACCGTCGTATAAGCATCTAACATCGGGCTTTGCGATTGTCCGGTTTTTTGCAAATAGGCACTGACCAAAGCACTCACAACAACTCCTACAGCAATAAAACCAACATGCCAAAGCCATGGCCAACGGCTGATCTGTAATGTATCAGTTTTAGCACCATGTTTATGCCATGCCCAAAAACCATAAATCGCCATGCCAATATAGTAAAAATTCAGCAGCGCTTGCATGGGAAGCTGACCTTCCCAAAACAGCATGGTGTATACCAGAGTACTGAAGAAGGCAAACAGCCAACACCATTGTGACTCTTTTGCCGCCAGCAAAATATAGGCCACGCCCATCAAAGCCGCGGCGATTTCCCAATTGGACATTTGTTGAAATGCAGTCAGGATGGGCTGGAAATTATCTTGGTTCATGATCGATAAACACGCAAGAGATTAATGAGAAGGTCTATACATCAACCACATCGGCCCTGTCTGTACCAATAAACTTCATCACAAATACACTGTGCGGCAACGCATTAAACACCGCCTCCATTTCAGCATCCAGGCAATCCATCACGTCGCGATACTCGCCAAACACCTGCGTCGCCAGGCTATTACGCTTGACGACCAGATGTTCATTGGCTTCGAGCTTATTTATGAACTCAAGAATGGGTTCTACATAGCCCTCGGTTAAAGGGTACAAACTAATATCGACTGAAATACGCATTTAGCGCTCCTTTCATCAGGCGAGCTCTTGCTCTGGCAACATTTTAGTAATCATAACTGACGGTAATACCGGCTACGCGTGGTTGACCGTATTGAATATATTTTTCATTAACCGTGTAGTTATTCGCTGGGTTGTTAGGAAAGTAAAATCCTCGAGCGGCATACTCTTTGTCAAATAAATTCCGTACCCAACCGCTGACCTTCCAATGTTTGTCATGCTTATAATCGAGGCTTGCATTCACAAGCGCATAAGCATTAGATTTTGCATTATGACTGTCTGAAAAATAAAACTCGTCTTTTCCTTCTACATTCGCGCGCAACGTCAAGTTTTCATTCGCATAGAACTCAGAACCCAAGTTAAATGTGTATCTGGGAGCGTTTGATACTTGGCGACCATCGAAACTCACTCCGTTTGCGATATGGTTTCTAAACTTGGCATCCAGTAGACCCAATGATCCCAGGATGCGTAGTTTGTCAGTTGCAAACCAATCGAAACTCGCTTCCAAGCCTTGATGAGTCGCATTTGAAGCATTGTTAATATATTCTAGGAATGGGCCACTACCAAGAGCCTTGGAAGACTTGATCTGGGCATCATTTCGCTCTGTGCGAAACACAGATAATGTTGTAATCAACGTTTTGTTAAACCAACTGGATTTAATACCCGTCTCGAGACTGATGTTATATTCCTGCTTGATATTGCGTTGCTCACTGTTCAGTCGGCCATCATTATTAACACCACCAGCTTTAAAGCCACGCGACAATGTTGTGTAAAGCAAATGGTCTTGATTGGCTTGATAGTTCAATCCAATTTTTCCACCGAATAGATTTTCAGCAACAGAAGTGTTATCGATATTCACTAGGTTATAGGCATCATCGTAACCTGTTGCATCAGATAAAGTGGCTTTGAAATGCTCAAGACGCAGACCATTGGTCAACGTTAATTTTTCGGTCAAATAAGTATCTAGTTGACCATAAAGCGCAGTATTGTTGGTTTCATAATGGCCGCCCGAGTTGGGGTCAGCATAATAATTGGAATTGATTTGAAAGTTTTCTTTTTGGTTATAATGAAATAAACCGACTGTCCAATCTGTGGTCCCGCCAAAGATTCGACCTGGTTTATCAGAGAGCGCACGAACATCAAAAGAGTAGTTCTCACGTTTTCGGTTAAAACTCTCAAAATAATCCGGCGGTACAGCGGTCCAATCTGCATCGTAGCTGTATAGTACGTCTGAATGAAGGTAATTGACTTGTGATTGAATAATCACTGCATCAGACGCTTGCCAATTAGCTTTTAACGCTAGCGCATTAGTTTCTTGATTATCAGAACCTGGCTGATTAGATCTTGTTTTGCCGCTATTATCCAATGTAAAAGCATCATAGCCATTGCGAATGTTTAAATGCAGATAGGTCAAATCTACAGTTAAGTTTTCGGTAGCTAGCCATTTTAACTTGCCACGTAGCGTCAGCTCGTTTTGGTCTTGGGTATCATCGCGACCTAAATATACATTCTTAACATAACCATCTGATTGATGGTTGTAAACGGCAAGTCTTCCCAACAAGGTATCATCTTTTATAGCGCCGCCAACAGCAAAACCAACATTTTGCGTATCATAATTACCAGCGGCAGTCTCAAAGTGCATCTTAAAGTCTTTGGTAGGCTCTTTACTACGCAAATTAATGGTGCCTGCTAAGCCATTATTACCAAATTTGGTGCCCTGTGGACCACGTAAAATCTCTACCGAATCAATATCAAACAGCGTTGCGGCACCGCCAATACGACTAAAGTCTATTCCATCGATAATCAGCCCAACTGAAGGGTTTATTGGAGATGAATACTGACTGTCTTCACCCATGCCGCGTATTTGAAAAAACTGCCCCCGAGAAGCGCCACTGGCAAAACCAACGTTGGGTGCCAAGTTAAGCACTTCTTCCAAGTGTTGCGCGCCACGTGACTCTATGGTTTCTTTGTCAATTTCGGTCAGGCTGACAGCTGTTTTTTGTGCGGTACTGGGGCGAAAGTCTGCGCTGACCACAACTTCCGAGAGTTCAACGGCTTTGTTGTCATCTTCTACACCCAACGCAGGCATGGTCAGTAACAGCCCGATGAGGGGTAATGGTTTTGTAATCGGTTTCAAGGTAATCCTTTCTATCAAGATACATAAAAAGGACAGGGGGAGAGTGACAAGGACGTGAGTAGGTGTGTTGATGAAACAACAAACCAAAAACATTTGCGTTGTAGAGGCTCTGCCTGTCCCTACGCCAGCATTATCTGGGTCAGGTTCATTGGGTTTCTCACTTGCGCGAGATCTCAGGCGTTAGCCACCCCAAGGCGTTTTGATTTTTCAATCAGGGTGAGATTGTATTTTAATATCAACAACTTGGCTAGAGAGCGATGTTGAATGGTGTTTGAATTTAAAGCACAATTTGCAAAGTTTAATGATTCCAGCTTTAAATCGCAGTGTTCTAAAAACAAAAAACCCTGCATTGCAGGGTTTTTTATTGAATACTAGCTACAACAAATCAATTAGAAATGTTTGTAGTGTTTTTTCAATTGCTTAACTACTTCCCACTGGGATTTCAAGCCTTTTGGAAACTCAACATAGTCACCAGCCTTGATCGTTACAGTGTCGCCACCTTGTGGAGTCACTTTGAATTCGCCTTCTAACACGTAGGCTTTTTCAGTCGCTGTGAAATCCAAAGGGAATTTTGAAGGTGCGCAATCCCATGTGTTCCAGCTTTTTACGCCCAGTTCTTTCAGCTTCTCTTCTGATGGGTTATGGTCGATGATGATTTGAGTCATGACGATTCCTTAAATTGAGTAATTAAAACCTGCAAATAGAAATGCCGCAAAAACTGCGGCATGACATGTCTGGCGGAAGAGGTGAGATTCGAACTCACGGAGGGCGTGAACCCTCGACAGTTTTCAAGACTGTAGCATTAAACCGCTCTGCCACTCTTCCGGAAAGTCGGCATTATAGCAAACAATCAGTCATCTGGAAGCGTTATTCCAGGAAAAAGTACATCATTAAAGCCAAATTTTGTCAGATCACGGATACGCATGGGGTAAAGTATGCCAAACAAGTGGTCACACTCATGCTGGACGACACGCGCATGAAAGCCGCTCACGGTACGGTCAATCACGTTACCTTGCGGATCAAAACCGCGATAATGCAGATGCTGGTAACGTGGTACCACACCGCGCATGCCGGGGACAGACAGGCAGCCTTCCCAGCCCTCTTCTTCAGTTTGGTCGACCGGGGTCAATTCAGGATTAATCAGAATAGTGAACGGGACCTCTTCCGCATCCGGATAACGCGGATTCGCGCCGACGCCAAACATCACCACCTGCATGCTGACGCCAATTTGTGGTGCGGCGATGCCTGCCCCATTCATCTGCGCCATGGTGTCGTGCATGTCCTGAATCAGCGCATGCAACTCAGGCGTATCAAACTGGGTGACTTTATCTGCGACGCGATATAACAGTGGCTCGCCCATACGCAATACCGGTTTCACCGCCATCGTTGTCTCCTCCCCTACGCTATCGAACAGTCGTTATCAGCCAAATAATGCGCAATCACTGTGCGTACTTTATCCATGGTTTGCTGCAACAACGGCATCACTTGTTCAAACTGGATAGATTGCGCACTATCACCACGGCCAGCGGCAAAGTTTGCCACCGGACAAATGGCAGCATAAGCCAAGCCAAGTTCGCGTGCCAAGACCGCCTCCGGCATACCGGTCATGCCAACAACAGTGGCACCATCGTGCTCGTAGCGGTTGATCTCAGCTGCCGTTTCCAGGCGTGGCCCCTGTACGCACGCATAGACACCGCCATCCACCACGCTATAGCCGACATCAGCCGCCGCTTGCAGGCAGCGCTCGCGCATGGCCTGTGAATACGGCTGGGTAAAGTCGATATGGCGCACAGGCAGCTCAATGCCATCGTGATAAGTGTTACTGCGGCCATAGGTATAATCCAGAATCTGGTTCGGCAACACGATATCACCCGGGATCAGGTTGCGAGCGATGCCACCGACGGTAGCGACCGCCAGCAAGTTGCGTACACCAACAGAATGCAGCGCCCAGATATTCGCCCGGTAATTCACCGCATGCGGTGGAATGGTATGACCGCCACCATGACGCGCCAGAAACACCACTTCTTTGCCATTTATCTCGCCAAACACCAATGGCTGTGAAGGTTCGCCATACGGTGTACGTACGATCAAGCGTTTCGAAATATTTAAATTATCCAGCGCGGTCAATCCGGTACCGCCAATAATGCCTAACATCCTGTCATCCCCAACTTTGATTTCTCTTTAGACTTGTTCATCTGCAAGGCGTAAGCGTATCACGGATTTATGGCATACTTAAGCCATGCAAGCCTTTTCCAAGCCAGCCGAGCCATCTCCCAGCCTGACGCTGGCGCAAACGCACTACGAAAACTTCCCGGTTGCCTCCCTGCTGTTACCCGCGCATTTGCGTCATGCAGTCACGGTGATTTACCAGTTCGCGCGTGAAGCAGATGATATTGCTGATGAAGGCGATGCGACTGAAGCGTCACGGCTGCAAGCATTGCAAGCGTATGAAGACGAGTTATTGCTGATCCAGGCCTATATCAAGCCAGCTAAGCCCTTATTTATCGCCTTGCAGCAAGTGGTTAACACCCACAAACTGGACGTGCAATTATTGCTAGACCTGATAGATGCTTTTAAACAGGACGTGGTTAAAACCCGCTATGCCAATGTTGATGAGGTGCTGGACTACTGCCGCCGCTCGGCCAACCCGGTAGGCCGCTTGATGTTGCAACTATATGGCAGCGATACGCCTCAACACCGGCTGTGGTCTGACCAGATTTGCAGCGCCTTGCAACTGATTAATTTTTATCAGGACATCGCACCAGATCTGCAAAAACACGGTGCGGTTGGGCGCATTTACCTGAGTCTGGACGAGATGCAGGCCGCAGGCATCAGTGAGCAGGATTTACGTCAACAGCGTGTGGATGCGCCCTGGCAAGCTTTTTTCATGCACAATGTGATGCGCGCAGAAACCATGCTGCTAGCCGGGAAACCACTAGGTCGCGCCTTGCCAGGCCGCATCGGTTTTGAGTTGCGCATGATGATTGCAGGTGGCGAACGTATCCTACATAAATTAAAATCCTGCCGTGGCGATATCTATCATCATCGCCCAACCCTGAAAGCCTATGACTGGCTGCTGATTTTGCTGAAAGCCCTGTTTAAACAATGACACCGCAACAATATTGCCAACAAAAAACCCGTGAAAGTGGCTCCAGTTTCACGCTGAGTTTTATGTTTTTACCGAAAGACCGGCGCGATGCCATGACCGCGCTGTATGCGTTCTGTCGCGAAGTGGATGATGTGGTGGATGAATGCACCGATTACCAGATCGCCCAAACAAAACTCGCCTGGTGGAAACAGGAAATCCATAGACTGTTTCATGAAACCCCGCAGCACCCGGTCACCCAGGCCTTAAAACCGGTGGTCAATACTTTTCATTTGCAAGAAGCGCATTTCGTTGAAATCATCGATGGCATGCAAATGGACACGCAATACAACCGTTATGCCGACTTTGAACAACTGGCCTTGTATTGCTACCGGGTTGCCAGCGTGGTCGGGCTACTTTCTGCACAAATTTTTGGCTACAAAGAGCAGGCAACGCTGGAATATGCGCATGACCTGGGCATGGCATTTCAGCTGACCAATATCATTCGCGATGTCGGTGAAGACGCCCGACGCGGCCGTATTTATATTCCCCTCGATGAGCTGGAGCGTGCCGGCGTGACTGAAGATCAGTTACTCAACAGTCAAGCTTCGCCACAAACACAGGCGTTGCTGCTTAAGCAAATTGAACGCGCGGAAATGTTCTATGACAAAGCGCTGAGCCAACTCCCCAAGGCTGATACCAAACCGCAATTGCCGGGACTCATGATGGCCGCTATTTACCGCGCGCTGTTGCAGGAAATTAAACCTGAGCCCAACCTGGTGCTGACGCATAAAGTGGTGCTGCCCCCCTTCAGAAAGCTCAAACTGGCGCTGGGCGCATGGTTTAACTATCGCAAAGCATGATCGCTACCGCGTCTACTCACCGTAAAATTGCGATCATCGGTGCCGGGCTGGCTGGCGTGTCTGCAGCACTCAGGCTGTTGCAACATGGCTACCAGGTGTGTGTGTTTGAAGCCGCGCCACAAGCAGGCGGCCGTGCACGTGGCGTCGCTCATGACGCCACCACCTTGGATAACGGCCAACACCTGTGTATAGGCGCTTATCGCGCTACGCTGACTTTGCTGCAAGAGGCCAACATAGAGGCAGAACAAGTGTTTATGCGCCTGCCACTGGCCCTGCATATGCACAATGGTGCTCAGCGCATGTCATTGGTCACGCCCACATGGCTCCCTGCCCCGCTACATTTATTATGGGGCTTACTCAGTGCGCGAGGATTGGATTGGCAGAGCAAGTGGCGCGCGATCTGCTGGATGCAGCAACTCAAGCAACAGGCATTTGCACTGCCTCATGATTGCACCGTTGCCGCCTTGCTGACGGAAGGTCAGCAAACATCTTTCGCGATTAGCACTTTGTGGGAGCCTCTCTGTTTGGCGGCGCTGAATACACCGATTACCCTGGCCAGCGCACAAACTTTTCTCAATGTGCTACGCGATAGCTTCCAACACCATCGCCAGGACAGTGACTTTCTGGTGGTAAAAAGCGCTTTATCCACTGCATTGATACAGCCATTGCTACAGCGGATTAAAACATTGGGTGGTGATGTCAGGCTACGCACCCCTGTCATCGCGATACAGTCCAAGGAAGACAGCTGTGAGGTATCGACAGCGACAGGCGCAGAAACATTCGACAATGTGATTATTGCAGCAGGCCCGCATCAACTCAAAACCATCGTCGGTGAACTGACATCCAGCCCGGCATTCGACTATCAGCCAATTACCACGATTTACCTGCAATACGGCGTCGAAACGCGCTTGCCTCACCCCATCATGGGCTTATGCCATGGCCTGGCACAATGGGTATTTGACCGCGGACAATGTTGCGATCAGCCAGGATTACTCGCTGTAGTCATCAGTGCGCATCCGCCACTCATCGCCGATAAAGCCGCCTTGGTGAAGCAATGTATTGATGAAATCAACCAGGCGCTATCTGCTTATCAGATGTCACTGCCTACGCAACCCCAGTGGTCGCAAATCATCACCGAAAAGCGCGCCACTTTTAGCTGTACACCAGACTTGCCACGCCCTGCGACGCTCACCTCTAACCCGCAAGTATTTCTGGCCGGTGACTATATCGCCGGGCCCTACCCGGCCACCATTGAGGGTGCGGTCACCAGCGGCTTTGCGGCCGCGCAGGCGATCATAAGCGGCGTATAACGGTTAACCTGCCGAATCTTTGCACACGACCGCGAGGTGATTATTCGCTGGCCGGTAAATACCATCCCCGCTATCAGGAAAACTCTCTTTAAAAGACAACTGTTTGTCCACCTCATAACCCTGTGAACATAACGCACCCGCCTTGGACTGGCACTGCTCCCATGTCGTATTGAACTCGCTGCACGTCAGTGTATAGCCCATCTTGCCTTGTTGCGTCGTATATTGGTGAGGAGTCACGCTGGCACATGCAGACACGATCAGTGGTAAAAGAAAAATGATTTTTTTCATTATTTTTGCTCCTGATGTATTTTTTATTCAGTGTCATCTTATTGTCACACCCATGTGATAAGAGACACCCAGTTTGGGCAAGCACCTGTTGCGAATAGTTGCATGAAGTTTTTGTGACTAAATGGCCGCACAGTGGCGCAAAACATGGATAGCTTTTCCCTGTATCGAAGTCGCTACAAATTGCTACAAAACCCCACCCGTTTGTAACTGACAATCCCGCCCCCGTTTTTTATACTGCATGCATCGTTCATCGCAGAAAGGCAATCACCGTGAAATACGCCACCGTGATGACCACAGGTTTGCTCGTCAACATCTCGATTTTTGCATCAGCTATGCCATCTACAGAAAGCTATGCTGAATTGATGGATAACAAACAACGCATTATTAAACAACTGGCTAAACAGGTGGAATGTGTCAGATTAGCCAGTGATGACCAGGCGCTACGCGCATGCCAGGCGACATTAACGCGTGTAGAAGTAAATGTGATGGATAAAACGGCGAAGAATGCCCAAAAGTTAAAAACTGACAATCCGAAACAAACTGAGTTTTTTTAATGATTTAGCCTAAATACAGGCTCACAACCGCTTCCCTGTGGCTGTCCTCCCTCTTCTGGGCAGCCTCACTCTCTGGCAACGATTGCATTCCCGGCAGTCGTTGCCATTTTTTTATGCGCGCAGCACGTCTATCGCTTGCTCTAACCGGTCCACCGCATCAATATGCAAACCGGCCACACCGCCTTTGGGGGCATTGGCTTTGGGGATAATCGCATGCGTAAATCCCAGCTTGGCCGCCTCTTTCAGGCGCTCTTGCCCACGTTGCACCGGGCGCACCTCCCCTGCCAGACCGACCTCACCAAACACAATCAGCTTATTGGCCAAGGGCTTGTTTTTAAGTGAAGAGACAATGGCCAGCAATACCGCCAGGTCAACGGCAGGTTCACTGATTTTGACGCCACCGACCGCGTTGATAAATACATCCTGGTCGAAACAGGCCACACCTGCGTGCCTATGTAATACCGCCAGCAGCATAGCCAGGCGGTTTTGCTCCAGGCCGACACACAGGCGTTTGGGATTAGGTGCATGTGCGGTATCTACCAGCGCCTGAATTTCAACCAGCAAAGGACGCGTGCCCTCTTGGGTGACAGTAATACAAGAGCCAGGCACCGGCGACTCATGATGCGATAAAAACAAGGCTGAAGGATTGCTGACCTCGCGCAAACCTTTTTCAGTCATGGCAAATACGCCCAACTCATTCACGGCGCCGAACCGGTTTTTAAAGGCGCGGATCAGCCGGAAACTCGAATTCTGGTCACCTTCGAAGTAAAGCACGCTATCGACGATATGCTCCAGCACGCGCGGCCCAGCCAGCGAACCTTCCTTGGTAACATGGCCCACCAGGATCATACTGATGCCTAGTTGTTTGGCGATGCGCGTGAGTTGCGCGCTGCATTCACGTACCTGCGCCACAGACCCTGGTGCAGACTGTAAAGCTTCGGAGTACACGGTTTGAATCGAATCGATCACGACTACATCTGGCTTGTGCTGTTGCAGCACCTGGCTGATTTTTTCCAGGTTGATCTCGGCCAGCACATCCACCTGGCTGGCATCCAGTCCCAAACGATGCGCACGCATGGCAATCTGCTGCGCAGATTCTTCACCGCTGATATAAAAAGACTTCAGGCTTTGCGACACCTTGCATACGGTTTGCAGCAACAGTGTCGACTTACCGATCCCGGGATCACCGCCAATCAGCACCACGCCACCAGCTACCAAACCGCCGCCCAATACACGGTCAAATTCGGCAATACCGGTTGCCTGCCGCGACACATCCTGCGCCTCGACCTCGGCCAGTTTCTGCAGTTGCGCCGTCGGTGCCAGGCTGGCAAAGCGGCTTTGCGTCACTGCCTCAGGCACGGTTTCTACCAGCGTATTCCAGGCATTGCAGCTCGGGCACTGGCCTTGCCATTTAGGCTCAGAGGCACCACATTCAGTACAGGTATATTGTGTTTTTGCTTTAGCCATGAATTTTAAAAGGCACCCTGGCCGTGACGGCGCATAACAATTCGTAACCGATGGTACCGCTGGCATGCGCAACCTCATCTACCGGCACTTGCTCGCCCCACAACTCCACTGTACTGCCGATGGCAGCCTGTGGAATATCGGTAATATCGGCTGCCAGCATATCCATCGAGACCCGCCCCAATGTGCGGGTTAAATGACCGGCTACGGCAATGGGCGTGCCTGTAGGGGCATGCCGTGGATAACCGTCCGCATAGCCGCAAGCGACAATCCCCACGCGTGTGGGTTTGTCTGCGGTAAACAGGCTGCCATAACCGACACTCTCACCCGCGGCAATTTCCTGCACGGCAATCAGCCCCGACTGCAATGTCATCGCCGGTTTCAAGCCAAGGCTGCTGGCTGATTTTTCAGCTACAGGCGTCGCGCCATATAGCATGATACCAGGGCGTACCCAGTCTGCATGTGTGTGTGACTGCTGCACAATAGCCGCGGAATTGGCCAGCGAGCGTGCATAGGAGGCTGGCATCATCTGCGCCACGACTTGCATGGCAGCACCCGTGCCATCGGCCACATCTGCGTTGGCGAAATGGGTCATCAATATCAGTTCACGCACATTCGCTGAACTAGCCAACTGCTGTAATGCCTGGTGATAGTCATGCGGCTGAAAGCCCAAACGGTGCATACCGCTATCCAGCTTCAGATACACCCGCAGCGGAATATTGGGGGCACTCTCCAGCACCCACGCCAACTGGGCTTGATGGGAGACCACCGTATCCAGATGATAGCGGTCAACCAGCGCCATTTCCTCAGCCGAGAATACGCCTTCCAGCAATAAAATCGGGTGCTGGTAACCAGCATCGCGCAAGGCAATCGCCTCACTGATATTGAGTACAGCAAAGGCATCTGTTTCCTTTAGTCCACGCGCGGCATTGAGCAGGCCGTGGCCATAGGCATTGGCCTTGACGACGGAAATGACTTTAGATTGCGGCGCATAGCGCCTGACTTGCGCTAGGTTATGCGCCAGCGCAGCTTCTGAAATATGAGCAATAATAGGACGCATATATAATGCCAGCCAGATTAATACTCGTCAGGCATATACGCGGCGTTGGCGTAATCCATAAAGCGTGTATGTGCGCCCATAAAGGTCAGGCGCACGCGACCAATCGGGCCGTTACGCTGCTTGGCGATAATAATTTCTGCCGTGCCTTTTTCAGCACTGTCCGGGTTGTAGTACTCATCCCTGTACACGAACATGATCAAGTCGGCATCCTGTTCAATCGCGCCAGATTCGCGCAAGTCACTCATTACCGGACGCTTGTCCGGACGCTGGTCCACACTGCGGTTTAACTGCGAAATCGCAATTAATGGCACGTTTAACTCTTTAGCCAATGCTTTAAGCGAGCGCGAGATTTCTGAAATTTCTGTCGCCCGGTTTTCACCCTGGCGGCCAGCTGGTGAACTCATCAACTGCAAATAGTCGATAACGATCAGACCTAGCTCGCCAGTCTGCCTATGCAAACGACGCGCACGAGCGCGCACGTCAAAGCTGCTTAAACCAGCGCCTTCATCGATATAAATCGGCGCTTCGTTGAGTTTGCCCAGGGCCGTGGTCAGCTTTTCCCAGTCCTCGTCTTCGAGGTTACCGTTACGCATCTTATGCTGGTCCAGGCGGCCAATCGAACCAATCATACGTGTGGTCAGTTGTGTGGCGCCCATCTCCATCGAGAAAATGGCCACGGCTTTATTGGTCTCCAGCGCCACGTTTTCGGCAATGTTAATCGCAAACGCGGTTTTACCCATGGACGGACGACCGGCAATAATCACCATATCCCCGCCTTGCAGGCCAGAAGTCATGGAATCAAGGTCACTAAAGCCGGTCGGGATACCCGTCACATCAGAATGATTTTCACGTGAATACAGGTAGTCAATACGGTCTGCCACTTGCGGCAACAGTACTTGCATGCCCAAAAAGCCCTGGCTCTTGCGGTTACCACCTTCAGCAATCTGGAAAATCTTGGCTTCTGCTTCATCCAGCAATTGCTGTGCATTACGGCCATTCGGCAGATAAGCGCTTTCGGCAATATCGGTGCCGACAGTGACCAGTTGGCGCATGACAAAACGTTCATGCACGATTTCCGCATAACGGCGAATATTGGCCGCGGTGGGTGTATTCTGTGCCAGCGCGCCCAGATAAGCGACACCACCCACGGTAGTCAATTCATTGCTGTTTTCCAGCGACTCAGCCACCGTCACAATATCAGCAGGCTGGTTGCGCTCAATCAAGCGCGCAATATGTTCATAAATCAGCTTGTGGTCGTGCTGATAGAAGTCCTGCGGGGCCAAGATATCGGCGATCTTGTCCAGCGCTTCATTGTCGAGCAACAGCCCGCCCAAGACCGATTGCTCAGCTTCGATGGAATGTGGAGGGAGTTTTAAGAATTCGAGTTGTTCATCAGCCATCTGGTGATTATACCGAAAAGCAGTCTGGCTTTTTGAGCTTTCAGGACAGATGAAAGATTAAAATACTTTAGCCACAGAGATCTCAGAGGACGCAGAGAAAAATCTCATACACTATACTTGCAAGTTATCGAGTAACTTTATACAGCGCGAGCCACAAACGCTGTTGGCTCTGTGGCTAAAAAGAAAAAAGGCTACCGAAGTAGCCTTTTCTTGTACTGCATGCAGAGGCTTGATTAAGCTTCTGGCGTCACTGTTACAGTGATATCTACAACCACGTCGTGGTGCAGCGCAACGCTCACAGCGAAGTCACCGATGTTCTTCAGTGGGCCGTTTGGCAGGCGCACGTCAGATTTTTTCACTTCGTGACCTTGTGCTTGCAAGCCTTCAGCGATGTCCATGTTAGTCACGGAACCGAACAGACGACCATCAACACCCGCTTTTTGAGTCACGGTCAGGCTGAAACCAGCCAGTTTTTCGCCACGTGCTTGCGCAACGGCCAACAAGTCGGCTTGTTGTTTTTCCAACTCAGCGCGCTGTGCTGCAAAAACAGCTTTGTTTGCTTCTGTTGCACGTTTAGCTTTACCCTGTGGAATCAGGAAGTTACGGCCGTAACCGTCTTTCACTTTAACCACGTCACCCAATGAGCCCAGGTTTGCTACTTTTTCCAATAAAATTACTTGCATGTTGTTCTCCTAAGCCGCCAATTAACCTGGGTGTTTGTCTGTGTAAGGCATCAGCGCCAGGAAACGCGCGCGTTTAACCGCGGTTGTCAGTTGGCGTTGGTATTTAGCCTTGGTACCAGTCATACGGGCTGGGATGATTTTGAAGTTTTCAGAAACGAAATCTTTCAACAGATCTACGTCTTTGTAATCAACTTCTTTGATGCCTTCTGCGCTAAAACGGCAGTAACGGCGACGTTTGTACATATCTCTTGCCATTTGAAACTCCTTAAATTCTTTAATACTGTATTCGCTGTAATTCTTGTATATGCAGTACCACTTGTGTGCTTTTTGCACTGCGCTGTGCCAAAAACCCTTTGACTTTGATGTGATCGCCGCTTTGCAATGGCAGATTGGCTTTCTCACCAATCAGCACCGCAGGTAATAGACACTGCACTTTTCGATTCAGGCCAGCTTCGCTTTGCTCTGAATCATGTTGCAATTGCAATCGCAACAAGGGTAAGCCTGCCGGTGTGTAACGCAACGCTTCAATAGATTGAATGGTTGCCGCAATCACCAGCGTATTCACAACACTTAAGCAGCAGCCTCGGTGGTAGCAGCAGGTGCGTCACCAACGATGGTTTTGGATTTTTCCTCTTTCATCATTGGGCTTGGTGCTGTGACTGCTGTTTTCGTCGCGATTGTCAGGTGACGTAATACAGCATCGTTAAATTTGAAGCCGTGTTCCATTTCTTCCAGTACTTCCTGGCTCACTTCGATGTTCATCAACACGTAGTGGGCTTTGTGTACTTTTTGAATTGGATAGGCAAGTTGACGACGGCCCCAGTCTTCCAAACGGTGGATGTTGCCGCCATTGCCAGTGATTTGAGCGCGGTAACGCTCGATCATTGCTGGCACTTGTTCACTCTGGTCAGGGTGAACAATAAACACGATTTCATAGTGTCGCATGAGATTTCCTTGTGGTTATTAGCCACCTTCAGAACCAATCAACGTTTGCTGGGAGCATACATTGCTTGCGATCAAAGTGTGGCAAGGTTGCAAAGCACGCGATTATAAACCGGATTTGATGCTGCAATCAAGGACTTATTACTTTTTGGGCGGATTCTCTAGCGTCTTGTCTTCTTTTGGCAGGTAATAAGGGTCAGACACATAGCCCGGCCCTTTCATAATAATGATCACGATCAGGCCGATGGTCATGGCGCCAATAAAAAACCAGAAGGTAAACAGCAAACCAAGAAACATGGCCGTACGTTCAACGTCGCGTGTCAGCAAGTCGCCATGTTGCCACCAGGCATGCACTAAGGGTGTCGCAAACACCAGAGTGCCCAGCAGCCACCATTTAGGCAGTTTTTTCAACAACTGCCACTCTTTATGACTGGGATAACGTACACCATTTGGAAGTTTATTTAATCTACCCATGTGTTTCCGATCCAACCCACGCATCCATACGATTATTTACCTTTGCATTTTAACGCAAGTATGACCCTGTTTTAAAAGGAAAAATTCAAGATCTGACAGCAATTGATTTATATCAAGCATATTTTCCGTCATCCACAGAGACTATCATATTAAAGAAGCTGCAAATTACGCCGTAAAACCCTTGAGACCATAAAGACACAGCGGGCAAAGTTCGCCCTGCGCAAGAATAACTTGAGGTAACTGCATGCTGGTACAAAAAAAACAAACCCATTGGGAAGGCATCCTGCAGGCCATACAGAACTCGTATGCGATCAAACGCCATATTGAATTCTTTAACTGGCTGAAACAAGACATTCATCCGCTGATGCGGCACGATGTATTGTTGGCGGCATGGGGTGACTTTAGCAGTGGCGAACTACATTTTGATGTGTCGTCTTCCTTGCCGGAAGCGTCCACACAGCGTTTGCTCGAAGACTCTGCCATTGTGAATTACCTGATGTGCAATCTCTATAAGCGCTGGGTAGAAAATGACGACAAGTGGTATGTCATTAATCGCTTTGACGCCAGCGGCATCCATGCGCAATCCCCTAACCCGTTTACACAGCAACTGCTTAAGATGCACTCTTTAATGGTGTACGGTGTGCGAGATACCCGGGGTAAAGCCGATTGCATCTATGTCTTTTTTGATCGCACCAAAGAGTTTACTGTCCCAGACCAGATGCTGGGCATGATCATGCCACATCTGGATGCTGCTATCCGCCGTGTTGGCCATCTGGCACCGGTGGTTAAAGATGAAGACTTGCTCGATAACATGGCGCAAGGCGGATTGTCTGACCGCGAGCAGGAAATCTTGCATTGGGTACGCAGTGGTAAAACCAATTTCGAAATCGGCATGATCCTGAACATCAGCGCCAATACGGTCAAAAACCACCTCAAACGTATCTTTCAGAAGCTGGATGTGTCTTGCCGGGCACAGGCTGTGGCGAAAACAGGCATGCCTGCTGGTGCACGCCGCCCAAGCTAGGCCTAATATTAAAGCTAAGCCGCCACTTAACCTCGCCCGGTAAAGCGCTGGATATCCCGCATCTGCCGTTTGGTGGGGCGTCCCAGACCACGGTCACGCTCGGCAAATTGATCAGCGCCCGTTTCCTGCGCCTGCTGACGCACACGCTGGCTTTCATCTGTTTCGCGGTAGAGCAGCGCGGCCTCTGGCGCACCACGGCGCACATTGCTTAACGCCAGCACTTCTACTTCAATCTGCATATCCTTATTTTTGATGCTGACGCGCATGCCTGGCTTCATTTCCCGCGCATTCTTGGCGCGGTCACCATCAATACGCACCTTGCCGCCATCGACCGCTTCTGCGGCCAGACTGCGGGTTTTAAAAAAACGGGCAGCCCACAACCATTTATCCAAACGACAACCATCGTCTTTTTCTGGTGGCGCTTCCTGTTTACGGTGATGCGTACGTGGCATAAAACTTAGAGATTAAGATGATTGTCTTGATGTTGCTGGAAATAAGCCATGCGCGCCTGATTACGTTCCAGAGTATGACGGTAACTGGCCAATGCGCTTTGCGCGCGTGCCATCAGGCTGTCACCAGCATAGGTGCCATCCGCCTCTTGCGTGCCTGCCTCACACTCGGTGAGGTGCGCAATCCCTTCCAGCACATGGTCGATGGCAATAATTTTAAACATGCCATTATTCACTGCGGTCACCACGCTTTCATCCAGTATCAGGTGGCGCTGGTTGCGTTTGGGGATAATCACCCCCTGCTCCCCATTTAAACCCAGCGCTTCACAGACGCGGAAATAGCCTTCAATCTTCTCGTTGATGCCTCCAATCGGCATCACTTCACCAAACTGATTCAGCGCACCAGTGACGGCCATGCCTTGCTTGATTGGCAAGCCAGTCAACGCAGACAGCAAGGCAAACAGCTCGGCACAGGACGCTGAATCGCCTTCGACACCGTTATACTCCTGCTCAAATACCAGCGAAGCACTCAAGCTCAACGGCGCCAGCGCCCAAAAACTGGCACTGAGCCAGTTTTGCAGAATATAAATGCCTTTGTCATGCGTGGGGCCACTCATATTCACTTCGCGGTCAATGTTAATCACCCCACTGCGGCCTGGATAACAACGGGCGGTAATACGGATAGGCGAACCAAAACTGGCATCCCCCAGCTCGATATGGGTCAGGCCATTGACCTGGCCAACCACGTTGCCATGGACCTGAATCAGCAACTCGTTATCAATAATGGAGTCACGAATCTGCGCCTCAAAGAACTGCTGGCGTAGCAAGCGTGCGGACAGCGCTTGTTTCACATGCACATCAGTAATCAGGCGTGCATCGTCGGCAACCGCCGCACTTTCGTGCATCAACTGGTCCAGATGCGCAAAGTGCGTACTGATACGGCCCTGGTCTTCTTCCAGCCTATGCATAAACTGCAGCAACACATTCACTGCGGCACCGCTAAAATGAGACAACGCTTGCTGCTGGCATTTGCGTGCAATGTAACCGGCGATCCAGGCATAGTTATCCAGCGTCGCCGTGACGCGATCTTCGAACTCAACTTTAATGGGGAAAAAGTCAAAGAAATCCGGTTGCGCTTCCAGGCAATCGTAATAATCTTCGCGGCTGGCAATCATGACAATTTTCACATGTACCGGCAGCGCAGCGTGGCGGTTACCACCGGCGCCTTGCTGGGCGTGATTGGCCCAATCTTCAATCTGCACTTCACGATTACGCATCAGGCGATACAGCTTCTCCAGCAAGGCGCTGCCGTTGCCTTCATCCTGCATCAAATCACGCAAATGCAGCAGCAACATGCCGCCATCGGCCTGATGCAAGCTACCGGCACGCAAGCGCAAAAACTCTGGCCATTGCGCCGCCTCACCCACGGCAGTTTCCAGCATGCCAAACAAAGCTGCAAACCCAGGGTCCTTTTCCTCAACCACCGGTTGCTTCACACCTGATGTCAGGTTAGCGCGCTGGTCCACCAGCAAATTGACGCGAAAGCGTGACAAGAAACTATCGTTGATAATACTGTCCGAGCCATTGTCGCCATCATTCCCTACTTGCTGCCAGGCCTGCAAATAGGCCAGCACTTCCGGTTTGATGATATTAAAGAATGACGACAATTTGGCACTGCTTAACTGTGAGCGCAGGCCATCCACACGCTCTTCCAGCCAGGTTTCGGCTTTAGACAGATTGACCTGGCCGCTGGCATCAAGCCATTGCTGCATTTCAGCAATCAGCCCTTTGATAAAAGAGTCCATGACCGTGCGCAACTGTGCACCCAGCCCAGCGGGCAATTTGATATAGTTCACGCAAGCCTGCTGGCTAAAGTCATACAGCGCCACCAGGTCCGTCAGCGAACTATCAATGCCAGTGACTGCGGATGCCTTCATCGCCGCCATGGTTAACCCGGCCCGGCCAGAGCCTGGGGTACCCAGCACCAGCACATTGCTGCCAGCCTGCTGCAATGACAAACCCATCATCAATGTTTTTTGTGCTTCGGGCTGCAGTTTCCAGCCGTAATCGTTGAGACCCAAATCCGCAGCGTCCAGTAGCTCTTCGGTAGACTCAAACGACATGGGTGACAGTTTGTAAGAAACAGTCATTTCATTGGGACTCAGTACTTGCATCATTTAGGCAGTTTCCACTGTTGTTTTGCTTGTTCATCAGATGCACGGGCTTCTACCCAGTGCTGACCAAAATCACCAACTTCTTTTTTCCAGAAAGGCGCTTCGGTCTTTAAATAATCCATCATAAAAGCACAGGCCTCAAACGCCGCTTGCCGATGCACGCTGGTCGCCGCCACCAGCACAATCTGCGCCTGCGCCGTGAGCGAACCGACGCGATGTATCAAGCGGATGCCGAGCAATGGCCAGCGCTGCGTGGCCTGTTGCGCAATCTGCTGCAAGGCTTTTTCGGTCATGCCCGGATAATGCTCAATCACCATTTCGCTGACTTGACCGTCAGTGGACACATCGCGCACCAAGCCGACAAAATTAACCAGCGCCCCCGCTTGCGGCGTAGCCGCTCTCAACTGTTGCAACTCGGCGCCGACATCAAAATCGCCAGGCTGCACAGACACCTTGAGATACATGACTTCGCTCAAACTATCCTCCGGTCACCGGCGGAAAAAACGCCACCTCATCGCCCTCATCAAACGTCGCCATGTCATCAACCAGTTCATGGTTAATCGCGGCACGTACCACACCACTGCCATCAAACAGTTTCTGCCAGGTCGCACCACGACCGGATAACCATGACTTAAGCGCGATGATGGTCTCCACCTCTTCTGGCAACACGACATCCTCAGATGAGTAATTCACAACCTCTTTGATGCGGGCGAAATATAAAATGGTGATCTTCATGGGTTGCTCTTTCCGGCCTCGTCTAATTCATCCAGCATGTCCAGCGGCTCCAGGCCGGCGGTCTGCGCCAATTCTACTTTTTCAATCTGGGCAAAGCGCCTGGATATTTTTTGGCTGCTGATATGTACGTCCTGCGCGTTTTCATGCGCCTGGCGGATATTATCGGCCAGTTTCTTCATACGGGTATCGAAACGGTCAAAATCTTTACTCAGTTTGCCCAGTTCGTCTTTAATAATATGCACTTGCTTGCGCATCTCAACATCTTTGAGCACGGCGCGGGCCGTATTGAGCACAGCCATCAAAGTCGTCGGTGACACCAGCCATACACGCTTTTGCATGGCGTAATCCACCACATCGCCATGGTAGGCATGAATCTCGGCAAACACCGCTTCGGCCGGAATAAACATCACGGCACCATCTGACGTTTCATTGGCAATAATGTATTTGTTGCTGATATCGTCGATGTGTTTCCTGATATCGGCTTTAAACAATTTGGAAGCCTGCGCCTGCACCAGTTCGCCCAGGCTGCTATCGATCATGCGGTGGTAATTTTCCAGCGGAAACTTGCTATCTACCGCCACCGTGCCGGTCGGCTCAGGCAAAAACAAGGCACAATCGACGCGCGCACCATTGCTCAAGGTATGCTGCATGGCAAAACTGTTTACTGGTAACACATTGCGCACCAGGCCTTCCAGTTGCACCTCACCATAGGCGCCACGACTGCGTTTGTCGCCTAGTAACTCCTGCAAGCTCACCATATTGACGCTAAGGCCATCAATTTTCTTTTGCGCCTCATCAATGGTGGCCAGGCGCTCCATCACGCTAACAAACGTCTCGTTGGTTTTTTTGAAGCCTTCTTCCAGGCGGATAGACACCTTGCCACTCATTTCTTCCAGGCGGCCATCGACTACTTTGGTCAGCGCTTCAATGCTTTGGGTCAGGGTTTGAGTGGTGGTTTGCAAAGCAGTTTTCAGCAGGTTTTGTTGCAACATGCCCTGTTCGGACAAGCCGTTACGCAAACTCAGGCTGAGTTGCTCACTGCTCTGGCTTAAATGGTCGCGCTGCGCCACTTGCAAGGCTTGCATGGCTTCACGCGTCGCCGTCAGCTCTTGCGACAATTGCGCGCGCAAACGATCCTGCTGATCTGCATTCAGGCTTTGCAAGCGGTCAGCCAATTGATTCAGTGACTGATGCATCTCGCTCATCATCAAGCGATGCTTTTCTTCGAGCTGTTGGGAAAGTAATTGCGCCAGCGCCTGTTGTGCCGAGTGTTGCTGTGTACGCCACTGCCAGACCAGCATGGCAATCACCAGCAGCAAGAGAAATAACTGAATAATTTGTAGCGTCATGGCGGCATTATAGCCGATGACCGTGTACGCCACATCGGCTCGCAGCAAATTCGGCTGCGAGGATGCGGGTGTATTGAAACAGCGATTAAGCTAAAACATTAATGTTCATGCGCATGTAAACCAGGCGCGCCGTGCGCTTTGGCCAGCCATTGCATTTCCGAAGGATTGTGCTCCATATCGCCCAGATCGGCATAATCCACATGCTGGTAATTGCTGAGTGCCGTCAGTGAGGTGCCAGGCGCGATTTCTACGGCCTGCTCAGACTTGGCTGCTGGTTGCAGCGATTGCAACTGGATGCTCACCGTGTGCTGCGGGTAGCTATAAGCGACTTTATAAGGTAATTTTAATGCCGGAATCCACCATACTTCGCTGCGGATGCCATCGCCTAAAGTACCCACATATTTCTCTACCGGGTAGCCATATTGCGTGGCAGACGCTGCGTCCACTTTCTGCAAGCTGGCCAGTTCGCTATCTGTCACCAACTGTGATTTCAGTTGCCAGAACTGTTCATCGGTTTTGATGGACAACAGTTTCAAATCCACATCGGCATAATCAATCGCGCGACGCTCATCGTGCATCAAATACACATAATTCATTTGCCCGGCCGGTTTTTTCAGCCACAGGCTGCTGTGATGCGCTGGTTCACCGTTTTGATACAGATTGCGTATCTCCACCTGATTCGTGTCACGCATTAACCACCATTGCACATGTTTGGCCTCTTCTGCCTTGCACGGCGAGGCGCACTGCACCGTTTCATAACGCGCATTCACCACGTCATCTGCCATTGCGCCAGCACTTATCAACATCAATGCCAGGCATCCAGCTGATTGTTTAAATATCATTTTATTCCATTCCGACTAAAGGGATCAGGGCAGCTTGAAGCTGCCCTGCAATCACTCGCTATGCACCAGCATACCGCAACTTAGAAGCCAAAAGCATCTTTCATCACTTGGTAGATATAGCTTTGCTCTTGAACACCGTGTACCAGGTAGGCTTTAGGGCCAATGGCGTAAATTGCCACCTCTTCACCGGCGTGGGTTTCTGAGCTCAGTGGTACCAGTGCTTCCTGATGGAAATCAGGATCTTCAGTGTCCACGCCAGACATATCCACGACACGACCTGCAGCGATAGACTCGTTATACACGGCATCGCCTGGAGAGTTAACGTGGTAGCCTGGGCCGTTGGCAAAACTCACAGTGGTGTAAGGCTTGCCATCTGCTGCCAGCGTTGGTGTGGTTTTGCCTGGCTCAACCACTTTACCCAAAATTGGGTTGCCGCGTTTTGGATAACCGCCAATGGTCAAAGTGTGGCTATGGTCAGCCGTCACAATGATCAGGGTGTCGTTCAGGTTCACCTTGGACGCTGCTTCACGCACTGCATCAGACAATGCCACCGCATCCTTGAACGTACGATAGGCGTTACCGGCATGCGAAGCATGGTCGATACGACCGCCTTCTACCATCAGGAAATAACCGTTCTGGTTTTTCTTCAGGATATCGATCGCTTTACCCGTCATATCAGCCAGTGATGGTTCACCAGCGATGTCATTCGGGCGGTCTTGCTCATATTCCATATGGGATGGATTGAACAGGCCCAGCACTTTGTTCGTGGTCACTGGATTCAAAGCATTAAATGCAGTCTGGTTTTCGATATACACGCCACCAAACTTGCTCACGTATTCTTGTGTCAGGTTACGGCCATCAGTACGGCGGCCTTTGGTGCCTTCGATATCGGTAATGCTGTTAGGCAGGAAGTAGCTACGGCCACCACCAAATACCACGTCAATGCCATCACCAATTTTGCCGTTGCCAAAGTTATCAATCAGTTGCGCAGCGATGTCTTTCACACCATTGCTGGCAGCGGCGGCAGACAGGTTCGCATTCGCTTCCCAGTCGCGGTTAGAGATATGCGCGTAAGTAGCTGCTGGTGTGGCGTGTGTGATACGTGCAGTTGAAACCACGCCAGTGGATTTGCCTGCCTGCTCGGCTTGCTCCAGCAATGTCGTCACTTTGTTAGCGTTCAATACTGTTGGGCTAGGCTCATTACGCGCCACAGACTGGTTAAGTGACAAAATACCATCGTTGGTTTTTACACCAGAAATCATGGCCGTCATGGTTGGTGCAGAGTCAGCCGTTTGCTGGTTGGTAGAATATGTTTTAGACAAGGCAACATATGGGAACTCTTCAAAAGACAATTTGTGACGTTCGCCGTCAATGCCTTTCAGTTGACCTTCAAAAATACGCGCACCAGTCACGGTAGAGATACCCATACCGTCACCCACGAACAAAATCACGTTTTTCGCTTTTTTGGCATTTGGTACCAGCTTCTTGCTGTCATTCAGGCTGGCAGCACCATCGTTCAGCCAGAACTGGGCATCTTCAGCCATCGCCGCGTTAGAAAGCAGTTGTGAGCCCAGCAGCATGGCGACCATGGCCGTGCGTTTCAAGTTAAACAGTTGCATGTTGATTCCTTTATCAGCTTTTAATATTGTATGTTATGAATAACGACGGCGCATCACCGCCGCAATGATGCCCAGGCCAGCCAGCATCAAGGCATTGGTATCCGCCTCAGGCACAGATGAAACAGCTTGCAGACTGACGTTATCAACGCCCAGTTGCAATGCACTCTGGTTGGCTACGGTGGCAAAGCGCAACACATAGCTGCCACCAGCAGCCAGGCTGGAAGACAAGTCAAACTGGTAGTTGATATAGTGATTGACTGCCAGGCCGCCGTTAGCACCGCCCACGTACAGGGTTTGCAAGATATCTGCGCTATCGGTCGAGAACGGGTCACTGCCAGCCTTCAGCAAGTCCACACGCACATGCTGGTTAGGATGATCGGTCGCATCCACGCTGTAATCCAGGCCAGCGGCATCAATCTCAGTCGTCGCATTCTGGTTATTGACAAACATCTGGAACGACAAGGTTGCCTGGCTCACGGCAGCCGTGGTAAAGGATTGGTACAACACATTGCCAGCCAGGCCGTAGTTATCCAGCAAGCCATAGTAGCTGCCCTGATAAGCCCCTGCAGTGGCATTGCCTGTCACTTCTGACACATTGCCTGATTGTGACAATACGCTGCCGAAAAAGCCTTGCTCGGCCACTTGCCAGCCGGAAATATCGTAGCTATCTACGCCCTGCACTTCGAAACCACCGTTTTGAATCAATTCGGCAGCTTGTGCCTGAGACAGCATGGCTGTGCCCAGCAAACCTGCCATTAGCCAAGGTTTAAGTTTCATTCTGAATATCCTCTCTTAAGTACACTTACGATGTCGCTCACTGTTTTTAAACACAGGGCCTGCGCACTGTGTCGCTTTGAGCATTCTTGAGAAACTGTATGTCAGAAAGTTTTCACTGGCATGAAGCTTATATGACGGGCCTGACTACGCCGATTGAGAGTGACCGGGAATAAAAAAGAAAAAACCCCGCATTGGCGGGGCTATAAAGAGACTTTAAACTTGAAAAACACAACACAATGACATAAAGGCATCCTGGATGCTGACAATCAATCAAACAAACATCTAAAACAAATTCAGATTTAAGTAGATGATGATCGCTGCGTCTTTGTGATGTTGCTAGAATACTGACGACGGCTCATGGTCACAATGACCCGTTCGGGTCATCTGACATAAAGATCAAGCGAAGCACAAGCAAAGAATAACAAGGGAGCGACATGTTAAAACTCAAATTGATGCTGGGCTTCTGGCTGGCCAGCCTGACCCGCAAGTTAAAAAATAACTTTTACCTCTATCTGGCCCTGTTATTCAGCTTGATGATACTGCTAGATGCGGCTGTATTTCACGTCGGCCAGAATATGCGCGACAAAGCGTTTGACCTCATGGTCAAAAACCGTATCCTCAAACCGGCAGCTGATCAGAGTATTGTCATTATTGATATCAATGAAGCCAGCCTGGACGCCATGGCCAAGGAATATGGCCGCTGGCCGTGGCCGCGCCAGGTGATCGGCGAACTGGTGGAAAATATCCAGCAGCAACAACCGAAAGCTATCGTCTTTGATATTGTGTTTTCGGATGCCGACGTCTACAACCCGGACAGTGACAGCTACTTTAATGATGTGATTAGCGAATGCCAGCACTGCTTCTTTCCATTGCTTCGCCTGGACGCCAGCCAGGATAGCCAGAGCCAGCTGAAGTATGCGCAAATTCCTGGGCTGGTCGCGGCCACCGATGCGGACAAACAAGCCACGTTTGCTGCAATTCCACCCTATTTCAAAGGTGCCTGGAAGCCAGGTCGCCTGGGCACGCATAATGTGTACCCGGATAACGATGGCGTGGTGCGCCAATACCGCATGCGCCACCAGGATAGAGGCTGGACCTTGCCCGCGCTGCCGCTGGTGGTTGCCAATGCCCAGGGAGAGATCAGCAGCAATACGCCGGACGAAATGCTGCTTAACTGGCGTGGCAAACCGTTCACTTATGCCTACGTAAGCTTTAGCGACGTTTACCGTGACCTCACCAGTGCACAACCCAAGCGAGGCAAGGATGAGTTCAAGGACAAGATTGTCATCATCGGCTCCACCGCCCCTGCCCTGTTTGATATCAAACCTACCGCCATGGACAAGCAGTTTCCAGGTGTTGAAATCCTCGCCACGGCGCTGGATAACAGCCTGCACCAGGATTACCTCAAGGTCTGGCGCGGCAAGCTGCCTTATATCCTGCTGAGCTTTTTACTGGTGTGGCTGACGACGCTGGCGTTTTACTTCAAGATTGACCGCGACCGTTTTAATGGCGTGTTTACTGGTAGCCAGATTGGTTTGCTGGTGTTGTCTTACCTGGCGATCAACCTGTTTCATACCTATTTGGACCTGGCGGCGCCTATCTTCTGGGCAGTGGCTTATTTCGGTGTCGCCAAAATCTATGCGCTGGCCACCGACCGTGCACTGCAACGCTGGCTAGCATTTGGCCTGACCTCCAGCAGCAATGAACTGGAAGTACTGCTGATGCCGATTGCCATCGAAAGCCAGGAAACACTGGGCGATGCGGCCATGAAACGCATTCGTCGTGAAGTCGAGCAAGCCTGCCGGGCGCCGACGCAGATCGATATTCTCACCGGCACGCAAAGCGGTATCTGGGGCCTGTTTGGCGATATGGTGATGGTCAGCTGGCAATATGCGCCGGAAGCAACTTACCGCGAGGCGGCACAACAAGATGCACAGCAACTATCGGCACAATTACAAGCATTAATTAATCAACTGAGTCTACCTGGCCAGCCCGTCGTGCGTTATGGGTCGCATCAGGGCAAGATTGCCAACAACGCATCACAACTGGCTGCACAGTGGCGCATCTTGTTTGCACAAGCCATGATACAGCTGGAGATGGCCGCTTTAAGTCATTCGGACTTGTCTAGCGATCAAAGCAGCACACATAACAACAATCAGGAGAACAAGGCATGATCAAAAAAAGCTTATTCTGGCTACTGACGGCATTCGCATGCAGTCAGGCAGTCGCAGCGGAGACCGGGGTCGCCCTCAAAGCGGACCAGTTACGGGCAGATACCTTTAGCGACGCCAAGGTCGTCGGCAGCGTTAATAAAAACGATGCTGTCGAAATCCTCAATAAAAAAGGCGCCTGGCTACAAATTAAAGCCGCCGGCAAAACCGGCTGGGTACGCTTGCTCACGGTTAAACGCAACAGCGCGGGTGGCAATAATGTCGCAGGCGTGGTCGGCGTGGCTACCGGCCGCAGTGGCACCGGAAAAGTCGTATCGACTACCGGTATTCGCGGCCTGAGTGCCGAAGACTTGAAAACCGCACAATTCAACGAAGCTGAAACCAAGAAGCTGGAAAGCTACACGGTGAACGCAGAAGACGCCAAGCAATTTGCCAGCAACGGTGGCCTCAGCAGCCACCAATATCCTTACTTTACGGGAGGCGCGCAATGAACAAGACCTTAACACAAGCAATGGCGCTTGCATTATGTAGTAGCCTGGCATGGGGCACCGCTTCTGCGCTTGACCTTAAAGGCGTACTCAAAGACGCCGTCAATGAGCAACTAGGCACCACCAACAAAACTGAAGCAGCCGCCACGACCACGCCACAAAGCACTCCGTCAGCGCAAGACAAGCTGGCCAATATCAACTGGAAAAACCCTAGCCGCGAAGACGAAATTGCAGTGGGCCGCAATGTCACTGGCACCATTCTCGGCGCTGCGCCCCTGGTCAATGACGCACAGTTACAGCAATATGTGAACAAAGTGGGGCGCTGGGTAGCCAGCCAGTCCGAGCGCGCCGATTTACCCTGGCATTTTGGTGTCATTGAAAGCACAGATGTCAACGCGTTTGCCGCGCCAGGCGGCTATGTACTGATTACCAAAGGCTTGTATCAACGCTTAAGCAGTGAAGCGCAACTGGCCGGTGTCCTGGGGCATGAGATCGCCCATGTGGTGCAAAAACACCACCTGAAAGTGATGCAGAAACAGGCCTTGCTGGATGCGGGCACCTCATTCTTAAAAGAGAAAATCAGCAAAAACAAACTGACCCAGCGCGCAGTCTCCACCGGCGCAGAAATCAGCGCGCGCAACCTGGATAAAAGTGCCGAATTTGAAGCGGACAGCATGGGCACAGTACTGGCTGCACGCGCTGGCTACGAAGCCTATGGCCTGGCGGAGGTGCTGCAGGACATGGAAACCATCAATAACAATGATGGCAGTGTCGCCCTGCTGTTCCAGACGCATCCACACCCGGACGACCGGCTGGCGCAACTAAGCCTGGTCAGCGGCGACCAGATGGACAACATCAGTGGTGGCAAGACGCTGGAAAACCGCTTGTATAAGCTGAAATAAACACGGCTGCAAACGCATAAGGCTCGCCATGGCGAGCCTTATTTCTTGATCAATTACAGCTGATTTATACCCAGTCGCGCGCCCTGCACTCACTCTTGATATAGGCATAATACACAGGGGCCGCCACGATGCCGGGCAAGCCAAAGGTCGCCTCCATCAGCAACATAGCCAGCAGCAACTCCCAGGCATAAGCGCGAATCTGACCACCGACAATACGCGCATTGAGGAAGTACTCCAGCTTGTGGATCACAATCAAAAACGCCAGCGAGCCCATGGCCACCATAAATGAATGACTGGTGCTGACAATCACAATCACGGTATTGGAAATCAGGTTACCGATCACGGGCAACAAGCCAACCAGGAAAGTAATGGCAATCATGGTTTTGGTAAACGGCAAATGTACGCCACACAACGGCAAAATCACTGCGAGGTAAATCCCGGTCAGCGTCGCATTCACGGCAGAAATTTTCACCTGTGCAAATACAATATTCTTGAATGCCTGCGCAAACAAGGTGATGCGCTGCAACAGGCTTTGCGCAAACGGTTTATGATTGACCTTGGTTTGTACGTCATGCAAGGCGATCATCGCACCGATAACCATGCCGATCAGGATATGTGCCAAATGATGCCCGGCTTCCTTGCCGAGCAGTTGCCAGTCGGCTGAATGCGCGCGTAACCAATCAATGACCGTTTGTTGCAGCGTAATGGCATCATCGGGCAGGCGTTCATTCAACCATGGCGGCAACACCTTGCGTGAGTCTTCAATAATTTTGGCCAGTTGGTCAAACAGCACCGCCAGGCCACCAGCATCACTGCGAATCAAGGTGACGATGCCCATGCCCAATGCGACCAGCAAGCCAATCACCAGCGTAGCAATCAGCACCACAGCCAGCCATTTAGCGTATTTTCCCGGCAATTTACGTGCAATTAACGGCGAAATGACGTGAATTAACTCAAACACCAACAGACCAACGAGTAATGCTGGCAGCAACTGCACTTGCAACACCAGCCACATCAACACCGCCATCAAGATGTAGGTCGCAATATCAAATCGTTGGTTTTGGGTCACTACAGGCTCCGGTCGATGAGGTTCTGGTAGAAATAAGATTGGTTAAAATTTGGCTTGTATTTGCCTGGCAGCATCCAGCGGTAACTTAAGCAAAAAATGGACGGCTTCATCAAACTTCTTGTCCAGAATTTCGCCATGGCACTTTTGTACTTCACGCGTCAACTCATCCACACGCTTGTAGCTGGTAGATATCTTGAGGTGCACCATTTCCACAAAAGGCATGCTGCCTGCCTGGTCCATCGCCTGTTTAGCAGTACCGCCATAAGCACGCACCAGACCGCCGGTGCCCAGGTTAATACCGCCATAATAGCGCACGACCGCCACACAGCAATTGACATAATTCTGGCCATCCAGCATTTGCATGATGGGCTTGCCCGCGGTTCCCGCAGGCTCACCTGCATCAGAAAAGCGCGCCACGATGCCTTCTGCTGTTTTCATTCTGAACGCATACGCCAGGTGCCCGGCCGTTTGATGGTCACTGGCAAACTGGCGCAAAAACAAAGCAAGCTCGCGCTCATCTTCACAACGCTTGGCGCGGGCAATAAAACGGGATTTATTAATGGTGTGATCGGCCTGGCCGAGCTGGCTAAAGGTTTGCATGACAAGTACTTCAGGAAAGTCCCACTATTCTACCATTGGCATCCACGCTGATGCGCGCACTGGCGGGCTGTTTAGGCAAACCCGGCATGGTCATGATGTCTCCGCAAATCGCCACCACAAAACCAGCACCGCGCGACAAACGTAACTCGCGCACATGCAGGACATGATGTTGCGGCACATTGCGCAGCTTGGCATCACAGGACAAGGAATACTGTGTTTTAGCGATACACACAGGCAGCCCCTGGCTGGCATCCTTGATCTGTTCCAATTGCTGCTGGGCCAACTCACTGTAAGTGACACCGCTGGCACCATACATTTTCTGCGCAACAGTGGTCAGTTTTTCCGCTAGCGAGAGATCATCTGCATACAGTAAATGTGGCGTGGCAAGCTGTTGCACCTGCGCAGCCACCGCATGCGCCAGATCCAGCGCGCCTGCGCCGCCTTGCGCCCAATGCCGACACACATGCAGACTGGCACCCAGTGCCTCAACGGCAGTTTGTACCAAAGCGACCTCTGCTGCGGTATCGGCCGTAAAATGATTCAACGCCACCAGCACCGGCAACCCAAAGTGCTGGCGCAAATTGCTAATATGCTTTTCCAGATTGGCAACACCAATAGCCAACGCTGACAAGTTTTCGGTATTCAAATCAGCGACTTCCACGCCGCCGTTATATTTCAATGCGTGCACGGTGGCCACAATCACCGCTACATCCGGCCGCAAGCCAGACTGGCGGCATTTGATATCCATGAATTTTTCTGCACCTAGGTCAGCGCCAAAGCCGGCCTCGGTCACCACGTAATCGGCCAGGCGTAAAGCGGTTTGCGTCGCCACCAGTGAGTTACAACCGTGTGCGATATTGGCAAATGGGCCACCATGCAACAACGCTGGCGAACCTTCCAGCGTTTGCACCAGGTTAGGCTGAAAAGCATCTTTCAGTAACGCCGTCATCGCCCCTTCGGCTTGCAAATCACTGGCCAGAATTGGAGTTCCTTGCAGATTTAACCCTACTTGCACCCTGCCCAGTCTGCGCGTTAAATCTGCCAAGTCGGTCGCCAGGCAAAAAATAGCCATCACTTCACTGGCGACCGTAATATCAAAGCCGGTATGCACGGTATTTTCCAGCGTGATTCGGCGCAAGGCGCGGTCGTTCATGTCCATGCAACGGCGCCAGCTTACCTGATCGAAACCCAATGCATTGCCATGGTAAATATGATTATCAATCAGCGCTGCCAGCAGGTTATTGGCGGCACTGATGGCGTGAAAGTCGCCAGTAAAATGCAGGTTGATATTCTCCATCGGCACCACCTGCGCATAACCGCCGCCGGTCGCCCCGCCCTTCATGCCAAACACCGGTCCTAGCGAAGGCTCACGCAAGCAAGCAAGCGCGTGATAACCGGCCTGATTCAAGGCATCGGTGAGGCCAACAGTCGTGGTGGTTTTACCCTCTCCGGCAGGCGTCGGATTGATCGCCGTCACTAGAATCAGCTTGGCTTTGGCTGGCTGGGCATGCAGCCGATTCACCGTGGCTTGCGTCAGTTTGGCCATATGCTGGCCATATGCATGCAAATCGTCGGCCAACAATCCTAACTTGCCAGCCACCGCCACAATCGGTTCCAGCGTCGCGGCCTGGGCGATGTCGATATCACTTAACATGCAGGGTTCCTGACTTTATTCACTTATCAAAGCTGATGATCAACGCCATGGCTAACGCTTGGTCTTACTACCCCCAAGAATCGAGCCCAACACACCGCGGATAATGGCACGACCCAATTGCGAGCCAATCGCTCTCGCGGCAGATTTAGCGGCAGACTCCAGCACCGAATCCGAGCGACTGGTTTTACCGCCTAAAATGCCACCGAGGTCAAACCCAGAGCCCTCTTCCTCTTTTTGCGTTTGTGCCTGCGTGGCTGATGCTGCCTGATCTGCACGTTGTTTGAGAATTTCGTAAGCCGATTCGCGATCGACCAGCTTATCGTATACGCCAGCGACCAGCGATTGCGCCATCACCTGCTTGCGCTCCGCGTCCGTGGCAGGACCCACCCGGCTTTCTGGTGGACAGACAAACACACGTTCAACCGGGGTCGGCGCGCCTTTTTCATCAAGGAAAGAAACCAGCGCCTCGCCCACCCCCAACTCGGTAATCGCAGTCGCCACGTTTAATTTGGGATTAGCGCGGAAGGTTTGCGCCGCTACTTGCACGGCTTTCTGGTCGCGCGGCGTAAACGCACGCAGCGCGTGCTGCACGCGGTTACCTAATTGGCCCAACACGACATCTGGAATATCCAACGGGTTTTGCGACACAAAATACACCCCAACACCTTTGGAACGCACCAGACGCACCACTTGTTCAATCTTTTGCATCAGAATGGCGGGCGCGTCGTTAAATAACAGGTGCGCCTCATCAAAGAAAAATACCAGTTTTGGTTTTTCCATATCGCCGACTTCAGGCAACTTTTCAAACAACTCCGACAATATCCACAGCAATAATGTCGCATAGACGCGTGGCGAATTCAGCAATTTATCCGCTGCCAGGATATTGATAAACCCTAATCCTTTGGCATCGGTTTGCATCATGTCTTCCAGGTTCAAGGCCGGCTCACCAAACAGGACATCACCGCCCTCGGTTTCCAATTGCAGCAAGGCACGCTGGATGGCGCCGACGCTGGCCGTGGAAATATTGCCGTATTGCGTCTGGTAAGTGGCTGAATTTTCAGCACAATGCTGCGCCATCGCACGCAGGTCTTTCATATCGAGCAACAGCATGCCATTGTCATCGGCGATCTTGAAAATCGCATTCAATACACCGCCCTGCACATCATTCAGGTTCAGCATGCGGGCCAATAAAAGTGGGCCCATTTCACTTAAAGTGGTGCGTACCGGATGGCCTTTTTCACCGAACATATCCCAGAACATTGCTGGATAGGCTTTATTGGTATAGTCAGTCAGCCCCAATTGCTGCACGCGCGCTTCGACCTTGGCATTGCCGCCACCGACCTGGCTCATGCCAGACAAGTCACCTTTGACGTCTGCCATGAATACCGGCACACCGATGCGTGAAAACTGCTCAGCCAGGCTTTGCAAGGTCACCGTTTTACCAGTACCGGTTGCACCGGCAATCAGGCCATGACGGTTAGCCATTTTTGGCAGCATGACGCTGTCGACATCATTATTTTTTGCGATGAGCATAGGTTGCACCATGGAATGTACTCTTAACAATGAAAGTTAAGTTGAGTATAGGGGATGGCTCTAAAAAGGGGAAGATTGTTGTTTTGCCGGAAGCGCGAAATCGTTTAAAAAAATCTTTAGCCACAGAGTGCACAGAGAAAAGCTATTGGTGCGCTACAGCGGTAGTCATTTTCTCCGTGTCCTCTGTGGCTAAAAAATGTCTTTATAATGAATACTAAAAATCCCCGCGACGGGCTTTTTCCATCAGTTCGATCAAGGCATCTTCAAGCTGCTGTGCCGAGGCTTGTGCCCTAGCAGTCGGCTGTTTGATATTTTTTAAATCATGCGTGGGCCGGTCCAGACCAAGGTATAGCTGGCGTTTGCCGCTGGCGTCCGCTTTTTCGTAAATAGCCAGGCGGCAAGGTGCAAACACCAGAAACTCAGGATGATCGAGAATAATCTCTGTGCCCATACTTAAATTACAAAAAGTGCGTACTTCTTTCACGCCTTGCGGATCCTGGCCACGAAGCTTCATATGCTCACCAATCGGGAAATTGGCCGGATTGACGAAATTCATGCCTTCCGAAATGGATTTCAGGCTATCGATTAAATCCTGATAAGTCACACCGGCCTTGACCGGCACTTCATAAATCGCGTTATCCAGGTCTACATCCGGCATGCCATGGCCAATGACACGCACATGCGCCGGTGCGGCACAGGCTGGCAAGCTCATGATCAAACCCAGGCAACACAATACCTTCAATATGGATAAACGCATGAGCAACCTCTTAATGTTTCACACAGATAAAGGCATTACAGCATGCCACCATGCACATCGGTGTGACTACGATCACAAGTCCTGATGAAATGCACGCTGCACGGTGCGCTTGTCATATTGCGGCGACAACATGGTAATGAAATTCAACATGTAATCACGCAGGAAAGCATCACGGCGCACCCCCAGATAAGTCGTGCTATTCGGGAACAGATGGCTGCAATCCAGGCTTTTGAGTGGCGCGTCACGCGTTTCTTCATATGCCATATTGGCGATCAGGCCAATGCCCAAGCCCAGGTTGACGTACGTTTTAATCACGTCGGCATCAATCGCAGTAAACACGACATTCGGCTGCAAGCCAGCGTCGTGAAACACCTTAGACACCAACGTGCCGCCCGTGAAGGCAAAGTCATAGGTAATTAAAGGATAATCGGCCAGGTCTTTTAGCGTCAGCACCGCTTTGGCCAGCAGCGGATGCTGTGGCGGCACGACCAGGCAACGGTTCCACTCATAGCAGGACAAGCAGGACAAACGCTCATCGTTACTAATATTTTCTGTCGCAATGCCGACATCAGCCTCACCGGAAGCAACCAGCTCGGTCACTTGCGCCGGGTTACCCTGGTGGATGGTCAATTTCACATTGGGATACTGCGCAATAAACTGCTTAACCGCAGACGGCAAGCGGTAACGCGCCTGCGTGTGGGTGGTGGCAATAGTCAGTTCACCACTATCTTCACGGCTATATTCATCGCCGACCCGCTTGATATTTTGCATATCCAGCATGACACGCGCTGACAACTCAACGATTTTACGGCCTGGCTCGGTAACACCGATCAGACGTTTGCCATTGCGCTGAAAAATCTGCAAGCCCAGCTCTTCTTCTAACAGCTGAATCTGCTTGCTGACACCAGGCTGTGAGGTGTGCAATACTTCAGATGCCGCAGAAATGTTTAATTGCTGCCGCACAACTTCATGCACATAGCGCAACTGGTGGAATTTCATCACCCGACCTCATATAACCAAATGCTATATCATAGAACATCTGATTATTAAATCAATCATTAAAAACTTGATACTATTCCGCGGTTTATAGTTTTACAAGATACTCCTCATGGAATTCGGATACATACTGGCAGGTTTTGTGGTTGGCTTTTTGGTTGGACTCACCGGTGTAGGTGGCGGCTCGTTAATGACGCCTATCCTGCTATTGATTTACAACATCAAACCGGCTGTGGCCGTAGGCACAGATTTACTTTACGCCTCCATCACCAAGTCCGTTGGCATTTTTGCCCATGGCAAACTTGGCAACATTGACTGGGTAATCGTAAAACGTCTGGCCACGGGCAGCGTCCCCGCCTCCATGCTGACCTTATGGGCTCTGCATAGTATGGATCTGCAATCAGGCAATGTCGTGTCTACCATCAAATTCTGGCTAGGCGTGGCCCTGATTGTGACGTCAGTCGCCGTGCTATTGCGCAACAAGCTGATGTCTCTGGTCGCAAAAGAGGAGTGGATTCCAGCACGCTACGTGCCAGGTGCGACCGTCGTACTGGGCACGGTGCTTGGCGCACTGGTCACGCTGACTTCGGTTGGTGCTGGCGCGCTGGGCGTCACCGCGCTGATTCTGCTTTATCCTAAAGAAAAAATCACCACCATTGTCGGGAGTGATATTGCACATGCCGTGCCGCTGACCCTGGTCGCAGGCCTCGGTCATGCCTCTTTGGGCACCATAGACTATCACTTGCTGGGCACTTTGCTGATAGGCTCCATTCCTGGCATCTATCTCGGCAGCCACTTGAGTTCACGCGTGGCAGAGCACTGGGTACGCATTGCGCTGGCTATGATATTGATTTTTGTAGGCTTTAAGCTGATTTTCCATTAAAATATTGCCTCTTCGCTTTTTGCGAACAAAGTGACTCAAGCATGTACAAATACGACCCTATAGATCAACAAATTGTCAACGAACGCGTCGCCCAATACCGCGACCAAACGCGCCGCTATCTGGCTGGCGAGTTAACGGATGAAGAATATCGCCCGCTGCGCTTGCAAAACGGCCTGTATATTCAGCGCCATGCGCCCATGTTGCGTATCGCCGTGCCTTACGGCCTGATATCGAGCAAGCAATTGCGCAAGCTTGGTGATATTACCAAGCAGTACGACCGTGGCTACGGCCACTTCAGTACGCGTCAGAACCTGCAATTAAACTGGCCTAAACTGGAAGACACGCCAGACATTCTGGCCGAGCTGGCGACGGTTGAAATGCACGCCATTCAAACGTCTGGCAACTGCATCCGCAACATCACCACTGACCAGTTTGCGGGTATTGCGCCGGACGAAATTATTGATCCACGTGCCGTGGCCGAGATCATGCGCCAATGGAGCACCTTCCACCCTGAATTCGCATTGCTGCCACGCAAATTTAAAATTGCGGTGTCAGGCACAGAAAAAGACCGCGCAATTGTGCAAGCGCACGATATCGGCCTGGAGTTCTACAAAGACGATCAAGGCCAGATGGCGATTAAAGTCTGGGTAGGCGGCGGTTTGGGTCGTACACCGATTCTGGGCACCGTGATTCGCGAGCATCTGGAATGGCAACACGTGCTGTCCTACTGCGAAGCGGTTATTCGCGTTTATAACATTCATGGCCGTCGCGACAATGCGTACAAAGCGCGTATCAAGATTTTAGTCAAAGCCCTAGGCATTGAAGAGTTCAAGCGCCAGGTAGAAGAAGAATGGGCGCACTTTAAAGATGGCCCATTGACCATCACCCAAAACGAACTGGATCGCGTTGCCAAGTATTTTGAACCGATGCCATACAAGGACTTGCCTGCGCACGATGCTTCTTTCGACGCGGCAGTGGCCAGCAACCCGGCCTTTGCGGCCTGGGTAAAGCGTTGCGTACAACCGCACCGTGTGCCTGGTTACCGTGCAGTCACGCTGTCACTTAAGCCACACGGCAAAGCGCCTGGTGATATCACCAGCGAGCAAATGCATGTGGTCGCAGACCTGGCAGATGCCTACAGCTTTGGCGAATTGCGTTCCTCGCACGAGCAAAACCTGATTCTGGCCGATGTGCAATTGTCTGACCTGTTTGCTGTATGGCAAAAAGCCCATGCAGCCGGTTTGGCAACGCCTAATATTGGTTTGTTGACAGATATTATCTGCTGCCCGGGCGGCGACTTCTGCAGCCTGGCCAACGCCAAGTCGATCCCGATTGCCGAAGCGATTCAAATGCAATTCGACAACCTGGATTACCTGCATGAAATCGGTGACCTTGAACTCAATATTTCAGGCTGCATGAACGCTTGCGGCCATCATCACGTCGGCCATATCGGTATTCTCGGCGTCGATAAAGATGGTTCCGAGTGGTATCAGGTAACCGTTGGTGGCAAACAAGGCAATGACGCCAGCATCGGCAGCGTAATTGGCCCTTCATTCTCGGCAGAAGAAATGCCGGGCGTGGTACAGCGCCTGATTGAGGTCTATGTACGCGAGCGCCAGGACGAAGAGCGTTTTATTGATACCGTGCGTCGCCTGGGCGTCGCGCCATTCAAAGCCCATGTCTACGCTGAAAAGGAAACCGCATAATGAGTCAACTGATTCAATTGGCCGCTAATGGCCAAGCCAGCATCGTAGCCGATACCTGGACCCGCGTGGTGCCGCCTGCAGCCGGTGAAGAGTCTGTGCGTAAACAGGCCGGTAAAGTGGTGCTGTTCAAACTGACAGGCGAGCAAACCTACACTGCTGAGCAAATTGCCAACACCGAAATCCCTGCCACAGGCAAGATTCTGGTACCACTGACCATCTGGCAAGCACGTAAAGCAGAGTTGCAATCGCGTCTGGCAACTGGCGAACTGGGCATTATTCTGGCGACCAATGAAACCGCCGAAGCTTTGCAGGCAGAATTTGCCGACCTCAACACCCTGCCCCTGATTGCAGTGTTTGTAGAGCGTTTTGCAGATGGCCGTATTTTTACCCTGGGCAACTGGCTGCGTACCCGCTTCGGCTTTAAAAATGAACTGCGCGCGATTGGTGACGTATTACGTGACCAATTGTTTTTCCACAAACGCGCCGGTTTCAACAGCTTCCTGATTCGTGCCGACCGCTCAGCGGAAGATGCGCTGGCCAGCCTGAATGACTTTAGCCAGCCTTACCAAGGCGGTGTGGCAGATGTGCCGGTATGGCGCAGGATCAGCCGCGCATGAGTTTCGGCGTCAGCATGCTCAAACCGGCCGCCAACAACCCGGCCATCCGTCCACAGCTGACAGATGCGCTGATTGCCAGCGTCCACACCAAGCGTGCGCAAGCATTGGCCTTGCTGCAATCTGCAGCGGCCGAATTTCCTGCGATCACCTTTGCCAACAGCTATGGTGCTGAAGACATGGTCTTGACTGATCTGATCAGCAAGGAAAACCTGCCCATAGAGATATTCTCACTGGACACCGGTCGCCTGCCTGCTGAAACCTATACGCTGATGGGTGAGGTTGAGCAAACCTACGTGATCAAACCGCTGGTGTTCTTCCCCAAACACGAAGCTGTGGAAAGTTATGTGCGTACGCAAGGCATCAATGCCTTCTACGAAAGCATAGAGCTGCGTAAAGCTTGCTGCCATATGCGCAAAGTAGAGCCATTGCAACGTGCGCTAGCGAATAAGCAGGCCTGGATTACCGGCATGCGTGCCGAACAGGCGGCGACCCGTGCCAGCTTGCCTGTACGCGAGTTTGACGCAGGCAACAAACTGGAAAAATTCAATCCGCTGAGTGACTGGACAGAAAAAGAAGTCTGGGCCTACATTCGCCTGTTTGAAGTCCCTTATAACGCCCTGCATGAGCAATTTTACCCAAGCATTGGTTGTGCGCCGTGTACGCGCGCCGTCGCCATGGGTGAAGATATCCGTGCTGGACGCTGGTGGTGGGAAAATCCCGACAGCAAAGAATGTGGATTACACGTAAAGAAATAGTGATCCGTCGATAAACGCGGATGAACGCCGATCAAAAGAAAAATATTTCTTTTGTGCCTCAGGTCATTTAGTGCTGTAAAAATGACCAAGGCCTCATCGGCATCACTCTGTGTTTATCGGCGGTTTAAAAATTTGATTGGTTTTTTAAAGATGACAATGAAACAACCTTTATCTCATCTCGACTGGCTGGAAGCAGAAGCCATTCATATTCTGCGTGAAGTTGCAGGTCAGTGCGCCAACCCGGTATTGCTGTTTTCCGGCGGTAAAGATTCGCTGTGCATTTTGCGCCTGGCTGAAAAAGCATTCCGTCCTGGCCGCTTTCCGTTCCCGTTGTTGCATATCGACACCGGGCACAACTACCAGGAGGTGGTTAACTTCCGTGACCAGCGCGCGGCAGAATTAGGCGAGCGCCTGATTGTGCGTTCAGTGGAAGACTCCATGAAACGCGGTACCGTGGTACTGAAATCAGCAGATGAGCCACGTAATAAACACCAGTCGGTGACCTTGCTCGAAGCGATTGAAGAGTTCGGTTTTGACTGCTGCATTGGCGGCGCCCGCAGGGATGAAGAAAAAGCCCGCGCCAAAGAACGTATCATGAGTTTCCGTGATGAATTCGGCCAATGGGATCCGAAAAACCAGCGTCCGGAACTGTGGAACCTGTATAACGCTCGCGTGCACAAGGGTGAAAACATCCGCGCCTTCCCGATCTCTAACTGGACCGAGATGGACGTTTGGCAATATATCGAACGTGAAAAACTGGAATTACCTAGTATTTACTTTGCACACCAGCGCGATATCGTCATGCGCCATGGCGCCATTTTCCCAATTAATGTGCCGCTATCTAATGGCGACTTCATTAATCAGCCTAAAGCCGGTGAAGAAGTGATCAATATGCAGGTGCGCTTCCGCACGGTGGGTGATATCACCTGCACGGCGCCAGTGATTTCAGATGCTGATAACGTCAGCAAGATTGTACTGGAAACAGCGACCACCACCATTACCGAGCGCGGCGCAACCCGTCTGGATGACCAGACGTCGGATGCATCGATGGAACAGCGCAAAAAAGAAGGTTACTTTTAATTTCTGCCACAGAGTGACCTGCGTGTTCTCTGTGGCTTAATAAAGACATGACAATCATGACGACACACAACGATTCATTACTCCGTTTTATGACCTGCGGCTCTGTCGATGATGGCAAAAGCACGCTGATCGGCCGTCTGCTATACGACACCAAAACCATTCTGGCAGACACGCTGAACAATATTGAACGCACTTCACAAAAGCGCGGCATGGAAGCGGTCGACCTGTCCCTGCTGACAGATGGCCTGCAAGCCGAGCGTGAGCAAGGCATCACCATCGACGTTGCTTATCGCTATTTCAGTACCGGCACGCGTAAATACATCATTGCCGATGCACCTGGTCATGAACAATATACACGCAACATGGTGACTGCTGCGTCTACGGCTAATCTGGCGATTATCCTGATTGATGCGCGTAAAGGCGTGCTGACGCAAACGCGTCGCCACAGCTACCTGGCACACCTGGTGGGTATTCCACATATCGTCGTTGCCGTGAACAAAATGGACCTGGTAAATTACGACCAGGCCGTCTATGAAAAAATCAAGGCAGACTACATTGCTTTTGCCACCGAAATTGGCCTGGCACAGGCGCGCGATATCAAGTTCATGCCTATGTCTGCCCTCAATGGCGACATGCTGGTAGACCGTTTGGACAATATGAACTGGTACCAGGGTGAGACTTTGATCGACATTCTGGAAGCGGCGCCAGCGGCACATAGCGAACAGAACGAAGCCTTCCGTTTTCCGGTGCAGTTTGTCTGCCGTCCGCATGATTCTGCCAATCCGGAATTGCATGACTTCCGTGGCTTTATGGGCCGCGTCGAATCTGGCGCGATTACCGTCGGTGATGCCGTGACTGTGTTGCCAAACGGTTACCAATCAAAAGTAAAAGCCATTCAACTGGGTAATGAGCAACTGCAAAGTGCACAAACTGAGCAAAGCATCACCCTGTTGCTGGAAGACGAAATTGACACCTCACGCGGCGACATGATCGTTAAAACCAGCGAAACCACAGAAGCCGTCAAACAAATTGAAGCGCATGTATGCTGGCTGTCTGAGACACCGCTGTCTCCTGCCCGTACTTACATCGTGCGTCATACCACACGTGAATCTAAAGCCAAAATTGGCAGTATTCAATACAAGGTAGATGTGAACACTTTGGAGCAACAAACCGCGACAGATCTCAAAATGAATGATATCGCCCGTGTCAGCTTTAAACTGGCACAGCCACTGATGGTCGACAGCTACGACAAAAACCGCGCCACAGGTGCCTTTATTATTATTGACGAAAGCAGCAACAACACCGTTGGCGCTGGCATGATTGTCTAATCCACCACTGCCTAACCCACTACTAGGGTGAGGAAAGACAAGCCAACACATCGTCAAGTTGGCTAAATTGCAATAAAATATCGTTTTGGCTGAAATAGCCGGCAAAGGATTTAAAACATGACTTATGTAGTAACCGAAAATTGTATTCAGTGCAAATATACCGACTGCGTAGATGTTTGCCCGGTAGATTGCTTTGTTGAAGGCCCGAACTTCCTGGCGATTAACCCGGATGAGTGCATTGACTGCACCCTGTGCGTCGCTGAGTGCCCGGCAGAAGCCATTTTCTCTGAAGATGACGTGCCAGCAGACCAGCAGCACTTTATTGAACTCAATGCGCGCCTCTCTACCGTTTGGCCAACAATTACGGCACGTAAAGAGCCGCTGCCAGATGCAGATGCCATGAATGGTAAAGCAGGCAAAACAGCTCAGCTGATTGAATAAGCCGTTAGCATTCAAGCCAAACAGGTAAAAGCCGCTCATTGAGCGGCTTTTTGTTTGATTGCCTGGCCCCAAAAAAAGAGAAGGCCAGACAATTATCGTCAATGAGGGAGGGTTACCTTAAGCAGAAACCAATGGCTGTTGGCTGGAATTGATGCCCTCCCCCCGTGTAATATGCGGTACCACTGGCGTAGCCAATCAGGGCGCGATCCGAACTGGTCAACTGCACGACGTAACCACACTTGGTCATGCCGGTGGTTTCTAAACGCCAGGTACCAGACTCATTGCTTGATGTGAGCACAACGGGTGTTTTGGTTAACACGCCACCCGGATTACCAAGAATCGCAATCGAAACGCTCCCCAGAAAATCGTCTGCCGCGCTATAACTGCCGGTAATGGCATCACCGACTTTAATATCAGAACAAGGTCCTTGATCCATGGTAATGCTGGCGGTCGGGGCGGCGTTATCCACCCGAACCTTAATCGTATTCGATAAATAAGTGGTCGCCGGATTTAAAGGATCCACGACTTCCATCTGCAGCCAGCGGTAAGGGCTGGCATCGCCTGCCGTGTGCAAAACGCCCAGAATATCCAGATTGACAAAGGTCTGTAGCGGCGCAACCAAGTCCTCCTGGTACTCAATATAGCCATCTGCCAGCGGTGCTTGCGTGACGGGTGCGGGGAAGGTCCAGGTACCGCCACTTAACTGCTCCAACGCCAGTTTGAATGTGTTAGCAACCGGTTTAAAGGTGATGCCATCCGTGCTGTAGTTCAAGCGGTACTTGAGCTTGGCTACCCCACTACTCGCATCTGGGGCATTGCCAATATGGCCGCTAATCCAGAGACTGTTGCCAAACGGTGCATCGCTGAATGCGGCGTTGGTCAATGTCCCCGTCGTCGGATGAATGTCGGCAATACTTTGCCCACAAACCGCAGTAATCATCGGGGCCGGCTTCCAGCTTTGGTCAATCATGCCCGGTGTTAACATGACGGTGGTGTTTTCAGTATTGCCCCACACAGGCTTATAGTCTGGCGTGTTGGCGGGTGGCGGTGAGCTCCAGGAAAGGATCGCGCGCATTTTGGCGTAAACAGGCCCCTGCTTGCAGGGTTTTTTATACTGACTCAAATCGACAGGTAGAAACACCGCATAGTTAAAGCCATCTTTGGGCAAGCTATTGATATCATGCACCTGCACCGAAGTGAGGCCCATGTCTTGCCAGCCCGCGCCAAAATCGAGGTAAAAACGCACATACTCCTGGCTGCCCTTGGTACACAAGTTGCCTGAATAGCCCTGTGATTTCTTGATTTTCAACACGCCAACCAAATGGTCCAGCGTTGCTCTGGGTTGCAGGCCAATACAATTAAGCTCTTCAAAGTCGATATTGCCATCGGTATTGGCAATGCTCTCTACGACTTTAGACCAGTCAAACTTCAGCGGACCAAACGAGTGTTTTACCTGCGCCTGCAAAGCACTGAGTTGGGCAGGCTGCGCCATCAATGTTTGCACTAAAGGATAAGCCAACCGATGTGGGGCTAACTGCGCTTCTTGATAGCTTTGCTCCAGGGCAACATAATTGACAGGCAATACGGCGGTGGGAATTTTCAGATCCAGATCGATCAATTCACTCACGTCTTTCAAGATTGCACTATCAATCACATCTTTAAGCAGCAGGCTTTGTACCGGCTGGGCCAGGATATGTGCATTCACCACATTGCCCCACACTGGTGTGTAATGTGGGGTATTGGCAGGCGGCGCAACCCCCCAGGACAAAATGGCGCGTGCCAGGAGCTGATTTGCTTTTTTGCATGAATAGCGCTTGATATCCACCGGCATCTCTACCGCATACTCCAAGCGACCTTCATGCTTCACATCATGGACATTTAAACTGGTCAGCCCCTGATCAACCCAGGTGGACCCATCGTCAAATGATAAATAAAACCTGACATATTCTTGTGAGCCTGCCGAACACAAACTGCCTGAGTAACCACTGTCCTGGTTGATATAAACAATGGCTTTGAGTAGGTTAAATTGCGGCTGCAATCCCAGACAACCCAGATTCTCATAGTGGGTATTGCCTTGTATTTTTTGCACCGCTTTGGGAAAGCCAGCGCCCGGCAAATGACCAAAGTAATTAGCATTGCCTACAATCAGGGTTTGAAAATGACTCCGCAATTTGCTTAGTTCAGCGGAAACGACGTGGCGTTTAAATGGTTGATTTTGCATGGTGCTTCATCCTCAGTCAGGTTATGATTGAATACATTTGAAGCATTCAAATTACGCAACTGAACGAAAGAAGACCATACTGCAATTGCATACATTTTCTAAGAAAATAGATGCAATTGATATGATTTAATGCTTTTTTGACGACACTTCCAGCCAACCATTTTCCTCAGCAGTTTTAAGTGCTGCATAGCGTGAGTTGACGTTCATCAGTGCCATGGCGCGCTGAAACTCGGTGCGCACGGTGGCCGGTGACTTGTTTAAATGGACGGCCAACACCTTGGATTCTGTGGTTTTAAATTTCTGGCAGGCTTTCATTAAATCAGATAGCGCCGGTGTCAATGGATTGTCATACATAATCAGGCTCTCTCAATCAGGTTAAAGTAATATATCCACACTCAAAATATGATGCTGATAAATACAATAACATAATATTATTAACTTTTATTAACATTTAAAAGTCAATGGGCATAAAGAGCGTGCTCGCACAACGCGCGCGATCATCGCCAGAGAAGTTTAAACACTGGATTACGGACGAGAATACGCCAGAACAAGCGCGTGAGTAAGTTGATGCAGGAGCCTGGGCAAACCCGCCCAAGTTACACTAGGAGTTTTTTAACCGGGCCGTAGCTACGCCTATGTTCCGGCGTGATGCCATGTTGTGCCAAACGCGCCAGATGCAAGGCGGTGGGATAACCCTTATGCTGCGCAAAACCGTATTGTGGATATTGGGCATCCAGCACCAGCAAGGAAGCATCCCTGGCCGTTTTAGCAAGGATAGAGGCGGCAGAAATTTCAGCGACTTTACTATCGCCTTTGACAATCGCTTCACAAGGTAACTCAAATTTCGGGCTGCGATTACCGTCAACCTGAATGAGTGTTGCATGCACCCCGAACTGCGCCACCATCGCCTGATAGGCGCGCTGCATGGCCAGCAGGCTGGCTTGCAGAATATTGATCTCATCAATTTCCTGCGCACTGACGCTGGCAATGCCCCATGCCAGTGCATGCGCCTTAATCTCAACGGCCAGCAAATCACGCTTGGCTTCAGACAGTTTTTTTGAGTCTGCCAGGCCAGCAATCGGCCGTTCCGGGTCGAGAATCACCGCCGCCGCGTACACCGCACCGGCCAACGGCCCCCTACCAGCTTCATCAATGCCACAAAGTCCTTGCATCAACATCAAGCCTGTAAAAACTGTTTGACGACAGCGGCGGCTTTCTGCGCACTGTTTTGTTTGAGTTGTGCATGAATATGGCGGTATTTTTCCTGCAACACAGCGAGACCGGTTTTATCTGCCAGTAAATTGTAGAGTGTCTGTGCGACACCTTCTGGCGTCGCTTCTTTTTGCAACAACTCAGGCACAATAAATTCGCCAGCCAAAATATTGGGCAGGCCAACATAAGGCTGCAAGCGCATGCGTTTAAGCAACTGCCAGCTCATATTAGACATTTTGTAGGTGATCACCATAGGCTTTTTCAGCAAAGCCGCCTCCAGCGTGGCCGTGCCTGAAGCCACCAACACGGCATCTGCCGCGGTCATCGCATCATGCGCATGGCCAAACATAATTTGCAGGTCTATGGCAGTATCAGGTTTTTGCGTTAATAGCTGGTGCCAGGCACTGGTAAAAATGTCACGTGTTTCACGCGTCACCAGCGGCACCAGAAACTGAACCTGCTGCCCGTTCTCACGCATCAAGCGATCAAACACAATGGCGGTTTCCAGCAATAACTCGGCATGAAAATTCACCTCAGACTGGCGACTGCCTGGCAACATGGCAATCACCACGTGGTTTTTCTTCAATTTGAGCTTTTCCCTGGCCTGGCCAACATCCGGCTCCATAGGCAAAGCATCTGCCAAAGGGTGGCCGATATACGTCACAGGCACACCAACCTGCTGATACAGCGCAGGCTCAAATGGGAACAGCGCCAGCATGTGTGAAACAGCGCGTTTGATTTTATGGATGCGGTTTTGCCGCCAGGCCCAGATCGAAGGGCTGACGTAATGGATGGTCGCGATGCCTTTGGCTTTGAGCTTACGCTCTAACCAGAAATTGAAGTCCGGCGCATCAATGCCAATAAACACATCCGGCCGTTCTTTCAGGATATGCTTGTACAACTGCTTGCGCAGCTTTAACAAGCCCCACAGATGTCTGAGCACCTCGAGATAACCACGTACTGACAGGCGTTCTATCGGAAATAATGATTTGGCGCCCAGGCCCATCATTTTAGGACCAGCAATGCCAAAAATCTCAACGTCAGGATGCAGTGATTTCAGCTCCTGAATGAGGTGATAGCCCAGCAAGTCTCCGGAGGCCTCTCCCGCCACCATTGCAATCTTAGCCATAGTTTCTTTGAATTAACGTACAATGCCGCGCGTTGTTTGCGCGAGAAATCGAGTCATGAGGCCGATTTCAGGGCAGGATTTTTCCATCTCGGCCAACGCAATCTTGGCCTCTTCAAATGACAGCCCCTGACGGTATAGCACCTTATAGGCGCGTTTGATTTGCTGAATGCTCTCAGCACTGAAGCCACGACGCTTGAGGCCTTCTGCATTGATACCATGCGGCGCGGCATCATATCCAGCGGCAGTCACGTAAGGCGGAATGTCTTTAAACACCACTGAACCGACCGCAGTAATAATATGTTCGCCGATCTGGCAGAACTGGTGAATCAGCGTGAAGCCACCCAATATCGCGTGATCGTAAATGGTCACGTGCCCGGCCAGCGATGAGTTATTAGCCAAAATAGTATGGTTACCGACGATACAATCATGGGCGATGTGCACATAGGCCATAATCCAGTTATGGCTGCCAACTTTGGTGGTGCCTTTGTCCTGTACCGTGCCACGGTTAAAGGTACAAAACTCACGGATGGTGTTATGGTCACCAATTTCCAGCAAGGTTGGCTCGTCTTTGAATTTCTTATCCTGAGGCTTCGCGCCCAGTGAAGAAAACTGGAAAATTTCATTATGTTTGCCGATGGTGGTGGGCCCTTCAATCACCACATGCCCGGCAATCTTGGTGCCTGCATCAATGCGGACACCCGCACCAATCGTGGTATAGGGACCCACCTCTACTGAGCTATCCAGCTCAGCTTTAGGGTCAATCAATGCGGTAGGATGAATCAGGCTTTGCATGTTTACGTGTATGGCCCGCCTTTAAGGGCAGGCGCATCTATGGTTATTTTTCAATGGCTTTCAGGATACACATCATATTGGCTTCAGCGACCACTTCGTCACCAACTTTGGCAACGGCGCTATATTTCCAAATACCTTTTAAGATACGATCAATTTTGACGTTCAAAATAATCTGATCTCCAGGGGAAACCGGCTTTTTAAAGCGAGCACTATCAATACCTGCAAAATAGTACACAGAGTCACTGGTAGGCTTGGTGCCCATTGTTTTAAAAGAAAGCAAAGCAGCGGCTTGCGCCATGGCTTCAACAATCAACACGCCTGGCATCACTGGATGGTATGGAAAATGCCCCGGAAAGTATGGTTCGTTGACCGAAACGTTTTTAACAGCAGTAATCTCTTTACCCAGCTCCATCGACAATACACGGTCAACCAGCACAAATGGATAGCGGTGCGGCAGGTGTTCCAAAATCTCATGAATATCCATGCTATTCATTGTGTTTTCAGCCATAAATTCTCTCAATCTTCCGAATGTTTTTGTATGTTGCTTATTGCTTGCTCAAGCTGCTTGAGCTTGAGGTTGTGTTGTTCCAAATGGCGGATGTTTGCGGCCGTCCGTAGCCAGTCTTCATGCTTCTGAAATGGCATCAGCGCCGTATAAGTGCCGACCTGCTGTATCGAGCGCATAATCATGGAGCCGGGTGAGATGGTCACACCATCAACGATGTGCAAATGACCCAGTATCATGGCCGCCCCGCCAATTTTGCAATGTGCGCCGATCACGGCACTACCCGCAATACCAACGCAGCCCGCAATCACAGTATGCGCGCCAATACGAACATTATGGGCGACCTGTATCAAATTGTCCAACTTCACACCGTCTTCGATCACCGTATCATCCAGTGCACCACGATCCACCGTCGTATTAGCACCGATATCGACATGATCGCCGATGACCACGCGGCCAATTTGCGGTATTTTAACCCATTGGCCCTGCTCTTCCGCATAACCAAAACCATCATTACCAATGACGCAGCCGGAAAACAAATGGCAATGGCTACCAATAACAGTGCCATGTTTGACGACAACACGCGGTTCGAGCACGGTATGTGCACCAATGGTGACATCATCTTCAATCACGCAACCGGCGCCAATGCGCACATCACGCCCTAACTTCACGCGATCGCCGATGCTAACCATGGCATCTACCGTCAACTCTGACGGCAAATGGGTATCAAAACCAATCGCGGCGCTGGCATGCACGTGACTCACATACTGCCGCGGCGGATTCATCAATGCGGACAGCTTGGCAAAGTATGCATATGGATTATCAGTGAGAATACATGGCAACATCGTCAAGTGACGATGCTCTGGCCGCAGGATCACCGCCGCTGCTTGCGTGGCTTGCAATGATTGTGTGTATTTGGTGTCATTAAAAAATGCAATCGCACCAGACTGCGCTTGCGCCAGAGAGGCCAGGCGAGACACCTTTAACGTTGCTGCATCAGTATGCGTGCCGATATCAACCTGTCCACCCAGAGACGCAACAATCTCTTGTAATGTAAAGTGTTGCGCCATAGTGAAGTACTACCCTTGAGAATAACTTGAGAACGATGATCGCTGGTTATTTTTTACCCAGCAATTTAAGGACTTTATCTGTAATATCGATACGTTTGCTGGCATATGCCACGCCGCTGTAAGCGACCAGGTCATAGCCTTCGCTTTCGGAAACCGTTTGCACCGCCTTGTTAATACGCTCCTGCAATAAAGCCAGTTCTTCATTCTTGCGCAGGTTAATATCTTCACGTAATTCGCGTTGCTTGCTCTGAAATTCAAGACGCAGGTTATTTAACTGTCGCTCTTTTTGACGGCGGTCAGACTCAACGATATTGGCCCGGTCATGATCCAACTGGGATTCCAGGTCGCGTATTTGCTTTTGCAGCTTATCCAGCTCCAGTGAGCGCGGGCTAAACTCTTTTTCCAGCTTTTTGCCAGTTTCAGCTGTTTGCGGTGCTTCCTGCAACAGTTTATCTACCTGTACATAGCCAACCTTGAAATCAGCAGCCATCGCCTGGCCGCAGCACAGCAAGAGGCCCAGCAACCCTACCAGAATCCTTCTCATGCGATCACTCCCTTCCGAGCCTGCCTTGTCACAACCTGATGCTGTTCAAACATTAGAATTGCTGACCGAACTGGAATTGCAACATTTGTGTGTCATCACCACTCTTATCGTTCAACGGTTTGGCCAGCACCAGCTTCAATGGACCGAATGGAGACACCCAGGTCACGCCCACACCGGTCGAGAATCTCAAGTATTCAGAGTTAATTGAATCATCTTTACCATAGACACCACCGCCATCGACAAATGCACTCAGCCTGAACTGGTTGGATTGCGACACAAATGGCACCGGCATAAACAACTCAACGTTACCAACGAAGCGCTTGGTACCACCCACGGCAAAGTCTGAACCTGTGCTTGGGTTGATTTGACGCGGACCCAAGGAGGAGTTCAGGAAGCCGCGTACGCTGTTCACGCCGCCGGCATAGAAGTTCTTGAAGAACGGATAATTCTTGCCGCCATAACTGTCAGCATAACCAGCTTCACCGTTCAGCATCAGCGTGAAGTCTTTACCTAAGTCTTTGTACCAACTATGTTGATAGCTGACTTTGTAATATTGCAAATCCAACCCTGGAATAGACACATCCCCGGACAGACGTTGCAGCACACCACGACGCGGGAACAGGATATTGTCACGCGAGTCATACGTCCAGCCTGCGTTAAACACGATGGAGTTACTGCTACAACCATTGTTATTACCGCAGAAGTTCAGGTATTGAATTGGGCTGCTGGCAGACAGCTCAACATCGGTAAAGTCCAGCGTCAAACCGGCACTGATAAAGTCCATTTCGGACATTGGCATACCAAAACGTACACCAACCCCGTAAGACTGGCTGTTATAAGTACCCACATTCAATGTACTGGAGTTTCTGCGGCTGGTATCGACGTCACGGCGATAAATATCGAAGCCACGGCTGATACCATCTGGCGTGTAATAAGGGTCAGTATAAGACAGTGAATAAACCGTATTGTAGCTGCTGGTATTCACTTGCAAGGCCACGCGATTACCAGTGCCCAGGAAGTTAGGCTGGTTAATGTTAAAACCAAGCACCACACCATCACTACTGGATAAACCGGCACCAAACTGCACGCTACCGGTGGCTTTTTCGGCCACGGTCACATTCATGTCCACCTGATCATTGATGCCTGGAACGCCCGGCGTTTCCAGCTCAACCGTATCAAAGAAGTTCAAGCGCTGAATACGCTCTTTAGAACGTTTGATCTTATCGCCAGCATACCAGGCCGACTCCAATTGACGCATTTCGCGGCGAACCACAGCATCGCGCGTACGGGTGTTACCTTGTACGTTAATCCGTCGCACATACACTTTGCGGCCTGGGTCAACGAAGAAAGTAAACGCAACCGTATGCTCCAGCTTGTTGATTTCAGGCACCGCGTTCACGTTAGCAAAGGCGTAACCCTCTTCACCCAGCTTGTCATTCATGTTCTTGCTGGCATCCGTCACCTTCTGGCGGCTAAATACTTCGCCATCCTGGATATTGATCAGCTTGCGCAAGTCCTCTTCCGGCAGCAACATATCGCCAGCCAGTTTGGTCTTGCTGATATTGTATTTTTCACCTTCTGTGAGGTTGATATTGATATACACATCGCGTTTATCAGGCGAGATTGACACTTGTGTCGAATCAATCGAAAACTCCAGATAGCCCTGGTTCATGTAAAACGAGCGTAAAGCTTCCAGGTCAGCCGTCAGTTTTTGCTTGGAATACTGGTCATCTTTATTCCACCAGCTCATCCAGTTCGGCGTGGTCAGCAGAAAGTTGGCACGCAGATCTTCGGTCTTAAATAAATGGTTACCAACAATATTGATGTCACGGATCTTGGCAGCCGGACCTTCGGTAATTTCAAAGCGAATCGCCACACGGTTACGCTCTAATGGACTTGCCGTTGCTTTTACTTCCGCGCTGTATTTACCTTGTGACAGGTATTGGCGCTTGATTTCCTGCTCGGCTCTGTCAAGTTGGGATTTATCGAAAATCTGGCCTTCTGCGATACCAATTTGCTTCAGGCCGTCCTTGATTTTGTCTGTCTGGAAGGATTTATTACCACTAAAGTCAATTTGCGTGACAGAAGGACGCTCCTGCACGGTCACGACCAGTACATCGCCTTCATTTTCAATACGCACATCTTTAAAAAAACCAGTTGCATACAGGGATTTAATCGCCTGCGCGGCTTTTTCGTCACTCATGACATCACCTACCTGCATGGGTAGGTAATTAAATACGGTCCCTGGTTCAGTACGTTGCAGGCCTTCGACACGGATATCGGTAATCACAAAAGGCTCTGCGGCATACGCGCTGACGTGCATCACCCCCGCCAATAAACACAACCACAATTTGGAACTGGATTTTATTCTCATTAACTATGCTTTCAACCTATCAGGTAACGATTGATGTCATTAAAAAATGCAATCACCATCAATGCCCCTAAAATACCTAAACCCAGACGCTGCCCAATCGCCAACACCTTGTCAGGTAATGGTTCTCCTCGTATCAATTCCGCCATATGATACAACAAATGACCGCCATCCAATACTGGAATCGGTAGCAGATTCATGACGGCAATACTGATACTCAGTAAAGCAATAAATCCTATATAGGGCTTGAGCCCCATCCCGGCAGACTCGCCCGCGGCATCGGCAATGCTCACCGGCCCGCTAATGGCTTTGAGTGACGCCTGGCCGGTGACCATTTTGCCCAGCATTTTCAAGGTAAATGCGATGGTTTCCTGCATTTTATCCAATGCGCGTATGGCTGCTTGTGAGGCACTGTACTGGCGAATCACCTGATAAGGCGTTAAATCAACGGCATCCATATTAACGGCAGCCCCCAAGCGGCCGATTCTTTGCCCGCCTTGCTGTATAGCCTCGGGTAACAATTTCACCTGCAGCAGGCTATCCCCACGCTGATACTCGACTTTCAACGGCTGTGCAGGGCTGGCGCGCACTAATTTTACAAATTGCTGCCAGTCTGCAATAGGTTTCTGATTGACTTTGAGGATACGATCACCTGCTTGCAAGCCACTCTGCTCGGCAACTGAGCCTGCCATAATGTCGCCAATCACCGCCGGCACCACTGGCATTAATGCTGCTAGCCCGGCTTTTTGCATCACGTCACCATCCGGCTCGCCAGCTAGCTGGTTCAGCGGCAATACCTGCTGATGCACTTCACCTTGTGGCGTTCTGGTGACTACCGCCACCGGCTTATGCACCATCCAGCTTTCCAGCAACTGCCATTGTGCCTCCTGCCAGGTGGCGACTGGCTTACCATCCAGCGCAACGATGAGGTCGCCTTGGCGCAACTTGGCAACTGCCGCTAATGAGCCCTGTTCTACCGGGCCAATATAGGGTTTGAGTCCAATTTCCCCCTGGGCAATCAAGCCCCAATAGCACACAAATGCCAGCAAAAGGTTGGCTAACGGGCCAGCAAATACGATCCACATTTTCGCGGCGATCGACTGCTTGTCAAACGCTTGCGACCAGTCAGTGCCAGGCGCAGGCGCCACATCCGCCTCGCGACTATCCAGCATTTTGACGTAGCCGCCCAACGGAATCCACGACAAAACCCACTCGGTAGCTTGCGCATGTGCCTGATATTTGAAGATAGGCTTGCCAAAGCCAATAGAAAATTTAAGCACTCGCACGCCACAGCTGCGTGCTGCCAGGTAATGGCCAAATTCATGAATGGTGACCAACACACCAATGGCAACGATAAACGCCCAGATGGAGGTCATACGCTGACGGCCTTGCGCACCGGGGCGATGGTCATATTAGCAATCGCTTGTGTCACAAATGCTCTGGCTTCTGCATCAATGGCCAGCAATTGCTCGATAGACTGCACATGATCAGGAGGCAGATGCTGCAAAGTCATTTCCAGCAAACGTGGAATGTCCAGATATTGAATCTGCTCACGCAAGAAGGCAGCCACCGCCACTTCGTTGGCCGCGTTGAGGATAGCGGGCGCCGTGCCGCCTGCGGCCAATGCGTCATAGGCTAATCGCAGACATGGAAAACGCTCGGTATCAGGCGCCTCAAACTCCAGCTTGGCCACTTCAATCAAACTCAGCGGTTTCACACCGGAGGCAATGCGCTCAGGGTATGCCAGACCATAGGCAATCGGCGTGCGCATATCAGGGTTACCCAATTGCGCCAGAATGCTGCCATCGACATAAGACACCATGGAGTGAATCACACTTTGCGGATGCACCACGACTTCGATCTGCTCGGGACGCGCATCAAACAGCCAGTGCGCCTCAATCACTTCCAGCCCTTTGTTCATGAGCGTAGATGAATCTACGGTGATTTTTGCCCCCATCACCCAATTCGGATGTTTGAGTGCCAAGGCAGGTGTCACTTCCTGCAACTGTGCCTGCGTGTAGCCACGGAAAGGGCCACCGGATGCCGTAAGGATAATCTGGTTAACGCCGACATCACGCAAGTCGCTGTAAGCTTGCCTTGGCATGACCTGAAAGATGGCATTATGCTCGCTATCAATCGGCAACAAGGTGGCTTGCCCTTGTTTGACCGCATCCATAAACAATTGGCCTGCCATCACCAGGGTTTCTTTATTCGCCAGCAAAATCTTTTTGCCTGCTTTCGCCGCGGCTAGCGCAGGCAACAAGCCTGCGGCACCGACAATCGCCGCCATCACAACGCCCACCTCGGCATGTGCAGCCACTGCTGTCAGGCCTTCTACCCCGGCCAACACTTCTATGTTGAGCTGCTCGGCCTGCACTCGTTGCTGTAACAAACGGGCGGCTTCGGCATCCTGCATCACGGCATAACGCGGCTGATATTGCACACATTGCTGCAGCATGGCCTCCACATTGCTATGGGCCGTAAGCGCAAACACGCCATAGCGGCCAGGATGTTGTGAAATCACATCCAGTGTCTGCTGACCGATGGTGCCGGTGCTGCCGAGTATGGTGACGTATTGCAAAATAACCTCTTAAAACGAATAAGACTGTTGCCAGTAATGAAACCAGAACAGCAGGCACATGCCAATAGGCAACGCCGGAATCACGCCATCGACGCGATCAAGCAAGCCACCATGTCCAGGCAAGAATTGGCCACTATCCTTAAGATTGGCGCGACGTTTAAAAAAGGATTCAAACAGGTCACCATAAATACCGGCGATGGTCACCACCCACAATCCTGGCAACACCCACCAGGTCGCAACGGCACCGGTGATTTTCAAGCCAGCGGCATAGGCAGCCACAGCCAGCAATGCGCCAGCCACACCCTCCCAGGTCTTGCCGGGGCTAATGGCAGGTGCCAGTTTGTGTCGCCCAAACTGCTTACCTGCAAAATAAGCCGCACTGTCTGCGAGCCAGATGGTGGAAATAATCACCAATAACACATAGGGATTCACTTCCTTGGCAGTGACCAAGGCCATCCACAATGACATCATCAAGCCCCAGCCCAATAGCAGGTTGAGTGCTTTGTGTTTGAAGAAATCATTAAAAAACAGCGCAACAGGCACGACCAATAGCCAAAACACACTGGCCGCAACAAACACTTGCAACGCGCGATAAAAAAACCAGTGAAAGCCAAATTGGTGTAACAAATACAGCAACCCTACGCCAGTCACAGCAGAAACAGCCAGGAAAACACGCGTTTGTGCCACACTGAGTTGTAAGAAGCCCGCCCATTCACGCAAGCAAACCAGCGTCAGCGCCAGCATCACAGCAGCCCATCCCATGAGAGGCAAGCAAAACAGCGCTGGCAAAAACAAGCCCAGCAATACAATTGCGGTAATGATTCTGGTTTTTAACATAGTTTACTTAGAGGTACCGCTATCGGAAGTCAGCTGTTCACTGGTGCGGCCAAAACGTCTTTCGCGTTGATGATACGAAGTCAATGCAGCCTCAAACGCCGCATCGTCAAAGTCAGGCCACAAGGTAGGGGTAAAATACAGCTCGGTATAAGCCAGTTGCCACAGCAGAAAGTTACTGATGCGAGTTTCGCCGCCGGTACGGATAAACAAATCCGGTTCTGGGGCATAAGGCATGGATAAATAAGGCGCCAGGTCTGCTTCGCTGATGGCAGTCACATTGCCCTTGTCAGCCAGCAGCTGATTCACCGCATGCACCACATCCCAACGGCCGCCATAGTTGACGGCAATCGTCAGTGTCAAACCGGTATTGCTAGCCGTTTGCTGCTCAGCCTCCAGCATTTTTTGCTGCAGGGCCTGATTAAACGGGCTGCGGTCGCCAATCAGCTTTAAAATCACATTGGCCTCATGCAATTTCCTGACTTCTCTATCCAGCGCCTCCAGAAACAGGCTCATCAAAAAAGTCACTTCATCCGGCGGTCGGCGCCAGTTTTCACTACTGAAAGCAAACAGGGTCAGGTATTTGATATCGAGACGGACACAGGCTTTCACCAGCGCACGTACAGACTCCAGGCCACGCTGATGACCAGCCACGCGGGGTAAAAAACGCTTTTTTGCCCAACGTCCGTTGCCATCCATAATCACCGCAACATGTTGCGGCACTTCCTGAATAGGCGGAACTTGCTTGGTAGAACTGGAAAATAAACCCAAATCGATCCCTGATTCCCTGATCGCGGTTAAACCGCCATCAAATCTGTTTCTTTTTGCTGCAAAATTTTGTCGACTTCGGCCACGGCCTTGTCGGTCATTTTCTGAACTTCGTCTTGTGCACGACGCTCATCATCTTCAGAAATCGCTTTATCCTTGATCAATTTTTTCAAGGCATCGTTAGCATCGCGACGCACGTTACGGATCGCCACCTTTGCACCCTCACCTTCGGAGCGCACAATTTTGGTCAAATCACGGCGGCGCTCTTCAGTCAGCATTGGCATAGGCACGCGGATCAAATCACCATTGGTGGCTGGGTTCAAACCCAGGTCACAGTCACGGATTGCTTTCTCAACTTTGGCAATCATGTTTTTTTCGTAAGGCTGCACGTTCAGTGTACGCGCATCGCCCAGATTGATGTTGGCCACCTGGCTAACGGTCACCATAGAGCCGTAATATTCCACCATCACGTGATCCAGCAAACCGGTATGGGCACGGCCTGTACGGATTTTCGCCAGATCGGTTTTCAATGCTTCCAGTGATCTATGCATTTTCTGCTCAGCAGATTTTTTAATTTCTTCAACCATCGTTACTCTCCAATCTTCATGCCAGGCTTAAGCCATGACACGCGTTCCTTCATTTTCGCCCAAAATCACGCGTTTCAATGCACCTTCTTTAAAGATGCTGAACACCGCAATCGGCATTTTCTGGTCACGGCACAGCGTAAATGCCGTGGCATCCATGACTTTTAAGTTCTTGTTGATCGCCTCATCATAAGAGACGATATCATAGCGTGTCGCCGTCGGGTCTTTTTTCGGGTCCGCCGTGTAAATACCGTCTACCTTGGTCGCTTTCAATACGATTTCCGCATCAATTTCTACACCGCGCAAAGCTGCCGCAGTATCGGTAGTAAAAAACGGGTTACCGGTGCCGGCACCAAAAATCACCACTTTACCCTCTTCCAGGTAACGAATCGCTTTGCCACGGATATAAGGCTCAGCCACGGCTTCAATATTCAACGCACTTTGTACGCGCGCAGCCACACCAGCGTGCTTCATGGCATCTTGCAAAGCCATGGCGTTCATCACCGTGGCCAGCATGCCCATGTAATCGGCAGTTGCCCTGTCCATACCTTCAGCTGCGGGGGCCACACCACGGAAAATATTGCCGCCACCGATGACGATGCCTACTTGCACGCCCATGCTGACGACTTCTTTGACTTGCGCCACGATGGCCGTCACTGTTTCGCGATTAATGCCATAGGCATCATCACCCATCAGCGCCTCACCAGACAACTTGAGCAATATGCGCTTGAAAGCAGGTTGTGCCATGATAATTTTCCCAAACTCAAAATGTGCTTATTTAATCACAAAACGCGCTTTCTTTGGCGTCTTGCGCCCGTTTTGGGCATAAAAAAAGTGGAATCCTGGGATTCCACTTTTTGGGATACCGCTTTAAAAAGTCAATTAGACTTTAGCAGCAGCAGCCACTTCAGCAGCGTAATCAACCACTGCTTTTTCAATGCCTTCACCTACCACGTACATGCTGAACGAAGCCACGCTTGCACCTTTGGATTTCAGCAATTGCTCGATGCTCAGTTTGTCATCCTTAACAAAAGCCTGGCTCAATAAAGTCACTTCTTTCAGGAACTTCTGCACAGTACCTTCAGCGATTTTTTCCAGCATAGCTTCCGGCTTGCCTGCTTCTTTGGCTTTTTCAATCGCAACACGGCGCTCAGCGTCGATCAGCGCAGCATCTACACCAGTGGCATCCAGTGATTTTGGTTTAGCTGCAGCAATGTGCATAGCGATATCTTTACCCAATGCTTCATCGCCACCAACCAAGTCCAGCAACACACCGATTTTGCTACCGTGTACATAGCTAAACAATTGGCCTTTTGCTGGCGTGCGAACAAAACGGCGTGGCGTGATGTTTTCACCGATCTTACCAACCAATTGCGCGCGAACAGCTTCAGCGGTCTCGCCACGCAGTGGCAGTGTACCTACGGCTTCAATATCAGCCGGGTTATTTTCGTTCACAGTTTGTGCCAGATCGCCTACAAACTTCAGGAATTCTTCGTTCTTGGCACAGAAGTCAGTTTCAGAGTTGACTTCAATCAATGTACCCAGTTTGCCATCAGCAGAAATGCTGATGCCTACAGTACCTTCAGCCGCAACGCGACCAGCAGCTTTGCTGGCCTTGTTACCAAAACGCACGCGCAGAATTTCTTCTGCACGGGTCATGTCGCCTTCAGCTTCGGTCAACGCTTTTTTACAGTCCATCATCGGGGCATCGGTGCGCTCACGTAAGTCTTTCACCATGCTTGCGGTAATTTCAGCCATTTATTGCTCCTTTTATTCAACGACTCTGTTATTCAACGACGCGCTTGTTTAGGAACAAGGCCGTCGCAGTCAATATTCTTTTCAGTGTATCAAGGCTGTGTGACAGACAGATTGCGACATCACACACTCAACACCAATAAACTCAGCACAATAGAAAAAGGGGCGATGCGCCCCCTTTTCAAGCCATCCGAAATTACTCGGCAACAGCCTCAGCTGCTGGTGCAGTTTCTTCCTGAGCAGCTTTTACGATTTCAGAAATCGCGTTTGCGCGACCTTCCAATACCGCATCTGCCATGCCACGTGCATACAAACGAATCGCACGTGAGGAGTCATCGTTACCAGGGATCACGTAAGTGATGCCGTCTGGAGAGTTGTTAGTATCCACGATACCGATCACTGGAATACCCAGTTTACGTGCTTCAGTAATCGCGCCGCTTTCATGACCAACGTCGATCACGAAAATCGCATCTGGCAAGCCACCCATTTCCTGGATACCGCCGATAGAACGCTCCAGCTTTTCGATTTCGCGCTTGATACCCAAGGCTTCTTTTTTACCGAATTTATCGATGCTGCCGTCTTGGATCATGGCTTCAAAGTCGTTCAGGCGTTTGATAGACTGCTTCACTGTTTTGAAGTTAGTCAGCATACCACCCAACCAGCGGTGATTAACATATGCACAACCAGCGCGCTGCGCTTCTTCTTTAACGATATCACGGGCTTGACGCTTGGTGCCCACGAACAGAATACGACCCTTGTTTGCTGCCAGTGTGCGCACGTATTTTTGTGCTTCTTCAAACAGTGGCAGTGTTTTTTCCAGGTTTACGATATGAATTTTGTTACGATCACCGAAGATGAACTCAGCCATTTTCGGGTTCCAGTAACGAGTTTGGTGGCCAAAGTGAACACCGGCCTCCAGCATTTGACGCATAGTCACAGACATGATTTTAGTCTTTCCATTCAAAGGGTTATTCATTAACATGCAATCAAAAACACCCGATTAAAGGCACCCAATGTGATTGCATGCAAGTTAATTGACATGAAAGTCAATCCAAAATTATAGCGCTTAAATCAATTGCTTTCAAGCACTTAACTGTTTTATCAGCATCGCTGGCGTCCCCGTCAGGACTCGAACCTGAAACTAGCCCTTAGGAGGGCTTTGTTCACTTCTTCGTAAGGCTTTGTTTAAATTAAATAATTTATTTTTTTAGTAAAATTTTTGTCAATTTTTTGTCAAAATATTTTTAAAAATCAAAGATTTTTTGTCATTTTTGTCAAATTGGCGTCCTCGACACGAATCGAACGTGCGACCTATTCCTTAGGAGGGAATCGCTCTATCCTACTGAGCTACGAGGACAAGAAAAACGAGATTTTACACTACTGAGTAATTAATCAACGACTATTCTTCTATTTGGTTAATAATCCAATTAGTCCAGCCTAATACAGTAGAAGCTCTTCTGCTGTAAGTTTCTTCGGAAGTTACTTTATTAAGTTTTGACTCTTTCATAATTGAAACAACTTCGTCTTTGGTGGGCATACTGGCTTTATTGAAATATAGCTCTAATGTTTTTCTAAATACTGTTTTAGCTAATATCAGCTTAATAAAATCAAGTCTACGAGAGCTAATATCCTTTTTGAATATTGCTTTTCCTTTGCTACTGAGACAGGCAGCTATAACACCGTCTTTATAAGCCTTTTCTGTTAACCCAAGATATTTACAAGCATTCAAATAGTAATCAGTTTGCCGTGAGTCAAAATCGTAGTTTTCTGTAATTTCGTCTTTGCTCAATATTTCGGAAGTGTTAATCAATTCACATAAATTGATTACTCTTTCAAATGAGTCGGCTTGTGGGAAGGGTGTATCTAATGGCTCTGGCTCTATTGCAGTAGCTAGAATTAATTGCTGTATTATTTCAACATTGATCACAATATTGTAAATAGCATACCTTTTACTTTTAACAAGATAGATAGAGTTATAGCCTTCTATATCTGTAAAAGCATACTCTCTTAATTCAAATATTCCATTTGAATAAGTGAGGTAAATGTTTTTAACTTCTTTCTGTATTGTTTCTTTCCATTTTCTAAATGGATAATAAAGCTGTCTAATAATGAAATCGTCGGATATGTAGTTTTTGGCTTCAATCAATACAAAAGATTTTTCGCCTTCATAACCTCCGTCAATTTCAATTTGTGCTTTTTCAACTTTTATTTTTTTAGTATGAAATTTATCTAAACTAAACTCAAAAGTGCTTGTTCCCATTCTGCCTGAAACAGTAGAAACTAATTCCTCACCAATAAAATCGTCTAGTATTTTTGAAATTGAAGCACAACTAATAGCTGTTGACTCCGAGCTAATATTATTAAAATCTAAACTCTCATAAATATTGCAAAATCTATAATGCTCAACATCTTCGGGTATTTCTTCAAACTTATGGAAAATATTAAATTTTCCTAATGTGTAAGAGCCACGAGAAGTTGGCAATATTCCAATACCATTTTTAGAAAAAATATTAGGAAGTTGACTAGTGTTATCAAACTTAGTCATTAACCTTGCTTCACGAAATTGATTTATTTGTGTAGAGGATATATTAAAAAAATTATGTGTGTCTAATTGATTAAAAATATCGTATTTTTCAAATAACGATATCCAAGCTAATTGATTTAAATTAGTTTCACTCATAGTTTCTAATTAAAACTTCGTCAACAGAACCTCGTTTTTCAGCTACTGAATTAATTGCGCGATTAGCTTGAATAATTTCAATCTTGTAATCTTTATAGAGTTCTTTAATAAACGGAGTGCTTGAATTAGATAGCAAAAATTTAACATTTCTTTTTGTTAAATCGTCACAAACTTCTTTCAATCTTGTTTGATCGGCTTCTTGCCAGCCACCTTGAACATATCCAGTGAAGTTTGAGCTTTCGGAGAGTGGGTGATAAGGTGGGTCAAAATATACAAAAGATTTCTCGTCAGCAGACTTAACAGCTTCTGCATAATCGCCATTGAGTATTGTTATATCTTGCTCAGCTAAAAACTTGCTTACCGCCTTCAATACTGGCTCATTCACAATATTAGGGTTTTTATAGTTGCCGAATGGACTATTAAACTCACCTGAATTATTAACCCGATACAAACCATTGAAACAAGTTTTATTGAGGTAAATTAGTCTTGAAGCTTTTTCCACTGCTGAAAGGTCAGCAAAGCTTTTATCTCGGTCTAGCTCACGAATTTTATAGAAGTATGTAGAAGTGTTCTCGTGCTTCTTTAAGCTTGCTATAAGGTCGTCTAAGTTGTTTTTAACAACATTGTAGGCATTGACCAGGTCTGCATTGAAATCATTGATTGTAGAGTGTTTATTTTGTAGGTGAAAAAATACGGCTCCCCCACCAATGAATGGCTCAAAATATTTGAGCTTAGCTATATCTTTGGGTAGCATAGGCTTGATTTGCTCAATCAGCTGTCGTTTACCACCTACCCATTTTACGAATGGGGCTATAAGCTTATTTTTTGCCATTTAATCAATCTCATTAACAGGCGAAACTGTAACACAGTTGCAGGTTTTTCAAGAGGTCAGGTAACAGTTGATCAACAAAAAATTATCACCTAAAACTCAGTGTATACAAGGGTTTTGTATTAAATTGCTTATACAAGAATGGCTTACAGCTTATCCACCATATCCATAATAAAAAACACACGGAGAAGCCAGCAAGCTATCTCAAAGTGTGTTTTTTGTTGTGGGTATGTGGTTAAGGTTATTTATCCACTATTCCCAATCTTCTTTCTATCATTGCCATTGATAAACATAAATCAGCAACTGATTTAACCTCTTGGTAATGTTTTTCATTATCGCATTTATCTTTTGATATTAAGAGATCACTAACAACTGGAACAAGTTTTAAACATTTCTCAAAATGTTCATTTGAATGATTTTTAAAATCAGCAGATAGCATTGACTCTAATGTAATAAAGTTATTACCAAAGTTATTAGTTAAATGTTGCTTAGGCGTGTATTCGTGAGCTTTTTTCATTTTGTTAATTCCCCTTTGAAACTTCAATAAGTAAAGGGTAAGGAACATCATTTAAAGCCGAGTTAACAATATCATTAACTAAATTAGGAATGAATGCAAAAGGTAGATTGATATCTAGAAGCCTATCGATTCTGGCTGGTGAATTGTTGTGAATTTTGCTTTCAATCTCATAAACTAATAAATAGTTATCAGTTTGAGTATCAAAGCCAATACTAAAATGATTTAGTCTTAATTTTAAATCTTTTAATGTTTTCTGGAATTTTAAAAATTGATCTAATGTATCGGTATTAACAAGAGCTTTTAATATGTGGTTATTATTATTAGCTAGGTTAATTCCTTTATTACTTTTCAATACATTTTTAAATAAATCGCCATAGATTTGGTGTTTCGTAATTGCTTGTAGCATAATTAATTCCTTTATTTCAAGTTTAGTTTTGTTTCTCCTTTTAGCCTAAATGGTGGCTTCGTCAATAAAGTGGTTATGTTAACATTAATTACGATTGTTTACAATAGTTAATTAATAAAAATTAATATTTTTTCTATTTTTCAATTAATATTTCATTATTAATTGATTTAGATAATTCTAAATATTTTTCATTCAACTTAGTGTTTATTGAGCTATGAAATTCTATAATTTCATTAAGCTTTTTATTTACCTTTCCTTCTGTTAATTCTTTGTTATCTTCTAATTCAAGTAATTTTTTATTTAGTTCGGTTTCGTTCTCTTTGCTTAAACTCTCAATATAAGAATTGCTATTCAAATCAAAATGAATGTTGCCTGCGTTGTATGCTTTGTCGTTATTGCTTAACTCTTCTTTAAGCTGTGCGATCTGCTCTTCAATATTCCCCTTGTTTTTAAGGTAGTCTGGATCTAATGGGTCTAGGCTCAACAAATCAAGCTCTAATCTCTTTATGCTGCTTATAGTAGCTGTCTTGTTATCTCCACCTACAAAGCTAGGTTTGGTAGTGCTGGCCGGCTTCTGTGGTTGTGGTGAAGTGTTGCTAGGTTGCGCCTGTGGTTTGTTCTGCTTAGTATCGCTATTGCTAGGTTTGGAAGTGCCAGGACTTCTATTAGATAGTTTAGAAAAAGTCTTTAATTGACTTGATTTAGAGAAAGTATTTAATGATTTAGCTATAAAGTCATTTTTAGAGTAAACAAAATTGTTTTTAGTAAATTTATTCAATTTATTATCTTTTTTAAACTCTTCTAACTTTTCAGTGCTTGTTCTATTAGAAAATTTTGCATTACTTAAAGATAATGTTTTAAGCTTCTTCATTGAAACAGTCGCTTTTTTATCCTGCATTAATTCATTCAGTGTTTTGTCCTGATTAGTTTGTTTTTCTTTAATGCTTTCTAATTTCATTTTATCAAAACCTAATGCTTTTGCATTATCCTGCCAGTATTGCCTTAAATCATTTAAGTTATGGCTGTCTTTTTTAGCTCTTACTTTTAAACTGACTTCTTGCTTTTTTGAATAGTCTGCATTATTGCCAGCTAGTTTATTAATTTGTTCAGTTCTTTTAGAGAAGTTTTCTCTTAACTCGTCTGTAATTCCTTTTACTGCAAAGTTTCCGTGTTGATCAGCTTCATATAAATTGAAGCCTAACTCTTGCAAACCTTTTGCTAATTCGTATTGACCAACTTGATCAAAGTATCTAATTGTCTCGTGTCCGTTCTCTTTCTCATATTTAGCCTGCAATAAGGTATGGCTATGATATTTGTTATCTTTGCCTAGCACTTTCGGAAAGATAGTGAAATGAGTATGTTCTTGGGCGTCCACAATGCCTAATGGGTTAATTATCTTGTCATTAACTTCTCGGCTTGTATGGTGATTAAATGTAGCTATTCCTACGGCTTTGGCTAATTCAAAAGTGGTTTTATTGCTCTCTGTTTTTCTTATGTAAGTGTTTTGCTCAATAGCTCTGCATATCGCATTTACTGCCTTATCTCTATAACCGTCCATTTTCAAACGTGTTTCTTCGTCTGATAGGTTATAAATTAAAGTCCAGTCCTTAGGAGGTGAGAAACATATATCAATACCTTTGTTTTTTTCTCCTCCGAAGTCTATTTGTTTTAAATACTGCTTTTCTGTGACTGGTTTATTTTCAAGCCCTTGATATCTCATTAAAGTGCCTTTAAATGTGCCTTTCTCGTTGTCGTTTTCACTGTAATAGTCGTGTTGAGAATGGTCTAAGTGATAACTGACATTGTTTATTTTTCCTATTGAGATCATTTTTCTAACTCCTTATTATTTTTCTTCTTAGTTAGTAAGCTTTTAATTTCCGATATCTCAGTGATATTGTTGTTTTTGCTTTCTGTTGTTAAGTTTTCTATTATGTCGCCAGCAAGATTTATCGTTGCTAATGCTCCGGTCGTATCAATTGAGTGTGCTATAACCTCTTTTATTGCTCCCTCTAAGGGGTTAGTTTCAATATCTGCTGTTAATGGCTCAATATGAGTTGTTTCTATATTCTCTTCTAAAATAATTTCATTAGTTGTTGTTATAACTTCCTGCTGTTTATCTTCTTCTAATGTTGAATTATTTTTATTGACTGACTTTGAGTTGCCAGCACTTGAAATTGATTTAATAGAATTAGTGTTAAATTTCTTATCAAATTTAACAGGGGGCATAATTGAAAGTGGCATAACTTTGAATTGAGAATATTTGAATAATATTCTTACACCAACAAATTTATTGTTGATTGTTTGAGGTCCTAATAAGCTATGCAATTCGGATATGTTGAAAGCTGGTTGTTTCTTCTCAGTAGCTTTATTTGAAAATGTTTGACCCTGAGCAGTAAAATTAGAAGTGGTCGTATATTCAATAATATCTTGTTCACCTAAAAGCTCTTTTACATATTCATTGTCATCAGTGGCAAATCTACAAATAACTTTATTTTGAAAGCTGGCAGCAAAGCTTTTGCTGTCTGCTGGTTTTCCATTTGAACTAAATTTCTCTTTGATTTGTGAAGTTCTTTGAATAATGATTGTTACTCTTATGTTCTTACTTCTCCCGACGTCAGGCAGTTTCATAAAGGTATCTAGATCAATGCTAGATAGCTGTGGGAATTCGTCTAATATGAAATTAATTTGTGAGCTTGGTTTATATGAGTTGTCTATGAGCTCAGGCACGATTAAATTAATAAATGCGCCAATGTAGCTATTAGCTATATCTGCATATTTGTTTGAATTAGATAAAACAATAGCTTGTCTATCTTTTTTGCTATGTATCCATTTTCTAATATTGAGAGATTTAGTTTTTTCTTTATCTCCCCAAAAGCTGGATAATGTTTCAAATTTTCTAATTATCTCAATACAGCTTGCTAAAACACAAAGTGAAGTTTTTGCATTTTCAGCATTAATGTAAATGCTAGCTGTTGGATTGTATTTAGTTATGAATTTATTGATTTCGTCTAACTGACCTTTATTTTTATCAATCTCTGCTTTGAGTTTATTAAAGTCATTGTTGTCATTTTCAATTAATTTAGTATCAATCGGCTGTATGTTAAAGCTATTCCAGGCTTTAACAATATCGCCAAGGGTTCCCTTTACTATGCCTTTATCCTTGGTTGTTCTTACGACACTTCTTACAAAGCTATCAATGACAGATATAGCGCCTGTATCAAAAAAATCTTTCTTATTGGTTCCCTCGGTAAATGCCATTACAAAGGTTCTTATTCTGGCATTTTCGTTTTCTAGCTCCTCACTGCTAACTAGATTTAAAAAGTCTATTGCGTAGCCGTTTTTCTTGTTCCAGGGTTCAATTAAGTATAGATTGCAGTAACCTGACAACTTATCTAATTCGTCACCTTTAACATTGTGTATGATTAATTTATGCTTGTTATCTATAACCTGTTTAACAATCCGATCATTTAAGACAGTCTTACCTGATCCTGCTTCCCCGATAATTAAGGTTGATAATTCAGTGACAGATTCAGGTAGAAAAATTGTATTTTTAATTTTCCTAGGTTTTGATAAGTTGTAATCAATATCGCCTTTACTTAAAAAGGCTTTATCTGATTTATTTGTATTTTTGAATGAATTTGAAAGGTTTATCAAAACTTCATTACTATTGTCTACAATATTTCCGGCAGTGATAACTTGCCTGTTGGCTGCTTTCGTAAACTTATTTGTTAAATAGTATGAAATTATTGAACTTGGAATGAAGAAAAATATTATTGTGAATTGAAATAAAACTGAGTTTATTTTCATATACTCATAGTCGTTATTCAAAAATAGTTTGAATTGTTTTATAAAATCTACACCCAAATATTTATTGAAAAATAAATATGTGAGAGAGAAAAAGACAGCAGAGAATAAGACAATATTGAAAACAATTATGTGATTTGTGTATCTTCTATATTCCGAAGGTGCTAAAAAAGCGTCTTGCTTTGGACTTGATATATATCTAACTTTCATTTTTTAATTACTCCTTATTGTTATTTTTATCAGTAATTTTTTTGTGTTTTATTTGTTGCTCATAACTTCTAAAATCTTTCCTAACACTAAATTTATGTTTTCAATTTCTTCATTTGTGTGATTAACTTTTTCTAAAACTTTGCTTTCTTCTTCCTTTTTTAAAATATATTTTTCTAAAATATAATTGATAAAGTCGTTTAAGTTTTCGAATTTTTCTTCCTGTGATTTCTTGCTTAATACAAGTTTTGTTAGAGGTTTTAATCTAATAGTCATTTGTTCTTTTTTCATTTAATTATCCTTTTTATTGTTGTTTTTATACTTCTAGTTATAAGTCTTTTTTTATCGAAGTCAAGAATTGGAATTAGATTTTTTTATGAATGGCTTTAAATAAGACTTTTCATTAAGTCTTGCCTGCGATTTTGGTGTTTATAGAATTAAGTCTCACTTCATAGTTTTTGACCCATATATCTATAAGCCGCAAGGCTTTATAGCAGAATCGCGACACGGAAGTGTTGCACTATGTTTGAAAAGAATTAACTTTAATTCTTTGGGTCGCTAACTTCTGTTTTTTGATTTTGGTTTTTGTAGGTTATTTTGAATAAAAAAAACTCCCCGATTGGAGAGTTTTATATTTTAATTAAGTAGTTTAGATATTAGCCAATAGCCCGTATATATACTTGCAGTTGTGATAATTAGAAAGAAAATATAGCCAAACATTCTACCTAAACCCTCCTTTATTTCCTGCATTTCTTGTTCTTTTCTAGCTTCTTCATTCTCTTTTTCCCACTTACTCATTTGTTTATTCTTCATATTATTCTCCTTTGTTATTGTTATTGAAATTATTTATTAAACTGATACTGTCTTTTTTTTGTGTAGTGATATGTAATAAAGTTAAATAGTCACTAAGTGTCAAATGATAATAATTAGCCACTTCAATCATATTTTTTTTAACTTCTTCATTCACTCGCATTGATATTTTTTTATCTTTTTTCATTTCAATGTCTCCATTTACTTTATTGTTATTGATTTATGAAAATGAAGAATGATAAATTTTTCAATATCTTTATGTCCTGCATAACTATCATATAGCTCTAAAAATTCTTCTATTTGTTGCTCTGCGAAGTCATTAAAATAGATATCTATCTTTTTAAAATCGTTTAAACCTGTTCTTTCATAGATTGAAAAAATCAATTGATTTCTGTTGTATGCAACATATTGATTGTTCCAGCCCCCAAAGATTTGAGTATCTTTTTGTCTCAAAATTTCTTTGATTAAAGGTACTTTTTCTTTCTTTGATACATACAAGTTGTTTTTTAATTTTGTAATAGCTTCCATTTTTATTGCTCCTTTTTATTGTTATTTTCTGGGTGCTTATTGTTTTTTACAGCTTCAAATATTTCATTGACTATATAATCTTCTCTTTCGTCATTATTGAAAATGTCGTCATTTTCGTTATGTTTAATATCGTCTTTATGTATTACATTGCCTGACATATCGGCTTGATCTAAAACTTTCCAAGCTTCTTGTTGACTTTTATAACGACCGAAAAAGTTATTCTGCCAGTCATATGCAAACCAGACTTTCATATCTTCTTCTTGTTGTCTTTTAATTCTTTCAATTCGTTCTTTATCTTCAATATGCTGCATTTCAATACTTGCTAGAACAAAAGCCATTGTTAAATTAATGTTTTCGTAAAGATTTTGTTTTACCTCATTAAAATACATATTATTCAAATGTAGTTGATTATCTTTAACTTGCTCTATCTCATTAATTAATTTCAAGTCTTTAAAATATTGCTTCAATGTGTAATCCATTTTTAAATCTCCTTTTTATTATTGTTATTTTTTTGCAGATTATTATTAAATTAGATTACTTATTGCTTTTGCTCTAATTTTTTCAGCTAATTTGCAAGCTGTATAATATAAGTCGTTAATACTTATAAATTTTATGTTTCTTATAAAGTCGTCAAATCTTGCTGAATTTATTGAAATACTGTTATACGCTTTGTCTTCGTGTATATCGTAGCTACGAAAAAAACAAGAATTATATTTATTGTCTGGATCATAGTTATTCAATAAGCAATAATTCATTATTGCGAACTCTAAACAATGACCTGTCATTTTTTTGTTAGATAATTTATAGAGTAATAAATGTGTTATTTCGTGAATGATTAAAGCCACATATCTATATTGAGAATATGTTTCATATTCAATCAAGTTAAAATCTAAGTAAGCTCTGCCTGCATATTCTGCATTTTTAACTCTTGAAAATACTAGATTGATATTTTCAATTGTTTTATTTGTTTCTCTATTTTGATCTCTTATGTCTTGTAACTCTTCGTCAGTTGTTATAAAGTCAGTTATTCTGTCAAATCTATGTTTTAAATTTTTCTCTATAAATTTTTCTTTGATTTCTTCAAATATATAATTTATATGTGTTGATTTATGAAAATCTAGTTTTATTTTTTCTTCTTCAAGATTGTTTAATAATTTCATTTTTTAAACTCCTTTTTATTATTGTTATAAGTTCAATTTAGTAAAACAATAGCAAATGTCAATACAATGTCATTACATTTTTCAAATGTTTATTAATTAATTTAAAAAAAACGGGTCGCGAGGCAAGCTCGCTTTTTGAAAGTGTGTTGTGCAGTCGCACAAGATAGGTCTTAATAAACACTCTAATGAGTGTTTAAAGGGTTTGTTTGATACTGAGATATAGAAGATTAGATTTAAAAGGCTTATAGGCTCTTAAAATGTGTGTGAGCTCGTAGAGCTTCTTAACTTAGCTGCTCTTCTTGATTTAGCTTGATCTTGCTTCGCAGAAGCTACTTTTCCAGGAGCGCAGCGACCAGGGTTGTTAAGACTTAGCTGGTTTTAGTATTAACTAGTTTTGTGTGAGCATTAGCGAGCATAACAAAACGGCTATTATTAAGATTTCTCTTTATCTATATCTATTTATAGATATAGATAAATCTATATCTGTCTAGCTGACTTTTTTAGTCAATTCTCTATAAGCCTTTTAGAATAAGGCTCAATTCACTGTAAAACCATTTTTATTTTAGTCCACTTTATTACAGTATTTTCTGTATGTTTTTGGACTAACTGTATTTATTCACTTTCAAATTACAGAATATTCTTTATTCAATTACAGATTTTTGAGACTATATAAAAGTATTTTTTTCTTGAAAGTCTGTAATTATGTTATTGACTTTTACCTTTTAGTTGCTTTAATTAAATTATAACAACTATAAAAAGGTGATTAAATGAAAGAAAATAAATTTATTAAGCAGTATTTAGATAATAATAATATTGAAGTTAAAAATGGAAAGTTTTATAGCAAGAACACTAGATCAATTAAAAATACTGTTGAGCTTGCAGACGATAAGCAGTTTATTAAAGTCTTTATTAGTGCTAACAGTGTATTAAGTAATTTAAAGAATAGTTCTAAATTGGTGTTTGAGTATGTTTTTAAATGTTTGCAAGATAGTGCCAGCTTTAATAAGACTGAAATAGAAGTTAATTTTAAGCATTACACAAGATTTTGCAGATATAACAAAATAAAGCCTTTATGTGAGAAAAGCTTTTATTTAGCTAGAAAACAATTGATTGAGTTAGATATTATTGACGAGACCGAAGAGAAGGGAATATTCTTTTTTAATCTAAACTATTTTTTTAATGGCAATAGAATAACTGTTATTACTGAGTATGTGAGAGTAAACAGTGAGCCTACAAGCGATAATATTACAGCGCTTGATACTTCCTTACTTAATAAAGAAGATATTGAGCCAGAGAGCTATAAACAATCTAAAAAGTCAGCATTCCAATGCTAATAAAAAAAGCCCCATAACTGGGGCTTATTTATTTACTGTCATTCTAGTTATTACTTAACCAAAGCTTTATCAAGTGAATCGTGTAAAGCTAAAAATCCTTTTACCCATTCAGGCTGTCTACCTTTTCCTGTCCAAGTTTGCTCAGGAAAATCAGGGTTTGCATATTTAGGCTTGCTTTTTTCTTCTGTTTTAAACAACTCATCAGTTGTAATCTCGTATTGAGTAATGGTTTTTCTTAATTCTTTAATTATGTCTTTTCTTGACTCTTTTAAAACCTTTTGTTTTTCAATTTCTAATGCCTTAATTTCTTTTTCAATTTCTGTTAGTGTTTTAGCCATTTTATTATTCTCCAATTCATTTAATTAAATACAACAAAATCGATAATATTCACGTTTTATATAAAAGTAAACTTTTTATTCAATCTTTTTAGTTATATTGTCAATTAAATTCCTTGTGTAGTGTTTTGTCATTCCTTTTGTTAAATGTCCAACTTGTCGCTGTGTATCTCTTTCACTCAATTTATTATCACTATTAACTCTTAAATTTTCTTCGTGATTAAATAAGTGAGTTTTCTCAAAATATGCAATATCATTAATATTTGCTAGCTCACTTACTGACATTGGGTTTAAATGCTCTTCTAATGCTCTACTAATAAACTCACTTCGTAAGTCCTGAAATTTAAAATCTTCAATGCCTGTCGATTTCTTAATTCGTTGCCATTGCGAGTTAAAACCCTCTATTGTCAGCTTAAAAACTTTATCAGTAAGTTTCTTATGCTCATTATCTTTAATTAGCTTACTTACGATAATTTGAGCTTCTGGCAAAAGTTTAACTTTACGGGGCAAGCCGTTTTTTGTTTTATATAGCTGTATGTAGTTATCTTTCAAATCAGCTTTTTTAAGTAACATAATTTCACTCTTTCGCATTCCAGTGAGTAAAGCTAACACTGTGATAATGACTAAACTTTTATTGTCACTGCTTTGTAATGCTGTTAAAAGCTTTGTTTCTTCTGCTTCGCTCAGTCGCCTATCTCTTTTTATAAATGCATTTTTAAGAACTTTCTTGTTTACTTTTCTTACTGGGTTATTGTCCTTTAATTCCTCATAACTTGGATAGTAGTTCGGAAAGTTGTTAAAAAAGCTACTGATATAGTTTAGCTCTCTCTTTACAGTAGCTTTTCCAACAGTTTCTAATCTTTTTTCCATATAGCTAGCTATATCGGCACTAGTCATTTTTAATGGGTCAAGTTCTCCAAATTTTATTAAAAAACCTTCTTGTTTCCCGAAAACATTAGCACTAATTATGGAATGACCAGAGAACATTGAATGATTGGTAATTTCTACATTAGAGATTGTTTTAACTAAACGAGTATATTTTCTATTACTCATTCTATCTAATTCATTCAAATCATTATTTTTTCTTATGAAATGTTTCTGTGTAAAAGCTTCTAACAATGCTTCTAAGCCAAAAAGCTCTAAATCTAGTTTTCTTTGATACTTTTCTAAATTTTCTTGATTTTCTTTAAATAAGATTTCATTTAAAGCACTTTTACCGATTATTGTTTTTGAGTTGTTAACAATCTCATTTGCTATCTCTAAACTATCAACTAGCTTATTTAATTTGAGTTCTTTTTTATTAATTCTTACTCTGTATTTAGTGATTACAGTTCCGTCTTTTTGCTTATAACTAACCTCTTGTATACCTTTTTGAATGAGTGCCATTTTTAATCCTTTTTTTGACAAAATCGATTAGAACAGCCCCCTCTTTTTTTGTCAACTTTTTGTCAAAATATTGAATAAAAACGGTATTTTTGGAAGATACTTAAAATATTAAGTAATTGATATATATAAATATTTTATATATAATTGATTGAATACTAGCCCTTAGGAGGGGCTGGTGATATCCTGTTTCACCACGAGGACCGCGGCGCTATTTTAAACGCAAGCGACCAAAACGCCTACCCTGAAAACAACAAAATCAGACTTGCCGACGCAGCAGGCTTGTGAGTAACATGCGGTTTTCAGTCTCTTTAAGCTGCCGACAATGCACAGTTCAGTCATCAACCGTTATGCCGCCGCCATCCGTGATGCCATTCTGGCCCACGAAGCCGATATTGAATGCCTGGACCGCGAGATTGGCGATGGCGATCATTACATCAATATGAAGCGCGGCTGTGAAGCGATTGCTAGCCTGGCAGATGAACTCAACACCCTAAGCGCCGCTGATGCGCTGAACAAGATCGGCATGAAGTTACTCAGCACCATTGGTGGCGCCTCCGGCCCTTTATTTGCCAGCTTTTTTATGAGCATGAGTAAACCGCTTAAAACCAGCGACACCATGACCACACTGCAAATTGCACTTGCGTTTGAAGCAGGCGTGCAGGCGATCATGCAGCGCGGCAAGGCGCAAGCTGGTGAAAAAACCATGTTGGATGTCTTGATCCCGGTGGCCGCCGCATTCAAGCAACTGGCAGAGCAAGGTCAGTCCGGCAAAGACATCGCTGCGGCACTGAAAACCATCGCCAGCGACGGCCTGGAATCTACCCGCAATATGCTGGCGACCAAAGGCCGTGCTTCAGGCTTGGGCGAGCGCGCCATCGGCCACCTGGATGCTGGCGCAAAAAGCTGCCAGGTGATGATAGATACCATCTGTGACCTTGTGCTATCGAAACAATAAAACAAGGTCACTACAAGAAAACCACGCCCAGCCGGGCATTACGCCATACGCTCACCAAAGAACAGGGGCATTGATATGAAAAAATTCGTCAACAATGTTGATCACATGCTGGTTGAAAGCCTGACTGGCTTTGCCACGGCGCACGGCGACCTGGTCGAAGTGCAATTCGACCCCACCTTTGTCAGCCGCAAACAAAAATCACATAACAAAGTTGCCATCATTTCTGGTGGCGGCGCTGGCCACGAACCACTACATGCAGGCTATGTGGGTAAAGGCATGCTAGATGCGGCCTGCCCCGGCCAGGTATTCACCTCCCCGACACCTGACCAGATGCTAGCAGCGGCAGAAGCCGTGCATGCCGACAAAGGGGTGCTGTTTATTGTTAAAAATTATGCCGGTGATGTGATGAATTTTGAAATGGCGACTGAAATGCTACCGTTTGAACATGCAACGGTGCTCACTTCAGATGATTGCGCCGTCGTCAACAGCACGTATACCACTGGCCGCCGCGGTGTGGCAGGCACAGTGATTATCGAAAAATGTGTCGGCAGCCTGGCAGAAACCGGCGCTGACCTCGCCAGTTGCAAGGCACTGGGCGATAAAATCAACCTGCATACCTCCAGCATAGGCGCAGCGCTCACCAGTTGTACTGTGCCGGCCGCCGGTCGACCAACATTCGACATCAGCGACAGCGAAATCGAAATGGGTGTCGGCATCCATGGCGAACCCGGCCGTCGCCGCGAAGCGATGCGTACAGCGGATGCCATTGTCGACGACATGGTAAATGCCATCGTGCACGACTTCGAAGCCAAACAATTACCGACCCAAGGCGAGATTTTACTGCTGGTCAATGGCCTGGGCGCCACGCCACTCATGGAGTTATACCTGATTTACAACACGGCGGCTAAACTGCTCACAGAAAAGGGATTCAGCATTGCCCGCAGCCTGGTCGGTAACTATATTACCGCCATCGACATGGCAGGCGCTTCACTCACCGTTTGCCTGCTGGATAACGAGATCAAACAACACTGGGATAGCCCGGTACACACGGCCGGTTTACGCTGGGGCTGCTAAAAGCATCTATCCTCTCCCCTCTGAACCGGCCTGCCAGGGTCGGTCTGCCAAACTCAACCTACCGAAACTCAACCTACCGTAAGTGCAGTATTTTCATTTTCAGGCCGCCACTGTCAACCATCCACGCTTCCGTCCGTTTTCAACAAAATCAGCATAATTGCAGCAATCTGCAACACGCGACGTCATTAGGCCTATTTAGTCATTGCGTCTCCGTGAACGCAGGAGTATGTTGATTCTCAGGGCTGCGAAACAATCCTTGCCACAGGCGGATTGATATAAAACAAAACAACATAAATATAAGATTTGAGCGTGTATGTCTGCAACAACCATCTGCTATTCCTCCTGAATTCACATTCAGCACGATTTCCACTGTCTCCAGAAATATAGCTTTCCCGGAATGATTATGCGTTTCCCGAACTACAAACAATCGTTAACCATGGATGTGATGTTGCAGATGGCCGTCAGGGTCAGCATCGTCATTATTGTCGTCAGTGCACTCACCTACTGGCACATTTATAAAACCCTGGTCAGTTCGACCATAGACGGCCTGGAGCATTACATTCAGGAGCGCGGGCAACGCGAGAGCGGGATTTTCAAGCTGGCGGAGTCAAATCACCAGATTTTCAGGGCTACCTATCTGGCGCACTGGCAGCAGGACTTTTTCTATAACGACGCGTTCTTTTGGCACGTGTTTGAAAGAAGGTCAGACCAGACCATACGCTTGCAGAAAAAAGCCTACGACGGTTACTTCAACCATTCCGGCCTGATCAGCAAAGATGTCACTGCCTATATTGGCGCCAATGCCCCGATTGAAAACAATGCCTTCAGAAAAAAACTGCTGCTTGCCTACACCATGGTCGATCACTTTGGCGTGGCCTGGACACGGCAGTTTGCCAATCTCTATGTCTCCATGCCGGAGAACGTCAACATTGTGTATTGGCCAGGCGTGAGATGGGCGGATAACGCCACCAGTAAATTGAATGTGCTGAGTGAGGAATGGGTCTATATCACCACGCGGCAAAACAACCCCGAGCGCAAAAGCGTGTGGACTGGCCTTTACTATGACCCCACCGCGCTGGAATGGATGGTATCGCTGGAAACCCCGATTGATATCACGCCAACCAACACACTGAATATCGGCCATGACATTTTGCTGAATGCCTTGTTTGAACGCGTGTTTAATGACCATTTATCAGGCACTTATAATTTTATTTTCAGGGAAGACGGCCGCCTGATTGCGCATCCGGCCAAAATTAAAGAAATGAACCGTACGCGCGGCATGTTGATGATTTCGCAGCTGAAAGACACACAACTGCATCACTACTTTCAAACGCTGCAATCCAATATCAAGAACAAACAAAAGGATTACTTTATTGTCGAGTCGGATGACGAATTTCTCGCCGTATCAAAAATTGATGGCCCCGGCTGGTGGTTTGTCACCGTATATCCAAAATCCCTGCTCTCCTCCCCCTCTCTCAAGGCAGCCAAATTCATCCTGATTGTCAGCCTGTTTGCACTGGTGATTGAACTCATCATGCTGTATCTGGTGATGATGAAGAAAGTGGTTGGCCCGCTGGAAACCTTTATGGACGCGTCTAGCGCCATTGAAGGACAACGTTACGAAAAAATCACCGGTAATGTGCTGCCGCTGCCTGATCATCTGGACAATGAAATTGGCAAACTGGCCAAACTGTTTAAAAGCATGTCTGGCAGTTTGCAGCACTTCCGCAGCGACATGCAGCGCCTGACCCACTCGCTGGAGGATCAAGTCAAGGTGAGGACGCGTGAGTTACAACGGGCAAAAGACAAAGCCGAAAAAGAAGCCACCATTGATAGCCTGACGCAAATCCCCAACCGACACTCCTTTTACAATCGTGCCAAAGCGATGGTGCAGCAGGCAGATCATGCTGGCGAGCCACTGTGTTTCCTGATGCTGGATATCGATTTCTTCAAAATCATCAATGATACTTACGGCCACCCACAAGGTGATCAGGTGCTGGTCGCTTGCGCGCGCACCATAGAAAACACCATCCGTGAAAAAGACCTGCTGGGCAGATTGGGCGGCGAAGAGTTCGCCGTGGTATTACCCAACACCAGCCTGGAAGAGGCGCGCGTGATTGCCGAGCGCATACGTGTCAGGATTGCTGAATTGTCGTTTTATACCACGCAACGTACGCAAAGCTTCCACACTACGATCAGCATTGGTATTTCGTGCGCAGCAGAGACGATTTATGCTTACGAATTGCTGTATAAACATGCCGATCTGGCGCTTTATGAAGCCAAGCAGTCCGGCCGTAACCTGGTAATTACTTATAGCGGAAATGCAACGCCACAAGAGGATGTGGCGGACAGTTAGAGCAATCAGCCGACGCCACGCTCAATCGTCAGCGAACAGCGCCTGCCACAATTGCACCACAGCCGCCCGCTCGGACTGCAACTGGTCATCGGTCACCAGCGCATCCAGGCCTTGCAATTTGGCATGGTGTATCAAGGTGCGATATTCACGGTAAGCATCAGCAACTTTTTCAGCCAGCGCGCTTGACTCAATCAAGCCCAGCTTGGCACAACGCTGCAACAAGGCAATATTGCCAATATTGTCAGTCAGCTCAGGATAATGCGCTGCCTGCGCCAGTACCAGATATTGCACCATAAACTCAACATCAATAATACCGCCCACCCCTTGCTTGACGTCAAAGCGATCGGCTTTGGGTTTATGCGCCTCGCGCATTTTTTCGCGCATGTGGGCAATCTCTTGTTTGAGCGCAGCAGTGTCGCGCGGCTGGCACATAATCTGACGGCGAACCTGCTCAAAGGTTTCACCAATCGCCGTTTCACCTGCCACAAAACGTGCGCGGGTAATGGCCTGATGCTCCCACACCCAGGCTTTGTGTTGCTGGTATTCGGCAAAGGCCTGCACCGTACTCACCAGCAAGCCACTATTGCCATCCGGTCGCAACTGCAAATCGGTTTCATATAACAGGCCGGCATTGGTCAAGGTGTTAAACCAGGTATTCAGGCGCTGCGCAAAACGCGCATAAATTTCCTGCGCCCTGTCGGCCTCATCCTCAAACAGGAAAATAATATCCAGGTCAGACAAATAACCCAGCTCTTTACCGCCCAGCTTGCCGTAGCCAATCACAGCAAACTTCGGGATTTCAAGATGCTTAAACGGCAGATTTTGCCAAACAGTCTGCACACTGACCTGCAGAATCACATCAGCCAGCGCGCTCAAATCGTCTGAAATTGCTTCCAGCGGCAAGGCGGTCATCAAATCCTGGGCGGCAATTTTAAGCACATTGGCATGCTTAAAATGCCGCACGGCATCCATTTGTGCTTCCACATCACCTGCCAATTGCTGCATATGGCGCGTCAGCTCAATTTTCAGCTGCGCGGCATCCAGCCGTTTAAATAGCGTTTGTTTATTGAGCAACTCATCTAGCAGAATCGGGTGGGCAGACACATACTGCGCAATCCACGGGCTGGCGGCGCAGAGCTTAACAATCAAGGCCAACGCATCCGGAAACTCGGCCAGCAAGGCCAAATAACTGGCGCGGCGGCAGATGCTCTCCAGTAAATCCAGTGTCCGTATCAAGGCGGTATCTGGCGTGGTGCTTTGCTGTTGGCTCGCTTCGCGTAACAACAAAGGCATGAGTTGATCCAGGCGGCGGCGACTCTGCTCCGGCAGTTGCTGGATACGCTGGCTGTTACGCGTTTGTTGCAGCAAATGCACAATATCACTGGCACGTGTATAGCCGTGTTGCTCCAGCCATTGTGCGGCCTCGCTGCCGCTCACAGTGCCTTGCCACAGTGCGGTTTCCTGCTGCAAGTCATTGCTTTGCTCATCTTTAAACGTATCGTCAAAAAAACGCTGTACGCGGTCGCGGTGGATATTCAGCTCAGCAATAAAACTGGCCCAATCCGGCTGCTTGAGCATGTGTAATAAATAGCCGCGATAGGTGTCCGAATCTGGCAAATCCTGTGTTTGCTGGTCATCGATATACATCAGCCGATGTTCCAGGTTGCGCAGGTAAATATAACTTTCCTTTAACGCCGCGACATCGTCAGCAGGCAGCATGCCACGCGTTGCCAGGCAATCCAGCACCGCCAATGTCGGCTTGATTTGCAAATCCGGGACTTGCCCGCCGCGGATCAGCTGAAACACCTGCGCAATAAACTCGACTTCGCGAATACCGCCACGCCCCAGCTTGATATTGTCCGACAAACGGCGTTGCACCACATCGCGCTGAATCTGCACTTTCAGATCACGCATGGAGGCATAGGCGTTGAAATCCAGGTATTTGCGGAACACGAAAGGCTTCATCACCTTGGTCAGCGCTGCGTCAGGCCCGCACACGGCACGGCCTTTAATCCAGGCATAACGTTCCCACTCGCGGCCATAATTCTGGTAATAATCTTCCAGCGCATCCAGGTTGCACACCAGCGCACCCTCTGAACCAAACGGCCGCAAACGCATATCGACGCGAAACACAAAACCATCTGCCGTGACATCATCCAGCGCAGCAATGACCTTTTTGCCTAATCTGGTAAAAAAGTCCTGGTTGCTGACCGACTTTGCCCCATCCGTATCACCTTCCTGCTCGTAGGCAAAAATCAAGTCTATGTCAGACGACACATTCAGTTCGCGACCACCCAGCTTGCCCATGCCGACCACAATCATGCGTTGTGCCTGCCCTTGGGCATCGCGCGGGTTGCCATAGGTTTCTGCCAAACGGGCGTGATAAAAATCCACCGCGGCAGTAATCGCTGATTCCGCCAGGGCACTGGTGATTTCTGCCACTTCGGCAAAGTCTGCCAGGCCATTCAGGTCACGCACGATCATATGCGCCATTAAACGCTGCCGGTTCAGCCTGATTTGTTGCAAAAAAACAGATTCTTCAATATCTTTTTCATATAAAAACAAAGTGTTAACATCTTCAGTCTTATATGTCTTATATAAGTTATCTAACAAATCAGTTATAAAATCTGTATGTTTCGTAACGAATCTGGCAAAAAATGGGCTGCAGGCTGCTGCATGTAGCAAATAGGCGGCCTCTGTAGACGCGACCTGCTTTTCTGTTAGAATTTGGGCAAGCTGTTGCATGAGTTTTTGCTCTTGTAATGAGTTGTGTGCTCGGAGAGTTTGTCAATCAGAACCAGAATAATAATACCTGAGGTTCGCTCACACTTTCATTTTTTGACATTGATTTTTGGGGGTCGCTATGTCTATCGAATCAGTACTTCATGAACACCGCGTATTTGCGCCAGGCAAGGCGTTTGCCAGCCAGGCAGCGGTGGGCAGCATGGAGGAATACCAGCGCCTGCATGCAGAAGCATTGCAGGATTACGAAGGATTTTGGGCCAAACTGGCACGCGAGTTATTGATTTGGCACAAGCCATTCACTAAAACGCTGAACCAGGATCATGCGCCATTCTATAAATGGTTTGAAGATGGCGAGTTGAATGTGTCCGCCAACTGCCTGGACAAACATCTGCAAACCATCCCGAATAAAACCGCCATTATTTTTGAAGCAGATAACGGCGATGTAAAAAATATCACTTATAAAGCGTTGTATCACCAGGTTTGCCAGTTCGCCAATGGCCTGAAATCATTAAGCTTGGTTAAAGGCGACCGCGTGATCATTTACCTGCCGATGGGCATTGAAGCCATCGTCGCCATGCAAGCCTGTGCACGCCTGGGCATTATCCACTCCGTGGTATTCGGCGGTTTCTCAGCAAAGAGCCTGAATGAACGGATTATCGATGCCGGTGCAGTGGCGGTGATCACCTCTGACGGCCAATACCGTGGCGGCAAAACCTTGCCACTGAAACAAGCGGTCGATGAAGGCATTGCCATGGGCGGCTGTGACAGCATCCGCCATATGGTGGTATTCAAGAAAACTGGCCAGGACGTGGCCTGGGATAATAAATGTACCTGGTGGCACGACCTGATTGCCGACAAGGCCGATACCTGTGAACCGGTCATGGTCGATGCCGAACATCCCTTATTCCTGCTCTATACCTCAGGCTCTACTGGCAAACCCAAAGGCGTACAACACAGCTCGGCGGGTTATTTGCTGCATGCCATGAACACCATGCGCTGGACGTTCGATATCAAGCCGGATGATATTTACTGGTGTACGGCCGATGTGGGCTGGATTACCGGCCACAGCTATGTGACCTACGGCCCGCTGGCCATGGGCGCAACACAAATCGTGTTTGAAGGCATTCCGACTTTTCCTAACGCCGGCCGTTTCTGGGAGATGATCCAGCGCCACAAAGTCAGCGTGTTTTACACCGCGCCGACAGCGATCCGTTCATTGATTAAAGCCGGTGAAACTGACTTCACTACACATCCCAACCATTTTGACTTATCCAGCCTGCGCCTGCTGGGCACCGTGGGTGAACCGATTAACCCGGAAGCCTGGATGTGGTACTACGAGCAGGTCGGCGGCAACCGTTGCCCGATTGTCGACACTTTCTGGCAAACCGAAACTGGCGGCCATGTGATCACCCCATTACCAGGGGCGACGCCACTGGTGCCAGGTTCCTGTACCTTGCCCTTCCCTGGTATTGATATCGATGTCGTGGATGAAACAGGCAAAGACATTCCCTGGGGCAGCGGCGGCCTGTTGGTGATTAAAAAGCCATGGCCATCCATGATACGTACTATTTATAACGACGCTGAGCGTTATAAAACCAGCTACTTCCCGGCTGAGCTGGGTGGCAATCTTTACCTGGCGGGCGATGGTGCGGTACGTGATGTCAACACCGGCAACTTCACCATCATGGGCCGTATTGATGATGTGTTGAACGTGTCTGGTCATCGATTAGGCACCATGGAAATTGAATCAGCCCTGGTTGCCAATCATTTAGTGGCAGAATCTGCCGTGGTGGGTAAACCGCACCCGATCAAAGGTGAGTCTGTGGTGGCCTATGTCGTGCTCAAAGGCAAGCGCCCGGAAGGTGAAGAAGCGAAAAAAATCGTTGCTGAACTGCGCGAATGGGTAGGTAAGGAAATTGGCCCGATTGCCAAACCCGACGAAATCCGCTTTGGCGACAATCTGCCCAAAACCCGCTCAGGCAAAATCATGCGCCGCTTGCTGCGTAGCCTGGCTAAAGGCGAAGAAATCACTTCTGACATTTCCACATTGGACAACCCCGCCATTCTGGAACAATTGAAACAGCCAATCAATTAAGACTGGACTGAATGTGGAAGGCCTGATTATCCTGATTGTGTTCGCGGCAGTAGCCATTTTCCTGATGCGAAAATAATCCGGCCAGGTGCATGATGCGGCCCAATGTAAAATCTGGGTTAAAATAGCGCTTTTTCCCAAAGCGCTATTTTTTCATGTCCAGTTTGCAGCAAGAAGTTGAACGCCGCCGTACCTTTGCCATCATTTCGCACCCGGATGCGGGTAAAACCACGCTCACCGAAAAACTGCTGTGGTTTGGTGGTGCGATTCAGGTCGCCGGTGAAGTGCGTGGCCGTAAAGCGGCGCGTCATGCCACCTCAGACTGGATGGAACTGGAAAAGCAACGCGGCATTTCCGTCACCTCCTCTGTGATGCAGTTTCCGTATCGCGAACATATGGTCAACCTGCTGGACACACCAGGCCACGATGACTTCTCGGAGGACACCTATCGTACCCTGACCGCCGTAGACTCGGCGGTGATGGTGATCGACTCTGTAAACGGCGTCGAAGCGCAAACCATTAAATTGCTTAATGTCTGCCGCATGCGCGACACGCCAATTATTACTTTCATCAACAAGCTGGACCGCGAAAGCCGCGCGCCTATTGAGTTGCTGGATGAAATCGAAACGACATTGGGCATGGAATGCGCGCCCATGACCTGGCCAATCGGCATGGGTAAAACCTTCCGTGGCGTGTATAGCCTGGTCAATGACTCCATTTTATTCTTTGATCCGCGCGCTGAAAAAGGCACTTCAGAGACCATTCAAGGTCTGGATAATCCAAGACTGGATGAATTGATTGGCTACCAGGCGCAAGAGCTGCGCGTAGATATTGAGCTGGTACGTGGCGCTTCTAACGAATTTAATAAAGAACGTTATTTAAGCGGCAAGCAAACGCCGGTATTTTTTGGCTCAGCCGTGAATAACTTCGGCGTGCAATCGCTGCTGGATGCGGTAGTCGACTTATCACCTCCGCCACAAGCCCGCAAAACAGCCACCCGTGCTGTGGCGGCTAACGAAGAAAAATTCGCTGGCTTTGTGTTTAAAATCCAGGCCAATATGGATCCCAAACACCGTGACCGCATTGCGTTTTTGCGCGTATGCTCGGGCCGTTTTGAGCGCGGTATGAAGATCAAGCAAGTCGCCTCTGGCAAGATGCTCAACGTCAATAACGCCATCACCTTTATGGCGCAAGACCGTACCATCATGGATGAAGCCTACTCCGGCGACATTATCGGCATCCCCAACCACGGGACGATTAAATTGGGCGATACGTTTACTGAAAACGAAGCACTAAAATTCATTGGCATCCCGTCGTTTGCGCCAGAGTTTTTCCGTCGCGCGCGCATTAAAAACCCGATGAAGATGAAGCAGCTGCAAATCGGCCTCAAACAGTTATCCGAAGAAGGCGCGGCGCAGCTATTCCGCCCCTTATTGTCGAACGACCTCATTTTGGGCGCAGTGGGTATGTTGCAATTTGACGTAGTCGCGCACCGCCTGGAACATGAGTATGGCGTCGACATGGTGTTTGAGCCCTACGACTGTTACACCGCCCGCTGGCTCAAAGGCTCTGATGCCCACCTGAAAGCGATTGCGGATAAATACGGCTTTAACGTCGGGCTGGATAGCGCGGACGATTACGTTTACCTGGCCCCTAACCGCGTTAACCTGCAAATGGCACAAGAACGTTATCCTGATATCCAGTTTATGGAAACACGGGAAATCGCCTAAGCGCGGGCAATTAAGCTGTCAGGTAGTCAGGCCATGTCCACTTTAGTGCCGTCCGGTGTGCTCAAGGCATTGTCTCTCAAGCAACCATTTGCATGGCTGATTGCCAACGGCTATTTACTGGTGGACGACCGCAGCTGGGGCACGCAATATCGCGGCCCCATCCTCATTCATGCCAGCAAAGGCCTGTATGAGGAATATTATCAGTACATTAAACGCCACACTGACGTTCCCATCCCTGACCGAGACAAACTGGAATATGGCGGCGTCGTTGGCATAGCCAAACTGGTTTTGTGCAGCAAGCCTGGTGAGTTACCTGCTGGCATTAGTCGCGAACAGCGCGCGCATTTTGGCGGCGTACATCAAGAATATTATGGTTTTTTATTTGAGCAGGCCACGCCATTACCATTGATGCCCTGCGCTGGGAAACTGGGTATTTTTGAGCTTGATATAGATAAGCTGTTGGCAGCACCGCCTGCAGCCCAGTCCGAATTATTTTAATCTGTGACCAGAGCGATCACTCAGGCAACAACCTAGTGATAAATCGCGTGTTTTTTGAGAGTTGGAGTCATATGAAAAATCCTTGCCCATGCTATAGCGGCCAGCCTTATAGCGCTTGTTGCCAGCCTTTACATGAAGGGCAAGCAGCGCCTGATGCGGAGCGATTAATGCGCTCGCGCTACAGTGCTTATGTGATGAAACTGCCAGACTATATTCTAGCAACCTGGCATCCTGACAGCAGGCCAGAAACATTGACCTTGGATGACCTGAATGGCATTAAATGGATGAAGTTACAGGTGAAAACACATCACCAGTCAGATGCCACACATGCCGAAGTTGAATTTAGCGCAACCTATCAGAGTGGCAACCAGAAAAAATCGCAACTTACCGAGCATAGCCGGTTTGTAAAAGAGAATGATCGCTGGTTATATGTCGGCGAGAACCAGAAGCCGCCTGTAGATTAACCTCGTCATCCAGTCCATAAAGGACAATCAGGCTGGCAAATGAAGTCGAAATCGGGAGAGTGCTCGGCTCACTGAGCCAATCCAGGATGGCAAGATGAAGCGCATGCGGATAGATGCGCTGATGGCCATCCTGATCCAGCGCTAGCAAAAGTTGCTTGATCTCATATTGACTAAGGCCGACTAATGCTCGCTCCAGCGTATTCTGATCCAGATACCCATATTGATGCTTATCTAAGCGTAAAAAGATGTTCTGGGTAAACTGTGCGCTCACCTTGCAAATAATACTCGCCATAAATTTCGCTCTCCTGCACTCATCATGTGATGTCAGGTTTATTCTAGGCGCATCAATATCTCAACGGTGTATCGCTGTGTAACGCTTTGTATCACAACAAGTAATAAAAAACCCGCCTGCCGATCAACAAACAGACGGGTTTAATATTCAAACAAAAATTACATGCCCTGCTTCAGGCTCTCCATAATAAATGGATCCAGATCACCATCCAGCACCCCTTGCGTATTGCCGATCTCAACATTGGTACGCAAATCCTTAATACGGCCCTGGTCCAATACGTAGCTGCGAATCTGGTGACCCCAGCCAATATCGGTTTTAGCATCCTCCAGCGCCTGCTTCTCTTCGTTACGTTTGTTCAGTTCCAGGTTATACAACGCGCCTTTCAACATATTCATCGCCTCCTCGCGGTTGCGATGTTGCGAACGGTCATTCTGGCATTGCACCACTACGTTGGTCGGCAAGTGAGTAATCCGCACCGCGGAATCGGTTTTGTTAATATGTTGACCACCGGCACCACTGGCGCGGTAGGTATCAATGCGTAAATCGGCCGGGTTGATTTCAATTTCAATCGAATCATCGACTTCGGGAAAAATCTGCACACTGGCAAAACTGGTGTGACGCTTGGAGTTGGCATCAAATGGTGACTTGCGTACCAGCCTATGCACGCCACTTTCCGTGCGTAGCGTGCCAAATGCATAATCGCCACTGACTTTGATGGACGCGCCTTTAATCCCGGCGATATCCCCTTCAGACTCTTCCAGCACTTCTACCGTAAAGCCCTTACGCTCGACATAGCGCAAATACATACGCAACAGCATGCCCGCCCAGTCTTGTGCCTCAGTGCCGCCACTGCCAGACTGAAACTCAATAAAGCAGTTATTGGCGTCCATGGGCTGCGAGAACATGCGTTTAAACTCCATCTCGGCGATGGTTTTTTCGACTTTCTTTACGTCATCACTGACGCTGAGCAGCGTATCGTCATCGCTTTCTTCGCGCGCCATGTCGAACAGCTCCTGGCTATCCGTCAGCGATTGTGCGACGGAGTCCAGCGTGGTAACCACGGTTTCCAGCATGCGTTTTTCCTTGCCAAGCTTTTGCGCTTTTTCGGCATCGTCCCAGACTTTGGGATCCTCCAGCAGGCCGTTGACCTCGGCTAAACGTTGCTCTTTGTTTTCGTAGTCAAAGATACCCCCGAAGGGCATGGTGACGTTGGGTCAAATCGCTCAACGCATTGGCGATGGCATTTAGTTGTTCTGCTTCCATGTGATTGATTTTAAATTGTGTAAAAACCACTATTATACCGCAGCTAAAACGCTGATTCAGCGCCAAAACATGCCTTGTATTCCATTTCAGATACAGATTTTTGTCACAAACATTGTCACAAAATAGTAAAATCCCTGTCACAAAACTTTGAAACCACCAGGGAGTACCCAATGGCGAATGCCACTTTTGGCCGCATCATGGCTGCAATCAGCCCCAGAAACGATAACTATTTTGTACTGTTTAACCGTCTGGCCGATTGTGCGGTGCGTGGTTCCAAAGTGCTGGCTCTGATGGCTGCGGAAGTCGATCAGGCAAGTTTCCAGAAACATTTCTCTGATATTCGCGATATTGAATCCGAGGCAGATGAGTACACCAAGGAAATCCTGCTGTCCTTGCACAAAACCTTTATCACCCCGTTTGACCGCCGCGAAATTCGTGAGCTGGCGATGGCGCTGGATGACATCATCGACTATATGGAAGCCATTCCGCAAAGCGTGGAAATTTACGGCCATAGCAAATTCACCCCAGAGATGGTCGCCCTGGCGCAAATCCTGTTGCGCGCCGCTGAAAAAGTCCAGGATGCTGTACACATGTTGTCTGACATGAAAAATGCCGAGCGCATTTTGCGTACCTGTGAAGAGATCAGCAAGATTGAAGGCGAAGCCGACCATATCATGCGCTCCGGCATGCACAGGCTGTTTGAAGAAGACCATGACGCACGCACCTTAATCCGCTCAAAACAATTATATGACCTGTTTGAAGAGGCCGTAGACAGCTGTGAAGACGTGGCTGACGTCATCCATGGCGTTGTGCTTGAACGCATCTAACACCGTCACCAGGAACTCAACATGGATCATGTGATTTTAGTCATGGCGGTGCTAGTCTTCGTCGCCCTGATTTTTGACTTTATGAACGGTTTTCACGATGCGGCCAACTCGATTGCGCTCATGGTATCCACTCGTTTATTGACTCCGCAGGCGGCAGTGATCTGGGCCGCTTTTTTCAACTTTGTCGCGTTTATGTTTTTTGGCCTGCATGTGGCCGATACGGTAGGCAAAGGCATTATTGACCCGAACATCGTCAATAACACCGTCATTTTTGGTGCGCTGTTTGGCGCCATTGCCTGGAATGTGATCACCTGGTGGTTTGGCATCCCCTCTTCTTCATCTCACGCACTGATTGGCGGCCTGATTGGCGCTGGCATGGCACATTCTGGCACTAAAGGCGTGATTATCGGCAGCAAGCTGATCAGCACCGGCATTGCCATTATCCTGTCGCCACTGTTCGGCATGATACTCGCGCTACTGTTATCGATTGGCATTATGTGGGTGTTTCAAAAGTCGTCACCTTACAAAATCGAAAGCCGCTTTAACAAACTGCAATTTATTTCATCTTCATTGTTCAGCCTGGGCCACGGCGCTAATGACGCGCAGAAAACCATGGGCATCATCACCGTATTACTGTTTGCCAATGGCTATTTGCACGGTGATTTTCACGTCCCGTTCTGGGTCGTTATTGCCTGTCAGCTGGCGATGGGCCTGGGCACGCTGTTTGGTGGCTGGCGGATTGTGCGTACGATGGGCATGGGCATCACCAAGATCCGACCGACCGGTGGCTTCGCTGCGCAAACCTCAGGCTCGATTGCCTTATTCCTGGCGACAAGTTTAGGGATTCCGGTATCTACCACCCATACCATTACCGGTGCGATCGTCGGCGTCGGCTTATCACGGCGCATGACGGCCGTACGCTGGGGCCTGGCATCACGCATTGTCTGGGCGTGGGTGCTCACCATTCCTTGTGCCGCGATCATGGCGGCGATTGCCTATCATATTGGTGAAAGCTTGCTGTAAGGAAAATCAGTGATAAAAAGGGGCGCAGACTGCGCCTTTTTTATTTTTTGTCACATTTCTGTCATATTAAGTTTTTATGATTTCGTGCATCACAACAGACAACACCAAACACAGGAGTGTATAGATGAAAACCCGTTTGTTCCGCAATACTTTAATGGCCGGTCTGATCGTTCAGGCATTTAGCTTCACGCACTCAGCAACGGCTGCGGACAAAATCATCAAGATTGATGGTTCCAGTACGGTTTACCCGATTACCGAAGCCGTCGCTGAAGAATTCCAACGCGCCAAAGGCGTTAAGGTCACTGTCGGCGAATCTGGCACTGGCGGTGGCTTTAAGAAATTCTGCCGTGGCGAAACTGATATTTCAGATGCGTCCCGCCCTATTTCACAAAAAGAAATTGATGCGTGTAAAGAAGGCGGCGTACAGTTTATTGAATTGCCTATCGCTTACGATGCATTGACCGTAGTCGTAAACGGTAAAAACGACTGGGTGAAACAAATCACCGTCGCAGAACTGAAAAAAATCTGGGAGCCAGGCTCTAAAGTGAAAAGCTGGAAAGAAGTGAATGCTACTTACCCAGATAAAGCCATTAACCTGTATGGCCCAGGCACTGCCTCTGGTACCTTTGATTACTTTACAGAAGCAATCAATGGCAAAGCCAAAGCCAGCCGCACAGACTACACACCGTCTGAAGATGACAATGTATTGGTACAAGGCGTTGCTGGTAATGCAGGCGGCATGGCCTACTTCGGCCTGGCTTACTACCTGGAAAACACGGACAAGCTGAAAGCGGTACCTGTGGTGGCTAAAGAAGGTGGTAAACCAGTACTGCCATCCGAAGCTACGGTGATGGATGGTACATACCAGCCATTGTCCCGCCCGCTGTTTATTTATGTGAACGCCACCTCAGCGGCCTTCAGACCAGAAGTGAAAGCCTTCGTTAACTATTACCTGGAAAACGCACCAGAGCTGGTAAAAGAAGTGAAATATGTGCCATTGCCAAAAGCAGATTACACTGCCGTGAAAGAACACTTCAAGGCAATGAAACCAGGCACTGGCTTCAACGGCACCTCTGAAGTCGGTATCAAGATTACTGACTTGTTATCCCGCATCAAGTAATCATAAAAAAGGGGCTGCAATGCCCCTTTTTTAGTGATGACTCGGCCTGAACCGCGGATTATCCGCTAAAATTCTTCCCTGGCAGATCAATACTCTTGATCATTAGTAAAAGATCAACACACTATGGCGACCCAAGCAATGCAAGCTCCCGTGCAACTGACCATCAGCCCCAGACTGGCGAAAAATATCCGCCGCAATGTCAAAGAGCGGATTATTGAACTGATCCTGATGATGGCAGCCCTGGTCGCTGTTGCCACCACATTTGCGATTGTCGGCGTGTTGCTGTACGAATCTCTGAGTTTTTTCAAAACAGTGTCCGTTATTGAGTTTTTTACCGATACGCAATGGACGCCCTTATTTGAAGATGCGCACTACGGCATTATGCCGCTGGTATCCGGCACCTTGACCACCTCGGCCATTGCACTGGCTGTTGCCGTGCCGATTGGTACCATTTCAGCGATTTTCCTGTCTGAATTTGCTTCACACAAGACGCGCGAAATCATCAAGCCTATCCTGGAACTATTAGTCGGCGTGCCTACCGTCGTATTTGGCTATTTCGCGCTGTTTTTTGTCACACCTTTACTGCAAAGCATCTACCCTGACCTGCCAAGCTTCAACATGTTGGGTGCCGGTATTGTGATGGGCATCATGATTATTCCGTACATTGCTTCCATGTCTGAAGATGCCATGCGCGCCGTACCGATGAGTATGCGCGAAGGCTCTTACGCCATGGGTGCGACACGTTTCCAGACAGCGATTAAAGTGGTCACACCGGCGGCGATTTCCGGCATTGTGGCGGCGTATATCCTGGCGATTTCACGCGCAGTGGGCGAAACCATGGTGGTGGCGATTGCCGCTGGCCAACAACCCAACCTGACCTTTAACCCGCTGGATAGTGCAGCGACCATTACCGCTTATATCGTACAGGTGGCCATGGGTGACTTGCCACATGGCAGTATCGGTTATCAAAGTATTTTTGCAGCAGGCCTGGTATTGATGGCAATGACTTTGTCATTCAACATTTTTGGCCACTGGGTACGTAAAAAATACCGCGAAAGCTACTAATACACTGTCTCATTGCTGACATATAACCACCATACACTGCCAGTAGCCAGACTACTGGCCAATGCGGAAATAAAAAATCATGGAACATAAAGCTTCTGTCCTCGAAAATCTGGCCGACGTCCGCGCCATGATTAAACGCCACAAGCGCAATGACACACTGTTTGCCACCCTGGGCCTGATTTGCCTGATGCTGGGTTTAATGACACTGATGTTGCTGTTCTGGCAACTGATTGCCGATGGGCATCCAAAATTTAACCTGGATTTTTTAACTGAATTCCCTTCGCGCCGTGCTGGCCGCGCCGGTCTACTTTCAGCTTGGGTTGGCTCGTTACTGGTGATGTCTGTCACGTTTCTGACCGCCGTACCCATTGGTGTCGCTGCTGGCTTATACCTGGAAGAATACGCACCAAAAAACTGGTTTACCGACCTGATTGAAATCAACGTGTCTAACCTGGCAGGCGTGCCTTCTATCATTTACGGCTTGCTGGCACTGGGCTTGTTTGTCTACATGCTGGACTTCGGCCAAAGCATTCTGACCGCCGGTTTAACCTTGGGCTTGCTCATTCTGCCGATTGTCATTGTCTCGACCCGTGAGGCCATCCGCGCCATCCCGGTGTCTATCCGCGAAGCTGCTTATGGCGTCGGCGCGACCAAATGGCAAGTCGTTTACGATCACGTATTCAAATACTCTTACGGCGGTATCCTGACCGGTATTATTATCGGCATGGCGCGTGCCCTGGGTGAAACTGCGCCGATTATTACCATTGGTGCACTGACGTTTATCGCCTTCTTGCCACCAAGCCCGATCACGACTGAACCCCCATTCCTGAATTTTGAATGGTTGTCTTCAGGCTTTACCGTGATGCCGATTCAAATGTTTAACTGGCTGTCGCGCCCTGACCATGCATTTCATGTCAATGCGGCTGCCACCGGCGCACTGATTATCGTTGTCACGCTGTTAATGAACGGTGCAGCCATCTGGTTGCGCTACAAAATTCGTAAAAATATTAAATGGTAATGCCACATAAGATTTAGGAAACTCCATGGCCACTGTCACAACTGCAATAAAAGCCGAAGCACGCGATTTAAACTTTTTTTATAGCAACGGCGCCCGCGCACTCAAAGGCATCTCCATGCCTTTGTATGAAAATAAAATCACGGCGCTGATTGGCCCATCCGGTTGCGGAAAATCTACCTTCCTGCGCTGTTTTAACCGTATGCACGACTTATATCCTGGCAATAAATACCAGGGCGAGATTGTGATGCACCCGGACAACACGAATGTGCTGGATTCAGGCGTAGACCCGATTGAAGTGCGCATGCGTATCAGCATGGTGTTCCAGAAACCTAACCCGTTTCCGAAATCCATCTACGAAAACGTGGCTTACGGCCTGCGTGTACGTGGTGAAAACAACAAACGCATCATGGACGACAAAGTAGAAGAGGCGCTCAAAGGCGCAGCTTTATGGAACGAGGTCAAAGACCGTTTGCACGACCTGGCATTCAACCTGTCCGGCGGCCAGCAACAACGTTTGTGTATCGCCCGTGCCTTGGCCACCGACCCGGAAATCATGCTGTTTGACGAACCCACTTCAGCACTGGACCCGATTGCGACCGCTAACATTGAAGAGCTAATGGTCGAGTTGCGCAGCAAGCTAACGATCTTGGTAGTGACGCACAATATGCAACAGGCAGCGCGCGTGTCCGACTACACCGCGTATATGTACCTGGGTGAGTTGATCGAGTATGACGATACCGACAAAATCTTTACTAACCCTGGCCGTAAAGAAACCGAAGACTACATTACCGGCAAATTTGGCTAATTTAAACGTTTGGCTAATTTAAAAGCTCGAATAAAAAACGCCACACTATGTGGCGTTTTTTTATTGGTGGCGTTTTTTATTGCTATGCAGTCATATTTACTGGCGGCGGATGCCTGCTTCCAATATAAAAAACTGTGGGCTCAATGCGGCTAAAGGCGCTTTGAGCTTTTCCACTTCTGCCGCCGGTGCGTGCACTTCCAGGCGAATCAACTTCGCCAGTTTGAGCGCTTCCCCCAGTGGCTCAGCCACGTTGTCCAGATGCGCCAGAATGCCCTCTGCACTGGCATAGCCTTCGCGGCAATGCGCAATATTGCCGCTGAATGAGAATGCATAGTGCATACAGTCGGCTTCATTACGGGTTTTGTCTAAAAACTGGGCACCTAGCGCCTTAAATGCGGCAAGGTTCTCGGCGGGCACTTCAAAATAAGGAACCAGCGTGCAGCAGGTGTCTGGGGTAAACATGGTTAATTTCTCCTGATAGGGTTGCGCTTGCATCAATACAAGTCTGTCCATATCTTGGCTGGCAGGCGGTTGACCGTCAAGCCCACCGCCAAAAATTCAGGATTTTAATGAGGCCGCTATGCTTAGGCAGCGGCAGACGCGGCCAATGGCATATGCGTCAGCATCAGGCGCTCATAGCACTCGAGTAATTTATTCGCCTGCGCATCGCTGGACCACACTTGCTCCACATAGCGCTTACCCTGTTTACCAACGCGCTCACGCAATTGATGATCTATAAGCAAGGTTTGTACTTGCTCGGCAAAGTGCAACTCATCATCTTTCGCAATTAAGGCACCCTGCTCCTGGCGTAAAATGGAGGCCGTACCCAATTCGGCAATCGCCACCACCGGCGTCGACTGCGCCATGGCTTCCAATAAGACCAGGCCTTGCGTTTCGCTCTTGGAAGCAAACACAAAAATATCTGCCGCCTGATAAGCTGCGTTTAATCCAACCGCCCTGTCCAGGTAACCGAGGAACATCACGTGCGACTGCAAGCCGTTATCACGCGCCATTTTTTTCAACATGGCCTCGGCCGGGCCTTCACCGGTAATCACCAGCAATACCTCGGGGTGATCCTGAATCACCAGCGATAGCATTTCGAGCAAGAACTGTATGTTTTTTTCATAAGCCACGCGGCCAACAAACATCAATAAAGGACGTTGTGCCGGGATACCATACTTCTCCCTGAACGCCGCACCATCACCAGGGATAAAGCGCGAAGCATCCAGCCCGGTCGGGATCACTGTGATAGGCGTGGTAACACCGTATTGCTGCAAGACCTCGCGCATCTGTGCTGAAGGAGATACCACGGTATCCACCTGCTGGCATTGCTTGCGTGACACCGATTGCGCAATGCGCACCGCCCATTGGCGTGGCACCCACGGCAAATAATGATGCATATAGTCTTCAAAAAAGGTGTGGTAGGTTTCCACTACTGGCACTTGCAGTCTTTTGCCAATCTTGAGCCCGGCATAATGTGCAATAAAAGGCGTATGGATATGTACCAGGTCATAATCACCTGGATGCAGGCTGTTGATGTAAGTCATCAAGGCCGACCATTTCATTAAATAGTCTTCCGGATCGAACACGATTTTGCGGGCATCTATGCGGGTAATCCAGGCCTCGTCTGCCGACAGTGGCTGGCCCGGCTGGACAGGATACTGCGGTGCAATCAGATGGACGACATGACCCTGCTCGCGCAAGCTCTCGGCAAAGGTACGGATGCTGGTAGACACCCCATTCACGCGTGGGAAGTACACATCTGAAATCATCAATATTTTCATGCAGGATTCCGAGTTAACAAATCTCACATAGCTTAACAAGAGCTCATGATGCTTTTGTGACAAAAACTGCTTTCATATCAACGTCATACAGATTTCATCTAAGTGTCATTTAGCAAGCGCAAAGTGCGCGCATGTCACTCCGCACCCTGACCATTATTTTGCTACTGTTACTGGCCCTGCCAAGTGAAGCACATGCCTGGGGCTTGTATTCGCATGTTGCCTATACACACCAGTGGCTGCAGGCCTTGCCGCTGTTGCCACTGCCCTGGCTGGGCGTCATGCGGCGCTACCCGACGCTGGTGATGGCTGGCGCCTGCCTGCCCGACCTGGCCGTGGTCTCGCGTACCTTTAACCATAGCCATGGCTGGGGCATCGGCCAACAACTGCTACACACTAAAAATGATAGGCAACTGGCACTGGGCATCGGCTACAACCTGCACCTGCTGACAGACGTGGTTGCCCACCAGCACTTTGTACCGACCTTTGAGGCTAAATGGCAGCACCACAGCCTGCTTACGCATGCTGCTGCCGAGTGGGCCATGGATGCCTACCTGCATGTGCCAGACCTGCCTACCCCTGGCAAACTGTTGCGTATACACCGCAAGACCATTGTAGACACGCTGACACAATCATTGCAATGCGAAGCCGACACGGTGAATAAAGCGGTCTCCCGCCTGGCCAGTGCAGACCAGGCCTTGCGTCTGTCACGTATTCCACAATACCTGCTGCGCCGTTACTGCAGGCTGGATAACGAGTTTGAACATAAGCTAGGTTACTACCGTGACCAGGTCACACTAGCGTTGCAGGACCTGCCGCAACTGCTTAACGGCCACTTCCCATCACTGCATGCCGAGCATATCAACCTGGGCATGGAACAGTTGGATGACTGGCGCCGTAAATGCCTGCAAGATGCCCGTCTGCGCCCTACGCGCGCCATTAGTGCCTTTGAGCACTATCAGCATCAATGGTCTAACCAGCCAGATTGTTAGCGAAATCGCCGCTGGACTTGAATCTATTGGCATTGGCGCCATCTAAAGACTAGCTCGCCTTCGACGCTCCTCTGGATTCATACGCATGCCGCCACTCCGCTTTCTGATCGTCACCACCACGCTGGTGGGTCTTTTACACTATTACATTGGTTCGCGCCTGTTAGGGCAACTCCCGTGGCCGACGTTCGTCGTGTGGCTCGGCTGGGTGGGTTTAACCGCCTCTGCGTTATTACAACCCGTGGCATTTCTGGCGCGTGGTTTCAGCAACCAGTCCTTGCGTGATGGCGTAAGCTGGGTGGCAATGACCGTGATGGGGCTATTCTCGTCCCTGCTGGTATTCACGGTCTTGCGCGACGTCTTATTGCTGGTGATGGCAGGCTTGCACGCATTACATGTGGTGCAAATTGATTTCACTGCCCTGGAAAAACAGTCAGCCTTACTGGCAGTCACGGCAGCCTTTGCCATTAGCATTATCGGCTTTTTTAATGCGCGCAAACTGGCGCGCGTGGTCAATGTCACCGTGCCACTACGCGATTTGCCAGTGAGCTTGCAGGGATTCCGTATTGTGCAGATCAGCGATATTCATGTTGGCCCAACCATCAAGCAAGGCTATCTTTCCCGCATTGTGCAACAGGTGAACTCCTTAGAAGCAGACCTGATTGCGATCACCGGCGACCTGGTCGATGGCCGCGTGCATGAACTCGCAGAGCATACGCGCCCATTGGCAACGCTTGAAGCACGTCATGGCAGTTTTTTTGTGACCGGGAACCATGAGTATTACTCAGGCGCACTGGCCTGGATCAATGAACTGGAACGCCTCGGTGTGCGTGTGTTACTCAATGAACACGTAAAACTGTCGCATGAAGGCGCCACTCTGGTATTGGCTGGCGTGACTGACTATACGGCAGGCAGTTTTTATGACGATCATCACAGTGATCCGCAAGCCGCCATTGCCGGCGCGCCCGCAGATGCGCCCAAGATATTACTGGCGCACCAGCCACGCAGCGCAGAGGCTGCCGAGGCGGCGGGTTTTGATTTGCAACTCTCTGGCCATACCCACGGCGGACAATTCTGGCCATGGAAATACTTTGTACCGCTACAACAACCTTATGTGGCAGGCCTGCACCGCCTGCAAGACCTGTGGATTTACGTCAGCCGTGGTACCGGCTATTGGGGTCCGCCTAACCGCTTTGGCTCACCGTCTGAAATCACCTGCTTAACGCTGGTAGCCGCTGGCGATTAAGCCCAATATTTAAATGGCCGCTGCCTGGCGCCGGAAGCGCAAGTCAGGCAGATAAGTGGCCAATATCAACAATAAGGCCAGTAGCAGATAAATAGCGCGCAACGGGTAGTCCGTCACAAAGCTGGCGGTCGCCTGCTTGCCTGACAATGCACGGTAAAAAGCCTCGTTATCGGTACCTTTCAGATAACTGCCCTTAAACTCATCGGCCAGCGACTTCAGATAATCTTCTTCCAGCTGCGATAGCATGCGGTCATACTCGGCATAGGCCACGGGCGGGTCCGGTTCATCCTGGCTGGGGTCAGCATACGTCACCCCCACCGCCCCGGCATTGTTATTGTCACTCACCGGCCAATCCCCTACCCGTTTATTGGCCGAGTTATAACGTGGAATCGCTACTTTTTGCGAGCCGCCAACGCCAATAAAAGTAAAAAACTCACCAATCTGCACGCCACTCAAGTCCTGCTTAATCGTCACATTCACGCGCGGCGCTTCATCGCCATCGGTAAAAAACAGCATTTGAGCTGGCTGATTGAGCGCATCATACACATGCGTCGCCGCATGCACGGCAAAACTGAGACGACTATTGCCCTTCCAGGCCATACGCCATTCCAGGTGGTCTATGCCGTCACTGATCACATCCAGGTTCTTGCACACTTCGAGCGGCGTTTGCAGCATGGCAATATTGTCCGAGGCAAAAATGCCCAGGCTGAAATAAGTGCCACAGGGTGACTTATGTACCAGTTGCTTCATCAAGTGCTGGCTATAGGCCAGGCGGCTCACGGCCTGTTGCTTCAGCGTTTCATCCTCGGCATTCATGCTTTGCGAAATATCGGCAATCAGCAAATAGTGCTGTACCTGTTGCCGCAGCTGAATTTCAGGTTTAACCAGCGCCAACAGCACCAACACCAGGGCCAGTCCATACAACACCGGCTCATAATGTTGTTTTAACAAGGCAAAGTACTTCATTATGGCAATCCTATCGGCAGGTTACTCAGTTCCATATGCGATTGCTCTTTGCTCGCGCCCTGCATACCGCGCGCCATCACCGAGTACAACAAGGCCAGGTTGAACTTGGCCGCTTTGTCAGCTGGCTGCAAGCGTAATGATTGCTCATAGGCAATTTTGGCCTGGGTGAAGGCGTAACGTGCTTCATCCTGAAAGGTGCCATCTTCATTCACCGTGCGCACCAGGCCGGACAAAAACAGGTTATTGCCGATATTAAAATGGATATGCGGCAACTCACTGGCAGGCGGTGACAACTCCAGCGCCTGACCATAGGTTTGTACAGCGTGTTTGTAGTCACCATGCAAACCTTGATCATACGCGGCAGTGAATTTCTGCAAGGCGGGTGAACCGCCCTGCTTGATCACAACACCGCTTTGAATCTGCTGGTTAAGCGCGCGCAACTGATGCAATTGCCAGCCAAAATACAACACGCCTAACAGGCCAAGCGTGGTTAAGCCAGCCCATAACCAATTGGCATTTTTTCGATAGATTGTCATTAATACACCTTTATCTGTTTAATCAACACCAGGCCCAGGCCCAGAATGAACGCGATAATCATCAAGTCTTTGGCATAATCATGGCCAGGAATAATGACTTCGTACTGAATCACATTTTTTTCTTTGGCATCAATTTCGCGCAATGCAGATTCCAGCGCAGTCGCGTTATCTGCCTCAAATGCTTTGTATTTCACATTCAATGACTGGAAAAAACGGTCCAGTGCAATCGCTTCCGGCAGATGGTCATCATCGTAAGTATTTTGGGTAAAAATGCTGATGTCATCCGGTTCGCGCAGCACAATCCAGTACAAATTGAGTTTTTTACCGACCAATTGCTTGCGGATCTGGTATTTCACACGCGGACTCAATTTACCTGCGCCATCCGACAACAGCACAATCGCACGTGAACCAGTGCTGGCGATATTTTCAAACAGGGTCACCGCGTTGGTAATGCCCGCGCCAATATTGGTCTGGTTAAGCGCAGGCCCGGTCGCGGCCTGAATCGCGGCATGAATACCTTCGCGATTGGTGGTAATTTTCATGCCATATAACGCAGAGTTAGTAAAACCGACCACGCCCATCATATCGTCCGGCCGTGAATCAATAAACGCCGTAATCAGGCGCCTGGCCGCAGCCGACTTGATTTCTGCCGCATGGCCGCCGGTGGCCTGCCCGGCAAACGGGTGATCCATACTTACGCTGCGGTCAATCACAAACACACTTTGCGCGCCCTTGCCGATTTTTTGCTCCTGATGGCTATCGCCTTGTGGCCCGGCCAAGGCCAGTACCAGGCATAGCAATAACAGGCTGGTGGCCGCCTTTACCAACAGATTGATGCGGTCAGAAAACGCATCTGCTGGCACCATCTCCAGCCAGGAATACGTTTGTGCATGCCGGCTTTTGAGCAGGAACGGTACCACCGCTACTGGCAACAGCAGCAAAAACCACGGGTGTAAACAATGCATCACACCCTCCGTTCACAATCGCGTAACTGACGCGTCAGCGTTTTGCATTGCTGCAGGTATTCGGCCGCAGCAGGCAATTGCCCACCATACAGTACCGCATTCGCTTGTGTAAAAAAGGCCTGTATCTGCGCTTCCAGCGATTGGAATACCGGTTGTTGCTGTACAAATGCACTCACCTGGCTGCCCAGCATTTGCTGACCATAATGCTGGTTAAACGCATGCTGCACAATCAGTGCTGCCTGCTTTTGTCCTTCTGCCGTTGCAGGCAAACGTTTCAAACGGTGATACGCCTTGGCAAAGTGTCCATTCATCATTGGCAACCAGGTCCAATCGGCATTACGGTAAAGCAATACCAAGCCGCCAACTACCACCAGCAAAACACTAACACGCAACCAGCACTGTATGGCTTGTGTATCCAGCACACTGGCACGATATTGGGCAATCACGGTTGGTTTGGCCGGTTGCAAACGGTCAGGCAATTGTGCCATCAGCCAAAAACGCCAGGCGGGTAACTCTGCCGCGGCACCGCTGTTAAAGCTAATGCGTTCAGCCGGCAGTTGCAATTGGGTAGGTTTACCGCTACTGGCAAATACCTGGTAATCAAATACCAGCGTGTATATCTTTTTGTCCGCCTGTGACTCACTGCTGACTTGCAACTGGCGCAACTCGATGCCATTGCGCTGCAAGCCTTTCAGCGGCAAGCTGCTGTCATTGAGCTGGTCCTGCGCAGCGACTGCGAGTTGTATGCGACGTTGCAACACATCGCCCAGCTGTATGCCCGCATATTGTGCAGGGTTATGCACACTGACGACTTTCACTGCTGGCAATGATTTAGCGGGTGCTTCTGTGTCGGCCCAAGCTGGTGTTGCCATCAGGCAAGTTGCCAGCCATCCTAATAAAATCTGTTTCATCACGATACTTTCTGTTTCAGCATGGTTTTTTCTCACTTCGGTTTTGCTTCACGCCGGTACCTTCTGTTTCACTCTGGTACCTTCTCTTTAACCATGGCACGCTAATGAATAAGTTGTTCAAAATAATCCGACAGCAAGCTGGCTTCAAATTGTCCGGCGACATAGAGCGGACGAATATCAAAACGTGCGAACAGTTGATCCAGCGCCTGCTTGCGCTGCTCAAACTGCTCGGCAAACTGGGCACGAATGGCCTGGCGGAAAAAAATGGTTTTTTGCAGGCCGGTTTCCGGGTCTTGTAAATTACCAAAGCCAAAGCGTGGCAAACGCTCATACTCTTGCGGGTCCCATAACACCACCGGAATCACCTGGTGGCTGGACATGCCATTAAGGCCACGCTCAATCAGGGCCAGTGGCAAGTGAAAGTCTGAAATCCAGAACACCAAGCCTTTTTGCTGGCCCAGCCAGCCGGTCGCTTCCACAATGCCCTGGCCATCCTTGCGTGAATTATGAAAGCGGGCCAGTTGGTCTATGGTGGCAAATGACTGGTGCGCATGATGTCCAGGAGCCAGACTTAGTTGCGGAATCACGGCGTGGTCATAACTCACCATGCCAAACAAATCGCTGTTTTCATGTGCCGAGCAAGCGATCGAAGCGGCGACGGCTTGCACAGTCGCCAGCTTGCTTACTTGCCCCTGAAACTGCATCGAGCTAGACATATCGCAGATCGCATACAAGGGCGTCGACGCTTCCTGCTTGAATACGCGCACCTGCACCTGCTCGTAGGGGTCACGCAAGGTTTGCCGTAAATCCAGCCGTCTGGCATCTGGGTAATCAACCAGGGAGACGTGCTTGCTGAACTCGTCACCAGGCCCACGCTGTATGCCTAAATGCTCACCAGCATGCACACTGGCAGAGCGCCATGGCACCTGGTAAAAAAACGGCTGCGCGTTGGCCGGAATCATGCTGCTTTGGCCCGTGCTGGCACGCTGACATTGGCCAGAATCTGGTTGGTGAGTTCACGTGAAAGCTGGGTACGGCGGCTCTCAAACATCGGGTTCAATACCAGGCGATGCGCGATAATCTCGTGGAATACCGCATGAATATCTTCCGGGTACAGACTGTCGCGTTGCATCAGCCAGGCATGTACACGCGCTGCTTTCAGCAACATGCCCATACCGCGCGGGCTGGCACCGGTATGAATCAAACGGTTCACATCCACACTATCGAGCTGGATGCCAAATGCCGCCGGAGACTGCGTCGCCTGCCACAAGTCCAGTGCGTAGTCTTCCAGCACATCGCTGGCGCGGATATGGCTCTGTAATACATCAGAAAATGTATTCAGCTGGTCATAGGCCAACACCCCGCCTTGCACTTGCTGGGTCAGGCGTTCGGCATGCTGGAACTTGACGTCAAACATCAGCGCCTTGCGCAAGTCGCGGTCTTCCGGAATCTCAATCGGGATTTCCATCATAAAACGGTCACGCGCCGCAGAAGGAATTTCAAAGGTTTCGTTCTTTTCAACCTGGTTGCGGTCAGCAAACACCAGCATGTGCGGCAAGCGGTATTCTTTTTTGAACGCATGTACATGGCGCTCGGCCATCACACGCAACATCAAGGCATGCACTTGTGGTCGTGCGCGGTTGATTTCGTTAAAGAAAAATACCGATAACTGTTCACCGGCACGCAATAACGGGCCCTCTTCAACTTTCGGACGGCCATCTTCCCCTAAAAAGGTGTGGTAAATCAGGTCATTCGGCATTAAATCCACTGTGCCCTCAATACGCTCATAGGCACCACCCAAACCGCGTGCAATGGATTGCAGCAAGGTGGTTTTACCCACGCCGACACCGCCTTCCAGCAGCACGTGGCCTCGGGCAAAGATGGCAATATTAATGGCGCGGATGGCTTTATCCTGGCCAACAACGACTTTTTTCACTTCATTTTCAAGCGTGAGCGCATGATCGCGCCATTCCGCCAATTGTGTTGCAATAGAGACAGATGTCATGATGATCCCTTGTTTACAAATTCAGCCAGCGCTATGATGGCAAAGTAGCCTCTGGAATAGAGTGTGTTGACAACCAGTTGCATTTTGCGTGTGACCGCGATAATATGCAGACAGGTCTGTTCACTTCTTTTCTAGTCTACTGCAGCCATCGAAAAAAAAGCAAGCGGATTTTTAGGGGTTATGGTGAATTTACTAACAATAGGGAATCAGACCAGGCAGCGATACGGGCGCACTTGCAAAGCCTATGCAACGCATGGGTTATGGGCACTCGGATTAAAGCAATGGGGCAGGCATGCGCCGTTTTACAGGCTACGTGATGCACTGACGAGCTGGAACCGGCAACGCCTGGCAGAAGGTGGTGCAACCAATGTACTGAATGTGCAGGATATTGCCACGATCCGCCAGATGGTAGACCAGGCACAGCAGCAATCGGTGGCGAGCTTGTCACCTACCCTGCTCGACCAATGGTTTTTCCTGGCAGTGGGGGCGATACAGGTGCAATCACAGACAGGCAGCCCGCAGGCCTGGCATTTATTTGACCAGTCTGTGCATAGCCAGTTAGCGCAGCCAGCGTTTCAGCGCTCGCTGTCGTTTGGCTTGTTAGTGAGTGCATGTGTGGTTTGGATGGCGTTCGCGCCACTCAAGCAAAAACAGCTAGAACCAGCGATGTCACCGTTGGAAACGGCCACCGATCAGTCACATGGCGGCACGGTAGATCCGGTGACACTGAGCTTGCTCAACCTGGCTTATCAGAAAATGCAAAATGGCAGCTGCCAACTGCCGCAGGCGGCGATGCTGCCAGACGCACAACGTCAGGCCTTCATCTTATTTGTGACTGAGGGCAAAGTGGATGTTGATCAGGTAGAACACTTGCGGCAAGCGCTTGGATATGTCAGTTGCCTGTATCCGCAAGAATTGATGCGGCCACAGGGGCGCGATCGTTTACCAAGAGAATAAGCGTAAAAGCACAAGCGAAAGATCGGGAACCCTGAAAATCGGGATAAAAGGATAAGTGATGAACATGCGAGAGAAAATACTGAATATAGCCAGCAGCCTGTTTGACAGCAGAGGGATACAGGCCTCCGGCGTCGATACCATCATACTGGAAGCAGGCGTGGCCAAAGCCACGTTGTATAAACACTTCCCCAGCAAGAACCAGCTGATTACCGCCTACTTGCGTGACAAGTCCGACAGGTTTTATAGCTGGCTGAATACGCAGCTTTCCTCTAAAAAGGCTGAGTCCTTAGAGTTGCTGTTATTGCTGTGCGAACTGATGGAGCAATGGATCAGCCAGCCGGAATTCCGTGGCCTGCCCTTTCATATTGCCGCGGTTGAATTTCCGGAAGCAGAGCACCCAATTAACCAGTACTCAGTGGTACTGTCTGCCGAATTACAAGGTTATTTGTGCAAAATTGCACGCCATGCCGGTGCCAAAGACCCTGAGGCACTTGGCCAGCAACTGACCATCCTGTTTGAAGGTGCAGCGCTGGTTGAGCGCCTGGCGCCTAATAGTGGTGCGGCATCGCGTGCCAAACTCGCCGCCATGACACTGGTTCGTAACGCGGTTTAATCTCCACGGCTGCTATCTGCAAACAGATGGCAGCCAACTCACTTTACTTGCCCCGTCGTGTACCCTTGTGCGACTAACTGCGTGGCCATCGCAGCCACGTTAAACAGCTCTGCCTGTGTTGCACCACCCACAGCCTGTACCACCATCCCTTGATGCACCGTCATCACCAGCTTGGCCAATATCACCGGGTCTGTCGTCGCCAATAAGTCCTGTTCGCTGACCGCGCGCGTGAAACGCTGCGCCAGTTGTTGCTCAAGTGTCTGGCGATACCCGCCTAATAATGCCTTGATTTCAGCCGATTCCGCACTGCACGCCAACGCACCTTGCGTCACCAGGCAGCCGACAGGATGCGACTGATCAGCGAGCATCTGTGCCGCCTGCGATAGCATTAACTGCACCACGGCTAACGCTGTCGGCTGCGCCAACGACGCAGCCAGAAAACTTGCAGGCCCTTGCACATAACGCTCAAGTGCTTTTTTAAATAAAGCCTCTTTGCTGCCATAAGCGGCGTAGATACTGGCCTTATTCATGCCCATCACCGCCATCAATGTGCTCATAGAAGTCCCTTCATAGCCATGTTGCCAAAAGGCATGCATGGCATTCTGCAAGGCGGTCTCGTAATCAAAGGCCACTGGCCTACCGCGTTTTTTCGCAAGTGTTTCTACAGTCATGATCATTTACCTGTGTGTATTTTTAATTATTATACCACTTGGTAAAAAATATATTGACAACTTTATCATCCGTGATTATTATTTATTTACCGATTGGTATTTAATATTTAACGCATCACTGACAAGGAGTTAAAACATGAGCACTTCACAACAACGTATTGCATTGATTACAGGCGGCAACCGCGGTATCGGCTTTGAAACTGCCAAAAAACTGGGAGAACAAGGGATTAAAGTCATCATCGGCGCCAGAGATCCCCACAAAGGTGAACAAGCCGTGGCTGAACTGAAAGCGCTGGGCGCAGATGCTGAATATGTGCACTATGACGCAACGCAGGCTAACGCATCACAAGCGGTCGCCACCGCGCTGGAGTCACGTTTCGGCAAACTGGATATTCTGGTCAATAACGCAGGCATTCTTAAAGAGGAGCTCATCGGCCAAAACAATACCCTGAGCGTGGATCAAGACACCTTGAAAACAACATTTGAAGCCAACTTCTTTGCTGTCGTGGCGCTAACCCAGGCATTATTGCCTTTGCTGCAACGCTCCCCTGCCGCGCGCATTGTTAACTTATCCAGCATTTTGGGCTCACAAACCTTGCACAGCACGCCCAATTCACCGATCGAAGTCGCCAAAGGCTTAGCTTATAACGCCTCTAAATCTGCATTGAATATGTTTACCATCCATCTGGCACACGCGTTAAAAGACAGTCATATCAAGGTGAACTCTGCGCATCCTGGCTGGGTGAAAACTGATCTGGGCGGCCCTAATGCACCGATGGAAATCAGCGATAGCTGGAAAACCTCGGTCAGACTGGCTACGCTGGATGAACAAGGCCCGACTGGCGGTTATTTCCACGAAGATCAGCCTTTGCCATGGTAAACAGCAGCAACAAGCGCGTGGCGTTGAAACGCAAACTGCTGTTTGCACTATTGATGTCACTGGTGACAGTGAATATTGTCAGCTTATCTATCTTGCTGATTAATCATGTGCCGACGGTAGTGTTTTTTGAGAAATGGCTCACTAGTATTAGCGTCGCCTGGCCGATTGTGTTTATCAGCATCCTGCTCATTGCACCGTGGTTATTGCGGCTGACGGAATGGATAGTGCAAGAGACCCCGTCACAGACATGATACCGGGCATGGGCAATAGTGCCCTGCCCTTTAAGCGGCGTTTCAATGTAACAGGTATTGATGACCGTTAGGCCTTGCAAAGCGAGTTGCAAGCCATTGGTCAGAGTGAGCCTAGAGGGCTCAGAGATTAGAACGGCTTGCGTGGCTCTAAGTGACGGAAAATAATACGGCCTTTATCCATGTCATAAGGCGACATTTCGATGGTGATTTTATCACCGGCCAGAATGCGAATTTTGTGTTTGCGCATTTTACCGCCTGTATAAGCGATCAACTCATGTCCATTGTCCAGCTTGACGCGGTAACGCGCGTCCGGCAGGATCTCAGTCACTGCACCTTGCATTTCGATTAACTCTTCTTTTGCCATTAAGCATCCTTTTAACAATAAAAAAGCCCGGGGACTCCGGGCTTTTTCCGGTGAGTCACTTGAGTAACTCAGCGGACAGGCTTTGAATTATTCAATGATTTGAATATTTGCAGCTTGTTTGCCTTTAGGGCCAGTTGCCACTTCAAAGCTTACGCGTTGGTTTTCTTTCAAAGTTTTGAAACCAGCAGATTGAATTGCAGAGAAATGTGCAAACAAATCTTCGCCGCCGTTGTCCGGAGTGATGAAGCCAAAACCTTTTGAATCGTTAAACCACTTAACAGAACCTGTTACCATAATAAATCCTTGGATAAAAAATAAAAAAACGGGTAAATACCCATAAAAACGAGGATCAAGATGGCGAGAAGTAACGATAGAACCAAAAGATAGAACCGGAGAACAACAACACTACTTGAACTTCGTGAGGGTGTACTATGCACGCAATATTGAATATTAGCAACAAGTATTTTACAAAAAAATAAGCAATCCAAGTGATCCGTTGCTGATAAGCGACAAAAACTGCGCCAAACAGCCATAGAACACTGTATTTACCATGCATCCGGCATCTCTTTGACCAGATAATCCATAAAGGCCCGCACTTTATTGGTCATGGCGTGCTGATCACGGTAACAGGCATAAAATGACAAAGGCATGCTGGCAGATTGAAACAATGCGACTAAAGTACCTCGCCGAATATCCTCATTTGCCACAAAAGCCGCCAGGCGCGCGATGCCTGCGCCTTCAACAGCCAGGCGATGTAGAGAGTCGATATCGTTACAAATAATGCTAGGATTGATTTCAGGTTCGTAGTGCATGCCATTGCGATCAAATACCCAGCTCAGCAGCCGCCCATCAACCGGCACTCGAAACATCAGGCAATCGTGCTGGAATAGCGCCTCTGGACTGCTCGGCGTGCCTTTTCTTTGCAGATAGTCTGGCGAGGCACAAAATAGTACAGGCACACTGGCAATCTTGCGTGCAACCAGGCCTGGTTCCAGCTGTTGGTTGAAGCGTATGCTGATATCAATATCCTCTGTGACATGATCTAGGCTATGGTCAGACAGCACTAACTCAATCGAGACTTTAGGAAAATGCCGGGTAAAGGCCGGAATAAGCGGCATTAGTACATGCCGGCCAAAGGCCACAGATGAACCTATCTTTAAGCGGCCTTGTGGTTGGCCATGAAACTCGGTGATCACAGCTTGCGCCCTGCTGAGGGCAGCGATGATAGGCTGTACTTCGGCATAGTAAAGTTCACCACTTTCCGTCATCGACAGCTTGCGTGTAGTGCGTGTCAGCAAGCGCGCGCCCAATGATTTTTCCAGCCGCTGGATATTCTGGCTGGCTGCGGCAGCCGTGATGCCTTGTAAGCGCGCGCCAGCGGCAATACTGCCTGCCTGTACGGCTTTCACAAAACTCTCGATGCTTCTTAAAGTATCCATTTACTATCGACTCAATAAATTTATTCGATAGTTTATCTTTATATTGATTCAATATCCAAGCGTCTACACAAGCGTGAACAGTGTCGATATAGTGCAAAAACACCTATGGAGCACATAATGAACCTAAGCAAAAACACTTTCCGCAAGATTCCCAAAAAATTCACGCCTTATGTGTTTGCATTCTTCATGGCGGGCATCATGGCCTTTTTAATGTGCATGGTGATCGTTGCCGCGAATAGTGGCATACAGACTGGCTATCTATGGCGTGTGGTGCACGCCTATGCGCTGGCGATGCCGATAGCATTCTTTTGCGTATTAATCGTCAGGCCTGTTGTAATGCACCTGGTTGCCCGATTAGTAGAGTCACATTAATCCTCAAGCCAGTTAAACAAAGGAGTCCATCCAGAAAACAAAAACGGATGCCATGGCATCCGTTTTTCATTCATGCAGAACTTCAAAACACTAGCGAATACAAGGCTACCAGCAAATACCCTATGCCAGCCCCGGCAAGCACATCACTCGGATAATGCAGGCCTAACACCACACGCGAGATACCGACCAACACGACAAACGGATAAACAATCGGGAACAATTGCGGATAATGCTGTACCGCCACCATGCCAAAAGCCACTGCATGTAAGGTATGCCCGGACGGAAAACTGAAATAATCCAGCGGCGTGCCGCTTAACAACACATCTTGACGCACCTGAAATGGCCTTGGGCGACTAGTGCGATGTTTGAGCCATTTATAGACCAAGGTGCCGGTGAGACCTGCGGTAAGCATATGTAAGCAGGCATAATAACCGTCCTGACCTTGCGTGATAGCAATCACCAGCATGAGTAAATACCAGAACATGCCATCGCCCATACGTGAAATGGCACGGAACGAGTTGCGGATAAGACGGTACTGTCCGGTATGGCTGACTTTGACACACAACCGGCTGTCTACCGACTGCACCCATCCCAGGGTTTGTTGTAGTTTCAGCATCTCAAGTCCTTTCCGGGGCTCACCCCGACTATGCTTCTTGGGTAAGCATAGTCTGACTATGATGCTTGAAACTATCGTGAAGAATTAATGAAATTAATGTGACGTGCGATTACTTCCACAGCACGCGGTAGATAAATCCCGGGAAGGACAGCACCAGGAATACACATAAAGTAATGCTGTAAAACTCCCAGCCTTGTGGCCAGACCTGGCCCATGACAAAGCGTTCGACCAGGTAGGCAATCACCAGCGTGATGAAGTAAGCAGGCAGCAACACGGCAAAGCGCTGCCACAATTGGCTAATCGTCCCGACCAGGCCCAGCCATTTATCTGAGACCCAGCCCAGATTGGCCATAAACAACATCAGTAATAAGAAAATAAGTTTTGCGGCCATGATTATTGCAGACTGATTAACAAGCTATGACCACAGACACCCAGCAGGACTTCCGGGAACAAACCCAAGCCTAGTAAAGCCAGTGAATGCACACTGAGGATAAAACGCATATCAAGCGGTGCGCTCAGTGGCGTGTGGTCTTCAGGCGCATCAAAGTACATTTTGCGCACAATGTTGAGGTAATAGAACGCACCGATGGTGGCCATCAACACGGCCAGCACCACTTGCCAGGTAAACCCAGCCTGCCAGGCCGCTTGCAGCACGGTAAACTTGGCGTAGAAACCAATAGTAGGTGGAATACCCGCCATGCTGAACATAATGATCAGCATGAGGAAAGCAAACCAGGGATGACGCTGATTCAAGCCTTTGAGGTCATTGATTTCCTCAGCCTCAAAACCCTGGCGGCTCAACAGCAAGATAATGCCAAAGCCCGCGATAGACATCAGCACATAAGCGCTGATGTAGAAAAAGCTGGAAGCAAAGCCATTGGCATTCGCACTCATCATGCCGAACATGATGAAACCCACATGCGAGATGGTGGAATACGCCAGCATGCGTTTGAGGTTGGTTTGCACAATGGCGCTGAAGTTACCAATGATGATAGACAGCACTGCCATCAATACCAGCATGTCCTGCCAGTCTAATGCCAGTGGGTGCAAGCCTTGCACCAGCAAACGCACCGTCATGGCATAGGCCGCCAGTTTAGGCACCGAGCCAATCAGTAAGGTCATTGGCGTTGGTGAACCTTGATAGACATCTGGCACCCACATCTGGAATGGCACCGCACCAAATTTAAAGGCTAGCCCTGCCACCACAAACACCAGCCCCAGGATCAGTACCGGGCTTTTTGGTTGCTGCGCAATACTATTCGCGATGTCACTGACGTCCAGGCTGCCAGTCATGCCATATAGCATGCTCATGCCATACAGCAGCATGCCGGAAGCCAGCGCACCCAATACAAAATACTTCATGGCTGCTTCTGACGCTCTAGGATTATCGCGGTCAAACGCCACCAGTGAATACAGGCACAGTGACAGTAGCTCCAGGCCAATGTAAATGGTCAACATGTTATGGCCGGAGACCATAATCATCATGCCTAGCAAGCCAAACAGAACCATGGCATAAAACTCGCCACGATACAGGTTGCGGTCTTGCAGGTATTTACGCGTATACACCAGGATCAACGAAGTGCCGAGATACATCATCAACTTAATCACATCGGACAAAGTATCGTCGATAAACATGTGCGAAAAGGCAAAGCCAACTGCAGGCGTATGGGTTTTAAAAGTAAAAAACGCTGCAGCTAACAGGGTGAACTGGCTCAGGCCATAAATCATGAAACGATTTTGTGGCAGGATGAATAAATCCAGCAACAAAATAAACATGGCCATGCCCATGACAACCAGTTCCGGCAATAGGGCGAGCAAATCGAATTGCATATTATCCATTTTCTAAAATCCTGCCTTAATAGCCTGTGACGGGCAATTTGGAAATCGCCATGTGTTTCAGGAACTCTGTACTGGTGGCCTGCATCACCTCAGTGATCGGCTGCGGATAGACACCAAAACCAATCACCAGCAACGCCAAAGTACCTAAAATCAGGAATTCTCGCTTATTCAAGTCACTCAGTTCAGCAACATGATGATTTGTCACGTTGCCAAAGAACACGCGCTTGGTCATCCACAAGGTATAAGCCGCGCCAAAGATCAGCGTGGTCGCCGCCAAAAAGCCAACCCAGAAGTTAAACTTGACCGCGGCCAGAATCACCATAAATTCGCCGACGAAGCCCGAAGTGCCTGGCAGGCCACTATTGGCCATGGCAAACAGCACGGCAAATGCAGCAAATACCGGCATTTTATTCACCACGCCACCATAGGCCGAAATTTCGCGGCTATGCACGCGGTCATACAACACACCTACGCTGAGGAACATGGCGGAGGAAATAAAACCGTGCGAGATCATCTGCACCACTGCGCCCTCAAGCCCTAACTGGCTGAACATAAAGAAGCCCAGCGTGACAAAGCCCATGTGTGAGATTGATGAATAGGCAATCAGCTTCTTCATGTCTTTTTGTACCAGGGCGACCAGCGCAATATAGACCACTGCGATCAGTGACAGCACAATCATGGCGGTACTGAAATAATGCGCAGCATCCGGTGCAATCGGCATGGCAAACCGCAGGAAGCTATAGCCACCGAGTTTCAAGGCAATCGCAGCCAGTACCACAGAACCACCGGTCGGTGCCTCCACGTGCGCATCCGGCAACCAGGTATGCACCGGCCACATGGGGATTTTGACGGCAAATGCCATAAAGAAGGCAATAAAGATATAAATCTGCGCTTGCATGCTCAACGGCAACAGATAGTAGTCGGCCAGCTCAAAGCTACCGGTTTGATGATAGAGGTAGATAAAAGCCACCAGCATCAGTAATGAGCCGAGCAAGGTATACAGGAAAAACTTAATCGTTGCGTACACACGATTTGGCCCGCCCCAGATGCCAATGACCAGGAACATCGGGATCAGCATCGCTTCCCAGAACACGTAATACAAAATAGCATCGAGTGATGTAAACACGCCTATCATGATGCCGCTCATGATGAGGAAAGCCGCCATATACTGGGCAATATGCTTGGTAATCACCTCCCAGCCCGCCAGCACCACAATCACAGTCGTAAAACTGGTCAGCAACACCAGTGGCATGGAGAAGCCATCAATACCCAGATGGTAATGCATATTAAATGCAGGCACCCAGGGTAATAACTCTTCAAACTGGAAGAAGCCATCCTGCACATCAAACAAGGTGTACAGTGGCAGCGTCACCAGAAAGCTGACCAGGCTACCAGCCAATGCCAGCCATCGTGTCAGGGTAGCCTTATGGTCACCCCCCAGCAGCAATACCAGCACGCCGGAGAGCATCGGTAGCCAGATGGCCAGACTTAACCAGGAAATACTTGTGAGGTCGGCTTGCATCATTAGTTTATTTTGATAAAGAAAGTCATGAGAAGGAATACGCCGATAATCATGGCAAAGGCGTAGTGATAGATTAAACCGGACTGCAGGTTACGCATTTTGGCTGCGATTTTACCCATGGTGTTGGCGGTACCATTGACCATGGCGCCATCAATCAGCGTGATGTCGCCATATTTCCACAACAGGCTACCCAGGTAGCGCGAACCACCGGCAAAGAACTTCTCGTTAAAGCTGTCAAAGCCGTATTTGTTTTCCAGAATATCGTAGATCACGATAAAACGCGCTTTGATGGCTGCCGGGATATCCGGGCGCTTCATATAGAAGAACCATGACAACAATACGCCGGAGGCCGCCAGGAAAAATGGCAAACTGGTAAACCCGTGAATCGCCATGCCCGCCGGGCTATGCATCAACTCATGGTAGTGATGCGCCAGATGCGCCATGGCCGGATGTGCTTCAGGATTGACAAAAATGACGTTTTTGAAGAAATCACCATACAACATAGGTTCTAAGGCGATATAACCAATCACCAACGATGGAATCGCCAGCAATACCAATGGCAGAGTCACCACCCAGCCTGGTTCATGCGGGTTGTCATTCGGGCCCAGGCCATGATGATGCTCTTCTTCATCGTGTGCGTGGTCATCATCGTGATGCGCGTCGTCATGGTGTGCATCTGCATGTCCATCGCTATGGGCTGCATGTGCATGGTCATCATGCTTGGCATGGCGCCATTTTTCTTCACCGTGGAATACCAGGAAATACAGACGGAATGAATAGAAAGCCGTCACAAACACGCCGACAATCACGGCAAAGTAAGCAAAGCCACTGCCTGGGATATGCGACAACTCCACCGCTTCGATAATGCTGTCCTTGGAGTAGAAACCAGCGAAGAATGGCGTGCCGATCAAGGCCAGTGAGCCGATCAATGAGGTAATCCAGGTAATCGGCAGGTATTTTTTCAGGTTACCCATATTGCGGATATCCTGATCGTGGTGCATGCCCATAATCACTGAACCGGCACCGAGGAATAACAGCGCTTTAAAAAAGGCATGTGTCATCAGGTGGAAAATGGCAACAGAATAAGCAGACGCGCCCAATGCAACCGTCATATATCCCAGCTGCGACAAGGTGGAGTAAGCGACCACACGTTTGATATCGTTCTGGATAATGCCAAGGAAACCCATAAACAAGGCGGTAATCGCACCGATCACCATCACCGTCGACAAGGCAGTCGTCGACAACTCATACAGTGGTGACATACGCGCCACCATAAAAATACCGGCAGTCACCATGGTCGCCGCATGAATCAACGCAGAAATTGGTGTTGGACCTTCCATGGAGTCTGGCAACCACACATGCAGCGGCACTTGTGCTGATTTACCCATCGCGCCAACAAACAGTAACAGGCAAGTGACTGTCATTAATGACCAGTTGCAGCTACCCAGCAAATTCACCTGGGTATTCGCCAGTTCTGGTGCATGCTGGAACACAGTGGCGTAATCCAGGCTGCCAAAGTAGTACAGCACCATGCCGATACCCAGCAAAAAGCCAAAGTCCCCTACTCTGTTGACCAGGAACGCCTTCAGGTTGGCGTAAATCGCCGTTGGGCGCGTAAACCAGAAACCAATCAGCAAGTAAGATACCAGGCCTACCGCTTCCCAGCCAAAGAACAACTGCATAAAGTTGTTGCTCATGACCAGCATCAGCATGGAGAAAGTAAACAGTGAAATATAGCTGAAGAAGCGGCTATAGCCTGGATCTTCCGCCATATAACCAATGGTATAGATATGCACCATGAGCGAGACAAATGTCACAACTACCATCATCATGGCGCTCAGGTTGTCGATGAGGAAGCCGACTTCAAAATGCACGTCACCAGAATCGAGCCAGGTATAAATCGCTTCATTCAAGGTAAAGCCATTTAAGGTCTGGTTAAAAATATAGGCAGACAGAACGAACGCAGCACCTACACCAGCAATGGTCAGTACATGACCAGCCCAGCGCGGCAGGAAGTTGCGGAAAATGCCGACGACAGCGGCTGCCAATAATGGCAACACCGGGATCAACATCAGGATTTGTTTGATAGTCATTATGCTTAACCTTTTAACTGATCCAGATCGTCGACGTTGATGGTGCGCAAGTTACGGAACAACACCACCAGAATCGCCAGGCCAATGGCAGACTCTGCGGCGGCCACGGTCAGGATAAAGAACACAAATACCTGGCCAGCGATATCGTTCAGGTAGTGTGAAAAGGCGATAAAGTTCAGGTTGACGGCCAACAGCATCAACTCGATGGCCATCAGCAAAATAATCACGTTTTTGCGGTTGAGGAAAATACCAATCACACTGATCGCAAACATCAGCGCCCCCAGAATCAGGTAATGAGACAAACCGACCATGATTACTTTTTCTCCTCTGCCGCGGGTACTGGCGCTTCTTCTACTTCGGCAGGCATAGACACAATGCGAATACGATCGCTGCGCTTCACTTTTACCTGGTCTGCCGGGTTCATGGATTTATTGTCTTTACGTTCACGCAAGGTCAGTACAATGGCCGCGATCATCGCCACCAGCAACACCACGGCAGCCAACTCAAACGGCAACAGATAGTCGGTATACAGCACTTTACCCAAGGCCGCGGTATTACTGTAATTGGCTGGCAGTTCAACGGCCTCGCTAGGATGCAGGTTTTTCTCTGCCAGCACCATCGTCATCTCGACCACCATGAGTACACCGATCAGACCCGCCATGGGCAGGTACTCCCAGAAACCCTCACGCAATTTATCGAGGTTTATATCCAGCATCATCACCACAAACAGGAACAGCACCATCACCGCCCCGACGTAGACCAGAATCAGCGCAATCGCCAGAAACTCAGCTTCAAGCAACAGCCAGATACCCGCGGCAGTAAAAAAGGCCAATACCAGGAACAGCGCTGCATGTACCGGGTTACGCGTGGTGATCACGCGGATGCCGGAAAACAGCAAAATAGCTGACAGTACGTAAAAAACAATATCGGTAAATAACATGATTATCCTGTCTCGCCTATCGATAGACCTTGTCCTGGGCGCGGTCTTCTGCAATTTGCGCCTCATACTTGTCGCCGACTTCCAGCAACATTTGTTTGGTATAGATCAGGTCACCACGCTGCTCGCCGTGGTAATCAAAAATACGGGTTTCCACAATACTGTCTACCGGGCAGGATTCTTCACAAAAACCGCAGAAAATACACTTGGTCAGGTCGATATCGTAACGCGTGGTACGGCGGGTGCCGTCATCACGCTGATCTGACTCAATCGTGATAGCCATCGCCGGGCAAACGGCTTCACACAATTTACAGGCAATGCATCGCTCTTCGCCGTTCGGGTAGCGGCGCAAGGCATGCAAGCCACGGAAACGGTTAGATTGTGGCGTCCGTTCTTCCGGATACTGAATCGTGATTTTCTTGGCAAAGAAATAGCGTCCAGTCAGGGCCATGCCTTTCAGCATTTCCACCAACATCAAACTGCCTAATGTATTTTTAATCGAATTCAACATGGTAAGGTTTCCAAAATCCCTGTTTGTGCAGCGCCCGGTTTAGTGGAACAAATAAGCCCATTGCGTTTGCATCATCGCCCCAACCACAACAATCCAGACCAGCGTGATGGGAATAAATACTTTCCAGCCCAAACGCATGATCTGGTCATAGCGATAGCGCGGAAAGGTGGCGCGGAACCATAAAAACAGGAACAGCAGGAAAGCAACTTTCGCCAGCAACCACAAAATGCTGTCTGGCAGGAAAGGGACCGGCGACAACCAGCCACCAAGGAACATCAGCGCAGCCAGCATGGAAACCAGCATCATGTTGGCGTATTCAGCCAGGAAGAAGACGGCAAACGCCATGCCGGAATACTCGACATGGAAACCAGCCACAATCTCGGATTCACCTTCGGCCACGTCAAATGGTGCGCGGTTGGTTTCGGCCACGGCACTAATGAAATACACGACAAACAGTGGGAACAACGGCAGGAAATACCAGTGCCAGAAACCGCCCTCCTGGCCCATCACGATATTACCCAGGTTCAAAGAGTTGGCACACATGAGTACGCCCACCAGGGTAAAGCCCATGGCGATTTCGTAAGACACGATCTGTGCTGCTGAACGCAACGCACCCAAAAAAGCATACTTGGAGTTGGATGCCCAACCGGCAATGATCACGCCATACACCGCGACCGAGGTCATAGCCAGAATATACAACAAACCAGCATCCACATTCGCCAATACCAGGGTCGCATCAAACGGAATCACCGCCCAGGCAGCAAACGCTGGCGCAATCGCCAATACCGGCCCGATAAAGAACAATGCCTTGTTAGAAGCCGTAGGCAGGATGATTTCTTTAAACAACAGCTTAAGACCATCCGCCAAAGGCTGCAGCAGGCCCCAATACCCAACGCGGTTAGGGCCAATGCGCACTTGCATATAGCCAATCACCTTACGCTCGGCCAAGGTCAGGTAAGCCACACCGATCATCAGCGGCAGCACAATGGCCACGATTTTAATCAGCGTCCACACCACCAGTTGCACGTCTGCCCAGTAGGATCCAAATAATTCAGCAAAGAATTGCATGTTATGCCATCTCGGTCAGTTGTTTTTCGTAAATCGCCACTTGATCGGCCGACGCTTTTTCAATGGTGATATCGCCCATCAGGTCTCCCAGGCCCGCCGTCAACGGATGCGCCGCAGCAACACGCACGCAGCCCTTGGCCACATGGTTATCCACACGTACTTTAAGCACAGCACTGCCTTTATCCTGACGCGCAACCACAATATCGCCATCCTGCAAGCCCAAGTCGGCCAATTGCTCGGCACGCATGCGCGCCATGGGGCGAATGTTGTATTTGGTTTTTTGCAACGGGGCTGAACGACGCACAATCGGGTCAAACTCGTATTGCGGCACTTCGCCAATGCGTTGCAAACCTTCTTTTTTGATATTGACCTGAATTTCTACCAACTCTTTCAAGTTGTTGTTCAGACTACGCCATACCACTGCAGACGGTTTTTCACCATTAAAGATGGCATTTTTCACGTCTTCTGAACTATTGAAATCAAAGCCCGGCAGCCCTAATGTATTGGCCAGCACGCGCAGCACTTTCCAGCCTGGACGCGCTTCGCCCAGTGGTCGGGTCACCGCCTGGAAGCTTTGTACACGGCCTTCCATACTCATAAATGTGCCTGAGGTTTCGGTAAATGGCGCAATCGGCAACAGGATATCTGCGTTATCAAGTGCCGCAGACTTATACGCAGTCAATGCAATCACACACTCCGCTTTAGCCATGGCATCGCTGGCCAAGGCCGCATGCTGACAATCCAGCTCAGGTTCGATATTCAGCAGCAGATAAGCCTTGCGTGGCACCTCAATCATGGCGCGCGCATGCATGCCCGTGGCTGAAGGCATCACGCCCATCAGGTGCATACCGGTACTGTTGGCAGCTGGCGGCAAAATACCACCTTTAGCGCCTGTGATACCACCGATGGCCTCGGCCATACTATACATTTCGGTAAAACGGGGATCACTCAAGGCCATATTGCCGAGGAAAATACCGACTTTAGGCGCGATCAGGATCAGCTCTTCACTGATACCAGCCAGGCATTCGGCAATTTTTTGTGTGTTTGGACGAACCTGGATTTCTTCCAGCAATGTATTCAGAGTCGGTGGCAAGCACAGTGACAGCTTTTGCAAGCCGGACATGGCTTTCAGAATCTGGCCCAGCACATTCACCATATCGTTAGGACGCACAATGACCTTGTGTGCGATATCCATCAATGGATCATTATCCAGTGGGCTGACGATACATAACTCGGCACCGTTAGCGACTGCCTTGCGAATACGCTGTGCCAGCAATGGATGCTCATTGCGCAGATTGGAACCGATCAGCAGGATACGGTCAAGCTCTTCGATTTCCTGAATATTGCAGCCCATCCATGGTGTACCGGTACGTTTACCATCCAGACGGAAGTCCGTCTGGCGCAGACGGTAATCCACATTACCGCTACCCAGACCTTCGGCCAGTTGCTTGATCAGGTAACCCTCTTCCATGGTGCTGTTTGGTGAAACCAACACACCCAGTGCCTCACCACCATACTCCTTGGTGATATCTTTGAGTTGCCCTGCGGCAAACTCCAGTGCGGTTTTCCAGTCAGTTTCTTGCCACTGGCCGTTGTGCTTGATCATCGGCACTTTGAGGCGGTCAGGACTGTTCAGGCCTTCGTAAGAGAAACGGTCGCGGTCAGATAACCAGCATTCGTTAATCGACTCTTTTTCACGCGGCAATACACGCATGACTTTATTGTCTTTAACATGCACTTCAATATGCGAGCCCAGGCCATCATGCGGCGCAATAGAAGGCCTGCGTACCAGCTCCCAGCTACGGGCAGAGTAGCGGAACGGCTTGCTGGTCAACGCACCAACCGGGCACAAATCAATAATATTACCGCTCAGTTCGGAGTTGACGGATTGATCTACATAGGCAGTAATTTCAGCGTGCTCGCCACGGTTGACCAGACCCAGCTCCTGCATGCCGCCAACTTCCTTGAGGAAGCGCACGCAGCGTGTACACTGGATACAACGCGTCATATCGGTACTGACTAGAGGGCCGATATTTTTATTGAACACCACACGCTTTTCTTCGGTATAACGAGAGCCGGAGGCGCCGTAAGCCACGGCAATATCCTGTAAATCACACTCACCGCCCTGATCGCAAATCGGGCAATCCAGCGGGTGGTTAATCAACAAAAATTCCATCACGCTTTGCTGGGCTTCTACCGCAGATTTACTACGGGTATAGATCTTCATGCCATCAGCCACTGGCGTCGCACAGGCAGGCAAAGGCTTGTTGAATTTCTCTACCTGCACCAGGCACATACGACAGTTGGCGGCCACCGACAGCTTTTTGTGGTAACAAAAACGCGGGATCGCGATACCTACCGCGTCCGCAGCATCAATAATGGTGCTGCCGTGTTCGACTTCTAGTGGTTTGCCGTCAATTTCGATGTTTAGCATGTGATTACCGTTAAGCTTGATAGCGTTTATTTACCATCGACCATGGACTTGCCATGCTGGATGTAATATTCAAATTCAGGGCGGAAATGTTTGATAAAGCTCAACACGGGTGTCGCCGCAGCATCGCCCAACGCACAAATGGTCCGGCCGGAAATGTTGTTGCTTAAATCCGTCAGCAGATCGAGATCTTCCATTTTGCCTTTGCCGTCGACGATGCGCTCAATAATGCGATACACCCAGCCGGTGCCTTCGCGGCACGGCGTACATTGACCGCAGCTTTCTTCATAAAAGAAGTAGCTCAGGCGTTTAAGCGTTTTCACCATACACGTGGTTTCGTCCATGACGATCATGGAACCCGCACCCAGGCTGGAACCCGCTTTGCTCAGACCGTCATAATCCATAGTGGCATTTTCAATAGCACTCGCTGGCATGACGGCGGTAGATGGGCCACCTGGAATCACGGCCTTTAACTGACGGCCTTTCCAGATACCACCCGCCATATCGAGCAAGTCTTTAAAAGGCGTGCCCATTTTGATTTCATAGTTGCCAGGTTTTTCAACATGACCAGATACCGAAAATAATTTGCTACCACCAGAGTTAGGCACACCCAGGTCAGAAAATGCCTGGCCACCATGCTGCATAATCCAGGGGATAGACGCGTAGCTTTCGGTGTTATTGACGTTGGTTGGTTTGCCAAACACGCCATAACTGGCCGGGAATGGCGGTTTAAAGCGTGGCTGGCCTTTTTTGCCTTCGATCGACTCAATCAGTGCCGTTTCTTCACCGCAGATATAAGCGCCATAGCCATGCACCGCATATAGATCAAAGCTAAACTCGGAACCAAACAGGTTTTCACCCAGATAACCGGCCTCACGCGCCTCTGCCAGCGCCGCTTCAAAAATCTCGTAGTCTTGCCAGATTTCACCGTGAATGTAGTTATAACCGACGCGTGCACCCAGGGTATAGGCGGCAATGGCCATGCCTTCAATCAGTTGGTGCGGGTTATAGCGGATAATATCGCGGTCTTTAAACGTACCCGGCTCGCCTTCATCGGTGTTACACACCAGATACTTAGTGCCATCGTAATAACGTGGCATAAAGCTCCACTTGAGGCCGGTTGGGAAACCAGCACCACCGCGGCCACGTAAGTTAGACACTTTGACCTGGCTGATAATGTCAGGCGCTTTTACTTTCTCGGCCACCAGGCGTTTGAGCTGCACATAACCGCCCAATTTCTCATAGGTCGCCAGTGAGGAAGGATTATCTTCTGCCAGCGTCCGCAGGGTGACCAGGGTCTGCCCGGCCAAATCCGTCTTGACCACAGGTTTACTATTCAATGTCGCGTTTGAAGTTTTTGCCATGTTCAGCGCCCTAGCCCTTATTTAACTCGTTAATGAGGGCATCCACTTTTTCAGTGGTCAAAAATTCGTGCATATCGCTGTTATTCACATGCAATAACGGCGCACCGCCACAACAGCCCATGCACTCGCCCTCTTTCAGGCAGAACTTGCCGTCAGGCGTCACTTCGTTAAAACCAACACCGAGCTTGTGTTGCAAATGCTCCACAATCTCGTCCGAGCCTCGCAGCATGCAAGAAATATTGGTACAGATCGTAATCTTGTGCTGACCCACCGGCGCCAGATCGTACATATTGTAGAAAGTCGCGACTTCCAGCGCAGCGATTTCCGGGATACGCAAATACTTGGCAACCTCGGAAATACTTTCCTTGGATAACCAGCCACGTTCCATTTGGACAATCCTCAAGGCCGACATCACTGCCGCCTGACGCCTGTCTTTTGGATATTTCGACAGTTCGTATTCAATCTTTTCAATTGATTCTGCACTGAGCATGCTTGACCCTTACTATCTTTCCGATCCGTGCTATCACGTCGTTCCGGTTATCTGTCAATTTCACCGAACACAATATCTTGTGTACCAATAATTGCGACCAAGTCAGCAATCATATGACCTCGCGTCATCTCATCCAGCGCGGCCAGATGTGGAAAGCCCGGCGCCCGAATTTTCAAACGATAAGGCTTATTGGCGCCATCAGACACCATATAAATCCCAAACTCACCTTTAGGATGCTCTACCGCTGCATATGCTTCACCGGCAGGCACATGAAAGCCTTCGGTAAACAACTTGAAGTGGTGAATCAAGTCTTCCATATTGGTTTTCATGCCCTCGCGGTTAGGCGGTGCAATCTTGTTGTCATCCGTGATGACCGCGCCCGGATTTTTGCGCAACCAGTCGATACACTGTTTGATGATGCGGTTGGACTGGCGCATCTCTTCCACGCGCACCAGGTAACGGTCATAACAGTCACCGTTCACACCAATCGGGATATCGAAATCCATTTTGTCGTAGACTTCATACGGCTGCTTTTTGCGCAAATCCCAGGCAATGCCAGAGCCACGCAACATGGCGCCAGTTAAGCCCAACGCCAGCGCACGTTCTGGCGTCACCACGCCGATGCCCACGGTACGCTGCTTCCAGATACGGTTATCAGTCAACAGGGTTTCATACTCATCGACATAAGTAGGAAAGCGCTTGGTAAAGTCTTCGATGAAGTCCAGCATGGAACCCTGGCGGTTCTCATTGAGTTTTTTGATTTCGTCGGCACTGCGGAATTTGGTGGTTTCGTGTTGCGGCATTTTTTCCGGCAGGTCACGATAAACACCGCCTGGACGGTAATACGCCGCATGCATGCGCGCGCCAGATACCGCCTCATAGACGTCGAACAAGTCTTCACGCTCGCGGAATGCGTACAAAAACACCGTCATGGCGCCGACGTCCAGCGCATGCGCACCCAACCACAGCAGGTGATTGAGGATACGCGTGATTTCGTCGAACATGACACGGATATATTGCGCACGTACCGGCACATCAATACCCAGCATTTTTTCAATCGCCATCACATAAGCATGCTCATTGGCCATCATGGACACATAGTCCAAGCGGTCCATATAAGGCACACTTTGCAGATAAGTGCGGTTTTCAGCCAGTTTTTCCGTGCCGCGATGCAGCAAGCCAATATGCGGATCGGCACGTTGAATGACTTCACCGTCGAGCTCCAGCACCAGACGCAATACCCCGTGTGCCGCAGGGTGCTGCGGACCGAAGTTCATCGTATAGTTTTTAATCTCAGCCATGGTGCGCACCTTCGTCACGAATCACGCGCGGCACATTGTTACGCTGTTCTATAGACACTGGCTGATAAATCACGCGCTGTTGCACCGGGTCATAACGCATTTCAACATTACCAATCATAGGGAAATCTTTGCGGAAAGGATGACCAACAAACCCGTAATCCGTCAGCAAGCGACGTAAATCAGGGTGGTTCTCAAACATAATGCCGTAGAGGTCAAACGCTTCGCGCTCAAACCAGTTAGCTACCGGCCAGATATCCACCAAGGTCGGAAATACCGGAAAATCATCATCGGCAGCAAAGGCACGGATACGCACACGCTGATTCAAGCTCACAGAAAGCAAATGCAGCACCACGGCATAGCGCTGACCTTCCCAACGGCCATCACCGTAATCAGAATAATCCACGCCACATAAGTCAATCAGCTGTTCAAATTTAAGCTCGGCATGTGTTTTCAATCGTTCAGTCACAGCCAGCAGGTGCTTCACATGGACTTCCACTGTGACTTCACCCAGCTTTTGCTCCAGCCTGACCACACCATCACCCAAGGCCAACTTGAGCTGCGCGGACAAATGTTCGAGTTTTGCGGACATAGTTTAATTTCTTGGGCTTAAGTATTCTGGATAATCGGTCAGTATCAGGTTCTGGCGATGGTGTTGGTGCGTCTGATTTTCTTTTGCAACTGGATAATGCCGTATAACAAGGCTTCAGCTGTAGGCGGGCAACCAGGCACATAAACATCCACGGGCACGATGCGGTCACAGCCCCGCACCACCGCATAAGAATAATGATAATAGCCACCACCATTGGCACAGCTGCCCATGGAGATTACCCAGCGCGGCTCAGCCATCTGATCGTAAACCTTGCGCAAGGCAGGTGCCATTTTGTTCACCAGCGTACCGGCGACAATCATCACGTCAGACTGGCGTGGACTCGGACGGAACACAATGCCAAAGCGGTCCAGATCGTAACGCGAAGCACCGGCATGCATCATTTCCACTGCACAACAGGCCAGACCAAACGTCATCGGCCATAAAGAGCCCGTGCGAGTGTAGTTAATCACCGTGTCTAGCGTGGTAGTGACAAACCCTTTTTCCAATACGCCTTCAATGCTCATTTTGCATTAATCCCATTCAAGGGCGCCCTTCATCCATTCAAAGATGAAGCCGACCACCAATACAAACAAAAAGACCATCATTGCCCAGAAGCCGGCAGACCCAATTTCCTGAATCACCACCGCCCACGGGAAAAGAAATGCAATTTCGAGATCAAACAGAATAAACAGAATGGCGACCAGATAATAACGTACATCGAACTTCATACGCGCATCTTCAAACGCCTCAAAGCCGCACTCATAAGGGGAGTTTTTTTCCGCATCAGGTTTGTGCGGAGAGAGAATTTTACCTGCTATCAGCGGCCCCAAGCCTACGCCCAGGCCGACCAGGATAAACATCAGAATTGGGAAATAGTTTTCTAACACTGATTTGCCTTAATCGATCATGTTAACAAGTGATTTCAATGCATCATGCCCAACAGCACATTGAAATACTCCCAAATAACCAATTCCCATCCAGCCACGTCGCAAAACAACATGGGACTGGTGCCGTCGGCGAGACTCGAACTCGCACGACTTTCGTCACTACCCCCTCAAGATAGCGTGTCTACCAATTCCACCACGACGGCTAAGTATTAATTAGGAATATCTTTGGGTGTATTTTCAACCGGTTTAACTGCTTCAGCAGCCTCACCTTTGGCCGGAGCCTGTTGTGTCAACGCAGATTTAACCACGCTGCCAGAACTTGCTTTATGACTGGACATAAATGCCAGCGTCAAGCTAGTTGCAAAAAACACTGTAATAAAAATCGATGTCAGCTTGCTGAGCAAGTTAGAAGAGCCGGACACCCCGAACAAACTGCCGGAGGCACCACTTCCAAAGGCGGCACCCATATCGGCGCCCTTGCCATGCTGTAATAAGACCAAGCCAATCACGGCAGCGGCTGCCAGCACATGAATGACGAGAATGACATTTTCCATATTTCTTTAATCCATAATTAAATAACGATTAAGCTTTTGGCATCTTCGCTATCTAGATGACGCTATTTTCAGGAACGGCCTGACATATTTTTATAAATTGCTCAACATCTAGAGAGCAACGGCCAACCAGCGCGCCATCTATTTCCTTCTGATTTAATAATTGTACCGCATTTTGCGGGTTTACGCTGCCCCCGTAGAGGATTTTTAAGCTATCCGCCGCGGTTTTATCTGCGGCTGCGACGGTGTCACGAATAAACTGGTGCATGGCCACGGCTTGCTCAGCAGAGGCCGCCAGGCCGGTGCCGATAGCCCAGATTGGCTCATAAGACACGATAGTGTGCGCAAACGCCTCACCGCCAAACAACCGGATAATGGTTTCAAGCTGCTTGCCAACCACACGCTCCATCACGCCAGCTTCACGCTCCAGCAAAGTTTCACCAACACACAAGATCGGGATTAAGCCATGGCGCTTGGCCATCATGAATTTTTCGGCAATATTTTCATCCGACTCGCAATAGGCAGTACTACGCTCGGAGTGGCCGATAATGACATGGTGTGCACCAAAGTCACGCAGCATCTCCGCGCTCACTTCGCCGGTATAAGCGCCCTCTTCATACTTGGCAATATTTTGCGCCCCCCAGGCGACGGCGGTGCCGGCCAGCACAGATTGCACTTGCGCCAGATAAGGGTAAGGCACGCACACCACCACATCGGTTTGCGGTAAGGATTGCAAGCCTTGCAAATAGCCATCAAGCAGCGCCTGGTTGCGGACCAGGCTGCCATGCATTTTCCAATTGGCAACAACAAGTTTGCGTGGAGATAAGGGGGTGATATCAGAGCGGGACATGCAGAAATTAACTCACAATGTGCGGAGCGTTAGCTCGGTTGAATTCGCGTTGCGCGAATTTTACGCCCGCATACAGTGAGCGGCAAGCACAACAGGGCATATTGCAACGAATCAGCAGCATTCGTGAACATACCCCTTGCGAATCCATTAAGCTGTTAAAAACGGATAGTCAGTATAGCCATGCTCGGTACCACCATAAAAAGTCGCTGAGTCTGCTGTATTGAGGGACGCATTGCTAGCAAAGCGCGCCACCAGATCGGGGTTGGCAATAAACGGCACACCGTAAGCCACCGCATCGGCATGACCGCTGGCAATCGCCGCATCACCGCGCGCCTTGTCATAACTCAGGTTAGCGATATAGCCCTTATTAAACAACTGACGGAATGTCGCAAAGTCAAACGGCTCAGACTCACCGCCGCCATGAATACCACCTTCCACCGCATGCAGGTAAGCCAGGTTGAATGGATTCAATGCCTGCGCAACATGATTAAACGTCTGCTGCGGCTGACTGTCTCGCATATCATTAAATGGATTCACCGGAGATAAACGTACACCGACTTTATCGGCGCCTATGGTATTGACCACAGCCTGCACCACCTCCAGCAAAAGGCGCGTACGGTTTTCAAGGGAGCCGCCATATTGATCCTGGCGCTGATTGCTACCATCGCGCAAAAACTGGTCTAGCAAATAGCCATTCGCCGCATGCACTTCCACGCCATCAAACCCCGCTGCAATGGCACAACGTGTGGCGTGCACATAATCCTGCACAATGCCAGCCAACTCAGCAAGATCCAACGCCCGTGGCGTCACGTAATCTTGCAAACCCTGATAAGTAAACGCCTGGCCAGCAGGCTTCAAGGCCGAAGGTGCAACAGGCGTAGCCTGGTTAGGCAGTAAGCTAGGGTGTGAAATACGCCCCACATGCCACAACTGAATCACAATTTTGCCGCCCTTGGCATGCACAGCATCAGTGACTTTTTTCCAGCCCGCGACTTGTGCGTCCGTATAAATGCCTGGCAACGCCGGATAACCATGCGCCATTGGCGAGATCGGTGTAGCCTCAGTAATAATCAGGCCTGCCGTTGCGCGCTGCTCGTAATAGGTGACGTTCATTGCCTGCGGCACACCGCCCTCGCCCGCACGGTTGCGCGTCAGTGGCGCCATGACCACACGGTTTTGCAAGGCAATGTTGCCCAACTTGACTGGTGAAAACAAATCCAATGCCATTTACCTGCTCCTTTAAAGGTGAGTAGTCGCGCAGGCACTTCGCCCGCGCAGCCACTTGCTTAATTACGCTTACTTGGCTTTCACGCCTTCAATCAGCAAGGTGATTTCAATATCATCCCCCACAGGCGCGTTCGCACCTGCTGCCCAGCCAAAACCATAATCTGAAGCCTTGATAGTCAAATGACCTTCAAAACCCGCACGTTGACCACCCCATGGATCAGCGCCGTAACCCAACACTTTGACCGGGATATCCACCACTTTGGTCACGCCATGGATGGTCAATTTGCCTTGCATCACCGCCTGCGTCTGGCTACTGGCGGTAAACTTGGTGCTTTCAAACAGAATTTGCGTGTACTTGCCCACATCCAGGTATTTGTCCGCCTTGATATGCTCGTCACGCTTGCCGAAACCGGTATTCACACTGCTGACATTAATCGCCGCACGTACAGTTGCCGTATTCAGGTTGGCAGGATCCAGCGTCACCACACCGGTCACATCGTTAAAAGTACCCGTAGTTTTTGACACCACATGGCGAATGCTGAAGTTAGCAAAGCTATGGGTAGCATCGATGTTGTAGGTATCGGTCGCCGCCCACACCTGTGAAGCTGTTAACAACCCCAGCGCAAGAATGATTTTTTTCACTTATAGTCTCCTTCGTTTTTAGTTAATCGCTGCGTTATGCAGATTTTGAAAATCGCTTGGTCGTCGTTGCCACACGCTCACCCAAGTGCTCAGCCGTCAGCAAATCACTCTGAATCGGCGCCAAATCCGGGCCTTGATCGGAGTTGGCCTGCGCCATGGCGCCCAAAAAGCTACCCAAACGATTTAAGTCGTTGACCGAACCATTGCTGTGATTGTTCCCCGGCAGTAAACCCAAACTGACCCAAATCATGCCATGCTGGGCTGCAAAGACTGACAATTGCGCCAAGGTGTTTAACTTATCACCACTCTGGCTGGCCGAAGTGGTGAAACCTGCGGCAATTTTGTCTTGCCAGTCACGCGTAAACCAGGCTTTAGAACTGGCATCCATAAAGGCTTTAAATTGCGCAGAAGCAGAGCCCATATAGGTTGGGCTACCAAAAATAATCGCATCACTGGCCTTGAGCAAATCCCATTGCTGCTGCGCCTCATCCACCGTCAGCAGACTCACCGTCACGCCCGCCACTTTTTGTGCGCCACGCGCCACTGCTTTGGCCTGCTCAGCCGTGTGTCCATAACCACTATGATAAACAATTGAAACCTGAGTCATTTTTTAGCTCCTTATCAATAATTCAAACGATTATTCGCCAACTTGTGGCAAATCAAACCACAACACTTCACTCTCATTGACAGCGCGCATACTCAACTCACTCGCCGCATCCACCGTCATCGCATCACCCGCTTGCAGGCGCTGGCCATCTATCTCCACTTCGCCACGGGCAATATGCAGATAAGCAGAGCGGCCCGCCATGACATGTACAGGCAAAGCCGCATCGGCCGTCAGCACAGTGGCATACAGTGACACATCCTGATGTACTTTTAATGACCCTGCCTGCGCACCAGGCGAAGCAATCAGCGCCCAGCGATTTTGCTTGTCTGCCAAAGGGATGGTTTTGTCTTCATAACCAGGCGTCAGCCCCAAAGTATCAGGCGTAATCCATATCTGTAACAAATGGGCAGTGGTTTGCGCGGAAGCATTCATTTCACTGTGGCGCACACCAGTCCCTGCCGTCATGCGCTGCACATCACCGGCGCGTATCACTTCACTATGGCCCATGCTGTCGGTATGCCGCAGTTCACCTGCCAGCATATAGGTAATAATCTCCATGTCCTGATGGCCATGCATACCAAAACCGGTCGTTGGCGCAACTTTGTCATCATTGATCACGCGCAACACCGAATATCCCATATGCTCAGGGTCGTAATAACTGGCGAATGAAAAGCTGTGAAAGCTTTCCAGCCAGCCATGGTTAGCGTAACCACGTGTATTGGAAGGGCGAACATGTAACATTTATTCACTCCATTTGAAAGATTAACTGTATGATAAAAAAACACTTAATCTTTTGATAGCAAAACATTTTGCATCTCTTGTTCAGTTTTTTTGATTAACCTCACATGACAATCAAACTCAGTCTCGAAGCCCTCGAAGTCATTGATGCTATCGACCGCAAAGGTAGTTTTGCCGCCGCAGCCGAATCCCTTTATCGCGTGCCTTCTGCGCTAACCTACACCATTCGCAGGCTGGAAGAAGATCTGGGGCTGGAATTATTTGACCGTAGCGGTCATCGCGCCACACTCACACAAGCAGGCCTCGAACTGCTGAAAGAAGGCCGCTACCTGCTGGACGCGGCACACACACTGGAACGACGCGTGCAGCGTATTGCTACGGGCGTAGAAACCGATATCGCCATTGCAATCAGCGACCTGTTCGATTTCAAGCCCATCCTGCATATCCTGCAAGACTTTTACCAGCAAGGATTCGGCACCCGTATCAAGTTACTGCGTGAAGTCTACGGCGGTAGCTGGGACGCATTACAATCTGGCCGGGCTGATATTTCAATCGGCGCGCCCGGTGATGCGCCACCCGGTGGGGTATTCTCCACCCATTTGCTCGGCCAACTGGAATTTGTATTTGCAGTTGCCCCGCATCATCCACTGGCCGCCCTGCCAGAACCCTTAAGTGCCAGCGATATCGTGCAACATCGCGTGGTAGCCGCGGCCGACAGCTCACGTAACCTGCCACCGCGCACCTCAGGCATTCTCTCCGGCCAGGATATTTTGACCGTACCGGACATGCAAACCAAATTGCAGGCACAAATTTCCGGCATTGCCATTGGCTATCTGCCAAAATCCCTGGCCCAGGCCGCCGCAGAAAACGGGCAACTCATGATTAAACAGGTATCTGAGCCCAAGCCGGTTGGCCCCACATTTATTGCCTGGCGCCAGCAACGTCCATCTGAAATCGGCAAAGCCATGCAGTGGCTGCTAAAACAATGTTCGCAACTGCCATTGGAGCAATTGCTGAGCAAATGATTTATCATCATCCATGTATGATGAAATGGACGCAATATGTCACAAGAACAACTGCCTGAAGAATTTGAACCGCTTAACCGTATTGCCATTAAAGCCATGCTTTGGCTCAATGGCCTGGCGCATATCATTATTGGATTGGCGCTGGCGACTTCAGTCATCATGTTCACCTGGCTGTTTTTTCTCGACGTCAAAGAAGCCGCCTACGCCCACAACCTAGTACATGGTTTTTTGCGCGCGCTAGGCACGCTGATGTTGCTCTGGTCGATCTCGGCCCTGATTTCTGCTGAAATCCGCTATCTGCGCGGCCACAAACTGCTGGTAGAAACATTTATTGAAGTCGTACTGGTCATGTTTTTGCGCAAACTGATCGTGCTGCCGGTACAGGACGCGACACCCACCTATGAAGAAATCGGCATCTGGCTGGCAGGTGCTTTTATTATGGGGCTGGTGTACATCCTGATTCGCCTGGCCGATAAAAGCAGCAGCAGGTAACCAGCACATGCAAGATGAAGACTTTATGCGCCAGGCCATGATGCTGGCAGCCGAAGCTGCTGCTCTGGGGGAAGTCCCAGTCGGTGCTATTGTCGTCAAAGATGGCATCATCATTGGCAAAGGCCGTAACGCCCCGATCAGCCTCAACGACCCGACTGCACATGCCGAAATCCAGGCTATGCGCGAGGCCGCCCAACACCTGGGCAATTACCGCCTGGTAGACTGCACACTCTACGTCACACTGGAGCCCTGTGCCATGTGCAGCGGTGCCATCCAGCACGCCCGTATCGCACGGTTAGTGTATGGCGCCAGCGATCCCAAAACCGGCTGCTGCGGCAGTGTGGTGAATCTCATGGCTGAACAGAAACTGAATCACCATTGCCAAGTCAGCAGCGACATACTGGCCGCAGAATGTGGCGCGCTGTTGAGTGATTTTTTCAGGCAACGCAGACTGGAAAAATCAAAAGTTTGATTCATTACCGAACACAGCATCTTTAAAAACAACAAACCCGCCATTGGCGGGTTTGTTTTCACTACTTAATTAAACGCAATTAAGCAGATTTACGACGGCGAACAACAGCGCCCATCAAACCCAAACCAGCCATGAACATAGCATAGGTTTCAGCTTCTGGCACTTGAGTCACGGTATAGCCTGCAATCCACATTTCAGCAAACTGACGACCACCTTCATTAGCTGAAGCACCCTGAACGATACGCACAGCATTATCTGTCCACTGATAGGTCAGGCCTTCGGCACTAAACTTCAACAAATACAAACCGGAGTTTGGATTGTTTTCACCAATGCTGACGTCAGTGCGGATAGCCACTTTATCCAAATCCTGATAGGCACCAGTCTGAGCGGTACCGGCAACATAAGATGCAACGTAGTCAGAACGTGCCGGATCGCGCAAGCGATAGCCAGTTGTACCGGAACCATAAACTGCTGAGCCGGAAGTCCATGCGGCAGACAATGTATCTACATCAGACAGGCCAGTACGCACAACAGAATTGATCTCAGTAATGCCATTGGTGTTATTCAACAGTTTGAAGTAAGAGCCAATGATGTAGGAGTTGGTATCGCTCTCGTACCATACTGTATCAATAAACGAACCCACCACATTGCCATTAATTGGAGAAAGTACGCTTGATGTGGTTGATGCCAGCTGTGTCCATGTCGTTGGCAAGCTGCTAATGTAAAAAGCATCGGTCAACGTATTGGAAGTGCTACCGGCTGTACGCTCGCCTGTATTCACGACTGTTGTAAAATTGCCCGCATAAGCGCTATTCGCAGCGAAAGTAACGGCAGCGATCGCCAAAGTTTGTTTCCAAATTGCTGTTTTCATATTAAGATTCCCTCACAAAAGTTGTTTTTAAGTGGCGGGGTAGCGCAAGCTCCCCGCTCTTTTTTCATGGCGCTATAATAAATAACTGCTATTTAGCAGCCTTTGAATGACGGCGACGTGAAACGATACCCGCAACACCCAAGCCAGCCAGCAACATGGCATAGCTCTCTGGCTCTGGTACTGGCGTGGTGATTGCTGTTGGGATAAACCCAGTAATAAATCCACCTGCTGGACTTTGGCCTTCTTCACCAGACTGATAAAAACCAATCGCTTTACCCAAGGTATAAGAAGTGGCATCGGTCTTCACCAGGTATAAACCAGACCACGGATTGTCCTCTGCCACACTAAAGTCACCTTGCTGACGAACCACATCTGCATCGTAATCAAACGGGCCTTCACCTGCTGTTGAGTCTGTTTTTACAGCCGTGTATTGGCGCAAATCGGAATCAGTCAGAAATGTCCATGCCACAGAGGTGCTGTAACCGGTAAAGCCATAGCGATACAAGAAGTTAGCTTCATCACCATTGTTTTCGCGATTCAGGTAACGCGTACCGAATACCAGACTGTTGTCAGCACTGTCTCTGAACACGAAATCATAAATGTCAGCCTGTGCAGAACCTGGCGCCAAATCCACACCAGTGGTTACTCGCCAGTCGATCAGCGTCAAGGTACCCGTTGCCAGCTCAGTATCAATATCAAACGCCGGAAACGCGCGATAGGTTAAAGACGTTGGTACAACGTTGCCACTGCCACCACTTTGAAAGTCAGTGGTATCACCATAGCCTGACTGGTAACTGACATTCGTTGCCAAAATAAACATGGAATCAACGAACGCATCGTTATCCCCTTCAACCACATTATTGGTTAAAGACTGAAAATTACCAGCACTGGCGGTATTCGCTGCAATCGCGAACACACTTGCCAATAAAACACTCTTTAGCTTCATTGCATTCTCCTCAAGATTTATTTTATAAACATATATTCATGGCAATGCGCTGTGCCATGCGACACAGCGTTGCTTTATTGTTTTTTACGGCGGGAAGCGAATGAAATCACACCCAAGCCTAGTGCCAGCAAGGCATAACTCTCTGGCTCTGGCACTGGAATGACTGTCAACACACCGCTAGCTGCGTCATAGGTATAACCAAAGCCATATCCCAGTGGACTTAAAACCGCAATACTGGAAAACGCACCGGTTGAACTTGTGAAATCAAACAAGTCAAAAGTATCGCCCGCATTACCGGTGTAACCATTGATAAATGAAAGTTTTAATACACCACCAAAGGTGAGATTGCCATTAACAGTCAGATGGTCATACTGTGTGCCTTGAAGTAATCCGCCGATCTCAAACAGAGCTTCGTTGCTCGCGCCAAATACCACATCGCCATTCACGGTCACAGAACCAGGGCTATTACCCGCAGAATAACCGCCGTTGAACACAAAAGTGCCACCACCACCTAATAGTGCGCCCACTTGCTGGTTAAATGCGCCATTGAAAGTCGCGGTTGTACCAGTATTCGCATTAATGTGTGAGCCGTTGGTCGCAACCACTGAACCACCAAATTGCGCATTACCGTATTCAACAGTGGCCGTCCCGCTGACATTCATATTGCTTGTATAGCTACCACCATACATTTTGACGGTCTCACCAGCCGCCACACCACTTTCCAACTTGGTTGGGGCATAGCCTGACAGGGATACCGACAGGACTGACTGGCCTTCTTCACCGCCCTGACGAATCTTGATCGCGTTATCAATCACCTTGAAAGCCGTCGCATCCGTGCGAATCAAATACAAACCGGATTGCGCATTACCCTCGGAAGCATTCACGTCTGTACGGAAATCCACCACATTTGAGTTATAAACATCGGCACCCTGCTTCAGGCCAACATTACTCATCGCCGCGCTATAGGCCCTCAAATCGCTACTGGACAAGCGGGTCCAGCCTGCTTCCACTTTAAAACCCTCGTAGCCATAACGAAAAATGTCATTGGCCTCAGACAAGTTTCTCTGGCCATTAATCGGGCCAAAATAAAGACGGGAGCCAATCACCACAGAATTGGTGGTAGTGTCCATAAACACGTAATCACTAAATGTACCGGCATACAATGCGTCTGTCGTACTTGCAAAATTAGTGTCTACCTTACTGATCAGTGACAGTGTGGAAGGAAAACTGTACACGCCACTCTGAACCACTGGCGCGATGTAGAGCTTGTCAGACAAGACATTTGCCGCACCGGAACAACGAATGGTTGTCGCACTGGCAACACCGCAGCCTGGCTGTCCAGCCGCACTTGGCAGCGTCACAAATGCAGCGTTTGCATTCATGGAAAACAAGCCAGCGGTCAACAGTGCAGAAACCACGCCCGAAATATATTTAATCTCCATAACCTACCCTCGAATTAAAAATGAATTATTTTTTAAACATCATTGCAAATGCCATACCAACTTCACCAACCACCTCAATTACAGATAAAACAGTCTCACAAAGCATTTATTTTTCAATCACTTATAAAAAATCACCTACCATTCAATCCATGCAAGCATCTGTATCAAGCCACACGCATTACAATCAAAACCACTGAATTCAGGTTTTAATAAACCACCCATACAACCACATGGCTACTTACAACCAGGCTTAATCCAGTTTCATTTTTCGCTGCTTCCAATCCAGGTCATAACTCAAACCAAACCACGCTGCGCGCGGCGCGCCCGGTCCAATAAAGGTGGTGTTCTTCCACTGGTCAGAGTTGTAGTTAAAGCCCGCAGCATCAGTCGCTGCACCACCGCTCGTAGGGGTAAATGGTGTTCGTCCAAGGTTGCCCGCCGTGGCATATTCACGGTCAAACACGTTGTCCAGGCGTGCAAATAAGGTAAAACCGTTATCAAACTTGTAATTGGCACGAAGATTAAAGACCGCGTAGCCTGGGATACTGCCATCGCCGATAAAGTCATACGGGTCGGTAAATGGATCAGTTGCATCTCGTTTTTTATGCTTATTATTTTCATTGCCACGCACAAAAGAGGACGAATGCATCACCATATTGAGTGTGACGTCGAACCTCTTATTCGCCGCGTAATTCCAGCTTGCTTGCACAATGTGATTAGGCATGCCGGGCAACTGGTCGCCCGGCCTGATATAGACGTAATTCTGGTTTTGTACGCTGTCTAAGACGTTACTACTGTTATTCGGGTTAATAATGGTGGAAGGTGACTCAAACGTCGCCCGCATCCAGGTGTAATTAAGGCTCAGCCGGTGATCTCCCCATTTGCCTGCAATGCTACTTTCAATGCCCTGGCGCAAAGTCTGGCCAAAGTTATCAAACACACCACGGTTTTTACGGCCAAGTGGCACAAACAAAATGTCATTTGTGAGCTCTGTGCGGAAGAAACTTAAATTCCAGTTTAAATTTTCGCTACCAAGAAAACTGGTCGAGATGCCTCGAGTACCCGCCTCATAAGAGGTGGAGCGGACTTGCTTGAGATAAGGGTCAGCCGTGAGGGAAGTCGGTATCGCGCAACCAAATTGATAATTTCGATTGTTTTCAATCTGCGTCCTGTCAATCGCACAGCCCAATTCAATGACAGACGGCGTACGGGAGCCGCGACTCACATTGCCATAAGCCACAAGATTAGGCTTAATCTCCCAGGTGAGGCCAAACGAAGGATTGAAACTACGGTACATATAATCTCCTTTGGAGCATATGTACTTTCCGCGATCAGAAGTATCCGTCAAATCCACAACACATCGCTCGCGGGAAGGATCAAAATATGAGCCTGTGCCGTCATCTTCAAATTGATAGAGGCTTAAACCGCGCTCTGATCGCAAGTCATTTTTCACCCGGGTGTGATTAAACCTGGCCCCCAAGGTCATATGCAGATCATCCCTGGGCGACCAGGTATCACTGACAAATATGCTTTTAGTGGTGCTGCTACCAGTCAATTTATTGCGAATGATTGGAAACTTTGCCGCCACCAGCCCAAGATCAGTGTAATAACTGGGATTCTGAACCAGCTCCCGATCAGGACCAATATCCGCAAACATTTCCGCCTGCATGAAGTCAACATCATTCGTGTCGTAGGTAATACCGGCAGTCAACTCATTTTTGTCGGTCACAAAATTCATTTGAAAAGCCAAGCCCTCCCCGCCCTGTTTGAGGTCAGACAAACTGAACACACCATTCGGGATCAGTCCCGCGCACCCTGAGCCTGGCGAAGATGAAGTTGAAGATGATCCATCCGGCAGGCTGCCATCCGGGCAATTCACACCAGCCCGTTCTGAAAGTTGTGGGAAATCATCATAAAAGTCTCCCCCGATCGCCTTTTGTTTGACGCTGCGCTTATATGCCAGACCGGAAAAAGTCAGATTGTCATTCAGGTCAAAGCGACCAGTGAGGTTGTAGTGTTCCAACCCATTCTTGTTTTCATCCGGTGAGGTGAATACGGCTTTTCTATCCTGCTCATACATCTCGTATGGCACCACACCATTGCCAGTCAAGGCCGTGTCCACATTCAAGGCAGTAAAATTGAGCTCGCCATAATCACTACGCATGGTTGCACTGGTAAACAACTGCCGAACATTGGATGGAGAGTTGCTGCGCCAGCCATCCTCCTTGAAATGGTTATAGGCCACAAACAGGCCAAGCCTGCCATTATTAAAACCATTGGAGAATTGCATTTGTTCACGCCCCCAGGCGCCACCCATCACCTCAGCGTGCGCCTGGTTGTGCGTAAACCCGTTCTTGGTAGTAAGCGCCAAGGCACCACCTAGCGTATTAAGGCCAAACATCGGATTAGAGCCAGGAATCATATCAAGGCTGGCGATAGCGTTCATGGGAATAAAATCCCAATTCACAACTTCACCAAAGGCCTCGTTGACACGCACACCATCCAGGTAAACAGAAATCCCTTGCGGGGTGCCGATCTGTGGCGAGGCGGTAAAACCACGAAAGTTCAGATCCTGCTGAAATGGATTCCCGGCATAATCATTGATGGTGACCGATTGCATTGAGTTATTCATTAAGTCAGTGATATTGATTGACTTTGAATCCGCGATTTCTTTACCACTAATGCTTTGCACATTGGTGGTCATTTTTTCTTTATCAATCACCAGACCAGGCAATGGCGTAATGACACTACGCCGCTTCGCTTTAACCACGACTTCATCAAGCTGTATCGCACGTTGAGAATCTGCGCTCTTCTGCTCGTTACTGGCAGCATCATCGCCACCATCTGCCGCCATTGATACACAAGAATAGGTTGCAAGAAACAACACTGATTTTATTTTTTTATTTAACATACTTCCCCTCCGCAGGGGAAGATTGCAAAAATCAAACCATCTCAACCAAGATAATTAGATCAATATAATCAGTCAGTTACGATTTAATTAATCTTTACAACCACTTTTTACGGTTGCAGTCAGCCGACTTGGCTGCAATAAACCATACAGAGAAAACCATTTGCTACGCAATAAACATCGCGCAAATAAAAAAAGCCCGCGTTAAGCGGGCTTTTGTTTCATAACAACCAGTTATTGCTTAAGTAGATTTTCTACGGCGCACAATAGAACCCATAATGCCTAAACCAGCGAGCATCATGGCAGCCGTTTCGGCTTCAGGCACTGAGGCGACTGAGACATTCAATAGCAATGCCCCCATGTTGTCACCACCACCATTTTTAAATACGACCGAGGCTAATGAGTTAGAAGCAAAGTTCACAGTACGTGTATAAATAGTGACTGGCGCATCAGAAGTCAGGTTAAAGGTTTCGTTATAGCTACCAAAACTGACGTCTACTGTATTTGACTCACCACGTGTACTGCCGGACAAGACGAACTCCAGTGTATACGTCCCGGCAGCAACATTCAGGGCTTTGGAGCTAAAGTCACCGGCGTCACTTGTACTGCCATCCAAATCGATATATAAGCCGTTACCAGGGTAGAAATCAAAATAGCCATTACCAATTACATCGACTGTGCCGTTGGTCACGGTCCAGTTACCAGCAAAATCAGTCACATTTAAACCAGCGGTATAACTATCAAAATTATCTGAAAAAATCACTGCGGACTGAGCAGGTGCTGATAATGCGCCACACACAGCAACCGCACACAAAGTTTTTGTTACTACTGACATACATCCCCCTTCTCAACCGTTGTAAAAATTAGAACGACAACTGTATGCCTGATATGTATTTAATGCAATACCCCAAATGGGCTAATAAAAAACCCGCCAACTGGCGGGTTTTATTTGAATCTTAATCTATGTGCTTAATCGCGGTTGCCCAGTAAAGCGAGCAGGATGTTCAACAAGTTAACAAACAGGTTGTAGATATCCAGATACAGATTCAGGGTTGCCATCACATAGTTGGTTTGACCACCACGTACGATCTGGTTGACGTCATACAAAATGTAGCCTGAGAAAATCAGTACGGACACACCAGAAATGGCCAGTGACAAAGCAGGAATCTGGAAGAACATATTAGCCAAACCAGCCACAATCGCCAGGACCAGGCCGATCATGAGGAACTTGCCCATGCCGCTGAAATCACGCGCAGGTGAAGAACCGATGGCAGCCAGACTCAGGAAAGTAATTCCTGTACCGGCAGCAGCCAGACCAACGATCTCGGCACCGTTACGCAAATGCAGTGCAAATTGCAGAATCGGGCCTAACATCACGCCGAAAACAAAGGTCATGGCCAACAACAACCAGACGCCTACACCACTGTTCTGGTTCACAGCAATCAGTTTGAACATGCCGAACATCACAGCCATAAAGCCAATGGCAAACATGAACGGATGTGCGGCCATCCAGCCAAAATTCATTTGCATGCCGACATAAGCACCAATCACCGTCGGCACCATGCTCAAGCCGAGCAAAGCATATGTATTACGCAGCACGCGATTTTGCGCCGTGGATACATTACCCTCACGACCTAAAACTTGCATATCTGACATAGTGTTTTTTCCTCTCAATAAAACTTTTTTAAAACTTACTTAGGATTAAGATAATGGCAAACGCACAAAGTTTCAAGTTTTAATCATGACATTTGTGTGAAGCTCTCTGTTAGCTAAAGCTTCCAGATCGCGTAACAAACCAATGCAATCAAAATGATACGTGTGATTTGATAGACATTTTTATTCCACTTTTTAAAACGACGGCGATATTGCCCAACGACCCAGGCATAGTGGAACAAACGGTTAATCACGCCAGTTTGGTCCCCTGCTTCGTTCGGTGAACTAGCGGCAGTGACAATAGTATTCGCCAGGAAACGATTGATTGCCTGTGCCCAGCCATAGCGCATGGGGCGCTCAATATCGCAGAACAAAATCACACGCGTTTCGTCGGTCTTGTTATACGCTTCATGGATATAGGTTTCGTCAAACATCACCGCCTGACCATCGCGCCAGCTATAGTCTTCACCATCGACACGGATAAAACACTGATCATTATTAGGCGTCGCCAAGCCCAAATGAAAACGCAAGGAGCCCGCGTACGGGTCACGGTGCGGGCGCAGATGCGCACCTGGCGGCAACTCAGCAAACATGGCCGCTTTCACACTGGGAATACTTTGCAACAAAGCCACTGTTTTCGGGCAATAAATACTGGCAGAAGGATGATGTGCGTCATACCATTTAAGGTAGAAACGCTTCCAGCCGGTTTTAAAAAACGAGTTAAAACCCGCATCATTATTGGTTTGTGCCGCCGCAATGCGCTCTTGTTCACGCACGTGCAAAGCTTCTTCACGAATTTCCTGCCAACGGTCGGTGATTAACTTCAGTTCTGGGAACTCATTCACTGACAAATAAGGCGTGGTCGGTGCCTTTGAGAACAGGTATAAAAACACATTAAACGGTGACACGATGCCTGAGTGGTCAAACACCTGGCGGTAAAAACGATGTCGCACTTTACCGCGAAAGTGAACATAACTGACCGAGGATAAGAATATCCCGAGAATAATCCATTTCATAATCGATACCGTTGCTTACACAGTTATTAGATTGCTATCAATAATAGACTAGCTTAGCGCATCACCGTTGATTCAGGCAAACAAATCAGACTCTTTTTGACCAACCATGGCCACCCTTTTTATTGCATCCACATAATAAGCGGATTCACGCAACCCAACCATGTCCTGCGGATGGTGCCCGCCATGCATGCGCGCCAGGCGCGCAATACTTTGTGCCGAGATTTTCCAGTCCAGGTTTGCCAGTAATTCATCTGCCAAATCAGGGCGGTTACATAGCAAGACCATATCGCAACCCGCACTCAACGCCGCCAAGGTGCGCGCTGTCACATTCCCTGCGACGGTCGCACCTTCCATGCTCAAATCATCACTAAAAATCACGCCATTAAAGCCCAGGCGTTCACGCAATACCTTCTGTAACCAGCGCGGTGAAAATCCGGCAGGTTTTTCGTCCACTTTAGGGTAAATCACATGCGCAGGCATCACTGCGTGCAAGCCTTCGTCTATCATGCGTACAAAGGGCTGCATATCGTTTTGCGCAATCTGGTCAAACTCGCGCTCATCGACCGGGATACTCACATGCGAATCCGCCACCACAAAGCCGTGGCCGGGAAAATGCTTGCCCACCGCCGCCATCCCAGCCTTTTTCAGGCCTTGCATTAAGCTAAAGGCCAGCTCATTAATGGCCTGCGGGTCTTTATGAAATGCGCGGTCACCAATCACCAGGCTATCGCCATAATCCATATCGAGCACCGGCGTGAAACTAAAATCCACGCCATGGGCACGCAACTCAGCACCCAGCACATAGCCTGCTTCCACGGCTAACTCTTTGGCCTTGCGTGGATTTTTATCCCAGATATGCCCAAATTCACGCATGGGCGGAATCTTGGTAAAGCCTTCCCGGAAGCGCTGTACACGGCCGCCTTCATGATCGACTGCAATTAACAACGGCGGCTGGCGTACTGCATGGATGCTTGCCGTCAGCGCCTTGAGCTGCTCGCAACTCTCAAAGTTACGCGCAAACAAAATCACCCCGCCTACCAGCGGATGTTGCAAACGGCGGATGTCGTCAGCAGATAACTCTTTGCCAACCACATCCAGCATGACGGGACCTAAAGACATAACATATTCCTATTGTTCAAATTTCAAGCACATTTTAATCGATAAAGACTGGTGATTTCTTTGGCACGTGCCTCATACAAAGGGTCAGACTGATCACTGGCCTTGGCATGTTTAGGCGCAATATCCAGTTTTTCAACAACCTGCAAACCCGCCTCATTGATCCACTCGGCCAATGCCTCAGGCTGACGCAAGCCAATATGCTCGGCTAAATCCGACATCACCAGCCATGCTTCACCATCGGCGGTTAAATGCGTTTTCAAACCACTTAAAAACCCTTTCAGCATACGGCTATCCGGGTCATACACCGCATGCTCAATCGGCGCATTGGCTTTCGCGGGCAACCAGGGTGGGTTACAGACGATCAGGTCAGCTTGCCCTTCCGGGAACAAGTCTGCTGGCAGGACCTGAATATTGGTTTGCATATTCAAGCGTTGCACATTCTCTGCAGCACACGCTAATGCGCGTGGGTTGTTATCTGTGGCAAGCACCTGTTTCACGCCGCGTGCTACCAAAATGGCTGCAATCACTCCCGTACCAGTACCGATATCCCAGGCCACTTGCGGGCTGTTAAGAGGGGCCTGATCTATGAGATCAAGATACTCACCACGCACAGGGGAATACACCCCGTAATAAGCGTGGATACTGGCATTGAGCGCATGAATCTGCACGCCTTTTTTACGCCATTCATGCGCGCCCACCATGCCCAGCAGCTCACGTAATGAAAGCACCAGCCTTGCGGGCAGTTTGTCGGTTTTTTCGTCCACAATCAACGCGCCTTGCACCGCAGCTTTCACATCAGGGGCGCGAGGTAAATCGCAACCACCGTGCTTGAGTTCAATCAATACTTTGTTTGTGATATTGGCACGGCCAATCTGGCGCGCGCGATGCTGGTGAAAAGCTTCGAGCATGGTCGCCGCAGGTTTAACCGGTTTACGGTCTACGCGGCGCGTAATGGCCTGTAACAGTTGTTTGGCATTTTGAAAGTCACCGCGATAGAGCAATGCAGTGCCTTCACAAGCCAGGCGGTACGCCTCATCCGCCTTAGTGGTATCGTCCGCGATCACCACCGCTTTCGGCGGCGGGTTACCTGCTTCAGATTGCCAGTCGGCGGCTTGCGTCTTTTTTTGTTCGTACCAGTTAATCAGGTTCAATGGGGTTCCGATAATGAGAAGTTATTAAATGTGGCCAGTTTAAAGCTTAAACGGGCTAAAGTCGGTGTGGGTATCGTAATAATCTTCATTTTCAGCACGTTTGAGAAATGCGACTATTTTGTAGGTGACTGGCGTAAATGCGACTTCGACCAGCACTTTGGCCGTGAATTGTGCCAGCACGATTTGCGGCATCATGGCATCGGGGAATTCGCCTGAGCCGTAAAAGGCCAGCGGAAAAAACAGGATGGTGTCGACCGCTTCACCGAAGATGGTCGATCCTATGGTGCGGCTCCATAGCCAGCGGCCCTGGGTCAGGATTTTCATTTTGGCCAGCACAAACGAATTGACGAACTCGCCAGCCACAAACGATACCAGCGAGGCAATGGCAATGCGCGCCGTGGAGCCGAACACCGATTGATAGGCCGCCTGATCGTGCCATTCTGGCGCCGGTGGCAGCGCTACGATCACCCAAGCCATGAGGCTGGCAAAGGCCAGGCAGATAAAGCCGGTCCAGATTACGCGGCGCGAGGCGGCATAACCGTATACTTCGGTCAGGATGTCACCAAAAATAAAGCTGATCGGGAAAAACATAATGCCGGCGCCAAACGTCAGCGCCCCCAGTAAGGGCACATGAACCTCGGTAATTTTGCCAGGGCCGATGAGATTGGAACAGACCAACACCACGGCAAACGCCGCCATGATCAGGTCATAGTAACGATACTGTTTTCTCATGAATGACCTTTTCCAATCATCTAGCCCTCGCTGCGCACATCCAGTTTGTCACGCAATACATCGCCGCCCAGGTTAATGGCCAGGATCAGGCTCATCATGCACACGCCCACAGTGAGCACATAGTGTGGTGCCACCAGCATAAAACGCACGGCATCACGCAGCATGGCGCCCCAGGAGGCATTGGGCGCCTGTATTCCCAAGCCAAGAAACGACAATGACGCCTCGGCAATCATCACGCTAGCCATACTGTAAGCGGCCTCCACCAGCAAGATTGATATCAGTAGCGGAAAAATATGTAATGACATCACCCGCAAGCTGCTGGCACCTAAGGACTCCGCCGCCAACACATGCAAGCGCTGACGCAATGCCAGTGACTGGCCGCGCGACAACCTGGCGTAGGTCACCCAGCCGGTCAGGCACAGCGCAAGAATCAGGTTGTTAATCCCCGCGCCCAGCACCGCCGCAAACGCAATCGCCAGTAACATTCCTGGGAACGCCAGAAAAATATTGGTCAATTGCATCAGTACGGCATCCATCTTGCCGCCTTTATACCCGGCCACCAGGCCGATGCTCAGGCCAACCGTCATCGTCACGGCAGTAACAACCACAGTAACCAGAAAAGAAACCTCTACCCCGCGAATAACGCGCGCCAGAATATCGCGCCCCAAATCGTCTGTGCCTAGCCAATGTTGCAGACTCGGCCATTGCAGAATGGCGTTAAGGTCAATCTGGTTGGGATTCAAACCAATCGCATGCCCCAGCAGCACGGCAAGTAGCCAAAAGCTCAAAGTCAGCAACGAAAAGGCTTTCATGCTGCGCCTCGCGTGCGCGGATCCAGCCAGCGATAAACCACATCCGTCACCTGATTGATCAGCACATAACTAAACGCCACCACCAGCACACAGGCCTGCGTCACCGGGTAATCGCGTTTTTCTATGCTATCTACCAGCAAGCGGCCAATGCCGTTCCAGCTAAAAATGGTTTCGGTAATCACGGCGCCGGCCAATAAGCTACCCATTTGCAGACCGACAATAGTCACCAACGGTAATAAGGCGGCGCGTAATGCGTGCTTGAGCAACACTTGCCGCTCGCTCAAACCTTTGGCACGCGCGGTGCGGATATAATCCTCATTCAATACTTCCAGCAGGCTGGTACGCGTCATGCGCGTCAAAATGGCGCTTAAGCCCAGTCCCAGTGTCAGCGCTGGCAGCACAATGCTGACAGCACTGACCATGCCACTCACAGGCAACCAGCCCAGCCAGACCGCAAACACCAGCATCAACACCGGCCCCAGCCAGAACGCAGGCATCGCCGCCAGGCGGATACTCAACATAGTGATCATCACATCTTGCCAATGCCCGGCCTTGAGCGCAGACCAGATGCCTAATGGAATACCGATAGACAGCCCTATTGCTAATGCAACCACAGCCAGTAATAACGTGGCCGGGTAGGCCTGCCATAACAGTTGCGAGATCGGGGTTTGTGTGTGGATAGAGGTACCAAAATCCCCTTGCAGCAGATGCATCACATACTGGCCGAACTGCACCAGCACAGGCTGGTCCAACCCCAGTTGCGCTTTGAGTGCGGTGCGGTCAGCAGCACTGGCAGACTCACCCAGCATGACATCCACCGGGTCGCCCGGCACCAGATGCAGCAAGGCGAAGGTCAGGCATAGCACCCCGAAGACCACGGGCAATAGTGTGGCAAAGCGCTTAATCATCCGCCTCACAAATGTTAACGGTGGTACCGACGGGCACCAGCTCGAACAATTCGATCAGGTCCGCATTGCGCATGCGTACGCAGCCATGTGAACCTGGCACACCCAGCACAGTCGCATCCGGCGTGCCGTGGATATAGATATAACGCTGCATGGTATCGACATTACCCAGGCGGTTTTTGCCCGGCTCAGTGCCACTCAACCAAAGAATGCGGGTTAAAATCCAGTCACGGTCAGGAAATTGTTCTTTGAGCGCTGGTGTAAATATTTCCCCGGTCGGGCGGCGCCCAACAAACACGGTATTTTCAACTGCCCCGGCGCCGATCTTGGCGCGGATAATGTGCGCACCCAATGGTGTACAGCCACTGTTTTTAATACAGCCGACACCATTGGCCGCCGTAGAGACGTCATAGCGCGCCACTTGCCCGCCATTGTCATCAAACACCGTCAGCGTTTGCGCCGGAATAGAGATCTCAATATGCATAACCATTATTCTAAGCGATTTGCCCGTGATAGACGGAGATTTGATGCAACACGGTCTCTGGCAATAAAAATTCCATTAAAATCCGATTCACTCACTTAGTTATTTTATTCATCGCTAGACTCAGGGCAATCGCATGGCACATCACGAATTACACTTTTTACAACGCAGCGGCTGGCTGCGCGCGGCTGTGCTGGGCGCCAACGATGGCATTATTTCTACCGCCAGCCTGCTGATGGGCGTAGCCGCCGCCGGCACTTCTCACCAGGCCTTGCTCATGACTGGTGTCGCCGGGCTGGTTGCAGGTGCGCTTTCCATGGCTGCAGGAGAATATGTGTCAGTGAGTTCACAAACGGATATCGAACTGGCAGACCTCGCCCGTGAAGCCGAAGAGCTCAAGGAAAACCCGGAAAGCGAATTGCGTGAGCTGACTGGTATTTATATCCAGCGCGGCTTATCTCCAGAACTAGCTAAACAAGTGGCACAAGCGCTATCAACACATGACTCACTGGCCGCGCATGCGCGTGATGAGCTGGGCTTGCACGACATCAACCAGGCGCAGCCATTACAAGCGGCCATGGCCTCGGCGCTGGCCTTTGCCAGTGGCGCCATCTTGCCATTGATCACCGCCTGGCTGGCACCGCATACGCAAGCACAAACCTGGTTAACGGTAAGCACCCTGCCATTTTTAGCCTTGCTGGGGATTGTCGCTGCGCGCACTGGCGGTGCGAGCATCGTGAAAAGTGTCAGTCGTGTCGTCGTTTGGGGCGCACTCGCCATGGCGGCCACGGCGCTGATCGGTCACTGGTTTGGCGTCAATCCGTGATCCGTCACCCCAATAAGCACTAGTCTTTAGCCGCTTTAAAAACCACGTGTGCCAGACCGTCCAGATTGCCGTCTGGCATGGGCTGGTAAGCCGCAATGGTATTGCGGTAGGCGACAAACTGCCCTTCATACCATAGCGGGATCACTGGCAATTGACTATGAATGCGCTGCGTCACCGCTGGCCAATCCTCTTTTTCCAACAATTGATCCAGCACGCCATCCTGATAGCGGCCACGGTTGAACCCCTGTGGCGGCAAGCTATTAGAAGCAAATACCTGGCTGTAAATCTCCGGTGTTTTAATACCAACCCAGGTCAGGCCATACAGCTGAAAATTACCTTTTTGCACATCGGCAAAAAAGGTGCCCCAATCCAGGCTCTTGATTTGCAGGTCTATGCCCGCCTCCTGCATTTGCGCCTGCAAAATCGTCGCTAGCCGCACGCGCTGCGGATCCGTGCTGGTTTTATAAGTCAGCGTCAGTGGCAACTTAATGCCTGCAGATTGCAATAATTGCCTGGCCAGTGCCGGTTGATAAGGGTAAGGCTGCAAGGCCACATTACCGGCATAATGCTCGGGCGGCAAGATGGCACTGGCCTGGCGGCTATGGCTGACCATGACTTTATCAATAATCGCCTGGGTATCAATCGCGTAGGCAATCGCGCGCCTGACGCGTGCATCGCGCAGAAAATCGGCCTGTACATTCAACCCTAGATAAGAATAATTGGCACCTACCCCGGTTTTCACCGTAACATTAGGCTGTTTTTGCAAATATTTAACCAGCTCTGGCGGCAAGTCTCCCTGGATCAAATCAGCTTCACCGCGTTTGAGTTTGAGCACCCGCACATTGGGGTCTTTCACTTCGTCAAAACGCACGTTGAGGCCATCACTTAAGCGCTGCAACTGCAATGCTGACTGCCACTGATCCAGTTTAAACGGCCCGCTCCCCACAGGCGCATGGCCAAAGTCATGCCCGGTCGCAATCAGGCGGGCTGGCAAAATGCCGACCATCAAACGCGCAGCAAAGTGAGGGTCCGGGCGGCTGAGTTCAAAATCGATGGTGTTGGCATCCAGCGTTGTAATCTGCTGGATATGCTTGAATTCAGCGGTGTGCGGCGAATCCTTGAGTTGTAGCAGGCTATCGTAGGTCGCTTTCACATCCTCAGCCGTCAGCGGCTGGCCATCGTGGAAGGTGGCAGATTGAGATAACTGGAAGCGGTAATGCGTCGCATCGCGCATTTGCCAGGTCGCCAGCCCAGGCACTTCGCGCGAGCGGCTATCGAACTCCACCAGGCGCTGGTAAATCAGGCGATTAATGCGTTCAGAAGCGGCATCCGTCGCATAACGTGGATCCAGATTCACCGGGGCCTGCGCCACAGCAAACACTAGTGAACGCGGCTCGTTTGACGGCTGGCAACCACTCAACGCCCACGCTAACAACACCCCCGGCAATAACCGGCCTAACATCCTGCCCATCGCCTTAAATCTTCTCAAAAATCGCGATAGATTCAACATGCGCCGTATGCGGGAACATGTTCATCACGCCAGCGGCTTGCAAACGATAGCCCTTGGACTGAGTCAGGATAGCCGCATCGCGCGCCAGCGTCGCCGGATTGCAAGACACGTAGACGATGCGCGATGGCGCATGGCCATCGTTGGTGTCTTCCGCATCGGGCAGTGACTTGATCAACTCAATCGCACCATCCCGCGGCGGATCCACCAGCCACTTATCAAACGCGCCCAGCGACTGCAATGACTCCGGTGTCATATCGAACAAATCAGATTCAGCAAACTCAACATTGCTGACGCCATTGAGCTGTGCATTTTCCACCGCGCGTTTTACCAACGCCTGCGATCCTTCCACGCCATAGACACTGGCGCCGCTGCGTGCAATCGGTAGCGTAAAATTGCCCAGACCACAGAAAAAGTCAGCAATGCGTTCACCGGCTTGTGGCTGCAATAATTGCAGCGCACGACGAATCATAACGCGGTTAATCGCCGGGTTGACCTGGGTAAACTCAATCGGGCTAAACGGATATTGCAGGTTAAACTCAGGCAAGCTGTAATGCAACATGCCATCATGCGCGAACAAGGGCTTCACCGTATCCGGGCCTTTGGTTTGCGTCCACACCTGGACACTGTGCGTTTCTTCAAAGGTTTGCAGCAAGGCGATATCGGCCTCGGTCAGGGCTTCCATAATACGGAACACCAGTACAGTCGCATCTTCACCAACCGCCAACTCAATTTGCGGTACTGACTGCTTGATAGACAGCTGGCCGATCAAGGCTTTCAACGGCACAATCAGATCAGACACGGGTTGCGTCAGCACTTCACAGCTATCCATAGAAGTCACATAGCTGGTGCCTTTTTCATTAAAGCCGACCAGCACGCCGCCCTTTTTCTCCACATAGCGCACGCGCAAGCGAGCCTTGTGGCGATAATGCCATGGCGTGCCCTGAATCGGCGGCAGAATTTTCTCGGCGCGCACGCGGCCGATATGCCATAAATCGGCTTCCAGCATGCGCTGCTTGGCCGCCACCTGCGCGGAGAACTCCAGATGCTGCATGGCGCAACCGCCACAGGTGCCAAAATAGGCACAGCCTGGCGTCACGCGTTGGCTGGACTGTTTCAGCACCTCTACCGTCGTCGCCAACTCATAGGTCGCCTTGACGTGATGCGAGACGAATTTCACCTCTTCAAATGGCAATGCGCCTTCAATAAAAACCACCTTGCCATCGACATGGGTGACGCCGCGCCCTTCCTGGTCCAGGGATTCAATGGTGGCAATGCGGGGAATCTGCGCGGCCCTGGCGGCAGACGACAGGTTAGACGATCTTTGACGGTTATTTCTCATAACCTGTTATTTTACCTGAATTGGGCATACAATCACCCAGCAAACCAATCAAAATAAGGAGTCTGTGATGCTTAAACAATGGCGCTTAACCACGACACTGGTGGTAGCACTTTTTTCTTCGTCCTTCTGCCTTGCTGATGAAGTGACTATCCAGCAAGATGCCCACGGGGTGGACTATGTCACAGGTGGCATAGGCTCAGAAGAAGTCGACGCCATGGAGTCCTTTAAAAAGCAATTCAATCTGTATTTCCTGTTTTCAGAAGGTAAAGTCGGCCGCGTCATTGATGACATTAACATCAGCATCGTCGATAGCAAAAACCAGACGGTATTTGCGCTGGAGCACGCTGCACCCAGGTTGTTACTAAACCTGCCCAGCGGCAAATACCAGGCCATTGCCAGTTATCTTGGCAGCGAGCAACGTTATCGCTTTACGCATGACGCAAAAAAACACCAACGCGTGATCCTGAACTGGAAAAACAAGATTGATGAAGATACTGTAGAACCCACAGTAGAAGATGCTGCAGCACCAGAAGTGCCTGCCACTGAGACGCCTTAAAACCCTTAACCGCCGATAAATGCCACCAAGGGTTTATCGGCGGTAATATAAGATGTTAGATATCGCCAAACCAGGCGTTTAACCTCAAGCCCAGGCAGCCATAAACTGCTGCCAGTGCTCACCACCGTAACCGGATAAGGTCTCGCGTACCAACTGGATTTCTGCGGCATAGTTGGCCTCATTCAAGTGACCGCGCATTTTGAGAAAGCGCAAATAAACAAGGTGCGTGTTGGCGACATCGGTTTCGCAATAATCACGTATTGCTTTTACTTCACCATTTAGATAAGCCTGCCATACCTTGCTGCCATCCATGCCCAATTTACCGGGGAAGCCGCATAACTGCGCCATTTGATCCAGCGGCGCATTGGCGCGGCCGCTATACATGGCTAACACATCCATTAAATCCAGGTGGCGCATGTGATATCGACTAATATAGTTATTCCATTTGAAATCTTTGTCATCCTCACCCAGATCCCAATAACGTGGCGCGGCGATGCCGTGCACCATGGCGCGATAATGCAGCACGGGCAAGTCAAAACCACCGCCATTCCAGCTCACCAGGTTAGGTGTGTACTTTTCAATGCCGTCGAAAAAGCGCTGGATAATTTCTGCTTCGGTCGACTGCTCATCGCCAAGGGTCCATACGCGGAACTGACTGCCTTCGCGCAAGGCGCAAGATATTGCACAAACGCGCTGCAAATGGTGTGGCAAAAAGTCAGTGCCATTCTGCTGGCGACGCTGGTGAAAAGCGATATTAGCCACATCAGCATCGCTCAAACTGGCTGGCAAGTCATGTAACTGACGAATCCCGTCCACATCCGGAATGGTTTCAATATCAAACACCAAACTTAGCATGACTATACTCGTGAAAAAATTGCTTTTTAAAATAACACAGCGCCTAGGCTTACACCAGAAAACCTTATTTTCACGCGTCGTTTGTACAAAAAATGGGGCAATTGTATCAATTGATACAATCCACGGCCATTTGTATCAATTGATACATTTAAATAACTGATTTATAAAGACTTTTTGTGTTTTTTCACGCAATCAAAAACCCGTCACACGCTTTAATCTGGCCATGTTCAGTTAACACGATGTATTGCGAGCAATCACATCAGCCCTGAACCTTAAACACTTACGGATTAAAATTAACGGAGCTCTCATCATGACATCTATCAGTTCATTAGGCAGTAACAATAGTATTCAATCTTTGTCGCAGGTCAGTCAGCGTAGCGGCATGCAACCTCCACCACCGCCACCCGACGGCGAAGGTCAAGGCAAGGATGGTGGCGGCTTGCTGGGTGCCATTGATTCTGCACTGAAAAGCGCAGGCATTGAAGGTGGCCTGGAATCCATTTTTGGTCAGTCCGGTACCAGCAGCACAAGTACGAGCACCAGCGCAGACAGTACAGACACGTCTACCAGCAGCGACAGCACAACCGATGCCGCCAGTGCGCTGAATAGCTTTTTACAAAACCTGATCAGTGCCTTGCAGTCCCAGGGCACAACGAACACCAGCAGCACAGACAGTAGTGACAGCGAAACTGAGACTAGTGCAACGCAAGGCATGCCACCACCGCCACCTTATGGCGGCCATGGCATGGAGGCCAAATTGCAAAGCCTGATTTCTGCTTTGGGGAATAGTGATTCAACGGATAGCACAACATCTGATACCAGTGCTGATAGCAGCACTAGCAGCGACCTGCAAAGCAGCTTTCAATCGCTTGTGAGTGCGCTAGGTGGCAGCAGCGATAGCGCCAGCCTGAGCGGGTTCTTGCAAGCATTGTCTACCGGCATGCAACACCGCGGCCCGACTGGCAATGTGGTCAGCACCACTGCTTAAGGCACATTGACGCCTCGACTAGCAGCTGCCACATGCTTGTGGTCGCTGCTAGCGCCATTCATATGGGTCAGGCAAACTCCAGTTGCAGGATATCGGTTTCAGAGTCCTCGTCCAACCACTCGGCAGGTGCTTTATGCAAGCGAACCGGGGCTTTCATCTCTTCACCATCAAACGTCAGAATGGCGTAGCTGACTTCATGCGGCGCTTCGATCGGCGTGAACTTGGCAAAACCAAAATCAGCATTACGCATCACTTGCCAGGCGCCTGATGGTTCAGCATATTCTGCTTTGGAAAAGTAATGTGCAATTTGCCTGTCAGTCGCGGCTTTGAGTGCGCAGTCATTTTCGCGCGACATCACAGACCAGCGATAATCCAGACCATCGGCAATCGGCTGCAATTGCATCAGATACCAATGCACGTTTTCACGTGCCAGCTGTATCAAGGATCGTACACGGCCAGTATGGTGATTCAGGATGTAGTAAATCCCCAAATCCTGCTGGTGAATACTTTCACCCAAGCGAGGGAGAACGAAAAGATTAGTTGCCACAACGGACTCCTTTCATCGGAACATGCACTTAGATTGTATGCAATGACCATGCCTGAAACTGAAAGCCGATACTTTTACCACGCTGTTTATCGAATTGCCATGACCGACAATTGCAGTGCGTCGCATAGATCACTTCAGGACCCTACGCACCCCGTATCAGCCAAGCTATTGTTTTGCCAGTCTATTTACGCACCCACTGTCCATCACGTTGCACAAACCAGCCAGCTTGCGCTTTATCAATCCAGCGCTGGCCAAATGTACGTTGTATCTCGCCTTCCCATTCAGGGTGACCATTTGCGGCAGCCATGCCCTGATATAACCTGGCGCGGTCAGTGTTTTCATCTTTGACCAGCACAGCCAACGCACTACGTTGGGACAATGGCACCAAACCGGCCTCTTTTACCGCGACAAAGCCGTCTGCGGTTAAACCCACAGCCCCAGACTGGTAGTGCGGCAGCAACTGCAAATGGCGGCTTTGCATGCTGGCTTTGACCGCAGCAACCGCCGGGGTATTCACATCAAGATCCGCCGCGGCATATACCGGCAACGCCTCAAAAAGCATCGCCAGACAGCTCAAAAACACACCAACCTTCAAAGTGTGATAACCCTGGCGCAGGAATAGTTGCAACAAACGTGAACAATTATGTAGCAATCTCATCATGGGGCTGACTCCGGATTCACGGTCGGCGTTACCGGTATTGCAGACGGGGTCACCGGGGTGGCAGTCGGCGCAGAATGCTGGCTCGATGCCGGGGATTGTCCGGCAGGCACCTGCCAGATTTCGTCTATGACTTTATCCGCCGCTTTTTCTGCGGCGGCGGCCGGAAAGTAGATATTAATGGTGACACAAGCGCTCAAGCCCGTGGCCGATAGTACCAATAGCCAGGTACGCATCCAGCCCTGTTTTATTAAAGTCAGGTTCAATCTGCTTCCTTTCTGGCAACCGTTTTGTGCTTCATCATATATTCAAGTTTAATCGATAATGATTTTACTATTGCTATCCGTCACGCGCTGCATGCGCCCCAATACGTCTTTCCAGCTGACATATTGCGTATAGCCATTGACGTTGACCGACGGCGCCCCTTTGCCTTTGACGATCACAAAGCCATCCGGCAATGGTTCGACGCCGCCCATTTTGCAAATATCGCCGCGCAATTGGCAACTCAGGCCAATTTTTTCGTAACCAAACTCTTTAAAAAAGCGCAAAAAGGTGCGCTGCAAGGCCGCCGCCGTGCCCTCACCGCCCAAGGCAGTAATATTCTCTACCGCGCGTTGCGAGATTTTTTTCTCAAATGGGCCATCGGCAGTGCGCACAAAAGCATCCATAGAAACCGGTTTCCAGTTTTGCAGGCGTAAATCCTTAATATCGCCTTCCAGCTTACCGCTGATGGAGCCAAAGTTAAATGTGCGCGTGATTTCACCTAGGTCAATCTCACGCATGGTGAAATTGGCGTGTAACTTGGGCACGGCGCCCAAAGGGTCATCAATATCTAGGTCAGACATGCCCACCATGCCATTAAACAGTTTGAACTGCATATCACCCACCATACGCAATTCGTGGTTAGCGTACGTCACCAGGGGAATCGTGCCTGCGATCTGGCCGCGCATCATCGGCCAACCCAGCGCCTGGCTGAAGCTAGACATGCTGATCGGTTGCAAGTCCATCTTGACATGCCAGACCATGCTTTGGTTAATCCAGGCAGCGGAAATATCCTGAAAATCAAGCCCACCATCCAGGATCGGCAACTGCAAACGCGGCGCCGTAATTGAAAAACGGTCCACCTCAGCCTGCCAGCGGGTTTCACTCAAGGGGATTTTTAGAATATGGCCGGACTGGTAACCCATGGCAATCTGCCTGGGACGATCATAATCCCAAGGAATGTCGGCATTAAAGTGGCTAAAGCCAAATTTACCAGCCTGATCCTCGACACTGGCGTCAGTGATATTGAGGTGAAACTTGAGCGGCTGCAAGCCTTTGGCCTCAAACGACCAGTCTGCCTTGCCAGATACATTCAAGTGGCCAAACGCGGAATGCGGAATCAGTGGCTGGATAAACGCCTGGTAAACGCCATTAAAATCCACCTCTTTGGCATCGACCTTTAAAAACTCAAATTCTTTGCTGATCACGTTGATGCGGCTTTGGCTATGCAAGGTGCCCACGCCCTGCAATTCCAGGGTCGCCTGCTCGATATCAGCATAAGGTTGACGGTAAAAGCCACGAATCTCAAACCGCTTATTGCCCTCGGCGAAATAAAACGGTTGCCAGAACAACTCGCCCTGCTGCCATTGAAACACGCCCTGCCAGCGCCAGCCACCGGCTTGTTCGTGCGCAGACAGATTGACCTTGCCAGTGAGTTTGTCTCCCGCATGCAAACCCGATGCATCACTAAACCTGGCCTCGCGCACAGCAAGCTCCAGGTCTAAGCCCCTGGCTGCAGGGCCGCTTTTATCCGCTTCTTTCCAAGTTGGCGTCACCAGCACATTAAACGGCACATGCGAGCGCACATCATGGTACAACCCGTCTTCGCAGTGCCAGGGTTGTGAGGCCGCCTGCGCGGGGACCTGGCAATTCAGATGAAACGTACCCCATACTTCATCCTGCAAGGCCTTAACCTCTGCATAAAAAGACAATACAGGCTGGCGAGTTTGTGGCCGAAAATCAAGAAATATCTTAGGCTGGCGTACCTGGTAAGGTTGCATTTGCAACTGGTCAGAGGTCACCAGCAAGGTCGGCCGCGTGCCCATATCCAGCCGAATATTGGGATTATCCAGGCGGGCATCGCCGAGTTGCAAACGATCAGCATGCACTTGTACCTGCTGCTGGGCCTGCAGATTGAGGACGGCATGCGGTTTATCGAGCTGAAACAGATCGCTGGAAATACTGTCTGCACTCAGACTAATCTCAGTCATGGCACAAAGTGGCAGAGACCACGCCAGTAGCATCAGCCCCCAGATGCGCATCAGTCGGGAAACACCCCGGTAGACAAATAACGGTCACCGCGGTCACAAACGATACTCACAATCACGGCATTGTTGACTTCTTTCGACAATTGCAGCGCACTGTATAAAGCGCCTCCACTGGAAATACCGGCAAAAATACCTTCTTTGTTGGCCAGTTTACGCGTGGTGTCTTCCGCATGCTTCTGGCTGACATAACGTAGTTCATCAATACGCTTGGCATCAAAAATGGATGGCATGTACTCTTCTGGCCATTTGCGGATACCAGGAATTTGCGCGCCGTCTTCAGGTTGCACGCCAATGATCTGGATGTCCGGGTTTTGCTCCTTGAGATAGCGCGAAGTGCCCATGATGGTGCCCGTTGTGCCCATGCTGGACACAAAATGCGTCACTTTGCCTGCCGTATCGCGCCAGATTTCCGGCCCGGTGCCTTCGTAGTGAGCCAAAGGATTATCCGTGTTGCCAAACTGGTCAAGCACGATGCCTTCACCTTCGGCTTGCAGCTTCAATGCGACATCGCGCGCGAGCTCCATACTGCCGTCCTTAGGCGTCAGCACCAGCTCTGCGCCATAAGCTTTCATGCTTTGACGGCGTTCAATCGACTGATTCTCGGGCATCACCAATACCATTTTATAGCCACGCATGGCGGCGACCATGGCCAGAGCAATGCCGGTATTGCCGCTCGTCGCCTCGATCAGGGTATCGCCAGGCTTGATCTGGCCGCGTGCTTCTGCACGCAGAATCATGCTGTAAGCCGGCCTGTCCTTGACCGAACCGGCCGGGTTATTCCCTTCCAGCTTGAGCAAAATGGTGTTGCTAGGATTAGGGTTCATGCGTTGCAAAGCGACCAGCGGCGTATTGCCGACAAAGTCATCCAAAGTTTTGTATGGTTTCATAACAGACCGATGTTTGTTGTTTTCCAGACGGAACGGGGCCTGGCGCCCAAAATATTCTGAATTGAATCGATTAAAAGTAATACACGCAGATACTTAATATATGTAAAATTCCAGTGTCGTTCCTGATTTAGCTGGTGAAGTACTAATTTTACATAAACTGCCTGCATCACAAAAACAATAATTACCAAGGAAACTGGATGTTAAAGAAGTGGATTAGCCAAGCGCTTGCCGTCATGTTGCGTCCGATCAAGTTTTTTCCAGAACTGAGCGAAGCCGATAACGTCCGCTATAAAGTCGTTTTCTTGAATAATGTGTTTGCGTTCTCCGGCATTGTATCGCTGTCCATGGGGATTATCCGCTGGAACCTGCAACCCTTCATCGGCCGTGTCGACCTGGTCTCCGCCTTTCTTGCCTTTGGTTTGTTGTGGGTGCTCTATCGCTACCAGAAAAATATTGAGTTAATTGCCAGCACGGCCTTATGGCTTTGCTTTATGCAGTTTTTAACCGTCTTTTTCATGGGCATGGGCACCACCACCCGCAGTGCATTACTGCTACTCATATTGGCCGCGGCGTTTTACCTCAAAGGCCGCGTGGCTGGTTACTACATGCTGGCATTATTGCTGATATTGGTGATCAGCAACCATGCCATGGGCATCTTCCCCTCGGAATATAGCAATCTCGACATCCTCAGCCTGTGCCTTTACCTGCTGGCCCAGTTCTTTATCATTCGCAACTACGAGTGCCTGCGTGAATCGCAAACCAGCCATTTAAAAGCACTCAATACCGATCTCGAAGCCTTGGTCAAACAACGCACAGAGCAATTAGCTGCGGCGAACACGGCGTTGGAAATTGAAAAGGAAAACCTGAAAACGCTTTCCAGCACCGATCACTTAACCGGCCTCAGCAACCGTCATCACTTTGAAACTGTCTTTGCTGAACATACGCCAGCAGTCACGCGCAGGAAAATTTCTGATGCGCTTATTTTGATAGACATCGACCATTTCAAAAAGATCAATGATAGCCACGGTCATGTATTGGGTGATGTGGTACTCAAGTCTGTAGCCAGTTGCATTAAAAAACATAGCCGCATCTCAGACATCACCGTGCGCTGGGGCGGTGACGAACTGATTATTTATGCGCCGCGTACAACGCTTAAACAAGCCACACAACTGGCAGAAAAAGTACGCCATCAAATCAACGCCATGCACTTGGCGGGCGTAGGCAACATTACCATCAGCGCCGGGGTCGCTGTGCTGCATCCCGGCGATAACCTGTCACAACTATTACAGCGCGCAGACCAGGCATTGTATGAAGCCAAACAAGCTGGCCGTAACAGTGTCTATGCCGCCGCGCTAGACTAAGCCCCCACATTTAGGTACCTTGCCACCACTTTTGTCGTTTTCGTATTACTAAATCATGCTGAGATGTTCTGCTGTTGTATTTGCCCTTGCTTGCCTGCAATGCCTGTTATTCGCCTCAATGGCCCATGCCGAACAGTGGCAAACCGTGCCAGGCCGAGAAAAATTCCTCACCGTGGCAGTCGATCTCGACTCGCTACAAATTGGCCAGCATGAAGACATGGTTTTTTTCAAACTCCGTGCCGACGATCATGACGACACGATTGCGACCAGATATGTGCAAGCCTCTTGCAGCGAGTTCTCGCTGGAAGTAGAGCGCGAAACCGTGTTTCATAAATCCAGCCAAAGCTCAGAAAGTATGGACTGGAAAAATAACAATGCCCTCAAAAGCAGCCCGGCATTTGCCCAGGCACGTTTGTCTTTCTGGGGCGTGACACATTCCTATGGACAAGCCATCTCGCTGGCCTGTCGCCGCGTGGGCAACCGGGCGCCTGAACGGTTGCACATTCTGCAAGCCGAGAACTGCGCGCCCAGCAATCCTTTACGCAAAGTCGCCTGTGCCAATCACGCCAGTTGGCGCGCCAATTACAAGCTCTATTTCTCGCGCTCGCATGACGTCATTCATAATTGCGGCATTTCAGAAGAGCGCATGACCAAGCAAGCTGCCTGGCTGCTGAAGAGCGTGATGCGTTGCCAAAGCGAGAGCTGCGGCAACGAGATTCTCGAAGACTGGATCCATAAACGCGGACAAGACATTGCCAATGTGATTCATATGCAAAAAGCAGACAGTGCCTGGCACGCCACCTCACAACCTGCCCCACTCTGTCAGTCACTCAACCAGGCAGACCAGGCGATTGCCAGCATGCAAACCGAGGAGATTTACGCTAAAGCCAAGTATCTTGGCTGTTTAAAACGCGAAACGGCCAAGCTACGCGCGGCCAACACGCCACCTGAAACGCTATCACAACAAGCCGAGCAATTATGTGACGCGCCATTTAAAGAATGGCATGAGGCGATTTCCAAGCAGTCAGCCATGTCAGACGTCACCAATAGATAACCCCTTTAACGCTCAACCATCATGGCATACACCCTAGAAAACAGATTAGTGATAGGCGTCGCATCGAGTGCGATGTTTGATTTGTCAGACTCTGACGAAATCTTTAAACGAGACGGTGAAGCGCTTTATCGAAAGTTTCAAGAGAACAACCTTCACAACCCGCTGCCCAAAGGCATTGCATTTTCATTTATCAAACGGCTGCTCTCCCTCAATGATCTAAGCCCCCACCCGGATGACCCGTTGGTTGAAGTGATATTGCTATCAAAAAATGACCCTGATACAGGCCTTCGGGTCATGAAGTCTATAGAGCATTACAATATCGGCATGACGAGAGCCATCTTCATGCAAGGCCAAGCGCCCTACAAATTCATTCCTGCGCTCAACATATCGCTCTTTCTCTCGGGGAACAAAGAGGATGTTGATTCTGCCATTCGCCTGAACATGCCTGCTGGCCATGTCATGAACTCAGCAATGATTGATGACGAAGAGGATGCTGCATTACGCATTGCCTTCGACTTTGATGGTGTATTGGTAGACGATGAGTCTGAAACCGTTTTTCAGGCCAGAAAAGACGTGAACGAATTCAAAGCGCACGAAGCAATGAATGTCATGCAGCCTCATAACCCCGGCCCATTACAGCAATTGCTTGTGCGTGTTTCAGCCATTCAATCCGCCGAGGAAGAAAAGAAAAAACTGGATCCTTCTTACAAAAACCGCTTGAGAGTTTCGATTGTGACAGCGCGGGATGCGCCAGCACATGAACGCGCCATGAACACACTAAAAAGTTGGGGTGTGATGGCGAATGACGCGTTCTTTCTGGGTGGCATTGAAAAAAGCAAAGTCCTGGCGGTATTAAGACCGCACATTTTCTTCGATGATCAGTCCGGGCATTTAAAAACAGCCTCTGAAGTGGTGCCTTCAGTACACATTCCTTTTGGCGTGACTAATCAAAAAGCAACCTAAACAGGCTGCTTAAGTATTAAGCTCGCGCGCGGAACAGAAATACCGCATAGGCACCAAACAATACAAAGCTGATCAAACCCAGTTGCGGCAAGGTCAGGCCGAGAAATGTCCAGTCAATTGCGGCACAATCGCCTGTGCCACGGAACACCAGCGTCAGGGCTTTTTTGAGCGGAAAATTTTCAAACATATAATCAAAGCCGACACCGCAGTCAGCGATAATTTCGTCTTTATGCGCTTGCAGCCACCAGTGACGAATAGCGACACCAGCCCCACCGAGTGCGGTCAACACCTCAAGCAGCGCAAATCCAGCATGCAGCCATGACTTGGGAGAAATAAATGCATGCAGCAAAAACAATATGCCTAGGCCCATAAACACCATGCGCTGCGAAATACACAATGGGCAGGGCTCCAACTGGTTTTGCACCTGTATAAACAAGGCCAGTGCCACAATGCCGAAACCAGCCAGAAAACCGAGCACATAGCCACCACGACCTTTAAACCACTGACACATTGCAAACTCCTGCGCGTTGAATAAAACTGAAATTGTAATAGATAACGCGCTTATGATGCTGGCAGTGTGCACATCGTTCCCACTTTTTAACAGTGGAACGTGTTTTATCAGAAATCAGGAGGTCGCCTGTGCACTTTCAAGCTGATGCATAGCCGATTTCTGTTTGACTTCGTGATGTTTCTTTTTGTAATAGCGGGCAATACGCTTCACATAGTCCCGCGTTTCGGGATACGGCGGAATACCCTGATGCCGCTGCACTGCGTTCTCACCGGCGTTGTAAGCGGCTGCGACAAGCTCGACATCGCCTTTAAAATAAGTGATCAGCCAGCGTAAATAAGACAAACCGCCTTTGATGTTTTGCTCGGGATCATAGGCATCCTTCACATGAAACCTGGCTTGCGTATCTGGCAATAACTGCATCAGGCCCTGCGCCTTTTTACGTGAAGTGGCTTTCGGGTTAAAACCCGACTCTACTGCGATCACCGCCATGGCAAAATCAACATCCACACCATAACTTGGCGCATGCTTTTTCACCAGCTGATAAATCGGGCCGCGCTTGCGAAACAACACTTCCGCCGCAGAATTACCTTGTTTCAGCATACAGGCAGGCAATACAGCCAACTCAGCATTACCGGCCTCGTTATCCAGCCACTCCCTGGCATCACGGTGCCCTTGTATCGCCGCCAGACTGAAAAAGCGCGCAGCAACATCATGATTCGCTGTCACGCCTTTACCCGTGCTATAAAACCAGCCCATGGCAAATAGCGCATCGGGGTCACGCGACTCCGCTGCCAGCGCACAATAATGCGCATGTGCTTGCTCATAACTGCTCAGGCCAAGGGCATTTTTAGTCCCCGCCGCCAGGCTCACCTGCAACTTAATAAATTGTTTATAGGCTTCATTTTTGATGGCAGACTGCTCACGACTATAGCCAGGGGCTGGCGCGCCACTCTCAGGGAGACTCGTCGTTTCTGGCGATGATCGCATTTCACTCGACGGCTGGGTTTCACCTGAAGATGGCTCAAGCAGCTCATCAGCCTCAGCGGCATGAGGTAACAGTGCCGCGCACACAAACGCTACGCACATGGTCACCCATAAGCTTGCGCGGTGCATAGCAGTGTGAGGGATGTTCAATTGCATTAGGATAAAAATATCTCCAGGCCTTATTTATTTAATGACTCGTTTATTGGCATAAAGTGCCAAGTCTTACGTTAAAACAGCGCAAAAAACCATGCGAAAAACATAGCCAAACAGCAATCTGCTGTTGGATAATGCGGGGCTATGACCAACTTGTTATCGACGCCTTTTAAACAAATCTTGAATGTCAGCGACTTGACGCGGCTGACGAAAGAGCTGCTGGAAACCAGCTTTCCGCTATTCTGGATCAGTGGCGAAATCTCCAATTTCACGCGCGCAGCCAGTGGCCACTGGTATTTCTCGCTGAAGGATGATCGCGCCCAGGTGCGCTGCGTGATGTTTAAAGGCCGTAACAGCCTGGTTGGCAGTATGCCGCGCGAAGGTGACCTGATAGAGGCCCGTGCAACAGTCACCCTGTATGAAGCCCGTGGTGATTTTCAACTGACAATTGAGTTTATGCAGCCAGCAGGCATGGGCAGGCTATATGAGGCGTTTGAGCAATTGAAACAACGCTTGCAAGCCGAAGGCCTGTTTGACCTGTCGCGCAAAAAAGCCATTCCGTCTAACCCGCAACGCATAGGCGTGGTGACTTCACCCGACGCAGCAGCCTTGCGTGATGTGCTCACGGCCATCCGCAGGCGTTACCCAGGCATGGGGGTAATCATTTACCCGACACCGGTACAGGGCAAAGGCTCGGCAGAGCTGATTGCACAAGCGATTCAATTGGCCGATCAGCGCCAGGAAGTCGATACTTTGTTGGTTTGCCGCGGTGGCGGCAGTATTGAAGATTTATGGTCATTTAACGAAGAGATCGTGGCGCGGGCGCTGGCGGCCTGCCGCTTGCCCACCATCAGCGGGGTAGGCCATGAAACTGACTTTACCATTGCCGACTTTGTGGCAGACCTGCGCGCAGCCACACCGACGGCCGCCGCCGAACTGGCTTGCCCGGATCAATCACAATTACGCCAGCAAGTAGCGCAATCACAACAACGCCTGATGCGTGCCATACAATCATTGTTGCGCCAACAATCACAAACACTGGACTATTTGTCGCGCCGCCTGATTTCGCCTGCACAGCAACTGCAGCAGCAGAAACAATCATTGCAACAATGGCAACATCGCTTAAAACTGGGCATGCAACAATATTTACAAGCACGTCGGCGCAGGCTGGAATATTTAGCCACCAGCTTACAACAACTTAACCCGCACCAGGTGCTGGCACGTGGCTACGCCATTGTGCAAAAGCAGGACGGCATCGCCGTGACAAACACCAGCCAGCTCACGATAGGCGAACGCCTGCAATTAACACTGCATCATGGTCAGGCACAAGTCGTGGTTGAAAAAAGTGGTGACTGAAAAAACAAGGCCTCTGACCAGCAGGCTTTTCATGTAATCGTCCACAAAAGCACCACTGACAAATTAAAGGCACTTAACTGACAGATTATTTGTGTCAAAGTCATTGGTGAAGTTTTAGAATTAACCGATAATCATTGCTTGTCTTCAGCTGTTCACACAATGGACCATACAAAAAATCAGCAAACGGCGCTCCACACCATGGCACTCGCCGCGCTAGGCGTCGTTTTCGGGGATATTGGCACCAGCCCCCTTTACACAATGAAAGAAGTCTTTGCGGTTGGCCATCACCCACTGTTACTGACACAAGATAATGTATACGGCATCTTGTCATTGATCACCTGGGCACTCTTGCTGATCGTTTCTTTCAAGTATGTTGCGTTTATTATGCGGGCAGATAACCGCGGCGAAGGCGGCATCATGGCCTTGCTGTCACTGGCCAGCCGTTATGCCGGTGGCGAGCCTGAACAGCGAAAGCGTATCATGATGCTGGGCATTGTCGGTGCCTGCATGTTTTACGCGGATGGCATGATTACCCCAGCCATCTCGGTACTATCTGCCGTTGAAGGGCTAGAGGTCGCCGCACCACAGCTGGATAACTGGATTGTGCCAATTACACTATGCGTGCTGTTTGTACTGTTTTGGGCACAAAGCAAAGGCACCGCCGTCGTCGGTGCTTTTTTTGGCCCGGTGATGCTGACCTGGTTTGCAGTACTAGGCATCCTTGGCGTCATCAATATCAACCACCATCCAGAAATCCTCAAAGCCCTGAGCCCCGCCTACGCTTTCCTGTTTTTTTATACCCAACCGAAAATTGCCTTTATTGCGCTAGGCGCAGTGGTACTGGCCGTGACAGGTGCCGAAGCACTGTACGCCGACATGGGCCACTTTGGCCGCAAGCCCATTCGGCTGGCCTGGTTCCTGTTTGTGCTACCTGCCCTGATCTGTAACTACTTTGGGCAAGGTGCACTGATTCTGGCAGAACCAGAGTCGATCCAAAACCCGTTTTATCACCTGGCGCCAGACTGGGCATTGTTCCCGCTGATCATCCTGGCCACATTGGCAACAGTGATTGCCTCACAGGCCGTGATTACCGGCGCGTTTTCAGTCTCACGCCAGGCGCTGCAACTCGGCTTTATTCCACGCATGCACGTCGCACATACCTCAGAAAAAACCGAGGGCCAGGTGTATATGCCGCGCGTTAACTGGGGCCTGATGGTTGCCGTGATGGGCCTGGTGATTATTTTTGGCAGTTCTGGCGATTTAGCCGCCGCTTACGGCATTGCAGTGACAGGTGACATGGTGATCACCACCTTGCTGGCGGCCGTGGTTTTTCACCACCTGTGGGGCTGGAGCAAACTGAAAACAGCCTGCCTGATTACCCTGTTCCTGGTCATAGACCTATCCTTCTTTGCTGCCAATATCCTCAAGATTCCGGATGGTGGCTGGGTACCACTACTGATTGGCCTGATTATTTTCACCCTGATGCGCACCTGGAAAACTGGCCGCAGATTGTTGTATGGCATCCTCAAATCAGAGTCTATGGAACTGATTCCCTTTATTCAGGCCATTGGTGCGCATCCACCAGCACGCGTTAATGGCGCGGGGGTATTCATGACGCCTAACCCGGACGGCGTACCGCATGCCTTGCTGCATAACCTCAAGCATAACAAGGTGCTGCATGAAACCATGGTCATACTGACGGTGCGTTTTGAAGACTACCCTTATACCAGCCAGGAAGAGCGCGTTGCCGTCGAAGCGTTACCGTACGGCTTTTATCGTGTCACGCTGCGCTACGGCTATATGGACGAACCTGACTTACCTAGAGACCTGGTACTCACCGAGCCATTAGGATTGACGCTGGATACCATGGACACTTCGTTCTTTGTCGGTAAGGAAAGCCTGATTGCCTCAGACAAACCGGGCATGGCGTTCTGGCGCAAAAAGATTTTTATTGGTTTGTTCCGTACCGCGGAAACCATCACCAACCAATTTAAATTACCGCCTAACCGCGTGGTTGAACTGGGCTCACAAGTTAAAATCTAAATTCAAAAGATTGCAAACTAAAGTTAACAATCCGGGCGTAAAATACGCTTTTTAGCTTGCTAGGTGATGTTGCGACCGATTGGTGTCAACGGATCATGCAAGCCATACGATAAAGCATGATTGCAACGAGTGAGGGAACATATGTTTAACTTAAAAACCATTTCAGTCGCCGTGATGTGTGCATTGCTCACCGCGTGCGCCAGCACCACCAACAACAGCGTCTCTGGCGTGCAACGCAGCCAGCTATTGCTATTGCCTTCTGCCACCGTAGACAAAATGTCTGCGCAGTCCTATACCCAAACGCTGCAAGAGGCACAAAAGAAAAGTACGCTGAATGCAGATAAACCATTATTGAATCGCGTGACGACAATTTCTCACCGCCTGATTGCCCAGGTCGGCGTATTCAGACCGGATGCTGCCAAGTGGAAATGGGAAGTCAATGTCGAAAAGAATGACCAGCTCAATGCCTATTGCATGCCAGGTGGCAAAATCATGGTGTTTTCCGGCCTGGCCGAGAAGCTGAATGCCACAGACGATGAACTGGCTGCCGTGATTGGTCACGAAATTGCCCATGCGTTGCGCGAGCATGGCCGTGAACGCATGTCACAAGCGTATGTACAACAATTTGGCCTGCAGGCCCTCGCCTCCTTTGTCGGTGGTACGGCTGGCAGCATGGCCGCGCAGGGCGCAGGCATGGGCAGCCAGTTGCTATTCTCACTGCCTAACGGCCGCGAACAGGAACGTGAAGCTGACCGCATGGGGCTGGAGCTGGCTGCACGCGCCGGTTACAACCCGGAAGCAGCAGTGAGCCTATGGAAAAAAATGATGGCGGCCAACAAAGAGGCGCCGCCTGAATTCCTCAGCACCCACCCTTCCAGCGAAAACCGCATCAAAGACCTGCAAGCGTTAGCGCCTAAAGTCATGCCGCTCTATCTCGCTACCAAAAATAAATAAATTCTTGCTGGCAGGGGCTGCCTGACATCTGCGGCCCCTGACCCGTCAAAATTAGGTTAAAATTTCGGGTTTACTGTTATTCAACCGAACTATTTAATCGAACAAGAGAACATCATGGATCCACGTCAAAGCATTATTGAAGCGGCTTTTGAAGACCGCGCCAACATCAACCCGGCCAATGCACCAGCCGATATCAAAGCCACCGTGGCTTCTGTGCTGGATGACCTGGATGCAGGTAAATTGCGTGTGGCGACCCGCATTGGCGATACCCAGCAGTGGGAAACCCATCAATGGATCAAAAAAGCCGTTTTGCTGTCTTTCCGCCTGAAAGACAACTACCTGATGGATGACGGCGTGACACGCTACTTTGACAAAGTAGATCCAAAGTTTGCCAATTACACTGAAGAAGACTTCAAGGCAGGCGGTTTCCGCGTGGTGCCAAATGCCATCGTGCGTAAAGGCTCATTTATCGCCAAGAATGCAGTATTGATGCCTTCTTACGTCAACATCGGTGCTTATGTCGGCGAGGGCACCATGGTCGACACCTGGGCGACTGTCGGTTCCTGCGCGCAAATTGGTAAAAACGTACACTTGTCCGGCGGCGTTGGCATTGGTGGCGTACTGGAACCAGTACAAGCGGGCCCAACCATTATTGGTGATAACTGCTTTGTCGGTGCCCGTTCAGAAGTGGTTGAAGGTGTGGTGGTTGAAGATAACTGCGTGATCTCCATGGGCGTATATATTGGTCAATCCACCAAAATTTATGACCGCGAAACTGGTGAAATCCACTTTGGCCGCGTACCAGCAGGTTCAGTGGTCGTATCTGGCAACCTGCCATCCAGCGATGGCAAATATAGCTTGTACTGCGCAGTCATCGTGAAAAAAGTCGATGCCAAAACCTTGGGTAAAGTAGGCATCAACGAATTATTGCGCGGCGTTTAAGGCTTAAACGCCAGGCGTATTGGGAATCACGCCTTAAAACGATTCCGTCCCTCAAGTTATGCAGAGGACGGGTCGATATTAAGAGTGATTCTCACCTGACGATATTCGATATAGGGTTGTCGATCATCGTTTTATGTTATTCGGAGTGTTAAAGGACGGAGAGTCAGCAGGCAAGAAACAAAACGCAGTAGAGTCACACCACTAACAATCACAATGACCGTGCAACTTTTATGATCCCAACTCACATGCTTATTTTGCTGCTCTTCACATCCAGTGTCATTGGATGTTTTTTTGCATTTAAGCTCGTAGACAATCTGCGTATCGCCGCGGCAAAAGATCATGATGCCTTGCTCAAAAAATACGCTGCACTCACCGCTGCTGGCATTTTCCTGCTGCATGCCGGTTACCAACTCGCCGCAGATAACTTTCCCAAAATCACTCAACATCCGGTCGATTTCATTGGCAGCCTGCTGTGCGCTTACCTGCTGTCACTGTCTTTACTCAAAACCGTTAACAAAAAGAAATTGCCGCTGCGCGACTTGCTGTATGCCTCCTTGGCGGCGGGCGTCAGCGGCTATTTACTATCTTACTTCTTTCAGATCAGCGCCGGTGCCATCAATATCCGCATTGACACCTGGACCGCATTATTCGCGCTATTTCTCGCTTGCCTGACCTCGGCACTGGCGATTGTGACCATCCTCTGGCTGAAAGGCTACGAAGGCAAAGCGCTGCATCGCCTGAAATGGATGTTTTCGGTCGAAATTGCACTGGGTTTCCTCGCCTCGCACACCGCCATTAACCTGAGCATTGTGCATAACAATATGCTGCTCAGCCAGCCAACTGACCAGACAGGCAACTACCTCATGCTGTTGCTGGTGCTGGTGCCGGTATTGCTGTTTATTACTTCGTTTATCCTGGTGATTTTCTATGAGCGCAATGTCGATATCACCCAAAGCAAACTCACATTCCGAAATACGCAGACCGTAAACAAAAAGTTTCTGGCCTACGACCCGCTCACGCATCTGCCTAACCGCGATGCCCTGAACCAGCACCTGATCATCAGCGCCAAACGCTGTGATCGCAATGGCGAGTCGCTGGCATTAGCCTATATCGACCTTGACCATTTCAAACCGGTCAACGACCAGTTTGGTCATCACATCGGCGACCTGTTGCTGATTGAAGTTTCCAAACGCATCAGCAATGCCATCCGCAATTGCGACTATGTGGCACGCGCCGGCGGCGATGAGTTTATTGCCGTGCTCAGCGAAATCGAAAATCATCAAAGCGTGGTCACCGTGACACAACGTATCGTTGATGCCTTGCGTGAGATTTTCATTATCGAAGATCACGTCATCGAAATCTCCTGCTCAATTGGCGTTTCCATGTACCCGCAGGATGGCAACCTGCAAAAACTCAAATTAAATGCTGATGCGGCGATGTATAAAGCCAAGGAAAACGGCAAAAACCAGTACCGTTTCTTTGATGCTGAAATTGAGCAAGCGTCAGACGAAATGCAGCAAACGCGCGTGGAGCTCAAGCAAGCCATTACGCACCAAGAGTTCAGGTTGCTATTTCAACCAAAAGTCGATGCCTTGACGCGTATCGTGCATGGTGCAGAAGCCCTCTTGCGCTGGCAACATCCTACACGCGGCCTGCTCTCGCCTAACAATTTTATCGAAGCGGCCGAGCGCTTTGGCATGATTGAGGAAATCAATGCCTGGGTGATTTCGCAAGCCTGCAGCACCATCAAACAGGCGCGTGAACGTGGCATAGACTTGAGTATTTCGGTCAATATGTCCAACCAGCAATTCCGCAATAAACAGCTCAGTTCACTCATACAGTCGATTCTTGAGCAACATGAAGTCGAAGCACGCAACCTGATCCTGGAAGTCTCAGAAACCAATGCCATCCATCACCAGGCGCAATTCCAGGAAACCTTGCGCCACTTTAAGCAGCAAGGCCTCAAAATCTCGCTGGATGACTTTGGCCTGCACCCCTTCAGCCTCACGCATCTGCAAGACCTCGAAATCAGCGAAGTCAAACTCGACCGCACCCTGACCAAAGGGGTAGCAGCCTCAAATACGGCACTGCTGATTGTAGAAGCCATTGTCAAACTGGCGCACGCGCTGGATTTGAATGTGGTGGCAGAAGGTGTGGAAGACGAAGACCAGCGCAAAGCCCTGGTCAGCATCGGTTGCGACCAAATGCAAGGCTTCCTGTTCTCCAAGCCAGTTGAGCAAAAATTCCTGTTTGACGTCTTCAGTGAACTACAGTTGAAGTCGACCACGCAAAGCCTGTTTTAAAGCAAGCGCTGTTGCAACAATAAATTGCAACGCCCGCACTTCTGGCTGGTAAAATAAGCTTTTTACCTGATTATCCGCCATGAAACTGTACGGCATCCCTAATTGCAATACCGTCAAAAAAGCCCGCGACTGGCTGGAGCAACATGCCGTTGCTTATGAATTCCATGACTTTAAAAGACTCGGGCTGGACAATGCCACCGCGCAATCCTGGCTGCAACAGCAACCATGGGAAAAACTGGTCAACCGTAGCGGCATGACCTGGCGCAATCTGACTGAAGCCGAGAAAAATGCGGTTGTGGATGCTGCTTCTGCACAGGTCTTGATGCAAGAAAAAACCTCGGTGATCAAGCGCCCTATCGTCGTTAACAACGACAAAATCATCGCCCTCGGCTTTAATGAAGCCGATTATGCCCAACTGTTTGCCAAAGAATAAGCCTATGTCAAAAACACTGGATCTTGCCATTGACCTCCTGAAACGCCGTTCGCTGACACCGGAAGATGCGGACTGCCAGGAAACCATGATTGCCCGTTTGGAGCCGCTGGGATTCAAGATTGAGCGTATGCGTTTTGGCCAGGTAGATAACTTTTATGCGCGCCGTGGCACGACTGGCCCATTGATCGTATTCGCCGGACATACCGACGTCGTACCTACCGGCCCGCTGGACCAATGGCACACACCACCGTTTGAACCGACGATTAAAGACGGCATGCTGTATGCCCGTGGTGCAGCGGATATGAAAACATCTCTGGCGGCCTTTATTACCAGTATTGAAGAGTTTGTGGCAGCACACCAAAACCACCCAGGCTCGATTGGCCTGCTGATTACGTCAGATGAAGAAGGCATTGCCATTGAAGGCACGGTGAAAGTCGTTGAAGCGTTGCAAGCGCGTGGTGAAACCTTTGATTACTGCATCGTCGGCGAGCCGACCAGCAACAAAGTGGTCGGTGACATGATCAAGAATGGCCGCCGTGGCTCATTGTCTGGCAAACTTACAGTCAAAGGTATCCAGGGCCATATTGCCTACCCGCACCTGGTCAAAAACCCGATTCATTTGGCCGCTCCAGCAATCAAAGACATGGTGGAAACCGTGTGGGATACTGGTAACGAATACTTTCCGCCAACCTCGTGGCAAATCTCCAACATGAATGGCGGCACCGGTGCAACGAATGTCGTGCCAGGCGAGGTCGAAATCCTGTTTAACTTCCGCTATTGCCCCGAGGTCGATGGTCAGGGCAGCTCTGAACAAAGTCTGCGTTCGCGCGTGCATGCCATTTTGGATAGCCATAGCTTTGATTACGCACTGGAATGGGAACACAACCAGTCCTACATTACACCACGCGGCCAACTGGTAGCAGCCATCAGCCAGGCCATTACGCAAAGCTATGGCGTCACCCCTGAACTATCCACCACAGGCGGCACCTCTGATGGCCGCTTTATTGCCGACATTTGCAAAGAAGTGATCGAATTCGGCCCGCTCAACGCGACCATTCATAAACTGAATGAATGTGTCGCGGTGGCAGATATTGAACCGCTCAAAGAAACCTATAAGCGCACCATGGAACTGTTACTACTAAAATAATATGACAAGCAATTTACACACTATCCGCGACTGGCTGCGTTATGCCGTTAGCCGCTTTGAAAACTCTGATATTTTTTATGGCCATGGCACCGACAACAGCTATGATGAAGCTGTCTGGCTGGTCATGAGTGCGCTGCATTTGCCGCATGATACGCTGGATAATTTTCTCGATGCGCGTTTAACCACAGAAGAGAGCCAGCACTTGGCAAGCTTGATCGAAAAACGCGTCACCGAGCATACGCCAACAGCCTACCTGGTGAATGAAGCCTGGTTGCGCGGCTATAAATTCTACGTCGACGAGCGCGTGATTGTGCCACGCTCATTTATTGCAGAACTGCTGGAAGATGGCCTGCAACCTTGGGTAGAGTTTCCGGAAATGGTGGAATCGGCAGCTGACATTTGCACGGGCTCCGGCTGTTTGGGTGTATTGCTGGCAGAGACCTTCCCTAACGCGCATATTGATGTGGTAGATATTTCGCCAGATGCGATAGATGTCAGCAATATCAATATCAAGCGCTACGGATTGGAGCACCAGGTGCAAGCGGTGCAATCTGATATGTTTACTGCGCTCAAGGGCCGTAAATACGATGTGATTATCAGCAATCCGCCTTATGTTGACGCCCCCAGCATGGCAGAATTACCTGCGGAATACCGTCAGGAACCGCAGCTGGCACTGGGCAGTGGCATTGCCGGGCTGGATCATACGCACACCTTATTAACGCAAGCGGCTGACTATTTAAATGATGGCGGCGTACTCGTGGTCGAGATTGGTCACAATCGCGACGCTTTGCACGACGCTTATCCGGACTTGCCATTCACCTGGCTGGATACCAGTGCAGGCGACCAGTTTGTGTTTATGCTGACGAAAGAGGACCTGGTCGAAGCAGGTTTGCACATCGAATAAACGGAGTGGCCTCTGTTAACCATAAAAAAAGCACTTCAAAAGAAGTGCTTTTTTTTATAACTCGAAACAGCTTAACCACGTCCGCGATCACTGCGTTTCTTAGCGCCCGTATTCAGGCGCGCATTCTGGCGTGATGCCTGTAGCAGATCTGACTCCTGACGAATGCGGCGGTTAGCCGTTGGTGCGCGTGCCGGGCGCTGCTCAGGCGTGGCGGGGGCGTTCGCAGTTTCCAGCAAGCTGCGGCGCTGTTTACGCACTTTGGGCACAAACACGCGTGTGGCACGGTCTTTTTCGTGTGGACTCAATTGCTTGAGCGGTTTACGTGGCACAGGTAACCCTGCCCACTCCAGCAAAGCGACTACCTGTTTTTGCTCCAGTTTAAGCATGGTGCCACGTTTGAGGCGTGGCGGCAGTGCCACCGGGCCAAAACGTACACGCATCAAGCGGCTGACCGGCAAGTGATAGGCCTCGAATAAACGACGCACCTCGCGGTTACGGCCTTCTTTAATCACCACCTGATACCACTTATTGGCGCCTTCGCCACCGCTGGCATAAATGCTCTCAAAGTTGGCTGGGCCATCTTCAAGCTCAATGCCTTGCGTCAGTTGAGACATCTGCTCAGGATTCAGCTCGCCCAGAATACGCACTGCATACTCCCGCTCCACTTCGTAGCGTGGATGCATGAAACGGTTTGCCAGCTCGCCAGAGTTGGTAAATATCAGCAAACCACTGGTGTTCATATCCAGGCGGCCAATGGCAATCCATTTACCTTGTTTGATGCGCGGCAACTTATCAAATACGGTTGCACGGCCTTCCGGGTCATCCTGGCTCACCAGTTCGCCTTCCGGCTTGTGGTAAAGCAATACCTGCGGCAGTTCAGCCTCAAACGGTAAATGCAGAATGCGGCTATCCAGACGGACGATGTCATGCTCATCCACCACCGCACCGACTTGCGCCACCTGGCCATTAATCGTGATACGGCCACTTTCAATCAGTGTTTCCATATCGCGGCGTGAGCCAAAGCCCGCCAGTGCCAGTAATTTGTGTAAACGCTGGCCGGAACGCGATGCGGATGGCACCTCATCGCCAACCGTCTCTACCGGGGCGGCTGGGGGCGCTTTAGGCGGACGTGTCGCAGAAGTGGCTTTAGGGGATTTAAATGGGCGAGCCATGCTTAACCTCTTGAATGAAGGCTGTATTTTACCGTATTTAGGGCATTCACTCTAAGGCTAAATGCAATTAGCAGCCAGAGGCCGCACAGAGGCCCACTTTAAGCGGTCACGGCATGTACGACTTGCAACTGCAAATTGCGCGCACCATTAAACTCGTTCACCTGCAAGGCATAGGCGATCTCTACCTGCTCAGGCAAAAACTCGGCATGCTGAAAATAAATAGCATCGAACTGCTGATGCTGTTTTTGCAGGCGTAATTTCAAGTGTTTCTCGCCCAGCACCTTTTGCTGCAGCACCTGAAAAGTGTCGTAGAACACGGGTTGCGGAAAACCCTGACCCCACACTTGATCCGCGATCGCTTCTGCGGTTTGCATGGTCATCTCTTGCGCAGCCAATGCACCGTCTGTTTCCAGCACTTCCTGCAAAATTTCAGCATCGATCAGACTTTGCACCACATGCTCAAATGTTTGCTGAAACCGGGCAAAATCATCGGCACGTATGCTGAGGCCTGCAGCCATCGCATGACCACCAAACTTGATAATCAGGTCAGGCTGCTGCTTGGTGACCAGATCCAGGGCGTCGCGCAGATGCAACCCAGCGATGGAGCGGCCAGAACCCTTGATCAAGCCATCACCTGCATCAGCAAACGCAATCACCGGTCGATGAAAACGCTCTTTAATGCGCGAGGCAAGAATGCCGATAACCCCCTGATGCCAATCCGGCTGGAACACGCTAATCGTATATTGATCATCACGAAAATCCTGCGTCAAATCTGCCATCGCATCCCATTGCATCTCGGCTTCAATCTGCTTGCGCTCGGCATTCAACACGTGCAATTGCTGCGCATATTGCATCGCCTCCTGCGGTGTTTCTGCCAGCAGACAACGAATGCCGATAGTCATGTCATCCAGCCTGCCTGCGGCATTGAGGCGTGGCCCAACATAAAAGCCCAGATCCTGTGCATTCACTTGCGAATAATCACGCCCGGCCAATTTTAAAATGGCCAGGATGCCGGGGCTAGCCTGGCCCTGCCGGATACGTTTGAGCCCTTGCCTGACCAGAATGCGGTTATTGGCATCCAGTTTCACCAGATCGGCCACCGTGCCTAAGGCCACCAGGTCGAGCAGACTGCCCAGATGAACGCCCTCATCGCTTAATTGGCCACGTTGCTTGAGCTCAGCGCGCAAGGAAATCAGCACATAAAACATCACCCCTACCCCGGCCAGGTGTTTACTCGGAAAATCACAGCCGCGCTGGTTAGGGTTAACGATACAATCTGCGGCCGGCGTTTGCTCGGCGGGTAAATGGTGATCGGTAATCAGCACCTGCAAACCGAGTGCTTTCGCCGCAGCCACGCCATCAATGCTGGCAATGCCGTTATCCACCGTGAGAATCACATCTGGCTGCTGTTTAACCGCCAAGGCAACAATTTCAGGTGTGAGGCCATATCCATATTCAAAGCGGTTAGGCACCAGAAAGTCGACCTCGGCACCCATCATCCGCAAACCACGCATGGCGACACTGGTGGCTGTGGCGCCATCGGCATCATAATCGCCAATGATTAAAATACGTTTTTTGTGCGCAATGGCATCTGCCAATTGTTTCGCCATGTCAGCCGCGCCCGTCAAGGCGTCCGGCTTGAGCAAATGCGGCATTTCCTGCAACGACCAATCCTCAGCAGTGACCGACCTTGCGGCCAGCAGCCTGGCTAACAAGGGTGGCAAGCCTTGCGTTTGCAGGGCTGCAAAGGTGGTGTCGGAATAAGCGCGTTGCTGAATTTTCATCTTGTGTTCGTCGTGGGTCATTAACAACTATCCGCTAGTGGCTTCTCATCAGCGTTGCTTCAAGTTGTTGCAATAAGGTTTCGAGGTCAGGTGATTTTCGCCAAAACTGCCAGCGTAATTGTTTTTTATAATGCACTTCAACGCTGCGCTCGGCAAACGGCAACACCAGTTTCAACGCTGAAATACGACCAGCCTGTAAGGCGTTTGATAAAGCGGGCCAATCACACGTTTGCCATGTGTCTGCAACCCATAGCGCTTGCTGCAGGTGTTCATCAGCCAGCATCGCAGCCATGGATAATGGTCGAATGGCTGGTAATGCGCTGGCTTGCAGCCCGTCGAATACTTCGCCCTGTCCCGCAACCGCATCCCACTCATGTTGCCAGGCGGGGATATCGCCGACGCTGGCAAACCATAAACTGTTTAATTCAGTTGGCCAGTCAGCAGCCTCCGCAGAATGCGCTGCCTGATGCAGCAGCATTTGTATTTCATTGCTCCATTGCCTGATCACCGCCGCATCCGGCCCTTGTGGTTGCCATTGAAAAGCCTGCTGATACAAACAATCCTGCGGCCATTTGCACTGTGCCTGCATGTCGCGCACAGGCTGCACCCACCAGAATCGGCGACTGCTATCCTGCTGCATCACAAAATCATCAGCAAAATGTGTTTGCAAACGCTCAGTCAATGCGGCGTAAACGGCTTCTGCCAAAGGCACCACCGCCTGCAAACTAAATGTATCCCGCCGCATCCCTAGATGCACCGGTAACAAGCAAAATGACGGGCGAGCTGGCCACATCTGCCGGGCTGACAGCACGGCCGACACAGGCATATCAGACGGACTATCTTCACGCACGGCGAGTACATCGAACAATGCGCGCAGTGGCGGCAACGGGCTGACTTTCCATTGTGCTTTTAGCAACATCGGGCATTGCGCAATCACGGATTGAATCATCTCAACCGGCTGGGCAGCGGCATCAGACAGGTAATCTGTGATATAAATTTGCTGTATCATGCGAAAACAAATACACTAGGTTGATGATAAAAAAACTTAACAATTTGACGCATTTAAGCTACAAGCCAAGAAAATTGTTACTGCTATAATCATTGCGACTTATACACGAAATCTGGGGGGATGTCATGAATCGAAATCTATGGCAATGCTGCCAGCCTGTGTATACGCCTGCTGATTCAATTTAAACAGACTCCCTGGAATCCATGCCTTTCTTCCAAAACTTAAGTATCCAGTCCAGATTACTGTTATTCGTCATCGGACCGGTATTCGCGTTATCCTGTATTTTATTGTTGTTTGATTTCAAGGAACAACTGCAACGGGAAGAAGACAAGCTGAGCCAGCATGCCCTGACCACCGCAAAATTTCTGTCTGCGGTGATACATAATCAAACTGAATTGCATAGCAAAGACTATATCGGCCGGTTGCTCAAAGCCAGCCAACTTAACCGGGAACCCTATTTATCCCTGATTATTTCCGATGCGGATAATCAGGCCATCGCCAATCTTGGCACCTCTTTCAACATTAGCGAAACCTTGCCGCAACAAGACACCATCGTCATGCAGCAAAACACGCATGACATCACCATGGTGAAAGTATTTTCAACTGAATCCACACACCGCTTGCTGGGATATGTGTTTGTCGCCATCGACAAAGGCTCGCTGATCGAAGATCACCGCCAGGCGTTTATCAAAAATGTCGGCTATATCACGTTGGCACTTATATTATGCTCCATCCTCGTCAGCTGGGTGAGCCGCTCAATCAGCCAGCCGATTCGGGACATGACCTCAGCCCTCAAACGCTTTGTCATCGGTAGCCAGCAAGTCAGCCAGGGCAAAAATACTCTGCCGGAAATCCAGTCGCTGCAAAGTACGATTAATCAAATATCAAGAGATATGCAGCATGTCGAAGCTGATATGCGTCACCGCATTCAAGACGCGCAAGCGCAGCTGCGCTACCAGGCGCGCCACGATGCCTTAACCGGCCTGGTCAATCGACAAGAGCTGGAAAGACGGTTGCAACAAGCGTTGCAGGATGTCAAACAACACCGCGCCAATCATGTATTCTGCTACATGGATCTTGACCAGTTCCGCGTCATCAATGACACTTGCGGCCACTTGGCCGGGGATGAAATGCTGCGCCAGATCAGCATGATCCTCAGCCAGCGCATACGTGCAGAAGACACGTTTGCACGCCTGGGCGGCGACGAGTTCGGCCTGTTACTCAGTTACTGCCAGGTCGAAAAAGCCATCGAAATTGCGGCGCAACTGCGGCAAATGGTTGAAACTTTCCGCTTTATGCATGAAGGCCGCTTGTTCCAAACCGGCATCAGTATCGGCATTGTCGAAATCACCACCGCTTTAAAAGATGTGGGTGAAATCACCCGCCATGCTGACGCAGCCTGCTACGTAGCTAAAGATAATGGCCGCAACCAGATCCACCTGTTCCATCCTGAAGACGACGTTTTACTCAAACGCCACGTTGAAATGGAATGGGTATTACGCATTAATGAAGCCATTGAGCACAATGATTTTGTGCTTTACTGCCAAGGCATTTTCCCGCTGCAACAAAAAGAATTGCCGCCTTTTTATGAGATTTTGATCCGTAAACGCGACGAACATGGCGGCATCATCCCTCCGGCTGAATTCCTGCCATCGGCAGAGCGCTACCACCTGATGACCAAGATTGACCGCTGGGTCATCCAGCATGCTTTCATGGCGCTACAACCGCTGTTTAAAATGCAATCCAGCGTCAACCCTTTCATTGTCAGCATCAACCTGTCCGGCATGTCCTTAGGGGACGCTCAACTGCTGCCTTACATCCAGAGTTGTTTCGAAACCTACGATATATCGCCTGGCCATGTCTGCTTTGAAGTCACTGAAACCTCAGCCATCATCAACATCGACAATACGATCAAGCTGATTAAAGAACTGCAAAAGATGGGCACACGTTTTATGCTGGATGATTTCGGAAGCGGCATGTCGTCATTCAGCTACTTGAAACACCTGCCAGTCGACTTTCTTAAAATGGATGGCGCTTACGTCAAAGACATCACCAGCAACCAGGTGGATCTTGCCATGGCCAAAGCCATCCAAAGTGTGGCGCAATCGATGGAAATCCAGACCATTGCCGAATACGTCGAAGATGAAGCCACGCTGGACTGCCTGAAAGACATGGGCGTCGCTTATGCTCAGGGTTTCTATTTAAACCGCCCGATGCCCCTCAGCGAAGCATTGGCACGCCATATTGGCACCATCAGCACTCAACAACAAATCGCTGCCGCAATCGCACCAGATATGACTATTTAAGCAGAATTGTAGCGACCAGTGACCGTGATGTTGCTGGTCACAGGCTGACGTCAGTTTTATTTAGTAATTCAAGATCAATGTAGATATGGGCCAAGAGTACAAGAGCGCCCTGAAACAGATTTTTCTGCGGATACGTATTAACTACAGAAATGTTTGATTGGTCGGAACGGTGTGATTCGAACACACGACCCCTTGCACCCCATGCAAGTGCGCTACCAGGCTGCGCTACGCCCCGACGTTGGACTCGAACAGGAACCTGCTCGAAAAAGAAGGCTGCATTATAAAACAAAACCGCATATTCGCTAAGCAGAATATGCGGTTTTATCAGCGCGCGAGCCAGTTCAGGCTGGGGCTTTTAACAGTTGAAGTACTTGTTGAATTTGATCCCTGAGGGCGGCAACATCGACCACCGGCAGTTTGGCATCCTCGGCAATCAATGACGACGTATTCGTGGTTGCTGCACTGGACACCTCAGCGGCAGACCGAGATTTGTCCATTTTTTCATCTACGCCATCCAGTCGATTGCGTGCGCCGCTGATGGTAAAGCCTTGCTCGTAGAGCAGCTCACGGATTTTACGGATCAGCAATACTTCATGATGCTGGTAGTAACGACGGTTACCGCGGCGTTTAACCGGTTTGAGCTGGGTAAACTCCTGCTCCCAGTAACGCAAGACATGCGGCTTGACCCCACACAACTCGCTGACTTCACCGATAGTGAAATAGCGTTTGGCAGGGATAGGCGGCAAGGTGACTTTTTGCGTTTCTACCATGTTTGGGAGTCAGATCAGGCTTGTGCTTGTAATGGTTGTTCTGCGTAGTGTTCTTCTACGCGTAATTTTAATTTCTGACTGGCGTGAAAAGTCACCACACGACGTGCAGAAATTGGAATTTCTTCACCAGTTTTCGGGTTACGGCCAGGACGCTCGGATTTGGTACGCAACTCGAAGTTACCAAAACCAGACAGCTTAACGCTATCGCCTTGCTCCAGCGCATTGCGAACTTCTTCAAAAAACGCTTCCACCATGTCTTTGGCTTCACGCTTGTTCAGCCCAACTTGTTCAAACAACAAATCGGCCAAGTCAGCTTTTGTGAGTGTCATTAACGATCCCCTGAACCTTCTTATTATGCGAGATGCTTGTGTTGTATCAACTGTTATCCTTGGTACTATCTAACGATGATCCCAATGATATTATCTTAGTGACGCAGCAAATTTGGATGACCAGTTGTTGAGGATTTTTGCCACGATGGTATCCACTTCCTCATCGACCATTGTCTTGCAAGTATCTTGCATAAGTACAAGAAATGCAAGGCTTTTTTTGTTTTCGGGCACACCTTTACCATGATAAACGTCGAACAATTTCACCTGTTTTAGCTGAGAAATATTCTCATTCATCAACGCATCAATCATCGCTTGAGCTGATACAGATTGCTCAACGACCATCGCTAAATCTCGACGCACCGGCAGGAATTTGCTGACCTCACTATAGGCAGGCACCTGGGTTGCCAATGCAGCATCGGCATCCAACTCAAACAGGTAACAGGCACTGGTTAATCCATATTGCTGCTGCCATTGTGGATGCAATTTACCTAACCAACCGACCGCTTTGTCACCCAGGTAAATGCGGGCAGACTGGCCTGGATGCAAAGCAGGATGTTGCTCAACAGCAAAGTGCACCGGTTGCGCAAATAGCGCCTCCACATGTGCTTTGGCATCGTAAAAATCAAAAGCGCGAGCCTCTGCAGCCCATTGTTCAGGCTGCACACTGCCGTAGACCAGGCCAGACAAAGTCAATGTTTCAACAAAGCCTTGCGCGCTCTTCTCATAACGGGCGCCCAATTCAAACAGCATGGCACGTGTTTGTTGGCGCTTGAGGTTGTAATCCAGCGCATCCAGCAATCCACCCCACAAACCAGAGCGCATCACACTCAGGTTGCTGGCAATCGGGTTTTTAAGCGCAATTGGCTGGACATTACCGTATAAATCACGCTCCCAGTTGGCATCGACAAAGCTATAAGTCACCACTTCTTGATAACCTTGATTCACCATCACGTCGCGCAGCCAGTGTTTGCTGCGTGTCGCTTCTGGTGCCACCAGCATGCCTTGCGGGGCAACCGGAGTCAGTGCAGGAATATGCTCGTAGCCATGCAGGCGTGCAACTTCCTCAATCAGGTCTTCTTCGCGTGCAATATCAAAACGGAAGCTAGGTGCGCTCACCTGAAATACGCCATTAGCCTCAGTGTAGGCAAAGCCTAATTGCGTTAACAATTGACCCACTTGCACCAGGCTAACGTCTATGCCCAGAATCGACAGCAGATAAGCATGACGCAACGCAACTTGCTTGCGCACAGGTAGTTGTGCAGTCACCGCGGTCACAGCACCAGCCTGACCACCACAAATCTCCAGCACCAATGCTGTCGCACGCTCCAGCGCATTCAAGGTATTACCAAAATCTACACCACGCTCAAAACGGTAAGAGGAGTCTGTGCTTAAACCCAAACGGCGTGCTTTGCCCGCCATGACATCAGGTGTAAAGAAAGCGCTTTCGAGGAAAATCGCTTGTGTGGCATCAGTCACCGAGCTTGGTTTGCCGCCCATGACGCCTGCCAGTGCGACCGGGCCATTGCCATCGGCAATCACCAGATCATCTGCCTTCAAAGTCACTTCTGTGTCATTTAGCAAGACCAGTTTTTCACCGGCCTTGGCAAAACGGACCTCGACCTCGCCCTGCAACAGCGCATGGTCAAACGCATGCATAGGCTGGCCGAGTTCAAGTAATACATAATTGGTAATATCCACCACGGCACTGATACTGCGAATGCCGCTACGCTCCAAACGGCGCACCATCCAATCGGGCGTCTTGGCTTGAGCATTTACACCGTCAATCACGCGGCCATAATAAGCCGGGCAAGCGTCTGCTGCATTCAACGTAACAGTTGTGGCAAGATGGCTGCTGACAGCTGCCGCTTCAATCACAGGCACGGTTATTGGTGCGCCAGTCATGGCAACCACATCGCGGGCAATGCCCAAAATGCTTAAACAATCAGCGCGGTTAGGCGTCAGTTTCAGCGTATACGTGCTGTCATTCAATGCCAGATATTCACGGATATCCTGGCCAACAGGCGCATCGGCTGGCAGCTCCAAAATACCATTGGCTTCTGTCGCAATGCCCAGCTCTTTGGCAGAGCACATCATGCCGAAAGACTCTACGCCACGCACTTTGGCTTGTTTGATCTGAATCCCTGGCAGCTCGGCGCCCACCAACGCACAAGGCGCTTTCAGGCCTGCGCGTGCATTCGCTGCACCACAGACAATCTGCAGAATTTCTTCGCCGACTTTCACTTTACACACTTGCAAGCGGTCTGCATCCGGGTGTTTGGCAGCTTCCAGAATCTCCGCCACCACCACATGGCTAAACGCAGGGGCGACTGGGGTTAACTCTTCAACTTCCAGACCAGCCATGGTCAATGCGTGACCAAGTTGCGCGGTATCCAGTGATGGATTCACCATGGAACGTAACCATTGTTCGGAGAACTGCATATGTGTCTAACCCTGTATTAATTCGGTGTGTAAAGTGCGTGGAGGCTGGATTATTTAATAAACTGCTGCAAAAAGCGCAAATCATTATTAAAGAAATGGCGCAAATCATTGACGCCGTAGCGCAACATGGCCAAGCGCTCTACGCCCAGGCCAAAAGCAAAGCCACGGTATTTATCGCTATCGATATTCACGTGTTTGAGCACCTCAGGGTGCACCATGCCGCAACCACCAATTTCCAGCCAGCCACCATTCCAGCTCATATCCATTTCGGCTGAAGGCTCGGTAAACGGGAAGAACGACGGGCGGAAACGCACGGTTAAATCATCACGTTCAAAGAATTTTTGCAGAAAATCCTGCACCACGCCCTTGAGGTTGGCAAAGCTGATTTGTTCATCCACCCACAATCCTTCCACCTGGTGGAACATCGGTGAATGCGTCGCATCAGAGTCGACGCGGTAAACACGGCCAGGGGCAATAATTTTCAGCGGTGGCGTATTGCTTTCCATGTAATGCACTTGCACCGGCGACGTATGCGTACGCAAGACGTGCTCCATGCTGTCATTACCGCTATCAATGTAAAAAGTATCATGCATGGCACGTGCCGGATGGTTATCCGGAATATTCAGCGCCGTGAAATTATAAAAATCGGTTTCAATTTCAGGGCCATCAGCCACACTGAAACCAATCGAGTGAAACAATTCTTCTACACGGCGCAAGGTCAATGTCACCGGATGCAAACCACCGGTCGATTGCGCGCGCGCAGGCAAAGTCACATCGATGGTTTCACTCGCCAGCTGTTTGGCCTGTGCAGCGGCCAGGATACTGTCACGGCGGTCATTCAAGGCTTGCTCAACGGCTTGTTTAACCACATTAATCGCTGCACCAGCTGCTGGACGCTCTTCAGCAGTCAATTTACCCAGCCCTTTCAAGGCTTCGGTCAGCGCGCCAGATTTTCCCAGGTATTTGGCCTTGGCGTTTTCCAGTGCAGGAACATCATGACAAGCCGCAAAGTCTTGTGCGGCTTCTGCGATTAAGTGATTGAGATCAGCCATCGTGCGTATTCTTTAAGTTTTGAGTCACATTAAAATAAAAAAAGAGGCCGCAGCCTCTTTTTTTGGTAGGTCTGATTAGGCGCTTAAACCTGTTTTAGCCAATTCTACGAATTTAGCAAAAGCAGCTTTATCGAACACGGCCAGATCAGCCAGTACTTTACGGTCAACTTCAACCGCAGATTTTTTCAGACCGTTCATGAAACGGCTGTATGTCAAACCAGCTTCACGGGCTGCCGCATTAATACGGGCAATCCACAATGCGCGGAATTGACGTTTTTTCTGACGACGGTCACGGTATGCGTATTGACCGGCTTTCATTACCGCCTGTTTGGCAACACGGTAGACGTTCTTACGACGACCACGGTAACCTTTAGCAGCATTTAAAACTTTTTTATGTCTTGCGCGTGCGACGACACCACGTTTTACTCTAGGCATGTCGGTCTCCTTATTGTGTTGGCATCATTGCGCGGACGCGTTTCACGTCAGTCGCAGAAATAATGGAAGTACCGCGCAGCTTACGCTTTTGCTTGGTGGTTTTCTTGGTCAGAATATGGCGCAAGTGAGAGTGTGTACGCTTCACTTTACCGTTACCCAAGAACTTGAAGCGCTTTTTGGCGCTGCTCTTTGTTTTCATCTTTGGCATTTTTTTCTCCTTAGAGGTTGAATAGAGAGTAACTGGGCAGCCAATTTAGCCGTATTACTCCAAAAAACTGTTGTACTACTTAAAACCTTATTCTTCGCTTGGTGCTGCTTTTTCAGCTTTTTTGGCCACAGGCACAGCTTTCTTCGCTGGCGCCAACACCATCACCATCTGGCGGCCTTCCATTTTAGGATACTGCTCCACCAATGCGTGCTCTGTCAGATCAGCTTCCAAGCGTTTCAATAACGCCAGGCCGAATTCCTGATGCGTAATTTCGCGACCACGGAAACGCAAGGTAATTTTTGCTTTATCGCCATCACCCAAAAAGCGGATGATATTGCGTAATTTAATATTGTAATCGCCGTCATCAGTGCCAGGTCTAAACTTGACCTCTTTAATCTGCACCTGTTTTTGTTTCAGTTTTTGCTCGTGCATACGCTTGCTCTCAGCGTATTTGAATTTGCCGTAATCCATCAAACGGCACACTGGTGGTGCGGCATTTGGTGCAATTTCAACAATATCAATATCAGCTTCTTCCGCTTTGGCAAAAGCCTCTTTGAGACTCATCACACCTAACGGTTCGCCATCCACACCAACCAAACGCACTTGTGGCGCAGTGATGTCGCCATTGATGCGTGTATCTTTATCTTGAGCTATAACAATCCCCTAACAATAAACAAAGCCGCACGAATACCCGAAATTAGATCCGGTTTTGGATGTCTTCTTGCAGGAGCGCTACAAACGCCTCTACCGACATCACACCCAGATCTTCACCTTTTCTGGTACGTACGGCCACATGACCATTTTGCATTTCTTTGTCGCCCACCACAATGAGGTATGGCAACTTTTGCAAGCTGTGTTCGCGTATTTTATAGGTAATCTTCTCATTTCTCAAGTCAAAATCGCATCGAATGCCATTTTTCTTCAATTTTTCAACCACTTGGCGGACATAATCAGCCTGGTTATCTGAAATATTAAGCACCATGACTTGCACTGGCGACAACCAGACCGGCATCGCACCGGCAAAGTTTTCGATCAAAATACCTAAAAAGCGCTCCATAGATCCGACAATGGCGCGGTGCAGCATAATCGGCCGCTGACGCGTATTGTCTTCAGCCACATACTCTGCGCCCAGGCGCTCAGGGAGGTTAGGATCAAGCTGGATAGTGCCACACTGCCACATACGGCCCAGCGAATCTTTGAGGGTAAACTCAATTTTCGGGCCGTAAAATGCGCCCTCACCTGGCTGATATTCAAATGCCAGGCCATTGGCTTTAATCGCGTTGGCCAGGGCAGTTTCTGCCATATCCCAGGCTTCTTCCGTGCCCACGCGCTTTTCCGGGCGGGTAGACAATTTGACGATCACATCATCAAAACCAAAGTCTTTGTACACTTCGTACAACATCTTGATAAAGTCAGCTACCTCAGCCTCGACTTGTGACTCCATACAGAAAATATGCGCATCATCCTGGGTAAAGCCACGCACGCGCATCAGGCCATGCAAGGAGCCAGATGGCTCATTACGGTGACAGGAGCCGAACTCTGCCAGACGTAATGGTAAATCACGGTAGCTGTGCAAACTGCTGTTGAAAATCTGAATATGGCCAGGGCAGTTCATCGGCTTCACCGCATAATCGCGGCTTTCCGACTGGGTGACAAACATATTGTCGCGGTAGTTTTGCCAGTGGCCGGATTTTTCCCACAGGGTTTTGTCCAGCACCGTCGGCGTACGCACCTCCTGGTAATCGTACTCTTTAAATTTGGCGCGCATGTACTGCTCGACCTCTTGCCAGATCACCCAGCCACGCGGATGCCAGAACACCATCCCTGGTGCATCGTCCTGCATATGGTAGAAATCGAGCTGTTTGCCCAGTTTGCGGTGGTCGCGCTTTTCAGCCTCTTCCAGCATATGCAGATAAGCTTCCAGCTCATCCTTGTTACGCCAGGCGGTGCCATAGACGCGTTGCAGCATTTCGTTATTGCTGTCACCGCGCCAGTAGGCACCGGCCAGCTTCATTAATTTAAACGCCTTGAGCTTGCCGGTATTCGGCACGTGCGGGCCACGGCACAAGTCAGTGAAGCTGCCTTCAGAATACAAAGACACGTCCTCATTGCTTGGAATGCTGGCAATGATCTCGGCTTTATAATGCTCGTTAATACTTTTAAAATAAGCAACGGCTTCATCACGCGGCAATACCTTGCGCTCGACTTTTTCGTCTTTTTTCGCCAGCTCGGCCATTTTCTTTTCAATGGCTGCCAGGTCGTCCGGCGTAAACGGACGCTTATAGCTGAAGTCATAGTAAAAGCCATTATCAATGACCGGGCCAATGGTCACCTGCGCATCCGGGAACAACTCTTTCACCGCATAAGCCAGCAAGTGGGCGGTCGAGTGACGAATCACTTCCAGGCCTTCATCGTTCTTATCGGTAATGATGGCGAGGTCTACATCCTGCTCAATCAGATGACTGGTATCGACCAGTTTAGCTTCCTGACCTGTGTACGTGAGCTTACCCGCCAGTGCGGCTTTCGCCAGACCAGCGCCAATATTCATCGCGACATCGGCCACGGTCACCGGCTGTTCAAAACTTCTGGATGACCCATCAGGCAAGCGGATTACAGGCATGACTCCCTCTCTTTAAACATTAAACAACCAAACAAAACAAGCACATGGCACCTGTTTTTGGTCAAACCTCGATTATCTCACAGCGCACGAAAATTCCGCAATCAGAAACCGAGTGCAGTCACATTTAAAGCATTGATACAAAGCGATACACACCGATACAAAACCTGCATTCAGGCGCGGCATACCCAGTCGTTAAAACAGTTGACAGGCAGACGCGCCTGCCGAAACGAATGTAAAGGCGAACCACCAAGGGAGAACCACTATGACCAGCATCAGTTTAAACAGTGTGAGCAGTCAAATCACCAACAACATCTTTAGCAAACTAGATACCTCTAACCAGGGCACGATTGATGCCACCTCTTTAAGCAAAGCACTGAGCGAATCGGCTGATGACCAAGCCAGCGATGAAGTCAGCGATCTCGTCAGCAGCATAGATACGGACGGCGACAGTAAAATCAGCAAAAGCGAGCTGACAAAAGGAATCGAAAACCTGTTCAGCCAGTTGCAGAGCGCCAGCAACCAGGCTGGCGGCGCTCCAGGTGGGCCACCCCCACCGGGCGGCGCAGGTGGCCCACCGCCGCCTCGCGGCGAAGACGAGGAAGATAGCGGCCTCACACAGGACCAGATGCAGGAAATGGCTTCTTCTACCGACGACAGTAAGCTGTCTGAACTGCTGAACAATGTCGCCAGTAATTTTGAGGCCGCTGATACGAATGGTGATGGCAAGGTAACCCAGCAAGAAGCCATGGAGTATCAACAAAGCCAGAACAGCGATAGCAGCAATCCATCCAGCACCAGCACACAACAAAGCAATGCCCTGGAGCAAGTGGCCAAGTTGATTAAAACCTACGGGCTGGATCAGGACACATCCAGCAGCTATTTGACCACCTCCGCTTAAGCCCACACCAGCCTAACAGATGAGAAAAACAAAAAGCCACCAGAGATTCTGGTGGCTTTTTTTAAATTTTGCCATGTTTTATTTGGTAGTCGCGAATGGACTCGAACCATCGACCCCCACCATGTCAAGGTGGTGCTCTAACCAGCTGAGCTACGCGACTATTGTATTGCGCAGCAGTTGCTGCGAATCAATAAGGTTGCGCATTCTATCCGAAAGCCATCGGTTAGGCAATGGTATCGCGCTTATAATATGCGCATGACAAGCACTGCAGCCTTACCGCCTTTACTCTCCGATCGCATAACAGACGTTCTCATCGACACACTGTCCGAACAGCAGTATTGTGTGATTGATCAGTTTTTACCGGCGGATCTGGTTGAAGCACTGCGTACCATCGCCCTTGATCAACAACAGCAAGGACTAATGCACCAGGCCGGCACCAGCCAGTCAGCGGTTAGCAACCCCAAGTTGCGCGGCGACCAGATTGCCTGGCTGGAGCCCGGTGATCCGCATCCAGCGATCCAGAACTATCTGGCATTTCTGGCTGAAGTGCAACAAGCCGTCAACCGGCAATTGATGATGGGGCTGGACAGTTTTGAAACGCACTTTGCCATTTACCCGGCAGGCTCCTCCGGTTATACCACGCATATAGACCAGTTTCACCAACACCGTGAGCAGGCAAGGCCTGGCGCAAGAACGCTGACCTCGATTATTTATTTAAATGATGATTGGCCAGAACAAGCTGGCGGCGCGTTGCGATTGTATCTGGACGAGCACGCGAAAACACCCGGGCAAGATGCCAGACACATTGATATATTGCCAACAGCGGGCAGGCTGGTGTTGTTTCTATCCGCCAGGTTCTGGCATGAAGTGTTACCCGCCACCTTGCCACGCGTCAGCGTCACCGGCTGGTTTAAAACACGCTAGTTTTTACGTCGCTACTGTGCCGACTGCACTTGCGCCGTCAATCGGCTAAACATATCTGCCCCGGCATAACCATCTTGTGGCAACCCTTTACTGGCCTGGTAACGCCGGATAGCCGCTTGCGTTTTCGCCCCCGGGAAGCCATCCGGCGACCCGCAATCAAAGCCTCTGGCATTCAGCGCCTCCTGCAAAGACCACATCTGCTGATAACTGAGTGCAGGCGGCTCTGGCGGCATCATCAGCGTGTACGTGTCCTGGCGCAATTGCTGGCTCAGCAAACTGACACTGAGCGCATAATTAATAGAGCGGTTCCACTGCATGATCACATCAAAATTCGGGAACACCATATACGCCGGGCCATCATAACCTTGCGGCAACAAAATAGCGGCCTGCGGCAAGCCCAGCGCGCTGTCAGGCACGCCAGCAACCCCCGCTTTTACCCAATCACTGACGGGCTTATTCAGCTGCCATTGCGCCTGGCTGTAATCAAATCCGGCAGGCAAGGCCACCTGAATGCTAATCGGCTTGCCTGGCTGCCAACCTGCTTGTGACAGATAGTTGGCCGCCGAACTGAATACATCCGGGTAAGAATTCCAGATATCTATTTTGCCGTCAGCATCGGCATCCACACCATACTTGAGCAAGGTAGATGGCATAAACTGCATATGCCCGGTTGCGCCTGCCCAGGAGCCCACCACCGGGCTGTCATAGCGCTGCTCGCGCTCGACCACGCGCATCAGGTTCAATAATTCCCGTTTAAAAAACTCGGCCCGGCGCCCTTCATAAGAAAGTGTGGCCAAGGCAGAAGCCAACGGGATATCGCCCATAAAACCACCAAAATTGGTTTCCACCCCCCAAAAAGCCACCAGCACCTCGCGAGGCACTTGATACAACTCTTCGACCACATAAAGCACGCCCTGGTAGTCCTGCGCCATCTGCTTGCCTTTAGCCACCACACGCGGGTTAATGCGGCGGTTTACGTAGGCTGAAAAACTGGTGACAAACTCTGGCTGCTTGCGGTCCAGCTCAATCAAACGTGGCAAGAAAGTCACCTGGTTGAGTGTCGCATCCACCGCGGCTGGTGCCACATGTAATGCCAGCGCCTCCTGGCGCATGGCTGTCACCCACAACTTAAAGCCATCGTCATCCTCAGCACTGCTCAAATCGCTGGTGATAGCGAGCCCCGCCACCAATAACCCGCTCCATACAGCTTGCCACTTCCCGGTTGTTTTTACGTTCTTCATAGACACTAATTCAGGCTGGATAAAATGGATGCATAGCCTGCCTGATAATCGGCAAATTGCGGCTTGAATCCTGTGTGTTGCAAGAAACGGTTACGGATGCGTTTACCAGACTGCGGCTGCAATGGCGGCGTTGATGGCGCTGGCACTTGCTGCTGCGCGGCCAGCCACTGTAATACCTCATGCTGCATGGCGGGGACACCATCTGTCAAAATACAATGTTCTGGTAACACCACACCATCCATGACTTGCTGATACAAATGCACCACCGCCGCAGCCACATCCAGCTCATGCATACGATTGGTCCAATGCACCTGCGTGGGCCAGCGTGCGCTGTTTTGCAGTAACCGTAACAAATAAAGCCGTTGTGGGCCATAAATCCCCGACACCCGCAGCGCCGTATGGCCACAAGGCAACTGTGCCAGTAGCTGCTCGGCTTCCAGCATGACGCGCCCACCTTCATCCGCGGGCAGGGCTGGCGTCTCGTCATCAATCCACTCACCATGATCTTCGCCATAAATGCCGGTGCTGGAAATAAAAAAGACGTGTTTTAATGAAGCCACTGGCACATGTGCCAGCACCTGACGAAGACCTTGCACATAGGTCTGCTGATAGCTTTGCCCTTCTACAGGCGCCAGACAATACAGCAGGATTTCCGGCTGCAAAGTAGATAACACGGACAAGCTTTTTTCGGCAATCACATCCAGGTATATCGCCTGCGCCCCGGCAGGGACCGGCAGCGGGGAGCGCCTGACGATGGTCAGTGCATGCCCCTGGGCCAGGCTTGCCTCTGCGATCAAGGCTCCCAAACCACCACAACCAATTTGCAATATGCGCATACTTACTAACCCTTGATCTCTGGAAGCGGGTGTTTACGCAAATAGCGTTCGGCCAGCAACATGGCAGACATGGTTTTGCTATCGGTGATCTCGCCGGCTTCAATCGCGTGCATCACGCGTTCAAACGGCCAGACAAACACATCCATCGCTTCATCAATATCCCTGGCGTGCTCACCGAGTGACAATCCGGTGGCCAGATAGATATGAATCACTTCGTTGGAATAACCGATACAAGGATGTTGTACACCTAATTTGACCCACGTTTGTGCCGTGTAGCCGGTTTCCTCCAGCAACTCGCGCTGGCCAGTAGTCAATACCGGCTCGTCGGGATCAATTTTGCCTGCAGGCAACTCAATAAATACCTGCTTGAGTGGATAGCGGAACTGGCGCTCCAACACCACTTCGCCTGTGTGCGTCAGCGCAACCACCACCACCGCACCGGGGTGTATCACATACTCACGACCACTAATCACGCCGTTAGGTAAACGTGCTTGGTCATAACGCACAGTCAGCATTTTGCCCTGCGCCATAATTTCGCTGGACACCGTAGTCTCAATCAAATGGGTTTCGATCTGCTGATCCTGATTGAATCCTTTTTCTTCTGCCATCTCACTTCTACCGCTTAAACTGCATCTTTAAATGTGTTGCAATCATTCACTTTGCCAGATTGCAACCCTTGCTTAAACCAATGGACACGCTGCTCAGAACTGCCATGCGTGAAACTGTCAGGAACCACATAGCCCTGCGCCTGTTTTTGCAGTGCATCATCGCCAATAGCCGTGGCGGCACGCAAGGCTTCTTCAATATCACCGGTTTCCAGAATACGGAACTGCTGGTCAGCATGATGCGCCCAGACGCCTGCGTAACAGTCCGCCTGCAATTCCAGCCGCACAGAATAGGCATTGGAGGCAGCTTCAGAACGTGCCTGTTGCCTGGCTTGCTGCACCTTTTCCGAAGTGCCTAGCAAGTTTTGCACATGATGCCCGACCTCATGCGCAATCACATAGGCCTGGGCAAAATCCCCTGGTGCTTTAAAGCGCTCTTGCAGCTCCTGGTAAAAACTCAAATCAATATACACCTTCTGGTCTGCCGGGCAATAAAACGGCCCCATCGCCGCCTGACCCTGTCCGCAGGCCGTTTGCGTCGCACCACTGAAGATTTCCAGATTAGGTGCAGTGTATTGCTGGCCGGCCGCTGAAAACGTGCTTTGCCACACTTGCTCGGTACTCCAAAGCACGCGAGAGACAAACTTGACCTTGGGGTCATTGCTATCCGCAGGCACCGTTTGTGACTCGGCCGCAGGTTGCGCTTGCTGCGCGAGATTCAACACCAGGCTGGGGTCCACGCCAAAATACATGGCCACCAGCGCAATCGCAATGGTGCCGATGCCGATACTGCGGCCACCGACCATTCCACGGCCACGACTGTCTTCGACATGCTGGCTTTCTTCTAAATCATCCAGGCGCACAAGAATCCCCCGACCATTACTATTGAAAAATGTTGATGGAATGTGATTACTTTAGCATGCAGCACTGATAAAATCACACCATGTTTACTGGGATTATTCAAACCGTCGGCCGGATTGCCGAAGTGGTTCCGCATGGTGAAGATTGCGCATTACGCATTGAAGCCGCGGAACTGGGAATGCAAGATGTGCAACTGGGAGATAGCATCGCCGTTAATGGCGTATGTCTCACCGTGACTGAATTCGACGCGCACGCTTTTCAGGTCATGGTGTCAAAAGCCACGCTGGACGTGACTACCGGACTGGGTCAACCAGGCCCGGTCAACCTGGAAAAAGCCTTGCGCCTGGCGGACCGCCTGGGCGGCCACCTGGTCACCGGCCATGTCGATGGCATAGGCACCATTACCGCCTTGCAAGAGGTTGGCGAATGCTGGCTGCTGAAGATACGCGCCCCGCATGCCATCAGCAAATACGTCGCGAAGAAAGGCTCTTTGTGTGTAAACGGCATCAGCCTGACCGTGAACGAAATCAGCCAGGACGAGGTCAGTATTAACCTGATCCCGCACACCATGCAACACACCATCATGCAATACGCCAAGGCCGGAGACCCGGTCAACCTCGAAATCGATTTAATTGCACGCTATGTTGAGCGTATGCAAGCCTGGGAGCAAGAATAATGTCGGCGCAGATTAGCCCTATTGAAGCCATCATTGCCGATATCCGTGCCGGAAAAATGGTCATCCTGGTCGATGACGAACACCGTGAAAATGAAGGTGATTTTGTCATTGCCGCTGAGTTTGTTACCGCAGAGCATATCAATTTTATGGCCAAATTTGGCCGCGGCCTGATTTGCCTGACGCTGACCGAGCAACGTTGCCGCCAGCTGGATTTACCGCCCATGGTGCAAAAAAATGGCACTCGCCTCGGCACCAATTTCACGGTATCCATTGAAGCAGCCGAAGGCGTGACTACCGGCATTTCTGCGGCTGATCGCGCCACAACGATACGCGCGGCGATTGCCAAACAAGCCAACGCCAGCAGCCTGGTCAGTCCTGGCCATATTTTCCCGCTCTCAGCGATGAATGGCGGCGTGCTGGTTCGTGCCGGACACACGGAAGCAGGCTGCGATCTGGCACAACTGGCCGGCTGCGAACCTGCCAGCGTCATTTGCGAAATATTGAAAGATGACGGCGAAATGGCACGCTTGCCAGACCTGATGCAGGTCGCGGCTGAGCATGATATTAAAATTGGCACCATTGCCGACCTGATCCATTACCGCGCCTCACACGAGACCCTGATTGAGCGTAGCGCCGAGCGCAATATCGAGACCGTGTTTGGCCCGATGCGCCTGATCGCCTACCGCGACAATATCGCACAGGAAACACATCTGGCGCTGGTCAAAGGCGATCCGCAAACCAGCGAAGAAGCGCTGGTAAGGGTGCACGAACCCTTGTCCATGATAGACCTGCTGGATAGCAGCCACCAGGCGCATAGCTGGAACCTGTTACACGCCATGCGTATTATCAGCACCGCGCCTTGCGGCGTGATTGTGCTGATCAACCGCGATGAAGACGGGCTGGGACTGACCGACCGCATTTTGCGCGCGGACCAAAAGCTGGTGGTGAACCAGGAATTACGCAATTACGGCACCGGCTCACAAATCCTGCTCGACCTTGGGGTGAAGAAAATGCGCCTGATGGCCGCCCCGCGCAAAATGCCAAGCATGGATGGCTTTGGCCTGGAGATTACCGGCTATTTGAGCGCGGAAGAAGCTAGCCCTGTATGAGTGAACAGTTATCGTTAGATAGCAATGACATGCGTCTGAACCTCACCGGCCAGATTTTGATCGCCATGCCGGCCATGGAAGACCCTTACTTCAGCAAAAGCGTGATTCTGGTGTGTAACCACGACCAGGATGGCGCCATGGGCATGATACTCAACCACCCTTTGCAGCTAAATGTAGGCGACCTGTTTGAGCAACTGGATATGGAATGTCATGCCAACTATCAGCAGGAGCGGCAAGTGCATTTTGGCGGCCCGGTGCAAGTGGAACGCGGCTTTGTGCTGCATACGCCAGCTACTGAATTCAACACCACCATGGAGTTGTCAGAAGGCCTGGCCATGACCTCATCCAAAGATATCCTGGAAGCGGCGGCGCGTGATGAAGCACCACCAGACATGTTTATCGCACTGGGTTATACCGGTTGGTCCGCAGGTCAACTGGAGGAAGAAATCCAGGCCAATGCCTGGCTGACCTTGCCGCTCGAGGACAACCAGCAGCTCCATAAGCTGATTTTCAAACTGCCCAATGATGACAAACTCTCCTGGGCCATGCAGCAATTAGGCGTAGACTTTGCCACTCTGTCCGAGGTCGCTGGCCATGCCTGATGCGGTCAAGCACGGCAAACAGCCTCTCAATCAAAGCCATTTACCGATTACCCAACGCCGTTACCCGGATGTCAGTGGCACGGTGCTTGCCTTTGATTTTGGTGAAAAACGCATAGGCGTGGCCGTTGGCGACACCCTGCTCAAGCTGGCACACGCACTGCTCACCATAGAAGCAGAAGAAAATGCCGCCAAATTTGCGCACATTGATGCGCTGCTGCAAGAATGGCGTCCTGTCTTGCTGGTCGTTGGTTTGCCGATGTCTATGGATGGCGAAGCCCATGCCATGACTGCGCTGGCGCAAAAATTTGCCCAGCGCCTCGAAGGCCGCTTCAACCTGCCGGTCGTGATGGTAGACGAGCGCCTGTCTTCTGCTGAAGCAGCACAGTCGCTGTATGAAGCGGGTGTCAGAGGTCGTGCACAAAAGCCGCTGCTGGACCAGGTTGCCGCACAAACTATATTACAATCCTATTTTGATGCTTATCATGGACGTGCATAGCACAATCCCCTCATGACATTACCTGATCCCGAACAACTACTAGAGCATTTATACCAGCAACTCAAGCCACGCATACAGGAAAATACTGCCCTGGTTGGCATTTATACCGGCGGTGTCTGGCTCATGGAGAGGCTGCTCAAGCGCCTGCAAACTGAGCTAGGGCATAACATTCTGTTTGGCAAACTGGATGCAGCCATGTATAGAGACGATTATGCACAACGTGGTTTGAAAACATCTGCGCACCCGGCTTATATCCCGTTCGATATCAATGGCAAGCATATCATCCTGATCGACGATATTTTTTATACCGGTCGTACCACGCGTGCGGTCATGAATGAACTGTTTGACTATGGCCGTCCGGCCTCGGTACAACTGGCTGCCCTGATCAACCGTGGTGGCGCACAGTTACCAATCCGGCCAGACATGGTCGGTGCCGACCTGCCGTTACAGGCGCATCAATCGTTTGACCTGGCCATGAACACGCTGGGGCGCTTAAGCCTCAGCATTTCTGAATCGGCCTCGCCTGCCAAGAGTGGAGCTGACGACCATGCATAACCCGCAACTCAACGCGCAAGGACAACTACAGCATCTGCTGAGTATCGAAGGATTACCCAAACGCATTTTGACCGACATTCTGGATACGGCCGAAAACTTTGTCGGCGTGGCCGAGCGTGAAGTCAAAAAAGTGCCGCTGCTGCGTGGCAAAACCGTTTGCAATATTTTCTTTGAGAACAGTACGCGCACACGCACCACGTTTGAAATTGCCGCCAAGCGCCTATCGGCCGATGTGCTTAACCTCAACGTCAGCACCTCGTCGCAATCCAAAGGCGAGACGATTTTAGATACGGTAAACAACCTGATTGCCATGCACGCCGATATGTTTGTTGTGCGTCACCAGCAAAGCGGCGCCGCGCACTTTATTGCGCAGCATGTACCACCGCATATCAGCGTCATTAATGCGGGCGATGGCCGTCATGCGCACCCGACACAAGGCTTGCTGGATGTATTTACCATCCGCAAATACAAACCGGAAATGCACAACCTGCGTGTGGCGATTGTTGGCGATGTACTGCATTCACGCGTCGCCCGCAGCGAAATTCATGCCTTGACGACGCTAGGCGTACCCGAAATACGTGTCATCGCACCACGCACCCTATTGCCAACTGACGTGGAAAAGCTCGGCGTGCAGGTATTCCACAATATGGAACAAGGCCTGAAAGATGTCGATGTGGTCATGATGCTACGCCTGCAAAACGAGCGTATGTCTGGCGCCTTGCTACCCAGTTCGCAAGAGTTTTTCCAGACCTTTGGCCTGACGCCAGAGCGACTGGCGCTGGCCAGACCGGATGCCATTGTGATGCACCCTGGCCCAATGAACCGTGGCGTAGAAATTGATTCAGCAGTCGCAGATGGCAAACAATCAGTGATTCTGCCGCAAGTGACTTATGGTATCGCAGTCCGCATGGCGGTGATGGCAATTCTGGGAGGGGGCAACGCCGCATGAACATCGTAATTAAACAAGGCCGCCTGATGGATGCCAGCCAGCAACTGGACCAGGTCAAAGACCTGTATATCAGTGCTGGCAAAATTGTCGCCATCGGTGAGGCACCGGCAAACTTCAAGGCAGACCAAACGCTGGATGCCAGTGGCAAATGGGTGTTACCTGGCCTGGTCGATTTGTGCGCCCGCCTGCGCGAGCCCGGCAGTGAATATAAAGCCACGCTACTGAGCGAGTTACGCGCAGCCATGGCCGGCGGCGTCACCAGCCTGGCCTGCCCGCCAGACACCGACCCGGTGCTGGATGAACCCGGCCTGGTCGAAATGCTCAAACACAGGGCCAAATCACAGGCACTAGCGCATGTCTATCCGCTAGGCGCCGTCACGCGCCAGTTGCAAGGCCAGTTGCTCACAGAAATGTATGCATTGACTGCGGCCGGTTGCGTGGGCTTTTCGCAGGCAGATACCACCATTGTTGATACGCAAGTACTGTGGCGCGCCTTTGAATATGCGGCTTCTTTTGGCTATACCTTGTTTATGCGTGCCGAGGATCCTTACCTGGCCAAAAATGGTGTCGCGCATGATGGCGAGGTCGCTTCGAGATTAGGCCTGAAAGGCATTCCTTCTGCGGCAGAAAGCATCGCTTTGCAAACCATGCTGCGTATTGCGCAAGCCACCGGCGTCAGGCTGCATATCGCCCGCGTCTCTACCGCAGAGTCCGTAGAGCTGATCCGCCAGGCCAAACAATCCGGCATGCAGGTGACGGCAGATGTGAGTATTCAGCATCTGCACCTGACCGACATGGATATTGGCTTCTTTGACAGCATGGTGCATTTAAAACCACCCGTGCGTACCCAGCGCGACCGCGACGCGCTGCGTGCAGGCTTGCTGGATGGCACGCTGGATGCCATTTGCTCAGACCATACGCCGGTGGACGATGACGCCAAGGCGCTGCCGTTTGCCGAATCACATCCGGGCGCCTCTGCGCTCGAACTGTTACTGCCACTGACCTTAAAATGGGCGGCACAAGCCAAGCTATCTCCCACACAAGCGCTGGCCAAAATCACGCAAGCACCAGCTAATATCCTTGGCGTTAATGCAGGTGATTTGCAGGTGGGGGCAACGGCAGATGTCGTGATTTATGACCCGGAAATGGAGTGGCGTGTTGACGGCCGTGCCCTGCTGAGCCAAGGCAAGAATACGCCGTTTGTGCATCATGCAGTCACCGGCAAGGTGACCACCACCTTCACGCAGGGCAACCTGGTGTTCCAGCAAGAAACCTTGCAAACTACTGTGTAAACCAGCGTGTAAGCCTCAACAAAAACGCCTGCGATGTATGGCCACATCGCAGGCGTTTTTATGTGCAGCGTTTTGAAACCGGGCGTGGGCTGACTACAAGATATCCAGGTCAGAAATCTTGCCGCGCTCCTGATTCTCAGGGTTTGCCATCTTGCTGTTAAGCTTAAACTTGAGGCGTAAATCATTGACCGAATCGGCATTGCGCAAGGCATCGTCATAACTGATCTGGCCTGACTCAAATAAATCAAACAAGGCCTGGTCAAAGGTTTGCATGCCCAGTTCGCGTGATTTGGCCATGATCTCTTTAATCGCGTGTACATCACCTTTGTAGATCAAGTCAGAAATCAACGGCGAATGTAACAACACTTCCACCGCAGCCACGCGCCCACTGCCATCAATTTTTGGGATCAATCGCTGCGAAGCGACACAACGCAGGTTAAGCGACAAGTCCATCAATAACTGTTGCCGGCGCTCTTCAGGGAAAAAGTTAATAATCCGGTCCAGCGCCTGGTTGGTACTGTTGGCGTGCAAGGTGGCCAGGCACAAATGGCCGGTCTCAGAGAAAGCAATCGCGTAATCCATGGTTTCACGGTCACGGATCTCGCCGATCATAATCACATCCGGCGCCTGGCGCAGCGTGTTTTTAAGCGCCGCATGCCAGCTTTCGGTATCCACGCCAACCTCACGCTGGGTGACAATACAATTGCGGTGGCCGTGAATAAACTCGACCGGGTCTTCAATGGTAATAATATGGCCGTAGCTACTTTCGTTTCTATGCCCCAGCATGGCTGCCATTGAGGTCGACTTACCAGAACCGGTGCCGCCGACAAAAATGATCAGGCCTCGCTTGGCCATCACCACGTCTTTAAGAATCTGCGGTAACTTTAATTCATCAAATTTGGGGATATTGGTATTGATCACCCGGAACACCAGGCCGACCGCACTGCGCTGAATAAACGCATTGACGCGGAAACGGCCGACGGACGGCATGCTGATTGCAAAGTTACATTCCAGCGTCTGCTGAAACTCCAGCGCCTGCTTATCGTTCATCACCGCCCGACCGATCTCGGCGGTTTGCTGGGTGTTCAGGGTTTGTGAGGACACCGGCGTCAGCTTGCCGTCTATCTTCATCGCTGGCGGAAAGCCCGCCGTGATAAACAAGTCTGAAGCCTTGCGCGTGACCATCAGTTTCAGCAGGTCAGTGACGAACTTCTCCGTATGGGCGTGATCGCCCGTCGTTTGCGTGCTGTCCATGTTGTTAGCCGATGATAGCGTCACGGTTCGCCGCCTTGGTGCGCGCTTCAGCGGCACTGATGATATTACGTTTTACCAGGTCTTGCAGGTTCTGGTCCAGGGTTTGCATGCCCAGGCTCTGGCCAGTCTGGATCGCAGAATACATCTGGGCAATCTTGTTTTCACGAATCAGGTTACGAATGGCCGGGGTGCCCATCATAATTTCATGCGCGGCGACGCGGCCTTGCTCATCCTTGGTTTTACACAGGGTTTGTGAAATCACGGCACGCAGCGATTCAGACAGCATGGAGCGCACCATTTCCTTCTCCGCCGCCGGGAACACATCGACCACCCGGTCTATGGTTTTGGCCGCAGAACTGGTGTGCAAGGTACCAAATACCAGGTGACCGGTTTCGGCCGCAGTCAACGCCAGGCGGATGGTTTCCAGGTCGCGCATCTCACCCACCAGGATCACATCCGGGTCTTCACGCAACGCAGAGCGCAGCGCATTCTCAAACGATTGCGTATGCGGGCCGACTTCACGCTGGTTGATCAACGACTTTTTCGAGGTGTGCACAAATTCAATCGGGTCTTCCACCGTCAACACATGCGACATCTGCGATTCGTTGATGTAATCAATCATCGCCGCCAGCGTAGTGGACTTGCCCGAGCCAGTGGGCCCGGTCACCAGCACAATGCCACGTGGTGTATCAGCAATGTCCTTGAATACTTTTGGGGCATTCAGCTCATCCAGCGTCAGCACCTTGCTCGGAATAGTACGGAATACTGCACCGGCACCACGTTGCTGGTTAAACGCGTTAACCCGGAAACGCGCCAGGTCAGGAATCTCAAACGAGAAGTCACATTCCAGCGTTTCTTCGTAGATTTTGCGCTGGCTGTCATTCATGATGTCATACAGCATGCGGTGTACTTCGGCATGATCCATGGCGGGCAAATTGATCTTGCGCACATCGCCATGCACACGAATCATCGGTGGCAGGCCGGAGGACAAATGTAAGTCCGACGCTTTATTTTTAACTGAAAATGCCAATAAATCTGAAATATCCACAATCGACTCCAGTGATTATTTATATAATGTTGCTTTAGTTTTGTATTCTTAGTTCTTCAACACTTGTTTAGCTGCCATGACTGCCCTCTCTGACAATCTTGCCTGTATCCGCCAACAGATCGCAGACGCACAGACACGTTTTCAGGCTACGCAACCTGTCACGCTATGCGCGGTGAGCAAAGCACAACCGGCAGTGGCGATTCGCGCCGCCTATGACGCTGGTCAAACCGTGTTTGGCGAAAACTACCTGCAAGAAGCCCTGCAAAAGCAGGCTGAGCTTGAAGACTGTGCTATAGCATGGCACTTTATCGGGCCAATTCAAAGCAATAAAACACAGCCAATTGCCCGTCATTTCGACTGGGTACACTCGGTAGATCGCCTTAAAATTGCACAACGCCTGTCTGATGCACGCCCGTCAACGCTGGCGCCACTCAATATTTGCCTGCAAGTGAACATTAGCGAAGAGGCAAGCAAAAGTGGTGCCAGTGGCCAGGAGTTATTGGAACTCGCCTTAAATATCAAACAGTTGCCACGCTTGCAGCTACGCGGTTTGATGGCAATTCCGGCACCTTGCAGTGACATTGAGCAACAGCGTGACCAATTTCGGCAGGTGCGCGCCTTGTTTGAACACCTGAACAGCCATGGCCTGCAACTGGACACATTATCCATCGGCATGAGTGGCGACTTTGCGGCGGCCATTGCCGAAGGCGCCACACTGGTACGCATAGGCACCGCCATTTTTGGCGCGCGCATCCCCTCTTTACCCACAGATTCAGTGATAAAAGGAACCTGATCACCATGCAATCACTTTCAGCCACACGCATTGCCTTTATCGGCGGCGGCAATATGGCACAAGCCTTGATGATAGGCCTGCAACAACGTGCATTTAATATGCAAAATATCACCGTGATTGACCCGGACACGACCAAACATCCACACTTGCAAACCAGCCTGGGCATCAACACCAGCGCCAGCCTGACGGCAGAATCACTGGCGGCAGATATCATTGTGCTAGCCGTCAAACCGCAACAATTACAAAGCGTGGCGCTGGCGCTGGCCCCCTTGCTGCAATCACAGTTAGTGGTGTCGGTCGCTGCGGGCATACGCACGGCAGATCTGAGCCGCTGGTTAAATGGCTATCAAATCATCGTGCGCACCATGCCGAACACCCCGGCCCAAATTCAGGCCGGGATTACCGGCGCTTATGCCTTGCCTGCAGTCTCGGCCGCGCAACGCGCATTGGCCGATGCGGTGTTACAAGCCGCAGGCGAAGTTGTGTGGCTGGACGATGAAGCGCAACTGGATGCCGTGACTGCCATTTCTGGCAGCGGCCCGGCCTATGTCTTTCTGATGATAGAAGCCTTGACGGCAGCTGGCGTTGCATTAGGTCTCAGCGAAGCACAATCGCTCAAACTGAGCCTGGCGACGTTTAAAGGCGCCAGCCTGTTGGCCGCTGGCAGCACTACGCCGATCGCCACCTTGCGTGAGCAGGTCACCTCCAAGGGCGGCACGACCGAGCAAGGGCTGCTCAGCATGCGCCAGCATGATATTCATGGCATGATGCAAGATGCCACTGCGCAAGCGGCACGCCGCGCCAAAGAACTGGGTGATCAACTGGGAGCACAAGCATGATGTTGCAAAACATGACGACTTTTTTACTCAATGCCGCCTTCGGCATGCTGACGTTTTTATTGGTACTGCGTTTTTTAATGCAATGGACACGTACTTCGTTCCAAAATCCGTTGGGTCAAATGACCATGGCACTGACCGACTTTATGGTCAAACCCGCACGTAAACTGATTCGCCCGATCAAGGAGTGGGATTTATCGACATTGCTGCTGGCCTTATTGATGCAGATTATTTTGTTTGCCCTGTTGGCCTTGCTGACTGGCGCACCTGCCTCACCGTTTTTCTGGGTATGGCAAGCAGTGTTTGGCGTGCTGGGGCAAATGGTAGATGTGTTTTTCTATGCGATTTTGCTGATGGCAATTTTAAGCTGGGTCAACCCTTACAGCCCAATTTACGGTGTCTTGAACCAACTGTCAGCCCCTATTCTGGAGCCATTACGCCGTATTTTGCCGCCGATTCAGGGCTTTGACTTTTCTGCACTGGTCGCGCTGATTTTATTGCAAATGATCAGCCATATTGTGCTGCCAGGCCTGGCAGTGAGTATTCTTTAAGACAAGCAAAAACATAAAAAAGGACGACAGCTTGTCGTCCTTTTTTATTTATATCCACACAATATCAAACTCTTCCCGCCCGTACTGCGTATCCGGATGCAGTGACAGCGGCTTTTTAATAAAGTCAGACAAACTGGCCAGGCTCTGCGACTCTTCATCGCTCAGCATATTAATCACTTCAGGTGATGCCAGAATCTTGAATTCTTTGGCGCTTTTAAACTGCTTGGACTCACGCAATACTTCGCGCATGATTTCATAGCAAATGGTTTGCGCAGTTTTGAGTTCGCCACGACCCTGGCACACCTGGCAAGACTCACACAACAAATGTGCCAAACTTTCGCGTGTGCGCTTACGCGTCAACTCAACCAGGCCGAGTGCAGAGAAGCCGTTGACATTGATACGCGCCCTATCCAGCGTCACCGCCTTGCGCAACTCCTCCAGCACCGACTCACGCTGCGCATCTTCATCCATATCAATAAAGTCGATAATGATAATGCCGCCCAGGTTGCGCAAACGCAGTTGCCGCGCAATGGTTTGCGCCGCTTCAAGGTTGGTTTTAAAAATGGTATCAGACAGGTTTTTGCCACTGACAAAACTGCCGGTATTGACGTCTACCGTGGTCAGTGCCTCGGTCTGGTCAAAAATCAGGTAGCCGCCGGATTTAAGTTCCACCTTGCGCGACAAAGCCTTTTCAATTTCGCTTTCAATGTCATAAAACTCAAACAGAGAACGCTCGCCCTTGTAGTGCATAAGCGGCTTGACTGCGTGTGAAACATACAACTCGGCAAACTCTTTCAAGCGCTCAAACATCTCGCGCGAGTCAACGCGGATACTGGTCGTTTCAGTACACACCACATCGCGCAAAATACGGCGCGGCAAACTCAGGTCATAAAAAATCAGCGAACGCTCACCGACTTTTTTGCTTTCGGCCTGGATTTTTTGCCAGACTTTGCGCAGGTACTCAATATCCGCCAGCAACTCTTCATCAGTCGCATTCTCAGACATGGTGCGGATAATGTAGCCGCCTTCACGATCTTCCGGCAACAAGCCCAGCAGGCGATTGCGCAAAAACTCGCGTTCTTCTTCAATATCAATGCGCTGAGAGACACCAATGTGCTTCTGGTATGGCAAATAGACAAGAAAGCGCCCGGCGATACTGATTTCCGTCGTCAATCGCGCACCCTTGGTGCCGATGGCCTCTTTAATCACCTGCACGATAATCGACTGGCCTTCATGCAAGACCTCCTGAATCGGCCTGGCGGTTTTAACCGCGCCATCCTCTGAATGGCACTCCATGATATCCGCCGCATGCAGAAAGGCCGCACGCTGCAAGCCAATTTCGACAAACGCCGACTGCATGCCTGGCAATACGCGCACCACGGTGCCGCGATAGATATTGCCGACAATACCCAGTGATGACGCCCGCTCAATATGCAGCTCCTGCACAATGCCCTGCTCCAGAATCGCCACGCGCGTCTCTTGCGGCGTGACGTTAATCAGTACTTCTTGCGCCAATGACATATTGCTTTACCCGATCCCGATTCATTATCTTTTATACAAAGTTTACCATGCGTGCAGCAACTGCGCCGTTTCATGCAGCGGTAAACCCATCACGCCGCTATAACTGCCATCAATGCGTTTGATCCACGCCCCGGCGCGCCCCTGTATGCCATAGGCACCTGCCTTATCCATCGGCTCGCCCGAGGCGATATAGTCCTGCAACACCGCTTGTGGCACGTGCATCATCTCAACCTCTGTGGTATTGAGTAAACAACGTACCTGACCGGCCTGATAAACCGCCACTGCCGTATGCACCACATGAAGGCTGCCACTTAAACGCGAAAGCATGGCCATGGCCTCACCCGCATCTGCCGGTTTGCCTAAAATATCCTGGCCCAAAGCCACGGTCGTATCCGCCGCCAGAATCGATAAACCACGCACGCCATGCACCGCAGCCACAGCAAGCGCCTTTTCTTGCGCCAGGCGTAACACATATTGCGCGGGATCTTCACCCAGCAAACTGGATTCGTCGATATCGGCAGGCACAATTTCGCATTGCACGCCCAACTGCGCCAGCAATTCCACGCGACGCGGACTGCGTGACGCCAGGATGATCTTGTGTTGATACATGAACATTCCACCAGCTTAACAAACAAGCCGCACAAGGTAACACAAACACAGTCGATTTTGCGCTAAAGGCTGTCCCAATTGCGACCCAACTTGTACTAACAGGCGCCTGCCTCATTGTGTACAATAACCGCTCGTTTGTCTTTTCTCACCAAGCTATCCGCATGAACTCACTTGAACACTTGCTGCAGCGTGCCGAACAACTGATCACGCGCCTGGAAACCCTGCTCCCCGCACCTCCCGCCGACATCAACTGGCAGGCCATCGCCTGGCGCTGGGTCAAACACGGTGCACAAGGCCAGCTACAAGCCGTAGACCACCCGCATGCAGTATTGCTGCAAGACATACAATTTATTGACCGGCAAAAAACTGAAGTCGTGCGTAACACCCGGCAGTTTTTGCAAGGTTTGCCTGCCAACCATGTGTTGCTCACTGGCGCACGCGGCACAGGCAAATCATCATTAGTTAAAGCCTTACTCAATAGCTATGCCGCCGAAAGCCTGCGCCTGATTGAAGTTGAAAAGCAGGACCTCAATGACCTGCCACAAATTGCGCAACTGATACGCCAGCGGCCGGAAAAGTTTATTATCTTCTGTGACGACCTCACGTTTGAAGCCAACGACACCGGCTATAAAGCGCTCAAAGTGATCCTCGATGGCTCGATTGAAGATGCATCGCCTAACCTGCTGGTATATGCCACCTCCAACCGCAAAAACCTGATGCCGGAATACATGGCCGACAACCAGCCAATTGTCGATAAAGGTGAAATCCGCCAAAACGACACCATAGACGAGAAAACCTCGTTGGCCGAGCGCTTTGGCCTGTGGCTCTCGTTCTATAGCTTTGACCAGGACGAATACCTGAGCATTGCCGAGCACTGGCTGCAAACCTTTGGCATCCCCATGGATGACGCTGCCCGCCACGCCGCCCTGCAGTTTTACCACACGCGTGGCGCCCGCAGCGGCCGCGTGGCCTACCAGTTTGCCAAAGACTACGCAGGCAAGCTGCAACTAGGCGCATAAAACACTGCGCATAGAGGCATTCATCTTTAAAACCATTTGCGCTTACTCACATTGAAACGCAGCTAAAAACAATATGACCAAACTCGTACAAGTCGCCGTTGCCATCCTGATCAAACCCAATGGCGAATACCTGCTCGCCAGCCGCCCCAATGGCAAAGGCTGGGCTGGCTGGTGGGAGTTTCCCGGCGGCAAAATCGAAGCTGGCGAAACGCCAGAACATGCATTGATCCGTGAATCCCAGGAAGAACTCGGCATCACCCCCACACAAATACAGCCGTGGATCAAACGCCGCTACGATTATCCGGCCACCCATGATGCCGAAGCCAAAACCGTGCTCCTGCACTTCTTTTTCGTGCATGCATGGCAAGGTGAGTTACAAGCACGCGAAGGCCAGCAATTCGCCTGGCAACATCCGCAAAAGCTCAACGTCACCCCTGTGCTACCCGCCAATGCGCCAATTATGCAAGCCCTGAGCCTGCCGCCCGTTTATGCCATCAGCAATGTGCAAGAAATGGGCAAACCCGCCTTCTTGCAAGCGCTAAAACAACAATTAGACCAAGGCCTGCAACTGCTGCAAATCCGTGAGCCACAGCTTGATAGCGCAGCATTGACTCAATTAAGCGAACAAGTATTACAGCTATGCGCGTCCTACGACTGCCGCTGCCTACTCAACGGCAGCCCAGAGCAAGCCCAACAGCTCGGTTACCAAGGCGTGCATTTAAATAGCCAGCGTCTGCTGGCCCTGGCGCAAAAACCGGATCACTTATTGGTAGGCGCCTCTTGTCACAGTCGCGCAGAGTTGGAACAAGCACAATCACTCCAACTAGACTTCGCCCTGCTCTCGCCAGTATTACCGACAAAAAGTCATCCAGAAGCAAGCGGAATGGGATGGGAGAAATTTAGTGAAACCTTAAATGGATTGGAAATCCCAGTTTATGGTTTAGGGGGTATGCTGCCAGAGCATCTATCAATCGCGCTCGCTGCGGGTGCGCGCGGTATTGCCATGCAACGGGCATGCTGGTCTTTCCTCAATTAAATAACAGGTTGTGAAGTGGGGATGTACAGGAGCTTGTGAGTGATAACAGCCTAGATATTGAGAATGTACTTACCACCTTAAATGTAGCTGGGGAATATAGTATATCCAGGGAAACTTTATATAAATACTTAAAATCCCCTACCTAAAAACCTGATAGCTCCCCAGCTGAACGTTTTAACTTAGTTTTCGGTAAGCTTGAACGCTTGCTTTCGTGCATAGGTATGCATGTTATAGAAACAATTGGCTTTAACAGGATGGCATTTCAATTTCTAGCCATAGCTGGTTCCAAACATTGCTGGCCAGATTTTCGATAGCCATCATTGCATTCCCAGTCGTTGCCATAGTAATTTAGCTTGGCGTTCAATGGTATTGCAACAGCTAGGCAAATACCTCCAGACTGTCTATAACCACGCTCGCACTCCCAGCCGTTCCCGTAGTAATTTAATTTGGCATTTTGCGGAATGGCAACTATTAAACATACACTTCCTGCTTGCCTATAGCCACGCTCACACTCCCAACCATTACCGTAATAATTCAGCTTAGCATTTTGAGGCAAATTTACAGCAACACATGTGGCGCCTGCTTGGCGATAACCCTTCTCACATTCCCATCCATTGCCGTAGTAGTTGAGCTTAGCGTTTTGAGGCAAATCTACAGCAACACATGCGGCGCCTGCTTGGCGATAGCCTTTCTCACATTCCCAATCATGACCGTAGTAGTTGAGCTTAGCGTTTTGAGGCAATTGAACAGCAACGCATGAGGCACCGATTTGACGGAAACCCTTTTCACACTCCCAATCATGGCCATAGTAATTAAGTTTGGCATTTTGAGGCAATTCAACGGGTACGCATGAGGCACCCGCTTGGCGGTATCCTTTTTCACATTCCCAGCCATTCCCGTAATAATTCAATTTTGCATTTTGAGGTACATCAACAGAAATGCAGCCCTCCCTTGATGAACGATAGCCAGGGTCACATTCAACGATACCCGGCCTATGAGTCTTTGTCCGACCTGTTTCTATTGATCTGGCTGGGCTAATGTATTCCTCGGAATTGCTTTCATGAGTTGTAGATTCAGGTTGGTCTTGGTCTAAATTAGGAGAATTATCGTTAGCAATTGAGTTAGTGTTGGGAGGCAAAGTTGAAGGATATGAAAATGATCTGAGACCATAACCATATGAATTAGGAGATAACTGTGTTCCAACCTTACCAGTATATGGATTTACGTTTCCGTAAGTACTCCAATTGTTACTGAAGTTGCCATCGGGCGCAGACCTCACATGTGGTTGTACATAGGTTCCATCTTTACGAACATATCCCCTCACACTTACATTTCCGCCTCTTGCTCCTCTTGCAAATGCAAAGTCTGCTGAAATGAGCATTAAGATCAATAGAAATATACTTAGTGTGATGGTCTTTGGAAAACTATGACTTTTCATTTTGATCCACCCTGTATTTTTATAATTCAAAATGAGAAACAAAAATTGCAACTATTACATTGACTTAAAACTATATGAGGCAGTGGCATTTTGCAAGATAAAAATACTCTTTAGCTTCATAGCAAAGTACATTTTCACAACCGTTGCAAAACTAATGATAGGATTATGTTTTAACTATTATTAGAGCACCTGCTGGTGTACCTTGTTATTTAGAAACAGTTGGATTTTTTCCCATTTATTACTTATTTAAAATCAATGACATAGGAAGATATTGAATTCCCCTCCCCGTGGGGACGCTAATAAGACAGTGTATGAAATTGCCAGTGCCGCACAACGCCTAAATGAACTCCGCGACAATTGGTTAAACCCTAATGAATGGGTCGATTGGGTCATTACCCCCGAAGAAGAAAAAGCAGACTTCCCTAAACGGGCGGTGGCCAAAGCAGGATTCGACGCCGAACTTAAAAAACGAACACTCACCAACTTATACAACCAAAGACCTGCGTGGCTAGATAACGCGCACAAAGCGCTTGATGCCGCCGTGGCTAAAGCTTACGACTGGGAAGATTACACGCCAGAAATGCCGGATGAAGAAATTTTAAGGAGTTTGCTCAAATTGAATCTCGAAAGAGTAGCAAATCAATGATCAGGCGATATAAAGCAACACGGCTTACAAATAATGACGCTATTAACTAAACGAAATTTGTTGTTATTGATTCCTCTGGTTGTGGCTGTTTTAGCCTCGCTAATAGCTGTTCATACAAAAAATTATCATGAACTTCGGCTATCGGGCGCAGAGGCTCTTCGTTCAGTGTCGATACTTTTTGCTTTGTTAGCGGGTTCTTCAATCGCGCTTCTAAATACATTTGTTACAGGACTACGCGAAGATGCGAAAAAACAGATTGCAGAAGTAAGGGAAATTTTGGATGAAATCGCGAACAGTAAAGAAAGAAACGGATATGAAGAGCTTGAATCACTTATTAAAAACCAGATAGACCCTTTACGTTGCTTAGCATTAAAGGAATGGCTTGAATACGATGAAGCAAACTTTATAAGACAACAAATGCCAGACACGGAACTCATAGCTTTGAGCAAAAAAGATTCTGTTTATTTCGCTAGATACTTTCTTCGCCTAGAAGATGAATTCAATGAATTAGGAGTAATTTTTGTTCGTCGCATTGTGGCCAAACATCATTTTGATACGGCCAGATGGTCATTGGGTTTTCTTGTGATAAGTATGATTATGATTTCCACGTCATACATGGTCCCAAATACTGAATTATGGAACTGTCTAGTGTTTATTATTGAGGCCACATTAGTATCAGCTGTAATTACTAATGCAGCATTCCTATTTTCGTTTTTTGTAAACGAAGCACAAGGTGGTATTGCCATTTATGAGTCAAACAAATAATCCATTACATGGCATCACGCTTGAGCAGGTCGTTGTCGCCTTGGTCGACTATTACGGCTGGGATAAACTCGCACAGAGAGTGAATATCAACTGTTTTAAGAGCGACCCATCTGTGAGGTCTAGCTTGAAGTTTTTGCGGCGGACGCCGTGGGCGCGAGCTGAGGTAGAGAGTTTATATCTCGCGACTTTTGCTAAAAATCACGGTTGATATTGATCGGGGTTTAAGCCCATATGAATCGTTTTTAAATCAGGGTGCGGCTTTTACCGGCATGGTGACAAACTGATCCGTAATCTTGCCTTGTTTGTCTTTAAAACAGAGTCTGAATTTTACTTGCTCACCCGCTTTAAACGGTGTGGGCAGTTCAAACAGCATTAAGTGCAAGCCGCCCGGTGCCAGTTTAACTGGCTTGCCAGCAGGTACTGGCAATTCTTCCATGCTACGCATCTTCATGACACCGTTTTGCATGGTCATGCTGTGCATTTCTACCGTGCCAGCACGCTCTGTTTCGGCATAAACCAAGGTGACATCCTGTGCGCTGGATAATGTGACGTAGGCGGCGCCTACAGATTGGCCTGGATTGGAAGCGCGAACCCACGCATCGCTCAGTTTTACCTCTGCATGCGCAATCCCTAGCCAGCCGATCAGGCAAACGCTGGTGACGAGGCGGGATAAGAAGGCTGTTTTTTGCATATTCAATAATCCTGGCAACCAGTTATTCTGGCTCGTATAAATCTGGCGGGGTGCTATCAGGAATACGAAACTTCTCCGTAGCCCAATCGCCGAGATCGACCAGTTTGCAACGCTCACTGCAGAATGGGCGGTATGGATTAGCGGTGGAGTACTCTGAAGTTTCGCCACAAGACGGACAAGCCACCTTGCGGGGTTTAACGGCGGGCTGTGTCAATTGTGTCCAGCCCCGGTAAAGTTACAGACGATCATCTTAAACGGGATGTCCTGCTCGCAACCTTTCGGGCGTTGCACGAAATCCAACTTTTGAAAGCGGATATTGATCGCGTATTTATTGGCACTGACTTCAGGGAAGCATTCGTCGTGGTCGATTTCGATGCGTAACAATTGTGCCGGCTTATGACCGGACAATTGCTGCTGGTAAGCGCCATGATGCGCCACCAGTGACAATACCTGGCCGCTACCGCGCAACAATTGCAGAATCAGTCGAATCGACTCATACATAGGCATCAGTTTGGTCAGCCAGTTGTCGAAGTCGTCCTTACGACGCTCTACGCCCAGGTACAGCCAATGACGGTAAGACGGTAAATCAAACTCGCACACGCCGCCAGGAATACTGGTGCGTTGTTTGACGCTCATTAACCAGTCATTTTCACGCAACGACTGGCCAAGTTTTTGATGATCAGAACGCAAAGCGGTGGCACAGCGATCCAGGCTGGACAATGTGCTCGCCAGTGCATTGCGGTCGATATTAGGATTGGTTTGCAGAAAGGATAACTGGACCTTGTGTCTGTCCAGCTCTTGTAGCAGATCGACTTTCAAATCCCCGCGATCAATCAAATCCAGGATTTGCAGCATGGAAATCAGCGCGACATGATGACTGATCTCATGCCCAATCTCAATGTGGTGCAACATCTTGACGAACAGATCTTCTAGGCGGAGATAAGTTCTGATGCGCTCGTTAAATGGAAACTCGTAGCTCGACACGGCAGCCTTTTCTGTCAGCTGATACTTGAAAAGTATGCAATAAAAGCCTGATTATGAAACCCTTTTCACTCACTGGCAAGTCTTAGAGAAATTTTTATGAAACTCTAGCACTTTTTCCTGCAATTTAGCCAGTGTTTGATCGTTTTCGATCACCGAATCTGCAATGGCTAAACGCTCATCCCGGCTGCTTTGCGCAGCGATCATGGCCTGCGCCATGCCTTCTGATAGCTGGCTGCGCTGTATCACGCGCGCGAGTTGCATCTGCTCATCACAATCGACGACCAGCACGTGATCAATCATGCGCCAGTCGTCACGGCTTTCCACCAGCAACGGAATCGCCAGCACCACGTAAGCATCGGCATATTGTGCTATCTGCCGGATAGCCTCCAAACGAATGGCCGGATGCATAATTTGATTGAGTTGATCCAGCGCATCTGGCTCAGCAAAGACCAATTCGCGTAATTTTGCCCTATCCAGCTGGCCATCAGCATTAAACATGGCATCGCCAAACTGCACGCGTACCGCTTGCATGGCCGAGCTGCCAGGCGCGCTCATGTCACGGGCGATATGGTCTAAATCGACGACGGGCACGCCTAATGCCATAAACGCGTTGCATACTTCGGTTTTACCACTGCCTATGCCGCCAGTCACGGCCACGACTTTGCTCATGATGGTGCTCGTTACGGTATCAGGTAATAGGAAGCCAGCGCTTGCCCGTAAAACAAGGCAGCAATACCCCCCAGCGCTAAAAATGGGCCAAACGGGATCGCGGTTTGGCGTGTTTTGCCTTTAAGCAAGATCAGGCCGATACCGATCACACTACCCACCACCGAGCTCAGTAAAATGACGGCAGGCAATAACTGCCAGCCAAACCAGGCACCAATGGCAGCCAGGAGTTTAAAGTCACCATAGCCCATGCCTTCTTTGCCGGTAACAAGCTTAAATAGCCAGTAGACTGACCATAACACCAAATATCCTGCCATCGCGCCGACGACGGCTGAAGTCAGGTCGGTAAAGCCGTATTTGATATTCAGCAACAAGCCCAGCCACAACAAAGGCAGCGTAATATCATCGGGGAGCAACTGGGTGTCAAAATCGATAAACGTCAACGCCACCAACGCGAATACAAACACCAGGGCAAATACCGTCAGCATGCTGTAGCCATACTGTACGGCCACCCCCAGCGACAGCAAACCGGTTAATAACTCGACCAATGGATAACGCACAGAAATCGAGGCTTGACAGCCGCGGCAGCGTCCACGCAGAAACAGGTAACTGATGACAGGAATATTTTCAATGGCGGTAATCCGGTGTCCGCAATGCGGGCAAGCCGAGCGCGGGGTCACAAGGTTATATTTGGGCTGCTCCGGTGCAGTTTGCCCTTGCAAATCCAGGCAACTGGCATGCCACTCACGCTCCATCATTCTCGGTAAACGATGGATCACCACATTGAGGAAACTCCCCACCAGCAAGCCAATCAGCAGGCACACGGCCTGTAAAAAATGGGGTTGCGTCTGCATTAAACTTAAAACGGGTTCAAGGATTTCTGACATGATACCGATAACATAGTTAAGGTTGCTGCATGATCGCATCGTTAATGCAAGTAAGCAAGGCTAAAAGACGGCAAAACCTGTTTAAAAGCCGCTTTCACCGCCTTGAAAACCACTTGCCTGGCACCATTTATGTGTAAGATGGATACTACAGTGCAACCGACCAGGTCTGTATCTGTGTTTAAGTGACATCCGTTATCAAGTGAAGGAAGTTGCCTATGTCTGATCAAATCAAATTTACGCCACCGACCGAAGCAGGCCTCAATCAGGTCGAGTTAAATCAAGTCGAGCATCCTGCCTGGGATGAGCCCGTCATTTGCCGGGTAGAAGTTGACTTGCCAGGCTGGCTGACAAAACTGACCGGACAATCACACTGGGAAGTCTACAGTGAAGAGGAAGAGGAAAACTGCATCAGCTTTGGCATGCGTTCACTACAAACACGCGGCTTGCATAAAGCTGCCGAGCTGATTGCTGAAAAAGATATGCAGGCAGAAGTGACGTTGTACCACAACGGCTACGCAGTGGTCGACGTCAATGGACAGTCATTGTTTGATGGCGCGCTCACCAACGCCACCAATGATTGTGCACGACTAAGCTACTACCATATCAGTGGCGAACCGATCGCATTAAACTGATATTGAAAACTAAATTACTGAAGTTGTAATAGCCAGCCTGCTCCTAGGCTGGCTGTAAGATTATTGCTGGCGACTGACAGAGAAGTTAGCCAAATCCAGCAAGGCCTGCTTGGCTGCTGTTGGCGCGAATACGGATAAGGCTTCACAAGCCAGGCTGGCTTCTTTTTGCGCGACGGCGCGCACGTAATCAAATGCTTTCACCGCATGCAAAATTTCCAGCACAGCCCCTAACTGAGACACCTGCCCTTCCAGCAGGGCCTGCTTCACCAGATCGGCTTGCGCTGCTGGCGCTTGTTGAATCGCATACAACATCGGCAGCGTCACTTTGCCTTCTGCCAGATCATTGCCTAAGGTTTTGCCTATTTTTTCGCTGTCGCCGGTTAAATCCAGCACATCATCAATCAGCTGAAACGCGGTGCCTAAATGCATGCCATAGGTGGCCAAACCCTCTTCCTGCTCAGCATTGGCCTGGCACTGCACAGCGCCCAAACGTGTCGCTGCTTCAAACAGTTTGGCGGTCTTAAAGTGGATCACCTGTAAATAATCCTGCTCACTGACGCCAATATTGCGCACATTAAGCAGCTGCAACACTTCGCCTTCAGAAATCACATTGGTCGCATCGGCCAAGATCTCCATCACGCGCATGTTTTGCAACTTCACCATCATCTGGAAGGCGCGTGAATACAAGAAATCACCCACCAACACACTGGCCGGGTTGCCATAGACATGATTAGCAGTCGACTTACCGCGACGCAGCTCAGACGCATCTACCACGTCATCATGCAACAAGGTCGCGGTATGAATAAATTCGATGATGGCGGCCAGCGAATGGTGCGCCGGCGTTACCGCGCCAGCCAAATCGCCGGACATCAATACCAGTGCCGGACGCAAGCGCTTGCCACCACTGTGGATGATGTATTCCGAAATTTGATTAATCAGCGGAACTTGAGATGACAAAGACTGGCGAATAACGGCATCCACCTGCTGCATATCGCCTGCAATCCGCGCCAAACAAGCATTTAGAGACACTGAAACACCAATGAAAAAACAAAGTTAAAGCATACCATACCTGCCCCGCCTCTCGCTACGCTCAACGCGGCAGAATATACATACAGACAGCCTTGATCATGCAGCAAGTCCGGCGAATAAGCGGCAAATACATGATGGATGACAGAAAAGAAAAAAGCCTTGCTTCCGAAGAAACAAGGCTTTTTATTTTTGGCGCGCCCGGAGCGATTCGAACGCCCGACCCTTTGGTTCGTAGCCAAATACTCTATCCAACTGAGCTACGGGCGCCAAGGTTTGCTGCTATGCAACAAAAACAGCATTATAACACTATTTTAAGCTTTGTGGCGGTGCAGATTCACATCCAACAACCAATCTACCAAAAACAATACCCGCACGGAGCAAGGTTTTTGGCGGTGAGCGAGGGATTCGAACCCTCGATACAGGTTTAAGCCCATATGCTTCCTTAGCAGGGAAGTGCCTTCGACCTCTCGGCCAGCTCACCTTATTAAAACAATCAAGTCCTAATAAAACCAACACAGCTTACGCTGTTCTCTTTGCAGTATTGCTACTGCATCGAAGGGCGCCATACTACGTGAAAACCCTTCAGAAATCAACGTCAAAAACAAGAATGTTTTATTTCTTTACATAAAGGAAACGTGAAATCAGCGAGCGAGCGGGATGAAGTGCAAGGCGCACGGAACGCAGAAACCGGAATGTACTGTAGTACATGAGGATTTTGAGTACCGCGTAACGCAGCAATTCGCCCGCGCAGCCGCTTATTCCGCGTTTCTATTAAGCGTTTTCTAAACCGAACGCTTTATGCAGCACGCGTACCGCCAGCTCCATATATTTCTCTTCAATCACCACGGCGATTTTAATTTCGCTGGTAGAAATCATCTGAATATTAATACCCTCTTCAGCCAGTGTGCGGAACATCTGGCTGGCAATACCCACATGTGAGCGCATGCCCACGCCGACCACAGACACCTTGGCGATCTTGTCATCGCCACTGATTTCACGTGCCTGGATATGGCCTTGCACCTTATCGCGTAACAAGGCCAGCGTCTTATTCATTTCATTCTTATGCACGGTAAAGGTGAAGTCAGTGGTGCCATCAGCGCCGACGTTCTGGATAATCATGTCGACATCGATATTGGCATCTGCCACCGGGCCCAGGATTTGATAAGCGATGCCTGGTTTATCAGGCACGCCAGTCACGGTAATTTTCGCCTCATCGCGGTTAAAAGCGATGCCGGAGATAATTGGTTCTTCCATGTTTTCCTCATTTTCTTCGAATGTGATCAGTGTGCCGTCGCCTTCTTCTTCAAAGCTGGACAACACACGCAATTTGACTTTGTATTTACCGGCAAACTCCACAGAACGAATCTGCAGCACTTTAGAGCCTTGAGAAGCCAGTTCCAGCATCTCTTCAAAAGTGATTTTTTCCAGGCGGCGCGCTTCAGGCACCACGCGAGGATCGGTGGTATATACGCCATCCACATCGGTATAAATCTGGCATTCATCGGCTTTTAAAGCAGCAGCCAAGGCCACACCAGTGGTATCAGATCCACCGCGACCCAGCGTGGTGATATTGCCATTGGCATCTACGCCCTGAAAACCTGCCACGACACAGACATAGCCGTCATCGAGGTCTTTTTTCAGGTTGTGCTGATCGATGTCCAGAATGCGCGCTTTGTTATACGCATCATCCGTCAGAATCTTGACCTGTGTGCCGGTATAGCTTTTTGCCTTAATACCAAGCTCCATCAGCGCCAGGGCAGTCATGCCTATGGTCACTTGCTCACCGGTGGACACCATCACGTCCAACTCACGTGGATCCGGATCCGGCATGATTTCCTTGGCCAAGGAGATCAAACGGTTGGTTTCGCCGGACATGGCAGATACCACGACCACCACTTGATGCCCCATGGCTTTATAGCGCGCAACACGACGCGCCACATGACGGATACGCTCGGGATTGGCGACTGAGGTGCCACCATATTTTTGTACGATTAATGCCATTATTTCGCTCTGTTAATCAATTGAATTAATTTAGTTTTGCTTCTGCCCAAGCCTTCACGCTTGCCAGTGCCTGCGGCAAATTGGCTGGTTCGGTACCACCAGCCATCGCCATATCCGGCTTGCCACCGCCCTTGCCACCGACCTGCCCTGCCACATGGTTCACCAGCTCACCTGCTTTCACCTTGGCCGTTAAATCAGCAGTTACGCCTGCTGCCAGGCTGACTTTACCGTCAGTCACACTGGACAAGACAATGACGGCAGATTTGAGTTTATCCTTGAGCTTATCCATGGTTTCGCGTAAAGCATTGGCATCAGCACCTTCCAGCGTTGCCGCCAACAATTTGACGCCATTGATATCCAGGGCTTGCGCCGCCAGGTCATCGCCCTGCGAGGATGCCAGTTTGGATTTCAAGCGTGCCAGCTCCTTTTCCAGAGACTTGACGTTATCCATCACCTGGGCGATCTTGGCAGGCAGCTCATGCGCTGGCGCTTTCAACTCACCAGCCACCTGATTAATCAGGGCTTGTTGCGTCTGCACCAGCTTCAATGCGCCCTCGCCGGTGGTCGCTTCCACGCGACGCACGCCAGCAGCCACACCGCTCTCAGCAGTAATCTTAAACAAACCGATATCGCCGGTACGGCTGACATGTGTCCCCCCGCATAATTCACGGGAAGTACCAATATCCAGCACGCGTACTTCGTCACCGTATTTTTCACCAAACAGCATCATGGCACCGGTTTGCTGCGCAGACTCAATGTCCATCACACGTGCTTGCGTGGCTGCGTTGGCAAGAATTTCCGCATTCACCAAGGTTTCCACTTTGGCAATCTCTGCATCCGTCATCGGCGCATTATGCACAAAGTCAAAACGGGTTTTTTCCGTATCCACCAGGCTGCCTTTTTGCTGCACGTGTTCACCCAGCACTTCACGCAAGGCTTTGTGCATCAAATGCGTCGCAGAGTGGTTACGCATGGTGTTGGCACGCGCTTGCAAATTGACCTTGGCAGCTAACGTATCACCGACTGACAAGCTGCCGGTTTTGAGTACGCCATGGTGACCAAATACCGCCGCCTGGATTTTTTGCGTATCTTCTACGGCAAAAATACCGTTAGCAGACTTAAGTTCACCGCTATCACCAATCTGGCCACCAGACTCTGCGTAAAAAGGCGTGTCATCTAGCACCACCACCCCCATGTCGCCCTCGTTTAAGGTGTTGACCGGGCTACCGTCTTTATACAACGCTAATACGTTGGCCTGCGTTTCCAGCTTGTCGTAACCGTGGAAAGTTGTTGCCGCGCCATCATATTCAAGATTTAGGGCCATCTTGAATTTACCGGCCGCGCGTGCCTGTTCTTTTTGACGCGCCATGGCAGCATCAAAACCAGCCGTATCCACGGTCACTCCACGCTCGCGGCAGATATCTGCGGTCAAATCCAGCGGGAAGCCGAAGGTATCATGCAACTTAAACGCCAGATCGCCATTGAAAATAGCGGGCTTGGTGGCCAATTCTGCTTCCAGAATCTGCATGCCGTTTTCAATGGTTTCAAAAAAGCGGTCTTCTTCCTGCTTGAGAATATCGGTGATGCGTACCTGGTTACTAATGAGCTCAGGATACGCCTCACCCATTTCAGCCACCAGATCCGCGACCAGCTTGTGGAAGAACGCGGCTCTACAGCCAAGTTTGTAACCATGACGAATCGCGCGGCGGATAATCCGGCGCAGCACGTAACCACGGCCTTCATTGCCGGCAATCACGCCATCGGCAATCAGGAAGGAACAGGCACGGATATGGTCAGCCAGCACTTTGAGTGAGGGGCTATCCAGATCAGCGGTATGGGTTTCGCGGGCTGCTGCTTTAATCAGTGCCTGGAACAGGTCGATTTCGTAGTTGGCATGCACACCCTGTAACACGGCAGAAATACGTTCCAGGCCCATACCGGTATCAACGGAAGGTTTAGGCAGAGGATGCATCACGCCCGCTTCATCGCGGTTAAACTGCATGAAGACGTTGTTCCAGATTTCGATGAAGCGGTCGCCATCTTCATCAGGTGAACCTGGAGGACCTCCTGGAATATGCGCACCGTGATCATAGAAAATCTCGGTACAGGGGCCGCAAGGCCCGGTATCGCCCATCATCCAGAAATTGTCAGACGCGTAACGCGCGCCCTTGTTGTCGCCAATACGGACAATTTTATCCGCAGGCACGCCGACTTCTTTATTCCAGATATCGTAAGCTTCGTCATCTTCCGCGTAGACGGTGACCATCAAGCGCTCTTTGGGCAAGGCATACACCTCGGTCAACAACTCCCAGGCAAACTTGATCGCATCGCGCTTGAAGTAGTCACCAAAGCTGAAGTTACCCAGCATCTCAAAAAAGGTGTGGTGGCGAGCGGTATAACCGACGTTTTCGAGGTCGTTATGTTTACCGCCTGCGCGTACGCATTTCTGGGCTGACGCCGCGCGGGTATAAGCGCGTTTGTCAAAGCCGAGAAACACATCCTTAAACTGGTTCATACCCGCATTGGTGAACAGCAGGGTCGGGTCACCATGCGGCACCAGCGAACTGGATGTCACCACCTGGTGGCCTTTGGAAGCAAAGAAATCCAGGAAAGCCTGGCGGATTTGCTTGCTGGAAGGGTTACTTCCGTAACTAACTGTAGTCTTCTGGACTGTCATCTTCTGCGTGTCTATTCAAAATATGTTTAATCACTTGAAACGTAAAACCGCGGCTTTGTAAAAAACGGGCTTGTTTCGCCCATTCTTCACGCGTCGTCGCGGCCGCTTTAAACTTTTTGCGCCAGACTTCTCTGGCGCGTGCTACTTCATTCTCTTGCAAACCGGCAACGGCTTCGGCAATCAGAGCGTCATCCACCCCTTTTTCGCGTAACTCATTAGCCACCCGTGCCGCACCAAATTTGGCCTGGCGCGCATGCACCATTTGTTCGGTGTAGCGTGCATCACTCAACCAGCCGCGCGCTTGAAAGTCTGCGATCAAGGCTGGTATATCATCGGCTTCATCGGCGTAAGCCTTAAGCTTTTGCGCCAGCTCGGCCGCAGAATACTCCCGCTTACTTAATCGCTCCAGCGCACGCTGGCGTAAGGATTTTTCTAACGGCTTTTTTGCTGGGGGTGGTGGCAACGGAATTAATCGTCCTCGCCTCTGGCTGAAGGCATGCTATCGGCCAGCACATTCGAGTTGTCGCGAATCTTGGCTTCGATCTCTGCCGCAATCGCTGGATTTTCACGCAGGAACTCTTTGGCGTTTTCTTTACCCTGGCCGATTTTTTCACCGTTGTAGCTATACCAGGCACCGGCTTTTTCCACCAGCTTGAGGTTGGTGCCAAGCTCGATGACTTCGCCCAGGCGTGAAATGCCTTCGCCGTACATGATGTCAAATTCGGCCTGCTTAAATGGCGGTGCGACTTTGTTTTTGATCACTTTGACGCGTGTTTCAGAACCAATGACTTCATCGCCCTTTTTAATCGCGCCGGTACGGCGGATATCCAAACGTACAGAAGAGTAGAACTTCAGTGCGTTACCGCCTGTGGTGGTTTCCGGGTTGCCAAACATGACGCCGATTTTCATACGGATCTGGTTAATGAAAATCACCAGCGTATTGGTACGCTTGATATTGCCGGTCAACTTGCGCAGCGCTTGCGACATCAAACGCGCTTGCAAGCCCATATGGCTATCGCCCATTTCGCCTTCAATTTCAGCACGAGGTGTCAGCGCCGCAACCGAGTCAACGACCACGATATCGACAGAACCAGAACGCACCAGCATGTCTGCAATTTCCAGCGCTTGCTCGCCGGTATCCGGCTGGGAAATCAGCAACTCAGGCACATTCACGCCCAGCTTGGCCGCATATTGCGGATCCAACGCATGCTCGGCATCGATAAATGCGGCCACGCCACCCAGCTTTTGCATTTCCGCAATAGCTGACAAGGTCAGTGTAGTTTTACCCGAGGATTCCGGGCCATAAATCTCCACAATCCGGCCACGCGGCAAACCGCCTACGCCCAGCGCGATGTCCAGGCCCAGCGAGCCGGTGGAGACGACTTGCAAATCCTCCCCGATATCGCCGTCGCCCATGCGCATAATGGAGCCTTTGCCGAACTGTTTTTCAATTTGAGAGAGTGCGGCGGCGAGCGCTTTGCTTTTGTTGTCATCCATGCTGATTGCTTTCTTTGACCAATAAAAATGCGTTGTTTACACAAACGCTATATACTTCAAACAATAACTTCTAATTATTTCATAAATCGACCATCAGTGAAATGGCGAAGCCATGAATTAGGCGAGTGAATGCCAACTGCGAACGCTCACCGGCGACTGTCAATGAATAACGACAAGATCGCCGATTTGAACGCAGTGGCTGTCAACCGTTAGATGACAGGTGCGTTAAAGCTTCAGGGAGCATTAATTTGTTTTCCGTGTGAGGAGAATTTATGAAAATCGTAAAATATATTTTGACATTCACGCTGGGCAGCCTGGCTGCCTTTAGCGCACAAGCACAGGACAACTGGTCTGTTGGCGTGGTGGTCGGCAATCCGTACCCACCTGCTTACTATGCACCACCTCCGGTATATTATGCGCCACCACCAGTGGTGGTTTACCGCCATCCGCAAAGTAACTTCTATGGCGTACCAGCAGTGGCTTATCCGCAACCAGCGCCTGGCTTTATCCAGTTTTCGTATGGAAACGGCGGCTATGGTGGTTACAACTACGGCCCGAGAAACTTTTACGGCGGTGGCTGGAATGGCGGTGGCGGACATGGCCATGGTCACGGCCACCATCATCACCGCTAGTTCTGATTACATAGTTCTGATTACAACGCATTAGCCATCTTTAGCAAGCCAGCCAGCAAATAGCTGGCGGCCTGCTCACGCACTTGCGTTCTATCGCCTTCAAAATGACGGGTTTCTATCACCGTAGCATTGCCTCTGTCACCATCACCGCGAGATGCCCAGGCAAAGCACACAGTGCCGACTGGCTTGTGCAGTGACCCGCCACCTGGACCGGCAATGCCGGTGATGGCAGCACTCAGATGTGCCTGACTATATTGCAATGCCCCCAACGCCATGGCTTCGGCCACTGGCTCGCTGACTGCACCAAACTCGGCAATCAATGCAGCAGGCACACCCAGCATTTCAGTTTTTGCCGCATTGCTGTAGGTGACGAAACCACGGTCAAACCAGCCTGAACTACCAGCGATGGCAGTTACCGCTTGCGCAACCATCCCTCCAGTGCAGGACTCGGCGAGCGCCAGTTGCCAATGCTTTGCTTGCAGCACCGGCCCCAGGCTAGCGCTTAATTCAAGCAGCATGCTCATGACAAAAATCCTTGCGCGACTTGCAATAGCAATATGGCCATGATTGCGGCCAAGACATCATCCAGCATCACCCCAAAGCCACCTTTTACGCGCTGATCGACCCAGCCGATCGGAAAAGGCTTCCAGATATCGAACAAGCGAAAGCTGGCGAATGCCGCCAAACCCCAGCCCAAGGTGAAGGGTACCGTGATCAACACCGCGGCCATCGCCACGACTTCATCCCACACAATGGCACCATGGTCACTGACACCTAGTGCGCGCCCTGTCACTTCACAACACCAGACGCCGAGCAAGAACAACACGCCTAAACTTAAGCACTGCTGTGCGAGTGGCAAATTCATCAATAGCCAATACAGTGGAAAGCCCAATAATGTGCCGACGGTACCGGGCGCTTTGGGCGACAAGCCGGTGCCCAGGCCAAAACTCAGGCAATGTAAAGGATGTGAAAACAGCAAGCGCCAACTTGGCGGCTGCGGTGGCTGACGGTCATTAGCCAAAATGCGCATACCCTTTCTGCGATAAGTCGATGCGCACTTCACCGTTAAACACCTGCAAACCTGCATGCGCAGTCACTTTGCCGATACGGCTTAAGGGCAACCGCAGTTGCGTTGAAAGCGCCTGCAAAGTATCCCTGTGCTGCGGCGCAGCAGTAAAACATAATTCATAATCATCGCCACCGGCCAACACTGCCTGTTGCAACACAGCGTCAGTCACTGACGACAGCGGCAACAATGGCTTAGGCATCGCCGCCCAATCCAGCTCAGCGCCAACGGCAGACGCCTCTAGTATGTGCGCCAGATCTGCCAGCAAGCCATCTGAAATATCCAGTGCGGCGGTCGCCATGCCACGCAATGCCAGCCCTAACGCCACGCGCGGTTGCGGGTGGTGCATGGCCGTGGCCAGCGCAGCGAGTTCTTCGGCATGCACATCCAGCTGGCCTAAACGATGTTGCAACCATAAAGCAGCCTGCCCCAATACGCCGCTGACCCAGATATCATCGCCCGCCTGCGCGCCATTGCGCTGCAACGCCTGGCCTTGCGGCACTTCGCCCATGATATTAATCGCGACATTCAATGGCCCGCGCGTGGTGTCACCGCCAATCAGTGACACGCCAAAAGCATCAGCACAGGCAAACAGCCCTTCACTAAACCTTTGCAACCAGGGCCCATCAACCTCTGGCAAGGCAATCGACAAGGTGGCCCATTTTGGCTCGGCGCCCATGGCGGCCATATCACTGACATTCACTGCCATCGATTTCCAGCCGATGGCAAACGGGTCAATATCGGCAAAAAAATGTGTGCCTGCCACTGACATATCTGCCGAAACCGCTAACTGATAGCCAGGTCGCACGCGAATCAGGGCCGCATCATCGCCCACGCCCAGATCAGCTTTTGCCGGCCGGGTAAAATATTTGGCGATGAGCGCAAATTCAGCCACGACGACCCTGCCACCAGCGCAACCACACCGTGGCGATGCCCCAAGCCAGCAAAATACCAACGACATCCGCCAGCCAGTCATAGACGCTGGGCTGCCTGGTGGTAGTGAGTATGCCTTGCAATACTTCCATCAGCGCACCAAATGCAGTTAGCCCGAACAAGGTCGTTTTAGGAAAACGTTGAAATGCCAACAAGCCCCAGAAAGTGACACCACCAAAGGCAATCACATGCTGAATTTTGTCTTTGTAAATCGAGCCATCGTTTGTTGGCGCCATTTCCATCAGCAACAAATAGGTCAGCAAAGCAAAACAACTTATAAAAATCAGCCGGGAAAAGGTGTGGTAACGCATGCAATCTCTTTAATCACTGAAGAATTGAGTTTATTTACGAATGGCAGATTTAGGACGAAAAGATTTGACGATGGTTTCGTCAGTTTCCAGATAAGGCATCGGTTTGTCGCTGGTCGCCAGCAAATCCAGGCAGTACGGCACTGCCGCAAAAATACCCGGCACCAGCGTATTGCCTTCGTTATCTTTGAGGCCTTCCAGCGTTTCCTGTATCGATTTGGGCTGTCCCGGCAAGTTAATCACCAGGCACTGCTTGCGGATCACCGCCACCTGGCGCGACAAAATCGCCGTCGGCACAAAACGTAGGCTGATTTGCCGCATTTGCTCACCGAAGCCTGGCATGTCACGGTCGGCAATCGCCAATGTCGCCTCCGGCGTTACATCCCTGAGCGCAGGGCCGGTGCCGCCCGTGGTCAGCACCAGGTGGCAACCTTCTTCGTCCACCAGTTGCTTGAGAGTCTGGGAAATGGTCGCTTGATCATCGGCAATCAGGCGGCTGGATACTGTATATGGAGAAACCAGGGCTTGTGCCAGCCAGGCGGTAAGCGCCGGGATGCCCTTGTCTTCATATACGCCTTGCGAGGCACGATCACTGATAGAAACTAATCCAATGCGCGCGAATTGTTCTTGCATAACCTGGTCTATGTCAATGGTGACTGTGTTAATGTACCAATACATCATAACATTACAACCTGCCATTCGATCATGGAGAATTCGATGAACCCCCTGTGCAAGCCTGGACAGTCCGTTATGCCCGCCCCTTCCTTATCAAGCAAGTGGTCCCTATGTGTTAAGCATGCTTTAGTAATGACCGCCCTGGCCTTCAGCCCTGCCACCTGGGCAGAAGATAACCCTTACAGCAACCATTACCAGGCACAAAATCAGGGTGATTTACACTCGTTGCAAGCGAATCCGGAACCGCAGCTGTTCAGTGGTACGCGCCGCGATGAAGACAATATCAAGATGCTGGAAAATGGCTACGACCTGATGGGGTTCAGTAGCTTTGAAGCGGGCGAAGTCGATGCCGAGCAAGCCCGCAACCATGGCCGTACTATCCAGGCCGACAGCATCCTGGTTTATATGAAAAAGGCAGGTGGTGCTTCGCCATCATCCAGAATGGAAGTCATCAAAGAAGCGGTTAAAAAAGGGCAATCACTGACTGAAAAAGATGTGGCGGTAACGGCAGGCAGCTATCGCTATTACGCTACCTACTGGGCAAAACTGCCATCTCCGCTGCTGGGTATCCATGTGATTAAACTGGTGCCTAAACAAGCGACACAAGGTGACGATGCACCACCAAGCACTGCCAGCAGTGAGGGCGTACGCGTGATCGCAGTGATTCATGGCTCTGCAGCTGAAAAAGGCGGTGTGGTGCGTGGCGATCAATTGCTGAGCCTCAACAACGAAAAAGTGGATGATGCAGCCCAACTCTCCAACCTGGTGAGAAAATACCGCGGCAAAGCCGTCAAATTGCAACTGGAGCGTCAGGGAGAGCCACTGGCGACTGATGTACAGTTATAACGGCCACGACTTTAGTAGCCCCCGAGCGATTGCCACCCTACTCCTCATGTAAGCGGCAATCCCTTTGTTAAAAATAGAATTACAGAAAGTGTTGTGCATGTTTCAACCTACCTTCGAGCACCAGGCAGCCCGTGAAGCTGCCGGTGACCTGGATGATATCCAATTCTTGCGGGCGCTGTTCGACGATATCCGCCCCAAAGTGTCAACCGACATTGAGAGCGCCAGCAAGGCATTACAGGCCTTGTGCTTTCTGCTGCAGCAACATCCACAGTATGCCTTGTCATTGCGTAACAGCCTGCTCAGGTTACTGGACGAAAAAAGTGTGATTTCGCTCTATTCCGACCATGGCATCCAGTCTGACCTTGGTTTTTTCACCGAAATCTACCGCCGCCTCTGGCACAAGCTATTGCCCGATGTGCCAGACCCCAAATACCTGAAAGATGTGTTTGGGCAGATATTCCACAAAAACAGTGATGTCGACTGGGTTATTGGCATGCCGGACACCGTCTGGCGCGACTTCATGCAGACGCTGGACATCAGCCAGGGTGACGCGCAGCAACAGCAAAACTGTATCCAGGAAGTCAAAGATGCACTACAGGTGCTGTCGTATCGCTTATCCGCTTCCGGACTGGATCCCGAGCTGATCTTGCAACATGAAGACCTGGAGTCGAATGGCTCGCCGTTTATTACGCAGAACATCGAAATTCAACAGTTTCTGGCACTACCGGCGATTCAGGCAGAAGATATCCAGCATTTGTACAGCGTGCTCAAACGCTGCGAGCAGCTGACGTATGAAATCCGCAAATCGAACGCCAAAACCGGCACCAGCATTTCGCTCACGGCACTTATGCAACGCATATTGCAGCAAATTCAACGCATGCAGTTATTGCTGGATATTTTGCATGGCCTGATCCTGAAGCATGATGTCAGCCACGCCATCACACGTTTGCTCAAACAACTGGTAGATGCCGAATGCAAGAAAAACAACCTGTCTGAATACTGGCGCCAAAACACAGAGTTACTGGCCTTGCGCGTGACTGAAAACGCCAGCCACACCGGCGAGCATTACATCGCGCAACACCGCAATGAATACTTCAAACTGATGGGCTCCGCCATGGGCGCAGGCATTATCATTGCCATCATGGGCATGATTAAAATCATGATTGCCAGCTACCACCTGCCGCCGCTGACAGAAGCAATCTTGTTTAGCCTCAATTACGGCCTGGGTTTTGTCATTATCCATTTGCTACACTTTACCGTCGCCACCAAACAACCGGCGATGACGGCGGCAACCATCGCTTCCACCATAGATGACCATGGCCACGATAGCAAAAACATCCATAACCTGGTGAATATCGTCGCGCAAACCACCAGCAGCCAGACCATTGCCATCCTGGGTAATGTGGTGGTGGTGATTCCGATGGCGATCCTGATTGACTGGCTGATCATGCAAGCCACCGGCCATCATTTTATTGGCACCGAAAAAGCGCATGCCTTACTGGATAGTAATAACCCGCTGATCAGCCTGACAGTCATGTATGCCGCGGTGGCGGGTGTCTGCCTGTTTTTATCCGGGCTGATCGCTGGCTACCACGACAATTTAGCCGCTTACAACCGGATTCCGGAGCGTTTAGGCCATTTGCACTGGCTGCAAAACCTTCTAGGCAAGGATCGCCTGTGGCGCATTACCGAATATATCCGCCACAACCTGGGCGCGCTGGCGGGTAACTTCTACTTTGGCTGCTTGCTGGGTTTTGCGTCCGGCTTGGGCGTCATGTTGGGCTTGCCGCTGGATATCCGCCACGTCACTTTTGTGGCAGCGTTTGCCGGCTACGCTTTGCCAGCCCTGGATTTTCAGGTCAGCCACTACATTATTGCAACCACCATACTCGGCATTGCATTAGTCGGCACCACCAACCTGATCACCAGCTTCGGCCTGGCGATTTATGTAGCGATGAAATCAAGGAAAGTGCGTTACCGTCACTGGAAAGCTTTTTGGCTGGAACTGTTGACGGCGTTGTATCGTCAACCTGGCAAGTTTTTACTACCGCCCAAAAAACCGGAATAAACTTGAAACAGCAGGCTGTTTTTTACAGCCTGCTTATAAAACATGACGCGCAGTCGCTTATTCACCCGCCAATACAGCTTCTTTTGCAATCAAGAAATGAAATACGCCATTATCCTTGTTCAAGGACAATAATTTGACCGGGTGATTATTGATCAAATTACGAATATTCTGCTCACTGCCAGCGGCGGTGGTTTTTACCAGCATGACCTGCCCTGGCAACAAGTGATCCAGCGCATCCTTCGTTTTCAACATGGGCAGCGGACTTTCCAGACCCGTTAAATCAAGTTCCAGATCAATATGGCTGTGCATGTTGCCTCCCCTCTTTCATGTCATTAGCAAGTCGTTGACACAGAGTCGCCACTCGCTAATTCAATCTTGTTTTATGATTAATCGTCCAAAGACTCGTCTTCTGGCATCTCTGCATCAAACGCATCATCTTCGGCACCACTTTTGCCCTCCATCACTTCGCGAATCACTTTAAACAGTTCGCGGCTACTTTTGGGTGGCTTGCCTGCCGCGTGCTCTTTTTGTGCATTGCGAATCAGGGTACGCATTTGCTGCACATTGGTTTGCGGAAACTCAGCAATAAACAACTCGATCACTTTGACATCCTCAAGCAAGCGCATACGCCAGCGCTCCATGTGATGAAAGCGGGCATTTTCTTCCTTGTGTTTGCCGTCCCACTTTTGCAGTTGCTCGACGATAGGCGCCAAATCAGTGTCACGCATCAAACGGCCGATATACTGCATCTGGCGGCGAATGGCGCCATTCGCGGTAATGCGCTTGGCTTCGGCAATGGCATCCAGCAAGGATTCCTCTAATTGAAGTTTCTTCAATCTATCCTTAGGTAGCGCAACCAATTGACGGCCTATTTCCTGCGCAGCATCCGCCTCTGCTTTCAATCTGGTTTTACTGGGTTGGGAATCATCAAAGGTTTCAGATGTCATGGTAAAAGCAATCTCTGCCAAATCGGGTATGATAACAGTTTTAACTGCCAAGCAAGAAACAAGCGCGTACAGCATGCAATCGGATCAACTTCAACAAATCGCCCAAGACATTATTCAACTGACACGCAAAGCAGGTGCCAGCAGTGCCGAAGCCGAGGTCAGTTTTGGCACCGGCCAGAATGTGTCCGTCAGGCAAGGCGAGACTGAAAACATTGAATACAACCGAGACAAAGGCTGTTCAGTCACGGTGTATTTTGGCCAGAGAAAAGGCTATGCCAGCACCTCTGACTTGAGTCCTCAAGCCTTGAAAGACACGGTTGAAGCCGCCTGTAATATTGCAAAATATACCGCGCAGGACCCGTTCTGCGGCTTGGCCGATGCCGATTTGATGGCGACAGAATTTCCAGATTTATCCTTGCACCACCCGTGGCAGATTGACGTCGACGCCGCACTGGCATTGGCCAAGCGTTGTGAAGCCGCCGCCCTCGCCGTAGATACACGTATTAGCAACAGCGAAGGTGCCAGTATTTACAGCCAGAGCGGTGCATTTGCTTATGCCAATAGTCATGGTTTTATTGGCGGCTACCCAAGTTCACGCCATAGCATCAGTTGCTCGGTGATTGCCGAAGCAGATGGCCTGATGCAACGTGATTACTGGTATAGCAGCGCGCGCGATGCGCACGACCTGGCCACACCAGAGCAAGTCGGCCAGACGGCGGGCTCGCGCACTGTCAAGCGCCTGGGTGCCCGCCCGATCAAAACCGGGCAATACCCGGTCTTATTTGAGGCACCATTGGCAAGCGGCCTGATCGGCACCTTGATTAGTGCAATCTCTGGCGGCAACTTATACCGTAAATCCTCTTTCTTGCTCGACAGCCTGGGCCAGCCCATTGCCAGCCCATTGCTGCAGATTGATGAAAACCCGTTTGTACTCAAAGGTGCTGGCAGCAGCGCCTTTGATAGCGAGGGCGTGGCTTGCCGCCCACGCACACTGGTTGAGAACGGTGTACTGCAAGGATATTTACTGGGGAGCTATTCTGCCCGCAAGCTGGGCATGCAGTCGACAGGCAATGCCGGTGGTGCACACAACATCATGGTGCGTTCAACAGGCCATAGCCTTGAGCAACTGTTGCATACCATGGGCACCGGCTTGCTGGTGACAGAGCTATTGGGGCACGGTATGAATATGGTGACAGGTGACTATTCCCGAGGGGCTGCTGGCTATTGGATAGAGAACGGGCAGATTGTGCACCCGGTAGAAGAAATCACCATTGCGGGCAATATGAAAGACATGTTGAAAAGCATTGTTGCGATTGGTAACGATACTATTCCGAACAGCTCAAGACTGACTGGATCGATACTAATTGAGCGTATGACCATCGCCTCTGCGGAATAAATACCGCGGTCACAGCGACAGCAAATAAAAAAGGCTTTGCACAACGCAAAGCCTTTTTTGTATCACCGAAGATGTCGGCTACTATTGCGCGGGCGCCGCAGCATCCAGGGTCAACAATGTTTCATCAACACCCGCAACCATGGCTGCAGTTGCAGCTTCGTTTTCAACCACGGGTTCTTGTTCTGCAGCAGCTTGATCTGCTTGAGACTGATCCAGCATCGGCGGCAATGCCTCAGGCGCGATTTCCGCGGATTCGCTTAACTCGATGACCATTTCAGCAGCGGTCGCCTCAGAAACGACAGACTCAGAGGCATCCACCGCTTGCGCTGGCTGCGCTACCTGTGCACCTTCAGTGACTGCATTCTCAGTCGCAGTGCCTTCGATTGGCGCGGCAGATTGCAACAATACAGCATCCGTGGTGGCTGGTGTTTGTTCCGAATGGTTAGGCGTATCTTCATCTGCAGGCTCAAACTCGTCTTCCAGCAACTCTTTAGGTACCAGGCCATCCTGGATCAGGCTGGCACGGCGTTGCAGGTAAGCATCACGCATAAATGCATAGGGATCAATCGACGCGTTATCCACCAAATCGGTCGCATCCAGCAATTGCGTGCGTTTATCCAGCAACTGTACCGCACGTACCTGGTTGTGGGCACGGATCTGGCCAGTATTATGCAAATAGGTAATCGGGTCGGAAGTCACGGTATCAATGAACAAACCGCTGGCATCACGCACGGTGCTCGGCCCAACAATTGGCAGCACCAGATACGCGCCGGAACCTACGCCCCAGTAACCCAGGGTTTGACCAAAGTCTTCCTGGTGTTTTGGCACATTGTCCATGCTGGCCACATCAATAAAACCGGCAATACCAAAGGTAGAGTTGATGACAAAGCGGCCAGCATCGGTAAAGGCCTGGGCAAACTTCAGTTGCAACAGGTCATTCACGACGGTGGTCAAGGTGCCGAGGTTGCTAAAGAAGTTGCTGATGCCAGTACGCACAGGCGTAGGCGCAACGGCTTTGTAGGCTTTGGCAACGGGTTTCATGGCATAACGGTCAGCCACATCGTTAAATTTGTAAATTCCCCGGTTGATGCCTTCCAGTGGGTCTTTATTGGTTGTGGCGCAACCAGAGACACTCACCAGAACTGCAGTCAGTACGATCGCTCTTAATGTTTTCATATTTGTCATTATGTTTAGAAGCTTTTCAAGCGCATTTAAATTGTTGTATCCCCAACACAGCTTGCAGTGCGTACTTCGCAAATGTGTGTCATCTCAGTTAACGGAAATCTCTTCTAAAAGTTGAAGGGATCATTGTTAAAAAGTCGGTTAAATTAACCAGCAGGCGTGATGCAGACCTCACCTTAGCACGAAGTAAAACGATCTTATTCTACATCAAATGTCATCTTTGCTTCACATTATTTTTGTATAAGCGCAAGGCCTCTTCGCGCTGTTGCGCATGATCCACCACAGCCACCGGGTAGTCGAGCACTAAGCCTTTGTCAAACAAGCCTTTTTTACGGAATTTCTCTGCCCATGGCGCATGAATTTGCTGGTCATCAAGACCGGCAAGCTCCGGCACATATTTACGGATAAATTTGCCTTGCGGATCAAATTTTTCTGACTGCGATTGCGGGTTAAAAATCCTGAAATAAGGTTGCGCGTCACAACCAGTCGAGGCTGCCCATTGCCAGCCACCATTATTAGCTGCAAAGTCAAAATCAATTAACTTTTGCTCAAAATAACGCTCACCCCAACGCCAGTCTATGAGCAGATCCTTGACCAGGAAACTGGCGACTACCATGCGCAAACGGTTATGCATGTAACCGGTCTGGTTTAACTGTCGCATGGCCGCATCCACAATCGGAAAACCCGTGCGCCCTTCGCACCACGCAGCAAACCAGCCAGCGTCATTGGTAAAAGGCAGCGCCTCATACTCCGTCTTATAAGAACGACCTTGTTGCAAGTCTGGCCGGTGAAACAGAATCTGGAAATAAAAATCACGCCAGATCAACTCACTCAACCAGATCGCCGCCCCCTCATTACCGGCCAGGGATAACTGCCACGCTGCATGCGCCAGTTGGCGGATGGAAATTGTGCCGAAACGCAAATGCACCGACAGATAAGACACGCCTTTGACCGCCGGGTAATTACGCGCGTCATGATACTGGTCGATACGATGCAGAAAATCCTCGAATAACTGCTGCGCACCAGCCATACCGGTTGGCAAGCGCAATGCGGCAAGATTGGTGCGCTCAAACCCCAGCGATGCCAGCGTCGGCATGGGCGCTGGCGCCACGGGCGCAAGATGACTGATATATTTTTTGACCGGGTAAGCTTTTAAATAAAAGGCATTCAACTTGGCCAGATGGGCATTTTTATACGGCGTGAACACCCCATACGGTTTGCCGGTTTGTGTCATCACCTCATCTTGCTCAAACAGCACCTGATCTTTGAATAAATGCAGGGTTTGACCAGCCTCAAGCAGCGCCTGCGCTACTATTTCATCGCGGGCAATCGCGACCGGCTCGTAATCTTTGTTGGCATAGACTGCGCTGACATTGAGTGCGCGCGCCAGCGCCGGGATTTCTACTTGTGCCCGGCCATGACATACGATCAGGTCACTGCCGTGCGCTTGTAAGGACTGCTTGAGTTCGCGTACGCTTTCCCAGATAAATTCAACCCGGCGGTCTTGCTTATCCGTTAAGGCATGCAGAATATCCGTATCAAAAACAAAAGCGACAGTCACTTGCGCATGCCGCTTCAAGGCGTGATACAGCGCGGCATGATCATCATCGCGCAGGTCGCGACGCAACCAGACCAATGCTTTAGACATCGTTACTCTCGGTGATAGGGATGACCACTTAGAACCGTGTGGGCGCGATAAAGTTGCTCGGCCAGCATCACACGCACCATGCCATGCGGCATGGTCAATTTAGACAAGCTGAACAGCCATTGCGCTTGCGTTTTGAGTTGTGCATGTAAACCATCAGCACCACCCACGACCAAGGACACATCACGCCCCATTTCTTGCCAGCTTTTGAGTTTTTCTGCCAGTTGCAAGGTAGTCACGGCCTGGCCACGCTCATCCAGCGCCACCAGGTAATCTTTACCCGCCACTTCCAGGATACGCTTGGCCTCGGCCTCCTGCACCACTTCACTATTCTTACCGGCCGCACGTTTATCAGGTTTGATTTCGATGATGCGTGTTTCAAGTTCACGCGGCATGCGTTTCAAGTACTCCGCACAGGCGCTTTCAACCCAGTCGGGCATTTTATGGCCGACCGAGATGATATTGAGTTTCATATCTGGAGGAGTGTCGTGCTTTTAGGCAGCAGAAGCCGTGCGGCGCGTCTGTGACTCGGTCCACAGTTGTTCAATGTTGTAATAAGCGCGGGTGGTTGGCACCATGACATGCACCACGATATCGCCTAAATCGACCAAGACCCACTCGCCTTCTTTTTCGCCCTCTACGCCGCGCGCTTCCAGGCCTTTTTCTTTCAGCTTTTCACGCACGTTATCGGCGACTGCCTTGCATTGGCGGGTAGAGTTACCACTGGCGACAATCATGTAGCTGGTCACTGCCGTCATACGGCGCACGTCCATCACGGTGATGTCAAAGGCTTTAATATCTTCCAGCGCGTCGACGACGGCCAGTTTGATCTCTTCAAGAGACAGGGTATCAATGTTTGGTTGCATAGGTGTATTCAAAATCAGGCGGCTTGCGCAGGAATATGGTTTTTTTGCTCGACAATGCGGTTTTGCGCATCGACGTAAACCAGTTGCGGATGGTAGTGAGTCAATTCGGCTTCGGTATACTGGGAATAGCTGGCAATAATAATCAAATCGTCAGGATCCGCTTTGTGCGCCGCAGCACCATTGACCGAAATCACGCCAGAGTGACGCTCGGCACGAATGGCATAAGTTGTGAAACGCTCACCATTGTTGATATTGTAAATCTGGATTTGCTCATACTCATGAATATTGGCGGCCTCCAGCAAGGCTTCATCAATCGCACAGCTGCCTTCATAGTGCAGCTCGCTATGCGTCACACGCACTCGATGCAGCTTTGATTTCAACATGGTTCTTTGCATTGCGTCCCTTAGCTCGAACTTCCACTCGCGCGGAAAAGGTCGTAATTATAAAGTTATCAATGGCTTAGCGCAAAATAAATTTATCAAAAAACACACGCAATCGCATCAGGCACTGACTTCGCAGTTATCGATGAGCCGCGTCTTACCCAACCTGGCTGCCACCAGTATCACCCATTCACGGGTCTGCGCATCCGGCAAGGTCAGTGACTGTTGACGCCGAACCTCTACATAATCTACCTGCCAGCCCTGTTGGCTTAACGCTAAACAGGCTTGCGTTTGCAAAGCCGCATAGTCGCGCTGACCAGTCAGCAAGGCTTGTTTCATGCCTTGCAACTGCTGATTTAACTGTGCGGCCTGTGTTTTTTCTGCTGCGGTCAAATAACCATTTCTTGAGCTCATGGCCAGGCCGGAAGCCTCACGTGCGGTTTCCCCGGCAATGATTTCAATCTCAAAATTGAGTTGCCGCACCAATGCGCGGATCACCATCAGTTGCTGGTAGTCTTTTTTGCCAAACACCGCCACTTGCGGTTGCACCATATGAAACAGTTTGGCGACTACAGTCGCTACACCAGCAAAATGGCCAGGACGGCTAGCGCCACATAGATCATTGGCCAAAGGTGGCGGTTGAATCACCATCTGCTGGTGCAAATCCTGGCCATCAAAGTCGGGATACATTTCCTCTACCGCTGGCGCGAATACGGCATCGGCGCCCACGGCTTGCAGCTTGTCACAGTCAGACTGCAAGGTGCGTGGATACCTGCCGAAATCCTCATTGGCACCAAATTGCAGCGGGTTTACGAAAATACTGACCACCACAATCTCCGCATGCTTCTTCGCTAGCGTCACCAACTGGCAATGCCCCGCATGTAAATTACCCATGGTTGGCACAAACCCCACGCGCTGGTCGCGGCGACTGGCCAGAAATGCGCGCAACTCGCGCAAGCTGTGAAACAACTGCATGTAGACTCTTTTTAATCCATCAAAAATCAGAATGATTCAATATATCACACAGCACCCTATTCAACTGTGACAGGCAAAAGATCAGCGCCCCGGCAATTGACAAGCTGGCAAGTCCGCGCCTATAGTCATCATTTGCAACTATCTACAATTATTAACATCAGGAGTAAGTGAATGAGTGTGATGACCGAGTTTAAACAATTTGCGCTGAAGGGCAATGTCATGGACCTGGCGGTCGGTGTCATCATTGGCGGTGCCTTCGGCAAGATCGTTGATTCCATGGTGAACGACATTATCATGCCGGTCATCGGCCGAATTTTTGGCGGTTTTGATTTTAGCAACCTGTATGTGCCACTCAACGGCCAATCGGCTGACCTGGCCCTGGCAGAAGCCAAAAAACTGGGCGCGGTACTGGCTTACGGCAACTTCATTACCATTGTGCTCAACTTCGTTATTCTGGCATTTATCATTTTCCAGATGGTTAAATTCATGAACAGCCTGAAACAGGCAGAACCAGCGCCTGCGCCAGCAGCGACACCGGAAGATATCGTCTTGTTACGTGAAATTCGTGACAGCCTGAAAAAATAATTTTCTGGCGATAGTGATATGACAAAGGGCGCTGTGGCGCCCTTTGCTTTTTAACTACCCACAAAAATCAAAGATTACAAATCGGCAGGATTCGGTTGCACTTCATACGTCTGACCAGCATTGGCATCAGACCCATCATTATTCAGAAACACCACCACACTGACCTGGTCATCAATCAGATCCAGCTCTGTGGTTGGGTAATAAGCCCCCGCGGCATCTTTATTGATATTGTGATAATGCCAGATAGAAGCCACCACGCGCCCGCTATCTTTTAACTTCACATCTTCCGCGCGCGCTGGCTCGCCCAATAATGCAATTAACTGCGCGCGATTCAACTTGCCCACCGCATCCACAAAGCCCTGCTCGTCCTCAGGCAACTTACCAGCCGCCGCACCTGCCAACACCGCCCCGCTTAAAGACAATAATGCAACAGCCAATACCCCGTTTAACCAAGTTTGTGCTCTCATCATGACTCTCCTTTATATTCAGAAACTCAGGCAATTAAAACAGCAATAGGTTCATACAAGAGGCACTACACAGACTCGATAGGATACGCCTCTTCCGGCAACTGTTCGACCAGTAACACATGTACACGGCGACTGTCGGCATGTACCACGGTAACACTGAGATTATCAAGACGGATATGCTCGCCACGCTTGGGCAAATGACCGAAGTGATTGACCACCAGGCCACCCACGGTAGAAAACTCTTCGTCGCTAAACTCGGTGCCTATGGCTTCATTAAATTCAGGAATCTCGGTTAAGGCTTTGACGCGATAAATGCCCGGCTCCTGCTGAATGATATTGCCTTCGCCTTCATCATCATCGTATTCGTCCTCGATGTCGCCGACAATTTGCTCCAGCACATCTTCAATCGTCACCATCCCGGCTACGCCACCATACTCATCGACCACAATGGCAATATGGTTACGGTTGCTGCGGAATTCTTTTAACAACACATTCAGGCGTTTGGACTCGGGAATAAACACCGCCGGACGCAGCATATCGCGCAGCTCGAATGTCTCGTTAGCGTAATAGCGCAACAAGTCCTTGGCCAGCAAAATGCCGATCACATCGTTTTTATTATCTTCAATGACAGGGAAGCGGGAGTGCGCCGTTTCAATGACAAACGGCAGAAAGCTTTCTGGCGGCTGGGCAATATCAATGACGTCCATTTGCGAACGCGGTATCATGATATCCCTGACCTGCATTTCACTGACTTGCAGGACACCTTCAATCATGGCCAGCGAATCGCTGTCCATCAGGTGATTTTCATAAGCCCCATGCAGCAACTCGACCAGTTGCTCGCGGTCTTCTGGCTCGCGCAGAAGAAAATGGCTTAATCGTTCTAAAAGTGAGGGTTTGTGAGACAACTTATCCGGCTCTGAAGCCATAGTTACTGCTGAAAACAGCATCCTGTATAACGCGTTAACTTAAGCATACATGAAAACGGATGGCAATGTCACCTTCATGACATGGGTTGCCTGACTTATTCGTGGCTATCCCTGGCCGTGTGTGGCACGCAAAGATTTGTCACTTTCCGGTGTCAACAAACGATATAAAAGATTTAATTTCTGCTAAATTAACACTTATGTTGAATCGCCTGCCCCCTTCCTTACGTCCCCTGGTGCAATCACTGACTTTCAAGGTGCTTACCGGGCTTATTGTCTTCTACTTTGCATTTGCCTGGCTGGCTATCAATCCGCTGGCAAAATGGCTGTTACCATGGGTAGCCGAACACCAATTGGCCAGTAAAGCCAGTGTAGAAAAAGTCACGTTTGACCCGTTGCGCCTCACCGCAACCATCGAGAAGCTGGCGCTGACCGAAACAAACGGTGCGCCACTGGCGTCGTTTGACAAACTGGTGGTCGATCTTGAAGCCAGCGGCCTGTTCAACTGGGCCTGGAAACTCAAGCAAATTACGCTGACAGCGCCGCGCGTCGATGTGCATATCTCCAAACAGGGCCGCCTCAACTGGGCTGACCTCATTGCAAAACTCAACGAGGACCCAACGCCGCCAAATAAAGACTTGCCGCGTGTCATCATTGAAAATATCGCGATCAGCCAGGGCAATATCGATTACCAGGATGCGCAACACGCCACGCCGCTACAAGCCTCACTCAAGCCACTGGATTTTGAACTCGAAGGCTTTTCCACGCTACCTAAAGACCGTGGCGACTACCTGATTGCCGCCAAACTGCCGTACCAGGGCGCGACCATCAAGTGGAAAGGCAATTTTGGCGTCAATCCACTGGCATCACAAGGCTCACTGGCGATCGAAGGTTTGCAAATCGCCAAAGTCATGCAATGGATAAACACGGCCAAGTTGCCGCTGCAAGTCACGGCAGGTACGTTTACCAGCCAGTTTAACTATGACTTTTCTTTGCCGAATCAACAACCGAAACTGTTGGTCAGCGATGCACAGCTGCGCGTGAACGATTTGGCAGGCACATTGGCGCAAGGCGATCAACTCGCTTTTTCGCAGTTGGAAGTCAAAGCCAAACATCTGACGCTAGATCAACAAAAACAGTTATTGGTCACGACACAAGACATCAACATTCAACTTGATCAACTCAAACTGCATAAACCACAGGCAGACGTTTCAATTGCCAAAAGCAGCCTGGCTTTGCCCAAGCTGGTCTTCGAGCAGGACAAGCAGGCACAACTCACATTTGACAACCTGAACCTGCATATTGAGCAAACACAGCTACAACAGGCGCAAAAAACATTATTTACATTGCCAGAACTGGCGATCGAAAATGTCAGCCTCAATTTGGCAGAACGCCGGGCCAATGTGGCACACATCTTATTAAGCAAAGGGCAATTGTCGGCGACACAAACGGCTGCCGGGCTTGATTGGCAACACGCCTTTGCCGAACCTGCAGCAGCCACGCCCCCGCCTCCTGAGGCCCCTACGGTGCCAGGTGAAAAGGTCGATGAAAAGGCCAGCGCCCCCTTTCAATTTGCGGTAGACGACATTGCCCTGGCGCACTGGCAGCTCGCTTACACCGACCAGCAATTTGCCAAGCCCTTGCAAGCCACGGTTGGTGACTTAAATCTACAGCTGGCGGTAGATAATACGTCAGGCTTGGCGCTAAAAAATGTGCAACTGGAAGCAACACAACTCAGCGTCCAATCAGATAAAAAACCGGCCGCACAATTAGCCAAGTTTACGCTGAATAATGCGCAACTGGCGCTGGACCAGCAAAAAGTTGATATTGCCGCGATTCAATTGCAAGGATTCAAAACAACGGTCATCAGGCAAGCGGATCAACGCCTGAACTGGCAAGCCATGCTGGCACCTGCCCCAGGCAGCCACACGGTGACTGCCAAGACAAGCACACAGGCAGCGGCGCCCGCGAAACCATGGTCTTACGCCTTGAAGCGGCTGGCTTTGCAACAGGCAGATATTCATATTGAAGATCAATCAACACCGACCCCGGTGGTGCTGGACGTGGTGGATGCCAGCCTGGAAGCCAACGACCTGAGTCAGAATATGACACGCTTGCTGCCGGTGAAGGCTGGATTCAAGGTCAAACAAGGTGGCCAGTTTAAGCTGCAAGGCAAACTGGCTGCAGCACCTTTTAAAACAGAGTTGCAATGCGCACTCACAGACCTGTCACTGAAACCCTTCGCCCCTTATATCCAGCAAGCCGCCTTACTGCAACTGGAAAACGGTTCTGCCAGCCTGCAGGGTAAACTGCAACAAACCAGCAGCGGGGCAACCAAGTTTGACGGCGGCTTTAGTGTCAACCAGCTGTCCATCCTCGAGGAAGCCAGCCAGCAACCATTTTTACGCTGGGAAAAACTGCAAGGAGACGGCTTGGCGCTATCACTGGCACCCAACAAACTGCAATTAAGCACGCTGACCTTAAGCAAGCCGCAAAGCAAATTTATCATTTATCCTGACCGTAGCCTGAATATCACCAAGGTCATGCGCACGGCTACGCCAGACCAGACAGCGGCAACCGCATCGACCACAACGAAGGCAGCGCCAGCCCCCGTGAGTCAAACCACCGCAACGGCAACGCCTGCCAGCACTAGCAGCGACTTCCCGGTTGCAATTGATACGGTACGCATTAATAACGCCGAGCTGGAGTTCGCTGACTTATCACTGCCACAACCGTTTGGCACGCACATCCACACCCTGGGCGGCGTCATCAACGGCATTTCCAGCAACCCGTCATCGACTGCACAAGTCGAACTGGACGGCAAGGTAGATGATTACGGTGCAGCACGCATCCGTGGCTCGTTGCAACCGTTTAGAACCACAGAGTTTACCGATATCAAACTGGCATTCACCAACCTGGAGATGAATCGCCTCACGCCCTATTCCGGTAAGTTTGCCGGGCGCAAAATTGAATCTGGCAAGCTGTCTGTAGACTTGGGCTATAAAATCAAACAGCGTGTACTGGCGGGCGAAAACAAATTTGTCATCAACAAGCTTACCCTGGGTGAAAGAGTTGACAGTAAAGATGCCCCCAACCTGCCCCTGGACCTGGCGATTGCCATCCTGGAAGACAGCGATGGCGTGATCGACCTCGATTTGCCAGTCAGTGGCAGCCTGGATGATCCCAAATTCAGCATAGGCGGGATTGTCTGGAAAGCGTTCACCAATGTGCTGACCAAAATTGTGACCGCACCGTTCAGTGCGCTGGGCAAACTGTTTGGCGGCGGTGAAAAGCTGGAGGCAATTGTGTTTGACCCTGGCAATGCCACGGTTGCACCACCGGAACTGGAGAAATTGCACACGGTAAGCAACGCGCTCGCCAAACGCCAGCAATTAGCGCTGGGCATTGTACCTGGCTACGATGTAGCCGCAGATACTCGCGCCATTCAGGAAGCCAGCTTGCGCAAACAAGTGGCAGCAGAAGCCGGTGTGCGCCTGGAGCCTGGGCAGGCAGCGGGACCAATTGATTTAAATAATCCCAAAGTGCAATCGGCCATACAAACATTGCATGACCGCCTGAACAATAAGGGCTTACTCAAGCGGCTGGCAGCCAAACTGGAAAAAGCGCCCGAAGGTTTTTACGCGCAAGCACAGGAAGCACTGACCACCAGCATTCAGGTCACCGACGCTGACTTGCAAGCCTTGGCCAAGGCACGCGCCGACGCCATCCAGAAAGCGTTACTGGCTGCGGGCGTTGGTGCCGAACGGGTTACGGTCACTACCCCAACAACCGTGAAGGCAGACCGCGATCATGTGCCAAGCAAGCTGACGCTGGACGCTATCAAGCACTAGCTGCAAATAGCATGAAGCCGCTGATTCAGCGGCTTCACCAATACCTCACCAGCGCAGCTACATGACCAGCATGGTCAATAACTGCTGAAAAAACTTGAGCACCGGCGACAATAAAACACCCAGAATGCCGGTGAATAATAAGGCGATAAGAATCAGCATGCCATAACGCTCTATTTGTGCAAACTTGATCGCGGCTTGCATGGGTAACAGGCTGACAGCAATGCGGCCGCCATCCAACGGTGGCAGCGGAAACAAGTTCAGCACCAGCAAGACCAGGTTAATCTGGATGCCTGCCAGGCTCATCTGTGCTAAAAAAGCCTGGGCTGACTCCGGGAATAATGCAATCCGCGCCAGCATCAATCCCCACACAATGGCCATGGCAAAGTTAGACGCCGGACCCGCCAGTGCCACCCACAACATATCCTGCTTGGGGCGACGCAATTGACCAAAGTTGACCGGCACCGGTTTGGCCCAGCCGAACAGCACGCCCCCCAGGATAATGCTGAGTGCAGGCAGTAAAATGGTGCCAATCGGGTCTATATGCTTGAAAGGGTTAAGGGTAATCCTGCCCATGCGCTCGGCGGTCAGGTCACCAAAGAACTTGGCGGCATAGCCGTGCGCCGCCTCATGTACCGTGATCGCAAACAGGATGGGCAAGGCGTAAGCGGCAATTTTCTGTACAACAGTGAGTTCCATGTCATGCTTCCAGCTAAAGTCAACACTCTGTCACAGCGTCTAAGAATAAATGTCCGGCCAAATCAAGCACCTATCAAGGCCAAGGCGCAACGCCCGCGCGCACCAGCTCGGGCGGGTCTTGCGTCAAATCGACCACCGTCGTGGCGCCCACATGCACAATATCACTGTCGATCACCGCGTCAATCTGATGTTCCAGCGCTTCACGGATTTCCCAGCCAACAGACATAGGCGCTTCATCGCCAGGCAACTGCAAGGTCATGCTGAGCAAGGGCGAATCCAGCGACTCCAGCAAGGCTTGCGTAACCACATGCTTAGGCACGCGCAAGCCAATGGTGCTGCGCTTGGGATGCTGCAATCGGCGCGGCACCTCGCGGCTGGCCTCCAGCAAAAAGGTATAAGCGCCCGGCGTCATCGCCTTAAGCAAGCGGAACTGGCTGTTATTCACTTTGGCATAGGTGCCGATCTCAGCCAGGTCACGGCAAATCAGGGTAAACGGATGCTCATCATCGACGCCACGCAAACGGCGGATACGGGTTTGTGCCTCTTTGAACTCCATCAGGCAGACCAGGGCATAACTGGAGTCAGTAGGACAGGCCAGCACTCCACCCTGCTTTAACCACTGCGCAGCTTGCTGGATTAATCGGGTTTGCGGGTTCTCCGCATGAATCACAAAATACTGTGCCATGATTGGGGGATGCGCTAACTCGCTACTGCTTGCAGTTGACTGGCTTCGGGCCAGTCCTGCCACACAGGCACGCAACCGGCGGGCAATGCGGGCAAACGCCCCATATCCATATAAGACATGCCCGGGCCGTGGTAATCAGAGCCTTGCGAAGCCTTTAGATCAAAACGATGCGCCAGCTTGGCAAATTGCTCATACTGCGGCGGTTGGTGGCTACCAGTGACCACTTCAATCGCTGCACCGCCCAGATTTCTGAATTCATTTAATAGCAGATGCATATTCACAAACCCCAAGTCATAACGACCTGGGTGTGCCAGCACCGCCACCCCGCCGCTATCACGAATCAGCTGCATGGCCTCTTCCAGGCTCATCCATTCATGATTGACATAGCCTGGCTTGCCTTTGACCATATATTTTTTAAATACTGATTTGATGTTTTTGGCATGGCCACGTTTCACCATAAACTGTGCAAAATGGCTGCGCGTCATCACGCTGTTGCCCGAGAGTTCGCGCGCGCCTTCATAGGCATCTGCGATACCTGCCTTGGCCAACCCTGCGGCAATTTGCCTGGCGCGGGCATCACGTCCCTCGCGCACTTTAGCAAAGGCAGCTAACAATTCTGGATGTTGCGGATCGACACGCAGACCGACAATATGCAAGGTACGATTTTTCCAGGTGACGGAAATCTCAACGCCATCAATAAAAGAGATACCTAATTGCTCGGCCGCAGCGCGTGCCCGTGCCAACCCGCCCACTTCATCGTGATCGGTGAGTGCGAGCACCCGCACCCCCCTGCTCGCCGCATGCGCAACCAGGTCTTCAGGCGAAAGCAGTCCGTCTGACAGGGTGGAGTGGCAATGTAAATCAATGGGAACAGACATGATGGATATGGGGCGCCGTTTGAATAAAAAGGATGACAACAAAGCGACTAACTTTACATTTTGACAGAAATCATAGCAAAATAGTGCCCTCACAGATAGCAGGAATTCAGTCACCTGAAGCCAGTCATGCAAGTCATTACCGATTTACTCCCCGTTATTCTCTTTTTTATTGCCTATAAAAAAGCAGGTATCTTTACTGCAACCGCTGTCGCCATGATCAGCACCCTGGTCCTGATGCTGATACTCTGGATCAAACGCGGCAAGATAGACAAGATGCTGGTGATTAACGGCGCGGTGATTACCGTGCTCGGTGGCATCACCTTATTGCTACATGATAAAACCTATATTATGTGGAAACCCACTGCGATCTACTGGATCGGTGCACTGGTATTGCTCTTCAGCCGCTACGCGCTCAAACGCAACCTGATCGAAAATATGCTGGGCAAAATGATGGCACCGCCGCTGGCGATCTGGGACCGACTCAACCTGTGCTGGATTGCTTTTTTGGTAGGCATGGGCATACTCAACCTCTATGTGGCTTTTCATTTCAGCGAAGATGACTGGGTCAATTTCAAACTGTTTGGTGCCACCAGCCTGATGTTTATCTTTATTATTGTGCAAGTGTTTGCGTTAAAAGAACATTGGATTGAACAAAACACCCCGTCTGCCTGACTAAGAGAAAACCACCATGCTTTACATGATTTACGCCCAAGACACTGCTAACAGTCTGCCGCTGCGGCTGGAACATCGCCCGCCACATCTGGCACGCTTGCAACAGCTACAGAATGAAGGGCGCTTGCTACTCGCCGGGCCATTACCCGCCATTGATAGCGTAGACCCTGGTGCAGCCGGGTTTAGCGGTAGCCTAATTGTGGCAGAATTCGATTCTTTACAGGCAGCCACCAACTGGGCCAACGACGACCCTTTCGTGCATGCAGGCGTCTATGGCAAGGTAGAAGTCAAACCATTCAGAAAGACGCTGCCATAACATGTTAAAAGCAGAAATCGAGCAACGTTTGCAGCCGCTGGCACCTACACTTCTTGAGATACAGGATGACAGTGAACTGCATCGCGGACATGCAGGGAACACGGGCGGCGGGCATTTCACGCTCACGGTAAAAAGCTCGCTATTTTCAGGAAAATCACAGATAATGCGGCATCGCATGGTCTATCAATGCTTACAAGATTTAATGCCTCATCGTATACACGCGCTCAGTATTCAGGCCCTATCGACTGATGAGTCATTTAGTTGAAACATTTCTGTTTTTTAATATCGCACCAATTCAAATCGTTATATAAGGATATTGCATGAAATTTTTGAAAGTAATGTTGGCGATTGCTTGCTTAAGCGCACTGCCACATGTATACGCGGCCGATGCCGATGCGGTTGCCACAGTCAATGGCAAACCAATTAAAAAAACCTGGGTAGACTTTATTTTACGTGATGCTGAAGCACGTACCGGCCAGAAAGCCAATGACGGCATGAAAGCCGCCGTGGTCAACGAGTTGGTGGGTTCAGAACTGGCTTACCAGGAAGCGCAAAAAGCTGGCATCGACAAACTGCCTGACTTTATCGCAAGCGAAGAACTGGCACGTCGTAAATTGCTGGTCAACGCATTCCTGGCTGATTTCATCAAGAAAAATCCAGTGACCGATGCCGAGAAAAAAGAAGGCTACGAACAGTATAAAAAAGAGCTGGGCGACAAAGAATATAATGCGCGCCACATTCTGGTAAAAACTGAAGCAGAAGCCAAAGCCATTATTGCCGACCTGAAAAAAGGCACTGACTTTGCGAAAATTGCTAAAGAGAAATCACAGGATCCAGGTTCTAAAGACAAAGGTGGCGATCTGGGCTGGTTCTCACCTGCTGGCATGGTAAGACCATTTGCCGAAGCACTGGTTGGTTTGAAAAAGGGCGAAACAACGCCTGAGCCAGTACAGTCACAATTCGGCTGGCATGTGATTAAGCTGGTGGATACTCGCGCACTGCAAGCACCGCCTTATGAAAAAGTGCAAGAAGGCATTGAGCGTACTTTGCAGCAGCGTAAATTGGAAAAATACATGTTGGGCCTGAAAGACAAAGCAAAAATTGATGTCAGCGGCATCGAGAAGAAGTAATCAAAACCACTTGTAACAAATCAATAAAAAAGCCAGTTTAGACTGGCTTTTTTATTTGCCGCGCATCGCATCTGCATAAGGCTATCACCCGCCAGACCCGCACAGAAACATTCCTTTGCCCGTCAATCTGAGATAAAATCAAGAATTATTCTCATTTGTAATATGCACATGCATCTTGACGCCCTCAAACCCGGCCAGTCTGCCATGATTGATCGCATCCATGCTGAACAGGCCTTGTCACAACGCCTGAGCGCTTTGGGTTTCCGGTCTGGCAAACAGCTGGAAGTCATCCGCCAGGCCGCGTTCAATGGCCCATTGCATGTACGCATCGGCTCGACAGACGTCATTATCCGCCTGCAGGATGCCAAAGCCATCCATGTGCACCTTCTCTCCAACCAGACAGAATCCATCACTGCATGAAACGTGTTGCCCTGCTCGGAATGCCCAACACGGGCAAATCCACCCTGTTCAATCGCTTAAGCGGCGCGTCCGCCCGGGTCGGCAACTGGCCAGGGATTACTGTGGATTTAATGAGTGCCAAAATACTGCTGGGCGGCCATATTGCTGAACTGGTAGATTTGCCCGGCCTGTATGATTTGCATGGTTTCTCAGATGATGAGCACGTCGTGCGTCATTTTCTCAGCCACCACCCGGTCGACCTGGTGTTGATTATTTTAAATAGCGCCCAGATTGACCGCCAACTATCGCTCGCTTTGCAAATTCGCGCCCTCGGCTTACCTGCAGTATTGCTGCTGAATATGGAAGACGAAGCCAAACGCGCAGGCATTACGATTGACGCACAAGCAATGAGCAAGCAACTGGGCATACCCGTGCGCACCATTAGCGCCAAATATGGCCAGGGCTGCCCTGAGGCATTGCAACTGGCGGCACAAACGATCCTGCAGCAACCTAACCTGGTCACGCCAGAAACCATTGCGGGCAAGCTGGAGATGGACAATGTCATCGAGCAGGAAATGCACCAGATTATTGACCGCACCGTGCATTTTCCGCTGCAACTCAACCACTCACTGACCGACCGCCTGGACAAGGTACTGTTACACCCATGGCTGGGCTTGCCACTCTTCCTGCTTTCAGTGTTCCTGCTGTTTCAGTTTATTTTTACCGTTGGCGCCCCGTTACAAGAGGGCATGGCATGGCTGTTTGACAGCTTGCGCAGCACGGCGTTAGAACCACTGCTGGCCAGTTTGCCCACCTGGTTAAATGGCTTGCTACTGGACGGCCTGTATACAGGGTTTAGCACGGTGGCCGCGTTTGTGCCAATTATTGTCCTGTTCTTTTTAGTCATGAGCATGGTCGAAGATAGCGGTTATTTATCACGTGCCGCCTTTCTCATGGATACCCTGATGGCAAAAATGGGCCTCGATGGCCGTGGTTTTGTCATGATGCTGATGGGCTTTGGCTGTAACGTGCCCGCCTTGATGGGCACGCGCGTCATGCGTAGCCGCCCCATGCGCTTGCTGACCATGCTGACTATCCCACTGTCCCTGTGCTCGGCCAGATTACAGGTATTCCTGTTTATCATTGCCATCCTGTTCCCGCCCTCACAAGCCGCACTGGTACTGTTCTCGCTCTACCTGGTCAGTTTCGCCACGATTTTCATCACTGCCATCCTGTTCAAAGGCAAATTTGCCAGCCGCGAACCGTTTGTACTCGAACTGCCGCCGTATCGCTTTCCTACCCCGCAACAAATCTGGATGCGTGGCTGGCAAGAGGTGAAACACTTTCTGTCACGTGCAACCAAATTTATCGTCATTGGCGTGGTCATGGTCTGGCTGCTCACACACCTGCCTACCACTGCCGTGCCGGCCAGTGCCGAGACCTGGGCTGGCAGCATAGGCCGCTTCTTTGCACCAGTGCTGGACCCGATTGGCATTGACACCCATCTGGCAATTGCCTTGATCTTTGGCTTTGTCGCCAAGGAAATCGTCGTCGGTTCGCTAGCCGTCATTTACGGCTTGCAAGGCGATGCGCTCAGCCAGCAGATCGCAGCCAATATCGACTGGGTACAAGGCATGAGCTTTATGCTGTTCACGCTGATTTATACGCCCTGCCTATCCACTATTGCTACCCTTAAATCCGAAAGCAAAAGCAGCGGCTTTATGTGGCTATCACTCACCTGGTCATTAGCACTGGCGTGGGTTGTGAGCTTTGCGTTCTACCAAAGTGCCCGCGCGCTGGGTTACTAGTGCCTACCATTCTCAATCGGCCACCTATGCGTGGCCGATTTTATTTGGGATTCGATTAGCCCTGCCAGACGACGCGCTTTCTGTTAAAATGACGGTTTGAATTTTCATTGAAAAATCCAACCGTCACATGTCCAGTCAAGCGCATTTTTTTAGTCTGCGCGGCAGCGCCGCCCTCTCGCAATTCCGTCTCGATAAACTGTATAGCGCCCTCAACATCAGCGCACCGAATATCGCCCATATTTATACCGAGTTTGTACATTTCGCCTTTAGCGAAACGGCATTGAGTGCCACTGAACAAGACACCTTGCGTCAGATTCTGACTTACGGCCCGCATACGGATATCGAATCACCAACTGGCGAATTGCTGTTGGTGACACCACGCATAGGCACCATTTCACCATGGGCCTCACGTGCCACTGATATTGCCCATAACTGCGGCCTCAGCAGCCTGCTGCGCCTGGAGCGCGGCATTGCCTACTATGTGACAACAAAAAATGGTCAGCCACTCACCGAGACCGAAAAACAGGCCTTGCGCACAGCAATTCAGGACCGCATGACAGAAACGGTGATCTACCGCCTGGCTGATGCCGAAAAACTGTATCACCACGCCGATCCTAAACCGCTATCCAGCGTGGACATCCTGGCCGGTGGCAAGGCCGCGCTCGAAGCTGCCAACAGTGACATGGGGCTGGCTTTATCGCCGGACGAAGTTGACTATCTGCTGGAAAATTACACAAAAATGGGCCGCAACCCGACCGATGTCGAGCTGATGATGTTTGCCCAGGCCAACTCCGAACACTGTCGCCACAAGATTTTTAATGCCGACTGGGTGATTGATGGCGTACAGCAGGAATTGTCGCTGTTCAACATGATCCGCAATACGCACAAACTGCACCCTGGCCACACCGTTGTAGCCTATTCGGATAACTCGTCGATTGTGCAAGGACAGAAAACCAAGCGTTTCTACCCTTCTGCCGACCAGAGCTACCAGTTTGTAGAAGACAATATGCACTACCTGATGAAGGTAGAAACGCATAACCACCCGACCGCGATTTCACCGTTTGCCGGTGCCGCAACGGGTGCAGGTGGTGAGATCCGTGACGAAGGCGCAACGGGCATTGGCTCGAAACCCAAAGCAGGCCTGGCTGGCTTCTCGGTGTCTAACCTGAATCTGCCTGACTTTACCCAACCCTGGGAAACCACCTACGGCAAACCAGGCCGTATCGCCAGCCCGCTGCAAATCATGATAGACGGCCCCTTAGGTGGTGCCGCTTATAACAACGAATTTGGCCGTCCCAACATTGCCGGTTATTTCCGTACCTTTGAGCTGGAAACAAGCACCACAGACGGACAATCAGAAGTGCGCGGTTATCACAAGCCCATCATGCTGGCCGGTGGTGTCGGTAATATTTCTGACAGTCATAGCTTTAAAAATAGCATCCCTCCTGGCTCAGCCCTGATTCAACTCGGTGGCCCGGCCATGCTGATTGGCCTGGGTGGCGGCGCAGCCTCCAGCATGGACACCGGTGCCAACACAGAAAACCTGGACTTTGACTCGGTGCAACGTGGCAACCCTGAGCTACAACGCCGTGCGCAAGAGGTCATCGACCGTTGCTGGCAAATGGGCGATAAAAACCCGATTTTGAGCATTCACGACGTCGGCGCTGGTGGTATTTCCAACGCCTTCCCAGAACTGGTGAACGACGCCAAAGTCGGTGCAGTGTTCCAGCTGCGTGACGTACACAACGAAGAGCCTGGCATGAGCCCGCGCGAATTGTGGAGCAACGAAGCGCAGGAGCGCTACGTACTTGCCGTCACACAAGACCAACTGCCATTATTTGAAGCGATTTGTGAACGCGAGCGCTGTCCTTTCGCGGTGGTGGGTGTGACTACTGAAGAACGTCATTTAACCGTGGAAGACACGCACTTTGCCAACAAGCCAGTCGATATGGAGCTTTCTGTATTGCTGGGCAAACCGCCAAAAATGTTACGTGACGTCAAGTCCGTGCAAAAATCACTGCCTGCCTTTGATACCAGCAATATAGACTTGAACGATGCCGTGGCACGCGTACTGCGTTTACCAGGCGTGGCCGATAAAACCTTCCTGATTACCATCGGTGACCGCAGTGTAACCGGCCTGATCGCGCGCGACCAGATGGTCGGCCCATGGCAAGTGCCGGTCAGCAACGTGGCGGTGACTTGTGCCGGGTTTGAAACCAATATTGGCGAAGCCTTTGCCATCGGCGAAAAAGCGCCACTGGCGCTGATTGACGCCCCGGCTTCCGGCCGCATGGCGATTGGTGAGGCCATTACCAACATTGCTGCCGCCTCGATTAGCGAGATCGGCAACCTCAAACTGTCTGCCAACTGGATGGCCCCTGCTGGCCATGTTGGTGAAGATGCCGCACTGTATGCCACCGTGAAAACGGTCGGTATGGAATTGTGCCCGGCACTCGGCATCAGCATCCCGGTCGGTAAAGACTCCATGAGTATGAAAACCGTGTGGCAAGACAATGGCGAAAATAAAGCCGTTACCGCACCCATCTCGCTGGTGATTTCTGCGTTTGCCAATACGCCGGATGTGCGCAAAACTCTGACGCCACAACTGCGTACCGACTTAGGCGACAGCGAACTGATCCTGATCGACCTCGGCAACGGCCGCAACCGTATGGGCGGCTCAGCCCTGGCGCAAGTTTACAAGCAACTGGGCAATACCGTGCCGGATGTCGATCAACCAGCGCAATTGAAAGCGTTTTTTGCCGCTATCCAGCAATTGAACAGTGACGGCAAGCTACTGGCCTACCATGACCGCTCTGACGGCGGCCTATATGTGACGCTGGTAGAAATGGCCTTTGCTGGTCATTGTGGCCTTAATATCGATTTGTCCAGCCTCAATGGTGACACAATCAGCGCCCTATTTAACGAAGAGCTAGGCGCCGTGGTACAAGTGCGTGCAGCGGATGCCGCCGCGATTGCAGCGCAACTGCAACAGGCGCTGGGCGCCTGTGTACATCGCATCGGCCAGGTCAACGCGGGCCATGACATTGCGATCAAACAAGGCAACACGCAATACCAAGCTTCACGTATTGAGTTGCACCGTATGTGGTCTGAAACCACTTACCGCATGCAAAGCCTGCGTGATAACCCGACCTGTGCGCAACAAGAATATGACCGCATCCTCAATGCTGACGATGCCGGTTTGCATGCCAAGCTGACGTTCGACCTCAACGACAATATCGCTGCGCCGTATATCAACACTGGTAAACGCCCGAATATGGCGATTCTGCGTGAGCAAGGCGTCAACGGCCAGACCGAAATGGCCGCGGCGTTTGACCGCGCCGGCTTTAACAGTGTTGATGTGCATATGAGCGACGTCATTAGCGGCCGTGTGTCCCTTAAAGACTTTGCTGGCCTGGTCGCCTGTGGTGGCTTCTCTTACGGTGACGTGCTTGGCGCCGGTGAAGGCTGGGCCAAGTCCATCTTGTTCAACAGCCGCGCCCGTGATGAATTCAGCGCCTTCTTTAACCGTGCCGATACCTTTGCACTGGGCGTGTGTAACGGTTGCCAGATGATGAGCAACCTGCACAGCATTATTCCTGGTGCAGAGCACTGGCCGCATTTCGTGCGCAACAAGTCCGAACAATTTGAAGCACGCGTGGCGCTGGTCGAGATTCTATCCTCGCCATCCATCTTCTTTGATGGCATGGCAGGCAGCCGTATGCCGATTGCTGTGGCGCATGGCGAAGGTTTTACGGAATTTACTGATGCCAGCGCTGTCACAAGTGTGCTACAACAGCAACTGGCAACTGTGCGCTATGTTGACCATGCTGCGCAAGCGACCGAGGTCTACCCGTTTAACCCGAATGGTTCGCCACAGGGCTTGACCGGTTTCACTACGCAAGACGGCCGTTTCAGCATCATGATGCCGCATCCTGAACGTGTATTCAGGGCTGTACAACACTCCTGGCGCCCTGATGGATGGCAAGAGGACGGCCCTTGGATGCGCATGTTCAGGAATGCACGCAAGTTTGTGGGTTAAGCGAAACCAAGCGCAAGACTAACGGTTTCGCCATTAAAATAAAGTGGTTATTTTTAAAAATGAAAATCAGGTGTTTGGAGAGATTATGAAATCAGTTAAGTTTTTAGTGGCCTTGTTCTCACTGTCATTTGCCTTACAGGCATTTGCCTTGTCAGATGAGGAGTACATGGAGTTTACCGAGGCACTCACCGGTGGTAACGTGAAAGTGGTCAAAAAGTTTGTTGAAGCTGACCCGACCTTGGTAAAACAGAAATTCTTTGCCTGGGAGCCACTGCAAATGGCGGCATCAAAAGGCAAGCTGGACGTGGTGAAATACCTGGTGTCCAAAGGCGCTGACCTGAACTATGTGCACCCGGCCAGCCATAATACGGCGTTCCATATGTCTGCATTTATTGGTGATACCGCTACCATGAAATACCTGGCTTCTGCGGGTGCGGATGTGAACATCAAACTCAAAGGCGATGTATCCCTGGTGCGTTACTTCAAAGAAGAAAATGACCAGAAAATGGTCGACCTGCTGACTGAACTTGGCACCAAAAACGATGGCTGTCAGGAAGAAAAATGCTTTTAATCGCTAGCAACTCGCAACGATATTAAACAAAAACGGTCATGAGATTCATGGCCGTTTTTGTTTTAAGGCAATTGTTTTGAGGCTGTGTAACCATAGTCACTCACGCCTCGGCATCCATTTAGAATAATGTGATACATCAATATCACTCACAATCAATCCTGGGGGAAGCATGAAGCAGATATACGCGCGTATTCTATGGGCTTGCATTGCAATATGGTCGCTATCGACGCATGCAGAAGACTCGTCGGCCATTCATACCCTGGCGGCCTCTTGCGCGGCTTGCCATGGGCCCAATGGCAATAGCCTGGGCGGCACACCTACGCTGGCAGCCCTCAATCAAGCCTATTTTGTGCAGCGCATGCAGGGCTTTAAAGATGGCTCGGTGACTTCTACCGTCATGCATCATCACGCCAAAGGGTTAACTACAGAAGAAATAACCGCCCTGGCCAGCTATTTCGCACAACAACCCAGACAAACACCACACGCGTTACCACATCAATCATTCCTGGGGGCACAATAATGCAGCCGGACTCCATATTGACCACCACCCTCACCTCTCGCAGGCAATTTGTGCGCTCAGTGATTTATGGCGGACTCGCCTTTTATGGCCTGCCCGCTTTTGCCCGCGCCAGCAAGCCGCCCCTAGGCCATGTAGTGATAGTCGGCGCAGGGTTTGCAGGCCTCACCGCCGCCAAATACCTACGCGCCTGGAGCATGGGCAACCTCAAAGTCACCATCATTGAGCCTAATCCGCAATTTATTTCCTGCCCGCAAAGCAATCTGGTGCTAGGTGGTAGCCGCACGCTGGATCAGCTGAGTTTTGCTTATGACTTATCACGCAAACAACATGGGCTGCACTGGATACAAGACAGTGTGACCTCGGTTGATCTTGTGAATAAACAAGTGCAACTCGCGCGTGGCAATCTCAGCTACGACCGCCTGATACTCGCACCTGGTGTTGATTTCAATTACAGCAAGATTCCTGGCATGTCTGCCCCGGTCGCCGATATTCCGCATGCATGGAAAGCGGGCAAACAAACGCTGCAACTACTGCAGCAACTGGAGAGCATGCCTGATGGAGGCGTGTTTGTGATGACCATTCCAACCGGCGCTTACCGCTGCCCGCCCGGCCCTTATGAACGGGCCTGCCAGGTCGCGCATTATTTCAAACAGCACAAACCGCGCAGCAAAGTGATTATCCTGGATGCCAATGCCGACATCACCTCCAAAAAGGGCTTGTTTTTGCAAAGCTTCAATGGTGCCTACCAGGGCATCATTGAATACCATAACAATAGCGAAATCCTGCAACTGGATGCTGCCAGCAAAACCATCAAAACTGATTTTGAAACGGTGAAAGCAGATGTGCTGAATGTGATTCCGCCACAACTGGCGGGCAAGGTCGCGCAAGTGGCAGACCTGAATAATGTCGATGGCCGCTGGTGCGAAGTTGACTTTGTGACGTATGCATCGAGCCTGCAAGCTGATGTACATATCATCGGCGACAGTATTTCGGCAGGCTTGCCAAAATCGGCGCATATGGCCACCTCGCAAGCCAAAGTGTGCGCTGCCGCCATCATAGACCTGCAAACTGGCAATGCCCCCAACCCGCTGCCTGTGTTCGCAAACACTTGCTACAGTTTTGTCGACAACCAGCAAGCCATGCACGTGGCCAATGTGTATCGTTATGACCCAGCCAAGAAATCCATGGTATCAGCCGAAGGTGGTGGCGTTTCGCCCAAAGCCAGCGTGCAGGAAGGCGAATACGCACAAGCCTGGGCAGAAAACATCTGGGCAGACACATTGACATGATGGCAGCACACGCCCAAACCTCTTCCCCCAATAAAGTTTCGCGCTTACTGTTGATCGCATTGACAGGGTTGTGCATGGCAATTGGTTTGCACTATGCCATGGCACAAACACCAGAGGTGGATGCTGCTTTATCGACGCTGGAAGTCCCCGCCGGACTCAAGATAGAGCGATTTAGTGATGTCAGCACCTTGGGAGCGCCACGCATGCTGGCGCTGGACACACAGGGACGGCTATTGGTCAGCTTATCTGATACCGGCCGTATCGTGCGCTTAAACGCGCAAGGGGAAGCAGAAGTCATTGCCCAAGGCCTCAATGCACCACACGGCATCGCGCTATTAGGGGAAGACTTATTGGTGGCAGAACAAACCGGCGTAGTCAAACTGTCGAAACAAGGCGATGGCTGGGGCGCCCCGCAACCGTTTATCCGCAACCTGCCTAGCGGTGGCCATAGCCTGAAAACACTCAAAATCTCGCCGGACGGTTATCTGTTTATCAATGTCGGCTCCAGTTGCAATGTTTGTGTTGAAGACAATCCTACGCGCGCCACGCTATTGCGCTACACCCTGGATGGTCGCCCTGCCGGGGCCTTGCTGACCGTTGGCCGCCATGCGCAAAGTGCAATCTGGGCACGTGGCCTGCGTAACAGCCAAAGTTTTGCCTGGCAACCACAAAGCGGAGAGATGTTTGCCACCAACAATGGCGCTGATAATCGCAGCGGACAGAAAAATGGCAATATCGATGATGACTTGCCACCAGAACACCTGAACAAGATTGAAGCAGGCCAGCACTATGGCTGGCCGTATTGCTGGGCTAACCTTGTGCAGCCCGGGCAACTGATGCAAGACCCCAACGTTGTTGGCGAAACAGGTGCTTGCCAACAGGCGCAAGCGCCCGTACTAACACTCCCCGCACACAGTACGCCCATAGGCATCACTTTTTTGCATCAAAGCCGGTTAGCAGGCGACACCCAACAGGATGCGATTGTGGCCTTGCATGGTTCTTGGAACCGCAAACAACCCAGCGGCTACGCCTTGCTGCGTGTACAATTCAGGAACCAACAGCCCGTGGCAAGCGTCCCATTCATTAGTGGCTGGCTGCAAGGAAAACGAGCCTGGGGACGACCGGTAGATGTGATCGTCGGTGCCGATGGCTGGCTATATGTGTCAGATGACCTGACCGGCTGGATTTACCGTATTCGCAACCTGTAGCCACCGCTGCAAGGATATTTTCAGGAGCAATATATGAAACGCATTTTGTTGTCTATCAGTAGCGCACTCTGCCTGGGCTGGATCAGCCTTAGCCAGGCGGGTACGCAACCGGCTTTGGTCATTCAGGTGCCAGAGTCTTTTTACCAGCATCCAGTACGCCTGTTGAATCCCTACCTCAACTATTGGCATAACCGTGCCGAAGCAGCTGAAGCTGTCGGCTTGAGCAGCTTTCAGGCGCAAAACTTTACCACCTCAAGTTGTGAGGCCGAAGCCAAAGGCCAGGCGCTGGTAGTGATTGAACCCAATATGTTCTATAACCCGCAAACGGGTGTTTTTTACAGCGAAATCACTGCCAAGGTGTATAACCAGCCTGCCGCAGACAGTGCTCTGGGAAAACCGCTGCTGACAGTCAAGGGCGAAGGCCAATCACGTGGCTGGCTGACTTACAATGTGGAGCACTCGACACACAAGTCTTACCAGCAAGCGTTTGACCAGGTAATTCAGCAATTGCAGCAGAATCCTGCTTTCCAGCAATCCCTGGCACAAGCACCGGTACAAACCTACGAGGCTTTGTGCAATAGTATTAATACCTTATCCCAACCTAAAGCCTTTTTCTAGGAGTGTTTATGTTGTTTTTCCAGCCTCGCCGTGTCTTGACCTCTAGCGCCATCTCAAGCTTAGTCGCTGCCTGCTTACTGACGATCACCAGCCACAGCCACGCGCATGGCTTAGCGCCCGTAAGTGGCTTGCTGACGCCGGAATCTGTCGTGCAAGCCGCCGACGGCAAGATCTACGTGTCTGAAATCAATGGCTTTGGCCAGGATGGTGATGGACAGATTCGCGTCATCGACCATGGCAAAACCTCGGTCTTGGTACAAGGCCTGGATGACCCTAAAGGGCTGGTGCTGATCGGCAATGATTTATATATTGCCGACAAAACGCGTGTATTGCGTGTCGCACTGAACCAGCCAACCGCCAGCGCTGAGGTGTTTCTGGCAGCGACTGACTTTCCCAAAGTGCCACAATTTCTCAACGACCTGAGCGCAGATGCCAATGGCAACCTGTATATCAGTGACAGTGGTGATATTCTGGGCAGCGGCAAAGGCGGCATTATTTATAAAGTCACGCCTCAACGTCAGCTGAGTTTACTGCTAGACGGCACGATCGATGCACGTATTTTAGCCCCGAATGGTTTGCTGGCCGATGCCAAAGGTGAGCATCTGCTACTGGTGGACTTCACTTCCGGCGTGCTTTACAACTACAACCTGTTGAGCAAAAAACTGGATGAAGTGGCCAGCGGCCTGGGTGGTGGTGATGGCATTGTCAAACAGGCAAATGGCACAATTTATGTCAGTGACTGGAAGTCAGGCAAAGTATTCCGCGTTGACCAGCAACATAAAGTCACCCTGATCAAAGAAGGTTACCAATCTGCCGCAGATATTGCGCTAACACAAGATGACCACCATCTGCTGGTGCCGGATATGAAGGCAGGCAAGCTGGATATCATAGATTTACGTTAGACGTTGACTTGGTGGGCTTGCACCAGGACCTGGCGCAAGCCCAAATCCACATATTCCAAATCACAGATAAAAAAAACCACGCTTGCGCGTGGTTAAAGTGAGAGGATACACACGAAACCGCTGATTGCTTCAACGCACTGCAGGGAATTCAGTACGCGTAGGCAACTTCGCAGTTACTTGGTTTGCGCAGTTTTTTTGTCAACCTCCTTTTGGGAGTTGACCGCTGGCTGCGCAACAGCGTGTCTGGCTACTTTCAAATGTTTCTGCATTTCAACCTGATCATGTGGCGAGGGGTTGGTCCCGGCCATGGCATAGGCTGAAAGAATGAATCCCGACATGACTAACAGGGTCTTGATCATGATCGCTCCTTAATCGCTGCTGCTCATTTAATATTCTGTGTTTAATGGCATCGTGGCTCGTACTGCGTTGTCCACCCTTGCACAATACGCTGCTCTCCTTACAGCTAACTTACGCCTGGCTTGCAGCAAACTTACAAACGAAAAACCCGGCAGCATTGAGGTACACTGGGCATATTCAGACCAGCGGATATCAGCGATGCGTTTATTAATTGTGGAAGATGATTTAGTGATTGCGAATGGACTGGTGCGTGCCCTCAGCCAGTCACAATACGCGGTTGATCACGTCACCGATGGCAAACAAGCCTTACGCGCCATTCAGGATGACGTATACGATATGGTGATTCTGGACCTTGGATTACCCACGATGGATGGCATGCAGTTGTTATCGCACCTGCGCCAGCAGGCTAACGCGATTGCGGTGCTAATTTTGACCGCACGTGAGGATGTAGCCACGCGTGTGCAGGCACTGGATCTGGGCGCTGATGACTTCCTGACCAAACCATTTCACCTCGAAGAACTTGAAGCCCGCGTACGTGCACTGATACGCCGTAGTAAACTGGGCAACAACCTGCCATTACAGTGTGGCAACCTAAAACTCGATGTCGCTAATAAACTGGCCAGTATTAATGACCAACTGATTACCCTATCGGCACGCGAACTCAACCTGCTGGAAACATTGATGATGCGTATGGGTAAAATCATTGCCAAAGAGCAAATCATGGAGTCTTTGTGCAATTGGGACGAAACCCTGGGTGACAATGCCATTGAGGTGTATATTCACCGCCTGCGCAAGAAAATTGAACCCAGCGGCGCCCACATCCGCACTGTGCGTGGTTTGGGCTATATGCTGGAAGCCGAACACTTAAGCCTTTAATGACACACTGAATACATGGGACCACGTTCACTCAAAAACCAGCTGCGTTTGTGGCTACTGTTGCCCATGCTGCTGGTACTCGGGGTGTCTGCCGCCCTCTCTTACTCACGCGCCTTGCACTATGCGACACAGGCCTATGACCAGTCGTTGTTGCGTACCGTGCTTGCCTTGGCTGATGAAGTCATTATCGACGCCAACAACGAAGTCAAAATTGAAATTCCCGAAGTCGCCAGCCACTTGCTCAGTTACAACGAAGGTGACCGCATTTATATCCGCATTATCGGGCCACGCGGCAAACTGGTGTTCGGTGAAGCCAATCTGCCACTCCCCACCAAACCGCCCGCGGGCAACCAGCAGATTTATTACAATAGCCTCTACAAAGGCGAAGCCATTCGTGCCGTGACCTTTGGCCTGCCCGAAAGCAAAGCGATCAATGCGCGCAATATCCTGATCACCATGGCAGAAACTACTGGCAAACGCGATGCCATGGTGGCAGAAATGGTAGAAGAAATGCTGCTACCGCAAGTGCTGATGATGCTATTGGCCGCGATTGTGATTGAATTGGGCATCCACTTTGCGCTAAAACCCATGCAAGACCTCAGGGAATCTTTACATCAGCGCTCCCACCGCGACCTCAGTCCGCTAGACACCAGTTCCTCGCCATTGGAGCTGCACCCCCTGTTGCATGCCATGAACGCGCTGCTGTCGCGGGTGAAAGCGGGTTTGCAGCAACAACAGCAATTTATTGCCGACGCCTCGCATCAATTGCGTACACCGATTGCGGGCTTGCAAACACAAGCGGAACTGGCACTCAGAAGCCATCCACCAGAAGCGGTGCAGGAACCATTGAACTACATGCTACGCAGCACAACACGTTTATCACACCTGATTCAACGCTTGTTGAGCATGGCCAGAACCGATGCCGCCAGTAGCCAGCTGATCGTTCAGCCAGTGTCGCTGACCAGTATTATTTATGAAGAGTGCGCGCGCTGGATAGGCCCGGCTGCGGATAAACAACTGGAACTGGAAGTGCTGATTGAAACGCAGCAGGACAAGGTGTTGGGGGATGCCTTAATGCTGTCGGAAATGCTCAATAATTTGCTCGAGAACGCCATCCAGTACACGCCAGAACAAGGCCTGCTTGCGATCCGCTTATGGCAAAGTGAGCAGTCTCTGATGTTACAAGTGTCTGACAGCGGCGTCGGCATTCCCGCTGACCAGACCGCATTAATTTTTGAGCGCTTCCACCGGCTAGACCCCAACCAGGGCAATGGTTGTGGCCTGGGGCTAGCCATCGTCGCCGAAATTGCAGAACACCACAATGCCAGCATCACCGTCTCGGCCGGGCTGCCTCACCCAATCACGCATCACATCGGCAGCCAATTCACGGTAAAATTCCAACGCTATGACATCCTGCCTGAGAATCCTCGCCCTGCAAGCACTGACCCTCAGTGATCCGCAACAAAAATGCCAGCAAGTGACTTTGCTTTGGGAAACCAATCTCGACTACAACGCCCATCTCACGCTGACCGCGCCAGTACAATCCATTCCAGGCCGGCCGGAAAAGCCTCATCTGGTGCCGCCCAAGCAAGTACAGCGTCGCGCCATGAATACGGCTGAAGGCCGTGCGGCGCTGATACATGCATTAGCGCATATTGAATTCAATGCCATTAACCTGGCGCTGGATGCGGTGTGGCGCTTTGCCGATATGCCGGAAGACTATTACCGTGACTGGCTGCAAGTCGCCAAAGAAGAGGCTTACCACTTCTCGCTGCTACGCGCGCATCTGCAAACACTGGGCTTTGACTATGGTGACTTTGATGGTCACAACAGCCTGTGGGAGATGGTCGAAAAAACGCAATCCGATGTACTGGCGCGCATGGCACTGGTACCACGCACCATGGAGGCCCGCGGCCTGGATGCCACGCCCCCACTCAAGCAAAAACTGTCGCAAGCAGGTGACCATGCCGCCGCCGCGATTCTGGATATTATCTTGCGTGACGAAATCGGCCATGTGGCCATTGGCAACCGCTGGTTTCAGTATTTATGTGACCAACGCGGATTAGATATCGTCGCGACGTTTGAAACCTTGCGCCAACAATATCAAGCGCCCAAGCTGCGGCCACCGTTTAACATGGAAGCGCGCAAGCAGGCGGGTTTTAGCGAAATTGAACTGGCCTACTTAAATGCAGAGACCTACTAAATGTTTTTTATGAAGGCTTGCGTGGCGGGAGATGACGGAAAGTAATGCGCCCTTTACCCATATCATAGGGTGACATTTCAATGGTGATTTTGTCGCCAGCCAGAATACGTATTTTATGTTTGCGCATTTTGCCGCCAGTGTAAGCAATCAGCTGATGGCCGTTATCCAGCGTCACGCGATAGCGCGCATCTGGCAATATTTCCGTCACTGCGCCCTGCATTTCAATCAACTCTTCTTTAGCCATGAGGTATCCTTAAAATAAAAAACAAAAAAGCCCGTACAAACGGGCTTTATCCGGGGGTGAATTCACCCAAACGCACGTGCTTAAGCAATCACTTGAATGGCTGACGCTTGTTTACCCTTAGGGCCTGTTGTTTCTTCATAAGAAACACGCTGATTTTCTGCCAGGCTTTTAAAACCAGCAGATTGAATCGCTGAGAAATGCGCAAATAAGTCATCGCCACCTTGATCTGGCGTAATGAAACCAAACCCTTTTGCATCGTTAAACCACTTCACAATACCTGTTGCCATAATAATTCCTTAAAAAATGAATGGGTTTCCCCTATTAAAGGCGAGGGTCAAGTAGCGGGATTAACGATAGAACCGAAAGATAACACCAGAGAAAACAACAATGCTTGAACTTCGCGTGGGCACACTATGCACGTTAATCGCCACAATAGCAAACGATTTTTTAAGAAAAGTATAAATAAATCAATTATTTATTTAAAAAACACCAACCCAGCAGACTACCGCTCATTGATCGACTGAGCGCAGCGACTAGATGGTCAACAGATTGGCGACGCCATCCAGGCCTACCACATTCAGTGCATACATGGCTTGCTGCTGCACCACCGGTTTGGCGTGATAAGCCACACCGACTGCAGCCACGGCCATCATAGTCAGGTCATTGGCACCATCACCAATGGCGATGGTTTGCGTGGCATCCAGACCGAGTGCTTCGCGCAGATTCAATAACTCATCGGCCTTGCGCTGGGCATCTACAATGTCGCCCAGCACCTGGCCGGTCAATTTGCCATCGACAATTTCCAGCGTATTGGAGACGGCATAATCCAGCCCTAGCGTATCTTTGACATAATTGGCGAAAAAGGTAAAGCCGCCAGACACCACCATGGTTTTAATGCCATGTTGCTTGCAGGTATTAATCCAGTCTTGCGCGCCTGGATTAAAGGTTAAGCGCTCCTCAATCACACGTTGTAGCGCTGTCTCTGGCAAGCCTTTGAGCAAGGCCACACGCTTGCGCAAACTGGCAGCAAAATCCAGCTCACCGCGCATGGCAGCCTCGGTGATCTCGGCCACTTGCGGCTTGAGGTTCATCATGTCGGCAATTTCATCAATACACTCAATGGCAATCAGGGTCGAGTCCATGTCCATGACGCACAAACCTATGTTTGGCAGGCGGTGGGCATCCTGCACAATGGCGCAATCAATCTGCTGGCTGGCACAAAATGCCTTCACATCGAGGTATGCCCCCTCTGCGACCGGTAGGTAATAAGCATGTTGCGCCACTTGCATAAACTGCGTATGCCCACCCACCAAGCCATGAATATGAGACAAATGCGCCATACTGATGGCAGGACCTTGAACCACTAAACGCATGATAAAAATCACTAATTAAACAAAAGCGCGATTATACCAGTTGCCTACATAAACGCTGAGAACAGGCTGTTTTTAAGGAGTATTTCTGTTTTTGGAATGCCACAAGCGATGGTATGCTTGCAAGCAAATTAAAAAACCCTGGGAAACGTATGAAACAAGACTCACAAACATTGCCATGGCTGAACCTGCCCAACCTGCCATTGCCACTTAAAGCGCTGTTTATCGGTTACCTGCTGGTCATTGGCGTTGGCTTGTGCATGGCTGGTTTGCAAATCATGCTCACACACGGTATGGCTGATGGCAAATTCGGCTTATCCGTCAACGATATTGTCTACAGCTATTATGGCGACCGCAGCGGTACCAAACTGGCCAGCAAGTTAAATGGCTCCATGTCTGACAAAGCACCGCTGGAAGTGCGCCAGGACATCATCAAATGGGCGCAGCAAGGCGCACCGGAAGACCAGTGGGAATCACACTACAAGCAAATCTTTGCCCAGCACTGTATTGTCTGCCACAGCAACATTCCCGGCATTCCCAACTTCACCAAGTATGAAGAAGTGAAATCACGTGCTGAAGTGAATGAAGGCGCCACGATTAGCGGCCTGACCCGTGTCTCACATATCCACCTGTTTGGCATCAGTTTTATTTTCTTTTTTATCGGCCTGATTTTCAGCTTTGCCGTTAACGTGCCCAAAACCGCCAAAATCGTCGCCATCGCCTTCCCGTTTGCGTTCCTGATTGTTGACGTCATGTCCTGGTGGCTGACCAAGCTGTCACCGCATTTTGCCTGGCTGACCATTATCGGTGGTGTTGGCTATAGCCTGGCTTCCAGCTATATGTGGGTAGTCAGCATGTATCAGATGCTGGTGCTGTCACGTAATGGAAAAGTGTATGGCAATGCCTGGGCGCAGGATTTGAACCAGTAACAATCTGGACTAGTGGCGCGGTTGAATCGCGTGCCAGCCCACCGCAACAAAAAAGCCGTTTAACGCTAAGCGTTAAACGGCTTTTTTACATACAAGGAGATAAATCAATCAGATCAGTTTGCGACGGCTCACTACAGCCCCCATGACACCCAGGCCTAATATGATCATGCTGTAAGTGTTAGCTTCAGGCACAGGTGTGGTCACCGTATTGATCGTAGAGGTCAAAGCATAGCTACCGCCACCAGTCACGTTAAAACGCAAGCTGTAATCACCAGCTGCCAGGTTGGTGAAATTAAAACTGTAAACATCACCGGCAGACGCAGTGAAATCAGCAAGTGGTTTCAGCAGCGTTCCTGTGCCAGGCGTGTTTAAATACAAGCCAAATACTGCACCAGCATTATTGCTTTCCTGTAATTTTTTACTGAGATCCAAGCTACCAAAAAAATCAAAAATAGTACTTTGGCTAGGAAGATTAATAATGGTCGTTTTATCGAGCGAGGCGCCGTTCACATCGACACCAGAAACATTCAATACCAGCGCATTCGCGTGCATTGATACAGCCATTGCCGAAACTAATAGTAGTTTTTTCAACATGATCACTCTCCAATAATTTTTTATGTATAAAATATTACTACGATAACTATATTGAAAGCGATGACGAATGCCAATAGTCAATATGGGCTAACGCTTTAACGCAGGCATTTTTTGCAAAGTCTTACATACCTGACACCAGCAACGATAAACGTATAAAATCGCATACTCGCATCACGGTTTTTTTGCCTGTGGTCTAGCCTTGAGCGCCCATTTGCGCGAAAATAGGCGCTTAATCATAAAAAGCGCTCACGCTCATGAATCTGCACGAATACCAGGCCAAACAATTACTGCAAAAGTATGGTTTGGCAACCCCGGCCGGTCTGGTCGTCCAATCCGAAGAAGCTGCTGCCGCTGCCACCAAAGAATTAGGTGGTGAAGCCTGGGTCGTCAAGGCACAAGTGCATGCGGGTGGGCGTGGCAAGGCGGGTGGCGTCAAGGTCGTGAAATCCGCACTTGAAGCACAAACAGTTGCCGGTAGCTTGCTTGGCAAGCATCTGGTGACCTACCAGAATGCCCCTGATGGCCAGCCGGTGCATCAGGTGCTGGTTGAACAGACGTTGCCAATTGCACGCGAGCTGTACTTGTCCATGCTGGTTGACCGCACGCTGGAACGCGTGGTCATGGTCGCCTCCAGTGCAGGCGGTATGGATATCGAAGAAATTGCTGCCACGCAGCCGGAAAAAATCCTGCAGGAAGTCTGCGACCCACTCAATGGCCTGGTGGATTACCAGGCGCGCAACCTGGCATTTAGCCTGGGTTTAAGTGGTGACCAGATTGGCGCGTTTACCAAACTGGCCAAAGGCTTGTACAAACTGTTTAAAGACAATGACCTGGCACTACTGGAAATCAACCCGCTGATTGTCACCGCAGATGGCAAGTTGGTCGCGCTCGACTGCAAAATGACCGTCGATGACAACGCACTGTATCGCCAAAAACCCTTTGCCGAAATCCGCGACTGGTCGCAGGACGACACCAAAGAGGCCGAAGCCCACCACAGTGGTCTCAACTATATTGCCCTGAATGGCAATATTGGCTGTATGGTCAACGGTGCTGGCCTGGCCATGGCGACCATGGACCTGATCAAGCTGCACGGCGGCATGCCTGCCAACTTTCTGGATGTGGGCGGTGGCGCCACGGCAGAGACTGTGACTAAAGCCTTTAAAATTATTCTGGCAGATAGCAATGTTAAGGCCATTCTGGTCAACATTTTCGGTGGCATCATGCGTTGCGACATTATCGCGACCGGTATCATCACAGCCGTGCGCGAAGTCGGCATGACGATTCCTGTCGTGGTTCGCCTCGAAGGTACCAATGTTGAACTGGGCAAGCAAATGCTGCGCGACAGTGGCTTGAATATTATTTCTGCGGAGGGCCTGACGGATGCGGCCCAGCACGCGGTCAAAGCAGTAAGTAAAGGTGTGTAGTCATGGCGATTTTAGTTGATAAAAATACCAAAGTATTGTGCCAGGGCTTCACCGGTAAACAAGGCACCTTTCACTCTGAACAGGCATTGGCCTATGGCACCAAAATGGTGGGTGGTGTGACGCCCGGCAAAGGCGGCCAACAACATCTGGACCTGCCTGTATTCAACACCATGCGCGAAGCGGTGAAAGCAACCCAGGCCAATGCCAGCGTCATTTATGTGCCGCCACCATTTGCGGCTGACTCGATTCTGGAAGCGGCAGATGCTGGCATTGAGCTCATTGTGTGCATCACAGAAGGCATCCCGGTACTGGACATGCTGAATGTGAAAGCCGCTTTGCGTGCCAACGGCACCAGGCTGATTGGCCCTAACTGCCCGGGCATCATCACGCCTGGCGAATGTAAAATCGGCATTATGCCGGGCAGCATTCATCAACGCGGTAAAGTCGGCGTAGTGTCCCGCTCAGGCACCCTGACCTATGAAGCCGTGCATCAAACGACGGCGCTGGGTTTGGGTCAAACCACCTGTGTCGGCATTGGTGGCGACCCGATCAAAGGTCTGAACTTTATTGAGTGCCTGGAACTCTTTCAGAAAGACCCTGAAACTGAAGCCATTATTATGGTCGGCGAAATTGGTGGTAGCGATGAAGAGGCTGCGGCTGACTTTATCAAGCATCACGTCACCAAACCAGTGGCCGCTTATATCGCAGGCCTAACTGCACCAAAAGGCAAGCGTATGGGCCATGCCGGTGCCATTATTTCGGGCGGCTCAGGTAAAGCGGAAGATAAAATCTCCGCCCTGGAATCCGCTGGCTGCGTGGTTGCGGCCTCCCCTGCTGGCCTGGGTGAAGCAGTACTCGAAGCCATCAAACGCGCGACAACATAAACAAAGGAAACGGCATGAAGCATCGTCCTCAGACAACCCATCGGCTTGGCGCTCTTTGCATGAGCGCCAGCCTGTTGCTGGGGCTATCCTTGCCGCTGCCTGCACAGGCTGCCAAAAAAGCACCCGTTGACGAAACCAGCATAGAACCAAGCGCCAATATTTCCTACCTGTTGATCGCATCGTCCAAAGGCGACCTTGCCACGGTCAAGGCACTGCTGAAAAGTGGTGCCAACCCCAATGTGACTGACAGTGAAAAAATCACGCCCATCATGTATGCCGCCCGCAAAAACCAGGCTGAAGTCATACGCGAACTGCTGGCTCATGGCGCCGACATCAATGCCAAAGATCAAGGCGGTTGGACCGCACTGATGTTTGCGGCGAAAAAGAATAATATTGACGCGGTGAAAGCATTGCTGGAAAAAGGCGCGGACGTCAAAGTACGCGATCCGGCTGGCTGGAGTGCGCTCGGCCTGGCGGCCACCTCTGGTTATAGCGAAGTCGTGGGCCTCATTATTGAACGTGGCTTTGACGCCAATGTGCGTTCATCAGATGGTAAAACCGTACTCATGTATGCCGCAAAAAGTGGCGATGTGCCCACCATCACCTCGATTTTAAGCCACGGCGCAGATGCCAACCTCAAAGACAAACTCGGCACCACCGCTTTAATGATCACCGCCAGGGAAGGCTTTACCCCTGCTGCCATTTACCTGCTGGAGCATGGCGCCAAAGTGGATGAAGAAGACGAGCACGAATGGACGGCATTAACCTGGGCGGTCACTAAAAATCAAACCGAAGTCGCCAAAGCATTACTGGAGCATAAAGCGGATGTTGACCACAAAGACAGTGAAGGCACCCCCTTGCTGCATTTGGCAGTGAGCAACAATTCACCTGACATGGCGCGCCTGTTATTGGAACATGAGGCCAATGTCAAAACCCGCGACCAATATGGCCTCACCGCTTATGTCTACGCGCTGAAAGGTCAGAATCCTGCCATGGTAGAGCTGATTAAAGCGGCTGGTGGCAAGTACTGACCACACACGTACTCAATAAATAGGGCATCATGAAACTCGCAATTGCTCAAATGAACTGCATGGTTGGTGCCATGCAGCAAAATGCAGAACGTATCCTGGCGCTCGCTAATCAGGCCCATGAGGCAGGTGCAAGACTGTTACTCACACCAGAGCTGGCACTTTGCGGTTATCCGCCTGAAGACCTGCTATTCAGGCAAGATTTTTATGCCGCCAACCAGCGCGCCCTGCAGTGGTTAGAACAACAGTTGCCAACCGATATCGCAGTGGTGATCGGTCATCCACACACGGTCGCAGGCAAACGTTATAACGCGGCCTCGGTGATCCACTCTGGCAGAATCCAGGCCACCTACCACAAACACAACCTGCCCAACTATAGCGTCTTTGATGAAGAGCGTTATTTTGAAGCGGGCGATCTGCCCGTCGTATTTGAATGGCATGGCGTACGTTACGGCATTTTAATTTGTGCCGATAGCTGGGAACCAGCACCGGCGCTGCAAGCCTTGCAAGCGGAAGCACAAGTGCTGTTGACCATCAATGCCTCCCCTTACCACTTACACAAGCAACAAACCCGTTATCAGGTACTGCGTGATCGTATCAAGGAAACCGGCCTGGCGATGGTTTATGCCAATATGGTTGGCGGCCAGGATGAACTGGTGTTTGACGGTGCCTCGTTCAGCATGAATAGTCAGGGTGCGTTAGTACAAGAACTGCCGATGTTTGAAGAACACCTGGGTTACCTCACGCTGCAACAAACGCAACCGATACTGACAGACATCAGCCAACCATTATCGACAGAGGCAACTGTATACAAAGCCTTGGTGTTGGGCTTGCAGGATTACGTCAACAAAAACAAGTTCCCGAGCGTCGTACTGGGATTGTCCGGCGGTATAGATTCAGCGCTGACGCTGGCGATTGCCGTCGATGCGCTGGGCAAAGAACGCGTCAAAGCCGTGATGATGCCATCAGAGTTTACCGCAGGGATCAGCGTCGAAGATGCTGCTGAAATGGCGCACCTGGTAGACGTCGATTACAGCGTATTACCCATCAAGCCGCTGCTTGAAGGCTTTTGTGCCACCTTGGCTGATGAATTCGCGGGCAAAGCATTTGACACCACTGAAGAAAATTTGCAGGCACGTATACGCGGCATGTTACTCATGGCGCTCAGCAACAAATTTGGCAGCCTGGTGCTCACCACCGGCAACAAGTCTGAAACGGCCGTTGGCTATAGCACACTGTATGGCGATATGGCTGGCGGCTTTGCCCTGATTAAAGATGTGCCTAAAACACTGGTATATCGGCTGGCCACTTATCGTAATCAGTTAGGCCCGGTGATTCCAGAGCGCATTATCACGCGTGCGCCAAGTGCAGAACTGCGCGCCAACCAGACCGACCAGGACAGTTTGCCAGCCTATGAGGTACTGGATGCCATTATGGAAGCCTACGTTGAGAAAGACCTCAGCATAGAGGCCATTATCGGCCTGGGCTACACACCAGCTGACGTACAGCGTGTCACGCGCCTGATAGACCGCAACGAATACAAGCGCAGGCAAGCCGCGGTGGGCGTGCGCATTACCGAGCGTGGCTTTGGCAAAGACCGCCGCTACCCAATTACCTGCAATCTGGCTTTTTAATTCGAAATCACTGTGACATTTGAATAAAAAGCACTGCTTGCGTAGAATACTAGACAAAGTTTTATCCACGGAGCGCGTATGAAAAAAGTAGAAGCCGTCATTAAACCCTTTAAACTGGATGAAGTACGTGAAGCCTTGTCTGCCATTGGCGTCAATGGGCTGACAGTCACAGAAGTCAAAGGGTTTGGTCGTCAAAAAGGCCACACCGAGCTTTATCGCGGTGCAGAGTATGTGGTGGATTTCCTGCCAAAAATCAAAATTGAAGTCATTTTAGCCACTGACATGGTAGATGGCGCGATCGAAGCGATTATCAAAGCTGCACACACCGGCAAAATTGGCGATGGCAAGATTTTTGTTAGCTCTGTCGAACAGGTCATCCGCATCAGAACCGGCGAAACTGGCGAAGCTGCTATTTAATTCAATCAATAATCGTGTGACGCAGCGCAATGCGTCACACAGTGACGTGGCATGGCGCCTGGTATGTCTTACACCCTGATTAAAACCGTACTGTTACTCTCGGCAGCCAACCTGTTTATGTTGTTTGCCTGGTATGGCCATTTGCGCGACCTGCACCAAAAACCACTGTGGATTGCCATTATTGCCAGCTGGAGCATTGCCCTGATTGAATACTGCTTTCAGGTGCCTGCCAACCGCATTGGCTTTACCCAGCTCAACCTGGCACAGCTCAAGATCTTGCAAGAGGTGATTACGCTGGTCATCTTTGTCCCCTTTGCCGTGATGTATATGCAGCAACCACTTAAATGGGACTATCTGTGGGCAGGCCTGTGCATGATGGGCGCAGTCTACTTTATCTTCAGAACCTGACGCTCGATAGCGCCATCCCAAAGACCCCACTCATGTGCTGACCCTAACGGGCTATTTCCCTGCTGACGCCAGATTGTCATAATCCGTCTCAGCAACATTTTAAAAATATCAATCGGGGAAAAATTATGTTTAAGAATCTGTTAGTCGCAGCATCACTGTTGGCCAGCACCTCTGCTTTTGCCACCACTACAACATTCAGCGGTAATGATCACCCAGGTACCAGCTTATCCCACACTGTAAAAATCAACATTTCTTACCTGGACGGCAGCTTTGATCTGACCGGCGTGTTAGACCCAAGCCTGAGATTGCTGCACGAAAACAACTCCGGTTTGTATCAAGGCCTGACAATCATCAGTGATGCAGACGATACATTTACTTATGCGCCTATCCTGACACCATTGGTAGACCTGGACTTGACCAGATACACATTCAGCGTGTCTAACCTGGCTGCAGGCAACTATACACTGCAGTTCAACCTGATTGCCGGTGGCCACTACGAAGGTAGCTATACCATCAATCCAATCACTGTGCCTGTGCCAGAACCAGAAACTTACGGCATGATGTTCGCCGGTTTGGCTTTGATGGGTGCGATTGCTGTACGCCGCCAAAGAAAAAACTAATAATGCGCGCTTAAAAAGCGCCAATAAAAAAGCCTGCTAATGCAGGCTTTTTTATTTTGGTCAGCTGGCAATCAAGCAAGCGACGCAGCAAATACTTCCCTGACCAAGTCTAAATCATCTTGCGTATCGACTCCGCTCGCAGGAGCATGATCCGTGACCGTCACTGCAATCTGGTAACCGTGATACAACACGCGTAATTGCTCCAGGCTTTCAATTTTCTCCAGTGTAGTCACTGGCAGGCTGGCATATTGTTTTAAGAAGCCCACACGATAGGCATAGATACCAATATGGCGATAGGCAGCAGGACTTTGCCTGTATTCCGCATCACGCGGAAACGGGATTGCAGCACGGCTAAAATACAAAGCTTGTTGTTTTGCATTTAACACCACTTTGACCACGTTTGAGTTATCGAAAACTTCTGCCTCATGGATAGGATGGCAGGCGGTGGACATCACGGCTTGCGGGTCATTCGCCAAGGTTTGTGCGACCTCATTAATCAATAGCGGATCTATCAGCGGCTCATCGCCCTGCACATTAACCACGATCACATCGTCCGGCCAAGCCATTTTTGCGACCACTTCAGCAATACGATCGGTGCCGGACAGATGATCCTGACGCGTCATGACAGCATTGAAGCCATGCTGCTGAGCAGAATGCATAATGTCTACATGGTCTGTCGCAATCACGACTTCATTCGCCAGGCTTTTTGCCGCCTGCGCAGCAACCCGGATTACCATCGGCTTGCCAGCAATATCCAGTAAGGGTTTACCCGGTAAACGGGTGCTGGCAAAACGGGCAGGAACAACCACCTTAAACATCGTTATTCGCTATACTCGTGCTCATCCAGGCGGCGTGCTTCGTCTTCGAGCATGACCGGGATACCATCACGCACCGGATAGGCCAGGCGTGCATTTTTTGAGACCAGCTCCTGCTTTTGCTTATCGTAAACCAACGGCCCTTTGGTCACTGGACAGACCAGGATTTCCAGTAATTTAGGATTCATTTTTGACTTCCTTTGCATGCTTGTGTTTCAACAGGCCAATGACAGACTCTGCCAGTGATTGATCATGGCCAACAGGACTTAGTTCAGCCGACATGGGCAGAAACCAGGCGTTTTCCAAGCCCAGATGCTGACATTTTACGGCATCTTTCTCTGTCATCAGTATGGTTTTTCCGCGCAACGCTATAAAGTCGGCCTGGCTATAGGCATAATGATCTGCGAGCGGACGTTGTTCGCAGTTCAGGCCCATGGGCGCCAGCAGGTCAAAAAAGCGCTGTGGATGCCCGATACCAGCCATCGCCACCAAGGTCTGCTCAGCGGACTGCACACGCAGTCGCTCAGTGCTGGTCTCGCTGGAAAAATCAGCAACCGACGTCCATGTACCCGTGCGCAAGCGCAGCTGGTAAGTGTTCACAGGCGCGGGCGAGGCAGGCAATTGCCCGGTTTCGACCATCAGGTCGACCGAGCGCAAACGACGCAATGATTCACGCAAGGGGCCAGCTGGCAATAATCGCCGATTGCCTATGCCCAATGGCCGCTGCACTACTGCAATTTCAATATCGCGCTGCAAAGCATAGTGCTGCAAGCCATCATCACAGATCAATATATTCACCTCGGGATGTGCCTTGAGTAATGCCAGGCCACCAGCAGCGCGTGTAGGGTCTACCCACACCGGACAGCCCGTACGGCGGGCAATCAATACCGGCTCATCGCCGCACAGTGCTGGCTCGCTTTCAGGCCTCACCTCACCTCTATGCTGACCACCATAACCACGGCTCAAGATTCCAGGTGCATAGCCGGCATCACGTAATTGCTGCGCCAGGTAAATCGCCAACGGCGTTTTACCGACACCGCCCACAGAGATGTTGCCAACAATGATCACCGGTACCGGCAAAGCCTGGCTTGAAAATAAGCCGACACGGTAACCATAACGCCTGCCCGCTGCCAACAAGGCAAATAACCACGATAACGGCAACAGCAGGCATTGCGCCCAGCCGCTTGTTTGCCATTGCCGCTCAAACCAGGTGCGCAACATTAGTCGTCTTGAAACTGCTTGTGATAAAGCCTGCTGTAATAACCGTTTTGTGCCAGCAAGGTTTGGTGTGAGCCGGTTTCAATAATGTCGCCATGATCCATGACAAAGATTCTGTCGGCGTTCTCCACCGTACTCAATCGATGCGCAATCACAATCGTCGTGCGGTCGCGCATCAGGCGGTCCAGCGCCATTTGCACATGCAGTTCTGATTCACTATCCAATGCAGAAGTCGCTTCATCCAGCAGCAATACCGGTGCGTTTTTCAAAATGGCACGTGCAATCGCCAAACGCTGGCGCTGGCCGCCGGAGAGCCGTACACCACGGTCACCGATTTCGCTTTGCAGGCCTTGTGGCATTTGCTGGATAAACTCCCAGGCATTGGCCGCTTTAGCGGCATCTATGACTTCCTGTTCGCTGGCATCGCGCAAGGCACCATAGGCAATATTATTAAAGATGGTGTCGTTAAATAACACAATATCCTGGCTGACCAGCGAAAACTGCGCGCGCAAATTGTCGAGCTGATAATCCCGCACATCGTGGCCATCCAGCAACACGGTGCCCTGCTGTGACTCGTAAAACCGCGGCAACAAATTCACCAGCGTGGTTTTACCGCTGCCGGAGCGCCCAACCAATGCGACCTTTTCACCCGCGGCAATCTCAAAACTCAAGGCGGACAAGGCATCTTTTTTGGCTTGCGGGTAACGCACGGTGACTTGATCAAAACGCAATGCGCCCTGGGCGCGGGCCACCTGGTAGCGACCTTGATCGACTTCGTTATCAATATCCAGCACATCAAATACACTTTGCGCGGCCGCCAGGCCTATCTGCAAATCTTCATTGGCGGCGGTGATGTGTTTGATTGGTGCAATCAGCATCATTAACGCACCGACAAAGGCAGCAAATTCGCCGACGGTAAACTGTGCCAGCGCATAAAAAACCACCAGGCCCAAGGCCACAGCAGACAGAATTTCAATGACAAAGCTATTGAGGCCGGAGATTCTGGCGGTACGTAATTCCAGTTGGCGGTTACGGCTCACCACTTCACCAAAGCGGTCATTCTCGAACGCCTGCGCGCCAAAAATCTTGACGATACGCTGTGCAGCAATGGCCTCCTCTGCCGTTTTGGTAATCTCGCCAACCGCCTGTTGTACTTTTTTAGCATTCGCCCGTAACTTAGGCGTGGTGCGCGCCAGGTAAAAACCCATCAATGGGGCAACCAACGCAAAAATCAGCGTCAGGCGCCAATCCAAATACAGCATGTAACCAATCAGGCCGACCACCGTCAACACATCGCGCAACACGTTGAGCGCAGAGCGTGTAACTACCGTAGACAGGCGTTCAATATCGTAGGTCATTTTGGAGACCAGCAAGCCATTGGAGTTGGCATCAAAAAAACTCACCGGCAACATCAGCAATTTGGCAAAAATTTGCTTGCGCAATACTTCCACCACCCGCCTGGCCACTGTGCGCAAACTGTACACAGAAAAAAATCCGGCCACTGCCCTGATCGCCATCAGGCCAAACAGCATCAAAGGCAGCACATAGGCATCATGATCGACAGACTTGGCAAAGCCTTCATCGGTGACCTTTTTAATCAAGGCCAGGAATAGCGTATTGCTGGAGGCGAGAATGCCGGTAGACACCATGGACAATGCAAAATGCATCTTGTAGTGCCAGGCATAAGCAAACAAGCGCTTGTAGAGCAAGACAGGATTAGTAACGATGACTGATTCAGAAGCGGGCTTACGCGCCATGCGATTTTCTCGGGCAGACTAAAAACAAACAGCCCGCCATGATTGACGGGCTTGTTGAGGGATCACAACCATGTGAGCCCAGTGACACATTAGCGGGAATTCACCTGCGTCGCAAACGTAATATGCGTGTAATTGGCCATGCGTGAAGCTTCCATAATATTCACCACGGACTGATGCGTGGCCTTGGCATCGGCGTTGATAATAATGGTGGGCTCTTTACCTGTTGGCCCTTCGGACCCCACTTGCGTCAGCACCGCAGCCAGGTCAGAGACGACTGCACCATTGGCTTCTTTGCCATTCACCAGGTAGCGGCCATTCGCATCCACCTCCACCGTAATGGTCAATGGCTTTTCCTGCGGCGCACTGGCATCAGCCGTTGGCAAATTAATTTGCAATTCGCTGGTACGTGAGAAAGTAGCACTCACCATCAAAAAGATGATGATCACCAGCAGCACGTCGATCAGTGGAATAAAGTTGATTTCCAACTCTTCGTTACGGACACCACGTTTGAAATTCATGAAATTGCCTTTGTGTTCAATATGCGGTGAAGCCGCCGAGCAGCGATCACCTTATCCACGATGACCCTAGCCACGGTCACCATGGATGATTTCTACCAGTTTAATCGCTTGCTGCTCCATATCGACCAGGAAACCATCAATCTTGCCGCGGAAATAACGGTAGGCAATCATGGAAGGCACCGCCACCACGATACCAGCTGCCGTGTTATACAACGCCACAGAAATACCGCGCGCAAACTGCGCCACATCATGGCCACTGTTGGTAAACGAACCGAACAACTCCACCATACCGATCACCGTACCCAGCAAACCGAGCAAAGGCGCCACAGTTGCAATGGTGCCCAGTGTTGGCAGGTATTGTTCCAGTTTGTGCGCCACCGCACGGCCGGTTTCTTCAATCGCCTCTTTAGTCACTTCACGTGAGTTATTCATATTGGCCAAAGCACTGGCAAACACCTTACCCAACAAGGAGTGCGCTTCCAGGCGGCTCAGCGTTTCACGCGTCACACCACCCTGCTTGAGCCAGTTTTGCACTTCTGGCAGTAATTGCTCAGGGGTGACGACCGAGGCTCTTAATGCCCAGAATCGCTCGACGATAATAGCCAAGGCAATCACGGAGGCAATAATCAGAGGCCAGATGGGCCAGCCGGCCGCTAAAATAATTTCCCACACAGCAAACACTCCAGTTGTTTTTAAACTTTCGCTACTTTAGCGTTAACCAGGCCAGAGGGCAAGTTTTGTCCGGTATCTACCCCGTTACAATACGCCTGCTACAGTTTGATCAGTAGTCTCCCAATAATGCGGCTCGACTGCGCGCCAGCGAATGACTTGTGGCCGTTGGCCCTGCGTAAAATCCAGCACAATGGCGCCATCATGGTCTGAGCGCAGTGTTTGGCTGCCCAATGCCTGATACCTGGCCATCACTTCAGGCTTGGGATGGCCAAAGCGATTCAGATAACCAACTGTGGCAATCGCTATCTCGGGCTGTACCTGCCGGATAAAGGCGGGGCTGGAGGATGTTTTACTGCCATGATGCGGCATGGTCATGACATTGGAACGCAGCGCCTCAGGCGAAGACTCAAGCAAGACATGCTCGGCATATTGCTCAATATCGCCCGTCAACAACACACTGCCATGCGCTGAAACCACCTGAATCACACAGCTTTTGTCATTGTCTTTCACCTCGGGGGCCAATGACGGCGTCGGATAAAGCACATTAAAAGAGACTTGGTCCCATTGCCATTGCTGACCAGCATGACACGCGATGCGTGGGATAGCACTTGCCGGGATGCCGCTCGCAGAGTGAATCTGCTGCAACTGCGTAAAGAAACCAGCGTCAGATGTCAGCGAGCTCACTATTTGCTTAGCCGCGATGCCCGACAACACAGAGGCCATGCCACCGACATGATCATTATCATCATGTGAGACTACCGCCAGATCCAGCTGCCTGAGGCCTAAATGCCGGAGATAAGGCAAGACGATGCGTTGGCCAGCGTCACTTTGTACGTTATAAGCAGGCCCGGCATCGTACAACATGGCATGTTGTGCCGTTTGTACCAGCACACTCAAGCCTTGGCCGACATCCAGCACGGTGACACGCATCTGACCGGGCTGCAAGCTTGAAGAAACCGGCAAACAGAGCGGCAACCACAACAGCAAACCGGCCCAGCGCAAGGGCCAGCCGCGCGGCATCAGCCAAACCAATGTGCCCAGCATCGCCAGCAGCCATGCCCACATGGGGGGCGTCGCTAAATAAGCCACAGCCCAGGGCAATTGATGCAGCCACACTAATGCGTGCGCACAAACCTGCCACAATCCGGCCGCCCACTGCAGCAAGAAATCGAAGGGCAACACCGCCCCGGCAATCGCCAACGGCACCACGCCCAAACTCACCAGCGGGATTGCCAACCCGTTTGCCAGCGGTGAGACCAGAGACAGTTGATTGAATAGCATGACCAGCACCGGCACAAATGCCAGTGTAATGATCCATTGCGTGTGTATTGCTGCCCGCCACCAGGGCGCCGGGCGCAAACGCCCACCCATGGCAAACGCCAGTATTGCCACCGCACTAAAAGACAGCCAAAACCCCGGCGCCATGACCGCCCAAGGATCCAGTAATAGCACCACCCACATGGCAACGCAAAGTATCCATGAAAAAGGCAATCTATGCTTCAAGCTCAGCATCGCCAACACCGTGAGCAGCATATAGAGCGTGCGCTGGGTCGGAATAGAGAAACCGGCCAGTGCAGAATAGGCGACTGCCACCAACGCACCGCCTGCACTCGCGGCTAATGTAGAGGGTAAGCGCAGAGCCCACTGCGGCCGTAAACGCCATAACCAGCCGGTACACAAATACCCTAACGAAGCCAGCATCGTAATATGTAGGCCTGAGATCGAGACCAGGTGATTAATGCCTGTATCGACGAATAACTGCCAGTCCGCGCGTGCAATCTGGCTATCATCACCGATCACCAGCGCACGCACTACTGTACTGGCTGGCGTGGTGCCCAAGACCTGTTCGATACGGTCGCCGACACTGGCGCGCCAGCGTGCAATCAATGCGGCAGGCTGCCAGACCAGCGCTTGCAATCTATGCATAGGCGCTTTGGTGATAATCGAACCGCTAGCCCCGATTTGGTTAGCCAGGCACCAGGCGGCATAATCAAATCCATGCGGATTACGCGTGGCGTGTGGCCGTTTAAGCCGGACGCTGAATTGCCATCGCTCACCCGCTTGCAAACGCGGCATGACGGCGACCGATTTTGCAGCGTCACCGCGGTAAGACTGCTCATATAAATTGAGGCGCACTTTTGCCGGTAGCGGGCAGGAGGGATTAAAACTACGCACTATCGCCACATCTACATGTTGGCCACGTGCATCACGCTCGGGCACGCTGACAATATCACCCTGTACGGTGATCACCTGCTGCTCGCAAGCAACAGGTAAAGCCGATTGTAATCGCCACCAGGCACGTGCCTGCGCATAGGCAAATGCCAATGCAGCAATCAGTACAACCAGCCACAAGCTGCGCAGTAATGTTTGAACGGGAAAAGAAAAAGGAACGCCTGGAACACGGGCCGGTATCCGGCCGAATCGGCATAGACTCAGCGTAGTGAGCGCGGCCAACCACCCGGCCCAGACTGTCAGCGACCACAGCTGGGGTTGTTGCTGAAATAGCCAAACTCCAAACAGTAATCCGACTGTGGCGCCTGGCAGCATACGGTCGCGCTAACTGGCAGTCACATCCTGTGGCGAAGATGCCATGGCTTGCAGTGTGCCATCCTGCAAACGATATTGCCGGTGCATGCGCGCTGCCAGTGCCAAGTCATGCGTGACGACCACCAGCGCAGTGCCTTGTTGCGACTGTATTTGCAGCAACAACTCAAACACCTGTTCTGCCGTTTGCCGATCAAGGTTACCGGTCGGCTCATCGGCCAGGATGCAACGCGGCTGCGTCACCAGGGCACGTGCCAGTGCTGCGCGCTGACGCTCCCCCCCGGAGAGCTCACCAGGCGTATGTTCCAGCCGGTGTGACAACCCAACCAGCGACAAGTAATGTGCTGCCTGTGCCAACGCATCTGCTCTTGGCATGCGGCGAATCAACAATGGCATCGCCACATTTTCCAGCGCGCTAAACTCGGGCAGTAAATGGTGAAACTGGTAGACAAATCCCAGATACTGGTTACGCATGGCGCTCTTGTCACGTTCGGACAAACTGGTCAGCGGTTTGCCCAGCCACTGTACGTCGCCTTGCGTAGGCGCATCCAGTCCGCCCAGCAAATGCAGCAGGGTACTTTTACCGCTACCCGAAGCACCGACAATCGCCACATGGTCGCCCGCCGCCAATTGCAGATTGACGCCGGTCAACACCGAAGTATCCAGGCCTTGATAGGTTTTCGCCAGGCCCTGGCATTGCAATATCAACTCACTCATAACGCAAGGCCTCCGCCGGATTCATGCTGGCCGCACGCGCACTTGGATACAAAGTGGCGACCAGGCTGAGCAAAATAGACAAACCGACAATTGCCGTCACATCTGACCACATCAGTTTGGAAGGTAAATCACTGATGTAATACACATCTTTGGACAAAAACTGTACATTAAATGTGCGTTCTATCCATGGCACCACGGTTTCAATATTCAAGGCCAGTATCACGCCCAGCACCGCACCAGACACAGTGCCTATGATGCCTATCATCGCGCCCTGCACCACAAACATCTTGCGGATGGCTTGCGGCGTAGCACCCATGGTGCGCAAAATCGCAATATCCGCGCGTTTATCTGTCACCGCCATCACCAGCGTAGACACAATATTGAACGCCGCCACCGCCACAATCAGCGCCAGGATAATAAACATCACGCGCTTCTCCAGCTGAATTGCTTTAAAGAAATTGGCGTGCTGTTGCGTCCAATCTGTCACATAGTAGTTAGGGCCCAGCGCCTGAACCAGCTCACGGCTGACACGGTCGGCCATAAACAAATCGTCCAGTTTCAAGCGCAGGCCAGACACCTGGTCACCCAGGCGGTACAATTTGGCGGCATCATCGAGGTGGATCAATGCCAACCCGGCGTCATACTCATACATCCCCACCTGGAAAATCCCGGCCACAGTGAACTGCTTGATGCGTGGCACCAGCCCGGCAGGCGTCACCTGCCCTTGCGGTGCCATCAGCACCACTTTTTCACCGACACGCACGCCGAGGGCCATGGCGAGATCTGAACCAAGGACGATATTGAATTGCCCGGCCTGTAAATCTTTTAACTGGCCAATTTTCATCTGGCTGGAAAGCTCTGACACACTGGCTTCCTGCGCAGGCAATACCCCGCGAATAAGCACGCCCTGCACCGCCTGGTCATAGGTCAGCATGCCTTGCGCCATGATATAAGGCGCGACGCCTTCAATCGGGCTGGCGACGGACTTGGGCGGAATGGACCGAATCTGTTGCTGCAAGCTTTGCCAACCCGCCAGGCCGGCCTCAAAACCACGCACTTCTATATGCGAGGCAACCCCCAGAATACGTTTGCGCAATTCATCCTGAAAGCCATTCATGACTGACAAGACAACAATCAGCGCCATCACGCCCAGCGCAATACCCACCATACTGGTCAGCGAAATGAATGAAATGAAATGGTTGTTACGCTTGGCACGGGTATAGCGCCAGCCTATCCAGTATTCATAAGGTAAACGTTGCAGCAGCGATTGGCCCAACGCAGAAAGTGTGTTCTTCATGCCCGAATCTTAACAGCTTTCAATGGCGCAGCGGAACCCACTCAAGCGTAAAGTCACGCTTAAAAACAGGTTTTCTGACCATGCATGTCAGTCTCCTCTGACCTCAAGTTAGTCCAGGCGCCGACTGAATCCATGTCGTTTTATCTTTAACATGCAACACAGGTTAATGACCTGAACACCATTCTTAAATTGAGGAGATTCGACATGAATAAAGATATTTTCGAAGGCAACTGGAAACAACTCAAAGGCAAAGTCCAGGAACAATGGGGCAAGTTAACCAATGACGACCTGGATGTGATTGAAGGCAAGCGCGATCAAGTCGCCGGTAAAATCCAGGAACGTTACGGCATTACCAAAGACGAAGCCGAAAAGCAAATCAAAACCTGGGAAAGCAAGCATAAGCACTAGGCTAATGTGCCAAAAAAGGACAAGTCTAGCTTGTTTATAGTTCCTAAACGCATGTAATTTGAAAAAACACCCCCTTTTGCGGGGTGTTTTTTTGCCTATCTCAAGCCAGATTGCAAACCCTTAAGGGGAATCGTCAAGAAGATTGATACTGCAATCAAGTCACTGGATCAGTGGAGTTAGTCTTGGCTGAGTGGTAATTTTTTCAACCGTCAAACAACTAAAGTCTCATGCTACTGTGCAGTATTTACATTGGTAGCATGGGGCTCAGTTTTAAGATGAATTCGAAACAAGACTTTTAGAAAGTATCGGCATCATTGGCAGACGACTCGTACCAGTGCACTTTATTTGGATTAGATATAACTTTAATTTTTTGAATGGTATGAACCTCAATCGATTCAACCACTATTCTCAAAGTAGGTGGAAGAAGCTCTGAAGGTATGCCGATCAAATCGCTTGATTGCTGCAGAAGAAGTTCAAAAGTAACAGGTGGAACTTCATCTTTCACAGTTACTTCAGGAACAGTGGTGATTGTCACCATAATGTGGTCTACCCATTCTTCACCATCAAAATAACCCGCAGTTAGTTTTATTTTGGAGTGCTTAGGAAAGGCATGCTCCTCGACAATTGACGCTTTCCTAAAAAGTACAACATTCGTTCCTTCTGCCTCCGCTTGTACCGAAGGATAAATGATTCCATCTAATGGCACATTCCCTTCAGTGGCTAAGAAATCTGCAACTGCTTGCGTCGAAACGTACTCAATGGATTCATCTTCAGGCATTACTGGGCGAGTAATATGCGATTGTAGACTACCAAGAAATTTTGCTTTGGCTAATGAGACAGCGTATTCAGGATCAAAAATACTTCCTGACACCACAATTTCTTGGACAGCTGTCAAATCAAGTAATCGCAACGGACGTATGAGGTCAAACTCAGCAACAGTAACATAACTTCCAACTGGTGGCCGCACTTCAGCCAATGCTATTTCAGGGTTTGTTGCTCCATAAAACACAGAAATCCCTGCAGCATTCATCCTTCCAGATTTTGAGATTGAATGATGCGGTGAGCCCAATTCCACATCCGGTTGGGTCAGTGCTTTTTCCAGTGTGTCTAGCGATTGAAATACTCTTGCTCTGTAAAGAGAGCTCAACGGTTGATCTGGACCTGCAGCAACAATTAATGACCTCCCGGTATAGGTGACTTTCTTATCAATGTCATTAAAAATTTCTCCTAAAAATTTGGCACCAACTCGGCTAAAAAATCTGGCCTCTGTTTTAATCATGTGCTCAAATTCTTCCCATTGGCGCTGCCAATACTCGTCGGAAATAGAGTTTTCTTGATAATAACTTTCACTAGCAAACTCGGTCTCTTCCCCCATTTCATAACTACGCCGATCTGAATGGCGGTAATCTAAAATTTCTTGAAGGTCTTGAGCTACTTCAGTGGATATGTCTGCCGAACTTGCAATTACATCGACGACTGGCAATCCCTCTCTGTGCCATTCGTAATATGATTCTGGATCCACATGGAGCCGGTATTGCATTGAATCTGGTCCTGTAGGAGTGCGAATAAAGTGAGTGTCAAAAGCTTCCTCAACCAGGTCAGCGATATCCTCTAGGGCAAATGCTTGTGCAGTTTCTTCACAGTAGCTGCACACGGCTGTTTTGCCTTGGCTTTTCACCATGCTTGAGAGATACTCATCTCCAATACAATCGCAACATAGCCTTTTAGATTCCAAGTCCTCATCTGTAGTAGGGGTATCAGACATTTTTTGCATTCTTGGGTTAGAGATTTAAGATCGAATACTAATGCTGGTTCAAGAGCAGGCAAACTCAAATTATCATAAATTCATGAGCTTTTTAATGCTATTTGTTATTTGTTATTTGTTGTTCGGATAACCTAAGATAGCTTAAAAGATAACTTTCTTAGAGTGTGGATGAGCAAAATGAAAAAAACACTTGATGTTACTAAATTGAAGATGTGTGACGTCGTATTAACAACCGCAGATGCGTTTGTTAGTAAGAAAATTCGTTTGTACACAGATAGTGATATCTCTCATGCAATGATTTATGTCACATCGCATTCGATTATAGACTCCACAGGGAATGGTGTTCATGCTCAAAGCACACAAAGACTGATTTGGCCTGAAAAGTGCGGAGTCCATGTACTAAGACTAAAAGCGCCCTTATCAGATATGCAAAAGAGGCAGATAACGAATTTTGCCAGACAGAAGATTGGGACTCAGTATTCAACTTTTGAAGCTGGATCAACAATTTTAGGGGGTAGAAAAACGGCAAGCAAAAAACAGTTTTGCTCACGCTTAGTTGCTCAAGCTTATGCAGCTGCAGGAATTAAGTTGGTAGATAATCCTGATTATTGCTCGCCTGCAGATTTGCTAAAAAGCGATCTCCTGCAAGAAATTGATTCTATTACCATGCCGGTCTCAGAAGAATTTGAAAAGGCAGTCAATAACATTCCCGATACGACAAAAGTGATGATGGAGGCCACCAATAAACTTATGGAGGGTGCAAGAAAGCGAAATCCTTCCTTACAAGACTCTAACGACATTGATGCTCATTTAATTGCCAATCCCTCAGATGATGAATATTTTGCAGCTTTATATCAAGACTCAGGATATTTGGAGGTATGGGAGTTTGAATATAAGAAAAACCTATGGCAGTACGACCTAACTTTGATGGAGGAGCTTTCAATACCTAAAGAAGCCAAAGTTGAGTACTGTTCGACCTTAGTCAATGATCGAGGCGAAGGTGAGCATAGATTTAAAGTTAATCTAGCCGGATATTACGATTACTATTCGCAATATCCACTTAAAACATTCGCTATATTATTAGAGTTGTACAAAAAACTTTTTGAACTGCACCGCACTAGAAAACACACTGCCAGAGCATGGCTTTTAACTCATGCACCTGAACTTGCGCCAGTCATACGAACTTGGGATTTAACTCCCCATACAGCTGAATGGTTTGTGGCTTTATCCGAGTGGAATTCGGATCAGGCAGAACATGTTAGGCAAATATTAGAATTACAGGGAACTACAGACGTATGTTCTGTATGTGGCGATGATCCTGCAAAAGATTATGTATTGAGTGGCGATAAGGTACCAGGCGCTGTCTATACACTCCGTTTATGTGACGACTGTTTAACTATACGTCAAAATACAGGCGAATCATTTTCAGTGCTGGGTGGGCGATGATTTCATTTGATATTGTATAGCAGTGACTTTTTCCTGAACTCAAATCACTAGAGGCCTGACTAGCCAACCACGGATGTGATCAGTCATGCTGGCTATGAATAAATCTGTTCTGATATTTGGCGGAACATCGAAAGCAGGCATATAAAATGATTTTGGATCGGGATTGACCAAAGAAATATAAAAATTTTGAGTGAATAAGCCAGTTAATGTGCTGGCACCTTCTAGTAAGGTAAATGGACTGTGCCTCACACAAAATAGAACTATTGCAGCTGCAATAGCTTGCAAGCAATTCTCTAAGGTAGCGAGTTCAAAGTGGCTCTCTCGGTCATGTTTTGTTATAAGCATCGTACCAAGATAACGATTGTGTAGGGTTTTGTGGATCCCAGTGAGCAAATGGGGCAATGAAATAACCATTTCTGATTAATCTACATTCGATCACGTATTCAGCTAGATGTAGGGGTTCAGATAATTTCACATAATCGCTTGTAGTGAATGTGCGCCTGGCAGGTGCTGCATTTGCCAATCGCATGAACTGGGTCCACAAACTTTCAACTTCTGTACAAGCAATAATGAGTAAATCTCTAGTTTTGAGTTTGTTTGCTCAGATGCATGGCTTGAAAAATTTGGTTATCAAACGAATGATCTAGGCTAGGTAAAAGATGAGTATGGATCTGAGATTATGCCCCGTGGATTTCGCACGGGACTCAAAAGACTTTTAGAAAAGCTCATAACTAGGAACCGACAAAATCCACAATAGCAGATTATTCAATAGATAAGTTTGCGGCTTGAGTGAAAGTTACTTCTTACATGTTCAATTACACACTATGTAAAATAGATTTGCCCCATAAATGATTGATTTATGGGGCAATTAATACTTCAGTATATCAATTACATATTATTTACTATATAGACTCATTCTTGTCCTTTTTTCATGTCGAAGCAATGCTTACCCTGTATTGCGCAAGCTGGTGGCAATGCCGTTAATCGTCAGTGGTATCGCCCACTTCAGTTTTTCATCTGTTTCGCCGTTGCGGTAACGCTGAATCATTTCTACCTGCAAATGATTCATGGGATCAAGGTAGGGCAAACGGTCACGGATGGATTTTGCAATCACCGGCTGACTGGCCAGGCGTTGCGTGGTGCCCAGTAACAGATTGACGGCATCCGTAGTCAGCTTGTGCTCCTGCGCAATCCGGCTGAAAATCTCTTCGCGCAGGTCGCGGTCTTCGAGTAAATGGGCATAATGGCGCGCCACAATCAGGTCAGTTTTAGCCAGCACCATATCCACATTCTGAATCAAGGTATTAAACAAGGGCCAATGCGCCTGCATTTCATGCAACATAGCCAGCCGCGCTTCTTTTAATGCAGGATCCTGCTGCAGGAAATGATGAATGGCACTGCCGAGGCCATACCAGCCAGGCAAGAGCAAGCGGCATTGCCCCCAGGAAAATCCCCACGGAATCGCGCGCAGGTCTTCAATGCGTCGCGTAGATTTGCGCGCAGCTGGACGGCTACCTAAATTGAGTTCTGCAATTTCATTAATCGGCGTGGTATTAAAAAAGTACTCGGCAAAACCAGGTGTTTCATAAACCAGGCTGCGATAGCTGGTCATGGCGGTGGCAGACAGTGTTTCCATCACACCTTCGAAAGCGCGTCGCTTGCCGGACTCCAGTTGGTCAGCCGGGAATAATGTCGCATCCAGCGTAGCGGCAATCAGGGTTTCCAGATGCTGCCGACCGACTACCGGATCCGCATACCGTGTGGAAATAATCTCGCCCTGTTCGGTCAGGCGAATCTGGCCATCCACCGTGCCTTTAGGTTGTGCCATGATGGCCTGGTAAGTAGGGCCACCACCGCGCCCCACCGTACCACCGCGGCCATGGAACAGGCGCAATTTGACATTGGCCTGGTTGAACAGCTCCACCAGTGAAATTTCTGCTTTATATAACTCCCAGTTAGAGGTTAAAAAGCCGCCGTCCTTGTTGCTGTCAGAATATCCCAGCATGACTTCCTGCTCGCTACCCTGGTAACGAATCACGTGGCGGATGCCAAGCAGGCTCAGCCATTTGCCCATGATCATGGGCGCATCGCGCAAGTCCGCAATGGTTTCAAACAAAGGCACGATATTCAAATCGACCTGAATATTGGCGGAACCCCACACACCGCGCAACAAACCGGCTTCACGTTGCAGCAAAGCCACTTCCAACAGGTCAGACAGCGTTTCAGTATGCGAAATAATATATTGCCGCACCGCATACTCACCAAAGCGCTCGCGCATCTCACGCACCGCCACCAGCACACCAATTTCTTTATGCACCAATTCGGAATATTGCTGGAAAGGCGAAAACAGCAAGCGCGGCTGTTTCAGTTCCTCCAGCAAAATGCCGATTTTTTCATCCTCATTAAAGCCCGCATAGTCAAAGTCATGGCCGGCCTTTTGCAACAACTCTGTAATCACCGCCTCATGCACGTCTGAAGACTGGCGGATATCGACCGTGGCCAGATGAAAGCCAAAAGTGCCAATCGCCTTGATCAGCTTGCCCAGCCGCGGATAAATCAGGGCTTCGCCATGATGGTTGCGCAATGAGTCGGCAATGGTTTGCAAAGGCGCCAGCAAGGCCTCTGGCGTATCGTAAGGGTCAGCCGCCATGTCTTCAGGCAACACCCAACCGCCTTGCGGCAGCAGCGTATTGGCCGTGGCCAGCAAACCATCGTGAATACCGTTTAGCGCCAGGCGATAAGGTTCATCCAGACGGTGTTGCGATTGGTCACGCGACGCTTTGGTCATTTGCAGCACAGCCTCGTCCACGCCGACCACCCGCGTTGAAACTGCCAGTTCGCGCTTTAATGCCGCCAGTTCCTGTAAATAAAACCTGAATAAAGTAATGGCCTGCAAGCGCACGCTTTCGCGCAACGTCGCCCCGTTCACAAACGGGTTGCCATCCCGGTCACCGCCTATCCAGCTGCCCATACGCAAAAAGCCGGGCAATGCTACATTGGGCAGCAAGTCAGACAAGTCGCGCTCAACGTCTTGCAGAATCTCAGGGATGACATGCAAAAACGTACTTTCGTAATAGGTCAGTGCATTTTCAATTTCATTGAGCACGCTGAGTTTGGAGTAACGCATCATGCGGGTTTGCCACAACGCCGACACCGCGCCTTGCAACAGCAGGCTATTGCGGGTGCGCTGGCGTGCGGAGACCATTTGCGCACGATCTGCCAACAGTTCGGCAATCAGGCGTTCAATATCCAGCACGCTTTTGCGCTGCACTTCGGTGGGGTGCGCGGTGAGCACAGGGGAAATCAGCGCATCCTGTAACAGATGTTTAATCGTATCTGCCGGGATCCCCGCCGCTTTGATTTGCAACAAGGTATATGAAAGCATGCCGGGCGCAGGTGTATTCTGCTGGCAATGCCCTAATTGCTGGCCGTATAAATCCTCAGCCAGGTTCACCAAATGCTTGAAATAGGCCAATGCCCGTACCACACGCACGGTATGCTCCAGACTCAGGCCGGCCAATAACTGCTCCAGGTCTAGCGAGGCTTGCTGGTCATGTGTCTGGTGAAAGCGCAGGGCGGCTTGGCGAATAGACGCAATCTTCTGCGCAACCTCGTCACCTTCAACCTCCAGAATCGCTTTATCGAGCAACTCGCCCAGTAATTGAATATTGTCGGTCAATTGGCTGTCTGCCGAAATCATGGCGGCTGACATCGTGGCGCTGGCCGCAAGTTTTTTTATCATGGTGCCTCTCCTCTAGCTCAGTGCTAGCTCCATGCTAGACTAGCAACAAGCAGGCCATATTCAAGGTATCTTTTTTCACTTAAAAATCATGGTGTTAAATAATTAGAATAGCGCACACGCACCGACATCAGGCAAGAGAGTGCACTGATTTGGCTCTATAACAAGGCAGTGCAAAAAGTATTGTGGTGAACAAGATTGAGATCAATACGCACCATGCACAATGATTTACTTGCGAGTAAATTGTTTTCAGAAGCAATTACTGTTAAAAAGGAAATACGGCAGAAGTGAGCGAGATGAAGTGCAAGGCGCACGGCACGCAGAAACCGGAATGTACATATAGTACATGAGGATTTCGAGTACCGCGCAACGCCGCAATTCGCTCGCGCAGCCGCTTAATTCCGTGTTTCCTAAGGCATAATAAACACATGGCGCTTATCAACCTCGATCATTGGATACAGCAAATACTGACTGTCTGGCAGTCGCTGTCTGCGCTGGGTCTGTGGCAGCAAGATGCCTTCTTGCTGTTGGTGTGTTTGCTCGCCTGCCTGTTGCTATTTATCACCGGCACCGTGATTGGCCTGTTTGTGCAGTCACTATGGGGGATTTTTATTTCCAGCCGCCGCCCTGCTGACGAAGATCATAAGTAAGCAATCAATTATTGCGCAGCAGCAGTGTTCAACCATTGTTGAATGGCCACCAGCTCTGCGGCCACATCCGGGCCGTAATCTTCATATTGGTGACCACCCGTTCTGGCATACCAGTACTTGCTATTCCAGGTATCGCCTTCAATCTTATGCAGCACGGCGTGAATCCAGTTCGCTGTGGAGTCGCTATAGTCCTGCGCGATATTGTGGGCCGCATCCCAGTTGCCAGCTTGCGCCTGTGTCACAGCCTCTAATAACTGTGCCTGGTTAGACATTAACGGGGTACTCAATCGTCCCCTTCTGGATGAATTCGATTTTATAGCCGTCCGGGTCTTCGATAAACGCAATGACAATCGTGCCGTGCTTCATCGGCCCCGCTTCGCGCACCACTTTGCCGCCTTTGGTTTTGACCAATTCACAGGCTTTGTAAGCATCGTCAACCTCGATCGCCATATGGCCATACGCGCCACCCATGTCATAGGCTGTTTTGCCGTAGTTGTAGGTCAACTCTAGCACGGTGTTATCGTACTCATTGCCATAGCCGACAAATGCCAGCGTAAATTCGCCATCCGGGTAATCCTGGGTACGGATCAGCTTCATGCCTAGCACGCCCGTATAAAAATCAATCGAACGTTGCAAATCGCCTACGCGCAACATGGTATGTAATACTCGCATTATTGACTCCTTGAGATCCGTGTAACTTCGTTTTAATGTTGGTTTTAATTATTTTTTTAATGATTGAGTGCAGTGATCCGCACATACTTTTCCATCAGCTGTTCCTGTGTTTCAGGTCGATCCGGGTCTAGCGGAATACAACTGATGGGGCATACCTGCTGACATTGTGGCTTATCGTAATGCCCAACACATTCGGTGCACAGGTCAGGGTTGATTTCATAGATTTCCGCGCCTTGCGAAATGGCCTCATTCGGGCACACCGGCTCGCAAACATCGCAGTTAATACATTCATCGGTAATAAATAACGCCATGACTCTTTAAAATAAGGGATTCTCTATCTGGTATAGCGTTAAGCAGCGACCAGTTTTTGCTTGATTGCAGTTTCGACGCCTGGCGACACAAACTGGTTCACATCACCGCCCAGTCGCGCGACTTCGCGCACCAGGCTGGAGGAGATAAACATAAATTCTTCGGCGGGCGTCATAAACAGGGTCTCAAGTTTTGGATACAGCTTGCGGTTCATGCCTGCCAGTTGAAACTCGTATTCAAAATCACTGGCCGCACGCAAACCTCGAATCACCATCTGTCCGCCTTGCGCCTGCACGAACTGCATCAGCAGGCCATCAAAGCCCACCACGCGAATGTTGCTGCCATTAAACACAGACTCGGCCAACGCCACGCGCTCTTGCAGGCTGAACAAGGTCTGCTTGCTGGTACTGCCCGCCACGGCCACAATCACCTCATCAAACAGATTGGCGGCCCTGCGCACAATATCTTCATGCCCCAATGTAATCGGATCAAATGTTCCCGGATACACTGCCACTCTGACTTTACTCATTCACCTTTACCCCGAATATTTTTTTAAGGTGTCCCTGACCTATGCGTTTACTGGCTGCAGCAGATGATAAAACACCTGCCCCGCCTTGCCGGACTTGATCACTTGCCAGCCCGAGTCGGATTTTAACGCATATTCTGCCTCTACATACAGCAAACCATCTTCGGCCAGGTGGCTGGCCAACTGTGGCAACAACTTATCCAGCCACTGTTTATGGTAGGGTGGGTCGCAGAAAACCACATCATAGCGCTGTTTGTTTTGCGCCAAAAACTGCAAGGCATCCATTTGCCGGATCTCAGCCTGCGTCGCGCCCAGCAAGCGCTGGTTTTGCAGCAATGCCTGAAACGGCGCTTTGGCCAGTTCCAGCATGGTCACTTGACTGGCATTGCGCGATAGCGCTTCAAAGCCCAGGGCACCCGTGCCTGCAAACAAATCCAGGCAGGCTTTGCCTGTCATCTCCTGCCCTAACCAGTTAAACAAAGTCTGGCGCACGCGGTCAGACGTCGGACGCAAGCCTTCTGCATCCGGAAATTTGAGTATGCGGCTACGCCAAACGCCAGCATTCAGGCGAACTTGATTCATGAATATTGTTCTATTCGTTAGCAACGACAAAGCATGATTATAAAGGCGTTCTTGCTAGCAGCCACATTTACATGATCATCCATGCAAATGGATCGTGCTATGATTCATGGCAATTAACAAAGGAAAACAGCATGGAATTCTTATTTGGCTTTGGCATATTAGGCAGCCTGATTGCACTGGCACTAGGATTATTTTGGGTATGGATGCTGGTCGATTGCCTGGCCAATCAAAGTGAAGACAAACTGGTCTGGTTTTTGGTGATTTTCTTCCTCAACCTGCTGGGTGCATTTCTATACTACCTGCTGGCACGCAAAAAGCGGCTGGTTTAAAGAATATTAAGCACCATAAAAAAGCCGACCATGTGGTCGGCTTTTTCACTATTCGGCCCCGACAATCACGGTGGCAAAACTTTCCGGGTGAACACGTCGCTTAAACGCATCATTCACCTGCTGAACCGTCACCTTGGCCACATGATCATTAAAACTATCCAGGTAATCCAAAGGCAGCTGGTAAAAACCAATCATATTCAGGTATTCCAGAATCTTGCTGTTGCTGTCTATGCGCAGCGGAAATCCGCCGATCAGGTTATCCTTGGCCGCAGCCAGTTCTTTTTCCGTCACGCCGTTATCCACAAACTGCTGCACCGTCTCTTTCACCAGTTTGAGTGCTTCATCAGCCTGCTCCTTCTTGGTTTGCAGACCGATCTGGAACGGGCCTAACTGGCTCATCGGCATAAAATAACTATACACACTGTAAGCCAGGCCGCGCTTCTCACGCACTACTTCAGTCAGGCGCGACACAAAACCGCCGCCACCCAGAATATAGTTACCCACATACAAAGGGAAAAAGTCCGCGTCACCCCGTTTATTCCCAGGCTGCCCCAGCAGGATATGCGCCTGCACCGCCGGATGCGGCAATTTTTTCACGCTGGCCGAGGCAGTCGCTGTCACTGGCGGCACCGGCGCTACCGCAGCGCTTTGCGGCAAACCAGCACTCAGCCGTGCGGCAATCTGCCTGGCTTGCTCGGTGGTCAAATCTCCCATCATGGCAATCACTGCCGACTTGGCCGTGTAGTAAGTTTGATAAAACTGGCGTAACTGCGCCACCGTCAGCGACTGCACGGTGGAGATTTCACCGTTTTGATCCAGGCTGTAAGGATGCATGCCATACACGGACTGCATAAACGCTTTTTGTGCGATGCTGTCAGGCTCGGTTTCGGCCTCCTGCAGGGCAGCGACGATACGCGCCTGCTCGCGCGCAAGCACTGCTGGTGGAAAATCCGGCTGATGCAATACCAACGCAAACGCATCCAGCGCTGCCTGCTGTTCACTGGTCAACGTGCGCAACTTGAAGCTGGCACGGTCAGCATCAAAACTGCCGCCCAGCACGGCACCAATATCCGCAAAACGATTGGTGAGTGCCTCCTCCTCAAGCCCGCCCGCAACCAACGCCATCAAATGGTGCGTTACCGCCGCCGTACCGCCGGTTTCAGGCTTATCATAGGCACTGCCAGCACGGAAATTAATGCTGACATCCATCATCGGCAGTGAGTGATTTTCAACAAAGTAAACCTCACTACCTTCCGCGGTTGTCCAATGCTGAATGTTCAGGGCGGCCAGGACATTGGCGGCATACCCTTGCAACACCAGCGCCAATAGGGCCACTTTCAAAAAACCAATTACGTTCATGCTGTTCCTTGATTCGCCTGTGATGCAGGCGCATTAAATAAAACCAGTAAAAAATAAAATCAAATTAGTGCTGATGCGGACGACCAGCTGGTTTCTGATCGGTGGTCATCGGTTGCGGATCCAGGCTGACCAGGGTTAATTGGTCCGGCAATAAATACTTTTTAGCCACCGCCTGTACTTGTTCCGAGGTCACCGCCTGCACCCTGGCGGCATTGCTCTGTAACAATGACAGCGGATAGCGCATGGTTTCCAGTTGCCCGATTTGCATGGCCTGATAGAACACAGAGTCACGTTTATACACATCCGCCGCAATCACTGCGGCTTTCACGCGATGCAATTCAGCAGCCGTCACACCATTATTCTTAAGCTCATCGATTTGTGCCCAAATGGCCTTGATCAAGGCTTCCTGCGAGATGCCATCACTCGGTGAAGCCGCAACTTCAAATGTCGACGTCTGGCCACGATTGGTACTGTCATAGGCGGTATCAATTTCCAGGGCAATGGCCTGCTCGCGCACCAGCTTCTGGTTGAGGCGCGAGGCACCGTTGCCACTCAAAATGCTGGACAACACTTCCAGCGCATAAGGCTCCCAGTCTTGCTCGCTATACGCCTCGCCATTTTTGAGCGCTGGCGCATGAAAGCCCATCACAAAATACGGCAGTTTGGCCGGGGCTTTGACTATGGCGCGACGCTCGCCCAATTGCACAGGCTCCACTTGTGGTTTGCGCGCGGGCAAGGTTTTTGCAACCAGTTTGCCAAAGTTTTTTTCAGCCAGTGCAAACACCTCCTGCGCCTTCACATCACCCACCACGACGATCGTCGCATTATTTGGTGCATACCAGGTGCGGTACCACTCACGCGCATCTGCGGCGGTCATGTTTTCCAGGTCATTCATAAAACCAACCACCGGGCGCCCATAAGGATGCGCTCTGTACACAGAGGCTTCAAACTGTTCGTTCACGCGTGACTGCGGCTTATCTTCAGTGCGCCAGCGCCGCTCCTCTTTAACCACTTCAATCTCTTTGGCAAACTCTGCGTCAGTAATTTGCAAATTGGCCATGCGGTCAGCTTCGAGCTGAAACGATAATGGCAGTCGGGACTTTTCCAGTTGCTGGAAATAACAGGTGTAGTCTTTGCTGGTAAATGCATTTTCCTTGCCGCCTGCCGCAGCTACCTGGCGCGAAAACTGCCCGGCCGGGACTTTTTTGGTGCCCTTGAACATCATATGCTCCAACACATGGGCGACACCGGTTTTGCCGTTCACCTCATCCAGCGAGCCTGCGCGATACCACACTTGCGACACCACTACCGGTGCCCTGTGGTCTTCCTGCACAATAACCTTCAAGCCGTTTTTGAGGGTGGTTTGCACAATCTCGGCATGGCCCGGTAACGCGTAACTGCTGATCAGCACAGCCAGCAAACAGGGACGCGTTAAATGCCGCGCTAATTTGAGTGGGGTTTTCATGTTGTCCAGATTCAAAATGGAAGGAGAATAAAAAGGATTCAAAAAGTCTTGTTTGTGACCAGCCAGCGCCTGGGTTAGTTCTAGCGCTGCTTAAACAATCACTGCCTGAACAACCATCGCCTGCGCCTAATCATGGCAGGAAACGCCGATTCAGCTTAAAATGACGATATTACCGAGTTTTCAGCCGCCATGTTCAATCCATTTGCTAAAAAAACCGAGCCCGTCACGCCACCCGAAACAGAAGCCACTAGCCTGAGCTGGACGCAGCGCTTAAAAAACGGCCTGGCTAAAACACGCCAGCAGCTGGGTGGGCAACTAAGCGCGCTGTTTGGTGGCGGCAAAATTGATGAAGACATTTACGAAGAGCTGGAAACCATCCTGCTCACTTCTGACGTCGGTGTCAGCGCCACCCAGCACTTGCTGGAACAACTGCGCAACCGGGTCAAAAAACAGGACTTGCAAGACACCATTGCGTTAAAACAGGCGCTCAAAGACACCTTGCTTGATCTGCTGTCACCTTTAGAGTCGCCTCTGGAGGTGCGTGGCCACCAGCCATATGTGATGATGATGGTCGGCGTTAACGGCGCTGGTAAAACCACCACCATCGGCAAACTGGCCAAATACCTACAAGCGCAAGGCCATAGCGTGCTGATTGCAGCAGGCGACACCTTCCGTGCCGCGGCGCGTGAGCAGTTGCAGGTCTGGGGCGAGCGTAACGATGTGCATGTGGTCGCGTCTGAAAGTGGCGACCCGGCTGCTGTGATTTACGATGCAGTGAATTCAGCGATCGCTAAAAAAATCGACGTGGTGATTGCCGACACGGCCGGTCGCCTGCCGACGCAATTACACCTGATGGATGAAATCAAGAAAGTACAACGCGTCATCGACAAGGCATTGCCTGGCGCACCGCACGAAATTTTGCTGGTGCTGGATGCCAACACCGGCCAGAACGCCGTCAACCAGCTCAAAGCGTTCAACGAGGCGTTGGGCGTCACTGGCCTGGCCTTGACTAAACTGGACGGCACCGCCAAAGGCGGCGTCATTGCCGCCATTGCCCACCTCAGCCAGCAATCTGCCAGCAAGATCCCGGTGCGTTTTATTGGCGTGGGTGAAAGCATTGATGATTTGCGCCCGTTTAGTGCCAATGACTTTATTGATGCCTTGATTGATGACTAGCCATGACAGTGTTTAAACTATGATTGTTTTTAATAATGTCAGCATGCGCTATCCCAATAGCGCACACTTGTTCCGCCAGGTCAGCTTCAGCATAGACAAAGGCGATTTTGTACTGGTCACCGGCCACTCAGGTGCAGGCAAAAGTACCTTACTCAAACTCATGGCGGGCATAGAATTACCTTCCAGCGGCCATATCCTGATTAACCAGCAGGACATCAGCCAGTTACACCCAAACGCTGTACCTTACCTGCGCCGCCGCTTTGGCCTGGTGTTTCAGGATCATAAGCTGCTGTATGACCGCAACAGTTTTGAAAACGTGGCTTTGCCGCTGAGCATACAAGGCATTACCGGTGAAGAAGCCGCACGCCGCGTGCGTGCTGCGCTGGATAAAGTCGGCTTGCTGAATAAGGAAAAAGCCATGCCGATTACACTTTCCGGCGGTGAGCAACAACGGCTGGCCATTGCGCGCGCCGTCGTCAGCCGCCCTTCGATTGTCATTGCCGACGAACCCACCGGCGGACTGGATCAAGCCGCCTCACTGGAAATCATGCAATTACTCAAAGCCTTTAACGATGTCGGCGTGACCGTGGTGATTGCCATGCATGATGTGAGCCAGGTCAGCACCATTGCCTATCGCACCTTGCATATCGACCAGCAAACCATCAGCGCCATGCCTGCGCAAACTGCAATGTTATGAGTGCCCCATTAACGAGAATAAGCGCATGAAAAACTGGCTCAATCAACACGCGCTGGCCATAGATCTGGTCCTGCAGCGCTTAAAAAGTCACTGGCTGAATACGCTTACCATCTGCATGGTGATCGGCATCACCGCCACCCTGCCCGGCCTGCTGTTTGTCGGTCTGGATAACCTGCAAGATATGTCGCGCTCAATTAAACAAGATGCACAAATCAGCGCCTTTCTCAAACCGGCAGTAAATGCCAACCTGATCCAGCGCCTGATTAACGACGTCCAGGCCTTGCCGCAAGTCAAAGAGGTACGTTATGTGCCCAAAGAAGATGCCATCAAGCAGCTCGGTGCGCAGTTTTTGCAAAAAGACCTGCTGGTGGACTTGCCACAAAACCCATTGCCAGACGCCCTGTTTATCACATTAACCGACACGCAGCCCACGTCGGTCAAACCGGTGCAGGACTTGCTGCAGAAACGCGGAGAGGTCGAGGAACTGGTGATTGACAGCGTGTGGATTGAGCGTCTGCACTCCATGCTGGTGCTGGGCAAACGCATCGCTATCATTTTTGCCAGCCTCCTCGGCATTGCCATGATTACCGTCATCAGCAACACCGTGCGCATGCAAGTGCTCACGCACGAAGCCGAAATCGAAGTCAGCCGCCTGATTGGTGCCACGCATAGCTTTATCCGCCGTCCGTTTTTATATATGGGTGGCGCTTATGGACTGGGGGGTGGACTGATTGCCATCGCCCTATTGTTTATGATTGTGTGGAACCTGAGACAACCGGTGCAACTGCTGGCGAACAATTACCAAAGCAATTTTCAGTTGGTGTTCCACCTGTTTAATGTGGGCGGACTGATGCTGCTCACCACCATTGCGATTGGCTGGATTGCTGCTTTTATTGCGCTGACGCAGAAGCGCTGAACGATTTTCTTTCGCCTTTAAGTGAGTTGTTTTTTGCTTGCACAAAGCGAAGGTTGTTCTATGAGTAATTCTCTTTCGCCTTTTCGGCGACCATTCTTTCTTATGCTTGTCCATAAGAAAGAAGACAAAGAACAAGACACCCCAGCTTCCGCTTTTATCCTGCGCTACTCGGCTTGCCGGGCGTCCATCGAAACTCGCCCTGACAAGCCACACAAGACGTGGCTTGTTGCGGAGCTCAAACAGCCGATGGCCGAAGACTCCCGTCAACCCTGCGTTGCTCGGCGCGGCAGATGGGGACCCCGAACACCAAGAGAGCGCAACCATTCTTGGTGGTTATCAGCAAAGCTGAAGAATTATGCTTCCGTTAAATTTTCACTAAAGGTCGTTTGGCGAGAAAAGTCCCATTCCATCACGCTGAGTAGCGGAGACAAAATAAGAGTAGAGGGAGCGACTGTCCGAATCCCGCAGCAGCTCACGTTTTGTGTGAGCTGCAAGGTTGAGTTTCGTGACCGGCTTATTTTGTTGAGCAACGCAAGGGAGCCGTCAGGCCGTGATGGCTGGGTGCCCTCCTCTTTGGTTACTTTCTGAGGGGCAAGCATCAGAAAGTGACTCGCCGAGAGGCGAAACAAACCATACACAACTCAACATAAAGGCGTTACCCCTCAGCATATTCGCCGGAGCAACGCCTTTTCCAATCACTGCGAAACGTAATTCGGTCCGCTACCGCCCTCTGGTGGCACCCAGTTAATATTTTGTGTCGGGTCTTTAATATCGCAGGTTTTACAATGAATGCAGTTCTGCGCATTGATCTGCAAGGCTTTTTCACCAGCCTGCTCAACAAATTCATACACCCCAGCCGGGCAATAGCGCTGCTCTGGCCCAGCGTAACGCGGCAAGTTCACACGTACCGGCATATCGGCCACGCCCAGTTTCAAGTGGCAGGGCTGATGATCATCATGGGCAATATTGCACAAACTGACCGAACTGAGCTTATCAAACGTCAGCACGCCATCGGGTTTAGCGTAGACTGGCTGGCGACTTTGTGACGCATCAGCCAGCGTGGCGTGGTCGGCGTAATTGTGTTTGAGCGTCCACGGCAAAGTGATATTCCAGTTCGCCAGCCACATCTCAGCACCACCCAACACGGTGCCTGCCCAAGTGCCCCAACGGGACAAATACGGTTTGACATTGCGCACCGCATACAACTCTTGCCAGACCCAGGACGCACGCAGCTTTTGCACATAACTGGTCAGCACTTCCGGGCTGCCCTGCGCAACAGCTTCAAAGACAGCTTCCGCCGCCAGCATGCCGGATTTCATGGCGTAATGCGTGCCCTTGATTTTAGGCACATTGACCAGGCCTGCACTGCAGCCCAGTAAGGCACCACCCGGGAAGGCCATTTCTGGTAACGACTGCACACCGCCTTCAGAAATGGCGCGTGCGCCGTAGCTCAGGCGCTTGCCATCTTGTAACAAGGCCTTGAGTTTTGGATGTGTTTTATAGGTCTGGAACACATCAAACGGGGACAAATAAGGATTACGGTAATCAAGATGCACCACGTAACCGACGGAGACCAGGTTTTCACCATGGTGATAAATAAAACCACCGCCACCGGTACTGGCATCCAGCGGCCAGCCCAAGGTGTGCTCAATCAGGCCTTTCTGGTGCAACTCAGGCTTCACGCGCCAGACTTCCTTGAAGCCAATGCCATATTTGGCCGGGCTGGAGGCGGCACGCAAGCCGTAACGCGCTTCCAGCTGCTTGGTCAATGAACCACGTGTACCTTCAGCCACCAGCGTGTATTTGGCGCGAATTTCGATACCTGGCGTGTAATTCGCCGTTGGCTCGCCTTGTTTGTCCAGACCCATATCACCAGTAATCACGCCTACCATACGGCCATGCTCGTCATAGCTGGGCGATTGCGCAGAGAAACCGGTATAAATCTCCACACCCAGCGCTTCTGCCTGGCCAGCCAGCCAGCGGCAGACTTCGCCCAGGCTGATAATGTAATTACCATGATTACCCATGAGCGGCGGCAAGGCCCACTCAGGCATGTCCCAGGCTTTTTCTTCACCCAGCACGACAAAGGTGTCTTTATTCACGGGCGTATTCAACGGCGCACCTAAGGCCTGCCAGTCTGGAAACAGCTCCTGCAAGGCTTTCGGATCCAGCACGGCGCCCGAGAAAATATGGCTGCCGACTTCGGCGCCTTTTTCCAGCACGCACACGCCTAGCTCCTGGCCTTGCGCCTGTGCCAATTGTTTGAGTCGAATGGCTGCGGACAAGCCGGCCGGGCCTGCCCCGACAATCAGCACATCGTATTCCATGACATCTCTTTCCATCTCTGCTCCTTCTGTCAGGCAATGGCCGGGATATCGATCAGGTCGCTACGCGTCGCCCCTTGGGTGAACGCCTGGCAAAATGCCAAAAACTGACGGATGCCACCGGTCTGATATTTTTGCCTGTGCCATAAAAAATAAAAATTGCGGTGAAACTGCAAACTGTGGTTTTCAATCGGCACCAGGCTACCGCGCCTGAACGCATCCTTGAGTGCCAGCCTTGAAATACAGCCAATGCCGAGCCCGGACTCCACCGCGCGTTTGATCGCTTCGGTGTGCTCCAGCTCCAGCGTAATATTGAGCCGTGAATAATCCTGCTTGAAGGCACGGTCAAACGTCTCGCGTGTGCCCGAACCTCTTTCACGCACGATCCACGGTTGCAACAATAAATCTGACTTGTGGATGGTTTTTCCTGTTTGCGCAACCTGCGCCAGCGGATGCGTGGGCGCCGCAAAAATCACCAGTTCGTCGGCAATCCAGGGTGCGACGGCAATATCCGGGTGATTACACTCGCCCTCTATCATACCCAAATCCAGTGTATGATTTGCAATCTGCTCGACGATAGTACGTGTGTTTTGGACCTGCAACTGGATGTGGCTTTGCGGATATTGCTGCAAAAATTTAGCTACCAGCAAGGTGACCAGGTAATTTCCCACGGTCAGCGTCGCGCCGATTTTGAGATGGCCATAGCCCTGCTGTCCCTGCAACATACGCTCAATTTCGCGCGCCCTGTCCAACAACTCGACCGCTTTAGGCATCAGTTGCTGACCGGCCTCATTGATACGCAAAGACTTGCCGACACGGTCAAACAACTGGATATCAAATTGTTTTTCCAGCTCGATCAGGGCAGTGCTGGCGGCCGACTGCGACAAGGCAAGCTGATCACAGGCGCGCGACACACTGCCCGCGCGACTGATCGCAACAAAAATTTCCAGCTGTCTGAGTGTGTACTTCATTGAAGGATAAAGGATTGCACGACATTTGCGCCGCGTCAAAATCAATCTAAAAAATAGATATATATTATTATAATAATCAATTTAATAAATATTACAAGCTGGCTTAAAATACGCGGTTACGAGTAAAACCCCAACAAAGGCAAACGTTTTATGAAAGCACTGGTAGCGATCAAACGGGTCGTTGATTATAACATTCAAGTCCGCGTCAAAGCGGATGGCTCAAATGTAGATATTGATGGCGTCAAAATGGGCGTCAATCCGTTTGATGAGAACGCGATTGAAGAGGCGATCCGCCTCAAGGAAAAAGGCATTGTGACTGAAATCGTTGCCGTCACCATCGGTGCCGCAGTGAATCAGGACATCCTGCGCCATGCGTTGGCCATGGGTGCTGACCGTGCTACGTTGATTGAAACCACGGACAGCCTGCAACCGTTAGCCGTTGCCAAGGTACTCAAAGCAGTGGTCGAACGTGAACAACCATCGCTGATTCTGCTAGGCAAACAGGCGATTGATGATGATGCGGGCCAAACCGGCCAGATGCTAGCCGCATTATTGAAACTGCCACAAGCCACTTACGCCTCACAAATCACGATTGCCGACAACCAGGCCACCGTGGTCAGGGAGATTGATGGCGGCACGCAAACATTAAGCGTGACTCTGCCAGCCGTGATTACTGCAGACTTGCGTTTGAACGAACCACGCTATGTCAAATTGCCTAACCTGATGATGGCCAGAAAAAAACCGATTGAAACCATTGCACTGGATTCCCTCAACCTTGCACTCACCAACAGCGTGCAGCAACTGAAAGTGGCGGCACCGCCAGAGCGCCCGGCCGGCATCATGGTGAAAGACGTAAATGAATTATTGAGCAAATTGCGTACGCATGAGGGGATCATTGCATGAGAACACTGATTATTGCCGAACATGACGGCCAACATTTGAATGAGCAAGTCGCGCGTGCCGTGACAGCTGCACAACAGTGGCAGCAACCGGTAGATGTATTGATTGCCGCGGCACAAACCGATGCATTGGCCGCCCAGGCAGCCGCCTTGCAAGGCATGAGCAATGTACTGGTTGCCACAGATGCCGCCCTGCAACACCCGACTGCTGAACACCTGGCTGACCTGATTGTGCCACTGGCCGCTAATTACAGCGTGGTGCTGGCTGCGCACAGCGCATTCAGCAAAAACGTGTTGCCACGTGTGGCTGCGCTGCTGGATGTCAACATGCTGTCCGACGTACTGGAAATCGTCAATACCAATACCTATGTGCGTGGCATTTACGCAGGCAACGTACTGGCCACCGTGCAAAGCAGCGATGCCATTCAAGTGCTGACCGTGCGCGGCAGCAAATTTGCCGCCGCAGCGGCTGGTGCGACTGCAGAGCAGAAAGCCATTGCAACGCCAGCTGTACCGCAAGGCAGCCGTTGGGTATCAGAAGCCTTTAATAAATCAGAGCGCCCCGCCCTGACAGCAGCCAAAGTCGTGGTTTCCGGTGGCCGTGCATTGGGCAGTGCTGACGCATTTGCACAAGTGATTGCGCCTTTGGCGGACAAACTGCATGCTGCCATTGGCGCCAGCCGTGCCGCAGTAGATGCCGGTTATGCACCGAATGACCTGCAAGTCGGCCAAACCGGTGTCGTGGTGGCGCCTGAGCTGTATATCGCCGTCGGCATTTCCGGTGCCATCCAGCATGCTTATGGCATGAAAGATAGCAAGGTCGTTGTGGCAATTAACCAGGATCCGGAAGCGCAGATTTTCAAGATTGCAGATTACGGATTAGTGGCTGATTTGTTTGAAGTCGTACCGCAACTGACAGCTGCGCTATAATAGAATCCTTAGAATAAACCCTTTTAAATTCAACCCCTTTGCCTAGTCGCGAGTAAAAGAAAAGACATGAGTAATAAAAAATATTCCACCGAAACGATATTGAGCGTTCATCACTGGAACGACACCTTATTCAGCTTTAAGGCCACTCGCGACCCAGGTCTGCGTTTTGAAAACGGCCAGTTTGTCATGATTGGCATGGAAGTAGATGGCCTGCCACTGACACGTGCTTACAGTATTGCCAGCCCAAACTATGAAGAACATCTGGAGTTTTTCAGTATCAAGGTGCCAAACGGCCCGCTGACTTCACGCCTGCAACACTTGAAGGTAGGCGATCCGCTGTTGGTCAGCCGCAAGCCAACCGGCACACTGGTGACACACGATTTGAAACCAGGTAAAAACCTGTACTTCTTCTCGACTGGTACTGGTCTCGCCCCTTTCATGAGCCTGATTCAGGACATCGAAGTGTATGACCGTTTTGAAAAAGTCATCCTGATTCACGGCGTACGTTACGTCAACGAACTGGCCTACGAAGAGTTCATCACTAAAGATTTACCGAATAATGAATTCTTTGGTGAAGAAGTGCGTAACAAACTGATTTACTACCCAACCGTGACGCGTGAGCCGTTCAGAAACCAGGGCCGCCTGACGGATCTGGTGGAAAGTGGCAAACTGTTTGAAGATATTGGCTTGCCGCCATTAAACCCGGAAACGGATCGCGCCATGATTTGCGGTAGCCCGGCCATGTTGGTTGATACGGCTGCGATGCTGGACAAACGCGGCTTCAAAGTTTCACCACGTATTGGTGAACTTGGCGACTACGTAATTGAGAAGGCTTTTGTAGAGAAGTAAAGTTCTTCACCTGGCTGTTATCCCTTGATAACAGCCAGCAACTCCTCCCATTACTATTCGCGCTTCGCGTCCTTCATCCCCAGCGCAGCAATCATCGCCAGCGCAAACACCGCCGACAACAGTAAAAAGCCTTGTGCATAAGCCTCAAAAATGCCTGGCGTCACCATGCCTAACACGCGTTCGCGCCATTCCATAAACACCGCCATCATGGTCACACCAACCACGCCACCTAACTGCCTGGCATAACTGACAACCACCGAAGACTGTCCTAACTGGTGCGGCTCCATTTCATGCAAGGTCGCCAGGTTGAGCGCAGGTAAAATCAGGCCCAGGCCGATGCGGCCAACCACCGTTGCAGCCACAATATCCCAGTACTGCACCTGCCTGGCCGCCAGCGCAAACACCAGGAATGACGCACCAAATACCATCAGCCCTGCCAGCGTGATGCGTCTGGGTGAAAAGCGGTCAGCCATGCGCCCGGCAAATGGAATCGTCAACACCAGCGCCAAGCCGGAAGGCAGCAATAACAAGCCTGCATCCGTCGCCGAATAAGCCATCGCATTTTGTAAAAACACCGGAATCAGGTAAGTCGACGCATACAAGCCAAAACCATAAGCAAATGCCACCAGCGTGCCGCGGCTGAAGGTGGGCCGGTTGAATAAATGCAGCTGGATAATGGCGTGTGGCAACTGATGGGCATGGCGCAGGTAACAGATCATGGACACCACAGTCAGTGTCGCCTGCCCCCAGGTCCAGGCCGACGCCAGCCCGCTATGGTGCAAACTGGAGACAAATTCCACCAGGCCGATGGTAGCGGCCGACAGCCAGCCCAGACCCGACCAGTCAAATGGTTTGATGGGATTCTTGCGCGGCGCGGGTAGCCAGCGCCAGGCGCATAATAATGCAATGAGCGCAAACGGTACGCCAAGCAGAAAAATGGCATGCCAGCCAAACTGGTCGAGTAACCAGCCACTGATAGACGGTGCAACGGCTGGCGTAAACGCAATCCCAACGATCAGAATGCCAGAGGCGCGCCCCTGGATATTAGGCGGAAACAAGCGCATCAGCGCCATGACACCCAGTGGCTGTAACACACCAGCGGCCAGGCCTTGCAACAAGCGCGCAATCACGACCTGTACAAATGAATGCGCATAAAAACCACCGACGCTGGCGGCAATCAGTAGCCACAACGTAGTGATAAATACGCGACGCAACCCGAAACGTTCCAGCCACCAGGCTGCTGGTAGCATGCCTATGGTCATGGCCGCCAGAAATGCCGTCATCGCCCACTGCACATGGTCTTGCCCCAGGTGGAAGGTATGCGTCAACGCAGGCACAGCCACATTGAAGCTCGACGTACACAGGACGCCCGCAATCGTGCCAACGCCGACAATCAGCAGCACCATCCATTTATACCGCTCACCATAGCGCTGCGACAGCGCCTCAAACGAAAGAACTTGTGTATTAGCGTACATGATGACTCACGATTTATTGATGGATGATTGTGATCTGACCTCACGCTGACCATAGCATGCATTTTTTGCAGAGTCACCTGCTGAGACCCTGCAAAAAAAGCAGGGTTCGCTTGCCTTTGAAGCGATCACGCCCTCATCTTCTGCTGGAAATAAGTTGTAACCATATGATTTATTTGAATAACGTTCCAACCCACTTATGCCTTGCAGGTTGGCATTCTTATTGCAAAAAAAGCTTATTTAAACTGGGAGCCATTGTGAAACGTTTGATCATGTATACCTGCCTGGCCTTGCTGACCGGTGCCGCTTTTGCCGACGAAGCTCTGGATAACGAATTGGCCGGCCTGCAACATGCCTGGGCAAAAGCCACCTACCACACCAGCAAAGACCAGCAAGAAGCCTCTTTTAAAACCCTGAGTGAACAGGCACACCAGCTGACGGCGAAAAACCCGGAGGCCAATGAGGCGCAGATATGGGAAGCCATCGTCCTCAGTGGCTACGCCAAAAGCATGGGGCCACTCCATCCGGTCAATGCCCTGAAAGCCGCCGAGCAGGCACGCGACTTGTTACTCGCCAGCATTAAAACCAATCCACAGGCACTCAATGGCTCAGCCTACACCACATTGGGTTCATTGTACTTTCGCGTACCCGGCTGGCCGATTGGTTTTGGTGACAAGAAAAAAGGCCATGAATACTTGGAAAAGGCTCTGCAACTGAATCCGACAGGCATAGATAGCAATTACTTTTATGCGGACTACCTGCGCGCGCAGGGTGATTACAGCCAGGCCGTGACGTATTACCAGAAAGCCTTGCAGGCACCCGCCCGCCCGGGCCGGGAAGATGCGGATGCTGGCCGCAAGCAGGATATCGAAGAAGGCCTGAAACTGGCACAGAGCAAACTTAAATAAGATTTATCAATATCCATTGGAGCAATCATGATGCGTAAACACGCCCTCTTATTTTTAATCAGCAGCCTGACCTTGGCAACACCGTTGTGGGCCAGTGCAGAAGGCTTTTATGCCGGGGCGAACCTGGGGATAGGCACGCCAAACTTAAAAACACCCAACGGGGTCGACAAAGATAGTCAAGCTGTCGCCGGGCTTGTAGCAGGCTACAAATTCAACCCTTATTTTGCTGTAGAAGGCCAATATACTGGTATTGGCAAGGTCACTGACAATGCGCATGGCAGCGTCAAGGCCGATGCCCTCAGCCTGACCGCAGTAGGCACATTGCCACTGAACGACGCTTTTGATGTCTATGGAAAATTAGGGGTTGCTGCCACCAGCAGCAAAGTATCGGGCTTAAGTGCTTATGACGATGCAACCCACATGGGGGCCACGTATGGCCTGGGCGCAGAGTACCATTTCGACAAGGCTATTGCCATGCGTGTGGGCTGGGATCACTACCAAGCGGAAGTGGACGTTAACGGCGGTGGCAGCAAATCTTTTAATTCCAACGTCACCAGTGTCGGCTTTATCTACAACTTTTAACGCTAAAACTGGCTAAAGCACCCGGCCTTTAGCCAGCGATTAGAACTTGATTTTGGATGCTACCAGTGACGCAGCAGCGGTCCTGGTTTCAACCCCCAGTTTCTGGAAGACATGTTCAAGGTGCTTATTGATGGTGCGTGGACTGGTGCCCAGTATCTCACCAACATCTTTATTAGTCTTGCCTTTTACCGTCCAGTACAACACCTCTGACTCACGCTTGGTGAGCTGGAACAACTTACCCAGTGATTCAATCTGCGCCTCGTCCGAATGCTCACGTAACACCACCACCCATTGCTCTTCACTGGTATTGGCCACGGTCAGGCTCAGGCGTGCATTGCCCTGATTGACACTAAGCGTTTGCATGGACTGCCCGCTGGAGAATTGCTGTATACAGCTTTCCAGCCACTGGTAAATCATGGGCGGCAAGGTTTGCACAGCGCTGTAAGCCTCTTTGGCTGCCCACTCGGCAAAATACTGTTCCAGGTATTGCTTGGCCAGCGGCGTTTGCCACACCAGGCGTTTATCCGTAGGCAGAATAGCAATCGTTGCCTGGCCAAAGGCATCCAGCGCTGAAGTAGCCTGATGCATTTTGGTGGCATTCTGCACATGTGCCTTGAGCCGCGCCAGCACCTCTGCCGGGCGTACCGGCTTGGTGACATAGTCCACACCGCCGGCATCGAATGCCATGGTGACATGTTCGATCTCGGTCAGGCCGGTCATGAAAATCACCGGGATATGCTGGGTTTCTGCCGCAGCCTTAATGCGACGACAAGTAGCAAAACCATCCAGGCCAGGCATCATCGCATCCATTAAGATCACATGCGGCTGCATCAGATGCGCCACTTGCAACGCCATCTCACCGGAGTTGGCGACATAGACCTGGTAGCCGGACTCATCCAGTGCGTCATGCAGATAGGCCAGGTTTTCTGGCACATCATCCACAATTAACACGGTATGGCTATGGCTGGTCATTTTTGGTGTACTCCTCAATCAAGCGTTGCAGTTTAGCAAAATCAAAGCGCTCCATGGCCTGTTGCAGGTCATGAATAAATGTTTGATGTTGCGAATGTTCTCTATTCAGAGTGGCTAATACTTCGCGCACACCCTTGACGTAACCCATACGGGCGAACTGTGCCATATTTTCCAGCAAGATCGCTGGTACAGGGTCAACATCACTCGCAGGCACCACAGGCTTAAGGGCAAGTGCCGACTGGGATGCCGCGCTATCGACATAACGCCAGGTCAGGCCGAGCTGATTGCCTATCCAGTCCAGCACCTCGTCCAGGTTAACCGGTTTGACAAAAAAGTCTTGTGCCGGAATCTTGGCCTGATTATCCAGGCTGCGGTCATAGGCATTGGCGGAGATAATCGCAATCGGCAGTTTGGATTGATGCACCTGGCGGATGATATAAGCCGCCTCCCAGCCATCCATCACCGGCATGGCCAAGTCCATCAGGATCAAGTCTGCATGCACCATCTGGTACTGGTTCACACAAGCCTGGCCGTTACCTGCTTCATGCACAATAAAACCCAGCGGCTGCAAGGCATCGCGCAATAACTCACGATCGACCTCTTCATTATCCACTACCAGCACGGTCTTGATCGGCCCTTCGTAACCAATACGCTGCCGCACGGCCTTTTTCGATAAATGTGCTGTTTCACGAATCTGCGGCAAGAATAAGCGAATTTCAAATCGCGTACCACGTCCCAGCACACTATCAAACTGCATTTCGCCGCCCATTAGCTGCGTCAGCAGTTTGCTGATGGTCAGGCCCAAACCGGTGCCACCAATGCCAACCACATCGGCTGCACTGCCGCGCTCAAACGGCTCAAAAATCTTCTCCACCTCATTCGGCGCAATGCCAGGGCCGGTATCCTCAATATCGATCTGTGCAATCTCCCGCGCGTAGCTCACACGGAAAGTCACACTACCCTTGGTGGTGAACTTGACCGCATTGCCCAGGATATTCACCAGTATCTGCATGAGTCGCTTATGGTCGGCCCGCACGTACTCTGGCAAATTGCCGGACTGCTCGAAATAAAATGCCAGGCCTTTGTTTTGTGCCTGGATTTCAAACATGCTAACCATCTGGCTGATAAACTCGGGGAAATGCAATGGCTTGACATCAAACGTCATTTTTCCACTTTCAATCCGCGCAATATCCAGCGTACTTTCAATCAGTGACAACAAATGCTCACCGCCGCGGCTAATGGTTTTAATCGCCTGCTTGCGGTGGTCGGGGATGCTGTCGTCATTGGTCAGCAGTTGCGCATAGCCCAGAATACTGTTGAGCGGCGTACGCAATTCGTGACTGATGCCGGTAATGTAGCGGCTCTTGGCCTGGTTCGCCTCTTCGGCCAAACGGCGTGCTTTCTGCAACTGCGTATCGGTCTTTTTGTGCGACTCGATCTCTTCCAGCAACAAGCCGGTTTGCCGGTTAGATTCTTCCTGTGCCACCCGTCGGCTGGCCGAAGTCAGCACCAGCCACCAGGCCACAATGCCACCCAAAAACAGCAAGGCGACAAATACCTTTAAATAGCCAGAACGGAAATGCTGCATCAGCCCAGGATACTCCCGGCCAACAGTCAGGGCATCATGCAGGTAAATCAGGCCAATGGTGGCCCCAAACAAAATCATGGCGATCAGCATGAGCAATAAGAAATGCGCCACCCCACCATTTAAATGCGGCCACAAACGCGGTGGTAAAAATTTCTTGTTGAGCGCCTCCCACTGCGCGCTGAGCCTGGCCTGCGGTTTGCAAGCATCATGGCAACGCGCATCCAGGCAACAGCACAAAGAACAAATGGCGCCACCATAAGCCGGGCAATGCGCCATGTCACTCACCTCATATTCGCGCTCACAGATCACACATTGTTTGGTGGTCGAGGGTTGCAAATAGGTTGGACGTTGCCTGGCCAGGTAGTATTTACCTTTGGTATACCAGGCAATCAGCGGTGACATTAACAACGCAGTTACCAGCGAAATAAAGGTAGAGAATGACTGTGCCAGCACGCCCATGATGCCGGTATATGCTGCGATCGACACCGCCGAAGCAATAAACATGGCCCCGACACCCACCGGGTTAATATCGTATAAATAGGCGCGCCTGAACTCAATGCCTTTAGGGCTTAACCCTAAGGGCTTATTGATCACCAGATCGGCCACCACGGCGGCGATCCAGGCGATGGCGATATTGGCATACAGGCCCAAGATTTCTTCCAGCGCCTGAAATACATTGAGCTCCATCAGCACAATGGCAATCATGACGTTAAACGCCACCCACACAATACGGCCGGGGTGGCTATGCGTGAGGCGGGCAAAAAAGTTAGACCAGGCCAGTGAACCGGCATAGGCATTGGTCATATTGACCTTGATTTGCGACACACAGACAAACAGCGCTGTCACCGCTAGTGCCACCTGATGGTTACTGAAAACATGTTCAAACCCGACCCAGTACATATGGGTAGGGTTCACCGCCGAGCTCAATGGCATATCGCGGTTATACACCAGGTAAGCGAGCAAGGCGCCTGCCAGCATTTTGAGCATGCCCAGAATGACCCAGCCCGGCCCGGCCATCAGCACGCCCAGATTCCAGCGCCAGTAATTCTCCTTGTTGCGCACTGGCATAAAACGCAAGAAGTCGACCTGCTCACCGATTTGTGGAATCAGCGCCACACCCACCGCCGTCGCGGTGCCGAACATGACCCAGTTAAAATGGCCACCATCTGTAGACACGCCGGCAAAGCTACTGAGCCTATGCAACACATCTGGATCCATCTGCAAGATGGCAAAAAACGGCAAAAACATGAGCGCAATCCAGAGCGGTTGCGTGATCATCTGGATACGGCTGATCAAGGTCACGCCGTGCGTCACCAGCGGAATCACAATCAGCGCACTGACCAGATAGCCGAGATAGAGCGGCAAATGAAAATACAGCTCCAGCGCATAGCCCATAATCGCTGCTTCAAGTGAAAACAGGATAAACGTGAACGAAGCGTAAATAAACGAGGAAATGGTCGAGCCGATATAGCCAAAACCGGCACCTCGTGTCAGCAAATCCATATCCAGGCCATATTTGGCGGCGTAGTAGCTGATCGGCAAGCCGGTCAGGAAAATAATCAGGCCGACGGCCAGAATCGCCCACAAGGCATTGGGAAAACCATAGTTAATGGTAATCGTGCCGCCAATCGCCTCCAGCACCAGGAAAGAAATCGCCCCCAGCGCCGTATTCGAGACACGCAAAATCGACCACTTACGGAACGCCCGTGGTGTATAGCGCAGCGCGTAATCTTCTATGGTTTCGTTGGCGACCCAATTGTTATAGTCGCGACGAATCTTGACGATACGCTGAATCGGCTCGGCATGCGGTGCCTGTGATAGCTCGGAAGGGTTAGACAATCAACAATCCTTAAAAAGACGGGACCGTAAGAGGAAAATAAGCGCCCCAGCGTATGCTAGAGCGTGAGATGAAATCAATCACTACGTTAATTGACGTAGCATAACTAAAGCATGCCACAAATAAAAAATGCGGATAACAAACTTATCCGCATTTTACGTTTGCTGTCTCGCTACAGCCTGTTATTTTAAGCCCAGAGCAAGCTGGCTCCCAAATAGGCACCTAAGACCAGCATGGCTCCGCCCAACCCTCTGGACACCGAACTTGCCCACGACCGTGGCTGACGCCCTAATGCCCAGCCAACCCCATGCAACAGCGCAGTCGCCACCACCATACCGGCCAACGCAGCCCAGTAATTGCCTAACTCCACACCGTGCAAATACCCATGTGCAGCCGCAATCACCGCGATGCCAGCAAGCTGGATGCTACGCGATAGCTTGATCTCTGCCAGCAACAAAGCACCCATCACCAACACACTCAACGCCACCAGCAACTCGGCCATAGAGACAGATAACCAGGTCATCGCCGTGAGCGCAGCCACCGCCATCGCCAGCACAAATAACACTGGCAATTGCCAGCCTTGCCCTTGTGGCCGACGCGCGGCCCAGACGCCAAGTGACAGCATCACCAGCAAATGATCCCAACCGGTAAGCGGGTGCAGGAAACCCGTCGCAAACCCAGTCGTCAGGCCATGCCCCGGATGCGCCCAAGCTACGCCAGATACCAGGCTAGCTGCGACACCCCAAACAATACTTTTTTTCATTCAATCTTCTCCAACAGAATTAAGTTAGCCATATATGATGGATTCATAGAGACAGCGATGTCGCTATAACATCAGGCCCTGCTTTTCTATAAACTTCACAATCTCCTCCAGCCCCTGCCCACTTTTCAGGTTGCTGAACACAAATGGCTTCTCGCCACGCATACGTTTGGCATCCTGGTCCATGACTTCCAGCGAGGCGCCCACCATAGGTGCCAGGTCGATCTTATTGATCACTAGCAAATCTGACTTGGTAATACCAGGGCCGCCTTTACGTGGAATTTTCTCACCCGCAGCCACGTCGATCACATAAATAGTCAGGTCAGACAACTCCGGGCTGAACGTCGCCGCCAGGTTATCGCCACCACTTTCGACAAACACGATATCCAACGTTTTAAAGCGCTTGCTAAGCTGATCGACGGCTTCGAGATTCATAGAGGCATCTTCACGAATCGCCGTATGTGGGCAACCGCCAGTTTCGACACCGATGATACGTTCTGGCACCAGGGCTTCGTTACGGGTTAGAAACTCCGCATCCTCCTTGGTGTAAATATCGTTGGTGACGACGGCGATGTTATATGCCTCACGCAAACGTTGGCACAACGCCAGGGTCAGAGCGGTTTTACCGGAGCCGACCGGGCCGCCAATGCCTACGCGCAAAGGCTCTTTGTAGTCGGTGACGGCGGGCGTGGGGGTGTCGAATTGGGTATGTATTTTCATGATCTAAATAACCTGCTGTATTGTGTTTCATGTTGACAGCCAGCGATGCTGAGCAGCGGGTTGAAATTGCTCATTTCATCCTCTGGCAGTTGCATCGCAGCCTGTATCACTTGCGGCAATTGCTCGCCCAAGGCGAGCAAAATGGTCTGGCCAGCAACCTGTCCTAATGGCACGGCTTTCATGGCAGCACTGGCCTGGTTTTCCAGCCAGCCCCAGGCATAACCGTGCAACATCTGCTCGGGTGCAATCTGCCAGTGCTGGGCAATGGCCGAGTACAATGTTGGAAAAGCCGGTGACGCCAGCGTATTCACCTGCGCAACCAGTTCGGCAGACATCGGCTTTAAATCATTCAACAGCCGCCGCAACGAATATCCCATTTGCCGGGTTTCCGCCCAACCTTCAGCGGTATCGCGCCCGGCCTGGTAAAAACTGTCCCAGGCTTGCGCTTGCTGCATGTCGCCTGCCTGCCAGGCTTGATACAAACGGTATAACACCGGCAACTCAAAGCGCGCATGATAGACCTGCAAACTGTCGCCTATCCAGCTTTGGGCCGAAGCGACATCTTTCACCTCGCCGGACTCAATGGCCCACTCCAACCCTTGCGAATAGCCATAAGCCCCCACCGGCAGCAGCGGACTCGCCAGTTGTAGCAACCGACTCAGTGCCAGTGCACTAGCCATGCGCATGACCATCCTGCCGCGGGCGCAACGAATGTAAGGCATCCTCACCATGCCGGTGGCCGCCACCATAAGCCCCGGCTTCCGGCTCAAATGGTGCATGCACTTCACTCACCTGCATACCTAAACCCAGCAGCATATCCCTGAGCACATAATCCTGCTCCAGGCGCAGCCAACCATCGCCAATCTGCAAGGGCACATGGCGATTGCCTAAATGATAGGCGGCTCGCATTAAATCTCTTGGGGTAGGCGCAATCACGTTATAGACAGGCTCTTGGGCGGCCACAATCTGCACCACCAGACTGCCATCCTCTGATTGAATCAAATCGCCACCGCGTAAAATAATGCCACGGCTTAGAAACAGGGCAGCTTCACGACCAGACACCAGCGCCACACGCAGACGACTTTTCTGGCGTTGATCAAAAGGTAACTCTAATTGATCGTCGATACGGCCACTGACAGTAATACGTTCGGTTAAATGAATCATGATTAAAACAGGAAATAACGTTGCGCCATCGGTAGCACTTCCGCCGGTTCACACACCAGCGGCATGCCGTCAGCCAGCACTTCATAGGTTTCAGGATCGACCTCGATTTTGGGCATCCAGGTGTTATGTATCATGTCTGACTTTTTCACTTCGCGTGTGCCTTTCACCACGATAAGCGGCTTTTGCAGACCTAATGCGTGCACTTCAGGATTATCCAACCCGGCTTGCGAAATAAAGGTCACTGCGGTTTTCAAGCCACCGCCATAAGCGCCAAACATCGGCCGGTAATGCACCGGTTGCGGCGTCGGAATAGACGCATTCGGATCGCCCATCGCCGCTGCGGCAATCATGCCACCTTTGATAATGGTAAATGGTTTCACGCCAAAGAATGCGGGTTTCCAGACGACTAAATCGGCCAGTTTACCAACTTCCACGGAACCCACTACATGCGAAATACCATGTGTCAGCGCCGGGTTAATGGTGTACTTGGCGATATAGCGCTTGATACGGAAATTATCGTTGCCAGGAACATCCTCAGCCAACGGGCCGCGCTGTATCTTCATTTTATGTGCGGTCTGCCAGGTACGGATAATCACTTCCCCGACGCGACCCATGGCCTGTGAGTCAGATGACATCATAGAAAACGCACCGAGATCGTGGAAGATATCTTCAGCCGCAATCGTTTCGCGGCGGATACGGCTCTCAGCAAAAGCGATATCCTCGGCAATGGCTGGATCCAGGTGATGGCAGACCATGAGCATATCCAGATGCTCGTCAATCGTATTGACGGTGAATGGCCGCGTCGGATTGGTCGAAGACGGCAACACATTCGGATGGCTGGCTGCCTTGATAATATCCGGCGCATGACCACCGCCCGCGCCTTCGGTATGGAAGGTATGAATGGTGCGGCCTTTAAAGGCACCTATGGTGGTTTCAACAAAGCCGGATTCATTGAGCGTATCACTATGAATCGCCACCTGGATATCCATCTCGTCGGCCACACTCAGGCAGTTATCAATCGCTGCGGGCGTCGTGCCCCAATCTTCATGCAATTTAAGGCCGATCACGCCTGCGCGCACCTGCTCACGCAGCGGCTCAGGCAAACTGGCATTGCCCTTGCCAAGAAAGCCTAAATTCATAGGGAACGCATCCGCAGATTGCAACATACGGTGGATATGCCATGGCCCCGGCGTACAGGTGGTCGCAAATGTGCCAGTGGCTGGCCCAGTACCGCCACCTATCATGGTGGTGACGCCAGACATCAAGGCTTCTTCAATTTGCTGCGGACAAATAAAGTGGATATGCGTATCAATGCCGCCGGCGGTGATAATCATGCCTTCACCGGCAATTACCTCGGTGCCAGCACCAATGGCAATGGTGACGCCGGGCTGGATATCCGGGTTACCGGCTTTGCCAATGGCAGAAATATAACCGCCCTTGATACCGATGTCGGCTTTGACAATGCCCCAATGGTCGATAATCAAGGCATTGGTAATCACGGTATCCGCTACTTCCGCCGCCAGGCCCTGGCCTTGGCCCATACCATCACGAATGACCTTGCCGCCACCAAACTTGACCTCTTCACCATAAATGGTGAAGTCTTTCTCCACCTCTACCCATAGTTCGGTATCCGCCAGACGCACTTTGTCGCCCACAGTCGGGCCAAACATTTCGGCATAGGCACGTTTATCCATCTTAATGGTCATTGCTTACTCCCATCCTTGAGGCTCCCCATCACCCGTGCAGCAAAGCCATATACTTTTCTATCCCCAGCCAGTTGCACCAATTGCACGGTACGCGTCTGACCAGGCTCAAACCTCACCGCAGTACCGGCGGCGATATTCAAGCGGCAGCCATAGGCCTGTGCGCGGTCAAATGACAAGGCATCGTTGGTTTCATAAAAATGGTAGTGCGAACCAACCTGAATCGGCCGGTCACCCTTGTTCGCCACATCCAGCGTCACGGTTTCGCGCCCTGTGTTTAGTTCGATGTCGCCTGCTGCGACCTGCATTTCGCCGGGAATCATTTATATACTCCTGAGAGTCTCAAAATACGCATCTTTCAACCTTCAATATTACATAGGCATGGTACTGCAAGCGTAGAGGGCAAGGCGCACAGCCGCAGACAGTACAATGAGTACGGCAAGGATGTGCAACACCGCCATCTGCGCTTACAGTGCCATGCCCCTATGGAATGGGGTGATGGACGGTAACTAATTTCGTCCCATCCGGAAAAGTAGCCTCCACCTGTATATCCGGAATCATTTCCGGCACGCCTTCCATCACGTCATCACGCGTCAGCAAGGTGGTACCAAAGCTCATCAGCTCAGCAACCGTATTACCATCGCGCGCACCTTCCATAATGGCTGCCGTGATATAAGCGATCGCTTCGGGATAATTGAGTTTTAAGCCACGCGCCTTGCGCCGCTCTGCCAAAAGTGCGGCGGTAAATATCAGTAACTTGTCTTTTTCTCGGGGAGTAAGTTCCATCGCTGCGTCTCTTTAATCGTTATTGTTCTAAGTGTTCCAAATGCGCGGCCTGATCGCTGCGCGGCCGTAATACCAGGGCCGCAGCAGCTGCCAGCATTGTTCGAAGTATTGCCTGGCCTGCTGTGAGGCCTGCCCGACATAGCGGATCGCTAGCACTTCCGGCAAGGCCGTGATGCCGGTCTTGGCATCGGCAGGCACGAGTTCCCTGCACGCCTGCACCACTTCAGCAGGCACAGCACCCGCGCATATAAGGAATGTCCCAAACACCACCGCGCCACCCAAACCAATACGACTGCTCGTCAGCACATCGGCTGCACGCATATGTGCACGTTCGTTCCAGATCAGCCGCCCATCGCGGCGTATCTGTTGTTTTAACTGGTAAACGCCGGTTTGCCAGGCCTCTTGCTGCGCCTGACGGCCCAGGCAGGCAATATCCCAGGCAGCAAATCTGGCATCGGCAGCCAGGTCAATTTCGGCACCGAAGCGCACTTCAGCCGCGTCGAACAAGATATTTTCCTGCGGCAACCACTCCAGCCCGCTACCTGCTGCCAACGTGAATTTTAAATCCTGCGAAGCCAGTGTGCCATTGGCTTTATACCATTTACCGGCACCCGGTGTCGTCAACAAGGCTTGCGCACCCTCACCCACATTGACCTGTAACTGTAAGGCGTCACCGCCCGCTACGCCACCAGGCGGGTGCACAATCACCGCATGGCAAATGGCGTCGCCCTCAGGATGCAATGATTTTTGCACGACCAGCGGCCCGTTATGCAGGCGATGCGCCAGGTAAGATCGTTGCTCGCGCAAGGCGAAGCCTAATTCGAGTCGCGCCTGCCAGCGCTTGTGTTGAAACTTGCTCAGGGAAGGCAAAGGCGTTGCCGAGTTAATATCATCCATACCGACGCATCATGCCACAGGCAAATCAAGAGTGTTTATTTTTTTATATTTGCCACAGAGGACACAGAGAGCACAGAGAAAAACCAACTTTTTGCCATCTCTGTGAACTCTGTGCTCTCTGTGGCTAAAACTATCCGAATCTAAACAGACAGATAACTTTTCACCTTGGCCGCATCCACATTATCACGCGTATCTTCGTGAATAAAACGGCCTTTATCAATCACGATAATACGGTCAGCGACCTCCATGGTGAAACTCAATACCTGCTCAGAGACAATGATAGTGATCTCACGCATTTTGCGGATTTCATTCAACACTTTAGCAATGTCTTTAATAATCGACGGTTGAATACCCTCGGTCGGTTCATCCAGCAATAATACTTTAGGATTGGTCACCAGCGCACGGGCGATGGCCAGTTGCTGTTGCTGGCCGCCAGACAAGTTACCGCCCTTGCGTTTGCGCATTTCATGCAAAACAGGAAACAGGGCAAAAATATCCTCCGGAATTTCGCCAGAGGAAGACTTCTCCAGCCCCGTTTCGATATTTTCCTGCACGGTCATATTCGGGAAAATCCAGCGCCCTTGTGGCACATAGGCCAGGCCTTTCATGACACGGTCATGCGTGGCAGCACCTTGCAGGTCAACGCCGTCAACCGTCGCCTTGGTCGCTTTGCTTGGCAAAATGCCCATCAGCGATTTAAACAAGGTGGTTTTACCCATGCCGTTGCGACCCATAATCGCCAGGGTCTCGTTTTTGTTGGCTTTGAAGTTCAGGCCATGAATCACCTGACTTTGGCCATAACTCACCTGCAAATTCTCAATTTCAAACATGCTGTGCTCCTTTAATGGCCCAGTAATTAATGACCCAGGTAAACTTCAATGACTTTTTCGTCAGCCTGCACCTTTTCCATCGGCCCTTCAGCCAGAATCTTGCCCTGGTGCAATACAGTGACTTTGTGTGCGATTTTTTTCACAAACTCCATGTCATGCTCAATCACAATCACCGAACGGTTCTGGCAGATGCGGTTGAGCAAATCAGCCGTCTGGTCACGCTCTTTCGCACTCATGCCCGCCACCGGTTCGTCCAGCATCAACAACTCTGGTTCTTGCATCAGCAGCATACCGATTTCCAGCCATTGCTTCTGGCCGTGGCTGAGCAAGGCAGATTCCATATCGAGAAACTCGGTCAACATAATGTCTTCTGCAACTTTACGCACACGCTCTTCAACCTCTTTGGTGCGTTTGAAGGTCAGGCTACCAAACACGCCACGGCCCTTGGGATAAGACACTTCCAGGTTCTGGTACACCGACAGGTTTTCGTAAATCGACGGGTTCTGGAATTTGCGGCCAACGCCGGAGCGTACGATTTCATGCTCTGACAGCTTGGTCAGCTCGGTATTGTTAAACTTGATCGAACCAGAGGTCGATTTGGTTTTACCGCAGATCAGGTCCAGCACGGTCGTCTTGCCAGCACCATTCGGGCCCACCAGCACGCGCAGCTCATTTTTGTCGATATACATGGTGAGGCTATCCACCGCTTTAAAGCCATCGAAGGAGACGGTTAAATCTTCTACAGCCAAGACGAAGTCTGTATTACTCATGCTTCTGCTCCTCTCAATTTGTTACTTTCGATTGCAGTGCTTGCGTCTGCTTTCTTGCGTGTCACTTTTTTGCTGACCACACTGGTAGATTCAGTGGCCAGGGATGTTTCAGTGGCTGTGTCGGTAAGGACTGCTTGCGCTTCTACCTCAGAAGTACTTACCTCAGGCTTTTTTACAGGCTGCGCTTTGTCTTTAAACCAGCCGTATTTAGTCGCATATTTATCCCAGATACCCGCCAGACCGCTCGGGAAGAACATCACCACGGCAATAAACAAGCCGCCCATCAGGTATAACCACATTTCAGGGTAATTCTCGGAGAATACGGTTTTACCGTAGTTCACCAGTAAGGTGCCGTAGACCGCACCGATCAGTGACGCACGACCACCGACGGCACAGAAGATCACCATTTCAATCGAAGGCACGATCCCGACGAATGAAGGTGACATAAAGCCGACTTGCAGGGTAAACATGGCACCACCGACAGCAGACATCATCGCAGCCAGGCAGAAGATAAAGATTTTGAAATTGGAGACGTCGTAGCCGGAGAATCGTACGCGCTCTTCTTTATCACGCATGGCCAGCAACAACATGCCGAACTTGCTGCTCATGATGTATTTGGACAGGAAAATCGCACCGAACAACAACAGGCCATTCGCAAAGTACAGGATATATTTGGCAGAGTCAGTCCGGATATCCCAGCCCAGCATGGTGCGCAAGTCAGTCATGCCGTTGACACCACCGGTATAGCCTTGCTGGCCGACAATCAGGATACTCAGGATCAAGGCAACAGCCTGGGTGATGATGGAGAAATACACCCCGCCCACACGGCGTTTGAACATGGCGTAACCAATGATGTAGGCGAATAATGCCGGAATGGTCAGTACGGCAAAGATGGTAAACGGCAAGCTCTTGAACGGCTCCCAGAACCATGGCAAGGCCGTGAGCTGGTTCCAGTCCATAAAGTCAGGAATGCCTGGCGTAGACTGGATTTTGGTGCTCAGCGGATCAGAAGCCTCCAGCTTCAGGAACATCGCCATGGCGTAACCACCGAGGCCGAAGAAAATGCCCTGGCCTAAACTCAGGATACCGCCGTGCCCCCACAACATGACCAGCCCCACCGCAACAAACGCGTAAGTCAGGTATTTACCGATTAGATTGAGGCGGAAAATATCTACGCCCAGTGGCAATACAACGAAGATGATGGCCGCCAGCACAGCCAGGCCGATCACCCCCTCCTTACCACCCAGTACAGGACTGGCTTTCATTTTTTCCCATAATGTCATCAAGATTTCTCCTCTGTTGATGCGTTGATTCTATTGCGGCAGGTAGAAACAATTAATACGTTCATTTACTTATGGCAACGCGTGAAAAACCTGTTCACACGCTGCCATCACCCTGTTATTTACGCAGTTTGGAGGCAAATAAGCCCTCTGGTTTCATCATCAAGATAGTGACGATAACGAGCAAGGTAGACACTTTGCCCATAGAGCTGGTCATAAAGAATTGCAGGACAGATTGCGCCTGGGCGATACCGAAGGCGGAGGCGATCGTCCCGACAATGCTGGCTGCACCACCAAATACCACCACCATAAAGCTGTCGACGATGTACAAGGTACCTGTGGTCGGGCCGGTAGAAGCAATGGTGGTAAAGGCCGCACCGGCGATCCCGGCAATGCCGCAACCCAGGGCAAAGGTCACACGGTCAACTTTGGCGGTGTTAATCCCCACTGCGCCCGCCATGGTGCGGTTTTGCACCGTGGCACGTACGCGCAGGCCCCAGCGAGACTTGAACATGAACATATAGACGCCAAAGGTCACTAGCGCAGCCAGCACCATCACAAACACGCCGTTAATGGGAATATCAATGTCCGGTGTTGGCTGGAAAGAACCCAGCATCCATTCTGGCAGTTCGGCGCTCACTTCTTTGGCACCAAATGAAGAGCGGAAAATTTGCTGCATAACCAGGCTCAAACCCCAGGTGGCCAGCAAGGTATCCAGCGGCCGCTTGTAGAGGTGCCGGATCATAATAAATTCAATAAAGTAACCAACGGCGAAGGCCAGTACAAAGGCAATTGCAATCGCAAACACGAAGTAATAATTCGTGAAGCCATACGTCGCAGCCACTTTGGAAATCAGCACCGTGGTATAGGCACCTATCGTCATAAACTCACCGTGGGCCATGTTAATCACACCCATCTGCCCGAAAATAATCGCGAGACCCAGAGCCATCAGTAGCAACACTGTAAACATGCTCAGACCTGAAAAGCCCTGCATCACCACAATATTGCCTATCTCAGCCATTGAATAACCAAACATATCGGTCTCCTTTAAATGCTACTTCTCTAAAATATTGTTTACTACTTGCGCCAAACGGTAGCCGGATATTCTCCGGCTACCGCTCAAGCTTTTAAGCCACTACCGGTTTATTGGTAGCCTTTTGGAAATGGATCTGGTTTGATGTAGTCAGAGGTGTAAACCACTTTGGCCTGGCCATCCTTACCCCATTGACCAATACGCAGCTTGGTCGTCAGGTGATGGTTAGCCTCAACAGTCACAGGACCTTCAGGTGCATCTTTGAACTCATAGCCAGGCAATGCAGCTTGTACTTTATCGACATCGAAGCTACCTGCGCGCTCAACTGCCGCTTTGTACAACCATGGGCCCAGGTAAGCCGCTTGTGTTACGTCGCCGATCACAGCATCTTTACCCCAGCGTTTTTTGAATGCTTCAACAAATTTCTTGTTTGAATCATTGTCTTGCGACTGGAAGTACTTCATCGCTGAGTAGAAACCAGCCAGGTTCTCACCGCCAATACCCAACACTTCATCTTCAGTCACGGAGATGGTCAACATGGTTTGCTTGCTGGAGTTCAAACCAGCTGCGTTCAACTGTTTGAACCAGGCCACGTTACTGCCGCCTACAACCGCTGCGTAAATCACGTCAGGTTTTTTCAGTTTGATTTTGTTGATCACAGAACCAAATTGCGTGTCGCCCAGCGCGATGTACTCTTCACCTACCACTTTGCCGCCCAGATGTTGCTCGATGTGTTTACGGGCAATTTTCATCGAGGTACGTGGCCAGATGTAGTCAGAACCAATCAGGTAGAAGGTTTTGGCTTTTTTCTCTTTAGCAATCCAGTCCAGACCTGCCAGAATTTGTTGTGTGGCTTCCTGGCCTGTGTAGAACACGTTTTTGGATTGTTCCAGGCCTTCATAGAAGGTTGGGTAGAACAGCAAGCCATTGTCTTTTTCAAACACTGGCAAAGCCGCTTTACGTGAAGCCGATGTCCAGCAGCCCATCACAGAAGCCACTTTGTCTTTTTCCAGCAACTTCTTCGCTTTTTCAGCAAAGGTTGGCCAGTCAGAGGCACCATCTTCCTGCACGATTTCAATCTTGCGACCCAGGATACCGCCCATGGCGTTAATCTGCTCGATGGCCAGCTTTTCAGCCTGGATAGACCCTGTTTCACTAATCGCCATGGTACCGGTGGCGGAATGCAGAATACCTACTTTTACCGTCGTGTCAGTCACTGCCAGGCCGGTGGTGTTTACTTTTGCCGTTGGAAAATCTGCAGCAAAAGCATGACCGCTGATGAGGCCTGCGGCCATCATAGCTCCCAGCAATGCGCCTTTCATAAAACCTCGTCTGTTTAAGGTACTCATTACATCTTCTCCTTTATGGATAAATCAATTAAGTTAATTGCTATTTCTGCTTACATACATGTGAATACTGGCGAGTGTCCGATCGAACTAATGTCCGATCATCCACGGTCTTGCTGTTTTCTTGGTTTGCATTTGCATCGCAGGTTTGCCGTTATCCGGATTCACCTTGGTCGTGGTCTTACAGGTATGTGACCCGGTACAACCACAACTGGAGCGGCGACCGCTGCGAGGCTCATGCGCAGATTTCTCGTTACGTTCATATGCGGAGCGTTGCTGCTTGCCCAGAATGGCCAGTTTGGGCACAGAAAGGATGCGCGGACTTTCGGCACCGCAACACTCACACTCTGCTGGCAAACTGGATTCACTCATTTTGCGTAGCGCGGTAAACACGCCACAACTGTCACACTCATATTCGTAAAGAGGCATCTGTACCCTTTCTTTGCCGGCTTGCCTGGGCAAACCTGGCCTGATGAAAACGTTTTCTTTTTAAGTACTGGCTTACGTACTCGGCGCCACGTTAATACCAGGTGGCACTTCAATTTTCGGTCCATCGGCATTCGGCCGGATATCAAACTCGAAGATTTCGGTCGGGATCCACAAGGTGGCGCAAGCGTTAGGAATATCGACGATGCCGCTGATATGTCCCTCTACCGGTGCCGTGCCGAGAATCGCCACCGCCTGTTCGCCGCTGTAACCAAACTTCTTCAGGTACTCGATCGCGTTCAGGCAAGCCTGACGATAAGCAACATGTACATCCAGGTAATGCTGCTTGCCCGCTTCATCCACTGAAATACCTTCAAAAATCACGTAATCACGGTAAGTCGGTGTGATCGGGCTAGGCTGGAAAATCGGGTTTTTGATCGCATATTTCTTCACACCGTCTTTGATCAGGCTGACTTTGATATCCAGATAACCGGCCATCTCAATCGCACCACAGAACGTGATTTCACCATCGCCTTGTGAGAAGTGCAGGTCACCCATGGAGAGACCGCCATCCTTCACATAGACCGGGAAGAATATTTTCGAGCCTTTGGTCAGGTTCTTGATGTCGCAGTTACCACCGTGGTCACGAGGTGGCACGGTACGCGCACCCTCCGCCGCCGCCTTTGTGGCAGCTTCACCAGATAAACGGCCCATGACGGCAGATTTAGGCTCAGGTGGCAGTGCCAGTGCCGGCACGCGGTCCGGATCCGTGGCAATCAACGCAGCTTCACGCTCATTCCATGTCTCCAGCAATTCACGTGATGGCAGGCAGCCAATCAAACCCGGGTGCATGATGCCGGCATAGCGTACTTTCGGCACATGGCGGGAAGTGGTGTATACGCCGTGGAAATCCCAGATCGACTTGCTGGCTTTAGGGAAATGGTCAGTCAGGAAACCACCGCCATTCTCCTTGGCAAACAGGCCGTTAAAACCCCATTGCTGGTCGTCAAAGGTACCTACGTCCAGAATTTCTACTACCATCAGGTCACCCGGTTCAGCGCCTTCGACGCCGATTGGGCCGCTCAGGTAATGCACCTGAGTCAGGTCCACATCACGGATATCATCGGCGCTGTCATTGTTGCCAATCTGGCCACCGGTCCAGTCCATACACTCGACGCGGAACTCATCGCCAGGTTTTACCATGGCAATCATCGGCAGATCTGGATGCCAACGGTTATGAATCTGACCGTCCTGCTCCCAGGGCTTTTTATCCAAATCCAGCTTCACTATTGTTTTCATGTCACTCATCTCCTAATAAGAAAAGTTAGGTGAGAAAGGGTTATCAGTCTTGATTAGAATTGCATCTGCAAAGCGACTTTGAAGTCGTTGGTGTCAGATGTGGTTGAAGTGTCAGTCTTACCGTAGCTGGCAGTAATCATGGCGTTGTATGGCGCGATGACATAGCTGGTACCGATCTCTACACGCTTGGTATCTGCGCCAGTACGGATGTTTGATGTACCGGTTGTCACACCATCCGCGTCAAACTTTTGATAGCGGACAAAAGGTTTGAATTTGCCCCAGCCGATTTCGTCCTGGAACAAATAGGCAACAGCCGCTGAGTAAGCTTTACCTTGTTCACCCAGAATGGCATTGTCGGTGTCGTAGTAGTAATAGGCAGCTTCAGCTGAGAATGTGCCCGGACCGACATCTTTCTTCTCTAACAAGAAGTCAACGCTGTAAGAGCTGTAGTCACCTACCGCGCCTAAGCCGCTAACCACGCCGTCTTTTTTCACACGACCGGCCACACCAACAGACAGAATGTCTTTGGCACCAAAGTAGCTGCCTGTGCCGTAATAACCTGGTTCTGCGTCCCAGAAGTTGTATTGCACACGGCCTGCATACATTAATTTGTCTTTAGTACCCGCAGTTTCTGATTGCGCACCTACACCGCTCAGGCGGAAAATGTTGTCACCTTCAAAAGCACCGAAGGACACTGCCAGATGGTCTTCCAGGAAGCTGGTCACCACTGCCACACCTTCATCACGGCCAATCACACCACCGTTGAAGCCATAACGTGAAGCGATGCCGCTCCAGTAGCCGCCACCCATGGAGTAGTAAGGACCCGCCATGTTGGCGCGATCACTTGGAGACAGGAAACGACCAGCCCAAATCGCCACTTCTGGTGTTAACTGGAACTGTACGTTGGCATCAATCACTTGAATGGTGTCACTGCTACCACCACCTGGTGCCGCAATGTTTTTCTCTGTGTTCAACATGCCTTTGATGTACTTGTTGAACGATCCAGATAAGTAAATACGGGCACTGTCTAAAGAAAAATCGTTAGAACGGTCTTTACCGTTAGCGGCACCGTCTTCTACTGAAGAATAACCGCCGATAAAACCAAAGCCAGCACTGATATACTTGTCCTCACCAAAAGTAATCGTGGCACCCGCGTTTGCCATTTGTGCACCCAAGCCACAAGCCATTGCTACTGCTGTATGCAAGGCACATTTTTTCAAGTTCATCATTTAAAACTCCCTTTCTCGTTAAATTCAAACAATCACAGTTGATCAAAACTTGCGCTCAGCTTAACGAGAGGGGGGTGTAGGACAAATACGTCAATTTGCGTAGTGATAGTGACTGCGAAACACAGCTAGACTGCACATAACAAATTGATAACGGGACAAGCAATGCGTCTTTTAACTTACCTTCTTTTAACTGCTTTATTGGCGGGATGCGGCGAAGTATCTTATAAGCGAGGCGGCTCGCAACAAGACATAGACCGCGCGCACCAGGCTTGCCGCGGCAGCGGTGACCAGCTTGCTGCCTGCCTGGCCGAACACGGCTGGCAAAAACCGCAAGTGGATGCGCTGGACCCGTTATTTGCCACCATAGAAGTGACAGATAACAAGCAGGCCAGCCAGGCCAAACCGAGCCCATTTATAGAGTTACCGGCGGATACTCCGCAAAAACCTGTGACCGCAGCTGTTGCAAAAACACCACAAGCCGCGCCGCCCGGGCAGAGTAGCAAACCAGCCATGAGCAGCAATACGACAGCAGTTGATGAAGCGCCGAAAAATGTGGCGAGTCACTCGACTGCCAATGATGGGCCGGATGTCACCTACGCCATCAACTCGTGGTGGAAAATGGGGGCTTTCCCCAATCAGCTGAAACAGGATCAGCTATCTTGCGAGAAAAAACTGGGGCTGGACTATTTGCCGGATTACAAAACACAAACCTACAAACGGGCGTTTGTCGTGTGTATGCATGACCTGGGGTGGATGGCCATTCGCAACCTGAAATAAGCAGCCACCAACACATGTTCATCTATCGCTTTTTACTGTTAGCGTCGTCAGCAGATTCTGACATGACTATCAGAATCATGAGACTGTCATCAAATTATCCAGTTTTCTAGAATGCGCATACGCGTGAAATTTCATGCGTAAGTATCAGGCAACAATGCCTTATTTAGAGGGATAAACGATGATGAAAAAATTAGCGATGGGTGCAGTATTAATGGCTAGCGCAGTCACGGCCTTCGCAGAGGTTGGCGTGGCAGTGAGCGTAGGTCAACCAGGATTTTATGGGCAGATTGTGCTGGGGAATGCCTATCCGGCGCCACAACTCGTCTATGCCCAACCAGTGATTATTCAGCCGCCGCCAGTGGCCGTCGTGCAACAGCCCATGTATTTGCGCGTGCCACCTGGCCAGATGAAAAAATGGGGCCGTTATTGTGGTAATTATGGCGCCTGTGGCCGCCAGGTCTACTTTGTGCAGGACAGTTGGTATCAGAACGTTTATGCGCCACGCTATAACGCCTATGGCGGGCCGGGCGGCAGACATGATGACCATGATCACGGTAACTGGCATGACGATGATCGTGGACACGGGCATGGGAATGGACACGGCAATGGTCGCGGCCGTGGGCGTGACTAAACAGCACCTGTCTGTCTGCACGCAGGCAGGCATGTCGCACTACTAGCAAGCGGATTCTTTAAAATTGTAAGGCGCCCGTCAGCTATTGCTGTTATGGTATGAAATCCAGAGCTGCGCCAGTTCACAGGCTGGTGCAGCTCTGCCAGATTTAAACGTCACAACTGATTGAAAAGCAATTGCTTGTTAACCACATGTTTAAAAAGCATGTAGCACAGGCAATTGCCCCTTGTTCAGCACGTTGTTTAACCAAGGAACAAGGACTTTGCAGCATCTTTTATTGAAACCATCATTGACCACGACAGTCAGCGATATTTCATGCCCGCCTTATGAATATCCGCCCGTATTCCCCAATCCATTTCCTGCCCCACCGCTGAAATAATCGTTTTAAGTTTAGACGCAGATTGGTCAAAGTTTACTCGACGCCGCAAAAATTCAGCGAATCATAGAGTTAGGCGCGTTACCAAGAAGCAATCCACTGTGTTATCCACAGTAATTGTGGAATGGAAAAGCTGATTACTTTAAATGCTCGGCTAAATAATCCACAAACGAAGCCAGTTTAGGTGTTGTCTGCCGCTCTTTGGGATAAACCGCATTCACTGGCCGAGAGGGTGGCGTAAATGCTTTGAGCACTTCTACAAGTTGCCCTGTGTGTATATCGTTTTCCAACAGCACCTTTGGCATCATGATAATGCCGATGCCCTTTAATGCCGCCTCCCTCAATGCCTGCCCATTGTTGGAGTCAAATCTAGAGTGACTGAAACTCTGGTTAGTCAGGGCTTTTTCAACCACCTTCCAGCCGCTTTGACTGCGCCAATTGGTAAAGCCCAAACATTGATGATTTTTCAGATCTTCTGGTTTTGTTGGCGTACCATGCCTGCTCAGATAGACAGGAGAGGCGCATATCGACAATTCAAACGTAGACAGTCTACGAGCGATGAGTGACGAATCTGACAGTTCGCCAATCCTGATTGCCACATCGAAGTGTTCATCAATAATGTCTACAAACCGGTCTGAAAGGGATAACTCCACACTGACATCCGGAAACTGATTTAAATAATCACACACAATTGGCGTCAGGGTAATAGACCCAAACCAGAGTGAGGCAGTGACTTTCAGTAAGCCTTTGGGTTTACCGCTTAAAATGGCCGTACCGGCTTCTGAATCTTCGACTTTCTTCAGAATCTCCTTACAGCTTTCGTAATAGGCTTTTCCAACTTCGGTCACTTGCAGCCTGCGTGTGGTGCGTTTGATGAGCGTCGCATCCAGCCTTTTTTCAATGGCGTTGATGTGTTTGGTCACCATGCCAGGAGACATTCGAAACACATTCGCTGCGGCGGTAAAACTGCCTAACTCCACCACTGATGTATACACCTGCATGCTGGTGAATCTATCCATTCATCACTCTCAGTAAATAATATTTTTAATATTATGCTATTTATCAAAGTGATTGTAATCATCAGAATAGCGTTCATGCAGTAAAGCGCGCCTATTAAAAAGCGCTTCTATGCCATGTTGATAGGCGAGCATTGAATGTCATTATTGAAGAGGAGATTTCACATGAAAGTATTTTTAGGCATTGGTTCCGGCCCAGGCATGGGCATTGCAACGGCAGAGCGCTTCGCCAAAGAGGGGTTCAAAATCATTTTGGCGAGCCGTAACGCCGAAAACACTGGCAAATTAGTTGCCGAATTGAATAGCAAAGGTTACCAGGCCGAGGCCAAGGTGGGGGATGCATCTGATGCAAGCCAGGTAGCCGCACTCATTGCCGCCGTTAAAAATCAGGAAGGTAACATTGATGTGCTGCACTACAACGCGGCAAACCTTCGCCAGGCCACAATCGCCAGTCAAGCCAACGACACATTTAACAGTGATCTGGCCGTTAATATTGGCGGTGCATTATCGGCCGTTAAAGCAGTGGTACCGTTAATGACTGCAGCCAAATCAGGCTCTATCCTGCTCACAGGTGGTGGCTTTGCGCTGTATCCCAGCCCCGACTATCTCTCTCTGAGCATCGGTAAAGCAGGCATTCGCGCGTTGGCTTTGGGGCTTTTTGAGAACTTGAAAGAACACAATATCCATATTGCCACTGTCACCGTGGCCACCTTTGTGAACCCAGGCTCACAAGAGTCTCACGACGTCGCCGAACAATTCTGGAAGTTACATGCTCAACCTGCTGGTCAGTGGACGGCAGAAGCAATCTATCCAGCAAGCTAATTCTTAAGCAAGCTCAATCTTGAGGGGAGGAGCAACCCTCCCTTCATGATGCACCGCAAGCTAGTGCAGGCCTAATGTCCAGTGAGGCAGCAATATATCAAACAATGTGAGGGGAGATCATTTTATGCTTCCTCTTTCTGATCCATGAGCCCAGATAAACGCTTATTACATAGTGAGTTTGTATCTACTTTCCTGAGCAGGAATTAAGGTCCAGACCTTTTACGAAGGAAACTGAATTGCACAAAAATTATTTTCACACTCGGAATTCAATCGGAACAGTAGCCCATCCATCAATAGGCGTATTGCCACGCCTAGCTGGTGCAAACATCCATGTCTTCACAACCTCTTGAGCCGCTTCATCAAGAATTTTTCGTCCACTTGACTGTTTTACCTCAACTGAACCGGCCTTACCATTGGCAAGTACACGAACGCGTAAAATTACCTTACCTCCCCAACCTTGACGCTGTGCAAATAAAGGATATTCAGGTGGTGGATTATTTAGATATCCTGCATAGCCAGTAGCCTCCGTCACAGGCTCTTCCTTAGGTGCCGGTGGTGGTGCTACGGGCCCTGCTGCCACAGGTTCGGACGGTCTTGTTGGTGCTGCTGCCACAGGTTCTGGCGTATGCTGGGCTGTGGTATTTTCCTGCACGGTAATATCATCAGGGCGAATATCTTGCTGCGCAAGCTGAGTCTTTAGCGCAGGGGTTGGTTTCGCTGGTTGAGGCTTACGCTCCACGTTGCGAGGTGGAGGAGGCGGTAGCGGCTCTATTTTTTGTTCTGGCACCACAGGCCGAACAAACTCGATCAAAACTTCTTTTTTCTTGGGAATCACAACCAGATCATGCTGCGCATACAAATAAGTAACAAATGCAACAACATGTGATCCAATCACAAGCAAAACAATACTGACATTGCGGAGGCTGATCCACCTACTTGGTCTATCAAATGGTTGATGAGCATGCTTGTGAAAAAAATCAAATTGCTCGCCACTGCCGGTAGTTGCCTTTGAATCTGCAGACTTTACTATATTCAAGTTCTCTTCGATATTCTGCAGAGGCTCAGATACTGGATAATTAGTAAGATTAGACATGGTCATTTTATCTTTTCAATGAAAACGCTTACTTTGATACAAGCTAAATACAATCTGTTAGCACATCACCACAAGGTCGCTTGAGGCTGATGCGGAATACATCGTTGAGCAGCAGCGCTCAACATCTATGTCAACAAGCATCTTCAACATGCTTGATACTACAAAAATTGAATTTCCTACTGACAGATTCAGGCAGCAAGGAATCGCTCGGACTAACAAAGCAGAACTCACAATACTTCCTTGCTTTATTTAGAAATCCGATTCCTTGCTGTTTGAATAATGACTAGTAATTCGTTAAGTAATCATCATTCCTGAAAAAAGAATGCATAGGATGAAAATGTCACGCGGTTTTAGCACCCAATCTCAGTATTCTCCGAATTGGTATATCCAAAGGTAGCAAGAAGAGCGGAAGCAAATGCGCGATTGTCACAACGACAAAAAACGGAATCAATGTTGGCAGAACGAACAGTGGGAACAAAAGAACTGGTCCCAAGAACATGGAGATATATAAAAACTGCTCCGCGATACCCCCCGCCCCCATCACATCTCCATGGGTAGACATTTTGGGGATACTGGTAAATATCCATGCAACAACGAAACTTCCGAAGAATCCCTGCGCTATTTTTGCCACGATAGCCACTGATGGACTTGTCCCAGGAAGAAATACAACGAACTCTAACGCAAGACCGATCACAGCACTCGACACCACAACCCAAGGGCCTAGCCGTTTTATATTCAAGATAAATCCAGCAAAAACCCCAGCCAATACACTAGAGAGAATGCCCACAGTAGAGATGACACCAATCGTTGTGGGAGCCACATGCAGCTTTGTAATGAAATATACCGGCACAATTGCAACCAGGCCTAATGCCAAGGTTAGTGGCGCACCTACCGCTGCAGCCAGTCTGATCAATGAAGGATCAGAATAAATGTCAAAAACTTTGGACAACGGTTTTCGCTCTGTTTTATGAACTAGGTTACCGCCTGGAAGTAATGGCGTCAGCAATACAAGTCCGAACAAGATGTACGCATGGCCAGAAAAAACGATTCTCCAATCTACTCCCACATAAGGTGAAACAGAAAAGATAGCGATTGCTCCACCTAATGGAGATGCAACTGACCAGAACGCAAGCGCCGAGGTTCTGCGTTTGCCATCAGTCGTATGCAGAATCAACGCCAAAGCAGCTAATACAACGAGGATATAACCCAACCCCTCAAGAACCCTTAAGATTAAAAGGCCTTGAAAAGTCGTGGCCAGACTATCCAGATAACTGAATGTCCCAGCTACGACCAACCCCAGAACAATTGATCTGCGCTCACCGATATGTGCAATTGCCCAATTCACGATAGGAGAAGCTAAAGCAGCAACCAATGCTACTGCCGAAACTACCCAACTTGCATGGGCAGGAGTCACTGAAAAAGCACGTGCAATATCACCAACCAAGACAATGGTTTTGCCGTGACAAGCAGCAATGATGACTGCAAAAGCGAGTGTTAAAGCGATAGATGGCCAACTTCCAGCACGCATTTTTATTTCCTTTTTGAATAATTTTCTGATTAATTAAGCGCAGCATTTACCACTTGCAGCTCGCTGAACTCTTCATAACCTCTGAGCCCACCTTCATAGCCAAGCCCGCTCCATTTGAACCCACCTTTTGGTGCCCCTGGATGAATATCGCCATGTTGATTCACCCAAGCCAGCCCAACATCTAATTGGCGCACAACAGCAAGCCCACGTTGCGCATCCGCAGTCCACACAGAAGCGCCAAGGCCAAAGGGGCTTGCATTAGCCTGCCGGATGGCATCTTTTTCATCAGAAAAGGGAATGATAGGGAGAACAGGACCGAACTGCTCTTCATCAACCAAGGCAACCCCTTCACCAACACCCGTGACGATGGTTGGAGGATAGAAGTAGCCAGGACCGGCGAGAGCGGCCCCACCAGTATGAATTTTTGCACCATGCTTTAACGCATCGGCTACAAAATATTTCACTTTCTCGAATTGGATAGCATTGGTAATAGGACCAAGCTCGACACCTTTTTCAAACCCATTCCCCACCTTTGCTGCTTTGGCTCGCTCAATCAATGCATCCAGCAATTGCGGGAAGATCCGCTCATGCACATACACACGCTTGATAGCAAAACAAATTTGCCCACTGTTCCAGAATGCTCCCCAGAAGATCTTTTCGACGATCGTTTTAGGATCAGCATCATCAAGCACAATTGCTGCATCATTACCACCAAGCTCAAGCGTCAGCCGCTTAACATCTGATGCTGCACCTGCATAGAGCTTTTTACCGGTAGCCACACTGCCTGTAAATGTGATCTTCTTTACCAGGTGATGCTGGCTTAACTGTGCCCCCACCTCACCATCTCCGGAGATGATATTCAGCACACCAGCAGGGAATATTCCATTCAGGACTTCGCCCAACAATAATGTTGATAGCGGGGTAAACTCTGATGGTTTGATCACCACGGTGTTTCCCGCTTTGAGTGCTGGTGCAACCTTCAGAATGAGCAGGATGATTGGCACATTCCAGGGAGTTATCGCAGCCACTACGCCCAATGCTCTACGCTCAATAGCTACAAATTTCTCGCTATCAGAACGTAGTGGTAAAAGTGGTGGTAGATCGAAATTCGCATAGTGTTCTAAAGTGGCAGCGGCCCCGGCAACTTCACCAATCGCGAAGTGAATTGGCCGTCCTTGCTCAAGCGTGATGAGCTTTGCAATATCCTCACTGCGTTTCCGAATCGCCTCAGCCGCCAGTTTAAGCGCGACGCTTCGTGAGCTCTCGTCTTTGGTCCAGCTAGGGAATGCTTTATGTGCAGCTTGAATAGCGGCATCTACCTGAGCGCTGCTGGCATATGGCGCCTGAGCAACAATCTCTTCTGTTGCAGGGTTAATCACATCGTAATAGCGATCAGAAGAAACAAGATCACCATCGATGTACAACGAATATTCAGACATATATGTCTCCTTAATTTCCACTGAGGATGGAATCAGCTATTTTTTCTGCAACCATGAGTGTCGGCAGGTTGGTATTGGCAGTTGGCACGACCGGCATGATTGACGCGTCAGCAATTCGAAGACCCGATAAGCCGTACACTTTCCCATGGGGATCAACCACCGCTAGTGGATCATCTTCAGAACCGATTTTTGCCGTGCCACTTGGATGCCATACCCCGCCAATATTGACGCGAATGTAACGCTCCAATGCAGCGCTGTCATTCAGAAGCTCGGATAACAAAGGCCCTCCAGACTGGGGGGCGGCAAAGCGTGATAACGTCAAAGACAGTTCATACTTGGCCAAGGATGGGTGCTTGAATAATTGATCAATCACTCGCAATCCTGCTTTGACTCTTTCAAGGTCACGCTCATCAGAAAGAAGATTAAAGTCGACTTTAGGATAAGTCCTGGCGTCGTTACCCTTCAGCTTTAAATGCCCGATCGAATCGGGTTTGTTAACCCAAAAGACTGCAGATGCAAGTCCAGAGTTAGCATCAGCGCCGATATGCAGAAAAAGATCAGATGGCGTATTTGGGTCAACCCCCGATGAGAGCCTGACTCCTAATTGATGGCGACCAGTAGAGAACTCGTTTCTTGCGGCAGCTTTGGCTTTATCAGATAACTCAGCAACGACTCCGATAGAAGAGTGTTCCCAAAGGTTCTGGCCAACACCATCTCGATCCGCAATAACTTCGATACCAAGATTATTCAGGTCTTCAGCTGGCCCTATCCCAGCCCTTAAAAGGAATGCCGGAGACTGTAATGCCCCGGCAGCCAGAATCACTTCAGAGGCAAAAACCTTTTCTACCTTGCCGCCATGATCCACCGTTACACCTTTGACAGTCTCTGCATCCAATATCAGGTCTAATGCTTGAGAGTCAGTCCATAATGTGAGATTCCTGCGCGCCCTCACGTCCTGACTAAGATAGCCACGCGCAGCAGAGAATCGTTCGTCACCTTTCAAGGTGAATGCAGGAGGGAAGTAACCGTCCTCAAAATTTGCATTCTGATCATGAATATTTTTGAGACCGATACTTTGTAAAGCCTCTGTCACAGATAGCGTGAAGTCGGTCCAATGATCGGGATCTACACGGTCAATCGGGATAGGACCATCGTCGCCATGTAGCTCATGAGATCCATAGGTTTTATCGGTTTCTGCTTTCTTAAAATAAGGCAATACACCATCCCAGTTCCACCCTTCAGCCCCAAGCGCCTCCCACTCATCATAATCACGCGGCAAGCCACGATTAGAAACGACCATATTGACACTAGAGCCACCACCCAGAATCCGGCCTTGTTCGATAAACTGTAATTCACGATCAATATCAGGATGCAAAGCGGTTCGATATACATTCAGCCCAGGCCAAAAGAATCGCTCTCCAGCAAGCCTTGGTAACCAAGGCTGTAACCCATTATTTATCTCAGGCGGAATGCCATCTTCAGGCGTATCAATACCGGCCTCTATCAATAGCACCTTGGTTAATGGATCTTTTGATAGTCTATTAGCTAACACACTGCCAGCTGTGCCACCACCAACGATCACATAATCATATGTTTGTACTGTCATCATCACTTTCCTTGTCAGGCCTGCCAGTCAGGAAAAGACGCTCCCAACTGACAGGTATCAACTACGTCAAATCCCCAAGGTCATCAGAGATTTCACTACCTGTGTTTTCTATTCTTTTAGAATTCCAACGTCAGATTAGCGAACACACTTCGTGGTTGAAGTCTGTTGTAGGTAGGTGCGGCAAAGAATGCGCTTGATGTATTAGCAGAAACAGTGCCTGCATACAGCCCTGAAAGTGCCTCTTTATCAAACAGATTATTCACGTTCAGGCTAATGGTACTTTTCTTGACGATCTTGCTGCCGAGATCAAACTTGTAACCAAGATTAAGATCAACAACTGTGTAACCGCTCAACTTTTCTGTATTCGCCAGATCGCCATAAAAGCTACCGGTGTAGCGCGCTAGCAAATTGCTATATAAGCGACCATCGTCATATCCAACACCAAGGGATAAAAGATTCTTAGGCGTGTTGAATAGCTGATTGCCTTTGGTATTTTCTTCCAGACCTCCAGCAGCATAGTTGTCTTCCTGCTCTGCTTTTACGTATGTCCAGGAACCACGATAGTTAAAGTTGTGTGGCAACTTACCATTCAAAGCCAACTCAAGGCCTTTTGTCGTCACGGCACCGGCATTGATATAGGACGTAGTTCCCAACGACGTGTATGAAACCTGACGATTCTTAAATTGGTCGTAGAACAGTGCAGCACTCACTAATACATCAGGCGTACTGTAGCGCCAGCCGATTTCCTGATTGAAGGTAGTTTCAGCTTTCTGATCACCACCCGTGTTGTTACCATAGATAGAAGCAACAGCCGGTACACGAATATTGGTGGTCGCGTTGTAGTAAATCTGATTATTTTGATCATACTGATAATCAAGGCTGAAACTTGGGAGGAGCTTATAGTAATCAGCCGATCGCTTGAAAGCTGACCCACTTAACACACCAGCGATGTTCTCACCTTCATATTCGGTATGCTGCCACGCAAGCGCACCTTTCGCATTCCATTGCGAAGCAAAGTTCCAAGAGTCCTGTACCCAGAGTTTTTGGGTTGTCATCCTGCTTCTCTGATCGGTGAAGAAGATCTCTTTACCATTCACATCTCGAATGATTTTGCTTCCATCAATAGCAACAGGCTTACCATCACTTCTTAAGGGAATCGCCGCCATTTGGTTAGTTGCATGGGTGTAATCAAACCAGGCACCAACCTGCAATACATTCGTATCAGTCAGATCAAAGTCGATCTTTTGAGATGAACCTACGCGATATTGCGTTGGGAATACACCGCCAGCAAATGGCCTGATATCAAGAAGATCGCCATCCCCGTTCACATCAGCATTCAGCACAGACTCGGGAATCGCTGATGCGAACACTGTTGCCGTACCGTCTGTTACTCGAACGAAGTATGGGTCGACATGAAGATGCGCATTGTCGGTCAGGTTGAATAAACCATTAAGGCCGTAGGTCTGAATTTTGAAGTCAGCTCGCTGTAGTTTCGCACTATTAGATGTTGCTGCAGAAATATCAGCAACGCCATTCGTTCCACCATAGGTGGAGTTAATGGCACTTGAATAATTCGCGTCGTACGGCTGCGACTTATATTGAGCAAGGGTTGGGTGAGAATAACTGTTACTTCTCATACTAAATATGGAAAAGATAGCATTGATGCTATTGTTATTTCCCCATTCATATTGCAAGTTGCCCTCGAAGCGGTTCGATTCGACTGCGCCTGTGCCACTTGTCCATAAGTCAGCCGTTGTTCTGGAGGCCGATACCCAGGCAGAGAATCCATTTTTTTCGCCGAGATTCGCTCGGACAAATGAACGACGAGTATTATTACTACCGAAACCTTGCTTGACCAATAAGCCTGCCTCTTTGGTAGGTTTGACAGTTTGAATTTCTATACTGCCGCCACTCGCCGTGAGTGTAGGTGCATTAATCGACTGACCACCGTATATGACGCTAATGGATTCGTAATTCTCCGGATCTCCGAAGAAATCGCTGTGAGGGGTCAGGTATAGTGGGTCATTCAAAGGAATACCATTTCTGGTTACACCAATTTGATCTTGAGAAAACCCTCTAATAGATAAATTACCTTCACTGATCCCTGATGTATCCCCACCACTAAAATGGATGCCGGGCAAATATTTCAACGCGCCTGTGACAGCTGAATCCAGGCCGACAAACTTCTCAAGCTGGGACTTACTTAAAGTTGCTCTAGATTCTGCGATGGTTTCTTTAGGTGTATCACCGACAAGTGGCTGAGTCTTGCCTTGAACAACGACAGCACCCAAATCTGCCGACTCCTCACTGTTACCCTGAGCGTCTTCCGCCAGAGCAACTCCCGCCCCAGAGAGAAACATGGCACCGTAGACTGCCAGCGTGAGCTTTTTGATGGCAGGCTTCTTAATAATGTTGTGAGACATTCCTTCTTCACCCTTAAAATTAATGAAAAAATCGAAACTAATGTTTTATTAATTTCTGTGGGCTTCAAATGGCAACATACATGCCTAACCATCCGTTAGCGTTAATTTCTATTTCATTAATAAAAGAACATCGAAAAAATTAGAGGTTGCTCAAAAACTATTTGGTAATTTTCGAGGATATCTGCATCAGCTTATGGCGTTTTAAAAGGTTATATACTGAAGACAACGCTACTTTCCGGCCTAAATACTCTTCTAAAGCCGTCTTAACATCAGATACCCTGATAGCCTCTCCATGCTTGGCGGCTTGGAAATATGGGTGCAAAAACCTACTTTCCTGCACCACGGTCATATTTTCGCGGCGTCGCCCACCCAATGCAGAAGCACTCCTACCAAGCACCAGATTACCTTTCAGGAAATTCTGACGAAGTTTATAGACCCAATTGACTGATATTCCTAATAAGGAGGAGGCTTCACTTGCTGTCATTCCATGAACGCAAGTCAACAAAAAGGCTTGTGCCTGCCTCAGTTGAGACAAGTCTTTTGTTTTACGGATGATTTGTACAGCCCGTAAAAGACTATCCTCCGACTTGTCTGAAATTCTTATCAGTTCTCGTGTTGGCTTCATACTCATGAATTGGAAAAATCACCGAAAATTGCTTCTGCCAGTCCGACAAAAATGTTTGATAGCGAACAGTAAAAGTTGCGTATCAAACATCGTGTACTTTTTTATGCATGCGTACGGCCAGAAGCGATAAATAAATATCAATCATCATTAGTGACTGCAAATTATGTACCACATAACGATACAACATACCAATATACGGTTAAATTTTAGAGATGGCATAGCGTTGCATATAGGCGGATAATTCACAGTATTGTTTTCTTAAAAATCATAGAAATGAATAGTGAATCCACTAATGGCATCCAGGTAATCAACCGCGCCTCAACCATTCTTCGAGTACTGGCAAAAAATCCGGCCGGACTTAGTCTTGGGAAAATTTCAGAGTTGGTTGATCTGCCGCGTTCAACAGTCCAACGAATTGTCAAAGCGTTAGAGCATGAAGGTCTGGTTGCCATGATGGATGGCGGCAGAGGATTCAAATTGGGTATGACTTTTGGCCAACTCATTCATGAGACGCAAATTGATATCATCTCTGTGATGCGGCCTCAACTGGAGCAACTATCGAAAAAGGTCAACGAGACAGTTGTCTTATCTTCCTTTTCATCTCAACAGACCAATGTAATTGACCGAATTGTCGCTGAAAGGGAGTTACGCGTAGTTGCCGCACTGGGAGCGGTACATACACTTTATACGGCAGTAGATGGCAAGCTTCTTCTTGCAAGCCTATCTGACAAAGAAGTGGTTCAAAGAATTGGGAAAAAATACCCCAAACACACGGAACATACGAAGGACTTGCAAAGCCTTCTTGAAGACTTGAAACAAACCAGGGAGACAGGGTTTGCGATTGACCGCAATGAATACATTATAGGCATCAGCGCAATAGGTGTCGCACTAGAAACCTTTATGGGAAATTACGTCATTGCAATCGTCACTCCAAGTTGTCGTTTTGACACTGATCTGGAAAACTTCAAAACGGAGCTACTTGCAGTGAAAGATAGAGTATTGCTAGGGCTTGGGCGCACTTTATAAATAAAATATGGCCACGCTTTGCGCGTCCAATCATGCACCAGATCTATCTCTATCAATGATAGCTAACGTGGATGTCGACCTAATACATGAAACGCAAAGTCGACAAACTACCAGAGAAAGAAATGTACAACATCCTATGAGTCTAAATTAAATGATACATACTCAGGCACTTCGAAATTTTTATCTAATCCAGGAAATAAAAAATTCAGAACTTTCGGATTTTTAGATACACCATTGCCTCCAATTAACTTCCACTCACCACCTGAAATCTTTCTCACGGCCAAAGTAAATCCATTGACCTGAAGTTTCAGACCGGGCTTCTCCAGAATTGAGACTTCTCTGATAGTACAAATTAAATATTGTTTTGATTTTGCCGCAGTGTCTGGGATGTTATTTGTGTAAGAGATGAGTTTTAACTTTTGTGCATCCATATCTTTAAACGTATTTTCTAACCGCTCAATATATTTTTCTTGCCCTCCCATGATGGCTAGAATCGGACCAAAAGTAGTTTCTGTAATTACCTTTGGTTCCCTAGTAGCTAATGCTTGGTTAACTTTATCGAAAAGTGCGGCAATTTCGACTTTGTCCCTTTCTGAAAGGGTGTCTGCTGCTACAGGCATTAGAAATTGAATTGCTACAATTAGAGAAATTAATATTTTCTTCATAGATGGCTTTACAGTTTTTTTGATTTTTACGTAACTCAGCAGAATCTGTGCCAGCTTAAATTTAAAGCCATCCTTAAAAAGGCGGAGCCATGGATGCTTACTGCCCAACATTTCCATGCAAAAAAGAACACATTAACTGCTTGCAATTCAACATCCAGCAATCAAAGCATTTAAGTCTTTCAAATCAGAAACATCTTCACGGAACAAAGCGCTCACATGCCTTTCAGTTTTCGGCGCACCCGAAGATAAAGGTTTTGATTAAACTGGCTTAAATATTGCCTTTACAGGCCAATAAGCTAAGTGATTATTCTTAATTGAGATGAAAAAGTAGTTTATGGCACCGATTGCGATATTTATGGCTAATCCGACACTCATCCTACAAATACCTGTACACAAACAAGTCCAATCGCGTTGAACTTTTAAATGGGCTAGCACTCTCAAGCTTTGAGTGCTAAAATCATTTTAAACATCTTCTTTCAATAAGGAGTTTATTATCAACGCGTTAACTTTACCTGTCGTTTCCTCGGCTGACAGCCTGGATAAATATCTGCGCACCATCAAGCAGTTTCCAGTGCTCACGGCTGAAGAAGAATACAGCTATGCGACTGAGTTGAAACAAAGTGGTGACCTGGAGGCTGCGCGCGCACTGATCGTGTCGCATCTGCGCCTGGTCGCGAGCATTGCCCGTGGTTATAGCGGTTATGGTTTGCCACAGTCTGACCTGATTCAGGAAGGCAATATTGGCTTGATGAAAGCGGTGAAACGCTTTGACCCTGACCGTGGCGTGCGCCTGGTGTCATTTGCCATGCACTGGATTAAAGCCGAGATTCATGAATACATCGTGCGTAACTGGCGCCTGGTGAAAACCGCGACCACCAAAGCACAGCGCAAACTGTTTTTTAATTTGCGCAGCATGAAGCAAGGCTTTGAAACGCTGAGCCCGGATGACGTACACCGTATCGCCACCGAGCTGAATGTGAAGCCGGAAGAAGTGACCGAGATGGAATACCGTCTCAATGGTCAGGAGATTTCACTGGATGCGCAGGTGGATGACGACGGCGAAGAAGTGTACAGCCCGATCGCGTTCCTCGAAGATGAAGGCCCTGAGCCATCGACTTTGCTGGAAAACCTGCAAAACGAGCATCTGCAAACCGAAGGTTTGAGCATGGCTTTGCAACAACTGGATGAGCGTAGCCGCCGTGTGCTACAAGCACGCTGGTTGACCGAAGGCAGCGCCTCCACCCTGCATGAACTGGCTGCTGAGTTTAATGTGTCTGCCGAACGTATCCGCCAGATTGAGCAGAAGGCGATGCAAAAAATCAAAACCTATATGCTGGAAAGCAAATAACAAAACAGGAGCAAATGCTCCCGTTTTTGTTTTCATGGCAGCTATTTTAGGCCGCTTGTACGATGACTTCTTCGTGTGCCAACGCAAACATGGCTTTGCCATTGAGTTGATCCAGCTCAGCCAGTTGCTGGCGAATGGATAATTCCACCTGCTCTAAATCGGCAATACGCTCTTCCAGGGTATCGGTTGCCTGGTAAATGCGCTTGATGCTTTCCACTCGGCGCTTCAATTGCACATGGTGTTCGCGCATCTGGCTTTCCATCGGCGCGATGACGGCTTTTAGCCAGCTCTCGGTATCGCGATTAGCTGCCTCATATTCCAGAATCACATGGCTGGCCAGGGTTTCGAAAAACTTGCTGGTTAGCGTCAGTTTTTCGTGTGCGATCATATTGAAGGTGGTGTTGAACTGGTCACGGTAAATGGCTTCCAGTTTATTGAGCGCTTTTAAATAGCGTGAGGTAGAAAATGGGGGGGGCGCTTTTTGCAGCAAACCGTGCTCTTTGGAAAACTTCTCATACATGGCTTCCATCATTTTCTTGATTTCATGCACATGCACATCGGCATCCATCATGCGACGTTTGAGGTCACTGAAAAAGTCATCCATGGCCTGCCGCATGGTTTTGGTAAACGCGGCTTTCATCATGGTATCGCGGGTTTCACGCACCTTGTTTTTAAGCGCAGGCATGCCTAGATGATGGAATACCTGGTTGGACTGCGCCGAAAACACGCTACGCAAGGCTTGATAACGCTGTAAACCGACTTCAAAATTGACCTTGTCTTGCTTGACCTTGCGCATCATCTGCGCAATCACGTCTTCATTCTTGCCCTGCAAGCAACGTAATTCATCGGCTTGATCCAGCACACTTTGCAAACGCGTTTCCAGCGTGATGCGCGTCTGATGCACCATGTCTTCAATTTCGCCCTGTATGCTTTCGCGCACAATCTCCTGCTTGGCCGGGATCAGCTCATCAGACAGGTTTCTTTCCAGTTGCAGCAAACGGCTTTTGAGCAGCAACTGCTGGTCGCCCTTCACTTTAGCCAACAGGCCTTTTTGCGCGGAGGTCGGTAAAATCTGGTCGCGCGGCAAACCTAATAATTCAGCCGTGTTTTGTAACTGGCGATAAAGCTCTGTTTCCACTTCGTCATCGGTTTTCAGTGGATCCCATAAACCATCAATCTTGTTAAGTACGGCTATACGGCCTTTTTGCTTCCAGCGTGCACCGCTGATATAACGGCGCCAGACTTCCATCTCGGATTTGGTGACGCCGGTATCGGCACCTAAAATAAACAACACCGCATGCGCATTCGGCAACATGCTCATGGTCAGCTCAGGTTCGGCACCAATGGCATTTAATCCTGGCGTATCCAGAATCACCAGGCCCTGCTTGAGCAAGGGGTGTGGAAAATTAATCACCGCGTAACGCCAGCAGGGAATTTCCAGTAGGCCATCGTTACCAATCAGCATGGCATCATCTGGCTGGTCCGGGTGATATAAGCCCAGGGACTGTGCTTCATCGACGGTGACGCGGCGGGTACGGCTGACCTCTTTAAAGGCCTCGACCATGCTTTCGCGTGAGTGTGCATCAAATTCGACCGCGGACCAGGCTTGTGGCATACGGCGGTATTCGCTGATGGAAATCTGGTGGGTACTGGTTTCAATCGGCAACAATGACAAACTGACCGGTTTGCCGGTGTCATAACGCAATTCAGTTGGACACATGGTGGTCCGCCCTGCGCCAGATGGCAGCAAACGGTGACCATAGCCGGAAAAGAAGATCGCATTAATAAGCTCGGATTTGCCACGCGAAAATTCGGCGACAAATGCCACGTTTAACTTGTCCTCACGCAAACGGTTTAGTTGCTGCTGTATCCGTTCTTCTATTTGCACATCGCTGAGCTGTTTATCAGCCAACCAGCGCCGATAATCCCCCAAAACATCAGCAATCGATTGACGCCATCGCGTGTACAAATCAAATTGTTGTGCCAGTCTGTTATTTTCCATAGGACCTGCTTAAGAATTGTTAGGTAACCTATTCATGATGGTTTGTTTTTTTAGTAATCTATCATGAAATAATAAAAGTTCAAATAAATCATGTAGGTATAGCCATTAATTCACAAATAAAATGAATTATCAACCATAAGATACAACAATTACTACCCATGCGCGGCTACCATGCATCTGCTATCATGCGCATAATTAAACTTAACGACCCAATCCACCACTTTCTTCAATCTTATGAGCGGTCTACACCCAGATTGTCCGACCCCGACCCTGATACAGCTGCATCAGGCCTCACACCTGCTTGAAATACACTTCGATAACCATACCGAGTGCATGCTGTCTTGCGAGTTTTTGCGCGTGTATTCCCCCTCAGCCGAAGTGCGCGGCCATGGTGCCGGACAAGAAGTACTGCAACTGGACAAAGAAAACGTCAATATTAACGATATTGAACCGGTTGGCAGATACGCCATCAAACTGATATTTGACGATGGTCATGATACTGGCCTGTATTCATGGGATTATTTGTATTATCTGGCACAACACTATGAAAGCCTGTGGCAAGACTATGTGACTAAACTGTCTATGGCTGGCCATACCCGCAAGGAACCGACACATGCAGCAAAACACTGATCAGGAAAAAACCACCCACTTTGGCTTTGACACCGTCGCCGAAGCCGACAAGCAGAAAAAAGTTGGCGAGGTGTTTCATTCTGTCGCGCAAAAATACGACATCATGAACGACGTCATGTCAGCAGGCATGCACCGTTTATGGAAGCGCTTTGCGATTGACGTTAGCGGCGTAGGCCAAGGCGATAAGGTGCTGGATATTGCCGGTGGCAGCGGCGACTTGTCCCGCCTGTTTGCCAAAAAAGTTGGCACGCAATCCGCCGTCAATCCTGGCACGGTGATTCTGACGGACATCAACGCCTCCATGCTGGGCGTGGGCCGTGACCGCATGATTGATGCAGGGCTTAGCATTCCGGCGGCACAATGCAATGCAGAGATTTTGCCATTTGCTGACGAAACTTTTAATTGTGTCATCGTCGCCTTTGGCTTACGCAACATGACGCACAAAGACGTTGCCTTGCGTGAAATGCAGCGCGTGCTCAAGCCGGGTGGCCGCTTGCTGGTACTCGAATTCTCTAAAGTCTGGCAACCGCTGGAAAAACTGTACGACACCTACTCATTTAAACTGCTGCCAAAATTTGGCAAATGGATCGCCAACGACGAGCCCAGCTACCGTTACCTGGCAGAAAGCATACGCATGCACCCAGATCAGGAAACCCTGAAGCAAATGATGCATGAGGCAGGATTTGGCAAAGTGGATTATTACAACCTGACAGCTGGCGTGGTGGCCTTGCACAAAGGCATCAAGATCTAAGCCCATGTTTAAACCCCTGATTCAATTCGTGTTGCAGCACCTGATGCAGCAAAATAGCTGGACAGCGCCGCTGCTACAGCCTTATGCACACAAAAATCTGCGTGTAGACTTTAAAGTCGCCCAGGCCACTCTCACCATTCTAAATAATGGCGAACTGGCGGTGGCCGGAGACACGGCAGAAGCAGATGCCACCATCCATTTACCACCCAGTCTGGCCATGCGACTGTTACGACAGGACCCGCTTGCACATAGCCTGATTAAAATTGAAGGCGACGCCGCGCTCGGCATAGCCGTCGGCAAGATACTCTCGGCCGTGCGCTGGGACATAGAAGATGATCTGAGCAAAGTCGTTGGTGATATTGCCGCTTACCAGGTCGTGCAAATCGGACAGGAAAAGTTACAGCGCTGGCAAAGCCAGGCCAAAAATCTGGGCGAGATGCTGGTGGAATACTGGCAAGAAGAGCAACCCATCATCGCCAAGAAAACCCGCATCGCGCAATTTAACCAGTCGGTGGATCAGTTACGCGAAGATACCGACCGATTACAGCAACGCGTCGACAAACTCCTCGCAGCAGCTTCAGAAAGCCAGTAACACATGCATTGGTTACGTTTTTTTCATATTATCGGCGTGCTGATCTGGTATCGCCTGGATATTTTCTTCGTCCGCGATGGACAACCTGGCTGGATGCATCGCCTGTTGAATGTGTTTTTCTTCTGGCGCCATGCCCCTGAACAACGCGCCGTACGCTTACGCCTCGCCCTAGAGAAGCTGGGGCCAATTTTCGTCAAATTCGGCCAAATGCTGTCAACACGCCGCGATCTACTACCAACTGACGTTGCCGACGAACTCACCAAGCTACAAGACCAGGTACCGCCATTTGCTTATGCGCAGGTCGAGGCCATTATTCAAGAAGCCTTTGCTGCACCACTGAGCACGGTGTACGCAGAGTTCAATATCACCCCTGTTGCCAGCGCTTCAGTGGCGCAAGTGCACTTTGCCAAACTGCATAGCGGCGAGCAAGTGGCAGTGAAGGTATTACGCCCAGGCATTGCCGCCACCATCCATCGCGATATCGCCTTGTTACGCACGCTGGCCTGGTGGGTAAAAAAATGCTCGCGCGAAGGCCGCCGCCTGAAACCAGATGAAATGGTCGACGAATTTGCACGCCATACCGAACACGAGCTAGACCTGACCCTGGAAGCAGCACAATGCGCGCAACTAGGCCGTAACTTCAGTGATCGCCGCCTGCTGGTGCCCACCGTTTACTGGGACTATTCGCACAAACACGTCATGACCATGCAGCGCATGTTCGGCACGCCGGTCAGGGATACCGAATCTTTGCGCGCCGACGGCATAGACCTGACGCAACTGGCGCACGAAGGTGTGGAGATTTTTTTCACCCAGGTATTTCGTGATGGCTTTTTCCATGCCGACATGCACCCTGGCAATATTCAGGTTGTGACCGAGGGGCCGGACAAGGGCAAATTTATCGCGCTCGATTTTGGCATCATGGGCAGCCTGTCACCTACCGATCAATACTACCTGGCGCGTAATTTCCTGGCGTTTTTCAACCGCGATTACCGCGATGTGGCCGTGGCGCATATTGAATCCGGCTGGGTGCCTGCAGATACCAATGTTGAGGCGCTGGAAACCGCCGTGCGCGCGATCTGCGAACCGATTTTTGAAAAACCGCTCAAGGATATTTCATTTGGCCGCACCCTGCTCAGCCTGTTCCAGATGTCACGCCGCTTTGGCGTCAATATCCAGCCACAGCTGATCATGCTGCAAAAAACGCTGTTAAACATCGAAGGCCTGGGCCGCGAGCTCGACCCGAATATTGATTTATGGCATAGCGCCAAACCTTTCCTCAAACGCTGGATGAGCGAGCAAATCGGCTGGCGCAGCCTGCTTAAATCAGCCAAACGTGAACTGCCTTATATCTTGACCCACGCAGCAGAAATGCCGCGTCTGTTTGAGCAATACCTGCGCAACCAGACCGAGCTTGGCAAGCAACAAAGCCGTATCGACGCCCTGCTCACCTTGCAGCACCAACAAGCCACCTGGCAGAAATGGGCGACGACCGCTATCGTCGTGCTGGTGTTACTGCAATTTGCAAGTTTGTTCCTGCTGTTTAACCACTAAAGGAGATCGACCATGCAATTATTCAAGCAACTGCTGGTGACCACGCTACTCATGTTGCCCTATGCACTACATGCGGCAGACCTGGGCGGCCTGTGGCAAACCACCGACGACAAAACTGGCAAACCCAGATCACTGGTGCGCATTGTTGAAAACGCAGGTGAATATAGCGCGATTGTCGAAAAAGGCCTGCTTGCCACCGACACCGGCGATGCCGTGTGCGACAAATGCACGGACGAGCGCAAAGGCCAGAAAATTGTCGGCATGACTATTGCCAAACATTTAAAGAAAAGCGCCAATAGCAATGTCTATGATAGCGGCGAGATTCTCGACCCGGAAAATGGCAAAACCTACAAATGCAAAATGACACTAGGCGCAAACGGTAATGAACTCGAAGTGCGAGGATTTATCGGCTTCTCGCTGCTTGGGCGCTCGCAAACCTGGAAGCGGGTCGAGTAATTGTGCAGAATTGTAAAAAGGCCTGATTTTCAGGCCTTTTTAGCTTTCGCAACCATCACAAAACCATGTTTAGGCATGGTTTTGTTTTAAAATCAGCCTTTTGCAATCATCTCAAAGGGAAACAAACTGTGCTGATCTGGTTTGTCGTGGCGTATTTACTGGTTTCAATCGGCATCGGCCTGATTGCCGCCAGAAATGTGCACAGCACCAAAGATTATGCCGTGGCAGGCCGTCACTTGCCGCTGCCTGTGGTCATGGCAACCGTGTTTGCCACCTGGTTTGGGGCCGAAGCCGTGTTTGGCGTCTCCGCCACCTTTGTGCGTGAAGGCCTGACCGGTGTTGCCGCCGACCCGTTTGGCTCCAGCATGTGCCTGATTATCGCTGGCATTTTCTTCTCCAGCCGCCTGTACAAACTCAACATCCTGACGCTGGGTGACTTCTACCGCATGCGTTATAACCGCTCGGTTGAGGTGCTGACCACCATTGCTATCGTCATCTCTTACATGGGCTGGGTCGCCGCGCAAATCAAGGCACTCGGCCTGATTTTCAACCTGATCAGCCATGGCGCCATTTCAGAACACACCGGCATGATCGTCGGCACCGCCATCGTGCTTACCTATACCACGCTGGGCGGCATGCTCTCGGTGGCGATTCTCGACTTTGTGCAAATGATCGTCGTCATCGGCGGCCTGCTTTATATCGCCAATATCGTCTCTGGCCAAACCGGCGGTGTCGCACCGGTGATAGAGCACGCGCGCAACGCGGGCAAACTGCATTTCTTTCCGCAATCTACAAACTGGAGCGTATGGCTGACTTTCCTCGGCGGCTGGCTGACCATGATGCTGGGATCAATTCCGCAACAGGACGTATTCCAGCGCATTACCTCTGCCAAAACAGCAAAAATCGCGTTATGGGGCTCATTGCTGGGCGCGAGTATCTACTTTTGCTTTACCTTTGTGCCCATGTTTATCGCCTATGCCGCTACGCTCATCGACCCGGCAACCTTTGGCACACTGGTCGAAACCGACTCACAGCGCGTGCTGCCCACCCTGGTGCTCACGCACACCCCCCTGGTCGCACAAGCGATTTTCTTTGGCGCAGTGCTATCAGCCATCATGAGTTGTTCCTCAGCGACCCTGCTGGCCCCTTCTGTCACCTTTGCTGAAAACGTGGTGAAAGGCTTTATGCCGCACATGAACGACCATGCATTCTTGCGCGTGATGCGACTGTGTCTGGTGGGCTTTGCCGCCATGGTATTGTTTTATGCGCTTAACTCAGAGCTGTCGATTTTCGGTATGGTAGAAAGCGCGTATAAAGTCACGCTGGCAGGTGCTTTTGTGCCTTTGTTCTTTGGCGCCTTCTGGAAGCGCGCAAGCAGCCAGGGCGCACTGGCTGCGATTATCTTCGGCATCGGCAGTTGGGTGCTGATCGAGATACTGGTAGGCGAAGCCAGCCTGGTACCAGCGCAATTGGTGGGTCTACTCATCAGTGCTGTGGCAATGATCATCGGCTCATTGCTACCACAGAAAATTGGCGGTACGCCGCACAGCCCTTCCGGCTATTTACACGAGCACGCGGCAAGCAGCCACCCGCATTAAACCTCGTCAATGCGGGAATACGGCTTTAAAACAGTGACTATTCAAATAAACAAAGTCGCCTTATATTGATGATAATGCTTTTTTGAGCATGATCCGCCTTTAGATAATTGAACATTTATGGCCGTTAACAAGCGTTACTACACCCTACTCCTCAGCGCCATTGTGCTCATTGGCTTTGTGGCTACCAGCCTGATTGGTTACTTTGTCGCCAAAGACTCGCTGACTGACCGCTTGCAGCAGGAAATGCTGCCGCTCACCAGCGACAATATCTACTCTGAAATCCAGCGCGACTTGTTGCAGCCGCTCTTGATTTCCTCACTGATGGCCAATGATGTCTTTGTATTTGACTGGATCAATAATGGCGAGCAAGACGCCAATAGAATGACCAGTTACCTAGCGCAAATCCAGAAAAAATATAACACCATCACCGCCTTTTTTGTGTCTGAAAGCTCAGGCAATTACTACCATCCGTCTGGCGTTTTAAAACGCGTATCGCCAGCAAATCCTGAGGATCACTGGTATTTTGATGCCAGAAACTCACGCAACCCTTACGTTATCAATATTGACCGCGATACTGCAGACAAAAAACGCCTGAGTATTTTTGTAAATTACCGCATTGAAGATAAATCCGGCAAGTTTATTGGCGTGATTGGTGTGGGCTTATCGCTGCAAACCGTGGTTGAGCTGATTGAAAACTACCAGAAACGCTATGGCCGCGAAATCTACTTTGTGAATCGCCAGGGTGAGGTCATGCTGCAAAGCAGCCAATACCGTTCTGAGCTGCATTTGCAAAACAAATCCGGGCTGGATAAAGCGTTTCTGCAAGTGCTGACCTCGCCTAGCTCTTCGCTGTCGTTTAAAACCAGCAGCGGCAATATGCTCTACCTCAATAGTCGCCTGGTGCCTGAATTTGACTGGTATTTAATCGTCGAGCAGGTCAACGATCCAAGCTCAGAACGCATCGAAACCGCCTTCCTCATCAACCTGGCCGTGGCCGTCGTGATCAGCATGATCGTACTGGCACTGGCGCATTTTGCCGTGCGTGGCTATCACGACAAGTTGGAGATGATGGCGACCCAGGACAAATTGACCGGTGTCACCAGCCGCCAGGTATTCGAGTTCTACTTCAAGCAAGCCGTCGCACGCGGCAAACGCCGCGACGAGTCATTGTCCCTGGTGCTGTTGGATATCGACCTGTTCAAGCTAGTGAATGATACTTATGGCCACGAAGCCGGAGACAGAGTGCTCACGCGTGTGGCGCAGTTGATCAAGTCGCACGTTCGCGAAGAAGATGTGGTTTGTCGATGGGGCGGGGAAGAATTTTTGATTCTGCTTTCCGGCTGCAATATGCAACATGCCCGGGACATTACCGAACTCATACGCTCGGCAGTCGCCGGACTGCAATTCCACTTTAGCAATAAAGTGGTGCAAATCACCGTCAGCGCCGGTATCGCCGAGATGCAGACCGATGAAATACTGGGCCAGGTGGTAGAACGCGCAGACCATCACCTGTATGCTGCCAAGCGTGCCGGGCGTAACTGCATCAAGCCAGACATCGACGACGAAACGGCATAACGCAGACGTTGCTGTGACGCCTATTTTTTGCGTATGCTACCAGCAGCAGCACGCGGCTGGCAGTGCTCACAATAAAACGTGGAACGCTGACCCAGGCGGATATTCAGGATCGGCCTGGTACACACGCGGCAAGGCTCGCCAGTGCGGCCATACACGGTATACGTCTGTTGAAAATAACCAGGGTTACCATCAGCACCAAAGAAATCACGCAAACTGCTGCCACCAGCGTCCAGCGCAGCTTGCAAGGTCAACTTGATCTCTTGCACCAGCAATGCGCATTGCGCCAGTGTTAAGGCCTTGGCAGGCGTTTCAGGGTGTATGCGCGCCCTGAATAAAGACTCACTGGCATAAATATTCCCCACGCCCACCACCAGGTGCGCATCCATGATGGTCGTTTTGATCGGTGCGCTGCGTGTGCGTATATGTTGATATAAATAGTCAGCGTTAAAACCAGCCTCTAAGGGCTCGGGGCCCAGGCTGCTGAGCAGCGCATGCTGCAATGGGTGCTTATCCAGCCACAACACGGCTCCGAACCGGCGCGGATCGCGCAGGCGGATCACGCGGCCATCTTCAAAGCGGATATCAAAGTGATCATGCTTTTCGGCAGGGAAATCGCGCTCCAGCAAACACAGGCGGCCCGACATGCCCAGATGCAGCAACAACACGCCTTCTGCTTCAGTGGTGCCAATCTCGGCCAGGATATATTTGGCACGGCGCGTGAGTTTGAGCACGCGGCGGCCCTGCAAATGTTGCGGCAAATCGGCCGGAATCGGCCAGCGCAAGCCATGATGGCGGATAGTCACTTGCGCGATCTGCGCCCCTTCTACAGGCAGCAACCCACGCCGCGTGACCTCAACCTCGGGTAATTCAGGCATGCCGGTTATTTGCTCTTAGGTGCCTGGATATTCACCGGCGGGTTCACCATGGTAAAACCGGTGTCGTTGCTGAAGTGATAAATAATCCCTTCATCCGGACGCGCCAGCAGATACTCTGGCGACTCCTGCAGCTTGTCAAAATGGACCTTCTTGCCATTGCGCAACAGCACCTCAAAAGAAGGATAGGTTTGCTTGCGATCTGGTGTATAAAACTCAACCGATGTTGCTTGCGCCTGCACCCAGCTGAAATCCATCCACTCATTCATATCATTCTGGGTCGGCTTGGCTTTAGGATCATTGGCTGACCATTTGCCTTCGGTAGACAGCTCAACCTTGAGTGCATTCTCTTCCCACTGCTCCAGATGCGCGAGGTCGAAACCAGCCAGCTGTTTACGCTCAACCGGGGACAAGGGTGTTTTATCCACCATTTCGATCGGCTGCGTAGACGCTGCTTCGCTATACTGCCCGGGCAACAAATACACTTGTCCCGCATACCCGACGTACTGTTCTTCTGAAACAGGATTGTAAGTGCCAAACGTGAACACTTGCTCACCCTTGGCGCCAGATAGCGTCAACTTCAATACCGGCTGATCCAGCCCGTATTTAGCTGCATCTTGCAATGGCAGCCTGGTCGCCGTGGTTGCGGCAATAATAGACATCACGCGCTGCACAGAGGATTGGTCTGCACGTGCCGCATACGGCTTGCGCATCATCCAGTAACCATCCTGCTTTTCAAAAATGGTCGGGGCCTTGGCCGGAAACTCCGCTTTCACGGTATCGAAATCAGCCATTTTAAGGCTGGAAACTTCAAACCTGGCTGATGTTGCCTGTTCCTGCGGTTTCAAATGCAGGAACACGGCTATGCCAACCACCACAGCCAATAACAACAGATTCAATATCCATCTTTTTTTCATGACACCACTCCGACAACCAGACCGTTAGACATTAAGCCTTGCGGCGTTTCCACCACAGGAACAGGCCTGCAACAAACAAACCGACTGGAATCAGGTACTGGAACGCATGGAATACGATCCAGGCCACCAGGCGGCCCTGATCGGTGGCTGGGATCGTGACGTTAATGTCTTTCAGTGGCATCGGCTGTATCGTAATCAGGCGATCATCACCCGCCAGCCAGTTGATGATATTAATGCCCAAATCCAGGTTACCGCCGTTAGTAATAAAGGTATTGGCCAGGAAGTTGGCATTACCGATCACCACCACGCGCTGGCCTTTTTTACCGTATTCGCGCTCCAAAGCCACGCCGACGTTAATCGGGCCTGCTTTGTCTTTACCCTGGTCAAAACTGACCTTAAGGTTTTGCGCACCCGCCGGAATCTTGTCGGACTCCAGCCAGCCATTCGGCGCCACGTCGATCAGGCGGCCCACTTTCCAGCCCAGATCATCTGATGCCTGGCCATCGATCTGATGTGCCTCAGGGAACACGGTACGCAGCATAAAGTTACGTGTAATGGCATGGTCGCCATACAGGCTGGCAAACGCCATTTTCGGATCGGCGCCGTATTGTTCAGCCGCACGGTCAACCACGATACCGGCAGACACTTTAATGCCCAGGTACTCAGCCACTTCTTGCAACCCATGCAGGTTATCGTCATCCAGCAGCCACAGCACATTACCGCCTGCTTCAATATAGGCCTTGATCTTTTTCGCTTCGACGGCACTGATATCGACTTGCGGTGCCGCAATCACCAGCATGGCGCCATTGGCAGGCACCTGTTGTGCAATCGTCAGGTCAGGGTTGGCAAACTTAAAGCCTTTGCTTTCCAGCTGTTTGCCGAACTCACCCAGGTCATGGTTTTTCAGGCCTTGCAACAAACGCTCGCCATGGCCATCCAGATACATGACGGGCTGGTTATTGGTACGTGACAAACGCACCAGCAAGTTGGTCATTTCCTGTTCAGCAAACGGTGGCGTGATGTGCTCGGAACGCTTGTTGTACTCCACAATCGTCTCGCCATCGACCTTCACACCGGCTTCTTGTGCCAGTTTTGGCTCTTCGGACGGATTGATGAACTTGATAAAAACGTTTTTCTTTTCGCGCTGGTAGCGGGCGACAAAATCCAGCATGCCTTTACGGAAAGTATCGCCATTATTGGCGTCATCGTTGGTGGCAAATACCGTGATATTGACGTCACCATCCATTTGCTTGAGCACATTGACACTGCCCTGGGTCAGGATATTGCGGTTAGCCTGGGTAATATCCTTGGCCCAGCGGTATTGGCTGGACAAATAGCCCAGCATGACCACCAACGCCAAAAACACCAGCACAAACATCCAGTTTTGCGCCAATAACTGCCATCTAAATTTACGGTTAATTTTCATAATGCATTCAGCTCAAAAACAATGTCGCGACTAACCGCGTAAACGATCCGCATCCAGACGACGAATCGTCAGGGTAATAAAAGTGAGGATAAACAAGCCGAAGTAGGCCAGGTCCGCCGTATCCATCAAGCCACCGGCAAACGACTGAAAATGGCGCATGAGCGAAAACTTGAGCATGGTGCTGGTCGGGTCACCAGCAAAAAAACGGTCCAGGATCATCAGGACAAACAAGGCAATAAAACTGAGGATACCGGCAATAATCGGCTGCGCGGTCAGGCTGGAGAAATACAGGCCCAACGCGGCAAAACTGGAAACCAGCAGCAGCAAACCCAGCGAGTTAGCAAAAATATAGCCGAAATCAATGTCTGCCCAAATGTTCAGCGTAAACAGCATGGCGGCAATATAGACCACCAATATGCTCAAAAACACCACCAGGCCCAGAAACTTGCCAACCACGATCTCGCTGATAGACAACGGCGCGCTGAACAAAAACGGCATGGTTTGGCTGCGACGCTCTTCTGAAATCAAGCGCATGGAGAGCAAGGGCACGGCAAACAGCATGATAAAAGACGCCAGGCCATAGACGGTTTGGCCGACAAACTGCGTCACGCCAATACGCTCGGCCGGGCGGATGGAGCCGGACATGACTTCAAAGTAATTATTCACTCCATTGAGGTAATAGGTGCCGAAGGAGAAGGTCAGCAGTGCCAGAATAATCCACCCCATTGGTGAGGCGAACATACTCTTGAGTTCTTTTCTTGCAATATTCAACATACTTAAATCTTTCCGTCTACACTCAATCTGCTGGCTTAAGCCGCTTTGGCCTCATCCGTACCTGCTGCCTCGTGGTAAGTCAGCTGTACAAACACGTCTTCCAGGCTGGTCTGGTCAGGGGCAATATGATACAAGCCCCAGCCGTTTTGCACGGCGGCCTGCACAATGGCTTCATGCGGTTGTGCGCCTTCATGAAAACGAATGCGCCACAGCCCATCCGCCGGCTCCACTTCAGCCACACCGGCAATCGCAGCCAGTTGCGCCGCTTCTGGGGCATTGCGCAAACCGACCAGCAATTTATTACCGATGCGCTGCTGTTTAAGCACATCAATACCGCCGTTAAACACCAGCTTACCTTTATCAATAATCTGCACATGGTCACACACCATTTCCACTTCCGGCAGAATATGCGTAGAAACAATCACGCTATGCGCCTGGCCGATCTCTTTGATCAAGGCACGGATATCACGGATCTGGATCGGATCCAGGCCGACCGTCGGTTCATCCAGAATCACCACCATAGGGTTATGAATAATGGCCTGGGCAATCCCCACGCGCTGCTGGTAACCGTTAGACAGGTTTTCAATCAGGCGTTTGCTCATATGCGTCAAGCCACAGCGCTCTTTGGCATGCTCAACCGCTTTTTTAATATGCTTGCCCGCCACATTATGCAAACGTGCAGCAATCGTCAGATACTCATCTACCGTGAATTCTTTATATAAGGGACGCATTTCCGGCAAGTAGCCAATCAGGGCTTTGGCTTCTTTCGGATGCTCCATCATATCGATGCCACAGATTTTGACGCTACCGGCACTAGGCGCCAGATTACCGGTCAACATTTTCATGGTGGTCGACTTACCAGCACCGTTAGGCCCCAAAAAGCCTAATACCTGCCCCTGTTGCAGACTAAACGTTACGTCACTGACCGCTGCGCGGCCACCATACAAACGGGTCAATTCGATTGCTTCAACTGTCAAATTTGCCATGATTCTTTCACACACCTACCGACTAAAGACAACTGCATTGCGCCCACAGTACCACTGCTGACCAGCAAATCCCTAGACAAAGATTTCATCAAAAAGTTATAGTGCCAATACTACTGTTGTAGCATGCGGTTTTAGCCCGAGCCAAACCGCCAATTACAATTCAGTTACAAATCGCACATTATGGATGAACTTGCAGCAACTGTCACGGACTAAACAACAATTCAGCCTCACACAACGACCGCTTAAATCGCCGCCATGACACTGTTCATCAACAGACCAACCAAACAGGAATTCAGTATGCCTCAAACCAGCCGTTTCACGCTTAAACCCACTGCAAAGCGCCGCACAGCCCTGGCGCTTTGCCTGGCATTGCTGACAACCCCGGCCTGGTCAGCCAGCAGCTCCCCTACGATCACCACACCCACTGCTGAGTTTGTCTACAAATACCTGCTGGGCGAAGTCGCTGCTCAGCGTGGCGAATTTGTGTTGGCAGGCCAGCTGTTCCTCGACTTAGCCAAACAGACACGCGACCCATTGCTGGCTGAACGTGCAACCCAGGCCGCCACGATTGCGCGTACGCCGCAACTGGCCTTGCCTTCGGCCGAACTATGGTCAGAGCTGGCTCCAGACTCGATTCCTGCCGCACAAACGGCGAGCCAGTTATTCATTGCCAACGGCAACCTGAAAAAAGCCATTCCGCAAATCCAGAAAGTACTCGCCAACGATAATATCCGCCCGAATGCCTTCATGGAATTGAACAGCCTGATGATGCGCGTGACGGACAAAACCAGTGTGCTGGAGGCGATTCAGCAGTTGGCCAAGCCTTACCCCAAACTGCCTGAAGCCCACTTTGCGGTTTCACAAGCCGCTTATTTTGCTCACAACGAAAGCCTGATGGTTGCCGAACTCAAAGAAGCGTCCAAACTGCGCCCGGGCTGGGAGCCACCAGCACAAATCCGCGGCCAGATGCTGAGTGAGCAAGACCCGCAAAAAGGCATTGCGTTTTATCGTGATTTTTTAAATTCCTACCCCGAAGCTGACCAGATCCGCCTGGCGCTGGCGCGTGCCTTGCTGGTACAAAAAAACACCACGGATGCCAAGGTAGAGTTCACCAAATTGCTCGAGCGTCATAAAAACAACCCGGAAATGAATGTCATCGTTGGCCTGCTGGCACTGGATGCCAAAGAGTACAGTTTTGCTGACCGCTACCTGGAGCACGGCCTTGAGGTTGGTTTTAAAGAGCCCAACAAAGTGTATTTCAACCTGGGCCGCTCGGCTGCCGAGCAAAAAGATGATGCACGCGCCCTGCAGTGGTTTGACAAAATCGGCGAAGGCGAGCAGTTTCTGGCAGGTCGCCTGGCATCAGCCGCCATCATCGCGCGCCGGGACGGCATTGATGCAGCAATTACCATGCTGGACAATGTCGATGGTTTAACACCGGAACAACAAGCATTAGTGGTACAGAATGAAGCCTTGATGCTTAACCAGGCCAAACGCACCGATGAAGCCTACACCCTGCTGGAAAAGGCGGTGCAAAGCTTCCCCGAGAGCCCGGAACTGTTGTACGACTATGCCTTGAATGCGGAACGCAAAGGCAAATTTGACATCATGGAAGAGACTTTATCCAAGGTCATTAAAATGAAGCCAGACATGGCTGCCGCCTACAATGCGCTGGGCTATTCTTATGCGGATCGCAATATCAAGCTAATGGAAGCCAAGAGCCTGATTGAAACCGCCACCAAGCTGTCACCAGAAGACCACTACATTATGGACAGCCTGGGCTGGGTGTATTACCGCCTCGGCGACCTGGGCCATGCCACTGAGGAGTTGCGTCGCGCATACACCATTCAACAAGACCCTGAAATTGCTGCCCACCTGGCTGAAGTATTATGGAAGCAGGGCCAACGTGACGAAGCGCAGAAAATCCTGGATCAGGCACTCTCCGCCAACCCTGACAACGAAGTGCTGGTCGCCACTGCGCAAAAACTGAAATCTGCCCTGTAATGCTGGTCACACTGCCCACGCTAGCGCGCTGGAAGTCGCGCACAGGCCACCGAGTCATGGCTGGCCTGCTGGGCGTGGCGCTGGCCGGTTGCTCCACCTTGCCAGCGCCGCCGACCCAGACCACGGCAAGCACCGCAACCCAGCAACGCATACAGCGATTGCAAGCCAGGCAGCCATTTGCGCTAGAGGCCAAACTGGCGGTGCAATATGCAGGCAAGGGCTACACTGCCCGCCTGGAATGGCAGCATGATGCGCAAGAAGATACCATGCGCATTTTCAGCCCCCTGGGCCAGCAAGTTGCCCTGATTCACCGCACACCGCAAACAGTTACACTGACCGACCAAAGTGGCAAACAACACACCGCGGCCGATGTCGCCAGCCTGACCGAGCGACTGCTCGGCTGGCGACTGCCACTCTCCGGTTTAAGCCAATGGATTTTAGGTGCGCCTCACCGCGACAGCCCGTTTCAGGCCAATTATCTTGAAAATGGCGCCCCGGCCAGCCTGACGCAAGATCAATGGCAAATCACCTATGATGATTACCAGCAAACAGCCCTCAATGGCGCACTGGAACAACTGCCTTACACCACGCGCCTGCAACAGCAGGATGTACGCCTGAAACTGGTGATTCAGCACTGGTAAGCAGTCACTCACACACGCATCACCCGACCTTGCGCTGATTAAAGATTCAGCGCAAGGCGTCGATAATGGCACTATGAGCTGTTATCTTCTCACCCCCACTTATTACCGACTTTGGCTGGCATTTAGCTTATGGCTAGTGCTGGGCCTGATGCCTGGCCACGGCCATGCCTCGCAGTGGTTATCGATCAAAAAAACCGATGACAACCAGCTCATGATAGACAAGCAGTCCCTGCTGGAAGAAAAACCTTATATCAAAGCCTGGGTCAAGGTCGATTACCGCAATCCGCAGAAAAATGTGGAATCGGTAGACCGTGTCTACAACCATGCCAAGGCCTTATGGTATTTTGATTGCGACAAACGCAAAGCCGCGACCATCCAGGTGTTTCAATACGATGACGAAGAGTTGGTCTATTCAGCAGGCACCACCTCAAAACAGGCAGATTTTATTGAGCCACTGCCAGAGTCCGAAGTGGAAGTCGCACAGCAATATGTGTGCAAATGGCAAGCTAAGGAAAAACAGCGTATAGAAGCCGCCGCCAGACGCGCCGCCAACCCGGTGGTGCCTGCCGTTGCCAATAGCAAAGACAAACCTGTCGCGCCTGATAGTATTGCCGAGCCTGCCGCTGCGCCACCAGCCTCCAAACCCGAAGAAAAAGCCGCTGAAGCAAAACCGGCAGATGCCAAGCCTGCGGCCAAACCTGCCGAAGACAAAGCGGCAGCCACCAAACAAGCAGCCGTCGGCAAAACAGACAAAGGCGCTGATAGCAATAAAGACAAGGAAAAAACCGCTAAAGCCGACAAGGCCAATGATAAGTCCTGGGCCTATAGCGGCCCGCGCGGGCCTGACAAATGGGGCAGCCTGAACCCGGACTATGCAGTGTGCAATGCCGGTAGCCAGCAATCGCCGATTAACGTCGACAATACGATCACAGCCGCACTTAAACCAATTAAGCGCTTGCAGAAGTTTCCGCTCAAAAATATTGTCCTCAAGGACCACAGCCTGATCCTGGATGCGGGCACCGGCAATATGATGGTGCTGGACCAAAAGCCATACCAGCTGAAATATATCAGTGTGCATGTGCCGAGCGAACATCAAATCAAACAGAAATCATATGCCGCAGAGCTGCAGATGGTGCATGAAGATAAAGCCGGACACCGTGTGATTATCGCGGTCATGCTGGAAGAAGGTAGCACACACGCCGGGCTGGAAAAACTGTTAGGCAGCTTGCCCAAAGAAAAAGAACAAAGCAAACCGTTGGCGATACGCGTCACACCTGCCGACCTGATGCCGGCCAAGCCTGCATATTATCGATACAGCGGTTCGCTGACGGCACCGCCATGTACCGAAGGCGTGCAGTGGGTGATCATGAAAGAAGCCATCAAAGTGTCCAAATTCCAGCTAGGCAGCTTGCAGCAAGCCATCGGCGAGCCCAACCAGCGCCCGGTGCAGGATGGTCAAGGCCGCATGATCCTGGAATAAGCACGCCAGAACGCTGCAGGCATGCTTTACAATAACGGGTATGGAACTGCTGACCTACCCCGCTCCCTGTAAAATCAATCTGTTTCTGCATATTACCGGCCGCCGTGCTGACGGCTACCATGCGCTGCAAAGCGTCTTTTTGCTGCTGGATCACGGTGATGAACTGCGCATACGCGTACGCCAGGATGGGCAAATTGTGCACATGAACCCGTTACCCGGCGTGCCGCCAGAAAAAGATTTAACCATACGCGCCGCGCGTGCCTTGCAGCAAACCAGCCAATGCACACTGGGCGCAGACATTGAATGTATCAAGCGCACGCCCATGGGCGGCGGCCTCGGCGGCGGCAGTTCGGATGCTGCCACGGTACTCATGGCACTGAATCAGCAATGGCAACTCGGCTATTCAAGGCAACAACTGATGGCGATTGGGCTCACATTAGGGGCGGATGTGCCCGTATTTATCTTTGGCCAAACGGCTTGGGCAGAAGGCGTGGGTGAACAATTATCAGCCGTTGCCCTGCCAGCTGACATGCTGGAAAAATACTACGTGGTGATCACACCACAGGTAGAGGTGCCAACCGCAAAAATATTTGCGCATCAAGCATTGACAAGAGACTCGAAACCATTGAGAATGGCGGACTTTTCAAACGGCGCTAATTCCAGCGCGTTCTGGCAGCAAGCCAAAAACGATATGGAAGCGGTTGTTTGTGCGTTATATCCCAACGTTGCAAATACGTTGCTCTGGTTAAAACAATACGGCGATGCCCGTATGAGTGGTTCAGGCGCTTCGGTATTCGTCGCTGTGGATAGTGAAAAAAAAGCGCATGAATTGATTAAAAATAGACCAAAAAACACTTCCGGTTTTTGGTCAAAAGGGTTAAAATACCATCCGCTTTTTGCCTCGGTCGCCGATGATGGTCAGGTAACAAAAAGCGTATGATTAAGACAAGTTATTGGGGAGTCGCCAAGCTGGTTAAGGCACCGGATTTTGATTCCGGCATGCGAAGGTTCGAATCCTTCCTCCTCAGCCAAACATAAGCGTGTAGATTTAACGATTTACACGCTTAAATTTTTTGTAGATTCCGGACCTGTGGCTGGAATCAGGTTCCAAGACATCGTCATCGCTTAAAAAAGGGTACAACGTTGAGTAACGCCAACATGATGGTATTTACCGGCAATGCCAATCCGGTACTGGCACAAGAAGTTGCCACGCATTTGGGTATTGAATTAGGGCGTGCCGATGTTGGCCGATTTTCAGACGGTGAAATCATGTTGGAGCTGCTGGAGAATGTCCGCGGCCGTGACGTGTTTGTATTGCAGTCTACCAGCTACCCGACCAATGACAGCCTGATGGAAGTCATGGTCATGGTCGATGCGCTGCGCCGCTCTTCTGCTGGCCGCATTACCGCAGCCATCCCTTACCTGGGTTATTCTCGCCAGGACAGACGTCCGCGCTCAGCCCGTGTAGCGATCACAGCGAAAGTGGTCGCCAATATGCTGACCAGCGTCGGTGTGAACCGCTTGTTGACCATGGACTTGCACTCAGATCAGATCCAGGGCTTTTTTGATATCCCGGTCGACAATATTTATGCGACCCCGATTCTGCTGGAAGACCTGGCCAAGCAAGGTCACGAAAATCTGGTAGTCGTTTCACCAGACGTTGGTGGTGTGGTGCGTGCGCGTGCAGCCGCCAAACAATTGAATGCCGACCTGGCCATTATCGACAAACGCCGCCCGAAAGCGAACGTTGCCAAGGTCATGAATATTATCGGTGAAGTTGAAGGCCGCACCTGTGTCATCATGGATGACATGGTGGATACCGCCAACACCTTGTGTGAAGCCGCTGCCGCCCTGAAAGACCGTGGCGCGACCAAAGTGGTTGCTTATGCCACCCACCCGGTATTGTCCGGTGGTGCCGGTGAGCGCATTACAGCTTCCGCACTGGATGAGTTAGTGGTCACCAACACCATTGCATTAAATGCTGGCGCACAGGCCTGCAGCAAAATCCGCCAACTGAGCGCGGCCACTTTGCTGGCAGAAACCATCAAGCGCATCAGCCAGGAAGAGTCAGTGTCTTCTTTATTTATGGATTAACCATCCATAAATCAAATAGAAGGTATGGATTAAGTTTTACACCGCCTGCTGGTCGCGGCAGGTGGATTTTAGTGCAGTACCGCCATTCGTGGCGTTTTTAGGAGCCTCAAAATGAGTATCGAAATTAAAGCAGTCAAACGTGACGTTCAAGGTACGGGTGCGAGCCGCCGCCTGCGTCGCGCTGGCAGCGTGCCTGGTGTTGTTTACGGTGGTGATCAAGCCGCTGTATCTATCGAGTTGAACCACAAAGAACTGTTCATGGAATTCCGCCATGAAGCTTTTCACGCATCTATCCTGAGCCTGGTGCTGGATGGCAAAGCTGAGAGCGTTTTGCTGCGTGACTACCAACTGCACCCAGTGCGCAACACGATTCAGCACATCGATTTCCAGCGCGTATCCGCGACTGAGAAAATCCACGTGAAAGTGCCTTTCCACTTCATCAATGAAGATGTGGCACCTGGCGTTAAAACCGGTGGTGGTAACATCTCCCACATCCAGACTGAAGCTGACGTAAGCTGCCTGGCGAAAGACTTGCCAGAGTTTATCGAAGTAGATCTGGCCAAACTGGAAGCTGGTCATTCTATCCACTTGTCCGAAATCAAACTGCCAAAAGGCATTGAGTTTGTTCAACTGGCACACGGCGATGACGCTGCAGTGGTTTCAATTGCTAAACCACGTGGTGGTAGCGAAGAAGCTGCTGAAGAAACACCAGCAGCCTAAGCAGGCCCGGCGGTTATCCGCTACAATAAACGCGCACAATCCTGTGCGCGTTTTTTTTGGTGTGCGTTTTTGTGCACCAATCTAAGCTAGATCGTAAATACGCAAATATGAGTGGAATAAAACTAATCGTTGGCCTGGGCAATCCGGGTGAAAAATACACCATGACCCGCCACAATGCCGGGTTCTGGCTGGTGGATTTACTGGCAGAACAATCCGGTAGCCGCCTGGCAGCGGAGGCCAAACTGTTTGGCATCGCGGGCAAATGGCAACCTCACAGCGATAAATGGCTACTCAAACCCAGCACCTTTATGAATGCCAGCGGCAAGTCGGTGGCCGCCATTGCCAATTACTACAAAATCCAGCCCGCAGAAGTACTGGTGGTGCATGACGAACTGGATCTGCCGCCAGGACAAGCCAAACTGAAATTTGGCGGTGGCCACGGTGGCCATAACGGCCTGCGCGATATTCACGCGGCGCTGGGCACACCGGATTACTGGCGTCTTCGCATCGGCATCGGCCATCCTGGCAATAAGGCTGAAGTGGTGAATTTTGTCTTGAAAGCGGCGGGCAAAGACGAACAGCAAGCCATTGATGACAGCATCATCAAAGCCACCACCGTCAGTGACCTGCTGGCACAAGGCCAATTTGAAAAAGCCATGCTGCAACTGCACAGCAAATAACCATTAGCGTGAAATAATCGCCGGATGCTGGTGCCACTCATGGTGCCAGCTCACAAATGCCTCGGGGCGTAGCGGTGGCGAGAAGTAATAACCCTGGCCGAAATCGCAGCCCATCTCCTGCAATATACGTAATTGGCGCTGGTTCTCAATGCCTTCTGCAATCACCTGCATACCCAGGCTATGCGCCATCACAATAATCGCGCGGCACAACGCTTCGTCCTCACCTGAGGTGCCCAGCTCGCGTACAAATGAACGGTCAATCTTTACGTAATCAATCGGGAATTTTTTCAGGTAAGACAAGGCTGAATAACCGGTACCAAAATCGTCCAGCGCCACTTGCACGCCTGCCCGCTGATATTGCGCTAAGCGCTCACTGACATGCGAACTGGCATCCAGCAACAAGCGCTCGGTGATTTCAACCACCACCATATTGCCTTCATGATGGTTTTTCGCCATTTCAAACAGCCAGTCTTCATTTTTTCTATGCTCGGTGGCAAACTGCACCGGCGATTTATTCACCGCCACCTGGAACAGTGGATGCAACGACTGGCGCCACTGCCGACACTGTGCAATCGCCGTTTTAAACACCCACTCGCCAATGGGCACAATCAGTAAATTGTCCTCGGCAATGCAGACAAACTCCATCGGCGGAATCAGGCCTTTGACCGGGTGCTGCCAGCGTAACAAGGCCTCTGCCTTCACCACCATATTGGTTTGCAAATCCACTACCGGCTGATATTCGAGGAAAAACTCGTCATTGCTGATCGCCTGGCGCAAATCCTGCGACAAACGCATACGGTGCTCGGCACTTTGCTGCATGCGTGGCGTGAAATAGGTAAAGCAGTTGCCGCTTTTTTGCTTGGACGCATACATCGCCTGGTCCACGCGCTTCATGAGGTCTTCTTTATTGCCCGCATCATCAGGAAAGATCGCAATGCCAAGGCTGGCAGAGACATAAGCATGCGTATCATCCAGCTGAAAAGGCTGCGACAAGGCTTCCAGTATACGTTGCGCCAATGCTTCCACATGGCTGGCATGGGCATCGCTCAGCATCAGCACAAACTCATCGCCTCCCAGCCGCGCAACCAGGTCTTTGTTGCCCACGCAGCCTGTCAGGCGTTTACCTGCCTGCAACAATAACTTGTCACCCTGGTCATGGCCCTGGCTATCATTCACCTCTTTAAACCGGTCCAGGTCTAAAAAGATAATCGCCAGTTTCTGGTTATTATTTTTAATGCCATGTAGCGCCTGATCCAGCCGGTCAAAAAACAGGCGGCGGTTAGGCAAGCCGGTCAACGTATCGACGTTAGCATATTGCCAGACCACTTCTTCCGACTGCTTGATTTTAGAAATATCCGCCAGCGTGCCCAATATCCGTGTCGGCTTGCCCTGCTCGTCCTGCATCAGCACCATGCCGCGGTCAAACACCCACTTCCAGCTGCCATCCTTGCATAACATGCGATACTCAATCGCATATTGCTCACGCTCACCATCCAGCACCTGCTGATGCAAATCCATCGCCACCGGCGCATCATCCGGGTGTATGCGCTGGTTCCAGGTGGCCGGTTTATGGTCCAGTTCATTCGCGGCAAAGCCCAGAATTTTCTTCCAATGATCAGAAAACACCACTTTGGATTCGAGCACATTCCAATCCCACACGCCATCCCCAGTGCTCTCCATGGCAAACTTCCAGCGCTGCTCGCTGCTGTTGAGTGCCAGGCTGTATTTTTCCAAGGCGTTACGCGTGCGATTACGCACCACGGCGAATTGCACCAGCCCAGCCAATAACAGGCTGATCACCACGCCCAATACACCCATATCGTTAGCATCACGGTAATCAGTGGCCGCTTCAAAGGCAGGCGTAGAACGTGCCTGCAAACGCCAGACCTGACCACTCACATTTAAAGTATAGGCGACCGTAAACTCGGCCTCACTGTCATGCACGTGCGCATCCTCAGAGCCACTGTGATACAAAGGCACTTGCCCTTCTTCACGCCCCTGGTCAAACACATCAAAATGCACCAGCCGCTGCTCCATCGGGTGCAAGGCCTCCGCCAACAGGGCAGCCACATCAAAACGTAAAAACACCCAGCCATTTAACCAATGGCGGCGATCACCTGTTTGCATGCCATCATGATGACGGTACACCGGCGCATGGAAAATATAGTTCTTATAAGGCTGCACGCTGGTATTGGCCGCGTAATGCCCAGACAACACCAAACGGTCACCGTCGCCCGCTTCCAGCAAGTCCGCGCGTAATTGCGCATCCAGAAAAGTGTTTTTCAGCAGGGTGTCACGGTTGGCATCGTTACGCGGCTCCACATACAACACAGGCGCAATCTCGTCATCGCCCTTGATGAAATCCAATTGCTTGAGTAATTGTGGCAAAGGCATATCCAGATCTTTAAACGTTTCCGGATGATGCAGGTGGATATATTTGATAAAGCCCAGCGCATTCAGGCTGTTGTATTCGGTACTTTTGAGGTAGTCATCGACATAGAGTCTAAACTCTTCGGCCGAGACAAACTGCGAAGAAATATACAGCTGCTCCACACCCTTGAGGATTTGCCGGTAAGCATTGAGCCGTTGCTGAATCGCCTCAGACGCAGACACTGTAGACTGCTTGAACTTGACCGCCTGCAACGCCTCGGCATGATGGCGCTCACTCATCCACAGCAAAAAGGTGGTCTGCAATGCGCATAACAGGACTGCTGCTGCAATCCATCGTGACGATAAAACTTGTTGTAATGATGCCATATTGAAACGAAACATTTCACATCCTTGTCAGGAAGGCGCATGACGCATATGATTATGCCCCCGCAGTCATGCATTTGTTTATTTATAATAAAACTTAAATCTTGTATGCAACTTGCGTCAAATCAAGATTGATTCTGGCTCTATCTCCATACTAACGGTAAAATATTGGTTTTATTCAATCTTTGCCGCAAATTAATGGTGCGGCAATATTCACGCTAAGGTTCATCCACTATGAAATGCGGTATTGTCGGCCTGCCTAATGTAGGCAAATCCACCTTGTTTAACGCCATCACCAAAGCAGGCATCGCGGCAGAAAACTATCCTTTCTGTACCATCGAGCCTAACGTCGGCATCGTCGAGGTGCCAGACCAACGCCTGCAACCGCTGATCGACATCGTTAAACCGCAAAAGGTACAACCTGCGATTGTCGAGTTTGTCGACATTGCCGGTCTGGTGGCGGGCGCCTCCAAAGGTGAAGGCCTGGGTAACAAGTTCCTGGCCAATATCCGCGAAACTGATGCCATTGCCCACGTCGTGCGCTGCTTTGAAGACGGTAACGTCATTCACGTATCAGGCAAGGTAGACCCATTGGCCGACATCGAAGTGATTAACACCGAGCTGGCACTGGCCGACATGGAAACCGTAGAAAAAACCATGCAGCGCGAAGGCAAAAAAGCCAAAAGCGGCGACAAAGACGCCATCGCCCTGATCAAAGTGCTCGAAAAAGTCGTGCCTTGCCTCAACGACGCCAAAGCCGTGCGTACGCTGGGCCTGGATGCCGATGAACTCAACTTGCTCAAACCATTGTGCCTGATCACTGTGAAACCAGTGATGTACATCACCAACGTGATTGAAGGCGGTTTTGAGAACAACCCGCACCTGGACAAAGTGCTGGCATTAGCCAAAACCGAAAACGCGCCTGTGGTCACCATCTGCGCCAAAATCGAAGGTGAAATCTCCGAGCTGGACGAAGAAGACAAACTGCTGTTCCTGGAAGAACTGGGCCAGGAAGAACCCGGCCTTAACCGCGTGATCCGTGCCGCTTATGATTTGCTAGGCCTGCAAACCTACTTCACCGCCGGTGTACAAGAAGTGCGCGCCTGGACGGTTAAAAAAGGCGCGACTGCCCCACAAGCTGCCGGTGTCATCCACACCGACTTTGAACGCGGCTTTATCCGTGCCGAAGTGATTGCTTACAACGACTATGTGCAATTTAAAGGCGAAAAAGGTTCACAAGAAGCTGGCAAAATGCGCCTGGAAGGTAAAGAGTACATCGTGCAAGACGGCGATGTGATGCATTTCCGTTTCAACGTTTAAAGCAAGCCCGCGCCAACATGCACTAAACAAGTAAATTGGCGTGGATTTACTTTGACAATCAAGCGCAAAATCAATAGAATTGCGCCTTCAGTTTTAATGGTGATGTAGCTCAGCTGGTTAGAGCACAGGATTCATAATCCTGGGGTCGAGGGTTCAAGTCCCTCTTTCACCACCAAAATACTAAATAAGCCATTGATTGAATAGATCAATGGCTTATTTTTTGCCTAAGTTCTACGAGGTAGTACACAATGGTGGGGCCTGACGCCTGCCCACTTCCATCATAAAGTCGGCAATTGCATTTCAACTCACTCTTTAAGTAAGTCCATGTCGAATCACTCAGCTCCACAGATCCAACTATCTAAAGCCAGGCAAAACCTGATTATTTTTGCGCTCTCCATCGGGGCATTTGCAATTGGTGTGAGTGAATTCTCAAGCATGGGTTTGCTGCTTGAAATCAGCCGCGGATTAGGCGTATCGGAATCCCAGGTTGGCGTTTCTATCAGCGTTTATGCTTTAGGCGTTGTGGTGGGCGCACCCCTACTGGCGATTTTTGGCGCTGGCCTTAAAAGAAAAAACCTGCTGCTTGCACTCGCATTTATGTATGCCCTCGCCAACATTGCCAGCGCGCTTGCTCCCACTTACGGCACGATGCTAGTCGCCAGATTTATTTCAGGCCTGCCACATGGCGCATATTTCGGCATTGCCTCATTAGTCGCAGCGTCTATCAGCCCGCCTTCACAAAAGGGTATGGCGGTCACCAAGGTCATGCTTGGGCTGGCCGTCGCCATACTGGTGGGCAACCCGCTTGCTGTTTGGTTAGGGCAACAATTTACATGGCGATTAGCTTTTGCTTTAGTTGGCGTGCTGGCATTCATCACATTGTTGATGGTTAACAAGTCGTTACCTTTAGACGAGAACGAGAAAAAATCCAGCCCGATGGAAGAACTGGCAGCATTTAATCGGCTACAGATTTGGTTAGTGCTGCTCATTGGCGTATTCGGTTTTACCGGAATGTTTACTGTCTTTAGCTACATGGCACCAGTGTTGGTCAATGTCACCAAGGTTTCCGAGTCATATATGCCCTGGCTGGTTGTCGCCTTTGGCATAGGCTCAATCATCGGCATGTTGTCTGGTGGCAAAATTGCAGATGCCATGAAATTCAAAGGCGCATGCCTGCTGATTGTGTGGTCGATATTTGTGTTGGCGATGGTTCCATTTCTTTCAGGCTCACTACCTGGGATTATCATCGCAGCAGTCGCAGTAGGCACCATGATGGCACTGCCAGTCACGCTGCAAACGCATTTGATGGAAATTGCTGGAGATGCGCAGGTATTATCTGCCGCCGCCATTCAAGCCGCATTAAATACCGCGAATGCTTTAGGCCCTTGGTTGGGAGGAATGGCGATTGACCATGGATTAGGCTACAACGTATTTGGAACGATTGGTGCCGTTACCTCAGTGATTGGATTATTGCTTTGGATGATTTCGTTCAAATTGGCTCAGGCAAACGCATCACAATAATGTAGTTATTTCTATTTGATACAACACACGCAAATCAATAAAGTTACGTCATTTAGTTTTAATGACAATGTAGCTCAACTGGTTAGAGCACAGGACTCATAATCCTGGGGTCGAGGGTTCAACCCCCTCTTCCCACCAAATACCAAGCGGCTTCCAGAGATGGGAGCCGTTTTATTTTATACATTTCCTTACATTTAATAGCCACGTAGTAGCCAACTAGACAGTCTAAAATCAAATAATCCAACTATCTCAGTATAAAAAGCTTGACCATGAAAGTCTATTCAGAATAAATTGAGCTTGGAAATTTGGTACTTCGGGCAAAAAATGAAAAAAAATTTCATCTCTAGAGCAATTCTAGAAACACTTGAGCATAGAAAGAGATTTCTCGAGGTCATTCTTACTGTTGCGGTACTGAGTACCGGCATTAATCTTATTTGCACTTATTTCACAGCAGGACCGTCCCAGCAGTCGCCATTAATCCTTTACATCGGACTTACCTGCACTCTCCTTCCTCTATTAAGTTTGTTTCTCAATCTTTGTGTTAATCGAAAACGGAAAGCTTTGATAGAAACAGTTTTTTGTTTAAACAACAATGACAATGTATTAACAAAAATTCTAGGCTACAAATTTTCAACAAATTTAAGTGATGTATTTAAAGCTGGATTTATAGAAAATATTGCATGGAAAAAATTATGGGATGACGACCCAATTATCAGAAAGACCAACAATTTAGAAAACTTTGATAATGTTGTAAGCATTGCATCTCAGAAAGGTGAGGATGCTAAATTCATTCAAAAAACGGAAGTTTCTACTGCATATAGTCCAATAACTAAAGCCTCAACGTTATTAGTTGAAGGAATTGAGTTCATGATCTTGGAGCTTCTTTCTATTCACTTAAACGACTACTTCAGGCAATATAATTCTGATAAAGCCAAAGAATTTATATCCGAATTCGATAGATCAGACTTTAGTCGATTGCTACTGGACAATAGGTTTCTGAGCTTATTTTCTACCTCTTTAGAGAACAGACACATTTTCGCAGAGGTCGCAAAAAAAAATTTAAATAGTAACGTCACTGAAATTCGTGGATTTGATGGGTCATATTACAAAAAATTTAAATTAATACTTCCTCGAGAAACAACCATAGAGCGACCGGCACTTGGTTGCATTGAACTTAAGAATGCAAGATTTAAATTAAAAATTAAAATTAAGTATGAAAACTATAACTACAACCTACCTGATGGGTTTGAGCAAGCATACATTGGCGTCGCCCCAGCAGAAATTACGACAAAAAAAGTGAAATTGGAAATTGAGAATGAAGTTAACTTAGTCTCATTATTGAACTTCAAGAATTGGCAATATTACTCCTGGCTTGACTCTTTTATTGAGGAACTTTATAACCAATTCAGTTTTGAAGAGTTCCTAACTCAAATAAATTGGTCAACGGTTTCAACACTTCTACATACTCAGCAAACTTTATCGATGTTCTTATCAACTCAAAACAAAAAATAAGGGTGAATAATAATGGCGGATTATATAAAAACTAGTATTCTCTTCGAATCATATGTGCACATAGATGCGCACTTCGAGGAAGAGAGCGATGCTACTGAGGCTACAAAAAAGGCTATAAATAACTACATTAGTGACAGAGCAGTTCACTTCCTCGGTGACAAAATCCAAACAGAAATAAAGTTTAAAGCTGGCTCATTAAAAGCTTACGCAACTGTTCGAGGCTCCCTCAAAGATGCGTTAGGGACATATGAATCATTCAGCCAAGAAATTACTCGCCTCTTTTGGTTTTCAAAGCGCATATCTGATGCAACAGTTATGGAGGTTGCTTTTCAGACACATTCATTCTTAGGCGCGATCGAAAGAACGGAAGCTAGGCCAGGAATCGTCGGAAAAACCAAAAGACTTACTGACTCTATTACCTCTATTCATAATGCAGATAACGAAAAAGGGGCGGCAATAATGGTAAGGAGACTACGACTCATTAAAAATGATACAAAAAACTTGCTTAGCTCATTGGCTATTTATGAAGATAAAACTCTAATTAAAAATGAATTTAGTGAGCTCCTCAAATCAGTTCCTAAAAAACTTACGCACAGTAAAGTATCAGATGAAACCAAAGAAAAGTACTTATATGAATATGATTTAGTTAAAAAGGTTTTAACAGAATAAATCTAGTCTAGGAGGACATCACGCCGCCGGGCGTCACGCGCTTCCACGCGCACCTCCTCCGTCGGCGTGATCTTCCAGCATGGAATATTTAGCGGTTTATTTTCATTAGGCAAATATCTGAAAAAGATCATCTGTGCATTGGCTTCAGTAATATATAAACTTCGATTCAGAATCAACAACCCGACTGCATGGCAGTAATCTATCGCATGAATGCCGTCAGCTAATGCAACCACTCACTGCAATAAACAAACAAAGCCCTCTATGCAGAGGGCTTTGTTTGCTACTAAAAACTAAATCTGCGCCTGTCCACCATCGACAAAAAACTCAATGCCGTTGATAAAGCTTGCATCTGGCGATGAAAGAAACGCTACGGCTTTCGCCACTTCTTCAGGGTCACCCACTCTGCCCATAGGTACTTGAGAACCTAAATAATCCAGCAGGCCTTGTTGTTGTGCTGGGTCGTTACCAGCCAATTCTACCAAGCCTGGTGTTTTGATCGGGCCTGGGCTGACGACATTGACGCGGATACCGCGGTCTTTGAGGTCTAAAATCCAGCTGCGGGCGAGGTTGCGAATGGCTGCTTTGGATGCGCTGTAAATACTAAATGCGGCGGTGCCTTTGACGCTGGTGGTTGAGCCAGTCAATACAATGGACGCGCCATCTTTAAGTAAGGGCAATGCTTTTTGCACGGTGAAAATCACGCCTTTGACATTTCTGCCAAAAATATCTTCGTAGTGATCTTCGGTAATGGCGCCCAACGGCAACATATTACCGCCACCTGCGTTGGCATAGATCACGTCAATCTGGGAGTGATCTTGCTGTACTGCGTCATAGAGGCGGTCAATATCCACCAGTTTGGACATATCGGCCTGAATCCCTTTCACCTTACCGCCTATGGTTTTGATCGCGGCCTCTAACTCGGCTTGTCTACGGCCTGTGATATAGACATGCGCGCCCTGGTTTACAAAGTGTTTTGCTGTGGCAAGACCAATACCACTAGTACCACCAGTAACCACGACGACTTTGTTTTCAAATGTTGCTGACATGATGTTTCTCCTTAAGTAATTAAATAACGTTTACTGCATGGATGAAATATTGCCAGTGAGCCAATAAATGCACTAGACTGCTCTTGTGAGTTTAATTGTTCCAAAAATGAGCCAATATGCGTGATATCAATGATTACATTCTGTTTGCGGAGGTGGTGAGTGGCGGCAGTTTTGCAGCTGCCAGCAGACGCGTGCGCATTCCTAAATCCACCATCAGCAGAAGAATTGGCCTGTTAGAAGAAAGGCTGGGCGTGCGCTTGATCGAAAGATCGACCAGGCGATTCCGGGTGACTGAGATCGGGCAATCGTTTTATGAACGTTGCAAAGTCATTATGCTGGATGTGGAACAGGCGGACTCCATCGTTTCTGAATCGCTCAGTGAACCCAAAGGATTAGTAAGATGCAGTTGCCCGCTAGGCTTGTACGAAACGCTGGCGCCCATTTTTTCTTCATTCCTTTTGGCTTACCCGCAAGCCAGATTACAACTGGTCGCCGGGGACAATCCGGTGAACCTGATCGAGGATAGAATCGACGTCGCCATCAGGGTGCGCACGGTATTGGATACCGACGGCTCTTTGGTGATGAGAACACTTGGGCATTCCGAGCGCATTTTGGTCGCTTCACCTGCGTTTGCGAACAAGCTGGATCAATCCAGTCTGGACAATTTATCCGCCTTGCCAACCATCGCGACCTCAGACCAGAACCATGCCATCGAATGGCAATTCCATCATGCGTCATTAGGGTCAAAATCTATCTGGCATGAACCCATATTGAGTTGTGTGGATTTTTCAACCGTGAGAGAAGCCGCTATTGCTGGCATTGGGGTGGCGTTATTGCCTGACCATACCTGCAGCCAAGCCTTAAAAAGTGGAAGATTGGTCAGGGTGTTCCCAGAGTGGAAAACGACCTTGGGCATTCTGCACATTGTATTTACTACACGGCGCGGACTGCCGCCAGTGGTGCGTGCATTTATTGATCACTTGGCGGGCCAGGTTAAGCACACTGGCAACGTGTAGTTTCTGTCGCCAAATACAACAATGGCTTCCCAAACATGGAAGCCATTGTTTATTTCTTATCGATTAAGTATATATTGCGTCCCTACTCAGCATCTTTCTTAGATCTGAAGCGACTGAACAATCCACAACGTACTTTCTCTTGTTCATCTGCTGTCATGGCTTCGCTACCGCAATGCCTATGGTGATGCCCATGACGACCTCTGAATCCGCCAAAAAGAATTCTGCTCAGAATCAACAAGCCGACTGCGTGGCAGTAATCAATCACATGAATACCATCGGCCAATGAAACGACAACGTGGTTCCATAACAGCATGACCACATAAGATAAGGCCGCGATGCAGACTACGGCTAACGCTGCGAATGCAGCACATTTACTTTTACAATTTTTCATTCATCTCTCCAATAATTCAGTCATTAATACGATTAGTCACTGGCATGCAGTTGCTCTCTGAGGAAAGTCACTGCATACCGTTTTCTTGCTAATAAAGTGTTGATGCCAACACCTGTTTCTGCGGCAATTTGTTTAAAGCTTTTGCCATCTAACTCATGTGCGATAAACACTTGCCGTTGTTCAACTGGTAATTGATTCAGCGTCGCAATCACGTGCTCAACCAGCATTTTTCTTTCGTAAATTGACGCCGGGGTTTCGGTTTCAATGGAAAGGATAGCCTCCAGCCAGAGCGCATCGTCATCTTCGTCATGCTCTAGCGCGACTTCCTGTTTTTGCTTTCTGAAGCGATCAATAATGCGGTTTCTTGCCACGCGGTATAACCACGCGCCGACTTGCTCCAGCGGCTCTGGTAAACGGTAAGCTGAAACAAACTCATAGAACACATCCTGCAAAATATCATCCGCGTCACCGACATTCGGTACGCTTTTGCGAATGAAATTGCGCAGCCTGGCTTTTTCTTTATTGAATGTTTCTGTGATCACCGAATCTTGCTGGGCCATATCACGCTGTGCCAAATAGTGCTGCGTTGTGAGTAAATTGTTTTCTAAATGTATATCCATGCTGTGAAGACGTTTCACAAATGGAAATATTGTATGAACCCTGAAATATTTTTAAATAATGTTTGAGCAGCATGGTTATTGCCACTCTGTTGGCGTGGTGCCTAGCCGTTTTGCAAATACGCGGCTGAATGCGGCTGAGCTTTGGTAACCGACTTGTGTGGCGATGCTTTTGAGTGGCTTGCCCTGCCGGATCAGGTTTTGTGCAATCGAGAGCCGCCAGTCGGTGAGGTAATCTAATGGCGTGTTGCCTACCGTGGCTTTAAAGTTGGCGGCAAACCTGGCGCGTGACATGCCGGAGACATCGGCCAGGGTTTCCAGAGTCCACGGATGGGATGGATTTTCATGCATGGCTTTGACTGCCAGCGCTAGCCTTGTATCAGCTAATGCGGCAAAAATACTTTGCTGCAGTTGGCCGTGCTGAATGACATGCCGCAAAATCTGGATCAGGAAATACTCTGCCAACCGGTCCAACGCAGCTTGCCGCCCCAAGTCTTGCGCAAATGCTTCATGAAACAATAGCTGCAAGGTGGGCGCAATTTGTTGCATATCGCTCAAGGGCACAATCACAAATTCAGGTAAGGCAGTCGCCAGTGGGCTGCGTACTTTGGCACCGAGATCAATCATGGCGCAGACCAGTTCACATGGTTCATCTGCCACAGGTGTGAGTACATGTATAGTAGGTTTGGGGAAGAACACTACGCTGGGCTGATCTATGCGAGCGAGCGGCTTGCCCCTGAACATCAGGTCGAGCTGTCCGGCGCGCAGCAAATGAATATGGCCCACCTGCCCCGCCCCATCAAAATTCACCACCTGGCAAAGATCGCCGGTAAAAAACACCTGCGCTGAGAGGGAGATTTGATTCAACAGTGGTAACAATGGATCCAAACGATACTCCTGATCAACATAACGAGACCTTTGATAATCATGAGTATTGCATGATATCTCCAACGCACAAAGCGTCTTAATTAACCAGACAAGGAGATTCATCATGGCACGTATTCAAACTATCAACCGTGAAACTGCTAGCGCAGAAGTCAATGCAACACTGGATGCAGTGAAAACAAAACTGGGCAAAGTGCCTAATTTGATTGCGACTTTGGCACAGGCACCTGTTGCCTTAAATGCTTACCTGGGTTTGAGTGAGGGTGTGACCAAAGGCCGTTTAAGCGCCAAACAAAGAGAGTCACTGGCGCTGGCGATTGGCCAGGCCAATAATTGCCAATATTGCTTGTCGGCACATAGCCTGATTGCCAGAGGGGCGGGACTTAACACTGAAGCGATTCAGGCCGCACGTAAAGCTGAAGCAACTGATGCAGTGACGGATGGCTTATTGAAACTGGCAGTGAAAATTGTGCAGCAACGTGGCGTGCTTTCTGACCAGGACTTTATTGAAGCGCATTTAGCGGGTGTGGATGATGGCCTGATTCTGGAGGTGATTACCCATGTCGCTTTAAACACCTTGACCAACTACACCAACCATATCGCCCAGACGGAGATTGATTTCCCAGTGGTGACTTTATAAATAGGCGAGATCAGGCCACTAAAGTGTGGCCTGATGGTTTCTGGATACCTACGACTTAAGCAAGAAAGGCTTCAACCGCCTGGATAAATAATTGCGGTTGCTCGGCATGCACCCAATGGTCGGTTGGCAAGCTGACGAACTCAGCCTGAGGGAAATGCTGTTGAAGCTCGGTGATGTCACTGCCTTGCACATAATCACTGCGTTCACCGCGAATAAATAAACTCGGCTGGTCAAAATGTACTGCAATCGCTGCTATGAGTTTTGCGTAATTGGCTTTGAGCGCTGGCAGGTTAATCCGCCACTGTAACTGATCCTCATTTTTGACCAGGTTAGTGAGTAAAAACTGCCGTACCCTCACATTAGCGATGGGGCCCTTTAAAGCATTATCCACCTCATTACGTGATGCCATTTGGCTGAGGTTGACTGCCAGCATGTGATCCATCAACTGCGTGTATCTGTCTGGATAAGTACGCATGGCCATATCCACCACGATGAGTTTGCTTACTTTTTCGGGATACTGGGTGGCAAATTGCATAGCGACTTTGCCACCGAGGGAGTGGCCGAGTAGATGCACCTGATCTACCCCCAGCGCATCGAGTGTTTCTAATAAGTCATCGGCCATCTCGGCGTAGGTTTGTGAATCACGATGCGGCGACCGGCCGTGATTGCGTAAATCGACGCTGATGACCTGGTAATGCTGTGCAAAATGTTTGGCGATGCTGCCCCAATTGTCTGCCGAACCGAATAGCCCGTGTAATAAAACCAGTGGTTGGCCCTGGCCTAGCGTTTGAGTATGTAATTGCATGCTTAACGATTAAGTAGTTTGAATTTAGCGCTATGGTATCTCAAAGTGCTCCATCGTAAATATCGATCAACGCCCAATCGACTTTTGCAAGCCCTTCAGATAAGATAACTTTTTTTAACAATCATATTTAATATGTTCACTTCCTCCCTGTCGACAGCCTTAATCACCATGGCGATTTGCCTGGCGCCTTTTTCGGTTATTTTAATGATTGTGATTTATTCAAAAAAACGATCCTCGGCCAGAAGAAAAAATCCAATCACCCAGTACCTGCTACGAAGTGCAGGGGAGTCAGTGAAGGCGCGATTATCTGATGTAGATAGCGAACTAGCGATGTATCTTATGATGCCTCCGATGATTTCATTATTTATTTACGCGTATTATTCAAACCTCCCTTCGGTTAAACATCCTTTGATACTAGGTGCCATCAGTGGCATCATTCTCTTCGGCTATATCCTGTTCAAACTAATCAAGCTAATCAAACTACGTGAAAAATTGCGACTGGGCTACGATGCTGAACTGGCGGTAGGCCAAGAGCTCAATACGCTGATGCGGCATGGTTATCACGTTTTTCACGATGTCACGCTGAAAAATACAATCAGCAGCTTTAATATTGACCATGTGGTGGTTGGTAAAACCGGCGTATATGCGATTGAAACTAAAGGGCGATCAAAGCCGCTGTTCAAAAATGGCGGCCATCAACATAGGGTTAATTTCGACGGAAAGCAACTGCGCTTTCCCGGTTGGAGCGAAGATAAGCCTGCTGAACAGGCAACACGCCAAGCGCAATCTTTGCAACAGTGGTTGAGTCATGCCGTTGGTGAGGCTGTGACCGTAAAGGCCGTGATCGCCCTGCCTGGTTGGTACGTGACGCATACTCAACGCTCAGAAATTGCCGTCATCAATGGCAAGAACCCCGAGCGCTACTTTAATGCGCAACGACCAGAAAACACATCTGAAAAATTCATACACCAAATTGCACACCAACTGGAAAACATTTGTCGTGATATTGAGCCCATTGCGCTGACCAAACCAAAATCATAAACACACTCAACGCCAAGTGATCGTCAGTGGACTCCTACGCCAGGATCAGAATGCGCTGTATTCCTAACTTTTCGTGATGCCTGAATAATGAAACCTCCACAAATTAATCAAACAAGGAATCATCATGAAAAACACATTCAAATCTCTGTTATTAGTAAGTGCTTTGACATTGCCTATGGCTGGTTTTGCGGCGGATGGTGACTCGATTGGCACCAAGGTTGAAGACTCTGTGATCACCGCCAAAGTGAAAACAGCGTTTGCCAAAGACAAAGCGGTGAGTGCGACAGACATTAAAGTAGAAACCGACAGCAATGGCCTGGTGCAATTGTCTGGTGTGGTGAAATCGAAAGCCGAAGCCGATAAAGCGGTGCTGTTGGCTAAAAATGTGAAAGGCGTGACTGCCGTGAAAGACGATATTGTGGTTGCACAATAAGTGTTCTGCACATGACCTTGCCCATAGGAATCAGCGCGATTCCTATGGGCAGTTTTACGTTCAACGCCCCTCTTGACTCACTCTCCCCTGTTACGCTAAACAGCCTATAATGGCTTGAACACTGTTGTCATCACGTGTGCCACATTCGGGGATATCAATCATGGCTGTTTATAAAACGCCCGGCGTTTATATTGAAGAAGTGAGCAAGCTCCCGCCCAGTATTCCAACCCTGGAAACGGCAATCCTGGCATTGATAGGCTATACCGAAAAAGCGGATAGGCAAGGTGTGTCATTATCGCTCGTCGCCACAAAAGTCTACTCCTTACTGGATTATGAAAGCTTGTTTGGTGGCGCAGCCAGGTCGGCGGTAACGCTGTGGCTGGATGCGCAAGACCAAGTGATTGACGCTACGATTGATCAACCGTTTTATCTCTATGACAGCGTGCGGCTGTTTTTTGCCAATGGCGGCGGTTCGTGCGTGATCGTCTCCGTCGGCAACTACAACGACCAGGTTTCAGCAGCCACATTGGCAGCTGGTTTAAACGCCATAGAAAAAGACCCGCTGCCAACGCTGATCGCTATTCCCGAAACTGCTCTATGCCGTGAGACACATACGCTAGAGGCGACTGCGCTGGCACAATGTGCACAGTTACAAAATCGGTTTGCGTTGTTTGATTTACGTCTGCAACATAACCCGGCTGACCTCGCCACCGAAGCCGAGCGTTTCAGGCAAAGCCTGGGCATGGATCACCTGAAATATGGTGCAGCCTATGGGCCGTGGCTGGTGACCAGCCTGGCAAGAACCACGGACTTTAACCAGTTGGTGTTTAAACGTAAAGGCGATGGCAGTGTGGTGAGCGCAGAAAGCCTGACCCAGGACCAGGGCATGCAGGCACTGATGGCGCAAATACACGCCGCCGGGTTGGCCAAGATGACAACCGAATCCCAAGCACAATTAGCATCGCTCAACCAAAAGTTATACGCCCAGTATGTGCTGGCCAAGCAATGGATAGACGCTGCGAATATTGCCTTGAATACCTTACCTGCCAGCGGGGCCGTGGCAGGTGTGTATGCCGCAGTCGACCAGAAGCGTGGCGTATGGAAAGCGCCAGCCAACGAATCACTCGACCAGGTCATACGGCCGGTGCTTAACCTCACCAGCGCACAGCAACAGGATTACAACGTGGATGTTAACGCTGGCAAGTCAATTAATATCATCCGCAAGTTTACGGGCAAAGGCACGCAGATATGGGGTGCACGGACACTGGCTGGCAACGACAATGAATGGCGTTATATTCCTGTGCGGCGATTGTTTAGCTGGGTAGAGGTATCTGTCAGCCAAGGCTTGCAGCAGATGGTATTTGAGCCTAACGACGCCAATACCTGGGTGCGTGCACAAGCCATGATAGAAAATTTTTTAATCTTGTTGTGGCGGCAAGGTGCATTGCAGGGCAGCAAGCCGGAACAGGCATTTTTTGTGAATATCGGCCTGGGCAAAACCATGACGGCAAATGATATTGCGCAGGGGTTGATGCGGATTGAAATGGGTATGGCAGTTGTGCGACCGGCCGAGTTTATTATATTGAAACTTACGGTTAAGCAAGCTGGTTAAATACACTGCGTGCAAGGTGGCTTGCACTCAGGCATCGCCACCTGCTCATAGAAGCGAAGAGAGATCATTTGCATATTATGCGAATGCAGCAGCGCCCACCTTCAGGCATGCTTCTGCGCAACTGCGACAGGCCCGGGCGCACGCACCGCAATGATCAGAGGCATGTTGCTCGCATTGATCGGCACAGGCGGTACAAATTTCCGCACAGTCCTGACAAACCAGTTCAACAAAGTCGCTGCGACGCGCAATAAATGAAGCCGTCAGGCGACAGAAATCCGCGCAGTCCATATCCAGTTCAATACAGGTTCGCAACATGGGATTGGCCTCAGTTTCACAGGCGATTGTACAGCTTTCACACGTGTCTGCACATTTTTTGCACAGCTCCATACATAACTTCAGGTCTTTTTCAGTCATGGCTTTCTCCAGCTTAGTAGCGTTTAAGAATACTCCGAACTTAGTCACCCTGCCCTGCCAGACTTAAACACAATTTAAGCCATGCAGGGCAATCGACTGATGCGGGCCATTACTGTTTCACGCCCGTGCCGCCGTCTTGGGGCTTTTCATGAAAACGTTTGCTTTTTTCAACGTTGCCCGGCTTGGACGGTTTATTACCACTGCCCTGCCGACCCTGAGCATCACTGCTACCGGTGGTCGCCGCATTATTATTGTCAGGTTGCGGCTCCAGGTAGTCGCCGTTCTGGTGCGTATCAGGTACCTGATTTTTTTGCTGCTGTGCGGGCGGCGCGTTGTCTGCTGGTGCCGCAAAAGCAACCGTCATTGAACATAAAAACGTACTGGCTAATAGTATTGAAAGTAATTTTTTCATCATCGCATCCTCATAAAGTTTTAAAGTCACCTGCCAGATGTGGCAGGCTTAGACTCATGCTAATGATGTGGTTAACAGCTGTATGTCAGTGTCTTTACAAAAAACCTGTAGGATAAATTATGAAACGGCCTCTTCATTGCCCGTCAGGCTGCCATGGCTACGTACCCAGGCAATGACTTTCAGCAACTCGTCAGGGGTAATGCCGTTGTTTGGGTCTGAGGGGTCCATTAAGCCCTTGCCTTTAGCGCCCATCCCACCGTTGGTGCCATTCCAGACTGTCTCAAACATGCCTTTATTCGTGGCATCTTTGGCGTAGTTATAATTCGGTCCGGTCAGCGCTGGCCCGACTTGCCCACCGGCATCCGGACCATGGCATTGCGTACAGGAATAAAGCTGGAAGGTTTTTTTACCCTGGGCAATCGCATCTTCCTTGCCCACATAGGGGTTTTTACCGGTGGCTAAAAATTCTTTGGCGGCAGGGGTATCGAACAACTCGGCCTTGATTTCCAGCGGAGAACCATCTTGTGTTTTAACGAACTTAATGGCCTCACCACTTGCAGACGCTCCAGCAGTAGACTCTCCGGCGGCGCCAGTAGTCGAGGCCTGTTTATCACAGGCGGAGAGTCCAGCAACTAATACCAACAGGCCTAAGCCAAGCTTGTGATTCATGTCGTTCTCCTAATGATTGTGTTATTCACGCGATTGATGACGCAACCCATTATGAATAAAAGGAAAATGCGCGCCCATGTAACAAAGGCGGAATTTGCTGTAGGAGAATTCGGACATCGCGCCAGGAAATAGTCGGCGTAAAAAAGCCTGGCATACACCAGGCTTAATTCGACCAAGAAAATGGTCAATTAACCGTTAATAATTTCACCACCATTCGGGTGTATCACCTGTCCGGTCATATATGACGATGCCTGGCTGGCCAAGAACACATAGGCGGGCGCAATTTCACTCGGTTGTGCAGGTCGCTTTAAAGGCACCTGACTACCGAACTCGCTGACTTTCTTTTCATCAAAACTGGCGGGAATCAACGGTGTCCACACTGGCCCCGGTGCCACCGCATTAACGTAAATATCCTTATGCACCAGTTGTCGCGATAATGAGCGTGTAAATGACACCACGGCGCCTTTGGTGGCCGAATAATCCAGCAGCTCAGGGCTACCCCGGTAAGCCGTCACCGACGCGGTATTGATAATATGGCTTTTTTTCGGCAGATGCGGCAAGGCTGCCTTCACCATATAAAACATGGAGAAAATATTGGTCCTGAAGGTATGCTCCAACTGCCGTTGGCTGATTTCGACAATACTGGTCTGCGGAAACTGCTGGGCGGCATTGTTGATGACAATATCCAATTGGCCAAACTGCAGCAGCGTGTCGTGCACAACTTGCTCACAGAACCGCTCGTCTGACACGTCACCTGGAATCAACAAGCATTGGCTACCATAGGCTTCCACCAGTTGCTGGGTCTTTGCCGCATCTTCATGTTCATCTAGATAAACAATCACAAGATCGGCACCTTCTGCGGCAAAATGCACCGCCACGGCGCGGCCAATGCCGCTATCACCACCGGTAATAATGGCCACCTTGCCTTTGAGCTTATCGCTTCCGGCATACGCCTCTTCAATATATTGGGGCTGGGGATGCATATCTTCTTCCCGGCCGGGCTGCACATATTGGTGCTGCGGCGGATTGATTTTATCTTCAACAACTTCCATAACGTTCTCCTTGGTCGTGACCAAATCTGGCCTCAGCAACATTAATTCTTTAAATGATTGTCCGTGGCGGGTGGGACAGGCTCGCGCGGATCGGGCCGCGGCTGACTGTTCTGGCGCCGTTTATCCTGGTTAGGCAAACCTTCAGCTGGCACCTCTGGCGGGACGATGACACCACGCTCATGTGGCATTTTCGGTGGCACATTGACGCTGTCAGAATCGATATTGCAGGACGGTTTATTTGAAATGGCGGCATCTTCGCAAGGCGGTACGGCATTGTTCACTGGCGGCGCAGACCAAGCGTTTCCCGACCACACACTGCAACACAATGAGCCAGCCAATAACATCCAGGTAAGTGTCTTTTGCATACTGTCTTCTCCTTAAGATATAAGAAAGATACAACTGCATCATGCATTGTATGGCCGCCAATACCGCGTCGCCGTCGGCAGTCAACTGATTCGGCTGTAGGAGTTGCCACGGGTGAAAACCCTCTGTGTCAGACTGGTCTGACAACACAATCAGCCCCTGCCCGATACTTGGTCATCGGCTTCATTTTTACACTGCTGGCAGATGGTATTCATCTGCCAGGGCCGCGCATTGGGATCAGCAAACCATATGCATGCTGGTGCCAGCCCATATTAAAAATAAGCTTTTTGAGTAGGAGTACGCCATGAGTAGTTATCCCGTTAATGCTTTAGCCATGCCATTGTCGCCGGAGCAAGCAGCCGAAAGTGGCGACACTACTCAGGCGCACTATATTCTGAACCGTTTGTTTCAGGACTACCCAGTGGCTTTTGCCGTGCGCTTGTGGAACGGCAGTATGCTGACGATCGGCGACGGCGCACCAGCGTTTACCTTTTGCCTGGAACAGGCATCGGTATTACGTGACATGGTATGGTTTAGCAACCCTAAACGCCTGGTGGAGGCCTATTGCTCAGGTGAAGTACAGATTCAGGGGGACTTTCATGCCGCCATGCAGTTGCGTGAACATTTCGAATCTCTATCTTTGCCGCTGCATGAAAAACTAGGCCTGGTCTTCCGGGCACTGACCCTGGCCAATAACCAACAGGTGCTACCCGAACACACTGCCCACACACCTCAGTCCCCGACACAATCTCAATCCGCAAGCGTTCCCTCCTCACATGGCATTGCACTCAGTTACGATGTGCCTGAGGACTTTTATCAGCGCTGGCTGGGTGAACAGATGCTGCACTCGTGTGCTTATTTCGCAAGCCCAACACACACCCTGGCGCAAGCGCAGCAAACACAGTTAACACTGATCTGCCAGAAACTGCATTTGCAACATGGTGACACGCTACTGGATATTGCTTGCGGCTGGGGCACACTGGCCTGCTGGGCGGCCAAGCATTACGGGGTATTTGTACACGGCATCACACATAACCCAACGCAATATGCGTATGCACTCAAGCAAGTGCAACAACAAGGCCTGACGCATCTGGTCAAGATAGAGCTGGCGGACTATTATCGCACACTGCCTGCGCTGGGCAGTTACGACAAAGCAGCTTGCATCAGCATTGCCGACCATCTAGGCGCAGCGCATTATCCGGACTTCCTAGCCAAGGTACACGCAGCACTCAAACCCGGCGGGTTATTTTTGAGCCATGTGATCACGGCGGAAAATCCGGCTGGCCAGCAAGACGCCTCCACCGCCTTTATCAACCGTCAGCTATACCCGGCAGGCGAGTTAACCTCTTTCGCCCATCTGTTACAACACATGGATAGCGCCAGATTTGACGTATTTAATGTTGAGGGCTTGCGTCGACACTATGTGATGACCTTGCGCCAGTGGCTGGCAAACCTGGAGGCGCAACATGCGTCGATTGCTGCCAGCATGGGGGAGCGTACTTACCGTATTTGGCGTCTGGCTATGACTGCTAGCGCCATCCAGTTTGAACAGGGCGTGACCGGCATGCACCAGATGCTGGCGACACGCAGATAATCTTAACCGACCAGGAAATAGCCACATGCCCAACATACTCACAACCTCCCCTCAGCGACGCCTACTCACTGCCGCGGTTTGTATGCTGGCATTCAGCAGTTATTCGCAACCATCAAAACTACTGCAATCGCCAGGAATGCGCACCGTCTCTAACGCATCTATCAGCCAGTCAGGCTGGTTTCCAACCACGCAGGCGGCAGAAACCATGCGCGTACCAGAAGGCAAAAAGTCGATCTCAACGCCAGTCACGAATGTGGTTGCTTTTGCCAATGACTTGCATCACCCGCGCTGGCTGTATGCCTTGCCCAATGGCGACATTCTGGTGGCAGAGAGTTATCCCCAGCCTAAAAATACAGCGTTTAGCCTGAAAAACTGGATCGCCAGCAAATGGATGCATGAAGCCGAGGAGCTGGCAGGTAGCCAACACCAGATTACCCTGCTGCGTGACAATGATGGCGATGGCATCGCTGACGAACGCCATGTGTTTATCAAGGATATCGCTGCCCCGCTGGGCGTGGCGCTGGTGGGCGACACATTTTATGTCGCCAATGCCGAGGCCCTGCTGCTGTTCCCCTACCAGGCAGGGCAAACACAGATGACACAAACATCCGATCCTGAAACGGCTGATCAAACGATATTGATGCGATCGGCAGCGCAGGAAAAACTGGCGAAAACACCAATGGATGTGCTGACTGACATCCAGCAGGAGGATGGCGCCGCACAAGGACGTCCTGCCAATGTGCTACTCGATAAAAGAGGCTACCTGCTGGTAGCAGATGACGTCGGCAATGTGATCTGGCACGTGAAAGGCAATCGCAAAATCGCACAAAAATAGCCTTATTAGGCTTGAAATGGATAACAAGCCATGAAAAATATATTGTTAATCTACGGCCATGCGCTGAGCCATTGCGCATTAAAGGCACTGGTCAATGACGACCATAACGTGCACCTGGCCGATGAGGCTGGCAGTGTGCATGACGCCATGTTGAAAATCCGCGAGCATACCTACGATGTCATCATTTTGGATGTGTCCGCAGCGGAAACCAATGGCCTGGAAATATTCTGCGACCTCAAGCAAGCTTTTCCTGACCTGCCTGTCCTCATTATCAACGGCAGTGAACGGGTCGAGCGCATGATCCATTTTATCCGGTTGGGTTGCGCGGGTTATTTGTCTTACACGACAGACAGCGCGCAAGTGATTCCGGCTATCAATGCCATCGCCCGCGGACAAGCCTATGTTTCGCCTCAGCATCAGCAAATGGCTGCCAACAGCGAGCCCATGCTGCATGAACGTTTGTCATTGCGCGAGCTGCAGGTATTTTTCAAATTGATTAAAGGCCAGGCGGTGAATTCAATCGCGATGGAACTGGAAATTGCGCCAGGCTCTGTCAGTGTGTTTCGATCGAAGATCCTCAAAAAAATGCACGTGCTCAATAATGCGGCATTGATTTACTACGCGCTCAAATACCATCTGGCCCCCGTGGCGGGGGCTACCAGCAAGTCAGCCAGGGAAGTGGCCTGATTACAATTTTTTAACGGCAAACTGCAATTGCTCAATGGCTTCCCATGAAATCAGCGAACCGATCAAAATCACCGCAAATCCCAGCCCGGCGGTACACACAATTGCCATGCTGAGTGTGACCAGCGCCCCGCGTTCGCGGATACCAAAAATATAGCGCACACCTCGATACACTAGTAGCACCGATGCCAATACGGCTACACCATGCACAATCACATTGAAACTTAAACTGGGCACAATATAAAAAAGCGAGGTCAGCCACAGCGGCGTGGTGGCAATCGTCATAATGAGCAAGGAATCACGAAAATCAGGCTTGATATTGACCATCTCGGCCAGGTTTTGCGTAATCCAGGCCATCACCAACAACACGCCCAATTGCAAGAACAGCAATTCGGCACTCACCATCAGCAAACGGTTACCAGGCAGGTTATCAAAAAACAATTTTGGGTAATTGTGATATAGCCGTAGATACATCATCACGCAGGGAATCAACGACAACGGCAAGACATAGAACAGCATGAGTTGCGATACGCTAGGCTTTTCGGCCAGCAGAGATTTTGCCTCACTCCGCTTCGGTGACACGTAATTAAATAAATGGATAGGATTCATGCGGTGCTCCTTGAAACGAAAGAGAGTGAATATCTATCTATTAAAAAACAGGCCATCACACTGCGCCACAAGGCCTAGGCTGATTTGGCTGTAGGAAGATGCAATGCCATTGGGTCCAACGATGGATAAAGTAATTCCTACAGATATTTGCGGATTCATCCGATGCTGCCGACATACAGCCACGAGCATACTAAAGTTTCTGAATACATTTACTTCCACACATTTAATACACAATTTGGAGACTTACCATGGCAGACAATGACGATGTAATTTCTACCTTGAATGATTTGATCGAAGTATCGAAAGATGGCGAAGAAGGCTTTCGCTCTTCGGCAGAGCATGTGGATGAACCGCAGCTTAAAACATTCTTTTTGCGTCGGTCACAAGAGGTGGCTGCCAGCGTACAGGAGTTACAAGAGCTTGTGCGCTCACTGGGTGGTGAGCCTGCATCATCCACTAGCCTAGGTGGTGCCTTGCACAGACGCTGGATTGCCATTAAAACGGCGCTGACCAGTAACGATACCGTGGCCGTTTTAAACGAAACCGAGCGTGGCGAAGATGTCGCCTTGGCTGCTTATCGCAAAGCGGCTGAAAAAGACTTGCCGACACATATACGCTTTGTGGTAGTACGCCAGCTTGAAGGTGCCAAGCGTAATCATGACCAAGTAAAACAACTGCGCGATGCCGCACGTGCGGAAGCCGCCGCACACTAGTTAGTCATATCGGTACCACTCAACGACTTTACTAGCCACCCACGAAGCCTCGTCTGACTGACGGGGCTTCGTTTACGCGTTTTGATCACGCATATCACGTGCCTGAATAATCAGAGGAGATCCAAGTGAACCATCGTTCTGACAAATGGGATCAGTTAACCAATGAATGGGCAGAATCCCTTAAAAAAGCAAAAGTCCGGCAGGCGATTATTGACGACAAGATGCATTCTTTTTTACGGGGGAATGGTTGCCTGCCAACGGCAGAGGAGTTAAAAATCGTTGAAGAACTATGGCGTCAGCATGTAGAGGCCAGAAACAGAACAAACCAGTTTATCCAGGTGGTGCTGCAAAATTACACGACAACGGATGCGACTCAATAGGGATGCCCCTATCTGAAACCTCAGCCGCACCATGCCCGAAAATTAATCTGCTTCCCAGTCATTGGTGATCTGCGCCAGCGTACGGTTGATTTTCACAATACCGCCTTCAGTAGACACCACCCAGCTCACAGGGATGTAGTGGTGAACACCGGCTTCATCCTTTTTGAGTTTGATGACATCGTCACTTTCGAGATGGTCGACTACGGCAAAGTGTTCCGCCTGTGCGGTAGTGACAGGCATATCGGCTTTAATTTCTTTAGCATCAATCATGGCGCTTCCTTATCCCGCTCACGCGGCAAACAATGAAACTTCAGTCTGCCGTGTTGTAATGGCACTGGCTAGCGCACGCTGACTGAGTTTGCTGTAGGAATCAGAAGGTGGCCTGCGCCAGTAAACACTGCTCTAGATTATCTGGCAATAAACTTAGCTGGCGCCTACACCATTTTGAAGCATTACACACTTGAAGAATTACATAGTGGTGGCGACGGGCGACAGCGTTGAAAAGTCGATAAGTGTCTAAACTTTTAACCTCAATGCATAACATTGAATGCAACAGCCAGAAACAATAAACCCGACCTAGTGTCGGGTTTATTGATATGCAAGTTAACGCTTGAATTACTTGTTCATGACGTACATTGTCACTTCAAAGCCAAAACGCATTTCAGTAGCAGCTGGTTTAGTCCACATGATAGTCTCCTTGGTTAAGTTGTTACATCTCGTTAGACACAACTATACGCAGACCAGCCACGAAATGCTTGCGCAGCATCCCTAAAAGCACCTCATGATTTTACTTAGTGGAAACTTCATTCACTGCACCCTGCCTTAACACCACGCTTAGCCATAACCAGCCTGCCAACCCGGAAAGCAGCGAGCCTGTGAGTATCGCCATTTTGGAGAGATTGATCGCATCCGCCATCTCGCTAAAAGCCAGGTTGGTGATAAAAATCGACATGGTAAAGCCGATACCGCCCAGCATGCCTGCGCCAATCACATGCGGTAAACGCAAAGGCGGATGTAGTTTGCAAACACCCGTCACAATAGCGGCTACCACGGCCAGCATAATCCCGACCGGTTTACCAATCAGCAAACCGAGAATAATCCCCAGACTGTTGCTATGTGAAAATACGGCAGTCATGCTATTTGCCGCCACCTGCACGCCGGTGTTGGCAAAGGCAAAAACCGGCAGGATCAAGAAAGCCACCGGCAGGTGTAAAGCATGCTCCAATTGATGCGATGGCGAATCCTCATTCTCCGGATGATGGTGAAAGGGAATGGCAAATGCCAATGCGATGCCTGCCAGCGTGGCATGCACACCAGACTTGAGTGTCAGCCACCACATGAATGCCCCGCCCAGCACATAGGGAATCATGCTGAGCACCCGCCAGCGGTTGAGCGCAAACAGGAAAGCCAGCACAGCCAATGCGGCCAACAGGTGCGGCCATGAAATAGAGGCAGTGTAAAACACCGCAATCATGATAGCCGCGCCCAAATCATCAATCACGGCAAATGCGACCAGAAACACCTTGAGCGGTGCAGGCACGCGCTTGCCCAATATTGACAATACACCCAGTGCAAAGGCGATATCCGTCGCCATCGGAATGCCGACGCCTGCCTGGTAGGCAGTGCCGTGGTTGAATTGCCAGAAAATGCAGGCTGGCACGATCATGCCGCCCATCGCAGCAATCGTCGGCAACAAGGCATTATTGACGCTGGATAATTCGCCCACATACAACTCGCGTTTGAGCTCCAGCCCGATCAGCAAAAAGAAGATCGCCATCAGGCCATCATTGACCCACTCTTCAAGGCTTAAAGCCAACCATTGGTGATGCCAGAAATGATGGTAGTGCTCAGCCAGCACACTGTTGGCAATGACCAGCGCCAGCACTGTGACCAGCAATAGCAGGATGCTGCTGGCCTGCTCAGAAGCCAGGAAGCGTTGGAAAGTGGCGGTTAACGGACGCATATCGTAAAGACGGATGACTCTAATGAATTACTCAATTAATTATTCACCAACGGCAAAGCCGATGCCAAACATGGTTTGCGCCTGATTATAATCCAGTAGCGAGACGCCATAACCACTGGCCAGCATGGCGTAGAAACGCACACTTTCACTTTTGAGCGGCTTGTACTGCACATCAAACTTCACATAGCCTTTGTTATCGCTACGCATATTGTTACGCAAGGTAACACTGGCAGCCGTGGTATTGGCCTCGTTATCCCAGCGCAAAATCGCATCGCCATAACCCATATATTTGCTGATATCCGGGTTATCGTTATCCGATTTGCTTTCAGGGATGCGCCACCACGGGCGAACAAGCAAACTATAGCGCTCACTGAGTTGCCAGCCGCCCTGCAAATAGACGCGGTTCCAGCTGCGCGATAGTGGTTGCGAGCGGCCATTAGACTCATGCATCAGGCCCACGTTGAGCATATTGGGCATGGCATTGAGCCAACTGTTTTCTTCTGCTGGTTTATTCAAGCCTAGCGATAAAATCAACTCAGGTGAATAATTGTGATCCCGCATGGGGCGCGACTGCTCTTCGTTATACACCTGCCAGAATGACTGTTGGGTATAAGCCCCCCACAAACGCGCACTTTGCACCCACTGGTTTTTAGGCAACCAGTCTGACAGGTTCATTAACTGCGTTTTCAGGCTAATCTGGAAATGCAGGTCATTGTGCCCCAGGCCACGGTCTTGCGTATTAGGACGTGATGGCGAGGTCGGAACATCATTGGGATTATTCGAGTACGCGGTCACCAGGTAATTGAGCTGATGGGTTTCCAGATCGGTAAAATGCAGTTCATCCTGGCTGTTTAAATGCCATTTGCGTGAGAGGTAACCCGTCTCGGCCCCCACACTTTTCACTAGCTCCTGTTGGCTAGGGGCCAATATTGGGGGTACCACGCGTGTCGGCGTATATTGCTCGGCGACTTTATCAAAACAAATCAGGCGACGGCTAGCATCTGCGGCAAACTCGGTTTGACAGGTGCGTAAGGCATTTTGCATCTCCTGCATACCCTCGGCCTGTGCCTGACCACTCAATACGACGGCAAAAAAAATGAAGCTGCGCAGAAAAAGAGTGCGCAGGGTGTGAAGCATGAACATACGGATTCCCTTCAGCGGGCACCTGCGTTAAGGCGCCGGATTCATCATGATCAGATGCTGTTGCTCGATTGCGTTTAATACCTCATCACTAAGCTTTACTTGATAAGCCGCGACGTTTTCCTGCAACTGGTTCATGCTGGTGGCACCGATGATGGTGCTACCAACAAACCAGCGGTGATAGACAAAACTCAGTGCCAACTGCGTTGGTGTGAGGCCATGTGCACGCGCCAGCTCGGCATAGGCTTTGGACGCCGCCGGCACGCCCGGTTTTTTATAACGCTGTGCATAACCCAGAAACAAAGTAACGCGACCAGGGGTGGCAGGGTCGTCGACATATTTGCCGGTCAAATGGCCAAATGCCAGCGGAGAGTAGGCAGCCAGGCTAATGCGTTCGCGGTACAACACCTCGGCCATGCCAAACTCCATGCCACGGTTCATCAGGTTATAGCAGTTTTGCAACACGGCAATGCGCGGCAAGCCTTGTTCGCGGGCGAGTCGCAAAAATTCCATCACACCCCACGGTTGCTCATTACTCAAGCCGATCGCGCGTACCTTGCCTTCCCTGATTAACTCGTCCAACACTTCGAGCTGGGTTTGAATCGGCACCCAGTTGAGAGGTTGGCCACTGGCATCGCGTTCGGCACGGGGGTCAAACTGGTATTGGCCAAACATGGGCACATTGCGTTCTGGCCAGTGCAGATACAATACATCGAGGTAGTCAGTTTGCAAACGTGTCAGGCTATCATGCACCGCCTGGCGGATATTCGCCCTATCCATGCCGCTCGGGCCGCCGCGTATCCACTGCATGCCACGCCTGGGGCCCGCCACTTTGCTGGCCAGCACAAAGCTATCGCGCGCCTGCTTTTTAATCCAGTGGCCGAGGATGGTCTCCGTCTGCGTCACGGTTTCTGCCCGTGGCGGCACCGGATACATCTCAGCCGTGTCGATAAAGTTAATGCCTTGCGAGAGGGCAAAATCCAGCTGGTTGTCGGCGTCTTGCTGGGTATTCTGGTCGCCAAAGGTCATGGTGCCCAGCGCAATTTTGGAGACGCGAATACCGCTGTCCCCGAGTGTTGTGTGATCCATTAATGTAATACCTGTTTTTCTGTGGGTACCTGCATTACGATACTGGAAACCGCTTCTGGTTCCTTATCCTGATGTGCGGGCAATGTCCAGCCTGCGTCCTGGCTGGCGACCATCAACATACGGCTGATGGCCAGCACCAGTTGGTGATTTAAACTCATATTGACGTTCATGCCGTTGGCGCATACCAACTGCATATGATTCAACTGGTCGTTAATCGACACGAAGCGTGTGTCAACGACCAATAACTCCTGCTCACTCACGGCCGATGGGCGTTGCTGGTAAGCCGTGGAAAAATCCAGGTCTTCCAGCTGGTGCACGGCATCAGCCTCTTCTTCAAACTGGCGCGTGGCTTCAGTCGGCGATTGTGCCGCAGGCAAAGGTGAAGCATTTCCCAGCGCCAATGCGGATACGGGCAAATGCGCTTCACGATTAAGCACCTTAAACATTTGTCGCGCGATACGATAAGACAGCCATACGCGGATTTCCTGTGCCTGGCTGACAGCGGCTTTCATCAGCAAGCGGTCTTGTTGCTGATCATAAGCAAGATTGATCTGTTGGATGGATTGCTGTTGCATGAGATTAGTAGCTTTGCAAAGGGTCATCACTAGCATACCGCAGTTGCTCACCTGCTGCCTAACACAATCCTCAGCTGACGGTGAATGTGGTGGTTAAAGATACACTCCGATACAAAACCGCCACGCCCTGCGCGGATACATTTACGTATGCTTTGGTCATAGAAATATAAGTAAACATGCCTGTCACAGGAGGCGATATGTCCAAACAAAAACTGACGCATTTAAAAACACCTATGCACTTAAAAACAATGGCACTCACCGGCCTGATGGCAGCACTGATGCTCGCCAGCAGCGCTGCTCAGGCTCATCCACCAGGCCACGGCGGCTGGCACGGTGGAGGCTGGCATGGCGGTGGTGGCGTCGGCTTTTATTTCGGCGCGCCCTATCCTTATTTTCCATATGCATATTCGCCTTACGCCTATCCGTACCCATATGCTTATAGCCCACCACCAGTCATTGTGACCCAACCGCAACCACAGGTTTATATCGAACAAGGTAGCGGTGCCACCAGTGCGCCTGCCCCGGCACAAAGCGTGCCGCCTGCTGCCACTGCCGGCAACAACGGCCAAGGTTACTGGTATTACTGCGAGCAATCTGACAGCTATTATCCTTACGTCAAAGAGTGTCCGGCGGGCTGGAAACAAGTGACGCCTTCGCCACCAAGCAAATAGGCCTAAGCATATGAAAACAACACCTATGCTGATCATGGTCGCGGCACTGAGCTTGTCAGCCTGCGCTACCAACCCCACCGGCCCAAGCAATATGGCTTTGCCGGGCACGGGCAAAAACTTTAATGTTTTCAGGGCAGATGACCTATCCTGCCGTGACTTTGCCTTGACGCAAATTGGCGGCAAAACGGTGAACCAGCAATATAACGCCAGCCTGGCCACCACGACCGCAGTCGGCACCGTCGTAGGCGCAGCCCTTGGTGCTGCGGCAGGGGGTGGTGAAGGGGCAGCCATCGGCGCAGGCATGGGTGCCTTATCCGGCGGCGCCATCGGTACAAATACGGCGGCAGTCAGCGGCATGAATGCGCAGGATAAATACGACAACGCTTACTTCCAATGCATGTATGCGGCCGGACACCGTATTCCGGTACCAGCCAGCATGGCGCGAACCTACTCGCAAGGTGGCAATGCCTCTAGCACAGCATCCTCGCCTGCTGCATCCGGTTATTATCCACCGCCTCCGCCGCCAAACCGCCCTCGCTAGGCAAATCGACAGGCAGCCGTAGAAAGCGGCCTGTTGCTATCACCCTGGCCGATTAAATTAACATGCCGCCAGAAGCCTCAATACGCTGTGCATTCACCCAGCGATTGTTCTCCGACAACAGGCTCGCAATCATCGGGCCGATATCATCTGCCACCCCTACGCGGCCCAACGCAGTTTGCGAAGCAATATAGGCGTTGACCTCTTTGTTATCGCGCACCAGACCCTGGCCGAAATCCGTTTCAATCGCACCTGGCGCTACCGTATTCACTGCAATCTGGCGTGCACCCAGCTCTTTGGCCATATAACGCGTCAGTACCTCAATGCCGCCCTTCATCGCCGCATAAGCGCTGTAGCCAGGCAAGCTGAACCGCGCCAGGCCGCTGGAAATATTCACAATGCGGCCGCCATCACGCAATACTGGCAGTAAGGTTTGCGTTAAAAAGAAAGTGGATTTCAGATGGATATTCACCATATCATCAAACATCTGCTCCGTAGTTTCAGCAAATGGCGCATGGATACCCGTCCCTGCATTATTCACCAGGTAATCAAACTGCGTAGCTTGCCACTGTGTTTGCAGGGCCTGCTTCAATTGCGAAGCAAATGCAGCAAATGTTTTCACCTGCGCCACATCCAGCTGTAAAGCCACCGCCTTGCGCCCTAACGCTGTGATTTCATCCACCACTGCTTGTGCCGCGGCCTGTTTGCTTTGGTAGGTCAATACCACGTCTATGCCCTGTTTTGCCATTGCCAGCGCGGTGTTCTTACCCAAACCACGGCTGCCACCTGTAATTAATGCAATCTTGTTTGTCATATGCGTGCTCCTGTGTTGATGAAAGATAGACGCAGTTTATTGATAATCATAAATACGATAAATAAGCATGAAGTGATTATACTGTTCATAATTAATGAACAATTGAAAGAAAATTGCCATGCTGGATAGCACCGAAAGCCTGAAGCGTTTTATGCGCGTTGCCGAACTCGGCAGCTTTACCAAAGCGGCAGATAGTCTGGGACTGCCCAAAGCCAGCATCTCACTGGCAGTGCAGCAACTGGAAAGTAAACTGCACACGCAGCTGTTCCACCGCACCACACGCAAAGTGCAACTGACGCCGGACGGCCACTTGTTTTATGAAAAAAGCAAAGATGTCTTGAGTGAGATCGAAGAATTAGAAACTTTGTTCATCAGCGATGATAGACACATCTCGGGCGTGATCAGGGTCAACCTGTCACAGCCCATGGCGCGACACCTGCTGATTCCCGCATTGCCGGACTTTTTGCAACGTTACCCTAACCTCAATATTGAAATCAGTAGTGAAGACCGCAAAGTAGACCTGGTACGCGAAGGCTACGATTGCGTGGTGAGAACCGGCGAAGTGGCCGAAACCGGCATGATGATGCGCAAAATAGGCGAAATGCAACAAACCAACTTCGTCAGCCCAGGCTATCTGGCCGCTTACGGTGAACCCAGGGCGATCGCAGACCTGCAACAGCACACCTTGATTCATTACCAAACCAGCAGCAACAAACGGTTTGATGCATTTGAATATCAGCTAGAGGGCGAATTACATCGTATCAAAATGCCCAGCCGTATCTGCGTCAACAATACCGACGCCTACCGCGCCGCCTGCGTGGCCGGACTCGGCATCATGCAAGCGCCTAAGTTAGGCGCCATGGAGATGCTTAACAGCGGACTATTAGTCGAAATCCTACCAGCCTGGACCGCACCCAGCATGGCCGTTTCCATGCTGTTCCCGCATCGTCGCAATTTGTCTAAGCGCGTGCGGATTTTCATGGATTGGCTGAGTGACATCGTACAAAGCCAGTTAACACCTCGCTAAGCATTTACCAATATGCAGGCAAAAAAATCCCCTGCGTTTGCCGGAGGAAGGGTGGCAAACCACAGGGGTTAGGAGAACAGGCGCCATCATTTTGGGAAAGTGAGGGATTTACTTTCTGAGGACGTCTGACTACAAGAAAGTGGTTGTGAGCTACTCCAGCTTAAAAGCCACCGGGATAGTAATTTTGAAACTTTTCTTTCTCAGGCTGTCTTTCACGCCCAGCTGTGCAATGGCTTTTTTCACCATGCGCATAGCCTCTTCATCCAGTGGCACATGCTTGCTGCTATCCGCCAGCGACACTTGCACCAACTCGCCACGCACAAACTGGGCGACCACCATGGCCTCACCTTCTAGATGTCGGCGAATAGCGATGGCTGGATATTGTTTGCTCTTACTGACCAGCGCACGTAATTGTTCGCCATAATCGCCCCAGGCATCAGAGTCACTAGCGCTTAATTCATCCGACTCAACATTTGCCTGCGTACTCGGCGCAGACGCACTGGGTTTTGCATCTTTTGCAGCAGAGTCATTCGGGGCATGCTGCGCACTTTCTGCACTTACACTGGGGGCTGCAGGCGCTGGGCTCACAGCTGCAGGTTCCACTTTCGTCGGCGCCGCTTGCTCTGGCACACGATAATCGGCCTCATGATTGCTCGGGGCAGCCAATATCTGTTTAGGCGTTTCTACCGGCGTTTGCGGCTTCACCACTGGCGTTGGCGCCGCTTTGGGCGGCTCAACCGGCGTGGCCGTTTCCGTCACTTGCTGCACACGCGGCGGCAAGGCTTTGATTGAGAAAAACTCAATTTCCAGCCTTTCCGGCATGTTGGGTAACGCAATCTGGCTTAAGCTAGGGTAGACCGCCACTATCAGCAGGTGTAAGCCCAAAGACAGCATAACCGCACGCCACAACAGTGCATCACTCTGCTGTTCAGGATAAATCAGGCTGCTCATGCCTTACTTCCCGGCCTCGGGCGACATGACAAAACTAAACTTGCTAATGCCCGCACGCTGAATGGCCGCCAACACTTTGGCCACCACGCCATATTGCGCATGTTCATCAGCATAAATCTCCACCGCCGGATCATGGCTTTTTTTGAGTACACCCAACTCTGTGGTCAACACCTCCAGCGCCAGTCGCTGTTGGTCGAGAAACACATCACCTGCATCGGTGACACTGATATGTGCTGTTTTAGGCACCGTGATCGCTACCTCGGCACTGGCCTGCGGCAACTTGACCTTCACCGCATTCATGAGCAAAGGTGCGGTGACAATAAATACTGTGAGCAATACCAGCATCACATCCACCAGCGGCGTCACATTGATTTCACTCACCAGTTCTTCGTTTTCACTGTCCCCTAAAATCGCCATGTTATTACCCCTCCGCACCTGACTGCGTCAGCAAAGACTGAAAGCGGCTGGCGACTTGCTCCATATCGGCTCTATGCACCTTTTGCTTGCGCATAAAGTAGTTGTACGCCAACACCGCAGGCACCGCCGTCGCAATACCAATCGCCGTCGCAATCAGCGCCTCGCCGATCGGCCCGGCCACTACATCCAGCCCTGCAGAACCGGTCGCAGTGATGGTACGCAACGCATTCATAATGCCCCACACCGTGCCAAACAAGCCGATAAACGGCGCGGTAGAGCCTATGCTGGCCAATAGTGCCACACCGCCATCCATGCGTTTTTGCTCCAGGTAGGCCTGTTGTTTGAGCGAGAGTAAAATAACCTCCTGACGCTCGTTTCTGCGCAACACTGAGTTCGCCATGACTTCGTTCATCGCACGCATGCCCGCATCACACAAACGCGCAAAGCTGCTATTGCTGTTAGCAATAATTTTGGGCAGTTCGTAAATCGTTTTTACCTGCTGCCACTCGGATAGAAAATTATTCGATGCACTACGGGACTTATACCAGGCCCAGCTTTTCATCAGGATGATGGACCACACCAGCACCGACAGCACGCCCAGTAAGTACAACACGAGATCAACAATATCAGGCACCAAATCCACAGCGAGCTCCATTATCAAAATACATACGAGAAAATAATCTGGATGCTTGTTGCGCTCACAATATTAAAAACGCAAACCAGGAAAAAACCCCGCCAATATCGGGAATTTTTCACATTTACATCCCTTCATATGTTTAATCGCTGGGATCGCCAAAAGCCTGACGTCATTAACAAAACTTTACATTAAAATGATTCATCACATAGTGCCAGCATTGACTGCGACCGGCTGCGGCAAATAAATGAAGTACCACTCACCGTAATAACGCTTGTCATTCAAATGCTGCAACTCACCACGGTAGCCTTTGGTTTTAAACACTGCCTTATCAGACAAACTGTAAACCCCCATGATGCCGCCGCTGGGGGCGGTGACCAGGCCCCAGCCCTCGCGCTGTGTGATGGGATCAAAATAGCCTTTGCGCAAATGCCGGCGCGCAGTCGGGAAGCGGGTATCTTCTTGCAGCGCCTGCAAAGTCGGTGGGAAGATTTTCACTACGCCTGGCGTCTGGTTGTAATAACGGCCAATGGCATCGCGATAGGCCAGGCCCACCTTGATCAGTTCCTGCTCTCTTTCACGCAGCACCTGAGTTTGCCAGCGCATGCTGGCTTGTACCATGACCAGGCCACTGAGCATAATGAGCATAAACATGCCAATCAGCACAAAGCCGGTGGTGAGGGCCTTACCACAGCGCATAGGGCGTACCATCTGCGGCCACCAGCGCAGAACCGCTATGCACATCAAAGACACTACCCTGCTCGTCAATATTGGGCGGCAAGGTAATCACCCAGGTATCCATACGTTCGGTGATCGGATCAGGCGGGATAGCTTTCAGGTATTGGCGCTCAACCAGTTCATCCAGGGTTTCCGGATAGCGGTTTTTATCGCTGTAAAACTTATCAATGGCATCACGCATGGTGAGCAAGTCATGCCGCAAACTGGTCTCTTTCGAGCGCTGCAACATATGCATGAATTTTGGCGTCACAATGGTTAGCAACATGGCCAGAATCGCCAGCACCACCAGCATTTCAATTAGGGTAAACCCACGTTTCATGGCTTTACCACTCACTGTAAGGTTGTTGGTTAATGCCGATAGCGGGCGAACGCGAAGAGACGTCATACACATCCTGCGCCATCTCATCAATTGCACCGTCATAAGCGCGGATACGCCAGGTGCCCGCATTACTTTGTTCGGTGTCTGCTGCAAACGGGTCACGCGGGATACGTCTTAAAAAAAACAGTTTTTTCTTTTTGGGATCCTGCGTATTTTCAACCCCGGTCACCAGGATGGCCAAATTGGCCGGATATCCGCTGCCATCAGCCGTTTTTTTGATCAGGCCCTGATCCACCGCACCTTTGTAGGCATCCAGCGCATCCCGTATTTGCCACAAGGCGCGTTTGAGTTCCCGCTCTTTGTCGCGCTTGGTATTCAGTTGCAACACCGGGCTAGCCGAGGTCACCAGCAAGGCGAGTAATGCCAGCGTGACCAAAAGCTCGATCAGAGTAAAGCCGCGTGATCGTCGGTTTGCAACAAGCATGTTATTGCCCTTGAATAATCATGGTGTTGGGACTGGCTGCAGGGTTGGGAGGTGCCGAGTTGATCAATTGATCGGCAAAATTGGTATCTACTTTCGCGCGGTCAGCTGCGGTATTTTGCGGCATGGCCACTGGGCTGGATGCCATCGCGTCTGAGGCTTGTACTGCTCGTGCACCCGTTGTACCTAACGGGTTTGCCGTGGCTGCAATGCCAGAAGGAATCAGGCTATAGACCGAACTGGCCGGGCTCAGGTTATGCATGATGCGAGGTGTAATCAGCAATACAATTTCATTTTTACGCTTGTCTTCATTATTACTGCTGAAAAACTTGCCAATCAGCGGCAAATTGCCCAGGCCAGGCACTTTACGCCGCGTTTTCTGTTCGTCGTCACGGAATAATCCGGCCAGAATCTGCGTTTCGTTATTGCGCAACTGCAAGGTGGTATTCGCATTGCGGCTGCCGATGGTATACGCCAGCACCCCAGAACTGGTGGTGACCTGGTCGGTGATATTACTCACTTCCATGCCGACTTTGATACTGACCTGGTCTTGCATCTGGATCACCGGCTCGACATCGAGCTTGATACCGACCTCAATATAATTCACATTCTGGCTGACAAAACCCTGCGCACTGGCGACGCTGGTCAGCACCGGGATTTTATCGCCGACATGAATCTTGGCGCGGTCACGGTTCTTGACCCGGATTTTGGGGCTGGCCAGCAAATTGGTATCGGTATCCTGATGCAGCAAATTGAGCACAATAGCGGGATCATTGATCGAAAACACGCCCAGGTTGCCGTTGAAATTACGCAATTCGGTCAGCGTCAGTTTGCCTGCTTGCGGTTGCGTACCGCTGCTGCTACCGGCTGCGTTGCCCTGCACGCCGACGCCAATCTGGGTTGGATACTGGATACCGAGGTTTTCCAGGTTACGGCGGTTGATTTCCATCACCTCAACTTCGAGCATCACCTCGGGTTCATTGAGGTCTTGTGAGGCAATCAGCTTCTCTGCGACTTTAATGCGGTCCATGGTATCGCGCATCACCAGCGTATTGAGCTTTTCATCAATATAGACATCGCTGGCACGCAACACGGTTTTCATCATATTGAGCGCACGTTTGGCGTCCATATGCGTCAGGTAAAAACTGCGCACAAATAATTCTTCATACTGCGCCGCGCGTGCTTGCGGATAAATTAGCAAGGTATTGCTGTTGAGCACTTTCTTGCCTAACTGATGGCTGGTGAGAATCACGTCCAGCGCCTGTTCTATCGGCGTATCACGCAGCAACACATTCACGCGTATGCCTTCGTTGAGTTCCTGGTCAAACGAGAAATTCAAATCTCCGGCCTTGCCTAGATATTCGAAAGCATTTTTAATCGGCGCATTTTTAAGCTCCAGCGTGACTTTCTTTCTCAACGAAGACTGCAAGGGTCGCACCACACTGGTCCGTTCGTTTTTCTTTTGCTCCAGATGCTCGAACAATTGCCGCGCCCCGGCATGCGCGGGCTGCTCGGCCAGGATACTGCGCAAGCCAAACTCGGCACCAGCCAAATCCTCAGCCGCAATCGCTACCTTCACCTGTTCCAGTTGTATCGAATGCTGACGCGCCAGTTGTACTTTTTGCATGCCGTCACTGGCAGCACGGTTGTTAGGTGCAAGCTGTAACACTTGCTGGTAACCCTCAATCGCCGCATCATATTGTTGGGTGAGCAATAAACTATCCGCTTGCTGCAATTGCTTTTGCAGTTTCTTTTCCTGCAACAGGGTCAGCCAGTTTTTATATTGCGGTTGGCGTGGATGCGCATCGACCAAGGGTTGCAACAGTTGAATCGCTTCCTCGTCCTGGCCACGCGCCGCATAGACTCTGGCCTGCTCCAGCGTGGCATCACCATTTTGTTGTGCAGGCAATAGGTTGCTGCAACTGGCTAATAACAGCGGGCAGCCCAACAACCAGGCCCAATGACTATACGTTTGATTCACTTGCTTGTTCAAAATACCACCCCGTTATCCAGCCTGATTTCAAAGCGCTTGGCCGCATGTTGCAGCACGATTTTTTGTTGGTCGAGCAGGCTCACCTGCCACCCATCGGCAAAATGGTCGCCTGCATGTACGACGTATTGTTGCTGGCCATCGGTTAAAAACACGGTCCAGCGCCCGTCTTCCTGCAATCGACCAGCATAGGTATAAGGATTCACTGCCTCTGGAACGACAGGCACCGCGGTGTCGGCTGCCGACATTTCTAGCACGGCAAACAGGTTAATCGCGCTATCATCGGCGCCTGCACTCATGTTTGCAGGCGCTGAGATGCTTTGCGGTAAGGCCGTATTAGGCAAAGGCAAAACCTGCGCCAAGCTCACGCGACGCGAAGGGGCTTGTTTCACAGCAGCAACCGGCGTCTGCTCGGTTTGCTCTACCCACCAGCATGCCAGCAAGGTGCAAGCCAGTGCCACCCATACTATTCCACGTCGCATCATGTCTGCCCTCGCTTGCGCGTGTACAAACTAAACTCCACATAGGCCTCGAGGTCGGGCTGCAACACATCACTGCGTTGTAATTTAAACTGGCTTAAGGCCAGGCTAGGATAGGTCTGCAACACCTGCTGCAAAAAATGCCGTACCTGCAAATAATCCCCTTTGAGTGGCAACTTGATGCGCTGCACCTGCAAACTCGAATGCTCAACGGCTAAAGACTGAAATTCTGCGCGCTCAAACAACATGCCCATGGCATCCGCCGTCGCCAGTATCTCGGCACTGATACGGTCAGCTTCGTCTTCACTGGGCCAGCTTTGCAACACATTCACGACGTGAGGCTTGGCCTCAGTGACAGGCGATGTCGGCTTGGTGAATGCAGGTAATTGTTGCAATACATGTTGCAAGGTATGACCGCGCCACCAAGCATGCGCCACCAGCCCGGACAGCAAAATGGCTACTAACAGCATGACTGCCAGCCAGCGATGTGCCCGCAGCGTTTGCTGGCAGACAAAGCACACACGTTGCATAAAGTGACTTAGAACTGCCATCCAGCCTCCACATGCAAGGTCGTCATGCGCAAACCGTTCACCTCGGTCGCTTCGCTGGCCTTCAGTTTCACATCCACCAAAGCAGGCTGTTTTTTCAGCCGCTCTACCAGCGCCCAGCCTTGCTGACGCTGTTGTGCCAGCACCGTCATGCGTATCTGTTTACGCTTGGCATCGGGGGAGAGTTGCAGCCAGTACAAGTGGGCTTGCTGGGCATGTTCAAGATCACCCAACAAAGCTAACCACGGCGTGACTATCTGTAACTGCGCCTCGGCCATGTCAGCCGCCAAGGCCTGATTCACGACAGGCGGTTTATTGCCGGCCTGCTGACTGGCGGTCAAGGCCAATTGGCGCGCTTGCCATTGCTGCTGCAGGGCAATATTTTCCTCGGTAATCTGATGATAAACAGCGGCCAGCCATACCAGGCTAGCGAGTAATATCAGGCCAATCACCGTGGCCGCAGGCCCAGGCAAGCGACCGGGCGCATGATTTAAGCGCACGTGCATTAAGCCACCCTTCTTTCGGCTACCTGTCGAGACGGCTTATCCAAGCCATGGGAAGGCTGCACATCCACCACCTGAAACGGCTGCATGGACTGGCGTGTAACGCCGCTAGATTCTGCCTGTGACAAAAAGATTGGCAAAGCGGCCCGTTCGGGATGTATGACCTGCTCGCGCGACAATAACTGCATCAAGGTCAGTCGCCATTGTTCATCAACAGGTAGCTGGCGAATCTGTAGCCAGTCCCCCTGCATCAGGCATGCCACCGTTAAGTGGCTGGACTCTCGGCAGACAATCCAGCCATTGGCCGAAAAGCCTTGCTGGCGCATGGTATGTAAAGCCTGGTTGGCTGCCAGCGCCCACGCGGGAGTGATGATGCCTGGCGGCAATCGATGCTTGGCCAGCGCCGCCTGTAACTTTTCCAGTAGTGCAGCAGGCAGTGCATTCAGCAAGGTATGCTGGCCATAAGCACCCGGCTGCGCCCGAATTTGCCAATCTTGCCCATCGCTGGTAAAGGCCTGCTGCAAGCCGTGGAGGTAATAAGCCGCTTTATCCGCCTGGGTGCGTACCTCAGCCTGCCACGGCAATACCAGCCAGCGCGCATACTGATTGGAAAGCACCACGACCACATGCCAACGTTGGCCTGCTAAGGGTGCCAAGACGTCATGCAAGGTCTGCCACAACGCCTTTGGCGGTAATATATCCTGCGTACTGCCAGGCAAAGTATGACGTTGATGGCCGATCATCTGCGGACGCCTGCCCGGCAACCACGCACGTTGAAACTGGAATACTTCTAGCGCATCACAAGTAATGACTAGGCGCAATTCCGGCGCAGTCAGCGCCTGCCACCAGCGACGGCTGTCGGCCACGCGGCAATCTACACCAGGATCAGGAAAGCGCTGTAACACGGTTAATCTCCTGCAAAGTCGTTTCGCCCGTAGCCACCAGTGCCAGGCCCGCATCACGCATGGCACGTGTACCGGTCGTGGCGGCTAATGCCTTAATTTGGCTGATGGGTGCTTTAGATACAATGAGTTCACGCATGCGGTCATCAAACAGCAATAACTCAGCAATGCCTTTGCGGCCCTTGTAACCGCTACCGTGGCATTGACCACAGCCTTGGCCTTTTTTAAACTGGTAGTGTTGGGTCGTTTCTACACTCAGGCCGGACTTCACTAGCAATGCGGCATCTGGCATATCATCCACTTTGCAAAACGGGCAAATCACCCGCACCAGCCGCTGCGCCAGGATCACGTTGACTGCCGACACAAAACTATAGGCGTCGACGCCCATATTGGTGAAACGGCCGATCACGTCAAATACGTTATTGGCGTGCACGGTGGTGAGCACCAAATGCCCGGTCAGCGCGGACTGCACGGCAATTTGTGCAGTTTCGCCATCGCGGATTTCGCCCACCATAATTTTGTCGGGGTCATGGCGCAAAATGGAGCGCAAGCCACGTGCAAACGTCAGGCCTTTTTTCTCATTGACAGGGATTTGCAGCACGCCAGGCAGTTGATATTCAACCGGGTCTTCAATAGTGATAATTTTGTCCTGGCCCTGGTTGATCTCGGAAATCATGCCGTAGAGGGTGGTGGTTTTGCCGCTACCAGTGGGCCCGGTCACCAGCAACATGCCATAAGGCGCTTCGGCCTGCGCCCGGATTTGCGCCAACAAAGCGGGCGCGAAGCCCAGCACTTCGAGGCTGATGCCTTGCGCTTCACTGAGCGCTTTACGGTCCAGCACGCGTAGCACGGCATCCTCACCCACCACACTGGGCATGATAGAGACACGCAAATCTATTTCACGGCCCAAAGCATGCACTTTGCAGCGGCCATCTTGCGGAATACGTCGCTCGGCAATATCCAGTTCAGACATGACCTTGATACGCGACACCGCCTGCTCGGCCTGCATGACGCCACTGAGGCCACCTGCCTCTGTCAGCACGCCATCGATGCGGTATTTGACACGCAAGCCTTGCAGGGTAGATTCAAGGTGAATATCACTGGCCCCGGCCTTGAGGGCATCGTATAAGGTCGAGCGTACAAAACGCACCACCGGACTGCTGTCTTCGCTAATGGACTTCAGCGACAACTCTTCTACCGGCGTTTCCTCTTCGTTGCTGAGGCTGTCACTGGCATGTACCTGATCCATCGCGCGCATTTGCGTTTCATGAAATTGCAGGCAAGCGGCGATATCGTTACGATGCGCCAGGCACCACTGTACCGGCACGCGCACCATGCTCTGCAAGCGTAATTGCAGTGGCTCGTCAAACGGGTCGGCCAGCACTAGGTATAACGATTGATCTGGGTACAGCGACTGGTCGGATTTTTGCATTAATACCGCATGCAAAGTGCTGGCATCATTAAAGCGCAACAGGTCAAACATGGGCTGCATGGCATGCAAGTCTAGTGCGGTCAGCGTCGGGTAATGCATGCACTGCCCTAATGCCAGCACAAACACATCTGGCGTCAGGCCAGACAGCTCCTCCAACACCTCCATGAATGGGCGGCCGGTTTGCTGGGACAACTGGCGTGCCTGCGGCAATAACCCGGCATCTAACGGGGGGACATGCCCAGTCAGTGGTAAATCCTGCATATTCATGCGATGGCATTCCTCATTCTATGGCGCCCGCCAGTTCAAAAATCGGCATATACATCAACACCACCACCAAACCTACAATCAAGCCGATCAGCACCATCAGTGCGGGCTCCAATAACTTGCTCAACCACTCCACACGGCGCGCCGTTTCTTCGTCGTAAAACACGCCTATACGTCCTAACATCTCATCGAGTTGTCCACTACGCTCGCCCACGCGTAGCATGCGGTTGGCAATGGAGGTCGTGAGGCCATGCGACTCCATGGCACCTGACAAGGCCTTGCCTTCACGTACTTCAGTAATCACGCGTTGCAAGGCCAGTTGCAACTCTTGCGGCAACAAAGATTGCACCATACCCAGTGCCGTCAGCAAGGGAATTCCTCCCTGTAACAGCATCCCCAGCGTGCGGTAAAAACGCGCCAGCTGGTAAATACGCAAAGCCTCACCCAAGCTGGGGATTTGCCACACGCGTTGCATCAACCAGGCCTTGCTGGCCGGGCGCGAAAACACCAGCCACAGCGATGCCGCCATAGCCAGGGTTGCCAGTAGCACCCACTCGCCATGCCCTTGCAACAATTGCCCCCAGCGCAACAGTATTTGGCTGGCCCAGGGCAAATTGTCGCCGCCACTTTCATAAATCGTGCTGAAACGTGGCACCACATAACCGAGCAAAAACAGCACCACCAGGCCGCCAACGACAATCAGCAATACCGGGTAGATTGAGGCCGCAATAATTTTCTTGCGAATCGCCTCTACCTGCGTCTGGTAAGCCACATGCCGCCGCAACGCCTGCACCATATCGCCCGTACGTTCACTGGCCCGAATCAGCGCGATATATAACTGGCTGAATACCGAAGGCTGCAAGGCCAGTGCCTGAGACAAAGGCAAGCCTTCAAACAGGCTGGTGCGTAATTGGGTTAACACGGCACGTGCGTGGTCTTGTTGCTCCTTCTCGGCCAGGCCCTCAATGGCTTCAATCAGGCTCAGTCCGGATTCAAGCAGTGTCAGCAACTCCTGGCTAAACAGGCTGAGATTAAAGGTGTGCGTTTTGAGCGGCCATTGCGGCCAGCCTGATACCCGCGCAGACCGCACCTGTAACACACCATAGCCTTGTGCCTGCGCCTGTAGCAGCGCAGCCTGGCGATCCGTGGCATCCAGCGATAACCAACTCACCTGCGCCCCCTGCAACACTTTTAACTCAAACTTCATGATGGCTGACGTTTAAGCGCTACCAGTTACCGACATCGCTATCAGCATCCTGGCCACCAGCGGCGCCATCACTGCCCAGCGTCCACACGTCATAGTCGCCATGCTCGCCGGGGTAACGATACAGATACTGCCTGCCCCACGGGTCGGCGGGTACACCTTTGGCCAGGTATGGGCCTTGCCATTTGGTCTCGCCATCCGGCTGGCGATTGAGTGCCGCCAGGCCTTGCTCAGTCGCTGGATAATGACCAGTATCCAGCCGATAGGTATCCAGCGCGCGCGATAATGCCTCAATTTGTGCCTTGGCCGTTTTGGTTTCTGATTTGCCAATCTGGGCAAAATACTTGGGGCCGACATAGCCCGCCAGCAAGCCGATAATCACCATCACTACCAGCAACTCCAACAAGGTAAACCCTGCCTGCTTAAATTTCGCCATTTTCATCGTCGTCACTTTCTAAAATTAACCTTGCGAAAAGATAGAGGTCTTTTAATCCAGGCTTGCACCTGCTGGCAACAATCCGGGCAGCACGACTTCAAATGCTTTTTGTCCGTTTTGACCCGTGGTACGCAAACGAATCGCCCCTTCTTTCTCATCTGGCTCTTTGCTATCGCAATGGCTTTTGATATACAACATGGACGTCATTTTGCGTGTCGAACCATCCTGGTCAGCAAAACTCACATCCGTGGTGAAGTCCACCCAACCATCGTGATAGGGCGCAGTGTTCAAATCTGGTAAACCAGGTTGCTTGACTGATGTCATGCTGCGTCCAACTCGGTATAACGCTTCTGGCATACCGTAGCTGGCAGTAGGATTTGGATTCATAAAATAGGCCACAGACACGGGGCGGCCAGAAAAACCACCACGCAAAATGTCATTAATTTCCCACTGTTCGCCATGACTTAACTTGGGCTCTTTCATTAATATATGTGTGCCAAAAATGCATTCTTTGGTGTCTTTATTCCACCAGATCGTATCGGTCAGCGTAGCGAACTCCTCACTATCGTTGCCTTCAGGTGCCGGTGGCGCGATCCCACGCGAAATCATGCCCACCATATTAAAACCGGCCAGCGGCGCATTCATTGGACTAGCCAGCAACAGGTCATTAACTACCGCACATGCGGTATTCTTTTTCTGTGCCATCTCTGGCGCAGCGCTTTCTTTCAAGCCAAACTCCCCCGTGGTATTACATGCCACATAAGCAGAGCGCTTGTTAGGCTGTAAATCAACAAACTCAGCCTGGCAAATCAAAGAAAAACACAATCCTAACAATGGTATTAATTTAAAACGCTTTGTTTTTAACACTTCATCGCTCCCATAAAGTCGGGGGGATTGCCAGCGGCAACAACACCGCTGGCAATTTTTTACATGCTTAACAAACTAATGAATACTGAAATTAGAAGTTTGCGTTAGCACTACTACGAGTCACACCATTGGTGACCACAGTGACCCATGGCTGGGACTCTTGGCCAGTCTGGCGAATACGCACGGTGTTGTTGGTTGTTGGGAAAGCAGTTGCTTCAGCACCTGATCCGCAACCTGCTTGAACATACAAGAATGGACTATCTTTTGCTGTTGTACCGTCTTCATCCACGCCACCGGTCACATCTACAGTAAAGTCCACCCAGTTGGTACGAATCTCAGCAGTTTGTTGTGCTGCTGTTGGTGTGCCTGGGCTAACCAATGTTTGACCAACACCATTAATTTCTGTACCTGAGGCAGGTGCAGGGCTGTCTACCGGACGACGCACATACCCAGTATTCAAGACTGTCGCTGCATCAAAATCGTCACCTTGAATTTGAACTGAAGTAAATGAACGCCCCATTCTAAATACTGGAGAATCAGTATTTGCTGAGTGATAATAGCCTGCGCTCACATCCGTGGTGCCGCTAAAACCACCCAATACGTAATCGTTGACTTCCAGGCGCTGACTACCAGACAACTGCGGGTTGTAATCGAAAGTGCCTGTAGTTGCCATCACAAAGCGCTTTTCAAACACGCACTCTGTTGCAGCGGAGTTTCGATAAACCCGTTGACGCATGGTGGCCAAAGTTTCGCCGTTTGCGGTAATGGTTACACTTTGCTTCGCTGTTGACAGCGTCACACTAGTGAAACCAGAAACTGGAGTACCCGGATTATTGCCGCCCGATGGAAATACTGCGCAGATATTATTGGCACCAGTTGTTGGGGCTGTGTAATTCTGGCTGCCATACAAACCTGTGGTATTGCATTCACGCCAACCTGTTGTACCGGCTGCCTGATTTGTTCCCGCAGTCACCGTGAAGCCTGCAGCAGGCAAGCTTTCCAACCCTGTTGCAAATGCATTAGCGGATAAGCCAAATGCAGTCATCAAGGCCAACTTTAGTAATTGATTTCTCATTACATGCTCCTAATAAAAAGGTTAAAATGAGCAGGCATTTGTGGCTGCCTGCGTACTGCTTCACCAATTCACCACACTCTGTTAGCGCCTTGTGAGTTCTAATCTGAATGCGGTTGAATACTGATGGCTTTAGGCATTCCAGTTCACAAATGCCCCCTCCATAAAAATCATTCGGCTAACTCTCCATCAACTCTACTTGCCCACATCAAAGTCATAAGTCAGGGTAAAAAATGCCGATCTCGGTGCTCCGGGAGCCAAAAAGGTACTGGCTAACCAATCGTTGCTGTTGTAATTGAAACCACCAGGACCAATCGCACCGTTGATAGATGGCGAGAATGGGTTAATGCCTAACCGGCCCGCGCTGTAGTATTCGCGATCAAAAAGGTTGTTAATCATCAAACCAGCTGTCCAGCTCTTGTTTAGTTTGTAACTGGTCTTGAGGTTCCAAACTGCATAGCCTGGCACCTTGCCTGGATAGCGAAAATTAGGGCTTTCTATTTTGGTCGCGCAAGTGTCATTCCCGTACTGAATGCCATCAATCACGGTCGGTGCAGTACAGCTTAGGTAACGAGAGTTAGCAGCACCTGCTTGATGCTTGTTGTTCTCGTTACCGCGCACAAAACTTTCTGAATGCAGTATCCCTGTCAGGCTCACGGTCCAGTATGGGGTGATGTCGTAACTAACCGTGGCATTGAGGTTATGCAGTGGTACACCTGGAATACGATTACCAGGAGAAACTGTAATTTGCTCATAGCCGTTTCCGCGTCCAGAAACGTTCCCAGCACTACTATTGTTGGGGCTCGCCATCATAAAACGCTCTTGAAATGTCGCATCAGTCAAAGAGTAGTTAACTCGGAAACCCCAATTGTCAGCCCTACCTTGTAAACCGAGCTCAATGCCGCGACGACGTGTGTCGCCAATGTTCTGGAAAAAGCTTCGGTCAGCGGTAAAGGACACAAAGTAAATATCGTCAGTCAGGTCAGTTTGATAGGCAGTGGCATTCCACTGTATGGTTGGAGTCAAATAACCCCGACCACCAAATTCAACCGTTTCAGAACGCACTTGTTTTAAATAAGGGTCACCAGAGAGGGTGCTAGGCAAACTGCAGAATCGGCGCTCGGCCAGAGAACGCGGGCCAACAAAGATAAGTTCTCCGGTAACAGGATCTTTGTCATACACAGGGGTATCATCAAATGCGCATCCCAACTCAATCACACTAGGTGTACGTGCGCCCCGGTTCCAGTTACCATATAAATTGAGTGACTCTGTAGGCTGCCATGTGGCGCCTAAACTAGGATTGAACGAACGGTAAGTAAACTTCTCAATCTCGCCTTTGCCAAGGACACCTTGACCCAAGGCCCGCTCTGGGCTGAATGGCAAAAGAGTACCCGCTGGACACTCCTCCAACTCCAGGGTGCCATTACCATTGCTATCTGGGCACACTACAGTGTTCTGATAGAAATTTTTAAATGCCGTCGGGCCCAGTAAACCTAAAATATTATTAGTTGCAAGCTCATTTTTGATATTGGTGTAATTAAAGCGCCCTGCTGCGGTAAAAGCCCATTCTTTTTTTGGTGTCCAGGTTTCACTGAAATACACGCTCTTTGTCGTGCTATTACCAGCAAAGTTATTTAAATCAATGCGATGGTCAGAAGCATAAAATTCATAGCCCACTTGACTCGGATCAAGATATGCTCTGCGTTTACTATCAAACAACCCTACATACTGACCACTCTCATAAGTGGCATCAGCAGCATCAATCGACGCCCCCATCATAAACTTATGATTTTCCAGGTTCCAGTTCAGTTGAAGTGACGCTCCATCTGTGGTCTGATCTATCTCGGTTTGAGTAATCAGTGCGGTCGGCGTCCCCTCGATATATCCAGCACATTTTCCATTTCGAGGATCAGCTGGCGTATAGGAACAGTCTGCCCCGTTGCGATCTATTGGAATACCAACAGCATCGGTCACAAGCAGCCCTAATGGTTTGCCTAGACCAGGATTACTACCTGAAAACAACCTAATCAAAGATGCACCGGTGACTGGATCACGTGCATCGATAGAATAAGATGAACCAGCAACTAAGAATCCATTGGCATCCTTATATTGATAAGTGAGATCATCAGGATTAAAAAACTGACCCGGCAAACTTCCACGCCCGTCATCAGCTAAACCTCTACCTGCCCAAACTTTTAGCGCATATTGGTAAAACTCCGGACTGAATGCTGGTGCCGTAGTTAGGTTCTGCGGATTCAGCGTCCAAAGCGGACTGCCATTCGAATCGACTGATTGCCCAGTCACTGCTGTGCTAGCGACATTTGAACCAATAGCAAGCTTACTTAAGTCATACCCGGATGGAGAGGAGGCGTCATAGGCTGAGAATGCCGAATTCAACAAAACGTTTCCATTCGAATCAACTCCGAAATATTCTGGCTCTCCATTAATATCTAACATCGCCTTAATAAATCCACCACTGCCATCTGGTACTGAGGTTGCAGCCACATTCTCAATAGCTACGCCATTTGCTGGCTCAATATCCGGCAACCCATCACCATTAAAGTCAGGTGAACCATTGGCCAGTTGCTCACCAGCCACTGGTCTTCTTGTTGCACTACCACCAAAGTTCTGGTTTACATCACCATTGCTCGCATTTCTGCGGCTCTTACGTCTGTAAACTTGGCCAGTGATATTGAAAGTGTCGCTCACATCCCAAATGCCATTAAGCTGAAATTGCAATAAGCGGTTTTTGGTTTCGTCCGGACTGGTAAAAATCTGGCTGCCATCCTGCTTAGCCATTTCAGTGGGCAGCAAACCGTTACCGATGAGTTTGTTGCCTGCGTAGAGCATACTTAGGCCAAGCTGCACACTGTCGTTACGCCATTCAGCCTTACCAAAAATTTGGTTTACCTCGCTGGGCGAATTCACCCGCCAGCCATCTTCCCTGAAAATATTGGCCGCAGCAAAACCGGCAATAACACCGTTATTGCCTCCCACAGAACCTTGAAACTGGTTGCGCTTGAAGGAGCCACCGAGGTACTCCACCGAGCCTTCGCTGCTATCAAAACCACTTTTGGTTTTCATGCTGATAGCGCCACCCAAGGTGCCCAAACCAAATAGCGGATTGGATCCGGGGAATACGTCTAGACTGTTTAAGGCATTCATGGGAATCATGTCCCAGTTCACCACATCGCCAAACGGTTCGTTGACGCGTATGCCATCGAGAAACACGCTTAAGCCTTGGGAAGTGCCTAACTGCGGGCTGGCGGTAAAGCCACGATAGGTGACGTCCATCTGGAAAGGGTTGCTTTGGTAGTCGTTAACGTTCACTGACTGTAGCTTGCTGTTCATTAAGTCAGTCAAACTCACCGCTTTGGATTCTTTGATCTCTTTGGCGGTAATGCTTTGCACGTTGCCAGGAATTTCTTCTTTGGTGAGTGCCAAACCTCGCAAAGGGCCAATGTCGTAGCTACGCTTGGCGCGGACTTCGACTTTGTCGAGTTGAATGTCCTTTTTGTCTTGTTTCGGTGGCTTTTGAATAAAGATATTATTGCCTTCCACCTTAGGTTCGAGACCGCTTTCACTCAGCACACGCAACAAAGCCTCTTTACGCGTCATGCGGCCACGCACTTCGGGTGCAGTTTTGCCGGAAACGACGTCATTGGGGAATGAAATATTCATGCCCGTGGCTTTGCCCAGATCGTGCAATGAGTTGGCTAATGGCTGTGCCGGAATATCCAGGTTCACTGGCACACCAAAGACCTCCTCTTGCTGCCTGGGCAATTGCGTATTTAATGCTTCTGCCCACACCAGTTGCGTTGCCATCAAGCTCAAGGCAGTCAACGCAGTGTGGATTCCTCTTCTATTTATTTTCTTATATGTCTTCACAGATTTCTCCTGTCTAAGACTCATCTGTGAGCACAGCAAAAACCTGATGTTGTTAACCTAACTTTACATTTAAAACTAAAAGCGGTTTGCAAAGAAAATGTAATCGCTGAGATCAATAAGAAAAGCGCCCATGAAGGCGCTTTTGATGGGTGAAATTAATGCTGGGAATGAAGCAGTGTGTACTGCGGGGTGTCTTGCAGTTTGACCGGGGCGATATTAGGTAAGCCGTGCAGGAACTGATCTATATCCTGAATATTAATATCAGCCGAAATATTGCGCGCCTGCTTGCCTTTAGACTGCACCGGCTTCTGACGATAGCGTGAAACGGTGTAGGCAATTTCGCTGGTATCGGCACGGTCAAATACCAGGCGCCCTTTGAGAAAAGCAAAGGCATCAGAAGCCGGGCGGTTGACCAGCACCATGGCATGGTTAGGATACACTTCAGCCACTTGGCCATTGGTAATTTCACGCGAAATCAGTGACTGATTTTCAGCTTGCATCGCATCCCCCTCAAGCTTGGGCTCGACTTTGACACGGCCGTGATCAACACTCACACGCACTAGCTGCTCCAGCCGGTTGACGGCAAAGCGCGTCCCTAATACCGTCACTCTTGCGGTGTCTGTTTCCACCACAAATGGCCGATCAGGGTCTTTGGTCACTTCAAAAATAGCTTCGCCTTCTTTGAGCAGCACATGGCGCTGGTGGCGGTAATATGTGACCTCCATATCACTTCTGGCGCTCAGGGTGACTTTGGTACCGTCATCCAGTGTTTTAGTGACAATTTGCCCCACCGGGTTTTGTGCAGCCAACTGCATGACGGGCTTGGCTTGCCAGACCTGGTATTGCTGATGCGAGAAAAAGCCAGCAATACAAATAAAACAAACGACCATCAGCTGTGCCAAACGTTGTTGTTTGGCTTTGCGGCGGGCTTCATTGGCCAGAAACGCTTGCTGCTCAGCGGCATCTGCCAGGCTAGACAAGCTCTCAGCTGAGTCAAGCTGGCGCATGGCGTGGGCGAAGCTGTTATATTCGGCAGCGTGAATCGGGTCGTCCGCCAGCCATTGCTCAAACGCTTGATGCTCGGCAGCGCGTTGATTGTTCGCATGCTCACGCATACGCAAGTACCAGCGCGCAGCCATTTCACTTAGTGTGAGCGACTTGGCTGTAGATGATTTGGACGTGAGCGGTTTAGACATAAGTGGCAGGCTTAATGAATCGCCTGTTGAAATGCCCGGATATCCAGCATGGCACGAATCAGGTGTTTCTCAACCATATTGGTACTGATATTGAGCTGCACGGCAATTTCGCGTTGCTTCATCTCATCCACATGATAGAGCCAGAATACCTGGCGGCATTTTTCTGGCAACAAGTCGACCACACGTTGCAAGTGATGCAGCTTTTGCCGGGTTTCATACAACTGCTCGGGCGTGCATTCCAGAATCAGCGCGGCTTCATCAATCTGGTCTTCGTCGACAAACCGCGTCCTGTGGCGAAACTCGTCTACCAGCAAATGGTTGACGATACCATTCAAGTAAGCTTGCGGTGATTCTTCACGTGCCGGATGGCTGGAGACGGCAAAGAAAACCAGTGCATCGTGCAAGATATCCTTGGCGCGCTGCACACACGCCGTGCGACGACCAATCCGACGCAAGACGTCGGTATAGGCCCACGTTAAATCAATGCCGCACCAAGCTAGTGTTTCGCTCATATTCCACCACCCTACTTTGAATAGTTTGGTTGTTTGCAAAACACATGCCATCACCACGAGATTCAATAAGAGATTGATTCTCAATTAAAAAATGTCAATGCATTTAAAAACTGGCAAATTCACCCGGTTCATTTCAACCATCTTTATAAAAAATGGCTGCAATAAACCATTTAAATATATTGAAATAAAAGTAAAATCACTGCCGGACTCAGTCTGCGCAAAAATACCGCCAAAAAAATGGCTGCCAGTGTTTGCTGCTAGACCAAATCCACAATTGGAAAGCTTATTGCGCTGTGTTTGCCAGATCGAAATGGGTTGCGCATGCTTAATATTGGATCACTAAAAGACAATAATTAGTCTAAAAAATCAATGTCATTTTTTAAAACGACCAGCCATGAAGTATTGCGAGCGCGCTATAACAGCCTGCTTGAAGATGTGCCTGTCGCACTTTTCACCGCGATTAGTGCCCTCAGCATACAAATGATCGTTTTAAATGACCAGGTGCATTGGTCGCTGTCAATCGCGACACCCCTGATCAGGATGCTGATTGTTTGCAGCCTGCTGCTGTACTGGTTCTGGCACCGCGACGAACAACCTTCTATCGACAAAATACGTAAACGACTGGAGATCGCCTCCATCGTTTTTATCCTGGCTGGATTCTTCACTTTCTGGCGTAGCATTTACCTCTACCCGCTCACCGACACCTTCGGTCACTACTTCCTGATTTTCCACAATACGCTTTACGGCTTTTGCTTTGCGTTTATTTTAAGCAAGCTGGGCCCGGCCGCTTACGCTTATAACCTGCTGATGATTTCGTCGGCCATCGCCTGTATTTATCGTGGCGACTTTGAGCACGCGCATTTGATGACGTTGCTGATTATGGTGTTTGAAGTGGGCATGTTAATCACCATGCGTGGCAGCACCACCATGTTCGATAAATGGGTCAATGCCACGTTTGAAACACAAACATTATTAAAGGAAAATCAGCGCCTGGCCAATCAGGATGTACTGACGCAGCTGCCCAATCGGCGCCAGTTTTTTGTACAAGTAGAGCAACAACTGGCGCTGGCCAGGCAAACGCAAGACTGTTTTGCGGTGGGGATTCTGGACCTTGATAACTTCAAACCGGTCAATGATGTGCACGGCCACCATATCGGCGACCTGGTGTTGATTGAGGTCGGCAAACGGCTGGCGCAGGTCAGGCCCGGCCAGGTGCAGTTTTACCGACTGGGTGGCGATGAGTTCGCTTTCCACCTGGTCACCGACGATAAACACGCGTCACTCAAGCAAATCGCCCATGAGATTAACCAGGCAATTTCACAGCCTATCAGCATTGATGGCCTGCTCATTATCGTTAAAGCCTCCATGGGAGCCTGCATTATTTGCGACGACTATATCTCGGCACAAACCCTGTATGAGCATGCCGATTTTGCCTTGTATCACGTTAAACGCACCGGCCGTGGCAACTTGGAAATCTACTCAGCGACGCTGGAACAAGAGCGCATGCATTTGAACCGCATAGACCAGGCCTTGCGCACGGCAGATATCCATGCCGAGCTATATCCGGTATTTCAACCGATTATTGATATTGATGCGGACGAGGTATGTGCGTTTGAAAGCCTGGCCCGCTGGCAAAGTCCCACCATAGGCGCAGTTTCACCAGCCATGTTTATCCCGGTGGCAGAAAGCCTGGGCATGATTGCCGACATCACCAAACTGATGTTCAGCCGCTCAATGGCAGAAATGACGACCTGGCCAGAAACAATGCGGCTGTCATTCAATCTATCCGCTTACGACGTCACCAACCAGGCCGTGATTAAAGAGCTGATCCGCATGATGCACACCAGCCAGATCAGCCCTGACCGTTTTGTATTTGAAATCACCGAAACCGCCTTGTTACAAGACTTTGAAACAGCGCGGGAAAATATCGGCCTGCTGCGCAAGGCGGGTGCCAAAGTGGCGCTGGATGATTTTGGCACCGGCTATTCCAGCTTAAGTCATGTACAGCACCTGCCGCTGGACAAACTGAAAATTGACCGTAGCTTTGTCAAGGATATTGAAACCAATACCACCAGCCAAACCATCGTGCGCTCGATTTTGACGCTGTGCCAGGGCATGCATATGGAATGCGTGGCCGAAGGCGCAGAAACAGAAAGCCAGGTGCGCTTTTTACAAGCCATGGGCTGCCAGTTGATTCAAGGCTATTACTTCGCCAAACCCATGCCCAGAGCGCAGTTGCAAGCCTATCTGGCCGACGCTAAACTCATCCCAAGCACTTGAACGGCAACCAGCACTTCTACGGGCATTCAATGCCTACCACCTTACGCCTGCTCAACTCACACGGCTCTTAAAAGTTGATAAGAATTACCTGTTTGACAAAAACTATATTAATATCAATTCTTTAATCGCCACATCCACCCATCGCATGCATCGTTGCGATGTCATGCACCACATGCCTGAAAGCGCTTTGCATTAAGCGCCTGCAATACTCAATCGAACCAAACAGGGATCTATCCATCAGTATTTAAATAGATCACAAAGGAGGTTGCGCAATGCGTACAAGCACGCTTTTAATCCTGGATGATGATACTCAGGATGCCAATATCATTGCCAGCGAAGCTCAAAGCCTGGGATTTGAAGTCAGGATATTGGCCGACGCCTCGCTGTTTATTGATGCATTTTTAGCCTGGAAGCCGACACATCTGGCGATTGATATCGTCATGCCCAGCATCAATGGCATCGAGATATTAAAAACCCTGGCCCAGCTGGATTGCCAGTCAGCCATTATTTTAAGTAGCGGCGTTGGGACAGACACGCTGCCTGCCGCGCAACTTGCGGCGATTGAGCACAACCTGAATATCCGCGGCATTCTCTACCAGCCATTTCACCAGCACATATTGAGAAACCTGCTGACAGATCAGGTATCGGTCGACCTGCATGCGCATACCAGTAGTGATATGAGCGCCCAATCATTTATTGTCGATGCTGCGACCATTGATGACGCCATCCGCAACGACCAATTCACCTTGTTTTATCAGCCACAAATTGAATTGCTCAGCGGTAAAGTGATTGGCTTTGAAGGTTTGTTGCGCTGGAAACACCCGACCCTGGGAATCAAGCTGCCCGAATTGTTTATTCCAGTGGCTGAAAAAACCGGGCAAATTGACCAGCTGACGCAGATTGTGATTGGAACAGGATTCAATTTTATTCGATCACTCAGCAAAACGCTGTCATTTTCACTCAACATCTCAGCAAAAAGCCTTAAAAACCACTTACTCACCAATGCATTGGTCAACGCCAGCCAATCTTTGGAGGTAGCACCGGAAAGAATCATTCTCGAACTCACAGAAACCGCCACCATGCACGACCCGGAAGAGGCGCAGCAAATCCTCTCTCAACTCAGGACCGAAGGTTTCAAGCTGAGCATTGATGATTTCGGTACCGGTTACTCCTCGATGGCGCAATTGGCCAAACTGCCATTTACCGAGCTCAAGATTGATAAATCCTTTGTTACCACCATGGAAACCTCGTCAAAATCGAGAAAGGTAGTCGCCTCCACGCTCAAACTGGCAGAAAGCCTGGGGCTGGAAACCATTGCCGAAGGTGTAGAAAATACGTTGGCCGCCATTGGTTTGCGCGAGCTTGGCTGCCGCTATGCCCAAGGTTACTACTTTGCCAGACCGATGGACCAGGCGACGGCCAATACCTGGTTAACACAGTGGAATAATCAGTTTTAGACTGGGAAAAAGCATCCTCCAACCCACCCAAACAGTCTTCAGTCAGCAGCCTCTTTTGCAAGCAGGGCCTGTTTACGCACCACGCCCCAACGATAGCCAGACAGCGAGCCGTCCTGGCGAATGACACGATGACAAGGAATCGCCACAGCCAGCGTATTCGCGGCGCAAGCACTGGCCACCGCCCGTACCGCTTTTGGCATACCGATACGCTCAGCAAGCATGCTATAGGTCACCGTCTCCCCACTGGGAATCTCGCGTAAAGCCTGCCAGACACGCCGCTGAAACACCGTTCCCTGAATATCCAGCGGCAAATTCAACCCGAGTTTGGGTGACTCGATAAAAGCCAGTACGCTGGCAATCATGGCCTCAAAATCCGCATCGCCACCTATCAAGACTGCAGCAGGAAACCTATCTTGCAACGCATTTAACAACAACCCGGCGTCATCGCCCATAGAGATTGCACACACGCCTTTGGCACTCCTGGCCACCAGCACCGCGCCCAGGGAACACTGCGCCAAAGCGAAATGGATTTGTACCTGCTTGCCACCTTGCACATATTGCGTAGGCTGCATGCCCAGTGCCTGGCTAGAGGCTTCATAAAAACGGCTGCTTGACCCATAGCCTGCTTCGTAAATCGCATCGGTCACCTTCATGTTGGCATCAAGCTGCTGGCGCAATCGTTGCACCTTGTGTGCTGCAACATAGGCCTTGGGCGTCAAGCCAGTGACGGCTTTAAACATGCGATGAAAGTGGAACCGGCTTAAACCGGCATGCTCAGCCAATTGCGTTAAAGTGGGACTGGTCTCGGCCGCGTCTATCAAGCGACAGGCCACCGCTACTTTTTCGGCATAAATATCTGCCAGCGCAGCCTGGTTCGGCTTGCAGCGTTTGCATGGCCTGAACCCGGCAGCCTCAGCGGCAGCGATGGTGGCGTGAAATGCCACATTTTCCGGACGCGCCTGCCTGGCGCCACAAGATGGGCGACAATAGACACCAGTGGTTTTAACCGAATAAAAGAAGCTGCCATCTGCCTGTGCGTCGCGTGCCACGACCTGCTGCCAACGTGGGTCACTCAGGGTTTGCTGTGCTTGTATGCTGCTTGAAATTGCCATGCTTGCCGTCTCCACTCGAGACCTCAACGATATACCATCATGCAGCGCTAAACACTCCGGCGCTTGCGGTTGAATTTGATTGCATCAAGATCAACACTCACGACAGGCTATTCACTCCCCCGCATGTTATCTGGGCCCGGCTTCTCCGCAGCCAGCATGTCGCGCGCAAGTGCGCCAACATCGCGCACGGCCTGCTCAATCGCCAATGTCCATAAATGGCTAAAATTAAGACGGATATAGTGGGTAAGCTCTTTCTTACGGGAGAAAATCGTCCCGGGTGCCACAGTGATGCCATTGTTGATCGCGGCACGATACAACTCCAGTGCATCCAGTGCTGGTGGCAATTTCACCCAGATGACATAACCGCCTTTGGGCACAGACAACTGCGTGCCCGCCGGAAAACTCTGCTCTATCACATTGCGGATAAGTACATATTGCGAGCGCAGTGTATGGCGCAATTGCCTGAGGTGCTGTTCAAAACTGTCGCGCTGCATAAACTTGGCAATCGCGATCTGCGGTGCCGATGTCAGTGACAGGCTATTGAGGAACATCAGGCGCTCCACTTCCTGCCGATAACGGCCAGCCGCCGTCCAACCCACGCGATAACCTGGCGCCAGCGATTTGGAAAATGACGAACAATGCAACACCATGCCCGCGCGATCAAAGGCTTTGGCAGGCAAAGGGGGCTCGTCACTGAAGTACAACTCGCCATACACATCATCTTCAATCAACGGAATATTCTGCTCCGCCAGAAATGCGACTAACGCCTGTTTTTTCTCGTCAGGCATCACAAATCCCAGCGGATTCTGGAAGTTGGTGGTGAGGATTACCGCTGAAAGACGTACATTGTCAGCCACGGCACGCAAGGCATCCAAATCGATGCCAGACGCTGCATCAGTACGGATTTCGGCCACTTTCATGCCCAGCCGCTCGACAGTATGCGCCAGCGCATAATAGCCTGGCGATTCCAGCGCAATCGTGTCACCCGCCTTGGCCACGGCCTGCAGGCATAAGGTAATGGCTTCAGTCGCGCCATGCGTAATCACGATGTCGTCCGGCGATACATCCATACCATTAGCCAGGTAACGGCGGGCAATCTGCTGGCGCAACATCTCGTTGCCAGGCGGCAAATCGCTGAGCACGCCCCATTCCCCCTCGTCATCAGTGAGGGCTTTTTCATATTGGTGGATACGTTTGAGTGGAAATAGCTGCGGATCCGGAAACGGCGAGCCCAAAGGTACGGTACCGAATTCGCGAATAGATTTAAGCGTAGTGAGCACCAGCTTGCTGGCATCTACCTCAGATAAATTGAGGTCTTTCGCCAATGGCGACGCCTGTTTTTGCTGCAAGCGCTTGCGCGGCGTGACGTAGTAACCTGATTGTGGATGGCTGCTGATAATGCCATCCTGCTCCAGTTGCAAATAGGCACGCAACACCGTGCTAATGCTGAGCCCGTATTTCTGACTGGCTTGCCGCACCGAGAACACCTTGTCTCCCGGCCGCAATACGCCTTCATCGATCATTGCGCGTATGCGGGCAGCAAACGAGACATAAAGCTTCATGGTAGCCAAGCGGAGAAAGGAGTTGTGATGCTTGCCATTATACGTCAGGCCTGTAGCAGGCGGCTGAGCGGAAGTGTTAAGATTCAGGCCGCTTGCAACGCCAGGGAAACTTCTTCACCGCTGCTGGTCAAGCTAGCCACCAGGCGGTCTTTTTGCATCAACACCTCCACCAGCGCCTGTTCGCTTAATGCGGTCATCAGGCGTTGCAGGGTGCTCATACGAATATCCAGGCGCTTGCAAATCACGGCCAGTGAAACTTGTGTGCGGCCTTGCGCCTGCTCTGCATGCAACAACTCCAAGATACTCAACATCAACACTGTGCTTCTGTCCAACGGGACACAATTCGAGAGCACGTCATCCGGCGCCGATACGTGATCCACATCATGCTCAAGCAGCATTGGCGACCTCTGGTGCAGTGGTTTTTTCGATAATCACCGGAATAGACTTGGAGGTTGGCGTGCGTGAATCATCGGCCACACTTTCCAGCGGTACCAGGTTATTGGTTTCCGGGTAATAACCGCTCAGGCAACCTTGCGGAATATCGTATGACACCACCAGGAACTTGTCTGCCCGACGGGTGATACCATCCTGCCACACGCTGACCAGGTTAATCCAGTCACCCACCTGCAAGCCCATGCGTGCAATATCTACCGGGTTCATAAAGATCACGCGGCGCTGGCCAAATACGCCACGGTAGCGGTCATCCATGCCATAAATGGTGGTGTTGTACTGGTCATGCGAACGCGTGGTCATCAGTACAAACAATTGGTCGCCATATTGCTCGCGGGCCTGATGGATAGGTGAATGACGCGGAATCGCCTGTAGCGTGAACTCGGCCTTGCCAGAAGGCGTGTTCCAGAGTCGTTCGCTGGAAGGCACCGGCATACGGAAACCACCCGGGTGCTTGATGCGCTCGTTGTAGTCTCTGAATGCCACCGGCATGGTCTGCTCGATCACATCACGGATTTTGCTGTAATCCTTGATGTACTCCAGCCATGGCGTCTTGCTGCGCTTAAGCGTGGCATGGGCCAAGCGCGCCACGATGGCTGGCTCGGAGAGCAATTGCGGCGAGGCGGGCTTGTTCATGCCATAAGAGATATGCACCATGCTCATGGAGTCTTCCACCGTCACACCCTGTGCACCAGTTTCCTGCGTGTCGATCTCGGTACGGCCCAGGCATGGCAAGATCAGCGCTTCCTTGCCATGCACCAGGTGGCTACGGTTGAGCTTAGTTGTCACATGCGCGGTCAAATCGCAATTGCGCATGCCTTCCCAGGTGCGGTCTGTATCTGGCGTCGCAATCGAGAAATTACCGCCCAGGCCAAAGAATACTTTACCTTTACCTTCTAGCATGGCGTGAATTGCGCCTACGGCATCATAGCCTGGCGTTTTCGGCACCTTGATATCAAATACGCGCTCCAGGCTTTCGAGAAACTCCACTGGCATCTTTTCATAAATGCCCACAGTGCGGTTGCCCTGTACATTGCTATGGCCGCGCACCGGACACAGGCCTGCGCCCTCTTTGCCGATATTGCCACGCAACAACATGAGGTTTACCAGCGTTTTAATCGTGGCGACGCCATGCTTGTGCTGGGTAATGCCCATGCCCCAGGTAGCAATCACGCGATCACCTGTAGCGTAAATCCGTGCGATTTCCTCAATCTGCGCCAAGGGCACGCCGGACTCTTCCACAATCACATCCCAACTCTCCTCGCGTGCATCTGCGGCAATCGCTTCAAAGTTATTGGTATGCTGCTGGATAAATTCCAGGTCGACTACACGCTCGGCACCATGCTTGATCGCTTCGTCATCCCACTGGATCACGAACTTGATCATGCCTTTAATCAGTGCCAGGTCACCACCCAATTTAGGCTGAATAAACAAATCACTGATTTTGCTGCCTTTGAAAGACAGCATATCAAACGGACTTTGTGGGTCGGCAAAACGCTCAAGGCCACGCTCTTTCAGCGGGTTAATCGCCACAATACGTGCGCCACGCTTGGCGGCTTCGCGCAACTCACCCAGCATGCGCGGATGGTTGGTGGCCGGATTCTGGCCAAAAATCAGGATGGTGTCGGTATGCTCAAAATCATGTAAAGTCACCGACCCCTTGCCGATCCCCACGGTTGGCGGCAACGCCATGCTGGTAGATTCGTGGCAAAGATTGGAGCAATCCGGGAAATTATTGGTGCCGAACTCGCGCACAAACAACTGATACAAAAACGCTGCTTCATTGGCGGCACGGCCAGAAGTATAAAAAATTGCCTCATTCGGGTCGGCCAGCGCATTCAAATGTGAGGCAATCAATGCAAAAGCGTCATCCCAGGAAGTTTCTTCGTACTTGTCTGTGGTGGCGTTATAACGCATCGGGTGCGTCAAACGACCTTCGTTTTCCAGCTCAAAATCGCCCCAGCCCATCAGCTCGGTCACCGTGTGTTTGGCAAAAAACGCTGGTGGCGTACGCTTATTGGTCGCCTCTGCCGCGACGGCTTTCACCCCATTTTCGCAAAACTCAAAAGTAGACGTGTGCTCTTTGTCTGGCCAGGCGCAACCCGGGCAATCAAAGCCATCCGGCTGGTTTTGGGCCAGCAAAGTCATGATGCCTTTCACAGGAATCTTTTGCAGCGCCAGTTGCGCAGCGACTTGCTTTAACGCCCCCCAACCGGCGGCTGGGTGGTGATAGGGCTTAATGGAAGCTTTTGGTTGCGACATAGTCTCTAACGGTGAACTGGCACAGATGAACCATTGCCAGTGTATGAATGCGGAATGACGTTGATTGCCATCCTAAGGCAAGCAACACCAGGAAACCAGATACAGAAACGCGTAATTTTTAGAGTACAGTTGTACTCCAAAAAAGCACAGATGCCAGTATTGATGCGGACTGTTTCATCGCATTTCATTTACAGAGCATGTGCGTTAAAGACCTTCGTCTTAATTTCGTCAGCACGATCCAGTTCTTTAGGGATGACCATGCACTTTTTTGCCTGTCATTTAACTAAAAGACGTCATTCGGCCAAGATTGCTGGTGTCGCCAAACAATAACGACCATCAGCCTGGTCGGGACGTGTTAAATGCTGAGGCACTGCCTGAATACCTAAAAACAAGACGCCCACCCCACTACAAAGAGGGATGGGCGTGGAAAATACTTACCGATGAAGGGCCAAATAAGTGCACCAGATCAATCATGGCAGGTTGAAGCGCTGTGCCTGTCATAAGACAGAAATGCCCTGATTGCCTCCCCAAGCGTGAACTTGGGGAGGTGTGCTTGCTTTACTTAGAAATTGGCAATCACTGACAAACGTGCAGCCAATGGCGAACCTGGCGTCGTATTGTTGTTATTGTGTGCATAGAGGTAGTAGTCTTTGTTCAGCAAGTTCTCAATATTGAGTTGCACACGCAAATCTTTATTCACTTGCGCAAACACTGCCGCATCCAAACGCACATACCCAGGCAATGTCACACTCGTTGAAACAGTCGGTGCTGCTGCGTACATTTCTGTGCGACTGATCACACCCAATGCTGCGCCCCAAACTTCATTGAAGTCATAGCGGTTCCACAACGAGAAGGTGTGACGCGGCACCATTGCAACGTCTGCACCTGCAGGAATCACATTGCCGGCAGTGGCATTGGGTTGCGTCTTGGTAAACTCTGCATCCTGGTATGCGTAGCCACCGGCAACACTCCAGGCGTCAGTCAACTTACCATTAATACCCAGCTCAATCCCTTTGGTCTGTTGACCATCGACCAGAATTTGATTGGTGGATGGGTTGGCAGGATCTGCAACTGCAATCTTGTTACGCTCCAGCTTATATACCGCAGCAGTCAACGACAATGCCGGTGAATAATCCCACTTCACACCCACTTCAACATTGTTATATTTTTCAGGATCGAATGATTTGTTCACAGCCGTCAAACTGGCCAACTGCTCGCCAGCACGCGGCACATAGCTGATGGTATAGCTGCTATACACCGACAGATTTTCTACTGGCTTGTAAATCAACCCTACACGTGGAGAAAACAAGTCATCGCGCGTCTTGATATTGTGGTTAGCATTCGTGGCAGCCAATCTGTAGTTCGTGAAGTCGGTGTTGAAACGGTCATATCTCAAACCGGCGATGGCAGACCACTGATCATTAAATTTCATCTGATCCTGGAAATATGCTGCGTAAGTATCATTTTGCACGTAGTTATCTGCATCACTGGTAGTGGCAGTATTTTGACGGAATGTCACAGGCACGGTCACAATTGGATTACCAACAGGGACGTTTGTTTGAGTCGCGTTCGTATTATTGAAGAAGGCAGTTTCACGGTAATTTGAAGTACGCTGACGCCCCAACTCTACGCCAACAACCGACTCGTGCTTGATAAAGCCTGTATCCCAATTAAAAATCAGGTCGGTTTGGTTAATCAGGTTTTGACGATCTGTGGCATTGTTGTAACCATCAATTCTGACTAAGCCAGCAGCCGTGACTGGGCCATTTGCAAACACATTTTGATAAAACTTATTGTAATCGGCATAGCGAGTACGGTTTTTCAAGGTGATACCATTATCAAACAGGTGTTCGAATGACACATTGAAAGCGGTCAATTCGGTATGCGTTGGGCTTAATTTCGCACTACCAAAAAATGTTGAGTTATTCGTACTTACTGGACGATTACCCAGTGACGGAACACCGCGATCTGCAATCCGGTCGTCTTTGAAGTACTCAAGGCCGACAACGACTTTAGTCTTATCAGACGGTTTAATGGTGACCGTTGGGTTGATCGCCTTACGCTCCAGACTCACACCGTCACGATAACTGTTACCATCCTCGTACATGGCATTGAGTCGGAAGGCGGCAACATCATTAATGGCCTGGTTAAAATCAACAGTACCACGTGCTTGATCAAACGAACCATATTGCAATCCTATTTCGCGCAGGGTATCCCAATTGGCTTCTTTAGTGACACGGTTAATCAGGCCACCAGCACCGCCACGACCAAAAATCATGCCGTTAGGGCCTTTTAAAACCTCTACGCGCTCAATGTTGTAAAGATCACGATAGTATTGTGTATCGTCTCTCACGCCATCTTGAAAGAAATCCGCCGTAGATGCGAGACCGCGGAAGATAAAGGTTTCGCGGTTCCCCTCACCCTGAGCGGCTCCCACGCCTGGGGTGTAGCGAACGATATCGCCAAGATTCTGTACAGCCTGATCTTTCATCTGCTGTTTATTAAAAACAGTGATCGACTGTGGTATATCAATCAGATCGGTTGCTGTTTTAGTCGATGTACTGGACTTTTTGGTGACGTAACCATTGGTGATTGGCTGCTCTTTAACACCTGAGACATTAACATCAGGCAGTGTTTGTACCTCTTCGGCTAACACAGGCTGTGTGCTCGCAAATAGGATTCCAACGATGGCGGCTAGCGGCCGCATGCGGAAAGATTGTGTGTGATGCATTTATATTCCCTTAATCATTATACTGGAATGAGAATAAATCTCATTTCTTGAATAATAATTAACTGGGAATGAAGTTTCCGTTGGTATTTTGTGATTTTTTTGTGAACACTCTAAAAGCTGATCGTGAATGTTGATCCACGGCCTGGCTCTGAATGCAGGCTAAGACGCCAACCCTGGTTCTCACAAATGCGTTGAATCAAGGATAACCCCAGTCCCAACCCATCCAGGGGCAGCGCACTGCCACGCACAAAAGGCTTTAATACCTGATGTTGCTGATCGAGGTCAATGCCAACCCCGGTATCCACCACCGAGATTGAGGACTCGTTCAGGACAATCCTTACGTTACCGCTTTCTGTATAATTCAAGGCATTTCTGAGCAGATTAGACAGCACGGCTAACAATAAATCTGCATTAACCTTTTCATCAGACAGCGCGCCTTTTTTCACCAGGCTAAACGCAATCTTCTTTCTTGAGAAGTCGAGCTGCCAGCGATTAAATGCCTCCTGGCTAATTTGCGCCAGCGTTTGCGTGCTGCTGGGATTCACAACCGTACGCTCTGCACGCGCAATCATGAGCAGGGATTGCAGTAATTGCTGCATTTCTGAACTCGCACGCGCAATTCTATCAATCATTTCATAATCAGCGTCCTCTTTGCTGCGGTGCTGCAATAGCAACTCACAACTGGACGAAATAATCATTAAGCCACTGCGGAACTCGTGGCTAACATCGCTGGTAAACAAGCGTTCCCGCCATAAAGCATCTTTAATCTTGGTATACGCGTCTTCAAAAGACTGGGCAAGACTGCCAATTTCATCATCAGAGAACTCTTCGGCAATGATGCGCTCGCCTAATGGCTGTTGTTTTCTTTGAGAAAAAACGTGAGACAGTTTGACGATGGGGGAAAGAATTTGACGGGCTAACAGCCATCCGAACAAACCACCCACTAGCACAGTGAACAAGAACCCTGAACGCAAGGCAAAAAACACATTATATTCAAACTCATTTTCAAACAGGCTTTGGTCTTGCACCAGGATGTAATCATGACCATTGATCGTTTGGCGATAGACAAAGTAGGTGACAGGCTTTTTCTTGATCTCGCTAAATCCATCCGGCACACTACTCAGATATTTCGGGATGGCCGGATCCGGATACTCCGATGAATATAGATGCAAACCTAGCTCTTTTAAGGTTTCATTAGAGTGAGATGAATTGGTAACAATCAGTCTAAGCTTGGTATCCATGGCAATCGACATCAACTTATCTTCCGTTGAGTCGAAAATGCTATGAATTCCCAGGGTAAAGGCCCCACCAACAAACAAGGCAATCAAGGTAAATGCGATCACAATACGTGATCTGATTGAAATTTTACTCATTGGCTAAACCAATGCGGTATCCAATCCCATGAATCGTATGCACCAAAGAGCGATCAAATGGCTTATCGATTTCGGAGCGCAGTTGATGGATATGCGCCCGCAGGTTGTCCCCACGCGTAGAAACATCATTCCAAAAATGCTCCTCTAAATAGCTACGCTTTACCGCGTTCGGACTATGCTGCATCAAAAGCTCTAAAAGCTTTAATCCAAGCGGAGGAATTTTCAGGGTGACACCAGCCCGTTTAACGGTCAGGGTTTCAAGATCAAGAATGAGGTCATCTACGACTAATTTGGTACGCACCAGCCCATTTGCTCTTTTATAAATGGCAAGCGCCCTGGCTTCCAGCTCTGATAGTGAAAAGGGTTTGACCAAGTAATCATCCACCCCGGATTCAAAGCCTTTGAGACGGTCATCCAAGGTATCACGCGCCGTCAGCATGATAATCGGCGTCATACGATTACCATCTTGGCGCAAACGTTTGGTGAGTTGTATACCGTCGATACCAGGCAGCATCACATCAAGAATAATTAAATCGAACTCCTGAGTAACAGCCAGGTGCAATCCAGTCAGCCCATCCTGGGCACAATCAACCTTATGGTTTTTGGCGAAATAATCTACGATATTGACCAAAATATCTTTGTTGTCTTCAATCACTAATATGCGCATATTTCACCTTCAGGCCCTTGAGGCAAGTTCATTTTCTTTGCAAGATCCAGGGATGCACATAATCGAAGAAAATTCAGAATAGATGTTTATGCAGTTCAAAAGTGACTACATCCTTTGACCGACTCGCGCAATCATGGCATCGGTCATATTGATTAATGACATATTAGTATAATTGAGAATAAGACTTAAATTGCAAAATGCTCAATAGAAAACCTACTTCTGCCACATTCTTAAAAGTGTAGAAACTGACGTGTAATTGCCATCAACGCATCGACATTGAGCAAAGCTTGCAAATCCGTAAAAAATTTACGTGATTACTCTTGAAATCAAAAAACTCTATCCCCAATTAGCAATCAAGGTACGTGAGTGCTAAAATGCGTACCGCATTGATTAAAAATTCGTTTTAATTTCACCCTTATAACACTTTAAGAAAACTCCAAGGAGACATTCATGAGTATTCGTCCATTGCATGATCGAGTGATCGTTAAACGCGCCGCTGAAGAGCGCACAACCGCTTCTGGCATTGTGATTCCAGACAGCGCTACCGAAAAACCAGATCAAGGTGTGGTGCAGGCAGTAGGCAATGGTAAAAAAGACGACAACGGCAAAGCAATTCCTTTGGACGTAAAAGTCGGCGACAAAGTGTTGTTCGGCAAATACTCCGGCCAGACTGTTAAAGTCGACGGCGAAGAGCTGCTGGTGATGCGTGAAGAAGACATCATGGCGATTGTTGAGTAATTGACTCACAACCACCCTTATCTAATATTGAATTAGGAGAATTTAAATGGCAGCTAAAGACGTAAGATTTGGTGATGACGTTCGCCAAAAAATGGTAAATGGTGTCAACGTATTGGCTAACGCAGTACGCGTGACTTTAGGCCCTAAAGGCCGCAACGTGGTGTTGGAGCGTTCTTTCGGCGCACCTACCATCACTAAAGATGGTGTATCAGTCGCTAAAGAAATCGAATTAAAAGACAAATTCGAAAACATGGGCGCACAAATGGTGAAAGAAGTTGCTTCTAAAACCAATGACATCGCTGGTGACGGTACAACGACTGCAACTGTATTGGCACAAGCCATTATCCGTGAAGGCATGAAATCTGTTGCCGCCGGTATGAACCCAATGGACCTGAAACGCGGCATCGACAAAGCGGTTGAAGCAGCCGTTGCAGATCTGGCAGCACAATCCAAACCATGTACAACCAGCAAAGAAATCGCACAAGTAGGTGCTATTTCTGCTAACTCCGACACCTCCGTTGGCCAGATCATTGCTGATGCCATGGACAAAGTGGGTAAAGAAGGCGTGATCACTGTTGAAGATGGTTCAGGCCTGACCAACGAGCTGGATGTGGTTGAAGGTATGCAGTTTGACCGTGGTTACCTGTCTCCATACTTCATCAACAATCCAGAGCGCCAAATCGCGTTGCTGGACAATCCTTTCGTGTTATTGCACGACAAAAAAGTATCCAACATCCGTGACCTGCTGCCAACATTGGAGCAAGTAGCGAAAGCGGGCCGTCCATTGTTGATCATCGCTGAAGATGTTGATGGCGAAGCATTGGCAACCCTGGTGGTGAACAACATCCGCGGCATCCTGAAAACGACCGCTGTTAAAGCGCCTGGTTTCGGTGACCGTCGTAAAGCCATGCTGGAAGACATCGCGATCTTGACCGGTGGTACTGTGATCTCTGAAGAAGTGGGCCTGAAACTGGAAGCGGTACAATTGCATGACCTGGGCCAGGCAAAACGCATCGAAGTGGGTAAAGAAAACACTATCATTATCGACGGCGCAGGTAACGAAGAAGCCATCAAAGCCCGTATCGGCCAGATCAAAACACAAATCGAAGAAGCGTCTAGCGACTACGACCGTGAAAAACTGCAAGAGCGCGTAGCCAAACTGGCTGGCGGTGTGGCTGTGATCAAGGTTGGTGCAACGACTGAAATCGAAATGAAAGAGAAAAAAGCCCGCGTTGAAGATGCATTGCACGCAACCCGCGCTGCCGTTGAAGAAGGCATTGTGGCTGGCGGTGGTGTTGCACTGATCCGTGCCCGTGACGCGATTGCTAAAGTGAAAGGTGACAACCTGGATCAAGATGCTGGTATCAAAATCGTTCTGCGTGCAGTTGAAGAGCCATTGCGCCAAATCACTCAAAACGCTGGCGTTGAACCATCTGTAGTCGTAAACAACGTAGCTGCTGGTAAAGGCAACTACGGTTACAACGCGGCTAACGAAACCTATGGCGACATGGTTGAAATGGGCGTATTGGATCCAACCAAAGTGACACGTTCTGCACTGCAAAATGCAGCTTCAGTCGCTGGCTTGATGCTGACGACTGACTGCATGGTTGCTGAGCTGCCTAAAGAAGATGCACCATCTGCACCGGATATGGGCGGGATGGGTGGCATGGGCGGCATGATGTAATTTCAGCGTCGCTAAAGCGGTGATTGCTGCGTTGCATATCCTTGTCGTACTTATTGTACTGCCTGCGGATACGCGCCTTGCACTCATCGCTTTAACTTGCTGAAATGCCCTAAGCAGCATTAAAACAAAACCCGCAAAAGCGGGTTTTGTTTTATCAACGACTCTCCGTCATAATGATGGATTAAATCACTGTTTCACACACGCATCCACGCGTGCTATTTAAATAACGAAAGAACACATCATGGCAACTCAATTAGACTCACTCACCCAACGCTTAAGCTATATCGTCGGTGAAAACCTGGCACATCAACTTAAAAATGATGGCCTCGAACTGGACGCAGAAGTGGTCGCACTCGCAGTGAAAGATGTCATGTCCGGTCAGGCGTCCCGCTTAACTGATGACGAAAAAAGAAGCGCAGTCGAGCAGGTACAACAAGAGAGCCAGGCAAGGCAAATGGCTGCGCATGCGAAAAACAAGGCCGAGGGCGAAGCCTATCTGGCAGACAACGCAAAAAAAGAAGGCGTGACAACGACGGCCAGTGGTCTGCAATATAAATCATTGGTGACTGGTAGTGGCGCAAAACCAACCACCAGCGACCGCGTCAAAGTGCATTACAGAGGCACGCTGATCGACGGCACGGTGTTTGATAGTTCTTATGACCGCGGTGAACCGATTGTTTTCCCGGTGACTGGCGTGATCGCAGGCTGGGTAGAAGGCTTGCAATTGATGAATGTAGGCAGCAAGTTTGAGCTGACAATCCCATCCAACCTCGCCTATGGCGCAAATGGCAGCGGCCCGGTGATTGGTCCGGATGCGACCTTGGTGTTCGAAGTAGAATTGTTAGATATTGAGTAAGTTTTACGATAAAAAAACCAGACCTCTTGGGTCTGGTTTTTTTATTTGTGCGAAGAAAAGGGACTAAACCGACTCCTGGCGTTGCCCTCTACCCAATAAAGCCGTCACAGCTTCCTGTGCAGATTTATGGTTGGTCAGTAATTGATTGACTTCAAAGGTAATCGGCATTTCAACGCCTATCGTCTCAGCACGACGCATCACTTCGCGCGCAGTATTCACGCCTTCAGCCACGTGCCCTAAACCTGCCAGTATGCTTTCAAGTGACTTGCCAGAAGCGAGTTGCAAGCCAACTTCACGGTTACGTGAATATTGACCGGTACAGGTCAGGATCAGGTCGCCAGCGCCTGCTAACCCCATAAACGTTTCCGCTTTGGCACCCAAGGCCATACCAAAACGGGTAATTTCAGCCAGGCCGCGCGTAATCATGGCGGCACGTGCATTGTTACCAAAGCCCATGCCATCCGAGATCCCTGCGGCGATCGCCATCACATTTTTGACCGCCCCACCGACAGAAGCACCCACCACATCCACACTGTCATACACGCGCAAGCAACCACCGTGTATGAGTTGCGCAGCCTGTTGTGCCAGCTCCCGGTGATTCGCCGCCAGCGTAATGGCTGTGGGCAAGCCACGAACCAGCTCAGCGGCAAAACTGGGACCGCTTAACACGCCCCATGGATAATCCGCACCCAGCTCCTCTTGTGCCACTTCAAATGGCAATTTTGCCGTTTGTGGCTCCAGCCCTTTATTGGCCCAGATCAGCGGCTGCGTGATACCCAAGGCCTTAAGCTGTTGCAAGATTGGCCGGAAGCCAGCTGTAGGCACGACAGATAAAATCAGGTCAGATCCTGCCACAGCTGCAGCCAGGTCGTCTTCAACCGTAAGCTTTTCAGGAAAAGCAAAGTCGCCCAGATAGAGCGGATTAGCACGCGCCTTGCGCATACCGGAGACATGCCCGCTATTACGCGCCCACAGCACGACGTCGTGCTGTAAGGCGATATGCATGGCGAGCGCTGTGCCCCAGGCACCAGCACCAAGAACGGCGACCTTACTCATTTGGCTTTATCCAGATAAAAGACAAAAGTAAGTCACAGGTAACTTACTTTTTAAGATAAAAAATTAGTTAGGTGCGCCAGCAGCCTGGGCTGCTTGTTGCTGCTGTTGCAGGTAAAGCGCTTCGAAGTTGATCGGGTTCAACAACACAGGCATAAAGCCGGCGCGTGTCACCATGTCAGAAATCGCTTCACGGGCATATGGGAACAGAATGTTCGGGCAAGCCACGGCCAGGATAGGCTCCATGTTTTCTTGCGGCACGTTACGAATCGCAAAAATACCAGACTGGTTAACTTCCACCAGGAAAGCTGTTTTGTCTTCGATTTTGGCGGTCACGGTCACTTTGATAGAGACATTGAAAATGCCTTCTTCGACTTGCTGTGCATTATTGCCCAACTCTACATTGATTTGCGGAGTAGCACGCTCAGTGAAAATAGCAGGCGCATTTGGCACTTCAATCGAAGCATCGTGTACATACAGCTTTTCAATGCTGAAAATCGGCGCTGCGTTTTGTTCTGTTTGGTTCTGTGAATCCTGAGCCATGAATTATCCTTAATAATTATCAATACACAAAGCCGCTATTCTAACCGGACATCCCCGGCATGACTATGTGTTTTTTGTGACAAAAAACAATGTGTTTCAAGCAGCCAGCAATGGGTCCAGGCCGCCTTGTACATCAAGCGCATGCAAGTCATCAAAGCCACCTACATGCTGCTCGCCAATAAAAATCTGCGGCACGGTACGGCGACCGGTTTTTTCCATCATTTCAACCCGTAATTCCGGCTGTAAATCGACGCGGATTTTTTCAATCTCGGTCACGCCCTTGTTCTTCAACAAGCGCTCCGCATTGATGCAATAAGGGCATACTGCGGAGGTATACATCACGACTTTAGCCATACAATTCCTTTTAAAAACATGCCTGCTTGCAATGCTGTTTATTTACTGCTCGGCATCTTGGCCTCTATCCAGGCCAGCATGCCACCCTTGAGTACATTCAAAGTCGTAAACTGTTGCGCTTTGAGCAATTTGGCGGCGGTATGCGCACGCCTGCCACGCTGGCAAACAACCAGCACAGGTTTATCGCGAAACTTTTCCAGCTCTTTGAGGCGCTCAGACAATTGCGATAACGGCACATTGCGCGCCCCTTGCAAATGGCCTTGGGCAAATTCGTCAGGCTCTCGCACGTCCAGCACCAGCGCAGACTTACGGTTCATCAGTATCACGGCTTCAGTTACCGAGAGCGAAGTGATACCAGCCACAGAGCGACTCAACATCGGCAATAGCAAGGCCAGGCCCGAACCGATTGCCAGACCGATCAACAATACATTTTGTTTTAAAAACTCCACTTGTACACTCGCCCTCTTAGCTTAATGATTAGCAGCACGATTGAATAAAGCACCAGCCCCTTCGGGTATGCGTCGCCTGCGGTTGCGATTATAATAGACGAATTCATCAATTCGACGTTCCGTCACCACTTTAAAGACTGTTAGCCATGTCAATCAAACCTGTCATTTTGCTTATCCTCGATGGTTTTGGTCACAGCGAGACCACTGAATTCAATGCCGTGTTACAAGCCAACACCCCGAACCTGGACAGATTAAAGGCCACTTACCCGCACGGGCTGATCAATGCCTCGGAGCATTACGTCGGCTTGCCAGATGGCCAGATGGGCAACTCTGAGGTCGGTCACTTGAATATTGGGGCGGGACGTATCGTCTTTCAAGACTTTGAACGCATTAATAACAGCATCAGCAGCGGTGAGTTTTTCAAATTGCCTGCCCTGGTGAATGCCATGCAGGCACTCAAAGCAAATGACAAAGCCTTGCACATTCTAGGGTTGCTGTCTGACGGTGGTGTACATAGCTATCAGCCACATATTCATGCCATGCTCGACATGGCCAAGCAACAAGGTCTGAGCAAGGTCTATGTACATGCCTTCCTTGATGGCCGCGACACGCCGCCAAAGAGTGCGCAACCCTATCTGCAAGCACTGGAAGACCACCTGAGCGCACTGGGTGTGGGCAAAGTCGCCACCGTTGGCGGCCGTTTTTATGGCATGGACAGGGACAAGCGCTGGGAGCGTGTATCAGTGGCTTATGAGCTGCTGGTCAATGGCACTTCTGACTATGTCGCGCCTGACAGCCTGACGGCTTTGCAGCAAGCCTACGCACGTGAAGAAAGCGATGAGTTTGTAAAATGCACCGCCATCCGTGCAGTGGATGCAGCACCGGTCCGGATGGAAGATGGTGACTGCCTGGTGTTTATGAACTTCAGGAGTGACCGTGCCCGCCAGTTGACAGATGCCCTGCTCAACCCACAATTTAGCGGTTTCGAACGTAGCCGTGTGCCGCGCTTCAGCCACTATTTTACGCTGACACAATATGACAAAAACCAAACCTTGGCCGAACCAGTATTTGCACCGTTTACGGTGCCTAATACCTTTGGCGAATACGTGTCTAATCTTGGGCTAAAACAGCTGCGTATCGCCGAGACTGAAAAATATCCGCACGTGACATTTTTCTTTAATGGCGGCGAAGAAACCGTGTTTACCGGCGAAGACCGCATCCTGGTGCCGTCGCCTAAAGTCGCGACTTATGACCTGCAACCGGAAATGAGCGCTTACGAGCTCACCGACAAACTGGTGACGGCGATTGAATCCCAGCAATACCAGGCAGTCATTTGTAATTATGCCAACGGCGATATGGTAGGCCATACCGGCAACCTGCAGGCAGCGATTAAAGCGGTAGAAACCCTGGACACCTGTGTTGGGCGCGTAGTCGCTGCGGCACAAAAAATGGGCGCAGAAGTCATTATTACCGCTGATCATGGCAATGCCGAAAGCATGTTTGACCACGCCAGCGACCAGGCACACACCCAACACACTACCAACCTGGTGCCGTTTATTTACATTGGCCGTGCCGGGCACATTACCCCAGAAGGGGCGCTGTCTGATATTGCACCGACCTTGTTGTCATTAATGGGGGTACCGCAACCGGCCGAAATGACCGGTAAAAACCTGATCACCCTCAATGCAGCAGCCTAAACTGGCTCGCCTGGTGCATGCCTGATTTCAGCATGATTGCTTACCCACAGCCCAAACGACTGTGTGCAGCCTTGGCTGCGTGCCTTGTCTTGTGTGCAAGCAGCTTACCTATGCCTGTGCACGCAGCGGCCAATGACAAAACCGAAACCACCAAGGGCGATCTGGAGCAAGTCAAAGAGAAAATCCAGCAATTAGCCAATGCACTCAAAGCCTCACGCGTGGCCAAGCAGGATGCACATGAGGCGTTAAAAGCCTCAGAAACCGCCATCAGCAGCTCACGTAAAAAGCTGCGCGAAATTCAGGATGCGCAACAGGACAATCGTGGCAAACTGCAAGACTTGCAAAAGCAATTGTCATTACTGCAGCGCCAGGTCAATCAGCAGCGCCACACGCTGAGCGAACAGCTTAATCAGCAATACCGCCATGGCAATAACAGTCCGCTGCAAATGTTATTACAGCAACAAGACCCGGCTAACACCACGCGCAACCTCAAATACCTGGGCTACCTGACGGCGGCTCACCAGCAGCAAATTCAGTCATTGCAAGATAACCAGGAAGCGATAGACCGCGTACGCTCGGCCACCACAGAGCAACTGCATGAAACCGAGCGCCTGGCGAATCAATACAGTGAAACGACGCAAAAACTGGAAGGTGAAAAATCACGCCGGACTGAGGCACTGAACGAGCTTTCCAAGCAAATTGAAACGCAAGAACAGCAAATGGTGCGTCTGAAAAAAGACGAAGAAGCCTTGTCACAATTGTTCCAGCGCCTGCTGGCCGAAGCGAAAAAGCGCGAGCAGGAAGCACTGGCCAAAGCCAAACGCGAAAAAGAAGCGGCCGCGAAAAAAGCCGCTGAACTGGCACGCAGCAAGAAAAAATCTGGCGGACGCACCTTTGAACGCGCTCCCCAGACCAATGTCGATGACAGCGAAAGCAATACACCAAACAACACAGTCGTTGCTAAAAATGAAACCTTACCCGAATACAACGCCAATAAAGAAAACTTCTCGCAATTGCGCGGTCGCTTGCGCTTGCCGGTACGTGGCGATGTTATTAACCGTTTCGGCACTGCACGCGCAGACACGGGCGTCAGCTGGAAAGGCATTTTCATCCGCGCCAAAGAAGGCAGCGAGGTCAAATCCGTGGCGGGCGGCCAAGTAGTCTTTGCCGACTGGATGCGCGGCTTTGGCAACCTGATCGTGGTCGATCACGGCAACGGCTATATGAGTTTGTATGGCAATAATGAGGCTTTGTATAAGTCTTCTGGACAAAGCGTCAAATCCGGCGACACTATTGCCGCCGTCGGCAACAGCGGCGGCAATGCCGAAAACGGCGTCTACTACGAACTGCGCCGCAACAGTATTCCTTTTGATCCCCTGCAATGGAGCACTGTGCGCTAGCACCGCGCACTCTTCACTCGCAAACCAGCACCCACGTAAATGACCACCTGAGATAAGAGGTGGTTTATTTTTGTCTCCAGCTAAATACTCAACCCAAAAATGATAAATTAATTTAAATTTAATTATTATTTATTAACGTATTCATATACCATCAAATGTCCGGAAAACATCCGGAAGGCAATGGGCGCACCAGCGCTCATGACCCTAGCAATCAACTTAACCTCGTTCGTTTATACAAACAGTCGTTTAGGAGAATAGCCATGGAAGTGAATATTGGAGTCATTAATCCGTATGCCGCCGCAGAAGTGATTGCGCAAAAGAAAATCAACTGGGAGCAAGTCGCCGAACCTGAAGTCATGCTGGCGGAGATTTTAGGCGTCAGCGCAGAAAAAATCTTTGACCTGCGTAACCCCATCCTCAGGCCAGATGCTGAACTTTCCGCCGACGGTAGTCTGAAGGTGCTATCTGAAGCACAAACTGCAGACAGGATTAACCGTTTCTATCAAACCCAAAGTCCTGTTGCCACCAGATCTATCGGTGCACAACGTTTGCGCCTGGGCACCATCAGAAAATCGGTGGTGCTTTCTGAGATCATGATTAATACCGCCGTGTTACGCACGGCCATTGCCAGTACGCCATGGACACCTCCAGACAAAGACTGGGTAGATATGGGCGACTACTTTGAAGATGTGGCCGAGCTCAACGACCCAATACAAGGCGTATTGGGCGACTGCTATTTCATAGCCGCCATGGCGTCGGTCGCCTGGGCCAGACCATATGCCATCGTCAATATGACCCGCCCTTCAGCCTGGGGCAATGAGGAACAGCCGATACACAAGGTCAATTTTTATAAAAACGGGGCCGGGGAGGCACAAGCCGTGGAAGTGACAGAGTTGGTGCCAGTCAGCAAGCCTGCGCACAACTGGATCTACGCGCGCTCACTGGATGCAGGCGAAACCTGGCCAGCTGTGATGGAAAAAGCCTACGCAAAATGGCGGACCAGTAATAGTACAGACTTTCCCAACTATCCGGCCATCGCCGGCGGCGATCCGGTGAATGCCTGTGCCGAAATCATCAGCGGTGAAAAGACTTATGTCAGTCATAGTGGCAAAACCGGCGATGATTTGTGGACATTTGTCCGTAGCCATTCGCTCAGCAGACGTACGGTTAACCCGATGGTAGCCTGGACCTATGGCTCCTCCCCCGCCGGGACCAATTACAGCACAGCCAAAGTGGTCGGCAATCATGCGTATTCGATTTTGGGCTGGCAATATGTTGACGGTGAAAAATACATCGTCTTGCGCAATCCGTGGGGCACGCATCATGCCGTGCTGGATACGCTGTCAGGTAACTGGTCTGCCTACCAGATATCGTTCTCGGCCAGTATCCCCCTCAATAGCAACGGTGTGTTTGCCATGAAGGCGAGTACCTTCCAGCAATATTTTGCCGGCTCAGGTGTCGTGGTATAAATAATGAGGCATGTCTTTACCAGCCACGTGCAACCAGCGTGGCTGGTAAAGGCCATCATCGCCAGACCATCATTTTGCGAATCGTAACCATCCTGTTACTGCTAACACTGCCATTGCTGCCGGGTAGCGAAAGGAAGCCGTCAATGACACCGAAAATTACACGCTTGATTTACCGCTATCAGGGCGCATCCGTGCCACCACCTTACCATCGCAGCTTCGCGCTGACGGTTGATGCCGAAAGGATCCATTTGGTTATCACCAGCTATGACGAGACACTAGCCGACGTAGAGCAGGAGCCAGCAGCAGACATCATGCTGCAACTGGCACAATGGATTCAAGACTACCACCTGGTGGCCATGCCACGGCAGGCCATCCGCCCAGCGCTATCTGCAGATACCGGCGCAGGCATCCATTCATTGATGCTCTATGCCGGGCAGCAAAAGATCATGGATGCCAGTACGGCTAAACACGCTGACAGCACAACTGCAATATTGACCGGGGATGTGGAGTCTTTCGCCAGGCAACTCACGCAATGCGTCGACCACTATGAAACCTATATGCACACGCCCTGATATGGATGCCTAGCGCGCATCCTCAGGGATCACCGGCAATGGCATGTTACGTCTGGCTTCGGCATAAATTTGATCCAGTTCTTCTTGCGACATGGTGATACCAGGGACGCGCTCATCTGCGCTAGGCTCATAGCCGCCAGCCGAGGGAGTTTCGGCTGCATTGGTATTTGCTGACGGCTTCACAGGCTGCTCGGTTGTTGAAGCTTCATGCTCACAACCCACCAGGCAAACAGCACACAAAAAAGATAAGACAACGATAGAACAATATTTCATCACAACATTTCTAACACAATAAAAACGAATTACTCACCCATCACATGCATCAACACGCGACGGCGGGCGGGCAAATGACGGTGCTCAAACAGGAAAATACCTTGCCACTGGCCAAGGGCAACCCGACCCTGTAACACCGGGATGGACAGGCTGGTTTGCGTAAGCGCCGTACGCACATGCGCAGGCATATCATCCGGGCCTTCCACGGTATGTATAAACAAATCATCACCATCAGGCACTAGTCGATTAAAAAACGCTTCCAAATCAACCAGTACATCACGGTCATAATTTTCATTGATCAATAGGCTGGCAGAAGTGTGTTGAATATAGAGCGTGAGCAATCCGCTCCCGATGCCGGACTGCTGTACCCATTGCAAGACTTGTGGCGTGATATCGTACAAACGCCGCCCTTGCGCATCGATAGAAAGTGTTTCGTGATGCTGTCGCATAACGGATTCCCGGAACAAAGAACTAAAGCTGCATTATACCGGGTTCAGGTCACGGGCCAGTATTACCAGTAGCGCCAGCCACCGCCCCAATAAGGTCGGTAACCCCAAGGGCCACCGTAGAAGCCTGGGCCACCATAAAACCAGGGGTCCATGCTACGCAACCTCGCCATGTCACGCTCGCGCTTCAGTTTTGCCTCAGACTCCACGCGCGCTTTTTCGCGCTTGTTAATTTCGTCAGCAATGGCATTCTGTTCAGCCAGTGCATTGGCCTGCTGCATGTAATTGAGCACGCCTTTGGAGATGCCTTTTTGATGCCAGTCCAGCACATCAGACGGCGTCAGTGAATAGCGTGACTGCGATTGTTTGATCGCCTCAATAATCTCGGCATCGGTTTTGCCTTGCTTGCTCATCGCCACAATCTGCTCCAGGGTCAACGTGGATTGGGCAGGTGGCACCAGCGCAGCGAGCTGCTCAGGCGAAATGCGGTCAATTTGCAAAGGCTGTGGCGGCTGCGAAGCGCAGCCAGCCAGCACCCCCAGCAAAAAAGTCGCAGAGATTAAACGCAAAGATTGTGAATAACGCATAGTGCTTCCATTCTACACCCGATAAAAGTAAAGGGTCACACCCGGTATGACCCTTTTATTGCAATCAAGGTTCAGTCACCTCATTCGCTGCTTAGCCTTTGCGAAACTGCATCTTCCCGGCCTGGAAATCGACGCGAATCGTGTCTTTGGCGGCAAACTGCCCAGCCAGAATTTCACGTGCCAGCGGATTTTCGATTTCGCTCTGAATAGCCCGTTTTAACGGCCGCGCGCCGTATACCGGGTCAAAGCCGGCATTGGCAATTTCAGCCAAGGCGGCATCACCGATCTCCAACTGCATATCCATCGCGGCCACCCGTTTGGCCAGCAATTGCAACTGGATACTGGCAATCGATTTCACATGTGTTTCGCCCAGGGAATGGAACACCACGACCTCATCGATACGGTTGATGAACTCAGGACGGAAATGCGTTTTCACTTCGCCCATCACGGCCAGTTTCACCACTTGGTAATCCTGGTCGGCCATGCTTTGTATCATCTGGCTGCCCAGGTTGGAGGTCATGATAATTACCGTGTTTTTAAAGTCCACCGTGCGCCCCTGGCCATCGGTCAGGCGACCATCATCCAGCACTTGCAACAAGACGTTAAACACATCCGGGTGCGCTTTTTCCACCTCATCCAGCAACACTACAGAGTAAGGCTTGCGACGGACGGCTTCGGTCAGCGTACCACCTTCTTCGTAACCGACGTAGCCAGGCGGCGCGCCAATCAGGCGGGAGACTGAATGCTTCTCCATAAACTCACTCATATCAATACGCACCAAGTGATCCGGGCTATCAAACAGAAAGTTAGCCAGCGCTTTGCACAACTCGGTTTTACCCACGCCGGTAGGCCCCAAAAACAAGAAGCTGCCATATGGGCGGTTAGGATCACTCAAGCCACTACGCGAACGACGAATCGCGTCCGACACCAGGCGTACCGCTTCATCCTGGCCGACCACGCGCTCATGCAAGCGGCTCTCCATATTAAGCAACTTTTCACGCTCACCAGTCATCATTTTGCTCACAGGAATGCCCGTCGCGCGGCTGACCACTTCGGCAATCTCGTCAGCGCCCACTTCAGTGCGCAGCATTTTATGTTTGACTGCACCATTGGCTTCGGCCGTTGAAGCATGCTTTAACTGTGCTTCCAATTGTGGCAATTTGCCATACTGCAACTCAGAGACTTTTTGCCAATCGCCCTTGCGCTTGGCCGCTTCCATATCCAACTTGATCTTTTCGATCGCCTCTTTAACGCCAGCCGAGCCTTGCACCGCTGCTTTTTCTGCTTTCCATACTTCTTCCAGGTCAGCGTACTCTTTTTCCAGCTTGTTGATTTCGTCTTCAATCAGGCCAAAGCGTTTCTGGCTGGCTTCATCCTTTTCGCGACGCACCGCTTCACGCTCGATTTTGAGCTGAATCAGGCGGCGGTCGAGCTTATCCATCACCTCTGGCTTGGAGTCGATTTCCATCTTGATGCGTGAAGCCGCCTCGTCAATCAGGTCAATGGCTTTATCCGGCAAGAAACGGTCAGTGATATAACGATTAGATAACTCAGCTGCCGCCACAATGGCCGGGTCAGTGATCTCTACGCCATGGTGCAGCTCGTATTTTTCCTGCAAGCCGCGCAAAATGGCAATCGTCGCCTCAACACTCGGTTCATCGACCAATACCTTCTGGAAGCGACGCTCCAGCGCCGCATCTTTTTCGATGTATTTGCGGTATTCATCCAGCGTGGTCGCACCCACACAGTGCAGCTCACCACGCGCCAGCGCCGGTTTCAGCATATTGCCCGCATCCATCGCCCCCTCGGACTTACCCGCGCCGACCATGGTGTGAATTTCATCAATAAAGACAATGGTCTGGCCTTCGTCTTGCGCCAATTCTTTGAGCACAGACTTTAAACGCTCTTCAAATTCACCGCGGTATTTGGCTCCGGCCAGCAAGGCGGCCATATCCAGGCTCAGTACTTTTTTGTTTTTGAGCGAATCTGGCACTTCGCCATTCACAATCCGTTGCGCCAGGCCTTCGACGATAGCCGTTTTACCGACACCAGGCTCACCGATCAGCACCGGGTTGTTTTTGGTACGACGTTGCAATACCTGGATCGCGCGGCGAATTTCATCGTCACGGCCAATCACCGGATCCAGCTTGCCGGCACGCGCACGCTCGGTCAGGTCCAGGGTGTATTTTTTCAATGCTTCACGCTGGCCCTCCGCTTCCTGGCTGTTGACGGAATCATTTCCGCGCACCGCCTTAATCGCCTGCTCCAGCGCAGTCTTATTCACGCCGTGCTGCTTAAGCAATTTGCCAGTGTTGCCTTTGTCCTCGGCCAGGGCCAGCAAAAACATCTCGCTGGCAATATAGCTATCGCCACTCTTTTGGGCCAGTTTGTCGGTGACATTTAACAGGTTGTTAAGGTCACGCGAAACCGCGACATCGCCGCTGTTTTCACTGATTTTTGGCAAGGCGTCAATTGCTTGTTGCAAGCCGGACTTCATTGCACTGACTTGCGCACCCGCGCGTGACAATAAGGCTGCAACACCGCTATCGTCCTGGTTGAGCATCGCCAGCAACAAATGTGGCGCTTCAATAGTAGGGTGGTCGGCACCCACAGCCATGCTCTGGGCATCGGCCAGTGCCTGTTGGAATTTGGTGGTGAGTTTATCAAAACGCATGCAAACCCTTTCATTATTTAAAGTCATGCCGCAGCGCGCGGCTGGATAACCCTATAATGCGGCGGGTTTTTGCGTTTTCAATAGATGCAGATCAAATTGGCGCGACTTTAGTCAGTGGTTCTAATGCGTAAACGGCACCAGCTGCAAGCCTTTATCGCTACTGTTCACTGCCAGCGTTGCTTGCCCTTGCAGATAAAGCCAGTGTGGATAATCGAGCTTGCTGCTGTGTACGATCACGACCTGTGCACCCCAGGTTCTACCGCCATCTGATGACGCCATCGCCACAATATCAGCGCCAGTATGATCATGTTCTTGCCAGGCTAGCCAAACCTGATCGCCGACGCTCAATAATGCCGGATGACCTGCATTCCTTTTCGTGTCACCAAAGCGTCTCGGCGGCGAAGTCACCCAGGCCTGGCCATCCATACGCGCAATACGCAAACCAGGTTTGTCACCCGCACCATCAAAATAAGCCAGGTGATAACCAAACCCTTCACCCACCGCCAGGGCCGCGCCATGATGCGGGCAACCTTCTATTTTCCAATGGCCATAACTGGCACGCACCAGCACAGGCTTACCCACAGGGCCAATTTCGGCCATGGCATGATCGCGCTCGTTCCCTTCAAATACGTGCCGCCACAATACGGCCACAGTACCATCCGGCTTGCTGGTCATGGCAATGCGGCAACATTCACAACCGTTATCGGCCAACTTCTGCTCAGGGCTAAAGCTTTTGCCTTGATCGCGTGAAACGGCATAGTAAATCGCTGCGCCGTCATAGGCTTTAGCTGCGGCCTTGGCTGCCAGCATATCCCGCCAGGCAACGGTAATCGTGCCATCTGCCGCCACTTGCAAAGCATCATAACGATGGGTGATTTGTTCACGGTGCTGATGCACGATATAAGGTGTTTCAAACCTTTTGCCGCCATCCAGTGATCGTGCAAACCAGATATTGCCCGCATGGTTCTTTTTCAGCGCCTCGGTCCAGCTGACATAGACGGCGCCATTGGCATCTGCTGCAATATTTGGCCGCGCTTCTGCGTCTGCCGCAATCTGCATCGGCGCAGGATTCACAGCGACTTCGGTGCTAAAATGCTTGCCGGTATCGTCACTGGCCGACACCCAGACCTGCCCCTGTCTGACCTGTGCCAGCAACACACGCCCGGCATGGTCTACCGCCACGCTGACGGCCAATTGACTTGCGGATGGTTCGTGATGGGACTCATGTGCTTGAACCACCTGTATCGATAGAAAAAAAGCCAGCCCCCACACCAGATTTGCCCACTGTTTGACCATCAATTGCCAACCCATCGCTTAATCAGAAGCACCCTTAAATTTACCTTAATTATCAAGCGTTAATGTCGCTAAAGTTTGCTTGCATTCGCGCCGATAACCACTTATCCGCACTACAACGCACACCGGACCGAAACAGATTTAACTATGTCATTACCAACCGTTTTTGATCATCATAGCACAGCATGGTTGCAGCCCCTGGCCGTCACCATGCCGGATACGCCTATGCTGGCCATCAATCGCCGTGCCCAGTGTCTCGCCATCAGCGCCGCAGCAAAAAACCTGCTGGGCGAACTCGCCGACGAGTTGCCCAAAGAGATTCGCCAGATGCTGGTTGAGGCCATACGCGAAGGCAAAACTGAATTAAGTATCAGCACGCAGATTCATGGCGCGAAACGCGATTTCAAATGCCGCGTCTTCTACCCACAATCGGGCCGCCGCGCCATTGGCCTGATGCTGGAGGAGGAAGAACGCACGCTGGTCGATCAATTGCTGCACATGCAATCAATTGTGCACTCACTGATCGAGATGAGCCCGGACCTGATTTGCATTAAAGATAACGACAATCGCTGGATGATGGCCAACCAGCACATGCTGAACACCTTTCAGATCGATAGTTTTGACTATCAGTTCTTAAACAATTTGCAAATTGCGGATACCTTGCATCCGGTGTTCCGCAATAGCTTCGAACATCACGAAAAATCTGACCAGCAGGTCTGGAAATCGCGCCAGGCGTACCATAACGAAGAACTGGTGCATTTGCCGCAGGGTGGTTACAAAACGCTTGAAGTGAATAAAGTCGCCTACCACGACCAGAAAGATCAACCCAGCCATCTGATTACCGTCGCGCGTGATGTCAGCGAACAGAAATTCATTCAAACGCAGTTGCTTAACCGCAGCGCGGTATTGGACACGCTGATTTCCTGCGACTGGATGTTGCACTCGGCCGAACGCTGGCAGAGTGTGGCGGAAAATGTCTTGCAGCAATGCTGCCTGTCTTTCCGCTTTAGCCGTGCCGTATTGCTGCAACACGAAACCATTTCCAGCCGCAAGAAAACCGACATTCGCTCCAAAGCATTGTTCCACTGGGCAATGAACGGCTTTCATGCCACCTACGAGCATTGGGAAAAAATTTCTTTCCTGTCGCCTGAACTGCAACGCTGGTATAGCCTGCTGTCCAAAGGCCAGCCGGTGATGTGTGACGCGCTCACGCTGCCAGCGTCAGAACGCGCCTTGCTTAAATCGCATGACACCGTCAACCTGGTGATTGTGCCGCTCATGATTGATGATGAGTGGTGGGGCTCGATGGTGATTGAACGTTGTTTCGATGCCGAAAATACCAGCTCACAAGAGCTGGGCTCGTTAATGGCGATTGGCCGTACATTAAGTGTGGCGATTGACCGTGAACAAACCGGCAAACATCTCAAGCTGGCCAAAATCGCCTTCGACAGCACCACCGAAGGCATCATGATTGTGAACCCGGCGGGCGAGCTGGTCGGTATCAACCAGGGCTATACCCTGATCACCGGTTTTGAAGAAGCGGAAGTGCTGGGCACCAAGCCGCAGATTTTCAGGCAGCGTCCACGAGGTCTGTTTGGTGCGCTCAAACGCCATGGCAAATGGTCAGGCGAAATTGAGAACATGCGCAAGAACGGCGACACTTATACCGAGTGGATGACCATTACCGCCGTGCGCAACCATGCCAATGCCATCACCAACTATGTGGGCGTGTTCGCAGACATCAGCGAAATGAAGCGTTCGCAAACGCAGTTGAACTCACTGGTCAATCATGACCCGCTGACCGGGCTGCCTAACCGCAGGCTGATTAACCATTTGTTTACGCATGCGATTCAGCGCGCCAACCGCAATGAACAACAGGCAGCCGTACTGTTTATTGACCTGGACCGCTTTAAAAATATTAATGACAGCCTGGGTCACTACACCGGCGACCAGTTATTACTGGGCGTCACCGAGCGCCTGCGCGCCACCTTGCGTGAGTCTGATATTGTAGGTCGCCTGGGTGGCGACGAATTTATTATCCTGCTGGAAAACCTGCATGGCAAAGCCGATGCCGCGCAAAAAGCACATGACATCCTGGACGCGCTGAGACGCGAGTTCATGATCGACCACCATGAAATTTTTGTTGGCGCCAGCATCGGCATCTCCATGTATCCACACGATGGTAACGATGTAGAAAGCCTGATTAAAGCGGCTGATCTGGCGATGTACCAGGTGAAAAATAACGGTAAAAACCACGTCTCGTTTTATGACGTGGCCCTCAGCCGCGATGCCGTAGAGCACTTCCAGCTGGAAACCGAGTTACGCCAGGCGCTGACCAAAAACCAGCTCAAGATGTTCTACCAGGCACAGATCGATTTAAATACCGGCATGATTATTGGCGCCGAGGCATTGATACGCTGGATACATCCGGTGCAGGGCATTATTTCACCAGCGAAATTTATCCCGCTGGCAGAAGAAACCGGCTTGATTTTAAGCATAGGTGAATGGGCATTGGCACAAGCAGTGCGCCAGGCACACGCCTGGCACAAGAAGCATCCTGAATTCAAGAAAATTGCCATCAATGTCTCTGGTGTGCAAATCATGAAGAGCAAGTTTGCCGACACCGTGTATGGCATCTTGATGGAAAGCGAGTGCGACCCTTCTATTATTGAGCTGGAAATCACCGAGAGCACGCTGATGCAACATACCCAGCATGTAGTCGACACCTTTAACCAGTTAAAACTGCTGGGGGTCAGCATTGCCATTGACGACTTTGGCACCGGCTACTCCTCGCTCTCGCACCTGAAACGCTTACCGCTGGACCAGATCAAGATTGACCGCAGTTTTGTCAAAGACCTGCCAGATGATAAAGACGATGCCGCCATTACCAGCGCGATCTACGCGATGGCGACACAGTTAGGATTCACCGTTGTTGCCGAAGGGGTCGAAACCGAAGAGCAGGAAAAGTTTTTACAGCGACTGGGCTGCCAGACAGCACAGGGCTATCTGTATGCTTATCCGGTGAACTCGGACGACTTTTTACAGTTACTAGTGTTAAATAATCAAAGAAAAATAAAACGCCATGCCTAATCACGCCTCAGATACCTACTATATCGACATAGACCAGCTTCAGATCGGTCTCTACATCCACCTAGACCTGGGCTGGATGGATCATCCATTTTCGGTGAGCAACTTCAAGATCACGGATGAATCGCAGATTGAGACCATCAAGTCCTTGGGATTAAAGCAGCTACGTTATGACCCCAGACGCAGCTCCAGCATGCCACTGAGGATCGCGCCTCAGCAGAATGTGGTTGAGTTTCCGCTGAAAAAAGCCGCCTCACCCAAAGTGGAAATCATTGATGCCGCACCGGAGTTGAGCGCCGCGCAGAAGAAACAACTGGCGCTGAGGCAGGCAATTGCGGAAAGCGAACAGAAGTTCATGAAAACCAGCACTGAAGTGAGAAACATTCAGAAGCTGTCGACGGAACATCCCGAGCAGGCCTATGGCATCGCCTCCAGGCTGGTAGAAGACCTAGTCACCAGCACCCTGACCGAGAGCGACATTGCGATTCATGCCATGAATGGCCACCGCGTCAGTGACCAGCACTTCCAGCATGAATTGAACACGCTGGTGGTGGCGATGTTGCTGGCTAAAAACCTGGATATCACTGATGAAGATGTCGTCATTTTAGGCATGTCGGCCATACTGCACGACATTGGCAAACGCCAGATCAGTGACAAAATTCTGCTGAAAAAAGACCCGCTCAGCGTGCGTGAAACCGCTATTTACCAAACGCACGTGTTGCTGGGCATGAATATGCTGCGCGACGTCGCCGTCCCTAAAAAGATACTGACACTGATTTCACAGCACCATGAGTTTGCGGATGGCACAGGCTACCCGAAAGGCCTGCATTGCGACCAGATTGATCCGTTATCGCATATCCTCATCATTGCCAATATGTACGACAACCTGTGCAATCCGTCCAACCCGGCATTCACCAAAACGCCTTACGAAGCCTTGAGTGTGATGTTTGCGCAACAACGACACCAGTTTGACCAAACCATCCTGCGGCGCTTTATCAAATGCCTGGGCATTTACCCACCTGGCAGCGTGGTTCGCCTGTCAGACCAGAAGCTGGCTACGGTGCTGTCGACCAATCCGCAACAACCTTTACGCCCGTTTATTCAAATGCTAAGTGATGACCGCGAAGAAGAAGGCGATATTATCGACCTGCGGGAAGCGCTGGATATCAATATTATCCAGTGCCTGAAACCAGAGCAGTTGCCCACTATCCTGCAAAACAGACTGCGTTTAAAACAGCGTACCAGCTACTTCCTGGACAAGATTTACGCCACGTCTTAAAGCGCTGCGCCCTGGAGGAGATGCCCGCTGGGCATCCGCTTCCAGTCGCATAGCGACCTATTAGCTGCGTTTTCTGGCAAACAGGTAAGCGCCTAGCAAGCCGGTCAGGCTCACGGCCAATGCAGCAAAGATCGCTAGCAAGTCGCGCACATCTTTATTCACAGACTGAAAACTCCATTTGTGCAGATAGGCAAAAATAAAACCTTCCATGCCATCCGTGTCATCTATATTGGCCGCCAGCGCTCCTGTGGCAGGCTCCAGGTAGAATCGCGCGTGATGTGCCTGTGTGGTTTGTACTTTTAACACGGGCAGGCGTTTAAAAATAAACCCATATTCATTGGCAAAGGTGGTGATCCACTGCACTGATGCAATCGCTGGTAATGTGTTTTCGGCCATGATGGTTAGCCATGCCGATGCATATGCCTCGGGCGTCAGCGCCGTCACCTCATGCGGCCCGGTCAGCCATAATGCAGGCGCAGCCGGGGCATGTGACATGGCTGCATGATGTTGGTCATGCTGGTGTTGACCTTGTTGCTGGTGATGCTGATGCATGGCCGCCACCTGCGCAGAAGGCAAGCCTTGCGTGCCAGAAGACACGGGAATGATTTGCCAGAACAGTGTTGACCCACGGCCATAAATATCCAGTTTCAATACCGGGCCGGTTGCCAGCTGTGACCAGGCAGTTTCACTGAGCGCGGCGCTGTCGCTGGCAAACACCGTGTGCAATATTGGCCGGCGCTGTTGAATATCAGACATCCACAAATGAAATAAACCTGTACTGGCGAGCAACAGAATCACCAAAGACACCCATAAGCCGAATTCGCGGTGCCACCATTGCAAGCCCCAGCGTTTTAAGCGATAAGGTGCCGTTTTGCGTTGCTTGATGTAAAGAATGATACCGGTCACCGCCGACGCCAGAATTAACGCCAGCACCAGGGTCGCCACGGCCAGTTGCAGCGTAGAACAGGCCTGCAAAAATGACCAGTTATGGCCGAACTGAAACACTTTAGTCAAGAATGCACGCCGGTCATCCACCAGCGTCGCCAGCCTGGATTGCTCGGTATCCACATAGGCGCGCAAACCTGCAGCGTCCGCGTAGGCGACTTTCCATACTGGCAGTAAACGATTGACCGGATGATAATCCGGCTCAAACTCGATCACGGCCTGCACTGCACGGATGGATTGCGCCTGCAGCCCGGTATAGTAAGTAGCCAGGCTCTTTGCCGCGGCCTGTTCGGCGCCGACACGCTCTGCACCACTGGTCACAGAAAAGTATCGAGGATCCGCATTTGGCAAGGCAATACGGTAATAGCCCTGCCCAGCTAACGAAACCAGACTAATGTGCTGAAATTGCGTGATCGCCTGTTGCTGTAAAATCGCGGGCAACGGCACTGCCTGACGGAGATCCACCGCTTGCAACGGCGGCATAAATTGGCGGGGCGCCGGCTGCAAGCGGCTCATCATCGGATGCGAAGCCCCAGAGAGGCCCCACAACACCATACCGATACAGGCGATCACCCCTATCCATTGATGCCAAAACAACCAGCCACGCTGGATCTTTCTCTGTTGATTACTCATCTCTGTTTCCATATTGCCGCTACACACGATGCTTTAATCATGCCGGACAGCCCGGCAAACCATTGCCGGGCACACTCGTTAATAAGTCCAGGTCACCCCCAGGTAAGCCGTGCGGCCATCGCCTGGGAAAAACTGGGCTTGGCTGGTAAAGGCACGCGTTGCATCGGCAACGACCCCGGTTGTCGCCGCATATTTCTGGTTAGCCAGATTACGTCCTTCAATAAACCATGACCAGTGCTGGTTGATTTTCTGACCGGCCTTCATCCCCCACAGGAAATAACTGTCGGCATACAGGGTTTCTGCAAAGTCGACGTTATAGCGCTGTGGCGACCACTCTATGGTCGGGCCGATGTAGAAGTTTTCTAGTACATCACTGCCACGGTAAACCAACTCGGCACGCAGCAAAGAGCGCTGAATACCTGGCAGGCGATTGCTGCCGAAAGTCGGGTCATTATCCAGTTTGAAATCGTTAATCAGCAAGCTGGAACGCCATTGCAAACTGTAAGGCAAACGGGCTGTCAGGCCGAATTCGAGGCCTCGATGGATGGTTTTTCCCGCATTAATGGTTTGGCTGGCAAATGGCGAACCGGCTGCGCCGACCTGTAGCAACTCATCCTGCAAGCGTGCCTGATAAAACGCCACATCCCAGTCAACAAATTCACTATTACCGCGTGAGCCAATTTCAAAGGTAGTGCCTTTTTGTGCCTTGAGGCTGCTCACTACCAGGCTGTTCAGCTCGCCAAAACTCGGCGGCTCAAAACTACGCGAGGCATTGGCAAACACTTGCACCTGTGGCTGCAACTGATACAGCACGCCCAGTTTCGGGCTAGTCTGGCTATAGGTTTTATCCACGCTCTGGTCACCGCTGGCAGTGATCATCTGGTCTTGAGAGTCGCGCTTGGATTTTGCATACTGCAACCCGGCAATCACCGTCCATTGCTCATCCAGGCTCAGGCGATCTTCGAGATAGGTTTCGAAGTTAGTGGCTTTCTGGTCGAAATCATTGAGCAAGGCACCGCGTCTGGCATTGACGTTTAAATAGTTTTTTGCATCAGTGCGTCCACGTGTAGGCGACAGCCCGGCCACAAACTCGTTTTTGAGGCCGAACAACTCGCCCTGGTAAGCCCAGCGCGCAGTCAAACCAATATCGTATGACTCTTGATCAATCACGCCGGTGGTGTCACCAAAGTTGCCAATCGGGTGGAACAAGCCCTTGCGCGCATAATAAGCCCCCAGTTCCAGCTTGCTCTGGTCAAACAAAATAGTGGTCTTGTTTGCCACGCGGGTGACATTGATATTACGTTGGTTAATGCCTTGACCAGCAGTCACGGTCGCCTGTTTAGGATCATCTTTTAACTGCGCTTTGGTCAGGCTACTTGAAAGTTGTGAATCATTATTGACGTAGCCAAAGAAGAAGCGGGTTTCCACCTGCTCATTGAGCCGGATGCCCACATTCCCGGTCAGGCGGTCTGCACCTTGCTGTGCGTTGTCGCGGAAACTGTCCGAATGGTATTTGCTGGCACTGACAAAGTAGTCCACGTTATCTTTGACGCCGCCCGTGCTAACACCGAGTCGATAATAGCCGTAACTGCCACCTTCTGAGCGCACTTCCAGCGCGGGCGCCGTGTAACCGGTGCGGGAAATAAAGTTGATGCTACCGCCCAGGTTGGTCGAACCATACTGCAAGGCATTGGCGCCACGATAGACCTCAATATAATCCGTTGCCATCGGGTCAATGGCCGGAAAATCAAAGCCACCATCGGCCAGGTTAACGGCAATACCATCTTGCATCAGTTTCAAGCCACGGCCATGAAAGGTACGCTGCACGCCGGAGCCGCGAATCGACAAGCGGGTTTCTTCGGCACCAAAGCGTGACTGTGCCAATACACCCGTCGCCATACCCAGCGTATCCTGCATATTGCTGGTACGCCCTTCACGCACGGTTTCCATATTGACCACGGTGGTGCCGCCTGCGGTTTTTGACAGGTTTTCTTTTGCCGTTTCTATATCCGGCTGTGTCAGTGACGCTTTGTTTTTCTTTGCCACCACTTTGACTTCATCAAGATGGACCGTGCCCTCATGCTCGGCCTGTGCCAGATAAGGCACAGCGGCCAAAATAGCCAGGCAGATTTTTGTTTTGTTCATATTGTATTCCCTTATTTTTCTACGCAATGTGCACTGCCTGCAATCAGGCAAGCAGTGCAATCTTCCTAAAGATCAAGCTGCAAACACTTGCCTGACAGCACTTTCTGGCTGCCAGCGGATCAAGGCGCTGATGTCGCAAGCGAAATAAGTGCATAGCTTGCCCAAATGCTCGGTGCATGCGTTGTAGGTAGGGTTTTTGACCATGCGGTGCAAAGTCATGCGGCTGATGCCAGTGGACTCGGCAATTTCTTTGAGGGTGATGTGGCGTTTCCACTCCACCTGCTTGGCAAATATCATTGCCTGTAGGTTGATAATAATCATGAGATGACTCCATTCATGCCTGGGACACAGGCAGACGCTAAACCCGTCAAATAATTGACGGAACTAGATTGCGCGTGGAGTCAGAGGGGGCGCGCGACTGGTGTGCGCAGTGGGGTAAAAATTGGAAACAACCGGGGCGTGATACTCGCTGAGGGCGATATCGGCCTGGGCTTGCTGAAACAGGATATAGGCCGGGCTGGGTGATGGCACGACCACATCATCCATTGCCATATGACAGAATGGGCAATGATTGAGGTGATGGCTAAGGGACACCGGCTTTTGCGACGGCTGGTAGTCTATCAGCGTGGCGCGTAACTTGCCTTGCGTAGTGAGCACCTGAATTACCAACTTGCCGCCCTGCGAAGAACATACTTCCTGCACAAAGGTTTTACCGCTCTGCATGGGGAAAGCCAAACTCAAACTGGGGACGAGCGCTGCCAGCATGATTGCCATCAAGGCCATGCGTGCCATCCACTGTTGAAATCTGCGCGTTACCATGCCGCTATTCTAACGGGAATCCTTTAGAATAAACAACTATTCCCATTGATACAGGACAAACCATGGCCGGATCCAGCCTGCTGGCATTACTCGATGACATCACCACCATGCTCGACGACGTGTCGGTGATGAGCCAGTTAGCAGCAAAAAAAACGGCCGGCGTGCTGGGCGATGACCTGGCACTGAATGCACAGCAAGTCACCGGTATTGCGGCAAACCGTGAGTTACCTGTGGTATGGGCCGTAGCCCGCGGCTCATTTATTAACAAGCTGATCCTGGTGCCTGCGGCTTTACTGATCAGCGCCTTTTTACCCTGGCTGATTACGCCCTTACTCATGCTTGGCGGTGCTTTTTTGTGTTTTGAAGGCTTTGAAAAAGTCTGGCACAAACTGCGTCACAACACCAAAGAAGACGCACATGCACAAGCCTTACATGCCGCCATGCAGCAACCGCAGACTGACCTGGTGGCGCTGGAGCAAGAAAAAATCAAAGGCGCAGTGCGCACTGACTTTATCCTGTCGGCCGAAATTATCGTCATTGCCTTAGGCGTGGTGGCCGATGCTGCGCTGACGCAACGCATCCTGGTGTTGTCTCTGATTGCGGTGGTCATGACCATCGGTGTCTATGGCCTGGTGGCCCTCATCGTCAAAATGGATGATATTGGTTTATGGCTGATGCAACGCCCAGGTACACACCTGCCGTCGCAAGCGACGCGTAAACTCGGCTGGGGCATGGTGCAAATCGTGCCGCATTTAATGCGCTTACTCAGCGTGCTGGGCACGGCGGCCATGTTTCTGGTGGGCGGCGGCATCATCGTGCATGGCATACACCCACTACACGCGCTGGTTGAGCAGTTTTCACAATGGTCATGGCTGATGAACGCCGCCGTTGGCGTACTTGCTGGCGCACTGTGTGTTGGATTAATGCATATCGTGAAACTAATTATCGGCAGGGACTAGTTTTTTTCTAACCCCTTGTTAGAATTGACAAAAAACAAGGGGGCTGCATGACACTTTCGCGTAAAGTTATTGTTGTTGCTGTATCTGTTTTACTGCTTTGCCTAGCGGCCTCCTTCAACGCGACGCCTAAAACAGCGCTATGGCTGGACAACGTCCACTGGATGTCGACCATCAGTGCCTGCCTCATGCTTGCCCTCCTGGGTTATTTCCGCGCCAACCCCGCACATCGCGCCTGTAAACGCTGGTTTGTCATTGGTGCCATCGCCTACTTTACCGGCGGCGTATTATGGATATTTCAAGTCCTGACGCATCAAACCGCCTTCCCGGCACAATCGGATATTTTTTACCCATTATTGGGCCCCTGCCTCATCATTGGCTTTATCACTGCCCTGCGCAGCCAGCTCTCGCGCTCAAAAACCTGGGCATTCACCATCGACGCCGCTTCATTCAGCATTGCCATCCTCGGCTATGTGCTGATTTCTTATTTACCACAGTCGGCAGATGTCAGCCTGCTACAACTGGCAGTGCTCACCGCCTACCCGGCCAGCATGCTCAGCGCCGCCCTGGTTTCGCTGCTACTCATTCCTTATTTAAGACCGGCCTGGATGATGCCCTGGCTGCTACTCAGTGCCGGGCTCGCCCTGCTAGGCATCTGCTGGATGCAATGGAACCTGAATGCACTCAATCACCGCCCGCAAACCAGCCTCTGGATTAACTATGGATTTTCCGTCGCCGACCTGCTGATCGGCAGCGGGCTTTACGGCTGGCAAGTGCGTATCGCCAAAAAAACCGCATTCCATCGCCAATGCCGCCGCTTACGCAGCTGGATTCCGGTGATTGCCGTGGTATTCAGTATCAGCACCCTGCTGCAGATCTGGTGGCAAAGTGGCCCGCACCCGTATGCTTACCATATTGCAATCGGCTCGGTGACATCGATACTGATTTTCTCCGCCGTCAGGCAAAGCATTTTATTGCGCGAAAGCGAGAAACTGCTACGCGCCGAAAAACGCCTGGCCGAAAAAGAGATGGAGTACCTGCAACTATCGCGCAGTGACCCGCTCACGCGCCTGCCCAACCGGCTGGCCATGCTCAACCTGCTCGAACATGCCATCATTAACGCCGCTAACGACAGCGGCATGGTGGCCCTGCTGATGGTTGATTTAAAGCACTTTCAAAGTATTAATGACAGCTTTGGCCACCGCACCGGCGACCTGTTCCTGCTCGAAGTCGCCCAGCGCCTGCAATACATCACCAATGAATGCGGTGAACTCGGTCGTGTGCATGGTGACAAATTTGCGCTAATCGTCACGCGCCACAAAACCGACGCCGAGCTCGTGCACCTGGCACACAACCTATGCAAAATCGTGCATAAACCCGTATTGGCAGAAGGCCATGAATTAATTCTCGACGCCTGCATTGGTATCAGTATTTATCCGCGCGATGCCAACAATGCAGACCAGCTTGCGCGTAATGCCAATACCGCTCTTGCCCACGCCAAACGCTCGACCCAACACCTGTTTTTGTTTTATTGCAAAGAACAAACCAAACTGGCGCAAAACCGTTTCCGGCTAGATGTGCAACTACGCAAAGCCATCAGAAAACAGGAGTTCTTTTTACAGTTTCAGCCTATCTTCAACCTGAACCAACAGGCGCAACCGCGCATCGCCAATATTGAAGCCCTGATCCGCTGGCGAAACAACAAAGGCGATATTATTTCCCCGGCCGAATTTATCCCTTATGCCGAGCAATCCGGGCTGATTTTGCATATTGGTGAATGGGTCATCAGCGAGGCTTTTCGTCATTTATCCGTATTGATGCAGCAAAGCGGTCAAACCGTCGGCTTATCCATCAATATTTCACCACGCCAGTTCCGCGACCATAGCCTGCCTTTGCGTATTAGCCAACTGTTGCAACAATACGCAATCCCACCTGCGCTCATTACCCTAGAAATCACCGAGAGTGCCGTTTTTGAACACGAGGAACAGGCGCTGGAAATTCTCAAGCAACTCAAAGAGCTCGGCGTGCGTGTGTCACTGGATGATTTTGGTGTCGGCAATTCGTCGCTGTTCAAGCTGAAACACTTGCCGATTGATGAACTGAAGATAGACCGTGCATTTATGGTTGATGTGCCAGACAGCACCGCTGACAGTGAGATTGTCAGCACCATTGTGAAAACAGCGGGCATCCTGGGGATTTCGGTGGTGGTTGAAGGTATAGAAACCCAGGCCCAACTCGACTTCTTACGCGATACCGGCTGCGACTGCATTCAGGGATTTTTGCTGGGCAGGCCGATGCCCATAGAGGACATACACAAACTATTGACCGCCAGCCAGCCAGGCGGCGGGTTGACGTCTAAAACAGAACTGTTAATGACACGGTAACTTCGCTGCCCACCGTCACAGCCAGCTGCTTACGCACATCTGCCTTTAAAAACAGCGCATAGCGCTTACCTTCAAACGCCGGAAATATGGAGGTTTGCCATTGCTGGTTCCCCATACTCACCTCCACTTTCACCGCCCCCCAGCCACGGCGCTTGGTCTGGTGATATTGACTCAGCGTGTGAATTTCATCTGACATGGCCGCCGGTAAGCTGACATAGTGCCAGGTGCTTTTACTGCCTAACCACTGTTTGATGATATCGCTAAAGGTATATTGCAGCCCATCCATCATGGCCTCGCTTCTAGCTACAACGATGTGTTTGGCTGTTTAAAACTATCCAGCATCAACAAGCCCACCCCGATACAGATAGCGCTATCGGCGACATTAAATGCCGGCCAGGCCCATTGCTGATAATAGAACAACAAAAAATCCACCACATAGCCCAGCGTTAAACGGTCATACAAATTACCCAAGGCACCACCCAATACCAGCGCCAAGCCAAAGCAGAACAATTTTTTCTGCGGATGCTTGACCAACAAATACACCATCACTGCAGAGGCCAGCGTAGAAACCGCCGTAAAAAAACCATGCTGCCAGCCACCGGCATTGGCCAGAAAGCTGAAGGCCGCGCCAGTGTTGTGGTAACGCACCAGGTCAAAAAAGCCCGTGACCGGTAGGTGTTCGCCGTAGACAAAAGCCTGCTGCACCAAATGCTTGGTGTACAGGTCGAGAACGATCACAACCGCGCTCAATATCAACCAAGGCAAAGCCGAACGCAGTTTAAGCATATTTGCGTACTTCACCACTGCCAAACAGGTTGCTTACGCAACGGCCACAAATGGTCGGATGCGCCGCATCACTGCCGACATCGGCACGGTAATGCCAGCAGCGGTCACATTTCTGGTGTGTACTAGGTTTAACCACGATTTTCTGCGCAGTTGCATCGGCCACTTTATAAGTAATCGCGCTGGAGGTGATCATGACAAACCGCAAATCATCCTGCAGACTGCTCAATGCGTCGAATGCTTCAGTGGCGACATGAAACTCCAGCTCCGCTTGCAATGAAGAGCCAACTTTGCCCTCACCACGCAACACCTCAATTTCCTTAGCAGCTTGCGCGCGCAAGGCAATCACGGTTTGCCAGTGTTGCAGTTGGCTGTCGCTCAAACCACACTCCGGCAAGCCATACCAGTCTTCTTCAAACACTGTAGCAACGCTATCCAGGCCCAGTGTCTGCCAGATTTCATCGGCCGTGAAACTCAAAATCGGCGCCATCAGGCGCATCATGGCATGTGTGATGTGATGCAAGGCGCTTTGTGCCCCACGGCGTGCATGCGAAGTTTCACCGCTGGTATACAGGCGGTCCTTGAGGATATCGAGGTAAAAACCACCTAAATCTTCAGAGCAGAATCCAACGAATTTCTGCACTGCCAAGTGAAATTCGTACCTATCGTAATCTGCCAGAATGCCGTTTTGCAATTGCTGCGTCAGGTGCAGTGCATAGCGGTCAATCTCCAGCCATTGATCGACGGGCAGCAGGTCTTTGCTGACATCAAAATCAGCCAGGTTTGAGAGTAAAAAGCGCAAGGTATTACGGATACGACGATAGCCATCGGCCACGCGCTTGAGGATCTCGTCGCTGATGGTCAGCTCGCCGGAATAATCGGTCGACGCTACCCACAGACGCAGAATATCGGCGCCATAGGTATCCATGACCTTTTGTGGCGCGACGACGTTACCTTTGGATTTACTCATTTTATGACCCGCGCCATCGACCACAAAACCATGCGTCAGCAAGGCTTTGTATGGCGCGTTGCCGTCAATCGCGCAACCGGTCAATAAACTGGACTGGAACCAGCCTCGGTGCTGGTCTGAGCCTTCGAGGTACAAGTCAGCCACTGGCTGGTGCTGAGCCTCACGCAGTTTGGCGGTAGCGGACAAAGTAGGATGCTGCTCCGAGCGCACCACAGCATAATGTGTCGCACCAGAGTCAAACCAGACGTCCAGCGTGTCAGTCACTTTTTTATACCGCTCGGCATTCGCCGGTGCGTGTTGTGCCAGGAAAGCAGCACCATCTAAGCTAAACCAGGCTTCGATGCCCTGTTGTTCCACTTGTTTGCACACGGTTTCCAGCAATTGCGCAGTGTCAGGGTGCGGCTCACCGGTTTCTTTATGCACAAAAAACGGCATCGGCACGCCCCAGTTACGCTGACGTGACACGCACCAGTCCGGACGATTCTTGATCATGGCTTCCAGGCGTGCACGGCCCCAGCTCGGGAAGAACTGGGTCGCATCCACGGCGGTATTCGCGTGCTCACGCAAGGCCTTGCCATCTGGGCCGACAGAGTTCATGCCGATAAACCACTGGTGCGTCGCCAATTGCATCAGTGGCGTTTTATGACGCCAGCAATGCGGGAAGCTGTGGTTCAAGCGCGCAGAGGCAAAAAGCACAGCGTTTTCCTGCAATTTAGCCAAAATGATCTTGTTAGCATCCTGACGGCTCAAGCCACGAATCTCTGCCAGCTCAACCAACTCACTGCTAAAAAACTTGCCATCACCACCAATAAGGACGCGCGGTTTCTCGTTAGGGAAATTAGCGCGCATCACCAGCCAGTCATCGTTACCGTGCGCGGCAGCGGTATGCACCAGGCCGGTACCGGCATCGGTGGTTACATGGTCACCGGTAATCACTGGCACCCGACGGTTGTCGAACGGATGTTGCAACAATAAGCCGCGCAAAGCGTCGCCCTTGCAACTGGCGATGACAGAAGTGTTTTCTTCGGTATATCTGGCCAAGGTTTTTTCTGCCAGGTCACGTACCAGGATCAGCAAACCTTTGCTGGTTTGAATCAGGTCATAATCAAGCTCGGCATTCACGCTTACCGCCTGGTTAGCAGGTAGCGTCCATGGCGTTGTGGTCCAGATCACGGCATAAGCATCACCATTCACGGCCGTACCGAATGCTTTGCTCAATGCAGCGTTATCCACCACCTTGAAACCGACATCAATCGCCGGCGAATTGACGTCTTCGTATTCCACCTCTGCTTCAGCCAGGGCAGAGCCGCAGTCTACACACCAGTGCACCGGCTTGGAGCCTTGATACAGATATCCATTCTGGTAGATATCACCCAGGGCGCGCATGATATCGGCCTCGGTATTAAACGCCATGGTCAGGTAAGGATGATCCCAGTCACCCAATACGCCCAGGCGGATAAAGTCTTTTTTCTGCTTCTCGACCTGCTCGGCAGCGTAGGCACGGCACAGCTCGCGGAACTTGGCCGGATCAATATTCTTGCCGTGATTTTTCTCTACCACCAGCTCGATCGGCAGGCCGTGGCAATCCCAGCCCGGCACATAAGGCGCGTCAAAACCACCCATGGTTTTGGCCTTGATGATGATGTCCTTGAGGATTTTATTGACGGCATGACCAATGTGAATATCACCGTTGGCGTACGGCGGGCCATCATGCAGGATAAAGGCTGGCGCGCCTTTACGTTTGGCACGGATGCGCTCGTACACCTTGCGCTCTTGCCAGCTTTTTAACCAGGCGGGTTCGCGCTTGGACAAATCACCGCGCATGGGAAAACTGGTTTCAGGTAAATTCAGTTTATATTTTGAATCTTTGGTTTGGTCAGTCATTTAAATATCCAAAAAATCAGCCACAGATTGATGGCTGATTGATGTTCAGCGTTTATCCGTGGCTAAAATATTGTTTCGCCTGCAAGGCATCCAGCGCAATTTGCGCCTTCAATGCATCCAGCCCGGCAAACTTTTGTTCGTCACGCAGTTTATGAAAAAACTGCACATGCACATGCTGATCGTAAAGATCACCATTAAAATCAAACACATGCACTTCAAGCTTGAGTTTGGGGATGCCTTCCAGAGTCGGCCGGTTACCCAAATTGGCAACCGCCGGTAAATTGTTCAATTTTACCGCATAAACCCCGGTCAGTGCAGGCCGTTCGTGGCGCATATGTACATTGGCTGTCGGGTAACCTAACTGGCGTCCGAGCTTGGCGCCATGTACCACCTTGCCGCTAATGCTGTATGGGCGATCAAGCAAAGTATGCGCCTTGACCAGTTCGCCTGCCGACAGCGCATTACGTACCAGGGTGCTGGAAACGCGCTCGCCATGCAATTGCACTTCAGGCAGCGGGATCACGTTGAAGCCGTGTTCAATCAGCGTTTGCACCGTGCCTGCGCGCTTGGCACCAAAGCAGAAATCTTCGCCGACCATGACCACATTGGCATTCAGTTGCTGACGCAACACCTGCATGAACGTGGCCGGGCTTTGTGCTGCAAATGCCTGATTGAAGCGCTGCACATACACATGCTGCACGCCGCATTCGGCAAAATACTCCAGTTTTTCGCGCATCGACGCCAAACGGGCAGGCGCCTTTTGTGGCATGAAGAACTCACGCGGATGCGGTTCAAAAGTCATCACTGCGGGTGTGATTTTGTAGGTGTGTGCATAAGCGACCAGTTGGCGCAACAAAGCCTGGTGCCCCAAATGCATGCCATCAAAATTACCGATGGCAATCGCTTGCGGCGAGGACGCAGCTGGAATATGGCGAAATATCTGCATTACCTAGTCATCCGTTTCATTTAGCCACCCGTTTCATAAAGTCTCTTGGCCTGAAACCGAGCAAGCCGAGTGCGGCGAAGTAAACACTCATGCCCAGCACCACGATACCCGCCAGATGCGACATACGCGTTAATGTCGCCATCGCCAGCCAATCGCCGGACCAGGTCGCCGCCGCATGTAACACCAGCGCCATCACCGTCACCGCAATCAGCAGTTTAAGCAGGAATAATAGCCAGCCAGGCTGCGGCTGATAAGCATCCGTTTTCTGCAAAGTAACCCATAGCAAGGTCGCATTGAGACAAGCACCAAGACCAACAGACAGCGCCAATCCGGCATGCTGCAAAGGCGTCAACTGTAAGAAAGCCACGTTCATGACTTGCGTCACAACCAAGGTAAAGATGGCGATCTTAACCGGCGTTTTCACGTTCTGGCGCGCATAAAACCCCGGCGCAAGGACCTTGACCATAATCAAGCCCAACAGGCTGAGGCTATAGGCAATGAGTGCGCGCTCGGTTTGCAACACGTCCATAGCGGTGAATTTACCGTAATAAAACAGGCTGGCAACCAAAGGCTTGGAAAGCACGGCCATCGCCACCGCTGCCGGAATGGCCAGCATAAAGGTCAGGCGCAAGCCCCAGTCCAGCAACAGTGAAAACTCGGCGCTGGATTTATCGACGTGCGCCTTGGATAAACTCGGCAACAAAATCGTGCCTAATGCCACGCCCAATACACCGGTCGGAAACTCCATCAGGCGATCAGCGTAATATAACCAGGACACGCTACCGGTAGGCATAAATGAAGCAAAAATATTATTCAGCACGATGGAAATCTGCGCCACAGACACGCCAAAAATAGCCGGCCCCATCAACTTGAGAATACGGCGCACGCCTTCGTCCTCAAAGTTAAGCGCATAGCGCGGCAACATGCCTATCTCTTGCAGGTAAGGCAACTGATACAGCAACTGGATAATACCGCCAACAAATACTGCCCAGGCCAAGACATAGACGGAGTTGTGGAAATGCGGCGCAATAAAAATCGCCGCCGTGATAAAACTCAAATTGAGCCAGACCGGCGTAAAGGCAGGCACCTGGAACTTGCTAAAAGCATTGAGCACCCCGCCTGCCATCGATACCAGCGAAATAAACAGGATGTAAGGAAAGGTGATTCGCAACAGCTCAGTGGTCAACGCAAACTTGGCCGGGTCATGCACAAAGCCCGGTGAGGTCAGGCGCACAATCAGCGGTGCCGCCAACATGCCGACAATAGTAATCGCCACCAGAAACAGGCCAAGCAAACTGGCCACATGGTTAATCAGCGCCTTGGTCGCCTCCGGCGTACGCTGCTTGCGATACTCGGAAAGGATAGGCACAAAGGCCTGGCTAAACGCGCCTTCGCCAGAAATACGGCGCAACAGGTTAGGGATTTTAAACGCCACAAAAAACGCATCGGTGGCCATGCCCGCGCCAAAAATACGGGCGATCAGCGTGTCACGTACAAAGCCGAGCAGGCGCGAAATAAACGTCATGCCACCCACAGTGGCCAGAGCTTTGAGCAAATTCATAAATGATGGAAAATACGCGCCTTAGTCTATTTTTGGCAGCTTATCGCTAGCAGCGGACTGTCAGCAGATTGAAAAGTTGGCCGATTTTACCATGCAGCAACAATCAATCGACTAAATGCGTTTTTAATCTTGCAAAAACAAAGCAAAAACAGTATGATGCACGGTTTCGTATCACACCCCTTTTGAAAGTTACAGGATAAAACGAATATGGCAAATACCGCACAAGCTCGCAAACGCGCGCGCCAATCCGTCAAAGTAAACGCGCACAATGCTGCGTTGCGTTCTACTTTGCGTACTGCGATCAAAAAAGTAATCAAAGCGATTCAAACTGGTGATAAAGCTGCTGCAGTCGCTTCTTACCAAGAAAACGTAAGCGTGATCGACCGCATCGCTGACAAAAAAATCATCCACAAAAACAAAGCTGCTCGTCATAAGAGCCGTTTGACTGCTGCGATCAAAGCATTGTCCGGTGACACACCTGCGACTTTGGCTTCTGTGAAAAAAGCAGCTGCACCTAAAGCCGAAGCGGCACCAGCTAAAAAAGCTGCTAAGCCTCGCGCGAAAAAAGCTGCTGAATAATTTCAGTAGGGGTGCATACTAAAAAAGCCGGACGAATGTCCGGCTTTTTTATTGCCTAACATCTGCCACACAGCAAAAACCAGACACAAAAAAGCCCGGACATGCCGGGCTTTTCTCTTTAAGCGTTACACCTTCTTACTCACCAATATGCAATTCACTGCGCGCCACTTTAGCGGCATTAAGCACAGCTTGCGCGTCCTCACCAATCACCGTGAAATGCCCCATTTTGCGCGCTTTGCGCGGCTCATGCTTGCCGTACAAGTGCATTTTGAGGTTACCATGCGCAAAGGCTTTATCCCACGCAGGCTCAACCTGTTTGCCGCTATACAGCCAGCTATCACCCAGAATATTCACCATGACTGCATTGCTGTGCAAATGCGGACTGCCCAATGCCTGACCGGTAATCACACGCACCTGCTGTTCAAACTGGTTGGTCACACAAGCATCCAGCGTGTAATGACCGGAATTATGCGGACGCGGCGCAATTTCATTAACCAGCAACTGGTTGCCGACCACAAAAAACTCCACGCCCAATACACCGACATAATTCAGGCTATTGGCCAGTTTTTTCGCCAATTCTTGCGCATTGGCTTTAATCACTTCGGAGCAGCGCGCCGGAGCAATGCTGATATCAAGAATACCGTTCAAATGGCTATTTTCAGCAGTGGGGAATGCAGCAATATTGCCATGCACATCGCGCGCCAGCACCACGGACACTTCCAGGTCCAGCGGTAACATTTTTTCCAGCACGCAGGTTTCCTGCTTAAAGCCCTGGAAAGCGGCCACAGCTTGTTCGCGGTTGGCGACACGTGCCTGACCTTTACCATCGTAACCAAAGCGCGCTACCTTGAGCACCGCCGGATACATATCACCATCTTGCGGCAAATCGCTTTCAGCCGTCACCGGCACAAACGGACCTATCGGCAAGCCAGAATCTTTAAAGAAGGTTTTCTCTTTGATACGGTGCTGCGCAATCGCTACGGCATCTGCGCTTGGATGAACGATGGTTGATTTTGCCAAGGTCGCCAGCGTTTCAGCGGGCACATTTTCAAATTCAGTCGAAATTGCCTGGCAGGTGTCAGCCATGGTTTTCAAAGCGGCTGCATCGTCGTATGCCGCACACAAATGCACATCAGCAATCATGCCCGCCGGGCTATTTTTGTCCGGGTCCAGCACCGTGACTTTGTAGCCCATTTCATGCGCAGCAATGACAAAGAAACGACCTAGCTGGCCGCCGCCCAACATACCCAACATGGCAGAAGGTTGAATCACGAATGATGTCATGGTTGTTCGCTCAACACCATTGCATGGACTTTTTCGGCTTGTTTTTTGCGGAAAGTCGCTAATTTCTCAGCCAAGCCAGCATCCTGGTTCGCCAGCACGGCCACGGCAAACAACCCGGCATTGGCAGCCCCTGCGTCACCAATGGCAAACGTAGCCACCGGGATACCCTTAGGCATTTGTACGATAGACAGCAATGAATCTTGCCCTTGCAGATGCTTGGAAGGCACAGGCACACCCAATACCGGCAAGGTGGTTTTCGCCGCCACCATGCCTGGCAGGTGCGCAGCACCACCAGCACCGGCGATAATCACCTGAAAACCATTGCTTGCAGCTGACTCGGCAAACTGGAACATCAGATCCGGTGTGCGATGCGCAGATACGACGCGCGCTTCATAAGCCACCCCAAAATCTGCCAGCATTTGCGCGGCATTTTTCATCACCGGCCAGTCACTGTCCGACCCCATAATAATGGCTACCAAAGGTTTACTCATCACGTTGCCTTGCACTCTCTTCGTCTTGTTGGCAATTAAACCAATACCAGATTATCTCTGTGTATCAACTCTTTTTCTTCCACATATCCCAGTACACTTTCAATCTCGTTACTGGGTTTACGCTTAATTCTGCGCACTTCATTGGCATTGTAATTGACAATGCCACGCGCCCACTCTTTCCCTTGTGCATCGACACAGGCAACCACATCGCCACGCTCAAACTGGCCCAGCACATCCACCACACCAATCGGCAGTAAACTCTTGCCATCTTTGCTCAGCACATTGACAGCACCATCATCCAGCACCAACTTTCCGCCCACGCGCAAATGATCGGCCAACCATTGTTTTTTGGCCAGCGTTTTCATTTTGCCCGCTTTTAAATGTGTACCGATAGCTTCACCCTGGCTTAAACGCATCAGCACCTGCGGCTCACGGCCAGACGCAATCACGGTGTGCGCACCACTACTGGCCGCGCGCTTGGCCGCCAGAATTTTGGTCAGCATACCGCCCGTGCCCACCGCACTACCAGCACCGCCAGCCATGCTTTCCAGCGCCGGGTTACCAGCAGTTTCAAAATTGATAAATACCGCAGCAGGGTCTTTGCGCGGATCAGCCGAATACAGGCCTTGCTGGTCAGTGAGGATAATCAGCGCATCGGCTTCGATCAGGTTTGCTACCAGCGCACCCAAGGTATCGTTATCCCCAAAGCGGATCTCTTCGGTCACCACCGTGTCATTTTCGTTGATGATAGGAATCACGTTTAAATCGAGCAGCGTACGCAGCGTCGTCCGCGCATTCAAGTAGCGCTTACGGTCTGCCAGGTCTTCATGCGTCAGCAGCAATTGCGCAGTGTGTAAGCCGTGCTGCGAGAAGCACTGCTCATACATCTGTACCAGGCCCATCTGGCCAACGGCGGCAGCGGCTTGCAATTCATTCACTTCTACCGGGCGCTTTTTCCAACCGAGGCGCTGCATGCCTTCGGCGACTGCACCACTGGAAACCAGCACCACTTGCTTGCCCTGCTTGACCAGCGCACTGATTTGCTCTGCCCAGGCGGCAATGGCAGCTTTATCCAAGCCCTGACCATTATTGGTGACCAGGCTGGAACCCACCTTCACAATCAGGGTTTTACTGTCTTGTATGAGAGAGACACTCATAAAACTTATTCTGCCGCGGGCTGAGGTTGCGCTTCTTCTAATTCGCGTTGTGCACGCGCTTGTTCAATATGGTCCATGATAGCGTAAGTCAGCGTCTGGCAACCGATACCACTAATCGCAGAAATCGGGAATACCGGGCCCTTCCAGCCATAGGCTTTCACAAAATCAGCCACTTTCTGCGCGCTGTCTTCCAACATATCAATCTTGTTCAATACCAGCCAGCGCGGCTTATCGTAAAGTTCCTGGTCGTATTTTTTCAGTTCATTCACGATGGCTTTGGCTTCCTGCACCGGATCAACCGCATCATCAAACGGCGCCAGGTCAACCAAATGCAACAGCAAAGAAGTACGCTGCAAATGGCGCAAAAACTGATGGCCCAGGCCAGCCCCTTCAGCGGCGCCCTCGATCAAACCAGGCACATCGGCAATGACGAAGCTACGATTGCTGTCGACACGCACCACCCCCAGGTTAGGATGCAGCGTGGTAAACGGATAATCGGCCACCTTTGGTTTAGCCGCAGACACTGAGCGGATAAAGGTAGATTTACCGGCGTTAGGCATGCCGAGCAAGCCGACGTCCGCCAAAACTTTCAACTCCAGATACAGCTCGAACGCCTCACCTGGATCACCCTTGGTACATTGACGCGGGGAGCGGTTAGTACTGGTTTTAAAGTGGATATTACCCAGGCCACCATTGCCGCCTTTGGCCATCATCACTTTTTGGCCATCCGCACTCAAGTCCACCATCATCTGTCCGGTGGCTTTGTCACTAATAGTGGTGCCGACGGGCACGCGCAGGATCATGTCATCGCCACCTTTACCGTAGCAATCGGAACCGCTGCCGTTTTCACCACGCTCGGCTTTAAAGGTACGCGTATAGCGGTAATCCACCAGCGTATTGATATTACGATCGGCCACCACGAAAATAGAGCCGCCGCGACCACCATCACCACCGTTGGGGCCGCCCATAGGCTCATACTTTTCGCGGCGGAACGTGGCAACGCCGTTGCCACCGTCACCGGCGTAAACTTTGATAGTAGCTTCGTCAATAAACTTCATGATTCAATTTGCCTTTTAAGCGCATGGCTGCGTTATGGTGAACAAGGCTGCATGCAATCTGCGAACTATAAAGTAAAAAGCCCCGTCAAGCGACAGGGCTTTTTACATACAACTTTGATTAAACCGCTTCGATGCTCACGGTATGACGCTTCAACGCGCCTTTGATTGCAAATTTAACTTTGCCTTCTACCAATGCATACAGCGTGTGGTCTTTACCCATGCCGACGTTTTCGCCAGCGTGCATTCTAGTACCACGTTGGCGAACGATGATGCTGCCAGCGTTAACTACTGTTTCACCGAAAGCTTTAACGCCCAGGCGTTTTGCTTGTGAGTCGCGGCCGTTACGTGAACTACCGCCTGCTTTTTTGTGTGCCATGTTTGATTCCCTCTAGCAATCTGCTTAATTATTTAGCAGAAATAGTGTCGATTTGAATTTCGGTATAGCTCTGGCGATGACCTTGAGTCTTACGGTAGTGCTTACGACGACGCATTTTAAAAATCATCACTTTGTCGCCACGGCCATGTGATACCACAGTCGCACTCACTTTAGCACCGGCCACCAAAGGTGCACCAATCGTAGTTGACTCGCCGTTAGCAATCAACAACACTTTGTCGATCACAACAGTAGAACCAACGTCACCAACCAATTTTTCTACTTTTAATTTGTCACCAGCGGCTACTTTGTACTGTTTGCCACCTGTTTTAATCACTGCGTACATAATGATGCCTTAAACGTCGCCTTTTAAAGAACCCGCAATTATACGCAATTTATTGCAGAATGCAAATATATTTGCGCATGTTTTTCACGGCTGCCCAGCCCACTGGATTAACAGCCTGACTTGCCATCCAACACCTTATTTTACAGCGTTTCGCCAGGGCCGGATACTGCCATTGGTGTAATAACGATACACCGCAAACACGCATTCCAGTAATTCGGCAGAGAGCTGGGTATCCTCGCCCGTCGCCGTGCGTAGCGAAGCCACGCGGTACATTGGCTGCATTTCAATATTATTCAATGAGCTCAGCGGTTGAAAATGCACACAGGCAAGCGGATGATCCTGCTGCAACAAGTGCACGTTAAACATATCTGCGACCTTTAGCTGCAGCGCCTGCCCGTCGTGCATGGTTAATGCATAGTGTTTTTTATTCTGTTGCGCCACGCTTTTCACTGCCGACATCAGCAATTCAGAGATATGCATGCCTAGCCTTTTTCACAAAAGATAGCAGCTTATCGCCGCCCGGCATTGCCGAACAGCGGCAGTTTAGATTAAATTAACCATATCAGATTATGTGCTTAGCGGCAGCAAGGCTAGTTGTGAAGAAATACGAAATCATCGCCGAAGAAATCGCCAGTGCGATTCAGCAAGGCCTGCTCAAGCGCGGTGACAAACTGCCCTCTATCCGCCAGATCCAAACCAGCAAGCAGGTCAATGCATCTACCGTATTCCAGGCTTACTATCTACTGGAAGCTCGCGGCCTGATTGTGACGCGGCCGCGCTCCGGCTATTACGTCGCCGGGCCGCTGCGTAGCGAACGCCTGTTACCACACACCGCCAGCGATGAAGGCACGCCTACCACATTGCAAGTCAGCGACCTGGTGTTCAACCTGCTGGAGCGCATTAAAGACCCGCAGCAGATTCCGTTTGGCTCAGCCTTTCCCAGTCCGTTGCTATTCCCGCTGTCAAAACTGGCCGACCATATGGCCAGCACCGTGCGCCGTATGCAACCGCAAGATACGGTCAGTGACATTGGTCAGGGCGATATCGCCCTCCGGCGCCAGATTGCATTGCGCTACCAACTGGATGGCAAACCCACCGACCTCAGTGACATTGTGATAACCAATGGCGCACTGGAAGCACTCAACCTCTGCCTGGCCGCCGTGACCCAGCCTGGCGATAGCGTGATTATCGAGTCGCCCAGTTTTTATGCGGCTTTACAGGCAATTGAGCGCATGGGCTTGCGCGCAATTGAGGTGCCCAGCCACCCCGAGCAAGGCATAGACCTGGCGGCACTGGAGCGCGCCATTATTCAGCACCAACCCAAAGCCTGCTGGTTGATGACCAACTTTCAGAACCCGACCGGCAGCCTGATGCCGGAGCAAAAAAAGCAGGCCTTGGTCGAGTTAATCACGCGCTATCAATTGCCCATGATAGAAGATGATGTATACCGCGAATTATATTTTGGCAAACAGCGTCCACTACCTGCCAACACCTGGGACAAAGAAGGCTGGGTGATGCATTGCAGCTCTTTTTCAAAAGCGCTGGCACCAGGATACCGCGTCGGCTGGGTATCCGCCGGGCGCTTTGCCGAAAAAATCACCCGCTTAAAAATATCCACTACCCTGGCCACCTCGATTCCGGCACAACTGGCATTAGCGAGCTACCTGGCCAAAGGCGGCTATGACAAACACCTGCGCCAGCTGCGGCACCAACTCATGTTACAGCAATTACAATTCTCGCAAGCCATCCACCAGCACCTGCCGCCACAAGTACGCTTTACCTTGCCGCAAGGCGGCTATTTCTTATGGCTACAGTTGCCCGATCAACGCAATAGTTTGCAGCTGTTTCAACAAGCGATTGCCGAGAATATCAGCCTCGCCCCCGGCCATATGTTTTCATCACAACAGCAATACGCCAGTTATATCCGGCTCAATTACGGGCATACCGTCAATCACGTACATTTGCAGGCCATTGAACGCCTGGGGCAACTGATCAAGCAGGCGTGAACATTGTGCATCTGATATGGTTTTTTAACAAAAAACTGAATCTGTTTTAAATTAGTCTTCTCTTTTACACTGCACTCGTCTTATTGATACCGAGTGCTTGTATGACATCTTCACGCAGCAAACCTGTGATCCCGATTGTGGCAGCCCCTGTCGCCGGGCAAACTATTTCGCTTTACCAGAAAACACCCAAGGTCTATCCACGCTCAGTCAGCGGCTATTTTAAAAATTGGCGCTGGCTGATGATCTGGCTGACACAATTAGTGTTTTACGGCATGCCCTGGCTGCAATACGGCGGCCGCCAGGCACTGTTGCTGGATATCGACACCCATCGCTTTTACCTGTTTGGCCTGGTGATTTTTCCGCAGGATTTGTTTTACCTGGCACTGCTACTGATCATTAGCGCCCTGGGCCTGTTTTTATTTACTGCAGTAGCAGGCCGTCTCTGGTGCGGGTTCTCCTGTCCGCAATCGGTGTATACCGAGATCTTTTTGTGGATGGAGCGCACGATAGAAGGTGACCGCATGGCCAGGCAAAAACTGGATGGCCAGCCTTGGGGCGCACACAAAATCGGCATTAAAGTGAGCAAGCACTCCGCCTGGCTGGCTTTTTCATTGGTCACCGGCTTTACCTTTGTCGGTTACTTCACGCCGATACGCGAATTATGCAGCGACATGCTGCAATGGCAAATGGGCGGCTGGTCCTGTTTCTGGCTAGGCTTTTACGGGCTGGCCACCTATGGCAACGCCGGTTTTCTGCGTGAACAAGTGTGCAAACATATGTGCCCCTATGCGCGCTTTCAAAGTGCGATGTTTGATAATCACACCTTGATTGTGGCCTATGACAGCGCACGTGGCGAACCGCGTGGTGGCCGCAGTAAAAACCAGGATTACCAGGCAGACGGCCTGGGCTCATGCATAGACTGCAATATCTGCGTACAAGTGTGTCCGGTCGGCATCGATATCCGCAATGGTTTGCAATATGAGTGCATCAGCTGCGGCTTGTGTATTGATGCCTGTAATGACGTCATGGACAAAATGCAGTACCCACGCGACTTAATCCGCTTTTCCGCGGCTGGCCTCAGCGGGCAACACAAACTGCGGCAACATCTGCTGCGGCCACGCGTACTGATCTATAGCGGATTATTTGTATTGATGACCGCCTGGTTAGGCTACGGGCTGTTGCATAAACCCGATTTCAAGGTCGACATCATGCGTGACCGCAATATCATGTACCGCGAAACCGGCCATGGCATTGAAAACCCTTACCAGTTGCACCTCACCAATGCCACCGAGCACAATCAGCGCTACCAGGTGCGTGCCCGCGGCATAGACGGCTTGCGTGTGGAAAGTGAGCAGATACTCACAGCCGCTTCTACTGAGGAAATATTAGTACCTTTAAGCTTGTCTGTGCCTGCAAGCGATCTGCAGGGCAGCCATCGCATCCAGATTGAGGTCACGATGCTCTCGAATGATGGAAAAGCGAATGGCGAGCAAGTATCCACCAATAGCACTTTTTACCTGCCCTGATACGTACCCTACCCCTTACCCGTGTACACGGTTGGTGAACGCTTTCCTAACCAGCCAGATCCAGTACACGGGTCTTTTTCTGTGACAGCATCTTCAACAGTAATTTGTAGCTATCGAGGTCAAACTTGAGCGCTGTTGTTTGCTCGCGTAAAGCCAGCAAACTCTCGTCATCCACCGCCACGCCTACATACACCCAGTGCTCAAACACGTGAATCTGGCGTAAATCATTTTCGAGGTTGTATTCTTCTATGCCTATTTTGCCACGATACGGCCAGGCTTTGAGCTTATGTGCCATCAGTGCTTGCTGCACACGCAAGGCATGCATCTCGGCAGATTCCTGCCCGCAACAGACGCCTTTACAGCGTTTCAGTTGATAAGCAAAACATGGCCCGTCACGCCCGGTTTCCAGCCCCAGCGTTTTGGCACACAAATGGCTCAGGTCAGCAATCTTGCGCAAGGTCTCAACAGCTTGCCGCTTGCTCCTAAACGTACCGAACAAATGTGCCATTTGGCTAGGGTCAATCTCATCCTCATTCACCAGTCTGACTATCGGTTGTGCACCAGCCACTAACTGCCAGCTGCACAACTGACGCTCGCGCCGCAACTGCCGGTTATAAATCGGCATGCGCTCTTTCACCAGCCGTGACTCCAGTAACAAGGCGCTAAATTCGCCTGCGGCGGGTATCCATTCAAAGCGTTTCATTTCCTGTGTCATGCGCATCTCTTTGCTGGAGGCATGATCACTACTGAAGTGCGATAGCACGCGTGCGCGCACATTAACGCTTTTACCTATATATAAAGGCAAGTCGTTCTCGCCATAAAACAGGTAAACACCTGGCGCCTCAGGCAACTCACCGACCAGGCTGGCATCGATATGTGGCGGCAAGGTCGGTGCGGCCATTAATTTGAGCGCAGCGGCCTGCACCACCTCTGCGCCGAGGTCACGCCTGGCATCATTCAACATAATCAATATCGCCTCGACATCACCCATGGCGCGGTGACGTGCCAGGCCAGTGATCTGGTGACGGGCGACAATGGCATCTATACCGTGACTATAATGCTGCGGGTATAGCAGGCGCGAGAGTTTGACCGTACACAGCACTTGTTGCTGCAAAGTAATATTCAGGCGTTTGAATTCCGATTTTAAAAAGCCATGGTCAAAACGCACATTATGCGCAGCCAGCACGGAGCCTTCCAAAAACGCTAACAACTGATCCGCCACTTCGGCAAAAAGTGGCGCATCGGCCACCATGGCGTCGTTAATACCAGTCAATGATTGAATAAACGGCGGGATAGGCTGTTGCGGGTTGACCAAGGTTTGCCAGCGCAGCGTTTCAACGCCGTTGTCAAAGCGCACCAGCGCAATCTCGGTGATACGGTCACGTAAAGGGGTCGCCCCGGTGGTCTCGAGGTCAAGAAAAGTCACGGAAGGCAACATAACGCGGAAGGCTTTCTACTGCACATCAATTGGGCTGGAATATCCATCCATTTTAACGCACTTTAATCTATTCGCCGCCATCCTCAAACACAGCCATTCCCCGCTTCATATCAGGGTCTTTCACCTCAAAATGGCTATGAATACCCAGATTTACACTGTGAGGTCTCATATCTTATACAAAACCAGTGTTTCTCCTACAAAACAGCTATAGACACTCACCCCGATTGATGCTGTAATGATTAATGATTCCTATTAATGACAATATAATTTTTAAAGCTCATGCCTAACCTCTATTTGGAAAACCAATTGTGCTTTTCGCTCTACTCGGCAACCCATGCCTTGCTGCGCTCTTACAAGCCCGATCTGGACAAACTCAACCTGACTTATCCGCAATATCTGGTATTGGTCGCCCTCTGGCAATACAAACAATTGTCGATTAAACAAATCGCCGAAAAACTGATGCTGGAACCAGCCACTATCACGCCGGTGGTCAAACGCCTGGAAGTGAAAAAACTGACCAAACGCACCCGCCAGAAAGATGATGAGCGCGTAGTGATTGTCAGCCTGACCGAAGAAGGCCAGGCCTTGCGCAGCAAGCTGTCAGATGTACAAAAACGTGTGGCCTGTGATACCGGGCTCAACAACAGTGCGTTTGATACCCTGAATCAAACACTGAATACCCTGACCAAGAATGTAACGGCTAAAATCCCTGACTAGCCGTTGGTCATTCCAAGCGACTCTCGCCGCAGTCACAAGCAGCCTCAGCCAGACAAAAGAAATGTAGCGTATTAGCGCTTGTACATTTCTTTTGTCATTAGCATCCGCTTAAACACATTTAAAACAAATGTGTAAACAGCCAGTACAAACTGCCTGACAGCACCATCGCCATAGGCAAAGTCAGCACCCAGGCCATCAGCAGGTTGCGGATGGTAGACATTTGCAGGCCTGATTTGTTTGCGGCCATGGTCCCCGCCACGCCTGAGGACAATACATGGGTGGTCGATACCGGCAGGCCATACATATCCGCGGCGCCTATCATGGTCATGGCGACCAGCTCGGCCGATGCACCCTGGCCGTAAGTGAGGTGCGTTTTACCAATTTTCTCACCCACCGTGACCACAATGCGTTTCCAGCCCACCATGGTGCCCAGGCCCAGGGCAATCGCAACCGCCACTTTTACCCACAGCGGAATAAATTTGGTTGCGCCATCAATTTCCTTTTTGAACGCTGTCACATTGGCTTTGGTATCAGCGTCAAATTTAACGCTTTCATCTTTGTCCAGAAAACGAATGGCCTCAGAAACCAGGTACATATCGTTACGCACGTTACCTACCTGCTCGGCAGGCACTTCAGCAAAGGTACCATGCGATTTCACCTGCTCACCTATGCTGCCAGTCATGGCGGCCAAGGCAGGCACCACTTCAGAGGTAACGGCCTTTGTGCGCACATACTCAGTGAGCACATAGCGCGCAGCTTCGTTGCTGGCCGGCGGCGTTAAACTGGTGCTGTGCGCCAGGGATTGCTGAGTGACTTGTGCCACGGCAACAAACTGCGTCATTTGATCCACCGGCATAGCGCGGTTCAAAGCGTAGGCCATAGGCACCGTCCCCACCAGAATCAACATAATGAGGCCCATGCCTTTTTGGCCATCATTGGAGCCATGCGCAAACGAGACACCGGTACAGGTCAAAATCAACAAGCCGCGTATCCACAGTGGCGGTGGTTTATTGCCTTTAGGTTCTTGATACAGCTCTTTGCTTTTGACAAATGCTTTCAGGGCAAGCAACAATAAAGCCGCAAAAAAGAAGCCGATTAACGGTGAAAGCAACAAGGAATAACCGATTTTAGTCGCCTGCGCCCAATCGACACCACTGGTGCCATCACGACCATGCATCAACGCGTTGGCAACCCCCACGCCGATAATAGAACCAATCAAGGTATGCGATGAAGAGGCAGGCAAGCCCAGCAACCAGGTGCCTAAATTCCACATAATGGCAGCGATTAACAAGGCAAACACCATGGCAAACCCGGCGCCCGAACCCACTTGTAAAATCAGCTCGACGGGCAACAGGGAAATAATGCCGAAAGCCACGGCACCGCTAGACACCAACACGCCCAGAAAGTTAAAGGTGCCCGACCAGATCACCGCAAAGTTAGCAGGCAATGAATGGGTATAAATGACGGTGGCCACCGCATTCGCCGTATCGTGAAAACCATTCACAAACTCAAAACCGAGCGCAATTACCAGTGCTACACCGAGCAAAATAAATGGCACCCAGGTGGTTGTCTGCGCGCCGGTATCCGTCACATCGTGCATCAGGCTAAAGCCGGTATACACCAGGCCAATCAGCAATAGGCCAACAAATACCGCCATGGTCAGCGCACCAGATTTCTTATCGAGATTAGGTTTAGAGGAAGACGCAGTATGTAACAGCGTCGAATGACTAGCCGCTGAAGTATCCATCAATATTCTCCGGATGTTCTATTAAGAACTCAGAGTATTGTTTTGAAATATGTCACATTGATGACAAAAAGACGTGGCAAGCGCGCAATAGTCATCAAATTGTCATGCTGCAACTCTAAATTAGAGTTCTGCATATCCATACCGGAACACTCCATGACCACAGAAAAATCTGCTGAAATTGAATCTATTGATGAACGTTTGTCTATGGATGAACGCTTCAACAATGAAATGCTGGATAGTTTTGATGAAGAGCTGGAAATGGAACTAGACGACGAACGTATGGAGCAGATTCTGGCCGAATTTGCGGGGGCAACTAATATCGATGGCCTGCAATCAGCGCGCAGTCAATCCACCCTCTCGGATCGACAAACCTACTTTAAAGAGCTGTTTCGGCTGCAAGGTGAGCTGGTCAAATTGCAAGACTGGGTCGTGCGCAACAAACTGAAAGTGGTGGTGCTATTTGAGGGTCGCGATGCCGCCGGTAAAGGCGGCGTCATTAAACGTGTCACGCAGCGCCTGAACCCGCGCGTTTGTCGTGTGGCTGCACTGCCTGCCCCCAGTGAACGTGAGCGCTCACAGTGGTATTTTCAGCGCTATATTTCGCACCTGCCGGCAGGTGGTGAAATCGTGTTGTTTGACCGCAGCTGGTATAACCGTGCCGGGGTCGAAAAAGTCATGGGCTTTTGTAACGACGACGAATATGAAGAGTTTTTCCGCTCAGTGCCGGAGTTTGAAAAGATGCTGGTACGTTCCGGCATTATTTTAATTAAATACTGGTTCTCGATCACCGACGACGAACAGCATTTGCGCTTTATGACGCGTATTCACGATCCGCTCAAGCAATGGAAACTGAGCCCGATGGATCTGGAATCCCGCCGCCTGTGGGAGCAATACACCAAAGCCAAGGAGGTCATGCTGGAACGTACGCATATCCCCGAAGCACCGTGGTGGGTCATAGAGGCCGTCGATAAAAAGAAGGCGCGCCTTAACTGCATCAGCCACCTGTTGAGCCAGATTAACTACGGAGAAGTGGCCCACGCACCTGTCGTACTACCCAAGCGCGTCTACAACGCCGACTACATCCGCGAACCTGTCCCCAAAGAAATGTTCGTACCCGCCAAATATTGAAACTGAAAACAGGCAGTGATGCGAGCATCACTGCCTGTGTAGTTTACGCTCTAGACCAGCGCCTTAATCCGGCATATTCAATTGCCGCATAAATGCCTGAAAAGACCCTTTGGTCGCATGCAAAGCCTGCAACTTGCTCACAGACTCATCCAAAGCATCACTCATCACTTCCAGCGCGTCTTCATCCAGCCGCAAACTCATGGCACCAATCTCAAGCTCTATCGTGCGGTGTGTTTCACAATAATGCACACGAAAACCGGCCTGGCCGGACAACAGAATTTTCTTACACATACTTTCCTCACTCATACTCAAGCCCTAAACACGGTTGTTTTTATATTGCCAGTGGCGCTTCAGCCTGCTCATGCTCATTGACCAGCAGGGTCCACTGCACACACATGCGGCGCGACACACTGCAAATCAGGTCTGAATCCGCATACTCGGGCGCAGTCAGTGTTTCGGCCAGGCGCAAGGCCTGCTTGGCCAGATCATAGGTTGGTTTCTTGATATACAAGGTGGCAATATAGAGCAATGACGCCATCACCGATTCAGCATCGGGCAAGCTGGGGTCATAACGCATCGCGTGGATATTCATTGTATTCATGGCAATCTCTCTTTCAAACACTCATCTCGATTTCAGTCTGCATCACAATACGGGCCGCCGCCTTGCGTAGCATTTCGTTAATCACGATAAAGCTGTCGGCCTCAAACTTGAGTGTGGTCCCGCCGACTTCCAGCTCCACCGTGTCTGAGGACTGGTGATAAAGCACTTTGCAGGCGGTTTTTCCAGCCAGCATGGTTTTTCCAACCACCGTATGACGTTTCATCATGACTCTCCTTGGCTAAACTGTTTTCAAATGATAATAATTATCATTTACAGTGTCAAGGGAAATAATGCATCAATGAAAAGGCTTTAAAGAAATATGTGTGCCCACAACGATTGTGAGGCACCACACTGTTGCCTGTGTCATGAATGCAAAAACCCTGCAAAAGCAGGGTTTTTGAGATCAGCCTAATAAAGACTTAGGCGCGCGTTTTTCTGCGCACAACAATCAATCCCGCCAGACCACATAACAGCATGGCATAGGAGGATGGCTCAGGCACTTGTGCCACCAATGTGGTGATTGGTGTTTGCGACATCTGCACCACACCTGCATTCAAAAAAGTCAGCCCGGTAACAAATGCGGTCGTATTCGCCGGATCCAGCATGGCCGCAGCATCAATACCAGCCACCGTGAAACCTGTCAGTGGCGTCGCAAAGTTAAACACGGTGCCACCAGTTACGGTGCCTAACAGGCCACCTGGTGTCAGGTTACCTAAAGCATAAATTGCGTAACCATCTGTGTCAGCTGCCAGAAGCGGTAACAATACAGACGTAAACTGATTACCGCCTGTGACTTCGTAGTCATAGCCAACAGCCACCAGCGGGTCAATAAACACACGTTGATTCAATTGCACATTAAACTCGAATTGATACGCGCCATCGACCACCACCGGTAAAAAAGCATTTTCGGCCGTTTGTCCTGGCAAGGCGCCGTTATTAAACGAGAATCGCCATAAACCAGGCGTCGCCGTAGAAACATTACTCAAATTGACCAGGTTCAGCACCTCGTTAGAACGAGAGCCAGGCAGGGTTTCGTAATTGATATTATCACCGGCATCATAGCCAGCTTGCGCAGGTGTGCCGCCCAAACCATTGACGCCGCCACTGGCATCGCCTGTCGTCCACTCCAGTCGGTCATAGCGAAACTCGGCACTGAAACTACCATTAGAAGTGCCTGGTGTTTTTTGCAGCACTAATTGAAAGTTATTCTGTTTATCGTTTTGCGCTGGATAGTAACCGACGTTATGCCAAGTCACCACGACGGTCTCTGCGCTGGGCGAGGCCACATACACACTATTACTGCCGAAAGCAGTCGGTGTTTGCCCAACACGCGTATCTACATCTGCCCAGTAAGGGGCGATCATGGGCTGCGTCGCCACCGGGAAAGCTTCTGGTGTAAATGTAGACAAATCGCTCAAAAAGCTGATATTGCCGTTATTGTTAATAAAAAAACGATTGAATTCCTGGCCAAAGAAATTAATACCAAACGGCAAATTTAACGCGTTGCTTGAATCATCATCATTGGCTAACATGGCCAGCTCACCAAAACCGGCATCGCCGCCAAACCCGTTCAACAACTCAATCGCGTGCAGATTCGCGGACAAACCAGCCAGCATCACGGCCAGACTGATTTTCTTCATTCCGGATAAAACGACTCCCTTGCTATACATTGTGTAACTCCTCACTTTGATTTATTAAGATGTATTCGTGAGTTATTTTAACAATGTTTATATTTTATTAACATTAAAATATTGTGATGCGTATGCGAAAAAACACCACCGTCAGCAATGCCGCGGCCCACCGTGTGCGGTCAGAGATTGGGAAATAAACAACCGAAGTGAATTAATAAGACAGCAGGAAAGTCGTGGCGTCATCACTGCTCATGGGTTTACTCAGCAGATAGCCTTGCATCTCGTCACAGCCTTGTGCTTGCAAGAAAGCTTTCTGCTCTGGGGTTTCCACCCCTTCGGCAATGGTTTTCATGCCCAGGCTGCGCGCCAGTTGAATAATCGCGATGACAATGGCCTTGTCTTCATCATCGGTGGTGATGTCGCGGACAAACGTCTGGTCTACCTTGAGTTTGTAGACTTTAAACTTTTTCAGGTAACTGAGTGAAGAATACCCGGTGCCAAAATCGTCAATCGACAAACGTACGCCCAAGCCGCTGAGGGCATCCATCATGGCCACCGCCCCTTCCGGGTTTTCCAGTGCGACGCCTTCAGTCAGCTCCAGTTCAAGGCAGTGCGGTGACACCTGATAACGCTCGAGAATACTCTTCACCAGCGCAGGCAGTTTTGGATCCCTGAACTGGATACTGGACAAGTTAACCGATACCGAAATATCTTGGATGCCCGCCAGTTGCCAGGTGTGAATTTGCTGCGTGGCCTGCTCCAGCACCCAGCTGCCGATGGAAATAATCAGGCCGCTAGATTCCGCCAGCGGAATAAATTCGGCTGGCGAAATAAAACCTAATTGCGGATGCTTCCAGCGCAGCAAGGCCTCTACGCCGACCAGGCGACCGGAGTCGAGTGCGACCTGTGGCTGGTAATACACCGCCAGCTGTCCCAGCGCAATGGCCTGGCGCAAGGCATTCACCAGTTGCAGGTTACGCGCCGTCTGCACTTGCATATGGTTACTAAAGAAGCGGTAACTATTACGACTCTCTTTTTTGGTGCGGTACATGGCGACATCAGCATTGCGTTGCAGACTTTCCATATCCAGGCCGTCATCCGGGTAGATAGCAATGCCGACCGACGCGGTAATGGTCAGCTCGTACTGGTCGATCAAAAATGGCTGCTCAACGGCTTTTAGCAGGCGCTCTACCACCTCTTTGGCAATGGTGTGATCCGCCTCTGCCAGTAAAAACACAAACTCATCACCACCCAGGCGGCAAATCGTATCCTGCGGTCGCACCAGGCTTTGAAAGCGATGCGTCAATGCAATCAGCAGATTATCGCCGTAGCGATGCCCCAAACTATCATTCACATCTTTAAAGTGATCAAGATCGAGGAACATCAACGCAAACTGTCCATCCTGGTCCCAGGCTTTCTCAATTTCGACAATCACGCGCTCATTCAGCAGGTGACGGTTAGGCAGGCCAGTTAAAGAATCATAATTGGCCAGAAACCGTATACGCTCTTCTGCCTCTTTACGGGTAGTGATATCGCGAATAAATGCGCTGTAATAATGCTCATGGTCGCGCTTGATTTCCACAATCGTCAGTTCAATGGGAAACTCGCTGCCATCCCGGCGCAAAGCAGTAATTTCAATCAGCTTACCTAACAATCGCGAGTGCCCGGATTGCTGCAAACGTTGCATGCCTTGATGATGCGCCTCACGATACGCAGGCGGCACAATCACATCTTCCAGCATGCGCCCAAGCACCTCCGCCCGCGTATACCCAAACATATGCGCCGCAGCACGGTTCCACTCCACAATCGAGCCTTGCAGGTCGATATTCACAATGGCATCCAGCGCGTTTTCCAGCACCAGTTGTGCGCGCTGCTCGCTCATCAGCAAATTGGTTTGAAACAGGCTGTTCTGCGCTTGCACCTCAAAGCGGCCAAGGGCGAAATCAATATTCGCGACCATGTCCTGCAGTAAGCGCTGGATATCTGGTTCAAATGCATGCTCATGTTCTGCATACAATGACAAACAGCCGATAACTTTGCCTTCAGCATGCAGCGGCAAAAAAGCAGCGGCTTTCCAGGCGAACTCGGTGGCCTTGTCATGCCACACCGCGCTAATAGGATTGGTTTGGAAATCATGTACCCAGTACGGGTGGTCTGACAGCATGCTTAAACCGCACGGCCCTCTGCCGCTTGCGGCGGCCGGGTCTGCTGAAATCAATACTTCGTCCAGATAGTTAATGCCAGAACCAAAGGCACTGGCGACCACAATCTGTTTACTGTCTCTGTCCAGCTCACCAATCCAGGCCATATTGGCATGGCCCAGATTCACGATAATCCGGCAAATCTGTTCAAACAGGCTATGCTTGTCCTGGCTCTGCACAATGGCCTGGTTACATTGGCTCAAGGCCAGGTAGAGCTGATTCAGTTGTTGATGATGTTGCTTGACTGAGGCGCCATCGCTGTCCAGTTGCGCCAGTTGTGTACGCAGTTGTTGCCAGCCACTCTCGACGCTGGCAGATGCGGTCGGTGAAAACACCACCGGGGTAAACGTGTCACTGGCATAAACATCTGCCAGCACCCGGTTAAAGGTTTGCAGGTCTGCGGCTTGCGTGCCCAGTGCGGTGCGTTGTTGCTGCCAGATGAGTACGGTTAACACCCCCCATAAGACGACCCCCAGGGCGAGTATCAAAACAATCAGGCGATGCGTGGTTACAGGCAGGCTGGCCTGCGTGAACGTGAGGCAAATTAATAGCGCAAACAAGACCATCAGCCACAAACGTCTGATTAGCTTGCCCCGCCCTGCAGATATGAATTGTTGTGCAGACATGGATGTTTAGCCTAAGCCCCCGTCCACTACTGTAAGGGATGCGATTAAAATCAAATCCCCAAATACCTGTATAAATGCCCGGCAAATTACCTGATACCGTCATCCAGCAGGTTACCTTCCCCTCACCCAAGCCATTGCACCCAAGCTATTTTTCACTATAAGACGCACTGGCGGCGTCCTTGATCACATCATAATGGGCAAAAAACGCATCCACGGCGGCCGGATCGAAGCGGATACTGGATTCACTGCGAATATAGTCCAGCACCTTATCTTCCGGCCAGGCCGGCTTGTACACCCTGGGGTGCATCAAGGCATCCCACACATCAACAATCGAAAAAATTCGCGCAGCAAATGGAATTTGCTCACCTTGTAAACCGAGCGGATATCCTTGGCCATCCCAGCGCTCATGATGACCATAGGGAATATCCATACAGTTACGCAGAAAATCAATATTTGCCAGCAAGTCGCGTGCAATCTGCGGATGTGTGCGCATCAGCTGCATTTCTTCCTCATCCAGCTGGCCGGGCTTGATTAACACCGCATCGGGAATGCCGATTTTACCTATATCGTGCAAAATGGCGCTGCGCTCAATCAGCTTCAGAGAGGCTTCGTCAGTCACGCCCATTTTGCTGGCCAGCGCCACCGTCATGGCCGCGACGCGATAAGTGTGGTCTTTGGTTTCCTTGTGTCGTAAATCGAGCACTTGCACCCAGCCACGAATGGTCTGGTCATAACTGTGAATCAGTTTTTGCTGGTCTTGTGCAGCATCTGCGAGCGCACGCTTCACCAGAAAAAACAACAACACGGCCGTGACCAGAATAAACAGCCAGCCTTTGATATCCTGCACCGTGGTCAGCTCACGCGGGTCCGTGAACAGCTGCGCAACGACCTTGTCGGAAAAGAATATCCAGGTGGCGCCCACCAATACATACACCATCACAATCTTATACTGCGGCCGCATGATTACTCTCGCATGACAATCATCAAAGTATGAATTCTTATCGCAAAAGCTAATTTATGCAATTGAAAATCAGCACAGATTTTCAATCCTGGCAGACTTGGGCACCTCTGCGCCTCAAGCTGTATGTAACCCGCGACGGCTTAAACCGCCCAGGATATTTGCCCGCAACCCAGTAACTTTGCCTGATACATGGCCTTGTCGGCCGCAGACAGCAGTTGGTCTATGGTCTGACCGTCTTTGCACACGGTTAAGCCTATCGACGTTCCCAGACGGCAAACAACGCCCTGAATCTGGAAATCCCGTTCAAACACCATCAGGCATTTTTGACCGACCATTTCCACCGAGGACCTTCCCTGTTCAGGCAAATCAGACAGCACGATCACAAACTCATCGCCCCCCACGCGCGCCAGCGTATCGCTACCGCGGATCACCTTGCTCAGGCGCTGCGACACTTCGATCAAGGCCAGGTCGCCCGCCTCGTGCCCCCACTGGTCGTTCACGGCTTTAAAACCATCCAGATCCAGGTACAGGATCGCCGTACCGGTTTTCTTCACCCGCCCCAGTTCTATCGCCTGCTGCAGGCGCAATGACAACAATTTTCGGTTAGGCAAGCCAGTGAGCGTATCATGGTGCGCCACATGATTAAGCTCTTGATTCTGCGCAGAAATCTTGTGATAAGCATCTTTTAAAGAACCGATTAAATCTTCGTTCTCAAAGCTGATGCGTGTGGCTTGCCGCAATGACTGGTTAAAACGGTAGGCGATGCCTATCATCAACAAGTAAAAAATCACGCTAAACACGGCCATGATAAAGCTCGACAAGTTTTCACTAAACGAGAACACCAGCACTGTCGGCAACATCGCCGGCAAACTAAAGGCAAAAAAAGCCGGGATACAGGACGCCATGGTGACCACGCCGCCCATCACCATCGCCTGAATGGCCGTGATGACGATAATCACCGTCATGGGCGGCGCGTCTTTCACCAGAAAGCCCAGCGCGCCCCATGCCAACCCGGAGAGCGCCAGGGTCAGGCAATATCTATACGCCAAAGAATAATTAAAGCCATGCTTGGCCAGCATCTGGTGACAACGTTTCAGGCAAAATACGCGGAACACAATCACCGCATAGACCACGCCGCACCAAAGTAGGAACAGATCACTTTTTTCAGAGCCGAGTTGCGAAAACGCAATCAACAGGCCACCGAACGCACTCCCGATTAAAGGAATGCGTGCTCCCGATAACAGCCTGTGAAATAACGCCTCGTCAATCCGAGTCTGCAAACTCATTAACTGATGACCTCTTCTTTTTATTCTTACAGACAGCTTTATATACGCTGTTTTAACTCATGCTAATGCAAGCCCTTAAAAATAACCAGTTAAATCAAAGGGGTTTTCAATTCATTACAATCAAAACGTAGCGTTTGATGCGCATAATAGTCGCTCTTAAAGCTGCCTTGACCAGCGTGCACAAACAAAAACGGCCTGCATCAATGCAAGCCGTTTGTTGATAACACTTAAGCGTTAAGCGTGATTACGCACGACGCTTACGCATGCTGCTGACAACGCCTAACCCTACCAGCAACAATGCCCATGAAGCAGGTTCAGGTACAGGCGTAGTGACGACTGAATTCAGATACCAGGCACTGTCACCTTGCGCCTTGGTCAATCCTTGCACGTGCAGTGCATAATCATCAATGCTCACATTAGACGCAAATGTTGCCGTCCAGGTGACAGACTCGTTTGCCAACAGTCTGTCGTTAGCACCTTGACCAAGCACAAACCTGAAATCCCAATCGCCACCAGGACCACCGCCATTGCTGGCTGCCAGATTGGTCACGCCGCCGGAAATACCACTCACAGCAATTGTGTTTGCCTTCACATCTGGTGAGACCTTGACAGCAATTGAGCCAATAAAGGCTTTATTGGTAAACAAGGCATTCAGGTCGTAGGCGGTTAAGGTAAAAGTGTACACATTGCCTGTGCCGCTGACTGAAAGCGATGCAAAATCAGTCGCCGGCTGGTAACTGCCAGACAACAAGGTGCCATAACTTTCAACTGCCGCTTGTGAGGACACTGACACCAGCATGGTCATCGCAAGCACTAAGGTTTTAAAAAAGCGCATTTACATATCCTTTTAAATTAGATTATCGCAATAATATTTTTGCGAATTATCTATTATTACAGCGTTCATTCTAGCAAAAACAAAACAGCCGCCAATAGCCCACACCGACCATTTTCAAGGATTAACATGTGTGATAAAACAGTAACTTAGCATCACGCTGATGCCAATAAAAACGGCTGGCATCTCTGCCAGCCGTTTACACTTGCTGCAAGCCCTGCTGACTTATCTGCTATCGATTTAAGGCTGGCTCGAATCGATGTTTACGCTTGCACCCTTGCGCTTCTGGCGCGCCAGAAACTGGTCAAGCTGTGATGCAAAGGTATGGCGATCAGAGGACTGCATTGCACTTGGGCCTTGCGTTTCTACGCCACTGGCGCGTAACGACTCCATAAAGTCGCGCATTGCCAGCCGCTCTTTGATATTTTCAGTCGAATAAAACTCACCGCGCGGATTCAGCGCATGGCCGCCTTTGTCTATGACTTGCGCGGCCAAGGGAATATCCGCCGTAATCACCAAATCCCCCGCCACCAGCGCAGCAACAATGGCATTATCTGCCACGTCAAAGCCTTTATCGACCTGCATCGCACGCAAATATGGTGATGGTGGCACCCGCAGCAATTTGTTGGCGACAAAGGTGGTGGTGATAAGAGAACGCGTTGCCGCCCGGAACAGGATTTCTTTAATCACGACCGGGCAAGCATCTGCATCCACCCAAATATGCATTAGCGCGCTTTCGGCGGTGTTTTATTGGCCGAATTCGCACCTGGCTTAGGCGTAAACAACGCGCCTTGAGGCTTGTTGCCGCCCTGGCGATGTTGCGTCTGATGACCGTTGCGTTGGCCAGGATTCGCATGCCCGGACTTGTGCGGATTCGGCTTGCCTTGACCTGGCTTATTAGCGCCTGCCTGCGCTTGCGGCTGGCTTTGTCCTTGGCGGGGTTGTGACGGCTTCTGAGCCTGGCCCTGTTTCTGTGGCTGTCCTTGTTTCTGAGACTGCCCCTGGCGTTGACGGCCCTGGTTCTGCCCACGTGGTGGGCGGTCAGGCTCTTCGCTGTTTTTCTCAGGCGCGACAAAACCTTCTACCGGCACCCGCGGGATATCGCGCTTAATCAGCTTTTCAATATCTTTGAGCATGCCAAACTCTTCACGGTCTACCAGTGAAATAGCCGCGCCGCTGGCACCGGCACGGCCAGTACGGCCAATCCGGTGCACATAGTCTTCAGGTACATTCGGCAATTCAAAATTCACCACTTGCGGTAATTGGTCAATATCCAGCCCGCGTGCGGCAATATCTGTCGCCACCAGCGCCGTGATGGTGCCCGCTTTAAACTGTGCCAGCGCTGCTGTACGCGCATTCTGGCTCTTGTTGCCATGAATTGCCATCGCCGGGATACCATCTTTCACCAGTTTTTCTGCCAGTCGGTTGGCACCATGTTTGGTGCGCGTAAAAATCAGCACTTGTTGCCATTGATGATGCTTGATCAAATAGCTGACCATTTCGCGTTTGTGCGCTTGCGGCACCATGTGCACGCTCTGCTCAATCAGCGCATTGGATGCATTGCGGCGTGCCACTTCCACCAGGTCTGGTGCGTTGAGCAAACTATCCGCCAGACGTTTGATGTCATCAGAAAAAGTGGCCGAGAACAGCAGGTTCTGGCGTTTTTTAGGCAGCATGGCCAATACTTTTTTAATGTCGTGGATAAAGCCCATGTCCAGCATACGGTCGGCTTCGTCCAGCACCAGGATTTCAATGGCCGATAAATCGAGCGCTTTTTGCTGCACCAGGTCGAGTAAACGGCCAGGCGTCGCCACCAGGATATCCAGCGGCTTGCTCAAACGGTTGATTTGCGGATTGATGCTGACGCCACCAAACACCACCATGCTTTTAAGCGGCAAATATTTGCCATAAGTAGTAACAGACTCGCCGATCTGCGCCGCCAACTCACGTGTCGGTGATAAGATCAAACAACGCGGCTTGCCCTTTGCCGCCTGCACCAATGGCGCTTCAGACAAGCGGTGCAAAATCGGCAAGGTAAATCCGGCGGTTTTGCCGGTACCTGTTTGTGCGCCAGCCAGCAAATCGCCACCACGCAGCACATAAGGAATCGCCTGTGCCTGAATCGGCGTTGGTGAGGTATAGCCGGCATCGGCAATCGCGCGCAATACAGGCGCGCATAAATTTAAATCAGCAAACGTGATGTTTGCAGGGGTATTTTCTTGTGACAAAGTAATTCAACTTATAGAAATTGCATGGCATCACCATGCAATAAATTAATTAGGCGCTGGTCTGTTGCCTGCGGCAACACCAATCTGGACTAACGAGGTAACAACTTGAGGTATTTCAGAACCGCTGCGTTGATTGGTAGTGCGCAGGGTATGGCTATTATACGCGTGATTCGACTATTTCTAATCTATTGAATATATTTGGATTTTCACGCCTATTTGCCACTACTCACCCGGCTGCCACTTTAGCCCGTGCCGCATGTATTTTTCTATAGCTGTCGATCAGGCGCTGGTGCCTGTCCAGACCTTCCAGTTGCATACTGGTTGGCGTCAGGCCATAAAAGCGCACGCTGCCATCGACCGAACCGATCACCGCATCCATGCGGCTATCGCCAAACATGCGGCGGAAATTGGTTTCGTAATCGGCAAGTTCCAGTTCGTCATCCAGCAATACTTCCAGCACCACATTCAAGGCCTGGTAAAACAATCCGCGCGCCAGTGAGTTGTCGTTATATTGCAAAAAGGCACCCACCAGGTCATGGGCTTCTTCAAACTGCTGTAAAGCGAGCTGAATCAGCAACTTCAGCTCCATTACTGTGAGCTGGCCCCAGTCAGTGTTCTCGTCAAACTCAATGCCAATCAGGGTAGCAATGTCGCCGTAATCATCCAGCTCGTTATTCTCCAGGCGCTCCAGCAAGGCCTCTAGGCAGTCATCGTCCAGGGTATGCAAGTTGAGTATATCTTCGCGGAATAGCAACGCCTTGTTCGTGTTATCCCAGACCAGATCTTCTACCGGATACACTTCCGAATACCCCGGCACAAGGATGCGGCAAGCGGTCGCGCCTAATTGGTCATACACAGCTACGTAAGTTTCTTTGCCCATCTCGGCCAGCATGCCAAACATGGTCGCGGCTTCTTCGGTATTAGCGTTTCCGCCCTGGCCGGAAAAATCCCACTCCACAAACGCATAATCCGCTTTGGCACTGAAAAAGCGCCACGACACCACGCCACTGGAGTCAATAAAGTGTTCAACAAAGTTATTCGGCTCAGTCACGGCTTCGCTGGCAAACGTCGGCTGCGGCAAATCATTCAGGCCTTCAAAACTGCGGCCTTGCAGCAATTCGGTCAGGCTGCGTTCCAGCGCCACTTCCAAGGTTGGATGCGCGCCAAACGAAGCGAACACACCACCAGTACGCGGATTCATTAAAGTCACGCACATGACCGGGTATTGCCCGCCCAAAGAAGCGTCTTTCACCAGCACCGGAAAGCCCTGCTCTTCCAGCCCTTTAATGCCAGCGACCACACCAGGGTATTTCGCCAGCACGTCCTGCGGCACATCTGGCAAGGCAATTTCACCCTCAATGATTTCGCGTTTGACTGCACGCTCAAAAATCTCGGATAAACATTGCACCTGCGCCTCCACCAGCGTATTACCCGCGCTCATGCCGTTGCTGACAAACAGATTTTCCACCAGGTTAGTTGGGAAATACACCGTTTCGCCATCCGACTGGCGCACAAAAGGCAATGAACAGATACCGCGCTCAGCATTGCCGGAATTGGTATCTATCAGGTGCGAGCCGCGCAGCTCGCCATCCGGGTTGTAAATCTCCAGGCAGTAGTCGTCGAGAATCTCTTTCGGCAGCGCATCTTTACGGCCGGGCTTAAACCAGCGCTCGTTCGGGTAATGCACAAATGGAGCATTGGCAATCTCTTCACCCCAGTACGAGCCAGCATAAAAGTGGTTGTTACTCAGCCGCTCGATATACTCGCCCAAAGCCGACGCCAGCGCGCTTTCCTTGGTGGCGCCTTTTCCGTTCGTGAAGCACATCGGTGAATGCGCATCGCGGATATGCAACGACCACACATTGGGAATAATATTGCGCCACGACGCAATCTCAATTTTGATGCCCAGGCTCGCCAGCAAGCCAGACATATTGGCGATGGTTTGCTCCAACGGTAAATCTTTGCCAGTGATATAAGTCTGTGACTCTGTGCCCGGATTAACGGTGAGCAAAGCCTGCGCATCAGCATCCAGGTTCGCGACTTCTTCAATGATGAACTCAGGGCCAGCTTGCACCACCTTCTTCACCGTGCAGCGATCTATCGAACGCAAAATACCGACACGGTCTTTTTCAGAAATATCGGTCGGCAACTCAATCTGGATTTTGAAAATCTGCTTGTAGCGGTCTTCGGGATCAACGATATTGTTGTGCGACAGGCGGATATTGTCGGTTGGAATATTGCGTGTGCTGCAATACAACTTCACAAAATAAGCTGCACACAACGCAGAAGAAGCCAGAAAGTAATCGAACGGGCCAGGTGCCGAGCCATCGCCTTTATAGCGGATAGGCTGGTCGGCAATCACCGTGAAGTCATCGAACTTGGCCTCAAGACGTAACTTATCGAGAAAGTTGACTTTGACTTCCATGGCGAAACTCCAAATGCTGCAAAAAAGATAAGGGCGCTATTATCCCTCACAACGCCTAAGCCGCCTAAGAATAAATGGCAAGCTGCTGATTAAATGCGCTTTTTAGCAGGCATAGGCTGAAACGTCCACGCCACAAACCGGCTTTGTTTCTGGCCCTGCGCCATCTCCACCGTTTTCACCGTCACCGCCTGCACCTTCTTTAGCTCACGGTAGACCAGCGGCAAATTGCTGGCTTTAGAAACCAGCGTGGTGAACCACAGGCACTGTTTAGCAAACTGCTTGCTCTCGCTAATCATGGTGCTTAAAAATGCCGCCTCACCACCCTCAAAAACCAACTCATTCGATTGCCCGCCAAAATTCAGTGCCTGCGGAGGCCGCTTGCCCAACCCGCGCCATTTGCGCTGCGACCCCGCCTGTGCTTCTGCGGCTGACGCATGAAAAGGCGGGTTACATAAAGTGAGCGTAAATTGCTCGCCCGGCAAAATCACTCCCTTGAAGATTGATGCAGGGTTAGGCTGCTGACGCAAAGCGATCTGTTGCTGCAAGCCATTTTCCTCAACAATCTGCTGCGCATTACGCAAAGCCTTTGCATCAATATCCACGCCTAGGCATTCCCAATGATAAGCATGCGCCGCAATCAGCGGATAAACCAGATTGGCACCTGTGCCGATATCCAACAGGCGGACTTGTTCGGGGTTTAAATCTGGATGGCTTTCTGCCAATAAATCCGCCAGATAATGCACATAATCCGCCCGCCCCGGGATAGGCGGACATAAGTAATGCTTTGGAATATCCCACTCAGCGACGCCGTAATACTGTTTGAGCAAAGCCTGATTCAGCGCCTTCACTGCTTGCGGGTTGGCAAAATCGATCGACGCATCGCCGTAAGCATTTGGCCGCACAAAACTAGCCAGTGGTGGATGCGCTTGCACCAGCACAGCAAAATCATAACCCGCGCGATGCAGGTTACGCGGATGCAAGGTAGAGGCGGTGTGGTCAGGCTTCATGAAGTCAGAGCAGAAAGAATGTGGGATAGCGTAGCAGACCAGGCATTATTTCACACCAGGTTATAAAACGGATGCCTAGTTGTTATACTTGTTTGAACTGTTAGCCAAGAATATCCTGGACTCAATATCGATTGGGCAGCCAACGCCGAAAGCGACTAACCATGAAAACAACATCATCCTTAATGCTTATCCTGTTTATTGTTTTAAGCATCACTATGACTGCTTGCACCAACAAAGCCTGGTACGAAGGCGTGAAAGAAGGCGCAAAAAACAACTGCCGCAGCCAGCCACCAGGCGAAGTTGAGCCATGCTTAGAGCGGCTGAATACCAAAACATATGAAGAATATGAAAAAGAGCGCTCGGGCCAGAAATAATCATAAATCGCTGTAGATTAGATACACAGCTACTTCAACAGACTATCAGCCAGGTACATATGCATTTATTAAAACGCTTACTCATCGTATGGATTAGCATTTTTTCAGTATCTGTCTTTGCAGACATGGTAATCGAACCAACGCAACACGCCATTGACGCATGGTATGAAGAGAAAATGGCCGAAGAGACCGTGAACTCTACTGCAGACATGCGCAATATTACCAATCAAGCGCGGATGAAGTGGGATGCAGAGATGAACATTGTGTATAAACGCTTGATGAAAAAGTTGAGCCCCTCTCAACAAGCTGTGCTGCGCAAAGCCCAACAACAATGGCTTAAATACAGAGATGCTGAAGGCAAAGTGATCAGTGAGATTGTTTCATCACAACAAGGCACGATTCATCAGTTGTCCGGCACCAACCTAGGCATGCAGTTAGTGCGGGCACGGGCCTTGAATTTAATCGCATATGAACAAGCGCTTGAAAAGTAACTCAGCGCATTTACTTTTTCTGCTACAGATCACACAACACTGAGCTTTAAACTTTAAATCGCCAGACACCGGAGATATGATGATGGAAGCATCAACAAAAAAGCCGACCATAAAGTCGGCTTCTTAACTGGGTGATTCAAATTACTGGCGATTACGGCGGACTGAAAGTCCTGCCAAGAATAAACCAGCCAACAACATACCGTAAGTTTCAGGCTCAGGCACAGGTGCAGCCACAGCAGGAGCTACAGATAAATTATCCAGCGTTGGATAAGGTAGCCCGGTAATAGAAACCGTGTTGAAAGCTGCAGTGGAGATTGCACCAAAAAACGAATAGGTCGTACTACCAAGCAGCGTGAAAGTGTCACCATTGCCCAGCTTTACCGTAAAGGTTTCCGCATCACCATAAAACTGCCCAAAATTAAACCCGACAGCGTTAGTGTAAGAGGCCAAAGTAATGGTCAAAGTGTTGGTTGGGATGCCCGATTGCCACTCAAGGTAATTTGATTTGTGATAAGCCGCATCGTAATCTAAGTTTTTATTGACACCGTACAACTGACCATCATTATCAAGCTTGTAAGTGATCCCTCCTAGCGTCGTACCACTGCCATAAAAGACATTATTAGCACCACCGCCAGTAAAGTCATACTCGTTGTAAGTTTCAGTCGTAATAATCCCAGCAACATCATCAGACCAACTTGAGAAGTCTGCGTACTCAGTTGTGGCGGCAAAGGCAGAGTTTGCTGCAAAAGATAGCAAGCCCGCAATAAATACTGATTTCATGCTCATAGTAGCCTTGTAAACATTAAAGAATTTTTTAGTTTTCGCAGATTATCACCAAGCACTTACCCCATCAATAGTAATTACGGGCTATTCCTTGGCATACATGACGACTCTGACGGCGCTCGAGAAGTCAAAATGGCGCTTGAACATCGCCTGGCAAGAGTTCGATAGGGCACATGGGAACAAAACCCACGAAAAACGGATTAACAGTCCGCTTGCCTAGTTGCAAGATACAAAAGCCTCCCCAAAACAAAAAAGACCCAAGTACTTCTTGAGTCTCAAATATAAATAGTAGTCTTCTGCGTACGCCCAAGCCGAATAATAAGACCAGGCACTGCGATTATTGCTATCTAGGCCGTAAGCGAGCGACTGAATATAGGCTATGGCTAATTCTATAAACACTCGCCCTCAAGCCCTACTTGCTTCTATTAAATGAAACCCATCCCAGAATGGCGAAGATCACAAGTACAATCGTTTGCGTTGCAGCAAAAGCTGGCGCAGCGGGTGTGGGCGCAAGTATTGCTAAAGGAGGTGTTTTGGCTAAAAGCTGTGCAATCAGCACAAATACATTTAAGTACAATGCCAGAATACTGGTCGCTACAAAAAGCTTTCGCCAACCACCAGCAAGCCCCTTCAGATAAAGGGCAATACTAGCAACGACTAAAACGGCTAATGAAATTGCACCAATAATGTGTGCAGGCAGAATCGTTGTAAATGGAAAGCCAAATCCAGTCACGTTGGTAAGAATGGTCGTAAACATAAAAGTGTTTATCCAGCGACTGTAATAATGGCCCGACATTAATCCACCTGCCATGATCAAGCCTGAAATGATTCCAACCAAACTTAATACAACGTGAATAAGCACAAAAGTATTTGAAACTGTAGTCATGACACCCTCCCAAATTGTTGATCAATCATCGAGCCGTGAATACCGACACTTCATACTTCTAAAAGAGCCCACCAACACTTGTTTAAATAATGGTCGGCTCTGTCATTACTATTTAACTTTACGATCCAAGAAATCATGCATCAACTTCGCAATCAGGTCGCCATCCTCCTCGAGTGCGAAGTGCCCAGTATCTAGCAAGTGCAGTTCAGCTTTTGGCAGATCGCGCAGATACGGTGTAGCGCCTTCACCAGGGAATATTTTGTCGTTTTTACCCCAAACGATCAACATAGGTGGCTGGTGCTTACGGAAGTATTCTTGCCATTTTGGATACAGTGGCGGATTGGTACCATAGCTGTAAAACAACTCCACCTGGATATCCTTATTACCGGGGCGATCCAGATAAGCCTGATCAAGCATCCATGTATCTGGGCTGACATGCTCCACAGGGTCACGATAACCTTCAGTATATTGCCATTTGGTGGCATTCAATTCCAGGACCGGCCGCACTTTTGCAGCATTAGCTTCAGATTTATCTTTCCAGAATGCTTTAACGGGATCCCAAAACGGATTATCAATACCTTCAACATACGCATTGCCATTCTGCACAACGACTGCACTAATCTTTTCTGGATGCGCAGAAGCTAAACGATAGCCAATAGGTGCGCCATAGTCCTGCACATACAACGCATATTTAGTTAATCCGATTTGTGTTGTGAATTTATCAACCACTGCCGCCAAGTTGTCGAAGCTGTAGGTAAATTTATCCATTGCCGGCTGATCACTTTGCCCATAACCTGGGTAGTCAGGAGCTATCACATGGTAACGATCAGCAAGCTTGGGTATCAGATTTCTAAACATATGTGACGACGTTGGGAAACCGTGCAGTAGCAATACCGTTGGCGCGTTTTTAGGCCCAGCCTCCCTGTAAAAAACCTTCACGCCATCAATAGCTACCGTATGATACGACACAGCTGTTTCATACTGGATGCTTGTGCTTGAAACGGGTGGCGCAGCTAAAATCTCCAAGGGTGTGAGTGCGAATGCCGAAACTACTGCACCCAGCAGAATTGGAATATTTACCATCAATCTAACAGTCGCGTTCTTCATCAGTCAGTCCTTTATTGAATATTAAAAGTGAATCAAGCCATCTATCTCATCTGATCCGTCAACTTGCGGAGTGACTTAAATTTAACTGATTGATAATTTGTTGAGAATTGGCGCTGACTGCAATTGATTATTTCGATTGCAGCAATAATCTTCCAGACCTCCGTGCCAAGCCCAGCCAACATGACGACCAACGATTGCGACCGGGCCTCGCATCAGCCAGTCTTGATTGGCTAAGGACGGCTCAGTGCGTGCGATGCGGGTGAGGGAATTTGGGACCTCAGGCGAGTAAAGCACCCGATTGGATGAATGGCATAGAGAAAAGAAAGACGGCTCACATTTCTGCAAGCCGTCTTTTATATTTTGGTAGGGTTCAGAGTCGAACCTTGCAACCGATTTACAAAGCTTTCTTTTTCCTTTTTTGCGCAAATGCAATTAAACCGAACCCGGTTAACATCAAGGCAAAAGATTCAGGCTCAGGCACCGTTGTTAAAAAACTGCCAGAGAGTTTTACTGCCGTAGCGCCGAATGCATAGTAAGGATTGTCGAAAGTATAGCCCCCTTGCGAAGGTGAAACCACTACGACAGTATCTCCGTATCCACCATAGAGAGGCAGTCCCAAATGATCGCCAAAGTAGTACACAATATAATCACCTGCACCCAAGTCAAAAGGTGTGAAAGCTGCATGAATATTATAATTTTGACCTGTGCCTGGCCCCAAGAAACGCTCCGTTTGAGTGTACTCACTGGTATTAAAGGTCTGTGAATAAACTAAGCTATAGGATGAAGCATCATAAAAAGCAACCGTAATATCAGATGGAATATCTACAGGCTCAGAGATAGGATCCGTAGAAAACAGCCCTTTGTAAAAATCAATTGTCTTGATAGTGGCGGCTGAAGTGAGTGAAAATGTTTCTCCAATATACTGAGAAGGATCATCCCATTGGGTTGGATCTAAACAACTAGCGCTAGAACACACTGCACCAAAAGCTTGAGTCGAGCCATAAGGTGCCGATTGATAGACCACACTGTCAGCATGACCTACTTGCGCTGACAACAACATGCCAAAAACCAATATCCACTTCATGACCTTCTCCTCAAATAATTATTTAAATAGACTAGCTGAGAACTATTAATGCAGTTTTAACAATATTACATTGATGATTGGGTGCAACTGATTCTCAATTGTATTCCACATCAATTAAATTTATGGAAATTATTTTATCCGCAGTGAAAACTTGAACGCGACCTAAGGGATTAACCTTAAGTCTCGATCAAAGCGAGTTGTTGCATTTCTATATTTTCTTCTACATAATTGTCTTGTGCACTGGGTAGGTGCCTGTCATCCGTCAATACAAAGCTGTTGAACAGCGCTACTTCTTAAACCTTTTCCCAAAAACATGTTTGTTTCAGCTTGGGCAAAACGGTAGACGGATGACGAGTCGCCAAAGCTTAGGAGACTAACATGTTACATACCCAACACCCGACTACAATAGTCGGAATCAAGCGTTACGCAACCCAACTCAAGAAGCTTCAACAGACTTCTCATAATGAAGCCTTAAATTTAGCAGCAGAGGCTGCTGGATTTCAGAACTTTAGACATGCCCAAAAGTCTCTGAAAAATCTTGAACCACACATACCCTCTTTATCACCACACTCCGGTAAGAATATTTATCTCTCTGCGTATTGGAAAGATAAAAAAGATGGCACCAGCGGGCAAGAGTTAATTACAGTTCAGCTATCTGTTGATTTAACTGTATTACATTCCCCACAAAACAGAATTAATAGTTATGCGATCTCTTCATTCCGAAATTCCGGCCCAGATCATCTGGAGTACAAATTTACTGTACCGAGCCAAGCAGAGGCTAGAGAGAAAATTTGCAAAGCTATCCGAGTACTTCAATTTGTAGACGCAACAAAATTACGCCCCTCCTCTGCACATCGAAAAGTACTACCTAAAGGCGACTACAACAATGCAATCCCCGGTCAAGATCACGCCAGCGTATGGTATGACAGCATTTCAAAGGGTTATGTACTTGTTGATGAACCATATGAAGCGGCTGCAGCGCAGGAAGAAGCCAAAAGAGACTTATGGGCGGCACGCCATGGGCAAGTGATAAGACAGTCCAAATGGCGAGGCATGTACTACCCTGAAATGTGCCACATGTTTTTAATTAGCTCATTAGACAAAGGTGTACCTCTTGATCCAATCATTAAAGCATTAGATGCTTTACCTACTGCAATGACACCGGAATTATGGAATGGCGAAACCATCCCCGCATTACCACCATTTATTAGCCCAGGCGCAATAGCTAAAGACAAAGAAATGAAAGCAAAGCCTAGGGCTATGCCAACAACGGGGCCTTTAAAGACAGTGCAATATAGCTTAGCGTTAACTGGATTGAAGCGTAGACCTAAAACCAAAGTGTCTTTAGAAGTACATAAAAGCATAGGTTCGAGAATCAGCTCAATACTAATGCGTACTTATGAACGTAAAGGCATTTACAACTCCCTTAATTCAGTTCGTTGCGAGCTTGATAATTGGGTTCAATGTGAATATCCAAGTACAGAAGAACTGTCGATGCAGGATTTCAACAATCTGTACTATTCCAGTAGTAAGCAGCTTGATAGAAGAAAATATGACGAGCAATTAAGACTCGAACATTTCGTCAAGTTAAAAGAAATCAAGAAACTACTTACTGAAAACTATCCAGACTGTGAGCCTCTGCGAAAATTAATCAAATTGGTTAAACGCGCAGAGTCATCTCTGGAAAGCTGGAATATTTAGTATGAAGAGCGGCTACGGCCGCTTTTTTTACTTTAATTGCACCTTAAATTCATATAAATAATAAACCTAACACTAAGTCACTTCCGTCAGTAAAAATCCGATTTTCCACACCAAGCCAACATAAAGGCCAACGATCTCCGTCGGGATCACCGTCGCATCAACCAACCCCTGATTGCGTGGCTATGACTCAAGACGTGCGGCTATGGGCAGGGTTAGGGGCTGCTGGCGGGTGAAGTTTCGGAGTCGGCGTGAGAGTGACCAGCCTGAAAATCTCAAAAATATCGGAATTCTGAAAAACTGCAAAACTACACCTACTTGAAAATAGTGAAATTCTGAAAACTGAAAAGCTGTGTTCAAATACTTAAACTAGAAAAGTTATGATGAATGCTTAGGTGACTGAATGTACAACGATGAATTAATTAAAACAGATAAATTAAAAATTGCTATTGGAGAGACAGTTATCAGCTTTCAGTTTATTGAAAACGACCTTGCTTATTTCATTGGTAAGCTTTTATTACTCAAAGAAGATAAAGATGTGCATCGGATTTCTGCTGCTATGAGTTTTAAACAGAAGGTTGATTTCTTTTGTGAAATTTATCCAACTCGGCGATGGAAAAATTGGCCTGAAATGAATATCAAAGCGGTCAAAAATTCTTTGGTAGCCGCTGAAGAATTTAGGAATTCAGTTGTACATTCTTTTTGGTATGTAAGTGGAAAAAGGAAAATTGTCTGGATGAGAAGTAAAGGCTCTTTAAGGTCTAAAACTGGATTGAATCATGTTGATGGGATTGCGGACATACGTGCATTGGAACAAGGTGTGGAAGCACTAAAGAAAATACGTGATTGGTATCTTGGTAAAACTGAGGAATTGATTACTGAAACAACAAAAATCAAAAAACTGACTAAAAAACTCACCCGCCAAGTTAAGTTCTCAGTAGAGCATTAAGAAAAGAAAAACGGCTCACATTTCTGCGAGCCGTCTTTTGTATTTTGGTAGGGTGTGCGGGGATCGAACCCACGACAAACGGATTAAAAGTCCGCTGCTCTACCAGCTGAGCTAACACCCCATCTGTTTCTTGTCTGCCGCTTGTTTTGCGTCAAATTTGAAAGAACGCGATTATGGGGGATGAATTAAATTTGGTCAATGCTGTTTTCGCTTTTTTTGTATAAAAAGTTTATTTTTTTATTCATCCCGTTTTTTCACTTTACATTCCGGGGAATTTACCGCCCATCATGCTGCCCATTCCGCGCATCATTTTTGCCATGCCGCCTTTGCTGAACATCTTCATCATCTTTTGAGTTTCTTCAAACTGGTTGAGCAGGCGGTTCACTTCTTGCACTTGCACGCCGCTACCAGCCGCGATGCGTTTCTTACGCGTGGCTTTGATCAACTCGGGTTTGCGGCGCTCTTCTGGCGTCATGCTATTAATAATGCCTTCGAGGCGGCGCAGTGATTTATCGACGTCGTCGGTATTGATCTTTTGCGCCATGCCGGAAATTTGCGAGGGCATCTTGTCCATCAGCGAAGCCATGCCACCCATTTTTTGCATTTGCATCATTTGCGCTTTAAAGTCTTCGAGGTCGAACTTAGCGCCAGACTTAATCTTATCGGCGACTTTTTGCGCTTCGGCCATGTCGACCTTTTTATGCGCTTCTTCAATCAGGCTTAATACATCGCCCATGCCGAGAATACGGCCAGCCATACGGTCGGGATGGAAAGGTTCCAGGCCATCAACTTTTTCGCTGACACCGATAAACTTGATTGGCTTGCCGGTCACGTGGCGCACAGAGAGTGCAGCACCGCCACGCGCATCACCATCCAGCTTGGTGACAATCACACCGGTGAGTGGCAAGGTCTCGCCAAAGGCTTTGGCGGTGTTGACGGCATCCTGGCCTTGCATGGCGTCAACCACGAACAGGGTTTCAGTCGGCTTGAGGTAGGCATGCAGGTCTTTGATTTCGGCCATCATGGCTTCATCAATCGCCAAACGGCCCGCCGTATCGAAAATCACCACATCGTAGTAACTCTTTCTGGCTTGATCCATGACCTGCGCGGCAATATCGAGCGGCTTTTGCTGTGGGTTGCTGTCAAAGCAGTCAATCTCCAGCTGTTTGGCCAAGGCTTGCAACTGCGTGATCGCCGCCGGCCGATAGACGTCGGCACTGGCCAGTAACACTTTTTTCTTTTGTTCTTTCAGCAGTTTGGCCAGTTTGCCGGAGGTGGTGGTTTTACCAGCCCCTTGCAAACCTGCCATTAAAATCACTACCGGTGGCACCGCTGCCAGGTTAAGGCCTTCGTTGGCTTGTCCCATGAGCGCGGTCAGCTCCTGGTTGACCACCTCAATCACGGCCTGGCCCGGAGTCAGGCTTTGCAAGACATCGCGGCCATTGGCACGCTCTTTAACGCGGGTAATAAAATCTTTCACTACCGGCAACGCCACATCGGCTTCGAGCAGAGCCATGCGTACTTCGCGCATGGCATCGGCAATATTTTCTTCAGTCAAACGTGCTTGGCCGCGCAAGTTTTTAATCACGCCCTGCAAGCGGCCGGTCAGGTTTTCCAGCATGGAATGCCTTTCTTTCACAACAAGTGAATATTCGATGACCTGAATTTTACCTCATGCCAGCCCAACCCTAAAATAAACTAATGCTAAACATCGCGCGCACCGCTGTTACCGTGCTGGTCGAATGCAGCGAGTTTTGCCATAATGCCAGGCATGACTCAACACCTGCTTCCTTACCTGATTGTCGCGTTTGTCTATATGGCGGTGGCGCTGGATTACTGGCGCATTGCCACACAGGGCAAACCAGTTGATGAAAAAGCCTTTCCGTTTCAGCTACACAGCGCGATGGTGGCGCTGGGCCTGGCCATGCATGGCGGGCTGCTGTACCGCGATATTTTTGCCATTGGCTCGCTGAACCTTGGCGTTTACTACGCGCTCTCTGCCATTCTATGGCTGACCGTGCTAATTTACTGGCTGGCAGATTTAAAGCACTCACTGCGTAGCCTGCAAGCCTTTGTGTTGCCCCCTGCCGCCCTGTTTGTGCTGATGCCTGGCTTTGCGGTGAAAGACTACTATGTAGATACGCATGGCTTCACCTTGTTTAACCTGCACATCCTCATTGCTATCGTGGCGTATAGCCTGTTTACCTTTGCGGCGTTGCATGCCTGCCTGATGCGCATGGCTGAGCGTGCCCTGCACCAAAAAAACAGCTGGCTGGCCTTGCCTGACTTTCCGCCACTGATGGTGCTGGATGCCCTGCTATTTAAAGTATTGCATGTTGGCTTTGTGTTGCTGACCATCACACTGATTAGCGGCATGCTGTTTAGCGAAGAGATTTTTGGCAAACCCTTGCAGTTTAATCACAAAACTATTTTCTCTATTGCCTCGTGGCTGATTTACGCCTGGCTATTGTTTGGCCGCTTTAAATACGGCTGGCGCGGCAAAGTCGCCACACGCTGGACGCTGCTGGGCTTTGCTTTATTACTGCTGGCCTATATTGGTAGCCGCTTTGTGCTGCACGTGGTGCTGGGCCGCTAAACGGCTGCACCACCAGAACTACCCTGCTTTCCCCTTGTTTTCCGGCACAATCACTGGCGGCATTTATCGTTATATTTATGGCGCGATGTTTATGTGATTGATAGGTGCAGCCCTTTATTCTACTGGCACCTGTTGTTTGGATGCTCAGCATGAAACCCTCTTTATTATCGATTACGCTTTTATTCTGCCTGGCACTGACTGCTCAGGCAGACGACGTACAAACCCCTGCCAGCCATAGCCCGGTACAGCTAAGTGCCTATCTTGAAAGCTACCTGATCCACGACTTTAACGACCCGGCCAATAACAGGCGGCCGGGATTCGTCTACAGCCACAACGTCACCGACAGCCCCAGCATCAACCTGGCCATGCTGAAAGCCGCACTGACGACTGACCGCATACGCGGCAATCTGGCACTGGGCAGCGGCACCTATATGCGCGCCAACTATGCCGCCGAGCCACATGGCTTGCGCAATATTTATGAAGCTAACCTGGGCCTCAAACTTTCCAGCGAACACGATCTATGGCTGGATATCGGCGTCATGCCATCCCATATTGGTTTTGAGAGTGCAATCGGCATAGACAACTGGACGCTGACGCGCAGCCTGATGGCAGATAACTCGCCTTATTTTGAAACGGGCGCTAAGCTGAGCTACACCACCGAAGATGGCAAGTGGCTGGTCAGTGGTCTGCTGCTCACGGGTTGGCAGCGCATACACCGCCCGGATGGCAACACGACGCTAGCCATCGGCCACCAGCTCACCTATAAGCCCAGCGATAAACTCACCATTAACAGCAGCTCGTTTATTGGCAATGACAAATCAGACGCACAGCGCCAGATGCGCTATTTTCATGATTTTTATATGCAGTGGCAGCTGAATGAGCAATGGGGATTGATCACAGCATTGGATATCGGCGCCGAACAGGCTGCGCCTGGCAGTGATCGCTACAATGTGTGGTTTAGCCCGAATATGGTGCTGCGCTATAGCTACTCAGACCGCCTGCAATTTGCAGCGCGGCTGGAGCACTACAGGGACAAACATGGCGTGATCATCAGCACAGGCACCAACAACGGTTTTCAGACCACCGGCTATTCAGTCAATATAGATTACCGACTTAATACACGCATGGTGTGGCGCAACGAACTACGCCAGTTGAATAGCCGCGACGCCATTTTCGATAAAAACGGCTCGCGGCTGGTGGACAGTAACTTGATGGCAGTGACCGCATTAACCATCAGCTTTTAGATATATTAACGCAGGCTGATCAATGGCCAGCGATGCTCGCTGGCATACGCGGTCAATGTCGGGTCAGCATCCACGGCGACTGGATTGGTCACCAGCTTCATCAATGGCAAGTCGTTATGTGAATCGCTATAAAAATAACTGATTTCAAAATCTGCCAGGGTTTGGCCGCGCACCGCCAGCCAGTCATTAAGACGCGTCACTTTGCCTTGCTGGAAGCTGGGCGTGCCACTGACGCCACCAGTAAATTGGCCGTCGACCATTTCCGGGTCAGTGCCAATCAGGTTCTCAATGCCATAGGCAGTGGCAATCGGCTTGGTGACAAAGCTATTGGTGGCCGTAATCACCATGCACAAATCGCCATTGGCTTTATGCTGGTTGACCAGGTCTTGCGCTTTTTGCGTCATCATTGGGCGAATTACGGTATCCATGTACTTTGTGTGCAATTCGTCCAGAAACGCCTTGGGATGTTGCGACAACGGTTGCAACTGGAACTTGAGGAAAGCATAAATATCCAGGTTACCGTTTTTATAGTCTTCATAAAACTGCTCGTTGCGCGCCTTGTGTTGCTCAGCATCCAGCAGGCCTTCGCTGATCAGGAATACGCTCCAGTTATAGTCACTATCCCCCGCCAGCAGGGTGTTGTCCAAATCAAATAACGCCAAGTTTTGCTTCATACAATCAGTTTCTTTACTTAAATAATTAAACAATAATGATTAAACGATTTGTTCGTCGGGCACCGCTTCTTTGGTGGCGGTTAGCACCAGAAACACGCCGACCAGAATCACGGCCAGCGCAATATATTCCATCAGGTGAATCTGCTCATCGGCAAACCAGACGCCGACCACAAAGGCCACAATCGGATTAACAAAGGTATTACTGCTGGCAACCATGGGCCGCACGTGGTGTAGCAACCAGTGATAAGCAGAAAACGCCACCATGGAACCAAGCACGATCAGGAAAGCAATCGCTGCCCATGACCGCGGCGTGACTTGTGCTGGCCATTGCTCGCCAAATACCAGGCTAAATAGCAAGGCAATCAGGCCGCCGCACAACATCTGGCTGGCCGCGCCCATCAGGCCTTGCGGCATTGCCATATGCTTGCTCCATACCGAGCCCAGCGACCACGAAGCGGCGGCAAACATCAGCAGGCCAGCACTGAGCCAATCTCCTTGCAGGCTACCACGCGTATTCAGCAATAAAATACCACCCAGGCCAATGCCAATCCCCAACCACTCGCGGCGGCTGATTTTGTGCCCCCACGCGCTAGAAAAAATCGCCATCCAGATTGGTGCAGTGGCAATGGCCAAGGCGGCAACACTGGACGAGACATGCAATTGCACATGTGACACCGTACCATTACCCAGCACCGGTAATAGCAGCCCCACCCAGGCCGCGCCACGCCATTGTATGCGTGTGGGCGCCGCATGGCCAAAACCACGCAAGATGATATAAAGCAAAGACCCGGCAATCGTAAAGCGTATGCCCACCATCGCAAATGGTGGAAAGCTCTCAATCGCATATTTGATCGCGAGATAAGTAGAGCCCCAGATAAAGTAGGTACAGGTCAGCGCAATGATCACCAGCAACCAATGATTTCTCTGCGTCATTGCGACTTGCCCAACCTTTCATCCACGAATATTAAATACAAAAAGAAAACGCTTGCCACCCATCAGCAGCAAGCGTTAACTCAGAGCCTGCTTACACCTGCGGGTTCAATTTTTCTGCTTTGGCATACAGCTTGTTCAAGCCGTTCAAATAGGCTTTGGCTGAAGCGACCACAATATCGGTATCCGCGCCCTGACCATTAACGATGCGGCCACCTTTGGACAAGCGCACCGTCACCTCGCCCTGTGCATCCGTGCCGCTGGTGATGTTATTCACCGAATACAGCAACAGCTCAGAGTCACTTTGCGCCACATTTTCAATCGCTTTAAAGGTTGCATCTACCGGGCCACCGCCATCGGCTTCTGTGCGCTGCTCCACCCCGTCGACACTCAACGTCAGGATCGCATGTGGAATCTCGCCAGTTTGCGACGCCACTTGCAGGTAAGACAATTTGAACATCTCGCGCGTATCCTGCACCACCTCGTCACTCACCAGCGCATGCAAGTCTTCATCGAAGATTTCAGACTTTTTATCGGCCAACTCTTTAAAACGGGCAAAAGCAGCGTTCAAGGCATCTTCACTTTCCAGTTCAATGCCCAGCTCTTTCAGGCGAGTGCGGAAAGCATTACGGCCAGACAATTTGCCCAATGTGAGCTTATTGGCACCCCAACCCACGTCTTCGGCCCGCATGATTTCATACGTTTCACGGTGCTTGAGCACGCCATCCTGATGAATGCCGGACTCATGCGCAAACGCATTGGCACCGACAATCGCCTTGTTCGGCTGCACCGGGTAGCCGGTAATGGTAGACACCAGCTTGGAAGACGGCACGATTTGCGTGGTATCAATACGCGTACTCAGGTTGAAAATATCGCTGCGGGTTTTAATCGCCATGACAATTTCTTCCAGGCTGGCGTTACCTGCGCGCTCACCCAGGCCATTGATGGTGCACTCGACCTGACGTGCGCCATTCATCACCGCTGATAGCGAGTTGGCCACTGCCATGCCCAAGTCATTATGGCAGTGTGTAGACCACACGACTTTGTCGGCACCCTTAACGCGCTTGAGCAAAATGGCAAAACGCTCGCCCCACACTTCGGGGATGCTGTAGCCCACGGTATCCGGCACATTGATGGTTTTGGCACCAGCCTCAATCACTGCTTCAAACACACGCACCAGAAAATCAATCTCCGAGCGCACAGCATCTTCGGCTGAAAACTCTACGTCTTCGGTATATTCGCGCGCCCATTTCACCGCTTGCACCGCGCGCTCGACCACCTGGTCTTCGCTCATGCGCAGCTTGTTTTCCATATGGATCTTGCTGGTGGCAATAAAGGTATGGATACGGCCCTTAGCCGCATGCTTGATAGCCTCACCGGCACGGCGCACGTCATTTTCACTGGCACGCGCCAATGAACACACCGTAGAGTTTTTGATAACTTTGGCGATTTCTGAAATCGCATCAAAATCGCCTGGGCTGGCTGCCGCAAAACCGGCTTCGATCACATCTACGCCCAGCTTTTCCAACTGGCGCGCAATGCGGATTTTTTCTTCTTTGGTCATCGCCGCGCCCGGGCTTTGCTCGCCATCACGCAACGTGGTATCAAAAATAATAATGTGTTCCATGAGTTTTCCTAAACCTAACAAGCGAATTTTACTCGCTTGTCCTACAAATGACCATCATACTGCGAGGCACAACCGCCTGGCGACTCGTCCATAAAAAAACGCGCCAGAAACAGCGCGTTTTTATCAACCTAACAATCACTTAAGCAGCGTTCTTTGCTTCCAACCGTTCACGCGCCCACATGTAATATCCAGACAAAGCGTACACAAACACCACGCTGAATAACACTTCTGGCGGACTGTATGAAATCAGCACAAAGGCCAGCACCACCGCCAAAATAGCGACAAACGGTACGGAGTGTCTGAGGTTGATATCTTTACCGCTATAAAACTTGAGGTCAGACACCATGGAACCAGCAGCAAATACGGTCAGGAACCAGGCGATCCACTTCACTTGCAAGGCGCCAAAGAAAATTTCACGGCCATCGATATTGTATTCATAAGACACCCAGACAAATCCGGCAATGAGCGCTGCCGCAGCTGGACTAGGCAAACCCTGAAAGTAGCGTTTGTCCTGAAACGGGTCGTCCAGCTTGGTATTGAAACGCGCCAGACGCAAGGCCGCACAGGCGCAGTAGATAAAGGCGGCAATCCAGCCCAGCTTGTTCATGGGCTGCAAGGCCCACACATACATAATCAGCGCAGGTGCCACGCCAAACGACACCATATCGGCCAGGCTGTCATACTCAGCCCCAAACGCACTCTGCGTGTTCGTCATGCGCGCAACACGACCATCCAGGCCATCCATCACCATGGCAATAAAAATCGCAATCGCTGACTGCTCAAAATGCAGGTTCATCGCCTGCACAATGGCGTAAAAACCACCAAACAATGAGGCAGACGTAAACAAGTTAGGCAGCAGGTAAATGCCACGCTGGCGCAGACTGGTGTGCTGCTCGCGACGTGACAGGCGGTTTTGTGGGTCAACCATAAAGGACTTTTTCAGAATTGCGGAATAGCAGCATTGTTGCGGGCAATCACAAAAAATGCAAGCGCATCTGGCGATTGCAGGCGCCCGCGCGGCGTCAGAAGCTGGTCACGCAGCTGTGGTAAAATAGGCGTTTATTTCAGCCAGTTATCGCCCTTTCATGCAGTTTTCCTTACACAATACCGATGGTCTTGCCAGACGCGGCACCGTTAGCCTGCCACATGGCGAGGTACAAACCCCGGCATTTATGCCAGTCGGCACATACGGCACGGTTAAAGCCATGTCGCCGCAAGAACTCAACGAGATTCAGGCGCACATTGTACTCGGCAACACTTTTCACCTATGGCTACGCCCGGGCTTGGAAGTCATTGCCGCACATGAAGGCCTGCACAAATTCATGGGCTGGGATAAGCCACTCCTGACTGACTCTGGTGGTTTTCAGGTGTGGAGCCTGGGTGACTTGCGTAAAATCAGCGAAGCAGGCGTTAAATTCAAATCCCCTATTAATGGTGATAGCTGTTTTCTCACCCCTGAAGAATCCATGCGCATCCAGCGCGTGCTCAACAGTGACATCGTCATGATTTTTGACGAATGTACACCCTACCCGGCCAGCCACGACCAGGCACGCAAATCGATGGAACTCAGCCAGCGCTGGGCACAACGCAGCCGTGATGCGTTTAATGTCTACCAAACGCAAACCATAGCACACACCCTCACCATGCTCGGCGGCCCTGAAGAAGTGGCGCAATTACGTTCAGACAATACACCTACCAATGGCAATGCATTGTTTGGCATCATCCAGGGCGGCATGTACGAAGACCTGCGCGATATTTCGCGGCAAGGCCTGGAAGCCATCGGTTTTGACGGCTACGCCATCGGCGGCCTGTCGGTTGGTGAACCTAAAGAAGATATGCTGCGTATTCTGGCGCACACCGCGCCGCAAATGCCCAAAGACAAACCGCGCTATTTAATGGGCGTTGGTACACCGGAAGATTTGGTTGATGCTGTCAGTTACGGGATTGATATGTTTGACTGCGTGATGCCTACGCGCAACGCGCGGAATGGCTGGTTGTTCACACAATACGGCGATGTCAAAATCAAGAATGCCAGTTATAAAACCGACACACGTCCGCTGGATGCCGACTGTGAATGCTATACCTGCCAGAACTTCAGCCGTGCTTACCTGCACCATTTATACCGCATAGGTGAGATTCTGGGCGCGCGATTAAATACCATTCATAATTTGCATTATTACCAAGTGTTAATGCAAGGCATGCGGGCAGCAATTGAAGAAAATCGTTTTGAGGCTTTCAAGGCTGAGTTTGCTCGGAAGCGAGCGGAGAAGCGTTAAGCCTCCTCATTTAGCGTTAATGTAAAAGATCGCTCTTCTCGCCGTGCTGGTGGATTGACTTAAAATTCTTTTTCGCCTCTCGGCGAGTCACTTTCTGATGCTTGCCCCTCAGAAAGTAACCAAAGAGGAGGGCACCCAGCCATCACGGCCTACGGCTCCCTTGCGTTGCTCAACAAAATAAGACGGTCACGAAACTCAACCTTGCAGCTCACACAAAACGTGAGCTGCTGCGGGATTCGGACAGTCGCTCCCTCTACTCTTATTTTGTCTCCGCTACTCAGCGTGATGGAATGGGATTGATCTCACCAAACTAACATTGTCGAAATCTGAACGATTCAAAAACCGGATTCTTTTATTAAACCTGCTAAACGATGGCGCTCGCAGGTTTTCGGGGTCCCCATCTGCCGCGCCGAGCAACGCAGGATTGGCGGGAGTAGTCGGCAAGCAACTGTTTGAGCTCCGTAGGAGCGAGTTTTTGATTGCCGCCCGACAAGCCGAGTAGCACAGGATACAAGCGGAAGTTGGGGTGCACTTTCTTTTGGTTACTTGTTCTTTGTGCAAGCAAAGAAAAGTAACTCGCCGAAAAGGCGAAAAGCAACCGTCAAACCAAAGAACAACCTTTTATTGCAATCACTCCACCTCAGCATCAACACACGATAAAAAAGCCAGCACGCAAACAGGTGCTGGCTTTTAAACGTTGACTGACATCACTAACCAAATTGCAAATCAGGCTTTTTTGCGCAGACGCAACCAAAGCGGCACCAGACCAACCGCAAACAAGGCCATTGGCTCAGGTTCGGGCACCATGGTCGCCGTACGGAAAATCACTTCACCTAAACCAGGCTGTGGACCGCCATCAGTGGTCAGGATTTCCATGTGTACGTAACGGGTAGAAACGTCACCGAAAGTAAATGCCTGACCAGGATCTGCCGCAGTGTAATTCGAACCTACCGCAGTAAAGCCACCCAGTAAACCGCTGTTGCCATTGCTAAAGTCATTGTCATTATCGGCATATAAATTAAATTGCAATACCGAGCCAGTATTGGCGGTCGCCCATAACCCGATGGCATCGATATTGTACACAGCACCCAGGTCATAACTAAAGCTGCCAAAAGGGCCTACACTGAAACCTGAATTCAACGCGGACAGGCCATCGTGCGTCGTACCGGCGACAAAGCTGTCAAAGTCTGTCACACCTGCAATATAGCCTGCAGATAAGCCCGACTGGTTGATCTGATTCACCAGTGCATACGAGCCACCAAAATCAGATGTTGACGCGCCCACTGTCGCTGGCTGCACAATCACCCCTGCTTGCGCCAACTGGCAAGACATCGCCAAAGAAACTGCTGCCAAACACTTTATATAATGTTGCATACGCTCCTCCAATTTTAAAAAAATAGTCGTGAACTGCTTTTATCGCCAATGACAATGGCGACCAATCATTAAAATACTTTTACAATTCACAGTCAAGCGTTATTGCGCAGTCATACAGATCGCTGATGACAGATTAACAAGGCTCTATGATAGAATCATGCGTTATTTTCAGTATGACTTAGGAATAGATATGTTTATCAGCAACGCCTACGCAGCTGGCGCCCCAGCCACCGACATCATGAGCTTTTTGCCTATGGTGGTGATTTTTGTCTTGTTTTACTTTATGTTGATCCGTCCGCAGATCAAACAGGCAAAACAGCATAAATCCATGCTGGAAACCCTGAAGGCTGGTGATGAAGTGGCAACCACCGGTGGTATCGTTGGCAAAGTGACTAAAGTGAGCGAAAACTTTGTCAGCATTGAAATCGCGGCCAATACAGTGGTCAATGTGCAAAAACACACGGTGCAGACCCTGTTGCCAGCGGGCACATTGAAGTCCATTTAACCCACACAAGACACGCCTGTCTTTCATTCTGAACTAGAGTTTGTTATGAACCGTTATCCGATATGGAAATTCGTGCTGATCGGCACAGTGTTTATCATTGGCCTGCTGTACACGATCCCCAACTTTTTTGGTGAATCGCCAGCGGTGCAAATCAGCCCGGCCAAAACCTCACTCAAAGTAGATGAGAGCCTGCTACAGAGAGTGGAAGACACGTTGAAACTGGCCAACATCCCGTTTGACGGTTTGTTTATGGATGCCAGCGGCGTGAAAGTGCGTTTTGCCAATACGGATACGCAATTGCTGGCTAAAGACAAACTGGTTGGCAACCTGGGTAAAGACTACACCGTGGCGCTCAACCTGGTACCACAAACACCAAACTGGCTGCAAAGCATAGGCGCCAAGCCGATGTATTTGGGCCTGGACTTGCGTGGTGGTGTGCACTTTCTGCTGCAAGTGGACATGAAAGCGGCGCTGGATAAAGCTGCAGAAAGTACGGTTGGCGACTTCCGCATGTCTTTGCGCAAGGAAAAAATCAATTACTACGGCATTGAGCGTCAAGGCCAGGTGGTGGTGATTAAATTTGAATCAGAAGCGGAAGCAACTAAAGCACGTAATCTGTTAGCCAAAGATTTTTCTGACCTGACCTACAAAATTGCAGGCAGCGATAAAGACTTTAGCGTCACGGCCAGCATGAGCGCGGTAGCACAAAAACGCATCCAGGAATTTGCGCTCAAGCAAAACTTGCAAACCCTGCATAACCGGATTAACGAATTGGGCGTGGCTGAGCCTATCGTGCAACAACAAGGCGTGGACCGTATTGTGGTGCAATTACCTGGCGTACAGGATACGGCTAAAGCCAAGGAAATCCTAGGTCGCACGGCAACGCTGGAAATCCGCATGGTGGATGAAGAAAAATCCGACATGGCAACGCTACAAAAGGCGCAAGCTGGCCAGGTGCCCTTTGGTGACGAATTGTTTTCTGATCGTGAAGGCCGCCCGGTACTGGTGAAAAAGAGCGTGGTGCTCACCGGTGACCGTATTACCGATGCAGGCCCTGGCGTGAATGGCCAGAATGGTTCTTCCGTGGTCAACGTGACGCTGGATGGCCGTGGTGCAGGCATCTTTAAAAACGTGACCCGTGAAAACGTCGGCAAACGCATGGCGATTCTACTGATTGAAAAAGGCAGCACCGAAGTGGTCACCGCACCGGTGATTAACGAAGAAATTGGCGGCGGTCGCGTACAGATTTCCGGCATGGCGAATGCCCAGGAAGCCACCGACATTTCACTGCTGCTGCGTGCGGGTGCACTGGCGGCACCGATGGAAATCATCGAAGAACGTACCGTTGGCCCAAGCATGGGTGAAGAAAACATCAAACGCGGCGTGCATTCTACGTTGTGGGGCTTTGCTGCGATTGCGGTGATGATGATTGTTTACTACATGGTCTTTGGTGGTGTTTCTGTCATGGCACTGGGCGTCAACCTGTTGTTGCTGGTGGCAATTCTCTCCATGCTGCAAGCGACACTGACCTTGCCAGGCCTGGCAGCGATTGCACTGGCACTGGGCATGGCGATTGATGCCAACGTGCTGATTAACGAACGTATCCGTGAAGAGCTGCGCAACGGCAACACGCCACAAGCCAGTATCCACGCGGGTTACGACCGCGCATTCGATACCATTCTGGACTCCAACGTCACCACACTAATTGCCGGTCTGGCCTTATTTATGTTTGGTACCGGCCCAATCAAGGGCTTTGCCGTGGTACACGTGTTAGGCATTATGACTTCCATGTTTAGCGCCGTGCTGGTCTCCCGTGCACTGGTCAATTTGTTGTACGGCTACCGCCGCAAGATCGAGCATCTGCCGATTGGTTAATCGCCATCGCATCGCCGCTGACAACGCATAAAAGAGAATAGATTATGGAATTATTCAGAATTAAAAAAGATATCCCGTTCATGAGTTACGGGCGTCTAACCACCTCGATTTCGCTGATTACCTTTATATTGGCGATCTTTTTCCTGCTGCATCGCGGCCTGAATTACGGCGTCGACTTTACTGGCGGCACGGTCATGGAGGTGCACTACTCGGCTGCGGCCAATATTGAGCAGATCCGCCAGGTGATGGATGGTGTTGGCTTGAAAGATGTCACCGTACAAAACTTTGGCTCTAGCCAGGATGTACTGATCCGCCTGCCGGTGAAAAAAGAGCTGTCAATCGCGCAATTATCCGAAAAAATCTCCAGCGCATTAAAGGCGGCAGATGCAGGGGCAGAAATTCGTCGCGTTGAATCAGTAGGCTCACAAGTTGGTGAAGAGCTATATGAAAACGGCGCACTGGCCTTGCTGCTGGTGTGTGCGGGCATCATGGGCTATCTGGCACTGCGCTTTGAATGGCGTTTTGCGGTAGCCGCGATTATCGCCAATATGCACGACGTCATTATTATCCTCGGCTTCTTCGCCTTCTTCCAATGGGAGTTTAACCTCACGGTACTGGCGGCGATTCTCGCGGTATTGGGTTACTCAGTGAACGAATCCGTGGTGGTGTTTGACCGCGTGCGTGAGAACTTCAAAAAGATGCGTAAAGCAAGCGCGGTGCAGGTGATCGACAATGCGATTACACGCACCATGTCACGCACCATCATTACCCACATGATGACGCAGACCATGGTCTGTTCCATGCTGTTCTTTGGTGGCGAAACCTTGCACAACTTCTCACTGGCACTGACCATCGGCATTTTGTTTGGTATTTACTCGTCAGTACTGGTCGCCTGCCCGATTGCTATGTGGCTGGGCGTGAGCCGCGCCAACCTGATTGGCGACACCGAGAAAAAACCGAAAGAAGATGAGGCAGCCGTTGCGCCTTAAGTGATTGCCTTTTAAGCGGCATCGATAAACTGTCACGATGCTTGATTTTTAGCCACTGGTGGGTACACTAGTGGCTTCTTGTTTTTAACTCCACTCTTTTGGACAACATCCCATTAAGCTGGCAGATTGGTCTGCTCTTGCTGTTGCTGTCACTGACAGCCTTTTTCTCCATCGCCGAAACCAGCCTGATGTCGCTCAACCGTTACCGGATGCGGCACCTCGCCAAAGAAGGTCATCGCGGCGCCAAACTGGCCAGCCGCCTCATTGCACAAACCGATAAAACACTGGGCGCCATTCTATTAGGCAATACCTTTTGTATCGTTGGCTCCTCTACCTTAGAAGTCGTGATTTCAGAACGCCTGTTTGGCGAAGGCGATTACGTCCTGATGTTTGGCTCGTTGGCCATCACCTTTGCCATCCTCGTCTTCAGTGAAATATCGCCTAAAGTCATCGCCGCCGCCCATGCCGAAAAACTTGGTTTTGCCAGCAGCTATTTACTCTACCCCATTCTCTGGCTGTTCACGCCGGTGGTCTGGTTTGTCAACTTATTCGTCAAAGCCTTCCTTAAATTGCTGGGTGTACGCGTCAATTTTGACGAGCAGGCGCAATCAGTCACCACCGAGGAATTACGCAGCATTGTCAGCGATGCCGGGCAATATATTCCTTCGCAAAGCCGCACCATTCTGCTGAACCTGCTAGACCTCGAAGACATTATTGTTGACGACGCGATGACCGCGCATACCATGGTTGAATTTATTGACCTCGACCATACGATAGACCAGATCATGGAACAACTGGCGCGCAGCCATCATTCGCGCCTGCCGGTGAGGCAAGGTGACCACGAAGATATCGTCGGTATTTTGCATGTACGCAAGGTGCTGCCTCTGCTGCGTGATTTTCACATCGGCAAAGCACCAACCAAAGCACTGCTACAGGCGGCCATGAGCCTGCCTTACTATATTCCGTCCGGCACTCCGCTTTACACGCAATTGCAACAGTTTCAGAAGCGACATGAACGCATTGCGCTGGTCGTCGATGAATATGGTGAGTTCAAGGGCTTGCTGACACTGGAAGATATTCTGGAAGAAGTGGTGGGGGAATTCACCACCCAGTCACCCGAGCATGCCAGCCACTTCCATCAACATGAAGACGGCAGCTGGCTGGTCGATGGCGGCAGCCTGCTGCGAGATCTCAACCGTAAATTGAAACTCTCCCTGCCTACCGACGGTCCACGCACATTGAATGGTTTAATTCTTGAGCACTTTGAAGGCATTCCGGAGCCCGACACCAGCTTTAAAATCGGTGAACATAAGCTGGAAATCCTCGACGTACAGGACCGTATCGTCAAGCGCGTCAAAATTTATCTTTAAAAAGCCGGACTTCTCCTGCATCAGGCCCTTGAATTTTTCAATACAAGGCGCAAAATAGGTTCTAAGACAGGTATACAAAACTATGGTACGACCCAAGCGTGAAGGTGATCTGGCTCTTGAATCCCAGGTTGCCAAACCCAAGCCTCCAGAGTTATATAAGGTGTTGTTGCTCAACGACGACTACACCCCCATGGAGTTTGTCGTCGCCGTCATTGAACGTTTTTTTAACAAGTCTCGTGAACAAGCGACACAAATCATGCTCCAAGTACATACAGAGGGCATGGGCGTATGTGGCGTTTACCCACAGGATATTGCAGAAACCAAAATGCATCAGGTCTTGGAATCTGCCCGCGAAGCACAACACCCTTTGCAATGTGTGATTGAAGCCGCTTGAAACGCGACCGCCAGATGCCAAAGATGCGAGATGAAACGGTTCCAATCGGATGGCTCACGGTGATGTCCAGTCGTAGCATCCTGAGAATATCGGGCAAATACACTGACATACTTGCGGTTAAAGTCAGATTGCACAGTGGTAGCATGGTAATGAGGTGATTCTGGCGAGCTTGACTCATATAAAAGTGAGCAAAAAGCAGCGACGACACATTGAATTTTTTGGAAAAAAGCACGATAACAATAAACAGACAGGTTTTACCGGTATTGCATGAAGTTACGTCTGTGAATGAGGCGTTTTTTGTAGTGTAGTGTATTAAGGAAAGTCATCATGATTGCTCAAGAACTTGAAGTTAGCCTGCACATGGCGTTTATGGACGCGCGACAAAAGCGTCACGAATTAATTACGGTTGAGCATCTGTTACTGGCTATGTTGGACAACCCAACCGCCGCAGAAGTCCTGCGCGCTTGCGGTGCCAAATTTGACACACTGCGCAGTGAACTGAGTCAATATATCGAAGAACACACCCCGACAGTGGCCGGGACTGAAGAGGTTGACACGCAACCGACCCTGGGCTTTCAACGGGTGATTCAGCGTGCCATGCTGCACGTACAGTCTTCCGGCAAAAAAGAAGTCACCGGCGCCAATGTGCTGGTTGCGATCTATGGTGAAAAAGATTCCCATGCCGTATTTTTCCTGCATCAGCAAGGCGTCACTCGCCTGGATGTGGTTAACTTTATTTCGCATGGCGTGGCTAAAATCCAGGAAAATGAACCCAAGGCATCCAGCACTGAGCAGGAAACTGAAGGCGAAAGCGTCAGCACCGGCGCACTGGAAAGCTTTACCCTCAACCTGAACGCACAAGTGATTGCTGGCAAAATCGACCCATTGATCGGTCGCAGTCAGGAGCTGGAACGTGTGATCCAGACCTTGTGCCGTCGTCGCAAGAACAATCCTTTACTGGTAGGCGAAGCTGGTGTGGGTAAAACCGCCATTGCGGAAGGCCTGGCGTCGCGTATCGTCAGCAATGACATTCCGGAAGTACTGGAAAATGCCACGGTTTACTCACTGGATATGGGCGCCCTGCTGGCTGGCACCAAATACCGTGGTGACTTTGAGCAGCGTCTGAAAGCCGTCATGAAACAGCTGGCCGAGAAGCCTGATGCAATTCTGTTTATTGACGAAATCCATACCCTGATTGGCGCAGGTTCGGCCAGTGGTGGTACGCTGGATGCCAGCAACCTGCTGAAACCAGCCTTGTCCAATGGCTCACTCAAATGCATAGGCGCCACGACTTATCAGGAATATCGCGGCATCTTTGAAAAAGACCATGCCTTGTCACGTCGTTTCCAGAAGATCGACGTGCAAGAACCTAGCGTGGCCGAAACCATTGAGATTCTCAAAGGCCTGAAAACCAAATTTGAAGAGCACCATAGCGTGAAATACAGCGCCAGTGCTTTAACAGTGGCAGCTGAGTTATCAGCCAAGTACATTAACGACCGCCATCTGCCAGATAAGGCGATTGACGTGATTGATGAAGCCGGTGCTGCGCAGCGTATTCTGCCAAAGAGCAAACAGAAGAAAATTATTGGCAATAAAGAGATTGAAGAAATCATTGCCAAAATTGCGCGTATTCCGCCCAAAAACATTTCCAGCGATGACCGCAATGCGCTGAAAACACTGGAGCGCGACCTGAAAGCAGTCGTATTCGGCCAGGACAAAGCGATTGAAGTGCTGTCTTCTGCCGTCAAAATGGCGCGTAGCGGCTTGGGTAACAGCAGCAAACCGATTGGTAGCTTCCTGTTTGCGGGCCCGACCGGGGTGGGTAAAACCGAGGTGGCCAAGCAATTGGCTTATGTGCTCGGCATTGAATTGCTGCGTTTTGACATGTCGGAATATATGGAGCGTCACGCAGTGTCGCGCCTGATTGGTGCGCCTCCGGGCTATGTTGGTTTTGACCAGGGTGGCCTGCTGACCGAAGCCGTGACCAAGCAACCTTACTGCGTGCTGTTACTGGACGAAATTGAGAAAGCGCATCCGGATATTTTCAATATCCTGCTGCAAGTGATGGATCATGGCACCTTGACTGATAATAATGGCCGCAAAGCAGATTTCCGCAATGTGACGATTATCATGACCACCAATGCAGGTGCGGAAAACCTGTCTAAATCGAGCATAGGCTTTACCAACAGTAAAGACAGTACCGATGAAGCGGCTGACCTCAAGCGTTTCTTCAGCCCTGAATTCCGTAACCGTCTGGATGCGACGGTATCATTCAGCGCACTGAATCAGGATGTCATTCTGCGTGTGGTCGACAAGTTCCTCATGCAGCTGGAAGATCAATTGCATGAGAAGAAAGTGGATGTCACCTTTAGTGATGAGCTCAAGGCCTACCTGGGTAAAAAAGGCTTCGACCCGTTGATGGGTGCACGCCCAATGGCAAGACTGATTCAGGATACGATACGCAAGGCACTGGCGGATGAGCTGCTGTTCGGTCGCCTGAACGACGGTGGTCTTGTCCATATCGACATTGATGACAACGATCAGATTAAACTGATTTTTAAAGAAGAAACCATTTCAGCCTAATCTGGCTGGAACTTTGATACCACGGTGACATCTACTACAATGTCGCCGTGGCTTTCCCGCACCAGTTTGGTGCAAAAAATCCCCAACGCACTACCATATCTGCCTATTTAGGTCACGGATGACATAAAATCAATACGTTAGGTGTTCCCATATTGATGGTATAGTTATTGCTGTAAATGTATTGCCTGACAGATATGATGTTGTAATGCAAAAGATATTTTATTTTCTACATGTGTTGTGTTTGCTGTTTGCTTTGCAGACAACGGCTGCCGAACCGGCGGTCACGACTTCGCTATTAGAAACCGGCATCTCGGCGGCAAGCCTCTCCAATGCCATTGATGACAGTTTATCCGCCGACTTTGGCCAAGGCAGTTGTTGCGTCGACATGCTGGAAATCGCCGAAGTAGATGTCGACAAAATCCTGCTACCTGGGTTTAGCTACCCGCTGCATAAAACCACCTACCTCGCCCCTGAGCATCATCTATCCTCCTATCACCTGCAACTCGGCTTCTGGCTTGACCGGCCGCCCCAACTCGCTTAACAACTTTCCCAACCTTTTAGCTTTATTGGCTGAAAGCGTCATTTTAATTATTAGTTAAGGTGGCTGTGACATTATGATATGAACAGTCACCTGAAAAAGGATCGTTATGTTAAGTTCGACCCGCTGGCGGAAAGCATGCAGGCTATTGTGGCTATATTGCTGCATTACCCCCGTTGCATTTGCAGAAACCACTTTTGACCTGAAAACCCTGCTGGATAAAGCCGTGGCCGAAAACCCGATGATGGCTGTCAGCAAAGCACAAATTGAAGCCGCTGCGGCAGGCATCACCGTTGCAAGATCTTTCTATAACCCGGACCTGGAAGTGATGGCAGGACCAGCCAGATACCGTGGTGTGCCAACGCCAGGTGCCAGCGAAAGAAACTATGGCGTCACCATTTCGCAACCGCTGGACTTTCCCGGTACACGTAGCTCGCGCCGTGAACTGGCTGAACAGCAACTGACTTACGCTGAAAAAGGCATCCAGACCACGAGCTTTGATCTGCGCAACCTGATCAAACAGGCCTATCTGACGGTGCTCTTGCGCCAGCAGATTCTGCATATGCTGGGTGCGAACCTCAGCATCTTGCAGGAAATCCAGACCAAAATAAAACGCAAGGTAGATGTGGGTGAGGCCGCAAGATATGAGCTGATCAAGGCGGATACTGAGGTGCTGGCAGCAGAACGTGATTATGCCAGTGCACAAACCCGTATTGATGAAGCCAAAGCGATTTTGCGCGGCATGATAGGCAATATGCCAGACACGTTCGAAGTCAAATCTGAACTACCCACGATCTCAACCCTGCCCAGTATCATCGACTTACGCAAGTCTGCCGAAAACAACCCTTACCTGCAACAGCTGATCACGGCAAAAGACAGTGCGGAAGCCAAACTCAAACTGGAGCAATCCTTACGCTTTCCTGGCCTCACCTTGAAATCCGACTTTACCCAAGATCCTGACCTCAACACATTCAGAGTCGGTGTCGTGGTGCCATTACCCGTCTGGAACCGCCGTGACGGCCAGATTGCACAAGCCGCCGCCGGCATTGAGGAGGCAGATGCCAATATCAAGTTGCAACACCAGTTGCTGCGTAAAGAGATTGATAGTGCCTACCAACGTACCGTGATCGCCAGCAACCAGCTCAAAGTATTTGAAAATGGCTTGCTGCAACAATCAGAAGCGACCCTCAGTCGCGCAGAAGCCGCTTATAAATTCGGAGAACGCGGCATCCTGGAATACCTGGATGCGCAACGCGTCAATCGTGATGTCAAACGTGACTATCTGATTGCCAAATTCGATTATTTTTTCAGTGTATTGCAAATCGAACGCTTCATCGGTTCGGATTTGGTTCAACCTTAAGGGGATGGTCATGTCTCGTGTTTTATTTTCAACTTTGCTAGCTGCCGCGCTGGCTGTCATGTCTACCGCGTGCACAGAAAAAGCTGCCCCGGCCCCAGAAACCAAAGAGGTCGTGGACCCAAGCCTGGTCATGCTGACCAAAGAACTGGCTGCTAACGTCAGCATCGGCCCGGTCGCCGAACTCGATTTTGTCGATACCTTGCGTATTCCTGGTCGCATCCAGGTCGATGAACAATATGAATCCAGAGCTGGCGCATCTATCACCGGCCGTATCAGCACGCTGGATGTCAATCTGGGCGATGAAGTGAAAGCGGGCCAGCGACTGGCCGTGATTAAGAGTACAGAGCTAGCGCAATATCAACTAAGTTACATCAAAGCCAGCCAGCAGATGCAATTACAAACCAAAGCGGTCGACCGCGCCAAACAATTGCTGGAAGCTGATGTGATCAGCCTGGCGGAATTGCAGCGCCGTGAAGGTGAACTCAATGCCGCCAATGCCGAATTGAATGCCGCCCGTGACCAGTTACTGGTACTCGGCATGCCGCCTGCCAGCATTTCCCAGTTGGGTTTGCATAACAGTGGCATGTCAACCAGCCAGGTGAACTCTAAAATCACCGGCACGGTGATTGCACGTAAAGCCAGGCTGGGCCAGGTGGTAGCACCGGCAGAAGAACTGTTTGTGATTGCTGACTTGTCGCATGTATGGGCAGTGGCAGAAATCCCGGAGCAGCAAATTGCACACATTAGAGAAGGCCAGTCGCTGGATATTGAAGTACCGGCACTGGATGATGCTGAACTGACGGGTACGCTGGCATTTGTAGGTGATATCGTAAATCCGGCCACGCGTACCGTGATGGCGCGCGCCAATATCAGCAACGAAAAAATGCTGTTAAAGCCGGATATGCTGATTACCATTTTGCTGGAAGCCAAACCGGAGAAAGTCATTGCGATTCCGTCCACCGCTGTGGTGCGTGAAAACAATGCCGACCATGTGTTTGTACAAACCCTAAAATCCACCCAGTATAAATTGCTGCCAGTCACCCTGGGCCGGACTTATCAAGGCAACAGAGAAGTACTGCAAGGCTTGCAACCAGGCGATCAAATCGTGCTCGATGGCGCGTTTCATGTCAACAATGAACGCAAGCGCAAAGAAATGGAGTAAGGCATGATTGAATCCCTAATTCGAGGCGCGCTTAAGCAGCGCCTGATTGTGCTGGTCCTGGCTGTCGGATTTATCCTTGCTGGCCTGTTTGCAGTTAAAAAACTGTCTGTCGATGCTTTCCCGGATGTGACTAACGTTCAGGTCATGATTGCCACACAGGCCACCGGCAAGTCGCCGGAAGAAGTCGAACGCTTCATCACCGTACCGCTGGAAATCGCCATGACGGGCTTGCCCGGCCTGACCGAAATGCGCTCGGTGAATAAAAATGCCTTATCCCTGATCACGCTGGTATTTACCGACAGCACCGACGTCTACTTTGCCCGGCAACTGGTGATGGAACGGCTGATGGAAGTGATGGAGCGCATGCCACAAGGCGTAACACCTATCCTCGGACCTGTGTCTACTGGCCTGGGCGAGGTCTATCAATTCACGCTGGATAAACCGGATGACGGTAAAAAGGCATTGACGCAAGCTGATCTGACAGAGCGTAGAGCGATTCAGGACTGGGTGGTACGCCCATTGCTACGCGGCATCCCAGGCGTGGCTGAAATCAACTCGCAAGGCGGCTACGTCAAGCAGTACCAGGTGCTGGTCAACCCGGACCGCATGACGCATTTTTCGATCAAACTCAAAGATGTGTATGAAGCACTGGCGCGTAATAACGCCAACAGCGGCGGCGGCATTTTGCCGCATTATGCCGAACAGTATCTGATTCGTGGTGTCGGCCTGGTGCAAAACCTGGACGATATCCGTAACATGGTGCTAAAAGAAGAAAATGGCACGCCGGTCTATATCCGCGACGTCGCAGAAGTCACCATCGGCCATGAGGTACGTGTGGGTGTGGTGCTCAAAAATGGCGATACGGAATCCGTCGGTGGCATTGTCATCATGATGCGTGGCGGCAACGCCAAGGAAGTAGTAAGCCGCATCAAAGCCCGTGTGGAAGAAATCAACAGCAAAGGCATGTTGCCACATGGCCTGCAGATTGTGCCCTACTATGATCGCAGCGAGTTAGTTGATGCGGCCTTGCACACCGTCACCAAAGTGCTGATTGAAGGCATTATCCTGGTGATTGTGATTCTGTTCCTGTTCCTGGGCGATGTACGCTCCAGCCTGATTGTGGTCGGCACCTTGATCCTGACGCCTTTGATCACCTTTATGGTCATGAACCATTACGGTATTTCTGCCAACCTCATGTCATTGGGTGGCCTGGCCATCGCCATTGGCCTGATGGTCGATGGCTCTGTCGTGGTGGTGGAGAATACCTTTCACCATTTGGGACATCGCAAAGATGAAAGCAGAATCCGCGTCGCCCTGGAAGCGGCGACGGAAGTGGCTACACCGGTATTGTTTGGCGTCGGCATCATTATCCTGGTGTTCTTGCCCCTAATGACACTGGAAGGCATGGAAGGCAAAATGTTTGCGCCTTTGGCCTACACCATTGCCATTGCGCTGTTTGTGTCGCTGGTATTGTCGCTGACCCTGACACCAGCCCTGTGCTCCTATATGCTCAAAGGCGGCAGTGGCGACGATACCAAGCTGATACAAGCCATTAAACGACCATATTTATCAGCACTGAACTGGGTGCTTGATAATGAGAAGAAAACCATCCTGGCCTCGGCCCTGGTCTTTGTTGGCACGATTGCGCTGTTTCCATTTTTGGGCACCTCATTTATCCCGGAAATGAAAGAAGGCTCTATCGTCCCCGGCATTAACCGCGTGCCTAATATCTCTCTGGAAGAATCCATGAAAATGGAGAGCAAGGCGATGAAGCTGATCATGGAGCAAGTGCCTGGTATCAAATCGGCCATCTCCGGACTGGGTCGCGGTGAAAGCCCGGCCGATGCACAGGCACAAAACGAATCTACGCCGATTATTAGCCTCAAGCCGCGTGATCAGTGGCCCGAGGGATGGACCCAGGATGATATTGCTGAAAAAATGCGTCAAGTACTGGAGAAGTATATTCCGGGTGTACAAATCATCATGGCACAACCGATCTCTGACCGCGTCGATGAGCTGCTGACCGGTGTGCGTGCCGACGTAGCGGTGAAGATTTTTGGTGAAGACCTGGATGCACTCAAGCAAAAAGCAGATGAGATCGCCAAAATTGCAGGCTCGGTGACAGGCGCCACTGAAATCAAGGTAGAGAAAGTCTCAGGGCAGCAATACCTGAATATCACGATTGACCGTCAGGCCATTGCCCGTCATGGTATCAATGCATCTGATGTCCATGATGTGATTGAAACCGCCATAGGCGGCAAAATTGCGACTGAGATTTTTGAAGGCCAGCGCCGTTTCTCAGCGGCGGTGCGTTATCCGGAATCCTTCCGCAATAATGAAGAAGCCATCCGCAACATTATGCTGACTTCGCCCAATGGCTCACGTGTCGCGCTGGAAGATCTGGCCGATATCGAGATCAAGGATGGCCCGGCGCAAATCAGTCGTGAATTGGCCAAACGCCGTATCGTGATTGGCGTCAATGTCAAAGACCGCGACCTCGGTGGCTTTGTGGCTGAGTTGCAACAGGTGCTGGGGCAAAAACTGCAGTTGCCGGATGGGTATTATCTGGAGTACGGTGGCCAGTTCCAGAACATGGAACGCGCCATGGGCCATTTGATGATCATTATCCCGGTGACCATTGCGGCCATTTTCTTCCTGCTGTTCCTGTTGTTCCAGTCTTTGCGGTTTGCCACCATGATTATTCTGGTGCTACCCTTTGCCTCAATTGGTGGCGTGATTGCCTTGTTTGTCACAGGTGAGTACTTGTCAGTTCCGGCATCAGTAGGTTTTATTGCCTTGTGGGGGATCGCAGTGCTCAACGCGGTGGTACTGGTATCGTATATCCGCACCCTGCGTGAAGAAGGCCTGAGTCAACTCGAAGCTATCCGCAAAGGCTGCGCCCAGCGCTTCAGGCCGGTGATGATGACCGCCACGGTGGCCATGCTGGGGCTGGTGCCATTCCTGTTTGCGACAGGCCCAGGCGCCGAGGTACAGCGACCGTTGGCGATTGTAGTGATTGGTGGCTTGATTACCTCTACCCTGCTCACGCTGATTGTGGTGCCTACCCTCTATCGTAAGTTTGAAGAAAGTAAAATAGAGGCATAATGCTGCCCCAGTGAGTCTATGCTCTAAAGGATATTTTTATGAAAGAAATCAAAGCAGTCATACAACCGGCGAGATTGGCAAAGATACGCTCTGCACTGCGGAATATCAAAGGCTTTCCCGGCATGTCAGTCAACAAGATGGAAGGTTGTGGCCCACACTTGCAAAAACCGAGTGTGGGTGTGCGTGAAGAGCTGACCGATTACAGCCCCAAAGTCTATATATATATGGTGGTGCCAGATGAACTGGTGGAAGGCGTTTTGCAGACCATCGTTGAAGTCGCCCATACCGGCAATGTCGGCGATGGCATCGTCTGGGTGACGCCGGTTGAGCGCATGATCCGCTTGTCAGAACAGATCATGGTGCTGGATTAGCAACATAGATCAACTATAAATCACGCCAGCCCAGCCCATCGTGCTGATGGGCAATCTGTACCCAATCACTGGCGCAGTTTAGTACTGCACTCAACGCCTGCTTCGCCAAAGCAGGCGTATTATTTTTCTCGCTCAGATGCGCAGCCACCAGATGTTTGAGCTTACTGTTATCCAGCTGACCAAGTAATTGCGCACTGGATTGATTATCCAGGTGCCCTAGCCAGCCGCCCACCCGTTTTTTCAGTGAGTGCGCATAAGGGCCGGTTCGCAGCATGTCCAGGTCATGATTGCATTCAAGCAACAAACCATCACAGCCTTGCAGAATCATCACAATGTGCGGTGTAACGCTGCCGACATCCGTCAACACGCCAAATTTGCGGGCCCCATCACCAAACACAAATTGCGCCGGTTCGCGCGCATCGTGCGGCACCGGATAAGGTAATACTTCGATCTCTTGTAAAGCAAACACCGTATGCGCATCAATGATATTGATCGTGACCGCCTGTGTCGGCAGGTAGCGCTGGCACATGCTGTAAGTGCCATGCGTCAACCAGACAGGAATCTGGTAACGTGCTGCCAATTTGAACGCCCCGCGCGCGTGGTCGTCATGCTCGTGTGTGACCAGGATACCCGAGAGTTGTTCGGGTTGCAGATCCAGGCGCGCCAAGCGCTGCACGGTTTCTTTCACGCTAAAGCCACAGTCAAGCAAAAGCCGGGTTTCCCCGGCTTCTACCACAGTGGCATTGCCTGCGCTGCCACTGCCTAAAGATGCAAATCGCACACCTGGCCTCTGTTATTTCAGTTGCTCATACAGCAGGGAAATAATACGGTTAGCCGTGGTCGACGTATTGCGCTTGTTATCCACCGTCAACACATACACATCGGTGGTGTCATCTGCATTTTCCAGTACCTGAATACGATACTGCTTGCTCGACTTGTCACCGTCTGAAGTGCCTTTCCAGAACTTGGTTTTATCGCCAGGTTTGACTTCAACCGGTGCTGCCGATTTTTCGTCTTCATCACTGCCCCAGAACTTCAGACGCTCCAGCAAGCCTTTTTTCTGCTTGATAGGATCTTCTGCATCGGTATCGGCATAACGCACATAGAAAATACCTTCGGAACGGTTTTTATCTTCTGTGACAAAACCAATACGATCCAGCGCCAACCCCACACGACGCCAGGCGCGGTCGAATGGCTCATTGAGTTTCAAAGTCACGCTCTGGTCAGGCTCTTTAATCACGTCAGCGCGCTTGTCTGAAGCCACTTGTGTCATGACCTGATCGGCTTTCTGCTCATCCAGGCCCAGTTTCACCATCATGCGGCGCAATAATTCAGCATCGAGGTCAGCATCAAACTCCTGCCCGGCATTGTTTTTATTGTCTGCCGCATTGGCGCGATAACCAGTGTCGATTTTACCCAACTGGGTATTGACGTAATTCTTACCATCATCCGGCGCACCTGCCACCGTCCGATGCGTCATATAAATCTCAGTGGTCCCGTCTTTTTCACCGCGCTCTATGCGGGTGCGAAATTTACGTCTGTCGGCAAAGCCGGAGAGTTTATCCAACCAGGCATCAAACTTCTCGCCATAGCCACGATTATCTTCTTTCGGCTTGATAGCATCCGACCGCAACCACTCGGTTTCAATCACACCGAGTTCCGGATTTTCTACTTTGACCGCAAAGCCCTGATCCAGCCAGAAATCACGCACAATCGGCCAGATTTTTTCAGCCGGAGCATTCACCACCAACCAGCGCTGTTGTCCAGCCTTAACCATGCGCACGTTTTTCATATCGGCCAGCACCGGCTGCGGGCCGTTTTGCTCTTGTGCATCCTGATTTTGGCTATAAGCAGAATAGCTGGTGCTGCCAGGCACGTTATAAGTGCTGCTGGTGCGCACGGCGGTCAGGTCAGGGGGAACTTCCAGTGGTTTGGAACGGCCTGCACCTTTGTAATCAGAGCTGTTATCGATAAACGGGATAGAGTCGCACGCAGCCAGTACTGTCACCAGGCTGACCAGCACGGCCCGTTGTAACCAAACATGATTCATGTATTTCACTTATTTCACCCTAAATTTAGTCTTCGCTCAATCAAGCGGCAATATCAGCCTGCTTCATGGCACTGCGTAATACTTCATGATATTGGCTGGATAAATTCACCAGCGGCAAACGAATGCCGGTGGCAATCAAGCCCATTTGCTGCAATACCCATTTCACCGGAATCGGGTTCGCCTCTACAAACAATTTCTGATGCAGGGCGAACAATTTGGCATTCGCCGCCTTGGCCGCAGCAATGTTGCCATTCAAGGCATGCACGCACATCTCGTGCATCAATTGCGGTGCTACATTGGCAGTCACCGAAATCACGCCTTTGCCGCCCAGTAACATCAACGCCAGCGATGTCGCATCATCACCGCTATACACGGCAAAGTCGGCTGGCACGCGCAACAGCAAATCCGTACCGCGCTCAATGCCACCCGTCGCATCTTTAATGCCGACAATATTAGGCACTTGCGCCAAACGCACCACCGTATCATTGCTTAAATCACAGCCGGTACGGCCTGGCACATTGTATAAAATCTGTGGAATGTTAACCGCTTCGGCGACCGCTTTAAAATGCTGGTACAAGCCCTCTTGTGAAGGCTTGTTATAGTAAGGCGCAACCAGCAGGCAAGCATCCGCACCCAGGCTTTTTGCTTTCGCTGTCAGCTCAATCGCTTCAGCAGTCGAGTTGGCCCCTGTGCCTGCAATCACATGCACACGCCTGGCCACATACTCAACCGTGGTTTTAATCAGCAAGCAATGTTCGTCAACATTGACAGTAGGGGATTCGCCGGTAGTACCGACGATGACAATGCCATCTGTACCGGCGTCGATATGAAAATCGATCAGCTTTTTGAGCGCGTCCAGATCCAAACGACCATCTTCAAACATCGGGGTCACGATTGCGACCAAACTGCCCGTAAACATACCTAGCGCCATTCAATAATAAAGCGAATATTTTAACTGATTATGCGCCTGAACGCCAAAGAACCCGCTTCGCCACCAGACAAGGCCTGCCAAGCCATCGTCAAACATGGTTTCAGTTATAATGTCAGCCTTTGCAACAGGGATTAAATAGCGTTCTTGCCAAGGTAACATGCAGACAACGAGCCGACTCAAGCAGCACACATTGATTGCGCAGATTGATGCTCTGCTGCCGCAAACACAATGCCGCCAGTGTGGTTATGACGGCTGCAAACCGTATGCGGCAGCAATTGCCAATGGCGAGGCCAATATCAACCAGTGTCCGCCAGGCGGTGAGCCAGGTGTTCGGGCATTGGCCGACTTACTGCAGCGCCCTTACCTGCCGTTAAATCCCGCCCATGGCATGACCAAAGCCAAAGCAGTGGCGGTGATTGATGAAGAGACGTGCATAGGCTGCACACTGTGTATCGCCGCCTGCCCGGTCGATGCTATCCTTGGTGCCGCCAAATTCATGCATACCGTGATCAGCCAGGAATGTACCGGCTGTGAATTATGCCTGCCACCCTGCCCGGTCGATTGCATCAGTATACAAACTGTGGCTGGCCGTGCATTGGCGATGAATACAGAGGAGTCCGACCTGGCAAGACGCCGTCACGAGCAGCGACTCAAGCGACAGGCATTTGAAACACACAACAAAGCCCAAACCTATCATCAACGCCCCGCTGCATACGCTGGCACCGCGCAAACGGATACGGCAGACATCAGCGCAGCGGCTCCTTCAGCAGACACCCTCAAACAAGCCGCCCTTTCCGCCGCGATAGCGCGTGTAAAAGCACAAAAAGCAGGTTAACCCTTGCTGTCATCAACGAAATATTTGTTATGAATGCCCAAAAAAGACTGGCGATTTTCGAGAGACTGGCACAAGCCATCCCCAACCCGACCACCGAACTGGAACACGGCTCGACCTTTGAATTATTGATTGCGGTCATATTGTCGGCGCAAGCCACTGACAAAGGCGTGAACATCGCCACGCGCAAACTATTCAAAGTCGCCAACACACCACAAGCCATTCTGGATCTCGGCCTGGAAGGGTTGGAAAGCTATATTAAAACCATAGGCCTTTATCATGCCAAAGCCAATAATGTGCTCAAATGCTGCCAGCAACTGCTCACCTTGCATGGCGGCGAAGTGCCCGATACCCGCGCAGCGCTAGAGGCGCTGGCTGGGGTGGGCCGAAAAACCGCCAATGTCATCCTCAACACGGCATTTGGCCAACCCACCATTGCTGTCGACACGCATTTGTTCCGCGTCGGCAACCGTACCAAACTGGCCCAGGGCAAAAACGTGCTTGAGGTAGAGCAGCGCTTTTTGAGCACGACGCCAAAGCAGTTTTTACAAGACGCCCATCACCTGCTGATTTTGCATGGGCGCTATACTTGCACGGCACGCAACCCCAAATGCGGTGAATGCTGCATTGCTGATTTATGTGAATTCCAAGACAAGCAAATACACCCGGTGAAACCACCGGCAGAGAGTTAATCATGGCCTTATTTAATCCCAGCCGCGATGAAGTTCGCCAGTTTTTCTTTGATGCCTGGGCCAAATTCAAACAGCAAAACATATTGACCGACCTCGAAAAAATGGCGGTGGGTATTATGCATCTGCATCCCGAATACCACGCGATTCTGGACCATCCCGAGCAATACCTGGAACAAGCTTATTATCCGGAAATGGGCGAAACCAACCCGTTCTTGCATATGAGTCTACACCTGTCCATCCAGGAGCAAATCAGCATCAACCAGCCCATCGGCATTACACAAGCCTACGGCAAACTGTGTACAAAGTTCCAAGAAGAACATGAAGCGCAGCATGCCCTGCTCGAATGCCTGGCCGAAACCATCTGGCTGGCACAACGCAACCAGACAGGGCTGGATGCTGCGCATTATTTAAGCCTGATCGAGCAACGCGCCAGCATTGCTCCGTCTGCCTGAATTATGCTTCAATAGCCGTCATGAAATCTAATCCGCACGACTGGCTTAACGAACATGGCAATTATTTGTATCGCTTTGCGCTAACGCGGCTACGCGATCCGCATCAGGCAGAAGACGTGGTGCAGGAGACCTTGCTGGCTGCGATCAAAAATCCCAACTATGCAGCGCAATCCAGCCCACGCACCTGGCTCACGGGCATCCTGAAACACAAAATCATTGACTGCATGCGCAAGCAGGTACGCGAAATCCCGGCCTCGGAACTCCTGACCGAAGAAGATGCCAATATGGATGAGTTTTTTGACGAAACCGGCCATTGGGCAGAAAAACCACAAGCTTGGGATGTGCCACATGACGCCTTGCAGCAAAAACAGTTTTTGCAGGTATTACAGCAATGTATGGCGCGTTTACCGCAAAAGCTGGCCGCCATTTTCACCATGCGTGATGTGGATGAAATGGAAAACGAAGAAATTTGTAAGGCATTGAATATCACCGCGACCAATGCATGGGTAATGTTATACCGTGCCCGTATGGGACTGCGGAAATGTCTTGAAATGCACTGGTAACACGTAATGTGAAACGGACAAAGAGATGCTGAATTGCAAACAAACCAGCGTGCTGGTATCGCAATCACTTGACCGCCCGCTCACCTGGCGTGAGCGCTGGGCGGTCAGGTTGCACCTGGCTATCTGTATCTATTGCCGACGTTTTACGCAACAGCTTAAATGGATTCGCAACGCCATGCAGGTTTGGCAGCAGCAAGTAACGAATGACAGCGAAATTGCGTTGTCACAGGCAGCACGGGAACGCATTACGCAACAATTGGACAAATTTTACTGATGTCCACTTTTAAACCCTGTTTGAAAAAGGAAGCAACATGACGACACATAAAATGGCTGTGATTACTGGTGCAGTAGCGTTATCCATTGCAGCAGCAGCCCATGCAGGCAGCAATCCGTTTGAATTGAAAACACTGGGCCAAGGCTACCAGGTAGCAGATGCAACTGACAGCAAAGCCAAAGAAGGTAAATGTAGCAGCGGAAAATGTGGGGCAAACAAGCAGAAAGCGAAAGAAGGCAGCTGTTCAGCCGAAAAAATGAAGGAGGGCTCTTGCCATCATGACAAAGCCAAAGAAGGCTCTTGTTCAGCAGACAAGATGAAACAAGGCAGTTGCTCAGCTGAAAAAATGAAAGAAGGCGCCTGCCACGCCAGCAAGTAATCGTCGGCAACCATATTCATGGCACAGCTATCGGACATTCGCGGTGCGGGCCTGGGGCTAAAGCGTGAGCTGCTGCCCCAGCTGATGCAGCAATATGGTCAGCCATTGCTTGCACAGTTGCAGTTTCTGGAAATCGCCCCCGAAAACTGGATTCAGGCCGGTGGTAAATATGCTGCCGAACTGGACTGGTTGGCCCAGCATTACCCGATAGCCTGCCATGGCTTATGTTTATCGTTGGGCGGGCCTGACCCACTCAATGTCAGCTTTCTCAAGCAGGTCAAACAGTTTCTGGCTGATTTTGAGATTCCCCTCTATACCGAACATTTAAGCTATTGCAGCGATACTGCCAATGGCTATATTTACGATTTACTGCCCATCCCGTTTACCGCAGAGGCGGTTAAATATGTGGCGCAACGTATCCGTCAAACCCAAGACATTCTGGAGCGCCGCATTGCAGTAGAGAATGCCTCATTTTATGTGGCAGCCCCTATCTCCGAGATGGATGAAATCAGCTTTATCAATGCTGTACTGTCCGAAGCCGACTGCGATTTACATCTGGATATTAATAATGTCTATGTAAATAGTGTCAATTTTGGCTTTGACGCCTATGCCTTCCTGGAGCAGATTCCGGCCGAGCGTATTGTGTATGGTCATATGGCAGGGCATTTGCAAGTCGAACCAGATTTACTGGTGGATACACATGGCGAAGCGATTATCGACCCGGTGTGGCAGCTTTTAACATATGCCTATAACAAGCTGGCTGTGTTCCCGACCTTGCTGGAGCGTGATAGTCATATTCCCCCGCTGCCTGCCCTGATGCAGGAAGTCGACCGCATCGCAATCTTGCAACAGCAAGCAGAGCCCGCCCGTACACAGAACGTGCATAAGGTAGCCTGATGCCTGCATTTCAAACATACCAAGCGGCATTTACTGCCCACCTGCGGCACCCGGCCCGGCATGCCAAACCGACAGGGGTCAGCGATAAGCGCATGCGTGTCTACCGTGAAATCGTGTTCAACAACTTTGAGGCCAGCGTCAGCGCCTGTTTTCCGGTGCTACGTGACATTCTGGGACAGCGCCGCTTTAGCAAACTGGTGCGGCAGTGTTTCTTTTCACAGCAATTTAACAGCCCGCTGTTCAAGGATATTCCCGGCAGTTTTGTCGCTTTTCTGCACGCAGAAATACCAGCGGACTTGCCCGCCTACACCGCGCAACTGGCGCACTACGAATGGATAGAGCTGCTACTTGGTCAGCAAGTGGATGCCGCGCCGGCTGATTCAACTGTCGAACACTTTACGCAAGGGCATGCACTGTTGCATCGCGTTGTGCAGTTGTGTGGTGTGCACCAATTGTTGCATTACGATTATGCGGTACACCTGCTCTCAAAAAAACAGAATACGGTTGAGACAATACCTACGTTTTTACTGGTGTATCGTACGCCCGAGTTTAAAGTCTGTTTTATCCAGCTCAATGCGATCACCTACCAACTATTGCAACAGTTGCAAACACAAACGGCCACCTCACATCACCATCTGCTGCAATTAGCGCAAACAATCCCGCATTTTTCCTCCGAGGCTGTCATCGAATTCGGCTTAGAAACGTTACTCTCTCTTCATCAGCAACAAGCTATCACAACCGATAGCCTGCGATCGAAATAGTCACAAAAATAAGACAGACCGGTCTGCCAAACTGGGCTAGCGTTTGTGGCTAAAAACGACTTTTTTGTCTAAAACCACCGATAGAAACGGGAATTTTTATCGCGATAAACATAGCGAAGCCATGTTATCTGGTGGAAACTGGTAAAATGAACATAAATATTTACATTAAATTAATCATGCAAAACTCACTCGCAAAAGAAGCTTTAAAACAATTTCGAATTATTTTCGGTACCGTCAGACAACATTTTAGAGAAATTGAAGCTTCGTGCGGCATCTCAGGTTCACAGCTTTGGCTCTTGCATGAAATCGCTACTCATCCAGAATTAGGGGTCTCCCGCCTGGCAGAAAACCTTGCCATTCATCAATCCACCTGTAGCTTACTGGTAGAAAAACTGGTCAAAAGACAATTGGTCGAAAAACAGCGTCTGAGCCAGGATCAACGCAAAGTCGGGCTGATTGTGACCGAAGCGGGCCACGCTGTGCTGTCCAAAGCACCCAAACCGGTCGATGGTATTTTGCCGCAAGTACTGGCCACCCTGGACACCGATTCTTTACAAAGCCTGAACGCCTCACTCAAAATGGTGATCGGTAAACTGGACGCACAATCGAATACCTTGGGTGATCAGCCACTCGCAGATCTATAGCAACATCCGAATATAAAAAAGCCGGCGATTGCCGGCTTTTTACTTTGTTACTTGAGGCGAGTCACTATTCACCAAATACCGCAGCTTCACGCGCATTAGCCAGTTTGATCACTTCCGCTTTACCCGCGCGATCAAGATCCCACCACTGGCGGATTTCGTCTATGGTTCTAAAACAGCCCTGGCAAAAACCGTTACTGTCATCAATACTGCATACCCCGACACACGGGGATGGAATTTCCTGATCTGACATATTGAATCCCTTTCGCTGCCTAGTTCAATGCAATGTTAGTTCAATACAATGGTTAGCTTAATGCGCCATGGCAGTTTTTAAAACGCTTGCCTGATCCGCACGGACAAGGATCATTACGGCCAACACGCACGCCTTCTGGCAAGCCCTGTGCTGGCTGTGCTGCATCCCCGCTATTGGTTAATGCAGAGTCATAATCTGTGTGCTGATATTGCAAGTTGCCCACATCCGCCGCACGCATGGCCTCTTCGGCACGGCGCTCTTCCTCTTCCAGCTCTTCGCGAGAACGCACCTGCACCTGCATGGTAATCTTGGTGACTTCGCTCTTGACGGTATTCAGTAACGACTCAAACAACTCAAACGCTTCACGCTTGTACTCTTGCTTGGGGTTCTTCTGCGCATAGGAGCGCAAATGGATACCCTGACGCAGATGATCCAACGCTGCCAGATGTTCACGCCAATGGTTATCCAGGCTTTGCAACATGACTGCACGTTCAAAATTGCGCATATTGTCATTGCCAGCCAGGGCTTCTTTTGAGCCATAGCTTTCGTTAGCCGCATCCAGAATGCGCTCACGCAAGGTTTCTTCATGCAAGTCAGGGTTGTTTTCCAACCACTCAGCGACCGGCAAGCCGATGCTCAACTCATCCTGTAATGCTTGTTCCAGCGCAGGCACTTCCCACTGCTCTTCCACGCTGCCTGGTGGCACATGGGTATTAAACAGACTGTTAATCACATCCTCACGCATGGCACGTATGGTTTGACCCACATCGACCGACTCCAGCAATTCATTACGCTGCTCGTAAATCACCTTGCGCTGGTCGTTAGACACATCATCGTATTCTAGCAGCTGCTTACGGATATCAAAGTTACGGCCTTCGACCTTGCGCTGGGCGTTTTCAATCGCACGCGTCACCATGGCATGCTCAATCGCTTCGCCTTCCGGCATATTGAGGCGGGTCATGATCGCCGCCACACGCTCACCAGAGAAAATGCGCAGCAATTGGTCTTCTAAAGACAAGTAAAAACGGCTGGAGCCTGGGTCGCCCTGGCGGCCAGAACGACCACGCAACTGGTTGTCGACGCGGCGAGACTCATGGCGCTCAGTACCAATAATATGCAAGCCGCCTGCAGCCAGCACGGCATCGTGGCGCTGTTGCCACTCTGCTTTCAGCAGGGCGATTTTGCTTTCTTTGTCAGCATCGCTCAAATTGGCATCATTGCGAATCGCATGAATCTCACCTTCTGAGTTACCGCCCAACACAATGTCGGTACCACGACCGGCCATATTGGTCGCAATCGTGATCATGCCTGGACGGCCTGCTTCAGCAACGATGGTTGCTTCGCGCTCATGCTGTTTGGCGTTTAACACCTGGTGTTCCAGCTTGGCTTGCGTGAGCAATTGCGAAATCAGTTCAGAGTTTTCAATCGAAGTCGTACCGACCAACACTGGCTGGCCTTTGGCCTGGCACTGTTTGATATCTTCAATCACCGCTTTATATTTTTCTATGCCGGTGCGATAGACTTTGTCCATCGCATCCAAACGCTGCACCGGTCTGTGCGTAGGAATCACCACGGTTTCCAGTGCGTAGATCTGGTTAAACTCATACGCTTCGGTATCCGCCGTACCGGTCATACCACTCAGCTTCTGGTACATGCGGAAGTAGTTCTGGAACGTGATGGACGCCAGTGTCTGGTTTTCTTTCTGGATCGCCACGCCTTCTTTGGCTTCCACTGCCTGATGCAAACCATCGGACCAGCGACGGCCCGGCATCATACGGCCAGAAAACTCATCCACAATCACGATTTCATTATTGCGCACCACGTAGTGCTGGTCACGGTGGTAAAGATTTTGCGCACGCAGGGACGCATACAAATGATGCACCAGGGTAATATTGGCCGGCTCATACAAGCTGGAACCTGCGGTTAGCAAACCTGTTTGCTCCAGCAATTGTTCCGCGTGCTCATGGCCCGCTTCACTCATGGTCACGCTTTGCGCTTTTTCATCGACCCAGAAATCGCCTTCGCCGTCTTCCACTTGCTGGCGAACCAGTTGTTTGGCGACTTCGTTGATGGCGCCGTATAAATCAACGCTGTGCTCAGCCTGGCCAGAAATAATCAGTGGCGTACGTGCTTCATCAATCAGAATGGAGTCGACTTCATCCACCAGCGCATAGTGCAAAGGACGCTGTACGCGTTCCTCTTTACTAAACACCATGTTGTCACGCAGGTAGTCAAAGCCGAATTCGTTATTGGTACCGTAGGTGATGTCAGAAGCATAAGCTTGCTGCTTGGCATCGTGTGGCATTTGTGACAGATTGATGCCGACGCTTAAGCCCAAAAAGTTGTAAAGCTGCCCCATCCACTCCGCGTCACGTTTGGCCAGGTAATCGTTGACCGTCACCACATGCACGCCTTTGCCAGTCAAGGCATTCAGATACGTTGGCAGTGTCGCTACCAGGGTTTTACCCTCACCGGTGCGCATTTCGGCAATCTTGCCCGCATTCAGCACCATACCGCCGATCAGCTGTACGTCAAAGTGGCGCATGCCCAACGCACGCTTGCTGCCTTCGCGCACCACGGCAAATGCCTCTGGCAACAATTTTTCCAGAGACTCGCCATTGCTATACCGCTGTTTAAACTCTTCGGTTTTTGCACGTAGCTGCTCGTCGCTCAAGGCTTGAGTCTCTGGCTCTAACGCATTGATTTGTTTGACGGTTTGCTGATACTGCTTGACCAGTCGATCGTTACGACTGCCAAAAACTTTTTTAAACAACGAGGCTAACATGAGTCACACCGATTTCCGCATGTGCGGCGTTAAATTGAAATAGACCGAGATTGTATAAGATATAGAGGGGAATTGTCTCAATTATTGCACGTCGGCAAACATTCCCTTACGCATTGACTACTCCAGCGGCTTGCTTCAGGAATGGCTTCTGAGATATTCACGCGGATCTAGCGGATTGCCATTGAGACGAATTTCATAATGCAAATGCGGACCAGTTGAACGCCCCGTACTGCCAATCAAGGCAATTTTCTGCCCCTTCATCACGCGCTCACCGGATTTCACCAGCAATCTGGAATTGTGCGCGTAACGGGTTTCCAGGCCTGATCCATGATCAATTTTAAGCAGGTTACCGTAATCGGGTGTTTGCACAGCCGTGGTCACAATGCCATCCGCCGCCGCATACACTGGCATGCCAACAGAAGCGGGGAAATCCAGCCCTTCATGAAAAGCGCGATGCCCATTTAAAGGATCAATCCGCCAGCCGTAGCTGGATGAACTGTAAGCCGCAGCAACCGGGCTACTGTTAGGCAACATTTCGCGCAGCACACTCTTTTGCAACAATTTCGCTTCAATCTTGCCTTGATACTCATCCCTGAAATCCAGGTCCGCAGACATTTGCTCAATCGTGGCTTTCAAGTCCTCTTCGCTTAACGGCGAGTCCTTGACCAGCGGTCCGCCCTGGCCCAATGAATCACTGACCGGTGGTTCAGTCGCGGGCACTTCATTCACTGGCGTTCTTTCATTAATTGGCTCTGCGGTCGATTTAACCCCGGCCAATTTTGACAAGCGCTGGTTCTGCGCATCCAGACGCAAAATGCGCGCCTGCAACTCGCCAATTTGCTTGGCATAGGCATCAAGGTGATTCTGGGTAGACAACATGGCGCCACGCAAATGCGGTGGCAACATGGCTTTCACGCCTTGCGACTTGATCACTTGCTGCGGCGTAATAAACAATAAGATCAATACAACAGGCACCAGGATCAGCGCCAGGAGCAAGCCAAGACTTTCAAACACACCCAGTGTTTTTGGCTTGGCCATTTTTTCTGAAACAATAATGATATTAATCATGCTAAGAACTCTCGCTATTCACCGGCTAGCAATGATGACCCAACGCTTTCTGGCCTGGTGGTGTACAATATTCACGCATTCTGTGGACAATCCGCCATGTTCAAAATCAATCAGATTTTCAAGCATCATCACGATCTCAAGCCGCTGTTACAAGAAGCGGATGATAGGCAGCAATTACAGCAATGCTGGTCAGCAGTTGCCCCGGAATTCTCCAGGTTTTCGCATGTACTGGCGCTACATGATGGTGCACTGACGATTGCCGTACAATCAGGCGCAGCGGCCAGCAGAATCAAGTTAATGGAAACCCAACTCCTGCAAAAAATCCGGGATTTTTGTCAAAATTCCAGGAAAATCAAAGGCTTAAACCTTAACGCAATTAAGGTCAAAGTGCAAGTAAAATCTCGCCCGCAAAGCAAGCATAAACGCATCAAAGCCCCTTCAAATCGCGCTTTAAACACACTCGAAGCCTATGCTAACGAAGCCAACAATCCGGCTCTGGAAGCTGCTTTACGCCACTTTATTGACCAGCAACGCGACGACTGAGTGACGCTTTTTCCGCCCTCAAAATAGCCCTGAAAACGCGCTTGTAGACGCACTTTAATAGTGCAATAATGGCTCAACCTGTTACATTTTATTTACAAATTGAGTAGCAGGGTTTTAAGCAGTCATTACGTTTAACGCAGTTTCATCAGGAACAGGAGAAGTCATGTCAGTCGCATTAATGTTAGCGCTCGGTGCTGCAGTGTTGGCGGTGCTCTATGGCGTAGTAATGAGTCAATGGATTTCAGGGTTACCCGCAGGCAATGCCCGCATGCAGGAAATTGCCGGGGCTATTCAACAGGGCGCAGCCGCCTATTTATCCCGGCAATATAAAGCCATCACACTGGTCGGCATCATACTGGCTATCTTGATCGGCTTATTTTTAAGCCTGCAAACCGCTATCGGTTTTTTAGTCGGTGCGATCTTATCAGGCGCTTGCGGCTTTATTGGCATGAATGTGTCGGTCAAAGCCAATGTGCGCACAGCCCAGGCAGCCACCCAAGGTATAGGTGCAGCCCTGGATGTGGCCTTTAAAGGCGGTGCGATTACTGGCATGCTGGTGGTCGGCTTGGGCCTGCTGGGCGTCGCTGGCTTTTACAGTTACCTGGGTGCAGAACAAGCGACCGACCTCAACCCACTCATCGGCCTGGCTTTTGGCTCTTCGTTAATCTCCATCTTTGCACGACTGGGTGGCGGCATTTTCACCAAAGGCGCAGATGTCGGCGCTGACCTGGTGGGCAAGGTTGAAGCCGGTATCCCGGAAGATGACCCGCGCAATCCGGCCGTGATTGCCGATAACGTCGGTGACAATGTCGGCGACTGTGCCGGTATGGCCGCCGACCTGTTTGAAACCTATGCCGTGACGCTGATCGCCACCATGGTGCTCGGCGGGCTGATGGCCGCAGAAGCAGGGGCTAATGGTGTGATTTACCCCTTGCTGCTAGGTGCGGTCTCCATCGTTGCCTCCATTATTGGCTGCTTCTTCGTCAAAGCCTCACCCGGCATGAAAAACGTCATGCCTGCACTGTACAAAGGCCTGGCCGTCGCTGGCTTGCTGTCACTGATCGCGTTTTACTTTGTCACGCAATATGTGTTTCCGCAAGGCTACACCCATGGCGAAGTGACCGTCTCCAGCCAGGCATTATTTGGCGCGTGCGCGGTAGGTTTGGTCTTAACTGCTGCCCTGGTATGGATCACCGAATACTATACCGGCACCGATTACGCGCCAGTGAAACACGTGGCACAAGCCTCAACCACCGGCCACGCCACCAACATTATTGCAGGCATAGGCGTGTCCATGAAGTCGACTGCCCTGCCGGTCATTTCGGTCTGTATCGCTATCTATGTGGCATTTCACCTGGCCGGTCTTTATGGCGTAGCGATTGCTGCCATGGCCATGTTGAGCATGGCAGGCATTGTGGTCGCGCTGGATGCATATGGCCCGATTACCGACAATGCTGGCGGCATCGCCGAGATGGCCGAGTTACCGAGTAGCGTGCGTGATGTCACCGATCCATTGGATGCTGTGGGCAATACCACCAAAGCCGTGACCAAAGGCTATGCCATTGGCTCAGCTGGGCTGGCTTCATTGGTGCTGTTTGCCGATTACACACACAAACTGGAAAGCGCAGGCATTACCGCCAGCTTTGATTTAAGCGACCCGAAAGTGATTATCGGCCTGTTTCTTGGCGGCCTGATTCCCTTCCTGTTTGCCGCCATGGCGATGGAAGCCGTTGGTCGTGCCGCAGGCAGCGTGGTTGAAGAAGTGCGCCGCCAGTTCCGCGAAATCAAAGGCATTATGGAGGGTACGGCCAAACCGGAATATGGCAAAGCAGTGGATATGCTGACCAGCGCGGCGATCAAAGAAATGATGCTGCCTTCATTGCTCCCCGTCGCTGCCCCCATTCTGGTGGGATTATTTCTGGGCCCGGTCGCACTAGGTGGCTTGCTTATGGGCACGATTGTCACTGGCCTGTTTGTCGCGATTTCGATGTGTACTGGCGGTGGCGCCTGGGACAACGCCAAGAAGTATATTGAGGACGGCCATCACGGTGGCAAAGGCTCTGACGCCCATAAGGCTGCCGTCACAGGTGACACCGTCGGCGACCCTTACAAGGACACGGCTGGCCCGGCAGTCAACCCATTAATCAAAATTATCAATATCGTGGCACTGTTGATTGTCCCACTGCTTCATTAACAGAAGCTATGCTTCAGCAAATAAAAAAGTCGGCCTAGGCCGACTTTTTTGACGCAGCGCTCACATTAAAACGCTGGCTTCACTTCTGCTTCGTTGTAACGTACCACGCCATCATTAATTTCCTGATGTGCATCTTCAATGCCGACCCAACCCTCGATCTTCACCCATTTACCTTTGTCCAGGTCTTTATAGTGCTCAAAGAAGTGGGCAATCATGTCCAAACGCCAAGGCGAAACATCGCTCAATGTTTTCTGGTAGGCATACAGGCCACATACTTTTTCAATCGGCACTGCCAGCACTTTAGCATCACCACCGGCTTCGTCGGTCATTTTCAACATGCCTAAAGCACGGCAACGTACAACGACGCCTGGCAATAATGGCACTGGCGTAATCACCAGCACATCTACCGGGTCTCCATCATCGCCCAGGGTGTGTGGAATATAGCCGTAGTTACATGGATATTGCATGGATGTACCCATGAAACGATCCACAAACAGCGCACCACTTTCTTTATCTACTTCGTATTTAACCGGGTCGCCGTTAGCCGGAATTTCGATAATGACGTTAAAGTCGTGGGGCAAATCCTTGCCGCTTGGCACCAAATTCAAAGACATCTTCTCAAACCCATTTCAACAAAAAAGCGCCATTATAGGCGAATAATATGAACATTTGCTGTCAAACAGCACTATTTTTGATCCGGCACAAGCGGCACAGAATCGCGACACGCCTGCCGCACCGCGACTGGCGTCAACTTGAGTGCCAAGTAAAGCAATAATGGAATAATCACTAACTCATCCAACTGGCCGATCACCGGAATAAAGTCCGGAATCAGGTCAAACGGTAACACCAGATAAGCCAACGCCAGCCATAACAAGCCTTTGGCCAACGTGGGCGTCTGCGGATGCGCATGCAGTGCGCGGTAAAACGCAACCTCCTGCTTGAACCGGCTGGCGAGTGTCGCTAATTGTGCGCGAAAGCCCATAGTTGCAGTGAGTAATGGTTGCCGTGATTAATCGACCAGCAAGGTACGCCCAGTCAACTTGGCAAACGCTTCCATATATTTATCAGAAGTACGTTGCGCTACATCTGCCGGTAACTCAGGGCCCGGTGCGACTTTGTTCCAGCCGCAGCCCTCCAGCCAGTCACGCACATACTGTTTGTCATAACTGGGCGGATTGCTACCAATCTGGTATTGGTCCGCCGGCCAGAAACGGGAAGAATCCGGCGTTAAGGCTTCATCCATCACATGCAACACGCCATGCGCGTCGACGCCGAATTCAAACTTGGTATCAGCAATGATAATACCCTTGGTGCGCGCATATTCCGCCGCACGTGTGTACAAGGCAATGGCGGCTTTTTCCACCTGTGCCGTCAGGTCTTTGCCTATCAGCGCTTCCACCTGCGCGACACTGATGTTTTCATCGTGCTCGCCAACTGCGGCCTTGCTTGAAGGCGTGAATAGCGGTTTAGGTAATTGTTGCGCCAATTGCAGACCGGCTGGTAAAGGAATGTCGCAAACAGTGCCTTTGGCTTTGTACTCTTTCCAGCCACTACCGACCAGGTAGCCACGCACAATCGCCTCCAGCGGCAAGGCTTTGAGTTTCTTCACCACCACGGCACGACCTTTGACCTGCTCGACTTCATCCGGCGCGACCACAGACTCAGGCGCAATGCCAGTCAAATGGTTAGGCACCACATCCTGCAATTGCTCAAACCAGAAATTAGCCATTTGCGTCAACATGGCCCCTTTGTGCGCAATGCCGGTGGGCAAAATCACATCAAAAGCGCTTAAACGATCGGTACTCACCAGCAACATGGTGTGGGCGTCGATATCGTAAATATCACGCACCTTGCCCTGGTGCAGTTTTTTCAGGCTTTTGATGGAGGTTTCGAGCAAAGGCGCACGCATAATGTCTATCACACAAGTAAAAATAGCATTATAAATGCGCGACGCCGTTGCAGGCGAGTAAATTGTCTATCAACTCCAAACTGCCCAATTCCACACTCAGGATCAAGCGGCCTCAGCCACCTCTTCTTCCGCCGCTGGCAAATCTGTCATCGACAATTTTGCATAGCTCACGTAGCGGGTTAAACGTAACAAGTTGCAGGTATAGCCATATTCATTGTCATACCAGCCGATCAATTTGACGAAGGTCGGATCCAGCATGATGCCAGCCCCCGCATCGAACACACTGGCAGCCGGGAAACCGCGGAAATCGCTGGAAACCACGGGCTCTTCGGTATAACCAAGAACGCCTTTCAAATCACGCTCCGAGGCATATTTCATTACGGCGCAAATGTCTTCGTAAGTGGTTTTTTGCTGCAACTCCACGGTCAAATCGACCACAGACACATCGGCCGATGGAATCCGCATGGACATGCCAGTGAGTTTCTTATTGAGCGCCGGAATCACTTTACCCACCGCTTTGGCCGCCCCGGTACTTGAAGGAATAATGTTTTCAAATACGCCGCGTCCGCCGCGCCAGTCTTTGTTGGAGGTACCATCCACCGTTTTCTGGGTAGCGGTCGCCGCATGAATGGTCGTCATCAAGCCACGCTTGACACCAAAATGGTCATGCAACACCTTGACGATCGGCGCCAGCCCATTAGTCGTACAAGACGCCGCCGAGACGACATCTTCACCGTGATAATGATAGTGATTGACGCCGTAGACATACATGGGCGTATCGTCTTTGCCGGGTGCAGATTGCACCACAATGCGCGCGCCACCCGCAATATGCGCCGCGCAGGTTTCCTGGGTCAGGAAGACGCCAGTGCACTCGATCACCACATCGACCGCTTCCGCCCCCCAGTCAATGTCTGCCGGTTTGGTATGCGCGGTGAGGCGTATTTTCTTGCCATTAATGACCAGAAAATCGCCCTCTAAATGTGCGTCCTGTGCCAGCCTGCCGTGCACGGAGTCATATTTGAGCATATACAACATATGGTCAGGTTCTTCGATGCCGTTAATGGCCACGACCTCCATATCCTTGAACTCTGCCTGATTTAATGCGGCGCGCAACACCATACGACCAATGCGGCCAAAGCCGTTAATCCCCACCCTAATGCCCATTTTTGACTCCTTCGTCTCTGGATAGGAAAAAAACAAGCAATTTTGATGCTAATTTTCACCAATTAGCATTAGACAGGCGCGAAAGCCTTGAATAGAATAGAGTTGAATCTTTTGAATGTTGCAAGCAACTGGCCATCGGATATTTTGTGAACATCGCAGAACAATTACTGAGTGGTATCCTGGACACATTACCGCTGCAAATTGCAGTGATTGATGAGACCAGCAGCATTATTTACGTCAATCAGGCCTGGCGGAAATTCGGGCTACTTTACGGCCTGGACCTGGAAACAGACTGGTTTGGTATCGCTTACCTCGATCTCTGTCGGGCCAATGAAGACACCAATCAGCCACTATTAGTGGATGGTATTGAGCGCGTACTCAGCGGCTCAATCGAGCACTTCACGACTGACTATTTGTGTCACACGCCGACCCAGGAACCTACCTGGTTGACACTCAATTTGCAACCCATGCAAACCACGCTGGCGGACGGCAAGTTATTTTTACTATCACTGACCAACATCACCCACCACAAACAGACTGAAGACCGCATCTCGGCCCTCACCTTAACCGACCCGCTCACCGGCCTGGCCAATCGCCGCCGCCTGGAACAATTCATGCGTGATGAATGGTCGCGCGCCATCCGCCATCAGTCCAGCCTGAGCGTGATGATGGTCGATGCCGACCACTTCAAACAACTCAATGACAGTATGGGACATGGCGCGGGGGATGATTGCCTGCGCCAATTGGCGGGCATATTAAAACGTTACAGTAACCGCCCGGGGGACTTGGCCGCGCGTTACGGCGGGGAAGAGTTTGTCTTGGTACTGGGGCAAACCACACAGCAGGAAGCCGCTAAAATTGCCGAGCGCATCCGGCAGAAAGTCATGGCGCTGGATATCCGCTTCGCCGGTCATCGCCTGATGACCGTGAGCATCGGCGTTGCCTCACTGGGCCTTCAGCAATCGCAGTCACACAAAGAGCAGCATGCACGTAACCAGTGGCTTAATTTCAGTGAAGATGGCAACTTGCTGATTGAACAGGCCGATAAGGCTTTATATGTGGCCAAAAAACAGGGCCGCAATCGCGTTGAAGTCTACGATAAACACCATAGACTGACGGTCCCGCTCTCCGTTTAACCAACAACGTAGCGCGCAGACCGTCACCAGGCTTGAAGATTAAGCTGCGCGTTCTTCGAGAATAGCCACTGCTGGCAATGTTTTGCCTTCCAGAAACTCCAGAAAGGCGCCACCGGCCGTAGAAATATAAGACACTTTGTCATAAATATCATACTTCTGGATGGCAGCAATGGTGTCGCCACCACCCGCCAGCGTAAAGGCCTTGGTTTCGGCAATCGCTTTGGCAATCGTTTTGGTGCCTTCGCCAAACTGGTCAAACTCAAATACACCCACCGGGCCGTTCCACACCACCGTACCTGCTCTCATGATGATATCGACCAGTTCAGCCGCAGATTGCGCGCCAATATCAAAAATCATTTCGTCGGCAGCCACGTCGGTCGCTGGCTTTTTCATGGCAGGTTCATTGGCATCAAATTGCTTGCCCACCACTACATCCTTGGCAATCGGTACACAGGCGCCGCGCGCTTCCATTTTGCCCATCAGGCATTTCGCGGTTTCAATGAGGTCATTCTCGCATAACGATTTGCCCACTTCCTGACCAGAGGCTTTAAGGAAGGTATTGGCGATACCGCCACCAACCACCAACTGGTCTACCTTGTCGGACAAGCTTTCGAGCACGGTCAACTTGGTCGACACTTTGGAGCCGCCAACAATTGCCACCAGTGGACGTGCAGGCGCCAGCAAGGCTTTGCTCAGCGCATCCAGCTCTTGCGTCAGTAAAATACCGGCACAAGCCACTGGTGCAAACTTGGCGATACCATGCGTAGAAGCTTCGGCACGGTGTGCAGTGCCAAAGGCATCCATCACAAACACATCGCACAACGCGGCGTATTTCTTCGCCAGTTCATCGTTGTTTTTCTTTTCACCCACATTGAAACGACAGTTTTCCAGCAAAATCAGCTGGCCATCTTGCGTGGTCAGGCTGTCTTCAGGCGCATTTGGCGCCAGCCAGTTTTTGACCAGACGCACCGGCTGCCCCAACAACTTACTCATCACATCGGCTACCGGCTGCAATGAATTCTCTTCACTGTACACACCTTCTTCCGGGCGACCCAAATGCGAAGTCACCATCACTTTGGCGCCTGCCTTTAAGGCAAACTCAATGGTGGGCATGCTGGCTACAATCCTGGCATCACTGGTCACCACGCCGTCTTTCACCGGCACATTGAGGTCGGCACGGATAAACACACGCTTGCCACGCAAGTCGAGGTCGGTCATTTTGATGAATTTCATGAAGGTCTCCCTTGAGCGGTCGCCGCCGCTTGAATATAAACTGGTAAGGATAAAAATATCAGTGACAAAAGCAAACGGGGCATAAAGCCCCGTGCATGATTAAGCAATGTGTTGAACCAGGCGCAGCAGGTTACAGGTGTAACCGTATTCGTTGTCGTACCAGCCAACGACTTTGACAAAAGTCGGGTCCAGCATAATACCGGCATCGGCATCAAACACGCTGGCGGCTGCACTGCTGCGGAAGTCACTGGAAACCACTTTTTCGTTGGTAAATTCCAGTACACCTTTTAACTCACCGTCGGCCGCTTTTTGCATGGCAGCGCAAATCGCTTCATAGGTTGTTTCGTTATTCAGTTCTACGGTTAAATCCACCACAGACACATCGGCTGAAGGGACGCGCATGGCCATACCGGTCAGCTTTTTGTTGAGGGATGGAATCACTTTACCTACCGCCTTGGCAGCGCCCGTGCTGGAAGGAATAATGTTTTCAAACACGCTGCGGCCACCGCGCCAGTCTTTTTTGGAGGTGCCATCGACAGTCAGTTGTGAGGCTGTCGCGGCATGAATAGTGGTCATCAAGCCACGCTTGATACCAAAGGTGTCATGCAATACTTTTGCCAATGGTGCCAGGCCATTGGTGGTACAAGACGCGGCAGAAATAATCGCCTGGCCTGCATATTCGTTATGGTTTACGCCAAACACAAACATAGGCGTGTCATCTTTACCTGGCGCTGATTGCACCACTTTTTTCGCACCGCCACTAATGTGCGGATGGCAGTTGTCCTGTGTCAGGAACGCGCCGGTAGATTCGATGATGATATCTGCACCACCAATACGCCAGTCAATCTTGCTAGGGTCACGTTCTGCGGTCAAATGAATGCGTTTGCCATTTACCACCAGTGCACCATTATCAGTTTCTACCTTGGCATTAAAACGGCCATGGACCGAGTCATACTTGAGCAAATACATCATGTATTCAACATCATATGAACTATTAATCGCTACCACTTCGATGTTGCTGAACTCTTGCTGCTCAATTGCCGCGCGTAACGCCATACGGCCAATTCGTCCAAACCCGTTAATGCCTACCTTGACTGACATATGCTCCCCAACATTGCTTAGAACTAAAACTCAGTATTTTAACCTAAACCACCTATACTGGACAGATTGTAAGTATTTGATTTGATACACGACAAAGCATAAAAATCATTCAAACACGGCTTCATGTCTGCATGAAGCATCCAACTGATAGAAAGAGGACCTGATGCAAGACACCATTATTCTCGCTGGCGGCTGTTTTTGGGGCATGCAGGACCTGTTCCGACGCCTGCCCGGCGTCATTTCCACACGCGTTGGCTATACTGGCGGCGACATTGCCCATGCCACCTACCGCAATCATGGCAACCATGCAGAGGCCATAGAGGTGGAGTTTGATGCATCACTGATCAGCCTGCGGCAGTTACTGGTATTCTTTTTCCAGATTCACGACCCGACCACCTTGAACCGCCAGGGCAATGATTTGGGGCCGTCTTACCGCTCGGCCATTTATTATGCCAATGCGGCACAAAAAGCCGAGGCAGAACAACTGATCGCCGACATGAATGCCACGCAGATCTGGCCCGGGAAGGTCGTCACAGAAGTCACACCTGCCAGCGACTTTTGGCTGGCCGAGCCTGAGCACCAGGATTATTTAGTCAAATATCCCACCGGCTATACCTGCCATGGTTTGCGGCCGGAGTGGATTTTGCCACAAGACCGCACAGCGGCCGTGTGGCTATAGATTATTCAGGGGTGACGGTGGGTGGCAACTTGTTTGCCGCGGCAGGCTTGCGTGGCTTGCCGCCGGGACGTCGGCCAGAATGGTGCAAAAAGGTCGCCAGTTCGTTAAGTGCTAATTGATAAACCTCGCGCTTGAACTCAATCACATCTTCAAGTGGTACCCAGTATTCACTCCAGCGCCAGGCATCAAACTCGGGGTGCTCAGTCGCACGTAACGACACATCTGAGTCGCGGCCGGTCAGCCGTAATAAAAACCAGATTTGTTTTTGACCTTTATAACTGCCGCGCCACTCGCGTTTTATCCAGCTGGTCGGTACTTCATAGCGCAGCCAGTCACGGGTACGGCCCAGAATTTTGACGTGCTCGGGCTTGAGGCCCACCTCTTCCATCAGCTCACGATACATCGCTTGTTCCGGCGTTTCACCATATTTGATGCCGCCTTGCGGAAACTGCCACGCATGCTCTCTGATACGCTTGCCCCAAAACACCTGGTTATGTGCATTGCAAAGCACAATCCCAACGTTCGGACGGTATCCATCACGATCTAACATAAAAAACTGCCTTCAATATTTCCTGCAATTTTTTCACACTTTGTCCTTTAATGAAAGGACAACCATCATGCGCCTGCCATAAAACCCTGCCTGCTTGACGCAAAAAAAAAAGCTCACAGGCTGTGAGCTTTTTTACTTCAATCCTGAAATACTCAGGATTTCATACGGCGCGCAGCCAAACCACCCACAACCAACAGCCCAGCAAACATCATGGCAGACTTATCTGCTTCTGGTACTGGAATCACAGTCATGTTGACGAAAGTGTAATCAGACTGGTTATCACAGTTTTTACAATGAGAGTTCGGATATCCTTTTGCAGCCGTGAAAACGATGCTGTCTACTGAACGGAAACCAAACGGGTTGTTTAATTGCCAGGCACCTGTACCGCCATCTACTGCACCACTACCGATGGACACCACACTACCTTCGCCAGTCCAGGCTGCAGTGTGCACGCCAGTGGCTGTCAAATAATAAACGCCTGTGCCACCGTCAGCAAAACTGACCAGCATTTTTGCCACTTCTTTTACATCGTTATACTCAGGACCATCAAACAGCAATGCCAGGTTGATGGAAGACACGATGACTTCTTTAGAAAATGTACCGGTCAATGTTTCACCGATATCGATTTCACCAGCGGTTCTACCGCCAGCAATACCAACACCAGTAATACCAGCTTGCGATTTCTTCTGGAACGCGCTGCTACCGGCAAAAGTCGCAGTGGTACCATCCGCAAATGTCGTCAGGTAGCTAGATTGCCCATTCACGAAATTGGAACCTACCACGGTGCCCGTAGTCAAGGCAGAGGCAGATTGCGCGGTTGCCAGTAGCGACACCGACAGCAGCAACTTAAGGCCAGCATAAAATATTTTTTTCATTGTGACTTCCTTATAAATTAAACAATTTAGGATTAAAAAATTCTTTGCTATTTTAAGTCAGCGGACTGAATGTATAAAATAGTCCGTTAGGGTCAAAGGCGAATATTTTGTTTCTTTTCATACATTTACAAATAAAATGCCAAATTCCCACAGTGCATTTATGGTCATATAATTAATACGTCTGTCAACCCGATACACTCACAACCGTTTTATCTTTATGCACCTGCCAATGACACACACCTCTCACGCACCCAAACAACATCGGCTGCACCAACAGTGCAGTAGCCTGCTCTTGCTATTCGCGTGGAGCGCACTCAGTCACGCAGGTAATTTAGCCTACATCACCAACCAGGGCAGTGACACAGTATCGGTAGTCGACACGCAAAAAAAACAGGTCATACAGACGATAGACGTTGGTAAAGCGCCAGTGGGTGTAGCGATTGCGGCAAAACAGCAACGCGTTTACATCAGCAATGCCAATAGCCAAAGCGTCTCCGTCATCAACAGCCATACCCAGCAAAAGGTGCAAGACATCCCGGTGCCAGTACAAGCCGTTGGCATCACACTCAGCCGAGATGAACGCACCTTATATGTGGCCGACTGGGGTGGCGAGCAGGTGATTGCCGTAGACACGGCACACCCCGAAAAACAAAAGGCCTTCAAGGCGGGCAAAACACCGTCAGGCATGCTGGTCAGCGCAGACAACAAAAAATTGTTTATTGCCAACCGCGATAGCAACGACATTACCGTTGTCGACACCAATACGCTGAAAACGCTGGCGCAAATCCAGGTCGGCTTGCACCCGTTCGCGTTAACGCTCAGTCCTGATGGCCGCACACTGTTCGTCGTCAATGTGGTCAGCAACACACTCACCTTACTGAATGTGGATACCTATCAATCAAGCACAGTGAAAACCGGGCAACACCCTTATGGCGTGGCCATTAGCCCGGACAGTCGCTGGGCCTATGTCAGCAACAATCATGCAGAAAGCGTTTCGGTGATTGATTTAAACACAGGCAAAACCGTGAAAACGGTTACCGTCGGCGAGTTCCCTGAAGGGATTGAGTATGACAAAGCGACCAATCAAATCGTCGTCGCCAATTGGGGATCAGACAGCGTTTCAATGATTGACGCTCAGACAAATACCGTCACCCACACCATTGCCAGCCCCAAACTATGCCGGTCATTTGGACAATTTATACTCCAGGCCAAATAAAATTTGTTTTTTTCACAGGATGACCCATGAATTAGTCGCAAAGAAGCTTTTTTTTAGGTAAAGTCACGGGTTGTTTTTGAAACTCCAAGACTGCCTACTTTTATCAAGTACCGCTTACTTTTAGTTTTGAAAGTCTGTAAATATCAGGAGAAATGTAATGAAAAAAATTCTAGGCATTATTGCTGTTTCTTTATTGCCGCTGATCCCTCTGACTGCTGGCGCACACGGTGCGGCTGCGTTACGTTTTGAAAAAACCGTCACCATCAAGGCAGCACCGGCAAAAGTCTGGGCATTGCTCAAAGACTTTGGCAATGTACAAGCTTGGCACGCAGGCGTTGAATCAACCACTGTCGAGCAGAAAAAAGATGAAAACGGTGATGACGCCACTTACCGCACCGTTAAACTGAAAAACGGCGGCGTGATGTACGAAAAACTGCGCTCTGCCGACGATGCAGGCATGCGCTTGAAATATGAATACGTGATTGAAAAAAGCACCTTGCAAGTGTCTAACTTTTACCCAAGCATCACTGTGACCGGCAGCGGCAACGAAGCAGTGGTAACGGTTAAAGGCAGCTACACACGTGCCGACTCTTCAAACATCCCAAAACCTGAACAAAATGACGACGCTGCAACCAAAGCAGTCAACGATTATTTTGATGCTGGTCTGGAAAGTCTGAAAAAGGTTGCCGAATCGGGAAAGTAATTAGCCAGGGTTCTGGTAAGCGCACGCAAGGCAACAGTAAACCCTGGTGGAAGTTCTGGTAAGTCTTACGTTGTAAACAACAGTTTTTGCAAATGCAGTGTTTGGTCAAAAGCTAAACACTGACACCAAATAAAGGGATTGTGTACCACACAATCCCTTTTTTGCATCTGAAGCACCCGCTCTGCCCCCCCCTGACCAAAAACATCACCTGCATTGCCAAAGATTGGCGATCGCTGTCACTTTACGTCATCTTTTATTTTGCCCGCCTAGCCAAAAGATCTTGAATTCAATTCGAAGAAATAAAGCATAAAAACCCTTTAATTCATATTTTTCAACAAGTTAACAACAGAAATTAGGAGCTGGCACAGCTGTTGCTTTAGGGTTTAGCGAACACTGTTGGAAAAGCAGTGAATGAAACAGAAGATGTTCACTTTAAACTTGACTCAAAAGGAAAACATAATGAAAAAACACGTACAACAAGGTTTTACTCTGATTGAATTGATGATCGTTGTTGCAATTATTGGTATTTTGGCTTCAGTGGCGATTCCAGCCTATACAGACTACGTAGAGTCCGCACATGATGGCGCATGTATGGAAGAGGCCACAGCATGGTCTAAACGTGCTTATGCACAATTAGTGTTAGGCAATACAGTGCCTGATTACAACACGACTACTGGTAATTGCTCCGCTGCACCAGCCAAACCAACTGACCCTGCTAGTGCTACTGCATTAGTCTTTACTCCTAGAAGCGGGACTGGCGCTACAGTTTCTTGCTTAATGTCTAACGCAGGCGCTTGCACAGTTGTTAAACCTTAACTGAACTCTGCTGGTTGCAGTTTTGCACCCTGCTAAATCAATAAAGAGCCCCTGCCTAGCAGGGGCTCTTTATTTAGAACCGACGGGATTAGGAATGCTTAATCAAAAAGCACTTATTCGGCAGTCAGGCTTTACATTAATCGAGTTGGTGATTGCGATCGCCATTATTGGAATTCTTGCTGCTATCGCTATTCCAAACTATCAAGAATACACTCATGAAGCAGCGGACAACGCGTGCCTCGCCGAAGCCCAAAACTACGCACAATCTGTTTCTATTGCCATTTCTACACATCATCCTGACTTACCTACCCACATCGCATCAGCCTGCCAACAAATAACAATCCCCAGTCCAATCGCCACTAGTTTACAAGCCATCCCAATAAGAATAGGTACTGGAAAAGCAATCACTTGCGACCTAACCAACAACGGCCTTTGTACCAAGTCCTGACTTTTAATTTAACCTCAACTCGAATAACCACTCTTTTTTTGCTAAACTTCAGCGGTCATAAAACTAGGTAGATCGAGTGTTAGAAAGCATCATCAAACATCCGCAAGCGAAAGACGCATGCATCATTTGGATGCACGGCCTAGGCGCTGACGGCCATGACTTTGAGCCCGTGGTTCAAATGCTCAATCTGCCACACATTAAATTTATCCTGCCACATGCGCCTTATAGGCCTGTTACCCTCAATAACGGTTACGAAATGCGTGCCTGGTATGACATTTTTGGGTTGCAGTCAGAAAGCACTCAAGATGAAGTTGGCATCAACAATATGCAACTCACAATCAACGCCATGATTGAAGCAGAGATTGCACGGGGCATTCCGTCGCAACGTATTTTGTTGGCGGGCTTTTCACAGGGTGGCGCAATGGCTTTGCACACAGCAACGCGCTTTGATCAACCGTTGGCTGGCGTATTGGCGCTCTCCACTTACTTGCCCTTAAAGAAGCAACTCAAAGAAAAACAGCATCCAGCAAACCAGCGATTACCGATCTGGATGGCACATGGACGACAAGACAGTGTCATTACCCTAGCCACCGCGCAATCTTCGCGACAAACACTAGAAGCAGCAGGTTACGCAGTGGAATGGCACGAATACGACATGCCGCACAGTGTATGTGAAGAAGAAATCAACTATATTCGCCAATTTCTGCTGCGCGTTTTACCTGCCTGATCTATCCCTCGGACACATGAGAATAATCCCGCAAGCTTGGGGAGTTTTGTTAAAATAGCTGGCGTTTTCACAGGCTAATTTTCATGAGTGCTTCCAAAAAGTCACCGTCTACGGTGAATGATCAACAAACTTTTGCTGAGCGACTGGCAGCATTGGAGTCCATCGTTAAAAGTATGGAGTCTGGCGAACTGCCACTGGAAGCCGCATTAACGGCTTACACTGAGGGCATGCAACTATTACAAGTGTGCCAGGAATCACTGCAGCAAGCCGAACAAACCGTGATGATCTTGAACCAGCAGCAACAGCTAACTCCTTTTGAGGCCAATTAACGCGCCTGCTTTCTTTTGTCTTTCGTCATGACTCAGCCTCCATTTGTTTTTGATCATTGGGCCAACGCACATCAGCAACGCGTTGAAGAGGTATTGTCACGTACACTGCCAAGTGAGGGCACGTTGCCTGGCCGCCTGCATGAGGCCATGCGTTATGCGGTGCTAGGCGGGGGCAAGCGTGTGCGCGCCTTGTTAAGTTATGCTGCGGCAGAACTGGCTGGGGCGACACCAAACGCGGCGGATGCATCAGCAGCGGCAGTGGAACTGATCCACGCCTTTTCACTGGTGCATGATGATATGCCGTGCATGGACGATGACGACCTGCGCCGTGGCAAGCCTAGCTGCCACAAACAATATGACGATGCGACCGCCTTACTGGTGGGCGATGCATTACAAAGCCAGGCCTTTGAATGCCTGGCCAGCACCAGTGCACCGCAAGCTTTAAAACAAGTGCAGGTATTGGCAACAGCGACCGGTTCGCGCGGCATGTGTGGCGGCCAGAGCATAGACTTGCAAAGCACCGGCAAATTGCTGTCACGTGAGGCATTGCAAACTATGCACCAGTACAAAACGGGCGCCCTGATTGAAGCGGCGGCGTTATTGGGCGCTTATGCGGCGGATCACACGCATCAGCAACTCATCACGACCTTAGAGCAATATAGTCAGCATATGGGGCTGGCATTCCAGGTGGTCGATGATATTCTCGACGCCACCGCAGATACACAGACACTGGGCAAAACCGCAGGCAAAGATGCTTTACAGGAAAAATCGACCTACGTCAGCCTGCTTGGTTTGGAAGAGGCGAAAGCGCTGGTAAACACCCTGTACGCGCAAACATTGCAGTTACTGGCGAGCTTCGGCCCGCAGGCAGACCCGCTACGCGGCATTGCCAAATTTATTTGTGAGCGCCCATTTTAATCATGACTTCGCTGCTGTCCCGCATTGACTCCCCTACCGACCTCCGCACGCTGGAGCGCTCGCAGCTCAAAGTGCTGGCCGCAGAACTGCGCGCATTCCTGATTCAAAGCGTGTCACAAACGGGCGGCCATCTGGCCTCTAACCTGGGCGTGGTTGAACTCACCATCGCATTACATTACATCTACAACACCCCGGACGACCGCCTGGTGTGGGATGTTGGCCACCAAACCTACCCGCACAAAATTTTAACTGGCCGCCGCGAAGCCATGGCTAATTTGCGCAAAGCGGGAGGCATTGCTGGCTTTCCCAAGCGTGATGAGAGTGAGTACGACACGTTTGGCACCGGCCATTCCAGCACCTCGATTTCGGCCGCATTAGGCATGGCAGTAGCAGCGAAAGCGCAAGGCTCTAATCGCCGTAGCGTGGCGATCATTGGCGATGGCGCCATGACTGCTGGCATGGCATTTGAAGCGTTGAACAATGCTGGCGATATGGATACCAACATTTTGGTGATCCTCAATGATAACGACATGAGCATCTCCAACAACGTCGGCGCGCTCAACAATTACCTTGCGCGTTTAATGTCCGGCAAACTGTATGACAGCGTGCGCCGCAGCGGCAAAAAAGTGCTGGACATCATGCCGCCGGTGAAGGAATTTGCGCGACGTGCCGAAGAACATGCCAAAGGCATGGTGACGCCAGGCACGCTATTTGAAGAATTCGGTTTCAACTATATTGGCCCGATTGACGGCCACGATATCGACACCCTGATCGATACGCTGGGCAATATCCGCCAGCTGCAAGGCCCGCAATTTTTGCATGTCGTGACACAAAAAGGCAAAGGCTACAGCCCGGCCGAAGCGAATCCGAACAAATACCATGGCGTGAGCAAGTTTGACCCGCAAAACGGACATAGCCTGAGCCATAGCGAGCGACCAAGTTATACGCAAATATTCGGCGACTGGCTGGTCGACATGGCCGCAGCAGATGACAAACTGGTCGGCATCACGCCTGCCATGTGTGATGGTTCCGGCCTCAACCGTTTTGCTGAAGCCTATCCACAACGCTATTTTGATGTGGGCATTGCCGAGCAACATGCCCTGACATTTGCTGCGGGCATGGCCTGTGACGGCCTGAAACCGGTGGTGGCGATTTATTCGACATTTTTGCAACGCGCGTATGACCAATTGATTCATGATATCGCCTTGCAAGACCTGGACGTATTACTGGCGATTGACCGTGCTGGCCTGGTTGGCGCCGATGGCCCGACACATGCTGGCAGCTTTGATTTAAGCTTTTTGCGTTGCATCCCCAATATCGTCATCATGGCGCCTAGCGATGAAAACGAGTGCCGCCAAATGCTGACGACAGGCTACCAGTATCCGGGCACTGCCGCCGTGCGTTACCCTCGCGGCAGTGGCATAGGCGCGAGTATTTCGCCAGCCTTAGAATCACTGCCTATCGGCAAAGCACACTTGGTGCGCCACGGTAAAAAAGTCGCCATTCTGGCTTTTGGCAGCATGCTGCAACCAGCGCTACAAGCAGCAGAAGCCTTCGATGCCAGCGTAGTCAATATGCGTTTTATCAAACCACTAGATGAAGCCATGGTGCTGGAAATGGCGCGCACGCACGATTACCTGCTCACTGTGGAAGAAAATGCCGTGATGGGTGGCGCTGGCGCGGCTGTGATGGAATGTTTGCAAGCACATGGCCTGGTCAAACCGATACGCTGCCTCGGCTTGCCAGACCAATTCATCGAGCATGGCAGCCACGAAACTATGCTGGCCGAATGTGGTCTAGACCATAACGGTATCAAGTCTGCTATTGAGAAATTAATTTCCGAGTAGTAAACTCAACTATTAATTAACAGGCGGGAATGCCCGCGATGGAACCCTGATGAATCAACCCGTGATCCCCACAACGATCGAAGATGTACAGAATACGCCAGACGTGCGTAGACTGGATATCAACAAAGTCGGTATCAAATCTATTCGCCACCCGGTGATTGTCAAAGACAAATCTGGTGGTGAGCAACATACTGTGGCCCTGTTTGATATGTATGTGCATTTGCCACATAACTTCAAAGGCACGCATATGTCTCGCTTTGTCGAGATTTTGAACATGAATGAGCACGCCATTTCGATCGACTCATTCGAAACCATTTTGCGTCAAATGGTAGAACGGCTGGAAGCTGAATCCGGTTATGTGGAAATGCGTTTCCCTTATTTCATCAATAAAGCCGCGCCGGTTTCCGGCGTCAAAAGCTTGCTGGATTATGATGTGACCTTTATTGGTGAGATCAAACAAGGTAATTTTGAAATCACCGTCAAAGTCATGGTGCCAGTCACCAGCCTGTGTCCATGCAGTAAAAAAATCTCCGACTATGGCGCACACAATCAGCGCTCGCATGTCACAGTGACAGCCCTCTTGAATGACTTTATGTGGCTGGAAGACCTGGTGACACTGATTGAAGATCAGGCCTCTTGCCAGCTGTATGGTTTGCTCAAACGCCCGGATGAAAAGTTTGTGACCGAGCGTGCTTATGACAATCCAAAATTCGTTGAAGATATGGTGCGCGACGTCGCGGCACAGCTTAATGATGAGAAACGCATTGTGAAATATGTGGTCGAATCAGAGAACTTTGAATCTATCCACAACCACAGCGCGTACGCTCTGATTGAGCGCGATAAACGCGTCAATTAATCGTCGCAGTAGAAATAAAAACAGCCCGCATGCGGGCTGTTTTACTTTGATCGGCTGTCATTGCATCAATGGCTAAACATGCCTTTACGGGCATAGGGTTGCGATAGATGCAAGCCAAGTGCCACAATAATGGCACCGAGTAGCGGAAATAAAGCCGCCAGGGTAAACGTCAGTTGCCCACCCAGGTATTGCAAGGCAAACCCGCCCAGCAAACCACCCAGCGCCCCGCCGATGCCATACGCCACACTGTTATAAATGGCCTGCCCTTTGGCCTGGTGGCGTCCATTAAAATATTGCGTCACGACTTCTACTGATGCCGCATGGAAGCTGCCAAAAGTGAAGGCATGCATGGTTTGCGCCAGCAACAATAACCATAAGTGATCCGGCACCAGGCCCATCATGGTAAAACGCACCACGCCAATCAGCAGGCTCGCCAGCAAAATGGTTTTGAGTTTAAAGTGTGTCATGATCCAAGGCATCTTGATAAAAATGCCAATTTCGCAAATCACGCCCAGTCCCCATAACCAGCCTATCATGCCTTTGCTGTAGCCATGCTCAGCCAGGTAGATAGAGTAAAAATTGTACATCAGACCATGCGCTGTCACCATCATGGCGCAACCCACTAACAACGAAATCACGGCAGGCTGCTTCAATATTTGCCACACGGAGAAATCGTCATGTGCATGCGGCGGCACATGCGCTTCAGGCAACTTCCACGTCAGTCCAAACAAGATACATTGCACCAGTAAAATAAACCAGAGCAGGCTACCAATACCAAACCAGTCAGTCAGATATCCCAACATCACCGAGGCAAAAATAAAGCCCCACGAGCCCCACAAGCGGATTTTGCTGTAATGGCCGTTAGTGCTGGCCAAATGTGCTAGTACCAATGACTCTGACAATGGCAAGGTCGAGCTGGTAAACAAACTGAGGGCGATCATCACTACAAACATGGTGGTGAAATCATGCGCCCAGAAAATGGCGATAAATCCGAGCAAGCCAAGAAAGGCAGTGGTGCGTATCCAGCGCACACGCTGTCGCGTGTGATCCGCCAGCCAGCCCCACAAATTAGGCGCCACAATACGGCTCAGCTGGAACAAGGACATCAGAATGCCAATATCGGCCGGGGAAAAGGATTCTGCGGTCAGGTACAAGCCCCAGTAAGGAACAAACGCGCCGACAAAGAAGTAATAGATAAAATAGAAACGCGAGAGATTAAAGTGTAAGGCGTGACTCATAACATACTCGCGCGTTGGTAAATATCGCCCAAGACTGTGCCTGGGCGTTGAAAGACATTACAGCGTCGGCACCTTGGAATGCACGTCTGCATTCTGGCCACGGTTGCGCAAGGCATGATCCATCAGCACCAGCGCCAGCATGGCTTCCACGATAGGCGTCGCACGGATGCCGACACATGGGTCGTGGCGACCAGTAGTTTGCATCATCACCGCCTCACCTGCCTGGTTGATAGAATGCCTTTGTTGCGGGATGCTGGACGTTGGCTTGAACGCGACATTGACGACAATGTCCTGACCACTGGAGATGCCACCCAAAATGCCACCGGCATGGTTGGTAGCAAAGCCTTGAGGTGTCAGTTCATCGCTGTGCACGCTACCACGCTGGGCAATTGAAGCAAAACCAGCACCAATTTCTACGCCTTTCACGGCGTTAATGCCCATCATGGCGTGTGCAATATCGGCATCCAGACGGTCAAATACAGGCTCGCCCAAGCCGACCGGTACTTTCTCGGCCACGACTGTAATCTGAGCACCTACTGAGTCGCGCTCACTGCGGATCTGGTCCATATAAGCTTCCAGTTGAGGCAAGATGTCGACATTGGGCGAGAAGAAGGCATTACCTTCTTGCGCCAGTGCATCCCAGCTCACAAAAGGAATCTTGATTTCGCCAATCTGACTTAAATAACCGCGAATCTGCACGCCGTATTGCTGCTTGAGCCATTTTTTGGCAATCGCACCCGCCGCCACGCGCACAGCGGTTTCGCGTGCGCTGGAACGGCCACCGCCACGGTAATCACGAATGCCGTACTTTTGCGTATAGGTATAGTCCGCATGGCCGGGACGGAAAGTATCCATGATTTTGCTGTAATCTTGCGAACGCTGGTCAGTATTGCGGATCAACAAGCCAATCGGCGTGCCAGTCGTTTTACCTTCAAACACCCCAGACAAAATTTCCACTTCGTCAGCTTCTGCGCGCTGGGTCACATGGCGCGACGTCCCCGGTTTGCGGCGGTCGAGGTCGACTTGTAAATCTGCCGCACTCAGCTCCAGCCCAGGTGGGCAACCATCGACAATGCCGCCAATGCCAGGGCCATGTGACTCGCCAAACGAGGTCAAGGTAAACAAGGTGCCGATGGTATTGCCAGACATGCGATTTTCCCACTGAATAATTTTCTTTATTTTAGCATAGACTGGCCAGCCACCTGTTCGCGGGTTGATTTCCAGCCGGTGAACGCTTATGCTGGAACGGCAATTTTACCTGGGATGACAATGGCAAAACGTAAACATACGCACCGCAAGCACAGACTGCTGGGCGCCGATAACCCGGCACTCATCGAGAACCCTGCAGGTCCGCCCCTACCTGCTGCCTGTATCCATAAAATTTGCTACAACGCGCAAGATATCCTGTCAGCCCAACTCACCATGCAGGAGATCGTCAATTGGCAGCCACCCGCCGGGCATGTCGCCTGGATCAATGTGCATGGCGTACTTGATATTCCCTTGTTACAAGCGGTCGCCCGCCGGTTCAAATTGCACCCGCTGGTACTGGATGATATTTTAAATACCGAGCAGCGGCCTAAACTCGACACCTATCCGGACTACCTGTTTCTGGAAACACGCCTGTTTTACTATGATACAGAAAGCATGAGCGTCAGCTCTGAGCAAATCAGCATGGCTTTGGGACGTGAGTGGCTGCTCACTTTCCAGGAAAGGCCTTCCGGCAGCTTTGAGCCAGTACGCGAACGCTTGCGCCAGGGCCAGGCCTTACTGCGCCAGAGCAGTCCTGACTATTTATGCTACGCCTTGCTGGATAGCCTGATGGAACGTTACTTTCAGGTGCTGGAAGCCATTAATGAAGATGCCGAGCAACTTGAAAACCAATTACTGGATCGTCCCAGCCCGGAAGACTTGCAGAATATCCACCGCCTCAAACATGTCACGATACAGCTGCGGCGCGCGGTGTGGCCATTGCGTGAAGTACTGAATAGCCTGATTCGTAATGAACACGGATTTTTTAGTCCGCAAACGGTGCCTTATTTGCGTGACCTGTATGACCATACCGTGCATTTCACAGAATCACTGGAAGCGATTCGCGACACCTTAAGTGGCCTGATGGATATATACATGACCAGCCTCAGCCAGCGCGTGAATCTGGAGGTACGTGCGCTGACCGTCGTCGCCATGCTGTTTATGCCGGCCACTCTGATCGCGGGGATCTTTGGCATGAACTTTAACGAAATGCCGTGGTTAAAAGACCCCGATGGCTTTTGGTGGGCAATATTGATGATGTTACTGATTGCGGTGGCGATGTTGCTGGTGTTCTGGCGACGGCAATGGCTGAGTAGCCGCCGGGATTCTTAGTCGCTTAAGCGGCCAGCAGTTCAGGGCGTGGCAATTGCTTGATCACATCCTGCAACTCGTAATACAACGCCATGTAATCTTGCGCGGCAGCACTGTCGGCATCATACTCAAACACGTGTTGCCCCATGCGCGCACTCTCGGCCAATGCAGCATGCTCATGTATCTTGCTGATCAGCACCTCGCTGCCAAACAGGCGGCGCATTTCCTGCTCTACCTCAGTGGCCATCGCCTTGTGTTTATCGGCACGCGTGAGTAAATAGCGGCGCTGTATTTTGCGTTTTAACACCGGTTGTAAGGCATTCAGCGCCTTATCCATTTTGACGGCAGAATTGATAGACAGATAATCGGTGGATACCGGCACCAGCACCAGATCACTGGCAAATACTGCACTCAGTGAAATCACCCCCACACACGGGCAACAATCCATAAAGACTTCCAGCGCCGGTTGTGCGTCTTCGAGAACGCGCAAGCCTTGGCCCAGCCTGCCTAATGTCGCCGGGCCACGACCAAACTGTGAATCGACCTTCATTAATTCAGAGTTGGCCGGAATCAATTGCAGGCCATTACGTAAAGGCTGGCACAAAGTATCCAGCGGTGTCGCATCCTGATAAAACCTGAACAAGTGCTGTTGTACATCCAGGCCGGTGTGCTTATACATCTCGGTGAGCCTGGCTTGCGGGTCCATGTCCAGCAAGGCGACCTGACGCTTTTTACGATAACTGGCAGCGGCCAGATTAAGTGCAGTGGTGGTCGCACCCACTCCGGCTTTCTGATTAAAAATAGCAATTTTCAACATGATCAAGTTTGCTCGGCACGGTGTTAAACATCAAAATGTTGCAAGCGATGCATGTCATCATAAACGATGTTGACAGCAGAGACCACCCCGCTCGCGGCGAGCTTGTGCATGGAGAATGTGCAGGTAGAAAAAAAGAAACCCGCTAATGCGGGTTAAAAGGGGGTTTGGATCAGGAGGAAATCAATGCTAGTCGTTGAAGATCAACTAAACCAGCCATCAAACAAAACATTTTGTGTTTCGTTTAAAGATGAGTCCAGTATAGGGAGGAGTTATTGCAGTAATTTGACCAAGCTGTAACTGAATTGTAAAAGGCAAAATTCAATTGTTATTAAATTGTAACTTTAATAAAAACAACAACTTGCAGACACCGTTTAACGCAAAACGGTAAAAAATAAGTGGCCGATAGTTTAGCAGGGTTTTACCCGCCAGACTATCGGCCACCCTGTGACAAATTGATTAACTGAAAAAGTCGCGCGCTTTATCTACCCAGCTTTTATTCTTGGGGCTGTGTTTGCCCGCATCAGCCTGGGTGCTGCTTTCAAATTCACGCAACAGGTCTTTCTGTTTTTCTGTCAGACGCACCGGGGTTTCAACCACTACATGTACCATCAGGTCACCATGCTCGCTGGAACGTAACGGTTTGATACCTTTGCCGCGTAAGCGGAACACGCTACCGGTTTGTGTTTCAACCGGGATTTTCATCTTGGCTGCGCCATCCAGCGTCGGCACTTCAATTTCACCACCCAACGCTGCCGTGCTAAAACTGATCGGCATTTCGCAATGCAGGTTTGCGCCTTCGCGCTGGAAAATCGGATGTTCTTTGAGATGCACGACAACGTACAAGTCACCGGTTGGTCCACCATTGACACCCGCCTCGCCCTCGCCGCTGAGGCGGATACGATCGCCTTCGTCGACACCAGCCGGGATTTTAACGTTCAAGGTTTTATTTTGTTTCACACGGCCGCCACCATGGCAGGTCGGGCAAGGCTCTTTCACCATTTTGCCGGTGCCATGACATTTAGGGCAAGTTTGCTGCACAGAGAAGAAACCCTGCTGCATGCGCACCTGGCCATGACCATTACACGTGGTACAAGTGACAGGCGAGGTGCCTGGACGCGCACCCGAGCCATGACAGGTTTCGCAGCTGGTTTGCACCGGGATGCGAATCTTGGTTTCGGTGCCTTTGGCGGCATCTTCGAGTGAAATTTCCAGGTTGTAACGCAAGTCAGCGCCACGATACACATTAGAACGCTGATTACGCGCACCGCCGAAAATATCACCAAAAATATCGCCGAATGCGTCACTGAAATTGCCGGAGTTAAAGCCGCCAAAACCACCACCCATGCTAGGGTCAACCCCGGCGTGGCCATACTGGTCATAGGCGGCACGCTTCTGGTCGTCGCTCAGAATCTCATAAGCCTCTTTGGCTTCTTTAAAACTTTCTTCAGCTTTCGGGTTATCCGGGTTACGGTCAGGGTGAAACTTCATGGCCAGCTTCTTAAAGGCTTTTTTAATTTCCTCTTCGCTGGCATCACGGTTTACACCTAACACTTCGTAATAATCTTTTTTTGCGGCTGCCATAGTTTTTCCGTTTAATGCGCTTGCGCCATAAAGACAAACACACCCGCGATCAGCGTAGTGTGTTTGCCGGCATCATTGAAAAAAGGGCGAGCACCTAAATACTCGCCTCTTTCAAGCTTAGTCTTTCTTCACTTCTTCAAACTCGGCATCCACCACATCGCCTTCAACCGTTTTTTCGCCTTCCGCTTGCTGTGCGCTCTCGGTGTTAGCCTGCGCCTGTTGTTCAGCGTAGACTTTTTCACCCAGTTTTTGCGAAGCTTCCATCAAGGCATTGGTTTTGGCTTCGATCACTTCTTTGTCATCGCCATCCTTGGCCACCGCTTCCAGCTCTTTAATCGCGTCCTCGATCTTGGCTTTTTCATCGGCTTCAATCTTGTCGCCATGTTCAGCCAGCGATTTTTTCACGCTGTGTAATACGCTGTCAGCCTGGTTACGGGCATCGACCAGTTCACGCAGTTTTTTGTCTTCATCAGCATATTTAGCCGCATCTTCTTCCATGCGCTGAATTTCTTCTTCAGACAAACCGGAGTTGGCCTTGATAGTGATCTTGTTCTCTTTGCCAGTCGCTTTGTCTTTGGCAGACACATGCAGAATACCGTTGGCATCGATGTCAAACGTCACTTCAATTTGCGGCATGCCGCGTGGTGACGGTGGAATGTCACTCAGGTTAAACTGACCGAGGCTCTTATTGCCGGACGCCATTTCGCGCTCACCTTGCAGCACATGAATGGTCACGGCGTTCTGGTTGTCTTCAGCAGTTGAAAACACTTGTGACGCCTTGGTAGGAATCGTGGTGTTTTTCTTGATCAGCTTGGTCATCACGCTGCCCAGCGTTTCAATCCCCAGTGACAATGGAGACACGTCCAGCAACAACACGTCTTTAACGTCACCTTTCAATACGCCACCCTGAATCGCAGCACCTACCGCTACGGCTTCGTCCGGGTTCACATCTTTACGTGGTTCCTTGCCAAAAATCTCTTTCACTTTTTCTTGCACTTTTGGCATACGGCTTTGACCGCCAACCAAAATGACATCAGAAATGTCAGAAGGAGACACGCCAGCATCTTTCAATGCGGTTTTACATGGCGCAATGGTGCGCTCAATCAACTCTTCAACCAGGGACTCCAGTTTGGCACGGGTGATTTTCACCACCAAGTGCTTAGGACCGCTGGCATCTGCCGTAATGTAAGGCAGGTTGACTTCGGTTTGCTGCGCGCCAGACAATTCGATCTTGGCTTTTTCAGCCGCTTCTTTCAAACGCTGCTTGGCCAGCAAATCGTTGCGCAGGTCCAAACCGTTTTCTTTTTTGAACTCGTCGGCCAGAAAATCGATGATGCGGTTATCGAAGTCCTCACCACCCAAGAAGGTGTCACCGTTGGTAGACAACACTTCAAACTGGTGCTCGCCATCGATTTCAGTAATTTCGATAATCGAAATATCAAATGTACCGCCACCCAGGTCGTAGACAGCAATCTTGCGGTCACCTTCCTGTTTGTCCATACCGAATGCCAAAGCCGCTGCGGTTGGTTCGTTGATGATACGTTTCACATCCAGGCCAGCAATACGGCCTGCATCCTTGGTTGCCTGACGCTGGCTGTCGTTAAAGTAAGCCGGTACGGTAATCACGGCTTCAGTCACTTCTTCGCCCAGGTAGTCTTCGGCGGTTTTTTTCATTTTGCGCAAGACTTCAGCGGAGATTTGCGGTGGCGCCTGTTTGTTGCCACGCACTTCTACCCATGCATCACCGTTGTCTGCTTTAGCAATGGTGTAAGGCATCAGGTCGATGTCTTTTTGCACTTCTTTTTCGTCAAAACGACGGCCGATCAAACGCTTGACCGCAAACAGGGTATTTTTAGGGTTGGTCACTGCCTGGCGTTTTGCCGGGGCGCCGACCAGAATTTCGCCATCTTCCTGATACGCGATGATAGAAGGCGTGGTACGCGCACCTTCCGCATTCTCAATCACGCGTGGCTTGCCACCTTCCATCACGGCGACGCAGGAGTTGGTTGTCCCCAAGTCGATACCGATAATTTTTGCCATATTATATGTTCCTTAAATTCGTTAATCTTTAATCTGCTGATGCAGTGAACATTGGGATGCTGTGAAAGATTTCAAGCCCCTGTTCTTTAAATGGTTTTTAGTTTTACTTGGCCTGAATCACCGTGACCAAGGCTGGACGCAATACACGCTCATTCAGGCTGTAGCCTTTTTGCAGTACGCTCAACACGGTATTCGGCTCACCTTCGGCGGGCACCATGCTGATGGCCTGATGCTTGTTCGGGTCAAACTTTTCGCCCAGCGGGTTAATTTCAGCAATATTGAATTTCTCGAACACGCTGAGCAGTTGCTTGGCTGTCAGCTCGACGCCGTTTTTATAACTGGCCACTTCTTCGCTTTCAACCGCTAAGGCCGCATCCAGGCTATCTTTCACTGCCAGCAGTTCACCACTGAATTTTTCCAGCGCAAACTTGCGTGCCTTATCAATATCATCCGCAGCACGGCGACGAATATTTTCACCTTCGGCTTTGACATACAACACTTGTGCTTTGGCTTCTTCCAACGCGGCTTCCAGGGCCACAATGCGTGCTTCGTGTGCATCAGTCACGCTGGCTTGCACCTCTTCATGCACAGCGGATTCGTTTGCGGGCACCTCGGAAGGTGTATTTGGTTCTTGCATGGGGCTCCCCTTCTTATTCAACACTATTCACTGTGAGAGATGTCAATAGAAACATTTTTCTCTCAATATCTTTCCAAGGTTGGGGATGCCCCTACTGATTTCAAGGGTAAAGCGTGAATTTGTGTGTGATTTTTTAAATGTGGCCAGAAACTGAACGCACCATAGCAGAGACTTCAGCAATCACCTCTGCCACAGCAGGCAATTGCCCTTTGCCACCCAAATTGACGGCAGCTGCCACACGCCCACCAGCCACGCCGGTAAATGCAGGCTCGGTATCGGTATAAATAGCAACGATGGGGATATCCAGCGCCGCAGCCAGGTGTGATAAACCGGTATCCACCCCCACAGCGAAGCGCACTTGCGGCATCTGGCTGGCGAGTTGTTGCAGGCTGAGCTTAGGCAGCACCAGCGCTTGCGGTACTTGGGCTTGCGAGACCAGTGCTGCAATTCTTTCAGCACGCGCTTTTTCGCTATCACTGGCCCAAGGCAACCACATATGCAAACCTTGCCTGGCATAGTGCTGCCCCAAAGCCACCCAGTGCTCTTCAGGCCATAACTTACTATCGCGGCTAGTCGCATGCAGCGCCAGAAAAGCCTCGGCTGGCGCGTGCTGATCCAGGCCTGCCAGCCCATAAGCAGGCTTATTTTGCGGCACGGCATAGCCGAGCGCCAGCGCTGCCAGCGTGCGCATACGCACGACAGCATGCTGGCGATAACTAATAGCATACCGATGCTGATAAAACCGGCTGGCCAATGGCTCGCGAATGGAGTGCTTATCGTAACCATGACACGGCCCACGGGCCCAAGTCGCCATCACGGCGCTTTTCACCAACCCCTGTAAATCCAGCACCAGATCATAAGGCTGAGCAGCGACGGCCTGTTTCACGGCGGCAATTTCACGCCAGGTCTGGCGACGCCACCACTGTTTGCGCCAGCGACGCACGGCGACAGTAAACACTTGCGCTACACGCGGATGCAGACGTGGAATATCGGCAAAGCTGGCCTCTACCAGCCAGTCAATATGCGCATCAGGAAAGTGTTGCAGGATATCCTCAACAACAGGCAGGGCGTGGATCACGTCGCCCATAGAGGTGGTTTTGACAATCAGGATGCGTTTCATGGCCGCTATTTTCGCATACAATGCCATCGCATGAAGTTTGCGTTTCTTATATTCAAATACTTTCCTTACGGCGGTGTGCAGCGCGATATGTTGCGCATTGCCAGAGACTGCGTCGCCCTCGGCCATGAGGTCACCATCTTCACCGGCGAATGGCGTGGCGATTTGCCGTCAGATATCACCGTTCACCTGTTACAAGCCAAAGGCTGGCTGAACCACCATAGACACCAGTCGTTAATCAGGCAAATGCAACACGCCGTGCAGCAACACGGTTTTGACCGTGTAGTGGGCTTTAACCGCATGCCCGGCCTGGATGTCTATTTTGCCGCCGACCCCTGCTATGCCGAGCGCATGTACCACGAGCCCTGGTACAAAAAACTGTCTGGCCGCTATCGGTTTTTCTCGGCCATGGAAAATGCCGTGTTTGGCAAACAGGCTTCTACCCATATTTTGTTACTCAACCAGCATGACCAGGCTATGTTTCAGCGCTGGTATGGCACAGACAATGCGCGTTTTCACCTGATCCCACCCAATATTCCACTGCAGCGTTTTAACAGCCAGGCGGCCCAGGATCACCGCACGTATGTGCGCAACACGTTTAACCTGCCAGATGATGCAATTGTGTTATTGACTGTAGGGTCGGCATTTATACGCAAAGGGGTAGACCGCGCGATTGATGCCTTGAGTAGCCTGCCAGATGCGCTGAAACAACGTTGCTGGTTATTGGCTGTCGGTGAATTTGAGTCCAGCAGCAATATGCAAGCTTATGCTACGCAACGCGGTGTGGCCGAACGCTGCATAGAAGCAGGAGGCAGGCCGGATATCCCAGCCCTGATGCTGGGTTGTGACTTGCTGATCCATGCTGCGCGCTCTGAATTGGCCGGGATTGTACTGATTGAAGCCATGACCGCGGGCCTGCCATTACTGGTCAGCGGGGTATGCGGTTATGCGGGGTATGTGGCAGAAGCCCAAGCAGGTAAAGTACTGGCGGAGCCTTTTAGCCAGACGGAATTGAATCACACATTACTGGATATGCTGCGCCAGTTAGCCACAGAGCCCCTGTTAGTCACAGAGCACTGGTCAGACAACGCCAAAGCATTTGTGCAACACATGGCGGCGGCTCAAATCGCCCATCCGGAAGCCAATATCATTGCGTCGCCATCCACAGTCGGCAAACACATTATGGCGTAGCCGGTTTACCCGGCATAAACGGCACATTGCGTAACTTGTCTGCGGCCGCTTTGCTGGCTTCACTGCGTTGCAAGGCATAGGCTTTAGCCTGCTCTAACAACGCCGCAGACGGCAAATTAGGATCTTCCGGTAACGCTGATAGCTTTTCAAAGCTTTCTTCATAAGGCGTGGCGACCTGTGCGTCAATCTGCGCCGCCATGTCATCAAAGCTGACACTGCCCTCACGGCCTTCCAGTATGATCTGCCGCCATTTCTGCTGCGCTTTCTGGTCCACCTGATTGAGCTTTTGCACCTGCTTTTGTATCGCGACTTCTTGTTGCCAGCGATATTTGGGCGTAGGCAAATGGGTCACCAAGACAAACAGCGCTACCACCCATGATACGGCCGCCAACCATTGCGTCAGTGTTAATTGTTTACTGGGAACGATGGTGACCGGTAGCAAAAGCGTTGCCATCACCATGCCAGTGACAAAGCCACCAATATGCGCCGAATTATCAATGCCTGGAATGATGTAGCCCATGGCAATGGTCAGGGCAGAAAACAGCAACGCACCCCAGAACAACCAACGGAATTCCTGTGCCTGCATTTGCTGCCGGCCAAACCAGACATAGACCAGCAAAGCGCCATAAATACCAAAAATAGCACCGGAAGCACCGCCAGACACCGCATCGTTACCTTGTATGACTAAAGACAATAGGTTGCCGCCGACGCCACTGATAAGATAAATCAGCAGGAAACGCAGGGCGCCAAACATGCGCTCGACCAGTTTGCCGCCATCCCACAAGGCCAGCATATTCATGCCCAGATGCAAGGCGCCAAAGTGCAAAAACATGGCACTGGCCAACCGCCACCACTGTCCATCCGCCGTGGCCGGGGCAAAGTTGGCGCCCCAGGTCAGTTGTACGGTATTCGGAGAATGCCAGAAGCCAGCGCCGCCAAACAGCATGACGACGAACACCAGCACATTCAACATAATCAGCAATCGCGTCATCGGCGGGACTGGTGCGCGTAACTCAATACGGGTGAGCAGTGACTGATCCATTTAGTGAAGTGACTCCTGAAAAGGGACTTCTAACAAAGGTGGTTGTTGCAACCCCTCTATCAGGGTTTGCAGGTTTTCCTGTGGTCGTGACATTTGCGGGTCTATGCTGTTCGCTACCCAGCCACAAAAATCAATATTTCGCTGCTTGAGCACCTGCGCCGTGAGTAAGGCATGGTTAATACAGCCCAGCCGCATGCCCACCACCACCAATGCTGGTAGATTCAGTGCCTGAATTAAATCGGCAATGGTTTGGCTGGCGTCAAGTGGCACCAGCAATCCGCCCGCGCCTTCAACAATCACCACATCTGCCATAGTGGCCAGCTGTGTGTAGGCCGCTTGAATGACGTTAAAATCTATCTCAACCCCCGCCTGGGCGGCGGCGATATGTGGGGCAATGGCTGGCTCGAAACAATAGGGATTAATCAGCTCAGGCGGCGCGCTGACATTGGAAGCCGCCGTTAATTGCAATACATCGTCATTTTGCCAGCGGCCATCCACCCACTCACAGCCAGAAGCCACTGGTTTCATGCCGATCACGGTCAGGCCTTGCGCTACCAGTTGCTGCATCAAGCGCACGGTGACCGTCGTTTTGCCTACACTGGTATCGGTGCCGGTGACAAAAAAATGGCGTGGCAAGGTGCGCATGCTTAATCCGGATGCGCCGCTTTGCGCGGCATAAACTGTACCGTGCTGGTGCCCGGCGCGGTATAAGGCTGGCTGCCAGTCCAGGCATGGACAAATACCACTTCATAGGTGGCAGGCAATTTACCGTCGCGGCGGAACGCTTCATAGCCTTGCCGCAATTGCTGTAAAAATCCTTTTCCGCTCAAGCCTTTGGCACGCCCGGCGGTGGCATTGTGTGCGCCTATGGCCTTGAGGTCACGCATCAAGGATTCCACCGTATCGTAGGTCAAGGTGTAATGCATCACATCCAGTACCGGCGCGCTGAAACCGGCGCGTGTGAGCGCATCGCCGATATCATGCATGTCAATAAACCGGCTGACGTGAGTATGGTCAGCACCTGAGGCGGCACGTAACTCTTTAAGCGTATCCGGCCCCAGCGTGGCGAACATCAGCAGACCGTTCGGGCGCAATACACGGCGCCATTCTTGCAACGCGGCATCCAGATCATTACACCATTGCACAGCAAGATTGGACCACACCATATCCACACTGGCGTTAGCCAAGGGCAGCGATTCAATATCGGCACAGACGAAACGTGGCTTGGCCCGCCAGAATTGATACCAGGGAAATAATGTGCGGCTACGCGCCAGCATGCCTTCGGCAATATCCAGCGCAATGCCCTGTGCTTTTTTAAACTGCCCGAGCAAGGCATGCAAGCCATGGCCGGTACCACACCCGGCATCCAGGATGACTTCAGGCTCGAGTTTGACCACGTCCAGGCGGCTCAGCATTTCTTCACGCACCTGGCGCTGCAAAATAGCAGCCGCATCATACTGTTTGGCGGCACGGTGAAACGACTGCCGCATGCGCGACTTGTCGATCTGGTAAACGTCCTGCATTTAGCTACTCACTGGCGGTGATGTCAGGTCGTCAGCCATAAATGCTTCTACAGACTCGCAGAAAGCATCCGCATGTGACAAAAACGGTGCATGCGCGGCGCCGGCAATCACGCGTAACTGGGCGCGCTGCATATGCATGGCCAGCCAGTGGGCCGCTGAGAGAGGCGCCAAAGTATCACGGTCACCATGGATCAGTAAGGTCGGCTGGAACAAACGGCCAACCTCTTCACGCAAATCCGTTTGCAACAAAATATCCAGCGCCTGGTTCAGGTTATCCTGTGTCGGCGTGGGTTTGGCCGCAAAGGCTGTGCGTAATTGGCGTACAGTACTACGCGCGTCTTTAGCATGCATGCATTGCAAGGTCAGGAAGTTCAGCAAGGTGGCATTAAAATCCTGCTCGAAGCGCTCATTGAACTGTTCAAAATGTCTGGCCGCAATGCCGTTTGGCCAATCAGGCTTGCTGACAAAACAAGGGTTGGTCCCTACCAGAATCAGTTTTTCAACACGGTCCGGCTGGTTAAGTGCAATCTGCTGCGCCACCAGGCCGCCCAATGACCAGCCCAGGATGGTAGACACGCCCGGAATCTCTTCGGCCACCGCTTCAGCCAGGCTGTGCAAATGGTAAGGATAAACAGGACGACTTTGGCCCATGCCGGGCAGGTCAACCAGGAACAAACGGTAGTTGGCAGACAGGCGTTTGACCACGCGCTCCCAAACCGCACTATTCATGCCCCAGCCATGTAACAAAACCAATGGCTTGCCCTGGCCCATGATTTCGATAAAACAACTCATGGCTGCGTCCCGGCCGGAATCTCACGCTCTGCGGCATGCAATGCAGCAATCAGTGCCCGTACATTCGCCTCACTATGCGCAGCCGACAGAGAAATGCGTAAACGCGAGGTATGCGCAGGCACGGTTGGCGGACGAATGGCAGGCACCAGAATACCGCGCGCCTGTAAATATTGACTCAGTGCCAGCGCCTCGTGGGTATCACCCACCACCAGTGGCTGAATCGCCGTCTCCGACGGCAGCAGGTGCCAGCGTGAGAGTGACAGCTCACTTTTGAGCAAGGCAATCATGTCAAACAATTGCTTTCTGCGCGCATCCCCGTGCTCGATTTCCTTGACCGAAGCCAGCAATGCGGCTGACAGCGGCGGCGGTGCCGGGGTGGTATAAATATAGCTATTCGCATACTGAATCAGGTAATCGATAACAATCTTTTCACCGGCGACAAACGCACCAGCGACGCCAGCGGCCTTGCCCAGCGTGCCCATCATGATTAATCGTGGTGACTGCAATCCCAAATGCTTGAGCGAACCGCGGCCTTGTGGGCCCAGCACACCAAAACCATGCGCATCATCTACGTAGAGATAAGCATCGTAGCGCTCACAGAGTGCCAGGTAAGCAACCAGTGGCGCGATATCGCCATCCATGCTGAACACCGCATCGGCCGTCACCAGTTTGTGGCGTGCCGTGCTGGCTTGCAGTAGTTTTTCCAGCGCTGCCACATCATTGTGCGCAAAGCGGTGATGCGTGGCACGTGATAAAAACGCGCCATCATTGAGGCAAGCATGATTAAGCTTATCGGAAAACACCGCATCGTCACGGCCCATCAAGGCACTGATAACGCCAATATTGGCCATATAGCCAGTCGAGAACAGCAATGCCGCCGGTTGACCGACAAACGCCGCCAGCGCCTGCTCCAACTGGTCATGGTAACGGTGATGGCCGGTAATCAGGTTGGAAGCCCCGCTGCCCACACCCGCCTCTGCCGCAGCTTCTTGCAGCGCAGTCACCAGCGCAGTATCGTTCGCCAGGCCCAGGTAATCATTGCTGCAAAATGACAGAAATGGCTGGCCATTGGCAGTAATATGCTCGGCCTGCGGCGAATCCAGCAAACGGCGCTGACGCATCAGGCCCAGTGTTTGCCGCTTATCGAGGTCGGCGCGTAAAGACTCCAGCAAATCGCTCATTAGATCTTCTTCAGGCCAAGTTTGCTGAATAAAGCGTTATCCGACTCCACTTCCGGGTTACCTGTCGTGAGTAATTTTTCACCGTAGAAAATACTGTTGGCACCCGCGTGGAAGCACAAAGCCTGTACCGCTTCGCCCATGCTTTGGCGGCCTGCTGACAAGCGCACAAAACTGGTTGGCATGGTGATACGCGCAATCGCAATCGTGCGTACAAACTCCAGCGGATCCAATGGATCTGTACCATGTAATGGCGTGCCTTCTACCTGTGTCAGCAAGTTAATTGGCACGCTTTCTGGTGGCTGCTCCATATTGGCTAATTGTGCGACCAGGCCTGCACGTTGCGCACGGCTTTCGCCCATGCCGATGATGCCGCCACTACAGACATTGATATTCATGCTGCGTACGCGGTCCAGCGTGTCCAGGCGGTCCTGGTAAGTACGTGTAGTGATCACATCGCCATAAAATTCTGGCGCAGTGTCCAGGTTGTGGTTGTAGTAGTCCAACCCGGCCTCTTTCAACTGCTCGGCCTGGCCGTCTTTGAGCATACCCAGGGTGGCGCAGGTTTGCAGGCCCATGGCTTTCACTTCAGAAATCATTTTTAACACCGGATCCAGGTCACGCTGTTTGGGGCCACGCCAGGCGGCACCCATGCAGAAACGGCTGGCACCACTGTCTTTAGCGGCTTTGGCCGCCGCCAGCACGTCGTCCAGCTTCATCAATGGCTCATTTTCCACCTCGGTATGGTACCGCGCGGCTTGCGGGCAATAGCCGCAATCCTCAGAGCAACCACCGGTTTTAATCGATAGCAAAGTACTCACTTGCACCGCATTCGGGTCAAAGTGTTCTCTGTGTACCGCCTGGGCTCTGTGCAGCAAGTCATTGAATGGCAGTTCAAACAGTGCCATGATGTCTTCTACGCGCCAGCGCTCAACCGTCGGGTGGCACGCAGCCGAAGGTTTCAAGCCATCCAGGTTGATGATAGAGGTTTGTATTTCGCTGCCACAAGCGGCAGCAGAGGTTTGTTGTTCCATAAATACCACGCAATGAAATTGTATGAATAATCCGGGCGAATTATATGTTGTTTAAAATATGACGTGAAAAAATTTTACAATAGATTAAAATTTAATCACATCCAACTTTACCAGCAACTACAGCAATGGCTTGGTTCAAGCTTGCCCTGTGTACTGTGTGATGCACCAGCCACCGCAGATAGCGCTCGCAAGTCAGCACTTTGCAGTCACTGCTTTAACTTGCTGCCCTGGTATACCTCGCCACGCTGTCCGCAATGCGCACTCCCCACCTCATCAGGCGCACTGTGCGGCATCTGTCTGCAACATGCGCCAGCCTTTGATCATACGCTTACGCCATTCCGGTACGCTTATCCGTTGAATCGCCTGCTGCATCAATTCAAATACCATCAACAATTGTCTTTGGGCAATGTGCTGGCAAACAGCCTGCTCACACAAGTGTCGATTTTCGCAGAGACCGCACGACCACAGGTGGTGATGGCCATGCCCATGCACATCAACCGCGTTAAACAGCGCGGATTTAATCATGCGCTGGAATTAGCCAAACAGGTGCATCATCACTGTGGCATCGTTTTAGATATTGAAGGCTGTTTACGTGTGATTGATACGCCGACACAAGCAGGCATGGATATGAAAACCAGAACACGTAATTTGCGCGGCGCGTTTGCCACGCACAGGTCTTGGCAAGGCCAGCATGTGATGATTGTGGATGATGTGATGACCACGGGCGCCAGCATGCACGCGGTGGCCAAAGTATTAAAGCAGGCTGGGGCAACGCAGGTGACGGCGCTGGTGCTGGCCCGCACCTTGAAAAATGAAGCGTGACTGATATTACTCGCTACGCACGACTGCAACGCCACCCAACTGGCGGATACGCTGCCCGACAAACTCTGACAGACGATCACTTAACGGCAAGTTATAAGCTTGTTGCAACTGCTGCAAGGCCTGTGCAGGCTGGCCCGCCGCTTGCAAAGAAATAGCATAAGCCACAATCCACTGTGCATGCCCGGGCCGCAACACGTTGGCGCGATCAAAGTGCGGTAAAGCGGCGGCATGTTGCCCGGTCTGCTGATAGGCCATGGCCAGCATCCATTGCGACTCTGCATCCTGTATCAACAGGTTGGCAACCGGCTTCAGCGTTTGCAATACGGCTTCAGGCTGGGCGTGCGACAGCTGCCATTTGGCCAGTGACTTGGATAAGCCAATTTGCCCGGGAAACTGCTTGATTCCGGCTTGCAGTACAGCCACCGCTTCCGGCTCCTGCTTGGACTCGAACAAATAAGTTGCCAGCAACTGTCGCGCATCCTCTGACTGCGGATAAGTCGTTAACGCCTGGCGCAAGATAATCAGTGCTTCATTCAAACGCCCTTTTTGCTCTTGGTCTACAGCGCGTTGAATCAGCAAGTTCACTTCTTGCTCGGGACGTATCTGCTTGTTTACCACGCCGCGAGGGCCTGACTCTTCCTCACTGTTTTTAGCGAGTTTGACGGCATTGCCTTGCTCAATGGCAGTCACTACAGGGTTGGCTGCCGTACCTTCAGCGGGGTTAATCGTAAACTCCCCCTCCACTTGCGGCGGTATGGTTTTAGCGCTGACCGGTTTAGTCACCGCCGGCTTAAGGGATGGCTGTGCAATATCTTTCACTGGCGCTTGCCACGCACTAAATAATGCTTTGGTAAACTGCGGATGCGACCAGGCTGGACTGTCGGCAGTGGCAGGCGTGGCCACCGTGCTGATCTCTGCCCCGGCGGCTGGCACCACAGGGATTGCTACCGCTGACGGCACTGGCTGTTCGACCACTGGCTTCGGATCAAGGCGCGCCACCAGCATTGGCCAATTGACCAGCAATGCGCCGACCAACGCCAAGAGCAACAGCCCCCATACCAGTTTACCGATCCAGGCCGTGGCAACAGATCCTGAATGGGATAACACTGGCTTGACCTGCCCAGCCCAGGCATTGCCAGCGCTGGCATCAAGCGTTGCCCCGCCTTGGCGGGCCTCAACATTTTGCAATACCTGATTAATTAAGCTCAAGTGCTTCCCCAATAGTTAACTAACGACCCAGACCTGCCATGGCCGTATGCAATGTCACCCACCATTTAAAGCCATGCCCTAACCAGCGATGCTGCGCCTTGACGCTTGCCTGGGTATCCATAATGGCAGCCCTGACATCTTCTGCAGAGACGCCTTGCTGACCACGCCCAAATGCCGACAGCAAAGATTTATGCGCCAGAATATTCAGCAGCCTGGGAATGCCATTGGCATAGCGGTAGAGCAAACGCAGGCTGGCAGGCGTAAACACCATGCCCCCCTGATACCCAGCAATATGCATACGATGATTCAGGTAAAACCCCAATTCGGACCACTGCAGGCCTTTGAGGTGATACTCAAAGCCAATACGCTGACGTAACTGGCGAATCGAGGGATGATTAATGCGCTCTTCCAACTCGGGCTGGCCAAAAATCACCACTTGTATCAATTTGCGCTTCTCGGTTTCGAGGTTGCTCAGCAGGCGCAAAGCTTCCAGTGTTTCCAGCGGCATGGCTTGTACTTCGTCCAGGCACACCACCACGTGGCGGCCTTCATCAGCAAACGTGAGTAGCTTGCGGTTAAGCGCATCAATCATGTCGTGATGGGTAAAATCAGGCTTGAACGCCACGCCAAACTCAGTCGCCAGCGTCATCAGCAAGGCATGTGGATCAAGGTAAGGATTGGGGATAAATGCCACCTTGCAACTGGGCGCCAACGCCTTGAGCAGGCGGCGGCACAACAAGGTTTTACCGGTACCCACTTCACCGGTAATTTTGACAAAGCCTTCGCCGGACTGAATCGCAATCAATAGCGTATTCAGCGCCTCTTGCAGGCTACGCGTTGCATAATAAAAACTGGTATCCGGGGTGATGGTAAACGGATATTCCTTCAACCCAAAATGCTGCAGGTACATGCCCGCTCCTAAAAACTGGTATCACTCTTCAGTTTATCAACCCGGTCCTGACTATCAAGCATATCTTGCGCCCAGCTTTCGCCACTACGCACCACGGTCGATTTCAGCAAAATAACCAGTTCAGTTTTGGTGCTGGCGAGATCTTTCTGGCGGAATAAGTTACCCAGGAACTTCACATCCCCCAGGCCAGGCACTTTGGTACGGGTATTGTCGACCGTTTCAGACATCAGGCCACCAATGGCAATCACGCTGCCATCTCTGGTACGCACAATGCTGTCTGTTTCGTTAATGTTAGACGACGCCGTTGGGATCGTGTAAGTGCCGCCGTTGGCACTGGACAAGGTCACAGTCCGGTTCACTTGCGTCACATCACTGATAAACGGGTGCACATGTAATGTGATATTGTCATCTTTATCAATCTGCGGTGTCACGTCCAGTGAAATACCAGAGAAGTATGGTTGCAGCTGAATATCTGGTGTCACAATCGCGCCACCTGTTGTTGTTGTCACATTGGTTTTCACGTTAGTGACATAAAAAGCGTCATTACCCACCTTGAGCACGGCTTTCTGGTTATTAATGGTCGCAATACGTGGGCTAGACAGCACTTCCACATTGCCCTGCGTCTCCAGGAAATTCAGCAACGCGGCAAAGCCTTTGCCTTGCACTGCCAAAGCGAACATTGACCCGCCAATCGAGACTGGGGAGGCATTGCTTAAAGAACCGATATCATCATTAGTAATCGTGCCGTTGGTCAACGTACCATCCTGGCTCAAAGAAGTATTACCGTTGACGTTTCCAAACGTGACGTCACGGCCACGTGTATGTCTGACTGCTGCCCAGTTAATGCCTTGTTGCGAGTTTCTGTTTAACTGTACCTTGATGATTTTGGCCTCCAGAATCACCTGACGATCTACGGTCACTTGCATCAGGCTCAAAAACTTCTCAACCTGGCGGATTTCTTTAGGCATGGCTTTCACCATAATCAATCCAGACTGGGCGTTAATCACGACTTTACGACCACTCTCTTCTCCAATCAGACTACTGAGCGAACTGGCAATTTCTTCCCAGAAGTCATTGTTGGTGCGCATACTCACATCGGAAGCATACACTTGCAAGTTGGAGGCGCCGGAGCTACCACTGCCGGTAGCGGCACCAGTACCAGTACCGGTACCTGAGTTATTCATTGCCGCAGCTTGGCCGGCCACCCCTGCCGCGCCACCAGCGCCTGAACCACTGGCGGTGCCTGAGGTCACGCGGGTCGCAGAAGTGCCTCTACGCGCGCCTGTAATGTAGTTCACTTGAAACACGCGGGTTTGAATCGTTTGTGGCTCGACAAAAATCTGCTTGCCGTTCATTTTGTATTCATAGCCATACAAATCACGCAAGGCATTGAGTGCTTCAAATAAAGTCACGTCGCGCAAGTTGATTGAAATCTCGCCTTTAAGCTCTGGGCTCAGTGCAATGCTGTAAGGGCTACCAGACACAATGCCCATCAATACCTGAGCGGCAGGTGCTTTGTTCACTACCAGGTCAAACCTGGGCTCAACGCGTTTGGCTAATGCCTTGGGCGGCTCAATCTTGAGTGGTTCGAACAATTCATCTGTGACCTCTTTCGGCGGTGGCGTCACCTGCGCTTGTGCCTTGGCCACCGCTGTCGCTAATTCGTTCTGAATTTTAGGGTTAATCGATGTATTGGGTGGCGCAAACGGATTGCTGGTACAGCCAGCCAATCCGGCGCCTATCATCATCAAACCCAAAGTATTCACAAATATTTTCATAGCAGTCTCTCTTTGATGTTCCCTTGCTTACCCCGTTAAGCGGGACCTGCAAGTGTTTGTCACTTTATTTCACAGTCTTCTGGCCTGCTTTTTTAATCTTTTTGGCCTGTTTGTCTTTTTTCGCACTGGCTTGGGGTGTTGTATGCTCCATAAAGCTAGCCAAGCCCATCCCTAGTACTTTTTTCTCGCCTACCTTGCTGATAAACACCGCTTGCCGGTTTTTCACCGAAGTCAGTTTAAACCCCTCATAGCTAGCGCCTACCGGTACCATTTGGCCGTTCACAACCGCAAAGCCTGACTTACCATTTTCTTGTATGGCGGTTAGTTCCCAAGGCCGCTCTGTTTGAGCCTGGGCATTAGGAAAATACGCCATCACCGACACAGGTGGCTTGGTTGGATCAACCAAGCCACCCACTACGTCATCTGCCACCGCCACCTGCGTCATGACTGTCATCAACATTGTTGTTATCAACAAGCGCATGCTAAATCCCCAACCATGCATTTTCACCACTCAGGGTATACACCTGAACCGTTAATTCACTTTCCGGATATTCGGCCTTCAACTCTGCGTTTTCCCAAGCCAGGGTCTGGCCAATCGCTTTTAACGACTGGGCATAGTCCATCAACGCAAAATACTTGCCTTTCAGGCGCATCTTCACCGCATGCTGATATACATGCGGCACATTCTTCCACACCTCTTCAGCGTTGGCAGGGGCACCGCCTGACGCAGTGTCGGCTTGTGTCTGTAATTGTTTTCTCTGTTTCTCAATAAAGTCGACCACAGGCAGTGTCTGCATTTCAACCACTTGCACATCGGTGTGTTTTTGCAGCAACTTTTTCAGCAAAGCCACCATTTCCTGTGGCGGCACCATATAAGAAGACAGCTTGACCAAATCAGCTGCCTGGCTGGCGACTTTCTGCTTGGTCTCGTCAATCTCATGCTGAAAAGCATTGCTCGCTGGCTGCGGTGCAGCCTGGTTGGCAATGGTCGTCATTTGCTCAGTCAGCGTGGCGGTATCGTTCTGGATTTTAACGATCTCTTGCTTGGTGCTCGCCAATTGCGCGCGCTGAGGTTCCAGCAAAAAAGTATCCATCAAGCCAACCACGGCAAACAAACCGGCACCAAAAATCATCCAGCGCTCGCGCTGGGAAAGCGCTAGCCATTTATGACTGACTGTTTGTAATTGTTCAAATCGCATGCATCATTCTTTCTAAGGCTGCTTGGCTGGTGATTGCGTTGTTTGGCGGACAAACTCATCCCAACTAACCGTATTTTCACGCCTGGCCTTGTTTTGCAGATCTTGGCCCTTTACCTCAAAAGCATACACTTGCAAGACGACTTCTGCCGCGACAGGCGCCACCGGAGCAGGAAGCGTTGCCGATGCTGAACTCGTATTCGTTGCGCCCTCGGCAGCGCTTTTGCCAGCAGCAGCTTCTGCGACTGGTGCAGGCGGTGGCGTTACTGCCTGCGGGGTCGGGGCCGACGTTGCGGCCGCTTGCGTCCGGTGTAGCTCTACTTGCTTGAACTGAATGCCGGAAAACTGCGTACCTTCAAAAATACGCTGCGCAGATAACAAGTCCAGATATAAAGGGATGTCTTCAGAATGCAGCGCCTGTCCGCTCAATGTCACATGTTGTGCAGCAGGCTCAATGCGAAAACCCGTCAACCACAGCCCTGGCTGCTGCTGTGCTGTCAGCGCTCGCATGTAATCAACCAGATGATTCGCCTTGTCAGAGATGGATTGCTGGAAAATCGCCAGAATCTGCGACTGCATCTCAAAGCGGCCTTTGAGGGTTTTTAACTCAGCTTCAAGTTTGCTGTTATCAATTGGCGTTACGCGCTGCGCAAACTGATCCACCTTCTTCTGCATGGTTTCATATTGCGTTACGGCCTGATTGCGCTGCGTTTGCAAGGCAGCATTTTCTGCTTCAAGGCCAGTAAACAGGTAAAACATCACGCCAGCTGCCAGCACATAAATGACGACGACAAAAGGTAAATTGAACCAGTCTTTGGATTTAACCAGCCCACCTTCAAACAGGTTAATCTGCTGACTCATGCCGCCGTCTCCTGACGCAAGGCAGCGCCTAAAGCGGGCAACAGCATGGCTTGTTTTTCCAGGCTGGAGAAGTCCTGGTCGGCAGGTAGCTCGACAATATCTTCCAGGTTAAAGACATTCACCGGCACATAAAGGCTGGAACTCAAGCCGCTGACCAGGTAGTCGCGATTCGCCACTGGCGCGACCACCAGGCGATTCAGGCTCAGGTAAGGGAACTGGCGGTCGAAACTGTCCAGCGAACGTTGTAACTCAAGCACCAGTTTGTCAAAGTTACTTTTGAACAGCTCGCCGCGGTCATTCAGAAAATCACGATCGAGCTCAATCAGGCGCGCATGATACAACTCGCCTTTGGCCGTAAACGTCAGCAAACATCCGCGTGGCAAAATGCTGAGCGTCACCAGCGCACGGTCTTCGTGTTCGAGCAGATGGGCAATATTGCGTTGTACCAGTGCGTGCACATCGACTGACTTCACATTAAAGCCCGCCTCGGATAATTGATTACCCACCGCAGAAACGATGGCTTTTTTAGCACAAATTGCCAACATCAATGGCTGCCGATTAGCGTAAGAAGGGTCTACCGGCACATCAATGCCATCGACGACAGCTTGCTCGACCGAATAGTCCAGCAAGCCTTTCAATTTCCAGCGCAACGCAGGTTTCACTTCGTTGTCCGGCATATTCGGTTTATCAATCTGCACAATATTGTATTGGTCAACATTGAGCACCAGGTTGCACGGCAAGGTCTTGAGGTCATTTTTGGTCACAAAGTGACGCAATGTGGACGTCGCATGCAGTGGTACCTGCTCAACAGCGGCAAATGACACCACCGGCTTGGCCCCTTCGGATGGCGGCGTCAAGGCGACAGTGCTGACATGCATATCGGTGTAGCTGATACCCACTTGCTGCTTGTTCTTTTGTCGTTTAAACCATTCCATAGAGGTAAGTCTGACTTTCTAAATATTTTTTTATTTAAAATCAAAGTATAACAACCACAACTTCAAGCTTTATCGGAGATTAGTATACACAAAAAATCCCCCAGGTGAAGCCATCACCCACTGCGCCAAATAACTGATATTTCATACGTTGCCTGAATACCACTTTGTTAACGCTTGATAGTTCATTTTAACAATAGCAACTTTAGTGCCTGAGCCTATGGTTTAAACCCATGATAAAAAGAACAAAACCACCTGATTAGGTGGTTTTGTGATCGCTAGAAGTTTTCTCGCATGTAGATAATGGGCGCTTTGTAGATACCGAAGGTGGCTCGGCCAATAGGATCCGTGGTACCGAACCACGGAATTGAACCACTGGTCGCGGCTGATTGAGACGCGCTATTACATGTCATCTCGCCGCCACCAGCCGCCCTCAGATTTACCTCTAAGTCCACACTCCCAGTATTGGGAGTCGTTCCAGTAATTCCAGGCGCGCTTAAACGCATATAGAGCACACCTTTGTTCATAGAAGACGCACCAGTGAGTTGAGTCTCACAGGCATTCAAATTACCTCTGTAATTGGTCATGACAATACTTGAGAGCGGGATCGTTGTACAACTGTCATTGATATTTCGTTTAAACCCAGTTCCATTCCAGTATTGTGCCTCAATGGGAACTGACAACGGCAGCAACTCTGATCCATGCGCAGAGGTCACAGCCAAGCGACCAAACCTAAATGCTGGGTAAGTAGGATTAGAAGCTGAGAGAGTGAACACATCTACTCTGGTTGCACTACTTACCGTGACCCCACCATCAACACCGCTTGGCTGCGCAGAAATCCTAATCATCTCTGGTGGTACAGCACTCGCAGGGCGAGTGACTTTATGCCCTGCTTGCACATTTGCAATGCCAGCCCCCCAGGTGCCCGATGGGCTCACACTACTGGCAGCTATCGTCGCGCCACTCGTTATCGGTGTACCCGCATCAGTTTTCATCTGAAACGAATAATTATTCCAGTTGCTCAGGCCAAATACGGCATAGTTTCCAGTGTAATATTGAGTAGTAACATCAGCCGCATTTTTAGCCTCCAGAACGAATGGCGTGATCAAGCCAGGGTCTTGATCATAGTAGGTAAAAGTTCCGCAGCCATCTGTATAACTAGTACCCGCAGTCACTTTAAAATGATCTGGAATAAAACGGCCGATATAATTACTTACAGTCTTATTGCCGAACTTACAACCTAATTTCTTGGGTGTTCTAGTATCATCGGTATCTGCAAAAGAGTTCTCGCAATCACCATTGGCACTATCAACGGCCGCATAAGTATCATCGTAAATACCCTCTACTTTGAACCTGAAATGACCAACCTCAGAATAAGTAAAAGTTGACCCTGAACTAACGCCCAAATTCGCTGCACCAAAGGTACCATTCACTTGCCCGACAGAGGTCACACCTGCCACATGGGTCTCCAACTTTCCGCTATCCACTTTTGGCGTCCCCGTATAAGTTAACTCATTGGTTGAAACCGTCACACTAAAAGTATCAGTTCCAGCTCTACGAACAGGGGCAGATGTATGGCTCGGTGACAGTTGTTGCGGACTCACACTAGTCACGGATAAAGATGTTGGACGTATCGCAAAGTTATCAGACGAACATCCCGTTTTAGCTAACCCTGCATCAGTAACCTTGCATCGTAAGTTAGGGTGCGGCCTTAATATATCACTGGCACTGAAAGTAACCTTTTTACGGCCGCCATCAGAAGCTGCGAAAGTCAGAGCCTTGGTTGCAACGACGGTAGCACCGCATGCACCCGCATTATCACTCACCAACTGCACAGTTAAACCTGTGGTTGAGTTATATGCTGATTGATTGCCGTTTGCCAGCAACGCGACCACATCAATATCAAAATCAGCTCCGATTACCTTAGTATAAAGCGGATTGCGCAAGGAGCTATTGGTCGTGCGATTGTTATACGTCAGTGAGTTCTCCATACACTCAAACGTGTTTACGCAAGGCGTGTTGGTAAAGGTAAAACTACAGCTCTGTGAACTAGTGGTCGTGTTCCAGCACTTCACGCCACTCAGTGGCGTTTTAGTCAGCCCACTCACACCCAAGGTATAGGTGGCTGCGGCACTACCTTGCATCGTGACAGTTCCAATGGACTGATTTGACCCCAATGTGAACGGATCAGGCGTATCAGTCACTGTTGGTGTCGTTGGTGACACTGTCAGACTACCTTTTAATTCACCCGAACTAACCAGTTGATCGTCCGGACAAGGCACAGTGGAGGATAAGCATGCCAGCACTTTTACTTCGGTTGGGCAGAGTGTCGCAGTCCCCGCATGACGAATCTCGAAATGGTCGTAATTAGGCACAAAAGTGGAGCCAACGACAAAGTCGTAACTAAACGTGTAGATTCCAGGCGCAGTAAAATCAAACTCAATCGCAGCACCGGTATCTTGATAAGTCGTGGTGATGGAGTCACCAAGGCTACCGCTTTTACTAATTGAACACGCGGGCGGGTTTGACGTTGCAGTACTCCAGAAATCACTCCAGTAGCCAACACAATGATGGTCAAACTTACCGTTACGTTCACGGAATGATTCAACCACATCCAAATTGGCAGGAAGTGAAGTACTGGAAGGGCATGTACCATTCGTTAAAGGGTAGGTACCCACTACTAGCTTGCCATTAGTATCGGTATACCGAACGCCACACCCATTATCGTTACCCCCTAAATAGGTATCCACCGCATGATAATAGCGGATTGGATTACCGGTACTGACTGTTGCTGTTGCTGGGATGGTGACGGTCACTTCTGCAGTGATGTAGTCCAGGGGATACGTATACTTCCAGGCAATACTCACCGTTGGACTACTTAAGATTGAAGAGGTGAGCGACAGACTGGAGGTCGTCGATTGTGTCACGCCTTGCGAAGTGCTCCCTGGCTGCACTGATGAGATGCTAAAACTGTTGTAAATTGTTGCGGCACTATAGGCAAAATGGTTAGCGCCATATATTCGATTGTTATATCGAATATACACGCCATTATCTAATAATGAATTGTAGGGATAGGATCCACTTGGATAAGTACCTGGTTGATACAATTGCCCGGAACCAAGCCGTTTAATTTGCATTTGCGTTGAATCGGCAATAGTGACCTCTAACGCATTACTGGCGTTAGTACCTCCACCATTGTTAAGCACTCTTACAGTTGCGTGCACGCTCCCGGTAAAGGCAAATACCACAACATACAATAAATTGATTAATACATATTTAATCAATCTGTTCATAATCAATTCCTGTTAATTACACTCTTCTGCCACCGTGCCTGGAGGGGCGCCAGGATCTAGGTATAAGCATCGACTAAGTGTGACAGCGATTTGTCGCTCTATACGATCTTGTGCACCTATCCCGCCTATCGAGGCAGTGGAGGTGATGCTATACATGCCAATATCCTGTGTATTGCCTTTGTCTTTTGGTACGGTTCGGCTGCATGTTAACAACACAGTAAAATTATTAATTGTCAAAGTTGTTGGAGAAGCAATACAGGATTTCATGGCATTTGTACCCGGCCCCAACACCTGAAAAGCAGCCCATTCCACCCCTGCCCTCGCCGCCAAATAAGCATTGGCACCTTGCACATCCTGAATCGTGCCCATTTGCGCCAGCAACGACAACCGCATGGAATACCCAACCAGTGCTGCAAGAGTCACCAGTAAAAATATTGCCACAGGCAACATAAATCCCTTTGCGCGATAAGCAATGCTTTTCATGGCGAATTCACCACATTAATCAAGTTAACCAATCTGGCAACGCCGCCGTTTTTGGCGAGCGTCAATTGCGCGGTGACCACGCTGGAATGTTGCATCACGCCTTCCGTATAGGTAAAACTACACTCAGTCACATCCTCAGCAACAACATTGGCCGTCAGTCCATTAAAGTTAGCCACACGCCCGGCGGTGATAGGGATATTTGAATACATCACCAATCGGCGATTAGCAAGATCGCAGGCATAAATCACGGCGCCATTTACCACGTAAAATCGGCCGCCCGGTGACGCAAATGGGAAAAGTGCGCCAGTATATGTGACCGAACTTGCGTTAGCACTCACTGGCCGAATATTGGTGCCGTCATACACATCGGCCCCCGCTATGCCCATGTTATAAATCACCAGTTGGTCATTGGCATCCACATTCACCATCGGCCCTAATACATCCAGTGTGAGACTGCCCGCATCGAAGTCCTCCTGCTGATAACGGCCACCGGCTTTAATCGGCACAAACTGCACATAACTACCGGAGCCACCCGGCACCCACACGCTGTTAGGCAACGCATTACGAATATCGCGCGACATACGGCGCAAGGAAATATCGGCACGGTCGGCCAGCTCGTAATAAGCTTCAGAATTCACATATGCCAGGACAGAGTTTTTAATAAAACTGACTGAGATACCGCCCAGAATGGCCATGACGACAATGACAATGACCAGCTCCACCAAGGTGAAACCAGACATAGAAAGACCCGGCTGCTTAAATGCGCGGCGCATAGCGAACCTTAAAACCCGTGAGGCGGATCACCGTATTGGCTGGCCCGTTCACTGTCACAACGATTTGCAACACAGCATCGGCTGGCAGCCCGGCAAACGCGCCAGCCCCCCCGGCTTGTGCGATAGCGACAGAAGCTGAATAAGCATTTAAACCTGCAATTGCGGTTGCATCCCCAATACGGCAAATACCCGTGCAGCCACCACCCGGCATGGTAAAACCGCCATAATCAGCGACATTATCAAAGGGATTAGTTGCACTGTAACGGCTCTCGGTCGCCGGGCTAGGGCCATTTAAGCTGGCTTGCGAATTTGCCGAGCAGTCCGCCGCGCTATTTGCGGTAGAAGCACTGGGGTCATCCGGGTCGCAAAAAGTAAAAGGCATTTGCTGGATTTCCTGCATCAGCGACTCAGCAATCGCAATCGCCTGTTTGCGTGCAAGCGGGTCGGCGGAGTGTCCGCTCATGAAAGCCAGGGCACCAATCACACCGGCAATGGCGGTCGTCACAATCACAATAAACACGACCATCTCAACCAGCGAAAAACCATGATTGTTTCTGATGCTGGGCGGCATGTGTTTATTATTGTTGTGGTTACCTGTTTTAGTCATATGCGTCATCTGGCCATTAACCAGATGGCTTAGTTAGTGAATATAGCCTGTGTTTGCTTCGACCGAAATGCCCACAGACTGTAAGGCATTTTTGCGATTAGTCACGGTATAAGTAGCCAACTCATCGGGGACCGCACGGCCCAAGCCATCAAACCCCAATCCTTTATTAGAAGATTGAACGACAACACTACGCGAAAAAGTCAGCACATACGCCCCTGCGGTCTCCGGGTTAATCACCATCTGCGCCGCGCCGCAATTAGGATCAAAACATAAACTGACCGTATTGGGCTCGACTGCATCGTTGTGTATCACAAATACTCTCTTACGCTGGGCAATCGCCGTTTTTTGCGCATAACGCAGCGTAGATGAAAGTAAACCCGCGTCACCGCGGGTTTCGAAGATATCGCCATTGGCAAACCGAGGGGTTGCCACTGCGACCATAATACCGGTTAAGGCAATAACAACCACCAGTTCAACAAGTGTGAAGCCACTATAAAGCCTCATATTCCTAATACAATTATTGACAATTGGCCGGTAGTAATGAGCCTGTATTTACCGCACCAGTAGCTGGGTCATAAGTAAATGAACAGGATGCATTATTGGCAGCCTTAAAAGTAGATGATGATGCGCCGTGAGTAACAGCAAAGTTGGCAGAATCTAACGTTTGCAGTGCAGCCTCAATCCCGCCCGTAGCTGCAGTTGGATACCCAGGGGTAGTTCCTGTTGTTGTCACGGTAACGTTGTTAGTACCATCCATAGACACTGTTGTCCCTGAACTCCCCGCAGCTACCCATGCTGCCCTTGCCATACTGGCCGCCGAACGCACCGATGCAGCTAAACCATTCATACTTGCAACACGCGCGTTAGACTGCACATTCACAAACCGTGGCAAAGCCGTTGCTGCCAAAATACCTAATACTGCGATGACCACTACTAATTCAACCAATGTAAAGCCAGCTTGTTTTTTCATTACCAAGACTCCTAATCAAAAAATCCCTACCGTTATAGTCACAGTGGTAGGTCATAACTGCGTTAATTAACTTTCAGCAAAAAGTGTGCCAGACAATTTTGGTCCATCTTTATCAGTTGTTTAAACACCAGACTAAAGTGGTCTCTCACCTTTAAGTATTACAAAACGAACATAAAATAAATTGAAACGATTTCCATCAAACCAAAGCTTTGATTAACTACCTTTAAGCATCACTGAACTCATATCCCAAATCGGCAAAAACACACCCAAGGCCAATACCAGCACCAAAGCACCTAAAAAGATAATCAAGATGGGTTCGATTTGTGCACCTAATGTTTTAACGTCATATTCCACGTCAGCTTGATACATATCGGCAATTTCTTGCATTAAATCATCCAGCGAACCAGACTCTTCACCTACCGCAATCATTTGCAACACCAGCGGATTAAACACACCAGTCTGCGTAGCAGTTCTAAGTATGGTTTCACCCCGCTCAATGCCAGCAGACATACTGAGAATTTTGGCGGCGAGATAGTCATTTTCAACGGTCTGTGAAACCAAACGTAGCGCAGAAAGAATTGGCAAACCGCTACGCGTCGACAAAGCAAAACTACGGGCAAATCTGGCCATGGTGCCTTTAAAGATAATTTTTCCAGCAATAGGAATACGCATCTTGTACCTATCCCATTGAGAACGCCCGATAGCTGTACTCGTGTAAGACTTGAACATCCAGACCGCTCCCACAATCATGCCAATCAACACGAACCAGTAATTGCGCATAAAGCTGGAAAATGCGATCAGTATTTTTGTAATTAATGGCAAATCCGCATGCATGCTGGCGAACACTTTTTCAAACTGCGGAATCACCATGACATTAATAACGACAATCGCAATCGCCATCGCGATGAGTACAAAGGTTGGATATTGCAACGCAGACTTGATTTGGCCGCGCATAAAGCGTTCAAACTCAATATGTTGGGCTAGGCGCAAAAAGATATTGTCCAGGTTACCCGTACCCTCACCAACACGGATCATGCTGATATAAAAGTTATCAAACACTTTAGGGTGTTCAGTCATGGCGACTGACAATTCGCGGCCAGAGTCCAAACTCACTCTAAGCTGGCCAACCACTTGCGCCAGCTTGGCATTGCCAACCGAGCTTTGAATACCCGCTAAGGCACGCATAATCGGTATACCGGCCTTAAGTAAGGTATACATCTGCTTGCTGAACAGCATGACGTCGAGGCTGGTGACTTTTTCTTCAAACAAATTAAAGGCAACGGCACCAGCCGCTTTTTGCTTGATTTCAATCGGGGTAATTCTGGAGAGGATAAGTGCTGCACCCAACGCGTCGAGGTCGGCTGCTTCTTGTACGCCACTGACCATCATGCCATCGTCGGTACGTCCTTTATATTCAAATATCGGCATAGGCGGCGTTCTTTAAAAAGGCTTACTCTTCAAACTGATTATCGACACGCATGATTTCATCGAGCGTAGTCTTACCATCTATCGCCAGCTGCAATGACTGATCGCGCAGGGTTTTGCCTTTTAGCCGCTCACGCGCTTTTTTGATGAAGACATTGGTATCTGGCATGTTGGCTGCCATGGCCAATTCATCAGTCATCTCTAAAAATTCGTATAAACCAACCCGCCCCAAATAGCCAGTGCGGTTACAGTGCTGGCAGCCTTTGCCATGACGGAAATTCGTCACCACATCCGGTTGCTGTATGACCTGATTTAACCAGACCGACTCTGACTCAGTTGGTGTATGCTCGACGGCACAATGTGGGCAAATAAGTCGCACCAGCCGCTGCGCCAACACGCCTAACAGCGACATGGCGACCATAAAACGCGGTACGCCCATATCGATCAAACGTACTGGGGCGGTGGAAGCATCATTGGTATGCAATGTTGACAGCACCAAGTGACCAGTCATAGAGGCACGCAAACCGGTTTGCGCAGTTTCCTCATCACGCATCTCACCCACCAATACGATGTCCGGGTCCTGACGCAAAATAGCGCGCAATAACTTGGGAAAGTCCAGCTCAATCTTTTCGTTGACCTGAGTTTGGATTATGCCCGGCAAACGATATTCCACCGGGTCTTCTACAGTAATCACCTTGGTCTCGGGTGTATTCAACTCACTCAGCGCAGAATACAGGGTGGTGGTTTTACCACTACCTGTCGGACCGGTGACCAGCACCATGCCGCTTGGACGGCCGATCATTTTACGGAAACGCACCAGCAAGTCCGGCGGCATACCTAGTTTATCAAGCTGGAAATGCCCGGTATTCTGGATCAGCAAACGCATCACCACGGTCTCGCCATACTGGGTAGGCATGGTAGAAATACGCATATCCACCGCGCGGCCTTTTACGGTAAAGCCAAAGCGACCATCCTGCGGCAAGCGCTTCTCTGAGATATCCAGACCAGCCATGATTTTGAGACGCATCACCAGCGCAGTGGCAATCTTGCTATCCGATTGCGTCTGAAAGTGCATCACACCATCAATACGAAAACGGATCAGCAGTTTATTTTCTTGTGGCTCAATATGTACGTCAGACGCGCGCACCTGCACTGCATCTTCAAAAATAGTCTGCAACAGCTTAACAACAGGCGCGTCATCTATGCCCAGGTCCACGCCCATCAGGCTGGCAAGATCAACATTGCTGGCGGCGAGGTCTTCTTGCAGCTCCAACGCCAGTGAAGAAATTTGCTCGGTCTGGCGATAAGAGCGGTCAATGGTCTGCATAAGCAGACTTTCCTGCACGACGACAATATCAATGTCGCGTTTGAGCAGCCTGACCAACTCGTCATACGCATACACATCCGATGGATCAACCATCGCGATCAGGAAACTGTTGGGGCGCTCTTCGAGCAGGATGGCGCGGAAACGGCGCGACTGAACTTCAGGGAGTTTTTGAACCTGCTTCACGTCCAGTTCGTACTGGCCCAGATCCAAAAATGGAATATTCAACTGAGAAGCGACAGCCTCGGCAATTTGCCGCTCATTGGCGTAGCCTTTTTCAGCAATCACGCGGCCCAGGCGACGACCCGACTTGCGCTGTTCTTCCAGCGCCTGATCGAGCTGAGCTTGGGTCATGAAATTCTGTCTGACCAGAATTTCACCTAATCTAATTTTCTCGGGACGAGCCATGGCGTTGTAATTATTTATCTATATAGACTTTTCTTCGTCTATCATATCACCAACATTCTACCCTTACGTTTGTAAACAAGCTGCAAAAAATGTTTCATATCGTCCTTTTCGAACCCGAAATTCCACCCAATACGGGAAATATCATACGCTTATGTGCCAATGCCGGCGCAAAACTGCACCTGGTCAAGCCCTTAGGCTTTGAGCTCTCTGACAAACACCTCAAGCGCGCAGGACTGGATTACCACGAATACGCAGAACTCACCGTCTACGAGAACTGGGCAGAATGCCAACAGCACCTGCAAGGCAAACGCATGTTTGCACTCACCACCAAAGGCAGTACAAGACACACTGATTTACAGTTTAAAGATGAAGATGTCTTTGTGTTTGGACCAGAATCGCGCGGCTTGCCAGAAGACATCCGTGCACAATTTGCGCCAGAACATCGCGTCAGGCTACCGATGCTGCCGCACAGCCGCAGCCTCAACCTGTCAAACTCAGCCGCTATTTTGCTGTATGAAGCCTGGCGTCAAACCGGGTTCCCCGGGGGCGTGTGAAAGTAATAGGCAAAAAAAGCCCCGATTAAGGGGTAAATCGGGGCAACAGGCCTCATCGTAAAGGCTTCCGCTCAGGGAGGAAAGAAGCGGAAAGATGATTCATCATCATCGTGCTGATATGAGTCTTCTGCGTTTTGAAAAGTTCCGATAACTTATCACCATAAATCTAATTTGGTGCGGATGGGCATAGTTATCTGCACTCCGAGTAAGCTAAAAAATCATTCTTTAGTCATCCAGCATTTGCTCATAAACGCTGATTTTTTCGCCTGTATGGCGAGTTACTTTTTTTGCTTGCCCCAAAAAAGTAACCAAAAAGAGGGCACCCAGCCATCACGGCCTGCGGCTTCCTTGCGTTGCTCAACAAAATAAGCGGTCACGAAACTCGCCCTAGCAGCTTGCACATTACGCAAGCTGCCGCGGTGCTCAAACAGTCGCTCCCTCTACTCTTATTTTGTCTCCGCTACTCAGCGTGATGGGATGGGATTTGTCTCGCCAAACAACCATTAGTGAAAGTTTAACGGAAGCATAATTCCTCTGGTTTATTGATAACCACCAAGAATGGTTGCGCTCAGTTGGTGTTCGGGGTCCCCATCTGCCGCGCCGAGCAACGCAGGGTTGGCGGGAGGTCTCGGCCATCGGCTGTCCGAGTTCCGCAACAAGCCACGCTCTGTGTGGCTTGTCAGGGCGAGTTTCGATGGACGCCCGGCAATTCGAGTAGCACAGGATACAAGCGGAAGTTGGGGTGTCTTGTTCTTTGCCTTCTTTCTTATGGACAAGCATAAGAAAGAACGGTCGCCGAGAGGCGAAACAGATCGCTCATTAAATAAGCAAGCAACTTACTCCTAATATGCCTTTCACTTTTTCAAGCAAAGAAAAGTAACTCGCCAAAAAAGCGAAAAGAAACCCCTAAACCAATAGAACAATCTTTTGTTACAATCCCACACCCAGCAAACGCCTTAGCGACACAGGATCTGACCAAACAATCCATCAAATTCCCCTGCACATCATGCGATAATAATCACATGCAATCTGAAACCAATCTCCTCCAGGGTCTCAACGATAAACAACTGCAAGCGGTCACCCTGCCGCATCTTTCTGCGCTCATTCTGGCGGGTGCTGGCAGCGGTAAAACACGGGTGCTGACGACGCGCATCGCCTGGTTGATCCAAACTGGCCAAACCTCGCCCATGGGCCTGATGGCCGTGACCTTTACCAACAAGGCGGCCAAAGAAATGCTGACGCGTTTGACCAGCATGTTGCCGATCAACACACGCGGCATGTGGGCAGGCACTTTTCACGGTTTATGTAACCGCATGTTGCGTGCGCACTACCGCGAAGCCAGATTGCCAAGCACCTTCCAGATTCTGGATACCGCAGATCAGCTTTCTGCCATCAAGCGCGTGATGAAAGCCATGAATGTGGATGATGAGAAATATCCACCCAAGCAAGTGATGGGCTATATCAATAGTTGCAAAGAGGAAGGCTTGCGCGCGGAGACGGTGGATGCCTATGACGGCCATAGCCAGAAGTTGCGTGAGATTTATGCTGCCTATGACCAACAGTGTAACCGCGAGGGTGTGGCGGACTTTGCCGAACTGCTTTTGCGTTGCTACGAACTGCTGGAGCGCGAACCGCATATCCGCGCCCATTACCAGCAGCGTTTTCAATACATCCTGGTCGATGAGTTCCAGGATACCAACCGCCTGCAATATTTATGGCTGAAATTACTGGGCGGCGCACACAACAGCATTTTTGCTGTGGGCGATGACGACCAGAGTATTTATGCGTTCCGCGGTGCCCGTGTTGGCAATATGAGCGATTTCCAGCGTGACTTTAATGTGCAGAATATCGTCAAGCTGGAAGAAAACTACCGCTCGCACAGCAACATTCTCGATGCGGCGAATGCCATCATCACCAATAACCGTAACCGCCTTGGTAAGAACTTGTGGACCTCTGCGGGCAAGGGCGAGCCGATTCGCATTTATGAGGCTTATAACGATACCGACGAAGCGCAGTTTATTGTCGACGAAGTAAACATGCTGCAAAAAGAAGGCGTACCGCTGGGCGACATGGCCCTGCTCTACCGCAGCAATGCGCAGTCACGCATTCTTGAGCACACCTTGTTTTCAGCCAATATCCCTTATCGTGTTTATGGCGGCCTGCGCTTTTTCGAACGCGCCGAAATCAAGCACGCACTGGCTTATTTGCGCCTGATTGCCAATGCCAACGACGATACCGCCTTATTGCGCATCGTCAATTTTCCACCACGCGGCATAGGCGCACGCGGCCTGGAACAACTGCAAGAAGCCGCCCGCCAGAACGAATGCAGCTTATGGCAAGCAGCGACCAATAAAGTCGGCGAGGGCAAACTGGGCAGCAAGGGGCTGGATGGCTTTGTCGCCCTGATCAGGCAGATGGTGGACCATGGCTATGGCATCACATTAGGTGAGATGGCTGAAATGGTGATCAACCTGAGTGGCCTGATGGCGCACTACCAGAATGACAAGGAAGGCGAAGACCGCATCGAAAACTTGCAAGAACTGGTCACTGCCGCCGTGGCATTTAGCAATCAGGCCTTGGGTAATCACCATAATATGGATGAAGATGCCGACCAGCTGACGCAGTTTCTAAACCATGCCAGCCTGGAAGCCGGCGATCATCAGGCTGATGTCGGGCATGAAGCCTTGCAGCTGATGACGGTACACGCCGCCAAAGGCCTGGAGTTTCACAACGTGTTTATCGGCGGTGTAGAGGAAGGCTTGTTCCCGCATGAGCAAGCTGCTTACGAAAATGGCGGCCTGGAAGAAGAGCGCCGCCTGATGTATGTGGCAGTCACGCGCGCGCGCCAACGCCTTTATCTCACGTATGCCCAAAGCCGTATGCTGCATGGGCAAGTGCGTTACGGTATTGCCTCACGCTTTATCGATGAAATCCCTGTCGACCTGACCAAGCGCTTGAATAGCAAACCAGTCGCCAAACCTTATGCCGCAGGTGGGCAATACAATGCGCAGCCAGTGCAAGCAAGCAGCGCACAATCCAGCTACCCGTTTAAGATTGGCCAGAGCGTGCGTCATGGCAAATTTGGTGAGGGCGTGGTGGTGAGCTATGAAGGCAACGCTAATGACCTGGCGATTAAGGTAAATTTTGGCAGCGCCGGCCTGAAAACGCTGATGCTGGAATACGCCAAGCTGGAAAAGATTTAGGCCAGGCCAGTGCAATTATTCGAGCGTTTTCATAGCGATCCATTAACCCAGGCAAGTCTATTCTGTGCAGGTGCAATGTTCTGCCTGCCCTTTGTGCTAGCCTACCACCATATTCCAGTTGCGAGCTTTTACAACGAGTGGGTCGCTGCTTTCTGTGGGGTAATGGCGGCATTTTCCCTTTCAAGCGCCAGCTTCTGGCAAGCGCCGAGACTACCGGTCTCCAGTCTGATTTTCCTGTTTCTGTTAATACTCACTCATGTACAGGTGGTTTTTGGTAGATCGCCTAGTGTATCCAGTCTGCCACTGATTCAGTCTTACATAATGTGGGCTTTTCTGGTGTGCGTACTCGGCCAGCATCTTAGGCTTGCAGTTGGTTGGAAAACTCTCACCAGCACACTGGCCTGGGCGCTGGTAAGTGCTGGCGCTGTCAATGCATTTTTTGTCGGCTTGCAGATTATCCAGCAATTTGGCCTCAAATTCGGCATCACACTGCCCAATTACGGGATGTTGGGGCAAAGCAATAATTTTGCAGATATCACAGCCCTCGCCATGATCTCACTGCTTTACCTAAGACTCACAGTCCAAATCAGCCTAGGGGCTCTGTATGTGGGTCTCGCACTCGGGCTTGTGATGTTCACACTTTCAGGCTCACGCAGTTCAGTTTTGTATTTAGTCGCAATTGCCTTTTGGAGCTGGCAATTACTGATTAAAACACGCAATCGGCAAGCACCTACCCTGGCAACCAGACAGTTGTTATACATCAGCTTGGGATTGTTGCCTGCATTTATTGCAATCCAGCTGATCGTGGCTACATATTTTCCTCAGGCACTCACACACACGCCGATGGCACGCGCTGCGGAGCTACTGACCTCGAATCCACAATCACTACGCTGGCAGTTCTGGCAAACCAGTCTTTACCTGTTTAAACAGTCGCCACTCATGGGCGTCGGCATGGGCCAGATGCGGTGGCAGACCTTTTTGCTCGTCAATGATGCGCAGGCCAACCCTGCTCATTTGTTTTTTGAGCATGCCCATAATATCGTTTTTAATTTGCTGGCCGAACTGGGGCTGATTGCGCCGCTAATAGTATGTTTGGGCGTGCTTTTCTGTTTTGTCAGTTTTCTCAGAAAGCAAGGCCTGCAACCTGAAGGCTGGTGGGTAATGTCGGTCATGACTACGATAGGTATACACAGCATGCTTGAATACCCATTGTGGTATGCATTTTTCTTAGGTATCACCGCTTTTTTGATGGGCGCTGCAGACGTTCATACCCTGAGCCTCACTTCCAGCAGCCCTGGCCTAAAAAAGTGGCTGCGTATCTCCGTCCTGTGTATCGGCCTTTATGGCCTACAACAACTGACTGTTATGTGGATTGGATACGCCAAGCTGGAAAAACAGATTGCGGTCGCCACCCAGCCAGTGATGACTATCACGCAAAAGCAAAAGCTGGTTGAAGAGATGCTGTGGGTGGATCAGCACACGCTGCTCGCACCCTGCGCCGAATTGGTACTGGCTACTTTTTTGACACCTGTCAGCAGTCAAGCGGCAAACCAGCTACCGATAGTGGAGAACGCCGTCAGATTTATGCCGCTTCGCCGCCCTCTCCTCAACCTGATCATTCTGCTAGATATGAATCACAGACACGCGGAAGCACTGCAGCATCTGCGATCTCTTCACCGCATCATCGGTATAGATATCCAGTTAGAAATTTTAAAGATGCCCGCCGAGCATATTCCGCGACTGATCTCATTGTTGCAAGCGTCCGAAGCCACTCCACCAGTGCAGTCTAAATAACCAACAGTACACACAGCTGCGCTGAAGGCTGTCATAAATATTTCATCGGCCATTTGCACAACTTAATCAAGAAGCAGTTAAAACCGTCGATACTGCTTGCATGATATACGCCCCTCCCCAGCTCGAAGTTGAAGCCATCCTGGCGCAGAGAAATCTGTTACCGCTGTTTCAGCCTATCGTTGATATTAAACACGCCCGTGTATTTGCGCATGAAGCACTGATCCGGGGCCCGGTGGAATCCAGGTTGCATTCGCCGATTGCGCTGTTTAATGCCGCCAGTTTATGTGGCCTGAATATCGAGATGGAATACGCGGCGCGTGAGGTCATCTTCAATGAGTACAGCCGCACCGATAGGTCTCATCCCTTGTTTGTGAACTTCAGCCCAGACTGCCTGCTATTAAACGAGGGACATTTGTCTTTTGGCCTGACACAGCTTGAGAAATGCGGTCTCAAACCTGGTGATATCGTGATTGAAATCACCGAGAGCTCTACCATCCGCGATTATGCCGAGCTGCGGGATGCTATCCTGCGCTTTAAAGCGTTAGGGTTCAAAATCGCACTGGACGACCTGGGTGAAGGCACGTCCAGCTTGCGGTTGTGGTCTGAGCTGTCGCCGGAATATGTCAAGATCGACAAGCACTTTATCGCCAATATACACAACGACCCGATGAAGCTGGAGTTTGTGCGCGGCATCCAAAAAATCGCGGTTGAATCGAATACGCTGACCATTGCCGAAGGGATAGAAACCAAAGAAGAACTGGCAGTGATCAAAGACTTGAAAATAGACTTTGCCCAAGGCTACCTGTTTGGACGGCCGTTCCCCAAGTTTCAATATGCCCTCACCGAAGAGGTGCATAACCTGCTGAATAAAAACATTGTCCGCCTGTTTGCTGACCAGCAAAGTCATGCGTCAAAACAGGCCACCGTGGTCGGCTTAACCAGTTACCAGACTGCCGCCATGCCAGACATGACCAATGAAGAGGTATACAACTGGTTTAACAGTGACACCACGCTCAACTCGATTCCGGTGATTAATCAGCAGGGAATACCGTTAGGGTTGATCAGCCGCTACGACACCATAGACCGCTTTGCACGCCGCTACCAAAAAGAACTACATGGCAAAAAGTCTTGTACGACCTTTATGGATACCCAGTGCCTGATGGTGCAAAAAAACATGACCATTCTGGCATTGAGCGAACTGATTCTGGCGGCAGATCCCAAATATCTGCTCAATGGATTCATGATTGTCGATGGCGAGCGCTATGTTGGCATGGGTAGCGGGCATGCCTTGCTACGCGAAGTCACCAATATGCAAATTCACGCCGCGCGCTACGCCAACCCGCTCACGTTACTGCCAGGCAATGTGCCCATCAATGCCCATATTGATAAATTGCTGGAGCGGCGTATCCCGTTTGTGGCCTGTTATTGTGATTTAGACCACTTCAAACCATTTAACGATGCCTATGGCTATCGCCGTGGCGATGAGGTCATTCAGTTTGTCGGCCGCTTATTGAGTAGCATGGTCAACAATGAACATGACTTTGTCGGCCATATTGGCGGCGATGACTTTGTGCTGATTTTTCAAAGCGAAGAGTGGGAAGCCGTTTGTCATGACATCCTGGAGACCATTGCCAAAGTGATGCCGGACTTTTATGACTTGAAAGACGTACAACTTGGCGGCATTCGCATAGAAGACCGTTTGGGTAACGAGCATTTTTACCCGTTTGGTAGTTTGTCCATCGGCGCTGTGCGGGCTTGCTCGGATTCATTTGCCAGCCATCACGAAGTGGCTGGCGCCATGAGCAATGCTAAAAAACAGGCCAAAAAGACCATAGGCAACAGCCTGTTTACTGAGCGGCGCAAGCTATCCGCAAGCGCTTAACCTATATGGTCAGGCTTCGACTTGTGGCGCAGCCCTGAACACATCCTTGTAGCTGATATATTGGAAAGCAAACATCAGGGCATTAATCACCAGCAAGGCTGCAAACACCAACAGTGGCATCAATAGTTGCGCCAGCATCGGAATTAACGCACCCAGAATGCCGATCACCAGCCCCAACCCCAGCATCACCACCAGCATGCCAACGGTCATCACCAGCCAGGAAACGCTCATTGGCACCGTGTATTGCAACATCCCGGCAATGCTGGATTTAATCGCTTTGAGCAAGGGGTAGCCATTCAGGGCAATCAGCATCGGTGAGAACCAGGTGGCAATAAACAAAGGTAACAGCAGTAGCAATACCTTGACGATAAAAGACAGTGTGTTTTCCAAAAACAGCGTCATTTGTGATTCTGTCATGCCCGCTTTGGTCGGCGCGTGCGAAATCAGTGAAGCGAGGTCGCTACTGAGTAGATAGGTCGCCAGTACAGCGTACACCAGGCAGCTGGCACCCAACAGCACTAGCGGTTTGAAGTGCAACTGCAATTGCTGCCAGACGGCTGGCGGTGACATGCTGCCCTGCAAATCTACCTGTCGATACAACAGCACGATCAAGGCCATACACACTGGCCAGATCACCACCGAGACCAAGCCCAAAAACCCGAGCAAAGGCAATGAGGGCAACACCATGAAAATCACGATATAGGCCAGTGAACACAACATCCAGACATGCGGCTGTGTGCGGAACAAGGCCAGGCTTTCTTTCACCCAGCGTACACCGCGCTGGCTTCCGGTTTCTGTCATACGTCTCCCTTTTTTATCTTTTCCAGGCAACACAGAATAAGTGGCTGCGCGGACACATTGCTGCGTTGCACTTTATCGCTCGCTCACTTACTCCGCGTTTCCTTAAGTCAACACTTTACGATTCAGCAGTACCCGCTCAAAATGCGCCGGGTCTTTGGCATGCGTGAGCTCGCCCGCGACCGGGTAATAAAAATCATACAGGCGCGATAACCAGAAACGCAATGCTGCCCGGCGCAACAAGGCAGGCCAGTGGATTTTTTCGGCCACGGTGAATGGGCGCTCGGACTGGTAAGCATTCATAAATGCCGCCAGTTTTTCATCCACAAAGTTTCCGGCGGCATCGACACACCACTCATTCGCAGCAATCGCCACATCGTAGGCAAGCACATCGTGGCAGGCATAGTAAAAATCAATAAAGCCACCCAGCACATCGCCATCAAACAACACATTGTCCCGGAACAAGTCACCATGGATCACGCCATGTGGCAAACGTGACAAATCCAGGCCATGCTGGAACTCTAATTCTTCTTGCAACAGGTGTTGCTGTACCGGTGCCAATTTAGGCATCACCTGCTGCGCGGTCATCACGCGCCAGCCCTGCCCACGTTGATTGTGTGACTGCTCATGAAAATCCAGCCCGGCCACATGCATGCGCGCCAAGGTTCTCGCCACGGCCTCAATCTGTTTGACATTGGGCTGGCTGACATCGCTGCCTTTCAGGCAACTCACCATCAAGGCCGGTTTACTGTGAATACGGTGCAAAGCCGTATTATTCTGGTCCGTAATGGGCTTGGGACAAGGAATACCATGCCGGGACAAATGCGTCATCAAATGAACGAAATAAGGCAGTTCGTCAAAGTCATTCTTTTCAAACACGGTCAGCACAAAACGCGACTGACTGGTTTCAACGAAATAATTGGTATTGGTGATACCGGCAGCGATACCACGCAAGGTGTGCAGCTCGCCAACATTAAAAGGCGCCAGCCACTGGCGCACTTCATCCAAACTCAGAGTGGTAAAAACAGACATGTTTATTTGCTAACCTGCCAGCAATGGCAGGCGATCAGAATTAGAATCGGAACAGAATCCATTTGGGAACGGACAGTGGACGGGTCGGGCCATCATGCACCCAGTCACCATTACGGTCTTCGCGATGCAGGTAATAAGATTTGCCACTTGGCGGCGTCACTTTCACCATATACACCTCGCCGTTCAGGCTGTACTCCTCGACGTCATTCTCGCCATCTTTGCGTTTATTGACGCTAGGCTGGTCAATCGGTTGCCCTTCAATCACCTTGGGTGGTGGTGGCACTTCTTCAAGCAGCTCGGCATCTTTGGGGGCTGCAGCCCACACCGGCATCGCAATCGCAGCGATGCAGATACCTGCCAGCAATAAACGGGAAAAATCACGCATGGAAGACTCCTTAGTCATTAACGACTATTCTAGCAAAAACCCACGCGCTGGCGGTCACTGCATACATAATAAACTTTGCATCATACTGCCCGGCTAACAACACCAGGGCAAACAATTACAGATAAAGCTGCATCTTGCGTTCGGCTGGGGTCAGCTCAAAGCCTGTGGTTTCATAATGCTTGAAAATCGCATCGACAATCTGTTGCGGCTCATCAATGATCTGAATCAGATCCATATCCTCGGGCGACGCCATGCCTTCCGCCACCAGCGTATTGCGCAACCAGTCAACCAAGCCGGCCCAGAACTTGCTGCCAACCAGGATAATCGGAATCTTGCGGCTCTTGCCGGTTTGCACCAGCGTAATCGCTTCCATCACTTCATCCAGCGTGCCAAAACCACCTGGCATCACCACAAACGCGCTGGCATATTTGACAAACATGACCTTGCGCATAAAAAAGTATTTAAAGCTAATGCCAATGTCCTGATACGGATTGCCATGTTGTTCAAACGGCAACCTGATATTGAGACCAACACTGGCACCACGGCCCGGGAACGCCCCTTTGTTGGCAGCTTCCATCACGCCAGGGCCGCCACCGGAAATCACACTAAAACCGGAATCTGACAGCAAACGCGCAATTTCTTCAGTGAGCAGGTAGTAAGGATGATCAGGCTTGGTACGCGCACTGCCAAAAATAGACACGGCAGGCATAATGGCTTTGAGGCTTTCGGTCGCGCCGACAAACTCGGCCATAATCTCAAATGCCCGCCAGGATTCATGGCTGACATCATCGCCATCCAATAATTCTGGCTCCACCATGCTTGGTAGTTTTTGACTGCTCATACATCTATCCTTCAAATCACAAACCAAATTAGTGTACATGAAGTCGCTTTGAAATGCGTAAAATACGCCATTGATTTGATTCACGAGAACGCACAATGAAAACCTTGCTTCTGGTAGACGGTTCCAGTTACCTTTATCGCGCCTTTCACGCCATGCCGGATTTGCGCAATTCGGCCAATGAGCCAGTCGGCGCGATTCAGGGCGTGCTTAACATGCTGCGCCGACTGCATAAAGACTATCCATCAGATTACAGCGCCTGTGTGTTCGATGCCAAAGGCAAAACCTTCCGCGACGACTTGTACCCGGAATACAAAGCCAATCGTGCCAGCATGCCAGATGACCTGCGGGCGCAAATCGAACCGCTGTATGAAACCATACGCGCCATGGGCTGGCCGTTGATTATTGAAGAAGGCGTGGAAGCCGATGACGTCATAGGTGCGCTGGCCAAGCAGGCCGAAAAAGAAGGCATCAAAACCATCATCTCCACGGGTGATAAAGACATCACACAACTGGTCAACAACCACATCACGGTGGTCAATACCATGCGCGATGCTTTCCGCAAAACCGATGATGTGCTGGACATTGCCGGTGTTGAAAATAAGTTTGGCATCCCGCCTGACAGAATTATCGACTACCTGGTGCTGGTCGGCGACACCGCAGACAACGTGCCCGGTGTGGAAAAGGTCGGCCCGAAAACCGCCGTCAAATGGCTGACCGAATACGGCACGCTGGATAACATTATTGCCAATGCCGACAATATCAAAGGCGTGGTCGGCGAGAACCTGCGCAAGGCCCTGCCCTGGCTACCGACGGCGCGCGAGCTAATTACCATCCGCTGCGATATCGGTTTATGTGAGAGTTTTGACGAACTGATTGCGCAAACGCCGGATAAAGAAAAACTGCTGGCGTTGTTTGACCACTTTGAGTTTCGTAGTTGGAAGCGTGAACTGGACAAGCTGCCGGACGGTGCGACTGCGCCCACGAGTGAAAATCCGACTGCCTCCACAGTAGATTCACTGAGTACAGCCCCCGCCACGACGTATACCCCTGACACACGTCGTCAGTACCAGACGATTCTAAATGATGCCGACCTGGATAGCTGGCTAGCTAAACTACAACAAGCCGAGCTAGTGTGTTTTGACACCGAAACCACCTCGCTGGATGCCATGCAGGCAAAAATTGTCGGCGTATCTTTTAGTGTGACTCCCGGCGAAGCCGCTTATGTGCCACTCACGCATGACTATTTTGATGCGCCAGAGCAGCTTTCTTTGCAGGCCACTTTGAACAAGTTGCAGCCAATTCTGGAAAATCCGGCCATTAGAAAAGTCGGTCAGAACCTCAAATATGACATGCATGTGCTGGCCAATCATGGCATCCAGCTGCAAGGCGTGGCGCATGACACCCTGCTGGAATCTTATGTATTCGAGAGCCACAAAGGCCATGGCATGGATGAGCTCAGTGAGCGTCATCTGGATATTACGCCCATCAGCTACGAAAGCGTGGCGGGCAAAGGGGCCAAACAAGTCGGCTTTAGCCAGGTCACCGTCGAGCAGGCATCAGAATATGCCGCCGAGGATGCGGACATTACACTGCAACTGCACCAGGCTTTATACCCACAAGTGACCACCTCTGACAAACTCAATTTCATTTATGAAAAGATTGAATTACCCAGCATGCTGGTGCTGCAACGCATGGAGCGCAACGGCGTACTGATAGACAGCCATATGCTCAATCGACAGAGCAATGAAATCGGCCTGCGTTTGATGGAGGTTGAAAAACAGGCATTCGAACTGGCCGGACAACCGTTTAACCTCGGTAGCCCCAAGCAATTGCAAGAGATTTTGTTCGGCAAACTGGGGATCAAGCCGTTGAAAAAAACGCCATCAGGGGCGCCATCGACTGACGAAGACGTGTTGCAGGAACTGGCGCTGGACTACCCTTTGCCAAAAGTGATTCTGGAACACAGGAGCCTGGCCAAACTGAAGTCGACTTACACCGACAAACTGCCGAAAATGATTAATGCGCAAACCGGACGCGTGCATACCAATTACAACCAGGCCGTTGCCATCACCGGCCGCCTGGCGAGCTCGGACCCCAACCTGCAGAACATCCCGGTGCGCACAGCTGAAGGCCGCCGTATCCGCGAAGCCTTTGTGGCGCCACCTGGCTCGCATATTGTCTCTGCGGACTACTCGCAAATTGAATTACGTATTATGGCGCATCTGTCACAAGATGCTGGCATGCTGAGCGCATTTGCCAACAATGAAGACATTCACCGCGCCACTGCCGCAGAGATTTTTGGCGTGGAGCGCGCGGCAGTCGACAGCGAACAACGTCGCTACGCCAAGGTGATCAACTTCGGCCTGATTTACGGCATGAGCGCCTTTGGCCTGGCACAAAACCTCAATATCGAACGTAGCGCCGCAGCCAATTACATCGAGCGCTATTTCGCCCGCTATCCCGGCGTACGGCAGTATATGAGCGATACGCGCGAGCTGGCCAAACAGCAAGGCTATGTGGAAACCATTTTTGGCCGTCGCTTGTGGGTGCCGGAGATCAACAGCGCTAACGTACAACGGCGCAATGGCGCCGAACGCGCCGCGATCAATGCCCCGATGCAAGGCACCGCCGCCGACTTGATCAAACTGGCCATGATCGCGGTCGACCAATGGCTGACAGCAGAAAAACTGCAAACCAAACTCATCATGCAGGTACACGATGAACTGGTACTGGAAGTGCCGGAGGCCGAACTTGAACTGGTGAAATCCACCTTGCCCAAACTGATGCAGCATGTCGCCACACTGGATGTGCCCTTACTGGCCGAAGTGGGCAGCGGTAGCAACTGGGAAAGCGCGCATTAAATGCACGCCATATGTTAAGGTAATACATCCATCACACACAGGGGACTCGCGATGAAATCGTCGCTTATGATCGGTATTATTTTGATAGCACTTGGTACGGCCGGATTAGTGTTCAAAGGCTTTAGTTACGAGAGCAAAGAAACCGTGGCTAAAATCGGCTCGTTAGAAGCCAGTGCGGAAATCACTAAAGATGTCGAGATTCCGCAAGCACTCAGCATCATCGTCCTCGTGGCCGGTGTGGCAATGGTGCTGGTTGGCCTGAAAAAATAACGCTGGCCAATCACCCACGTTTGCCAGTCTTTTCTGACAGACGTTTACTGCGCCCGCTGACAGATCACACCAGAAGTTCTGGTTAGCATACGATTTCATCACAACAACAAGGGAGATTCACATGCTTTGGACGATTGTAGTTGGCATTATTGCAGGTTGGTTGGCCGGTTTGATTATGAAGGGCGATGGTTTTGGCCTGATCTGGGATTTGATTTTGGGCATCGCCGGTGCAGTCGTTGGCGGCTGGCTGTTTGGCTTGCTTGGCCTCAGTGCCAGCGGCGGCATGGTGGGTAGTATTATCGTGGCCACTATCGGCGCGGTGTTCCTGATTTTCATTTCACGCTTGCTCAGGTCCGCCTAGACGCATCACGCAGTACCAGACTAAATACTAAATGCTGGAAAAGACTACTTTTCCAGCATTACCTTTTTTAGCCAAATACATGGCGGCATCTGCCTTTTCAAGCAAGGCCTCAATCTCTTCTTTTTTCCGTGGCCATGCAAATGCCACACCTATGCTGCAACCCACCGTGATTTCCTGCCCGGACTGAAAGCGGATCGGCTGTTGAATGGATTCGATCAGTTTCTCTGCAATCCTGGTGGCCAGGACGCGTGGATGGTCAGTAAATGTGAGTAGAATCACAAACTCGTCACCCCCAAACCGGCACACCATATCGTCTTCGCGCAATACTTTCGGGATACGTTGCGACACCGTAATCAAGACTTCATCCCCTGCCGCATGCCCCAGCGTATCATTGACTGACTTAAAGCCGTCTAAATCCAGAAACAGCAAGATCATGCCACGGCTGACGTTGTGTGCGTGGGCGCCACTGGCAATACCGCGCATCAGGCTCAGCAGGCCACGCCGGTTAAACAATCCGGTCAATGGATCTTCGGTCAGCAGTTTTTCCAGCGCATTTTGCTGCGTGTGAAACGCCGTCATATCCATCAGAAAGCTGATGCAAAAATTCGACTCATATTCCATGACCCGCGTCAGCGCAATCCTCAGCGGGATTTCATGGCCATCAGCATGAAATCCATGACGTTCCGCCACAATTTTTTCAGAAGTATCTTGCTGCCTGCGTTTTCTGGCATAGGCATTTAATTGTTTCCAGTCGGGAATCATTTTTGAGATATGTTTACCGATAATTAACTGTGCCTGATAGCCAAACATGCCTTCAAACGCGCGATTGACCATTTTGATAAACCCTTTGGCATCGGTAATCACAATGGCATCAATCGCATTTTGAAAGATGACCCGCATTTGGTGTTCCTTGAACTGCAAATCACGGGCAAGCTGGCGCTGCCTGGCAAGCATATTTTGCGCAATAGCAGCACCGATCAAAATCATCGTGCCCAATGTCACCAGCGTCGACAAATACCAGCGATCGACCGTCGGCACGGGCCGGACAAACTCGGCTACCCCCACGAATGCTGCAGCCGCCATCCCGATATAATGCATAATCGTAATGGCCGCGCCCATCACCAGCCCGCTGACGACATGACGCCAGGCACGCAGCCGTTGCAATCGTTCACATTGCTGGCCAAACCATAATGCAAGCACCGCAAGCAACACGGCAGCCACCACAGAAATCAGGACCCACCATGGTTTGAATGTCATGGTCGCGGCGGTACGTATGGCCAACATGCCGCTGTAGTGCATGATGCCAATCCCCAGTCCAATAATCATGCCGCTTAACCATAAATGCTTAACGCCTTTTTCAGCGCGTGAGATCCAGCGCATGGCAGCCCAGGAAGCGACAAAAGCAGGCCAGATAGAGAGCAAAGTGATGAGCGGATCGTATTTAACGGTGACGCAAAGCTCGAATGCCAGCATACCGAGGAAGTGCATGCTCCAGACCGCCGCGCCTAATACCGTGGCACCGCTCAATAGCGCAATTTTCTGGTCTCTTTTTAACTGGAATTGGGGGGCCAGATCAGCCAGGTACATGGCCAATATAGAGGCTATTGCAGCAATGAAATAAGACAACACCACCATCCATCCCTCGTAACGGGACAGAATGATAGAACCTGCTGGACTCACAACTTCAAACAAAAAGTTCGTCAATTGCTGGTATCCAATCACGCATGGTGACTTTATCAGGGTGTGGAGCGCGGATCGATTACCGTATCTGAGCGCTCACGGCTGGCGCTAATTGAATTTAGTGTGCATGCATCACAGTGACATAAATTTAAAAGCGCTCACTGGTATTATGATGACCTTGAAAAACACTTTCAAAACACATTTACGCAAATTAACCATGAATCAGTTCGGCATTTATATCATTGGCGATGAAATCCTGTCCGGCAAACGCCAGGATGCGCATCTTGGCAAAGTGATTTCGCTGTTGTCAGCCCGCGGTTTGCAATTGAGTTGGGCACATTTTATTGGTGATATCCCCGACCAGATCACCAGTCACCTCAAAGCCAGTATGGCTCGCGGTGATGTCGTGTTCAGTTTTGGCGGTATTGGTGCCACGCCGGATGACCATACGCGGCAATGTGCGGCCGCAGCCGCAGGCGTGACGATTGAGCGCCATGCAGGCGCCGTTGCCAATATCGAGGCGCAGTATGGCGCAGGCGCTTACCCTAAGCGGGTGCTGATGGCCGACTTTCCACAAGGCTGCGACCTGATTCCCAACCCAATTAATCGCGTGGCCGGATTCAGCCTGAATCAGCATTACTTTGTGCCGGGCTTTCCTGAAATGGCCCACCCCATGGTGGAATGGGTACTCGAGACGTATTACAGCGACCTGTTTCATACGGCAGACTACCTGGAACAAGCCATCGTTGTCACCGAGGCGGGGGAAAGTGACCTGATTGATTTAATGCACCAGATGTTAAGCCAGTATCCCATGCTGAAATTGTTCAGCCTGCCGCGCACCAATCAGCGTCGCACCACTGAGGTCGGCATGAAAGGACAAAGTGCATTGGTCAAACAGGCCATGCAAGACCTGAAAGCTGGCGTGTCGGCGCTTGGCTACCCCTGGGTAGAGGTATAAATCGCGATGGATTGCCGCCCGCAATGCGGTGCATGTTGTATTGCACCATCGATTACCAGTGCGATCCCCGGTATGCCTGATGGTAAACCGGCGGGGGTGGCCTGCATTCAACTGGACGACTTATTCAGGTGCAAACTGTTTGGTCAACCCGAGCGCCCGGATTTTTGTGGCGGCTTGCAGCCCAGCCTGGAAATGTGCGGCGATGCCGAACAGCCGCGTGAATATGCCATACGCTGGCTGAGTGCACTAGAATTGGCGACCCAGCCAGAGACGCCTGGCCATTAGGGTTTACGGTAGGCCCAACGCATCATGCCCAGCCCGACCAGGATCATGGGTACGCATAACCACTGCCCCATACTCAGGCCCAGAGACAACAAGCCTAGAAAGCTGTCCGGCTCACGGGTGAATTCGACAATAAACCGGAAGCTGCCGTAACAGAGCAGGAACAAGGCAGAGATTGCGCCGATGGGGCGTTTTTTACCCGCGAACGTCCATAACACCAGAAACAACACAATGCCTTCCAGCGCAAATTCATACAACTGCGACGGATGGCGGGCCACCTGATCCACCGCAGGAAACACCATGCCCCAATCGGCGTTGGTCGGACGCCCCCATAACTCGGCATTGATAAAATTACCCAGTCGCCCCGCGCCAAGGCCAATCGGCACTAAAGGCGCTACAAAATCCATCAGTTGCAACCAAATCACGCCACGCTTGCGCGCAAACAGCGCCATTGCCACCATTACGCCAATAAAGCCGCCGTGAAACGACATACCGCCCTGCCACAAGGCAAAAATCTCCAGCGGATGTTGCAGAAAATAAGCCGGTTGATAAAACAGCACATAGCCCAAACGACCACCAAACACCACACCCAGCGCAATGTAAAACAGCATATCGTCCGGGTCACGTTCCTGCCAGGGGGAGGCCGAATCCAGCTTGCGCAAGCGCTTGACCTGGTATTGCCCCAGCCACAAGCCGCCAAAAAAGCCGACCAGGTACATCAGGCCATACCAATGAATACCGAAACTGCCAATTTGCAATGCGATGGGGTTAAAGCCCGGATGGATAAACATGCCGTATCACCGTGAAAAAAACTGCATTATACCTGCTCGCCACGCCTACGCAGTGACGTCTTGCAGCGCTGCAGGCGATGTCATTCGCCACACCGCTAACAGGCTGATAAGCGCCATCAGCGACATATAGGCGCCCACCCAAGGTAAGCCTCCCTGCTGCACCAGGGATTGCGCAATCGCTGGCGCAAAAGACGCGCCTAAAATACCGCCCAACTGGTAACTCAGGCCGGCACCACTATAGCGTACGGCGACCGGGAACTGCTCGGGCAAAAATGCGCCCATGGGGGCGAACGTCACCCCCATCAAAAACAACGCTGAGAATAAAAACAGCAATATCCATAACCAGTCGCCGCTCCCCAACAGTGGCGCCAGTGCAAAGCCCAGCAACAGTGCCAGTACTTGCCCGCACATCAGCACCGGGCGCCTGCCAACACGGTCTGCCCACCAGGCCGCAAGCGGTGTCGCCAGTGCCATGCCGATGACGGCCACGCATAACATGCCCAAAAATACTGGCCGCGCGATATGCAGGGTCTGTGTGCCATAGCTCAGGCAAAACACCGTTGCCGTGTAAAACAGGTGATAACACACGCCCATGGCCAGCGCGCCCAATACAATGGCGCGCCCATGTTGCAGCAACAAGGCTTTCAACGGCCAGCGGTGTAAATGCTGTGCGGACTGCGCCTGTGCAAATACCGGCGTTTCAGCCAGTTTAAACCTGACATATAAGCCCACCATCACCAGCGCCGCGCTGATGATAAACGGCACACGCCAACCCCATTGTTCAAACTGGGCTTCGCTCAGGCCCAGACTCAGGGCTAAAAATGTCAACGTGGCCAGCAGAAAACCGATCGACGGCCCCAGTTGCGGAAACATGCCATACCAGCCACGCTTGTTTGCAGGCGCATACTCGGTGGCCAGTAAGGCCGCCCCCGCCCATTCGCCCCCCAGGCCGATACCTTGTGCGAACCTTAGCAAGCAAAGCACGACTGGCGCCCAGACGCCCCAGCTGGCATAGCCTGGTAGCAGACCAATCAAAAAAGTGGCGCTCCCCATTACCAGCAATGAAGCAGCCAGTGTCGACTTACGGCCAATACGGTCACCAAAGTGGCCAAATAATAATGCGCCTACTGGCCGCGCAATAAAAGCCAGGCCAAAGGTGAGCAGCGCATTCAGCGATTGTATGGCCGGATCACTGGCAGGAAAAAATACTTGCCCGATCACCAGCGCAGCGGCCATGGCATAAATATAAAAATCATAAAACTCGATGGCGGTGCCGATAAAACTGGCAAAGGCGATATGCTTTAATGAAGGTGTCGTCATGCAGGCATCTTAAGGCTGTCGCCAGGTTTTGCCTAGCCAATAAAAAACCGGGGTCACGATCTCTCGTTACCCCGGCTAGCTCACACATACTCAAAGAATGACTGTTTAGGACATTATTTCTTAGCCTCCTCAGCCTCGGCAGTGACACTTTCAGGCTTCCAGCCACCGCCCAGTGCCTTGAACAGGTCCACCGACGCGGTCAGCGTATTCTGGCGGCTCTGCACCACAGCCTGCGTAGCCTCATTATGGTTACGCTGTGCATCCAGCACTTCCAGGTAGCTGGTATAGCCTGCCTCATAGCGGTTTTTCGCCACGCGCAGAATATTGCCAGTGGTTTTTTCCTTGGACTCGGCCAAGGCTTCTTGCTCACGGTATTGTTGCGCATTCACCAGTGCGTCGCTAACTTCGGTAAACGCAGTTTGCAAGGTGTTCTGATAAGTTGCCAGTACTTGTTTTTGCTGCGCTGTCGCCTGATCCAGACGTGCATTCAAGCGGCCGCCGTTGAAAATCGGCATGCTGATATCCAAACCAAGTGACCAGACGCGTGCAGGCGATTTCAGCAAGTTATTCAGCGCGATACTTTCACCACCATAAGTGGTAGATAGCGAGATACTTGGGTAAAACGCGGCGCGTGCCACGGCAATGTTGGCATTGGCTGACACCATGTCCTGCTCTGCCTGGCGCACGTCCGGACGTGCTTCCATCAGGGCTGAAGGCAGACCGGTTGGCGCGACTGGTGGGGTTGGCATCGCCATCAGGTCACCCGCCGCGATTTTCAGGCCAAGATCATTGGTCAGCAAACCGATCTGATGCTCACTCAAGGCGCGCAAGCGCTTCAATTCCAGCGTCTGCGTTTGCAGCGTGGTGACGACCAGCTCCGCCTGATGTGCGTCCAGAATGGTAGACACACCACCTTCAACCCGACGTTTGGCCAGATCCAGGCTGTCCTGTGCGGTTTTCAGGTTTTGCGTATTGACCAGCAATTGCGCATCCAAACTGCGTATCATCAGGTAATGATTGGCCACCAGGCTGGACAACGACCAAGTCACCGCCTCTTTGGCATAACGCGTTGCCAGCAGTTGCGCACGCGCAGCTTCATTGGCACGGCGCAGTTTGCCCCACAGGTCCAGCTCATAACTGCCGTTCAAGCCGACTTTGTAGGTTTTACGCGGGTTGTTACCAAACACCGGGAACACACCGGACTCGGTAACACGGTTACGTAAACCGGAACCGGTTGCGGTGACGGTAGGCAACAAGTTACCGCCGATTTCACGCATTTGCGCGTCAGCCTCTTCAATGCGTGCTACAGCCAGTTGCACGTTATTATTTTTGGCCAGCGCAGTGTCTACTAGCTGGTTTAACTGGCTGTCATTAAACAGTGTCCACCATTGCTGCAACGCCAGTTGCTGCTCGGTACTGAGTGTGTCAGCACCCGCAGCGCCATATTGGTCTGGCAACTGCGGTGCAGGACGCGAATACAAATCACCCAGCATCTGGCAACCGGTCATGGACAAGGTCAACAACCCCAGCAGCAATGATCGCTGTAACGGTTTTAATGCAATTTTCATTGTCGGTTTCATACCGATTCCTCTTCTACAATGTGCCCATGGTGACGAACCTTTTTCTCATTGGTCAACCAGGTAAAGAATAACGGGATAAAGATGGTGGCAATAAACGTTGCCAGCAACATACCGCCAAACACACCAGTACCCATAGACTGTCGGGCTGCCGCACCTGCACCGGTCGCGAATACCAGCGGGATAATCCCCAGCATAAACGCCATCGACGTCATCACGATCGGTCTGAAACGCAGACGGGCTGCTTCCAGTGCCGCTTCAGCCAACGGCATGCCTTCTTCCATTTTCTGTGACGCAAACTCCACAATCAGGATGGCGTTTTTCGCCGCCAGGCCGATCAGTGTAATCAAGCCAATCTGGAAGTAGATATCATTGTTCATGCCACGTGTCAGCACGGCAATCAACGCACCTGTCATCGCAAATGGAATCGCCATAATCACCGCCAATGGCAATGCCCAGGTCTCAAACTGCGCGGCCAGGATCAGGAACACCATAATGGTCGCGAAGGCAAAGGCTACCAGCGCAGCGGAACCAGTACGATTCTCCTGGTAGGCTTGGCCAGTCCAGGCAATCTGGTAGCCATCTGGCAGATTTTCCTTGGCAATTTTTTCCACTAGCTTGATCGCATCACCCGAGCTCACACCAGGCGCACCGCTACCAAACACTTTGGCAGACAGCAGGCCGTTATAACGCTCAAGTTGCTCGGCACCGACAATATTGCTGACCTTCGCCAATGCCGACATAGGCACCATATTGCCATCCGGATTTTCGGCCGTTGGCTGGCTACGCACATACACTTTGCCCAAGTCTTCCGGCTTCATGCGGTACTCAGCCTCCGCTTGCAACTGCACACGATAGGTACGGCCACTACGGTTAAAGTCATTGACGTAGAGCGAACCCATGGTGCTTTGCAAGGTGGCGTAAATATCCGCAATTTTCACGTTTTGTGACAGCGCTTTGGCTTCATCAACCTCAATAAACAACTGAGGCACGGTCGGCCGGAAGAAGCTGTTAATACCGGTCAATTGCGGACTCGCACGCATCGCATCCATAAAGTTATTCATGACCTGCGCTAACTTGATCGGATCGGTATCGCCATGGCTTTGTACATACACTTCAAAACCACCGGCAGAACCCAAGCCACGAATCGCAGGCGGGTTCACGGCAAAGCTCAAGCCATCTGGCTGACTCATGCCGATGCCAATCAATTTACCCACCATTTGATCAGCATTGGTGGTGCGTTGATCCCAGTCTGTCATACGCACAAACATGGTCGCAGCATTGGTTTTGTTCGCGCCTGTCAGCAATTCAAAGCCGTTCACCGCAAACTCATGCGCCGTTGCCGGATCTTTAGCGATAGTCGCGCGGATGTTTTCCGTGGTTTGTGACGTACGCTTCAAGGTTGCACCATCTGGCATCACGACGATACTGATCACATAGCCCTGATCCTCTGGTGGTACAAACCCACCCGGTACTGCACGGAACAGGAAAATCATGACCACCACCATGGCCCCAAACACCACGGCACCAATAATCTTGTGATGCAGGGTCAGGTTAACGGTACCGGTGTACAGGTTGGTCAAGCGGCTAAAGCCACGGTTAAATTTCCTGAAAAAAGCATTTTCATGGTGACCATTTTTCAAAATCATGGCGCACAGGGCTGGCGTCAGCGTCAACGCTACCACGCCTGAAATCACCACAGAAATAGCCACCGTGACCGCAAACTGGCGATACAACTCACCGGCGATACCACCCTGGAAAGCCACCGGCACAAACACCGCACACAGCACCAGCACAATCGCCACCACCGCCGCTTGTACCTGGGCGATAGATTTGATCGCCGCATGTAAAGGATTGAGGTTTTCTTCCTTCATCAAGCGTTCGGTGTTTTCCAGCACCACAATCGCATCATCCACCACGATACCAATCGCCAGAATCATGGCAAACAGCGTCAGCAGGTTGATTGAGAATCCAAACAGATAGAGGCCGGCAAACGTACCCACAATCGAAATTGGCACGGCAATCATCGGGATCAGCGTCGCGCGCCAGCTTTGCAGGAACAGGAACACTACCAGCACCACCAGGATCAGCGCTTCACCAAAGGTATGAAACACTTCCTTGATGGTGGCTTTCACAAAGTCGCTGGTGTCGTAAGGAATGTTGTAATCCATGCCTTCCGGAAACTTCAGCTTCAGTTCGTCCACTTTGGCCTTGATGGCTTCGGCAGTTTCCAGCGCATTGGCGCCGCTTTGCAAGAAGATAGGTAACGCTACACCAGGCTGCCCATTCAGTGCAGAAGCCACGTTATAGGTTTGTGCGCCCAACTCAATACGCGCCACATCCTTCAGGCGCAAGACGCCGTTCGGGCCTTGCGCACGGATAATAATATTACCAAACTCTTCAGGCTCAATTAAGCGCCCTTTGGCTGTTACCGTAAACGCCAGCTGCTGATTCGGCGTGGCAGGCTCGGCACCAATTTTACCGGCAGCATACTGCGCGTTTTGTGCACCAATCGCGGCAGAAATATCACTGGTAGACACACCCAGCTGCGCCATACGATCAGGGCGCAACCAGACGCGCATGGAGTAATCCTGGCCACCAAAAATAGTGACATCGCCCACGCCTTTGATGCGCTTGAACTCATCCAGCACATTCAGCGTGGCGTAGTTACTCAAGAACAAACGGTCATGTTCTTTTTTCTTGGAGATCAGCATCACCACCAACAGAATATCGTTGGAGCGCTTTTGCACCACGACACCGGTTCTGCGTACATCTTCCGGCAAACGCGGCAAAGCAATGTTAACGCGGTTGCTGACGTTAAAAGTCGCCTGGTCAACATTGGTGCCAATATCAAACGTGGCGGTAATGGTTAAAGTACCGCTACTGTCAGAACTGGAGTTAAAGTACAGCAGGTTTTCCACCCCGCTTAACTGCTCTTCAATCGGTGCTGCCACGGTTTTAGACAGTGTTTCAGCACTGGCACCAGGATAGCTGGCCGTAATTAGCACAGTTGGCGGCGCAATTTGCGGATATTGCGCAATCGGCAATTTAAATGCCGCTGCCAACCCTGCCAACACGATGATGATAGACAGCACGCTGGCAAAAATCGGCCGTGTGATAAAAAATCGGGTCATATCGTTTTCCCTGAGACGGGCCTGAATATTGAACTCAGGCCCCAGATAACATGATTAAATCAAAAACAAACTAAGCATTTAGCAAATAAGGCTATGACCAAATTAGCTTTTAGCTGGCGCGGCAGGTGCAGCATCTGCCGCATGCGGCGCCACAGGTGCACCCGGACGGACTTTGATCAGGTTATCAACAATCACCTGGTCACCGGCTTTCAAGCCATCAAGTACGATCCAGCGATCATTGAACCAGCCACCCGCCACGATAGGACGCACAGCCGCGACGGTTTTGCCTTCTTTGTCTTTTTCGGCCACAAAGATAAATTTACCTTGTTGACCAGTCAGCACCGCTGTTTGCGGAATCAGGAAGACGCCATCGCGCTTGCCCGTGATCAAACGCACGCGGACAAACTGCCCTGGCAACAATGCACGGTCAGGGTTCTGGAACTCGGCCCGCAGTTGTTGCGTGCCTAATGCCGGATCGATTTGGCTGGCAGAAAAGTTAATTTTGCCCGATTGCGGATACTCGCTGTTGTCAGCCAGAATCAGTCTCACATCTTGCACACGGCCCGGGCTCAAATGACCGCCCAATGCCAGCAAGTCAGACTCAGACAAACTGAAACGTACCCAAATTGGCGATACTTGCACGATAGTACTGAGCAAACTGGTATTCGCATTCACCAGCGCACCTTCGGATAAGACAAAACGACCCGCTATACCACTTTCAGGCGCTTTAACATGGGTGTATGACAGGTTTAACTCCGCTTCACGCAGTTGCGCCTGATATTGCAACAAGGTCGCAGAAGCGACAGTGTTATCAGAAGCCGCGTTATCATATTCACGCTGGCTGATGGATTTAGTTTCCAGCAAGCCTTTTAAACGCAGCGCTTCACGTGCAGTTTGTTCGATACGGGCTTTTTGCTGTGCAATCAGCGCCCTGGCTTGTTCAACTTGCAGCTGGAAAGGCACCGGGTCAATCAGAAACATATCCTGACCGGCTTTTACCGACTCCCCTTCTTGATACAAACGCTTCAAGACAATACCGCCCACACGTGGACGGACTTCAATTTGTTTGGCACCCTCGGTTTGCGCCACGACTTCGGTTTGCACTGGCACCGTTTCTGCCGTGACTGTTTGTGCAGTCACTGGCATGGCTGGCATGCCGCCCGCCGCAGGGGTTTGTTCGTTGGATGATTTTCCGCAAGCACTCAGTACAACGCCCAAAGCAAGCACAAGCAGCGTACGACGAGGCTGGATAGTCTGTGAAATCAACATGTTATCCTCTAAAAATTTTTAAAATAGACTTGATTACATACAATCTTGGATGTATATTATATACAAACACGAATGTATGTAAATGGGTTTTGCAAAAAATTTGCCGTACAAGCTGCCAAAAACGAGTCAGCGGTCACAACTGGTAAAATACACAACCTACAAGAAACTTTAATGAATATGAAAGAGCGATAGAAACTTATGGTACGTAAAACCAAAGAGGATGCCGCAATCACCCGCCAGCGCATTATTGATGCTGCGCGAGAAATGTTCCTGCAAAAGGGCGTCAGTCGCACCAGCCTGGAACAAATTGCCACACACGCCAGCGTGACACGTGGCGCCGTCTACTGGCACTTTCAAAATAAAGCTGAACTGTTTCACGCGATGCGCGAAGAGGTCTATCTCCCTCTGATTGACCGCATGGACGATACCCTGCTCGGCAATAGCGAGGAAGCCAATAGTGACCCGCTGGGCCGTATCCGCAAATATATGGCAAGCACCATTCTCATTCTGGACGATGACCCAACCACGCGTGCGACCTATGAAGTCATGATGACCAAATGCGAATATGTCGATGAGTTTGCCGATGTATTGAAATCAATTTTAAGTAACTGTAGCGGACTGGTGCACAAAATGGAACAGGCTTATGCCAAAGCCCAGGAAATTGGCCAGGTTGGCATTCAGCTGACCGCCGCCGAACTTGCCATGGACTCGCACCTGTTCTTCTCCGGCCTGCTGCATATGTGGGTGAAAGACACCGAAGGCACTTTATTTCGTGACCACGCCTTGCAACTCATAGACACACATATCAAGCTGCGTAAAAAATAAGCAAAAATTCCTGTTTACGGATTCCCTGATCCGCGATTTGCAGTTAAAATAGTCGGTCTTTTCACTGATTTATCAATCACATGCAAATCGGCCCACACATACTGAAAAACAATCTGGTTGTCGCACCCATGGCGGGCGTGACCGACAGGCCTTTCCGTATGCTGTGCAAAAAAATGGGCGCCGGATTGGCCGTGTCGGAGATGGTCACATCCAATTCCTTATTGTATGGCAGTGAAAAAACCAAACGCCGCGCCAACCACGAAGGCGAAGTCAGCCCGATTTCAGTACAGATTGCAGGGGCCGAACCAGCCATGATGGCCGAAGCCGCCAGACACAACGTCGACAATGGCGCGCAAATCATCGACATCAATATGGGCTGTCCGGCCAAAAAAATCTGTAACGTGATGGCAGGTTCTGCCCTGCTGCGTGATGAGCCATTGGTCTCACAGATCCTCAGGGCGGTGGTCAATGCCGTTGATGTACCGGTGACCCTCAAAATCCGCACTGGCTGGGACAGACAAAACAAAAACGCGATCCAGATTGCCAGAATGGCCGAGGATCTTGGCGTGCAGGCACTAACTATTCATGGCCGCACCCGTAACGATCTTTATCATGGCGACGCAGAATACGATACGATTGCTGCCGTCAAACAGGCGATCAACATTCCATTGATTGCTAACGGTGACATCACCACGCCAGAAAAAGCCAAATTTGTGCTCGACTACACCAAAGCCGATGCGGTGATGATTGGCCGCGCCGCACAAGGCCGTCCATGGATTTTCCGTGAAACAGAGCATTTCCTGAACACCGGCGAACATATGCTGGCACCCACTGTAGATGAAATTCACCAGGTGATGCTGGAGCATTTGCATGACCTGTATGACTTCTACGGCGACCTCACCGGCATGCGCGTCGCCCGCAAGCATATTTCCTGGTATACCAAAGGCTTGTCAGGCTCGGCTGCTTTCCGCCACAACATGAATACGCTGCAAACCATAGAATTACAATTACAAGCTATTAACGACTTTTTTGCCGAACTCAAAGCGAAGAATGACCGACTGGTCTATGTCGACAACGAGGAGAACGGTGATGAGGAGTTGGCAGCATAATGCAAAACGATAGTAAATTGAGTCTCGCTGTGCGCGAGTCACTGGACGACTATTTCACGCATCTCGATGGGCAACCGCCGCATGCCATCTACGACATGGTACTGGGTTGTGTCGAAAAACCCATGCTGGAATACGTATTAAACAAGGTCGGTGGCAACCAGAGTAAAGCTGCCGACATGATGGGCATTAACCGCAATACCCTGAGAAAAAAAATGGCCGCCTACGGTCTGGAATAAACTACACCGGGCCTGATGACATTTCATCATCAGGCCTTTTCATTTTCTTTATCACGCAATTCCACTCAAATTCATTATGACGATTAAACGCGCGCTTATCAGTGTTTCCGATAAAACCGGTGTGCTTGAACTGGCACAATCCCTGCACCAGCTTGGTGTAGAAATTCTTTCTACTGGCGGCACCGCCAAACTGTTCCGTGACAACAATATCCCCGTGAAGGAAGTCAGTGACTTTACCGGCTTCCCGGAAATGCTGGATGGCCGCGTCAAAACCTTGCACCCGAAAGTACACGGCGGTTTACTGGGTCGTCGCGATTTGCCTGAACATGTAGCGGCCATGCAACAATATGGCATTGAGAATATTGATCTGCTGGCGGTGAACCTGTATCCGTTTGAAGCGACCGTTGCCAAAGCCAACTGCACATTAGAAGATGCGATTGAAAACATCGATATCGGCGGCCCGGCCATGGTGCGTTCCGCGGCCAAAAACTGGAATGACGTGGCGGTGTTGACCGATGCGGCGCAATACGCTGAAGTCGTCAATGAGCTGAAAGCCAATAACGGTGCCGTCTCCAAAGCAACACGCTTTCAATTGTCTGTGGCTGCGTTTAACCGCATTGCACAATATGACGCAGCGATCAGCAACTATCTGTCCGCCATCGACTTTACTGAAACAGAATCCGCTGGCAAGCCAGTGTTGAGCCAGTTCCCTGGCCAGATGAACAGCAATTTTGTCAAAGTGCAGGATCTGCGTTACGGTGAAAACAGCCACCAGCAAGCGGCGTTCTACCGTGACTTGTACCCGGCACCGGGCAGCCTGGCCACCGCGCAACAGTTACAAGGCAAAGAGCTCAGTTATAACAATATCGCCGATGCTGATGCCGCCTGGGAAGCCGTAAAATCCTTCACTGGCCCGGCTTGCGTGATTGTGAAACATGCCAACCCATGTGGCGTGGCATTGGGCGCGAACGCGCTGGAAGCCTATAGCAAGGCTTTCAAAACTGACCCGACCTCGGCCTTTGGTGGCATTATCGCCTTTAACAGTACGCTGGATGGTGCAGCCGCCGAAGCCGTGTCTAAACAGTTTGTAGAAGTACTGATCGCACCGGACTTTACACCAGAAGCGCTGGCCATTTTCACGGCCAAAGCCAATGTGCGCGTGTTGAAAATTGCTTTACCGCAAGGCGGCAATACTGCCTGGGAACAGGGCCGTAACGCGGTTGACTCCAAGCGCGTAGGCTCCGGCATTTTGCTGCAATCAGCAGACAATCACGATTTACAACTGGCCGATATCAAAATCGTCACCAAGCTGCAACCGACCCCGGCACAACTGCAAGACCTGTTGTTTGCCTGGAATGTAGCCAAATATGTGAAATCCAACGCCATCGTTTTCTGTGGCAATGGCATGACCTTGGGCGTGGGCGCTGGCCAGATGAGCCGTGTCGATAGCACCAAAATCGCTGCCATCAAGGCACAAAACTCAGGCCTGAGCCTGCAAGGTTCCGTGGTCGCTTCAGATGCCTTCTTCCCGTTCCGTGACGGCGTCGATGTGCTGGCCGACGCGGGTGCCAGCTGCGTCATTCATCCAGGCGGCAGCATGCGCGACGAAGAAGTCATCGCCGCCGCAGACGAACGTGGCTTGGCCATGGTAGTGACTGGTATTCGCCACTTTAGACATTAATTCTATAGCCACAGAGGGCTCAGAGATCACAGAGAACTTCTTTAATCATGTTTTCCTCTGTGATCTCTGTGTCCTCTGTGGCTCAAACTCAATTAGGTAATACAAAATGAAAATTTTAGTGATTGGTTCTGGCGGTCGTGAGCACGCACTGGCATGGAAAGTGACACAAAACAAAGAAGTCAGCCGTGTGTATGTGGCACCTGGTAACGCTGGTACGGCCACCAACCCGGATATGGTCAATGTGCCCATCACCAAAATTGATGAACTGGTGAAATTTGCTGAAGACGAGCAAATCGCCTTGACCATCGTTGGCCCAGAAGCACCACTGTCACAAGGCGTGGTCGATGCTTTCCGCGCGGCCGATTTAAAAATCTTTGGTCCTACCAAGGCAGCGGCACAGTTGGAAAGCTCCAAAGACTTCGCCAAGGCGTTTATGGTGCGCCACAATATTCCAACAGCCAAATACCAGACATTTAGCGATGCCGCACAAGCCCATACTTACATCGAAGCCAATGGCGCGCCGATTGTGATCAAGGCAGATGGCCTGGCTGCAGGTAAAGGCGTCGTGGTTGCCATGACACTGGAAGAAGCACATACCGCCGTCGACGCCATGTTGTCAGACAACAAGCTCGGCGATGCAGGCGCTCGCGTCGTGATTGAAGAGTTTTTAACCGGCGAAGAAGCCAGCTTTATGGTCATGGTCGATGGCAAAAATATCCTGCCTTTGGCCACCAGCCAGGATCACAAGCGCCTGCTGGATGCAGACCAGGGGCCGAACACTGGCGGCATGGGCGCTTACTCGCCAGCGCCAGTGGTGACCCCAGAGATTCACGCCAAAGCCATGCGCGAAATCATTGTGCCTACGGTAGAAGGCATGGCAAAAGACGGCATTCCCTATACCGGTTTCTTGTATGCCGGTTTGATGATCAGCCCCAGCGGTGAAGTCAAAACACTGGAATTCAATTGCCGCATGGGTGATCCGGAAACCCAACCGATCATGATGCGACTGAAATCAGACCTGGTGGAACTGGCTGAACATGCCGTGGATGGCACACTGGACCAGGCCAAAGCAGAATGGGACTGGCGTTTTGCCTTAGGTGTCGTGATGGCGAGTGCACACTACCCTGACACACCAAGACTGGGCGACGAAATTACTGGTCTGCCAAAAGACGTGCAAGACGGCCATGTGTTCCACGCTGGCACCACACTCAAAGATGGCAAGGTGGTCACCAGTGGTGGGCGCGTATTGTGTGTGACCGCATTGGGCGAAACCGTTAAATCTGCGCAGCAGCAAGCGTATAAAGTGCTGGAGCAAATCAAGTTCGACGGCGCGCAATACCGCAAGGACATTGGCTACCGCGCCATCAAGAACTAAGCGCCATTAGAGCTCACGACCATGACAGACCAGATCCAGCCTCAAGCCGTTTTTGATTTCCTGCAAGGCTTGCAAGCGCGCATTGTAGAAGCCGTAGAACTCGTTGATGGCAAAAACTTTTTGCAGGACAGCTGGCAACGGCCTGAGGGCGGTGGCGGCAACTCTTGCCTGCTAGAAGGCGGCAACGTTTTTGAACGCGCTGGCGTTGGTTTCTCTCATGTGCTGGGCAATAAACTCCCCCCAGCCGCCAGCGTCGCGCACCCGGAAGCGGCTGGCCGCCCATGGGAGGCCATGGGCGTCTCGCTGGTGTTCCATCCGCACAACCCCTATGTGCCCACAGTGCATATGAACGTACGCTTTTTTGTCGCCAAAGCGCAACAGGCAGGCGAACAGGATATCTGGTGGTTTGGCGGCGGCATGGACCTCACGCCTTACTATGGCTTTGAGGATGACTGCATCCACTTTCACCGCGTGAATAAAGAAGCGTTGGCACCGTTTGGCGCAGACTACTATGCCAAATTCAAAAAAGAATGCGATAGCTACTTCTTCCTCAAGCACCGCAAGGAACCGCGCGGCGTCGGCGGCGTATTTTTTGATGATTTCAGTGAGCTGGGATTTGACAAGAGTTTTGCCCTGCAACGTGCAATAGGCGATGCTTTTGTGAACGCCTACCTGCCGATTGTGCAACGCCGCAAAGATACGCCGTATGGTGAGCGCGAACGCGATTTCCAAGCCTATCGCCGTGGGCGCTATGTCGAATTCAACCTGATTTTTGACCGTGGCACCATTTTTGGCCTGCAATCGAATGGCCGTACCGAGTCTATCCTGCTGTCTATGCCGCCGATTGTGAAATGGCGCTACGACTGGAAGCCGGAAGCCAATAGCGCAGAAGCCAAATTGTATAGCGACTTTTTGATTGAGAAAGACTGGGTGTAAGCATGCAAGTTTCAATAGAAGCCAGACAACAAGCGCAAGCCCTGCTGGACTTTATTGATCACAGCCCCAGCCCCTGGCACGCCGTAGACACGGTAGCCAATCAACTCAAAGCGCATGGCTTTAAACCGCTGCACGAGAGCGAATCCTGGCAATTTCAGGCCGGTGGCAAATATTTTGCCATACGTGATGGCGGCTCCATCATTGCCTTTACGCTCGGCCAACAAGCGATTGCGGACAGCGGTTTTCGCATCGTTGGCGCGCATACTGACTCCCCCGGCTTGCGCCTCAAACCGCAAGCAGCTTATAGCACCGAAGGCGCGGCACAATTAGGGGTAGAGGTCTATGGCGGGCCTATTTTGGCCACGTTTACCGACCGTGATTTAAGCCTGGCTGGGCGCGTCGTGATACGTAGTGCTGAAGGCCTGGACACCCGATTGGTCAGGCTGGACCAACCGCTCGCACGCCTGCCTAACCTGGCGATACACATGAACCGCGAAGTCAATGAAAAAGGCCTGGCGCTTAACAAACAAACCGGCCTGCCGTTGATCTTTGGCCATGCGGCAAATACTGCCGCAGCAAAACAATTACTGACTGAAACCCTCGCGGGCAAACTGGCCATACCAGCAGAGGCCATCGCCGGGTGGGATCTCGCACTCTATGATACGCAGCGCGGCAGTTTCTGGGGCATAGACCAAGAGTTTATCGCCAATAGTCAACTGGATAACCTGGCCTCCTGCCACGCCGCACTTGAGGCGCTGATTAGCAACGAAACACCACAGTCCACGACGATTTGCGCCCTGTTCGACCACGAAGAGGTCGGCTCAGAAAGCGCCACCGGCGCTGGTGGCAGCTTTTTGCTGGATGTGATCAACCGTATTTGTTTATGCTCAGGGCTGACACAAGAGGACCAGCTGCGCAGTTTTGCCAATAGTTTCTTCATCAGTGCCGATATGGCGCATGCGTTTCACCCGAATCATGCTGGCAGCTACGAGCCTTGCCATCATGTACACATCAATCAAGGGCCGGTGATCAAAACCAACGCCAACCAGCGCTACAGCACCAATGCCGTCACTGCTGCGCGCTTTATCCAGCTATGTGAGCAAGCACAGGTGCCGCACCAGCAATATGCACACCGCACTGACTTGGGTTGCGGCAGCACCATAGGCCCCATCATGGCGGCACAACTGGGCATTGCCACAGTGGATGTCGGTAACCCGATGTGGGCCATGCACAGCATCCGCGAAAGCGCAGGCGTGCTTGACCATCGCTATATGATTGCCACATTGCAGCAACATTACGCCAGCTAATTTCTCACCAGCATTGACGCTGGTACAACGATTGCTTTACCCTAGGCGGATAAGGGGAGAATCAATCAATGCTAGAACAATTATTGCGCAAAAAACCAATCCAACCACATGCGCACACCGGCCTGAAAAAATGTTTAACCGCCTTTGACCTGGCCTTATTAGGTATAGGCGGTGCCATCGGCACCGGCATCTTCGTACTCACCGGCATTGCCGCCGCCACGCAATCAGGCCCTGCCGTCGTCCTCTCATTCATTATTGCCGCTATCGCTGCGGGTTTTGCTGCCCTCTCTTATGCCGAGTTATCGTCGTCCATAGGTGGTTCCGGCAGCGCCTATGGCTATAGTTATGTGGCATTTGGTGAGTTTGCCGCCTGGATGATGGGCTGGATGCTGTTGCTTGAATACGGCGTCGGTGCCGCCGCCGTAGCCAATGGCTGGTCGGGCTATTTTGTAAACACCTTGAGTAACCTCGGCTGGCAAATGCCAGAACACCTTACGAAAGCACCCATCCTTGGCGGCTCGATCAACCTGCCCGCCTTTGCCATTATCTGGATATTGACCTTGCTGCTCATGGTCGGCGTCAAGGAAAGTGCCCGCGCCAACAACATCATGGTGATAATCAAACTTTCCACCATTGCCATTTTCCTGGCCTTATCTGTTGGTCATATCAGCACCGCCAACTGGCAACCATTTATGCCATTCGGCTGGTTTGAAACCTTGGACAATGGCAAGAATATTGGTGTACTGGCCGGCGCCTCGCTGGTATTTTTTGCTTACTTTGGCTTTGATGCCGTGTCTACTGCCGCCGAAGAATGCCAGCAACCACAACGCGATTTGCCTATCGGCCTGATTGCCTCACTGACTTTTTGCACCATCATTTATATCATTGTGTCTGGCACGCTCACCGGCGTGATTCCCTATACCGAGCTCAACACGTCTTCCCCGGTGGCATATGCGTTAACCAAGCTAGGTTATACCTGGTCATCGACACTGGTCGCCACTGGCGTACTGGCCGGGCTTATTACTGTATTGCTGGTGCTGCTCTATGGCCTGACCCGCATTTTATTTGCCATGAGCCGCGATGGTTTGATTTCACCTGTGTTTTCAGCAGTGAACCCCGAACGCCAAACCCCCAGCAAAATTATCCTGATGTGCGGTATCGTGGTGTCTATCGTCGCTGGCTTTATTCCACTGGGTGAATTGGCAGAAACCGTCAATATTGGCACGCTGGCCAGTTTTATCATGGTATGTTTTGGTGTCATGCGTCTACGCAAAACCCACCCTGAACTTGCACGCCCGTTTAAGAATCCGTTTAACCCACTGATTCCGGTCGGCGGCATTATTTCATGCGCGGCACTGATGTCCTTTTTGCCGGCAGAGACCTGGCACCGCTTTATCTCCTGGGCCGTCATCGGCGTGATTTTTTACTTTGTTTACTCGCTGAGACATAGTAAGTTACGCGCATAACCATCGCCGCCAATAAAAAAGCCGACTAATCAGTCGGCTTTTTCGTATCACAGCAAGGCTGGAATTACAGAGACAACACCCAATCAACGATGGTTTTGATGTCTTCGTCTTTCACTTGTGGGCTGTTTGCAGGCATAGGGATATTACCCCAAACACCAGCACCACCTTTTTTCACTTTTTCAATCAGCTTGGCTTCAGCCGTTTTGTCGCCTTTGTATTTTGCTGCAACATCTTTGTATGCAGGGCCTAATACTTTGGCATCAACACTATGACATGCCAGGCAACCACTTTTTTGTGCCAGTGCTTTAGCTGCAGCGGCGTCAACAGCGTGTGCTGAACCTGCCATCAACAAAGTCGCTGCTGCGATTGCGGATAATAAAACTTTCATGCGATCTCCTTGAATATCCTCTAAACAAATAGAACCCCGTAATGCAATTCTCATGCATGTGGCATATTACCTGACCAGACAAAATCTACAATAGAAAAACCGTTAAAACCAACGGTGATTCACATAATTTCAACCGGTTTGGCGTTTTGCCAACAAGCTAAAAACGCACGTGCAACGCTACGGTTGACACGCGTCACAATAACGTTACAAGGTCTCGATCGAGTATTCCGCACTGAGGACATGCTTACGTCCCGGGTTAATCACCACCATGTTATCCATGGCGTTGGTCGTTTCCACACAAATGGTTTTACGCCACTCTTCGCCGACCCCCATATCGCCCATGGCGCCGGCTTTTTCGGCGCCCGGATTCCACACGACGGTGGTATCACTGCCAGATTTGGAGACATGGATAATACGGTTGAAGCCGCTGTCATGAATGGCACAATCAGAACTGTGATGCACATAGACACGGTCATACTCTTTACCGTCAAATGTCAGTGCATTGTGCTCCACGTTGCGCTCGTACTTGAGTAACTTATCCAGGTAGACCAGGTCTTGCATGCCAGTGATTTTAACGTTCGATAAATCGCTGACATTAAAGTAAGTGTGAAACGCTTCACTGATCACAAACGGATGTTCCGCCAGGTTGGTGGTGGCCAGGTCAATACGCAAACGGCGACCGATAGTGATCGTCAAGGTCAGTTCATAGGGGTAAGACAGTTGACGCTGGGCTTCTGGGGTTTGCTGCATTTCGAGAATAATGCGCGTGGCACCGGTAGGCGTTGCATCAATATCCATTACGCGCCAGGGAATCACGCGCGCAAAGCCGTGCGGACACAGCGTGCTGTCAGTGGGGTGTGCGCCAAACCATGGCCAGCAGATAGGTGTACCACCACGAATGGAACGACCTTTAACATAGCGCGCATTGCTGGAGAGCCATAACACCGGGTTCGCCAGGAACTTGGGTTGCCACTGCATGACATGCGCGCCTTGCAAGGCAATTTTGCCGGTCGCCAGCGGGTTATCAATTTCTAGATACTGCAAACCATTTTCGTCCTGCCATTGGGTGACATGCGCATGCAAAGTCATGCGCTTGGTCATTTCCATACTGTTGGCCAGGATACTACATTCGTCGCTCATTACTTCCCTCTCTCAATCTGCGCTACATCACGCACCGCACCTTTGGCAGCGCTGGTACTCATGGCGGCATAGGCGCGCAAAGCTGGCGAAACAACACGCTCACGATTCAATGGCTTCCAGGCATCCCGGCCTTTGGCATCCATCTGGCCGCGGCGATGTGCCATTTCCTCGTCACTAATGACCAGGTGTATTGTCCGGTTAGGGATATCGATTTCGATGGCATCCCCTTCTTGTACCAGGCCAATCGCACCACCTTCAGCCGCTTCCGGCGACGCATGACCAATACTCAAACCGGAGGTTCCGCCTGAAAAACGGCCATCCGTGAGCAAGGCACAAGCTTTGCCCAGGCCTTTGGATTTCAGGTACGAAGTGGGGTACAGCATCTCTTGCATGCCAGGCCCACCGCGTGGACCTTCATAACGAATCACCACCACATCACCGGCGACGATTTCATCATTCAAAATGCTTTCTACTGCGGCATCCTGACTCTCGAACACACGGGCGCGGCCGTTAAATTTAAGAATGCTGTCATCCACGCCTGCCGTTTTTACAATACAGCCATCCAGTGCAATATTGCCGTAGAGCACGGCCAAACCACCATCTTGTGAGTAAGCATGCGCTTTGTTACGGATACAACCATTTTCGCGGTCATCATCCAGTTCAGGCCATAACATACTCTGGCTAAAGGCAATCGTGGTCGCAACGCCACCAGGCGCGGCACGGAAAAACTTTTTCACTTCTTCATCTTGCGTGGTCACGATATCCCATTTGGCCAGTGCATCGCCCATACTAGGACTATGAACGGTTGGCACATCAGTATGGATGACACCGGCACGATTGAGTTCCGCCAAAATGCCCATCACACCACCAGCACGATGCACATCTTCCATATGATATTTACTGGTTGCCGGGGCAACTTTAGACACGCAAGGCACCTGACGTGAAATACGGTCTATGTCTTTCATGGTGAAATCCACCCCCGCTTCATGCGCAGCGGCCAGCAAATGCAGCACAGTATTGGTTGAACCGCCCATGGCCACATCCAGGCTCATGGCATTTTCAAACGCCTGCATGGTCGCAATACTACGCGGCAATACGCTGTAATCATCTTGCTCGTAATGGCGCTTGGCCAGTTCCACAATCAAGCGGCCTGCCTGCAAAAACAACTGCTTACGCGCTGCATGCGTCGCCAGCGTAGAACCGTTACCTGGCAAACTTAAGCCCAGTGCCTCGGTCAGGCAGTTCATGGAGTTAGCGGTAAACATACCAGAACAGGAACCACAGGTAGGACAGGCAGAGCGCTCAATCTCAGCTACTTCAGCATCGCTGACATGGCTATCAGCCGCTTCTACCATGGCATCGACCAGGTCCAGCTTGCGCACATTGCCCTGCCAGTTCACTTTACCAGCTTCCATCGGGCCGCCAGACACGAACACCACCGGGATATTCAGGCGTAGTGCCGCCATCAGCATGCCGGGGGTGATTTTGTCACAGTTGGAAATACACACCAGCGCATCAGCACAGTGGGCGTTGACCATGTATTCCACGCTGTCAGCAATCAGGTCACGGCTAGGCAAGCTATACAGCATGCCGCTATGGCCCATGGCAATACCGTCATCCACGGCAATGGTATTAAATTCTTTGGCAACCCCGCCCGCCTTCTCGATCTCACGGGCGACCAGTTGGCCCATATCTTTTAAATGGACATGACCTGGCACAAATTGCGTGAACGAGTTGGCCACCGCAATAATCGGCTTGGAGAAGTCTTCATCTTTCATACCGGTGGCACGCCACAACGCGCGAGCACCAGCCATGTTACGACCTTGCGTGGTCGTGTGAGAACGGTATTTAGGCATGAGAAACACTAGGATTGTCGTTAAAATCTTATTTTAACTGAATCCGCAGCCGCATGCGCGCCTGAAACAGGTTTGTTACATTCAGGTGAACAAGCGATGCCTTATGCAATGCTAGCAGCAGCGCTTAATCCCGGTCCACTTTTGGTCTTGCCACTGCTTGAAGAATTCAGCACGTGAAAGCGGCACATGTGCCTCTGGCTGCCCGGCGTGCGTGTCTGCATAATGGGCCAGATAACGCTCATAAGCATCATCCCCAGAGAGCTGGCGTATCCGCTGCCAGACTTGCTTTAACCAATATGCACGCATTTCGCCTCCTTAAACCAAGCGTGAAGCAACATAAGCCACCTCACTCGACGGCCTGACCGGCTGTCCGGCAAAATAGCGACGACTCATCCTGGCCATATCCAGCACAACGACCCATAACATGGCGACAAAAAATAATGTTAACCAGGCATCCAGTTGCTGGTTAAAAATTAACTGTGGTGCCACAGCGGCTTTTTCTGGTGGCAAAACGCCACCAGCCAGTTTTTGCGACAAATCATTTGCTGCCGCAAAAAAGCCAACGCGGATATCGCTACTGAAAATTTTTTCATAAGCGGCAGTCGTCGTGATTGCCAGCAGCCAGATCAATGGCAAACCAGTAATCCATGCCTTGCTAACCTTACCCGATTTAATCAGCACGCCGGTTGCCACAGAGAGCGCAATCGCCGCCAGCATCTGGTTGGCAATGCCAAACAAGGGCCACAGGATATTGACGCCACCATTCGGGTCAATGACGCCGATATAAAGAAAGTAGCCCCAGCCGGCCACCACCAGCGCACTGGTAAGAATCACCGAAGGCGTGTAAGAGGTTTCACCTAGCTTGGGATGCAGATTGCCCAGCATATCCTGCAGCATAAAGCGGCCCACGCGCGTACCGGCATCCAGCGTGGTGAGGATAAAAATGGCTTCAAACATAATCGCAAAGTGGTACCACAAGGCCAGCAGATGTTCGCCAAACACCGTGCCTAAAATACTGGCCATGCCCACGGCAAGGCTGGGGGCACCACCGGTGCGGGCAAACAAGGTACTTTCGCCCATCGCGCTGGCTAAATGTTGCATCTGCTCCACGGTTACCTGATAACCCCAGCCGCTGATGGTATTCACGGCATCCAGCGCTTCTTTACCGACCACACCGGCCGGGCTGTTGATCGCGAAATAGACACCCGGCTCCAGCACAGTAGCCGCGATCATGGCCATAATCGCCACAAAGCTTTCCAGCAACATGGCGCCATAACCGATCATGCGGATATCACCTTCACTGGTGATCAACTTGGGCGTAGTGCCGCTGGCGATCAGGGCATGAAAGCCTGAAATCGCCCCGCAAGCGATAGTAATAAACACGAACGGAAATAATTTACCGCCAAAGATCGGGCCGGTACCGTCAATGAAAGGCGTGATCGCAGGCATATGGATTTCTGGCCGCAACCATAAAATCGCAATGGCCAGCATGAATACCGTCCCCAGCTTCATATACGTAGACAAATAGTCACGTGGTGCCAACAATAGCCACACTGGCAACACTGCCGCGGCAAAGCCGTAGGCAATCACGCTAAATGCCAGCGGCAGGCCTTCATGATCAAACATGGCCGCCAACACCGGGTGATGATCTATCCAGCCGCCAAAGACGACAGATGCCAGCAATAAAATCACCCCCAGCAAGGAGGCTTCAAGCACGCGGCCAGGGCGCAAATAGCGCATATAGACGCCGACCAGCATGGCAATCGGAATCGTGGCTGCCACGGTGGAGGTTCCCCATGGGCTGTGTTTCATGGCATTCACCACGACCAAGCCTAGCACGGCGATCAGGATAATCATGATTAAGAATGTGCCTATCATTGCCGCCGTACCGCCAATCGCCCCGATTTCGTCACGCGCCATCTGCCCCAGACTACGCCCATTGCGGCGTGTAGATAAAAACAGTGTGACCATATCCTGCACTGCGCCACCCAGCACCGCGCCGATTAAGATCCACAATGTGCCCGGCAAATAACCAAATTGCGCTGCCAGGGTCGGCCCGACCAATGGTCCAGGCCCGGCAATCGCGGCAAAATGGTGGCCGAATACCACCCAGCGATTGGTTGGCACATAATCGCGCCCATTGTTTAAGCGCTCCGCCGGTGTCGCCCGCGTGGCATCAATAGCCAGCACATTGGCCGCAATCCAGGCCGAATAAAAACGGTAACCGATCAAATACACGCACACCGCGGCCGTAATCAACCACAATGCATTTAATGACTCCCCTCGCGCCATAGCGACATGCGCCAGTGCAGCTGCCCCCAACAAGGCCACACTGGCCCAGCCTGCACGACTCCAAAAAGCTTTCATAATGATGAAATTCTTTCCTGTTTTTTTAATGATTTGCACTGTAACAAAAAGCCTCACTGTGCGCAAAAAGCACCATGAGTCACCAACACCTGTTGCGGTGGTGCAACGGCACTGCTGTGGTGCACAAAAGCACCTGTGCGCATCAGTATACCAGGGCTTAAAATCATTGAATTATTGTTTAAAATCATTGCATTAACAAAAACTCACCAACTGGCATGCAGATTGCTAAATTGAAGTAGCGAAATTTTTCCATGAGTATCAATGAGACCCGCCAGCCCCGACATGCCAGCCCCACCTTTCTCAAAGCCACGCATCATCCTGAGCATGGAAGACCAGAAGCTGGTCGACTCTGCCAAGGATATTTTGATGCACCAGCGCGACCTGAGCGAAGAACAAGCGTATTCTTTATTATCCGAAATGGCTGACAAACGCAAAACCGGCATGGCCGACATCTCACTGCAATTAATCAATATCACCAAACGATTGACGGTTTAGAGCTGCCCGCTCACCGCCCTTCTCACAAACCTCCAATAATTTTTTTGCGGGCTCTTGCAGGAAAAAAGAGTTTCGGTATAATGCGGCCTTCGTTGCAAGGCACGGGTGCTTAGCTCAGTTGGTAGAGCGTCGCCCTTACAAGGCGAATGTCAGCGGTTCGACCCCGTTAGCACCCACCACCTCCCTGCCTGCACATCTCAAATCAATCCCCGCTCGCTAAACGAAAACGTTTCCTGCCTGGCCACAATAATGTGATCAAGCACCTTGATATCCACCAGATTTAAAGCGTCTTTCAAACTGATGGTCAATTGCTCATCAGCACGACTAGGCTCAGCATTACCCCCTGGGTGATTATGGCTCAATATCACTGCTGCCGCATTTGAGGCCAGTGCCCGCTTCACGACCTCTCGCGGATAAACACTGGTTTGCATCAAGCTACCTTCAAACAAGGTTTCATAGGCAATCAGGCGATTCTGCGCATCCAGAAACATCAAGCCGAACACTTCGCGCTGCAAATGCGACAATTGCAACTGTAAATAGTCCTTGACCTGATTGGGCGAGCGAAAACTATCTTTTTGCTGCAAGGCTTCACCCAGCGCACGCTTGCTCATCTCGAGCACCGCCTGCAACTGGCAATATTTGCTCGTGCCCATGCCCGGTACCGCCGTCATCTGCTGCACATCCGCAGAAAACACGCCATTCAGGCTTTGAAAATGCTGTAACAGATCACGCGCCAGATCCACAGCGGTTTTGCCAGTCATGCCGACACGCAAAAAAATGGCCAGCAATTCTGCGTCTGACAGCGCTGTCGCGCCAGCCCGTAATAATTTCTCGCGTGGACGCTCTTGTTCGGGCCAATCAGTGATTGCCATCGCGCCTCCCGCTTACTTTGACCAGCCAATTTCACGCGCGGTGGGCCTGCCGATCACCACAGCGTCAAGGTCTTTGGCCATGCGTGCGTTGTGCGCCGTTTGCGGCACTTTGCCCGCCATCACTTCGGCCATTGCCTGAGGATAGCGCGGTTGCGCATAAGGCTCGGCATAGCCTTGTGGGAACAAAGGCAGGCTGGTGTTCAAGTCATACTTATCTGAAGCGCTCAAGGTATGCAGTAATTCATGACTGATAATGATGGCATTGGTGGCATGCTGACTGTTTTCGGCAAACAGATTAACGCGGCCAATGCGGCCTTTGTGCAAAGCGGTGGAATGCAATAAATGGCGATGCTGTGACGGGTCGTGATACAACAGATACAGCTTGATATCGATAGGTACGCCCACCTCAGGCTGATGGCGCCAGCTAAACCATCGAAACTTAAGGCTCCACAGGATAATATCCAATAATTGCCCGTTGACCGCTGGCGGCGCGGGAGGGATATCGTGAATTTCGGGGCCTAAATAAACCGTCACAGGTCGATGCAAAGGCAATTGATACTTCAGGGCTTCACGCGAAAAAAACTGCGCAATGATGTCGAAGTCCTGCGCACGCAAGCTGGCAATATAGGTATCCACCACGGGAGCACCATCAGCATTGACTGGGTATACCGCCACGTTCAAGGGCTTGCGCCATTGCAAGGTGAGATACTCTTGCCAAAGCTGCATCAATGCAGCCAGCACCACAACCACCCAGAACAAAATCCTGACTAACTTTATCATGTGCCCCACCCCACCGATGGCCCAATGTTAACATTTTTAAAGAAAATGCTACATAGTCGAGAAATGGCAATTGCATGTGGTTTACAGTTAAAATGCAGCCATGATTCCAACGCACTCACATTCCCGCCATCTGCTGCTAGGCGTGACTGGCGGCATTGCCGCTTACAAGACGGCAGAACTGGTGCGCTTACTGGTCAAACAAGGCCATAGCGTACAAGTGGTGATGACTGAAGCCGCGACGCACTTTATGACGCCCACGACCTTGCAGGCATTGTCCGGCAACCCGGTGTTTGTCGACAGCTGGGATCAGCGCATTCCTAACGGCATGCCGCACATAGAGCTCAGCCGCAAAGCAGATGCTATTCTAGTAGCGCCTGCCAGTGCGGATTTTCTCGCCAAACTGACACATGGTTTTGCCAACGATTTACTTTCCACATTATGCCTTGCACGTGAGTGCCCACTCCTGGTGGCGCCAGCAATGAACAGGCAAATGTGGGAGAACCCTGCAACACAGCGTAACATCGTGCAATTACAACAAGACGGCATCTCGACATTAGGCCCTGACAGCGGGGAACAGGCATGCGGTGAAGTTGGCCAAGGCCGGATGCTCGAGCCAGAAGACTTGCTGGAGGAGGTAAACAGCTTTTTTACGCCTAAATGGTTAGCTGGCAAAAAAATCATGATCACGGCCGGTGCCACGCTGGAAAAGCTGGACCCGGTGCGCGGCATCACCAACTTGAGTAGCGGAAAAATGGGCTACGCCCTGGCACAGATCGCCATGCGCATGGGTGCAGAAGTCACATTGGTATATGGTCATGCGAGCGCCACGCGCCCGACAACCAGCCAGGCCTACTTTGCCAGTAGCGCGCAAGACATGTACCAAACCGTGATGCAACATATCGCCAGCCAGGACATATTTATTGGGGTCGCCGCCGTTGCTGACTACAGACCGGATGTTTCTTCTGAGCAGAAAATCAAAAAAAGTGAGGAAACACTTACGGTGAAACTCATAAAAAACAAAGATATTCTGACAGACGTTGCTTCTTTACCCAATCCACCCTATTGCGTTGGCTTTGCGGCAGAAACAGAACAAGTACTAGATTATGCCAAGCAAAAAAGACTGGCAAAACGCATCCCCATGATAGTGGCCAATCACGCCAATACCGCCATGGGCAGCGACCAGAACGCAGTCACCGTCATCGACCAACACGGCGAATATGCACTGGGCACAGATGACAAAATTAACATTGCATTCAAACTCTTAACGCACCTTAAAAGCCAATTTGATCCAAGCTAATTAAATCGGTCATTCTCAGTATTTTCATGAAAATACTGAGACCTGCAAGCTTACACTCAGCTTACAATCGCGCAGTCTATTTTTAGCACTGAGAATTACAATGCGCGCACCTCGTTTTACGCCCTTATACATCGCCCTTTCTGCTGCCTTTGGCAATATGCCACAAGCCATGGCGGACGAAGAAAAAACCCTCACACTTTCGCCGGTAGTCGTCACAGCTACCCGTCAGGCACAAAACAGCTTTGACTTGCCTGTGGCCATTGATGTGGTTGAGCAAAAGAATATCAAAGACGGCCAGTTGCAAATGAACCTGTCCGAAAGCCTGATTCGCGTGCCTGGCATCACGGCACAAAACAGAACACAGCAAGCGCAAGACCCGCAAATATCCAGCCGTGGCTTTGGCTCACGTTCATCCTTCGGTGTACGCGGCATCCGCGTCTATGTCGATGGCATTCCCCTCACCATGCCAGATGGCCAGGGCCAGCCTGGGGTTGTAGACCTGTCCTCAATTAAAAGCATTGAAGTCATGCGCGGCCCGTTCTCGTCTCTTTACGGCAACTCGTCTGGCGGTGTGATTCAAATGTTTACACAAGATGCGCCAGCCACACCAACAATTGGTGCTACCACGATGTTTGGTAGCTATGACACCAAACGCAATGTGCTGGAAGCTGCGGGCAAATCTGAGGGCGTTGAATATATGCTCAACGTTTCAAATTTTGAAACCAACGGCTATCGCGACCATAGCAGCAGTGACAAAAAAATGGGCACTGCAAAGTTTAAATTCAATATTAGCGAAGATACCAAGCTGACAACACTTGTTAACTGGTTTGAACAAGATGCTCAGGATCCGCTCGGATTGCGTCGCGATGCTACGGCCAATGACCCGTCAGCCTTTAACAACCCGAAATCAGTACCAAATAGCGCATTACGGGCGAACACGCGTGTAAGTCGCAACCATACACAGATAGGTTTTAATCTTGAGCATGCATTTAATGACAACAACTCAATCACCTTTGTAAACTATGTAGGTACCCGAGAAAACTTGCAATACTTGTCAACGAGTGCAACCACTGCTGCTGGGCGCGCCAGTAAAATTTCACGTGAATTCTGGGGTACTGATTTACGCTGGAACAACAATGGTGAAATATTAGGCAAAAAATACAACTTTCACATTGGGGCGAACTACGGCAAGTCCAGCGATGATCGATTGGATATCAATACAACCAATGGGGTCATTAACAACATCCTGAATCGCGATGAAGAAAATATCTCCACGAATTACGACCGTTACATGCAAGGTACGTTATCGGCAACAGATTCAATTGATATTCATGCCGGGCTAAGAAGAACTAAAGTAAACCTCCAAGTTAAAGATAACTTTATTAGCGGATTTGGCGATAACAGTGGCTCAGTGTCTTACAACAAAACCAATCCAGTTATAGGTGTGATCTGGAAAGCCAAGCCTGAACTTAACTTTTATGCAAACTATGGCAAAGGATTCGAAACGCCAACATTTGTAGAGGCGGCCTACAACTCAGCGACGAGTGGCGCTACACCAAACCTAAGTTTAAAACCGAGCACCAGCGAAAACTTTGAGATTGGGACAAAGGCATACCTAACTGATAACACTCGTGCAAACCTTGCGCTTTACTATATCAAAACTGATGACGAGATAGTCGCAAGCTTCACTGATGCCGCGAACAGAAGCATTTATGCAAACGCAAACAAAAGCGTCAGAAAGGGCGCTGAGCTCTCTATCGAATCAAGCTTCGAAAATAACATTTCCACTTATTTTGCATACACATTATTAAACGCAAAATTTGACTCCGACTTTACAGGTGCAAACGGACTCATTGAATCCGGCAATCGTATTCCAGGCACCTATAGCAACCAAGCATACGGTGAAATACGCTGGAAATATGAGCCGCTAGGATTTAATACGGCATTTGAAACCCGCTATAACAGCAAAGTTTACGTAAATGACAGAAATACCGATGCAGCTTCATCCTATACAATCTTCAATATTCGAGCTGGTTTTGAGCAGACACTAAGAAATTGGTACTTCAAAGAGTATGTACGCGTCGAAAACCTATCCGATAAAGAATATATCGGCGCTGTTCGCATCAATGATGGAAACCAACGCTTCTTCGAACCTGCTGCCGGTCGTAACTATCTGTTGGGATTGAGCGCACAGTACAAGTTCTAAATATCACCACTGTTTGTAAAGCCAGCAACTGCTGGCTTTTTTGTTGCCGACTAATTATCGTAATCAGTGATTTTCGGTCACATTTCGTGTTTAATAGCGCAATCTTTTTCTGGAGTATGCAGCATGTCGATTACCGTAGATCTCAAGATTCTTGACCCCCGCCTGCATCACATGATGCCTAACTACGCAACGCCTGGCTCAGCCGGCTTGGATTTACGTGCCTGTATTGAGCATACGCAAACCATACAGCCGGGCGAGACCATCATGATTCCGACAGGCATGGCGATTCATATCGACAATGCTTATTATGCCGCCATGATCTTGCCGCGCTCAGGTTTAGGCCATAAACATGGCATTGTGCTTGGCAATCTGGTTGGGCTGATTGACTCGGACTATCAGGGACAATTACTGGTTTCTTGCTGGAACCGCAGTAAAGAGCCGTTTATCCTGAACCCGATGGAACGGGTAGCGCAGATGGTGATCGTGCCTGTTGTGCAGGCAGATTTTCATATTGTGGATGAATTCACCAGCAGCGAACGGGGCGAAGGTGGCTTTGGCAGCACGGGCAAGCACTAAATTGTGAGAAAAATTACAATAAGCGCTTGATTTGTGCATACGATTCAATCTATAATCTCGCTCTTTCTGAAAAGATAAAAGTATTTGGAGACAACCATGGCACGTGTATGTCAGGTAACCGGTAAAAAACCAATGGTGGGCAACAATGTTTCTCACGCACAAAACAAAACAAGACGTCGTTTCTTGCCTAACTTGCAAAACCGTAAGTTTTGGGTTGAGAGCGAAAACCGCTGGGTAAGCCTGCGCATTACCAACGCTGCTTTGCGTACGATCGACAAAAATGGTATCGACGCTGTGTTGGCTGATTTGCGTGCTGCTGGCGAAAAAATCTAACTCGCGACATTTAGTCAGCAAAGGATATTATCATGCGTGAAAAAATCAAATTGGAATCCAGTGCTGGTACAGGTCATTTCTATACCACCACAAAAAACAAACGTACTATGCCAGAGAAAATGGAAATCAAGAAATTTGACCCAGTAGCTCGTAAGCATGTGCTGTACAAAGAAACTAAATTGAAATAATTTCAGTTTCCAGCATTAATAAAAAAGCCTGCAATCGCAGGCTTTTTTATTTTGGTCGCTATACCAACCTTCCCATTATTCTGAAGCCAGATTTAAAGCTGCCTGACCGGAAATAATACGCACATCCTGCTGTGGGTATGGGATCTGAATATTATTCGCTTTAAAGCGCTGCCAAATCTCGTAATAAACCTCACTCTGCAGCTTGGCGGTCGCCTCCTCGGGATTAAGCACCCCTACCGCCAACTGTAAATCAATGCCATTCTGGCCGAATGATTTAATAATCACCTCCACAGCAGTTTCATCCCTTAGTGTACGTTCATGCGACCGACCAATCTCTTGCAATAGCTTGATGGCCAAATCCAGATCACTTTCATAAGAGATTTGGACTAAAACAGGCACCTTCGCTTTATGGGCTGCAGAAGTATGATTAATCACCACATCCGTGATCATCGTTTCGTTAGGAATGATGAATTCAGTTCCATCCAGCTTGCGTAAAACGATATAACGCGACCGCAACTCTTTGACGATGCCATAGTAACCGCGAATCGTCACAATATCGCCCATATGCAGCGACTTATCCATGAGGATAATAAAACCACTCACATAATTGCTGGCGATCTTCTGCAAACCAAAGCCAAGCCCTACACCAAGCGCACCACCAAACACAGACAGCATGGTCACATCCATGCCTACAGCCGCCATCGACATCAGCAAGGCAATGACAATGGCCACCATACGCACCAGCTTGACCATAATCACACGCCAGTTACTATTGATATTCTCCGAGGCCATCAGCCGCAGCTCTATCATGCGGCTTAACCACAAAGCGACCAGCATAGTGATGACGATGGTCAGCCCACCCTGGATCAGCAGCAACAGGTTTAACTTCTGCTTGCCAACACTAAACGTCACATCCTCAAGAATCTGCAAGGCAGGATCCAGGAAGCCGCTGATATGCAAAGCCACCACCACCCACACAACCCATGCGATGACCCGCTCAAACGAATGCAACCAGGCGCTCGGTGAGAACACATAGCGCAAGACATAAATCAGGCTACGAATAATCACCATCGCCAGCAGCATGCGCGCCGCAAGTCGCAACAAACCGACATGCATAAAGCCTTCAAGCGAATAGCGTGCAATGACCAGCAACAGAAAAGCCACAAACGGAAAAAACAGGCGCTCAATCCCGCCCAACAACATTTTATAAACGGTGTTTACTTTGCCGGCTGCAATTTGCTTGCGCAGGTGCCAATTGAGTAAACCGCTCACAGCCAGAATCACGCCAAATACAAACAACTGCCACAAAGCAGAGACCGTGCTCAGGTCCTGAACAATTTCTTTCCAGAGAATATTAATATCGTTATCCATCATAGATTTTTATAACAAAAAGATTGTGGCCAGGCCGAGGAAAATCATGAAACCACCGCTATCGGTCAACGCAGTAATCAACACACTGGAGCCGACTGCCGGATCCCTGCCCATCTTGTTCATGACCAATGGAATCATGACGCCGATAATGGCCGCCAACAACAAATTCAAGGCCATCGCTGCCATCATCACCAATCCCAATGCGGCATTGTGGTACAACCAGAACGCAATCAGGCCGAGGACACCGCCCCATAGCAAGCCATTCATGAGTGCAACACCCATTTCCTTTTGCAGTAATGATTTCATGTGATAGCCGGAAATCTGGCCCAAGGCCAAACCGCGTACAATCATGGTGGTGGTTTGGTTACCTGAGTTGCCGCCAATACCGGCCACAATCGGCATCAGCGCAGCCAGTGCCACGATCTTTTCGATACTGCCTTCAAACAAGCCAATCACACGCGATGCCACCAATGCGGTCACCAGGTTAATCGCCAGCCAGGCCCAACGGTTTTGCACAGACTTCCAGATGGAGGCAAAAAAGTCTTCTTCTTCGCGCAAACCGGCCAAAGACAGCATGTCTGACTCAGCCTCCTCACGAATAATATCCATCACCGTATCCACAGTAATCCGCCCGACCAGCTTGCGGTTATTGTCGACCACCGGCGCCGTCACCAAGTCATAACGCTCAAACGCCATCGCTGCCTGATCGGCCATATCTTCGGGGTGGAATACCACGGCATCCGTCGACATAATATCGCCGACACGGGTCTCCGGATCATTCAAGATAATGCGCTTCAGGGGCAACACCCCTTGCAGGATGTCGTCGCGATTAATGACGAATAATTTATCCGTATGGTCTGGAAACTTCGGTAGCCTGCGCAGGTAGCGCAACACGACTTCCAGCGTGATATCGTCACGGATCGTCACAATATCGAAGTCCATAATGGCACCGACGGTGTCATCAGGATAAGAAAGCGCAGATTGCAAACGCTCGCGATGTTGCGTATCCAGACTGTAAAGCAAGTCCTGCAACACGTCTTTCGGCAAGTCAGGTGCCAGGTCTGCCAGTTCGTCGGTGTCCAGTTGCTCGGCAGCTGCCAGCAACTCATCACTATCCATGTCCGCAATAAGGGTTTGACGAACAGCGTCAGAGGCTTCAAGCAGAATTTCGCCATCCCGATCGGCTTTCACCAGATCCCAGACCATTAAACGGTCATCTAATGGTAGCGATTCGAGGATATAAGCCACGTCAGCCGGATGTAACTGATCCAGCTTATGCTGCAGAATATTCAGATTTTGCTTGTGAACCAGGTTCTCGACTAGGTCATGCTTAGGCATATCTTGCCGATGCACGACATGTTCGACCAGCTTGTGCTTATCCAGCAAGTGGATCACCTGCTGCAAAGTCTCGCTCAGGCTTTCCTTGCCCTCGGTCACTTTCTCATCTTGTTCGCGAATTTCTGTCATGCATGATCCAATATTGAGCAGGCGTTATTTTTGCAGGTATCATTGTACAAAGCGTTGATGACACTACCTAGAGTTTTTATGCAAAAGCAGTTGATATTATTGGGCACCAAAGGCTGCCACCTTTGTGAGGATGCAGAGCGGCTATTGCAGGAGCTCAATCTACCTTACCAATACCTAGACATCATTGATGACGAAAAATTGCTGCAGCGCTATGAAATTAGCATTCCCGTGCTACTTTTCGCATCAACCGACAATACAAATGAGCTGTGCTGGCCCTTTAACACGGAAATGATTAGCCATTGGTTAATGCATAACGAATAGAGGGGGTTTAGAAAATAAAAAAGCCAGCGAAAGCTGGCTTTTTTATTGATGCGTCTGTCTTATTCTGCTGCTGGTGCTTCGGCAACTTCTGGACGATCTACCAATTCAACGAATGCCATTGGCGCATTGTCACCTTGACGGAAACCACATTTCAGAATGCGCAGGTAACCGCCATTACGTGCATTGTAACGTGGACCCAGTTCACCGAACAACTTACCTACGATGTCACGGTCACGCAGACGGCTGAACGCCAGACGACGGTTTGCCAATGTAGGTGTTTTACCCAAAGTGATCAATGGCTCTGCATATTTACGCAGCTCTTTTGCTTTAGGCAAAGTTGTTTTGATCACTTCGTGACGCAGCAAAGAGGTCACCATGTTGCGGAACATGGCTGCGCGGTGGCTGCTGGTTCTGTTCAATTTACGATTGCTATTACCGTGACGCATAGTAATTTCCTTAAGTATTTATCTGATCAGAAATTAAGCTTTTTCCAGACCAACAGGTGGCCAGTTTTCCAGCTTCATTCCCAGTGTCAGGCCTTTAGAGGCCAACACGTCTTTAATTTCGTTCAATGATTTTCTACCAAGGTTAGGCGCTTTCAGCAATTCGTTTTCTGTACGCTGAATCAAATCACCAATGTAGAAAATATTTTCTGCTTTGAGGCAGTTGGCAGAACGCACTGTCAGCTCCAGGTCATCGACTGGGCGTAACAGGATTGGATCTACCTGAGGTGCAGCTTTCACTTCAACATCAGCAGAAGCACCTTCCAGATTTGCAAACACGGACAACTGACCAATCAGGATACGCGCAGCATCACGAATCGCCTGCTCAGGCTCGATAATGCCGTTAGTCTCAACATCCATAATCAGCTTGTCGAGGTCAGTACGCTGTTCAACACGTGCGCTCTCAACATGGTAGCTCACTTTGTTGATCGGGCTGAAAGAAGCATCCACCATCATAAAGCCTAATACGCGATCTTCATCGTTGGCTTTTTGACGGGCTGGAACAGGCTGATAACCACGGCCCATTTCAACTTTCACTTCCAGATTCAACTTACCACCTTTGGTGATGTTTGCCAGGATGTGGTTCGGGTTAACGATCTCAGCATCATGACCAACTTCAAAATCACCAGCTGTCACAATACCTTCACCAGTTTTGTTCAATACCAAAATGGTTTCGGTTTTGTTGTGCAGCTTTAAGGCAACGCCTTTCAGGTTCAGCAAGATGTCAACAACGTCTTCCTGCACACCTTCAATAGTGGAGTACTCATGTACAACACCATCGATTTTTACTTCAGTAATGGCAAAACCCGGGATGGAAGAAAGTAATACTCTTCTCAACGCATTACCCAAGGTATAGCCAAAGCCACGTTCCATTGGCTCTAAAGTCACACGTGCACGTAGTGGAGTAATCACTTCAACGTCCACAACACGTGGCTTCAAATAATCTGTAGGGTTATTTTGCATACAACTCCTTGAAGTAATTGGGTAGTAACAAGTAATCCTTAGCCTAAGCTAAGCGATTACTTAGAATACAATTCAACGATCAATGATTCATTGATGGTAGCAGGCAACTCATCACGCTGAGGTTTAGCCTTGAACTTACCAGACAATGCTTTGACGTCGACTTCCAACCACTCAGGGAAACCACGTTGTTCAGCCGCTTCAACCGCAGCTTTAATACGCAATTGTGTTTTTGATTTATCAGCCACAGTCACTACGTCACCAGCCTTCACTTGATATGAAGGGATGTTTACGCGTTTGCCGTTAACCAAAATGCTGTTATGACGCACTACTTGACGTGCTTCAGAACGTGAACCAGCCAGACCCATGCGGTATGCTACGTTGTCCAGACGGGACTCCAGCAATTGCAACAGGTTCTCACCAGTAATGCCTTTTTGACGATCAGCTTCAGCGTAATAAGTACGGAACTGACCTTCCAAAACGCCGTAAATACGACGTACTTTTTGCTTCTCGCGCAATTGCACGCCGTAGTCAGACAGACGTGAGTTGCGGCGCTGACCATGCTGACCTGGTGCGAAGTTGCGCTTTTCAATTGCGCATTTGTCTGTAAAGCATTTTTCTGCTTTCAGAAACAGTTTTTCACCTTCACGACGGCATTGACGGCATTTAGGGTCTAAATTTCTAGCCAAAATAGTTCTCCAGTAATCGATTCGCTAATTTATCGAAGCGAAATGAATTAAATTCTGCGTTTTTTCGGTGGACGGCAGCCGTTATGCGGCACCGGTGTCACATCAGTAATGCTGGTGATTTTAAAACCGGCAGCATTCAACGCACGCACAGCGGATTCACGACCTGGACCTGGACCCTTGATACGCACTTCCAGATTTTTAACACCGGACTCTTGGGCAGCTTTACCAGCCACTTCAGAAGCTACCTGTGCAGCAAATGGAGTACTTTTACGTGAACCTTTAAAACCTTGACCACCGGAAGTAGCCCATGACAACGCATTGCCTTGACGATCGGTAATCGTAATAATCGTGTTGTTAAAAGAAGCGTGCACGTGAGCGATACCCTCGGCAATATTCTTTTTAACTTTTTTTCTAACGCGTACATTAGCTTTTGCCATGTTGTACTGTCCTTAATATCTACTGATGTTCAATAAAAGATTATTTAGATTGCTTGATGGCTTTAACCGGACCTTTGCGAGTACGCGCATTGGTTTTGGTACGCTGACCGCGCACTGGCAAGCCACGACGATGGCGAATACCGCGGTAGCAACCCAGGTCCATCAAACGCTTGATGTTCATGGTTACTTCACGACGTAAATCACCTTCTACAGTGTATTTAGCCACTTCGTCACGCAATTTTTCAACTTCTGAGTCGCTCAGGTCTTTAACCTTTGCTGTTGTCAGTACACCAGCCGCAGCACAGATTTTCTGCGCAGTATCGCGACCAATACCGTAAATAGAGGTCAAAGCAATTTCTGCATGTTTGTGGTTTGGGATATTTACCCCGGCAATACGAGCCATACTTAAACTCCAATAATCAATCGTTTTTCACGATCAAACTTGTGCGTAGAAAAGAAAAGCCGCATATTATATCAGCCAATCAATGCTCTCACAAGCAAATGTTTTACCATTAACCTTGACGTTGTTTGTGACGTGGGTCAGTACAAATAATACGAACAACGCCGCGACGTCTAACTACTTTACAGTTACGGCATAATGTTTTAACTGATGCGCGAACTCTCATCTTACTTTCCTTTATTTAATTCACTTACTTTGCGCGGAATGTAATTCGCGCACGGGTTAAATCATATGGGGTCATTTCTACCGTGACTTTGTCACCAGGTAAAATGCGTATGTAGTGCATGCGCATTTTGCCTGAAATGTAACCAAGCACTGTATGACCGTTTTCAAGTTTCACTTTAAAAGTTGCATTCGGCAAATTTTCCAGAATCTCGCCTTGCATCTCAATGCGATCCTCTCGTGCCATTGCTACTTGCCCGAACCTTTAAAATTGGCTTTTTTCAGCAATCCCTCATACTGCTGCGACATCAGGTGTGATTGCACCTGCGTCATAAAGTCCATCGTTACGACAACGATAATCAACAATGAAGTACCACCAAAATAGAACGGGGTATTAAACTTCAACACCAAAAACTCTGGCAACAAACAAACCAGCGTAATGTAGAGCGCACCAATCAATGTCAAACGACCCATGATGCGATCAATATATTTTGCCGTTTGATCACCAGGACGGATGCCTGGTACAAACGCGCCACTTTTCTTCAGGTTATCTGCCGTTTCTTTCGGATTGAAGACCAATGCCGTGTAGAAGAAAGCAAAAAACAAAATTGCGGCAGCAAACAACAAGATGTACAAAGGTTGGCCTGGAGAGAGTTTCGCACTCACATCCTTCAACCAGTACATATGTTCACTGCTACCAAACCAGCCAGCCAATGTGGCTGGGAACAAAATAATACTCGAAGCGAAAATCGGTGGAATCACACCGGACATATTCAACTTCAGTGGCAAGTGCGTAGACTGACCACCATAAATACGGTTACCAACCTGGCGCTTGGCATAATTCACTGTAATCTTGCGTTGGCCACGTTCTACGAACACAACCAGCGCGGTTACCAGAAGCACTGCGACAAACAGGAACATTACCAAGGGAATGGAGAATGCACCGGTTTTTGCCAGATCTAAAGTACTGCCAATCGCATGCGGCAAGCCCGCAACGATACCGGCAAAAATAATGATTGAGATGCCATTACCGATACCACGCTCGGTAATCTGCTCACCCAACCACATCAAAAACATCGTGCCAGCAACCAACGTGGTCACGGCAGTAATACGGAATGCAAAGCCTGGGTCTAATACCAAACCAGCCTGACCTTCCAATGCGATGGCAATGCCTAAGGCTTGAAAAGTAGCCAATAACACCGTGCCGTAGCGGGTGTATTTGGTAATTTGACGACGACCAGCTTCGCCTTCTTTCTTCAGCTGCTCCAGCTGTGGTGAAACCACTGTCAGCAACTGCATGATAATTGAGGCAGAAATGTAAGGCATGATGCCGAGGGCAAACACGGTGAAGCGTGACAACGCACCACCGGAGAACATGTTAAACATGCCCAAAATGCCATCTTTCTGCGTATCAAACAACTGCTTTAACACAGTTGGATCAATGCCTGGCACTGGAATATGCGCACCTAAGCGGTAAACCACCAATGCGCCCAACAAGAACCACAAACGGCTTTTTAATTCGCCAAGTTTGCTTACGGAACTTAAGATATTATCCTGTGCCAAGCTGATACTCTTTTCTTACAACTGATTAGACTTCAAGTACTTTTCCGCCAGCAGATTCGATGGCAGCTTGAGCACCTTTAGTCAACAACAACCCTTGAACCTGTACTTTGGCAGTCACTTCACCAGACAGGTAAACCTTCACTGCTTTTGCAGAGACAGGCACCAATTTGGCAGCTTTCAAAGACAAGATGTCGATCACTTCGGCATCAACCAAAGCCAATTCGCTAGTACGGATACGTGCGGTATCAGCTTGTGTCAGTGAGTTAAAACCACGTTTTGGCAGACGACGTTGCAAAGGCATTTGACCACCTTCGAAACCGACTTTATGAAAACCGCCAGCACGGGATTTTTGACCTTTATGACCACGGCCACCAGTTTTACCTAAACCAGAGCCAATGCCACGACCTAAACGACGAGGTGCTTTTTTTGCGCCTGCAGCAGGCTTAATCGTGTTTAATTGCATGATTATTCAACCTTCAAAAGATAACTCACTGCATTGATCATGCCGCGAATTTCAGGAGTGTCCTGCACTTCTACAGTGTGGTGCATACGACGCAGACCCAGACCACGTACAGTGGCTTTGTGTGCTTCAATACGACCAATCAAACTTCTAACCAACGTTACTTTTAAAGTAGCGCTCTCTTTTTTTGCTTTAGCCATGATTAACCTCTGATTTCTTCTACGGTCTTACCACGTTTAGCGGCGATTTCAGCCGGCGTATTCATGGATGCCAAACCGTTCAAAGTTGCGCGAACCAGGTTGTAAGGATTGGTAGAACCAATACTTTTTGCAACCACGTTAGTCACACCCATTACTTCGAAGATAGCGCGCATTGCACCACCGGCAATAATACCTGTACCTTCAGAAGCTGGCTGAATCAGCACTTTGGCTGCACCGTGAACGCCAGTCACTGCGTGATGCAATGTACCGTTGTTCAGGTTCACTTTAACCATGTTACGACGGGCTTCGTCCATGGCTTTTTGTACAGCCACTGGCACTTCACGTGCTTTACCTTTACCCATACCAACGGCACCATCACCATCACCAACTACGGTCAACGCAGCGAAGCTCATGATACGACCGCCTTTAACCGTTTTACTTACACGGTTAACGGTAATCATTTTTTCGCGCAAACCATCGGTTTGCTGCTGTTCAATATCTTTAGCCATTCTTTATCTCACCCTTAGAATTTGAGACCGGTTTCACGGGCAGCTTCGGCCAAAGCCTTGATACGACCGTGATACTTGTAGCCTGAACGATCAAATGCAACAGTGGTAATACCAGCCTGCGCTGCTTTTTCAGCAATACGCTTACCAATCAGGGTTGCAGCTTCGATGTTGCCGCCATTTTTCAGTTGTTGACGCACTTCAGCCTCAACGGTGGATGCACTCGCCAATACGCGATCGCCAGTTTCAGCAATGATCTGTGCGTAGATATTGGTATTGGTGCGATGTACACTCAAACGTGTAACTTTTAACTCGGCGATTTTGGCACGGGTTTTACGTGCTCTGCGCAAGCGGTTATTTACGTTCTTCATTGAATTTACCTTTAATGTTGATTCACTGTTAAGGCCAGTGTCTAACCTTGCAGCATTACGCTGCAAGTGCCTTAGTTATTTTTTCTTGGTCTCTTTAATAGTGACCACTTCATCTGCATAACGAACACCTTTGCCTTTATATGGCTCAGGAGCACGGTAAGCACGAATCTGCGCAGCCACTTGACCAACCACTTGCTTGTTAGCGCCAGTCAAAATCACCTCTGTAGGAGTAGGTGTTTGCACAGTCACGCCTTCAGGCATTTTGTGGTTAATCGGGTGAGAGTAGCCTAACTCCAGGTTCAGGGTAGAACCTTGAGCATTTGCTTTGTAGCCAACACCAATCAGTGACAATTTACGGGTAAAGCCAGTAGAAACACCTTGCACCATATTGGCCAGCAAAGCGCGCGTCGTACCTGACATCGCTCTTGCATGTTGTGTTTCGCTGGTCGCTTTAACCAACAATTCTTCACCTTCACGGGAAACAGAAATTTCTGAAACCAGCGCTTGGCTTAACTTACCCAGAGGACCGCTTACGGAGATCTCTGAAGGAGAAATTACAACTTCTACTTTCGCAGGAATCGCAATCGGGTTTTTAGCAACACGTGACATATTGATTCTCCTTAGGCCACGATGCACAAAACTTCACCACCGATACCGGCAGCTTGTGCTTTACGATCAGTCATCACGCCTCTAGAAGTGGAAACGATAGTCACACCTAAACCGTTCATCACTTTAGGCAGGTTCTGACTACCTTTATAAATACGCAAACCTGGCTTGGATACACGCTCAATCTTCTCAATTACTGGACGACCGGCATAGTATTTCAGGCTAATGTTCAAAACTGGCTTACCGTCATTGTTTTGAACGTTGAAATCATCGATGTAACCTTCATCTTTCAACACGTTTGCAATAGCGCCCTTCACTTTAGAAGCAGGCATTGAAACGGTTGTTTTATTCGTACGTTGCGCGTTACGAATACGGGTCAACATATCGGCAATCGGATCACTCATACTCATGTTCTACTCCTCCGTTACCAGCTGGCCTTGGTGACGCCTGGTACGTGACCAGCCATCATCAATTTACGCAACTCGTTACGTGCGATACCAAATTTACTAAACACACCACGTGGACGACCAGTCAAAGCACAACGGTTACGTGTGCGAACAGGACTGGAGTTGCGCGGCAGACTTTGCAACTTCAAACGAGCAGCCATGCGATCTTCGACGCTGGCAGACTGATCGTTGCTAGCAGCAACCAATTCAGCACGTTTAGCTGCATATTTTTTAACGGTTTCGCGACGCTTTTGCTCGCGCTCTGTCATACATACTTTTGCCATGACTTAACCTCTGAAAGGGAAACTGAACGCAGCCAAAAGAGCTTTCGCTTCTTCGTCTGTTTTCGCAGTTGTAGTAATCGTGATGTTCATCCCGCGCAGCGCATCGATTTTATCGTATTCGATTTCTGGGAAAATGATTTGCTCTTTCACGCCCATATTGTAGTTACCACGGCCGTCAAAAGACTTGCCAGAGATACCACGGAAGTCACGAATACGAGGAATAGCCACAGTGATCAGGCGATCCAGGAATTCATACATGCGCTCACGACGCAGCGTTACCTTGCAACCAACAGGATAGTCGTCACGGATCTTAAATGCAGCGACAGATTTCTTAGCCTTGGTTACGATTGGTTTCTGACCTGCAATTTTCTGCATATCAGCAACAGCGTTTTCCATGACTTTTTTGTCAGCCACAGCCTCGCCCACACCCATGTTCAGGGTAATTTTTTCGATACGTGGAACCTGCATTGCAGATGTATAACCAAATTGTTCTGTCAATTTGGCAACCACGCTATCGTTATAATACTGTTTTAAACGTGCCATATATTATCCTATGCGTCGATAGACTCGCCGCTAGATTTGAATACACGAATCTTGCGACCATCTTCCAGTACCTTAAAACCAACACGATCAGCTTTTTGTGTTGCAGCATTGAAGATTGCCACATTGGAGCCGTCTACCGGCATTTCCTTGCTGATGATGCCACCAGTGATACCACGCATCGGGTTTGGGCGAGTGTGTTTTTTAACCACATTCAAACCTTCAACCACTACATGGCCTGTTGGCAAGACGCTTAAAACAGCACCTGTTTTACCTGCATCTTTACCTGTATTTAAAATGACCTGGTCACCTTTGCGAATTTTGCTCATTTGATTGTCTCCAAGCCAATTACAACACTTCAGGCGCCAGTGAAACAATCTTCATGAAGCGCTCACTACGCAATTCACGAGTCACAGGGCCAAAAATACGCGTACCAATAGGCTCCAGCTTGTTATTCAACAAGACTGCGGCATTGGCATCAAATTTAACTAACGAACCATCTGGACGGCGAACACCTTTAGCAGTGCGCACAACCACAGCGTTGTAGATTTCACCTTTTTTGACGCGACCACGCGGCGCAGCATCTTTAATGCTGACCTTGATGATGTCGCCAATGCTGGCATAACGACGCTTGGAACCACCCAAGACTTTGATACACTGAACGGAACGCGCACCAGTGTTGTCGGCTACTTCAAGCCGAGATTGCATTTGAATCATGAGAAATAATCTCCAACTTAATCCGTTATAACCACTACAGCCGCTTGCTTTCACAATTTCGGCCAATAGACCACGGTCAGTATTGGGGTGCCAGCTACATGCCAACTAAGGCGGGCACCGAAAAGTCCAACATTATACAACCAAAAAAACGCTTATGACAAGCGTTTTTCCGGTTTTATATTTGAAGCCTTATTTAGCTTCGATTTTGCTTACAATCCAAGATTTGCTCTTGGAGTATGGGCGTGTTTCTGTGATTGTCACAACATCGCCTTCGTTACATGCATTTGTTTCATCATGTGCATGGAACTTGTTCGATTTAACAACCACTTTACCAATCAGAGGGTGTTTCACTTTACGCTCGACAAGCACAGTCACGGTTTTATCCATCTTGTTGCTTACCACGCGGCCAGTCAAACTGCGTACTACTTTCGCTTTTTCAGTCATCATGCCTGTTTCGCTTTCTCAGCCAATACAGAGTTCACGCGAGCGATATCTTTGCGCACTTTACCCAGCTGATCTACTTTGTTCAATTGTTGGGTGGCTACTTGCATGCGCAGAGAAAACTGCGCACGGCGCAACTCAACCAACTCGTTATTGAGCTCATCTGCTGACTTTGCTCTCAATTCAGAAGCTTTCATCGTTACTACTCCTTAACTGCCAATTTGACGGGTCATGAATGTAGTTTCGACTGGCAGCTTCGCAGCAGCCAATTTGAAAGCCTCACGTGCCAGCTCTTCGCTCACGCCATCCATTTCGTACAGCATTTTGCCTGGCTGAATCTGGGCGATGTAGTAGTCCACGCTACCTTTACCGTTACCCATACGTACTTCAGCAGGTTTCTTAGAGATCGGTTGATCCGGGAACACACGAATCCAAACGCGGCCACCACGTTTAATGTGACGAGTCATCACACGACGTGCAGCTTCAATCTGGCGTGCTGTCAAACGACCGCGACCGACCGCTTTCAAACCAAATTCACCAAAGCTCACCTTGTTACCAGTAGTCGCAATACCTTTATTGCGACCCTTTTGCATCTTACGGTATTTCTGTCTAGCTGGTTGCAGCATCTTTAGCCCTCGGCTTTCTTACTTTTTTCTCTGGCTCAGCATCAGCAACGGCAGCGTTAGCAGCGTTGTCACCGAAGATCTCGCCTTTGAATACCCAAACTTTAATTCCGATAATACCGTAGGTGGTTGAAGCTTCAGCCACACCATAATCAATATCAGCACGCAGTGTATGCAAAGGCACACGGCCTTCACGGTACCACTCGGTACGTGCGATTTCGATACCGTTCAAACGACCGGAACTCATGATCTTGATACCTTGTGCGCCCAAACGCATGGCGTTTTGCATGGCACGTTTCATGGCACGGCGGAACATCACGCGCTTTTCCAATTGCTGTGCAATGGATTGTGCGATCAAAGTAGCGTCCAATTCTGGTTTACGCACTTCTTCAATGTTCAGGTGCACTGGCACGCCCATCAGGCCTTGCAGGCTAGAACGCAAAGATTCGATATCTTCGCCTTTCTTACCAATCACAACACCAGGACGTGCACTGTGGATAGTGATTTTAGCGTTCTTGGCAGGACGCTCAATCACGATACGGCTCACAGCAGCACTCGCCAGTTTCTTGTTCAAGAACTCGCGCACTTTGATGTCGCCTTGCAACATCGCAGGGAAGTTCTGGCTATTAGAGTACCAACGTGAGGCCCAGTTTTTCTGAACGCTCAAACGGAACCCAATTGGATGAATTTTCTGTCCCATATTATTCCTTTGAGTCACCGACTGTCACATGAATATGACAGGTTGGTTTCGTAATACGACCAGCGCGACCTTTTGCACGAGCACGGATACGCTTCATCACCAAGCCTTTATCCACATAGATTGAAGTCACCTTCAATGTGTCGATATCAGCACCATTGTTATGTTCGGCGTTAGCAATCGCAGACAAAACCACTTTTTTGATAATCTCGGCACCACGCTTAGGGGTGAATGCCAGGATATTCAGTGCTTGATCTACTTTTTTGCCACGGACCAGGTCAGCCACCAGACGCGCTTTTTGCGGAGAAAGGTGTACGCCTTTTAAAACTGCAGTAACTTGCATAATCAGCCCCTTACTTCTTCGCTTTTTTATCAGCCGCGTGACCCTTGAACGTACGTGTCAACGCAAATTCACCGAGTTTGTGACCAACCATGTTTTCAGAAATCAACACAGGCACATGTTGTCTACCGTTGTGCACTGCGATGGTTAAACCAATAAAGTTTGGCAAGACAGTCGAACGACGTGACCAGGTTTTAATTGGTTTTCTGTCGCGGTTCGCAGTGGCAGTTTCGACTTTCTTAGCCAAGTGAGCGTCCACAAATGGACCTTTTTTAATAGAACGTGCCATAGCGATTACCTTACATTTCTCGGACGACGACTTACACGCATGTTATCAGTACGCTTATTCTTACGAGTACGATAACCCTTAGTTTTCTGACCCCATGGTGACACAGGGTTCATACCAGCAGCTGTACGGCCTTCACCACCACCGTGCGGGTGATCAACCGGGTTCATCACCACACCGCGAACGGTAGGACGAACACCGCGCCAGCGCATTGCACCAGCTTTACCGATAGAACGCAGTGAATGCTCTTCGTTACCTACTTCGCCCAATGTGGCTTTGCAGTCAACGTGCACACGGCGCACTTCACCTGAACGCAAACGCAACTGAGCGTAGGAGCCTTCACGTGCCAGCAACTGTACTGATGTACCTGCTGAACGGGCGATTTGCGCACCTTTGCCTGGTTGAATTTCGATGCAGTGAATCGTGCTACCGACTGGAATGTTGCGCAAAGGCAAGGCATTACCAGCACGGATAGGCGCTTCAGAACCGCTGATCAACTGTGCACCGGCAGCAATGCCACGTGGTGCAATGATGTAACGACGCTCACCATCGGCGTAGCACAACAGTGCAATGTTCGCCGTACGGTTTGGATCGTACTCAATACGCTCAACAGTCGCAGGAATACCATCTTTATTGCGACGGAAGTCAACAATACGGTAATGCTGCTTATGACCACCACCTTGGTGACGGGTTGTAATGCGGCCGTTGTTGTTACGACCAGCGTTTTTACTTTGACTTTCCAACAGTGGCGCGTAAGGTTTGCCTTTGTGCAAATCTGGTGTAACGACTTTCAATACACCGCGACGACCGGGGGAAGTTGGTTTGACTTTAACTAATGCCATGTCTTCTCTCCTTATTCGCCAGCTGCAAAGTTAATTTCTTGACCTGGCTTCAAGCTCACATAAGCTTTTTTCCAGTCGTTACGCTTACCAATACGACGGCCAGCACGCTTCACTTTACCTGCGACGTTAATCACAGATACAGAAGCCACTTCGACTTTGAACACCAGTTCAACAGCCGCTTTAATTTCTGGCTTAGTCGCGTCAGTGCGTACCTTGAAAGCAATTTGCTGATGTTTGTCAGCAATGAAAGTTGCTTTTTCAGTAATCTGAGGCGCCAAAATCACTTGCAATAAACGATCTTGTGTTTTAGTTGCTGCGGTAATCATGCCAAGATCTCCTCAAGTTTTTTCACAGCATTGGCTGTGACCAAAACGTTAGGGAAACGCACCAGACTTACTGGATCAGCATACTGCGCTTCAACCACCAATACGTTTGGCAGGTTACGGGAAGACAAGTACAAATTCTCATCAAAACCGTCAGTCAACAGCAATACACCGCCATCGATGCCCAGAGCATTGATTTTTTGTACGAATTGTTTAGTTTTTGGTGAGTCGATTGAAAAATCGTCTACTACCTTCAAACGGTCCTGACGTACCAACTCAGACAAAATAGTCTGCATGCCAGCACGGTAAGCCTTACGGTTTACTTTGTGGCTGTAGTTTTCGTTAGGGCTGTTTGGGAATGCGCGACCGCCTCCACGCCAGATCGGGCTGGATGCCATACCGGCACGGGCGTTACCAGTACCTTTTTGCGCATATGGCTTGTGTGTCGTGTGAGCAACGGTTGCACGTGTTTTTTGTGCACGAGTCGCAGTACGAGCGTTTGCCAGATAAGCAACAACCACTTCATGCACCAGGGACTCGTTAAATTCACGACCGAAAGTAACGTCAGACGCATCAACGCCTTTTTTAGCTACCTTGCCGTTTTGATCGATTAATTTCAGTTCCATTATTTAGCCCCTTTCGCTTTGATGGCTGGACGTACAACAACATTGCCACCTTTAGAGCCAGGTACGGAACCTTTAATCAACAACAGGTTACGCTCTGCGTCTACACGAACGATTTCCAGGTTTTGGGTTGTGACTTTAGCATCACCCAAATGGCCAGGCATGCGCTTACCAGGGAATACTCGACCTGGATCCTGCGCCATACCGATAGAGCCTGGTACGTTGTGCGAACGTGAGTTACCGTGAGAAGCACGGTTGGAGGAGAAGTTATGACGCTTGATCGCACCGGCAAAACCTTTACCGATGGAAGTACCTGTCACATCAACCAACTGACCAACAGAGAAAATATCAACAGTGACATTTCCACCTACTTGGAAGTTAGCCAATACATCTTCAGCCACATTGAATTCTTTGATACCAGCACCGGCAGTTACGCCCGCTTTGGCAAAGTGACCAGTCAACGCTTTGTTGATACGGCTGGCACGACGCTCACCGTAAGCAACCTGCAGGCCTGTATAGCCATCCGTTGCGACTGTCTTAACTTGTGTCACGCGGTTAGGAATCACTTCCAGCACAGTTACAGGAATGCTTGCGCCTTCATCTGTAAAAATGCGGGTCATGCCCACTTTGCGACCAATAAGCCCTAAGCTCATGATCAGTTCCTTATAATAGTTAAAGTGGACGATTACAATTGACCGTCCACCGAAGAGCGCGGATTATACCGAACTATTCTAGATTTGACAATAACCTTTTCTTTCGAAAAGGTTTATTGCAATATCAGCTTTTAAATTAAAGCTTGATTTCTACATCCACGCCAGCTGGCAAATCCAGCTTCATCAATGCATCAACAGTCTTGTCTGTTGGATCCACGATGTCCATCAGACGCTGATGGGTACGGATTTCAAACTGGTCACGGGAAGTTTTGTTCACGTGCGGTGAACGCAGAATGTCAAAGCGCTCGATACGTGTTGGCAATGGCACTGGACCTTTAACAACTGCACCAGTACGTTTAGCAGTATCTACGATTTCCAAAGCAGATTGGTCGATCAAACGATAATCAAATGCTTTCAGACGGATACGAATTTTTTGAGCTGCCATGTTTTTTCCTTAAAAAGAGCAAAAAGCGGCAGGATTACCCTGCCGCTCATAAAGATAATTACTCGATGATTTTGGCAACGACGCCAGCACCAACGGTACGACCACCTTCACGGATAGCGAAGCGCAAGCCTTCTTCCATCGCGATTGGGGCAATCAGTGCAACTGAGATGGATACGTTGTCACCTGGCATTACCATTTCGGTACCTGCTGGCAATTCAACTGCACCAGTCACGTCAGTTGTACGGAAGTAGAACTGTGGACGGTAACCGTTGAAGAATGGTGTATGACGACCACCTTCATCTTTACCCAACACGTAGATCTCTGCTGTGAACTTGGTGTGTGGCTTGATAGAGCCTGATTTGGACAATACTTGACCACGCTCAACTTCTTCACGCTTAGTACCACGCAGCAATACGCCTACGTTGTCGCCTGCTTGACCTTGGTCCAGCAGTTTACGGAACATTTCAACACCAGTACATGTTGTTTTCAATGTTGGCTTGATACCTACGATTTCGATTTCGTCGCCGACTTTAACAATACCACGCTCGATACGGCCGGTTACTACAGTACCACGACCAGAGATAGAGAATACGTCTTCTACTGGCATCAGGAATGCGCCGTCGATTGCGCGCTCTGGTGTTGGGATGTAGCTGTCTAACGCTTCAGCCAATTTGAAGATCGCTGGTTCGCCGATGTCTGATTGGTCGCCTTCCAGCGCCAATTTAGCTGAACCGTGGATGATTGGGGTGTCATCACCTGGGAAGTCGTACTTGCTCAGCAAGTCACGCACTTCCATCTCAACCAACTCCAACAACTCAGCGTCGTCAACCATGTCTGCTTTGTTCAGGAACACAACGATGTATGGAACACCAACTTGGCGGGCCAACAGGATGTGCTCACGTGTTTGTGGCATTGGGCCGTCAGCAGCTGAACATACCAGGATCGCGCCGTCCATCTGGGCAGCACCGGTAATCATGTTTTTAACGTAGTCAGCGTGACCTGGACAGTCAACGTGTGCGTAGTGACGTGAAGCTGTCTCGTACTCAACGTGCGCTGTGTTAATCGTAATACCACGTGCTTTTTCTTCTGGTGCCGCGTCAATTTGGTCGTAAGCTTTTGCTTCGCCGCCAAATTTCTTCGTCAATACAGTGGTGATCGCCGCTGTCAATGTCGTCTTAC